>Ga0206118_100003_pt1 | contig 1059062 bp, 1021 predicted proteins | sample 3A20Ametagenome_FD_177999 | JGI IMG/M metagenome (GOLD analysis project Ga0206118, IMG submission 177999) | Enriched microbial communities from leaf-cutter ant dump, University of Wisconsin, Madison, United States - 3A20A | ecosystem: Environmental > Terrestrial > Nest > Insects nest > Nest... | reverse complement strand
AGTCGCCGCTGGAGCCGATCCGGGCGGAGTCGCCGCTGGAGCCGATCCGGGCGGAGTCGCCGCTGGAGCCGATCCGGGCGTAGTCGCCGCTGGAGCCGATCCGGGCGGAGTCGCCGCTGGAGCCGATCCGGGCGGAGTCGCCGCTGGAGCCGATCCGGGCGGAGTCGCCGCTGGAGCCGATCCGGGCGTAGTCGCCGCTGGAGCCGATCCGGGCGGAGTCGCCGCTGGAGCCGATCCGGGCGGAGTCGCCGCTGGAGCCGATCCGGGCGTAGTCGCCGCTGGAGCCGATCCGGGCGGAGTAGCCGCTGGAGCCGATCTGGGCGTAGTCGCCGCTGGAGCCGATCTGGGCGGAGTTGCCGCTGGAGCCGATCCGGGCGGAGTCGCCGCTCGGATCGTCGCCTTTGCCCTTCGTAAGCTCTATGACACGTTCAACTGCGTGCTTGAGGAATTCGGGCAGGGAAAGCTCAACCTTGACGGTGATCGAACCGGAAGCGATTTTCGTTCCGCGCTTGTGTTCATCTTCTTGGCGGGCGACCTGGCCAGACTGGATGGTTTCGGCATAGCGCGTCAGCCTGCCTTCATCGTCAACGACAGGGTAGAAGTCCCAGACGTGGAAGGGATTATCCCAATCGACGGCGTGAAAGCCGTTCTGGCAGGCGACAACCTTGCCCTCGACGGTATAGGTCTTGCCGATCTCGAACTGGTGGCCGCGGCATTTGAATTCATGGTCCAGCCCCTTTACCGAAACGACTTCCTCGGTTGCGGCAGGCACGGCGGTATCCTTCTTGGCCTTGGCCATTTCAATGTCCCTCTGTGTTTGATTGGGCGGGCTGCTCTTTCAAGCCGGTCGGTGTGCGTGTCAGGATCATGGGGACGCGGTGCCAGTTGCCGGAGGCGTCACAGGTCCATTTCAATTCGGGGTGGGGGAGGATCTGATAGGTGGCGCGCATCAACGATCCTCCCGCAGGTCGCGCAGGTAATCCGGGTCCGGCTCGTCCTCGGCTTCTTCCCAAGGGCAAACCCCGTCCATCTCATCTTCAAGCTCGCAAGACCGAGTGGAATAGGCGCCGCAGAATGGGCAGAGCCTTCCGCCTCTGGCCTCGTATTCTTCTTCGGGGGTGCGGAGCCTCCAGGCGTCATATCCGGGGATGTTCATGGCCTTATTCCGCCGCCACCATGCGTTCGTCATGCCAGCGGTCGGCAGCATTGGCTTCGGCGTAAAGCTCAGCCTCAAACTGCTCGATTTCGTTGATGAAGAAGCGAGCGAGAAAGCAGAAGTCAGCCTTTCCAGCCCGAACCTTCTCGAAGCTGTCGTTCCAGCCCGACTGCCACCAGTCAGCCGCCACAGCCTCAGTCACATCGGCCATTTCATTGGTCTTGGCGTCGAAGGCCTTCACCACATAGTCCGGCATGTCATGCCAGCCGACCGCACGAAGAAGGCTTTCGTAGTCGGTGTGCATTTCGCCATCGACAGCGCCGATGCCATCGAAGATGAAATAGTGGCTGTAGCCTGTGTGGTGCTTGGTCATCTGCCCATCTCCATCCTCTCGACCAGATCAGCCCGAGGGCGTCTTCGTGGTCCGTTGATGATGGTGATGTAACCTAGATGGTAACAACGCGCAAGCAAAAAGTTACCTACATGGTGACTTTGCGGAATCACCCATGCTACAAGAGGGTGTCAGCCCGAAGGGCTGGGGCAGGGTGCAGGCAAAGAAAAACCCGGCGCCGGGCCGGGTAAGTTAAAGGCCGGTTAACCGGCGCAGGTGTCTCTATAAAACATCGGAGGCCTTTAATGTTCGACCCCCTGATGCTTGTTCGCGTACTACGGCGCTTGCCGCACACTGCGCGGTTTGATGCCCATCTTGACGCGTGCGCCGCGCTCGAAATCTTTTACGCCCCGCTTGACGAAAATTTGCCCCGCCTTCGGTGGGTGCATGTCCTGCGGATTGTTGTACTTCCTGACTTCCATCCACGCGTTGCGGATATGGTCTGTGAGGGAGTCGAAGGGGAGGAGCCCGGTGACGTCGACGCCTGGCGTGAATGTCCAGACGTTCTCGACCAGGCCCTCTCCGTTCTCGGCGGGGCCCCGCACACGGTCCATTAGGGCTTTAGCGGTCAAGGATGTTTGCACCACGTAAGCAAGCTGGCGCTTGCTGTGCATCGCAGGCTTAAATGGCAGGCCGTGCAGAGCTTTAGCGATTGCGAAAGCTTCACGTTTGCAGTTTTCGAGATCGACCTTCATTGCGACCATCACCACGATGACAGTGCGCTTGGGGCGCTGGTCTTTCTTTTGAGGCTTCATCAACTCTCCTGTGATGATGCCGGGCAGGGTTGACCGAACGGGTGATTCCGTGAAAGGAATGCGCTTGGAAATGCACTGATCGCCCTGCGACGGCGGTTAGATAAAGGCCGCAGACGGAATCAATCCGCCGAGCGGCCTTTTGCATTTCTGGCGATAACTGAATTTGGGTCAAGTGCTGCTTTGTTCCTCGCCTGTGCAAAGAACGTTCTGGCAACCTATGCCGGTGATCCTGGCAACGCATGGGGACGTGCCGGATATGGGGTAGGGCGAAGAAAAAGCCCTGCCAGGTAGGGCAGGGCTTCCATGGAGAAGCTCTGATCTAAATCAGATCAAACATTCCTTTAGGTGCAGGCAAGATGGCCGGGATACCAGCGCCGCCCTGCGTGCTATAGAGCAGCAGCAACTCGCCTCTTGACCGTTCAGTTTGCTCAATGATCTCCTGACCCAATGTTTGAAGCATCCGGGCTAGAGGGGCGTTATACATCCTTATGCCATTTGCCAGATAGACGAGCTTGTATCCTCGCTCAAGCGACAAATCCGTTGTGCGGCTATAATGCGTGAAAACTTTTTGAAGTGAAATTTGTGGCTGGTCGGGGGATCTACCACAGTAATGCATCGCCTTGCCTCCTACAGTGACGATAGGAGTATGCTGCTTATACTTAAGTCGAATAACAGGCAGGAATGTTGACCAATCGGTTAAAAACGGTGGAAAATTTTGGCGGTTGGGGAATCTGTGGCGGAAAGAGCGTTCGGCGGCACTTAGGCCGTTGCTTTCAGCTCGCAGGGATTGCCACGGCTCGGATGTACTAGCTGCAAATCTTTTGGCGAGAGAAGTACGTGATATACGCCATCGAATCCGCCAGGCTCGAGCGAGACCACGAAATAGTCGCCTGACATCACATTGATTGATTTGCTCATGTCGTGAGCCACAATCATTTTGCCCAACATGGCGCGTCCCGCCTCACTGGTCACAACGAACGAGAGGAGCAAACAGTCATGCCCAACCTCGGAAATATCCCCGTGTTGTTCTGCCATCGCATCTCTCCTGCCGTTAAACCGACAGGATGCGACTAACGAGGATCAAATTACTAGTCAGCACTGCTGACGCGACTGCTTATCTGCACCACCACTCGTCACCATCAGGCCACCGCCGCGCTAGTCCCTCGGCAATGAGGATATCTCCTACATCCGTCCTGCCGATGCGGATGGTCGCAAGCGTCCTTCCATATCGGTCCTTTCCAAAGGTCTGGACTGTCCAGGTATTGGAGTTCAGCAACTCGAGCAACCTAGCACTAGCCTTGTGCGCCAAGGCCACTTCGCGCTGACCGCCGCAGATTGCGGTGTGCGGCTCGGGCGTGTCGAAGCTTTTTAACCGGAGATTCTGCCCGTTCAGCCAAATAGTGTCTCCATCCACGACGCAGGTCTTCGTGGGGGTATTGGGCTGGCCCTGGCGGCACATGGTCAGGTGAGGTTGTTGGGCGACGGCGGGTGTTACCAGCAGAGCGGCGATGAGGAGTAGGGCGCGTATCATGGGCGCAAGCTAGGCGATGAGGGGGCAAAGAAAAAGCCCGCTTGAGCGGGCTGAAATTATTCGCTGGCCTGTTGCCTGCCATCGACCAGGCGGCGGTTCACAGAATGCCGTTGACGATCTGCGAGCTTCGCGCCTTGCCGCTTATGTGGCTTGCAGAGCAGACAACCGGCCCGGGTGGATTTCGGGCCTTTGCGTTTGTGGTGCATTTCTATCTCCGAGCTTCGCCGGCGCGCCCCTACGGCGCCCGCGTAGCTTCGGAGTGGCGAGTGTGCTTATCATGGCCGAAAGATAGGGTAGGGCGAGACAAAGAAAAAGCCCCGGTGGTGGCCGGGGCTGAGATTGCCTAGTGGTTAGGCTGCAATAAGCCTATATTCGGTGCCATTGTCGTTGGTCATCTGAATATTGATCGGCTGCTCTTTGACGGTAGGGACACTCCGACGCGAAAGATCCTCCATCGACATTTGAGCCTGAAGTCCGAGGGTCTCAATCGCGTGGCGGCGTATGATCGCTTCGGCCTTGCTGTCGATGTCATATTCACCCCGCTCCCACCGGCCAATGGCCTGTTTGTCGTGGTGAACAATCTCAGCCAGTTCGGCTTGTGTCATGCCCATTTCAGTGCGCAGAAAGCGCAGCTCATCGCCGGTAATGCCGTGCTCGTGCGAAACGATGCCCAAGGCAATAACCGCATGCAATTCATTAATCGCCGGGATGGTGATGACCCAGTCGCCAGCATCATCCTGAAAAGGCACCAGACCGTCAATGTAGACGTTCTGCAGTCCGCTTTCAGTGTAGTGGTGGCTATTCATCGTCTTCCTCTTTTCCAATTATTGTCCCTGCTCGGGTCGACGGCTCGTCAACCCACATCACAGAAACGATCTTCAACCAGCAATGCGTCTTGTCTGGAACCGTCACCACCCGGACATCTCGTCCATTGCTGTTGGGGGTACGACATTCCATGCAGTACTTATTGAAGCCAGGCTGTGTTGAAGGCATAGGCTCTTGCCTCACAAAGCCATTTTTTAGGACGTACAGAACATCCGAGATTACAAGATCCCTTTCAGCTAAACGTTCACGTGCATGCAGGGCATACGACAGCTTCAACTTTGGAGATCGTGCAATGTTCCGGATTTCGTCCGTTGCCTGATCTTTTTCCCAAACGCTGTTGGCCGTCACGCTGTCGCCTCGTCCTTGTTAGTCTCTGAGCGGTATGTATATCACCATGATACCTGTTACTAGGGCCAAAGTGCGACGAAGGGGTTAATTTTTGGAGGCGTTTGATCCGTCGCAGTTCCCGGCATACCTGAAGGCGCTGAGCCTCCCTCAGTTGACGTTGCCGGAATACCGCTTCCCCTTGAGCCCTACCGGCATGTCGCCCGCCAGCGCCTCATGCGCCTGTGCCAGCGTTTCCAGCCATGCTCCGAGTTTCACCGGCACCTCGGCCAGCCCAAGTGCATATGCCTCGGTCAAGCTCTGATCGCAGCCCAATACGCCGGCAAGCACGTCAGTGTCCCAATGCAGGGCTTCTAGGGCCTGGTTGAAGCGGGTAGGGGTCATTGGCGCTCTCTGCGCTGGTTAGTCGGTTTTCCACAAAGGTCAGCATCATTGTCTTGACTAGGAATTTGATCCTATGCGTAATAGGAACAGAAGGGGAACAAATTGCCTAGCTTTCAGAATTTTCTTTCTGCGTATTTGGCGGCGGAGCCTTGGCAACGCGACGTAATTGCGGCCCACCTTTGCGCGCTAAAGACCTTAAAATCTTCGCCGCCTCATCCATATCGCCAGCGGAAGCGCCGGAGGCGGCTTCCAGAGCGTGAAGAAATGCCGAAACGTCAAGGTCAGGTCGCGGAGGGCTGAGTAACGGCGCCAAGGGGTGGCAACCCACCACGTGCCCAAAAGCCTCGATATAGCCCTTCCCCCATTCTCGGGCGCCCGTTTCTATGCGGGAAACAGTTTGCTTAGACGTGTCCATGCGGTCCGCAAGCTCTTGCTGCGTCCAGTCCTTGGAAAGCCGCCACTGCTCGAAAAAAACGGGCAGTTCACGCGCGCCCTCAAATTTATACCGTTCCGCCATGTCGGCACCTGAAGCTAATTCAGGCAAACAGTAACCATCATGGTCCAGTTGGTAGTTGGCCATGATGGTAACTTTCTTCTTGCTCGATAGTCACCATGATGGTAACTGTCTGGCATGGAAGCACTTCGGAAATGGCGAAAAGGCCAAGGTATCACGGCGGATGAAGCGGCGCGGCAGATAGGTGTAAGCCGCGTGCATTGGCTGCGCATGGAAAACGGCACGCGGAACATATCTGCTGAAAATCTGCTGACCGTCGAGCGAGTCACCGGCATATCCCGGCACGAGCTTCGGCCCGACCTTTCCCGCATATTCGTGGATCGCTCTCCCACCCCCTCCCATGAGGAACGGGCATGAGCGGAGAGAGTGTAGCCCAGGACCAGATCAAGGCTTTTGTGGACCGCATCCTCCGCATGAAGGAAGAGCGCAAGGCCATTGATGCCGATATCCGCGAAATCTACGCGGAAGCCAAGGGTTCGGGCTTTGACAAGACCGTCCTCGGCAAGCTGGTCAACTATGTCGAGAGGCGCGCAGCCGATGCCAATGCGGTCATGGAGAGCGAAAGCCTCTTTGACCTGTACCTGACCGCTTACGACAGCGCCGTTTCTCGCCCTCACGCGCATGCGTACGCGAGGGCCAGTTTGGGCATCACCCCAGAACACGACGCCGAAACCGGCGAAATCACCGAACCGCAGTCTGCCCCCCAGGCTGCGCGCGACCTGGCCGCCCCGCCAAGCCCTCAAGGCCGGGTCGCCCTCCCATCCCAAGCGAAAGCCTCCACGGACGGCGACACGACTGCGCAGGACATTGAGATACCTGCCGACAGTGTGACGGGAGAGGCCAGTAGGGCGAGCGTCGGCGCCGGTTCCGTCGCATCCATTCAGCCGGAAACGGAAGCACCCTATAAGCCGCGCCCGTTCACCATCGGTCCGATTGAGCCTCGTGAGGCTGGCGGGCTGAAAGGCTTCGGCTTCACCGTGAATTTTGGTGGAGGGCCAGAATGACCCGCCGCCCCGGCTATTTCGATCCCACCCCTGTTCTCCGTGCAATGGTTGCCGGCCTCTCTCTGGTTGCTGCTGCTGGTTATGTCCTGCGTCTGGCGGGGGCATTGTGATGAATCGCGCCCTGTTCACCGTCACAGTCTCCATGGCGCTGTGGGCGATCATCATCGCGGGTGTCCTGGCTGTCTGGTTTTTGACGGGTGACCTGTGATGCTCGCTGTCTCCACCATGATCGTCGGGACAGGGAAGGCTTCCACGGCCAGCCGGGATGCCATTCCGTCATCGATCATTATCCACGACGAGTTTCAGCCAGTGCGCGCCATTTCTGGTTCTGCGTTGCGCGCGCTGCCTCAAACTCGTTTTCAGTTTGCTGGGGCTGACGCTCCCCGGCAAAGGCCGGCGTTCCAGTCCCTCCCCCGGAGCGCCGGCCACTCCATTCACGCGATCCGCTTGCCGACGGGCTTCGCGCAATCCTTGCCGCACCAGCGTCTCTCTCAGGGTCTTGCTGGGCGGAATTTCCATCATCGGTGCCTTTCGTCTCTCGTCCTTCCGGTTGGCCTTGACGCTAACGGGAAGGAATTGACGTGCAGGACAACAATCGTTTGCTCGTGGAGCAAAAAGAAATGACCGACATGACCGCTGTGGATGAAGCGGCCTCGTGGGCCGATTTGATTGTAAGGCGCGAGCATCGCGGGCCAGGCGACACGCTGGACGCGGCCCGGCACCGCGCCGCTCGCAAGCACAAGGTGCCCGAGCAGGCTTTGTGGTCGCTCCGCTACCGCAGGCCCAAAGACCTTGCCGCCAGCATCTACCGCTCGCTCTACCGCGCCTACGTGGCCGAAACCAAAAGCATGGAGGCCAAGATTGCCGAAAACCTCAAGATCCTTGAGGCGCTTCCACCTGGTCCGGCTCGTGACCGGATGGTGGATCAACTGGCGCGCTTCCAGGCTGATCGCCCGCACGAAACGCAAACATCGCCGGCGCATCCACGGCGCCGCGCAACAGATTGACGCTCAATTGGAGGACTAGACTATGGCCGAGAAGCAAATTCTGCTTGTCCACGAAAGCCTCGCCCAATCCATCATGAAAGACCTGATTTCCGGGGTCACTCTGCTGTCGATGGTCGGCATCGGCGTGTGGATCGACAGCGGTGCCATGCAGTGGGTCGCCGGAATTATCTGGCTTCTTGCGATGGTCGGAAAATCGACCGCCTACGCCAAGAACAGCGTCTTTTCCTTCGATGATGCGCGGAAACGCCTCGATGAATGGGAGGCGTCGAAATGACCACGATCGATAATGTTCGCCGCCTCGATGACGCCATGGCCGAGCGCGGCCAGCCCATCCCGATCAGCACCGCCGAAATGCGGCAGAGCCACGAGGATCACCGCAACGCGGTTCTGGACCGCCTCGCTGTGGTCCGTACCGGCATCCTCAAGGACGATCAGCAGATTGCAGATTTGCAGGATCACAAGGCGGCACTACTGGCTGAAGCAAAGCAGCTTGAGGCCATCGCTGACGCACAACTGACCACCATCCACGCCTTCGACCGTATCGGGCAGGGGAGGGTGTGACCATGTGGCCCTTCACCCGCAAACCGTCGCCTCGCGTCGTGTTCAGCCGCTCCAAGGCCGCTGCGCGCAAGCAACTGGCATCCGATCAGGACAAGACCGCGAAGCTAGTAGCAGAGCTATCCGCTTCTGGTCGCTATGTCCCTGAATTCTATCGCCGTGCTTCTCAGAAGGGGGCGGTGTAGCCATGAACCAAGACACACTCGATCTTTTTGCAGGCGCAGTCAGAGAGATAGCTGATGGCCCGCGCATCTCGTCTTTCCAGGGACTGACAGAGAGCCTAATGCGGCGGCTTGCAGAGAAAGGCTTGACGCTGGCTCAGATTTCCGACCGGCGCATGCTCAACCGCTCCATCGGCACCCTTGAGGCGCATTGTCGGGCGTTCGGCATTCGGTTCCCGGATTATACGCCGAGAAACATGCGAAAGCACGTCATGTTCGTGCCGACTGGCGACTATCTTGAGCTAACCGGACCTGAAGTGGATGCGGTTGCTGCAATTCTCGAAATCGTCCCCACGACGCGCAAGTGCATCCTCTCCTGCGCCATCCCGGCGCATGGTTTTGACGATGCAAAGGCGGCGTTGAGGCTGGCCGGTTACGTGGCCAAGAAGGGCAAAAAACCCAAGCTGAGCAAGGCTGGGAAGGCGGCCGCCCATGGCTAAAGACCTCACCGCAAAGGACGTTCTCTACGCTCTCGAATATCTGCATGACGCGCTGATCCGCACTCCGATCAGCGACGGCAGGGCTCGGTGGAATTTGCGTTCCGGCGCCGCGGTCAAGGAGGCCGTGGCAAATGCCGTCCGCGCGTCGGGCTCCATCTCCGCCGTTGAGGACCATGGCCGTCAGATTATCGTCTGGAGGTCAGCAGCATGACCTCTCTCTCCATACTGGAAGGCCAGAGACAGCCGGCCGGGGTCAAAACCAATGGCATCAAACGGCGCTGCATCTCGCATTTGAACATGACTGTATCGCTGGCTGACGCCTGGGGCATTCAGCCGTTGTCGCGCATCCGCATGGCCGGGCCACGAACCGATTTGCCGCCCCCGAAACCAAGGCTTCCGCTCGTCAAGGTGAAGAAGCCGAGGCTGCCGCCGTTCGCGGGCTATGACCCGACAGAAAGGCCGTGGTGATGCTTCCCAACGGTCGAGACATCATCAGAGAAGGCTACCGGCTCGGAGATCCCGTAGCCGAGATAGCGCTCCGTGCTGGCAGCACGCCCGGCAGCGTGAAGGTCATCGCCGGAAAGATGGGCCTTGCTCACCCATCCGGCGCGCCTGGGCGGTCTCTAACCGGGCAGAAGGCGCGCGACTATCGCCATCTTGTGCACGTCAAAGGGTTCCGTGCTTGGGAGGCGCTGCGCATCGTCGGGGGTGCGCCGTGAGTGAAAGCCGCTCATGGTCATGGCGCCACGCGGTGCTCAAGTCAGGCTTGCCGGCCACGACTCGGCATGTCCTGCTGACCATTTCCTGCTTCATGAATGATGTTGGTGGCGGTTGCTATCCGACGCAAGAGCAGTTGGCGGAGGCCACTGGGCTGTCTGATCGAGCCGTCCGCGCGCACATTGACGCTGCCGTAAAGGCCGGGTGGCTGTCCCGCAAAGAGCACGGATTCCGTGGCCAGAAATGGCGTAACCATGAATACGAGGCGGCATGGCCGGCGCAAGATGTAGATGGTGATGATCTACATGTAGAAAAAGGTGCGGAACGTGGTTCCGGTCCTATTTCGGAAGGTGCGGAACCTGCTTCCGGTAAGGTGCGGAACCACGTTCCGCCTATACTTCCAGATCACCATTCCAATCCTTCGCTTCGCTCGGATAGCGCGAGCGAGCGGGTTGATTTTGATTTGGCGTGGGATGCGTTCCCTCACCGTCCAATGCCGAACCGCACTGCCGCGCAGAAGGCTTGGGCCGCCCTCAGCAACGACGAAACCCATCGCTGCATGACGGCAATCAAGCGTTTTGCCCGGTGGCACGTCGAGGACAGCGATGCCAGAGGCGTTGACCCGAAGGCGCAGCTCGAATTCCGCCCCGGCATGGGCCGGTGGATTGGCTCGGGAGCTTGGATCGAGGCGTTGACCGTGCCGCTCAAATCCGACCCGGTTCCGCCAGCGGCCAACGGCCTGGTGGTGCTACCGGCTGACCATCCGGATTTCATCGCCGTCCAGAAGCTTCGTGGGAAGCCGGTCTATGTCGGTGACAGCGGCAAGGCGACATTCCGCATCGAGGAAATTGAGCAGGCGAGGGCAGCGGCATGAACGTCCAGCAACGCCTCGAAGCCCTCCGCGATGAACTGGCCTATCTCGATCCACGAGTGCCAGGCCTTCGCCGCCGCGTTGAACGCATCCAGCGCCAGATCGCCATGCTGACGGAAGATCAGCGTGAGCCCCAGCCCATCCCAGAGCCGGTGCGGAGGCCGTATCGATGATGCCCGCCGTCCTGCGCCAGTCCGGTCCGAAATTCATGAAGGACGGTGTTCTGTTCACGCCCCGCGCCATGGTTGCCAGCTGCGAGGTCTGCGGGATGGAGCATGCGCCCTATGGCTTCAGGGATGAACACGGCAAGCGGCTCTATTTCTGCCCAGAGCATCTGCCCCAGGAAAGCGAAAGGAAGGGGCTATGAGCACCGCACTCGCCACACCGCGCACCGTCCTCGATCTCATCGAAGAATACGAAGAGAAGGTGGCCAATGCTGATTCAGTCGTTGCGGCCTACGAGGCGGCTTGTGGCGCCGTCGAAACCGCCGGAACGGTCATGGGCACCTATGCCGAGCCGGTGTTGCGGGGCAGGGCCTATGTCAACGCCAACGACATGCGCAAGAACCTGCTCAAATCAGGCTGGAAGGCGATCTACAACCGCCTGAACATCGACATGATCGCCAGCGCCAACGACAAGCGCCTGTTCGAGCGTACGCTGGCCGATCCGCCGCCGCTTACCGCCGAAATCGTCCGCTCGACCTTCGCGCATTACTACGCCGACCCACGCAAGCACATTCTGCGCGGTCTGGCCGAGGCGTTCGTTGATCTGGACCCGGCATACAAGTCCCACGCCAAGGTCAAGATTGGCGTCAAGGGCCTGCCCAAGCGTGTCATCTTGCACAATGTCGCCGGCTATGGATCGCCGCACGGCAGTTATGGCCGCGACCGTCTGCGCGACATCCTCAATGCGCTCGCCGCCTACCAAGGCAAGCCACTGCTCACGCACAATGAACTGGCCGCCATTCTGGATGATGGCGAGGCGCTGCGCATCGATCAGGAAATACCAGATCGCAGCCAATCGAAATGGGAGCGTGAGCGCGACCCGAAATTCGTGAAGGTCATCGGCCGCGACGTCTGGCTGAAGCGCTACAGCAACGGCAACGGCCATCTCTATTTCGGGCCTGCCGCGCTGCTCGACATCAACCGGGGCCTCGCCGAGTTCTATGGCGACGTGCTGCCGGACGTTGACCCGGAGAACCCCGAGCGCCAGCCCAGCACCGCCGTGGCGAAAGACCTGCAATTCTACTGGTCGCCGGACAAGGTCATCGCCGCGGCGCTGGAGTTCGCCCGGGTCAACGACATCACCGAATATCGCCATCGGGTCGAGCCGATGCGCATCCTTGAGCCATCTTGCGGCGACGGGCGCATTCTCGACGCCATCGCCAAATACGGACACCGCGCTTTCGGCATCGAATACCATGCCGGCCGTGCTGCCGAGGCTCGCGCCAAGGGGCATAGCGTAGCGACGTCGAACTTTCTGGAGGAGCCGCCGCGCGCCGAGTTCGACGCCGTAGTGATGAACCCGCCGTTCTATGGCCGGCACTACATCAAGCACGTCCGCCATGCGCTCAAGTTCTTGAAGCCGGGCGGTACGCTGGTCTCAATCCTGCCGGCGACCGCCCATTACGACCACAAAGAGCTTGAAGGCGAATGGCGCGACCTTCCAGTCGGCAGCTTTTCCGAGGTTGGTACCAATGTCCCGACCGGCCTCCTTCGCATTACATCCTAACCACCAGAGAGACAGAGACACATGGCAGAAAGAGCGTGGGCTTTTGTCCAGGAGCCGAATGGCCGTCGGAACGGGATAAAGATCGAGTGCGCGTCCTGTGAGGCGATATCGTTCTTCGCGCCGAACAGCGGCGGGCGGTTCCCGCCAAAAGCCGCCGAAACCCATTTCCGTCGCGATGGCTGGACGGTGGGGAAGGGGCCACGGCGCGACTTCTGCCCCGCCTGCACCGCAAAGGCGGCGCAGCCGCAACACCCTCCCACTGAGAAAAAGGAACAAGTCATGGCCGCATCGCCATCACAAACGCCGCCAAGAACCATGTCTCGGGATGATCGGCGCCTCATCATAGCCGAGGTCAAAGGCTGCTATGACGAGGAAAAGAGGCGCTACATGGACGGCTGGCACGATGAGAAAGTGGCCCGGACCCTGGGGGCGCACGTGCCGGTCGCGTGGGTACGGGAGGTGCGGGAAGACTATTTTGGAGAGGGCGCGTCCAACGAGCAGTTTGACGAGCTTTTGCGCCGGCAGGAGTCCATCCAGACCGATCTATATGAGCTTGAAAAAAATGAGCTCCGACTTTCCCAAGCTGTAGCCGCTCTGAAAAAGAGCATGGATTCGCTTGCTCCCCTAATTCGCGATGTGAAGCGCGCGGTCGGCAAATAAGAACGGGCAGCGCCCGAAGGTGCCGCCCGCCCGTGGAGGTGCATCACGGTATTATCATACCTCATTCGCGGAGAGTGGCAAGGTGGCTAGAGCAGGCCGGAAACGGAAAATCGGCGTGAAGCGGGAGAAGAATGGGCGTGTGCAGCGTCCGGAGGCTCGCCGCCAGAGTGCGGAGCAGGAGGCGATGAGCGTTGCCAGGGGCTACCGCGAGCGCGTCCATGGCGTGCCGTCAGCGGAAGCTCTCAACCAGATGGCTGGCAGTTTTGTTGGCCGGCTCTGCATGGATAAGGAAATCAGCTTGGCGCAATACGATGCCGCGATGATCTTTTTGCAGGATCACCGAAACAACGCTATTGCCATCGCTGCGCCGCGCGATCCTGCTGGCATGGATTTCAATCGTGTCCATGGTGGGACGCTGGACGGCGAGGACGTTGATTTCTACCGCCGGGCCACGACGCGCTGGCGGGAGGCCTGCAAGGCCATCCAAGACCGCCAGAACGAATTGCGGGGGCAGGGCGCCTTATATGCGGCGCTCGAAGTCTGTGTCCTGCGCGATGTTGAGGCCCATCACATGGTCGGATGGCTTCGGGAAGGGCTCGATGCGCTCTCTCGCCACTATGGCATTGTGGATAATGCCCATGCCGCTTGACGAATCTCGCAAATCAGTTCAGGGTCACAAATGCATGGTGACGCTTGTGCGTCAAGAATAGGGCTCGCTTCGGCGGGCCTTTTTAGTTTGAGGGGGCGCTTCGGTGCCGTCTGTCGGTAACTTGCACTATGCAGGCGATTGGGGGTGGCCACCCGATCGATAAACTCCGGCAAGTTGCGCAGGCTGGCAGCACTCAGTTTGAGGCTTCGGTTCGGACGCTGCCATGGAATGGCGTCCATCAACGGACCAGATAACGCCTCAATCCTTCCCAGCCCTGCCATATCGGCGGGGCTTTTTCATGGAGACAGACATGCTTGATATCAGCCTGTCTCTTTGGGGTCGGGGGAGGGTAGGGCACGGCTCGGGTTTCGATCCCGACGCCGAGTCCCTATTCGCCCGCTTTACCACGCCACCGACATCAGAGCGCAAGACCGCGATCAACAAGGTCATCGTCGCCCTGAAGGCTGCTTCTGCGTGGGAAAAGCTGGACGTGCTGTATATTCGCGCCGCAGCGGATAGCCAGGCGGCGCGGCTGAACTGGAAGCAGGACCAGTATAATAGCACGGCGGTTTCTAGCCCCGCGTTCACGGCGGATCGAGGCTTCACGCCGGATGGTGCAGCTTCGTACCTGTCCAGCGGTTTCAACCCGACCGTGGTCACTGACGCACTGTTCTCGCAGAACGATGCTCACATGGGAGCGTGGCACCTTACCGACCTGTCGAATGGCGGCTCCACAAGCTACGACCTCGGAAATGGCAATTCCCGCATCAGCAATTCCGCATCAGCCAACACAGCGCTGCGCGGCAATATGGATACCACCATCACCCTATCCGGCGACGACTACACCAAGCACAAAGTCTGGACGCGCGATGGGGCGACCTCCTGGCGCTACTTCAACGATGGCGCGCTGGTGGGTGGCGATCCTCGCACCGATGCCTCTGTGGCTCTCACCAACTTCGAGTTCGGCACCGGTCGCGTTTTGTCCAATGGCTTCGGCGTGAACACCGAGGCTATTTCCCATTGGGGCGCATCCCTCACGGCCGGCCAGGTGCTCGCCATGCGCGATGCATTTTCCGAGTATCTCCACGCAGTAGGAGCCATCTGATGGCCACGCAGAATTTCTTCGTCATGTCCGCCGCCCAGCGCATCATTGCCGTGGGCTATAATCAGGGTGCCGGTGGCGTCGCCATCGATCCGCGCCTTATCGACAGCCCTACGCCCGGCGCCGGCATCAACACCAATCCTGATGCTGATGGCTATGATGTGGGCGATCCCATCACCCTGGCCGGTAAGTATGTGGCGCCGGTGCGCATCGTCAACGATCCTGAATATCAGCGCGAGGTGCCCGACATGGTGGCATTCCTGCTGACGCTCCCCTCTGCGATCCTTGAGGTCGAGACGATTTTCCTGCCGCCGCCGGAAGATTAAGCGGTCAAACCCAATAGTCTAGGAGGCCGATATGGCTCTGCCTGAATGGAATGTCGGCGGAAACGCCTCTGACAGTTTCGGCCCCAAGGGACGCGTAATCACGCCGGGCGCTGCTGACCTCGATCCTATTGCCAAGAGCGTCGTTATGCTCAGCGCCGGCGATATCACCATTGTTCCCCTGGGCAATGACAATGCGGCCACGCTGGCCTTTGTCGGTCTGCCGGCGGGTTACGTCGTCCCATATCGTGTTCGCCGCGTGACCGCCTGCACCGGCACATGCGCCACCATCGACTAAACACGGAGGTCCATCATGGACAACAATGCAATCAAGGGCTACGGCCCCGGCTCTGTCAGCGACCTTGCCCGCAATGGCGGCGACGTTGCTGCCAATCTTACCAATGCCGACCTGAAGGGCTATGGGCCTGGCTCGATCCCTGACCTGGCGCGCAACGGCGGCGGCCCGCTCGGCCCAGTCATTGCCGGCACCCCCGTCCTGACCGGCAAGAGCGGCGTGGCTTATGCCGGCTTTACCGTCTCCGCTCACGGCGGCAAGACGGCCTATACCTTCGCACTCGTCGGCACCTGGCCTACGGGCATCAGCATCAACAGTTCGACCGGCGCTGTGACCGGTACGCCTAGCGAGGACGGTTCTTTCGCCAACCTCTCGGTCAAGGTGACGGATGCCGATGGTAAGGTCGATCAGATCCCGGCCTTCACGCTGGTCATCGATCCGGCCTGATTATGAGCGCTCCTGAAAAGGACACCGAGACCGGCCGTTTTGTAACGGGCAATAGCGGGGGCGGGCGGCCCAAGGGGTCTCGGAACAAACTGGGCGAGGCTTTCATCGAAGCCTTGCATGATGATTTTCAAGTGCATGGCGTTGAAGCCATCCAGACCGTGCGCGAGCGGAAGCCTGAGCAATATTTGCGGGTCATCGCTTCGATCATGCCGAAGGATATCAACCTCAATGTCAATAATCTGGGCGAGATGAGCGATGACGAGCTTATCGAGCGCATCCGAAACCTCGACGCCACAATCCGGCCTTTCCTCGCTGCTCAGGGAGAGGATGGCGTTGACGGCGGAGATCGAAAGGCGACAGCGCACTAGCCGCCTGCGCTTCTATCGACCCTACGCCAAGCAGCACGAGTTTCATTCCAACAGGAAGCGCGAGCGGCTGTTCATGGCCGGCAACCAGTTGGGCAAGACGTTCGCCGGAGCAGCAGAGGCGGCAATGCACCTCACTGGCCGCTATGACCTCTACAAGGGGCCGAATGGTGAGCCTTGGCACGGGTGGCGCTTCGATAATCCAATCACGATGCTTGCGGGATCTGAAAGCTACGAACTGACCCGCGACGGGGTTCAACGCCTCATGGTTGGGCCGCCGATGAATGAAGAGGACTGGGGCACGGGGTATATTCCCCTGGACGCCATCATCGACACAACGCGGCGGTCTGGTGTTTCAGGCGCCCTCGACACGGTGACGGTCCGGCACGTCAGCGGCGGGGTCTCCACATTATTCCTCAAGGCCTATGAGCAGGGCAGGGGCAAGTGGCAGGCCAATACAGTCGATTTCGTCTGGTTCGATGAAGAGCCGCCTGAGGATGTCTATTTCGAGGGTATCACCCGCACGAACGCGACTAATGGTCGAATAGCGGTCACGTTCACGCCGCTCAAAGGCATGTCGGCAGTGGTTGCGCGCTATCTGCTGGAAAAAGATGAGGGTGGAGATGACCGCGCCGTCATCTCCATGACCATTGAGGATGCGGAGCACTACACGCCGGAAGATCGGGCAAGAATTATTGCCAGCTATCCGCTTCATGAGCGCGCGGCGCGGACCAAAGGCATCCCTTCGATGGGGTCAGGCCTGATCTTCCCGGTCATCGAGGAAGACATTATCTGCGAGCCGTTCGAGATTCCCAAGCACTGGGTGCAGATGAACGGCATGGACTTTGGCTGGGATCACCCCACGGCCGGCGCATCCATCGCCTGGGACCGTGACGCAGACGTGATTTACCTGACGAAGGACTATCGGCAGCGTCACGCAACACCAGTTGTCCACGCGGCCGCATTCAAGGCCTGGGGCGCATGGATGCCATGGGCATGGCCGCATGACGGCAATAACGACACGGCGGCCGGCGAGAACCTGTCCAAGCAGTATCGCGACCAGGGTCTCAACATGCTGCCAGAACGCGCCACCTTTGAGGATGGCAGCAACAGCGTTGAGGCTGGGCTTATGGAAATGCTGGACCGGATGCTTACCGGCCGCTTCAAGGTGTTCAAGACCTGCGGGGCATTTCTGGAAGAGCGCCGAATTTACCACCGCAAGGACGGCAAGGTGGTGAAAGAGCGCGATGACGTGATTTCGGCGGCTCGATACGCGGTGATGATGAAACGCTTCGCCCGGGTCAAGCCGGCCCCGAGTGGCAGCGGCTTTGTCCCGCGCAAGATTGTGTAGGATGGCAGATGGCTCGTGAAACCATTGACGATGTACGTCTGACCAATATCGTCAAGGATTTGGTCAAGGACGCTGAGGCGTACCGTGACGAGCGCTCCGAGGACCGCGAAAAGGCCATGGCCTATTTCGATGGCGACGAGGAAAAGCTGCAAAAATACATCCCGAGCGATGAAGGCCGCAGCAAGGTGGTGTCGCGCGACGTTCGGTCGGCGGTGCGCAAGGTGCTCCCCTCCGTTCTGCGCACCATTCTGGGCCATGATGAGATTGTCGAATACACGCCTGTTGGCGAGGGCGACGAAAACAGCGCCGATCAGGCATCGGATTACGTGAACTACGTCGCGCTGCCCGAGTGCAATGGGCGCCAGGCCATCGAGGATGCCGTGAATGACGCGCTCCGACTGCGCAATGGCATCATCAAATGGTGGTACGAGGAAAAGGTTGAGGTCCGCACTTCGCAGCATTCCGGCCTCGATGAAATGTCATGGGCGCAGCTTGTGGCCGATGACGATGTTGAGGTGGTGGAGCACACGCAGCGCGAGGAAATCGTGCAGGTGCCCGACCCCGCGACCGGCGAGATGGTTGAACAGCCCATCCCGGTTCATGATGTGCGGATCAAGCGCCGGATCACCAAGCGCATGCCGCGCATTGCCGCGATTGCGCCTGAGAACTTCCTGATCCACCCTGACGCGATCCGGCTTGAAGATAGCCCACTCAATGGGGAGAATTTCCGCCTACGCCGCTCCGATCTGGTGGCGATGGGATATGACAGGGAGATTGTCGATAGCCTGCCTGCCTTCGGTAGCGGATCGAGCGAACAGGACGCGGAGGAAGAAGCCCGCCGCCGCACCGAAGAAATGACGAACGGCGATGACAATGCCCACGCCATGCAGGAGATTGACTATTACGACCTGCTCGTGCGCGTGGACCAGGACGACGATGGCATTGCCGAGCTGCGCCGCATCGTGTTCGCCGGGGCGATCAAGCCGGAATACATGCTCGAAAACGTCGAGTGGGATGAGGTCAATTACGCCGATATTGTCTCGGAACGGCGGCCGCACCAGTGGGAGGGCAATTCGATCACCGATGAGGTGATGGAAATCCAGAAGATCAAGACGGTCTTGCTGCGCCAGACGCTCGACAATCTCTATTGGCAGAACAACCTCCAGCCGATTGTGCAGGAGAACCAGATTGTCGATATGGACGCGGTAATGAACCCGTCATTCGGCAAGCCTATCCGGGTTCAGAACGGCACCGATGTGCGCGCCGCCGTGGGGTATAACACGGTCCCTATGGTCGCGGATAAATCCTACGCCATGCTCAATTACATGGACGAGGAATCGACCGACCGCACCGGCATTTCCGACGCATCGAGCGGCATGGCACCGGACGCGCTGCAAAACATGACCGCCAAGGCCTCTGCCATGATCGAGCAGGCCGGCATCGGCCAGACCGAAATGATGGTGAAGTGCATCGCGGAAAGCCTCAAGCCGGTGTTTCGCGGCCTTCTGCGCCTCATCATTCAGCATCAGGATATTCCGCGCACGGTACGGCTCCGGGATGAGTGGGTGACGTTCGATCCGCGCCAGTGGAATGCGGATATGGACGCCGTGGTGAATATCGGCCTTGGCGCTGGCACCCGCGAGCGCGACATGATGATGATGCAGCAGGTCATGAGCTTGCAGCAGACCATTCTGGCCCAGATGGGGCCGGCTGTGGGTCAGCTTTTTGTCACGGTCGATAACCTGTCCAATGGCATCGACAAGTTTGTTGAGGCATCGGGCCTTCGGACGCCTCGACTGTATTTCTCCCGGCCTTCCGCTGAGGACGTGCAGCAGGCCATGCAGGCCCAAAGCCAGCAGCCCAGCCCTGAGCAAATCAAGGCCGAAACCACGCTGGCGGTGGAAGATAAGCGCACCGAGCGCGAAATGGCCAAAATACAGGCCACGACGCAGAGCCGGCGCGAGGAAGCGCGGCTTAAGGCGCAGGTGGATATCAACCGCGAACAAGCCCAGCTTGACGCCGACCTGCAAACCAATCTTGCCGAGCTCGAGCGCGAAACCGAGGCCAAGCGGCAGCAGTTGATTGCCGACGCTGCGATGAAGCGCCAGGAGCAGCAGCTAGAGCGCGAGCGCATGGCAGTTGACGTGCAGATCAAGCGCGAGGAAATCGCCAGCCGCGAGCGCATTGCAGCGGCCGGCCATCAGGCCAGCATTCAGCAGGCGCGGGCGGCCAGCATCGGCAAAGCCTTCGAGAAAAACGACAAGGCAGAGCAGAAATGACTCTTAAAGGAATCCTTCGGCGCATCCTGTGGGTGTATCCATCAGCCGCAGGCGGATGGTACGTTCTGCTATTCAAGCGCGGCTTCCATGTAAAATATGACGGGACATGGAAATGACTGACGACGAGCGCCGCCGCGCCGCGCAGGCCATTCTCGCCATCCCGTTTTTCAATGACCTGATGGACAGCCTCGAAAAGAGCGCTGTTAACCAGTGCATCAACGCAAAATATGATGACCACGAAGCCCGGCAGGCATTTGCCGCTGAGGCGCGGGCCATCATTCGACTTCGCCAGCAAATCGGCTCCCTCGCTGAGGACAAAGCCGAACGCTCGCGCAAAGCGCCGGCATAGGGCCGCCGCACAACCTCCATGAGGCATAAATGACCGGTGAAAACGACAACCTGGCCGAGGCCGGGACCGATACCACCAACCCCTCCGATGCTCTCGATAACCCCGACAACCTCAATTTCTGGGAACCCGGTGATGAAGAACCGGACACTTCCGAAGGTGAGGAAATCGAGGCCGAAACCGACAGCGAGACGGATGAGCCCGAAGATGGGCAAGAGGCCGACCAGTCCGAAACCGCAGACGATGAGCCAGAAGACGGCGAAGAAGGCGATGAGCTTCCCGAGCCAGACGATGGTGTCACCGTCACCGTAAACGGCGAAAAGCTCGCTCTTAGCGCGCTCAAATCCGGTTACATGCGGCAGCAGGACTATAGCCGCAAGACTGCCGAAGTCGCTGAAAAGCGCAAGGCTCTTGAGGCTCTTTCCAACCGTGTCACCACTTCGGTGAACGCTATCGCACAACTCCTGACCGCATCCGTTCCGCCCATGCCCGACCAGGCATTGGCACTGACGGACCCGCAGAAGCACTATCGCATGAAAGTGCTTCATGACACTGCCATGGCAAAGGTGGCGGAAGTCATCGAAAAAGCCAATGAGCCCAAAGCCGCGCTCGAAGCGCTTTCCAACCAGCAGCGTACCGAACTCTTGCAGAGCGAGAACGCCAAGCTCTCGGAAGCTTTCCCGCAGACTACCTCACCGGAAGGCCGGAAGAAGTTTTTCGAGAACACGACAAGTGCCGCTCGGGAACTCGGCTTCACCGACGAGGAACTGGCAGGCGTAACGGACCACCGGCTGTTCAAGCTGGCCCATTACGCACGCATCGGGCTCGCAGCAGAGGCAGCAAAGGCCAAGGCGGCAAAGAAGGTGGCAAATGTCCCACCTGTTGCCCCAGCCAAGCGCCAGCCATCTACCAATGCCAGCAAGGCAGCGAAAAACAGGGAAGCGATGAAGCGGTTGGACCGTACCGGGTCGATCCATGACGCCATGGCAATCGACTTCGATTGATCCATCTTCATCCATAGGAGGCCACTATGGCCGCACTTGCGAACACCAAGCTGACCACTACGGCGGTCGGCAACCGTGAAGAACTCTCGGACGTGGTGAGCCGCATCACCCCGGAAGACACCCCCATCTATTCCCTGATCGGCAAGGGCTCGACCAGCTCGACTCACCCCGAATGGGAAACCGATGAGCTTGCCGCCCCTGGCGAGAACATTCGGACTGAAGGCGACGAATATTCCTTCGACGCCATCACCCCGCCCAAGCGCATGGGCAACTACACCCAGATCATGCGCAAGTCGTTCATCATCTCCAACACCCAGGAGACGGTGGACGAGGCCGGGCGCATTCAGAAGACCAAGCATCAGAAGCTCAAGAAGGGCATCGAAATCCGCAAGGACGTCGAGTTGGCCATTCTGACCAACAATGCTTCGGTGGCCGGCGCGACCCGAGAATTCGGCGGCCTGCCGACTTGGGTCGAAACCAATGCCAATCGGGGGAGCGGCGGCACCAATGGCGGTTTCGACTTCAACACCGGCCTGACTGTCGCGGCGGGCAACGGCACCCAGCGGGCCTTCTCCAAGACCATTCTGGATGACGTGATGCAGCAGGGCTATGAGGCCGGCGCCAACTTCCGTGAGGTGAGCGTTTCGCCTTACGTGAAGTCGGTGTTCGTCACCCTCATGTCGGACAACAACGTTGCGCCCTTCCGCTATCCGGTGAAGAACGGTGAGGGCAACACCATCATCGCCAATGCGGACTATTACCATGGTCCGTTCGGCATGGTGGCGATCATGCCGAACCGGGTGCAGGCGGCCAACGCTGCCGTGGCCCGTAACGCCCACTTCATCGACAAGGACATGGTGAAGTTCCTCTGGCTCCGGAAAATCCAGGAGGATAAGGGCGTGGCCAAGACTGGTGACGCCGCCAAGACCGTCATCATCGGTGAGGGCACGCTTTGCGTGAAGAACGAGGCCGGTATCGGCATTGCTGCCGACCTGTACGGGCTGACCTCCAGCACCTGACCCAACCGGGCATCAACGCATCAACGGGCCTCGCCACATCGGCGGGGCCTTTTTCATTGGAGGCCTCAATGGCTGAACAGAACCCCGACCTGCTCAAGCAGGCCGATGAATTGGGCATCAAGACTGATCGGCGCTGGGGCGATGAACGCCTACAGCAGGAAATCGACGCGAAGCTTGCCGAGACGCCGGCGGACAGCGATGGCGGCTCGCCCGCCAGCGAGCCAACCACCAACCCCGAGCCCTTCGGCGGCAAGGGCGATCATGACGGTGACGGCCGTCCCGGCGGTGCCGCCCCGGCCCTTCACCCCATGATCGTCAACCGTGACTTCTGGGACAAGGGCGGCGTTCGTCACCGCAAGGGCACCGTGGTGGAAGTGACGGCCGAAGCCGCCATTGACGGCGCTGCATCCGGCGCGCTCTCGCGGGTGCGGTAAAATGTACGTGGGTCCGATCCGGGACGGCAACTGGGAATTGCTTGAGCACAATCCCGCGTTGGGCCGCACGACATGGGTGTGGTTTGACGGCGAGAAGACCCACATCCGGCACGACTATCAGGTGGCCCATCTGGTCGAGAATAACCTGTTGGCCCGCAACAGCGCACCCGCCGGCTGGGCCGGCGACTGGCATCGCATCGCCTCCGTTCCGCTCAATCTGCACTACGACGAGAATTCAGGGCTGCACAAGGCGCTGACGGAAGGCGACGACGCCCATGTGCGCCGCTTCCTGAATGACAGCGACAATGCGGCGTTTCGGACCAAGGAAGGGCGCGTGTGATGGAATACCTCGATCTTCGCCTCGCCGTCGCGGACATGGTGCAAAGCCGCAATATCAGCGACGTGATGGCCATTCTCACGCGCCGGGCGGAAACCAATCTCAATCGCCGCCTGCGCACCATGTGGCAGATCGAGGAATTCTCCCCGGCATGGGCCAATAACGAAGCGCCGCTGCCCGATGACTTCCTGCAACTGGTGGATAGCGATAACCGGCTGCGCATCCGCGCCGGCATGATCTGCCGCAAACCCTATTACACCTGCCCGAGCGAGCTTGAATATTACGCTGCCCTGCCGACCGTCACCACGGGGCCAGACGGCACCAATTGGCTGCTGGAGCAGTTTGAAGGCGCTTACATCGCCGCCGTCGCGGTCGAGGCCGCAAAGCATCTGCTCAAGCCGGAAATTGGCGTCATGGCGCAATCGCTGCTCGATGGCGAATTGCAGGCCATCAAGATCGAAGATGATCGAGCGCGCTATGCCCATCGCTCTGTCCGCGTGGGGGGGCTCACGCCATGACGCTGCTCTCCGCAATGCAGAACGTCGCCAAAAATGTGGGGGTGAAGCAACCGCTTTCCATCACGGGCAATAATACAGGCGATGCGGTTAAACTGCTGCAATTCGCCAATGAGGCCGGCGACGAACTGGCACGGCGCGTGGACTGGCACCAGATGCGCAAGACCGTCTCCGTGGTTGGCACGGGCTTCCCTGCATTGCTGGATATTCGCCCTGATTACGCTCGCATGGTGCAGGGTCTGAGCGTGATCCATAATGGCGAACCAGTGCGTGGCGGGCTGACTGCGGATGAATGGAACAGCCTGCCCGAGAGGATGGGCGCGCCGCGCTATTATCAGACCGTGGGCCAGAAGATCGGCTTTTACCCCTATCTAGAAGAAGGGGCGACGGTCGGCGTCACCTATATTTCCACCGGCTGGACGTCCGCGGGGAAATCGGCATTCACGAATGACGATGAGACGACGCTATTCCCAGAGAGGCTTCTGGAAATGGGCACGGTATGGCGGTTCAAACGTCATATCAGCGCCGATTATTCCGACTATCTCGCAGAGTTTGAAAGCGCGCTGAATGACTTTGCGGCGGCGGATGGCGGGGTGAGATTGCCATGAACGTCCGGCCAGGCCGCGTCCCGGCGCGCAAGACGGCGCAGAAGCCGAAGACCTACGAGGCCTATTCCTTCCCGGCCCCGACCCTGGGCCTGATGGCGATGAACAATCTTGCCGTGTCGGTTCCTGGCTCGGCCGAGGTGCTGGAAAACTGGTTTCCGACCGCGACCGGCGCGATCATGCGTCGTGGGAAGTTGCTTTACGCAACGCTGGGCTCGGGCGCTTCCCCGACAACCTCGATATTCTCTTATGTCGTGGGCTCGCAGCGCGAGCTTTTCGCCGCCACCGAAAACGCAATCTACAATATCACCACCGTTTTGCAGCCGAAGAACATGGTGATCGGGACGGAAAACGACGACATCATCGGCACCGAAGACGGCGACATGATCGGCCTCACGTCCACAGATGGGCTTGACGTTCTGTCCGGCCTGACGGGTGGCAATTGGGTTGTGGTGCAGTTTGCCACGACAGGCGGCGTGTTCCTGGTCGGCGTCAACGGCGCTGACCCGGCTTTCCAATACGATGGAACCACATTCTACCCCAATACGCCTGGGGGGCTTTGGCGGCTGAACTATGACGCCGAAACCGTGGCGTTCACGGCTGGCGAAACCCTGACCGGTGGAACATCGGCGGCAACGGCGGTTATTGTCACGGTTGAGGCCGATCACCTGATCCTCAAGAACATCACGGGCGAGCCGTTTCAGGACAACGAGGCGATTACTGACGGGAATGGTGGCGCGGCCACGGCCAATGGCGCCGAGGTTTTGGTGTCGCCCGGCACCGGCATTACGTTCCCGGCCGGTTCGACGCTGACGACTGCCGATCTGTCCTATGCATGGATTTACAAAAACCGCATCTGGTTCCTGCAAAAGGACAGCCTTTCAGCCTGGTATCTGCCAGTTGACCAAATCGGCGGGGAACTGACCGAATTTCCGCTGGGCGGCGTCTTGGGCAAGGGCGGGCATCTCGTCTTTGGGGCTACATGGTCGCAGGACGTTGGCGACGGGCTCAATGCGCTATGTGCTTTTGTTTCGTCTGAGGGCGAGGCTGCGGTTTACCAGGGCTCCAATCCCTCCGAGGCAAACGATTGGGGAATTGTCGGTGTCTACCAGACCGGCAAGCCGATGGGGCCGAAAGCGCATGTGCAGATCGGTGGCGACATTGCCATGGCCTCCGATATTGCCTTTGTGCCGCTTTCCGAGGCGCTGAGGCGGGAATACAGCCAGCTTGGGGCAAACAGCCTTTCCGCGCCTATTGAGGCGATGTGGCCAGAGGAAGTGGAGCGGCGAGGCGCTGAGCCGTGGCATTGCGAACTCTGGACGGCGCGTCAGATGGTGGTGGTAGGCCTGCCCACTGTCAATAATGAGCAGCCATCCATGTTGGTGATGAATTCGCGCACCGGGAAATGGGCCCGGTTCACCAATTGGGGCTCGACCTGCCTGCATGTGTTCAATGACCGCCTGTTTATAGGCGATACAGCCGGGCGTGTGTTCGAGGCCAATGTGGCCGGGCTGGATGATGGCAAGCCGTACACCGCAACCTATCTTCCCTCGTTCGATCAGATGGAAAAGCCGGGGCTGAAAACGGTGCATATGGTCCGCGCCGTGCTCCGCGCTCCATTCCCCGTCGATGAGCAGATGAGCACTCATATGGACTACACCATCAGCATGCCAGCAGCGCCGGCGGCAACATCAGTCAGTGCGCCGGGCGTTTGGGGTGACCCGGCGTCTATCTGGGGGCAATTCAATTGGGGCGATAAGGCAGACAAGGCGGTCCAGCAGGATTGGTGCAGCCAGTCTGGAGATGGCGAAGTGATTTCCATCGGAGTGCAGATTACCAGCGGGTCCATTGTTCCACTGGATGCGGAATTGGTGAGGACGGACGTGCTGTTTACGGTGGGGAGCGTGTTGACGTGACCTATGCCATAGCCCGCGAGAATGGCTCGGAAAACCTGTCCGAGCTTTTCCCGCTCTACGCCACGCATTACCAGGAAATGCAGGAGCGGCTGGCAAGTGACGGCATCGTGGTCAGCCCCTTCAATCCTCAAATTGATGCGTATATCGCGCAATGGGAGGCCGGAACGCTGCTCAATTACACTGTCCGCCATGAGGGCAGGGCGGTCGGGTACAGCAACGTTTATCTTGCCCGCGACATGCACAATAGCGACCTGATCGCTCAAGAGGACACCATATTCGTCCTTAAAGAGCATCGGAACGGTGTTGGCAGGCGGCTGGTGCGCTTCGTGCTCGCTGACCTGAAAGAGCGCGGCGTAAAGAGAGCATACGTCACCGCCATGACCGACCTTAGGGTTGCTCCAATTTGGCAGCGGATGGGCTTTAAGCCCGCCGCGACAGCCATGATTTACACCTTCTAGAGGTACTGCTTATGTGCGCGCCAAAGGCCCCCGCCGCTCCCGATCCCAAAGAGACCTCTGCCGCCTCCACCGGCACGAATGTCGCCACGGCAATCGCCAATGCGTACATGAACAACTACAACCAGGTCACGCCGGATGGCTCCCTGAGTTTCGAAACCACCGGCTATGAGGATTTCACCGATCCTTATACCGGCCAGACCTATAAAATCCCGACCCGGACAGCGACACAGACGCTCTCCGAAACCAATCAGGCGATCAAGAACCAGACCGACGCCGCCACGCTCGGGCTCGCGGGCACAGCCAATCAACTGGCCTCTAACGCACAGGCCGGGCTCGCCAGCCCGTTCGAATTCAACAATTCGGACGCGGAGCAATGGGCTTACGATCTCGCCAGTCCCCGCATTCTGGCGCAGCAGGGGCAGAACGAGGCAGCACTGCGCACCACCCTCGCCAACAAGGGTATTCGGGAGGGCTCGGCGGCGTGGAATAATGAAATGAACCGCCTAACCCAAGGCAACAGCGATCAGCTCAACCAGTTGGCGCTTTCTGGCCGGCAACAGGCGTATAATGAGGCCCGCGACCAATATACCCTGCCGTTGAATACCCTCACCGCCATGCTTTCGGGCTCGCAGGTGTCGCAGCCGAACTATGTCAATCCCAACGCTTCGCCCATTCCGACCACGGATAATGCCGGGATCATAAATCAGGATTACCAGAACCGCCTAGGCGCTTATCAACAGCAGATGAGCCAGTGGAATGGCGTCATGGGCGGCCTGATGGGCCTTGGGGGTAGGCTGATCGGCCTATCCGACGAGCGCGCCAAGAAAGACAAGAAGAAGGTCGGCAAGATCGATGGAATGGGGCTCTACGAGTTCCGATACAAAGGCGAGCCGTCCAGCCAGCCAAAGCATGTCGGCCTGATGGCGCAGGAAGTCGAGCGCAAGAAGCCCGGCGCGGTCCACACTGGCCGCGACGGTCTCAAGCGCGTCGATTACGGGAAGGCCCTGGGCCTCATGGGGGCATAACCATGCTGCAATTCAACTTCGATGCCACCAAGGGCGAAACGCCCGCCAGCATCGCGCAGAAGCGCGCCCTCGTCGCGCAGATCATGGGATCGTCGCGGGCGCCGCAGAACGTGGGTGAGGGCTTTTCTGCCATAGGCGACGGCATTGTTGCCAATGTTCTGGGCCGGCGCGCCGAGGAAGGTGAAGCGGCAGGACAGGCGAGCGCGCAAGAGTCCATGAACCCGATATATGCCATGCTGATGGGGCAGGGCGCAGGCATCCCCGCCACGGCTTCTGATGCTGCCGGCGCGATGGCGGGCGGTGACTTCCTTTCCGGCCTAGTCAACTCCGAAAGCGGAGGCAACTGGCAGGCTCTCAATGATGAAGGCTATGGTGGTCGGCTGCAATTCGGTGATGCCCGCTTGGCTGATGCTGCCCGAGCTGGTGTTATCCCCGCAGGAATGACAGGCGCCGACTTCTCGAGGATGCCGCCAGAAGTGCAGCAGGCCGTCGAGCAGTGGCATTTTGGTGATATTGACCAGCAGGCCGCCAACATGGGCCTGAACCAATATTTCGGCCAGACCATCGGCGGCGTACCGATCAATGCCGATAGCATCCGCGCCATGGCGCACCTTGGTGGCATTGGCGGAGCGCAGCGGTTCATTGAAAGCGGCGGGCGGTACAACCCCGCCGACAGCAACGGAACCCGCCTCAGTGACTACGGGACGCGGTTTGGTGGAGGCGGCTCTGCGCCGACACAAGTCGCGCAAGGCCCGGATCTCGCCTATCTCATGCAGGCCGCCAGCAACCCATGGCTTAACGATAGCCAGAAGTCTGTCATCAACTCGATGATTGCCCAGCAGATGGAACAATCCGATCCGCGCTATCAACAGCAGTTGCGGGCGGGGGATTTGGGCATCCAGAAGGCGGAGATGGAGCTTGAGGCCCTGCGCAATCCTGCCGTGGACCCGTGGAGTAACACGAAGGTCATCAATGACCAGGTTGTGCAAATGGGGCCGGAGGGCCCGCAGGCCGTGGGTGATTTCCGCACGCAGGACCAATATCGCCAGCTTACCCCGGAGGAAATCGGCCAGCGCGGCCTCGATCCTAATAAGGTTTGGCAGGTCGGTCCTGACAATAAGCTGTCTGAGGCCGGCGGGTCGCTGGTCACGGTCAACACTGGAGACAGCCAGACGCCGGGATGGAAAAAGATCGATGAGGCATTCGCGCCGCTCTATTTCGACTGGCAGGCGGGTGGCTGGGCCGATACCGGCAAGCAGGTGGACCAGCTGAACGAGGCCCTTGGCATCCTCGAAAGTGGCCAAGAAGTGACCGGCCCAATGCAGGGGGCAATCAACCGTCTTGGCCTCGGCGCGCTGTTCAACCAAGATGGGACCATCGCCAAGGAGAACGTGGAAGAAGTCGTTCAGCGGTCCTTGCGCGAAATCCTCGGGGCGCAGTTCACCGAGAACGAAGGACAGCGCCTCATTGCTCGCGCCTTCAACGATCAATTGCCGCCAGCAGAGAACGCCAAGCGCGTCCGCCGCCTGCTGCAAACCATCCAGGGCATGGCAGATAGCAAGCAGGCCATGGTTGACCACTTCAATGCCAATGGAACGCTCTATGGGTATCAGGGGAAGCAGCCAACGTTGGCGGAAATTCGGGCATTTGACTTTGGCGATGCGCCTGGTGGGCCGGGGCAACCGAACCAGTCTCAGGCGCAGCAGATTTCGACCCAAGAACAGTATGACGCCCTGCCATCCGGCTCCCCCTATCTGGCCCCGGATGGCACGATCAGGACGAAACGCTAATGGCTAACTTCTGGGAAAACGACGAGGTTGCTGGCGGGCAGTCGCAAGCTCGCGTCAATTTCTGGGATCAAGACGCGCTCTCCGGCGATCCGCCCATGCTGGGCACCACGGCCCCTGTGCCTGCGCCAGAGGCGTGGAACCCGCTGCTTGGTCTGTCGCGCGATGTGGTGAATGGCGTCCCGATCCTTGGCCCGCTCTATACCGGGGCAGTGGACGCGGTGACGACGCGGCTTGCTGGCATGCTGACGGGCGAAGACCCGCAGGCCATCAAGGATAGGGTCTATGCCAAACAGGATGCCTACGAGGCAGAAAACCCCGTTCTGTCCACTGTAGGCCAAATGGCCGGCGGTGTGGCTGCTATGGCCCCTCTTGGCATGACGGCGGCAGGTGCGCGAGCGCTGGGCGTTGCGCCAGGGCAGGGGTTGCTATCGCGCGGCCTTTGGGGTGGCGGGTCAGGCATGGCAATATCAGGTGCGGATAGCTTGGCGCGCGGCAACGACCTTACTACTGCCGGCCTTACCGCGCTCGGCGGGGGCCTGATCGGCGCAGGTGGCGGCGCGATGGCGCCGTACCTCGGGGCGGCAGTGAGCAAGGCGGGGCAGGTGGGGCGAAAAGCGCTCGGGCTCGCCCCCGCCGCCGGCGACGTGGGGATTTCTCGTCCGGCTGCCGATATTCTCACAAGAGCCATGAATGCGGACAACACGCTTGGCAATCAGGCGGCGGTGAACATGTCTCAGGCCGGGCCGCGCGCCATGATGGCTGATGCCGGCCCCAATACTATGTCGCTGCTGGACACCGCCATTCAGCGCAGCGGGCCGGGATCGCGTGTGGCTTTGGATGCCGTAGAGCGCCGTGCCGCTGGTGCCAATTCTGATATTGTTGAGGCGCTGAATGCTGGCCTTGGGAACCCCGAAGGTGTCTATACCGCGACCAATGCTCTGCGAACCGGGTCCGCGCCAGCAAGGGATGCCGCATATCGGGCCGCATATGCCTCTCCCATCGACTATTCGTCCGATGCTGGCCGCTCGATTGAAAGCCTGATGGGGCGCGTCCCGCAATCAGCAATCAATGCGGCAAACAATCTGATGAAGGTCGAGGGATCGACCTCAAGGCAGATCATGGCGCAGATTGCTGACGATGGGTCCGTGCGCTTTGTCGAGATGCCCAGCGTCGAGCAACTGGACTATATCACGCGCGCCCTCAACACGGTGGCGCAAGGAACGGAGGGCTCCGGTGCCCTTGGTGGCATGACTGATGTGGGGCGGGCTTATCGGAACCTCGCGCGCGATATCCGCGGCGCCACCAAGGAGGCGGCTCCGGCCTACGCCAACGCACTGGAAACCGCCGCCACGCCGATCCAGCAGCGGGAAGCGTTGGAATTCGGGACTACGATGCTCCGCCCCAATGTCGCCCGCGATGAAGTCGCAGACGTTATTGGCGGGATGACTGGCCCTCAGCGCGAATACGCCAAGCAAGGCGTTCGGGCGCAAATTGACGAAGCGATTGCCAATGTGCGCGCCGTTGTGTCGGACCCGAACCTTGACGCCAGGGAGGCGAAAAAGGCCTTGCAAGACCTTTCCAGCCGCGCCGCACGAGACAAAATCCGGCTGTTGATCGGTGATGACAATGTGGCGGACGCCATGTTTAGGCGGCTGGATGAAGCGAGTCGATCTCTTGAGCTTCGCGCCAATGTGGCGACGAATAGTCGGACCTTCGCCCGTGAAAACATGAACAACACCGTCCAGTCCTATATCAACGACGGCGCATGGAACCAGGCGCTTCAGGGTAAACCCTTCGACGCCACGCAGTCTATTGTTCAAGCACTGACCGGACGAAACGCGCAGGGCAGAACAGAGATTGCCGATAAGGTCTATTCAGAGATTGCCGGACTGCTCACGCAAAGCCCTGATGTTGGCATGGACCTGATTTCTGGACTGGCCGCCCGGCAGGCCTTGGCCGGGAATCCACGCATTGGCGCTGCACTTGCCCCCGGTGCTGCAAATGCCACGACGCGGCAGGTTGCGGAAATGCTGCTAGGGAACGTCCCTTAGCAGGACCCCGACGATCGCGCCGATCAATGCGCCTGCAAATATACCTAGGCTAACTTGCACCCATGCTTGTGGGGCACCCGCGTATGCGAGAAATGCGCCGAAAGCCGCGAAAAGCGGGATGCAAATAAAAAATGCCCGGTCATATTTCAGGACGCGCCGGGATTTGCCTTCTATTTCCTTCAATGCGGCCACCACGAACGCCACCAACCCGGCCACGCACTCGCCACGGCGGTGAGCGCGATTAGGATGAGGATAATAAGAAGCAGGCGAATTATCTGTAACTCTTTAACTATCCGATTGGTGTTGTTGGTTGCATTCATCATCGCCCTCTCAGGAGGGGACGCCTTATCCCAGGCCAGATCATGCATAATATCCTCAACAACCTTGCTCATCCCCTCTCGTCCTCCCTGCTTCATGAAAGGATAGATACCATGACAAAGACCTATCCGCCAATGACGCCGGGTCGGGCCAAGCAGGCTGTCAATTCGGTCGCGCGATCCGGTTGTCAATTGGTCGATCCACAACCACAAACCCGTCTCCTTGTTTCGGCCGGCCCCTCTCGTGCAAAATCGATTTGGGTATTGGCGTCTTTAGGAAATAATCAGCGTCAGGATTTGGGCTTCTCTCATAATCCAGTCCGGTCAAGCGAATTGCTCTGGCTGGCTCTTGCCCTGCTGGGTCAATCACTTCAACCCATTCGGGAACGAGCCAAAGCGCTCCTTCGTGCTCGATAGTGTCGATCTTATAGACGTTCCCGTCATCTGACCCGACGAGGGTGTACATCAGTTTCATTTTTCCCGCCTCCCGCACGGCGAGATCAAACAACCCCCATCATTAAGAGTCCATCCCCGCCCACAAGCGGGGCTTTTTCTATTGGAGCGATCTATGCCCGTAGATTCCAACGGCAACGTCACCCGCCCTCCCAGCCCCATTCCTGTCTCGGGCCAGAACGCTGATGCGCCGCAGGTCAATGTTCCTGTGAATGACATTTATGCAATTCTGAACCTGGTGCCTTTCCTTGATGGGCGGAAACCCTTTCGTGGGCCAATCCCCATGAATGGCTATCAGGTGAAGGGGGCGGCAAACGCGACAGACCCGCAGGACTGCGTGACGCTGAGCCAGGTGCAGGCGATGATCGCCAGTATTGTTTCTATCCCGACCGGCGCCATCATGTTCATGGCTGGTGCGTCTGTGCCGACTGGCTGGTTGGTGATGAACGGGCAGGCGGTATCTCGATCCACCTATGCGGGCCTTTACGCCTTTGCCGCCTCCAGCGGGAATATGGCGGCCAGCGAAGGCGTGAAAACTCATGGTCAGTTTGGTCCCGGAGACGGCTCTACCACCTTCACCTTGCCCAATCTCTATGCCGACAATGGTTATTTCATCCGGCCGGTTTCTTCTGGGAGAGGCATCGGAACGGTGCAGGCGGATGAGAACAGGAATCATTCTCACACCGGGTCCACTGGCTGGGCCGGCGCTCATGGTCATATCTATACTCGACCGCTATCTGCGACGATTTTTTTGGGGCAGAACGCTGGTTCTGCTTACATCAGCGCCGAAGCTGCCAACACGGACACCGCACCAAACCACTCTCATTCTTTTACCACGGATGCATCTGGGGGAACGGAGGCTCGCCCGCGAAATATTGCATATCCTGTCCTCATCAAGACTTAACCTCCCCCATCCGCCTGTTCGCGCCGCCCTCTGAGGCGGCTTTTTGTTGTGGAGCCCACAATGGCTAACGATATTGTCCGACCCTCTGCGCTGACAGAAGAACGAACCTCCCCCGTCGCCTCCGAATTTATGGTGGTGGACAACGGCGTCACCGTCGCCAAGGCGCGCATTGACAAGGTGGTTGCCGGTGGGCGCCCGCTGGCGAGCAAGCCAGAGGCAGAGGCCGGTGAAAACACCGAAAAGGCGATGACACCACTTACCACTAAGCAGTCCATTGCTTACGAGGTCGGCAGGACAATTGCTTCCAAGGCCCAGGGAGATCTTGCGGACACGGCGGTGCAGCCGAATGATCTGGCAACAGTCGCCACAACGGGTGATTATGACGACCTGTCTGGCAAGCCAACTCTCGGCACCGCTGCGGCGCAAAACGTCGAAGCATTCGCTACGGCCACTCAGGGGGGGAGAGCAGATACGGCGCTGCAACCCTCTGATGTGGGGTCTATGGCCTATGAGGATTCAGCCTCCTATGCGCCTATTTCGCGCGCCATGCCGCCAAGTGGGACTGCCGGTCAGGTACTAACCAAAGCGACTGGCGCTGATTACGATACGCAGTGGGCCAGTATCGATGCGACCACTGCTGTTTCCTATGCTCCGCAAACCCTTACAGAGCCTCAGCAGGAGCAGGCTCGGGCAAATATAGGCCTTGGCGATGCAGAGATCAGAGCCATCGCCGGTCCGCGCCGCGCGACTGCTCTTTACACATCCAATGCGCTGCTTTCCACCACAATCCCGCTCTCTGGTGTTCCCACCAGTACGCAGGGCACTGAAGTTGCAACAGTTTCGTTTGCAGCGTCTTCGGCCACGGCGAAAGTCCGTATTGAATTCGACGCAATCGGTACTCATGAAACAGGCGACAATGCACTTTGTGCGATTTTGTTGATTGACGATGAAGTGAATGCGAGGAGGCTCAGTTATGCCAATCCTCCGGGCCTCAGCTACACTGTCACCATGCGGTTGGTTTACGAGTATGTTCCAGGAGATACCGATTCACATACGTATCGTATTCGGGTTGGGTCGTCGGGCGGTTCTATGCGTCTTAACAGCAGTAGTGGTGGCGGGACTGTCGCTGCTACTCTGACCGCAGAAGATACAGGAGAACCTCCCTAAAGCGGAACTGCTGGGTCAATGGCGTCTCGTTACAGCGTCCTCACCTTGGACAGGCCGCGACGGCGCGGGCCTGTTTTCCATGGGTGGAAATCTCCACATGGTGGGCGGATGGAACCCCATTGCGTGGACGCCTTACGTCCGCAACGAGCACTGGAAATCGACCGACGATGGCAAGACCTGGGTGCAACTTGCGGACGCGCCATGGGAGGCGCGGCACTCGGCGGGATGGCTCAACCATAACGGCAAATTCTTCGTCATCGGCGGCGACACACAGCTTGGTCACTATCAGCGTGATGTCTGGGCTTATGACGATGTGAACGGCTGGGTGCAGAAGGCGGCAACAACACCATGGGGCAAGCGCGTGCTGCATGAGGTTGCCAGCCATGACGGGAAAATCTGGGTCATAGCCGGGCAGACGCTCGACGAATTTGTCGATGCCGGCGACCGCGTGAACATGACGCCGAAGCACTACACTGATGTGTGGTCATCGGCCGACGAAGGCGCGACCTGGACGCTCGAAACCAACGCACTCTCCTTTGGGCCGATGTCTACGGTCATCGGAGTGCCGTTCGTGAACGGGAAATTCTGGATGATTGGAGGAGGTCGATACGCCACGGAGGGTTGGCCTGACACCTTCTATGACACAGCATTCTCGTCGCCTGATCTCATTACATGGACCCTCGAAAGCACGGTGCCGGTCGGAGCGCTTCGCTACAATGCGGTGGTTGCCTTCAAAGATCATATCGTGAGCATCGGCGGGGTGGACGGGGCGAACACCAATAGTCAGTTCGTTATTGCGTCGAAAGACGGCGTGAACTGGCGCAACTTGTCGCCAGCTCCATGGGCCGCGCGCCACGCTATGAGCGCGTGTGTGCACAAGGGTGAGGTCTACATGCTGGGCGGCCCGCTCAGCGACACGAGCGTGTGGGCGCTGAGCTAGCCCAATCTTTTTTCACCGTCATAGGAGGCCGAAATGGCCATAAACAGTGCAGCCCTCGCGCTCATCAAGGAGCACGAGGGGCTGAGGCTCGACGCCTATCCCGATCCTGCCCACGGCTGGTCCGTGCCGACTATCGGCTATGGCCACACTTCTGCGGCCGGCGCGCCCAAGGTGGTCAAGGGCATGCGCATCACGGCCAGGGAGGCCGAGACGATCCTGAAACGCGATCTGGCCGCCGTCGAGGCCGATGTGCTCCGGCAGGTCAAAGTGCCGCTCAACGCCAACCAGTTCGGGGCGCTGGTGTCCTTCACGTTCAATCTGGGCTCGGGCAACCTGCGCAAGTCCACGCTGCTTAAGCGGCTGAACGCCGGAGCTTATCAGGATGCGGCGGCGCAATTCGCGCTCTGGGTCAATGCGGCGGGCAAACCGCTTCCCGGCCTGGTCAAGCGCCGGGAGGCCGAGCGGGCGCTGTTCCTGACGCCCACGGCGGCGGCCGCGCCGCCGGTATCGCCCGGCACTGAACCCGGTTCCGTACCGCCTGACAAGGCACCGGCCTCCGGCATTGCCGGGTTTCTCATTCTCGCAGCCGTCATCCTCGGGGTGGCGGTTTTTTTCATTGCTCGCGCCACAGGAGGCATTCAATGAGCACCATTCTCTCCCGCATCTTCACCGGCCCCTTCATCGTTACCGTGCTGCGCTACCTGCTCGGTGCCGTAGGTGCCTGGCTGTTCACGCGCGGCCTGATCGATGAAGGCACCTGGGCGACCATTAGTGGGGCCATCCTCACCATTGTGGTCGCGCTGATGGGTGGCGCGGACGCCGTCAAGGACAAGGCTGTGATCGACGGCAAGGCCGTGGCGGTGAATGCGCTGCCGGCGGATGCCCGTGCCCGGCTGGAAGCGGCGGTGTCCGTGACCAAACCGAGGACGATTCTGGACATCCTTTTCGGCAGGTGACTATGGGGGCGGCTCCGGCCGCCTCTTTCTTTTCTATCAGGTCGGAGGCCGGCATGAATGCGCCGCGCATAAAGAACGAAATCACCATCGGCTCCCTTGCTTCGTTGCTGGGGCTGATCGTGACCATCCTGGGATTCGGGATCGCCATCGGGAATGCCCAGACGGATATTGCGGCGCTCAAGGCGGGGCAGGTGCAGTCTTCCGCCGATAGTCGTGCCCTGATCCGCCTCCAGGCCGATATGGACTATCTCAAGGGCGCGGTGGACGAGCTGCGTGGCAGGAAGTGAGATTCGCGGAACAGGCGAAGAACATATTCCACGGATTTTCCACGGACTCCACGCGTATGTTCTCTCTCGGTTCTGCCGAATGATGCCAGATGGTTAGCTTGAGAAAATCGCTGAAACGCCCACGGGGCCTAGGGTTCGAGTGGTGCTGCTGGACAGGATTGAACTGTCGGCCTCTCCCTTACCAAGGGAGTGCTCTACCACTGAGCTACAGCAGCATCCGGCGTTGGGGAGCAACGCGAACGCGGCTCCTTTGCCATAGGCCCAATCTCGACGCAAGGCTAAAAAACGCCTATCAACCGCCCAGAGCCAAACACGAATCTTTCCTGTGTCATGAGCAAAACCGAACAGGCCGCCCTGCGAGAGCAAAGATTGGCCGCAAAGCTGCGGGAGAACCTCAAGCGCCGGAAGGGGCAGGCCCGGGCGCGCGCCGATGCGGAGCGGCAGGCGCCCGCCTCTCCACCGGCCCCCGGAACCGATACGGTCAATAAACCGTAAACCAGTTTCGGGCGACACTTCTCCCCAAAGGATGCAGGCGCATCCGCTTCAGCCCCGAGTGCGGCGGGTCCGGCCCAAGCGGCGAAAAGGATCTGGTCTGGCTCCATTCCAGGTAAAAAGGCGGCGAGGCCCGCCATATAGGACGAGACTATGGACCGTATCCGTTTGATCGGCGGCAATGAACTCAATGGCGATATTCCCATTTCCGGGGCCAAGAACGCCGCCCTGCCGCTGATGATCGCTTCCCTGCTCAGCGACGAGCCCCTGGTGCTGCAGAACGTGCCGCGCCTCGCCGACGTCAAGCAGCTCGAGCGCATCCTTGAGAATCACGGCGTCGACATCGCCGTGCATGGCCGCCGGCGCGGCGAGGCGGAAGGGGAGGGCCAGCGCATGACCTTCCACGCCGCCGACATTGTCGACACCACCGCCCCTTATGATCTGGTCTCCAAGATGCGCGCCAGCTTCTGGGTCATCGGGCCGCTGCTGGCCCGCTGCCACGAGGCGCGGGTGTCCCTGCCGGGGGGCTGCGCCATCGGCACGCGGCCGGTCGACCTCTTCCTCTTCGGCCTCAAGGCGCTGGGCGCCGAGATCGACATCGACGAGGGCTATGTCGTCGCCAAGGCGCCCAAGGGCGGGCTGGTCGGCGCCCATATCCACTTCCCCAAGGTTTCGGTCGGGGCCACCCATACCCTGTTGATGGCCGCCACGCTGGCGCGCGGCACCACCGTCATCGAAAATGCCGCCCAGGAGCCCGAGATCACCAATGTGGCCGAGTGCCTGGTGGCCATGGGCGCCAGGATTTCCGGCATCGGCACGCGCACCCTCACCATCGAGGGCGTCGAGCGCCTGCATGGGGCCACCGTGTCAGTCATTCCCGACCGCATCGAAACCGGCACCTTCGCCATGGCCGTGGCCATGACCGGGGGCGACGTGCTGCTGCGCGGCGCGCGGCCCGAGCATTTGCAGGCCGCCCTCGATATCCTGGGTCGGACCGGCGCCGAGCTGAGCGTCGAGCCCGCGGGGCTGCGCGTGCGCCGCCACGCCGCCGGCATCCGCCCCGTCGATGTCGAGACCGATCCCTTCCCCGGCTTCCCCACCGATCTGCAGGCTCAGTTCATGGCGCTGATGACCATGAGCGAGGGCACCAGCCATATCCGCGAAACCATCTTCGAGAACCGCTACATGCATGTGGCCGAGCTGGTCCGCTTCGGCGCCGATATTTCGGTGGATGGCCAATTGGCCACCGTGCGCGGCAAGGCCCAGCTCAAGGGCGCGCAGGTGATGGCGACCGATCTGCGCGCCTCGGTGTCGCTGGTCATTGCCGGGCTCGCCGCCAGGGGCGAAACCGTGGTCAACCGCATCTATCATCTCGATCGTGGCTTCGAGCGGCTCGAGGAAAAGCTGGGCCGCTGCGGCGCCCAGATCGAGCGCGTGGCGGGTTGACCCGGCCGCTTCCGTCTAATCCAGCGTCTGGCGATAGCGCAGCATCGCCAGCGCCGTGATGACGAGGACGATCAGGCCAAGGGCGAGCTGTTCGGCATTGATGTCCGCCAGCCCCGCGCCCTTGAGCATGACCTTGCGGATGAGCCGGATGAAATGGGTCGCCGGCACGGCCGCGCCGATGGCCTGCGCCCAGCCCGGCATGCCGGCAAAGGGGAACATGAAGCCCGACAGCAGCACCGAGGGCAGGATGGTGAAGAAGCTCAGCTGCATCGCCTGCATCTGGTTGCGCGCCAGCGTCGAGATCAGGAAGCCCAGGGCCAGATTGCCCAGGACGAACAGGTTGAACCCGGAAAAGAAGGCCAGCCAGCTCCCCTCGAACGGCACCCGGAACAGCGCGAAGGCCGCCGCCAGGAACACCGCCGTCTGCACATAGCCCACCAGCACATAAGGCAGGATCTTGCCCGCCATCACCTCCAGCGGGCGCACCGGGGTGGAAATCAGCATTTCCATGGTGCCGCGCTCGCGTTCCTTGACGATGGCCACCGCCGTTATCATCACCATGGTCATCGACAGGATGATGGCCAGAAGGCCCGGAACGATATTGGTCGAGGTGCGGCCTTCGGGATTATAGGCGCGATGCACCACGGTTTCGAAGGGCGGCGCGGCGGCGGCCGGGGCGAGGGGGCCGGCCAGGCTCTGGGCGATGGCGCCCGAGACGATGCCGGTGAGCGCCGCTGCCGCCCCGCTCACCGCCGAGGGGTCCGAGGCGTCGGCGGCGACCAGCAGCGTCGGCTGGTGGCCGCGCAGCACGTCGCGCTCGAAATCGGACGGCACCACGACGACGAAATTGGCCGTGCCCCGCCGCAGCGCTTCCTCGCCCGCTTCGGGCCCCTCCACCGTGCCGATGAAGTCGAAATAGCCCGAGGTTTCCATGCCCGCCACCAGCGCCCGCACCAGCGGCCCCTGGTCGTTGACCTCGATCAGCGTTGGCAGGTGGCGCGGATCGGTATTGATGGCGAAGCCGAACAGGAGCAGCTGGATGATCGGCAGGCCGATCATCATGCCGAAGGTGATGCGGTCGCGGCGCATCTGGATGAATTCCTTGAGCAGCACCGCCCCGAAGCGCGCCGGCGAGAATCGCGCGCTCACGCCGTCTTGCGGGCGAAATTGTCGCGCGCCCCCGCCATCAGATAGATGAAGGCCTCTTCCAGCCCCGGCGGCACTTCGCTCCAGCGCTGCGGTCCCCGGGCGGCGAAGGCCTTCGCGCTGGCCGCCAGCGCCTCCCCATCCGTGCCCGACACATGCAGCGCCGCGCCGAACCGGGCGACCTGCTCCACTCCCGGCTGTCCGGCCAGCTCTTCCTCGAGGCGGGTGAGCTCGGGGCCCTCTGCTCGCCAGGTATGCAGCCCCACCATGGCCGGAATCTGCGTCGCCGGACCGTCGATCAGCTTGCGGCCATAGGCGATATAGGTGATGAAATCGCACTGGATCGCCTCGTCCATGTAATGGGTGGAGACCAGCACGGTGACGCCGGCCTTGGCGAGCCGGCGGATTTCGTCCCAGAAGTCACGGCGCGCCTTGGGGTCGACCCCGGCGGTCGGCTCGTCCAGCAGCAGGAGCTTGGGGTCGTGGATCAGGCAGGCGGCCAGCGCCAGCCGCTGCTTCCAGCCGCCCGAGAGCGTTCCGGCCAATTGGCCGGCGCGGTCGGCCAGTCCCAGGCCGGTCAACGCCGCCGCCACTCTCCGTCGGCGGTCGCGCACGCCATACATGCGGGCGATGAAATCGAGGTTTTCGCCGATGGTCAGGTCTTCGTAGAGGCTGAATTTCTGCGTCATGTAGCCGACCTGCGCCTTGATCGAGGCCGCCTGTCGCCGCACGTCGAAGCCCAGGCACCGGCCTTCCCCCGCATCGGGGGTCAGCAGGCCGCACAGCATGCGGATGGTGGTGGTCTTGCCTGAGCCGTTCGGCCCCAGGAATCCATAGATGACCCCGCGCGGCACGGCGATGTCGAACTGATCGACAACGGTCTTGTCCCCGAACCTCTTGGTCAGCCCCGTCACGTCGATGACGCGGTCCCCGCTCACGGCAGCACCGTGATGGGCTGGCCGGGAAGCAGGCCGGTGCCCCCTTCCAGCCGGGCCTTGACCAGATAGACCAGGCGGCTGCGCTCCTCGCGCGAATAGATCACCGGCGGCGTGGTCTGCGGCGTGCTGGAAAAGCTGGTGATCGTCGCGGTCATCGCGCCGCATCCGTCGCAGCGCACCGTCATGGCCTGTCCGATTGCCAGCTCCGCCCGTTCCGCCTCCGGCACGAAGAACCGGGCCTCCAGCGCCCCCGCCGGCAGGATGGCGATAACCGGCGCGCCCGCTGCCGCAACTTCCCCCGCGCTATAGAGGACCTTCCCCACCATGCCGCCCGCCGGCGCCGTGACCACGCGGTGTCCCAGCTCGATTTCGGCGCTTCTGGCGTCGGCCTGGGCCGCTGCCAGATTGGCTTCGGCCGCCATCTGCTGGGCGCTGCGGGCGGGCAGCTCGGCCACGGCGAGTTGGGCCGCCAGTTGATCGGCCTGCGCCTCTGCCGCCGCCACGCCATTGCGGCTCTGGTCCAGTTGCGCCGCCGAGGCCGTGCCGGCGGCATGGAGCTTTTCGGTCCGCTCCAGCGTGGTGCGGGCCAGGTCCAGATCGGCCCGCGCCTTGGCGAGCGAGGCCCGGATCACGTCGAGTTCGGCGCTGCGGCTGCCGGTGACGAGATTGGCCAGCGTCGCCTCCGCCGCATCCACCCGGGCCCGGGCCGCCGCCATCTGCGCCTGCTGCCGGTCGTCTTCGAGCGTGAACAGCACCTGGCCGGCCTGCACGCTATCGCCTTCGCGCACCGTCAGCGCGGCGATGCGTCCGCCGCTATCCGGCGCCATATAGAGGAAATCGGCCTCGACATAGCCGCTATAGCCCATGGGCGCCCCGCCGCCGCCGAACAGCGCCAGCATTGCCGCGAACACGCCGGCCAGGAAATCGCTCATGGCCCATTCTCCGGCTTGCACAGGCCATCGAAGAGGATGGTGACGTGATTTTCGATGAGCCGCTCCAGCGACAGCCCATCCTTGGGCATGATGCCGAAGACCAGCGCCAGCGCCATATGCGCCACCACCGGCCCCACCATCGAACGCAGGGCGAGTTCGGGGTCCACCGGGCGGAAATAGCCCTCGTCGACGCCGCGCGCGATCAGGGCCGTCAGCAGGGGGGCGACGCGGTCGAGAACGCTGCGCCAGTACATTTCGGCAATGCCGGGGAAATTCATCGCCTCGCGCAGGATGAGCTGCGGAATGGCCACCGTTTCGGGGTCCGTCAGCAAATGCCCGAGGTGCACCATCAGGCCGGTGATGGGTATGCGCGGATTGCCCTTGTAATGCTCGAGGTCCGAGAGGGCGGAGGCTGCCAGCGGCGCCACAGCGCGCTGCACGATGCCTTCGAGCAGGGCTTCCTTGGAGGAGAAATAGAGATAGACCAGCCCTTTGGAAACGCCGGCGCGCCGGGCGATGTCCTCGACCTTGGCGGCCGAAAAACCCTTGTCCACGAACACGGCCAGCGCCGCGTCCAGCACCTCGTCGGGCCGGGCGTCGGCCCGCCTGCGGAATTTCCGTACGGTCTCGTTCATGGAGCAATAATAACTGACCGGTCAGTTATTATCAAGAAGCCCGCCACCCCATCCCGCCATTGCTCCCCCGCCCGCAAACTTGTAGATCGGGAGCGGCGCGCCCAGATAGGGTGCGTTCACCTCGCAGGGGCAGACCGCATGACCGATCTCAAGCTCATCGCGCTTGACAGTGAAGACCTGGAAGTCCTCTCCGCCCATGTGCAGGACGCGGTGGTGCGCGTTTCCGACATGGGCTATGCCCGCGCCGACCGCCGTTTTGCCCTGCTGATGAACCGTTTCGATTGGGAATCGGCCAAGGGCCGGCGCGAAAAGGGCCTGCGCAAGCGCGCGGCGCTGCATTTCGACGGCGTGCAGTCGGTCGCCACCCAGGGTTTCGATCCGAACGCGCCCGAAGGCGTGCTCGAATTGCTCGCCATCACCTTTTCCCCTATCGACGGGCCGGCCGGCATCGTCGAATTGAGCTTTGCCGGCGGCGGCACGCTGCGGCTGGGCGTCGAATGTCTCGAGGCGCGCCTGGCCGATCTCGGCTCCGCCTGGGCCGCCGCTGCGCGCCCCAGCCACGATCTGGACTGAGGATTATCCATGCCCATTCGCCTAGACAGTGCCCAGGCTGATTTCGAGCTGGCTTTCCAGCGCCTGCTCGATGGCAAGCGCGAGGCCAGTCAGGACGTCAACGACGCCGTCGCCGCCATCATCGCCGATGTGCGGGCGCGCGGCGACGCCGCCGTGCTCGAATTGACCAACAGGTTCGACCGCACCCGGTTTGCGCTGGCCGATCTGCGCATTTCTTCCGAGGAGATCGAAGCCGCCGCCGCTTCGGTGCCCGAAAATGTGCGTGTTGCCCTCCAGACCGCGCATGACCGCATCCGCGCCCATCACGAAAAGCAGCTCCCCGCCGATCACATCTATCAGGACCATCTGGGCGTCACCCTGGGCACGCGCTGGACGCCGGTGGATGCGGTGGGCATTTACGTGCCCGGGGGGCTCGCCTCCTATCCCTCCTCGGTGCTGATGAATGCCGTGCCCGCCCGCGTGGCCGGCGTCGGGCGCATCGCCATGGTGGTGCCCACCCCCGATGGCGTCATCAACCCCGCCATCCTGCTCGCCGCCCGCATTGCCGGCGTCACCGAAATCTACCGCATCGGCGGCGCCCAGGCCGTGGCCGCCCTCGCTTATGGCACCGACACCATTGCCCGCGTCGACAAGGTCGTGGGCCCCGGCAATGCCTATGTCGCCACCGCCAAGCGCCAGGTCTTCGGCCAGGTCGGCATCGACATGATCGCCGGGCCGTCCGAAGTGCTGGTCATCGCCGATGGCTCGGCCAACCCCGCCTGGGTCGCGGCCGATCTCATTGCCCAGGCCGAGCACGGGGCAGGGGCCCAGTCCATCCTCGTCACCACCGAAAAGGGCCTGGCCGACGCAGTCGAGGCCGAGATGGATCGCCAGTTGGCCCTCCTGCCCAAACAGGCGATCGCCCGAGAAGGCTGGGACGAGTTCGGCGCCGTCATCACCGTGGCTTCGCTGGCCGAAGCCGTCACCCTCGCCAATCGCATCGCCTCCGAACATGTGGAACTGGCGCTGGACGATCCGCAGGCGCTGATGGGCGCCATCCGCCATGCCGGCGCGATCTTTCTCGGCCATCACACCCCCGAGGCCATCGGCGATTATGTCGGCGGCTCCAACCACGTGCTGCCCACGGCCCGCTCGGCCCGCTTCGCTTCCGGGCTCGGCGTGCTCGATTTCCTCAAGCGCACCTCCATTCTGGGCTGCGATCCGGCTTCGCTCGCCGCGCTCAGCCAGGCCGCGGTCACCCTGGCCGAGGTCGAGGCGCTGGACGGGCATGGCCGGTCCATTTCCATAAGGCTCAACCATTGAGCATTTCGATGGAAAGCCAGGCCCATCCCAAGGGCACCGACCGCCTGGTCACCGTCACGCTCGACCCCAACACCATCACCTCGATCAATCCCGACGAGGTGCATGAATGGCGCATCGCCATCTACGACCTGCTGGAAGACAATTGCTTCCGCCCCGCGCGGGTCGAGGCGACCGGGCCTTTCGCGCTCCACGTCTCCATCATCGGCAATTCCATCGTGCTCGATGTGCGCCACCCCGAGACCTTCCAGCCCATCGCCGCCCATTATCTTTCGCTGACCCCCTTCCGGCGGCTCATCCGCGATTATTTCCGCATCCGCGACGCCTATTACGAGGCCATCCGCTCGGCCCAGCCCTTCCAGATCGAAACCGTCGACATGGCAAGGCGCGGCATGCACAACGAGGCGGCCGAGCTCCTGCGTACCCGCCTCACCAACAAGATCGTCATCGACCTCAACACCGCCCGGCGCCTCTTCACCCTCATCTGCGCCGTCCAGCCCTATGCCAGCCGCATCGACGAGAGCAAAAGCGAGCTGCCCAGCGTGCTCTTCGTCTGCTCGATGAATTCGGTGCGCTCGCCCATCGCCGCCGCGCTCGCGCGCCAGGCCTTTCCCGGCCGCATCATCGCCCGTTCGGTGGGGGTCAATGGCGGCAAGGCCGACCAGTTCGTCCATGAGGTCATGGAGGAGATCGGCATCGATATGAGCGTGCACACCCCGCATATCCTGGACGAGCTGGTGGCCAACCGCTTCGATCTGGTCATCAATCTCTCCGAGGACGCCCCCGAGGCCGTCGCCCGCAAGGGGCTCGAAGCCGGCGCCATCGAAAACTGGCAGGTGGACGATCCCTCCCTTGTCGAGGGCAGCCGCGAGGCGGTGCTCAACGCCTATCGCGACCTGCGCGACAACCTCCGCCGCCGGGTGCGCGAACGCCTGGAGCCTCTGGTTTCATAGGCGCTTGCAGCAAAAGAGCACGCCGTTTCAAGGGTCGCGGGCGCGGCAGGGGAACGCGTTTCCCCGTCCCGCCGGCCCATGGGGGCGGTCGCGGCGGAAGAGGTTCACAAAGCCGTTGAATTGAAGTAGGTTCCGGCCAATTTGCGACCCCCCGGGCCGGCAGGGCCATGCCCCATGGGTCATTTCAGGAGACAGTATGGCGAAGGAAGAAGTGCTCGAATTTCCGGGCGTGGTGACTGAATTGCTTCCCAACGCGACCTTCCGGGTCAAGTTGGAGAACGATCATGAGATCATCGCCCACACCGCAGGCCGCATGCGCAAGAACCGCATCCGCGTGCTGGCGGGCGACAAGGTGTTGTGCGAAATGACGCCTTATGACCTGACCAAGGGTCGCATCACCTACCGCTTCAAGTGAGCCTGAGCCCATGGCCCGCCGCCCGGATCTGATCCTGGCCTCCGCCTCGCCGCGCCGGCTTGCTCTGCTCAACCAGATCGGCATCGAGCCCGAGCATCTGGTTCCGGCCCATGTCGATGAAACGCCCGAAAAGGGCGAGTTGCCGCGCAAGCTCGCCAGCCGCCTCGCCGATCTCAAGGCGCTGACCGCCCAGCACAAGGCGCGCTCCGCCGGTTTCGGCCAGGGCGCCCTGGTGCTTGCCGCCGATACGGTGGTGGCCGTGGGCCGGCGCATCCTGCCCAAGGCCGAGACCATGGAAGAGGCCAGCGATTGCCTGCGCCTGCTCTCGGGCCGCGCCCATCGCGTCTATACCGGGCTCACCGTGCTCACGCCCGCCGGCCTCAAGCGCCAGCGCCTGGTTGAAACCCGCATCCGCTTCAAGCGCCTCTCCACCCGCGAGATGGAAGCCTATCTGGCCAGCGCCGAATGGCAGGGCAAGGCGGGCGGCTACGCCATCCAGGGCATTGCCGGCGCCTTCGTGGTCAAGCTTTCCGGCTCCTATACCGGCGTCGTCGGCCTGCCGCTGCTCGAAACCGCCCAGGTGCTGGCGGGCGAGGGCTATCCCGTCCATTTCAACTGGCTGAACCAGGCAAGCCTTTCGGGCGTTTGACAGCCATGGAAAAACCCTGCCCCATCTGCGGCAAGCCCGGCGTCGAGGAATTCCGCCCCTTCTGCTCGCGGCGCTGCGCCGATGTCGATCTCAACCGCTGGCTCTCGGGTCGCTATGTCATCCCCGCCCGCGACGACGAGCCCGCCGATGACGAAGACGCCATTCTTCCCGACCCGGAAGACGGGCTCGATCCCTGATTCTTCCGGGCCCACAAACTCCTTTTCCACATACGCTTTTCCCGCTTGCACGGACAAAACCCATCCCCTATAAGGCCGATGGCTTTCAGCCGGGGCGGCCTTTTCGCCCCTTGCCCGGGTAGCTCAGTTGGTAGAGCAGCGGATTGAAAATCCGCGTGTCACTGGTTCGATTCCGGTCCCGGGCACCACTTCCCCTTCATCCGAAATTCCCGCGCCAGACAGGCAATTCGTGTCGCTTTCCGGCAGCGGAGCACAATAACAGACAATGCCCGTCAACTGCCGTTCGGGCCGTGCCGGTCTATAGTCGCGCCGGGATGAGGCTATCGGGACGGCTGTTCCTGTGGCTCCGGCTGCCTCTCTTGACGGGGTGGGGTCGGCATGCATCCTGACGCAAACTGTCGAGGGAACCATGAAGTTTATCGGGCTGACATTTGTATTTCTGGCGGCTCTGGGCGGTTCCGTCCAGTCCAGCGAGGCTCCGTTTCTGTCGAGCGCTCCGATTTCGGGGGCTTTGCCCGGGTTCCATCGGCAGGTGTCGCCGGCCGATGTCGTGCGCGTGGCGCAGAACAGCGCGATCTACGACATGATGGGCAAGCAGGAGCTGAAAAATCTTCAGAGCGCCTTGGCCGGGCTGGGCTTTTATTTGGGAAATATTGACGGCAGCTTCGGGCAGGGCTCCTGGGCCGCGGCCGCGGCGTTCCAGGGCAGCATCGGCGCCCAGCCCACTGGCGTCCTGACCGCCGAGCAGATCGGGCAGCTCCTGGCCGCCGCCGGGGGAGCCGCGCCCGCCAGTCCCGCGCCCGCCGCGATGACCTCCGGTCCCGCCGGCATGCCGATGCGCGATGGCGCCGTGATTCTGGCCTCCGGCACCAATTCGACATTGGGCAACGCGCTCGGCAATGGCGACTATCATGTCTATGATCGCGCCTGGGACAGGTTCGGGCGCCTTCTCGTGCTGGCCTCCGATCCGTCGCTGCTCGACGTTCCGCAGATGACGGATTTCTTCGTGCCGTTATTGGATATCGACGAAGTCGAGCCCTTCATTTCCGAATTCCATGCCAGTCAGTACCGCAAAAGTGGCATGTTTTATCAATCGGGGGTGGAATGGCGCGGCGACAATCAATTCGCGCAGGAGGACGCGCGCGTCGCCTTCCTGGCCCGGTTCCGCGACAAGCTACTGGCCCAGGTGCCGAGCTTTCCCCTCAAGATCGTCATGGTGCGCAGGATCAACTACGGGCGCTATGAGAATGGCGAGCTGGGGATCGAGATCAGCAGCACGACGCCTTTCCCCTATTACTCGCGCCATGGCCTGGATGCGCCTGAGCCCTTCCGTCAGCCGACGAAATGGGCGCTTGAGGCCGATGATGCGCGCCGGGTGATCGAGACGCCGGTCTCGTTGCAATCCGATTCCCCCGTGGCCGTCACCGAGGCGGTTATTTCCGGAGCGCGCCGCGACGGCAACAGGACGGTGCTCGACATCTCCGCGAGCGGCATCACGGTCTATTCGTCGGTGCTGATGCAGACGGTTGTGGGAGAAATTCCCCTGCCTGGCGCAGCCGTCAAGAGCGCCATCGAGACCCCCTATGCCTTTAGCGGGCCGTTCCCGCTCGATCCGGTCTATGCCCGCATGTTGCTGGCGCGGGAGCGTCCCGAATTCGCCAACACCGATTCCTTCCGCTACCAGACCTTCCAGATGCGGTTGGCCGCCGAGCGGAATATCCGCACCAGCAACCGTGTCCCTCCGTTTTCCTGGCCCTCGCTGCTGCCACCCTCGCTGGTGGGGGGCAAAGGCACGCCCACTTCCAATGATGTGATGGCGCTCGATAGCTGGTTCGATGTGGTCAAGGACCGGATTTCGGACACGGCCATGCTGACCGACCTGTGCTGGTTCGACGTTGAAACCGAGTGCCAGTTGCATGATCGGCGCCCGCAGGGCAGCGCACAGTTGCTTTTGGGCAATCTGGTCGAAACCGCCGTCGCCAAGTGGAAATATGGCTGGAACGGCCTGCCCGATGGCGCCAGTGACGTCACGCGCGAAACCTTCCCCGACAATAGCCGCATCCTGCCTTTCGGCATGGGCGGGGATGTGGGCGGCATGATCGTGCTCAAGGCTCATCCGGCCTGGTATGGCATCGATCTGCCCGAGGCGGCAGTTAGCAACGCGGCGCTTGAAGTGCGGGTCACCCGCCAGCGCATCCTGGGCACCCAGAGCGGCGTCGGCTTCTTCGCCATCGAGATCGAACCGGTTGCCTTCCACTACCAGTCCGGCGGCCAGTGGCACGATATCGCCATCCCCGCGCACGACCTGGGCGCGCAAGCTCAGTCCGGCGGGGTTTACGATATTCTCGGCGTCCGCCTGGGCATGCCGCGCGCCGAGGCCGAGGCGATCATCGCGGCCACCTTCGAGGGTCGCCCCGTCAAGCAGTCGGAAATCGTCAATTCGAATAATCTGCGCGATGCCGATCCCACTCTTGCCCATTCGGTGCAGTTTCTCAGCCCGCCTTACGAGTTTGAGTCGGTTCCCGACGATATGGGCATTCCCGAGGATATCGGGGCGGAATCCATCAAGCTCTATTACGATACGACCCAGCCCGATCAGCCCGTAATCGCCATTGGCCGCACCCTGCGCTACGGCGAGAGGCAATATTCCAACGCCGATGAAAAGGTGGCCGGCCAGCCCATCATGGACAGCATGATCGGCAAATACGGTCCTCCCGCGCGCATCGAGGAATTCTACGACTATTACGACGCCACCATCTGGGCCGCGGACGAAGCCACGCGTGTGCGCGTGGCCTCGGGCGACGAGCATTGCGACGTCGACAGCATATTCTCCCGCACCGACGAGAATATCGGCCGCGTTTATTCGGGCAAGATTACCGCCTCGTGCGGCGAGATGCTCAATGTCTGGTTCATCAACGGAAAGCTGGCCCTGTTCCTGGTCAACACCACCCAGCTCATCGATCTGCAACAGGTCCATGCCGCCAATGCGGCGGCCGCCGCCGAAACCAAGCCCGCCGGGCCGGCAATCAAGTTCTGATCTCCGAAACGGGCCGCGTCATCCGCGGCCCGTTTGCTTTTCCCGCCCCGGCCCCCGGTTAACATCTCCTCACCGCCGGAGCGCCAATTCGATTCATCTTCGGAACGTCGTTTTCATCCGCCTCGCTTAGTCTGACGCCGTAAAGTTGAGGCCTCTCATGATTTTAGGTGATAGCGACCGCCTGTTGCGTCTCCAGACCGAGATTCTGGAGGCGATCGCTTGCGGCGAGGCGCTGCCGGAGGTGGCCGCGCGTCTCTGCCGCCGCGCCGAAATGCTGGCGCCCGATGCCATCTGCACCATTCTCGGCGTCGACGAGTTCGGCCTGCTCCATCCCCTTGCCGGGCCCAGCCTGCCCTCGAGCTATTCCGACGCCATCGACAACGTGCCCATCGGGCCCTGCGCCGGCTCCTGCGGCACGGCGGCCTTCCGCAACGAGCAGGTGCTGGTCACCGACATCGCCAGCGATCCCCTCTGGGCCGAATGCCGCGCCGTGGCCTTGCCCCACGGGCTGCGGGCCTGCTGGTCCAGCCCCATCCGCAACCGCGAGGGCAGGGTGGTGGCCACCTTCGCCTTCTACTACCGCACCTGCCGGGGCCCGGACGAGCTGGAGCGGGCCATCGTGGAAACCTGCGTGCATCTGTGCTCCATCGCCATCGACCACGAGCAGGTCCGCCAGCGCAACCACCGCCTGGCCTTTTTCGACGTGCTGACGGGCCTGCCCAATCGCGGCCATTTCAACGAGCTCCTGGCCGGCCATATCGGGCGCGGCCAGCCCTTCGGCCTGCTGCTGGTCGACATCGACCATCTCAAGCTGGTCAACGACACGGTCGGCCATGCCTTTGGCGATCTGCTCATCAAGACCGTGGCCGAGCGCATCGCGACCTGCGATTCCCGGGTCACGGCCTGCCGGCTGGGCGGGGACGAATTCGCAGTGCTGGTCGCTGGATGCGGCAGCGAGGATTGCCTTTCGGCCGCCGCCGCCACCATGCTCGAGGCCGCCCATGGCCTCATCCATGCCGACGACCAGACCATCGCGCCCCATATCACCATTGGCGGGGCGCTGTTCGGCCCCGATGGCGTGGACGCGGCCTCGCTGTTCCAGAATGCCGATTTCGCGCTCTATCACGCCAAGGACGTGCAGCGTGGCGGCTATGTGCATTTCCGCCCCGGCCTGCGCATTTCCATGCTCGAGCGCGCCAATATGGTGCGCTGCGTCGACCAGGCCATCATCGAGGGGCGCATCCTGGCCCATTATCAGCCGGTGGTGCGCCTCGACACCGCCGAGATCGTCGGGCTCGAAGCGCTGGTGCGCATGCGCATGCCCGATGGGCGCATCGCCGCCGCCGGCGAGTTCCACGCCGCCCTGGCCGATCCCCATATCGCCTGGCGCGTCACCGGCGAGATGCTCGCCCAGGTGGCCCGCGACATCCGCCACTGGCTCGACCAGGGCATTCCCTTCCAGCATGTGGGCGTCAACGTCACCACCGGCGATTTCCTGCGCGGCGATCTCGAGGAGCGCATCGTACAGATCTTCGAGGCGGCCAGGGTCCCGCTTCGCCACGTCATCCTCGAGGTCAACGAAGCCGTCTATATGGGCGGGGCCGACCAGATGGTGCCCAAGGCGGTGAGCGCCCTGCGCCAGCGCGGGCTGCTCGTGGCGCTGGACGATTTCGGCACCGGCTTTGCTTCCCTCACCCACCTGCTGAGCTTTCCGGTTGACATCATCAAGATAGACCGCTCCTTCATCGCCCGGCTGGGCGAGGACAAGCCCAGCGACGTGGTTGTGGGCGCCATCATCGACATCGCCCGCAAGCTCGATATGCGGCTGGTGTCCGAAGGCATAGAGACCGAGGCGCAGGCCCAGGCGCTGGCCGGCCTGGGCTGCCAGTTGGGGCAGGGTTATCTTTTCGCCCGGCCCGCCTCGGTGGAGGAGATCACCAGCCTCCTCTCCCTTTTCGGCCAGCGCGCCGCCGTCCCGGCCGTGCGCAGCCGCAGCGCCTGACGCTGTTGCATTCCCCGCTGCGCGGGTGCAGTCTCCTCCCGTTTCCCCCACGAAACCAAAGTCGCATGGCCCCCGGGCCGTGCTGACAGGACGGTGACAGGGACGGCTTCTATTCTCCCTGTCACGAACGCGATGTGAGACGTTCTGGATTTGATAAGGGAGGACTTCGTGAACAAGCTGCTTCTGGCCGCGCTGATTTCGGGCGCTATGGCTGTTCCCGCTTTTTCGGCTGATTACACCATCGTGGCCCCGGCCAGCCCCGGCGGCGGTTGGGACCAGACGGCCCGGTCCATGCAGGAGGCGCTCCAGGCCGAGGGCATTTCGGGCAATGTGCAGGTGACCAATGTCACCGGCGCCGGCGGCACCATCGGCCTGGCCCAGTTCGTCAATCAGGAAACCGGCAATCCCAACGCCCTCATCGTGGGCGGCTACGTCATGGTGGGCGCCATCCTCACCAACCAGTCTCCGGTCACCCTGGCCAATGTCACGCCCATCGCCCGCCTCACCGGCGAGGCCGTTGCCGTGGTCGTGCCCGCTGCCTCCGACATCCAGACCATGGATGACCTGGTGGCCAAGCTGAAGGAAAACCCGGGTGCCGTTGCCTGGGCCGGTGGCTCCGCCGGTGGCGCCGACCACATCACCGCCGGCCTCATCGCCAAGGCCGTGGGGGTCGATCCGACCCAGGTCAACTACATCGCCTATTCGGGCGGCGGCGAGGCGCTTGCCGCGCTTCTGGGCAATCAGGTGACCGTGGGCGTCTCGGGCATCAGCGAATTCGCCTCCCAGATCGAAACCGGCGAGCTGCGTCTGCTGGCCGTCTCCAGCGATGAGCGCGTGCCCGGCGTCGATGGCCCGACCCTGATGGAAACCGGCGTCGATGTGGCCCTGCAGAACTGGCGCATGGTCGCCGCGGCCCCCGGCATCACCGACGAGCAGAAGGCGGCCATCAGTGCCGACATCGAGAAGATGGCCAAGTCGGCGACCTGGCAGTCGACCCTCAAGGCCAAGGGATGGGTCGATACCTATCTGGCCGGCGATGCCTTCCAGACCCAGCTCGCCGCCGACATCGCCTCCACCGAGGCCATCCTGAAAGACATCGGCCTGGTCGAATGAGCTCGGGCCAATCCAACCTCTCGCGCCGCCCCGATGGGGCGGCGCTTGTCATCGCCGCCGTTCTGGCCGTCATCGCCGCCGTCATCATCTGGCAGACCAGCCAGATGCGCGTTTCCCCCGTCCAGGCGAGGGTCGGTCCCACGGTTTTCCCCTATGTCGTGGCGGGCGGGCTTCTGCTGCTCTCCGCCGGCACGGTGGTTTCGGCGCTGCGCCGGGGATTTCCCGAGCGCACGGACGATGCCATCGCGCCCATATTGTGGATCGTGGGCGGGCTGCTCGCCCAGATTCTGCTCCTCTCCTGGGCCGGCTTTTCCATTGCCACCGGCGTGCTTTTCGGCTGCACCGCCATGGGCTTCGGGCGCGGTCCCCTGTGGAAGACCATTCCCGCGGGCGCGGTCTTTGCCTTCATCGTCTGGTTCATCTTCGCCAAGGGCCTGCAGCTCTCGCTGCCCGCCGGTCCCTTCGAGCGCCTGTTTTACTAAGGGGAGGGCGCTTTCATGGACACATTCTCGCTTCTCGGCCAGGGCCTCATCGCCGCCCTGCAATGGCAGAACCTCATCTATGCGCTGATCGGGGTCACCCTGGGCACGGCGGTGGGCGTGCTGCCCGGCATCGGCCCGGCGCTCACCGTGGCGCTGCTCCTGCCCGTCACCTACAAGCTCGACCCGGCCGGCTCGCTCATCATGTTCGCCGGCATCTATTATGGCGGCATGTATGGCGGCTCCACCACCTCCATCCTGCTCAATACCCCCGGTGAAAGCGCTTCCATCGTCACCGCGCTCGAGGGCAACAAGATGGCGCGGCAGGGCAGGGGCGGTCCGGCTTTGGCCACCGCCGCCATCGGCTCCTTCATTGCCGGCCTCATCGCCACTTTGGCGCTGGCCTTCGTCGCCCCCTGGGTGGTCAAGTTCGCCCTGGCCTTCGGCCCGGCCGAATATTTCGCTCTCATGGTGCTGGCCTTCATCACCGTTTCGGCGGCTTTCGGCGACAGCGCCCTGCGCGGGCTCACCGCGCTGTTCATCGGGCTGGGCCTGGGCCTGATTGGCATCGACCTGCAAACCGGCCAGGCGCGCCTGTCCTTCGGCATTCCCGACCTGCTCGACGGCATCGAGGTGACCACGCTCGCCGTGGCGCTCTTCGCCATAGGGGAAACCCTCAAGATCGCTTCCGACAAGGAAGCGGCCAATGAGGAGGTGCTGGCGGTCAAAGGCTCGGTGTGGATGACCCGCGAGGACTGGAAGCGGAGCTGGATTCCCTGGCTGCGCGGCACCGCCATCGGCTTTCCCATCGGCGCCATGCCGGCGGGCGGCGCCGATGTCGCCAGTTTCCTGTCCTATTCGGCCGAAAAGACCTTCGCCAAGCGGCCCGAGGAATTTGGCACCGGCGCCATCGAGGGCGTGGCCGGTCCCGAGGCGGCCAACAATGCCTCGGCCGCCGGCACGCTGGTGCCGCTGCTGACGCTGGGCCTGCCCACCACGGCCACCGCCGCCATCATGCTGGCCGGCTTCCAGCAATTCGGCCTCCAGCCGGGCCCCTTGTTGTTCACCAACAACGCTCCCCTGGTCTGGGCGCTGATCGCCAGCCTGCTGGTCGCCAATCTGATGCTGATTGTCCTCAACCTGCCCCTGATCGGGCTCTGGGTGCGGCTGCTCACCATCCCGCGGCCCTGGCTCTATGGCGGCATCCTGGTCTTCGCCACGCTCGGCACGCTGGGGGCCAATGCCGCCATGTCCGGGCAGTTGGGGCCGATCCGCTTCTCGTTCGAGCTTCTGCTGCTGCTGGCCTTCGGCCTGCTGGGCTATCTGTTGCGGCGCTACAGCTACCCCATCGCGCCGGTGGTGGTGGGGTTGATCCTGGGGCCGATGGCCGAGCAGCAATTGCGCCGGGCGCTGGCCATCAGCCAGGGCGATCCGCTCATCCTGGTCCATTCGCCCATTGCCATCACGCTTTACGTGCTGGCCGCCGCCGCCGTGCTTTTCCCGCTCTGGATGCGTCTGCGCGGGCGCGGCGAGGTGCTGGGACAACTGGCCAGCGACGAGGACTGAGCCGGCCTCGAAAAAGCAAAGCCCGGACGCTCCGCCATGGAGCGTCCGGGCTTTTTCTCGATCCACCGGACATGCCGGTGCGGGTCGCAGGGAGGGGCAGCGCCCCGCAGCGGGTCGGTCGGGAGACTTCTTACGACCGGCCGATGGACCGGAAGGCGTCGGCGTCGATGCCGAGGGTCTTGAGGTGCTTGGCCTTGGGCGCGCGGCCCCCTTCGATCGCGGACGCGACAGCAGCGGCGCTGCCGAAAACGTCGATCGCGTTACCAAGGGTCGCAAACAGGGATTTGCGGGCGGTGCTCATGGCTTTTTCCTCTCTTTGACCCGGCCGGATTGCCGGGCGCCTTCATGACCATGAAGATGGGCCTGCCTCCGGCTTTCTTCCAGACCCTGTTAAGGCAGACCAGCCATGCGCCAGCGGCACGAGTCCCTCATCTCTTGCGAGCCTTTTGCGCGATTCCTGCGGAGCGGGGAATACGCAGTAAGGTCCCGCCCCGATGTCGCCCCGGCCTTCGCGCCGGGGCCTATCCTGAGATTTGGAGATGGATCCCGGCGCAGAGGCCGGGATGACACCGGGTTTTTTGCAGCACGAGGGGCCATGCAACAGGCCCACAAGGGAGAAGGGCGGTTCATGGGCGCCGTCGTGTCTTCACCTCTTCGGCGCCACGATCTCGCTCCAGCTGTCGAGAAAGCGTTTGCGCTTCTGCTGGTCCAGCGACACCAGCAGCGCCGGGCCCAGCGGGATGGGCTGGATGACGCCGCGCCCGCGCGCCGCGATGGCCTCGCTGGTCCAGGCGCCCTCCGCCCCCGGCACCACCGAGCCCAGCGCCGTGCCGCCGGCGGCGATGGCCTGCCCGGCGGGCGAGAGCGCGAAATCGATGAAGCTGCGCGCCAGCTCCGGCTCCCCGGCATCGCGCGGGATGAGCATGGAGCGGGTCAGCACCAGCACGTAATCGTCCGGCACCACGATTTCGATATTGGCGCCCGCCGCCTTGCGCGCGAAGGCATAGGAGCCCAGCACGTTGTAGCCCAGCGCCAGCGTGCCGTCGGCCACGCCGTTGAGGATGGCCGGGCTCGAGCCGGAGAACACCGCCCCCACGCGCCCGAAGGCCGCCGCCAGCCGCCAGAAATTGGACGAGATCATCTGGTCCTGCGCCGCCAGCAGATAGCCCACGCCCGAAAGCGCGATGTCATAGGTGGCGATGGCCCCGCCAAAGCGCCCGCCCTGGCTTTCCAGCATTTCGGCCAGCGTCAGATGCGTGCGCGGAACCTCTCCCGGCCCGATGCGGTCGGGATTGTAGATGATGACGGCGGGCTCGAAGGTGAAGCCGAACACCTCGTTGCGCCAATGCGCCCAGTCGGGCAATTCGCCCAGGAAGGGGCTGTCATAGGCCATGGCGTGGCCGTCATTGGCCAGCTTTATCATCAGGTCCGAGGCCGAGCTGACCAGAAGGTCCGGCTGCACCGGCAGCGTGCCCGCCAGGTAGAGCTCATAGAGCGGGCGCGAGTCGGTTTCCTCGTAAACGATGCTCACCTCCGGGCGTAGCGCCTGGAAGCCGGCGATGAACTGGGCAAAAAGCGGCGTGTCGGTCACCCCGACGATGGTCAGAACCACCTCGGCGCTGCCGTCCGGCGCCGGATAGCGCGTCGTCGCTGCCCGCGCCTCCTGCGGCTGCGCCAGAAACAGGCACGCCAGCAGCGCCGCGAGGCTCCCCAGCGCCTTGCGCATCTGCTCCACCCGCGGGTTGCGGCCCACCAGCGGCAGGTCGATCTCCACGCTCAGCCCCCCGCCCTCCCGGTCGGTGAGGCGCAGCGCCCCCCGATGCGCCTCGGCCACCCGCTTGACGATGGAGAGCCCCAGCCCCGAGCCGGCCCGGCTGCCGCTGGCCGCCCCGCGCCGGAAGCGCTCCAGCACCAGCGGTTTTTCCGCCTCGGGAATGCCCGGCCCCCGGTCGCCGACGCGCATGGTCAGCATGCCGTCCTTCACCGCCCCGCCGATTTCCACCGGGCCCTCCGAATAGACCAGCGCATTGTCCACCACATTGCGCACCATTTCGCGCAGCGCCACCCGGTCGCCGCGAATGGCGGCCGCCGCCGCTTCGGGGGGCAGCGCCATCACGATCCGCCCGGCCTGGTCGGGGTCGAGCCGCTGGCGCACCTCCTCCACCACCGTTCCGAAGGCCGTGGTGTCGGTTTCCTGGTTTTCCAGCCGGTGCGAAATAGTGGCTTCCATCAAAAGCTGCGTCACGAGCTGGCTCGCCTGCACCGCGCCCTGATGGATGCGTCCCACCCGCCGCCGCAGCGCCTCGGGGTCCTGCTCGTCCATGGCCACTTCCGCCTGCGCCCGCAGCGAGGCCAGCGGCGTGCGCACCTCATGGGCCGCTTCCGCCACCAGGCCGGTCACCCGTTCCATGGCGCTGCCCAGCCGCGCCATGAAGGCGTTGAGCCCGCTCACCAGATGGCTCACCTCCTGGGGCACCGGCACGGTAACGGGCGAAAGATCGTCCGGCGCCCGCCCGCGCAATTCCCGCTCCAGCTGATAGAGCGGGGCGAACATGCGCCCGATGCCGAACCACACAAGCGCCACCGCCAGCAGCGTCAGCGCCACCACCGGCACGATGGCATTGCCCAGGATTTCCGCGCTCAGCGCCTCGCGCTCGCTTTGCGTCTCGGCCACGTGGATGGTCACCCAGCTCGCATCGCCCCCCGACGAGGTCAGTCGCCCGACGCTGGCCACCCGCACCGATTCCCCGCGATAGACCGCATCGGCGAAGACCGGCCCGGCCGAGCGCATCTCGGCAAGGCTCGCCGACAGGTCCTCATAGCCGGTCACCGGCCGGCCATTGGGGTCCTCCACCGCATAGAACACCCGGTCGCGCCCGGAAAACATGGCGAAGGAGGCAAAGGGCAGCTCCACGATCACCGTGTCGTCCTCCACCTGCACCGCCCCGGCGATGGACAGCGCCGAGGCCGCCAGCAGCCGGTCGAACGCCCGATCCGAGGCCCGCTCGGCATAGTCGCGGATGAACACGATCAGCACCACCGCCGCCATCAGCAGCAGCGCCAGCGCCAGCACCAGGATGCGCCGGCGGATGGAGAAGGATTTACCAGGCATGGACACCCTCCACCTCTCCCTGGGGGGAGAGGTCGGCCCAAAGGGCCGGGTGAGGGGGCCTTTCCCGCGCGCGGTGCTGGGCGGAGGCCCCCTCACCCGTCTCGCAAGGGCGAGCCGACCTCTCCCCCAAAGGGAGAGGTGAAGAGGCGCGCGCCTCACCCATTCGGTATGCGCAGCACATAGCCCACCCCGCGCACGGTGCCGATTTCGATGTCGGCGGTTTCCAGCTTCTTGCGCAGCCGCGAGATATGCAGCTCCAGCGCATTGACCGACACCGCCTCGTCGAAATTGAACAGCTGGTTCATCAGCCGCTCCTTGGGCACCACCTTGCCGGCATGGGTGACCAGGATTTCCAGCAGCCGGAATTCGCGCTTGCCCAGCTCCAGCGACACCCCGCCCACGCTGGCGTTGAGCCCGGTGATGTCCAGCTCCAGATTGCCGGCGCTGAGCAGGCTGCTGGTCTGCCCGCCCGTCCGCCGGATCAGCGCCCGCAATCGCGCGTCCAGTTCGCGCAGGTCGAACGGCTTGACCAGATAGTCGTCGGCGCCCAGGTCGAGCAGGCTCACCTTGTCGTCGATTTCCGAGCGCGCCGTTATCACCAGGATCGGCGCGTTGAACTTGCGCCGCCGCAATTCGGCGATCAGCCCGATGCCGTCTCGGTTGGGCAGCATCAGGTCGAGCGCCACCGCATCGAAGCTCTCCGCTTCCGCCGCCGGCACCACGTCATTGCCGTCGCGCACCCATTCCACCGAATGGCCGGCGCTGCGCAGGCGCTTTTCGATCGCCTCGCCCAGGTCCTCATTGTCTTCAACCAGCAGGATTCGCATCGGCGCCCCTCGTCCCCGCCGCAATCTAACGCGCTTCGTCGCAAAAGGGGACCATGGCTTTTAGGGGGCACGCTGTCGCCCCGGCCTTGCGCCGGGGCCCATCCTGACAGGGTGCCGCTCCATCCTGCGGCAGGAAAATTACCCCAGCGACACCATCATTGCCGCCGCCACCGCCACGATGGTCAGCGCCGCCAGCCCGGCGGCCATCAGCATGGTCTGGGCGTGGTGCAGATGCCCGTCGGAGCGGGCGTTCCGGCGCGCCATGGTCAGCATGTGCCGGGTTTCGCGGGAATCGATATTGGTCATCGCATGGCCCTCCACTGGTCCGGCCGCCGCGGCCGGAGACTGGGACGGGGCGTGGCCCTGTGGCTCTTTCTGCCCTCGAATGGGAGGCTAACCCCGCAAGCGGAATCGGCGAACGCCATCCTCTCGACGCGGTTAACTTAGTTCAAATGCCATTCAGGCTCATCTTGTATGGAAGATGATTGATCTAGGCTCCGCTTCGTGGCATGAAAGCGCCATGACACACCTGCACCCAGACCGTCTTTTCCCCGCTTCGGCGCCCGCCCAGTCCATCGCGCGCGAGCTCTATGCCGATGTGGCCGACCTGCCGCTGATCTGCCCGCACGGGCATACCGATCCGTCCTGGTTTGCCGACAATTCCCGCTTTTCCGATCCGGCGGCGCTGTTCCTGACGCCCGATCATTACGTGTTGCGCATGCTGCGCAGCCGGGGCCTGAGCTATGACGATCTGGGCGTGCCCCGCAAGGATGGCAAGCCGGTGGCCGGGGGCAGGGCGGCCTGGCGGCTCTTTGCCGCCAATTACCACCTCTTTGCCGGCACCCCGTCGAAAACCTGGGTCGACCATTCCCTCAACTGGGCCTTCGGCATCACCGAGGAGCTCTCCCCGCAAACCGCCGACGCCATCTACGACACCATCGACGCGGCCCTGGCCACTCCGACCCTGCTTCCCCATGCGCTGCTCGACCGGGCGCGGGTGGAAACCATCGCCACCACCGAATTCGCGCTCGATCCGCTCGTCCATCACCAGAAGATGGCGGAGAATGGGTTCATCGGCCGGGTGCGCACCACCTATCGCCCCGATGACGTCACCGACCCCAGCCGCCCCGCCATCGTCGAGAACCTGCACAAATTCGGCGAGATCACCGGCGAGGATATTTCGACCTGGGCCGGTCTCATCAACGCCCACCGCAACCGGCGCGAATATTTCCGCCGCTTCGGCGCCGTCGCCACCGACCATGGCGTGCCCAGTGCCAATACCGCCGATCTGTCGGGCCCCGAAAAGCAGGCTCTGCTCGATAAAATTCTGGCCGGCCGGCACGACGCGGCTGACGCCGAACTGTTCCGCGCCCAGATGATGACCGAGATGGCCCTGCTGTCGGTGGAAGACGGCATGGTCATGCAGATGCATGCCGGCTCGCGCCGCAACACCGATCCGCTGCTCTTTGCCGAGCGCGGCCCGGACCTCGGCGCCGATATTCCCGGCCCCACCGACTATGTCGGGGGCCTGCGCGCGCTGCTGTCGCGATGCGGCAACGAGCCCAATCTGCGCCTCATCATGTTCGTGCTCGACGAAACCACCTATGCGCGCGAGCTGGCTCCCATGGCCGGTTACTGGCCCAGCCTGATGATCGGCCCGCCCTGGTGGTTCCACGACAGTCCGCAGGGCATTCGCCGCTATCTCGACCAGGTGGTGGAATCCGCCGGTTTCTACAATCTCGCCGGTTTCAACGACGATACCCGCGCGCTGCTCTCCATCCCGGCCCGCCACGATGTCTGGCGCCGCGAGGTCTGCGGGTTCCTGGCCACCTGGGTGGGCGAAAACCGCCTCACCCGCTCCAGCGCCCGCGACATCGCCAAGCATCTGAGCTATCAGGCCGCCAAGGACGCCTACCGCATCGGGTAAGGTTCAATCCCCATGTCGTCCCGGCTCGAGGCCGGGGCGACATCGTGTGCAAAAGCAAAGCCCCTCAGGGCGATTTCCACAGCACCAGCAGCACGATCACCACGCCGGTCACCATCAGCGCGATCAGCCCGCCAATGCCGTTCATCACCTGCCGGCCCCAGCCCGGCTCCGGCGTCAATGTCCTCTGTGTGTCATAGGGTTGATGCGTCATGCCCTGCGCCTCCCCGTGTCCTCCGGTTCCATCCGTTCCCAGCCTGCGCCGCCAAGGGTAACGAAGCCTTGCCCGCAAGCCGCTTTCTGGTTTCAGCCTTACCGGGGCGTTACCGCCACCATTTCATCAAGTTTTGGGCGCTCTAACGGGGGCATATCGAAACCACGCGCGGCTTCTGCTCTAATGTCGGCCATGAATCAGTCACCCGTCGAAACCGCGCTCAGCCGCGCCATGATCCGCTGGTCGCTCACCCGCTCCACGCCGGTGGCCGAAACCGCCACGAGCTGGATTTTCCGTGTCGACCAGAATGGCCGCAATTCCGCCGCCCTCAAGATCCTCAAGCCCGAACACGCCGCCGAGGAGCGGCGCGGCGGTGTGCTGCTCGCCTGGTATGGCGGGGAGGGGGCCGCCACCGTCTTCGATACCCATGGCGATACCATCTTCATGGAATGGCTCGATGGCGGCACGCTGGGCGAGCCGGTCCGCGCCGGGCGCGACGACGAGGGCGCTATCGCCATTGCCGGCGTCGTCGCGGCGCTCCATCGTCCCCGCGCCGAGGCCCCCGAGGACTTGCTGCCCTTGCGCGAGCGCTTCCAGACCCTGTTCGACACCGATGTGCGCGCCTGGCCCCATACGGCGCGCGATCTTTACGCCCGCGCCAGCGGCATTGCCCTCAAGCTGTTCGATCGCCCCAGCGCCAATATTCCCCTGCATGGCGATTTGCACCACGACAATATCCTCAGCTCCGATCGCGGCTGGCTGGCCATCGATCCCAAGGGGCTGATGGGCGATCCGGCCTATGATCTGGCCAATGTCTTCATCAATCCCGAGCGGGGCGCGCAGATCGCCGCCGATCCGCGCCGCATCGCCGCGCGCGCCGACATCTTCGCCCAGCGCCTGGGCTATGCGCGCAAGCGCATCCTGGGCTGGGCGGCGGCGCATGCGGCTCTCTCCGCCTCCTGGGACCTGGCGGCGGGCAGGGCCATCACCACCCAGCTCGCCTGCCTGCCGCATCTGCTAAGCGCCTACGACCAGGCCTGACCCCGTGAAGGATCGCTCCATGCCCGCCAGCCTGTCGCGCCGTGGCTTCCTGGTTCTCTGCGCCGCCGGGGCGCTTTCGGCCTGCGCCACCACCGTGCCGGTGCTGCCCAAGCCCGCCAATGCCCCCGAGGCCCTCACCGACGAGGAAATCCTGCGGGCCATCAACATGGTGCGCGCCGCCAATGGCGCGCCGCCCTGGACCTATAATACCCGCCTCGAGGACGCCGCGCGCGCCCAGGCCCGCCTCATGGCGCAGAAGAATACCCTCAGCCACGATCTCGGCGTCACCCTGCGCCAGCGCGTCACTACTGCCGGCTATCTCGGCGCCGTGGGCGAAAACGTCGCCAAGGGCTATACCAGCCTGCCCGGCGCCATCGAGGGCTGGCTGGCCTCCCCCGGCCACCGCTCGACCCTGCTCAGTCACCGCTTCGTCGAATTCGGCCTCGCCGCCGCCCGCGCCTCCAATGGCCGCTACTACTGGGCAATGATCGCCGGCGGCAGCTTCCAGGCCTGGATGGGGTAGGGCGCTTTCCTCCCCCAAGCAATGGGCTGATCCTGGCGCCGTATTACCCCACCGTCATTGCCGGGCCCGTCCCGGCAATCCACGCCTCCGCTGGCGCTGAACCCTCCATGGATCACCGGGATAAACCCGGTGATGACGAGAGCTATGCTCGAATGGCACGACCCTGCCTCACCCACCGGCGCGTCCCTCGCCCCTTGTGGGAGAGGGACAGACCTGACGCGTTCAGCGGAAGGTCAGGGTGAGGGGGCTACCGCGCCCGCCCATGCTTCAATGCCCGTAAGAAGGCCCCCTCATCCGCCCCTTCGGGGCACCTTCTCCCACGAGGGGAGAAGGGTGGCAGAGCTTGGCCCGCCGCTCACACGCTCAGCGTCCGCTTCACCGCCGCGTTCCAGCCCTTGACCTTGCGCCGCCGCTCGTTCTTGTCCATGTCCGGCTCGAAGCGTTTGTCGCGCGCCCATTCGGCGGCGAACGCGTCCATGCCGGGCCATAGGCCGGCCTTGGCGCCGGCCAGCCAGGCCGCGCCCAGCGCCGTGGTTTCCAGGATCACAGGCCGGTCCACCGGCGCGTCGAGAATGTCGGCCAGAAACTGCATGGTCCAGTCCGAAGCCACCATGCCGCCATCGACGCGCAGCACCGTGTCCCCGCCGCCCTTCCAGTCCTTGTGCATGGCGTCCAGCAGGTCGCGCGTCTGGTAGCACACCGCCTCCAGCGCCGCCCGGGCAATTTCCGCCGGGCCCGAATTGCGCGTCAGCCCATAGATGGCCCCGCGCGCCTCCGCGTCCCACCAGGGCGCGCCCAGCCCCACGAAGGCCGGCACCATATAGACGTTCTGGCTGGGGTCGGCCGATTGCGCCAAGGGGCCGGTTTCGCTGGCGTGCTTGACCAGTTTCAGCCCGTCGCGGATCCATTGCACCGCCGCCCCGGCGATGAAGATCGAGCCTTCCAGCGCATAGGTGGTTTTTCCGTCCAGCCGATAGGCGATGGTGGTGAGCAGCCGGTTCTTGGAGGCCACCCGGTCCGCCCCGGTATTGAGCAGGGCAAAGCATCCCGTGCCATAGGTGGATTTGAGCATGCCCGGCGCAAAGCAGGCCTGCCCGATGGTGGCCGCATGCTGGTCCCCTGCTACCCCGAGAATGGGGATGGGCGCGCCGAACAGCTCCGCGTCCGTCACCCCGAAATCGTCGGCGCAATCCTTGACCTCGGGCAGCAGCGCCTCGGGCACGCCGAACAGCTCCAGCAGTCCCTTGTCCCAGCGATTGGCCCCGATATCGAACAGCAGCGTGCGCCCGGCATTGGTGGCGTCGGTGGCGTGAACCTTGCCTCCGGTCAGCCTCCAGATGAGGAAGCTGTCCACCGTGCCGAAGGCCAGCTCGCCCTTTTCCGCCCGCTTGCGCGCGCCCTTCACATGGTCGAGCAGCCAGCCGATCTTGGTGCCGGAAAAATACGGGTCGAGCAGCAGCCCGGTCTTTTTCGTCACAGTCTTTTCATGGCCGGCCGTCTTGAGCCTGGCGCAGGTGGAGGCCGTGCGCCGGTCCTGCCAGACGATGGCGTTGTGGATGGGCTTGCCCGTTGCCCGCTCCCAGATCAGCGTCGTCTCGCGCTGGTTGGTGATGCCGATGGCGGCCACGTCCCGCGCTTCCGCCTTCGCCGCTTTCAGCGCCGCGCGCACCGCCCACACCACGCTTTCCCAGATGTCCTCGGGGTCGTGCTCCACCCAGCCGTCCTGGGGAAAGATCTGGCGGAATTCCTTCTGCCCCACCCCGGCGATCGTCCGGTCCTTGCCGAACAGGATCGCCCGGCTCGATGTGGTCCCCTGGTCGATGGCCAGAATATAGCCGCTCATGAAATCTCTCCTCCGATCTTCCTTCATCCGCCCTTCTGGCACCTTCTCTCACCAGGGGCCTGTTGCGCAATTCTTGCCAGGCGAGAAACGCTTTCCACCCCCGATGTCGCCCCGGCCTTGAGCCGGGGCCCATTCTGAGATTTGAGGATGGACCCCGGCGCCCAGGCCGGGATGACACCGTGTTTGTTGCTGCACCAGACGTTATGCAACAGGCCCACAAGGGAAGAAGGAGGCAACCCCGCTATCCACGCCCCGCCATATAGGCCTCCAGCCGCGCCACGTCCTCCGGCCCCACGCGCAGCCCCACCTTGGTGCGCCGCCATAAGACGTCCTCGGCCCGCCGCGCCCATTCCTGGGCCATCAGGTAATCCACTTCCGCCCCATAAAGCGTCCAGCCGAAATGCGGGCCCAGCTCGCCCACGGTCTGCGCATCGCCCAGCACCTGCCAGGCGCGCCGGCCATATTGGCGCATCAGCCGGGCCAGCAATTCGGGCGGCATCTGCGGATAGTCCTTGCCCAGCCGGCGCAGTTCGGCGGCATAGGCCAGCGGCTCGAATTCGCCGCCGGGCAGGGTGGATTTGCCCGTCCAGGCTGGCCCCTTGCGGCCCAATACGCCCTCGATCTTGTCCATCACCGCTTCGGCCAGCCGGCGCGAGGTGGTGAGCTTGCCCCCGAAAATATGCAGCACAGCCCCCTGCGCCGCGTCGCCTTCGAGCTTGAGCACATAGTCGCGCGTCGCCTCCTGCGCCGCGCTCGCGCCATCGTCATAGAGCGGGCGCACGCCCGAATAGCTCCATACGATATCGTCCGGCGTGATCGGCCGGGCGAAATATTCGTTGGCCGCCGCCAGCAGGTAGTCGGTCTCTTCCAGCGTGATCGCCACCTTGGCCGGATCGCCCTTGTAGTCGCGGTCGGTGGTGCCGATCAGGGTGAAATCGTCCTCATAGGGAATGGCGAAGAAGATCCGCCCGTCGCTGTTCTGGAAGAAGTAGCAGCGCTCGTGGTCATAGAGCTTGTTCACCACGATATGGCTGCCCTGCACCAGCCGGACATGGCGCTTCTCGGCCTCGCCCATGGCGGCGTTGATGACATCGTCCACCCAGGGTCCGGCGGCGTTGACCACCAGCCGCGCCTGGACGGTCCGCGGCCCGGCCTCGCCCGCCATCTCCACGCGCCAGCCATCGCCCTCGCGCCGCACCGCATTCACCTTGGTGCGCACCGAAATGCTGGCGCCCTTGTCGGCGGCGTCGCGGGCGTTGAGCACCACGAAGCGCGCATCGTCCACCCAGCAGTCGGAATATTCGAAGGCCAGCTTGTAGCCCGGCTTCAGCGGCTGGCCGGCCGCGTCCCGGCTCAGATCCAGCGTCTTGGTCGCCGGCAGAAGCCGCCGCCCGCCCATGTGGTCATACATGGCCAGCCCCGCGCGCAGCACCATGGCCGGGCGCAGCCCCTTGTGATGGGGCAGAACGAACCGCAGCGGCTTGATGATATGGGGCGCTTCCGCCCACAGCACCTCGCGCTCGGCCAGTGCCTCATGCACCAGGCGGAATTCGTAGTGCTCGAGATAGCGCAGCCCGCCATGGATCAGCTTGGTCGCCGCCGAGGAGGTGCCCGAGGCCAGGTCGTTCATTTCCGCCAGGGCGACGCTGTAGCCGCGCCCCACCGCGTCGCGGGCAATGCTGGCGCCATTGATGCCCCCGCCAATCACGAAAATATCGACGCTGTCGCCCACGGTTCTGATCCTTGTTTCCGATGGTTTCGTTTATACGCGTTTCTGTTTCGCTTTAAACGATAAACTTTCGTTTCGGTGCCGTCCCCGCTCGATGCACCGCCCGGTTCCGCCGTGCATTGACCCTGCCGCGCCGCAAGGCTACCCAATTGCCTCCCGCCCACCGGAATCCCCGGCCATGCTCGCCATTCTCATTGTCATCGCGCCGATTTTCGCGCTGATGGCCTTTGGTTTCCTCGCCGTGCGCTTCCGCCTGTTCCCGGCCGAGGGCATTCGCGGGCTCATCGCCTTCGTCAACAATTTCGCCACCCCCTGCCTGCTGTTCCATTCGCTGCTCACCAGCGATTTTTCCTCCGCCTTCAACATCGCCATCATCGGCCCCTATTATTTCGGGGCGTTGACGTGCTTCGTCGTCGGCATCGTCATTGCGTTGAAGGGGTTCGGCAATACGCCGGGCACCGCCGTCTCGGTCGGGTTTTCGGGCATGTTCACCAATACCGTGCTGGTGGGCCTGCCCATCATCCAGCGCGCCTATGGGCCCGAGGCGCTGCCGGTGGTGCTCTCCATCATCGGCCTGCACGGGGCGATCCTGCTCACCACCGGCATGGTCACCATCGAATTGATGCGGCGCGACGGCCAGTCGCTGGGCCGCACGATGCTGGTGGCCGCCCGCCGCGTCGCCTCAAATCCGCTCATCTGGGGCATTGCCGCCGGGCTGATCGGCTATTTTTCCGGCCTCACCCTCATCGAGCCGGCCGATGCCTTCTTCACCCTCATGAGCCAGGCCGTGGTGCCGGTGGCCCTGTTCGGCATCGGCGGGGCGCTCAACGAGTTCAAGCTCTCCGAAAGCTGGCATCAGGCGCTGGTGGCCGCGCTCATCAAGCTCATCCTGCATCCGGCCATCGCCTATGTGCTGATGGTGCTCGTGCTCCGCGTCCCGCTCGAAACGGCGCGCTACGGCATCCTGCTCTCGGCCATGCCGGCGGGCGTCAACGTCTATGTCTTCGCCACCTATTACAATCGTGGCGTCAACGTCGCCGCCAACACCATCCTGATCGCCACCATTGCCTCGGCGGCGACCATTTCCTTCTGGCTTTATGTGCTCAGCCTCTAGTTGCCCGCCCCCGGCCGGGCCGCTAGTCTCCGAGCAAGACGAGGATTCCATGACCATCGATATTCTGCAAACCGGCAAGCTGCTGGCCTCCTGCGAGGCGGCCCTGGCCGAGCGCTACACCGTCCACAAGCTGCACGAACAGGCCGACAAGGCCGCCTGGCTCGCCGCCAACGGCGCCCGTATCCGCGGCATTGCCAGCTCCTATGTTTCGGCCGATCTCATCGCCGCGCTGCCCAATCTCGAGGTCATCGCCAGCTTCGGCGTCGGCTATGACGGCATCGACACCCAGGCCGCCCGCGCCCGCAATATCCGCGTCGCCAACACGCCCGACGTGCTCAACGACGCGGTGGCCGAAATGACCATCGGGCTGATGATCGCGCTGGCCCGCCAGATCGTCCCCGCCGACCGCTTCGTCCGCGCCGGCCGCTGGCCCGCCGGCCCCTTCGGCCTCACCGCCGAACTGACCGGCAGGAGCGTGGGCATTCTCGGCCTCGGGCGCATCGGCAAGGAGATCGCCCAGCGCGCCCAGGCCATGAAGATGCGCGTGCTCTACCATGGCCGCCGCCGCCAGCCCAACGTGCCTTACGTCTATTACGACGATCTGGCCACCATGGCCCGCGATGCCGACTGGCTGGTGCTCATCGCCCCCGGCGGCAAGGGGACGGACGGCATTGTCTCGCGCGCCGTGCTCGAGGCGCTGGGGCCCGAGGGGCGGCTGGTCAACATGGCGCGCGGATCGCTGGTCGACGAAGCCGCGCTCCTCGAGCTTTTGCAAAAGGGCGGGCTGGGCGGCGCCGCGCTCGACGTCTTTGCCGACGAGCCCAATGTCCCTCAAGCCTTCTTCGCGCTCGACAACGTGCTGCTCTCCCCCCATCAGGGCAGCGGCACCATCCAGACCCGCGATGCCATGGGCGCGCTGCTGGTCGCTAATCTCGACGCCCATTTCGCCGGCGAGCCGCTGCCCAGCGCCGTCGTCTGACCCGACCCCCCGATCAGGAGAAACGAGCATGACCGAATGGTGGCGGGGCGGGGTGATCTATCAGGTCTATCCGCGCTCCTTTCAGGACAGCAATGGCGACGGCATCGGCGATCTGCCCGGCATCATCGCCCGGCTCGATCACATCGCCAGCCTGGGGGTCGATTGCATCTGGCTTTCCCCCATCACCCAGTCGCCCCAGGCCGATATGGGTTATGACGTCTCCGACTACCGCGAGGTCGACCGCCTTTTCGGCTCGCTCCAGGATTTCGACAGCCTGGTCGCGCAGGCTCATGCGCGCGGCCTCAAGGTCATCATGGACCAGGTGGTCAGCCACACCTCCGACCAGCATCCCTGGTTCCAGGAAAGCCGCCTCAACCGCACCAATGCCCGGGCCGACTGGTATGTCTGGGCCGATCCGCTCCCCGATGGCTCCCCGCCCAACAACTGGCCCGCCGTCTTCGGCGGCCGCGCCTGGGAGTGGAACCCCACGCGCGGGCAGTATTACCTGCACAATTTCCTCGCCAGCCAGCCCGACCTCAACTTCCACAATCCCGAAGTGCAGCAGGCGGTGCTCGACGTCATGCGCTTCTGGCTCGAACGCGGCCTCGACGGCTTCCGTCTGGACACGGTCAACTACTATTTCCACGACAGCAAATTGCGCTCAAACCCGCCCAACAGGCGCGACGAGCATCTGCCCTATGCCGTCAATCCCTATGACATGCAGGAGCATAAATATTCCAAGAGCCAGCCGGAGAACCTGGCTTTCCTCAAGCGTGTCCGCGCCTTGCTCGACGAATTTCCCGGCACTACTTCGGTGGGCGAGGTGGGCGACAGCCACCGCTCTGTCGAGCTCATGGCCGCCTATACCTCCGGCGGCGACGCGCTGCATATGTGCTATGGTTTCGATTTTCTCGGGCCCCAGTTCACCGCCGCGCATTTCCGCAAGAATATCGAGAAATTCTTCCAGGCCGGCCCCGATGGCTGGCCGTGCTGGAGCTTTTCCAACCACGACGTGCCCCGCCACGTGACGCGCTGGCTGGCCCACAGCGCCGCCCCAGCCGATCTCGCCCGCCAGACGGCGGCGCTGCTGCTCTCGCTGCGCGGCTCGGTCTGCCTCTATCAGGGCGAGGAGTTGGGCCTGCCCGAAACCGACCTGCTGTTCGAGGAATTGACCGATCCGCGCGGCATCCGCTTCTGGCCCGAGGACAAGGGCCGCGACGGCTGCCGCACGCCCATGCCCTGGGACGCGGGCGAGGCGCCCAACGGCTTTTCCACCGGCACGCCCTGGCTGCCGGTCAAGCCCGCCCAGTCCGCGCTCAACGTCGCCGGCCAGAATGCCGATCCGGGCTCCACCCTGGCTTTTTACCGCCAGATTCTCGCCTGGCGCAAAACCCGTCCGGCCCTGCGCCTGGGCGCCATCGCCTTCCACAAGGCGCCCGAGCCCATCCTGGCCTTCACCCGCCAGCATGGGGACGAGACGATATTCTGCGTCTTCAATCTCTCCGCCGAGCCGGTCGACATCCAGCTCGAGGGGCGCTCACCCGCCATGGGGCTGGAGCCGGTCTCGCACAACGCCGTCCTCGCCGGCCCCGGCCTGCATCTGGGCGCCAATGGCTACGCCTTCATCGCCGGAGAGATTGCGCTGAAAGCCTAGGGCAGGGGGGCACTAAACCCGCCCCACCAACCGGGTCATTCCGGCGCAGGCCGGAATCCATGTCCGCATGCCGCCCCACGCTCCCGCGCCGGGGCGGCCTTCCGCCCAAATTCCCGCGCCCGAAAGTCCTATTCCACCCGGCGCAGCGTCAGCGGCTCGAAGAACTGCATCTCCTCCTGGCCATTGGGCAACCGCACCCAGGCGCGGATGCAGCCGCCCCACATTTCGGCCCGGGTCACGTCGACGCCGCGCCCTTGCAGCAGCGACATGTTGTACTCGTTCATGTCGCGCTCGCTGTAATATTTCTTGTCCAGCGCGAAGCTGCCCGAGCAGGCGGCGGCCAGGGCCGGCGCGCTCATCAGCGCCATGGCCGCAAGGCTGAGGGCAATGGTTCTGGTCATGGCAAATCTCCTTGTCTGGGGGCTCAGGCCGCCGGCAGCGCCCGCTCCGCCAGCCGCACCCAATAGCTGGCCCCGGTCGGGATCAACGCATCGTTGAAGTCATAGGTTTCCGTGTGCAACTCGCTGCTTTCGCCATTGCCGATGAAGATATAGGCGCCCGGCCGCTCGTTGAGCATGAAGGAGAAGTCCTCGCCCCCCATCGAGGGTGGCGCGTCAGCGTCCACCCGCTCCGGGCCGGCCACCTCGCGCGCTACCTCGGCGGCAAAGGCCGTCTGCGCCGGCGCGTTCACCGTCACCGGATAGCCGCGCGCATAGCGCAGCTTCGCCTCGGCTCCGAAGCTGGCGGCCAGGGTCGGCACGAAGGCGTTGAGCCGGGCCTCGATCTGGTCCTGCACCGCCCCGTCCAGCGTGCGCACCGTGCCGGTGATCCTGGCGCTCTGGCTGATGACGTTGTCGGCCTCGCCCGCCTCCACCATGGTCACCGACAGCACCGCGCTGGCGAGCGGATCGACATTGCGCGACACGATAGCCTGCATGCCCACGATCATGTTGGCCGCGATCAGCACCGGGTCGATCGTGGTCTGCGGGCGCGCCGCATGGCCGCCTTGGCCGACGATGTCGATATAGAATCGGTCCGTGGCCGCCATGATGCCGCCGGCGCGGATGCCGAAATGTCCGGCCGGCATGCCGGGCCAGTTGTGCATGCCGTAGAATTCGGCGATGTCGAATTTGTCCACCAGCCCGTCTTCCAGCATGGCCCTGCCGCCGGCGCCGCCTTCCTCGGCGGGCTGGAAGATCACCGCCACCCGTCCGTCGAAATTGCGCGTCTCGCACAGATATTTCGCCGCCCCCAGCAGCATGGCGGTGTGCCCGTCATGCCCGCAGGCATGCATCCGCCCCTCGGTGCTCGAGGCATAGGGTTTGCCGGTCTTTTCGGTCATCGGCAGGGCGTCCATGTCGGCGCGCAGCCCGATGGTGCGCTGGCTCTCGCCCCGGCCGTTGATGATGCCCACCACGCCCGTCTGCCCGATGCCGGTCACCACCGCGTCGCAGCCGAATGCGCGCAGTTTTTCCGCCACGATGCCGGCCGTGCGCTCCACCGCGTAGAGCAGTTCGGGATGGGCATGGAAGTCCCGGCGCCATTCCGTGATCTCGTCGTGAAATTCGGCAATGCGGTTGATGATGGGCATGAATGCTCCGGCGCAGTTGAAAGCGCCGCCAATCTCGCCGCCCCGCCCGCCCGCGTCAACCGGCGAGGCGAACTGTCGATACGCTCAATATCCACTCACGATCGTGTCGCCCCGGCCTTGAGCCGGGGCCCATCCTGACATCGTGCCGATCCACCCATTTCAGGATGGATCCCGGCTCGTTGGCCGGGATGACATCGCAACCCACGTCACTCCACTCCCGCCACGCTTTTCCATAAAACTGGTCCGCCTTAGCCCAAATTTCCTCCCTCGCGGCTTGCCCCTCCCCACCGGATTTGTCATGACACCGCCAGTTTGCCGGAGGGCCGCATGAAAATCCTGGTCGCCATCAAGCGCGTCGTCGATCACAATGTCCGCATCCGGGTGCGTCCCGATGGCAGCGGCGTGGAAACCGCCGGCGTGCGCATGTCGATGAACCCCTTCTGCAAGCATGCGGTCGAGGCCGCCGTCCAGCTTGCCGAGGCCGGCAAGGCCGACGAGATCGTCGCCGTCTCCATCGGCCCCAAGGCCGCCAATGACGTCATTCTCACCGCCCTGGCCATGGGCGCCCATCGCGGCGTCCTGCTCGAAACCGATGCGGCGCTGGAAACCCTGGCCATCGCCCGCCTGCTCGCCGCCGTGGTGACCGAGGAAAAGCCCGATCTGGTGCTGCTGGGCAAGCAGGCCGTCGACGACGATTCCAACCATGTTGGCCAGATGCTGGCCGGCCTGCTCGGCTGGCCGCAAGCCACCTTCGCCTCCGCCATCGCCATTACCGAAAAGGGGCTCGAGGTCACCCGCGAGGTCGATAGCGGCACCGAGACTTTGGCCCTTCCGCTGCCCGCCATCGTCACCGCCGATCTGCGGCTCAACATTCCGCGCAATGCCGCCCTGCCCATGGTGATGAAGGCGCGCTCCAAGCCGCTGGCCGTGCGCCCCGCCGCCGATCTGGGCGTCGATCTCTCGCCCCGCCTGCGGGTCGAAAACATATCCCCGCCGCCCGAGCGTGTGGCAGGAAGGACGCTGGCATCGGTGGCCGAGCTCGGCGCCTTCATTGCCGGCGAGCTCGCCGGCCTGGAGGGCCAGCCATGAGCGTGCTCATCCTCGCCGATCATGACGGTGGCGTTCTCTCCCCCGCCACCGCCCGCCTGGTTGCCGCGCTGTCGCCCTTCGGCGCCGTCGACCTGCTGGTTCTTGCCGAAGATCCCGAGCCCATCGCCCAGGCCGCTCCCGGCCTTGCCGGGGTCTCCAATGTGTTAACCGCGCGCGGCCAGATGCTATCGGAAAGTGCCGTCGCGTTACTCGAAACGCTAGCAGTCCGTTACCATTATGTCGCCGCAAGCGCTGGTTCCGTGGGCAAGGACATCGTGCCGCGCCTGGCCGCGCGGCTCGACATCATGCCGGTCACCGACGTCGTCGCCATTCTGGGGCCCGACCGCTTCGTGCGCCCCATCTATGCCGGTAACGCCTTGCAAACATTGACCGATCCGCAGCCGCTGCATCTGCTCACGCTGCGCGCCTCGGCCTTTGCCCCCGCCGCCGCCGGCAATGCGGCGCCCATTCAGGTCCTTGATAATGCTGGCCAATCCGCCGCCAGCATCATCGCTGCCCACCGCACCCCCGGCGACCGGCCCGATCTGGCCACCGCCCGCGTCGTGGTGGCCGGCGGCGTTGCCGTGGGGTCCGCCGAAGGCTTCCAACTCATTGAAATGCTTGGGCGAAAGCTCGGTGCGGCCATCGGCGCCACTCGTGCCGCCGTCGATGCCGGCTACGCGCCCAATGACTGGCAGGTCGGCCAGACCGGCAAGGTCATCGCCCCCGATCTTTACATCGCCATCGGCATTTCCGGGGCACTCCAGCACCTGGCCGGCATCCAGGGCGCCAAGAAGATCGTCGCCATCAATACCGATCCCGAAGCGCCGCTGGTCAAGTTGGCCGATGCCGCTCTTATCGGCGATCTCTTTGAAATCGTTCCGCAATTGATCGCGGAGCTGGAGAAACACCGGGCAGGGGCCTGACCCGCCCGCGTCGTTTCGCCGATTGCAAAAAATCCCGGCGGGCCTATAAAGGCCCCGCATTCTCTTCGGAACCGCTCCTGACATGTTCGAGTCTCTTTCCAAGGCCCCCGGCGACAAGATTCTGGCGCTTATGGGCGAATATGCGGCTGACCCGCGCCCCACCAAGATCGATCTGGGCGTCGGTGTCTATAAGGACGAAAAGGGCGTGACCGCGGTCATGTCCTCGGTCCGCAAGGCCGAAGAGCGGATTCTTTCCAACGAGAAAACAAAGACTTACCTCGGCATTGCCGGCAATAAGGGCTATGGCGCGGCGGTGCTCGACCTGGCCTTGGCCGATTGCGTCGACCGCGCCCGCGTCCGCATCGCCCAGGCGCCGGGCGGCACCGGCTCGCTCTGGGTGCTGATGCAGCTGGTCAACCGCGCCCGGCCCGGCGCCACCGTGTGGTTGTCCGACCCCACCTGGCCCAACCACAACCCCATCGCCGCCAATTCCGGCCTCAAGACCGCCACCTATCCCTATTTCGATCCCGCCACCCGCGGGGTGAAATTCGACGCCATGCTGGCCGCGCTCGACAAGCTCGGCCCCGGCGACGTGGTGCTGCTCCATGGCTGCTGCCACAATCCAACTGGCGCGAATCTCTCGCCCGATCAATGGGATAAGGTTGCCGCCAGCCTCGCCCGCACCGGCGCTCTGCCCTTCATCGACCTGGCCTATCTCGGCTTTGGCGACGGCATCGAGCCCGACGCCTATGGCACGCGAAAGGTTTTATCCTCGGTGCCCGAAGCTCTGGTAGCCTTTTCTGGTTCGAAGAATTTCGGCCTTTACCGCGAACGCGTCGGGGCCGCTATTCTGGTGGCGCGCGATGCGGACCAGGCCGATGTGGCCAATTCGCAGTTGCTGAACATCATTCGCGGCGCCTATTCCCAGCCCCCCGACCACGGGGCCGAGATCATTCGCGTTATCCTCGAGGACAAGGATTTGCGCGCCGAGTGGGAAGCCGAGCTCGATTCTATGCGGGCCCGCATGATCGGCCTGCGCGAAAAGCTCAGCGCCGCCATCCGCCAGCGCTCCAATTCCAAGGATTTCGACTTCATCGCCGCCCATCGCGGCATGTTTTCGCTGCTGGGGCTGGAAAATGCGGTGGTCGAGCACCTTAAGACCGCAAACGGCATCTATATGATCGGTGACAGCCGCATCAATGTCGCCGGTATTCCCGAGGATCGCATCGGCGATCTGGCCGACGCCCTGCTCGCTGCCATCAAATAACCCCGGCGGCTCACCTTGCAGCCGGATTTTGCCATGCTACATCTATGGATAGCAGGCAAATATTGAACATGAGGAGAGAACCATGAAGTTCTTTGTCGACACCGCGGAAATCAAGGACATCAAGGAGCTCTACGACACTGGTCTGCTCGATGGGGTGACCACCAACCCCTCGCTCATCGCCAAGTCCGGCCGCGACTTCAAGGAAGTGGTCAAGGAAATCTGCGCGATCGTGCCGGGCCCGGTTTCGGCCGAGGTCGCCAGCCTTGAATATGACGGCATGATTGCCGAGGGCGAAGTGCTGGCCGCGCTGGCCGACAATGTCGTGGTCAAGCTCCCCCTGACCCTCAATGGCCTCAAGGCCACCAAGACCTTCAAGGAGCGCGGCATCAAGACCAATGTCACGCTCTGCTTCTCGGCCAATCAGGCCCTTCTGGCCGCCAAGGCCGGCGCCACCTATATTTCGCCCTTCCTGGGGCGGCTGGACGACATCAACCTCGATGGCGTCGAGCTGATCGAGAATATCCGGCAGATCTACGACAATTACGCCTTCGAGACCGAGATCCTAGCGGCCTCCATCCGCTCGCCCAACCACGTCACCCAGGTGGCGCTGGCCGGTGCCGACGTGGCCACCATCCCGCCGGCGGTCATCCGCAAGCTGGCCGATCACCCGCTCACCAATGCGGGCATCGAAGGCTTCCTCAAGGATTGGAAGGCCACCGGCCAGTCGATCCTCTAGGGTTCTGTTTCCTTCTCCCCTTGTGGGAGAAGGTGGCGCGTAGCGCCGGATGAGGGGTCCGCGATCCCTCCGCATCTGCGGTATGGGCAGCACCCCTCACCCGTCTTGGCCTGCGGCCAATCCACCCTCTCCCTCAAGGGGAGAGGGGAAGAGGGAATGAGAAATGGCCGATACCGAACTCGCCGCCGCCATCAAATCCGCCCTGGCCGGGGTTGAAATCCCGGGGGGCGGCGATCTGGCCGGCTATGGCGGGCTGTCCGAAATCATCGTCACCCCCAGCGCCGTGGCCTTTGCCATCGCCGTCGCGCCGGGCATGGAGGCGGCCTTCGGCCCCGCCCGCGAAGCCGCCCAGAAGGCCGCCCAGGCCGTTGCCGGCACCCGCAAGGTCATGGTGTCGCTGACCGGCGGCAAGCCGCCCGCGCAGGCCCGGCCGGGCTTTTCCCATGGCAAGGCGGTGCCTCCCGGCAAGACCCCGGTGCCCGGCATTCGCCGCATCATCGCCGTCGGCTCGGGCAAGGGGGGTGTGGGCAAGTCCACCACCGCCGTCAATCTTGCCCTGGCGCTCCAGGCCGAGGGCCTGCGCGTCGGCGTGCTCGATGCCGACCTCTACGGTCCTTCCATTCCCCGCCTTCTGGCGATCGAGGGGCAGCCGGCGGTGCGGGAGGACGGGATTTTCTCGCCCCATCAGGCCTTTGGGCTCCAGGTCATGTCCATTGGCTCCATGCTCACCAAGGACCAGGCGGTGGTCTGGCGCGGCCCCATGGCCACCTCGGCCCTGCGCCAGCTTCTGCGCGAAACCGCCTGGGGCGATCTCGACGTGCTTGTCGTCGACCTGCCGCCCGGCACCGGCGACATCCACATTTCGCTCTTCCAGCAGACCGAGGTCTCCGGCGTGGTCATCGTCTCCACCCCGCAGGACCTGGCGCTGATCGATGCCCGCAAGGCGATCGACATGCTGGCCCGCATGGGCGTGCCCATGCTCGGGCTGGTCGAGAACATGAGCTATTTCATCGCCCCCGATACCGGCCGCCGCTATGATATCTTTGGTCATGGCGGGGCCGAGCGGGCGGCCGGCGATATGGACATGCCGTTCCTGGGCGCCATCCCGCTGGTCATGGCCATCCGTGAAGGCTCGGACGCCGGCCGGCCGCCAATGGTCGCCGCCCCCGATGGTCCCGAGGCCGAGGCCTTCCGCGCCATAGCGCGCCGCATCCTGGCCGCGCCCGTCGCGGCCGCCCGGCCGGCTCGGCAGGCCGGTTCATGATTTCTTAACGCTTTGAGACCACCGTTTTGCCATGGCCAAGGTTACCTACGGCAGCAAGAATCTCACGCGCTATCAGGAACTGCTCCTGCACAGGGAGCGGCGCCGCGCCATGATCGATGAGGGTCTGGCGCGCTCCGACGTGGTGCGCAACCTCATGTCCATCAATATCAACAAGACCGCCAGCGATCAGGTGCAGAGCAGCGAAATGCAGCTTCGCGCCAAGGCCCAGGCCGCCACCAAGGCCAAGATGGAAAAGTTCAACAAACTGGCCTGATCCGGTATTTTCCGTCTTTGCAATCGATTGCATAACCTCCCGCTCTGCGCTATCTGGCTAAAACGGCCGCTGACAATCGGCTGGGGGAGGGACCATGTTTGCATTCGATCGCGCCGATTTCGGCCCGGGCTTCACCTTCGGCGTCGCCACCGCCGCCTATCAGATCGAGGGCGGCCAGCGCGATGGGCGCGGCAGCTCCATCTGGGACAGTTTCTCGGCCACGGCCGGCAATGTGCACAATGGCGATACCGGCGCCCGGGCCTGCAACCACTATGAACTCTGGCCGGAAGACCTCGACCTCATCCGCGATGGCGGGTTCGACGCCTATCGCTTCTCCTTCTCCTGGCCCCGCCTCATTCCCGAGGGCACCGGCGCCGTCAATCCGGCCGGCCTCGATTTTTACGACCGGCTGATTGATGGCATGCTGGCGCGCGGCATCAAGCCCTATGCCACCCTCTATCATTGGGACCTGCCTTCGCCCTTGCAGGATCGCGGCGGCTGGATGAACCGCGATATTGCCGGATGGTTCGCCGACTACGCCGCGCTTATCGCGCAGAAATTCGGCGACCGGCTGGTGGCCACCGCGACCATCAACGAGCCCTGGTGCGTCGCCTTCCTCAGCCATTATCTGGGTATTCATGCCCCCGGCTACCGCGACATCCGCGCCACCGCCCGCGCCATGCACCACGTGCTTTTCGCCCATGGCGCCGCCATCGACGCCCTGCGCGCCCATGGCGTCCGCAATCTCGGCATCGTGCTCAACCTGGAGAAGTCCGAAGCCTTCAGCGACAGCGAGGCCGATCGGACGGCCGCCGGTTTCGGCGACGCACTCTTCAACCGCTGGTATCTGGGCGGCGTGCTCAAGGGGCAGTATCCGGCCGAGGTCCTGCATTTCCTGGGCGAGCACATGCCCGCCGGCTATGAAAAGGACATGGAGACCGTCTCCCGCCCGCTCGATTGGCTGGGCATCAACTATTATACGCGCGGCCTTTACCGCGCCGGCGACCAGCCTTCCGTGCCGGCCGAGCGGCTCGAGGGGACGCTCGAAAAGACCGAGAGCGGCTGGGAAATCTACCCCCAGGGCCTCACCGACCTGCTGGTGCGCGTCTCGGGCGAATACACCAAGATTCCCCTCTACGTCACCGAGAACGGCATGGCCGAGGTCGAGGGCGAGGACGATCCGCGTCGCGTGAAATATTACGAGGACCACCTCAAGGCCGTTCTGGCGGCGCAGGCCGCGGGCGCCGATGTGCGCGGCTATTTCGCCTGGTCCCTGCTCGACAATTACGAATGGGCCGAGGGGTATCGCAAGCGTTTCGGGCTGGTCCATGTCGATTACGCCACCCAGAAGCGCACGCCCAAGGCCAGCTATCGCGCCTTCCAGGGGCTGTTGCACAATAGCCGCTGAGCCGGGAGGGGCCGTCTCGCCCCGCCTTGTCAGCCCCCGGTCAGGCGCGTTAACTGGCCCCGATTATCCCTTCGGAGCCGCCCATGACCGCCACCTCGCTGATGACCGAACCCAAAATCGTCGACGAAACGCCCATCGACCGGGACTGGTGGCGCGGCGCGGTGATCTACCAGATCTATCCGCGCTCCTATCAGGACCAGAACGGCGACGGCATCGGCGATCTCGTCGGCATCACCAGCCGGCTCGATTACGTGGCCGATCTGGGCGTCGACGCCATCTGGCTTTCGCCGGTCTTCACCAGCCCGATGAAGGATTTCGGCTACGACGTCTGCGACTATCGCGGCATCGACCCCACTTTCGGCACGCTGGAGGATTTCGACCGGCTGGTGCAGAAGGCCCATTCGCTGGGCCTCAAGGTCATCATCGACCAGGTGATTTCCCATTCATCGGACAAGCATCCCTGGTTTGCCGAGAGCCGGCAGAGCCGCACCAATCCGCGCGCCGACTGGTATGTCTGGGCCGACCCCAAGCCCGACGGCACCCCGCCCAATAACTGGCTCTCCATCTTCGGCGGCTCCGCCTGGCAGTGGGACAGCCGGCGCATGCAGTATTACCTGCACAATTTCCTTGTCTCCCAGCCCGATCTCAATTTCCACAATCCCGACGTGCAGGACGCGCTTCTGGCCGACATGCGCTTCTGGCTGGAGCGGGGCGTCGACGGGTTCCGGCTCGATACGGTCAATTTCTATTTCTGCTCGCTGGGGCTCGAATCCAATCCCGTGGTCAAGCCCGAGGATTTCAACGCCTCCACCGCCCCGGCGGTGAACCCCTATAATTTCCAGGAGCATCTCTACGACAAGTCGCGCCCGGAAAACCTCGATTTCCTCAAGCGCCTGCGCGCGCTGATGGATGAATATCCGGGCAAGACCACCGTGGGCGAAATCGGCGACAGCCAGCACCAGCTCGAAGTCATGGCCCAATACACCTCGGGCGACGAGCGCCTGCACATGGCCTATACCTTCGATTATCTGGGCGGGGTGTTCTCGGCCGAGCATTTCCATAAATCCATCGCCGCCACCGAGGCGGGCGCTCCCGATGGCTGGATTTGCCTGGCCTTTTCCAATCATGACGTGGTGCGCCATGTCAGCCGTTGGGCCGCCCATGGGCAGGAGGCGGCCTTTACCCGCCTGGCCGCCACGCTGCTGCTCTCCATGCGCGGTTCGGTCTGCCTCTATCAGGGCGAGGAACTGGGATTGAAGGAGGCCGAGCTGGCCTTCGAGGACCTGGTCGATCCCTATGGCATCGAGTTCTGGCCCCAGTTCAAGGGGCGCGACGGCTGCCGCACCCCCATGGTCTGGCAGGCTCATGCCGCCAATGGCGCCTTTTCCACCGCCAACCGCACCTGGCTGCCGGTGCCGGCCGAACATCTGCTGCACGCCGTCGATACCCAGGATGGCGTCGATGGCTCCGTGCTCGAATTCTACCGGGCGCTGCTGGCCTTCCGCAAAGCCCACAAGGCGCTGGCCAAGGGCAGCATCACCCTGCTCGACGCCCCCGGCAACCTGCTGGCCTTCGAGCGCGAAGGCGAAGGCGAGCGCCTGCTCTGCGTCTTCAACATGGGCGCGACGCCGGCGGCTTTCGCCCTGCCGGCGGGCATGGCCCCGCGCGATGCCGGCTGCCCCGGTGTCACCGCCCTGCCCACTGGCGGCAGCATCGCGCTCGAACCCTTCGGCGCCTATATCGGGCTTTTGTGAGCGGAGGCGCGCCTAGCCCACGTCGGGCAGGCGCGCCGCCATCAATTCCTGGGTCAACCGGTGGCGGGGCTGGGCGAACAGCGCTTCCGGCTCGCCTTCCTCGACGATTTTGCCCGCCTCCATCACCAGCACGCGGTCGGCCATGGCCCGCACCATGTCGAGGTCGTGGCTGATGATGAGATAGGTCAGCCCGAATTCTGCCTGCAATTTGGCCAGCAGCGCCAGCACCTCGCCCCGCACCGACACGTCCAGCGCCGAAACCGGCTCGTCCAGCACCACCAGCCGGGGGCGGGTCACCAGCGCGCGGGCAATGGCCAGCCGCTGCCGCTGCCCACCGGAAAATTCATGCGGATAGCGCGCCAGCATGGCCGCATCCAGCCCCACCGCCGCCATGGAGCCACGCAGCCGCGCCGAAACTGCCTGCGGGGCCAGCCCCCGCTCCAGCCGCAGGGGCTCGGCCAGCGAGGCGGCGACGGTCAGGCGCGGATTGAAGCTGCCGAAGGGGTCCTGGAACACCAGCGAGATGTCGCGCCGCAGGCGTCGGGGCAGGTTGACGCCCTGATAGGGCGTGCCCGCCAGCCGCATCTGCCCGCTTGTGGCGCTGTCCAGCCCGGTGATGATCCGGGCCAGCGTGGTCTTGCCGCAGCCCGAGGGCCCCACCAGCGCCAGGCATTCGGCGCTGGCGATGGAGAAGGACACCGCATCGACCGCGCGCAGCGGCTTCTCCCGCCAGAACCACATGCCGCCCTGTCGATAGTCGCGCGTCACCTTGTCGACGCTCAGCAGCGTTTCCCCGAGCCCGGGCCGCTGCGCATTGCGGATCTCGAAACGCGAGGCGGCCACCAGCTTTTGCGTATAGGCTTCGCGCGGGGCGGCAAAGACACTCTCGGCTTCCCCGGCCTCCACCAATCTGCCCCGATGCAGAACCGCGACGCGGCTGCACAGCGCCCCCACCGCCTTGAGGTCGTGGCTGATGAAGAGCAGCGCCATCTGCCGCCGCGTGCAGATTTCGGCGATGAGGTCGAGCACACGGCGCTGGGTGATGAGGTCGAGCGCCGAGGTCGGCTCGTCCGCGATCAGCAGGTCGGGCTGGCTGGCCAGCGCCATGGCGATCATCACCCGCTGGCGCTGCCCCCCCGAAAGCTGGTGGGGAAAGCGGTCGCCATGCTTGAGCTCCAGCCCCACTTCCTTGAGCAGGAACGGCACCTCGATCTGCGCCGCGCTGTGCTGACCGTTGAGGGTGATGGCTTCCTCGATCTGCTCGTCCACCCGCATCAGCGGGTTGAGCGCCGTCATCGGCTCCTGGAACACCATGCCGATGCGCTTGCCGCGCAGCCGCGCCATGTCCTTTTCGCCCTTGGGCAGGGGCGCGCCATCCAGCGTTATGGTGCCGTCCATGGCCGCCCCTTCGGGCAGCAGGCCGGAAATGGCCAGCGCCGTCAGCGTCTTGCCCGAGCCGCTTTCCCCGATGATGCCGAAGCGCTCGCCCCTTTGCAGGGTAAAGCTCACATCATGCACCGCCTCGGTGGCGCCGAAGCGGATGGACAGGCCGGAAACCTCAAGCAAGGACATTGGCATTGCCCTGTCTCAGCCTTGGGTCGATGGCGTCGCGCAAGCCATCCCCGGCCAGGTTGAGTGCGATGACGATCAGCACGATGCAGATGCCCGGCACCAGCGTCAGCCAGGGGTGGACGAGAAACAGTCCCTGCGCGTCGCGCAGCATCAGCCCCAGGCTGGTGTCCGGCGGCTGCGTACCCAGCCCGATATAGGAAAGTCCGGCCTCGGCGAGGATGCCCAGCGACATCTGGATGGTGCCCTGCACGATGATGAGGCTCATGATATTGGGCAACAGGTGCCGCCAGGCGATCATGGCATTGCCCAGTCCCGCCAGCCTTCCGGCCGCCACGAAATCCAGCGTGGCGACGCTCAGCGCCCCGCCGCGCGCCACCCGCGCGAAGACTGGGATGTTGAAAATGCCGATGGCGACGATGGCGTTGATCGCCCCCGGCCCCAGCAGGGCGGTAATCAATATAGCGACGATGACGGCGGGAAAGGCAAAGAGAAAGTCGGAAAAGCGCAGCACCAGCCATTCCACCGCGCCGCCCCAGGCCGCCGCCGCCAGCCCCAGCGGCACGCCGATGAAAATGCCGATGGCCACCGCCACCGCCGCGACCAGAAAGCTCGTCCACGTGCCCGCCATTACCAGCGAGAGCATGTCGCGCCCCAGATTGTCCGTGCCCAGCCAGTGGGCCGAATTGGGCCCCAGGAAACGGCGCGGAATATCGATGTCGGCGATGCCATAGGGCGTCCAGACCAGCGACACCACGCCGATGGCCAGGAAGATCAGCGTGGCGCTGAGGCCCAGCACGAGGCTGGGATGGGCCAGCAGGCGTTTCATGGCGTCCCCCGTTCCCTGAGGCGCGGATCGACCAGCGCGAAGGCGATGTCGGTGAGCAGCATGGTGGCCGTCACCGCCACGACCAGAATGATGGTGGCCCCGCGGACGAGGATCAGGTCGCGCTCGGAAATGGCGGTGAAGATCAGCCGCCCCAGCCCCGGCAGGTAGAAGACATTTTCCACGATGATGGTGCCGGCCACCAGATAGGCGAATTGCAGCCCCAGAATGGTCAGCACCGGCAATAGCGCATTGCGCACGCCATGGCGCCACACCGCCTCGCCCAGCGTCAGCCCCTTGGCGCGGGCGGTGCGGATATAGTCCTGCTCGGTCACGTCCACCAGGGCGGTGCGCATCACCCGCGCCAGGATCGAAGCCTGCGGCAGCGCCAGCGCCAGGCTGGGCAGGATCAGCCCGCGCAGCGCCATCACCGGGTCTTCATGCCAGGGAATGAAGCCCCCGGTGGGCAGCCAGCGCAGGGTTACCGCGAACAGCAGCGTCAGCAGCATGCCGAACCAGAAATTGGGAATGGCGATGCCGGTTTGGGCCAGCACCATGATGACGGTGTCGAGCGCCTTGCCCCGCCGCCGCGCCGCCAATATGCCCAGCGGCAGGCCGACGATCATCGAGATCACCATGGCGAATACCGCCAGCGGCAGGGTGACGCCCAGCCGGCCCCAGATGAGCCCGGCCACCGGCGCGCGCTGGGTATGGCTGATGCCGAAATCGCCCCGCATCATGCCGAAAAGCCAGTCGAAAAACCGCTGCGCCGCCGGCGCGTCCAGCCCCATCTGCGCTCGCAGCCGCGCCACCGCATCGGGCGTGGCATTGATGCCGAGCATGAATTGCGCCGGATCGCCCGGCAGCAGGTCGAGCAGCCAGAAAATTACCAGCGCCGCCACCACCAGCGTGGCGGCAAAGCCGATGAAGCGGCGGAGGGCAAAGACGATCATGCGCAGGGCAGGGGGCGGATGGCCCCCTTCCTGAAATAGATGCCGTTCGGGGGAATGAGGAGATGCACGAAACTCTCGGCTCCATCGCTCTCTCCCCACCCGCCGCCGCTGCCCGCGGACTTGATCCGCGGGCCACTTTCAGCGAACGCCGATGCCAAAGGGGCTCTCCAGTCGGCCCACGGGTCAAGCCCGTGGGCAGCGCCGGAGCAGGGGGCTACGTTCTGTCTACTCCGTCCAGCGGATATCGCGCAGCACCAGCCCTTCGATGGGCGAATTGCGCCACATGCCGGTGAGCTTGGCGTTCCACACACCCGTCTGGGCGAGTTCGAACAGATAGCCGTTGACGGCGTCGCGGGCGAGGATGGTCTGGGCCTCGATGGCCAGTTCCTTGCGCCTGGCTTCGTCGCTGGTGCCATTGAGGGTCTCGATCAGCGCCTGGAATTCGGGGTTGTCATAGCCGAAGTAGTAGTCGGGGTTGGCATAATTGCCAATGTCGAAAGGCTCGACATGGCTGATGATGGTGAGGTCGAAATCCTTGTTGGAATAGACGTCCTCCAGCCACTGGGCGAACTCGACATTGATGAGCTCGAGCTTGATGCCCACCGCCGCGAACTGGCTGGCGATGATCTGGCCCGACAGGCGCGCATAGGCCACCGGCGGCAGCTTCAGCGTGGCGCTGAAGCCGTCGGGATAGCCTGCTTCCGCCAGAAGGCGCCGCGATTCCGCCGGATCGTAGGGATAGGTATCGGTCAGATCGACGTAATATTCGTTATGCGGGGCGAAGGGCGCGCCGATGGGCGTGCCATAGCCATAGGTCGCCCCGTCGATGATGGCCTTGCGGTCCAGTGCATGGGCCATGGCCTGGCGAACGCGCAGATCGTTGAAAGGTGCCTTGCGGTTATTGGTGCCCAGGATGGTCTCGCCTTCGGTGGTGCCCACCAGCACGGTGAAGCGCGGATCGCCCTCGAACACCGCCAGCGCCTCGGGGGCGAAATTATTGGTGCCGTCCACATCTCCCGAGAGCAGGGCGTTGGTCATGGTCGCCGTGTCGCCGATGAAGAGATAGGTGGCCTTGCTCAGATGCGCCGGCGCCCCCCAATAGGGCCCATAGGCTTCCAGGATCACCCGGCTCCCCTTGTCCCATTGCACGAAGGCGAAGGGGCCGGTGCCGATGGGCTGGGTGGCGTTGGTGTCGGCGCTTTCCGGCGCCACGATCACCGCGTCGCCCCGCCCGAGATCGAAGAGGAAGCGGCCGATTTCGCGGTCCAGCGTGAATTCCACGGTCAGGGGATCGACCACGGTGACGCTGGTGATGGGGGTATAGAATTCCCGATGCGCATTGGTGCTGTCTTCGGCCAGGATGCGCTCGAAGGTGAACTTGACGTCGTCGGCGTCGAAGCTGGTGCCGTCATGGAAGGTGACGCCGTCATGCAGCTTGAAGGTATAGGTGAGCCCGTCCTCCGAGACGGTCCAGCTTTCGGCCAGCCCCGGCTGCACCGAGCCGTTGTCGTCGATGCGGGTCAGTCCCTCGAAGATGTTCTGGTAGACGACGATGTCGATGGCTTCGGCGGCGCCTGCCGTGGGGTCGAGCATCGGGGGCTCCAGCGCCACCCCGATCCGCACCTCGGTCGGCTGTGCCATGGCCAGCCCCGTCAATCCACTTGTCAGCGCCAGCGCCAGCCCGAAGGCCTGCAACGTCTTGTCCATAGGGCAACTCCCAGTTTTTGACGGCCCTGCCGGCGCGTGAGGCCCCGGCTCCCATGGCACAGTGATATAGGGGATAGCAGCTAACATGGCAGCAGCCCGCCCTGTTATACTTTCCTACGATCGCCCTTATGCGGAGCAAGAATGACCGCGATCGTCCCTTCCCGGGCAATAAAGACGCGGCAAGCCCCCTTATGGGCAAAAAGACCTACCGCGTTTCCGGCAGCGCCTGCGGCGCGACGATGGCATCGGCGGGAATGTGCAGGGTGAAGAGCATGCCCTCCTTGCCCGCCGGATCGACGGTGAGCGAAAAGGCGTTGACCGTCAGCAGCGAGCGGGTCAGCGCCAGCCCCACGCTCGATCGCACCGGCGCCACCGGTTCGCCGGCCCGGTTCACCCCGTCGCGGAACACCACGAACCGCTCGGCCATGTCCACCGCATGGGCCGAGCTGTCGCGCACATGCACGGCAATGCCGTTGTCGTCCTCGCGCTGGGCCGAAATCACCACCGCCCCACCGGCCGGCGTCTGGTCGATGGCGCTGGCCAGAAGGTTGAGCACCGCCTGCGTCACCGAGGCCTGGTCGGCTGTGACGTGCGGCAGGTTTTCCGAAATGGCGTTGCGCACGATCACCCGCGCGCCATTGGCCTGCGGGCGGATGCGCCTCACGCAGCTTTCCAGAAGCGCCGTCAGGTCGAGATTGGCCCGCTGCGGCAGGTAGCGGCCCTCGCGCAGTCGCGCATAATCGTCCAGCTCATCCACCAGCGCTGCGATCTCGTGGCCGGCGGTGGTGATGTCCTGCGCGTAGCTTTCGTAGCGCTCGTTGCGCAATTCGCCGAAGGCCTGCGAGCGCATGAGGTCGGCAAAGCCGATAATGGTGTTGAGCGGGCGGCGCACGCCCCGGCTGATGCGCGCCAGAAGCCCCGGATCGGCCTCGCCCGGCCCCGCGATCCGGGCCGGCGGCAGCGCCCGATGCCCCCGCACCAGCCCGAAATAGCCGGTGATGATGCCGGCCTGGCCCTGGGCGAAAACGATGATGTCGGCGCCCCCCTTGGCGGCGCGCAGCGCGATATGGGGCCGCTCGGTTTCCGCGAAGCGGGCGGGGCGCTCGAGAAAGGCGCGCAATTGCGTTCCCGCTTCCGCGGTAATCACCGCCGAGAGCGGCTTGCCCTCGGCCATGCCCTCCAGGCCCAGCAGCGCCACCGCCCTGGGCGTGATGGAGCTGATGATGCCGGTGCGCGTCGCTTGCAGGAAGCCCTCGTCGGTGGTGGCGGCGAGGTTCTGGGCAAAGGCCGCCACGGCGCCCTCGTGGCTGGTGCGCACCTCGGTGGCGCTGGCCGACAGCATCAGCGCCGGCCGTCCCTGCCAGGAGATCGATTGCAGCCGCGCCGTCACCGGCACCAGCGTGCCGTCGCGCTGCACCAGATGGTTGACCGGCCCCGCCTCCTGATTGTCCGGCCCGGCGGCGGGAAAGACCGCGCCCAGCCCGGCCCGGCGCAGGCTCTCCACCGAATCATAGCCCACCATTTCGGTGATGGCGCGGTTGGCGAACAGCACCTGCTGGTCGCGGAACACCAGAATGCCCAGCGGCAGCCGGTTGAGCACCAGCGTTTCCCCGCCCAGATTGATGAGCGCGCCACTCGACGTTGGCGTTGGTGTGGGCGCCGGCACGGGACGCTGCGGGGCAGGGCGGGCCTGCACCTCGCCGACGCGATCGGTGAGGATGCGTGCCAGCTCGTCGAAATTATAGCGCGAGATCCGTTCCACCGCCTCGGGCGATGCCGTTTCGGGCTCCGGCTCGGGCTCAGTCTCAGTCTCCGGCTCGGCTTCGATGGCCGGGGTCTCTGGCTGCTCGTCCGCCATGAAGCCCCGCCCGGTGATGCGATAGAGCGTCGGGGGCTCGGCAGCCGTGTCCGGCTCCGCCTCGACTTGCGGCAATTCGGGCGCTTCGTCGGCCTCGGTCAGCGGCGTGAACAGCGCTTCATGCGCGGCCAGCCGGTCCACGAGCTGGCTCAGCCGGTTGCTGGCCGGCGGGGCTTCCCCGGCCGGGGCGGTGTCGCCCGCATAGCCCGGCATGCCTTCCTGCTCGGCTTCGCGCCAGCTTTCCAGTTCGCGCTGATAGATGCCGTCTTCCGTCGGCAAGGCTTCCGCCTGCGGCTCGGATGGCGCGGTCTCGTCCGTCTCGGCCTGCCGCGCTGCCTCCAGCACGTCCGCCGCGATGGCGTCGACGCCCACGATCAGCAGCGCCGTCTGCCCATCCTGCCAGCTTAGGGGTGTCGTCGCGCAGGTGCTGGAAACCGGCTTGTCGCCGGCAAGGAACTGGATGCGGGCAAGGCTGGTGCGCCCCATGGCCCCCAGCCTTATGCTGCGCGACACCTGCCCCTTGATCGGGGTGGCCGGCTGGGCGCGCTTGAGGCCGTGCTTCTTCAGCTTCGCCAGGAACAGCCCGGCGGCTTCGTTCTGCCACAGCAGCGTCTGCCCGTCCTGCGACCAGAGCCAGGCGGGGCGGGGATCGCCCTCATGCTGCAAGACGCGGCGGGCGCTCGGCGATGTGCTCCATTCGGCATCCATATCAGGCAAGGCGTCTCCGTAACGGATGCTTCGGCGTTTCCGTATCATTCCGGCACAATTCGGGCCGGAAGCTTAAGTTTTCTTCAATATAGGGTGTGCCTGGCACGGTCCATAGTGGCCAGGCCCGCCCCTCGCGCCTTCCTGCCGGATGGTTAAGCGCCCCCTCTGGCTGGGGAGAGCGCGGCGGCGGCAAAATCGGTGCTTGTCATTGCGAAATTCTCGCCCTATGTTCCGCCCGCTTTCGGGGACCGGCCCTGCCGACCCGCCCGAGCCTTTGCCGCCTTAGCTCAGTTGGTTAGAGCGCTAGATTGTGGATCTAGAGGTCCTCCGTTCAATCCGGAGAGGCGGTACCACCCCTTCTCGTTACATCACCACCACCTTGGCGTTGACCGGCACGCGCCCGTAAAGGTCGATGATGTCGGCATTGGTCATGCGGATGCAGCCCGAGGAGACGTTCTGTCCGATGCTCCAGGGCTCGTTGGTGCCGTGGATGCGATAAAGCGTCGAGCCGATATAGAGCGCCCGCGCGCCCAGCGGATTGTCCGGCCCGCCCGCCATGTGGCGCGGCAGCTCCGGCCGGCGCCTGAGCATTTCGGCCGGCGGCGTCCAGCCCGGCCATTCGGCCTTGCGCGTCACCTTGTGGGTGCCGCTCCATTCGAAGCCCGATTTGGCGACCCCGATGCCATAGCGCAGCGCCCGCCCGTCCCCCAGCACCAGATAAAGGAAATGCGCCCGCGTATCGACCACCAGCGTACCGGCGCGCTCGCTGCTGGCATAGCGCACCACCTGCCGCAGATAGATGGGGTTCACCTGCGTATTGGCTTGCAGGGCCAGGGCGTGGCGCGGCTGCCCGCTGACGATGGTGACGCCCGGCGGTGGCGCGAAGCGCCAGCCCGGCTGCAATCCCGCCGCGCTGGCCGGCAGCAAGGTGGACAGCGAAATCACCAGTGCCAGCACGCCCTTGCCGGCCGTTTTCATCCCGATCATGGCAGCATCCTCATAGCGGCCGGCCTTGCCGGCTTTGTGCCGATAATGCCGGCCAAGGGCCAAATGCGAGGTGAAGCGGCATGGTTAAGCCATTGATGCCGCTATTGGTTACCGGCGCGCTAAATTTGCTGCTGACAGCTTCGGTCGCTAAGCCTGTGGAAGAAAGGGGCGAGAGCCGATTCTGCCCGAGGACGATGAGCCATGCCCGAAACCGCCGATTCCAGCCCCCTGCCGCGCTGCCCCTGGCCGGGCGACGACGCGCTCTATCGCCATTATCACGATCGGGAATGGGGCCGCCCCGTCACCAGCGACACAAGGCTGTTTGAAAAGATCTGCCTCGAAGGCTTCCAGTCGGGCCTGAGCTGGATCACCATATTGCGCAAGCGCGAACGCTTCCGCGAGGTCTTTCATGGCTTCGACATTCCCGCCGTCGCCGCCATGACCGAGGCCGATGTCGAGCGCCTCTTGCTCGACCCCGGCATCATCCGCCATCGCGGCAAGATCACCGCCACCATCAACAACGCCGCCCGCGCCATCGAGCTCCAGCAGGAGTTCGGCTCGCTCGCCGCCTATTTCTGGGGTTTCGAGACAAGGCCCGAGCACCGCCCTGCCGATCTGAGCTGGGACAGCCTGCGGCGCCTGGCCCAGACCGAGGCGTCCCAGCGCCTGTCGCGCGACCTGCGCCAGCGCGGCTTCCGCTTTGTCGGCCCCACCACCTGCTACGCCTTCATGCAGGCCATGGGTCTCGTCAACGACCATATCGAAGAGTGCTTCTGCCGTGCCGAGGTCGAGGCCGAGCGCAACGCCCTTGTCCGGCCCGGTTGAACCGATGTGCTTTTCTTGCAACAGCGGGAAAGCCCCGCGACAAGCTGCCGCATCTCGGCTTGTGCCGCACCCCGAAACAAGGCAAGAACGGCACTATCCGCAATCGCCAGCCGAGGGAGGCGCGAAAAATGACACTTGTATTTGTCCGCCATATCCATCCGGCCCTGCGACTTTGGAATAAAGCCTGAGCTTTTCCATGGTCCCGGCCTAGCCGCGGATTTTTCCTGATCCTTTCGTCCTGATGCGCTGACCGGCCTCTCCTGGCCGCGCTTTCGCGTCTCGTTTTGTCTTTTTTCCAGAAGGCCGGGCCACTCATGCGGGCCCGGAGGCCATCATGTCTCATTCCCTGTCTTCCGGGGGCAGCGTTGTGCTGCGCCTTGAATTTTCCATCGCCGACGCCGTCCGGCAGCGCGGGCTGCTGCCCGTCCTGGGCTCGGCCGTTCTTGCCTGGTGGCGTCAGCGCCCGCGCGATTATTCCAGCGTGCCCGCCTATCTCTGGGCCGATCTGGGCGTGCCGCCGCCGGACGATCCCGCCCACTGGATCTATATCGGCGCCCAGAGCTGGCGCTTCCCTCCCCCCGAGCGGGGGGAGCCATGAGCATCTTCGGCGGCCGGGGTCCTCCCGGCCGCCTTGCAAGCGAAGTGTTGTCTCCCTTTCCCCGATCCGCTAGGAACGGCGCGACTTTCTGAGGCTATCCGATGACCGAAAAGACCAAGCTGATCGCGCCGCGTCTGCCGCGCGGCTTTGAAGACCGTACGCCCGGCGACATCGCTGCCATGGGCGCCATGATCGACAAGATCAGGAAGGTCTATGAGCGCTATGGCTTCGATCCGGTCGAAACCCCGCTCTTTGAATATACCGAGACGCTGGGCAAGTTCCTGCCCGATACCGACCGGCCCAATGCCGGCGTCTTCTCCCTGCAGGACGATGACGAGCAGTGGATGAGCCTGCGCTACGACCTCACCGCGCCGCTCGCCCGCTATTTCGCCGAAAATTTCGAGAGCCTGCCCAAGCCCTACCGCTCCTATCGGCAGGGCTATGTGTTCCGCAACGAAAAGCCCGGCCCCGGCCGCTTCCGCCAGTTCATGCAGTTCGATGCCGACACCGTCGGCGCCGCCGGCCCCGAGGCCGATGCCGAAATGTGCATGATGATGGCCGATGTCATGGATGCACTGGGCCTGACCGGCCAATATGTCGTGCGCGTCAACAACCGCAAGGTGCTCGACGGCGTGCTGGCAACTGCCGGCGTCAGCGGCGACGAGCAGAAGCTCACCGTGCTGCGCGCCATCGACAAGCTCGACAAGTTCGGCCCCGAAGGCGTGCGCCTGCTGCTCGGCGCCGGCCGCAAGGACGAGAGCGGCGATTTCACCAAGGGCGCCGGCCTCACCGACGCCCAGATCGAGCCGATCCTCGCCTATGTCGATAGCGGTGTCCCCGCCGAGGGCGTGGAGCGCGGCAGCAATGCCCATGTCGTGGCCACCATCAACACGCTGGCCGGCCTCATCGGCGGCTCCGAAACCGGTCTTGCTGGCGTGCAGGAACTGGCCTCGATCTTCGGCCTCGTCAGCGCCGCCGGTTTCGGCGGCCGCGTCATCCTCGACCCCTCGGTGGTGCGCGGCCTCGAATATTACACCGGCCCCGTCTTCGAGATCGAGCTGACCTTCAAGGTGCAGAACGAAAAGGGCCAGGACGTGGTCTTCGGCTCGGTCGGCGGCGGCGGTCGCTATGACGGCCTCGTTTCCCGCTTCCGCCGCGAGCCGGTGCCGGCCACCGGCTTTTCCATCGGCGTCTCGCGCCTTGCCAATGCCCTCAAGCTCACCGGCAATCTCGATGCCGCCGAGCCGCTGGGTCCGGTTGTCGTGCTGGTCATGGACCGCGACCAGACCGCCTCCTACCAGGCCATGGTCTCCGAACTCCGCAATGCCGGCATCCGCGCCGAAATGTTCCTCGGCAACACCAAGAATTTCGGCAAGCAGGTCGCCTATGCCGACAAGCGCAATGCCCCCGCCGTCATCATCGAAGGCAGCAATGAGCGCGAGCAGGGCATCGTCCAGATCAAGGACCTCGTCGCCGGCAAGCAGGCGGCCCAGGCCATCACCGACAACGCCGAATGGAAAGCCGCACGGCCGGGCCAGTTCGAAGTGAAGCGCGAAGACCTGGTCGGCGCTATCCAGAACCTGCTGGGCGAGCAATGATGCGGCAGGCTCTTTCATCCGGCGCCTTCTTCACCTCTCCCTTCGGGGGAGAGGTCGGTGCGCAGCGCCGGGTGAGGGGGCCTTTGGCAAACTCTGTGGCTTATGAAGGCCCCCTCACCCGACCCAAGAGGGTCGACCTCTCCCCCCAGGGAGAGGTGAAGGGGGTACGCCCATGACCAACCCCGCCTATCGCCGCGCCCAGCTCGAAGCGCTGGTGGAAGCTCAGGGCGGCTGCCGCGCCACCCCGCCGCTGCTGCTCGAGGCTGATCCCTATTTCGATCTGGCTGGCGAGGAGTTCGGGCGGCGCCTCTTGCTCACCACCGACGTGACCGGCGCCGAATATTGCCTGCGGCCCGATTTCACCCTGCCCATCGTCGCCGACTATATCGCCCAGGGCGCCGGCCAGCCTGCCGCCTTCTCCTATCTCGGTCCCATCTTCCGCCAGCGCGCCACCGGCCCGGCCGAATTCGACCAGGCCGGCATCGAGCTCCTGGCCCAGCCCGATGGCGATGTCGCGCTCGACCAGGTGCTGACCTTCGCCCGCGCCGCCCTCTCGCTTTATGGCGTCCAGCCCCAGGTGCGGCTGGGTGGGGTGGGGCTGTTCGAATCCCTTCTGGTGCAGGCCGACATGCCCGATGCCTGGCGCTCGCGCATCCGCCACCGCTTCGGCCACACCGAGGCCATGAACCGCCTTCTCACCCGCCTCGGCCAGCCGCCGGCTTCGGGGCAGGGCGAATTGAAAGGCCGGGACGCGCTGGTCGAGGACGTCACCGCCCGCATGGTCTCGGATGGCCTCAGCCTCTCCGAAGGCCGCTCGCCCGAGGAGATCGTCGACCGCTATCTCGAGCAGCAGGCGCTCGATGCCGCCGCCGTTCCTGCCGCCACGCTCGGCCTTCTGCGCGACTATCTCGCCATTTCCGGCGATGCCCTGTCCGCCCTGCGCGAGGTCGAGGCATTGGCCACCCGGCGCCGCCTGATGCTGGGCGCGCCCATCCGCGCCATTCGCCGCCACCTGGACGGGCTGGGCGAGGCTCGCGTCACCTTCGACGCCAGCTTTTCCCCGCGCCTCGATTATTACACCGGCATCGTCTTCGAGATGCGCGGGCAGGGCGGCACGGTGCTGGCCTCGGGCGGGCAATATGACCGCCTGCTGGAGCGGCTCGGCGCCACCGCGCCCATCGCCGCCTCCGGTTGCGCGCTCTGGGTGGATCGTCTGGAAGCGGAGTGGCCCAAATGAGCGGCATCACCCTGGCCGTGCCCTCCAAGGGGCGCCTGGAAGAATTGACGCGCGACTGGTTCGCCGCCCATGGCATGACCATCACCCGCCCCGGCGGCGCCCGCTCCTATCTCGGCGCGGTCGAGGGCTGGCCCGACATCACCGTGCGCTTCTTCCCCGCCTCCGAGATTGCCCGCGAGCTCATTCGCGGCAATATCGACATCGGCGTCACCGGGCGCGACCTCATCCATGAAACCAGCGAAGCCGGCCCCGACGCCGTTTCCATCGCCAGGGAGCTGGGCTTCGGCAATGCCGATGTGGTGGTGGCCGTGCCCGAAGCCTGGATCGACGTCACCCATCTGCACGATCTGGCCGATGTCGCCTCCGATTTCCGCTCCCGTCACGGGCGCTGGCTGCGCATCGCCACCAAATATATCACCATCACCCGCCAGCATTTCGCCCGCGCCGGCATTGCCGAATACCGCACGGTGGAAAGCCTCGGCGCCACCGAGGCGGCTCCCGCCTCCGGCGTTGCCGATATCGTGGTCGACATCACCACCACCGGCTCCACCCTTGCCGCCAACGGACTGCGCGTGCTCGAGGACGGGGTCATGCTGCAAAGCCAGGCCTGCCTCATCGTCTCGCGGACGGCGCAATGGCCCGGCGAGCGCAAGGCGCGCCGCGACGCCATCCTGCGCCATCTCGGCGCCGAAGCCGGCTTTTAGGGCTTGCCCTTCCGGCGAGATTGCCACCCGCCCCGATTCACGGCACAAGGCTTTGGCTTGGGGAGTGGGGCAGAGTGGCCGGCCGCATTGAACTGACGATATTGATGCCCTGCCTCAACGAGGCCGAGACGCTCGCCGCCTGCATCGGCAAGGCCAGCGCCTTCCTCGCGCGTACCGGTATCGCTGGCGAAATTCTGGTGGCCGATAACGGCTCGACCGATGGTTCGCAGGCGCTGGCGGCTCAATGCGGCGCGCGCGTCGTCGCCGTGCCCGAGCGGGGCTATGGCGCGGCGCTCGGGGCCGGCATCCAGGCAGCGCGCGGCCGCTATGTCATCATGGGCGATGCCGATGACAGCTATGATTTTTCCGCTCTCGATGCCTATGTCGAGGCGCTGCGCGGCGGCGCCGACCTGGTCATGGGCAACCGTTTTGCCGGCGGCATCGCCCCCGGCGCCATGCCCTGGCACCACCGCTATATCGGCAATCCCGTGCTGAGCGCGGTGGGGCGGCTGTTCTTCCGCTCCGCCATCGGCGATTTCCATTGCGGCCTGCGCGGCTTTTCCCGCGCCGCCATCCTCTCGCTCAATCTGCGCACCAGCGGCATGGAGTTCGCCTCCGAAATGGTGGTCAAGGCCACCCTGGCCCAGCTCGATATCCGCGAAGTGCCCACCACGCTGGCCAGGGATGGCCGCTCCCGTCCGCCCCATCTGCGCTCCTTCCGCGATGGCTGGCGGCATTTGCGGTTCCTGCTGCTGTTTTCCCCGCGCTGGCTCTTCCTCTATCCTGGGCTGGCCCTTCTGCTGCTGGGGCTCGTGGTCGGCGCGGTGCTGCTGCCCGGCCCCTTGCGCCTGGGCGGCGTCACCTTCGATATCCACACCTTCCTGGTTGCCGCCCTCTGCATCATCGTCGGGCTGCAATCGGTGGCCTTCGCCGTCATCGGCCGGCGCTTCGCCTCCCGCTACGGCTTCATTCCCCGCTCCGGCAGCTATGACCGGCTGCTCGAGGCGCTGACGCTGGAGCGGGTGCTGCTCGGGGCGATCCTGCTGATGCTGCTGGGGGCGGGGGCGCTGCTCTGGGGCGTGGGCGAATGGGCCGTGCGCGATTTCGGCCCCCTCAATCCGTCCAGCACCATGCGCCCGGTCATCTTGGCGCTGACCGCCCTGGTCAGCGGATTCCAGTTGATGATGAGCGGCTTCATGTCCTCGATGATCGACATTCCCATCCATGAGCGGCGCCTGGCCGATCCGGCCCGCACCGACCAATCCGAAGGCGGCGCCTGACCCCCATGCTCGATCCGCTTCTGCTTCTCGCCCTGGGCGGGGTCGGCCTTCTGGCCGGCTTCATCGACGCCATTGCCGGTGGCGGCGGCATGATTACCGTGCCGGCGCTGCTGTCGGCCGGCCTGCCGCCGGTGGCGGCGCTGGCCACCAACAAGATGCAGTCGGTAGTCGGCACCGCCATGGCCACGCTCACCTATTGGCAGCGCGGTTTCGTCTCGCTCAAGGCGCTGCTGCCCGCCGTCGCCTTCACCTATGCCGGGAGCCTCCTGGGTGCGCTCATCGTGCGCCAGATCGATGTGAGCCTGCTCACCATCGCCGTGCCCGTCGCGCTCATCGCCATCGCGCTCTATTTCCTCTTTGCGCCCAATCTGTCCGACGCCGATCGCGCCGCCCGGCTGCCCTTCGGGCTCTTCGTGCCGGTCATGGGGGCGCTGATCGGCTTTTACGATGGCATTTTCGGTCCCGGAACCGGCTCCTTCCTCACCATCGGCTTCGTCATGCTGTTCGGCCTGGGGCTCACCCGCGCCTCGGGCAGCACCAAGCTGCTCAACCTCACCTCCAACCTCGCCGCGCTGACCATCTTCATTCCCGCCGGCGACGTGGTCTGGCCGGCGGCGCTGGCCATGGCGGCCGGGCAGGTGGTCGGTGGCTATATTGGCGCCCGCACCGGCATCCGCTTCGGCGCCCGCATCATCCGGCCATTGGTCGTGGTGGTCTCCATCGCCATGGCGCTCAAGCTGCTGCTCTTCCCGTAAGACCGCCACAACGAACCGAACCATCCCCTCGCGCCGGCATGACACCGTGGATGCGCCATACGAAAAAGCCCCGGTGTTTCCACCGGGGCTTTCCATGAAGATCGTGACTGGGAAGAAACGATCCTCAATCGTTTGGAGCCGAGAGGCTGAATTAAAAATCCATACCGCCATTCGGGCCGGCTTGACCGGCCCGAACACTTTACGTTTTGGGCGTTTGGACTTCTTAGAAGTCCATACCGCCATTCGGGCCGGCTTGACCGGCCCGAACACTTTACGTTCTGGGCGTTTGGACTTCTTAAAAGTCCATACCGCCCATGCCGCCCATGCCGCCGCCGCCGGGCATGGCGGGAGCCGCTTCCTTGGGGGCTTCCACGATGGTGGCTTCGGTGGTGATGAGCAGCGAAGCCACCGAGGCGGCGTCCTGCAGGGCGTGGCGGACCACCTTCACCGGGTCGATGACGCCCAGCGAGACCAGGTCGCCATATTCATCGGTGGCGGCGTTGTAGCCGAAGGTGGCCGAGTTGTTTTCCAGGATCTTGCCGACAACCACCGAGCCTTCGGCGCCGGCATTGTTGGCGATGGTGCGCACGGGCTCCTGGAGAGCGCGGCGCACGATGGCGATACCGGCTTCCTGGTCGGCATTGACGCCCTTGGCCTTGATGTTGGCCGAGGCGCGCAGCAGGGCGACGCCACCGCCGGCGACGATGCCTTCTTCCACGGCGGCGCGGGTCGCGTTCAGCGCGTCATCGACGCGGTCCTTGCGCTCCTTGACTTCCACTTCGGTCGAACCGCCGACGCGGATCACGGCAACGCCACCGGCGAGCTTGGCCAGGCGTTCCTGGAGCTTTTCGCGGTCGTAGTCCGAGGTGGTTTCCTCGATCTGCGCCTTGATCTGGCCAACGCGGCCCTGGATGTCGTCGGCCGAGCCGGCGCCATCGACGATGGTGGTGTTTTCCTTGGTGATTTCAACGCGCTTGGCGGTGCCCAGCATGTCGATGGTCACGTTCTCGAGCTTGATGCCGAGCTCTTCCGAGATCACCTGGCCACCGGTGAGGATGGCGATGTCTTCCAGCATGGCCTTGCGGCGATCGCCGAAGCCAGGGGCCTTGACGGCAGCGACCTTGAGGCCGCCGCGCAGGCGGTTCACGACGAGGGTGGCAAGGGCTTCGCCCTCGATGTCCTCGGCGATGATGAGCAGCGGGCGCTGGCTCTGCACGACGCTTTCCAGGATCGGCAGGATGGCCTGCAGGTTGGAGAGCTTCTTTTCGTGCAGCAGGATCACCGGGTCCTCGAGGACGGCGGTCATCTTTTCGGCATTGGTGACGAAATAGGGCGAGAGATAGCCGCGGTCGAACTGCATGCCTTCCACGACATCGAGCTCGGTCTCGGCGGTCTTGGCTTCCTCGACGGTGATGACACCCTCATTGCCGACCTTCTGCATGGCCTCGGCGATCATGTCGCCGATTTCCTTCTCGCCATTGGCCGAGATGGTGCCCACCTGGGCGACTTCGGACGAGGAGGTGATCTTCTTGGCCGAGCCCTTGAGCGACTCGACGACCTCGGCCACGGCCAGGTCGATACCGCGCTTGAGGTCCATGGGGTTGAAGCCGGCGGCAACCGCCTTGACGCCTTCGACCACGATGGCCTGGCCCAGCACGGTGGCGGTGGTGGTGCCGTCGCCAGCGACGTCATTGGTCTTGGAAGCGACCGAGCGCAGCAGCTGCGCGCCCAGGTTTTCGAACTTGTCTTCCAGCTCGATTTCCTTGGCGACCGACACGCCGTCCTTGGTGATGCGCGGAGCGCCGAACGACTTTTCGATCACCACGTTGCGGCCCTTGGGGCCCAGGGTGACCTTCACCGCATTGGCGAGGATGTTGACGCCGCGCAGCATCTTGTCGCGGGCATCGGTGGAGAATTTGACTTCCTTGGCGGCCATTTATGGCTCCTTGAAAATATCGGGTTGATAGGACGAAAAAACAGGCGCGAGAGGCCGATCAGCCCTCGATCACGCCCATGATGTCGCTTTCCTTCATGATGATGAGGTCTTCGCCATTGAGCTTGACCTCGGTGCCGCTCCACTTGCCGAACAGCACGCGGTCGCCCGCCTTGACGTCGAGCGCGGCAACCTTGCCGTTCTCGTCGCGAGCGCCCGGGCCCACGGAGACGATCACGCCCTCGGAGGGCTTTTCCTTGGCGGTATCGGGGATGATGATGCCACCCTTGGTCTTTTCTTCACTGTCGACGCGGCGGACCACGACGCGATCATGCAGAGGACGGAAGCCCATTTTTTGCTCCTTATCGCAGCAACTGAATGCAAACTTGGCACTGTTAGCACTCACATGAGGCGAGTGCTAACAGGGTGCTGCGGATATATGGAGGCCCCCCTGGCGAGTCAAGATCGGGCAACCTCACTTTCCGTTCGTGCGTTAGTCTGGTGGTTCTTTTTGCTTTTGGCAGGTCACCATGACGCGACAATGTCTCGACAAGGATATCTCGGTCACGCCGGCGCAGGGGCGGGTGCACGTCTCGTTCGACGGCGCCGAGATCGGCAGTTCGCTCAATGCGCTCGAAGTGCGCGAGGAAGGCGAGCCGCTGCGCATCTTCCTGCCCCGCGCCGATGTGCGGCCCGATGTGCTCGAATTGTCCGAAACCCGCATCGTCTGCCCCTATAAGGGCGAGGCGCATTACTACACCATCAAGACCCTCACCGCCGATGGCCCCGATCACGCCTGGTATTATCCCGATCCGTGCCCGGTGGTGCAGAGCCTTGAAGATCACATCGCCTTTGCCGGCGATCGCATCGAATATCATTATTCAGCCGTCTAGAGCGGCGCATCCAATTCCCTCTTCCCCCTTTGGGCAAGCTGGGCCATAAGTCGTGCCATGACCCAGGATAATTCTCTTCAGATCAAATTGCGTCGCGTCGGCGGCGTCGGTCCCAATGCCAACTGGCAGTGGGAAATCCAGGATGGCGAGGGCAAGGTGCTCAAGACCGGCAGCGCCGTCGGGCCCGAGCACAAGGCATTCGCCACCGCGCGCATCGCCAAGGAAAAGCTGGAAGCGGCCGGAAACTAGCTCCGTGTCGCGGGCCGGGCGCCCGCGACCGATGGATGGCGGATAGGGTGGGGGCGGCGTCTTGAGCCGGCTATCGGGCGGAAAAACCGGGAGCGGGGGCGTGGTCCCGGCGCCGCAGCGCGCCAATGATCCGCTGCGCGGCATCGCCTTCAAGCTCGCTTCGGTGTGCAGCTTCGTCACCATGGCCACCCTGCTCAAGGCCACCAACACCATTCCGGCGGGCGAGCTGGTGTTCTTCCGCTGCTTTTTCGCCATTCTGCCGGTCGTGGGCTGGCTGGTGTGGCGGCGGCAATTGCGCGGCGCGCTCCATACCGCCGATCCCATGGGCCACGTGCTGCGCTCCGTCATCGGGGTCTGCTCCATGGGTGCCGGCTTCTTCGCGCTCACCCGCCTGCCGCTGCCCGAATCCACCGCCATCGGCTATGCCTCGCCCCTGCTCATCGTCGTCTTCAGCGCGCTGCTGCTCAAGGAGCGGGTGCATGTCTTCCGCTGGACGGCGGTGATTGTCGGGCTGTTCGGCGTCATGATTATCCTGTGGCCGCGCCTCACCCTGTTCTCGTCCGGCGAGGCCATGGGCGACGGCGAATCTTTGGGCGCGCTGATGGCTTTCCTCGGGGCGATTCTCACCGCCTTCGCCATGTTGCAGGTGCGCAAGCTGACGCTGACCGAGCGCACCGAAACCATCGTCATCTATTTCTTCGTCTGCGCCAGCGTGCTTTCCCTGCTGACCGTGCCTTTCGGCTGGGTCTGGCCCACGCCCGAGCAGGCCGTGCTGCTGGTGGCCGCCGGCTTTTTCGGCGGCATCGGCCAGTTGCTGATGACCGCATGCTATCGCTATGCCGACATGTCGGTCATCGCCCCCTTCGAATATGTTTCGCTGCTGCTGACGCTGGTGCTGGGCTTCCTCGTCTTCGGGGACGTGCCCACCCTCGCCATGATCGGCGGGGCGCTCATCATCGTCGCCTCGGGCATCGCCGTCATCCTGCGCGAGCATTATCTCGGCCTCGACCGCGTCAAGGCCCGCCAGGCCAATACGCCCTGAGCCTTCAGCCGGTCGCGGCCATTTCGGCCCAGCCCTGGCGCTTGCGATAGATGGTGGAGGGGCTGATTTCCAGCGCCGCCGCCGCCAGCGAGACATTGCCGCCGAAGCTGGCGATGGCGTCCTCGATGATGCGCTGCTCCTGCCGCCACATGGGCAGGATGGCCGGCTTCTTCTCCGCCCGGGGCGCTGGCTCGGCCGGGGGCAGGGCGGCGCGCGTCTCGATGTCGGCGGCGTTGAGCATGGCCAGCGTGATGTCCCCGCCATCGAACATCACCACCATGCGGCGGATGAGGTTCTGCAACTGCCGCACATTGCCCGGCCATTCGGCGGCGGTGAGCAGGCTCGCCACCTCCGGGGCAAAGCCCGCAAAGCGCTTGTGTTCCTCGGCGGCATAGCGGGCCAGGAAATGCCGGGCCAGCAGCATGATGTCGCTGGGCCGCTGGCGCAGCGGCGGCAGGTGGATCGGCAGCACGTGCAGGCGATAGAACAGGTCCTCGCGGAACTTCTTTTCGGTGATGAGCTGCATCGGGTTGCGGTTGGTGGCGCAGATGACGCGCACATCCACATGCCGCACGCCCGCCTCGCCCACCCGGCTCAGCGTGCCGGTTTGCAGGAAGCGCAGCAGTTTCGATTGCAGCGAGAGATCCATTTCCCCGATTTCGTCGAGGAACAGCGTGCCGCCATCGGCCAGCTCGGCCGCGCCCTTGCGATCGTCATGCGCGCCGGTGAAGGCCCCGCGCGAGACGCCGAACAATTCGCTTTCCATCAGGTCGCGCGGAATGGCGGCGCAATTGATCGCCACCATGCGCTTGCCGGCGCGCGGACCCTGGGCATGCAGCGCCTCGGCGCACACATCCTTGCCCGTGCCGCTCTCCCCGGTGATGAACACCGGCGCCGAGGAGGTGGCGATGCGCCCGATCTGCTCATAGACGAACTGCATGGCGCTCGAGGCGCCGATGAAGCCGGCAAAATCGGTCAGGCCCTCGCCGCGCGCCTCCAGCTTCAGCGCGCCGCCCTTGCCGTGGCGCTGCGCCAGTTCGCCGATGCGCGCCGCCATGGACGCGCCGTTGACCGGCTTGACCACATAATCATGTGCGCCGGCGCGCATCGCGCCCACCGCCGCAGACACCGAGGCGCCATCGGAAAGCGCGATCACCAGCGCGCCATCGGCCAGCTTCACCAGCCGGCCCACCGCGTCGTCGCTGCGCTCGCTGATGTCCCGAAGGCTGCCCAGGTCGGCCAGCACCACGTCGAAGGCGCCCTGGCGCAGAAGCTCGCTGGCCTGCCGCCCGCCATCGGCCAGGCTGATGCGCACGCTTTCCCCCAGCGTTTCGGCAAGCGTGTCGACCAGCAACTGCGCGTGGCGTTGATCGCCCTCGATCAGCAACAGCCGGCCCTGCGCCTCGCTATTGCCCCGGTTATGCGTCGCCATACGGCATGGTCCTTGCGTTTTGGTCGTGCGATGGGGCGCCGCCCCTCTTGTCCCGATCATTGGCCAACAGGGTAAATAATCCGTTCCGCCCTCTCGCATTTTGCGTTTCGCAGGCGGGGGCGGGGGGACAATTGGCCGTGGAAGATCAGGGTCTGTGCGCTTTTGCAGCTTTTCACTCGATGCTATGAGGAAAGGGCCGAATCCCCCCGCCGTCATCGGGGATGGGCGGTGGGGCCGCCCGGATGTCCGGGCGATGCGGCGCCCACCCAAGCAGCGAAGGTCCGGCCGTGCAGGCATTGGTCTATACGTTCATCGCTCTTGCTGCCGTCGCCATTGGCGCGGCCGCCTATTTCGGCCTGACCTTCACGCCCGCCAATGCCATTCTCGTCGGCCTGGTCTTTGCCACTATCTGCGTGGTGGTGCTCGAGCGCATGCTGCGCCAGCGTGCCGAAAACCGGCTCGAGCGCGCCATCGAGGACCTGTCGCGCCTCCTGGCCACCGATGCCCAGGCCGGCGCCGTCCTCGGCCAGCGCATCAACGCCATGGCCGATCTCAATATCGATGGCCGGCTCGATGGCGTCGAAGCCGATATTTCCGTGCTGGGAACCGTTGTGCGCCAGGTGGCCGAGGCCGTTGCCGAGCTGGAGGAGCGCGCCACCAAGCCCCCGCCGCGCGGCCGCATGCTCAGCGCCCCCGAGGAGCCCGAGCCGCCCGAACCCGAGCCCGAGCCGGTCATTCCGCTGGAAAAGGTCTATCGCGCCCTCGATGACGGGCGCATCCTCTTTCATGTCCAGCCTGTGGTGACGCTGCCCCAGCGCCGCCCGCAGGGCTACGACCTCGTGCCGCGCATGCTGCTCGACAATGGCGCCCTGGCCGACAGCGCCGAATTCATGCCCCGCCGCAATGGCGAGGAGGCCCTGCGCCAGATCGAGGCGCTGGCCCTGGTCGAGGCGGTCACCATTGCCCGCCGCTCGCGCACCAGCGGCCAGCCGGTGACGCTCTATGTGCCGCTTTCGCGCGCCACGCTGAGCGATTCGGCCGCCGCCGACCAGCTCATCGCCACGCTCGAATCCAACCGCGCCATCGCTTCCGGCCTGATCTTCTCCATCAGCGAGGCGGATTGGACGGGCCTGACCACCAGCGAGCGCGCCCTGGCCGACGCCATCCTGCGCAAGGGCGCCTTCTATTCGCTCCTCGGGGTCAAGTCGCTGCGCATGGATATCGCCGAGCTGGCCGCCCAGGGCGTGCAGTCGCTGCGCATCGACGCCGCCCGGTTCCTGGCCGAGCCCGAGGCCTTCACCGACTTTCATTCCTCCGACATCGCCAGCTATGTCGCCCGCTTCGATGTCCGCCTGCTGGCCACCGGCATCGCCAATGAGCACCAGATCATCGAATTGCTCGAAGATGGCGTGCTTTTGGTTCAGGGGCCCTATATCGCCCCGCCCGGCCCGGTGCGCGCCGAGCTCATGTCCACGCCCCCGCGCGCCGCCGCTCCCCTCCGGCGGGCCGAGCTTTAGCGGCGGGCGCCGGCATTTTCCCTTGATCCGGCGCCAGAAGCTGCCACATAGAGCATCGGACCGAAAAGTGCGAAGCGGTTTTCGGATCGTCCCGATGCGATAACAAAGAGATGGAGCGCCGGATTCGATTGCATCGGATCGTTCGGCGCTCTGGAACCCGTCCTTTCCCTGGGAAACCTGCGATGACCTCTGCGCTCCCCATCATTTCCGGCCTTTCCGATCTTGCCGGCCGCTACGAGGCGGTTCTGAGCGATGTCTGGGGTGTCGTCCACAATGGCGTCGCCGCCTTTCCCACCGCCGTCGAGGCTCTGCGCGAATATCGCAAGGCCGGCGGGCGGGTGGTGTTCATCACCAACGCCCCGCGCCCCTCCGGCCCCATCATCGAGATGCTCGATTCCCTCGGGGTCACCCGCGATGCCTATGACGCCATCGTCTCCTCGGGGGACTGCACCCGAGCGATGATCGGGCGATATCGCGGCAAGGCCATTCATCACGTCGGCCCGCCCACCGCCGACGATATGCTCTATGAAGGGCTCGACCTGCGCCGCACCGGCCCCGAAGAGGCCGAGGCCGTGGTGGTGACCGATCTCGACACCGATGACGACACCCCCGAAATGTACCGCCAGCGCGCCGAGCTCTGGCTGGCCCGCAAGCTGCCCATGATCTGCGCCAATCCCGACCGCGTGGTCGAGCATGGCGACAAGATCATCTATTGCGGCGGTGCGCTGGGCGATCTCTACGCCGCCATGGGCGGCATGGTGCTCATGGCCGGCAAGCCCTACCAGCCCATCTACGAGGAAGCCTATCGTCTCGCCGAAGAGGCCGTCGGCCGCCCGCTCGACAAGGCGCGGGTGCTCGCCATCGGCGACAGCGTGCGCACCGACGCCACCGGCGCGGCCCAGTTCGGCGTCGACCTTCTGTTCGTCACCGGCTCCATCCATGCCGCCGAGCTCGATGCCTTCGGCAAGCCCGATCCGCAGGCCATTGCCGATCTGGTAGCGCCCAGCCGCGCCCGCATGGCCGGCTTCCTGCCCCGCCTCGCCTGGTGAATGCGGTGAGCGCATTCCAGGCTCTTTCCAGTCTCGATGCCGTGCCACCCGCCCTGCGCGGGGCCTATGTCGCCATCGGCAATTTCGACGGCATGCACAGGGGCCATCAGTCGGTGCTGGCCACGCTCAAGGCCCGCGCCGCCGAGGCGGGCGCGCCCGCCGTGGTGCTCACCTTCGAGCCCCATCCGCGCGATGTCTTCGCCCCCGCCCCCTTCATGTTCCGCCTCACCGATGGTCGCGCCAAGGCGCGTCTGGCCGAGGCGCTGGGGCTGGACGGCATCGTCATCCTGCCCTTCGACCGCGCCTTCTCCCAGATCGAGGCCGAGGATTTCGTCTCCCGCTTTCTGGTCGATGCGCTCGCCGTCACCGGCGTCATCGTCGGCGCCGATTTCCATTTCGGCCGCCAGCGGCGCGGCACGCCCACTTTCCTCGAGGCTGCCGGCGCCGCGCAGGGCTTTGCCGTCGAGATCCTCGATCTCATGGACGAGGGCGACGAGGTCATTTCCTCCTCGCGCATCCGCGCCGCCCTCTCCGAGGGCGCGGTCACGGCCGCCAACCGGCTCCTGGGCTATCACTGGTTCTTCGAGGGCTGCGTGGTAAAGGGCGACCAGCGGGGCAGGGAGCTGGGCTATCCCACCGCCAACACTGTCACCCACGCCAATTTCCAGCTCGCCCAGGGCGTCTATGCCGTCCGCGCCCGGCTCGACGACAAGGTGTTCGACGGCGTTGCCGCCTATGGCAAGCCCATGTTCGACAACCAGCAGCCACCCTTCGAGACGCATCTGTTCGATTTCGATGCCGATATCTATGGCCGTACCCTCGCCGTCGCCCTGGTCGGCCATATCCGTGGCCAGGAGGTCTTTTCCGGTCTCGACGCCCTCATCGCCGCCATGGACCGCGACAGCCGCAAGGCCCGCGATCTGCTTGCGCGGGCAACGCCGCTGAGCGCGCTCGACCGCAAGCTGGGCTTTTTCGGCTAGCCTCCCTCAGGCACGATGTCATCCCGGGATGGGGCCGGGCGCCGCCGTGGATGCCCCTCCCCAAATCACCCTTTGCCCCATCGGCCTGGCCTTGCTAAAAGGCGCGCAAATCTTCCTTTCCGATTGCGTTCCCATGACCGATACCGCTCCGGGCGCCGCCGAAACCGACTATTCGGCCACCCTTTTCCTGCCAGAAACCGAATTTCCCATGCGCGCCGGCCTTCCGGCCCGCGAGCCCGACTGGCTCAAGCGCTGGGAAGAGATGGATATTTATGCCCGCCAGCGTGAGCAGGCGCAGGACCGGCCGCTCTTCACCCTGCATGACGGCCCGCCCTACGCCAATGGCAACATCCATATCGGGCACGCGCTCAACAAGACGCTCAAGGATTTCGTCTCCCGCTCTATGCAGATGCTGGGCTACAATTCCGCCTATGTGCCCGGCTGGGACTGCCACGGCCTGCCCATCGAATGGAAGATCGAGGAGCAGTATCGCGCCCGCGGCAAGGACAAGAACGACGTTCCCGTCATCGAATTCCGCCAGGAATGCCGCGCCTTTGCCGAGCAATGGGTGGATATCCAGCGCGAGGAGTTCAAGCGCCTGGGCGTGCTGGGCGAATGGGACCAGCCCTATCTCACCATGAGCTTCGATGCCGAGGCGCAGATCGCGCGCGAGCTGATGAAGGTCTCCATGTCCGGCCAGCTCTATCGCGGCTCCAAGCCTGTCATGTGGTCGGTGGTCGAGCGCACCGCCCTGGCCGAGGCCGAGATCGAATACCACGACCACGAGAGCGACACGATCTGGGTGAAGTTCCCGGTCATCGAGGGGCCGCATCAGGACGCTTCCGTGGTCATCTGGACCACCACGCCCTGGACCATCCCGGCCAACCGCGCCATCAGCTTTTCCAGCCGCATCGAATACGGGCTCTATGAGGTCACCGAGGCGCCTGCCGAGAACTGGGCCAAGGTCGACGACAGGCTGATCCTGGCCGACAAGCTCGCCGCCGAAGTCTTCGCCAAGGCCAAGGTCACCGGCTTTCAGAAGCGCGCTGCCGTTACCGCCGGGGAACTGGCCGCCATCACCGCCGCCCATCCGCTGCGCGGCCTTGCCGGCGGCTACGCCTTCGGCGTGCCCCTGCTCGATGGCGAACACGTCACCGACGATGCCGGCACCGGGTTCGTGCATACCGCGCCCGGGCATGGCCTCGATGACTTCGGCATCTGGATGGAGTCGACCCGCCTGCTTCAGGAGCGCGGCATCGACCCGGCCATCCCCTATACGGTCGATGATGCCGGCTTTTACACCAAGGACGCGCCGGGCTTCGATGGCGCCCGCGTCATCGACGACAATGGCAAGAAGGGCGACGCCAACCAGCGCGTCATCACGGCGCTGGCCGAGGCCGGCAACATCATCGCCCGTGGCCGTATCAAGCACCAATATCCCCATTCCTGGCGCTCAAAGAAGCCGGTGATCTTCCGCAACACCCCGCAATGGTTCGTCTATATGGACCGCGACATCGACGGGGCGGCGGGCGACACCCTGCGCGCCCGCGCCTTGCGCGCCATCGACGCCACCCGCTTCTACCCCGCCGCCGGGCAGAACCGCCTGCGCGCCATGATCGCCGACCGCCCCGATTGGGTGCTGTCGCGCCAGCGCGCCTGGGGCGTGCCCATCACCGTCTTCGTCGATAAAAAGACCGGCGAAATCCTCCGCGACGAGGCGGTCAATCACCGCATCGCCCAGTCCTTCGAGGCCGAAGGCGCTGACGCCTGGTACAAGCCGGGCGCCGCGCAGTTCTATCTCGGCGAGGCCTACAGGGCCGAGGACTACGAGATGATAATGGACGTGCTCGACGTCTGGTTCGACTCGGGCTCCACCCATTCCTTCGTTCTGCGCAACAAGCAGAAATGGCCGCATCTGAAGTTCCCGGCCTCGATGTATCTGGAAGGCTCGGATCAGCATCGCGGCTGGTTCCACTCGTCCCTGCTCGAAAGCTGCGCCACCAATGGCCACGCCCCCTATGAGAGCGTGCTCACCCATGGCTTCACCATGGATGGGGAAGGGCGCAAGATGAGCAAGTCGCTGGGCAACACCGTCGCCCCGCAGGACATCATCAAGCAGTTCGGCGCCGACATCCTGCGTCTCTGGGTCGCCTCCGCCGATTATTCGGAAGATTTGCGCCTGGGCAAGGAGATCATCCAGACCACGGTCGATGCCTATCGCAAGCTGCGCAACACCATGCGCTGGCTCCTGGGCAATCTCGCCCATTTCCGCCAGGACGACGTCGTCGATTTCGCCGACATGCCCGAGCTGGAGCGGCTGATGCTGCATCGGCTGGCCCAGCTCGATGCCGGCGTGCGCGCCGCCTACAAGGACTATGACTATCGCAGGATCGTCACGCTCCTCTCCAACTTCATGAATATCGAGCTTTCGGCCTTCTATTTCGACATCCGCAAGGATGCGCTTTATTGCGATCCGATCTCCTCGCTCACCCGCCGCTCGGCGCTGACCGTGCTCGATCACCTGTTCAACTGCCTCACCGCCTGGCTCGCGCCCATCCTGGTCTTCACCATGGAGGAATGCTGGCTCGAGCGGCACCCCGAGCCCGATTCCTCGGTGCACCTGCGGCTTTTCCCCGATGTGCCCGCCACCTGGCTCGATGACGGTCTGGCGGCGAAGTGGACCCTCATCCGCGCCGTCCGCCGCGTCGTCACCGGCGCGCTGGAAGTCGAGCGCCGCGAAAAACGCATCGGCTCCTCCCTCGAAGCCGCACCCAAGGTGTTCATCGCCGATGCGCGCTATCTCGAAGCGCTCAAGGGTCAGGACCTGGCCGAGATCGCCATCACCTCGGCAATCGAGATCATCGCCGGCAAGGGCGAGGGCTTCACCCTCGACGATGTCCCCGGCGTCGCCGTCCAGCCCGCGCTGGCCCAGGGCAAGCGCTGCGCCCGCTCGTGGAAGATCCTGCCCGAAGTGGGCTCCGATCCCGACTACCCCGACGTCTCCCCCCGCGACGCCCAGGCCCTGCGCGAGCGCCAGGCGGCGGGGGTGTAGTCGGGCTGGCGGTTCTTGCGCCTCCCTCCCCCTCGAGGGGGAGGGGGCTGGAAAGCCGGAGGAGCTTTGAGAATGTCCACCCCATCCCTGCGCTACCCCTCCTGGCTGGCTTCCCTCATGGCGGCCATTCTCGCCTTCGGCGTCGATCGGACGCAGAAGGGCTTCCATATCGCGCCCGACTGCATGGCGCTGGGTGAAGCCCGCTGCGTCGAGGTCTTCACCAGCTACGTGCCCTTTTCCATGACCGGCTGGCGCGGTGGCGAGGTCGTGCGCGTCACCGATTTCTTCGACTATGTGCTGGTCTGGAATACTGGCATTTCCTATGGCCTGCTCGATGGCCTGCCGGTCTGGGCGCTGGGCCTGGTCATGCTGGTGGCCATCATCGCCCTGTCGGTGTGGTGGCTGCGCACATCGGTCAGGCTGGTGCGCATGGGGCTGGCGCTGTGCATCGGCGGGGCGCTGTCCAACGTGCTCGATCGGCTGGTCTATGGCGCCGTGGCCGATTTCTTCCACTTCCACTGGGGCGATTGGTCCTTCTACATTTTCAACCTTGCCGACGTGGCCATCACCGCGGGCGTGATCCTGCTGATCCTCGATCTGCTCGGCCTCGGCCGCCCCGGCAAAACCGCCTCCTGAATCGCGCACGGACACCGTGCTGCCAGAATCTGGTCTTAGTCGGCGAAATGCGCTATAAGCGCCACCGACATTTCGAAGGACGTTTCATGCGTATTGGATTGACCGGGCAGCGTGCTGCTCTGCAGGTGGCGACCCGGACGGGTTTGGCGGCGCTGGGTCTGGTGCTCACGCTGGCGCTGGCCGGCTGCACCACCGTGGAAGGCACCAATGCCTTGACCGATTTCGGCACCTTCGAGCGCGAGGTGATGACCTCCACTGCGCGCGGCGTCGGCCTCGTGCCCGGCGAAGCGCCCAAGGAAGACCTCACCAATGCCCGCGCGCCCCTGGTCCTGCCCGCTTCGGGCCAGGCGCTGCCCGCTCCCGTCACCCAGACGGCGGCGGCGCAACTGCCCGCCAACAGCGATACGGTGCGCATCGACACGTCCAATCTCACCGAGGCCGATCTCCAGCGCCTGCGCAACGCCAGGGTTGTCGATCTGCGTTCGGTCGCCGGCCGTCCGCTCACCGAGCAGGAAGCCCGCGCGCTGACCGCCCGCATGCGCGCCGCCAATATGAACGTCACCACCACCAATAATCGCCCGCTCTATCTGCCCCCGGAGGAATATTTCACCCGCGTGGGCGATGCCGACCTCATCTGTTCGGCGCCCGGGGGCGAGCTGGTTTCCCTCAACGATCCGCGCTGCCCGGAATCGGTGCGCAAGGCCATCCGCGCCAACCAGAACCAGTTCAGCTCCGGCTCCGGCAGTTCCAGCGCCGGTGTCAGGCTCACCGAGAAGGAAACCACGCTCCAGTAGCACAAGGAGCGTTCCTGCTTACCAGGGCGGCCGGGGTTCTCCGGCCGCTTCGTCTTTTCCGCGCCGCCCGGACGGAGCGTTTTCAGAAAAAGTGGCCGCCACTTTTTCACCTCGAAAGCGCGACCATTCAAAAGGGTCCCGCATGTCATGAAGGTCCGCCGATGAGCGACACATCCCTTTCCCCCTCCACCGGCGACAGGCTCGCCAAGGTCATTGCCCGTTCCGGCCTCTGCTCGCGCCGCGACGCCGAGGTGTGGATCACCGAGGGGCGCGTCGTCGTCAACGGCAAGAAGGTGCTCACCCCCGCCTTCAACGTCACCGAGCGCGACCGCGTGCTGGTCGATGGCGCCCCGCTGGCCGCCCGCCAGGGCACCCGTGTCTGGCTCTATCACAAGCCCGCGGGCCTGGTGGTCACCGAGAAGGACCCCGAGGGGCGTCCCACCATTTTCGAGGCGCTCGAGGCCCATGGCCTGCCGCGCGTCGTTTCGGTCGGCCGGCTCGACATCAACACCGAGGGCCTGCTTCTGCTCACCAATGATGGCGGCCTCAAGCGCGTGCTCGAACTGCCCGCCACCGGCTGGCTGCGCCGCTATCGCGTGCGCGCCCATGGCGCCGTCACCCAGGCCGCGCTCGACCAGCTCAAGGACGGTATCGAGGTCGACGGCATCCGCTATGGCCCCATCGAGGCGACCTTGGAGCGCGAGCAGGGCGCCAATGTCTGGCTGGTGCTGGCCCTGCGCGAAGGCAAGAACCGCGAGGTCAAGAACGTGCTCGGCGCGCTCGGGCTCGAGGTCAACCGCCTCATCCGCGTCAGCTACGGCCCCTTCCAGCTCGGCGATATTCCGGTGGGCGGCGTTGAAACCGTCAAGGCCAAGATGCTGCGCGATCAGCTCGGCAAGAAGCTGGCCGAGGCCGCCGATGTCGATTTCGACAGCGAAATGCCCGAGGCCAATGCCCTTGTCGGCAAGCCCACGCGCGATCGGCGCACCGGGCGCGGCACCAATACGGTGGAAATCGCCCGCCAGCGCTTCCGCTTCACTGACCATGCCGAAAAGACCGAGGAGGAGTGGCGCGCCGAGCGTCCGCGCCAGGATCGCCCGGGCCGCTTCGACAGCCGCAAGCCGGCGCCCCGCCGTGACGAGCGCCGGGAGGATGAATACAAGCCGCCCGCCCGCCAGATCCACTTTGACGAGGATGGCCGCGCCCCCGAGGAATTCGTCGCCAAGCGCCACACCAAGCCCTTCGCCCGGCGCGACGCCGACGACCAGCCGGCCCGCACCTATGGCCAGCGCCCCGAGCGCCCGGCCCGTGCCGAAAAACCCGCCTCCGCCGGCAAGAAGCCGTTCGAGAAGAAGCCCTTCGCCAAAAAAGCCTTCGGGGACAGGCCCTTTGGCGACAAGCCGCGCGGCCCGCGCCGCGATGCCGATGATCGCCGCCCCGCCGGCGAGCGTCCCAAGCGTGATTTCGGGGATCGCCCGCGCGGCCCCCGTCCCGAGGGCGGCAGCCGTCCCCCGCGCGACCGCGAATTCACCGGAACGCCGCGCGGGCCCCGGCGCGGCGATGCCGAAGCCGGGCGTCCCGCTTTCACCCCGCGCACCCGGCCCGAGAGTGAGCGCGGCGAAGGCGCGGCCTTCCGGGGCGAAACCAAGCGCCCCGGCCGCAATTTCGCCGACAAGCCGCAGCGCGGCCCCCGTCCGCCGCGCGACGATGAGGGCAAGAGCTTCGGCAAGCCCCGCGCCCGGCGCGACGGCGCAGCGCCGCAGCGCGGGCCGAAGCCGTCGGGCCGTCCCGCCGGTGGCCGTCCGGGCAAGCCTTCCGGTCCCCGCCGGCCCAAGGCGTAACCATGCGCATCGTGGCCGGCAAATTCCGGGGCAAGCAATTGAGCTCGCCCACCGACGAGACCATCCGCCCCACGGCGGACCGGGTGCGCGAATCGGTGTTCAACATCCTCGCCTCCCGTCTCGGGCCGGTGCTGGATGGCCGCCGCGTGCTCGACCTCTTCGCCGGCACCGGCGCATTGGGGCTCGAAGCCCTCTCGCGCGGGGCCAGCCACGTCACTTTCGTCGATACCGGCGCCGAGGCGCGCGGCCTCATCCGCGACCATATCGAGGCCTTTTCCGCCGGCGGCATCGCCAAGCTGCTGCGCCGCGACGCCACGGCGCTGGGGCGTCCCGGTACGCTGGGTCAGTTCGACCTGGTCTTTCTCGATCCGCCCTATCACCAGGGCCTGGGCGAAAAGGCCCTCGCCGAAATCGCCGCCAATGGCTGGCTCGCCCCCGGCGCCACCCTGGTCTGGGAAGAAGCCGCCGACGCCGAGGTGACGATCCCCGAAGGCTTCACCCTGGACGACACCCGCGAATACGGCGCCGCCGCCATCCGGTTTCTGCGCTTCGGCTGACGCCACGGTCTCCGGCTAGGGACCATCGCAATGCTTATTCCACCGTCACCACCGGGCTTGTCCCGGTGGTCCACGGCTCAGCGCAAGCGAAAGGCTGGATTGCCAGGACAAGCCCGGCAATGAAGGGGTGCGGGGCTTGGGATCGCCCGCCAGTCCTTCTTCTCACGCCGCCTTCAGGCATTCCGCGCACTGGCCGCGGATTTCCATCGTCGTGCGCTCCACCTTGAAGCCGGTGGTCTCGGCCCAGTCGCCCAGCCGCGCCTCGATCACCTCATCGGCGAATTCGTCCACCTTGCCGCAATTGGTGCAGATGGCGAAGGCGATCAGCCCCTTGCGGTGGCAATGGGCGTCGGCGCAGGCGACGAAGGCGTTGAGCGTTTCCAGGCGATGCGCCAGCCCGCGCTCCACCAGCTTGTCCAGCGCCCGATAGATCTGCAGCGGCGCGCGCAGGCCTTCCCCGCGCAGCCGGTCGAGAATGTCATAGGCGCTGAGCGGCCCGCCCGAATGGTTGAGCGCTTCCAGCACCAGTCCCTGATTGCGCGTCAGGTCCGCGGGAATGTCATGATGATGCGCCACGGGACGTCCTCCCAAACAGCCGCGATACCGGCACCGCGAGCGAGACAAGAAACAGCATGAGGGCCATGACCACGATGGACGGACCCGAGGCCGTGTCCCAGTTTTTCGAGCCGAACAGCCCCCCCACCACAGCTATAGCGCCCAGCACGGCCGAAACCAGCGCCATCTGCTCGGGCGTGGCGCTCAGCCGCCGCGCCGTCGCCGCCGGGATGATGAGTAGCGAGGTGATGAGCAGCACCCCCACCAGCTTCATGGCGATGGCGATGACGCTGGCCATCAGCACCATCAGCACCAGCCGGCTGGCCTCGGGCCGCAGCCCTTCGGCCTCTGCCAGTTCCGGGCTCACCGTCGCGGCCAGCAGCGGCCGCCAGTTGAGCCACAGCAGCACCAGGATCGCCGCGCCCCCGCCATAGATGAGGACGATGTCCTCCACCGACACGGCCAATATGTCGCCGAACAGGAACCCCATGAGGTCGATGCGCACGCTGGTGAGGAACCCCACCAGCACCAGCCCCACCGCCAGCGTCGAATGGCTCAGAATCCCCAGCAGCGCATCGGTGGATAGCGTCGCCTGCCTTTGCAGCACGATCAGCGCCCCCGCCACCAGAACCGCCACGGCGAAGACGCCCAGCGTCATGTTGAACGAGAGCAGGATCGACAGCGCCACGCCCAGCAGCGCCGAATGCGCCATGGTGTCGCCGAAATAGGCCATGCGCCGCCACACCACGAAGCACCCCAGCGGCCCCGTCACCGCCGCCAGCCCCACCCCGGCAATCAGCGCCCGCGAGAAGAAATCACCGAACATCGGACAGGCTCCCTTGCCCCAGGCTCCCGGCTCCATCGCTCCCCTCAAGGGGGAGGGAGGGTGATGGAATTGCTCTCAAACCCTCACCCATCCGCCCGCTCCTCATGCGCGTGATGGTGCCCGCCATGGGGGTGCTCATGGGCGCCATGCGCGCCCACCACGCAGCCATCGTCATGGTGCTCATGATCGTGGTGGTGCTCGTAGATCGCCAGCGTCGCGGCGGCGCGCTCGCCGAACAGCTTGAGATATTCCGGGCTGCTCTTGACCGCGCCCGGCGTGCCCCGGCAGCAGACATGGCCGTTGAGGCAGATCACCGTGTCGGTCTCGGCCATCACCACGTGCAGATCGTGCGAGATCATCAATATGCCCGCCTGCGTGGTGTCGCGGATCTGCCGGATCAATTCGTAAAGCGCCACCTCGCCGGAAAAATCCACCCCTTGCACCGGCTCGTCCAACACCAGCAGGTCCGGCTTGCGGATCATGGCGCGGGCAAACAGCACCCGCTGGAATTCTCCGCCCGAAAGCTCCTGCACCGCCGCCTTGAGCAGGCGCGAGGCGCCCACCGCCTCCAGCGCCGCCGCGATGGCGCCGGTGGAGTGCGGCCCGGTCAGCGTCATCAGCCGCTCCACCGTCAGCGGCAGCGTCCAGTCGATGCTGAGCTTTTGCGGCACATAGCCGATGGTCAGCCCCGGCTTGCGCGTCACGCTCCCCATGGTCGGCTTCATCACCCCCGTCGCCATCTTGGCCGTGGTCGACTTGCCCGAGCCATTGGGCCCGATCAGCGTCACGATCTCGCCGCGGCCAATGGTCAGGTCCACCCCTTCCACCAATACGCGCCCGCCCCGCCGCACCCCGGCATCGGTCAGGGTAATCAGCGTTTCCTTGTGCCTATGCTCATGCATCGATCGGTTCGGTTCTTTCATGGCCGCTCCCCGAAGGGGAGGGCAGGGTGGGGATCGGCAAAGCCGTTTCCGCGCGGCGGGATTTTTGCACAGGCGCAGCGGAAACCGTCTTGACGGCCCTTAATACGTTATAGCATAACACCGCCGCAAGCGTAATAACATAACATATCACCGATGAGGCCCAGACGATGAAACGCGTCCTTCCGCTCGCCGCCCTTTCCCTGCTGCTGTTCTCCGGCACCGCCATGGCGGCGCCCCGGGTCGTCGCCTCCATCAAGCCCGTTCATTCGCTGGTCTCCGCCGTCATGGCCGGGGTGGGCGAGCCGGCCCTCATCGTCAAGGGCGCCGCCTCGCCCCACACCTATTCCCTGCGGCCCTCCGACGCCGCCGCGCTCGAAAGCGCCGATATCGTCTTCTGGACCGGCCATGGCATGGAGCTGTTCCTAGCCAACGCGCTCGACACGCTCTCCCCCCAGGCCGAAGTGGTCGAACTGGCCGAAAGCCCCGGCATCGCGCTCTTGCCCGTGCGCGAGGGCGGCGCCTTCGAGCCCCATTCCCATGGCGACGAGGGGCATGACCACCACGATCACGATCACGACCATGAGCACGAGCACGAGGAAGGCGACATGCATTTCTGGCTCGATCCGCAAAATGCCCGGCTGATGGTCTCCCGGATCGCCACCGTGCTGGCCGAGGCCGACCCGGAAAACGCCGCTGCCTATGATGCCAATGCCGAAGCCGAACTGCTCCGGCTCGATGCGCTCGAGGCCGAACTCCAGCAGACGCTGGCGCCCCTGGCCGAAAAGCCCTTCATCGTCTTCCATGACGCCTATCAGTATTTCGAGCACCGCTTCGGCCTCGATGTCGCCGGCACCGTCACCGTCTCGCCCGACGCCATGCCCGGCGCCGCCCGCATCGATGAATTGCGCGCCAAGGTGACCGAGCTGGGCGCCACCTGCGTCTTCGCTGAGCCCAATTTCGAGCCCGCTATCGTCCGCACCATCATCGAGGGCACCAGCGCCAAGGCCGGCGTGCTCGACCCAGAAGGGTCCGCGCTCCCCGAAGGCCCCGATCTCTATCCCGACCTCCTGCGCGGCCTCGCCACCGGGCTGGTGGAGTGTCTGGGCTAGGCGGGGCGGCAGGTTCCGATAGTCGGACCCGTTTGACGCCTCAGGCTAGAGCAAACCTCACGGTTCCATCGCCCCCTCCCCCTTGAGGGGAGGGCCGGGGTGGGGGTTGCGCAACCTCAGCAGATTGGTCGGCTGCATCGGACCCACTGAACGGCCCGAACCCCCACCCTCAATCCCTCCCCTCAAGGGGGAGGGAGGCGCGAGGCCAACGGTTCGAGCTCTCCCAACCAATCCGTTTCCCTCAACCAGGCGTCCCGCTCCACGCCAGCCTCCAACCTCCAATCTCCAACCTCCAATCTCCAACCTCCAACCTCCAGCCTCCAGCCTCCAGCCTCCAGCCTCCAGCCTCCAGCCTCCTGCCCCTAGCCTCTAGCCCCTAGCCCCTAGCCCCCATCCCATTTTCTCAACTGTAATGTGCTAACATACCGGAGACATATCATGCACATCCGCCTCCCCCTTCTCTTCCTCGCCGCCACGGCGCTCACTGCCCCGGCCTTTGCCGACGAGGTCGCCGCCTGGCGCCTCTTCATCGCCGATCATGCCGAAGCCCGGGTGTCCGCCGTGGACCTGGCCTCGGGCGAGACCATCGCCAGCTTCCCCCTGGCCGGTCCGGCCACGCTCTACACCGCCCATGAGGGTGAAGCGGTGATCGCCGTTCAGGGCGGCAGCAACCGCGTCTCGGCCATCCGCTCGGGCATTGCCATCGAGGATCATGGCGATCATGGCGACATCGAAATTTCCGATCCCGAGCTGATCGAGGCCGCGCTGGACGGCAACAAGCCCGGCCATTTCGTCGAACATGGCGACACATTCGCCCTCTTCTTCGATGGTTCGGGCCTGGTCAGCCTTGTCGACACCCATGATTGGGTCGATCACGGCCATGTCCACGCCAAGGAGATCGACAGCGGCACCCCCCATCACGGCGTCGCCATTCCCTGGGGCGATTACACCCTGGTTTCGGTGGCCAATGCCGACGACGAGAAAAAGCCGCGCATCGGCCTTAACGTCCTCGACGCGCAAGGCAATGTCGTGGGCGACACCCATGCCTGCCCCGATCTTCATGGCGAGGCGACCTCGGGCAACCTGCTGATCGTCGGCTGCGGCGATGGCGTGCTCATCGCCTCCGGCTCGGGCGAACCGCAGGTACAAAAGCTCGATTATTCGGGCCTGCCCGAGGGCAAGACCACCACGCTATTGGGCGGGCAGGGGCTGCAATATTTCCTCGGCAATTACGGCGCCGACAAAATCGTGCTCATCGATCCCGCCGAGGCCGAGCCCTATCGCCTCATCGACCTGCCGACGCGCCGGGTGCATTTCGTCACCGATCCGGTGCGGCCGAAATTCGCCTACATCTTCACCGAGGACGGCCAGTTGCGCCAGCTCGACGTGGTCAAGGGCGAGATCACCCGCTCGCTCAAGCTCACCGAGCCCTATTCCATGGATGGCGAGTGGAATCTGCCGCGCCCCCGCCTGGCCGTGGCCGGCGACTATATCGCCGTCACCGATCCGCTGGCCGGCGCCGTGCATCTGGTCGATGCCGCCAGCTTCGAGCTGGCCCGCGACATCCCGGTGCAAGGCCAGCCCTTCAACATCGTCGCCGTGGGCGGCTCCGGCTCCGTGCACTGATCCGTGCCCGGCCTTCCCGCTCCGTTCTGCGGGGTGGGAGGGGAGGGGGCGTTTCGCCCGCCTCCTCCCCATTCCCCTTCAGTTGAGAATTGCCAATGTCCCCTCGCAAGCTCCCCGTCACCGTGCTCTCCGGCTTTCTCGGCGCCGGCAAGACCACGCTGCTCAATCACATCCTCAACAACCGCCAGGGCCGCAAGGTCGCGGTCATCGTCAACGATATGAGCGAGGTCAATATCGACGCCGCCCTGGTCCGCGATGGCGGCGCCAATCTCTCGCGCACCGAGGAAACCCTGGTGGAAATGAGCAATGGCTGCATCTGCTGCACCCTGCGCGACGATCTGCTGGCCGAGGTCACCCGCCTCGCCGCCGCCGGGCGCTTCGATTACCTGCTGATCGAATCGAGCGGCATTTCCGAGCCCCTGCCGGTGGCCACCACTTTCGATTTCCGCGACGAGCGCGGCTTTTCACTTTCAGACCTCACCCGGCTCGACACCATGGTGACGGTGGTCGATTGCGCCAGCCTGCTCAAGGATTACGCCTCCAGCGACTTCCTGCGCGACCGGGGCGAAACCGCTGGGGCAGGGGACGAGCGCACGCTGGTCGACCTCCTCGTCGAGCAGATCGAATTTGCCGATGTCGTGGTGCTCAACAAGGTCTCCACCGCCAGCCCCGCCGACCGGGCCGCCGCCCGCACCATCATCAAGGCGCTCAATCCGGTGGCGCGGCTCATCGAGACCGATTTCGGCCAGGTGGACCTCGGCGAAATCCTCGATACCGGCCTGTTCAGCCTTGAGGCCGCCGAGGCCAATCCTCTCTGGTTCAAGGAGCTCAACGGCTTCAAGGACCACGTGCCCGAAACCGAGGAATACGGCATCCGCTCCTTTGTTTACCGCGCCCGCCGTCCCTTCAATCCGCTGCTGCTCGATCACTTCATCAAGTCGTCCTGGCCCGGTGTCATCCGCGCCAAGGGCTTCTTCTGGCTGGCGACGCGCCCTCATCATGTCGGCGAAATCAGCCAGGCCGGCGCCCTGGTGCGCACCCAGCGGCGGGGCTTGTGGTGGGCCTCGGTGCCGCGCCATCGCTGGCCCGACGATCCCGACTGGCAGGCTTCCATGGCCCCCTATATCGACCCGATCTGGGGCGATCGCCGCCAGGAGATCGTCTTCATCGGCACCGATCCCATGGACCAGGCCGCTCTTACCCGCGCGCTCGATGCCTGCCTGGTGCCGGCGCGCAGATTCACGCCCGAAGCCTGGGCCCGGTTGCCCGATCCCTTCCCGGACTGGATGGCTATTTGAATGGCCCCTTGAAGATGAAGAAGGCGCCCAGGGCGATGAGGGCGAAGCCCAGCCCATGGTTCCAGGTGAATTTCTCGCCCAGGTAGAACACCGCGAACAGCACGAAGACCGTGAGGGAAATCACCTCCTGTATGGTCTTGAGCTCGGCCCCTGAATAGGCGCCATAGCCGATGCGGTTGGCCGGCACCGCCAGCCAGTATTCGAAAAAGGCGATGCCCCAGCTCGCCAGCACCACCACCCACAGCGCCGCGCCGGGAAATTTGAGGTGCCCATACCAGGCGAAGGTCATGAACAGGTTGGACGCAAGCAACAGCCCGATCGGGGCCAGCGTGGCAAGGTTGAAGCCCAAGGCTTCCTCCAGAGATGGAAAACCGGCATGATCCCGGCCGGCTCTTGTATCCGGCGCCGAAGCCCGGCGGAAGCGGGATTCTGCGGGCCTATGCCACCTTGTCGAACCGGCTGGGGCGGATCAGCACTTCGGCTGAAATGCCCAGCCCCTCATGCAATTGCCGGATCATCTCGATGGAGAGGCTGCGCCTTCTGTTGAGAATGTCGGCCACCCGGTTGCGCGGGCCGATCATCGGCTCCAGGTCCTTGCGCGTCAGCCCCTGCTGCTCCATGCGGAAGAGGATGGCCTCCACCGGGTCGGGCGGGTCCATCGGGTCGTGCCTGGCTTCGTAAACATCGATCAGCGTCGCCAGCACGTCTAGCCGGTCGCCCTCCGGCGTGCCGCTCCCGGCGCCCCATAGCGTTTCCATTTCCGCCAGCGCGGCCGCATAGTCAGCTTCCGTGCGGATCGGCTTCAGCTCATTCGCCATGCTTGACCTCCTTTACATCGATCGCGTCATAGGCCCTGTGCGATCCCAGCCATTTGATCCAGACGATGGCCTTCTCGAAATCCACCGCGACGACGAGGCGATAGGCATTGCCCTTGATGTTGAAGACGATCCGCTCGGCGCTGATAATGCTTGCCGTGGCATAGAGCCGCTTCACATCGGCGCTGCTTGCCCAATCCGCCTTGCTCACTTCGTCGAACCACGCATCCAGCGCGGCCTTTACTGGCTTCTGGTCCTTGTGGCCGGCCAGGCTCTCGACAAAGAGCCGCAAGGTGCGGCGGGCAATGATCCTCATCGCCCGTTTATATCATGAGACCAAAATGGTCGCAATATGCGCTCACCGCGCATACTTCGTCACCTGCTCCAGCGAGAATATCTCGTCGCTCACATCGTCGAGTTTCTTGCGGATCAGCGCCTGGGCGTCGTGCAGGCCGCGATTGTAGAAATAGGCGCCCATGCGCTCGGCGAAAAATTGCATCAGCATTTCGGCGGGAATGGCGCCGATGGACTGGTCGAGCTCCTCGCGGAAATAATCCTGGATTTCGGCCACGATGGCCTTGGTTTCGTCGCGGTCGAATTTGATCGGTTTCATCTGCCTCTCCTGGTTTGCGCCACCGATACCGTGAGTCGCACCCCCGAGCATTGACCCGCCCATGGGCGAGGGCGTAATGCTGCTTTCGTGACGGTTTCCCCGCGTGCGGCGCACAAGGGGGATCAAAAGGGAACACGGTGCGGCGTACCCATCAGGGACCAAATCCGTGGCTGCCCCCGCAACTGTAAGCGGTGGGCGCCCTCTCATGCCACTGGGCAAGCGCCCGGGAAGGCGAGGGCGCTGCATTCACCGCCAGCCAGGAGACCTGCCGTCACCCTTGGGCGTATTTCGGCAAAGAGGGATTCCCACCTTTGCGGTTCGGAATGCGGCCCGCTGAACAGCCGGGCCAAGAGCCCTTGTCTATTCCGTGCGCGGAGGGTGCCACATGAATATGTCTGCCGTTTCCACTGCTTCCAGTTCTCTTTCCCTGTCCCAGCGGCTCATCGCCGGCAGCCTGGCCTTGCTGCTCGGCCTCACCCTGCTGGTGGGCACCGGCTTTGCCGGCGATTATCGCCTGCATAATGGCGCGCACGACACGCGCCACGCCATGGGCTTCCCCTGCCACTGAGCGGGCTTACAGGAAAGAACCTCACCATGTTTCGCAATCTGTTTTTCGCTGCGCTGGTCGCAGCCCTTTGTGCTGGCCTCGTGGTCTCCGCGCTCCAGTATTTCCGCGTCACCCCGCTGATTCTGCATGCCGAAACCTTCGAGGGCGAAGGCGGCCACAGCCATGGCGAGGGTGTCGAAGCCCATAGCCATGATGAAGCCGCTGCCGAAGCGGCCGACGCCGAAGACGAGGAATGGGCCCCCCAGGACGGCGCCGAGCGCACGCTTTACACCATCCTCGCCAATCTGCTCGCCGCCGCCGGCTTCGCGCTGGTCATCGGCGCGGTGTCCATGTTCGCCAACCTGCCCATCACCACAGCCAATGGCTGGCTCTGGGGCGCGGCGGGCTTCGCCACCTTCGTTCTGGCCCCGGCCTATGGCCTCGCGCCCGAATTGCCCGGCATGCCGGCGGCCGATCTTTTCGCCCGCCAGCTCTGGTGGGTGGGCACGGCCCTGGCCACAGGCGGCGCTATCCTGCTGCTGGTCAAGACCCGCGCCGGCTGGGCCATTGCCGTCGCCGTGGCGCTGGTCGTCATCCCCCATATCATCGGTGCGCCCGTCACTCCCGACGAGCCCAGCGAAGTGCCGGCGCATCTGGCCACCGAATTTGCCGCCATCACCATCGGCACCTCGGCCGTGTTCTGGCTGGTGCTGGGCAGCGTCTTCGGCTGGGTCGGCGACCGGCTGGCCGCCCGGTCCCTTCCCCTTGCACGTGGAGCTGTTGCGTGACCGCCAAAATCCCCACCACCGTCATCACCGGCTTTCTCGGCGCCGGCAAGACCACCCTCGTGCGCCATCTGCTGGCGCACGCCCCCCGGGGCAAGCGCATCGCGCTCATCATCAATGAGTTCGGCGATCTGGGCGTGGACAAGGATATTCTCGCCGGCTGCGGCGACGAGACCTGCCGCGAAGAGGATATGGTCGAGCTCTCCAATGGCTGCATCTGCTGCACCGTGGCCGATGAATTCATCCCCACCATGCAGGCGCTGCTGGCCCGCCCGGAGAAATTCGACCACATCGTCATCGAAACCTCCGGCCTGGCGCTGCCCCAGCCGCTGATCCGCGCCTTCAACTGGCCCGAGATCAAGGCCCAGGTCACCATCGATGGCGTGGTGACGGTGGCCGACGCCGCCGCCTTGGCCGAAGGGCGCTTCGCCAGCGACGAAGCCGCCGTCGACGCCCAGCGCCGGTCCGATGAAATGCTCGACCACGAAACGCCCCTGGGCGAACTCTTCGAGGACCAGCTTTCGGTGGCCGATCTCGTCGTCGTCAACAAGGCCGACCTGGTGGACGATGCCACGCTCGACACGGTCGAGGCCAATCTGCGCGCCGAAATGCGTCCCGGCGTCGGCCTCATCCGTGCTCGCAACGGCCATGTCGACATCGCCGCCCTGCTCGGCATGGGCATGGGCAGCGAGGACGACATCGCCAACCGCCCCAGCCATCACGAGCTGGAGCATGGCGGCCAAACCCATGAGCATGACGATTTCGACAGCTTCTCCATCCGCCTGCCGGCCATCGCCGGCAAAGACCAGTTGATCGGCGTCATCGAAGAGACCATCCGCAACCACGATGTGCTGCGTTTGAAGGGCTTTGCCGCCGTTCCCGGCGCCGCCGCGCGCCTCGCCATCCAGGCCGTCGGTCCCCGCGTCACCGCCTATTTCGACCGCCCCTGGAAAGAGGGCGAGGCGCGCGAAACCGCCCTTGTCGTCATCGGCGAACAGCCGCTCGACCGCGCCGCCATCACCCAGAGCCTGGAGAAGGCCGCGGCGTGACCTCCGCCCTTGCCTCACCGGTGCGGCCCTCCTCGGGCCGCATCGCCGCCATCGCGCTGCTCGGCCCCCTGGTCGGCACGGTGATGGTCTTTTCCCTTCCGGTCCTTCTCGATCCGCCTTCCGTCGATCCGGCCTCTGCGCTGGAATTCCTCTGGATGCTGGTTGGCTTCGGCTATCTCTTCGGATTGGTGCCGGCCGCGCTTTCGGCCACCGTTTATTTCTGGGCCGCGCCGGCCTTTTCCACAAGCTGGCGGCGCGTCCTCGGCTGCGCGCTGATCGGCGCGGCCTGCGGCGGCCTCGGGGTGCTGCTGCCCATCTGGGTCTTTGCCGGCGATCTGGTCATCGAGCCGCCCTTCATGCTGCTGGCGGCGGCGGCCGGAGCCGCGGCGCTTCCCGTCACGGCCCTTTCCTTCCGGGGGAGGGGGTGATGCACCTGCTCTCCGCCCAGGCCGGCGCCATCCAGCAGGAGGGCGAGGCCATCGATCTGGCCCAGTCCCCCGGCGCCTATGTCTTCGCCTCCTCGGCCGATAGCGAGCTGGCCATGCTTGCCGCCGCCGCCGACAGGGCCGGGGAGGGCGATCTGCGCCTCGCCAATATCCTGCGCCTCTCCAACAATCTCTCCGTCGACTACTGGCTGGAAAAAACCGTCGCTCACGCCCGCCTCGTCGTGCTGCGCCTCATCGGCGGCATCGCCTATTTCCAATATGGCGTCGACGAACTCACCGCCCTTTGCGCCAATCGCAAGATCCCCCTGGTCCTGCTTCCCGGCGACGCCAATCCAGACCCCATCCTGCGGGATCGCTCCACCGTTTCCCCAGAGGCCTGGTCGCGCCTCCACGGCCTCTTCATCGCCGGCGGCCCCCAAAACGCCGATACCATCCTCCGGGTCTTCCGCGATCTCGCCACACCTCTCCCTTCGGGGGAGAGGTCGGTTGCGCAGCAACCGGGTGAGGGGGCCTTTACCCCCAAACCCTTCCCCCGCTTCGGCCTCTGGCACCCCCGCACCGGCATGACCGATGAAGCCGGCCTGCGCCAGTTGCACTCAGCGTCCGCTCCCCACATCCCCATCCTCTTCTATCGCGCCGCCCTCGAAGGGGCCGGCACTGCCACCATCGAGGCGCTGATCGCCCGCCTCGAAGCGCAGGGTCTCGCCCCGGTGCCGCTGCTGGTCTCCTCGCTCAAGGAGGGTGCCTGCGTCCGCTTCGTCCAGAACGCGCTCGCCGCCTTCCCGCCCGCCGCCATTTTCAACCTCACCGCCTTTGCCTTGGGGGTGGCCGATCTCGACGCATCCGCCAATCCCTTCTCCGGCTGCGACGCCCCGGTCATCCAGCTCGTCCAGTCCGGCCGCTCCCAGGCGCAATGGGCCGCCGATCCGCAGGGCCTTTCAGCGAAAGACATGGCCATGTATCTGGTCATGCCCGAGCTCGATGGCCGCATTGGCGGGCTCATCGTCGGCCACAAGGCCGACGCCGTCTGGCACGAGCGCACCCAATGCCCGCTCAGCGCCTATGCCCCCGACCAGGACGGCATCGCCCGCGCCGTGACGCTGGCCGCCAACTGGGCTCGCCTGCGCGCCACCCCCCGCGCCGACCGCCGCATCGCCCTCATCCTCTCCAACTACCCCCTCCGCGACGGGCGCCTCGCCAACGGCGTCGGCTACGACGCCCCGGAGTCCACGGTGCGGATAATGGGAGAACTGGAAAAGGCGGGCTACACGCTTTCTTCCACACCTCTCCCTCTGGGGGAGAGGTCGGTTGCGCAGCAACAGGCTGAGGGGGCCTATCCCAGCTCCTCCCCCGCCCTCCTCACCCTCCTCACCTCCGGCCCCACCAACGCCCACCCCGGGCGCGGCGTGTCATCCGCCATCCTCCCGCTCGTCCGCTATGCCGCGCTTTTTGCCGCGCTCCCCGCCGAAACCCGCGAGGCCGTTACCGCGCGCTGGGGCGATCCGGCCGCCGATCCCTTCGTGCGCGAAAACGCCTTCCATCTCCCCGCCCATCGCTTCGGCAATGTCGTGGTCATGCTCCAGCCGGGGCGCGGCTACAATCTTGACGAGACCGCGAGCTACCACGACCCGGCGCTGGTCCCGCCCCATGCCTATCTCGCCGCCTATCTCTGGTTGCGCCACGACTTTGCCGCCCATGCCCTCATCCACAATGGCAAGCACGGCACGCTCGAATGGCTGCCCGGCAAGGCGGTGGCGCTCGACAGCGATTGCTATCCCGACGCGCTTTGGGGCCAGTTCCCCCACTTCTATCCCTTCATCGTCAACGATCCGGGCGAGGGCACCCAGGCCAAGCGCCGCACCGGGGCAGTCATCATCGACCATCTCGTGCCCCCGCTCACCCGCGCCGAAACCTATGGGCCGTTGAAAGACCTCGAAGCCCTGCTGGACGAATATTACGCCGCCTCCGGTATGGACCGCCGCCGGCTCGCCGATCTCAAGCGCCGCATCCTCAATTTCACCCGCGACACGCGCCTCGACCGCGATATCGGCCTGCCCGAAGACGAGACCCAGGCCCTTGTCAAAATCGACAACTTCCTCTGCGACCTCAAGGAAGCCCAGATCCGCGACGGCCTGCACATTTTCGGCCAATCGCCCCAGGGCGATCTCGAACGCGACCTCATCGTCGCCCTGGCCCGCGTGCCGCGCGGTGATGCGCCGGAGGAAAATTCCCTCATCCGCGCTTTGGCCGACGACCTGAAACTCGGCTTCGATCCCCTCACCGCAAAGCTGGGCGAGCCCTGGACCGGCCCCGCCATTGCCGCTGCCAAGGCCCGCACCATTGGCGACATGGTCGAGAACCTCGAATCCCTCGCCGCCGCCCTCGTCACCGGCGCCGCCGCCCCCGATCCCGCCTGGGCCGCCACGCGCGCCGTGCTTGAAACGGTGGAAACCCTCATCCGCCCGCGCCTTCGCCAGTCCGGCCCCGCCGAGATCGCCGCGCTGATCGACGGGCTCGATGGCAAATTCATCGCCCCCGGCCCCTCCGGCGCGCCGTCGCGCGGGCGGCTCGACGTGTTGCCCACCGGGCGCAATTTCTATTCCGTCGATGCCCGCGCCGTGCCCACGCCTACCGCCTGGGAACTGGGCAAAAAATCCGCCGAAAGCCTCGTCCTCCGCCATTTGCAGGATCATGGCCATCACTTGCGCGCCATTGCCCTGTCGGTCTGGGGCACGGCCAATATGCGCACCGGCGGCGACGACATCGCCCAGGCCCTGGCGCTGATCGGCGCGCGGCCCACCTGGGACCCCGGCTCGCTCCGCGTCTCGGGTTATGAAATCATTCCCCTGCCCAAGCTCGGCCGCCCCCGCGTCGACGTCACGCTGCGCATTTCCGGCTTTTTCCGCGATGCCTTTCCCGCCCAGATCGCCCTTTTCGATCGCGCCATCCGCGCCATCGGCGCGCTCGACGAACCGGCTGAGGACAACCCCATTGCCGCCCGCATGCGCGCCGATGCGCTGGGGCTGATGGCCCAAGGTCAGTCCGAGGAGGAGGCGGGGTTGCAGGCCGGCCATCGCATTTTCGGCTCCAAGCCCGGCAGCTATGGCGCCGGCCTCAATGCGCTCATCGATTCCGGTTCCTGGTCCACCCGGGCCGATCTGGGCGCGCGCGCCCTCGATTGGGGCCAATACGCCTATGGCGCCCGCGCCGCCGGCATCCCCGCCCGCGCCCGCTTCGCCGCCCGTCTCTCGGACATCGATGCGGTGCTGCACAATCAGGACAATCGCGAGCACGACCTGCTCGACAGCGACAATTACTACCAGTTCGAGGGCGGTCTGGCCGCCGCCGCCGAAAGCCTCTCCGGCCACGCGCCCGCCGCCTACCACGCCGACCATTCCCGCCCCGAGCGCCCGCTGATGCGCACGCTGGAGGAGGAAATTTCCCACGTCATGCGCTCGCGCGTGGTCAATCCCAAATGGCTGGCCGGCATGATGCGCCATGGCTATCGCGGCGCCTTCGAGATCGTCGCCACGCTCGATTTCATGTTCGCCTTCGCCGCCACCACCGGCGCGGTGAAAACCCATCATTTCGATCTGGCCTTCGAGGCCTATGTCGAGGACGATGGCGTGCGCGCCTTTCTGCGCGCCGCCAATCCCCACGGCTATGCCGAACTGATCGCCCGTTTCGAGGAAGCCCGCCGGCGCGGCTTCTGGACCCCGCGCTCCAATTCCGCCCATGCCTATCTTGAGGACGCCAAATGACCGACAAGCCCGCCAAGAAGACCGACCGCATGACCGAGGCCGAGCGCGACGCCTATCATGCCGAGAAGATGAAGAAGAAGAAGGAGGCGCGCGACAAGATCCTCGCCACCAAGACCGAGGAGAAGGGCCTGCTCATCGTCCATACCGGCAAGGGCAAGGGCAAGTCCACCGCCGGCTTCGGCATGGTCTTCCGCGCCATCGGCAATGGCATGCGCGTCGGCGTCGTCCAGTTCGTCAAGGGCGCCTGGGCCACCGGGGAGCGCGACGTGCTGGAAAAATTCCCCGACCAGGTCACCATCAACGCCATGGGCGAGGGCTTCACCTGGGACGTGGCCGACCGCCAGCGTGACCTCGCCGCCGCCCGCCGCGCCTGGGACCAGGCCAGGGCGCTGATCGCCGATCCAGCCTACGACATGGTGCTGCTCGACGAATTGAACATCGTCCTGCGCTACGACTATTTGCCGCTCGAGGAGGTGCTCGAAACCCTGCGCAACAAGCCAGAGGGCAAGCACGTCATCGTCACCGGCCGCAACGCCAAGGACGAGGTGATCGAGCTGGCCGACCTCGTCACCGAAATGACCGAGATCAAGCACCACTTCCGCGCCGGCGTGAAGGCGCAGAAGGGCATCGAGTTTTAGGCCGGCAAGCACGACAGGCCGAACCGCGTCGTCTCATTCCATCGTCATTGCCGGGCCCGTCCCGGCAATCCATCCCTCCGCTGTCATGGACCATCGGGGCAAGCCCGGTGGTGACGGTTGTGGGTCTGGTGGAGTGAGGGCTTGAGAATTCTGCTCGAATGGCATGAATTCTCCCCGCCCACCGCGCCTTCCCTCGCTGCACAAGGGGGAAAATGGTTTGTGGCTGTAACGCCATAGTGCCCTAATTCACCCCCTCCCATCCTCCCCCATCAAGGGGGAGGTGCCGTTCAGTGGTTGGGGCAAGATCGCGCCAAAAGCGCAAGGTTACACCTCCCCCTTGATGGGGGAGGATGGGAGGGGGTGGGGCCACAATCCCCAGCACGCCAGGGTGGTCACCTCCACAACCCCTAGCACGCCCCCCGCAAACTCCCGGCCATGCGCTCCACCGCCGCGTCCATCATCACCCGGTCGGCGATGGAATATTCCGCTGAAAACGCCGCATAGCTCTCCCCGCCGCACAGCGCCACCATGCGCCGGTAGAGGATGCGCCCGCCGCGCGTGCCCGACCAGCTGGCCCAGCGCGGCGTCACCGCCTGATAGGTGAGGCCCCAGCCCGCATCGGCGTCGCGCCCCATGCGGTCGGTCACTTCGCCCTCGAAATCGCCCGTGATCGGCAGCCCGCCCCAGACGACGAGGTCGATGGGCTTGCCCGCCAGCGCGAAGGCCTGCCCGTCGCCATTGCCGCTTTCGCCCTGGCCGACGAAGCCGGGCGGAATGTCCACGCCATAGCCGAAGCGGGCATTGTCGTAATGGCCCCAGCCCTGCGCCAGCGCGGGCAAGGTGAAAAGGCTCAGCAGTAAGGCGAGAACGAAGCGCATGCGCCGATTCTGCCCCAGCCGGAGAATGCGATCAACGCTTATTGCCGCGCTTATTGCCGCTACACCACCACGATGCCGGCATGCTTGGCCTTGTTCTCGGGCTCGACATGGATGGTGATCTGCACATCGTCCACCGCCTGGCGCAACTGCGCCTCGATGCGGTCGCAAATGGTGTGGGCGGCGTCCACGCTCATCGTGCCCGACACCACCAGGTGGAAGTCGATGAAGATCATCTTGCCCGCCTGCCGCGTGCGGATGTCATGGGCCTCGATGGCCCCTTCGGCGCTGGTGGCGATGATGTCGCGGATGGTCTTCTGCTGCTCGGCCGGCACCGCCACGTCCATCAGCCCGCCCACGCTTTCGCGGATCACGCCCCAGCCCGACCACAGGATGTTGAGCGCCACCAGCGTCGCCAGGATCGGGTCGAGCACCGCCCAGCCGGTGAGATAGACCAGTCCCAGCCCCACCAGCACGCCCAGCGTCGAGATCACGTCGGTCATCAGGTGCTTGCCGTCCGCCTCCAGCGCCGGCGAGCGCACCGCCCGCCCGTGGCGGCGCAGCACGAAGGCCCACACCGCGTTGATCGCCGTGGCCGCCAGGCTGATGGCCAGCCCCTGCTCCGGTGCGGTGGGCAGGGCAGGGGCCATCAAACCCGTCACCGCTTCGCGCAGGATCAGGATGGCGGCGATGACGATCATTACCCCCACCACCACCGCCGAGAAATATTCGGCCTTGTGATAGCCATAGGGCAGGGCGGCGTCGGCCGGGCGCTGCGCCAGCCGCACCGCGCCCAGCGCCACCAGCGCCGTCACCACATTGACCACCGATTCCAGCGCGTCCGAATAGAGCGCGATCGAGCCGGTGACCGAAAAGGCCAGGAATTTGAGCCCCAGCACGATCAGCCCGATCAAAAGGCTGGTGGCCGCTATAGCCAGCGTTTTGCGGTTCGATACGGTCATGAGGAGGCCCTTCATTCAGCGCGTTCAGGCCTTACTCCCTCATTGTTCTGGCTGCAAGTCCTTGAATTTGCAAATCATTTTCAGAAGCATTCCGATCTGCGCCGTGCCCGGCCAAGCCCTTGATTGACCACGCCCTTCCCCCCGCCTACAACGGGGCCATGCGCAGAGTTCCCATGATGGAACTGAAACAGAATCCGGTGCGGTCGACCCAATTCGGGGACCAACCCCGGAGCTGCAACGGTCTAGGCGAACCTGCCTCTTTGTTTGAGAGGCGATGATGACGAAGGCTTCCCCCGGGTCCGCTCCCGGCAGATTTCCCGCTCCTCCCCTGGTTGCCGGCATTGGCTGCACCGGGCGCGCCGGGGAAAACGAGATCGTGGCATTGGTGCAATCCTGCCTTGCCGATCTGGGCCTTTCCGCCGGCGGGCTCGTGGCCCTGGCCAGCCATGCCCGCAAGGCGGGCCATCCCGGCCTTGCCGCCGCCGCCCGTTATTTCGGTGTGCCACTGCTTCTGCTGCCGCCCTCGCGTCTTGCGCCCGGCATGCCCACCCCGTCGCCGCGCGTCGAGGCCGCCATCGGCGTGCCCTCGGTGGCCGAGGCCGCCGCCGCCGCCTGCGGAAAGCTCGTGCTGCAAAAACGGCGTTCGGCGCAGGCCACCTGCGCCATCGCGCTGGCCTCTGGCCGGGCTCAGTCCAGTATGGCGGCGATGGCGCCCTCGATGCTGTCCGCTTCCAGCGCCGGGCCATAGGCGGGCCGCGCGATCATGATGACCTTTATGTCCAGCCGGCGCGCGGCTTCCAGCTTGGCCGAAGTCTGTTCCCCGCCCGAATTCTTGGTCACCAGATGAGTGATGTTCGCGCCCTGCATCAGCGCCATTTCCGCCTCCAGCCCATAGGGCGGCCGCGCCTGCAACAGGTCCATATGCGCCGGCAGGGCCAGGGGCGGCGCCTCGATGACGCGCAGGATGAAATGACAGTCGTCGCGCTCGGCGAAATGCTCGATGCCGCCCTGCCCGGTGGTCAGCAGCGCGCGGGCGCCGCGGGGCAGGCTGCGCGCCGCCTCGGCCAGCGATTCGACCATCGTCCAGTTGGCACCCAGTGGCTGCTCCCATTCGGGCCGCATATAGCGCACCAGCCGCACGCCGCTTTCCCGCGCCGCCGCCACCGCATGGCGCGAAATCTGCCCGGCATAGGGGTGGGTGGCGTCCACCAGCCGCTCGATGCCGGCGGCGCGCAGATAGCTGGCCAGCCCGGCAATGCCGCCGAACCCGCCCATGCGCAGGGTTCCGGCCGGCAGGGTCGGGGCCTGGGTGCGCCCGGCCAGCGAGGTGATCACCTCATGGCCCATCGCCACCAGCCTTTCCGCCAGCGCCCGCGCTTCTCCGGTGCCGCCCAGGATCAGGATTTTCATCGCACCATGCTTTCTGCTTTTCCTCAATGTGCGCATGTCCCTTCGCCCGATCAAGGGCAAGGCGCCGGCCCGATGTCTGACCACGCTTCGCGTCCCGCCCACCGAACCGGCACCTCCCCCTTGATGGGGAGTGTTCACTTCGGACACTGGAGCCTTGGTTTTGAGTCTTCCCAAAACTCCGACGCTGCCCACGGGCTTGACCCGTGGGCCAGATTGGGAGCCCTTGATGACTCTGCGTTTGCTGGGAGTGGCCCGCGGATCAAGTCCGCGGGAAGCGCCGGTGGGTGGGAGGGAGCTGCCGGACAAAAAGCGCCTAAAGTAAACACGCCCCCCTTGATGGGGGAGGCTGGGAGGGGGTGGGGCTACATTCTCCGGCCTTCCGGTTCCTTCGCCCTTTCCCCGGAGGCCCATTGCTGATGCCCCGCCCCAACCACTTCGCCGCGCTCGACCGGGCCGATTTTCCGCCCATGCTGCCGGGCAGCGTCTGGCTGGTCGGCGCCGGTCCCGGCGGGCCGGGCCTGGCCTCGCTGCTGGCCTATCACGCGCTGGGCGAGGCCGATGTCATCGTCCATGACGCTCTGGTCTCGCCCGAGCTGCTGGCCCTGGCCCCGCCCGAAACCCGCCGCGTCTTTGCCGGCAAGCGCGGTGGCCAGCCCTCGCCCCGACAGGCCGAAATCACCGGCCAATTGGTCGATTTCGCTCGCGCCGGCCATCGTGTCCTGCGCCTCAAGGGCGGCGATCCCTTCATGTTCGGGCGCGGTGGGGAAGAGGCCGAGGCGCTCGCCGCCGCCGGCATTCCCTTCCGCATCGTGCCCGGCATTTCCGCCGGGCTGGGGGGGCTGGCCTATGCCGGCATTCCCATCACCCATCGCGACACCAATCACGCCGTGCTCTTCCTCACCGGCCATGACGAAACCGGCGCCGTCCCCAGCGATATCGACTGGCCCGCCGTCGCCCGCGCCGCGCCCGTCATCGTGCTGTTCATGGCCGTCCGCCATTTGGCCGAAATCGCCCAAAACCTGCTGGCGGCGGGCCGCAGCGGCGGCGACCGCCTCGCCATCGTCTCCAACGCCGCCACTCCGCGCCAATCGGTGTTGCACACCACGCTCGCTGAAGCCCCCGCCCTCACCGGTCTGCCGACCCCCGCCATTCTCGTCCTCGGCCCCGTCGGCGCCTATGGCGAAACGCTCGACTGGTATGTCGACAAGGCAAGGAGCCATAGCCTTGGCTAATGGGATTGTTATAGCGGCACCCCGCTCCGGCTCGGGCAAGACCATAGTGAGCCTGGGCCTGCTCGCCGCCCTGCGTCAGGCCGGCCATGTCGTTGCCCCCGCCAAGACCGGGCCCGATTATATCGACCCCAGCTTCCTTGCCCGCGCCGCCGGGCGCGATTGCGTCAATCTCGATCCCTGGTCCATGGCTCCGGCGCGCCTCAAAAGCCTGGCCGCCCTGCAATCGACCGGCGCCGAGCTGCTGCTGGTCGAAGGCGTCATGGGTCTGTTCGACGGCGCCGCCGACAATGCCGGCTCCACCGCCGACCTGGCGCAATTGCTCGATATACCGGTGCTGCTGGTGGTCGATGCCGAGCGCCAGAGCCAGTCGGTGGCGGCGCTGGTTTCCGGCTTCGCCCATTGGCGGCCGGGCCTGCATATGGGCGGCGTCATCCTCAATCGCGTTGCCTCCATGCGGCACGAGCGCATGCTGGCCGAGGCCCTTGCCGCCACCGGCCTGCCTCTGCTCGGCGCCATTCCCCGCGCCGCCGAATTGAACCTGCCCGAGCGCCATCTCGGCCTCGTCCTGCCCGGCGAGATCGAGGCCTTCGACGCCTTCCTCGCCGCCGCCGCCCACGCCATGGCCAGCTATGTCGATCTGCATCGCCTCATGGCGCTGGCCACGCCCCTGGCCCCGCCCGGCGCCACCCCGGCTCCGCTGCCGCCTCTGGGCCAGCATATGGCCATTGCCCGCGATGCCGCCTTTGCCTTCCTTTATGCCCATCTCCTCGATGGCTGGCGCGCCCAGGGGGCCGAATTAAGCTTCTTCTCGCCCTTGGCCGACGAAGCCCCGTCACCCGCCGCCAACGCCGTTTTCCTTCCCGGCGGCTATCCCGAATTGCATGGCGAACGCCTCGCCGGTGCCGCAAATTTCAAAGCCGGCCTCATTGCTGCCCGCGATCGAGGCGCGCTGCTCTATGGCGAGTGCGGCGGCTTCATGGTGCTGGGGGAGAGTCTGGTCGACAAGGAGGGCAGGGCGCACGAAATGGCCGGCCTGCTGCCCGTCACCACCCGCATCGACCGGCCCCGGCGTATCCTGGGCTATCGCCGCCTCATCCAGTCCGGCGACCTGCCCTGGCCGGGGCATCTCAACGGCCATGAATTTCACTATTCCTCCGCCCGCCAGTTGCGCCTCACCCCGCTTTTCGCCGCCACCGACGCCGCCGGCGAAGCCCAGCCCCCCATGGGCGCCGTCATCGGCCGCGTCATGGGCTCTTACGCCCACGTGGTCGATGCGGCCTGACACCCCCCTTTCTTCCCTTCTCCCCGTGTGGGAGAAGGTGCCCCGAAGGGGCGGATGAGGGGGATCCCATGCCTGCCAGATCGCTGATGTTCATGGGCACCGGCTCCGATGTCGGCAAGTCGCTGCTGGTCGCCGGCCTCTGCCGCGCGCTGGCCAATCGCGGCCTCTCCGTCGCCCCCTTCAAGCCGCAGAACATGTCCAACAATGCCGCCGTCGCCAGCGATGGCGGCGAGATCGGCCGCGCCCAGGCCCTCCAGGCCCGCGCCGCCCGCCGCGCGCCCGTCACCGCGATGAATCCAATTCTGTTAAAGCCCGAGGCCGAAACCGGCGCGCAGGTGGTGGTGCGCGGCCAGCGCCGCGCCACCATGGAGGCTCGCGAATATTGGGCCGGGCGCGGCCGGTTCCTCCCCGAAGTCCTCGCCGCTTTCCACGAGCTGGCGGCGAGCGCCGATTTCGTGCTGGTCGAAGGCGCCGGCAGCGCCTCCGAGGTCAATCTGCGCGCCAATGACCTTGCCAATTTCGGCTTTGCCGAAGCCGCCAATGTGCCGGTGGTGCTGGTGGGCGACATCGAGCGCGGCGGCGTCATCGCTTCTCTGGTCGGCACCTTCGCCGTCATCGCCCCCGCGGATGCCGCCCGTATCCGCGCCACTTTGGTCAACAAGTTCCGGGGCGATCCCGCGCTCTTTGCCAGTGGCGCCGCCGCCATCGCCGAGCATACCCAAATGCCCTGCCTCGGCCCCGTGCCCTTCTTCCCCGACGCCGCTCTCCTGCCCGCCGAAGACGCCCTGGCGCTCGATACCTACGCCAGCCGCCCCCGCTCGGGCCGCTTCACCATCGCCGTGCCGCGCCTGCCGCGCATCGCCAATTTCGATGATCTCGATCCCCTGCGCGCCGAGCCCGATATCGACCTGATCCTGGTCCAGCCCGGCCAACCCTTGCCGCGCCACGCCGATCTCATCGTCCTGCCCGGCTCCAAATCCACCCGCGCCGATCTTGCCGCCCTCTGCGCCAATGGCTGGCATATCGATATTGCTGCCCATCACCGCGCCGGGGGCAGGGTGCTGGGCATTTGCGGCGGCTACCAGATGCTGGGTCGCGTCATCGCCGATCCCGACGGCCTCGAAGGCGAGCCGGGCGCCAGCCAGGGGCTGGGCCTGCTCGATGTCGAAACCACGCTGACCCCGCTCAAGCAGGTGCGCGTCGAAGCCGCCCGCCACGCCGCCTCCGGCCAGCCCATCAGCGGCTATCATATCCATATGGGCCAAACCCTTGGCCCCGACACCGCCCGCCCCTTCGCCCATGTCGAGGGGCAGGGGGAGGGGGCCATCAGCGCCGATGGCCGCGTCGCCGGCACTTATCTGCACGGCCTCTTTTCCGCCGATGGCTTCCGCCGCGCCTTCCTCGGCGCTCCCGCCAGCCCGGATCTCGCCTATGAGGCCGGCGTCGAGCGCGTTCTCGATGGCTTCGCCGCCCATCTCGAAACCCATCTCGACATCGACGCGCTGCTGGCGCTCGCCCATCCTATAGAGAAAGCCTGATGTTCGCTTTTGTCGCGCCGCTCGCCCTGCTGCTCGAACGCCTCGCCGGCTATCCGCCCGCACTCCTCTCGCGCATCGGCCACCCGGTCATCTGGTTCGGCCGCCTCATCACCGCGCTGGAGCAGCGCTTCAATCAAGGCGATGGCCCTGCGCGCCGTCGCGGCGGGCTGATCGCCCTGGCCCTGCTGCTCCTCGCCGCCTTCGTGCCCGCCCTCATCGTCCAGCAAATATTGCGCGCCATCCCCTTCGGCTGGCTGCTCGAAATCCTCATTGCCACCCCCTTCCTCGCGCAAAAGGAACTGGGCCGCGCCGTCGCGGCCGTCGCCACGGCGCTGCGCAACTCGCTCGACGCCGGGCGCGAGGCGGTGAGCCATGTGGTGGGCCGCGATCCGCAGGCGCTGGACGAAGCGGGCGTTGCCCGCGCCGCCATCGAGACCCTGGCCGAAAGCACCTCCGATGGCGTCGTCGCCCCCTGGTTCTGGCTGGTGCTGCTCGGCCTGCCCGGCATCGCGCTCTACAAGGCCATCAACACCGCCGATTCCATGATCGGCCATCTCAACGAGCGCTACCGCGATTTCGGCTGGGCCTCGGCCAAGCTCGACGATTGGGTCAATCTCATCCCCGCCCGCTTCACTGCCATCCTTATCACCGCCGCCTGCTTCTTCGTGCCCCATGCCAGCCCCGGCATGGCCTGGGCCATCGCCCGGCGCGACGCCAAAAAGCACGATTCCCCCAATGCCGGCTGGCCCGAATCCGCCTTTGCCGGCGCTCTCGGCTTCAAGCTCGGCGGCCCCCGCTCCTATGATGGCGAACTTGTCGACCTCCCTGCCTTCGGCGACGGAAAATCCGCCCTCGCCGCCAGCGACATCCTCCGCGCCCTCCAGCTCTACCGCATGACCCTCACCGTGCTGCTCGGCGTGAGCGCGGCACTGGCCCTGCTGATTGTCGCGGCCATGTGGTAAGCGGCCCCACCCACCGGCCTTCCCTCGCCCGCGAGGGGAGAAGAGGGAGCCGGTGGGTGGGCACCTATATTGCCCCACCCACCATGTCGCCCCGGACCTGATCCGGGGCCTATCCCGGAAGCTCGCCCGGTGCAATTTCAGGGAGAAGGGAAGTCCGTGGCTGCGCTTCTCCCCTCACGCCTCCGGCGCCGCGCCCTTGAGCACCAGCGGCAGGCCGGCCGCCACGAAATAGACGTCGTCGCAGATCTCGGCCAGCCGCTGATGCGCCGAGCCGGCCAGGTCGCGGAAGGTGCGGGCCATGGCGTTGTCGGGCACGATGCCCAGCCCCACCTCGTTGCTGACCAGGATGATGCGTGCCGCCTCGATCCGGCTCAGCGTCTCGCCCAATTCGCTCACCGCCTCGGAGACGTCCCTGTTGGCCATCAGCAGATTGGTGATCCACAGCGTCAGGCAATCGACCAGGATCACGTCGTGCTGGCGGCAGGCCTTGTGCAGCGCCCCGGCCAGCGCCAGCGGCTCCTCTATGGTGGCAAAGCGCCCGGCGCGCCCGGCCTGGTGGCTGGCCACGCGCTCGCGCATTTCGGCGTCCAGCGCCTCGGCCGTGGCCAGATAGGCCGGGCTCGCCCCGCTGCCCAGCGCCAGCCTTTCGGCAAAAGCCGTCTTGCCCGAGCGCGCCCCGCCCAGAATCAGCACATGTCGCATCATGCCGTCATTCTCCCTGGCCATCCCGTGTCCGCCGCCTCCATAACGCATCAGCGCCCGTCTGGCTGCGCCCCCTCATCGGGCATATTTTTGTGCCTTATTCTACTTTCGTATGAGCGGCTTTCGCATTATGGTCCGCGCCGAAACCGCGTGCTGGAGTCCTGCCGCGCGCGGCCCAACTCTTTTGCGCCCGCAAGGCGCGACAAAACAAGGGTCTGGAGCTGAAGCCGCTTTTGCGCGAAAAGGCTCGGCAATCCCTTCGGACCGATGGAGTATCCCGGCGTGGCCAGATATTATCTTGGCGTTGATGGTGGCGGCACCAATTGCCGCATTCGTCTGGCCGACGAAAACCTCGTCACGCTGGCCGAGGTCAAGAATGGCCGCTCCAATCTGCAGATCGACGCCGGCGAGCCCGCCTACAAGGCGATCCTGGACGGCACGCGCGACGTCTTCGCCGCCGCCGGGCTCGACTATGCCGAAACCGCCAGCACCCATGCCTGCTTCGGCATGGCCGGGGGGCGGATGGATTCGGCCCGCGACGCCTTCGCCGCCCGGCCCTGGCCCTTTGCCGGGGTCAAGGTCTATGACGATATCGACATCGCCCATGCCGGCGCCCTGGGCGGCGAGGAGGGCGGCGTCATCATCGTCGGCACCGGCTCGGCCGCCATGTCCATCGTCGGCGGCAAGCGCCACCAGGCCGGCGGCTGGGGCTTCCAGATCGGCGACCAGATGTCGGGCGCCATCCTCGGGCGCGAGCTGGCCCGCTATGCCGTCGAGGCCGAGGATGGGCTGGTGGAATCCTCCCCGCTCACCAAGGCGGTCACCGCGGCCCTGGGCGGCGACAACCAGGCGGTCATGACCTGGTCCTTCGTCACCGATCTGGGCCTGCGCATCGTCAACCGCGATGGCTCCGAAGGGTGCGACGAGGCGCTGATCGGCCGCGCCCCGGCCGAATTCGGCAAGCTCATGCCGCTCTTCATCGACTATCTCGAACAGGGCGACCCGGTGGCCCGCCGCATGCTCGAGCTGCAATTCACCTATGTCGACACCTATGTGCGCTGGTTCAAAAGCCATGGCGCGCAGGTGATGGCGGTGGTCGGCGGCTTCGGCCAGCGCCTGTTCCCGCTTCTGCGCGAGCGCTATGGCGACTTCGTCGCGCTGCCCCGATACGAACCCCTGCATGGCGCGGTCATCCTCGCCCGGCAGAATTTTTCCGCCTGATTTCTTGCGTCAAACAGGGATTAGCCCCCAGTGTCCAGCCGTATCATTCCCGTCCAGCCCTTCGATTACGTGGTGTTCGGCGCCACCGGCGATTTGACCAAGCGCAAGCTCATCCCCGCGCTGTACCATCGCTTCAAGGATGGGCAGTTCGACGAGCAGAGCCGCATCATCGGCGCCTCGCGCTCCAAGCTGTCCAATGCCGATTTCCAGAAGGTGGCGCGCGATGCCGTCACCCAGTTCGTGGAAAAGGACGAGCAGGACGAAGCCGTCATCGACCGCTTCGTCAAGATCTTCTCCTATGTGCCGGTCGATGCCTCCAAGCCCGAGGAATCGGGCGATCTGGGCAAGGCCCTGCGCAACGATGCCAATGTGGTGCGCGCCTTCTACCTGGCCGTCGCCCCCGACCTTTTCGAGCCCATCGCCGAATATCTCCATTCAAAGAAGCTCTATCGGCGCGATGCCCGCGTGGTCATTGAAAAGCCGCTGGGGCACGACCTCGCCTCCTCCGTGGAGATCAATGACGGCGTCGCCAAGATCTTCAAGGAAGATCAGGTCTATCGCATCGACCATTATCTCGGCAAAGAGACGGTGCAGAACCTGCTGGCGCTGCGCTTTGCCAATACGCTTTTCGAGCCGGTGTGGAACTCGGCCCATATCGACCACGTGCAGTTGACCGTGGCCGAAAGCGTCGGCGCCGGCACGCGCGGCTATTACGACGAGAGCGGCGCCCTGCGCGACATGGTGCAGAACCATATGCTGCAACTGCTGTGCCTGGTGGCCATGGAGCCCCCCGCCAGCGACGACGCTAACGCCCTGCGCGACGAGAAGCTCAAGGTGCTCCGGGCCCTCAAGCCCATCGTCAATGGCGATGTCGCCCGCAACACCGTGCGCGGGCAGTATAAGGGCGTCACCTCCGAGGCCACCTCGGTCGCCGGCTATCAGGACGAATTGCCCGAGGACAAGAAGGGCAGCCGCACCGAGACCTTCGTCGCCCTCAAGGCCGAGATCGAGAACTGGCGCTGGTCCGGCGTGCCCTTCTATTTCCGCACCGGCAAGCGCATGGCCGCCCGCGTCTCGGAAATCTGCATCCAGTTCAAGCCCATTCCCCATTCCATCTTCGATCACGCCGAAGGCGCGCCCAAGGCCAACAAGCTCATCATCCGCCTCCAGCCCGACGAGGGCGTCAAGCTGATGATGATGATTAAGGATCCCGGCCCCGGCGGCATGCGCCTGCGCGAAGTGCCGCTGAACCTGTCCTTTGCCCAGACCTTCAACGAGCGCACCCCCGAGGCCTATGAGCGGCTGCTGATGGACGTGATCCGCGGCTCCCAGACCCTCTTCATGCGCCGCGACGAGCTCGAGGCCGCCTGGAAGTGGATCGACCCGATCCGCGAGGCCTGGGATCGCTCCAGCGAGCCGCCTCAGTCCTATGTTGCCGGCACCTGGGGCCCCAGCGGCGCCATCGCCCTCATCGAACGCGACGGCCGCACCTGGTACGAGGATGATGATATTTAAAGGGCTGGGAGGCACTTACACGCCTCCCCACCGGACGGCACCTCCCCCTTGATGGGGGAGGTTGGGAGGGGGTGCCGAGCGCCCGATTTTGGGGCCAAACACCCCCTCCCTTGATCCCTCCCCACAAGGGGGAGGGTGACGACTGAAACATCGGGTAGGGGTGCTGACGCCTCCCGGCCGAAAGGACGACGACATGACCATCGAGCGCCGCAGCTTCGCCGACAAGCCCACTCTGGCCAAGGAACTGGCCGAGTCCGTTGCCGATCGCATCCGCAATGCCATCGCCAGCCGGGGCGTGGCCGCCATCGCCGTCAGCGGCGGCTCGACGCCTTCCCGCTTCTTCCAGGCGCTGGGCAAGACCAGGGATATCGATTGGGACAAGGTGGTGGTGACGCTGGTCGACGAGCGCTGGGTCGACGAGACCAATGACCGCTCCAACGCCATGCTGGTCAATGAGCGCATGTTGCAGGGCCCGGCGGCCGTCGCCCGCTTCCTGCCGCTCTATTCGGGCGGCAGCGAGCCCGACGCCGCCCATATCGACAAGACCAATGCGCTTCTGGCCGATCTGCCCCAGCCCTTCGCCGCCGTCGTCCTCGGCATGGGCAATGATGGCCATACGGCGAGCTTCTTTCCCGGCGGCGACACGCTGGACGCGGCGCTGAGCGCCGAGGGTCCGGTGCTCGCCATCAGGGCGCCCGGCGCCGGCGAGCCGCGCGTCACCTTTACCCTTCCGCGTCTCCTCCGCACGGATGGGCTGTACCTTCATATCGAAGGGGAGGAAAAGGCCGAAGTGCTCGACAGGGCTCTGGGCGATGGTCCGGTTGCGGACATGCCCATCCGCGCCGTGCTGCGCTCCGGCCAGACTGTGACTGTGTATTGGTGCCCTTAAAGCGTTTTCAGGAAAAGTGGATCCCACTTTTCCGGTTCGAAAACGCGATAAACAAAAGCGTAGTCCCCTCAGCGGTCCCCAATTGACCGCTTTGGCCACTACGTGGCGCCACCAGCAGCGTTCCCGGAACAGGTGATCCCCGCCTTTTCCGTCGAGAACGCAAGGGCAAAGCTAGGAGCTCGACCATGTCTGTCCGTCAGGCCATACAGGATGTCACCGATCGCATCGCGGCGCGCAGCCGCGAGACGCGCCGCGACTATCTCAATCGCCTCGATGCCGCCCGCGAGGCCGGCGTTCACCGCACCGTCCTGTCCTGCGGCAATCTCGCCCACGCCTTTGCCGCCTGCAATCCGTCCGAAAAGGCGGCGCTGGCCGGCACCAAGTCGCTCAACCTGGGCATCGTCACCTCCTATAACGACATGCTGAGCGCCCATCAGCCCTATCATTCCTATCCCGACCTCATCAAAGCCGCCGCCCGCGAGATCGGCGCCACCGCCCAGGTCGCCGGCGGCGTTCCCGCCATGTGCGATGGCGTGACCCAGGGTCAGCCGGGCATGGACCTGTCGCTGTTCTCGCGCGACGTCATCGCCATGGCCACCGCCATTGCGCTCAGCCACAACATGTTCGATGCCGCCGTGTTCCTGGGCATCTGCGACAAGATCGTGCCGGGCCTGCTCATCGGCGCGCTCACCTTCGGCCATATCCCGGCCGTCTTCGTGCCCGCCGGCCCCATGCCCACCGGCCTGCCCAATGACGAAAAGAGCAAGGTCCGCCAGCTCTATATGGAGGGCAAGGTCGGCCGCGCCGAGCTGCTGGAGGCCGAGAGCAAGTCCTATCATTCGGCCGGCACCTGCACCTTCTACGGCACCGCCAATTCCAACCAGATGCTGATGGAGATCATGGGCCTGCACGTGCCCGGCTCCAGCTTCATCAATCCCAATACGCCCCTGCGCGACGCGCTCACCCGCGAGGCCACGGTGCGCGCCCTCTCGCTCACCGCCCAGGGCAATGATTTCACCCCCGTCGGCCACGTCATCGACGAAAAGGCCATCGTCAACGGGCTGGTGGGCCTGCATGCCACCGGCGGCTCCACCAACCACACCATGCATCTGATCGCCATCGCCGCTGCCGCCGGCCTCCAGGTCACCTGGGACGACATGAGCGATCTTTCCGACGCCACGCCGCTTCTCGCCCGCGTCTATCCCAATGGCCTGGCCGACGTGAACCATTTCCACGCCGCCGGCGGCATGGGCTTCCTCATCCGCGAGCTGCTCGAGAGCGGCCATCTGCATGAGGACGTCAAGACCGTCTGGGGCACGGGCCTCTCCGGTTACACGGTCGAGGCCAAGCTCATCGCGGACAAGCTCACCTACGAGCCGGCCCCCGCCGAATCGGCCCTGCCCAAGGTGCTGACCAGTGCCAGGACGCCCTTCCAGCAGTCGGGCGGGCTCAAGCTGCTCACCGGCAATCTGGGCCGCTCGGTCATCAAGGTCTCCGCCGTCAAGCCCGAGCACCGTGTCGTCGAGGCGCCCGCCCGCGTCTTCCACGGCCAGGAGCAGTTGCAGGCCGCCTTCAAGGCCGGCGAACTGGTCGGGGACATGATTGCCGTGGTGCGCTTCTCCGGTCCCAAGGCGGTGGGCATGCCCGAATTGCACAAGCTCACCCCCACGCTCGGCATCCTTCAGGATCGCGGCTTCAAGGTCGCCCTGCTCACCGATGGCCGCATGTCCGGCGCCTCGGGCAAGGTACCCGCCGCCATCCACGTGACCCCCGAGGCGGTCGATGGCGGCCCCATTGCCCGCATCCGCGATGGCGACATCATCCGGCTCGATGCCGAAGCCGGCACCATCGATTTCCTGGGCGACGAAGCCGAATTCCTCGCCCGGCCCCTGGCCGCCGAAGATCTCGCGCCGCAGCATTTCGGCATGGGCCGCGAACTCTTCGCCGGCTTCCGCCACCTCGTCGGCACGGCGGACCGCGGCGCCAGCGTGTTTCAGTAGCTTCGAGCCGTCCCGCGAGGGCAAATCGCCCCGGTGGGGCGATTTGAGGGGAGAAGGCCATGAGAGCTATGCTCGAATGGCACGAACTCTCCTTAGGCACCGCCCGGCTCCTCCCCCTTGACGGGGGAGGTTGGGAGGGGGTGCTGAGAGCCCAAATGTCGGGGCCTTCGGGGCACCATCCCGCTTACTCTCCGCTGTCGTCCCGGCCTTGAGCCGGGACCCATCCTGAAATCTCTCCACTGGCACCCTGTCAGGCTGGGCCCCGGCTCAAGGCCGGGGCGACAATGTTCATAAACCCTCACACCCCCACATAGCGCGCCCGGGGGCGGATCAGCGTGCCGGTTTCGCCCTGTTCCAGCGCATGGGCGAGCCAGCCGACGCTCCGGGCCAGGGCAAAAAGGTGCAGCGGCGCGTCTTCGGGCAGGGTGAAGGCGGCGCCCAGCGCCACCAGCGCGAAATCGATATTCGGCTTTTCCCCGCTCAGCCGCGTGCCCGCCTCCGCCAGCGCGGTAAAAAGCGGCGGCGCCTCGAAACGGGCGAGGAGCGCCTCGGCGCGCACATCGCCCTGCCCATAGAGCCGGTGGCCGAAGCAGGGCAGGGGCTGGCCCAGCCGCAGATGCGCCGCCACCGCCGCCTCGGGCCCCAGCCGCCGCGCCGCCTCCACCAGCCCGGCCATGGTCTGGCTGGCGCTGCCATGCAGCGGCCCGGATAATGCCGCCAGCCCCGCCATCACCGCCGAGGCCAGCGGCGCGCCGGTGGAGGCCGCCACCCGCGCCGCGAAGGTCGAGGCATTGAGCTCATGTTCGGCCAGCAGCACCAGCGCCGCCCGGATCGGCCCCTCGGCGTCCCGCCGCCCCCATTGCCGCGCCAGCCGCTGATGCACCGGCCCGTCTCCCGGCCCCGCCAATGCCCCGGCAAGGGCCGCGACGCACCCCGCCGCATCGCCCAGCAGAACCGCCCGCGCCCGCCCGATCACCGGCATGTCGGTTGCCGCCCGTTCGGCAATGGCGCGATAGGCCGCCGCGATGCCCGGCCGCGCCGCCCCCGTCGCGCTCGAAAAATCCGGCGTTTGCGGGCTGGGCCACAGCAAGGCCGCCACCGCTTCCAGCGTGTCCCGCTCCGCCAGCGCCGCCGCGTCCACGCCGCGAAACAGCAGCCTGCCCGCGCGCACGGTGGAGATCGCCGTTTCCAGCACCGGTTCGCCCCAGGCAATGGCCTCCGCCGCCACAAGCGCGCTGCGCCGCCGGCCGCGCGGACGGGCCGCCAGCCGCTCCACGTCCTCTTCGCGGTAAAGGCTGCGGCGGGGATCGGCCGGGTCCGGCCGCGCCGCGATCCGCCCGCGGCTGACATTGGCGTAAAGCGTCTGCGGCTTGGTGCCGAGCCGCAAAAGGGCCGCTTCCGCGCTGATCCAGCTCATGGCGCTCACATTGATGGTTTCAATCAAGATTGACGTCAACCTTGATTAGCCCGATCTGGAGGCAAACAGCAAGGAGTTGCCCATGTCTGGCCTGGATGACGTCGTCGCCGCCGAAACCCGCCTGTCCGAGGTCGATGGCCTTGCCGGCCGCCTGGTCATCTGCGGCCACACGTTGGATGAACTGGCCCAATGGCGCTTCGAGGATGTCCTGGCCCTGCTTCTGGGCGATCTCGTTCCTGATAGTGCCGGCCTGCCGGCCCGCCTGGGCCAGGCCCGCCTGCGCGCCTTCGAGCAGGTGCGCCACATCGATGCCGGGCTTCTCTCGCTTTCGCTCATCGAGGGCCTGCGCGCCCTCATGGCCCGCCTGCCCGATGGGGAGGATGCGGAAACCGCCCTGCTGCTGGCCGCCGCGCCGGCGGTGTTCGTGCCGGCGCTGATCCGCCGCCAAGCCGGCCAGCCCGCCATCGCCCCCGACAGCGCCAGGGCCCATGCCGAAGATATGCTGGCCATGCTCGCGTGTGCCGATCCCAGCCCGGCCCAGATCCGCGCGCTCGATACCTATCTGGTCACGGTTTCCGATCATGGCCTCAACGCCTCCACCTTCGCCGCCCGCGTCGTCGCCTCCACCCGCGCCGGTTTCGCCTCGGCGGTGCTGGCCGCGCTCGGCGCCCTCAAGGGGCCGCTCCACGGTGGCGCGCCCGGTCCGGTGCTCGACATGCTCGATGCGGTGGGCCGGCCCGAAAACGCCCGCCTTTGGCTGGAAGCGGCCCTGTCGCGCGGCGAGCGGCTCATGGGCTTCGGCCACCGCATCTATCGCGTGCGCGACCCGCGCGCCGATGCGCTCAAGGGGGCCTTGCAGCGCCTCGGCGCCGCCGGTGGACTCGATGCCGATCGGCTGGCTCTGGCCGAGGCGGTCGAGCGCGACGCGCTGGCGCTGCTGCACGCCGCCAAGCCCGGCCGCCCGCTCGAAACCAATGTCGAATTCTTCACCGCTTTGCTGCTCGAAGCGCTGGGCTTCCCGCGCCAGGCCTTCACCGGCGTCTTCGCCGCCGGCCGCGTCGGCGGCTGGCTCGCCCACGCCCAGGAGCAGGTCGCCACCGGCCGCCTCATCCGCCCCCAATCGCGCTATATCGGCCCCAGAGCGGCCTAGCGCCCATCCCTGCGGCGTGCCGCATTTGCCCCTGCGCCGCCTCACGAGGGGGCCTCACACCCCTCCCCACGTCATTGCCGGGCTCGTCCCGGCAATCCACCGCTCCGCTTGCGCCGAACCCTCCATGGATCACCGGGACAAGCCCGGTGATGACGATGGTTGAAGGTCTCGCTGCCACCCCACCCACCATGTCATTCCGGCGCAGGCCGGAATCCATATCCGCATCCCGCCCCGCCTAAAGACTTGCGGTCTGCCCCTACCGACTCCGCCCGAACAGCCGCTCGATGTCCTTTTTCTTGAGCTCCGCAGAGGTGGGCCGTCCATGGATGCACTGGCCGGAATGGGGCGAGGGCGCCTAGCGCCATCCCACCGGCCGCGTGCCGGCCTATCCGCCGCCTCACGGGGGGGCCTCATACCCCTCCCCACCGTCATTGCCGGGCTCGTCCCGGCAATCCACGCCTCCGCCTGCGCCAAACCCTCCATGGATCACCGGGACAAGCCCGGTGATGACGATGGTTGAAGGCCCTTTGCCCCCACCCCCCGATGTCATCCCGGCCTCGAGCCGGGATCCATCCTGAAGCGGCAACGACCCCACCCACCATGTCATTTCGGCGCAGGCCGGAATCCATATCCGCATCCCGCCCCGCCCACGGACTTGCGGTTTGCCCCTACCGGCTCCGCCCGAACAGCCGCTCGATGTCCTTTTTCTTGAGCTCCACATAAGTGGGCCGGCCATGGATGCACTGGCCGGAATGGGGCGTCGCCTCCATGTCGCGCAGCAGCGCGTTCATTTCGTCCACCCGCAGCCGCCGCCCTGAGCGCACCGAGCCGTGGCAGGCCATGCGGGCGATGATGGCGTCCAGGCGCTCGCTCACCGCCGAAACGCTGTCCCATTCGGCCAGCTCGTCCGCCAGGTCGCGCACCAGCCCGTCCACGTCGCCCGCGCCCAGCAGCGCCGGGGTTTCTCGCACCGCCACGGCGCGCGGCCCGAAGCGCTCGAGATAGAGCCCCAGCTTTTCCAGTTCCGGCGCCGCCAGCTCCAGCCGTCCGCAATCCTCCTCGGGCAGCTCCACCACCACCGGGATGAGATGGGCCTGGCTGGCCACGGGCCCGGCGGCGAGCTGCGCCTTGAACCGCTCATAGACCAGCCGCTCATGCGCGGCATGCTGGTCCACCAGCAGCAGGCCCTCTTCGTTCTGCGCGATGATGAAATTGTCGAACATCTGCGCCCGCGCCGTGCCCAGCGGATAATTGATGGCCACTGGCGCCGCCTCGGCCTCCACCCGCGCGCTGGGCTCGCCCAGACCGGCCAGCCCCGCCCAGCCGGTGGGGCGATAGCCGGTGGTGCTGGTTGGTGGCGCCGGGGCGGGGGCATGGCCATGGAGGGGCCCGGCCGCCGGCTGCGCGGCGGGGGCGGAGGATGAGGCAGGGGGCCGGAAGGCCTCGAGGATGTCCTCGGCCACCGTGCCCGAGGCCTTGAAGCCCGCCGCCGCCAGCGCTTCGCCGATGGCGCGGATCACCGCGCCGCGCACCGCCCCCTGGTCGCGGAAGCGCAACTCGGCCTTGGCCGGGTGCACGTTGACGTCCACTTCCCCCGGATCGACGGCGATATAGAGCGCCACCACCGGAAAGCGGTCGCGGAAGATATAGTCGGCATAGGCGGCGCGCACCGCCCCCACCAGCACCTTGTCCTTCACCGAGCGGCCATTGACGAAATAGAACTGGCTCAGCGAATTGGCCCGCGTATAGGTGGGCAGGCCCGCCAGCCCCGCCACCACCACGCCGTGCCGGCTATGGGCCAGGCGCACCGCGTTGCGGGCGAAATCGTCGCCGATCACTTGCCCCAGCCGCGCCTCCAGCGCCCCGCTGCCCTCCATGGCCGGCCAGTTGGCCGGGCTGCGGTCGCTGCCATTGAGCACGAAATGCACGCCCGGATTGGCCATGGCCAGGCGCTTGACCACATCGGTGATCGCTCCGGCCTCGGCCCGGTCGGTCTTGAGGAACTTCAGCCGCGCCGGCACATTGGCGAAAAGATTCCTGACCTCGACGATGGTGCCCCGGTTCATCGCCTGCGGCGCCGGCCCGGCGCGCAGCCCGTTCTTGACCGTTAGCCTCAGCCCGCTTTCCGCCTCGGCCGGGCGCGAGGCGATGGACAATTCGGCCACCGAGCCGATCGAGGCCAGCGCCTCGCCGCGAAAGCCCAGCGTGCGGATGTCGTCGAGATCGTCCGCCCCCAGCTTGGAGGTGGCGTGGCGCTCGACGCTGAGCACCAGGTCGGCCCGGCCCATCCCGCAGCCGTCATCCTCGATGCGGATCAGCCCCTTGCCCCCTTCGGCGGTGGTGACGGCGATGCGCCGCGCCCCGGCGTCGATGGCGTTTTCCACCAGTTCCTTGACCACGCTCGCGGGCCGCTCCACCACCTCGCCGGCGGCGATGCGGTTGATGAGGTCTTCGGGCAATTGGCGGATGGGCACGGGCGATTCTCCTTGGCCGCACAATAGGTCAATCGCGCCCGACAAACGAGGTTATTGACCCCGGCGCCGCGGCGCGGTGTTGTGCGCCTCATGACAGCTCGTCTCGCCCGCTTCCGCTCCCGCGCCTCCAGCCTGCGCCTCCGCAGCTCGGGCTTCCTGCGCCGTCATTTCTTCACGCTGGGCCTGGTCATCGGCACGGTATTCTTTTCCATCTCGCTCACCCCCTCGCTCTTGCCGCGCACCAGCGTGGTGCAGGGCATTCTCTCCGGCTGCGCCTTCGCCGCCGGCTATGGCTTGGGCGCCGCCATCCAGTGGAGCTGCGAGGCCCTGGGCGCCAAAATGCCCCAGGGGCGCTTCGCCACCATCCTCACCAGCCTTGCGGCGCTGGCCTGCGCCGTGCTGGTGGTCGTCACGCTCAATTACACCCTGGTCTGGCAGAATTCGGTGCGCTCGGTCATGGGCATGGAGCTGGCCGACAATGCCCAGCCGCTGCTCATCGCGCTGGTCGCCATCGGCCCCGCTTTGCTGCTGATCCTGCTCGGCAAGCTGGTGGTCATGGCCATCCATCTGGTCTGGCGATGGCTCGAAAAGCTGCCCTATGTGCCCCGCCGCGTGGCGCTGGCCGCCAGCATCGTCATCGTCGGCATATTGGGCGGCGTGCTGGTCGATGGCGTGTTGCTGCGCGCCGCCCTGCGCGCCGCCGACGGCTTTTACGAGCGGCTCGACGAGCTGGTGCCCCAGGATGCGCCCGCGCCCGCCCGCCCCGAACAGACCGGCAGCGCCGCCTCCCGCATCGCCTGGGACACCATCGGGCGCGATGCCCGCGTCTATGTCACCGGCGGGCCCGATGCGGCGGCGATCACCCGCATGACCGGCAAGCCCGCCATCGATCCGCTGCGCATCTATGTCGGCCTGCGCTCGGCCCCCACGGTGGAGGCGCGGGTGCAACTGGCCCTGGCCGAGATGGACCGGGTCGGCGCCTTCCAGCGCTCCGTGCTGGTGCTGGCCATGCCGGTGGGCACCGGCTGGATCGATCCGGCCGCCATGGACACGCTCGAATATCTCCAGGGCGGCGACGTCGCCAGCGTCGCCGTGCAATATTCCTATCTCACCAGCTGGCTCTCCCTTGTGGTCGAGCCCGCCCATGGCATCAACACCGCCCAGGCCCTGTTCGAAGCCGTCTATGAGCGCTGGACCGCCATGCCGCCCGATGCCCGGCCGCGCCTCTATCTGCATGGGCTGAGCCAGGGGGCGCTGGTCTCCCAGGCCTCCAGCCAGCCCTTCGACATCCTGGCCGATCCCTATCAGGGCGCGCTCTGGGCGGGCCCGCCTTTTCCCAGCAGCGTCTGGCGCTTCGCCACCACCGGCCGCCATCCCGATTCGCCCGAGTGGCTGCCGCGCTTCGGCAATCAGCGCGCCATCCGCTTCGCCAATCAGCATGGCGTGCTGGATGGCGGGGGCGCCCAATGGGGCCCGCTGCGCATCGTTTTCCTGCAATATGCCAGCGACCCCATCGTCTTCTTCGCGCCCGAGGCGCTTTACCGCGAGCCCGACTGGATGCGCGCGCCGCGCGGCTTCGACGTCTCCCCCGCGCTCACCTGGTATCCGGTGGTCACCTTCCTGCAACTGGCGCTCGACATGGCGCTGGCGCAAACCTCGCCCATCGGCTACGGCCACGTCTATGCGCCCGCCGACTACATCGATGCCTGGCTGGCCGTCGCCGACCCGCCGGGCTGGTCTTCAGCCCAGATCGCCGCCCTCAAGGCCGCGATAGACCCCCATGACTATTTGCCGGATTGGGCCAAATGAGCACATCTCCCATGGATCTTGCCCTCAGCCTCGCCGCCGAGGCCGCCGCCCGGGGCGAAGCCCCGGTGGGCGCCGTGGTGGTCGAGGGCGACATCGTGCTGGCCGCCGAGCGCAACCGCATGCAGGCCCTGGCCGACCCCACCGCCCATGCGGAAATGCTCGCCATCCGCGCGGCGCTGGTCGCGCGCGGCACCGGGCGGCTTGATGGCTGCGACCTCTATGTCACGCTCGAACCCTGCGCCATGTGCGCCGGCGCCATCGCCCATGCCCGCCTGCGCCGCGTCTATTTCGCCGCCGACGACCCCAAGGCCGGCGCCGTGGAAAACGGCATCCGCCTGTTCTCCCAGCCCAGTTGCCACCACCACCCCGAAATCATCTCCGGCCTCGGCGCCTCCCGCTCCGAAGCGCTGCTCAAGGATTTTTTCAGGGGCTTGCGGCGCTAGCCTCTGCACCTGCTCCACCCCCTGATCCTTCCCTCTCCCCTTGTGGGAGAGGGACAGCTTTTCTGCGTCCAGCAGAAAAGCAGGGTGAGGGGTTCTCTCCGCATACTCAGTGCCCATGGAGAATCCCCATCCCCCTCATCCGCCCTTCGGGCACCTTCTCCCGCGAGGGGAGAAGGGGAGCCGGTGCTTGGTCCTATATCGTGCCTCGTCCACCGAACGGACACCTCCCCCTTGATGGGGGAGGTTGGGAGGGGGTGTGGGAAGCCCCAATGCCGGCTCAAGGCCGGGATGGCCCGCGGATCAAGTCCGCGGGCAGCGTCGGAGACGGCGACGATGCCCTAAGCTCACCCCTCCCACCATGTCGCCCCGGCCTTGAGCCGGGGCCCATCCTGAGATGAATGTGCCGGCACGATATCGGGACGACACCGGGCTTCTCCCCATCGTCATTGCCGGGCTCGTCCCGGCAATCCACTCCGCCACTTGCGCCGAACCCTCCCTGGACCACCGGGACAAGCCCGGGGGTGACGAGGAAGGACGCATCCTGCCCTCCCCACCATCCCCTACTCCATCAGCCCCGTCGGAAAGCCGTCCAGGCTCGTCTGGTTCTTTTCCCGCCAATAGTCGAGCAGCCCGTCCTCGCCCTTGGCCCGCGCCCAGGCGTCCATTTGCGGCCGCTCGGCCTGATAGTCGAACAGCGGCACGCCATAGCCGCACGAGGTCTGCACCAGCTCGACATCGAGCTCGATCATCTGCCGCGCCCCCAGCGGCGCCGCCCCGCCATAATGCGCGGCCAGCAATTGTGCATAGTCCGCGCTCTGGCGGTGGATCACCCGGCCTTGCCCGTAAAGCCGCAGGATCAGCGGCGGCCCGGCCACGGCGCAGAACATGATGGTCATCCGCCCGTCGGCCCGCAGATGCGCGGCGGTCTCGTTGCCGCTGCCGGTGCGGTCGAGATAGAGCACGCGATTGTCCCCCAGCACGCGGAACATGTCGGTGCTGCGCGGCGACACGTTCACCCGCCCCGTCGGCGCCGCCGAGGCGGTGAAGAACATGTGCTGGTCGGCGATGAAACGATGATGATGCGGCTCCAGCCGCGAAAACTGCTTTGCCATGCGGAATTCATCGCACCGCACGGCAGGCCGCGCCAGTCTTTTCGGCGCAAAGCCATCAGCGCCACGAACGCCATGCGCACGCGACGCCGGGGCCGGGCCGCCTACTCCTGCACATCCACCTTCCCGGCCACATACTCCTCCACCTTCTGCGCCAAAATGCGCTTGAAGCGCTCCTTTTCCGCCTCGCCATGGGCGACGATTTCGCGGACGCGCCAGAATTCCAGGGCGCCGAAATTGGCGACATGGGGGCGGATATAGATGTCGGGGGGATAGGCCGCCATCATATGGGCGGTGAGCGAGTGCATCATGATCTGGGCGGAGCCGAACCAGATGTCGAGCGCCCCGTGATCGGTCTTGAGGATGGCCTGCGAGGGGTCGCCATTGACGTCGATGCCGATCAGGAAATCGGTGCCGATATCGGCCTGGTCGAGCGGCAGCGGATTGACCACCCCGCCATCGACCAGGATGTGGTTGGCATAGATCACCGGCTTGAACAGGCTGGGGATGGCGATGGAGCCGGCAATGGCCGGCCGCAGCGGCCCGGAATTGAACACCACCTGGTGCCAGGACTGGAAATCGGTCGCCACCACATAGAGCGGCACCTTGAGTTCGCTGAATTCCTTGGGGAAATCGGGCGGGGTGAAGGCGTCCACCACATAGTCGGCATCGAGCTGCATGGAAATGCCGTTGCGCAAGATGCCGCTCAGCCCCCGGATCTGGGTGGCCCAGAGCCGGCTGGCGATGGTGCGCATCGTGCCCAGCACTTCATAGGAATGTTCGCGCAGCTCCTTGCCGGTCATGCCGGCGGCCCAGCCGGCGCCGATCAGTGCGCCGATGGAGGTGCCGGCGATCACCGTGGGCTTGAGCCCGAGCTCGTCCATGGCCTCGATATAGGGAATATGGGTCAGCCCGCGCGCCGAGCCGCCGCCCAGCGCCACACCGATCTTCGGACCCGAAATCGTGCCCATGCCCCGCTCCTTGTCCTGGCCGCGCAGCCGGTCGATCGGGGCCCTGCCGCGCTTTTCCAGCGGGGTGAGGGGCCGCACCGGCCGCGTTTGCTCAAACACGGCTCGGCCCCAATCTAGCAGATTGAAGTTGAAGAAGGGTTCAGTTTGCGCTGCGGGCAACCTCGCGCCAGCCGATATCCCGGCGGCAAAAGCCCTCCGGCCAGTCAATGCTGTCCACGCCCGCGTAAGCACGGTCCTGCGCTTCCTTTACGCTCCCACCCAGCGCCGTGACATTGAGCACACGGCCGCCGGCAGCGATTAAACGCGCGCCGTCCCGCTTGGTTCCGGCGTGGAAGACCTGCAAATCGGCCCCATCCAGCCCCTCGGCCCCCGCAATCTCCGAGCCCTTGCCATAGCTGCCCGGATAGCCCCTGGTGGCCAGGATCACCGTCAGCGCGAACTGGTCCTTCCAGCGCACATCGTGTCCGGCCAGCGTCCCGGTGGCTGTGGCGTGCAGCAGCTCCAGCAGATCGCTGTCGAGCCGCATCATCATCACCTGCGTTTCCGGGTCGCCGAAGCGGGCATTGTATTCCACCAGCTTCGGCCCGTCCGCGGTCAGCATCAGCCCGGCATAGAGCACCCCCTGATAGGGCGTGCCGCGCGCCGCCATGCCCGCGACCGTCGGGCGGATGATTTTTTCCAGCGTTTCCTCATAGAGCGCCCGATCCATCACCGGCGCCGGCGAATAGGCCCCCATGCCCCCGGTATTGGGGCCGGTGTCGCCGTCGAAGGCGCGCTTGTGGTCTTGCGCCGTGGTCAGGGGCAGGATGGTCTGGCCGTCGCAGAGCACGAACAGGCTCACTTCCTCGCCTTCCATGAACGCCTCGATCACCACCGCCGCGCCCGCTTCCCCGAACGTGCCGGCAAAGCAGTCGATGATCGCCGCTTCCGCTTCTTCCACGCTCATGGCCACGGTCACGCCCTTGCCCGCCGCCAGCCCGTCCGCCTTGATGACGATGGGCGCGCCCTGCGTATAGAGATAGGCCAGCGCCTCCGCCTCGCTCTCGAAGCGGCCATAGGCGGCGGTGGGAATGTCGAATTCATCGCACAGCGCCTTGGTGAAGCTTTTCGAGCCTTCCAATTGCCCCGCCGCCTTGCTGGGGCAGAAGCAGGCGATGCCGGCGGCGCGGAGATCGTCGCCCAGCCCGGCCACCACCTGCGCGTCCGGCCCCACCACCACGAAGTCGATTGCCTGCTGCCGGCACAGCGCGATCACCGCCTCATGGTCGGTGATGTCGAGGGCGAGATTGGTGGCCAGCTTTTCGGTGCCGCCATTGCCCGGCGCCACGAACAGCGCGCTGAGCTTGGGTGACTGCGCGATCTTCCATGCCAGGGCATGTTCGCGCCCGCCCGACCCGATCACCAGAACCCGCATGAGCCGCCTCCTTTGTGCTGGCCGCCTGATGCACCAGACCGCCGGGTAGGGCAAGGGGCCGCCCCACAAATCCCCGCGCACCCTTCACTATGGCATAATCACCTGGTCATTCCGGCGCAGGCCGGAATCCATGTCCGCATGCCGCCCCAAACCCAATGTCCAGAAGACCTTGCCGGAATCCGCGCGTGAATTTCGGTTGGCATTTGCCGCTCGAATGTGACCAAGGGTGACGCTCGATGCTAACAGTCCGTTAGCCGCAAGCCGCCGCGTGCTACATCTCGGCTTCGCGGAAAATCGGCGTCACATCGCCATTCCATTCGCCGTGGAATTTCTCCAGCCAGCGTTCGGCCGGCGATTTGGCCAGGCGGATGGTTTCTTCCAGCGGCGCCAGGTGAATGCTTTCGTCCTGGCCCTTTTCATTGCGCCGGTTGCGCCGCACCAGCCCCGCTTCGGCAATGCCAACCGCTTGTGCCGCCACGTCAAATAGCGTCGAGCGGTCATGCGGCGTGTTGAGTCCCAGCCGCGGCACCTGGTTGCGCATCGCCTCCCGGTCCGCCGCCGTCCAGGGCTCGATCAGCTCATAGGCCGCTTCCAGCGACACCGGGTCATAGAGCAGCCCGGTCCAGAAGGCCGACAGCGCCGTCACCGATTTCTCGTCGCCCATATCGGCGCCGCGCATTTCCAGGAACTGCTTGAGCCGCACCTCCGGGAAAAGCGTCGAAAGATGGTCTTCCCAATCCTTCAGCGTCGGCTTTTCGCCCGGCAATTGCGGCAGCTCGCCCTTGAGGAAAGCCCGGAAGCTCTCGCCGGCGACATTGACGTATTGCTTGTTGCGGATGACGAAATACATCGGCACATCAAGGGCATAGTCGGCATATTGCTCAAAGCCGAACCCCTCGTCGAAGGCGAAGGGCAGCATGCCGGTACGCGCCGCGTCGGTGTTGAGCCAGATATGGCTGCGGAAGCTGAGATAGCCGCTGTCCCGGCCTTCCGAGAAGGGCGAATTGGCGAACAGCGCCGTCGCCACCGGCTGCAAGGCCAGCGACACGCGCAGCTTCTTGACCATGTCCGATTCGCTGGAAAAATCCAGGTTCGCCTGCACCGTGGCCGAACGGAACATCATCGAGGTGCCCAGCGTGCCGACCCGCTCCATATAGGGCTTCATGATGCCGTAGCGCGATTTCGGCATGGCGTGGATCTGTTCCACCGGCCATAGCGGCGTCACGCCTAAGCCGAGGAAATGTATGCCCAATTCTCCGCCGACCTTCTTGGAGACGCGCATGTGCTCGGTCATTTCCGCCGCCGTGCCGTGCAGGTTTTCCTGCGGCGCGCCTGAGAGCTCGAACTGCCCGCCCGGCTCCAGCGAAATGCCGCCCGCCACCGTGTCGTTGCGCAGCCCGATGGGGTTTTCGCCGTCATAAAACGGCGTCCAGCCGGTTTCGGCCTGGATGCCGTCCAGAAGCGCGCGGATGCCGTCCTTGCCGCCATAAGTCACGGGCCGCAAGGGGTTGGTGTGGAACACATGTTTTTCGTGTTCCGTGCCGATGCGCCATTCGCTTTCCGGTTTGGCGCCGCGCGCCATGGTCTCGATCAGATCGGCTCGCGATTCGATCAGGGGCGAAGTGGTGTCGGCGCCGGCCATGGGCTTTTCCTTTTGGGAGCAGGCTCGAAAGTGACGCGGAACATAAACGTGCCGAAGCCGAAAGCAATGGCTTTTATCGCCAATCGCCGATGATGGCTTGGATAACCGCAAGCCCCGCCACCGCCGCCGTGTCCGCCCGCAGGATGCGCGGCCCCAGGCTGATGGGCGTCACATAGGGCAGGGCGCGCAGTTTCGCCCGTTCCTCGTCGGCAAACCCGCCCTCGGGCCCGATCAGCAGCCCCAAAGGCTTGCCGCGCAAGGGTTTCAGCGCCTCCACCGGAGAAGACGAGGCTGCGCCCTCATCGGCGAAGATCAGCGCCCGTTCCGCCGGCCACTCCGCCAGCAGCCGCTCGAAACTGGTTTCCGGCGCGATGCTGGGAACGCTCAGCACCTCGCATTGCTCGGCCGCCTCGATGGCATTGGCCACCAGCTTTTCATGCTTGAGCCGGCTCACCTGCGTGCGCGCGGTGATGACCGGCTGGATGATGCCCGCTCCCATTTCCGTCGCCTTCTGGATCACATAGTCCAGCCGCTCGCTTTTCAGCGGTGCAAAGCCGTACCAGAGGTCGGAAGCCGGGGTTTGCGGGGCGATTTGCTCAAGCATTTCAAGCGCAACCGCCTTTTTGGAATCGCCCGTCAGCCGGCAGCGCCAGGCCCCGTCGCGCCCGTTGAACAGCACCGCCTCGTCGCCCACCGTCCGGCGCAACACTGCCGCCAGGTAAAGTGATTGGTCCTTTCCCAGCGTCAATCGGCCATTTGCGGCGAGATCGGCGGCAACGAAGAGGCGGGGCAGGGTGGCATGGGTGCGGGGCATGGGCTAACCATCGGAGAACGTCGCCTTGAGGTCTACTCTAAACCCGGCGAACGCAGTAGACCTCATGCGCCCCGGTTCCGATCCGAAGGAAAACGCAAGGAAGTCCCCATGACTCAAGACCAGCCCGGTTCCGCCGCCGTTGCCGATGCCCAGTCGGGCAATTGGGTCGATCGCTTTGCGCCGCCCTGGCTCAAGCCCTATGCGCGCCTGGCGCGCTGGGACCGGCCCATCGGCTTCTGGCTGCTCTACTGGCCCTGCGCCTGGAGCCTGGGGCTGGCCGCCGTCGCCCATCCCGAACAGGGCTTCGACTGGTGGGCCGCCGTGCTCATGCTCATCGGTGCGATTCTCATGCGTGGTGCCGGCTGCACCTTCAACGACATCGTCGACCGCGATATCGATATGAAGGTGGCGCGCACCCGCCTGCGCCCCATTCCTGCCGGCCAGGTCACCGCCCGCCAGGCCCTGGCTTTCCTGGTGGTTCAGGCCCTTCTGGGGGCGCTGGTGCTGTTCCAGTTCAACCGCTTCACCGTCTGGGCCGGCGTCGCCTCGCTGGTGCTGGTCGCCATCTATCCCTTCATGAAGCGCATCACCTGGTGGCCGCAGGCTTTTCTCGGCCTCGCCTTCTCCTATGGCGCGCTGCTGGGCTGGACTTCGCAGACCGGCGGCCTCGCCTTGCCGGCCCTGCTGCTCTATGCCGGCACCATTTTGTGGGTCATCGGCTACGACACGCTCTATGCCCTCCAGGACATCGAGGACGATGCGCTGATCGGCGTCAAATCCACCGCCCGCCTCTTCGGGGCCAATACGCGCCCCATCGTCGCCGGCTTCTACGCCGTCGCCTACATCCTCTGGCTGGCCGCCGCTACCATTGCCGGCGCCGGCATCGTCTTCGCCCTTCTCTCCCTCGTCGCCGCCGGCATCCTTATCTGGCAGGTGCAGACGGTCGACGCCGACAAGCCCGGCAATCCCTGGCTCCGTTTCTGGTCCAACCGCTATGTCGGCATCGTCCTCACCCTGGCTTTTCTTGCCGATTGGGTGTGGTAGGGCTCTCCCCCTGCACGATGTCGCCCCGGCCTCGAGCCGGGGCCCATCCTGATGTTGCGCCGCCGGAACCATCTCAGGATGGATCCCGGCTCAAGGCCGGGATGACACCCGAATGGGGAGACTTATCCCCACCCCCTCCAGCCTCCGCTATTCTTCACCGCATCGGTCGACCCCCAAAAACGCCAAAAGGGCCGACCGCACCACTGGTCAACCCTTGAAGGCGTGCTTTGGAGGCAGAGGAGATTTATGAGGCGTCGGGCTGGCCCGGCTTGCGGCGGTTGAGGAAGCGCGGGCGGCGATTGGCTTCGGCCACCAGCTTGCGGCGACCGGCCGACTGGCCCAGCATCACGCCGTCGACCTGCTGGCCATAGGGCATGTAGGCGCCGTCGCCGGCCTTGATATAGAGCGGCAGGCGCAGCTTCTTGCCCCAGTTCTGCCACTCGGCCACGACGTTCTGGTTCCCTTCTTCCTCGAACACGCGATAATTGAGTTCGGGGTCGGAATGGACCAGTTCGATGGAGCTGGTAAGCACGCCCTCTTCACTTATCCTCGTGGCTACGGCCACGCCGATGAATTCGGTGACGGGCACCTTGATCTTGATGGCGACCCCGCTCTGTTCGAGCATGCGGCGCAGGGTGACGGTTTTGACCGGGTCGCGCGGACCATTGTCGTTGGCCGCCACGAAGCGGCGTTCCGCCACCGCGGGCCGGCCGAATGCGAGCACGACCGAAGTCCCTTCCATCGCAACACCGTGAACCATTTGAATTCGCCTTCCTGTCAACTTCGAGAGCTTGTTTTTGGCGCTCCCTTTATGAGGCCAACATAGCGCGTCCCCTTACCCGCCCCCTTAATCGGTTCGGTTAAGTTTATCTTGTTTTCCGAGAGGGTTAGCGGTGTCTTGCACACAGTAGGAGCCGGTTAACTTCACGCGGAAAAGCCCCGTTAACGCTGTCCTGTCCGCCTGCAACCGGGCCATGCGCCCGCTCCCCTTGCCCAAGCCCGGCCGCAGGCATAAAAGGCGCGGCAATGCCCGCGCCCGCCACCAGCTATAGCGACGATCTCGAACTGCTCCGCTCCGCCGCGGTGGCTGCCGGCATCCTTGCCTGCGGCTTTTTCCGCCGCGACGTGCGCAGTTGGCAAAAGGACAATGCCTCCCCGGTGAGCGAGGCCGATATCCTGGTGGATAACTATCTCGCCCAGACCCTGCTCGCCGCCCGTCCCGACTACGGCTGGCTCAGCGAGGAAACCGCCGACAATGCCCACAGGCTCGATTGTGAGCGCGTCTTCATCATCGATCCCATCGATGGTACGCGCGGCTTCCTGCGCGGTGAGGATAGCTGGACCCTTTCGCTCGCCGTGGTCGAGAACGGCGTGCCCGTCGCCGGCGTCGTCTATGCCCCGGCGCGCGACGAGCTTTATGAAGCCGAAAAGGGCGGGGGCACGCGCCTTAACGGCAAGCCCCTGCGCCGCAGCCGCCGCGCCGGCGCCGCCCCGCTCATTCCCGCCCCCGGCGCCGTGCATCAGGAAATGCAGGCGGCGGGCCTGCATTATACGCGCGGCCCGGCCTATCCCTCGCTGGCCTATCGGCTGGTGCAGGTAGCCACCGGCCGGCTCGATGCCGCCGTCGCCCGGCGCGGCAGCCAGGATTGGGACATTGCCGCCGCCGCCGTCATTCTCGATGAGGCCGGCATCGGCTTTGCCGATGTCTGCGCCGGCTTTCCGCGCTTCAACCGGGCCGAGGTGCGCCATGGGGCCCTTGCCGCCCTGAGCGACATGAGCTTACAACCCCTCGTTCATGCCGCGCTCATCAAGGTCTATGGCTGTCCCGCCGAAGACGGCAGCGCGCCTTCCCCGATCATTCCTTCAAGAACGGACATGACCAATGGCTAATGAAGACCCCACCAAGCAATTGCTGCATCTGGTAATCGGCGGCGAGCTTTCCAGCATCGAAGGGGTGACCTTCGCCGATCTCGACAAGGTCGATATCGTCGGCCTCTATCCCAATTACGCCACCGCCTATGCCGCCTGGAAGCAGAAGGCGCAGATGACCGTGGACAGCGCCCAGACGCGCTATTTCATCGTCCACCTGCATCGCCTGCTCGAGCCCGAAGCGTAAGCGGGCTCTAAGCTATTTCCGCCGGGTGCCGTTCGGCCAGGGCCGAGAGAATGGTTTGCAGGGCGCCCGGCCCGCCCACGCGGGCCTGGCCGATTTCGGCCAGGCGCTGCCGCTCGGCCGGATCGGCCAGCAGGCGTTCGAGCGCCGCCCCGATCCCTTCCGCACTTGCCGGGGTTTCCAACCGCGCCTCGCCGAAATAGCGCTGCTCGGCCTCGAAGCGCGAGCGCCGGTCGGCGGAGCTGACGAAGGTAATGCTGGGCCGGCCCATCCCCAGAGCCTGCGTCGTCGCCGTACCCGCCTGCGACAGCACCAGGTCCGAGGCCGCCAAGAGATTGCCCATGGCGCCGCCTCGCGCCATGTGGATGGTCAGTTGCTCGTCCACCAATACGCCCAAATCGGCCCGTTCCGAGCTCAGCAGCGGGCTGCGGCTGAGCCCGCTGCGGCGCGCAAGGTCATTGACGTCCACCTCGCCGGCCACGGCCACGAAGATGTCGGGCATCAGCTCCGCCGGCAGACGCCGCAGCGCCTGCACCTGCAGGGCAAAATTATCGCTGGTCGGCCCGCGGCTGCCCGGCAGCAGCGTCACGGCCTGCGGCCGGTTGCGACGCGCGGCGGCGTCATAGTCGCCATAGGGGATGGTATCCATCATGATATTGCCGCCGCAGCGGGCATCGACGCCGATTCCGACCAGCATATCGGCTAGGTTCTGGCGGCGGGAGATAACCCGGTCGCAGCTTTGCCGGATCACCCATTTCTCCAGCGCCGAATAGAGCCGCGCATAGCCGGTCTTGTAGCAATCGACATAGAAGAGGTTGCGGTGGCCCGTGACATAGGCGGCGATGACGCCCACCATGTCGCCGATCACCACCACCTCGTCATAATAGCCGCGGATGCGCCGCAGGAATTGCACCGCCGGCGGAATGGTGCCCAGCCCGCCTCCGGCCAGATCGTCGCGCAGCGAGCCCCTGGCCGTGCGCGAGCCGCCCGAGCGCAGGCTGGCGCGCGGCCCCACGATCGGGCACACCCCGGCATAGGCGCTGCCGGCCCCGATCATCGGATAGGCTTCCACCGCGATGCCGGCCGGCAGTTGCGCCACGATGGCGGCGCCGATCCAGTCCTCGCCGTGACCGTTGGAAATGAACAGAAAGCGCCGGCGGCCCGCCCCTTCGGCCACCACGCTCAGGCTCCGCGTCCGAAGCGTTCGAAGGCGGTATGCGCCGCCACGGCGTCGGCATAAGCCTCCTGCCGGTCCACGCTCCAATAGAACAGTTCATCGAGCGGAATGGGCTTCTGGGTGATGGCGCAGCGCACGAAGCTGCCCGGCTTGAGCACGTCATATTCGCCATCGCCATAGCGGAGCACCGCTTCGGTGGGCGAAAATCCCTTGTCGAAGATGTTCATGAGAGATCGTCCTTCAGCGCCTGGCCCCGGTATAGCCCGCAACAGGGCCGATCAAAAGAGGGTTTCCTGCCCATCCCCATCCGGCTGTGGACGTGGTTTCTTCTTTATGGCCGGGCTGCCCGCAATCGTTGCGCCCACTGCGCCGTCCGCGAATTCGATGGCTACGCTGTCGCCCGGCAGCAGGCCCTGCCGCTGGTTCACCAGCTTTCCCTCGGCATCCTTGATGACCGCATAGCCGCGCGCCAGCACGTTGCGATAGCTCAGCGAGGCGAGGAGCTTGCCCGCCTGCGTCAAAGCAGCGCGGCGCTCGCCCAGGGCGAGGCCGATGCCGCCACACAGCCGTGCCGCGACAGGCTCCAGCCGCGTCCGTCCTTGCCGCAGTTCGGCCCGCAGCGCTCCCGGCGACAGCTTGGGGCCGATGGCCTGCAACTGCGCCCGCTTGCGCTCGACCAGCAAGCGCGCCGCCGCCGCCAGCCGCCCGGCGCGCGGATCGTGGGTGAGCCGGGCACGCTCGACGCTCTGGCGCAAGCCGGCCTCGGCCCGGCGCGACAGGTTGCGCAGCCGCTCGGCCGCCTCCTGGCTTTGGCCCACCAGGACCCGTGGGCTGAGCCGGCTTTCGCTGCGCGAAAACCTCATGCGCCGCTCCTGCACCGAATGGCGCAGCCCGGCGAAAAGATTGCTGGCCGCATGGTCGAGCCGCTGGCGTTGCGTCGCCACCAGGTCGGCGGGGCGGGGCAGGCCGGCGCTGGCCGCCCGCAGCCGGTCGCGGGCGCTGCCCGTCAGCCGCCGCGCCGCCTGCCTCTGGCGCGCGCCAAGATCGTCGACATAACCCACAAGCTCGGCCCGCACCGGCACGGCCGCCTCGGCGGCGGCGGTCGGGGTCGGGGCGCGCATGTCCGAGGCATAGTCGATCAGCGTGGTATCGGTCTCATGCCCCACCGCCGAAATGATCGGAATGGCGCTGGCGGCCACCGCCCGCACCACCGCTTCCTCATTGAACCCCCAGAGATCCTCGATGGAGCCGCCCCCGCGCGCCACGATCAGCAGGTCGGGCCGGGGGATCGGTCCATCGGCCGGTATGGCGTTGAAGCCCTCGATGGCGTTGACCACTTCGGGCGCGCAGGTTTCCCCCTGCACCCGCACCGGCCAGACCAGCACATGGCTGGGAAAGCGGTCGCCCAGCCTGTGCAGGATGTCGCGGATGACCGCGCCGGTGGGGGAGGTGACCACCCCGATGACGCGTGGCAGATAGGGCAGGGGCTTCTTGCGCTCCCGCGCGAAAAGTCCTTCGGCCAGAAGCTTCCTGCGCCGTTCTTCCAGCAGCGCCATCAGCGCCCCGGCGCCCGCCGGCTCGATATTGTCGATGACGATCTGGTATTTGGACGAGCGCGGATAGGTGGTCAGCCGTCCGGTGGCGATCACCTCCAGCCCTTCCTCGGGCTTGAAGGTCAGCCGGGCAAAATTGCCCTTCCATACCACCGCGTCGATGGAGGCATTCTCGTCCTTAAGGGTGAAATAGGCGTGGCCAGAGGAATGCTGGCCGCGATAGCCCGAGATTTCGCCGCGCACCCGCACATGGCCGAACTCGTCCTCCACGGTGCGTTTGACCGCCTGGGCGATCTCGCTGACGGTGAATTCGGCGGCGTTGGACAAGATATCGGACATGGCTTCTGGTGCGTCATCGCGCCGCCAAGGTCAAGACCGGCTCCTATTCGGCCGCTTCGGGCTGGCGCGGCGCGTCGAGATTGCCCATGGACTGCACGATATGGTTGGCCAGCGCGTCGTAAATGCCGCCATAGGCGTGGCTGGCGCGCATCAGCGCGATCTGCGCATCGGCCAGGCGCGGCAGGCCCGCTTCCTCGCCCGCCACCCGCATGCCCGGCTGCATGGCGCTTTCGGGCAGGAAGCCCACGGCCAGGTCGGACAACACCGCGCTCGAGATCGCCGTGGCGTTGGAGGACGTATAGGCGATGCGATAATCGCGCCCGGCCCGGTCCAGCGCCTCCATGGCGCCCTTGCGCCAGATGCAATATTGCGGCCCGCAGGCGATCGCCAGCGGATCGCTGGCCAGCGCCCGCCCGCCATGGCTGGCCACCCAGAACATTTTCTCGGTGCGGAACAGTTCGCCGTAATTCTGCTCGGTGCCCTGGGTGAAGACGATGAGGTCGTATCGTCCCGAACGCATGCCTTCGAGAAGATGCTCGGAGGCCATGCAGGACACGTCCACCGCGATGCGGGGATGGGTGCGCTGGAAGCTGGACAGGATGACCGGCAGGAGCCGCACCGCATAATCGTCGGGCACGCCGAAGCGGATGGAGCCGGCGAGGTCCCCTTCCGAGAAATGATCGAGGATTTCTGCATTGGTGCGCAGCATCTTGCGAGCCCGCGCATAAAGCGCCTCGCCATGGCGCGTCAGCGCCACGCTGCGCCCGTCGCGGGTGAGCAGGGTATGCCCCAGCCGCTCCTCCAGCCGCTTGATCTGCATGGAAACGGCGGACTGCGTCTTGTTCACCCGCCGCGCCGCCTCGGTGAAGCTGCCGCAATCGGCAATGGCGCAGAAGCTTTGAAGCTGATCCAGATCGAGGGGAGCCGCCATGACGACCGTTCATCACAAGGATTGATGGAAGAAATGAAATCTATTTGTTGGACGAATGGAAGTCCAGAGCGCTAGGGTCCCCATATTGGTGCAGTGGCTACTGCGCCGTCCTGCCGGCCTCCCTTCGGCAAAACCACATTTTTGGAGACTATCATGGCTCTCTCGCTGTCCGGCGAGCGACCGTTTACGGCCGCCGCGCCCGCCCATCCCATCCGTGCCCTGACGCGTTGGCTGGCTGCGGCGCGCAAAGCCCATGATCGCCGCGCGGCCCTCAAGGCGCTGCTCGATCTCGACAATTCCCATCTGCGCGACATGGGCATCAGCCGCCGCGACATCCATGCCGCCTTGCAGGCCCCGGCGCAGTCCGGCCGCCTGCTGCATGGCGCCCGGGCCAGCAGCGCCCGGCTTTGAGTTCGCGCCGGCCGCGGGCCGGCGCCCTTGCGTTGGCGCGGCGCCTTCGGGGTGTTCGCGCCATCTCCGGGTCGGTTTTGCCACCGTTCCCGTTTCCTGATGACTTGCCGGACCGGCGCCCTGCGCTTGTCCGGCTTTTTTATTGTGCTGGGGAAAAGGTGACGCCGATTTCCGTGGCGCTGCGCCACACGGCGGTGCAGGCGAATTCCCGCCCGTCATCCATCACCAGATCGAAGCTGTCGGGAATGCCCACGACGCTGGCCACCCGCAGCAAGGCGCCGCCGGCCGAGAGATTGCGCACCGTGCATTGAAAGGTGGAGCGGTGGTCGTTGATGGCGATGCGTGCCCCCTTGAGGGTGCGCAGGCGAATATGGGCGCGGCGTTCTTCCACCAGCAGGGCCTCCTCAGGGAAGCTGGGCGAAACCGTCCTTGAACCCGTTGAGCGACACCGGGATGCCGATGCCCTCCTCGGGAGTCTTGAAGACGACGAAAATGGCATTGGTGCCATTGGAAAGCGTCTCGATCAGGCTGTCGTCGAGCACCACCTCGGCCACGCATCCATTGGGCAGGCAGCGCACGAAGGCGACGCGCCCCATGTCCTGGCCGTCCACGTTGAGCCCCAGCCCGTTGGGCAGCAGCACGCCCAGCGGCGCCAAGACGCGCAGCAGGCGCGCCTCGCGGTCGGCGGTGCGCAGCACGATTACCGACAGGCCCACATTGGGCTGGTCCTCGGCCATGACGTTCTGGATGATGGCGCATTGCTCGAAGCTGGCGCCGGGCGGAGTGTCGCAACTCATCTGCCAGTCGCCATACTGGGCGCGCACCACACCCTGCGCGAAGCTGGGGGCGGCCGCCAGGCTCGCCACCAGGGCAAGGCCGGCAAGGCTGTGTTTCAGAATTGCCTTCACTCTGTAATCTCCCGCGAATCGCGCCGGGCGCGAGGGAAAATCTGTTTCCGACAGGCTGTCGGTCAAGTCAACCGAAGGCCCCTCAAGGGGGGATTTATGCGGGTCCGACTGCGGCAGGGGTGAGGCGGTTTCGGAATTGTCGAGGCGCAATTTGACGCAGTTGGTTCCGTGCGCCGCGATGGACTTGCTGTTCCCAATGTGATTTAGCTCAAAGAAGAGTTTTGCGCTCCGAGGTTGAGTCGGGGTGGCGTTTGCTATGCCGCTATAAGTCCCCCTCAATCCCGGTGCGGATGCACCAATTGCAGTCGACAGGGGGTTTGAGTGACCGGGCAGTTCTTGAGAAAGATGGGGGCGCTTTCTGCAGCCGCAGTGGCTCTGGCCCCGGCTCTGGCCTCGGCGCAGGATCAATTCGGCGGCGGAACGGCGGGCCATCCCGTGCCTGGTCAGTTCCATCTCCAGCCTCCCGTCACGCCGATCATGGATTCCATCGTGGCCTTCCACGACGGGCCGCTGATGTGGGCCATCTCCTTCATCGTGATCCTGGTGCTCGTGCTGCTGGTCGTGGTGGCGGTGCGCTTCAATGCCAAGGCCAATCCGACCCCGGCCGGCTTCACCCACAACACCCTGGTCGAAATCCTCTGGACCGTCGCGCCCATCCTCCTGCTGATCCTCATCGCCATTCCGTCCTTCGGTGTGCTGACCGACCAGCTGGTGGTTCCCGATGGCCAGCGCAAATATCTCGGCTCCAACATCTTCTCCTTCGGCGAAGTCGAGGTTCCGGCGCCCGAGCTCACCATCAAGGCCACCGGCCAGCAGTGGTATTGGGACTATGAATATGTCGAGGACGAGGTCGGCTTCACCCAGCTTATGCTGCAGGAAGATGAGCGCCTGGCGACCAAGCCCGGTCAGCCGCGCCTTCTGGCGGTCGATAACGAGCTGGTCGTTCCGGTCGACACCACCGTGCGCCTGCTGGTGACCGCCGATCCGATCGGGGTGATCCACGCCTTCGCCGTGCCGTCCTTCGGCGTCAAGATCGATGCCGTGCCCGGCCGTCTCAACGAAACCTGGTTCAACGTGCGCGAGACCGGCATCTATTACGGTCAGTGCTCCGAGCTTTGCGGCAAGGATCACGCCTTCATGCCCATCGCGGTCCGCGTCGTGACCAAGGATGAATTCGCCACCTATATGGCGGCCTACAAGGCCGGCGACTATGCCGCCGGCAATGCCACGCTCGCGGCAGTGCAGTAAGAACTCGGGTCAGGGGATATAAAAATGGCAGACATCGCTCACCTCGAAGCCCACGCGACAGGTCACGACCACCATGCAGACGCTCATACGCCGACGGGCTGGCGTCGCTGGGTCTTCTCGACCAACCACAAAGACATCGGCCTGATGTATTTGTTCTTTTCCATCGCGGCCGGCGTCATCGGCGGCATCCTCTCTGGCTTCATGCGCATGGAGCTGCAGGAGCCCGGCATCCAGATTTTCCACGGCCTTGCGGCCATGGCCTATGGCGTGGAAGGCGGCGAGGCGCTCGACGCGGGCAAGCACATGTATAATGTGTTCACCAGCGCCCACGCCCTCATCATGATCTTCTTCGCGGTGATGCCGGCGACCATGGGCGGCTTTGCCAACTATTTCACGCCGCTGATGATCGGCGCGCCCGATACGGCCTTCCCGCGTATCAACAACATCGCCTTCTGGCTGTTGCCGCCCGCCTTCATCCTCCTGGTCCTGTCGCTCTTCTTCGAGGGCACCGGTCCCCAGGCGCTCGGGTTCGGCGGTGGCTGGACGGTCTATCCGCCCCTTTCCACCTCGGGCCACCCCGGCCCGGCCATGGATTTCGTGATCCTGTCCCTGCATATCGCGGGCATCAGCTCCATCCTGGGCTCGATCAACCTCATCACCACCATCTTCAACATGCGCGCCCCGGGCATGACGCTGCACAAGATGCCGCTTTTCGCCTGGTCCGTGCTGGTCACCGCCTTCCTGCTGCTGGTGTCGCTGCCCGTTCTGGCCGGCGGTATCACCATGCTGCTGACCGACCGTAATTTCGGCACCGCCTTCTTCCGGCCGTCCGAAGGGGGCGACCCGGTGCTGTTCCAGCATCTGTTCTGGTTCTTCGGGCACCCTGAAGTTTACATCATGATCCTGCCCGGCTTCGGCATGATTAGCCACATCGTCTCCACCTTCAGCCGCAAGCCCATCTTCGGCTACATGGCCATGGCCTATGCCATGGTGGCGATCGGCTTCGTCGGCTTCGTCGTGTGGGCGCACCACATGTTCACCACCGGCCTGAGCCTGGACGTGCAGCGCTATTTCGCCGTTGCCACCATGGTCATCGCCGTGCCCACCGGCATCAAGATCTTCAGCTGGATCGCCACCATGTGGGGCGGCTCCATCAGCTTCAAGGCTCCTATGCTCTGGGCTGTCGGCTTCATCTTCCTGTTCACCGTCGGTGGCGTGACCGGTGTTGTTCTGGCCAATGCCGGCGCCGACCGCTCGCTGCACGACACCTATTACGTGGTGGCGCACTTCCACTACGTGCTGTCGCTGGGCGCGGTGTTCTCGCTGTTTGCCGGCTGGTATTACTGGTTCCCGAAGATGTTCGGCTACATGTACAACGATACCCTGGCCAAGCTGCATTTCTGGACCATGTTCATCGGTGTGAACCTGATCTTCTTCCCGCAGCACTTCCTCGGCCTCGCCGGCATGCCGCGCCGCTATATCGACTATCCCGACGCGTTCGCCTTCTGGAACCGCATCTCCTCGATCGGCTACTACATCACCTTCGTGGCCATGGTGATCTTCTTCTATGCCACCTGGGAAGCCGTCCGGAAGAAGCGCCCGGCCGGTGACAGCCCGTGGGGTGTCGGCGCGACCACGCTGGAATGGACGCTGAGCAGCCCGCCGCCGTTCCACCAGTTCTCGACGCTGCCGCGGATCGACTCCGCCAACGCACACTAAACAGACCGGGCCGCGTTCGCGCGGCCCGCTTCCAAAGACCCAGAAGGCAAGGCCCGTGGCTTTCATCGACGACAGCAGGAACCTGACCGGCATGACCGGCGAAGCGCGCGTGGAGGATTACATCGCGCTGCTGAAGCCGAGCGTCATGCAACTGGTCGTGTTCACCGCCATTGTCGGCCTCGTCGTGGCGCCCGGCGGCATCAACCCGCTGATCGGCGTCATCGCCATCGTCTGCATCGCCATCGGGGCAGGGGCGTCCGGTGCGCTCAACATGTGGTATGACAGCGACATCGACGCCATCATGAGCCGCACGGTCAATCGCCCCATTCCGGCCGGGCGCATCACCCGCGAGCAGGCGCTGACCTTCGGGCTGGTGCTCTCGGCCCTGTCGGTGATGCTGCTGGGCCTCGCCACCAATTGGGTGGCGGCGGGCCTGTTGGCCTTCACGATCTTCTTTTATGCCGTCATCTACACGATGTGGCTCAAGCGCTCGACGCCGCAGAATATCGTCATCGGCGGCGCGGCCGGCGCTTTTCCCCCCGTGGTCGGCTGGGCCGCGGTGACTGGCGGCATCTCCTTTGAAAGCGTGGTGCTGTTCCTCATCATCTTCCTGTGGACGCCGCCGCATTTCTGGGCCCTGGCGCTCTACAAGCAGTCCGATTATGGCGCGGCCGGCGTGCCGATGATGCCCAATGTCGCGGGCAACGACTCCACCAAGGTGCAGATCTTCGCCTATACCCTGGTGCTGGCTGTGGCCTCGCTGCTGCCTTCTGTGTTCGGCTTTGCCGGCTGGGTCTATACCTTCGTGGCGGTGGTGACCGGCGCGTCCTTCAGCCTCCTGGCCTGGCGCCTGCTGCGCACCCGCGAGGATGTCGCCATGCGCAAGGCGGCCCGGGTGGTGTTCAACTATTCGCTGAGCTATCTGTTCATCGTCTTCCTCGCCTTCATGACCGATCATCTGCTGAACCGGTTCGGAGGGCTGGTGTCGTGAGCGCGCCCGACGAAATCCACGAGGTCAAGCCCGAGAGCCGTGAAGTCGCCGCTGCCCGCGCCAAGACCCGCCGGCGCCGCTCGATCGCCCTGGGCATCGCTTTGGCGCTCTTCACCATCACCTTCTACATGCTGACCATCGTCAAGATGGGCCCGGCAATCTTCGATCGGGCCTTGTGATGGTGGACGCAACCCATTCCAGCCCCGAGCCGCTCGTTGCCCGGCGCAATCGCCGCGTGGCGGTGATCGGCCTCTGCCTCGTCGCCAGCATGGTGGGCCTGGCCTATGCCGCGGTGCCGCTCTACCAGCTTTTCTGCCAGGTCACCGGCTTTGGCGGCACGCCGCAGCTCGCCACTGAGGCGCCGCGCGGCGTGATCGACCGCCAGATGACGGTGCAGTTCGATTCCAACGTCGCCAACGACCTGTCCTGGACGGTCAAGGCCGCCTCGGCCATCACCGACAATATCGGCGCGGTCGATACGGTCCATTACGTGGCAACCAACAATTCCGACAAGACGCTCACCGGCATGGCCGTGTTCAACGTCTCGCCGGAAAAGGCGGGCGTCTATTTCAACAAGATGGAATGCTTCTGCTTCACCGAGCAGACCCTGCAGCCCGGCGAAACCGTCGAGATGCCCATCGTGTTCTTCATCGATCCCGAGCTCGACAAAAACCACGAGCTCGCCACCATCAAAGAGATTACCCTCTCTTATACCTTCTACGCTTCAGACAACGGGGGAAGCTGACCATGGCTGGCATAGCCAAGAACCACGACTATCATATGGTGGAACCGAGCCCATGGCCGTTTGTCATGTCGGTTTCGGTGCTTGTCTTCGCCTTGGGCGCCATCTTCTGGATGCACCACTGGACCCCCTGGGTCTTTGCCATCGGCCTCGCCGGCGTGCTCTACACCATGTATGCGTGGTGGAGCGACGTGGTGAAGGAAGCCAATAACGGCGTCGACCACACCCCCGTCGTGCAGCTGCATCACCGTTATGGCATGATGCTGTTCATCACCTCGGAAGTGATGCTGTTCGTGGCCTTCTTCTGGGCCTATTTCGACGGCTTCTTCCGCTTCGACGACATCGAGCAATATGCGCGCGTCGCCGCCACCGGCGGACATTGGCCGCCGACCGGCGTCGAACTGTTCGATCCGTTCCACCTGCCGCTGTTCAACACGCTTCTGCTGCTCACCTCCGGCACCACGGTGACCTGGGCGCACCACGCCCTGCTGGAGAACGACCGGGAAGGCCTCAAATGGGGCCTGGTGCTGACGGTCCTGCTGGGCGCGGTGTTCACCTGCGTGCAGGCCATCGAATATAGCGAGGCGGGCTTCACCTTCGCCGGCAATCTCTATGGCGCCACCTTCTTCATGGCCACGGGCCTGCATGGTTTCCACGTCCTGGTGGGCACCATCTTCCTCACCGTCTGCCTGATCCGCGCCATTCGCGGCGACTTCACGCCCGAGCGCCATCTCGGCTTCGAGATGGCCGCCTGGTACTGGCACTTCGTGGACGTGGTCTGGCTCTTCCTCTTCGCCTCCATCTATGTGTGGGGCAGCTGGGGCGTGACGATCAGCCACTAGGGACAGCCCGGGCATGTATTTACGGGGCGCAGCCGCAAGCTGCGCCCCGATCCGTCTGGACGGCTGGATAGACCCCGGCGTCCGGCGCTACGGGATGAAACCAATATGAGCACGTCTGGCGCCCGGCCGATCATGAGCTGGGTTTTCATCGGTCTGATGCTGGCGCTGGCCGGCCTCTGCGTCTGGCTCGGCAATTGGCAGATGCAGCGCCTGGGCGAAAAGGAAGCCCTGATCGCCGCCGTCGAGCAGCGCATCCATTCCGACCCCATCCCCCTTCCGCCCGTGGCCGAATGGGAGCATCTGGACAGTGATGCGCTGGTCTTCCAGCCGGTGACGCTGACCGGCCGCTTCCGCTACAACCAGACCCTCACCGTCTTCACCAATCTTTCCAATGCGCGCGGCATCGCCTCCGGCCCCGGCTATTGGGTGATGACGCCTTTCGCCCTGGTCGATGGCGGCACGGTTTTCGTCAATCGCGGCTTCATTCCCCAGGCCTTCCAGGAGGCCGCCGTCACCGATGGTGAAGGGGGTGACGCGCTGGTGACCATCGATGGATTGCTGCGCGCGGGCGAGCATGCCGGCTTCATGACGCCCGATCCCAACACCTCGGACCGGATCGAATGGGTGCGCGACCCGCAGCGCCTCGCGGCCATGATCGACCCCGCCATGGCGCCAATCGCGCCCTTCTTCATCGATATGCCGGCGGGCGCGCCGGGCGAATTGCCACAAGGCGGCGAGACGATCCTGGAGTTTCCCAACAACCATCTGGGCTATGCCGTCACCTGGTATGGCTTTGCCATCGTGGCCGTGGTGATGCTGGCCTTCTGGGGGCGGCGCCAGTTCGCCGGCAGCCGCAACGATGGCTGAACTTGCGGTCCGCGCCTCGTTTGACTAGTTTGCACCAATTCTGAAAGGGCACTTCCCCAGAATGCAGTTCGTCTCCACACGGGGCCAGGCGCCCGTGCTCAACTTTTCTGACGCGGTTCTCGCCGGCCTGGCGGCCGATGGCGGCCTCTATGTGCCGAAAAGCTGGCCCCGCATCGAGGCGGCCGAAATCGCCGGCTTTGCCGGCAAGCCCTATGCCGATGTGGCCTATTCCATCATCAGCCGCTTCACCGGTGACGACATTGCCCCCGCCACGCTCAAGGCCATTCTCGATGAAGCCTATGCCGGCTTCCGCCACCCTTCGGTGACGCCGCTGGTCGAGCTGGCGCCCAATCATTTCCTGCTCGAGCTGTTCCATGGGCCGACCCTGGCCTTCAAGGACGTGGCCATGCAGTTCCTCAGCCGGATCATGGACCATATCCTGGGCGAGAGGGGACTCAAGGCCACCATCGTCGGCGCCACCTCGGGCGATACCGGCTCGGCTGCCATCGAGGCCTTCCGTGGCCGCGACACCACCGACATCTTCATCCTGCATCCCCAGGGGCGCACCTCGGCCGTGCAGCGCCTGCAGATGAGCACGGTGCTCGATGCTAATGTCCACAATATCGCGCTCCAGGGTACGTTTGACGACTGCCAGAACATCGTCAAGGCGATGTTCAACAACCATGGCTTCCGCGACCGGGTCCGCCTCTCCGGCGTCAACTCCATCAACTGGGGCCGCATCGTCGCGCAGATCGTTTATTACTTTGTCGCCGCCGTCTCGCTGGGCAGTCCGCATCGCAAGGTGAGCTTCACTGTGCCGACCGGCAATTTCGGCGACATCTTCGCCGGCTATTGCGCCCGCGCCATGGGCCTGCCGGTCGAAAAGCTGGTGATCGCCACCAATGCCAACGACATCCTGCGCCGCACGCTGGATACGGGCCGCTATGAAATGGCCGGGGTCGAGCCCACCATCAGCCCGTCCATGGATATCCAGATTTCGTCCAATTTCGAGCGCCTGCTGTTCGAGAGCGCTGGGCGAGACGCCGACGCCGTGCGGGCCATGATGGATGGCCTCAGGCAGTCGGGCGGCTTTGCCCTGCCCGAAGCGGCGCTCGCCGCTATTCGGCGCGACTTTGCCGCCGGCACCACCGATGAGAGCGCCACGCGCGCCACCATTGCCGCGACATTTTCCGCCTCGGGTTACCTGCTCGATCCGCATACCGCCGTGGGCGTGCATGTGGCCCAGGCGCATCTGGGCGCAACGCCCATGGTGACCTTGTCCACCGCTCACCCGGCCAAGTTCCCGGCGGCGGTGAAAGAGGCCTCGGGCATCGACCCGGCATTGCCGGGCTGGCTGGCCGATCTCTACCAGCGCGAGGAACGCCTCAGCGTCCTTGCCAACGACCAGAAGGCGGTCGAAGACTTCATTGCAGCGCGCACGCGCGCTGCCTGACGAATCGAGGGCCTCGTGGTCGCTCGACCGCCAGGCCTGTGAAGGAGCCTCGCGTGAGCGTTCAATCGACGACCCTCGACAATGGCATGGTGGTGCTGACCGATGACATGCCGCATCTGGAAAGCGCATCGCTCGGTGTCTGGGTAAAGGCGGGCGCGCGCAGCGAGCGCAAGGCCGAACATGGCATTTCCCATCTGCTCGAGCATATGGCCTTCAAGGGCACAAGATCGCGCACGGCCCTGCAGATCGCCGAGGCCATCGAGAATGTCGGGGGTGACCTCAACGCGGCCACCTCCATCGAGCATACCGGCTATTTCGCCCGCGTGCTCAAGGACGATGTGGTGCTGGCGGCCGACATCCTGTCCGACATCCTGCAGAATTCCCTGTTCGAGGAAGACGAGCTGACCCGTGAAAAGCAGGTCATCGTCCAGGAGATCGGCGCGGCGCGCGACAATCCCGACGACCATGTATTCGACCTCTTCCAGGAGGCGGCCTTCCCCACCCAGCCCATCGGCCGCACCATTCTGGGCACGGTGGATTCGGTGCGCGATTTTTCCGCCGACACCATCCGCAAATATATGAGCCGCAATTATGTGGGCGACCACATGGTGATGGCGGCGGCCGGCAATGTCGATCATGACGGGCTGGTCGAAGTGGCGCGCCAGCGCTTTGCCGATCTCAAGCCCAATGGCGCTCCCGCGCCGCAGCGGGCCGAATATCAGGGCGGCGAGGAGCGGCTGCTGTCCGATCACGAACAGGCCCATATCGTCATCGGTTTCGAGGGCCGCGCCTATAATTCCGACGGCTTCTACGCCGCCCAGGTGCTGGCCTCCATTCTGGGCGGGGGCATGAGCTCGCGGCTCTTCCAGGAAATCCGCGAAAAGCGCGGCCTGTGCTATTCGGTCTATTCCTTCCACTGGGCCTTTGCCGATAGCGGCGTGTTCGGCGTCGCCGCGGCGACGGGGGAGGACGAAGTATCCGATCTCGTGCCGGTGGTTCTGGACGAGCTCAAGCGCGCCACCCAGACCATTACCGACGAGGAAGTGGTGCGGGTGCGCAACCAGATCCGGGCGGGCCTGCTCATGTCGCTCGAAAGTCCCTCCGCCCGCGCCGGCCAGCTGGCCCGCCAGCAGATCCTGTGGGGGCGTCCTATCCCCATGGCCGAAACGGTGGAGCGCATCAACCGCATCACTGCCCAGCGCGTCCAGGAGGTGGCCGAGCAGATTTTCACCTCCGGCACCCCGACGCTGGCCGGCATCGGGCCCATCGGCAAGCTGGCCGATATCGGGGCCATAGGCGATATGTTGAAGCGTTAGGCATGCTCTGGCCCTGGTCGTCCCTGGCACCGCTGATTGCCCTGCAAGGCTCGGGCCTGCTGCTGCGCCTGCCGCAGATGGCCGATTATGCCGATTGGTACGCCCTGCGCAGCGCCAGCCGCGAATTCCTCCGCCCCTTCGAGCCGCGCTGGACCGAGGCCGATCTCAGCCGCCGCGTCTTTGCCCTGCGGGTGCGCCGCGCCCGGCAGGAGGCGGAGGAGGGGACCGATTATTCCTTTTTCCTGTTCGAGGGCGGTGTGCTGGTAGGGGGCATCACCCTGTCCAATATCCGCCGCCGCGCCGCCCAGTTCGTCACGCTGGGCTATTGGATGGGTGAAGCTCATGCCGGCAGGGGCCTGATGACCAAGGCGGTGGCGCTCTGCCTGCCCTTCGTCTTTGAAACGCTGGACCTGCACCGAATCCATGCCGCCTTCCTGCCCGGCAACATGGCCTCGCGCCGCGTTCTGGAAAAGAACGGCTTTGTGGAGGAGGGTTTTGCAGAGAAATATCTGCAAATCAACGGCCGCTGGGAAGACCATGTGCTCATGGGTTTGACCTGTGAGCGCTATGATATGGCGCGGTTCAGCGGGCGCCTGGCCTAGGTCTGTTGTTATTTGGCAACAGGGGGTCGGCCTTGTCGCCTGGGGCAATCCCCGCTACCAAAAGGCGCCCCGCCAAGAGGATGCCGTTTCGGTGTGCTGTCGCTGCCGTGACCTTGCCGGAATGCCGTCATAATGAAGCCTATCGCAGGATATACCCGCCCCTGATGCGTCATCTTCTTGCATTTGCGATGTCCGTTCTCGTCGCGCTGGCAGTCGTCTGGCCGACAGCCGCCTTCGAGGTCATTACCGTCCCCGAAGACGTCAATGCCATCAACCTCTCCGAGGTGATCGAGGTGCAGCCGGGCACCAATGGCCGCGTGCAGCTTTCGACCGCGCCCGGCGCCGACGGCATCATCCGGCGCATCGAGGTTCTGGCGAGTGAGCCCGGCACCAATCCCAGCTTTGCCCTGTTCGCCCTGCGCAATGAGAGCGACCAGCAGATCGAGCGGCTCCTGGTGGCCCCCTTTTTCCGCCTGCCGGGCTCGGGCATCTTCCAGCCCGATCTGGGCGATGATCGCCTGCAAACGCTGACGCCAAGCGCCGGCATCCGGCCGGTGCGGCTGACCGACAGCGAAGCCGATGTCTATGAGGTGACGCTGGACCCCGGCGCGACGGTGACCTTCGTCGCCGAACTGGTGGGAACTGACCTGCCCGAGCTCTATCTCTGGCAACCCAATGCCTATCGCGACTACGTCAACTCCTTCACCCTGTTCCGGGGCGTGGTGCTGGGCGTGGCCTCGCTGGCGGCTATTTTCCTCACCATCATGTTCGTGGTGAAGGGCAGGGGCGTGTTCCCTGCCACGGCGGCCTTTGCCTGGGCGGTTCTGGTCTATCTGCTTATCGATTTCGGCGTTCTGGGGCGGGTCCTGGGCCTGCCGGCGGGGGGCGTGCAGCCGCTGCGCGCCGCTGCCGAGGCCGGCATAGCCACGACGCTGGCAGGGTTTCTCTTCATCTATCTCAACCTTCATCGCTGGCATCTGCGCTTCGTGCATCTGGCGCTGGGGCTGGCGGCGCTGTTCCTGGCGCTCTTCGCCTTCGCCTTCTTCCAGCCGGCCATCGCCGCCACCATCGCCCGGCTGGTGCTGGTGCTGCTGGGGCTTTCCGGTTTCTTCCTCATCCTGCTCCTGGCCTTGCGCGGCTATGACCGCGCCGTGCTGCTGGTGCCGACCTGGATCATTTTCATCGCCTGGCTGTTCTATTCCTGGCTGGTGGTGTCGGGGCAGGTCTCCAACGACGTGGCCCAGCCGGCGGTTGGCGGCGGGCTCGTCCTGATCGTCATGCTGCTTGGCTTCACCGCGGTGCAGCATGCCTTTTCCGAAGGACAGGTTACTATCGGCACCCTTTCCGAGGTCGAGCGGCGCGCGCTGGCTCTCACCGGCTCGGGCGACTTCGTCTTCGATTGGAACATCGAGCGCGACCGCGTGACCGTCAGCGAGGAACTGGCCACGCGGCTGGGCGAAAAGCGCGGCGCCCTGCGCGGCGCCATCAAGCGCTGGCTCGACCGCGTTCATCCCGATGACCGCGACCGTTTCCGCACCGCCTTCGACACGCTGGTGGAATTGCGGCGCGGCAAGGTCTCTGCCGATATGCGCATTGCCAGCCACGACGGCAGCTATCGCAGCTTCCGCATGCGGGTGAAACCCGTTCTGGGCGGCGATGGCCAGGTGAACCGCATCGTCGGCACCTTGCAGGACGTCACCGAGGACCGGGCGGCGCGCGAGCGCCTGCTGCACGACGCCGTGCATGACAGCCTCACCGGCCTGCCCAACCGGCAATTGTTCCTCGACCGGCTGGAGCGTGCGCTGGTGCGTGCCCGCACGCCGGGCGGCATCAAGCCGGCCGTGTTCCTGATCGACATTGACCGTTTTACCGAGCTTGAGGAGCGCATCGGCCACTCAGCTGCGGATTCGGTGCTGCTGGCCATTTCGCGGCGTATTTCCCGCATCATGCGGCCGCTCGACACCGTGGCGCGCGTCACCGGCGACCAGTTTGCCGTGATCCTGGCCTCCGAACAGGCCGCCAGCAAGATTGCCGAAACCGCCGAGCAGATCCGCAAGGCGCTCAAGGCCCCGTTCAATTTCGGCGACCGCGACCTGACGCTCTCGGCCTCCATCGGCGTCACCATTTACGACAGCAATCCCGCCGGCGCCGCCGACGTGCTGCGCGACGCCGAACTGGCGATGTATTACGCCAAGCGCCTGGGCGGAGACCGCATCGAAGCCTATCGCGCTTCGGCCCGCTCCATCGCCGCCTATAACCGCGCCAGCGAGGAGGACCTTGAGCGCGGCATGAAGCAGGGCGAATTGCATGTGCAGTTCCAGCCCGTCACCGACATCCAGACCGGCCAGATTGTCGGCACCGAGGCGCTGATGCGCTGGAACCACCCGACGCGCGGCGCCGTCAATCCCGAGGAGTTCGTGCCGCTGGCCGAGCGCTCGGGGCAGATCGAGAAGCTGGGACGGCTTGCCTTCGAGCAGTCGGCGGCGCAGGCGCGCGACTGGATGACGACGCTCGGCCTGCCCGAGGACTTCTTCATCTCGGTCAATCTTTCGCCCACGCAACTGGCCACCGAAACCCTGCTCAACGACATGCGCAGCCTCGTCAGCCAGAACAAGGAACTGGCGCGGCACCTCAAGCTCGAAATCACCGAAAGCCAGGTGATGAGCAATCCCGAGCACTCCGCCTATATGCTGCAGGCGCTGCGCAGCCTGGGGCTGGGGCTGGCGCTCGACGATTTCGGCACCGGCCATTCATCGATGAGCTACCTGCACCGCTTCCCCTTCGACACCATCAAGATCCCGGCCAATTTCGTCACCATGAGCGAGGGCGGCGGCATCGCCCATACGCAGGCGCCGATCATCAAGGCCATCGTGGCGCTGGCGGCCGATCTCGACATGATGGTCATTGCCGAAGGAGTGGAGACCCAGGAGGAAATCGAGCGGCTGCGCCAGCTCAATTGCCGTTATGCGCAGGGCTTTGCCTTCGGGGCGGCGATGACTGGAGCGGAATTCGGCCGCAAGCTGGCGGCCCAGCTTGGCCGCTAGGGCGTTTCCAGCAAAAGTGGCCACGGTTTCGCGGCTTGGAAACGCGGCGAAACAAAGACTTGGGCCATTTCCCTGTTTCAACGAAACAGGGACATGGTCTAGGCGTGGCCGGCGTCCGGGCTGAGCGAAGCCCTCGTGATGCGCAGGCTGGCCAACGCGGCCTCATAACGGTCTTCCACCGGGGTTTCGAACACCAGTTGCTCGGAAAAAGGCGCGGTCAGCCAGCCATTGCCGACGATCTCGTCTTCCAGTTGCCCCGCGCCCCAGCCGCAACAGCCCAGCGCCAGAAGCGAGGCGCGCGGCGCCGGCCCGAAGGCCATGGCGCGCAGCACGTCCAGCGTGGCGGTGAGGCTGACGCCCTCGGTTACCGGATAGGTGTTGCCGCTCTGGTAGTCGGACGAATGCAGCACGAAGCCGCGCCCTTTTTCCACCGGCCCGCCACGCATCACCGAGCGGCTGCGAATGGTATCGGGCAGGCGGATGACCGCATCGGGATCGCCCAGGTCGAGTTCGTCCAATATGTCGGCGAAACGCAGATTGGCCAGCTCGTGATTGACCACGATGCCCATGGCCCCGTCGGTGCTGTGGCCCACCAGCAGGATGACGCTTTCGATGAAGCGTTCATCCGCCATGTCGGGCATGGCCACCAGGAATTGTCCTTCGAGCGATTTCATGCCGGCAATTCTAGCCATGCTTGCGCGCTCATGCAAAGTTAAGCAGCCTCAAAGCCGATCACTTCACGAAGGCCTGATGGCTCCCGGGCTGTTGTCTCGGGCCATCCTCAGCTAGTTCCGGGTCATGCGTTCCTTTCTCGTCCTTTTCAGCCTGGTTTCCCTCTCCCTGCCGGCCTGGGCGGCCGAGACGGCATGGGTGGATGTCGCCCCCCAGGTCCGCCTGCGCCTCATCAGCAGCGGCGAGATCAAGCCCGATGGCACGGCGCTGATCGGGCTGGAAGTCGATATGCCGCAGACGATCAAGACCTATTGGCGCGTGCCCGGCGATACCGGCTTTCCTGCCGAGCTGGATTTCTCCCGCTCCAGGGGCGTGATGGCGCATACCATCCTCTGGCCCTACCCCACCCGCGAGAAGACCCCCGAATATCTCGACCACGTCTATTTCGGCCCGGTGGTGCTGCCGGTGGAGCTAAAGGTCTCCGAAGCGCCATGGGTCGAGCTCGATGTCGTATTGGGCATCTGTTCGGACATTTGCGTGCCGGCCCAGGCCCGTTTCGCCTTCGATCCCGTCGAGGCCGGGCCGGACAGGGTCAACGGCCTGCGCCTGCGCCAGGCGCTGGCCGAGGTGCCGCTCGATTGGCCGGAGGACGCCGAGCCCATCGGCGAGGTGGCGCTGGATGCGGACGAGGCCAGACTGGCGGTGCGGCTCCTCGATCCCCGCGTGGACCCGAGCACGCTCATTGCCGCGACATCATCGGGCACTCCGCTTTTCGGCACGCCGCAAAAAAGCCCGGAAGCCGACCTAATGCTCATCCCCGTTCTGGGCGGCAGCGACGAGAGCGATCTGGAAGGGCAGGAGGTGACCCTGACCTTCCTCACCGAATCGGGAGCCTTCGAGGTGACCCGACAGATCGAGCGCGCGCCGGAGCAGTGAGGGGCAGGCGGGGGAAACGGCCTTTTGGCCTTGTCGGCGGGCGCAAAGCCGCATATCCCGGTTGCAGATCAAAGATAAGAAAGTGCCGCCGCCCGGTGGCCGTGATGATGGGGCAATCCATTTATGATCGAACGTGGTAGTCCGGTTCCCTCGGTGAAGGTGAAACTCGTCAACGCCGATGGGGCGGCCGACACCACCAGCGATGCCGCGCTGGGTCAGGGCCTCGTGGTGTTCTTCGCCGTGCCGGGAGCCTTTACGCCCACTTGCCACCTCAATCATCTGCCCGGCTTCCTTGGCAATGAGGCCAAGCTGCGCGCCGCCGGCGTCGACCGCATCGTCTGCGCCGCTGCCAACGACGCCCATGTGATGAAGGCCTGGGCCGAAGCCTCCGGCGCCCTGGGCAAGATCGATTTTCTGGCCGATGGCAATGCCGAGCTGGCCGAGGCCCTGGGGCTGAGCAAGGACTATACCGGCTCGGGCATGGGCAAGCGCTTCACCCGCTCGGCCCTGCTGATCCGCGACGGGGTTGTGGAAGGCGTGTTCCTCGAGGACGCTCCGGGCGTGACGGCGACCGGCGCACCTGCCATTCTGATGGCGCTCGAAGCCGCCAAGAGCTAGTGTCCGCGTCGGGAGATCGCCTTATGAATACGTCCATTTCGCTGATGCTGCGCCTTTCCGCCACCTGCGCCCTTGCGGGCACGCTGGCGGCCTGTTCCATGGGCGGGCTGTTCGGTGGCGGCAATTCGGCCCAGAACCAGCAATTGCAGAACGCCACGGCCACGCCCGCCGCCGTCGCCCAGGCACAGACCAATGCCCTGCCGGCAATCGCCACCCAGTGTCCGCCCATCCGCGTGCGCCCCGGCTCCGAGGCCATGTTCTATTATGGCAATGGCCGCACCGGCGATCCCAAGGCGCTGCAATATCAGGGCGTCATCGACGAGACCTCGCGCAATTGCGTGGTGTCCAACGGGCTGATTACCGTCAATATGGGCGTGGTCGGCCGTGTGCTGCTCGGCCCTGCCGGCACTCAGAGCTCGGTCAATGCCCCCATCCGCTTTGCCGTGGAGCGGGACGGGCAGGCCGTGTTCTCGCAGAAATACACCATTCCCGTCGCCCTGGCGCAGCCGGCCCGTTCCGCCGAGTTCGTCAAGGTATTGGATAACGTCGCCATTCCCTATCTGGGCGGCGAGGACATCACCATCTGGGTCGGCTTCGACACCAAATAAACTAGATCCATAACACTGTTTCTCTGAAACAGTGTTATGGATCTAAGTCTTTGTTTTGTCGCGTTTCCGAACCGAAAAACCGTTACCACTTTTGCTGGAAACGCTCAAAAGGGCCGCCGTGGCGGCCCTTTTGGTTTATTCGGCAGCCCGGGGCATGGCCTCGGGCTTTTCCCATTTGAGTATCGGCAGGCGCGCTGCCCGCGTCTCATCGAGGCGCCGGCGCGGCGCCTTGAGCGGCGCGGCGGTGAAGCGCTCCACCTTGCCGGCCCTGGCGTCTTCCGCCAGCTCCAGCATGACGTCGCAGAAGCTGTCGAGCGTTTGCCGGCTTTCGCTTTCAGTGGGCTCGACCAGCATGGCGCCATGCACCACCAGCGGGAAATACATGGTCATGGGGTGGAAGCCCTCGTCGATCAGCGCCTTGGCGAAATCGAGCGTGGTGACGCCTGTGCCCTTGAGGAAATTGTCGTCGAACAGGGCCTCGTGCATGGCCGGATGATCGGGGAAGGGTACAGAAAAGACATGCTGCAACCGCGCCTTGACGTAATTGGCGTTGAGCACCGCGTCTTCTGCCGCCTGCGCCAGCCCGTCGCGGCCATGGCTCAGCATATAGGTGAGCGCCCGCACATACATGCCCATCTGGCCGTGGAAGGCGGTGACCCGGCCCAGGGCATTGTCTTCTGCATGCTCGACCAGGTCCAGCCCCGCCGCGCCCTTGCGGATGAAGGGCACCGGCGCGAAAGGGGCCAAGGCGGCGGAAAGCACCACCGGGCCGGCGCCGGGACCACCCCCGCCATGGGGCGTGGAGAAGGTCTTGTGCAGGTTGATGTGCATGGCGTCGATCCCCAGATCGCCGGGCCGCACCACGCCCATGATGGCGTTGAAATTGGCGCCATCGCAGTAGAAGAACGCCCCGGCGGCGTGCACCGCCTCGGCGATCTCGATCACCTGCGGCTCGAAAAGGCCACAGGTATTGGGGTTGGTCAGCATGATCGCCGCCACCTCGGGCGAGAGAGCGGCCTTCACCGCCTCCACATCCACGGTGCCATCGGCACGAGCGGGAACGGCCCGCACGGAATAGCCGAGGAACGCGGCGGTGGCCGGATTGGTGCCATGGGCGCTTTCGGGCACCAGCACCACGGTGCGGTGCGCCTCGCCCCGCGCTTCCTGCGCCGCCTTGACGGCCATCATGCCGAGAAGCTCGCCATGGGCGCCGGCCTTGGGCGAGAGGGCCACGGCGGCGGTGTTGGTGAGCGCCATCAGCCAATGGCTGAGCTCCTCCATCATCTCAAGCGCGCCCTGAACGGTGGAGACCGGCTGGAGAGGATGAATGTCGGCAAAGCCCGGCAGCCGCGCCATTTTCTCGTTGAGGCGCGGATTGTGCTTCATCGTGCACGACCCCAAGGGATACATGCCGCCATCGATGGAGAGGTTGAGGCGGGAGAGGCGCACATAGTGGCGCATGGCCTCGGGCTCGGTGAGCCCGGCTAAATCAAGCGGCGTCTTGCGCCCGAAGCCGCCCAGGCGGTCCGTTGAGATGTCCACTTCGGGCAGGTCGACGCCGGAATGGTTGGTGTCGCCGATTTCGAACAGCAGCGGTTCGTCGGGGAGAAGCGCCGAACCGGTGACGGGGGCGGCGGCTGTGCCGATACCGGTGGGGCGGCCTTGCGTGTTCATGCTCATGCCAGTTCCTCCGTAAGGGCAGCGGCCAGCGCGGCGATGTCGCCGTCGCTGGTGAGTTCGGTGGCGGCGAGGACGATGAGATTGGCGACACTCGGATCGTCAGGCAGCAACCGGCTTGCCGGCACCCCCGCCAGAATGCCGCGCCGCGCCAGTCGCTCGACCAGAGCCGCAGCGGGCTGGGGCACGCGAATGGTCATCTCGTTGAAGAAGGTCCCGTTGAGCACGCTCACGCCCGGAACCGCCGCCAGCGCATCGGCCAGCTTGCAGGCATTGGCATGGTTGAGGCGGGCAAGGCGGGTAAAGCCGGCTTCGCCCAGAAGCGACAGATGAATGGAAAAGGCCAGGGCGCAGAGCCCGGAATTGGTGCAGATGTTGCTGGTGGCCTTTTCGCGGCGGATATGCTGCTCGCGGGTGGAAAGCGTCAGCACGAAGCCACGCCGCCCCTCGGCATCGACCGTCTCGCCGCACAGGCGCCCCGGCATCTGGCGGATGAATTCCTTGCGCGTGGCCATGAGCCCGAGATAGGGCCCGCCGAAATTGAGCGCGTTGCCGAGCGATTGGCCCTCGGCCACCACGATATCGGCCCCCAGCGCGCCGGGCGCTTCGAGCAGGCCCAGCGAGACGATTTCCGTCACCACCACGATCAGCAGGGCGCCCTGGGCGTGGGCGGCGTCGGCCGCAGCCTGGAGGTTGCGCAGATGGCCGTAGAAATCGGGAGTCTGGATGACGATGGCGGCGGTGGTGGCGTCGATGTGGTCGAAAATATCGCCTTGGCCCTCAGGGGAGGGAGAGAGGCACACCAGATCGGCATCGTCCTTGAGATAGGCCTTGACCACGTCGCGGTAATGCGGATGCAGCCCCCCCGAGAGCACGATCTTGTCGCGCCGGGTCAGTCGCCGGGCCATCAGCACCGCCTCGGCCGTGGCGGTGGAGCCGTCATAAAGGCTGGCATTGGCCACATCCATGCCGGTGAGCTTGGCCACCTGGGTCTGGAACTCGAACAGCATCTGCAGGGTGCCCTGCGAGATTTCCGGCTGATAGGGCGTGTAGGCGGTGAGCCATTCCGAACGCTGGATCAGATGGTCGACCGTGGCCGGAACGTGGTGGCGATAGGCCCCGGCGCCGATGAAGAAGGGGCCGTCTCCCCCGGCATGGTTCTTGCCGGCGAGGGCGCGCATATGCGCCTCGACGCTGAACTCGGGCTGATGGTCGGGCAGGTCGAGCGTGAAGCTCCGGAACGCCGATCGCGGCACGGCGCTGAACAGCGCCTCGATATTGGCGGCGCCGATGACGCCGAGCATATCGGCCCGTTCGGTAGCGGAATGGGGGAGATAGCGCATGGCGGCCCTTACTTGGTCATTTCGGCATAGGCGGCGTCATCGAGCAGGCCATCAAGCTCGGAAGCGTCGCTGATGGCGAGCTTGAACATCCAGCCGCCGGCGGTTGGGTCCTGATTGATAAGGCCGGGTTCGCCCGACAACGCCTCGTTGACCTCGGTGACGGTGCCCGAGACCGGAGCATAGATTTCCGAGGCGGCCTTGACCGATTCGACCACGGCGGCCTCGTCGCCCTTGTTGAGCACCTTGCCTACGGCAGGCAGCTCGACGAAGACGATGTCGCCCAACTGCTCCTGGGCAAACCGGGTGATGCCGACAATGCCGGTCGAACCCTCGACGCGGATATATTCGTGGTCAGGGGTGAATTTGGTGGTCATGACGGATCCCTCAACTGGATTGGGTCTTGCGGAAATAGCGATGTGGAACGAAAGGCGTCGGCACCACCTCGGCCGGCTGGGCGCGGCCACGCACCGAAACCTGCAATCTGGTGGCGGGCTCGGCCTGGCCGGGCGGCACGAAGCCCATGGCGATGGCCTTGCCCAGCGTCGGGGCAAAGCCGCCGCTGGTGACCACGCCAATGGGCGTTCCGGCGCCATCAAGGATTTCAGCGCCTTCCCGCGCAGGAGCGCCATCGACCAAAAGGCCGATGCGGATGCGGCTGGGCTGACCCTCGCGCTCGGCCAGGATGCGGGCGGCGCCGGGGAAATCGGCCACCTCGCGGCGGCGCTTGGATAGGGCAAAGCCCAGCCCGGCCTCGATGGGCGACACGGTTTCATCGAGGTCATGCCCGTAAAGCGGCAGGCCGGCCTCCAGCCGCAGGCTGTCGCGCGCGCCCAGGCCCGCCGGCCTGACGCGCGGATCGGCCACGAGCCTGTCCCAAAGCGAGGAGGCGAAATCGGCGGAGCAAAGCAGCTCGAACCCGTCCTCCCCGGTATAGCCGCAACGCGAGACGATGATGGTCTGCCCATTGAGATCGAAGGGGCGGTAGGTCATGAAACCCAGCTCGGCCACGCCCGGGAGGAGGGCGGAGAGCACATTCACCGCCTCGGGACCTTGCAGGGCGAGGAGCGCTCCGTCATCGGCGCGGGTGAGCTTGGCTTTGCCGCCGGCGGCAGCGGCAAGGCGGGCGAAATCGCTCTCCTTGGTGCCGGCATTGACGACAATGTAGAGCGAGCCGGGAAATTTCGGCGAGCGGCCGATCATGAGATCGTCGAGAATGCCGCCGGTCTCGTTGAGCAGCAGCGTGTAGCGGATCTGGCCCGGCTTCAGCCCGGCAATGTCGCCGCAAACCAGCGGCTCGACCATGGCCGCAATGGCGGCGTGATCGGCTTCGGCATCGCCGCTGGGCTCGTTCAGCACCAGAAAGCTGGGGCCCATATGGCTGACATCGAAGAGGCCCGCGCTTTCGCGGGTCCATTTGTGCTCGGCCATGATGCCGGTGGCGTATTGCACCGGCAGGCTGTAGCCGGCGAAGGGCACCATGCGGCCGCCGGCGGCGGTGTGGCGCGAAAAAAGCGGCGTGGTCTTGAGGTCTTCGGCTGAGGTCTGGGCCATCAACGCATCCCGGAAAGTGAACAGGCGGCACGACTAGGTCCGCCTTGCGGCGGGTTTCGCGCCCCCTCTGTCCTCATCACCTGAGAGATTTCCCGGCTGAGCGCCGGTTGCTCCTTCGGTGGGGCTCGGCCTGGGCCTGCCCGCTTTCCAGAGTTCGTTCCGTCTGCGGTCCTTTTGCCTGAGAGTTTCCGGGGCGGTTGCTCCTTCGGCGCCGGAGATATCCGATCTCTCCCGCAGTGGCGGCAAGATGAGCGAGATTTGGGATGCCGTCAATCGCGCCGGTGACGGCGCAAAGAAAAAGGCGGGCACAACGGCCCGCCTTGATGGATTTGGGGGGAAAGGCGCCTCAGTTGAGGCGGTTGCCCACATCGGCAATGGCCTGATCGACCACCTGGCCGCCCTTCTTGCCCATCTCCTCGGTCAGCACCAGGCGGGCCGCCTCGATGGCCAGATCGGCGGAACGGGCGCGCACCTCGGCGACGGCCTGGGCCTCGGCCTGCGCGATCTTGTCTTCCACGGCCTTGGTGCGGCGGGCGACGAGATCGGTGAGGGACGCCTGGGCCTCGGCGGTGAGGCGGGTGGCCTCCTCGCGGGCAGCGGTGATGATGCCTTCGGCCTCGGCCTCGGCGGCAACGCGCTTCTGCTCATATTCGACCAGAAGGGCCGCGGCTTCCTCGCGCAGCTTCTTGGCTTCGGCCAGGTCGCTGGCGATCTTGGCGATCTGGGTGTCCAGCATCTTGGCGATGATCTTGTGGACGCCGAAATAGAGCGCCATCGCAAGGAAGATGACGAGGGCGACGGTGGCGTAGAAGCTGTTATCGAGCCATTCCATCCCGGTTACTCCTTGCTCGCCTTGGCCACGGCGGCCTTGACGCTGTCGGCGGCAACATCGCCCACAAGCTGGCTGACCACGGTCTGCGCCGTCTCGGTGGCGATTTCATCCACGTGATTGAGCGCCTCGGCCTTGGTGCCGGCGATGCGGGCCTCGGCCGCGCTCACCTTGGCGGCAAGGTCGGCCTCGACGCTGGCGCGCTTGGCGGCCAGATCGGCCTGGATGCCGTCACGGGTCTCGTTGGCGATGCCTTGGGCCTTGGCCTTGGCCTCGGCCAGCGCCGTCTCATAGGCGGCGATGGCAGCGTCGGTCTTCTGCTGGGCCTGGTCGGCGGCAGCCAGATCGGCGTCGATGATGGCCTTGCGGTTGGCAAGGATGCCGTCGATGCGGGGCAGGGCAACCTTGCTCATCAGCACATAGAGCGCGCCAAAGGTGATGGCGAGCCAGAGGAGCTGGCTGGGGAAGGTGGCCGGGTCGAAGGGCGGGAACACGCCCGAACCATGATCGCCGCCATGCGCTTCGGTGGTGGCATGGGTGTCGGCGGTCGGGTCGGCATGCAGCGCATCGGCAGCGCCATGAGCGCCATCGACTTGGCCTTCGGCCGGGGTTTCCGCCTCTTGGGCGTAGGCTTGCGTAACCATCAGCGAGAGGTCCCGTTAAATCCGGTCAACCGGCTAGAGGGCCGGAAAAGAGCGCGCAGCCGGAACAGGCCCGGCTGCGGAAGATCGCGGATCGCGCCGAAATCAGGCGACGAACAGCAGGATCAGGGCAACCAGGAACGAGAAGATGCCCAGAGCTTCGGTCACGGCGAAGCCGAAGATCAGGTTCGAGAACTGGCTGGGAGCGGCGGACGGGTTGCGCAGGGCGCCCGACAGGAAGTTGCCGAAGATGTTGGCCACGCCCATGGCGGCGCCAGCCATACCGAAACAAGCAATACCGGCACCAATGAACTTCGCGGCTTCAGCTTCCATTTTGTAGTCCTTTCAAAGCGAGATATTCGCGGGGGTTTTCTGGCGGAAAATCCCGCCGTGAACTGGTGTCTTAGTGAGACGGGTGGATCGCGTCGTTGAGGTACATGCAGGTGAGCACCGCAAAGACATAGGCCTGAACCGCACCGACGAGAAATTCCAGGCCGGTGAGGGCGATGGCCATAATCAACGGCAGCGCCGACCCAAGAATGCCCAGGAAACCGAGGCTGCTCATGGTGACGATGAAGCCGGTGAAGACTTTGAGCGTGATGTGGCCGGCCAGGATATTGCCGAACAGACGCACGGAAAGCGAAATCGGGCGGCTCATGAACGAGATGAACTCGATCGGCGCCACGATGGGCAGGATATAGCCGGGCACGCCCGAGGGAATGAACAGCTTGAGGAATTTCGGGCCGTTCTTGACGAAGCCGTAGATCACCACGGTGAGGAAGACCAGCATCGAGAGCGCGAAGGTGACGATGATGTGGCTGGTGACGGTGAAGAAATAGGGCACCATGCCCAGCATGTTGGCCACGAAGATGAAGGTGAAGAGCGAAAACACCAGCGGGAAGAACTTCATGCCCGCCGTGCCGGCCGCACTGCGCACCATATTGGCCACGAACCCGTAAAGCAGCTCGGCCACGAGCTGGGCCCGGCCCGGAACCACGCTTTTGGCGCCGGTGGACAGGATCATGTAGAGCGAGACGATCGCCACCGTGGCCACCATGAACAGGGCCGAATTGGTGAAGGCGAAGGTGACCCCGCTGCCCTCGGTGCCGTCGCCCCCGAGGGTGAACAGCTTGGCAATGTCATAGATGACAAACTGGTGGATCGGGTCAGTACCGGCCATGGAGCCCTCTAAGCGTCATCATTGTCATCTTCGTCCTGCTCGTCGGGCCCCAGATCGGACCCCGGCGGGGCAGGCGAAGCGGCATTCATCTGCGCCACCACGCGGGTGACATTGAGTATTCCAGCGGCAAAGCCCATCAACAGCATGACGAGCAAGCCCCAGGGGCTGGTCCCCAGGCCAAGATCGATGAGATAGCCGATAACGGCCCCCACCAGGATCGCGGCGATGAACTCGGTGCCGATGCGCAACCCGCGCCCCAGTCCGGTCATCTCCTGGGAGGCATCCCTCGAGGCCCTGTTGTCCTCGATCTCGCGCTCCCGCTTGGCCGAGGCGATGCGCGATGCAAGATCCCGCGTCACCTCCCGAGCGCCATGCTGCTGGCCCTGGTTGTCCTGCGGTTTTGCCATCCGCTCACTCCCCCGGCCGGCCCATTTTCGGGTCTTCCCCGGGCGCCCTTATCAAGTCGCGCGCAACATAGTGGTGGGGATTTGGAGTGTCAAGACGAGCGTCTGGGCGATAAGACCTTGATTTTCAATGGAGAATTTGCGCCAGCCGAGGGTGCGGCATGCTGTCCACAGCCAATATGGCCAAGTCGTGGCGGGCAGGGACAGATTCCCGGCATGGCAAAGCGCCGCCTTTATGCGGTTATCGAGCGATGGTGGCGAGACGTCCGTCCCGATATTGAGTTTTAGTATTGAGACGGAAATCTCGCCACCATGCCGGGATTTTTCACGGGTCGGGCATGGCGGGCCCTCTCGACCCTAGCAGCACACATTTCCCCCGCGCACCGGGAGCGACCTCCCGGCCCTGGCTGTCCCCGTGCTCATCACTCGTCATGATCGCGCTCTGGCACGGGCGATGGGGAAAGAATGACATGGGGACGAGGGGCGGGGATAAGTTTGTTGGGGGAGCGCAATGCTGGTCGCAACCCCGATGTCATCCCGGCCTTGCGCCGGGATCCATCCTGGGATGGCAGGAGCGGCACTCTTTCAGGATGGGCCCCGGCTCAAGGCCGGGGCGACAGGGGGTGGTGGGTGGAGAACTCTCAGGGAACGAAGCGCGGTGCGGGGTCATTTCTCCTATAGCCACAAACAGCAAGGAGCCTGGGAAATGTCTGTAACCCGCGAAATTCACGCCGGCGTGCCGGAGGAAGAGATCAAGATCGTGGTCAATTCGCTCTATCTGTCCATGGGCTTCCTGCTCAACCGCATCGAGCAGCTCAGCGGCACCCAGGCGGCGGCCGAAGCGCGCGAAGCGCTGATCGAAGGCCTCAAATACGGCAATGTCGACATGGCCGTGCTGGAAGACCGCAAGACCTTCGACTTCGTGGTGTCGGTGGCTGAAAGATTGCCGGTTCCCGGCGCCGCCGAAGCCGCCGCGTAAGGGGTTATCCCGCGTCGCGGAAACTTTCCGCCGTGGTGAGGTCCACCGACACAAGCTGGCTGACGCCGCGCTCGGCCATGGTGACGCCGAAGAGCCGATCCATGCGGCTCATGGTGATGGGATTGTGGGTGATGACCATGAAGCGCGTATTGGTGCGCTGGCGCATGCTGTCGAGCAGATTGCAGAAGCGCTCGACATTGGCGTCGTCCAGCGGCGCATCGACCTCGTCGAGCACGCAGATGGGCGCGGGATTGGTGAGAAAGACCGCAAAGATCAGGCTCATGGCGGTGAGCGCCTGCTCGCCGCCGGATAATAGCGTCATGGTCTGCGGCTTCTTGCCCGGCGGGCGGGCGATGATCTCGAGGCCCGCTTCCAGCGGATCGTCGCTTTCGACGAAACTCAATTCGGCGGTGCCGCCGCCGAACAGCGAGGTGAACAGCTCCTGGAAGAAGCCGTTGACCTTGACGAAGGCTTCATTGAGCCGGGCGCGCCCCTCGCGGTTGAGCGAGGCGATGCCGGTGCGCAATTTGGCGATGGCCTCGATCAGGTCATCCTTGTCCTTGACCATGAGGTCGAGCTTTTCCTGAACCTCGACCGCCTCGCGCTCGGCGGATAGATTGACCCCGCCCAGCCGCTCACGCTCGGCCTTGAGCCGGTCGAGCTTCTGCTCGGTGGCCGCTTCGGGCGGCAGCGCCTCTTCGGGGCGGATGCCGGAGGCTTCCAGCGTTTTGCCGGCCGGAATGCCCAGGGATTCCTCGATCTGCCGCTCGATCTGCTGGCGCTGGGCGATAAAGCCCTTGCCGCGCTCCTCGATGCGGGTGAGCTCGATCCGCGCATTGGAAAGGGCGTCGCTGGCGGTCTTGAGGGCGCGGTCGGCCTCGCGCCAGCCGGTCTGGGCGGCGTTGAGCGTATCGCCGGCTTCGCGATGCTCGCGCTGGGCCTGCTCGATCCGCTCGTCCAGCTCGGCGCGGCGGGCGGCGAAATCGTCCGGCGTGGCGCTGACGCCGGCCAGTTGCGCCGAAACTTCGGCCTGCCGCTGGTCGAGCGTGGCCAACTGGGCCATGGCGCCATCCCGACGGCGCTGCCAGCTCTGCGCGTCGCGGGAAAGCTGGGCAAGGCGACTGTCACGCATGCGCGCCGCGGTTTCAAAGCTGCCCAGCCTGAGCCGGGCCTGCTCGGCTTGCTGGCGCGTCTGAGCGAGCGCAGCCTGCAGGGCTTCGGCGGTGCGCGCGGCGTCTTCTTCCGGCCCGGCCTCGGCCAGGGCGCGGCTGGCCTCGTCATGGCTGGCCTCGGCTTCGGCAAGGCTGGCGGCGAGACGCGCCTGGGCTTCGGCCAGCGCCGATTGCCGCGCCACGCGCTCGCCCTGGGCGCGCTGGGCCTTGTCGAGCTCGGCCTGGGCGGCGCCGATGGCGTGCTGGGCGGCGCGCCAGTCTTCGCGCTTGCTGCGCTCGGCCTGGCGGGTGGTGTCGAGGGCGGCGGCGAGTGCCTCCACCTCGCGCTTCCAGCCATTGCGCTCGCCCTTGGCGCGGGCAATGTCCTCGTCCAGCTCGGCCAGCCGGTTGCGCTGGGCCAAGCGCTGGGCGGCGGCGCTGGGCGCGTCTGCAGCGGCGACGAACCCATCCCAGCGCCAGAGCGCGCCCTCCAGCGTCACCAGCCGCTGGCCGGGCTTGAGCGCGTGCATGAGGCCGGGACCGTCGGCGGCATCGATGAGCCCGATCTGATCGAGCCGGCGCTTGAGCTGGCGGCTGCCGGTGACATGGCGGCTGAGCGGCTCGGCCCCCTGCGGCAAAGCGGGGTCGTCGCTGTGATCGACCGGCACCGACCAATGCGCCGGCGCGCCGGCGTCGGAACTGGCTTCGAGATCGTCGCCCAGCGCCGCGCCCAGCGCGGTTTCATAGCCCGGCGCCACGCTCAGCTCGTCGGCAATGGCGGGCCACAGGCTGGCCCCGACATTGAGCATTCTGGCCAGCGTCGCCGCCTCGGCTTCGAGCCGGTTGAGCGCCGCCTCGATATCGGCGAGACGCGGGCGGGCGGCATCGAGCTTGCCCTGGGCGGCGGCGGTCGCTTCCTCGGCGGCAAGGGCGGCCGCTTCGGCGGCGGCGGCGCGCGACTGCGCCTCGGCCAGTGCGGCGCTGCGGGCGGCGAGCGCCTCGTCGGCGGCAAGGCTGGCGGCAAGGGCTTCGGCTTCGCGCTCCACCTCGGCCAATTGCCGGGCGAGGCGCTGCTGGCGCTCTTCGGCTTCGGCAAGATTGCGCCGGGCCTGCGCCTGGCGGGCGCGCAACTGCGCCAGCGCATCGGCGGCGGCGCGGGCCTTGGCTTCGGCTGTCGCGACGGCGCGGCCGGCGGCTTCGGCCTCGCCGCGCGCCCTATCGAAATCGGCCTGCGCCGCTTCGCCCTCGGCGCGCAACTGGGCTTCTTCCTCGCCATAGGCGGCAAGGGTGGTTTCGGCTTCGGCCACCAGCTCGCGCTCGCGCACGCCATCGGCGGCCAGTTGTTTTATGCGGTCTTCCAGCTCGGCGCGGCGCTGGCTCATGCGGCGCGCCTCCTCGGCCAGTTGCTCGGCCAGGATCGTATAGCGCTGCAGCACCGCCCCGGTGACGGCCTCGCGCTCGCGCAAGGGAGCCAGGGCAGCCTCGGCGGTTTCGAGCTTTTTCTGCGCCGCCAGTTCGAGATGGGTGGCTTCGGCAAGCTGGCGCACCAGCACGGCCTGCTGCGCCTCGGTGTCCTTTTCGGCAAAGCGGGCCGCGACCCAGCGGATATGATAAAGCGTCGCCTCGGTGCGCCTGATGTCGCCGGAAAGGCCGCGATAGCGCGTCGCCAGCCGCGCCTGGCGCTTGAGGGTTTCGAGCTGGGTCTCGACCTGGGCGATGATGTCGTCGACGCGCTCGAGATTGGCTTCGGCCCCGCGCAGGCGCAATTCGGCCTCGTGACGGCGCGAATGCAGCCCCGAAATGCCCGCCGCCTCTTCGAGCAAGGCCCGGCGGGCGGTGGGGCGGGCGGCGATCAATTCGCCGATCTGGCCCTGGCGCACCATGGCGGGGGAATGGGCGCCGGTGGACGCGTCGGCGAACAGCAATTGCACGTCGCGCGCGCGCACCTCGCGCCCATTGATGCGATAGACCGAGCCGGCCTCGCGCTCGATGCGGCGGGTGACTTCCAGGAGGTCGGCGGTGTTGAAGGCGGCCGGCGCGGTGCGGTCGGCATTGTCGAGGACGAGGGTGACTTCGGCCGAATTGCGGGCAGGGCGGTTGCCCGAGCCGGAGAAGATGACGTCGTCCATCCCCGAGGCGCGCATGGCCTTGTAGGAGCTTTCGCCCATGACCCAGCGCATGGCTTCGACCAGGTTGGACTTGCCGCAGCCATTCGGGCCGACAATGCCGGTCAGTCCCGGCTCCATGACGAGCACCATCTCGTCGCAGAAGGACTTGAAGCCATGCAGCCGGAGGCGGTTGAACTTCATGGCGCCGCTCTTTGGCAAGCGGCGCCGGAGGGAAGCGAATTACTCAGCGGCGGGCGCGACGAAATCGGCCGGCACCAGCGGATCGATCTCCGCCGCCAGCTCCTCGAGCGTCTTGTCACCAACGAGCGTCTTGCCATTGACATAGAAAGTGGGCGTCCCCGTCAGGCCGAAATCATTGATCGCCTGGTTCCTGAGCTCTTGTATCGCGGCCCACAATTCCTGATTCGTCAATGCGGCGTCGAAGCTTTCCCGGGTAAAGCCGAGCTGCTTGGCGACATCGAAGATGGCGTCCAGCGGCGTGGAGGACACGGCCCAGACATTCTGCGTCTTGAAATAGGCGTCGACCACTTCATGGTAGCTTTCCGGCCCGGCCGCGTCGGCCAGCAGGAACACCGCGGCGTCCTGCGGGAAGCGCATGAAGGGGCGGATGATGAGCTTGACCTTGCCGGTGTCGACATATTGCTCGATGAAGCTGGGCAGCACGTTGATGGCGAAGGCCGCGCAGTGCGGGCAGGTGGGGGAGGCATATTCGATGACCGTCACCGGCGCGTTCTCATCGCCCAGGACATGATCGACATAGCCTTGCGCCGGGGTCATCAGCTTGGCCGTATCCACCATGGCGCCTTCGGCTCCATTGGCGGCGGAGACCCCGCACAGGCCCAGGGCCGAGGCGGCGGCAGCCAGGATAAGGGTGTCTCTGCGGGTAAAGTTCACGGCTAACGCTCCTGATAATGATGTGCGCGACACTACACGGGGGGATTGTGGGGGCAAGGGGGCAGGCCGATCAAGCTGCGGTGAACGCCGCTCTTTGCTCGGGAATTCCGCTCCTATCGCCCTGACCTGCCGGCAAGCGCGTGGCCCAGGGCCCGCAACGCCTCCCGCAGATCGTCATCTTCCACATCGGCCACCTGGGCCCCGACCTTTGCAACGACGCTCTGGCTCGGTTGAGGGCTTTTTTCGTCCCTTTCGCCTGAACCGGGGGTGAACGGCTCGGCCGAAAGGCGCACCGCCTCCACCAGAACGAAGCCGAAATAGCGATTGACCGCGGCGGCGACGCGCGGCCCCTCATGGCTGAGGGCCAGAGCATGGCCGGCCGCGCAGCGCAGCACCAGCGTCGCCCCTTCGGCCTGTCTTTCCCCGCGCGGCCAGACCAGCTTGTCGGGAATGGCGACGCGATCATAGGGCGCCGGCGCCATGACATGCCAATGGGCCAGGATATCGCGGCTGGCAAAGCCGCGCTTTTTCAGCACCGGGTCGAGCGCGCCCGAAAGCGCGTCGGCGACGCTCAGCGTTCGGTTGCGGCGTTTGGGTTCGGGCAGCTCGTTCTTCGCCATGGTTCAACTATCCCCTGTGGCGCTGTTCAAACAAGAGGGGGCGGGGTATCGGAAGGCCATGCCCCTCGCCGATCCCCACCCCATCGATTCCGACGCGGTCCTCGCCTGGTACGATATTCATGCCCGCGAGCTGCCCTGGCGCGTCCCGCCGGCGGAGCGCAGGAAGGGTGTCCGTCCCGATCCCTATCGGGTGTGGCTGAGCGAGGTGATGCTGCAACAGACCACCGTGGCGGCGGTGAAGGCGTATTTCGTGCGCTTCACCCATCTCTGGCCGCGCGTCGAGGACCTGGCGGCGGCGCCGCTCGATTCGGTGCTGCGCGAATGGGCGGGGCTGGGCTATTACGCCAGGGCGCGGAACCTGCACGCCTGCGCCCAGGCGGTGGCGCGGGATCATGGCGGCGTCTTTCCGCAAAGCGCGGCAGGTTTGCAGGCGCTGCCGGGCATCGGCGCCTATACCAGCGCCGCCATTGCCGCCATCTGCTTTGATGAAAAAATCGCCGTGCTCGACGGCAATCTCGACCGGGTGCTGGCGCGCTATTATGCGCTGGAGGTGCCGGTGCGCGACGCCAAGGACGACTTGCGCGCGGCCCTGCAACAGAGCGTTCCGAAGCGGGCAGGGGATTTCGCGCAGGCGATGATGGATTTGGGCGCGACGATCTGCGCGCCGCGCAACGCCTCCTGCCTCATCTGTCCCTTGCAGCCCGGCTGCGCCGCCGCGCGGGAGGGCGAGCCGCTGCTCTATCCCATCAAGCCGGAAAAGGCGGAAAAGCCGGTGCGGCGGGGCCATGCCTTCGTGATGACGGATGCGGAGGGCGACGTCTATCTGCAAAGCCGCCCGCACAAGGGACTTCTCGCCGGCATGACTGAGGTGCCGACCTCGGACTGGGGCGCAGAGCTCGGTGAGCCCGTCTATCCCGTCACCGCCCAATGGCGCCATCGCGGCCAGGTGGTGCATGTCTTCACCCATTTCCGGCTGGAGCTGGAGGTATGGTCGGCCGAGGTCGAGGGCAGCACCCTCGATGGCGGCTGGTGGAGCGCGCCCAAGGCGCTCAAGGGCGAAGCCCTGCCGACGCTGTTCCGAAAGGTGCTGGCGCAGGCAGGGCTGGAGTAAAGGCTTGGGAGCAACCCGGTCCGGCTGCCGGTCACCCCTGGCCGGCGCCCAGGGTGATGAGCAGTTCGGCGAGCTGCTCGAATTGTTCGGGCGCGCCTTCCATGCCGCCCAAGGATTCATCGAGCGCTTCCTTGGTGGGATAGACCTCGCTGTAGGTCACCAGCGTCTTGCCGTTCTCTTCCACGAAGGTCACCGTGGAGATGGCGCCGTTTTCGCCTTCGTCATTGCTCCAGACGATCCGCGTCGGCACCACCACCTCGATATATTTGCCGAAGAAAGCCCAACTGCCTCCCGCATCCCCGCCGAATTCGAGGCGATAGGTGCCGCCGGTGCGCACGTCCATCTCGCAGGAGCGCAGCGATGTGCCTATGGATTTGGGCACCCACCAGCGCGCGAACAGCTCCGGATTGGCCCAGGCCTCGAACACGATCCGGGCCGGCGCATCGAAGATGCGCGTCGCCACGATCTCGCATTCGGATATCCGCTTCACCGCGGTGCGGCCGCTGGCCGGACCATTGCCTTGTTTATCGTCCATCATTGTTCTCCCTGCGTTTGAGTTCGTCGACAACCTCGTCCAACCGGTCGAAGCGGGCATCCCAAAGCTGGCGATACCGCTCGATCCATTCCATTTCCTCTTCGAGGCGGCTGGCGCCGAGCCGGCAGGTGCGGACGCGCCCGATCTTCTGCGTGCGGACCAGCCCCGCCTGCTCGAGGACGCTGATATGCTTCTTCATCCCCGTCAGGGTCATCTGGAACGTCTCGGCCAGATCGGAGATCGAGGCGTCCGCGCGCCCAAGCTGCTCGAGCACGCCACGCCTCGTGGCATCCGAAAGCGCGGCGAAGGAGGTGTCGAAGCGGGTTTGATAATACTGAACCATATAGTTCAGTATAGAGAAATGATTGCCATATGCAAGGGGGAGAGGGGCCGGCCACTCCCTCACGTCGCCGCGTGAAAACAAAAAGGCCGCCGGGGGTGCCGGCGGCCAGTTAAAGAGCCTGAGACGTGATTTGGAGGTCAGGATCAGGCAGAAAGCAAATCAAGTTTTGCGCGAATGTCGCTGCGCAGGTCGTCGATGGGCGCAAGACGCCCGTTTTGTTCGTGGTGCCAGAAGGTCCACCCGTTGCATGCCTCGGAACCCTGGACCAGCGCGCCCACCTTGTGGATGGAGCCCTGATGCCGGCCCGAGACGAGCGAACCGTCTGCACGAACCATGGCCGAATAACGTCGTCCGGCGTCGAAAAGTTGCGCGCCCGGCTCGATAAGCCCCTGCTCGACCAGCGAGCCGAAGGGAATACGGGCTTCCTTGCGCTTGGGCGTGGTCGACTGCACCGCCTCGACCCTGCCGGGGCGAATGGCGGCGATGCGCTTGAGGGCGGCATTGATATAGGGTTGCTCGCGCTCGATGCCGATGAAATGTCGGCCCAGCTTGCGCGCCACCGCGCCGGTGGTGCCGGTGCCGAAGAAGGGGTCCAGCACCACGTCGCCCGGGCGCGTGGTGGCATTGAGGATGCGGAACAGCAGCGCCTCGGGCTTCTGGGTGGGATGAACCTTCTCGTCATCGGCATCCTTGAGCCGCTCGGCCCCGGTGCAGATGGGGAACAGCCAGTCCGACCGCATCTGCGTGTCGTCATTGGCCAACTTCATGGCTTCGTAATTGAAGGTGACGCGGCTTTTCTGGCTGCGGGCGGCCCAGATCAGGGTCTCGTGGGCATTGGTGAAGCGCGTGCCGCGGAAATTCGGCATCGGATTGGCCTTGCGCCAGACGATGTCGTTGAGCATCCAGAAATCGAGATCCTGCAACGCCGTGCCGACGCGGAAGATATTGTGGTAGCTGCCGATGACCCAGAGCGCGCCATCGGGCTTGAGCACCCGCCGCGCCGCCTTGAGCCAGGCATGGGTGAAGGCATCGTAATGGGCGAAGCTCTCGAACTTGTCCCAGGCGTCGTCCACGGCGTCGACCCTGGACTGGTCGGGGCGGGTGAGGCCCTGGTCGAGCTGGAGATTATAGGGCGGATCGGCAAAGACCAGATCGACCGAACCGGCCGGAAGGGCATTCATGTGGTCGATGCAGTCGCCCACCAGAATCGTGTCGATCGGGAGACGGGACGCCTCCTCCGCAATGGCTGGCTCAGCCCTACGCGCGGTCCGCAACATATACTTAACCCTAACGCATCACTAACCCTGCCTTTGTAGCCTGCCAGGGTTAATGGCCCGTTTTTTCATAGGGTTAGCGGAAGGTTAAGAAACGCCCTCGCAAGCGCGGAGCACGGCGGCCACCGGCGCGAAACCGGCACGGTGGTGGCGGCTGGCGCCATGCAGGGTCAGCGCCTGCATGTGGATGGCGGTGCCATAGCCCTTGTGGCCGGCAAAGCCGAACTGGGGCGTGTCGCAATCCATGATGGCGCACATGCGGTCGCGCATCACCTTGGCGACGATGGAGGCGGCGGCCACCGACAGGCTGAGCCCGTCGCCGCCGATCAGCGCATGGCCGGGGCAGGGCAGGCCGGGGGGCACGTCGCGCCCGTCGATCAGCGCCGCGCCGGGGGCGCGCGACAGATTATGCGCCGCCTCGGCCATGCCCCAGAGGGTGGCGCCCCGGATGTTGCGGGCGAGAATGAGCGCCGGCGGCACCGCCACCACGGAAACGGCCATGGCGCTGGCCATGATGGCGGTGAAGAGGCTTTCGCGCCGGGCCGGGCTGAGCTTCTTGGAATCGTTGAGCCCGGAGGGGAGCGCGGCCGGATCGAGCACCACGGCGGCGACGACCACCGGTCCGGCCAGGGGACCCCGCCCGGCCTCGTCTATGCCGGCGACGATGCGGTGGCCGCGCGCCATCAGCGCGTCTTCATGGCTGAAATCGGGGGCAGGGGAGACCATTCAGAGACGCGCCTTGAGCGCCGCCATGTCGGGGGCGAACAGATGGTGGCCGCGGCGGTTGGTTTCATGGACGAAATCATGCAGCGAGCGGCTGGCGGCGACGGCCGCCTCGATATCGCCCAGCACCGCGAGGCGCTGGTTATAATTCTGCAGCTTCTGGAAGAAGATGCCGGCAATACCGCTTTTGAGCTCGAGGAATTCGGGAGCGAAGCGCTCCAGGGGCACGACGATCACGTCCGCCCCGGCGCCAAAGCCCTCGCCTACCAGATCCGCCGCGTCCCTGTCGCTGGACAGCAGGGGGCCGTCGGCGTCGATCTCGAGCAGGGTGAGACCGTTATAAACGCTGATTCTCATTCCGCCTCCATTTTCGCCTTGCGGCTGTTATATATCGCCTGCTGGGGGCACCAGCGGAAAGCAGACCCGATGATCGCCAGAATTGGCATCGCCTTCATACTTCTTGTCGCCACCACGCTGCCAGGGGCGGCGGAGCCGTTTCATCATCCTTTCGGCGAGTGGCGGGAATATAACCGCGACTGGCTCGCCGCCTGTCCCGACGCCATCGACGAGGACGCCGCTGATTATTACGGTTTTTCCTGCTTTGCCAGCACCGGCAGCGCGGAATTGAACGCCGCCGGCCTGCCGGCCTACAAGCTCACTCTGGTGCATAACCGGCTGACCGGGGCGCGCGATGTGGCGCTGACCGTGGCCGCCGACGGCGCCATGGTGGACGAGACGCGCCCCCTGCTGATCGCTTTCGGCACGGAAAAGCCGGAAAGTCTCACCTTTTCCTCCGACCTAGAAACCCGCTCCGCCACCGCCAACCAGTATTTCATCGCCGATCCGGAACGCAGCGCCAGGATCCTTGCCGGCATGGTGGAGCGCAACGCGATGACGCTGACCATTCCCATCAAGGGCGAGTTGATGCCTCGCCCGGTGCGCCTGTCGCTGCGCGGCGTCTCGGCTTCGCTCGACTTCATGGCCGCCTATGCGCGGCGCGTGGCGCAATATTGAAGGATCAAGCATGGAGGATCGGCTCCTTCGTCCCCTCTCCCTTGGGGGAGAGGGCTAGGGTGAGGGGGCCTTTTGAGGGGCGCTGAGCAAGGGGAAGGCCCCCTCACCCGGCGCTGCGCGCCGACCTCTCCCCCAAAGGGAGAGGTGAAGCGGCGGCTCCTTTGGAGACTAGAACAGGCTCAATTGCCGGCTCTCGATCCGGGGCGGCACGAAGAGGTCGGTGCGCAGCCCCGGCAGCCTGGCGAGAAGGCCATAGCGCTCGCAGGCCTTGTCGAAGCGCTGCCGCAGCAGCGTGGCATAGGGGCCTTCCCCGGTCATCCGCGTGCCCCAGCGCGGGTCGTTGTCCCTGCCGCCGCGCGTCTCGCGCACCAGGGCCAGCACATGACGCACCCGATCGGGGAAGTGGCGCAGCAGCCATTCGCGGAAAATGTCGCGCACCTCGCCGGGCAGGCGCAGCAGGATCATCGACGCGCCGACCGCGCCCTGCGCCTTGGCCGCGTCCAGGATGCGCTCCAACTCCATGTCGTTGATTGCCGGGATCATGGGCGAGGCAAAGACCGAAACGGGCACGCCTGCCTCGCTCAAGAGCCGCATGGCCTCGAGCCGGCGCGCGGGAGAGGAGGCGCGTGGCTCCATCCTGCGGCTGAGCTTGTGATCCATCGAGGTCATGGAAATGGCGACTTTCACCAGCCCCTCCTTCGCCAGCGCGCTCAACAGGTCGAGATCGCGGGTGATGAGGGCCGATTTGGTGACGATCATCACCGGGTGATGGGTTTCCAGCATCACTTCCAGAATGCCGCGCGTCAGCCGATGCTTGCGCTCGGCGGGCTGGTAGGGATCGGTATTGGTGCCCATGGCGATGGGCTTGGGGCGATAATTCTTCGCGGCCAGCTCGGCGCGCAGCGCCTCCACCGCATTGGTCTTCACATAGATGTCGCGCTCGAACTCTATGCCCGCCGAATGGCCGAGAAAGGCGTGGCTGGGTCGCGCGAAGCAATAGGAACAGCCATGCTCGCAGCCGCGATAGGCGTTGATCGAGCGCTCGAAGCCGATATCGGGGCTGTCATTGCTGGTGATGATGGTGCGGGCGCGCTCGGCATGCTCGACGGTCTCGAAAAGGGGGAGCGGTTCGACATTGTCCCAGCCATCGTCGAAATTCTCCCGCCGGTGCAGCTCGAAGCGCCCGCTCTGGTTGGACTGCGCGCCGCGCCCGCGAATGCGTTCGGGGCTGAGCAGTTCGCGCCGCGCCAGATCGGCGTCCCGGCTGCGGCTGAGCCGGTCCAGCGCTTCGAAGGAAGGCAGCTGCGTAAGGGCCATCTCTCATCTCCAAACGGGCCGGCGGGCGGAATCGCCTTGCCAGCGCTCAAGCAAAAATGTAGCAATCGAATGAGAACATAACAAGAACACAGATGGGGGAATTTGTGAGTGGACGGGAGCGCGCGAAAGCTCTAGAGAGGCGGGCTCGCTTTCCGGCGGGGCCCATGGGCTCCGCGAAACGAGGCTGCTGACCTCTTTCGTCACCCCGATCTGCTGTGACGCCTCCCGAAGGCGCAGTTTCCTATTTCCCGGCTTGAGGACGACACATGACCGACCATGCCCCGACATTCGATGCCGTCAACGCGGCGGCGCCGGTCATCAGCACCGATGCGGCCCGCAACCGGCTGGTCATCGCCCTGCTGCTGGTCTCCACCTTCGTGGTGTTTCTCAACGAAACGGTGATGAGCGTCGCCATTCCCCATCTGATGGCCGATCTGGGGGTAACGGCGAGCGCCGCCCAGTGGCTGACCACGGCCTTCCTGCTCACCATGGCGGTGGTCATCCCCATCACTGGCTTCCTGTTGCAGCGGCTCAACACGCGGCCGATCTTCCTTATGGCCATGTCCATCTTCACGCTGGGCACGCTGGTCTGCGCCGTTGCGCCGGGGCTGGAAATATTGATCGCCGGGCGAGTGGTGCAGGCGGTGGGCACGGCCATCATGATGCCGCTGCTGATGACCACGGTGATGACGCTGGTGCCGCCCGAAAGCCGGGGCACCACCATGGGCAATATCTCCATCGTCATGTCGGTGGCCCCGGCCGTGGGCCCCACCATCGGCGGGTTCATCCTCGCCCATTTCGAATGGCGCTGGATGTTCATCCTCGTGCTGCCCATCGCCATCGGTGCGCTGCTGCTGGGCTGGCGCCGCATCCAGAATGTCTCGACGCCGCGCTATGCCCCGCTCGATCTAATCTCGGTCATCCTCTCGGCCCTGGCCTTTGGCGGGCTGGTTTACGGCCTTTCCAGCTTCGGCGAGGAAATCGCCCATGCCGGGGAAGCGCCGCTGGTGCCGGCCTGGATGGTCATCGCGGTGGGCGTGGTCGGCATGGCGCTGTTCGTCCAGCGCCAGCTCGGCCTGCAGAAGCAGGACAGGGCGCTGCTGGATTTGCGCGTCTTCCGTTCGCGCAACTACACCATCGCCGTGAGCATGATGCTGGTGGCGATGATGACACTTCTGGGCACCATCATCCTGCTGCCGATCTATACGCAGAACGTGGTGGGGCTCGATACCTTGCAGACCGGGCTGCTGATGCTGCCCGGCGGGCTGGTCATGGGGCTTATGGGGCCGCTGGTCGGCCGCCTTTACGACCGGCTGGGGCCGACCGTGCTGGCCGTGCCGGGCACGCTGCTGGTGGCGCTGGTGATGACCGGGCTGACCATGGTGGGCCAGCAGACGCCGGTCTGGATGCTGCTGGCGGGGCATGTGGTGCTCAGCATCGGCCTGGCGCTGGTGTTCACGCCGGTCTTCACCGCCTCCATGGGCTCGGTGCGCAAGGAGCTGTATTCCCATGCCAGCGCGGTGCTGGGCTCGGTGCAGCAACTGGCCGGGGCCGCGGGCATCGCCCTGTTCGTCGCGGCGATGACCATCCAGACCGCCGCATTGGCCGGGAGCGGGCTCGATCCGGTGTCGGCGCTGGCCGGCGGCATCAGGCTGGCCTTCACCATAGGCGCGGTGCTCTCGGTGTTCATGATCCTGGCGGCGCTGATGATCCGCCGGCCCCCGCCCGGCATGGGCGGAGGCCATTAGGATTACGCCAGGCGGGTGGCGAGAGTCACTTCGAGCCCATAGGGATCGGTGAGGCTGGAGGCTTCGGCCCGCTCGAGAATGGCCTGGCGCTGCGCCGCGGTGTCGAGGAGCAGCTCATAGCCGACGAGGCCGGTGGTGTTCGGCGCGATGGGGCCGGCGCCTCGGCTCGACCAGATATTGGTGGCCAGCTGGTGGTGGTAGCCGCCGGCTCCATAGAAGGTGGCGCCGGGATAGCGCGTGGTGATGTCGGCGCCCAGAATGCCGGCATAGAACGGCTCCGCCCGGGCCAGGTCCCCGACCTGCAGATGCAGGTGCCCCACGATCAGGCCTTCGGGGGCATCGCCCCATTGCCGCTCGGGCGCCAGCGCCATGAGGGCGCCGATATCCAGCCGCTCGGTGCTCATGGCGATCTGGCCATCGCTATTGGTCCAGACGGAGCGCGGCCGGTCGGCATAGACCTCGATGCCATTGCCTTCGGGATCGTCCAGATAGACCGCTTCGCTGACCAGATGATCCGACGCGCCCGAAACCGGAATGCCGGCTTCGGCCATGAAGCGCAGCCAGACGCCGAGATCGTCACGGCCCGGCATGAGGAAGGCCGTGTGATAAAGGCCGGCGGCGCGCGGGCTGCGGCGGGCGAAGCCGCTATTGCCGCGCAGCTCCAGCAGCGGTGTGGTGCCGGCGCCGAGGCGCAGCGTCCTGCCGTCTCGGTCCAGGACGGAAAGGCCGAGCAGCCGGCGGTAGAAATCGGCTGTGGCGTCGAGATTGTTGACGTTGAGGGTGACGAGCCCGATCTGCATCGGCGCGGTCGGTGAGCTGGACATGGTGGTTCTCCTTGCCCAAGAGATGTGCTTTCCGGCCTTCCGCGTAAAGTGAACAGTGACGAACGTGACGTTCGCTTTTGTTTGATAATGCCGCTCAGCGCTCGGCGAGAAGCCGCTCGATGACGGCCAGGGGCGGCAACTCGGCCGGATGGGTCTGCTGGCCCTGCGCGGCCATCAGCGCCGCTTTCCATAGCGCCCAGCCGCGCGCCCGCGCCCAGGTAGCGGAAGAATGGGGCAGGGCGGCGCGAAAGGCGGCGCGACCGGGCGCGTCGAGAAACAGCCAGGCAATCACCAGGTCGCAGGCCGGATCGCCCACCCCGCAACTGCCGAAATCGATGACGGCGGCGAGTTGCCCCTCGCGGACCAGCAGATTGCCCACGGCGATATCGCCATGCACCCAGACCGGCGACTCCGTCCAGAGGCTGGCAAGGGCCGCTTCCCATAGGGCCAGTGCGGCCGGGCCGTCGATGCGGTCGCCCAGCATGGCGATGGAGCGCCGCGCTTCGGCGTCATAAATGGCCAGATCGCCCCCGCGATGGAAGTTATGCGCTCCCGCCGGCGGGCCGTCCCGGGCGTCGGCCCGTTGCAGAGCGGCGAGGAACCGGCCCAGATCGTCTCCGAAGCGGGCCATGTCGGCAATGGTCTCGCGGCCGGCGGTTTCGCCGGCAATCCAGCGCTGGATCGACCAGGGCCAGGGGAAATCCGCATCGGGCCGGCCAATGCCCAGCGGCGTGGGAACCGGCAGGGGAAGCTGGCGCGCCAAAAGGGGCAGGATGCGGTTTTCCTTTTCCACCTGCGCCACATAGCGCTCGGCGCTGGGCAGGCGGATTTTCATGGCCGGGCCGAGATGGAAGGTGTGATTGTCCCAGCCGCTGCGCTCGACCGGGGTGACCGGCAGATGCGCCCAATGCGGGAATTGCCGCGCCACCATGCGGGCGACGGTCGGCGCATCGATGGCGATGCGGTCGCTCATCAGCGCTCGGCAAGCCGGGGCATGAGCTCGACGAAATTGCAGGGCTTGTGCCGATAGTCGAGCTGGTGGCGCAAAATGCCCTCCCAGGCGTCGCGGCAGGCGCCGCGCGAGCCGGGCAGGCAGAAGACGAAAGTGGTGCCGGCAAGGCCCGCCGTGGCGCGCGATTGCAGCGAGCTGGTGCCCACGGTGGTGGCCGAATAGTGATGGAAGAGCACCGAAAAACCCTCCATGCGCTTGTCGAACAGAGGCTCGACCGCCTCGGGGGTGACATCCCGCCCGGAAAAGCCGGTGCCCCCGGTGGTGAGCACCACATCCACCTCCGGGTCGGCGATGTAGGCCTGCACCGCCTTGCGGATGAGCTGGATGTCGTCGGGCACGACCTGGCGGCCGGCGCAGCCATGGCCATCGGCTTCCAGCAGCGATTGCAACAGCGCCCCGCTGGTGTCGGTTTCAAGCGTGCGGCTGTCGGAAACGGCGATCACCGCAATGGCGAGTGGCACGAAGGCGCGGTCGTCAAACCGGGCGGTCTTGAACATGATCGGTCTCCTCTGGGGACGTCGCCAATTCGTCGGGCACCGGCGGCTCGCCGGGTGGAACCGGATAGGATTCGCTTTCGGCGCGGGGGTCGAGCTCGATGGTCTCGGGCGTATCGGGCTTGTCCGTGGCCATGGGGCGGAAGGGCGTGCGCTCGGAGGCATTCTTGCTCTTTCTGGCACGCATGCGCAGGAAGGCGGTGAGCGCCAGCGCGCCATGGAAGGAGGCGGTGACGGTAAACAGGCCCACCGGCGACCAGGCGCCCATGATGATCGAGGCCAGCGCCGGGCCGATGGCCAGCCCCATGCCCATAATCATCAGCATGCCGCCGGCGATCTTGGCGAAATCGCCATCGCGGGCAAAGTCGTTGGCGTGGGCGACGGCCACGGCATAAAGCGGGTTGGCGGCAAAGCCGTAAGCCGCGAACAAAACGAACATCACCCAATTGGGCCCGGGATTGATGAGCACGGTGAGCGCGCCGATACAGGCGGCTGAGCTGGCCAGCCCGATCAGCACGATGCGCCGGTCGATGCGGTCGGACAGGCGCCCGAAGGGAATCTGCGCCGTTGCGCCCAGCGTGGCGGCAAGCGCGAAAAGCAGGGCGATGCCGCTCGAATCCAGCCCCTGCTCATGCCCATAGACAGGGGCCATGGTGCCGAAGGCGCCATTGGCCATGCCGCAGGAAAAGGCGGCGATGGCCGCCACCGGCGAGGTGCGGTAGAGCAGGCCGATATCGAGCTTGGCCGAAGCCAGCGGGCGCGGCTGCGGGCTGGAGGTGAGCGCGGTGGGCAGCACGGCGCAGATGAAGCTGATGGCCCCGACCACGAAGGGGATATAGCCGGCGGTGCCGGTGATCGACATGGCGATCTGCCCCATGGTGGACGAGGCCATGTTGATGGTGACGTAGATCGAGAAGATCGTGCCGCGGCTCTTGTTCTCGGCCACTTCGTTGAGCCAGCTTTCCACGATCATGGCCGCGCCGGCGAAGCAGAAGCCCGAAAGCGAGCGCAGCACGATCCAGCCGATGTCGTTGACCAGCAGCAGGTTGAGCAGGATGGTGACCGTGCCGATGGCCGCCATCACCGAAAAGGCGCGGATATGGCCGACCTTGCGCACCACCAGCGGCACGGTGACCGAGCCGGCGACGAACCCCACCGACCAGCCGGTGCCGATCAGGCCCAGCGCCAGCATGGAAAACCCCTCTTCGGCGCCACGCACCGAGAGCAGCAGCCCTTGCAGGCCGCCGCCGAACATCAGCAGCGCCGAGCCGAGGAAAAGGGCATAGATCTTGATGACTGAGGCCATGTCGCTTTCACTGCCGGGAGAAACGGAAACGCGTGCAAATCACATGGGTTCGACAATAACGCGACGTTTCGCAATTGGCAGGGGCCATTGGCGATAAAAGACAATTTTTGACCCGGTGCGGCTAGGCGAGACCGAATTCGGCCCGCTTGAGCTTGAGCGAGAGCATGTCGCGCCAGGCCTGCTGCTTGGCTGCCGGATTGCGCAGCAGATAGGCCGGATGCAGGGTGGGAATGGCATCGACCTGGTGATTGCCGATAGCCACGCTCTGCCATTTGCCGCGCATCTTGATGATGCCGGCGGTGGTGTTGAACACGGTCTGCATGGCCGGGCCGCCCAATGTCATCACCAGGCGCGGCGCCACCAGTTCCACCTGGCGGTGCAGGAAAGGCAGGCACAGCGCCATTTCCTCCGGCGTGGGGGTGCGGTTGCCCGGCGGGCGCCAGGGCACGGTATTGGCGATATAGACAAGGCTGCGGTCGAGGCCGATGGCGGCCAGCATGCGGTCGAGCAATTGCCCCGAGCGGCCCACGAACGGTTTGCCCTGCCGGTCCTCCTCGGCGCCGGGGGCCTCCCCGATCAGCATGATTTTCGCTTCCGGATTGCCATCGGCGAAGCAGAGCCGGGTGGCGCGCAGCTTGAGCCCGCAACCGTCATAGGCATCGAGAATGGTCCGCAATTCATCGAGCGTCCCGGCGGAGGCGGCGAGCTTGCGCGCTTCGGCCGGATCGCCGCCCAGCGGCAGGGCAGGGGGCGGCGCCCCTTGCGCGGCGGGCGCGCTGGTCATCGCGGGGGCAGGGGCACGCGGCGGCGGACGCTGGGCGAAGCGATCCACCGGCTCCTCCCCCACGGCGACATCGACGCCGGCCGCCCGATACCAGTCGAGGGCAGCTAGCATTTCCTCGTGATTTAGCGGTCGCGTTTCAGCCATGATCTCTGTTATGTCACAACCCGTTTGGCGCGGCCAGCCGCGCGACGGGAACGGTGAGGCATTCCTTTTATGGCAGAGGCCGGCGCGCGCGAAACCCTCTCCACCGACGTCGTGATCGTCGGCGCGGGTCCGGCTGGCCTCGCCGCCGCCATTCGCATCAAGCAGCGCCATCCCGACATCGCCGTGACGGTGGTGGAAAAGGCCGCCGAACTGGGCGGGCATATTCTTTCCGGCGCGGTGATGGACCCGGTGGGGCTCGACGCGCTCATCCCGGACTGGCGGCTCAAGGGCGCCCCCACCGGCCCCGAGGTGACCCGCGACACCTATCATTACCTGACGGCCAAAGGCGATTTTGCCCTGCCGCATATGCTGGTGCCGCCCCAGCTCAGGACGCCCAACGCCGTCATCATCAGTCTGGGCAACCTGGTGCGCTGGCTGGGCGAGCAGGCCGTCGAACTGGGTGTCGATATTTTCCCCATGACCGCTGCCGTGGACGTGCTGGGCCGCGATGGCGGGCCGGTGCGCGGCATCATCACCGGCGATCTGGGGCGCGACCGCGAGGGCAATCCCAAGCCCGGCTTTGCCGAGGGCATTGCGCTTCAAGCCAAATATACCCTCATCGCCGAGGGTGCGCGCGGCTCGCTGGCCAGGAAGGTGATCGACGGGCACGGCCTGGCGCGGGAGCCGCAGAAATATGGGCTGGGCATCAAGGAAATCTGGCAGATCGCCGAAGACCGCCACCAGCCGGGCCGGGTCGATCATTATCTGGGCTTTCCGCTGGGCAACGACATGGCCGGGGGCGGCTTCGCCTATCACGCGGCGGATCGCCAGCTTTACCTGGGGCTGGTGACCTATCTCGATTATACCGATCCCACCGTCTCGCCCTTCGACGAGTTCCAGCGCTTCAAGACCCACCCCTCCATCGCGCCCCTGCTCGAGGGGGCGACGCGCATCTCCTATGGTGCGCGCGCGGTGACGGCGGGGGGCTGGCAATCCATCCCCACCCTGGCCTTTGCCGGCGGCGGGCTCATCGGTTGCTCGGCCGGCTTCATGAATGCGCCGCGCCTCAAAGCCATTCACAATGCCATCCTCTCCGGTATCGGCGCCGGCGATGCCGTGGCCGAAGCCATCGGCAAGGGCCGCCAGCACGATCTCATCAAGGATTTCGGCCATCGCATCATGGCCACCGGCATCGCCCGCGAATTGCAGGGCGTGCGCAACGTGAAGCCGCTCTGGAGCCGCTTCGGTACGCTGGGGGGTGTCCTGCTGGCGGGGATGGAATTGTGGAGCGCCGCCATCCTGCGCCGCTCGCTTCTGGGCACGCTGCATCATAAGCGCCCCGACGCCGCCGGATTGAAGCCCCTGGCCGAGGTGACGCCGCGCCGATACGAGCGGCCCGATGGCAAGGTGACGTTCGACCGGGCCTCCTCGGTCTATCTCGCCAATCTGGCCCATGACGAAGACCAGCCGGTGCATCTGCATCTGGCCGATCCGGCGGTGCCGATCCGCGACAACCTTCCGCTTTATGGCGAGCCGGCGCCCCTTTACTGCCCGGCAGGCGTTTACGAGGTGGCAGAGGAGGGCGGAGAGCCCGTTTTCCGCATTCATGCGGCCAACTGCGTCCACTGCAAGACCTGCGATATCAAGGACCCGGCGGGCAATATCACCTGGGTGCCGCCCGAAGGGGGAAGCGGGCCTAACTATACGGGAATGTGAAAGCAGGCCATGGTGTGTGCCGCCTTGCCGCATCGTCCAAAAACGGACACTCTTCACGCCCACATCGTGGCCCCCAGGCCAAGGGAGAATTCTGCCTCGTGACACCGTTTCTGAACCGCTTCGCGCGCATGGCGCTTCTGGGCTCGATTGCCTTTGCGCCGACCATGGCCATGGCGCAGGCGACGGCCCCCGCCATGGTGGCGCAGTCCGACCCCATGGCCATGTTCGACCTGCTGCCCCTGCAGCCGAGCGGCGGCAGCGGGGCGTTCCTGGCCGGCCAGCAGGCGCTGGACGATCTGCGCACCGACGAGGCCGCGCGATATTTCAACGCGGCGGCACAGGCTGATCGGGACAATCCCCTGCTCGTTGAGCGCGCCTTTATCGCCCTTGCGGCCGATGGGCAGATGGAGCGGGCGGTGGACGCCGCGCGGCATTTGCTGGAGCTCGAGCCGGTCAACGAGCTGGCCGAGATGACGCTGGCGACGCAGGCGCTAAAAGACAACGACTATGCCGGGGCCGAACACCTGCTCGACAAGGTCGGCCAGGGCAGCTTCACCGGGCTCACCGCTACCATTCTGCGCGCCTGGGCGCTGGTCGGCGAAAACCGCAAGGCCGATGCCGACGCGGCGCTGGACAGCCTCAGCCGCGCCGGGCTCGACGATTTCCTGGTGTTCCACCGCGCGCTGATGGCCGAGGCGGCCGGCGAGACCGACGAGGCGATCGAGCTGGCCGGCCAGGCCTTCGAGGCCGAGCCCTATATCGCCCGCATGACCGAGGTCTATGCCCGCATGCTGGCCAATGCCGACCGGTTCGATGAGGCGCTGGATGTGATCGCCCAGTTCGAGAACCAGGGCCTGAGCCATCCCGTCGTCACCCTGGTCAAGCAAAAGATCGAGGCGGGCGAGCATCCCGGCGCCTTCGCCACCAGCCCCCAGATCGGCGCGGCCGAGATGTTCCACGGCATCGGCGCGGCGCTGTCACGCGATGGCAGCTTCGATCTCGCCCTGGTGTTCCTGCGCCTTGCCGCCTATCTCGATCCCTCCGGCGACGTGATCGCGCTGACGCTCGGCCAGCTGCTCGACAGCGCCGACCAGCATGACGCCGCCAACGCCATCTACGACGCCATTCCGCTCACCTCGCCGATGAAACCCACGGCGGTGGTGCGCGTGGCGCAGAACCTGGACGCCAAGGGCCAGCGGCCCGAGGCCCTGCGGCGCCTGCGCAATATCGTCAACAGCCGCCCGCAGGACATCGACGCCGTTTCCGTGCTCGGAGACCTGCTGCGCTATGACGAGCAATATCTGCCGGCGGCGGAAGCCTATACCAAGGCCCTGGAGCTGACCGGGGGCGAAAGCCCCTCGGACTGGCGGTTCTATTACGTGCGCGGCATCGCCTATGAGCGCGCCAAGGACTGGCCCAAGGCCGAGGCCGATCTCAAGAAGGCGCTGGAGCTCAACCCCGACCAGCCCTCCGTGCTCAACTATCTGGGCTATAGCTGGATCGACATGGACAAGAATCTCGAGCCGGCGCTGGAGATGATCGAAAAGGCCGTCGAGGCGCAGCCCCAGGACGGCTACATCGTCGATTCGCTCGGCTGGGCCTTCTATAAGCTCGGCCGCATGGACGAGGCGGTGGAGACGCTGGAGCGCGCCGTGATGCTGCGGCCAAACGATGCCGAGCTCAACGACCATCTGGGCGACGCCTATTGGGCCGACGGCCGGCATCTGGAAGCCCATTTCCAGTGGCGCATCGCCGCCTTTGTCGATGAAATCGGGGACGTGCGCGAACGCATCGCCAAAAAGATCGCCGAGATCGACGCGGGCGAGACCCCCGAGTCTATGGAAGAGGCCGGGTCCGATGCGACCGAGACGGCCGAGGCCGTTCTTCCCGCCGAGCCCGCTCTGGGTGCCGATGCCGGCGACGATGAGGAATATGTGGTGCGCCGGGGCGACAATCTCTGGACCATCGCGCGCGAACGCTATGGCAGCGGGGCAGCCTATCAGCTGCTGGTGGATGCCAATCGGGACAATCTCACCAATCCCGATCTCATCCATCCCGGCCTGCGTCTCGTGCTGCCGCAACGCCCATGAGGGCAGCGAGCCTTGCGAGCGAGTTTGCACCCGCCAAGGTCAATCTCGCGCTTCACGTCACCGGGCGGCGCGCCGATGGCTATCATGAGCTGGAAAGCCTGATCGTCTTCGCCGGGCTGGCCGATGCGGTGGATGCCAGCGTGTCCGATGCCGATTCCCTCGTCATCACCGGCCCCTTTGCCGCCGGGCTGGGGGCGGGACCGGGCAATCTCGTGCTGCGCGCCGTGGCCGGTTTCCGCGAGCGCTGGCCCGGAGCGGTGCGGACCGGCCTGGCGCTCTGCCTCACCAAGAACCTGCCGGTGGCTGCCGGCATCGGCGGCGGTTCGGCCGATGCGGCGGCGGCCTTGCGGCTGATGGCGCGGCTGTCCACCCAGCCCGTCTCGCTCGACGATCTGGCCTCGCTGGCGGCTGGGCTGGGGGCGGACGTGCCCGCCTGCCTGCTCTCCGTGCCGCTTCTGGCAAAGGGAATCGGGGAAAGGCTGACGCCGCTGCCGATGTTCCCGGCCGCCCATATCGTCCTCGTCAATCCGATGGTGCCGCTGGCCACCGCCGATGTGTTCCGGCGCCTGGCGCAGCGCGACAATCCGGCGCTGCCGCCTTTGCCGGAGCCTCTGGCCCGCCCGGTGCAACTGGGGCTGTGGCTGGCCGAAACACGCAACGATCTGCAGCCGCCGGCGGTGGATATGGTGCCGGTGATCGGCGACATCATCGCCGCGCTGGGCGAGGCGCCGGGCTGCATCCTGGCGCGCATGTCGGGCTCGGGGGCGACGGTGTTCGGCCTTTTCGGCGCCGAAGGGCAGGCCCATCAGGCCGCGCGGACCATGCGCGAAAAATATCCCGGCCACTGGGTGGCGGCCGCGCCTCTTCTGGAACCTTGATTTAGACCATTTCACTGTTTCCCTGAAACAGCGAAATGGATCTAAGTCTTTGTTTTGCCGCGTTTCCGAACCGCAAAACCGTTTCCACTTTTGCTGGAAACGCTCTAGTAGGCGCGCAGCACGCTGAATTCGACCACGTCGCTCAACAGCGCGCGCATGTCGGATGGGGGCAGGACGTCCAGGGCCTGCTGGGCCGAGCGGGCATGGGCATGGGCCTGCTCCAGCGTGCGGGAAAGCGCATCGTGGCGCTCCATGATCGCCACCACTTCGGCAACCTGCTCGCTGCTGGCCTCGGCATCGCCCAGCGCCTTGGCGATGGTGGCCTTCTCGGCCGCGTCGCCATGCGCCAGCGCCAGGATGACCGGCAGCGTCATCTTGCCTTCGCGCAAATCGTCGCCGGTGTTCTTGCCCAGCTCGCCCGCCTGGCCGCCATAGTCGAGCACGTCATCGACGAGCTGGAAGGCATTGCCCAGCTCGAGCCCGTAACGGGCCAGCGCTTCGCGCCCCGCCGCGTCGGCTCCGCCGGACATGGCACCCACCTCGCAGGCGGCCTGGAAGAGCACGGCGGTCTTGGCGCGGATCACTTCGGCGTATTCGGCCGGCGTGGTGGTGAGATCGCCCGTCTTGGCCAATTGGAAAACCTCGCCCTCGGCCATGACGGCGGAGGCGGAGGACAGCACGCCCAGCGCGGCGATGTCGCCGGTTTCCACCATCATCATGAAGGCCTGGCCGAGCAGGAAATCGCCCACCAGGATCGATGCCTTGTTGCCCCAGACCATGCGCGCGGCGGGCTTGCCCCGGCGCATGTCGCTTTCGTCCACCACATCGTCATGCAGCAGCGTGGCATTGTGCATGAATTCGACGGCGGCGGCGAAATTGATGGCCGAGCCGGTGCCCCTGCTGAAAAGCTGGGCCGCGGCCACCGTCAGCATGGGGCGCAGGCGCTTGCCGCCGCTCTCGATGAGATAGCGCGCCAGCTCGGGCACCATGTCCACATGCGACTCGGCGCGGCTCAGGATCAGGCTGTTGACCTTGGCCATGTCGGCGGCGGTGACTTCGAGCAGCCGCTCAACCGGATTGGCCGCCGGTGCTTGTCTCATTTGCGTCAGAACCGACACTGCTTTCCCGTCCTGGTTCGCCAATCCGGCAAATCTGGTTGAGCCTTTTGCGCTCACCCATATAAGGTCGCGCAAAACCGGCCTTACAGGGTGCAATGTCCCTAGACCAGCCAAATGCCTTTGTAAAACACCATTCGGTAACGCGCGATGCCTTTTTGGGCAATCGGCTCACTCTGTCGCAGCCCCGCGATGGCTTTCGCGCCGGGCTCGACAGCGTGCTGCTGGGCGCGGCGGTTTCCCCGAAGAGCGAAAGCCTGCTCGACCTGGGCAGCGGGGTCGGCGCCGCCGGCTTTGTCGCCATGGCGCATAATGCCGATCTGCAGGCGCTGATGGTGGAGCGCGACCCCGGAATCGCGGCGCTGGCCCGCGACAATGCCGAGGCGAACGGCCTTGCCGCCCGCGTCCGCGTCGTGGTGGCGGACGTCACAGGTCCGGCGGCGGCGCGGGGCGCGGCGGGCATAGGCGAGAATGCCTTTGCCACCGTCATCGCCAACCCGCCCTTTTTCGCCCAGGAAGCGGGAACGCTGGCGGCAAATGCCGGCAGAGCAGGGGCGCGGCATATGAAGGAAGCTTCGCTCGATCTGTGGATTCGCGCCGCGGCCGGTTCGGCCCGCGCCGGAGGCGAGGTGATTTTCGTCTATCCCGCCACCGGCCTGGCGCCGCTCTTGGCCGGCTTCGAAAAGCGCTTCGGCGCCCTGACCATCCTGCCGCTGCTGCCGCGGCCGGGCGCGGCGGCCGGACGCGTGCTGGTCCGGGGCATCAAGGGCTCGCGCGCGCCCCTGACGCTTCTGGCCGGCCGGGCGCTGCATGAGCAAGAGGGACGGGCCTTCCAGCCCGAATTCGACGCTATTTTTCGGGGGCATGACCGCCTCGTCTGGTAATCGCGGCGCGCAGACCTTAAATCTGGCGCGCAATTTGTTCCGGGTGGGGGCCTTTCCGTGACCGCTTATGTTCTGCGCATCCTCATCGTCGCCGGGCTGGGGCTGCTGATCTGGCTTGGGCTGCGCAAGATCTGGCGCGACTGGTCGCGCCAGTTCCGGGCCGAGGACGAGGAGAAACGCCAGATCCGCCGCGACCGCGACCGGCGTGAGCGCGAGCAGCCCGGGGTCATCGATCTCAAGCGCGATGCGGACGGCACCTATCGGCCCGATGAGGACAACAATCGCCGTTGACCCTGGGGGGCGGCCAAACTAGAGGTTTGTCCCGCATATTGGGGACCGCCACATGACCAACCGCCCGCCGCATATGGACCCGAAGAATTCGTTCCAGGGTCTCATTCTCACCTTGCAGCAATTCTGGGCCGAGCAGGGTTGCGTGATCCTCCAGCCCTATGACATGCCCATGGGCGCGGGCACGTCCCACACCGCGACCGTGCTGCGCGCGCTGGGCCCCAAGCCGTGGAATGCGGCCTATGCCCAGCCCTCGCGCCGCCCCAAGGACGGGCGCTATGGCGAAAATCCCAACCGGCTCCAGCATTACTACCAGTTCCAGGTCATCCTGAAGCCGTCGCCGGACAATATCCAGCAGCTCTATCTCGATTCCCTGGCCGCCATCGGGCTCGATTCCAGCCTGCACGACATCCGCTTCGTCGAGGACGACTGGGAAAACCCGACCCTGGGCGCCTGGGGCCTGGGCTGGGAAGTGTGGTGCGACGGCATGGAGATCAGCCAGTTCACCTATTTCCAGCAGGTCGCCGGCTTCGAATGTAATCCGGTTGCCGGCGAATTGACCTATGGGCTGGAGCGGCTTGCCTGCTATCTGCAGAACGTCGACTCCATCATGGAGCTCAATTTCAACGGCGGAACCGGCGACGCCAAGGTCACCTATGGCGATGTCTTCCTGCAAAACGAGCAGGAAGCCAGCCGCTATAATTTCGAGGCGGCCGACACCGAAATGCTGTTCCGCCACTTCGCCGACGCCGAAAAGGAATGCCGCGCTGTGCTGGAAAAGGGCTCGGTGGGCAACCGCCAGACCATGGCGATCCCGGCCTATGAGCAGGTGTTGAAGGCAGCCCACAATTTCAACCTGCTCGATGCGCGCGGCGTCATCTCGGTCACCGAGCGGCAGAGCTATATCCTGCGCATCCGCGAGCTGGCCAAGGCCTGCGGCGAAGCCTGGCTGCATACCGATGGCGGCGGCGCGGAATAGGCGCCGCCTGCCTTAGCCGGCCACGGTTTCGGGGCTGACCGAGAGAACCGTGAGCATGTGGCGCTTATTGGCCCGGTCGCGCCAGGTGATCGACTGGCCGACGCGCAGCCCGATCAGGGCGGTGCCCACCGGCGTCATCACCGAAATGCGCCCTGCGGCGATATCGGCATCCACCGGATAGACCAGTGTCACCTGCTGCTCCTGGTCGGCATCGGTGCGATAGCGCACGCTCGAGCCCATGCGCACGATGTCGGCCGGCACTTCGGCGTCGTCGACGATCTGGGCGCGCTCGAGCTCGGACAGCAGGTAATCGGACAGATCGGGCATGCGCTCGAGCCCGGCCATGGCCAGGCTGTTGAGCTGGCGGTGATCGGCCGCGCTCAGCATGATGTCGGGAACGAGGTCGTTATGGGTGGTCGTATTCGTCATTGCGTAAAATCCTTCTGGCCGCCGTCGCGTCAGCGCGCCGGTGGGGCCGGGTTGAAATTCGGGGAAGATTTGGAGTGCGCCAGTAAAACGGCCGGACAACCGGTAAACCTGCCCTAGGCAGGTGCCGGCGCGGCGGACATGCCTAGGGCTGCAATCCCACGATGGGGTTAGCCAGAAGATGTGCTGCAAGCGTACTCATGCCTGCTAAGCTAGTGATGGAATGGCGCAAGTCAAGATGCCGCCCATTGCGCGCGCTTCCACACAATGCCAATCTCGCTTTCCCGCCATCCCTAGCCCTTGCCGGAGTCATGCCCATGTTCGGTTGGATCATCCTCGGCCTCGTCGTTGCCGCCGCCGTCTATGCCGTCGCCATCTATAACGGGCTGGTGAGAAACCGGCAGATGGTGGCCGAAGGCTGGTCGGGCATCGACGTGCAGCTCAAGCGCCGCACCGACCTCATCCCCAATCTGATGGAAACCGTGAAGGGCTATATGGGCCATGAGCGCGAAACGCTCGAAGCGGTGACCAATGCCCGCGCCGCCGCCACCAGCGCTGCCGCCGGCGGTTCGCCCGAGGCGCGGGCCAAGGCCGAAGGCCAGCTTTCCGCCGCGCTTGGCCGGCTCATCGCCACCGCCGAGGCCTATCCCGACCTCAAGGCCAACACCACCTTCCTCGAATTCCAGTCGGCCCTGCAGACGGTGGAAGACGAAATCCAGATGGCGCGCCGCTATTACAATGGCGCCACGCGCAATCTCAACGTCATGGTCGAATCCTTCCCGTCCAATGTGCTGGCCAATGCCTTCGGCTTCCAGAAGGCCGAATATTTCGAGCTCGAAAACGAGGCCGACCGGGCGGTGCCGACCGTCAAGTTCACCTGAGCCATGCGGCTGCTGCGCGCATTCCTCGCGGTTTTTCTCCTTGCCACGCTGGCCCTGCCCACGCTGGCGCGCGAGGAAATCCGCAGCTTTGCCGCCGACGTGACCCTGCGCACCGATGGCTCGGTGCGCGTGGTGGAGACACTCGAGGTCAATGCCGAGGGCATGGACATCCGCCGCGGCATTTTCCGCGACATGCCCACGGTGATGCTGGATGCCGCGGGGCGCAAGCTGCGCGCGGCGCTGGAAGTGGAATCGGTAACCCGTGACGGGCGCCCCGAGCCATTCGAAGTCGAGCGCATGGGCGATTTCCGCCGCATCTGGATCGGCGATTCCAACGCCTTTCTGAGGCCCGGCCTGCATGACTACGTCATCACCTACACCATGACGCGCATGGCGCGGAGCTTCGAGGATCACGACGAGCTCTATTGGAACGCCACCGGCAATTACTGGATTTTTCCCATCCTGCGCTCCTCGGCGCGCGTGCATCTGCCCCCCGGCGCGGTGATCGACCGGATGGCGGGCTATACCGGCGCCGTGGGCGCCACCGAAAGCGCGGTAATCATCACCCGCGTTTCCGACAGCGAAGCGGTCATCACCACCAACCGGGCGCTGGGGCCGGGCGAGGGCATGAGCTTTGCCGTCAGCTTCCAGAAGGGTGTTCTGGTGCCGCCGCAGGGGCTCGATGCGCTGCTGGCCTGGCTGTCTGACCTGCGCGAAACAATATTGCCCATATTGGGCGTCATCCTGGTGCTGGCCTATAATTTCTCGGCCTGGAACGCGGTGGGGCGCGATCCGCCCAAGGGCACCATCATTCCGCTCTTTCATCCGCCCAAGGGCTTTTCGCCGCCACTGGTGCATTACGTGCACAATTGGGGTTTTTCCAATGCCGGCTGGACGGCGCTGACCTCCGCCATCTTCGATCTCGGGGTCAAGGGGCTGGTGACCATCGTCAACCCGGACAAGACCCTGACAGTCAAGGTGACGGGCAAGGAGCCCGCCGAGCCGCTGCCCGAGCCGGAAAAGCTGCTGTTCGACTGGTTCTCGCAAAAGGGCTCGGTCACCATCGACAAGGGCGAGGGCGTGGAGATCGGCAAGCGCCGCGTCGAATTCGTGCAGGCCATCGAGCGGGAAAACCGGCTGACCTGGTTCCGCAACAACACCTTCTTCGTGGTGCTGGGCTTCATCATCGCCGCGGCCATTCTGCTGGCCATGGTGATTTTCGAGGTGCTCGAATTCGAGTGGCTGCTGGTTGCGGCGGTGGCCGGCGTCATTCTCGGCGCCGGCACGGGTTTCGTGCGCAGCCTGTGGCGGGGCCGGTCGATCCTGCGCTTCATTCCATTGGTCTGGATCGGCGTGGTCGGCTTCAACATGCTGGCCGGCTTTGCCGATTTCGCCACCGGCATCACCATCAACGCCGCGGCGGTGGCCGCGGCCTCCATCGTCATGATTACGCTGGTCTTTGCCGTGCTGATGCGCGCGCCCACCGTTCAGGGCCGCAAGATCATGGACCAGATCGACGGCTTCAAGCTCTATCTGGAGACGGCCGAGCAGAACCGGCTCAATATCGTGGGCGAACCGCCGATGTCGGTGCAGCGCTTCGAGCGCATATTGCCCTTCGCCATCGCGCTGGGCGTGGAAAAGCCCTGGTCGGAGCATTTCGAGGCCGAACTGGCGCGCAATGCCGTTTCCGACCTCCAGGGCTCGGGCTACCAGCCGCTCTGGTATGGCGGCTCGCCTTCATCCTTCTCCTCGGGCAATTTCTCCCGCACCATTTCGGCGGCCAGCGCCGGCATGGCGGCGGCGATGGTGGCGGCCCAGCCGGTGCAGGCCAGTTCCTCCGGCTTCAGTTCGGGCGGGGGCGGGGGTGGATTTTCCGGTGGCGGCGGCGGGGGCGGCGGCGGCGGCGGTTGGTAAGCCTTTCCATAGACAATTTGTCCTCCCCAAGCTAAGCAAACCGCGCCTTCCTCTATCTCGGTAATAGTCATGCCCGAATTGCTGCTCGAACTCTTTTCCGAGGAAATCCCCGCCCGCTTTCAGCGCCGTGCGGCCGATGACCTCAAAAAGGCCGTCACCAATGCGCTGGTCGATGCCGGGCTGGTCTATGAGGGCGCCAAGGCCTTTGCGACGCCCCGCCGCTTGGCGTTGACGGTGAGCGGCCTGCCGGCGCGCTCGCCCGATACCCATGAAGAAAAAAAAGGCCCCAAGGTCGGCGCGCCGCAGCCGGCCATCGATGGCTTCCTGCGCTCGGCCGGGCTGGCCTCGATCGAGGAGGCCAAGATCGAGAGCGACCCCAAGAAGGGCGATTTCTACGTCGCCCGCATCCACCGGCACGGCGCCGAGGCCGTGGACCTGCTCTCCGCCATGCTGCCGAAGATCCTGGGCGACTTTCCCTGGGCCAAGTCGATGCGCTGGGGCTCGGGGAGCTTCCACTGGGTGCGCCCGCTGCGCGCCATCACCGCCACCTTCGGCACCGAGAATGACGAGCCGGTGGTGATCCCCTTCGCCACCAGCGATTTGCAGTCGGGCCAGACCACCTATGGCCACCGTTTCCTCGCGCCCGAGGCGATCCGCGTGAAGCGCTTCGAGGATTATGTGCTGGCGCTGGAGCGCGCCAGGGTGGTGCTCGATATCGACCGCCGCAAGGACATTATCCGCACCGACGCCGACAATCTTGCTTTCGCCCAGGGCCTCAGCGTCATCCATGACGAGGGGCTGCTGGAAGAGGTGGCGGGGCTGGTGGAATGGCCCGTGGTGATGATGGGTAGCTTCGATCCCGATTTCCTCAAGCTCCCCGAGGAAGTCATCATCGCCACCATCCGCGCCAACCAGAAATGCTTCTGCCTGCGCGATGCCCAGGGCCGGCTGGCGCCCAACTTCATCATCGTCGCCAATACCGTCGCCAGCGATGGCGGCGCGGCCATCACCGCGGGCAATGAGCGCGTCATCCGCGCCCGGCTGAGCGATGCGGCCTTCTTCTATCAGGGCGATCTGGCCCTGCCGCTCGAGCATGGCCTGCCCAAGCTGGAAGATACCGTCTTCCACGCCAAGCTGGGCAGCCAGTTCGATCGGGTGGAACGGCTGGTGAAGCTGGCCGGCGAAATCGCCCCGCAGGTGGGCGCCGATCCCGAACGCGCCAAGCGCGCCGCCATGCTGGCCAAGGCGGACCTCACCACCGGCATGGTGGGCGAATTCCCCGAACTGCAGGGGCTGATGGGGCGCTATTACGCCGCCGCGCAGGGCGAACCGGCGGACATCGCGACGGCTCTCGAAATGCATTACAAGCCGCTCGGCCCCACCGACAAGGTACCGACCGAGCCCACCTCCATCGCCGTGGCGCTGGCTGACAAGCTCGACCTGCTGACCGGCTTCTGGGCCATCGACGAAAAGCCCACCGGCTCGCGCGACCCCTTCGCGCTGCGCCGCGCGGCGCTGGGCGTCATCCGCATCATCACCGAGAACGGGCTGAAATTCCCGCTGGCCGTGGAGCCGGACCTGCTGGCCTTCTTCCATGACCGGCTCAAGGTGTCGCTGCGCGATGCCGGCGCGCGTCACGACCTGGTCGATGCGGTGCTTTCGGCCGAAAGCAACGACATCCTGCAGATCACCCAGCGCGCCGAGGCGCTGTCGGCGCTGCTGGCCAGCGCCGATGGGCAGAACCTGCTGGCCGGCTACCGGCGCGGCGCCAATATCCTGGCCGCCGAGGAAAAGAAGGACGGCAAGGCCTATGCCGGCGCCGTCGACCGGGCGGCGCTGCGCCTGCCCGAGGAAACGGCTCTCGCCGACGCCATCGACAATGTGCACGCCGCCGTCGCCGCGCAGGTGGACCGGGACGACTATAAGGGCGCCATGGCCGAGCTGGCGACGCTGCGCGCGCCCGTGGACGCCTTCTTCACGCAAGTGCTGGTCAATGATGCCGACCCGGCGGTGCGCGCCAACCGGCTCAACCTGCTGGCCCGGCTGCGCGACACCATGCATCTGGTGGCCGATTTCTCCAGGATTGCCGGGTAAGGGCAGGGAGGCCGGGACATGAGCGTCGGCCTTCTCGCCCTGCTGGACGATGTCGCGGGCCTTGCCAAGGTCGCCGCCGCTTCGCTGGACGACATTGCCGGGCAGGCCACCAAGGCCGGGCTCAAGGCGGCGGGCGCGGTGGTGGACGACGCCGCCGTCACCCCGCGCTACGTCAACGGCTTTGCCGCCGCCCGCGAACTGCCGATCGTCGGCAGGATCGCCTGGGGCTCGGTGCGCAACAAGCTGATCTTCCTGCTGCCGGCTGCGCTGATATTGAGCCTCGTCGCGCCCTGGATCATCACCCCCATCCTCATGCTGGGCGGCGCCTATCTCTGCTATGAGGGGGCCGAGAAGGTGTTCCATGCGCTCCAGCCGCACGCGGCCGAGGGGCATGAAGCCGGGCTGGAGCCGGCGGCGCTCGACCCCAAAAGCGCCGAGGACACGCGGGTGGCCGGAGCCATCAAGACCGATTTCATCCTCTCGGCCGAAATCATGACCATCGCGCTGGCCGCCATCGAGGTCGACAATTTCTGGACCCGCGCCGCCATCCTGGCGCTGGTGGGCGTGGGCATCACCGCGCTGGTCTATGGCGCCGTGGCCCTGCTGGTGAAGGCCGACGATTTCGGCGTGCTGCTCTATCGGCGCGGCCGGCTGCGCCTCACCAAGCGTTTCGGGCGGTTTCTGGTGCGCGCCATGCCCGGCTTCATGGCCGGGCTGGGCGTGGTCGGCACTGCCGCCATGATCTGGGTGGGCGGCGGCATCGTGCTGCATGGCCTGGCCAGCTTCGGCCTCTCCGCGCCCGAGCATTTCATCGAAACCGCCGCCGAATGGGCCGCCCATGCCGTGCCCGCCATCGCCGGCTTCGCCGGCTGGGCCATGACCGCCTTCATCGATGGAATTTTCGGGCTGGCTTTCGGTCTGCTGATGATCCCGGTGGCCGGTTCCGTCATCACGCCGGTCTGGCGGGCGGTAAAGCGGTTGCTGCCCAGGCGGGGCTAGGGCGTTTCATCTTTGAACTGAATTGTCCCCCGCACGGCGTCATGCCGGCCTTGAGCCGGCATCCATCCTGAAGATCATCCGCTGCCATTGATGCGTGGGGAAACATGCGGAGATGGATTCCGGCTCAAGGCCGGAATGACATCGTGGATGGGGAGGGCTTGGAGAGAATAATCCCCTCAAAACGGCGGCGCGGCGCCTTCGGCCTTTTTCGGCTTGAACGGGGCCATGCCTTCGCGGGCGAGTTCGTCGGCGCGCTCGTTGAGTTCGTCGCCATTATGGCCCTTCACCCAGTGCCAGGAAAGCTGATGGCGCTTTGTCGCCTCGTCCAGCGCCTGCCACAGCTCGACATTCTTGACCGGCTTCTTGTCGGCGGTTTTCCAGCCATTGCGCTTCCAGCCGTGAATCCAGCTTTGCACGCCGTTCTTCACATATTGGCTGTCGGTATGGATCTCCACCGCGCAGGAGCGCTTGAGGGCATTGAGCGCCTCGATGGCGGCGGTCAGCTCCATCCGGTTATTGGTGGTCAGCGCCTCCCCGCCCTTGAGCTCCTTGCGATGGCCGCCGAATTGCAGGATCGCCCCCCAGCCGCCCGGCCCCGGATTGCCCGAACAGGCGCCGTCCGTGTGGATGATGACGGTGTCGCTCATGAGCTGTGATCCGGTTCGGTATCAACGCCACAAGCATAGGGCCAATGGCGGGGGCGGGGATAAATACGTTTCGCCGGGGTCATCGGCCCGAGGCGGTTTCGAGCGTGCGCAGCACTTTGGGAATGTTGAAGGCGATGTGTTCCTCGGCCGTGGTTTTGGTTTCCACCTTGACCGCATAGCGCTCGGCAAAGGCATCGATCACCTCTTCCACCAGGCTTTCCGGGGCTGAGGCGCCGGCGCTGACGCCCAGCGACTTGATGTCGCCATAGACCGACCAGTCGATCTCGCTGGCCCGGTCCACCAGCGTCGCCGTCTTGCAGCCGGCGCGCAGGGCCACTTCCACAAGGCGCTGCGAATTGGAGGAATGGGGCGAGCCCACCACGATCATCGCCTCCACCAGCGGCGCCACCGCCTTGATGGCCTCCTGCCGGTTGGTGGTGGCGTAGCAGATGTCTTCCTTGTGCGGGCCGTTGATGGCGGGGAAGCGGGCGCGCAGCGCATTGACGATGTCGCGCGTGTCGTCAACCGACAGCGTGGTCTGGGTGACGAAGGCGAGGGTCTCGGGATCGCGCGGCTCGAAGGCGTCGGCGTCGGCCACGGTTTCCACCAGCGTCACCGCCCCCGGCGGCAACTGGCCCATCGTGCCCACCACTTCCGGGTGCCCGGCATGGCCGATCAGCACGATCTCATGGCCCTCGGCGAAATGGCGCTGGGCCTCGACATGCACCTTGCTGACCAGCGGGCAGGTGGCATCGAGGAAGAACATGTTGCGGCTCTTTGCCTCGGCGGGCACCGATTTGGGCACGCCATGGGCCGAGAACACCACCGGCGCCTCGGTTTCGGGGATCTCGCTCAACTCCTCGACGAAGACGGCGCCCTTCTGGCGCAGGCCCTCCACCACATATTTGTTGTGCACGATGGCGTGGCGCACATAGACCGGTGCGCCATATTTCTCCAGCGCCATCTCGACGATCTGGATGGCCCTGTCCACCCCGGCGCAGAAGCCGCGCGGGGCGCAGAGGAGAATGTCTAGATGTGGCCGCTTTTCCATAGCAGATCAGATGCTTTCCGAAGCGCGGCAAGTCAAGTGTTGTTGCGGTGCGCGAGGCGCACGGGCATTATGCGCGCGCAATCATGGCAAGGAGCCCAGGGTGAGTTTGGCACAGGAAATGTTCGCAATTGCCCCCGCGCAGGGGAAGGCGAACCTGTCCGCCGGCCAACTCAAGCTGTTGAGCGGCAAGGCCCGCTGGATTTTCCGCGTCTGCGAGGCGGGCTTTCCCACCGTGCCCACCATCGCGCTCACCCGCGCCGTCTGGGATGGCTTGCAGGCCGAGCGCACGCGGCGCGAAACCCGGCTGCGCACCCATTGGGTGGCGTGCCTGTTCAAGCTGGTGGGCAAGGATTCGGTGCCCCCGGCGCTGGTGGTGCGCACCTCTGCCGCTTCGCATAATGGCGGGCTGATGTCGGCGCGCGTGGGTATTCCCGCCCCGGCCAATCCCGAGGATGCGGTCGATCCGGCGCGGCCCCTGGCCAAGGCCATCAAGGCGGCCTTCGACAGCTATGGCTTCGGCCCGCGCTGGTCGGGCCGGGAAGATGACCGGGCGCGGCAAATCGTCCTGGTGCAGGCGGTGGCCGAGGGCGAGATCGAGCAGTTCCTCACCCGCAACGCCTCCACCGGCGCGTTGGGGCCGGCGCCAGTCAATGGCGCGCCGCTGCCGCGCCTCTCCCAGTCCATCACCGCGCTGGTCGAATTGCTCGACGCCAAGGCCGGGCGGCACCTGAATTGCCTCGTCGCCGTCAACAGGGGTCAGGTGCAGTTTCTCTCTGCCCGTCCGGTGCAGGTGACGGCGGCGGCCGAGCTTGAGGCGGCGGTCGACCGCGTCCACCGCAAGACATGGACGGCGCAGAATGCCGTCATGCGGGTCGAGCCGGCGCGGCTGGTGCAGATGCTCCATCCCCGGCTCAAATCCACCGAGGGCGCCGCGCCCATCGCCAGCGGGCTCGGCGTCTCGCCGGGGGCGGCCAGCGGCGTCATCGTCTTCAACGCCGACGACGCGGCGCGCATGCGGGCGCGGGGCAAGCATTGCATTCTGGTGGTCAGCGAAACCGGGCCGGGCGACATCGAGGGCATGAAGGCCGCCACCGGCATCCTCACCGCGCGCGGCGGCATGACCAGCCATGCCGGTGTCATCGCCCGCATCACCGGAAAGCCCTGCGTGGCCGGGGTGCGCACGCTGTCCGTCAATGCCGGGGACATGGTGTGCCGCATCGGCGAGCGCGAATTCCGCACCGGCGACCGGCTCACCATCGATGGCAGCGAGGGCCACGTCTATGCCGGCATGCTGCCGCTGGCCCAGCCCCATATCGGGGGCGCCATCGGCGCGCTTCTGGGCTGGTCGGACGCCAGCCGCTCCATCGCCGTGCGCACCAATGCCGAAACGGTGGAATCGGTGCATACGGCGCTCAGCTTCGGGGCGGAGGGCATCGGGCTGGCGCGGTCCGAGCACATGTTCTTCTCGCCCGAGCGCATGGTGGCCCTGCGCCGCGTCATCCTCAGCGAGGATGAGGAGGATCGCAGCCGGGCCATCAATGGCCTCGTCGATTTCCAGACCGGCGATTATTCGGCGCTGTTCTCGGCCATGAACGGCCTGCCGGTGACGGTGCGCCTGTTCGATCCGCCCCTGCATGAATTCCTGCCGCGCAGCGAGGAGGAAATCGAGGAAACCGCCGCCTCGCTGGGGCTGGCGGTGCGGGCGCTGCGCCTGCATCTGGACCGGATCGCCGAAATCAACCCCATGCTGGGCCATCGCGGCGTGCGGCTGGCCATCACCAATCCCGAGCTTCTGCACATGCAGGTGCAGGCGCTGATGGCAGGTGTGCGCGCCGCCGCCGACCGGCAGAGCGAGCCGGTGGCGGTGGAAATCATGGTGCCCTTCGTTTCCACCGCCAGCGAGGTGGGCTGGGTGCGCGAGCGCGTCAACGCCATTGCCGCCAATTCTGGCCTTCTGCGCAATGACCGGGTCAAGTTCTCCTTCGGCACCATGATCGAGTTGCCGCGCGCCTGCCTGCGGGCCGGCGACATCGCCCAGATGGTGGATTTCATCTCCTTCGGCACCAATGACCTGACCCAGACCACGTTCGGCATCTCCCGCGACGATGCGCCCACCTTCCTGGCCTCCTATCAGCGCAAGGGCATTTACGAGCGCGATCCCTTTGTCACCATTGACGAAAAGGGCGTGGGCGAAATGATCGCGCTGGCCATTGCGCGCGGGCGGGCCGCCAACCCCAAGCTCAAGATCGGCATTTGCGGCGAACATGCGGGCGACCCCGCCTCGCTGCGCTTCTTTGCCGGGCTGGGCATCGATTATGTCAGTTGCTCGCCCTATCGTGTTCCGGTGGCGAGGCTGACGCTGGCGCAGACTTCTGCTTAAACTGGACAAGGTCCGGCGCCAGCCGGCAAAAAGGGATGGGACAGGCCGACGTGAAATTCTTGCCGCTCTTGGCTTTGCTGCCTTTTTTCGCCGTTTCGCCGGTTCTGGCCCAGGGGCAGGGGGGAATCGCCCAATGCACCGCCATAGCCGGGGATGCCGAGCGCCTGGCCTGCTATGATGCGCTGTTCCTCAGCCCCGATGGCGGGGCCGAGGCGATCAGCGTCACCCTGCAATCGGAACAGCTTATCCCCGGCCGGCCGAGCGGGCGCGCGCCGGCGACGATGACCGTATCCTGCGAGGCCGGCGTCCTGCGCGTCGCCTTCGGTTTCGCCGGAAACATCATGTCGGCGCTGGGGCGCGACGCCGGCATCACTTTGCAATACGACCTGCAGGCCGGCCGCAGCCGCACCCTGCCGGTCAATGCCGAGAACACCGCCATCTTGCTCGATACCACCAGCGAGGCCGCCGCCTTCATCGACGGGCTCAACGGCGCCACCAACCTCACCGTGCGGGTAACCCCGGTCAATTCGCGCTCGCTTTCGGTGCGCTTCCGGGTCGGCGGTTTCTTCGAGGAAGTGGGGCCGGTGGTGGCCGCGTGCAGTTGATCGGGGGCCGCCCCAATCCGGCCCTGACCCGGCCGCAAAGCCCGTTTACCGGCTGCTAACCCTAATAAGACATGATCCTCTGCGTCGGCTTTTAGCGTCATTTGTGCCGGCGGTTAGTTTTTGTTGCGTAGCGTTGAGTAGCGTTTGATGGCCTCTTCCCACCGGCTCGGGGTGCGTTCGCGCCCGGCCAGAGCGGTTCGCCGGCACGGTCTCGCCCGTTTTCTGGGCATCGGCATGATGTGCGGCCTCGGCTATCTGGGGTTCACCACCGGCGCCTTCGGGCCCGCCGAGGGCCTTGCCGAAACGCTGCCCGCATCGCCCGCAATCACCCTCGCCAGCATCAACTATTCGGGCGACGATCCGGTCATCACAGGCTCGGTCGGCCACCTTTTCCAGTCCGCCGGCTTCACCGGTCCCAACCGCGCTGAAAAGACCGACCGCAAGCGGCCCGTCGTCGACGCGCTGGCCTTTTCCCGCAGCTTCAGCGAGGTGCGCCAGCGCATCGCCGCGCTGCGTGGCGAGGAGATCGACCCGGCCCTGCCGGGGCAGTCGCGCTTCGCCGCCACGGGCGACGTGGAGGAGGGACCGCGCATGTCGCTGGCTGCCCTCAACCCGGCGACCGCCGCCGCGCTGGACGCCATTGCCGGCATCGCCCCGCCGGCTGCCGCGCCTCTCTCCCCGCCTTTGCCCATCATGGCATCCGAGCAGCTGGCTTATGCCCGCGCCAACGCCCCGGCCACCGGCGGTTTCGCCAGCGGGGAAAGCCGCAAGGTTTCCGACAAGGACATGTGGTGCCTGGCCACGGCGATCTATTTCGAGGCGCGCGGCGAAAGCTATCGCGGCCAGGTGGCGGTGGCGCAGGTGGTGCTCAATCGCGTCAACGACCACCGCTATCCCGACACCATTTGCGGCGTGGTCTATCAGAACCAGAGCCGGCGCAACGCCTGCCAGTTCTCCTTTGCCTGCGATGGCATTCCCGAGGTCATCAACGACCAGAAGTCCTGGGCGCAGGCCCAGGACATCGCCCAGCGCTACATGAATGGCTCGCTCTACCTGACCGAGGTGGGTGATGCCACCCACTATCACGCCACCTATGTCAGCCCCGCCTGGGCTCCGCGCATGACCCGGGTGACCCAGATCGGCCTGCACGTGTTCTACAAGTTCAAGCGCGGCTGGCTCTTCGGCTGAGACTCAGCGCCTCGCGGTGCTGCTGTAGTAGAAGAAGGAATTGCCGCTGCGCAGGCTCATGCTGGTCCAGTTCGAGCCGGACCAGTAGGAAAAGCGGCTGCGGGGGTAGGGGTGGTCGGGCCAGCCGACCCGCTTCACGCTGACGCCCGGATAGCGCACATTGGGCGAGAACATCGCATCGGTGGAATAGGTGCCGCTGGCCGTGGTGGCGATGGTGACCCAGCTTACCCGACCGGCCTCTATCTTCTTGACTCTGCTGGTGGAAACCGGATCGCTCGACACCGTCTCGTCATAGGAGACCGTGTAGGGCTGGCCGTGGTGGAACACCAGTTTCGAGGGGTCGATGGCGTGGCTGGGCTCGCCATCGGCCAGCACCGGAAGCGCGAGGCTGAAGCCGGCGAGAGCGGCGGAAAACAGGCCCAGAAGCAGCTTGCGGTCTGGCAGTGACATGGCGCGCGTCCCAAAATGAGGCATCCTGACCCTTGTCTTAACGGTCTGGAAACCATGCTGGCCAGCGGGAGGCGGCGTTGATCTTGTGTTAAGGTTAATCTCCACAGGCCCGGGAGATCACACCGTTATGGCCTCGAAAGCGGCGATGAAGCGGTCATGCGCCTCGCGCGTCGGCCAGGGACGGATCAGCCGGTCGAAGGCCTCGAGATCGAAAGGCGGTATCCCCGGCTCGCCGAAGAATTTGCGCGCCTCGCCATCCTCGAACCCGGCCAGGTGCACCGCCTCGAAATAGGCGGCCTCGCGATCGGCCTTCTTGACCTGTTTCGCCAGCGCCGCCGGCATGGTGGCGGGCAGGGAGAAGCGCAGGTAAATGGCGGACAGCAAACGGTTTTCCACGTCCTTGTAATTGCCGCCCATGGCCGCCTTGAAAGGCGAGATGATGTCGCCCATGACATATTCGGGCGCATCGTGGAGCAGGGCCTGGCCCTGCGCGATTGCGCTGCTCTCCGGATTGGAGGCGCGGAAAAGCTCAAGCACCAGCACCGAATGCTGGGCCACCGAAAACGGGTAATCCCCGGCGGTCTGGCCGTTCCAGCGGGCAACGCGGGCCAGGCCATGGGCGATGTCGGAAAGTTCGACATCGACCGGCGAAGGGTCAAGAAGATCGAGCCGGCGGCCGGACAGCATACGCTGCCAGGCGCGTTCGCGGACGCGTGCCATCGGGGGCCTTGATGCTAACGGACTGTTAGCGCCGAGTGTAACGAACCGTCCCTCGATTCGACAGTGATGCTAACCGTTTTCGGCTTCGGGCGAGGCTTCGCCGAAGGCATAATCGGCCCAGACGGGCAGGGTGAGGGAGACGGGCTGGCCGGCGACGGTGACGGCGGCAGGATCGGTGATGCGGTCGAGCCGCAGGATGGCGACGGCCTTGCCGTCGATCCCCTGGCCGATAGTACCCGCTTCGCGCCCGCCGGTGATAACCGGGGTGCCCGCGGGCGCCGCGACGCCCGAAACGATGACCGGGCGGCGGCGGGCGGTGCCGCGATGCTTCATGCGGGAAACCACCTCCTGGCCGACATAGCAGCCCTTGGCAAAATCGATCCCCTGCAACAGGTCGAGCCCGATATCGTGGGCGAAGGCGTCATTGGCCGGAAAATCGGCGCCTTGCTGGGCGATGCCGGCGGCGATGCGGGCGCGATGGTAATCGCTGTCGTCCGACTGCCAGGTGGCGGCGGCCTCGCGCGGGGCCAGGATGCGCCAGCCCAGCGCCACGGGCCCGGCCCGGTCGGCCTGGCAATAATTGCAGGGATTGGAGCGGGCGGAAAAGCCGACGCACCAGCTTTCGCGCAAGTCCTCGATCTCCACCGCAGCGCGCAGGCGGTAAAGCCGCATGCGCTTGAAGAAATCGTCGGCCACAGACAGGTGGACATCGGCCCAGAGCGCATCCTCCACCCAGCCGACAAGACCCTCGGCCAATATCTTGCCCTGCGGCGAGAGCAGCGCCCAGGGGGCGGCGGGGCCGGGGGCGGCGGGAATGGGGCCGGTGAGGACGTCGTTGAGCAGCTTATGGGCGTCGGCGCCCGAGAACCGGAAAAGGGCACGGTCGGCGCGCAACTGAATGGACATGATCTTCCTGCTTCCCGAAGGGACGGACATTGCCTGCCGCATTTCCGAACCGCAAAACCGTTACCACTTTTGCCGGAAACGCTCTAAACCGCCACAGACAGAAGGCGGAGTATGGACATGGCGCAGTACGACATCATTTTCAAGAATGCCATCGTGGTCAATCACGATGGCGAGGGTGTCGCCGATGTCGGCGTGCGCGGGGGGCGCATTGCCGGGCTGGGAAGCCTGGGCGAGGCGGCCGGACGCGTGGTGGACTGCACGGGGCTGCATATCCTGCCCGGCGTCATCGACACGCAGGTGCATTTCCGCGAGCCGGGGCTGACCCATAAGGAAGACCTGGAATCGGGCTCGCTGAGCGCGGTGATGGGCGGGGTGACGGGCGTCTTCGAAATGCCCAACACCAATCCGCTGACCACGACGCGCGAAACCTTCGAGGCCAAGATCGCCGCCGGCACCAACCGCATGCATTGCGACTTCGCCTTCTATATCGGGGGCACCCACGAGAATGTGGGCGAACTGGGAGAACTGGAAAAACTGCCCGGCTGCGCCGGCATCAAGGTGTTCATGGGCTCGTCCACCGGCACGCTGCTGGTGCAGGACGACGCCGGGGTGGAGGCGATCCTGCGCGCCATTTCGCGCCGCGCCGCCTTCCATTCGGAAGACGAATACATGCTGAAGGAGCGTGAAGCTCTGCGCGTTCCGGGCGACCCCTCCAGCCATCCGGTCTGGCGCTCGCCGGAAGTGGCGCTCAACTGCACCAAACGTCTTGTGGCGCTGGCCCGCAAGACCGGCAAGCGCATCCATGTGCTGCATATCTCGACGGCCGAGGAAATGGTGTTCCTGGCCGACCACAAGGACGTGGCCAGCGTCGAGGTGACGCCGCACCACCTGACGCTGGACGAAACCGCCTATGAGCGCCTGGGCACCTATGCGCAGATGAACCCGCCGGTGCGGGACAAGGCACACCGCGAGGGCATCTGGAAGGGCGTCGCCAATGGCGTCGCCGACATATTGGGCTCGGACCACGCCCCGCACACGCGCGCGGAGAAGGACCACCCCTATCCGGCCAGCCATTCGGGCATGACCGGGGTGCAGACGCTGGTGCCGACCATGCTCGACCACGTCAATGCCGGGCGGCTGAGCCTGCAACGGTTCGTCGACATGACCAGCCACGGGCCCAATCGCCTCTTCGGCATCGCCAATAAGGGGCGGATCGCGGTGGGGTACGACGCGGACCTGACCGTGGTGGATTTAAAGCGCCGCCAGACCATCACCAATGACTGGGTGAAAAGCCGCGCCGGCTGGACCCCCTATGACGGGGTGAGCGTGACCGGCTGGCCGGTAGGCACGGTGGTGCGCGGCCATGTGGTGATGTGGGACGGGGAACTGGTGACGGGCGGCGTCGGGCAGCCGATGCGGTTTCTGGAGGCGCTGTAGGGGGGATGCGGAAGCCGCCCGCACCATCCGAACAGATCATCCCGCTGACTGAACTGCCGGTGGGCATAGACCGGTTATGCGCGGAAGCCCTGACCGATGGATTCCGGTTCATGGAGAAACTTCGCAACGGCTGGAGAAGCGGAGCGAACCGTTTCGACGCTCCCGGAGAAATCTTCCTTGGGATATTTAGAGGCCCAGACTTGGTGGCGGTTGGCGGACTAAATATCGACCCGTATCTCGGCGATGTTCAGATCGGGCGGCTTCGGCACCTTTATGTTGCCAAAGCTGACCGGCGAAACGGATATGCCACCCATCTCGTGGATGAACTGGTTCGAAACGGACGCGCTACATTCCGGCGCATCAGGCTTTTCACCGATACCGCCGGTGGTGCAGCGTTCTACGAGGCGCGGGGCTTCATCAGAGTCTCCTCGCCTACCGCTTCCCATGAACTTGTGCTGGGCCCGTAGGGGACAGGGCAGGACGACGCCATATCCGCTGGCTTTCCCTTCCCCCCTTGCGGGAGAAGGTGCCCGAAGGACGGATGAGGGGCATCGTGCTGGTGAGGCTTGCCTTTCGGGATGGGCCCCGGATCAGGTCCGGGGCGACATGGTGGGTGGGGCGAGAGGGTGTTTGGCCCTGACATTCGGGCTCCCAACACTTCCCCTTTGACGGGGGTGTTTACTTCGGAAGCTGGAGCATTGGCTCTGAGCCTTCCCAAAACCCTGACGCTGCCCACGGGCTCGACCCGTGGGCCGGATTGGGAGCCCTTGATGGTTCGGCGTTTGCTGGGAGTGGCCCGCGGATCAAGTCCGCGGGCAGCGCCGGTGGGTGGAACGGGACTGGGGGACAGGAAGCGTCCGAAGTAAACGCTGCCCTTGATGGGGAGGTTGGGAGGGGATGATTGTTGGGCACGATATTTCCCCAACCACCGGCTCCATACATCAGGCAGCAGGCTTCCCCCATCATCATCACCGGCCTTGTGCCGGTGATCCATGGAACGGTCAGCGCGAGCGGGGCGTGGATTGCCGGGACGAGCCCGGCAATGACGGTGGGGAGGGGGATGGTCCGACGGGTGGGGCGGGCCCTTGAGCCCTATTGCAGCACGCGTTCCAGATTGTATTCGCCCGAGCGGATGCGGTCGGGGAGCTGGGCGACGAGGTCGGCGGTGGCGTCGTCGCCATGCAGGCGCACGAAGGTGGCCAGCGCGGCAAAGAGCGAGGCGTGGGCAAGGGCGGCGCTGTGCACGCCATCGTCTTCCGCGCAGTTCCAGGCCTCGGCGAGATATTCGAGCGCCAGTTGCCGCTCGCCATGCTCGCGGTCGAACAGTGTCTGGCCCGGCGCGGGGGCGAACATGGTTTTGCTCGAACTCATGCTGCCGGGTTAGCACGCATGAGGACGCGAAGCGCGCGGGAAGTAACCCGAAGGTTAACGCCGTATTGGCAATTCTAGCGAGGGGAACACCGCCCCGTCATTCGGCATAGCGCGTATGGATGTCCCGGGCGGTCTTTTCGGCCTCGGACAACAGGCGCCTCAGCGCCTCCCGCGCCGTGGGCGTGCAGGCGCGGTGAAAGCGCGCATAGGCGGTGTAGCCCTGGTTGAAGGCGCCGGCCAGGCGCTGGCGGCGGTCGTCGTCGGGCTGGTCCAGCGCCAGCAGCTCCTCCATCTGGGCGCGCCAGTCCTCGCCCGGCCCGGCGCAGAGGGGCTGGAGGAAATAGAGGCTGCCCATGATCTCGGCCAGCCGCTCCAGCTGCCGCTGATAGAGCGGATCGAGCGCCTGGGCAGGCGCGCAAAGGCCCGCCAGCATCGCCGCCAGGGCAAGGGATTTCCAGAGCCGCACCATCATCGCTTCCGCACCCTCGTTCGGGTCCTCCTTATCATTCTCCGCCCAGGACTGCGAAGGCCTTCGCAAGCACGTCATCGAGCCGGCTGGTGGTGCGCAGGGCGACAAGGGCGGCCGGATCGATCCATTTGTGGTCGGCCACCTCGTCGGAGGCGCGGATCTGGCCGGAAAAATCCCCGGTGGCGAACACGGCCAGCCGATAGGCCTCGTCGCGCCCCAGCGATTGCACCAGCACCGGGCGCGGATTGCGGATGACCAGCCCCACCTCCTCGGCCACCTCGCGGATGGCGCATTGCTCGATGGTCTCGCCGGGATCGAGCCGCCCGCCGGGCAGGGTCCATAAATGCTGATAGGGCGCATAGGCCCGCTTGATGAGCAGCACCTTGCCCCCACGGATGATGGCGACGCTGGCGGCATTGGGAGGATTTTCGGTCACTTCGGGCCCATTTGCGATTCGGGAACTGAAAGACTACCTCTTGGTCCCCTAATAAGGAGGCCCCAAACCATGTGCGGACGCTTTGCCGCGACCACGCCGCGCCAGGAGCTGATGAAGCTCTACCGCCTGCTCGACAGCGTCATCACCGTGCCGCGCTACAATGTCGCCCCCACCCAGCCGGTGGCCGCCATCTGGGAGCAGCATGGGCGGCGCGAGGCGCGCTTCGCCCGCTGGGGGCTGGTGCCGGGCTGGGTGAAGGATCCGCGCGAATTTCCGCTCATCATCAATGCGCGGGTGGAGACCATGGCCGAAAAACCCGCCTTCCGCGACGCGCTCAAGCATGGCCGCTGCATCATCCCGGCCAATGGCTATTACGAGTGGCACACCAATCCCGACAAATCCAAGCAGCCTTATTACATCACGCTGAGCGATGACCGGCCCATGGCGCTGGCCGGGTTCGTGGCGAGCTGGATGGGCCCCAATGGCGAAGAGATCGACAGCGTCGCCACCATCACCGTGCCGGCCAATGGGCAATTGTCGGTGGTGCATGACCGCATGCCGGCGATTTTGGAGGGCGAGGCCATCGAGGCCTGGCTGGACGTGGGCACTGTGCGGGCGCGCGAGGCCGCTCAACTGGCCCTGCCGCTGGCCGATGGCGCGCTGAAGTTCCACCCCGTCTCGCGCCGGGTCAATTCGGCGCGGGACGACGATCCCGGCCTGATCGAGGCGGTGACGCTGGAAAAGCCGGCGCCGCCACCGCCCCAGAGCGGGCAGATGAGCCTTTTTTGAGAGGCTCCCCCTACATGATGCCGAAATAGCCCAGCGCGTCGCCCATGGCGTCTTCCTCGTAGCCCAGATGGGAGAGCAGGACCCTTTCAAGGGCGTGATAGAGGATTTTGGTGTCCTCGAAGCGGGCCGGGGCCGGTTCGGCGGCGAGCGCGTTGAGGGCGTCGATGAGGCGGATCAGCAGCTCGTGAACCACCACATGCTCGGCCTGCAAGCGGTCGGCGATGGCCTTGAAGGCCGGTCCCTGCTGGGCCAGCGCGGGGAAGAGATGGGCATCCTCGATGGAATGATGGGTGTGCACGAACTGGCAATATTGCCCGCACAGATTGCCGAAGCGCCGGAAATTGGAAACCATGGCCAGATCGCCGGTTTCGGCGGCCACCTGGGCGGGCGTCACCGCGCCGGCATTGGCCCGCTCGATGAGCTGGCCCAGCACCACCATGTTGTGGCGCAGATGGTCATGAATCTGTTTGAGGTGTTCGCCGGCCGCGCGCTGGTCCGGCCGCAGCCCTTCGAGCTTCTGCGCCGGCGGGCGGGTGGCGTCGTCGAGGAATTCGATATCGTCAAGCATGGGCGATAGATGGGGCGGCCCCGGCACGGGCGCAAGAGCGCACATGGATGTGACCGGGACCGCTGTCGCCCCGGACCTGATCCGGGGCCCATTCTGAACTGCGTGTGCCAGCGAGATATCAGGATGGGTCCCGGCTCGAGGCCGGGACGACATTGTGGGTGGGATACGCTTTATCCCAGCATCTTGCCGGGGTTAAGGATACCCTTGGGGTCCAGCGCTTTCTTGATGGCGGCCATCATCTCCAGCGCCACGGGGTCCTTCACCTGCCGGAGCAGGTCCGTCTTGAGCTGGCCGATGCCGTGCTCGGCCGAGATCGAGCCGCCCAGCGCCAGCACCACCTCGTAGATGGCATCGTGCATCGCCTCGTCATACTGCGCCATGAAGGCCTTGGGGTCGGCGCCTACGGGCTGGCTGAAATTGAAATGGATATTGCCATCGCCCATATGCCCGAAGGGGACAGGGCGGATGCCGGGGCAGAGGCGCAGGGCGGCGGCGCTGCCCTCGGCGATGAGGCGGGGCACGGCGGCGATGGGCACCGACACGTCATGCTTGATCGAGGCGCCCTCTTTCGATTGCACCTCGCTCATCTGCTCGCGGAAGGCCCACATGCGGGTGCGCTCCTCCAGCGATTCGGCAAAGACGGCATTCTCGATCAACCCGGCGCCGAAGGCGGCCTCGATGGCGGCCATCAGCGCCCCCGGCTCGGTCCCCGCCATGCGCGACACCTCGATCAGCCCATACCAGGGGGAGGGCCCCGCCGTGGGGTCGCGGTCGAGGAAGCCGTGGCGCAACTGCATGTCGAGCCCGATGGCGGGCACGATCTCGAAGGCGTTGAGCCGGCCCCCGATGCGCGCGCGCAGCACCTGGAAAAGCGCCAGCGCGGCCTCGGGACCGGTGAGGCTGACGATGCAGGTCTCGTAATCCTCCGGCTTGGGGAAGATTTTCAGCGTCGCGGCGGTGATGATGCCCAGCGTGCCCTCGGCGCCGACCAGCAGGTCCTTGAGGTCGTAGCCGGTATTGTCCTTCTTGAGCGAATTGAGGCCCCGATAGAGCCGCCCATCGGCCAGCACCGCCTCGACGCCCATGGTCAGCTCGCGCGCATTGCCATAGGCGAGCACATTGACCCCGCCGGCATTGGAGGAGAGCACGCCGCCGATGCGGGCCGAGCCCTGCGAGGCCAGCCAGAGCGGGAAAATGGTGTTTTCCGCCTCGGCGGCGCGGTGGGCGGTTTCAAGGATCACCCCGGCCTCGGCCGTCATGGTGCCGGCGGCGGTGTCGATGGCGCGGATGCGATCGAGCCGGGCGAGGCTGACGATGACCTCGTCGCCCCGCAGCGGCACCTGCGCGCCCACCAGCCCGGTATTGCCGCCCTGGGGAATGAGCCCCACCCCGGCCCCATGCGCCCAGCGGGCGATGGCCTGCACCTGCTCGACATTGGCGGGGCGAACCACGGCGGCGGCGGGGGTGTGAAAGCGGCGGCGCGGCTCGTTGAGCCAGGCCCCCATTTTCTCGGCCTCCCCCACCACGCTTTCGGGGCCGACAAGGGCGGCGAGCTGGGCAACGATCTCTGGGGACGAAAGGGACATGGGAAAACCCGACGCTGACAGGCAATTGCGGGGCGGCGAACTTGCCCCTATGGCTTTCCATGTGCCACAACCGGCGCAACGACTCCAGCAAGGGATGACAAGGAATGGCCACTGGATTGATGGCAGGCAAGCGCGGTCTCATCATGGGCCTGGCCAATAACCGCTCCATCGCCTGGGGCATCGCCAAGCAATTGCACGCCCAGGGGGCCGAAATGGCCTTTTCCTATCAGGGCGAGGCGCTCAAGCGCCGCGTCGAGCCGCTGGCCGCCGAAGTGGGCTCGGATTTCCTGGTCGAATGCGACGTGACCGATGAAGCGGCCATGGACGAGACCTTCCGCCAGCTCAAGGAAAAATGGGGCGGGCTCGATTTCGTCGTCCACGCCATCGGCTTTTCCAACAAGGACGAGCTGGAAGGGCGCTATATCGAGACCAGCCGCGACAATTTCGCCCTGACCATGGACATCTCGGTCTATTCCTTCACCGCCGTGGCCAAGCGCGCCGAAGCGCTGATGAACCCCGGCGGCGCGCTTCTGACCCTCACCTATTACGGCGCGGTCAAATATGTGCCCAACTACAACGTGATGGGCGTGGCCAAGGCGGCGCTGGAAGCCTCGGTGCGCTATCTCGCCGTCGACCTGGGCAAGAAGGGCATTCGCGTCAACGCCATTTCCGCCGGCGCCATCAAGACGCTGGCCGCCTCGGGTATTTCGGGCCTGCGCGACATGCTGCACTGGCAGGAGGCCAATTCGGCCCTGCGCAAGAATGTCGATATCGACGATGTCGGGGGCGCGGCCACCTATCTGCTCTCGGACCTCGCCAGTGGCGTGACCGGGGAAATCCACTATGTCGACGCCGGCTTCAGCGTGGTCGGCATGAAGCTGATCGAAGACGAGGCCGCGGGCGAATAAGCCCGCTTTCCTTCCACTCTGGACGCGCCGGGACGATGGCGCCGGAGGCATTATGACTGCCCTTGTCTGGCCGGAAATCTACTTTGTCCGGCATGGTGAAACGCCCTGGAACGCCGAACGCCGCTATCAGGGGCGCAAGGATATTCCCCTCAACGACAAGGGCCGCGGCCAGGCCAACGCCAATGGCAAGACGCTGGCGGCGCTGTTCGCGGCGCGCGGGCTCGACCCGCAGGCCTTCGAGTGGCACGCCTCCCCGCTGGGGCGCACCCGCGAAACCATGGAACGGGTGCGCATGGGCTTTCCCCAGCACCTGCCCGAGGTGAAATACGACGTGCGGCTAATGGAGATTTCCTTCGGCGTGCTCGAGGGGAGCCTGTTCGAGGAACTGCCGGCCACCATGGCGGTGGCGCCGGGCCAGCGCGACGAGACCTATTGGGATTTCCGCCCCGAAAACGGCGAGAACTACCGCGATGTCGAGGCGCGCCTCAACGAATTCGCCGCCGTGCTCAAGGGCCCCTCGGTGATCGTCGCCCATGGCGGCATCGCCCGCACGCTGCGCGTGCTGATCGAGCGCGCGCCCATCCTGGAAGTCATCAACTGGGCCCCGCCGCAGGACGTCATCATGCATTTCTCGCCCGGCCGGATGGAGCTGATCGGGCCGGACGGGCTCTGAGGATTGTTGCGCGGTCTCCAAGGGCCTATGTTAGATATTTAGGCCCTTGGAGCGGAGGCGCGGCATGAACGAGATCAATCACCGGATTTCCGAAAGCACGGCCAATCTCACCAAGGAGGGCCGCCACCAGATGGTGGAGCTTCCCGAAGGATTTGAATTGCCGGGCACGCAGGCCACCATCCGCAAGGATGGCGACCGGCTCATCCTCGAACCCAAGCCGGGCAAGAAGCGCAGCCTGAAGGAGCTCTTCGACAGTTGGGAGCCCCTCTCCGAAGAGGAATGGCCGGATATAACCGACGACGATCTGGGGCCGTTGCGCAACGTGGAGCTGTGAATGGCATGCGCTTCATGCTCGACACCAATATCGTGTCGGCCATCATGCGCGCGCCGCAGGACAGTCCGGTTCGTCTCGCCTTCGACGCGGTGGAAGCCGAGGATGTGTGCGTCAGCATCGTTACCGCTGCCGAGCTGAAATTCGGCCTGGCCCATCGGCCTTCCGCCAGCTTGGCACAGCGGCTGGATGAATTCTTCGAGCTGGTGAAAATCCTCCCCTTCGAGTTCCCCGCCGATCGGGTTTATGCCGATATCCGCGCCCATCTGGCGCGGCGGGGCATGCCCATCGGGCCCAACGATCTTTTCATCGCCGCCCATGCCCGGGCGCTGGATCTCACCCTGGTGACGGCCAATGTCGGCGAGTTTTCGCGGGTGCCCGATTTGCGGCTTGAAAACTGGCTCGATTGACCTGACGGCCCGGCCTGCCTAGAAAGCCGACATCCAAGGGGCCATGCCATGTCTTTCAATACGTTCGGGCATCTTTTCCGCTTCACCACCTGGGGCGAAAGCCATGGGCCGGCGCTGGGCGTGGTGGTGGACGGGTGTCCGCCGGGCCTGAAGCTCACGCCCGAGGTGATCCAGCGCGATCTCGACCGGCGCAAGCCGGGCCAGTCGAAGTTCACCACGCAGCGGCGCGAGCCGGACGAAGTGAAAATCCTGTCCGGCGTCTTCGAGGACGAGCGCACCGACGGCCCCCGCACCACCGGCACGCCGATTTCGCTGCTGATCGAGAATACCGACCAGCGCTCCAAGGATTATTCGGAGATCCGCGACAAATACCGTCCCGGCCACGCCGACTACACCTATGACCAGAAATACGGCATCCGCGACTATCGCGGCGGCGGGCGCACCTCGGCGCGCGAAACGGCGGCGCGCGTGGCCGCCGGTGCGGTGGCGCGGCAGGTGCTGGCCGGCGTCACCATCCGCGCCAGCCTGGTGCAGATGGGGCCGCACAAGATCGACTACAATAATTTCGACTGGGCCCAGGTGGGCGAGAACCCGTTCTTCTGCGCCGATGCCAAGGCGGCGGCGCTCTGGGCCGATTATCTCGACGGCTTGCGCAAGAGCGGCAATTCGGTGGGCGCGGTGATCGAGGTGGTGGCCGAGGGCGTGCCGGCCGGCTGGGGCGCGCCGGTCTATGGCAAATTGAGCGCCGACCTCGCCTCGGCGATGATGAGCATCAACGCGGTCAAGGGCGTGGAGATCGGGGCGGGTTTCGAGGCGGCCAGCCTCACCGGCGTCGACAATGCCGACCAGATGCGGGCCGGGGCCGAGCGCCCCTATTTCCTCGCCAACCACGCCGGGGGCATTCTGGGCGGCATTTCCAATGGCGATCCCATCGTTTGCCGCTTCGCGGTCAAGCCGACATCATCCATCCTCACGCCCCGCCAGACGGTGACGACGGCCAATGAGGATACCGACATCGTCACCAAGGGGCGGCACGACCCCTGCGTGGGTATCCGCGCCGTGCCGGTGGGCGAGGCGATGATGGCGCTGGTCCTGGCCGACCACTATCTGCGCCATCGCGGCCAGACCGGGCGCGACGGCGCGGTGGGTTTCGAGCGGAACTGAGGGCGCCAGCGCCACCCACCCTGTCGCCCCGGCCTCGCGTCGGGGCCCATCCTGAGATGGCATGATGGAGTGGGATTTCAGGATGGATCCCGGCTCAAGGCCGGGATGACATCGATCATGGGAATAGTCACCGCCCCAATCCCAGCCACCGTGTCATTCCGGCGCAGGCCGGAATCCACGTCCGCATGGTTCCCCGCGCTTTGATGGCAGGGGATAGCCTTCAGCATGGATTCCGGCCTGCGCCGGAATGACACGGTGGTGAGGGCAATATAGAACCTCACCCGGCAACGGGACGGGGGCGTTCGGAGGACGCCTCGCTCACCGCTTGCGCACGAATTCCGTGCGCAGGACCAGGCCCTTGATGGCGTCGTGGCGGCAGTCGATTTCTTCCGCGTTGTCGGTGAGGCGGATCGACTTGATGACGGTCCCCTGCTTGAGGGTCTGCCCGGCGCCCTTGACCTTGAGGTCCTTGACGAGCACGACCGAGTCGCCATCGGCGAGCACATTGCCCGAGGCGTCGAGCACGGCGGAGGCGGCGGGCTGGGTGGCGAGCTCGGAGGCCGGGCGCCATTCGCCGCTCTCCTCGTCGTAAACATAATCGTCATTGTCGCCGGCCATGGCGCGCTCCTCTTGGAAGGATGGGGGATGCAGCCGTGCCTAGCCCAGATGGACGGCAAAGACAAATCGGCCCGCTCACCCCCGCGCGAAGACCAGCACGATCTCGTGGTTGCCGTCGCCGCCGCTGATGGGGGAGGGGACCGACAGGCGGTGGACGAAGCCCTGCGCCGCGATGAAGGCGATGACCTCGGCCAGCGCCGCCTTGGTGGCTGCCGCGTCGGTGACGATGCCGCCCTTGCCCACATGCTCGCGCCCCACCTCGAATTGCGGCTTGAAGAGGATGACGGCCCGCGCATCGGGCGCGCAGAGCGCCAGGGGGGCGGCAAGCACCTTGGTGACCGAGACGAAGCTGATGTCGCAGACGAGCAGGTCGATGGGGTCGGCGACCTGCTCGCGGGTCAACAGGCGCGCATTGAACCCTTCGAGGCTGACCACGCGCGGCTCGGCGCGCAGGCGGGCATGCAACTGGTCGTGGCCGACATCGACGGCATGGACGCGGGCGGCGCCGCGCTCGACCAGCACCTGGGTGAAGCCGCCGGTGGAGGCGCCGACATCCAGGCATACCAGCCCGGCCGGATCGATGGCGCCGGCATCGAGCCCGGCAATGAGCTTGAGCGCGGCGCGCGAGACATAGAAGGCGGCCGGGTCCGAAAGGGCGAGTTTGTCATCCGGGCCGACCATCTGGTTGGGCTTGGAGGCCGGTGTGCCGTTGATCGAAACGGTGCCGCGCAAAATGGCGTCGCGGGCCCGCGCCCGGCTGGGCAGCAGGCCGCGCTGCTCCAGCGCCAGGTCGAGCCGGATGCGCCCGCTCATTTGCCCAGCAGCAGCTTGAGCTTACCTATGGCGGTGTCGGAGGCTTCCTCATAGGCGATGGTGCCCTTGAAGGCGCCGTCCTTGTCGATGAGGAAGGTGAGGGCGGTGTGGTTGACCAGGTAATAGGGATCGTCCGGCTCGCCCACCTTTTCCGAGAAGACGCCGAAGGCGCGCTTGACGTTCTCGGTCTGGGTGAGGTCGGGCCCGACCAGACCGATAATGGTGGGATCGAACCCCTCGACATAGTCGCGCACCATGTCGAGCGTGTCGCGCTCGGGATCGACGGTGACGAAGATGATGCGCAGATCGTCCGGGCTCACCCCCAGTTGCGCGCGCCAGGCGGTGGTTTCGGCCAGCGTGGTGGGGCACACATCGGGGCAATAGGTGTAGCCGAAGAAGATCATGCTCGGCGTGCCGCGCAGATCGTCCTGGGTGAAGGCGCCGCCCTTGGTGGAATTGAGCGCGAAGGCCTGCCCGGTGACGCCCAGCGGGCGGGCCGGCGGCTGGAAGATGTAGAGCGCGGTGGCGGCGATGGCGACCACGGCCACCAGCACCCAGAGGATGATGCGGAAATTGCGCAGGCTCATGGCGGTTCGGGCCTTTCTCAGGCGTCCAGCGGCTCGGTGCCGGCGGGCTTGCCGTCGCGCGAGAGGGTGATCTTTTCGATGCGGGCCTCGGCGGTGCGCAGCAGCGCCTCGCAATGGGCCTTGAGGGCTTCGCCGCGCTCGTAGATGGCGATGGATTCGGCGAGCGGCGCGCGGCCCGATTCCAGCTTGCCGACGATTTCCTCCAACTGGGCCAGAGCGGCCTCGAAGCTCATCGTCTTGACGTCGTCATTGTCGGCCATTGCGTTCATCCTAATCGTCCAGGCGCCCGGTGGCGCCATCCATCAGCATGGCGACATGGTGCGAAACGCCCCCCGCCAGGCCCCTGAGGTCATACCCCCCCTCGAGAAGCGATACAATGCGGTTGCCGCAGCGGCTTTCGGCCACATCCATCAACTTGCCGGTGAGCCAGCCGTAATCGCCCGACTGCCAGTTGAGCTGGGCCAGGGACTCGCGGACATGCGCGTCGAACCCGGCCGAGAGCAGGAGAATGTCGGGGGCGAAATCGTGCAGCGCCGGAAACACCAGCTCCGAATAGGCCTCGCGCATCAGCGTCCCGTCGCTTTGCGGGGGCAGGGGGATGTTGACGATGTTGCCAACGCCCGTCTCGTCGGCCTTCCCCGTGCCCGGATAGAGCGGCATCTGGTGGCTGGAGACATAGAGGATGTCGGGGTCGGACTGGAAGATGTCCTGGGTGCCATTGCCGTGATGCACGTCGAAATCGACGATGGCGATGCGCTCGGCGCCATATTTGCGCTGCGCCTCGCGCGCGACGATGGCCACGGTGTTGATGAGGCAAAAGCCCCCCGGCGCGGCGGTTTCGGCGTGGTGGCCGGGCGGGCGGATGGCGCAGAAGGCATTGTCGGCCTCGCCCAGGATGACGGCGTCGAGCGCCGCCAGCGCCCCGCCCAGCCCGGTGGCGGCGGCGCCCAGCGAGCCCGAGGAAATATAGGTGTTGCGGTCGATCTGCCCGATGCCCTCGGCGGGGCGGGCCTGGCGCAGGATGTCGAGATAGGCCCGGTCATGCACCAGCTCGGCCAGCATGAGATCGCCCATGGGCGCGTCGCGGCGCAGAAGGGGCGCGAAGCGGGGCCGGTCCAGCGCCTCCTCGACGGCCCGAAGCCGGTCGGCGCGCTCGGGGTGACCCTCGGGCGTGCGGTGATCGGCGAAATTGGGCTGGCTGACGAGCAGCGTGGTCACGCGGTGCGGGCTCCTCTGGCGCTTGATCCCGTCTTGACGCGCCCCGGCGGCATTGTCAAACAGACCTCATGTCGCGCCCCAGCCCCCAGCCAGCCCTCCATCCCCGCACCGTTGCCGAAGCCGCCGCGATCTTGCGCGCCGGCCGCGTCTGCGCCTTTCCCACCGAAACCGTCTATGGACTGGGCGCCGACGCCACCAATGCCGACGCGGTGCTTTCCATCTACGAGACCAAGGGGCGGCCGCGCTTCAACCCGCTGATCGTGCATTGCGCCGACCTGGCCATGGCCGAGATACTGGCCGAATTCCCGCCCCTCGCCCGCGAGGCGGCAAAGCTGTGGCCGGGGCCGCTGACGCTGGTGCTCAAGGCAAAACCCGGCAACGGGCTGGACGATCTGGTTACCGCCGGGCTCGACAGCGTCGGCATCCGCATTCCGGCCCATCCCCTGGCGCGCGAGCTGATCGCGGCCGTGGGCCGCCCTCTCGCCGCGCCCTCGGCCAATCCGTCGGGGAAACTTTCGCCCACCAGCGCCGCGCAGGTGCGCAAGGGGTTCGGGGACACGGTTCCGGTGCTCGATGGCGGGCCCTGCATGGCGGGGGTGGAATCGACCATTCTCCGCATCGAGGGCGATACCCTGGTGCAATTGCGCGCCGGGGCGCTGGCGCGGGAGGAGATCGAGGCGGCGCTGGGCCGCAAGGTGGCGCTGGCGGGCAAGGAGGCCGGCATCGCCGCGCCGGGCATGATGCTGAGCCATTACGCGCCCCGGGCCGAAATGCGGCTCAATGCCGAGCCGATGGCGGGCGAGGCCTATCTGGCCTTTGGAGCCGCGCCCGATTTCGCCGGGCCGATGCGGAACCTGTCGCCAACCGGCGACCTGCGCGAGGCGGCGCGCAATCTCTTCGCCATGCTCCATGAGCTGGACGCGGAGGGGAAGGCCCGGATCGCGGTGGCGCCGGTGCCCGAAACCGGGCTGGGCGAGGCGATCAACGACCGGCTGCAACGGGCCGCCGCACCAAGGGAGTAGGGAACCCCGGCGCTGCCCACGGGCTCGACCCGTGGGCCAGATTGGGAGCCCCTGATGGCCCGGCGTTTGCCGGGAGTGGCCCGCGGATCAAGTCCGCGGGAAGCGCCGGTGGATGGCAGGGACTGCGGGACAGGACGCGCCCGAAGCAAACACTGCCCCCTCGGTGGTCAGCGCTAATTATCGCGGACCTTATAGGGCTTCTGGTCGCGCATGAAGCGGGCGAGGGCTTCCAGGTCGGGATCGCCGCCGGGGGGCAGCACGACCTTGATGTTGACATAGAGGTCGCCATCGCCCCAGAGGCCCTTGCCCTTGAGGCGCAGGGCCTTGGCGGTATCGACGCCGGGGGGCAGGTTGAGCTCGACCGGGCCGTCCAGCGTGGGCACGCGCACCTTGGCGCCCAGCACCGCTTCGTACAGCGTGATCGGCACGTCGGTGCGCAGGTCGGCGCCGTCGCGGCGGAACTGCCTGGATTTTTCATAGCGGATGGTGACCAGCGCATCGCCCGGCTCGCCCAGGCCGGCAGACCCCTGGCCCTTGAGGCGGATCTGCTGGCCTTCCTCGACCTTTTCGGGGAGCTTGACCGAGAGCACCTTGCCGGTGGGCATGCGCACCGGGATGGAAGCGCCCTTGTGGGCATCCTCCAGCGAAATAGTGGCGTTGACCACGATGTCCTCGCCCTTGATGGAACGCCCGCCGCCGCCGGTGGTGGCGCCGGCAAAGGGGTCCCATTGGGCGCCGCGGCCGGCACCGCCCATTCCGCCCATGCCGGCGCCGCCCCCACGGGGCTGGCCGCCGAAGCCGCTCATGAATTCCTTGAGAATATCCTCGGCCGAGAAGCCGCCGGCACCGCCGCCGCCGGCCCGGCCGGCGCGCGCGCCGCCCCCGAAGCCGCCGCCGGGATTGAAGCCGGCGAATCGGGGATTGCCCTCGGCGTCGATTTCGCCACGGTCGAACTGCCCGCGTTTTTCGGCATTGCCGAGCAGGTCATAGGCATTGGTCGCCTCGGCGAATTTGGCCTGGGCCGAGGGATCGTCCGGGTTCTGGTCGGGGTGGTACTTCTTGGCCAGCTTGCGATAGGCGGACTTGATATCCTTCTCGCTCGCCGATCTTTGCACCCCAAGCACGGTATAGGGATCGCGCATTTGGTCCATTCAATGAGGCTGGGCGTTGATATGCCCGTGTTTCCAGTCCTATATGGCGAGCGCCCCCCGCAATGTCCAGTTCTGCGCCCGCGCCTCTTTTTCGGAACCCTACCATGCCTCACACGCTGACCGACCGCCTTTTCGGGGACGAGGACCGCTCCGGCCTCGATCCTTTCGCGCTTTTCGAGGAATGGTTCGCGCTGGCCCGGGAGAGCGAGCCCAACGATCCCCACGCCATGGCGCTGGCCAGCGTGGACGAAACCGGCCTGCCCGATGTGCGCATGGTGCTGCTCAACAGCCGCGACGCGCGAGGCTTCTGCTTTTACACCAATTTCGAGAGCGAAAAGGGCCGGCAATTGCTCGGCCAGCCCAAGGCCGCCATGGTGATGCACTGGAAGTCGCTGCGCCGGCAGATCCGCATGCGCGGCCCGGTGGAGGTGGTGCGCCCCGAGGAGGCCGACGCCTATTTCGCCAGCCGCCCGCTGGGCAGCCAGATCGGCTCCAGCGTCTCGCGCCAGTCGCGCCCGCTGGCCAATCGCCAGACCATGCTCGACGAAGTGGCGGCGCTGACCGCGAAGATCGGGGAAGGTCCGGCGCCGCGCCCGCCCCATTGGTCGGGCTTCCGGCTGGTGCCGCAGAGCGTGGAATTCTGGAAGGATGGCGAGTTCCGGCTGCATGACCGCGTGCGGTTCACGCGGGCGGGAGACGGGTGGCGGAGCGAGCGGCTTTATCCGTGAGAGGGGATCGGCTGTAACTCCTGCGGGGCGAGGGCAGGGACGTCCATAGCGCCTCCCTGACCGTCACCACCGGGCTTGTCCCGGTGGTCCATGGTTCAGCGCTAGCGGAGGGGTGGATTGCCGGGACGAGCCCGGCAATGACGGTGGGGAGGGTATGGGGGAGGAGTTGCCTCGGCGGATGGGCTATTCCCGCCCCCGGAAACGGCGCTGGTAGTCGGGATCGTAAAGAGCGCTTTCGCGGAAATCGGCGGTGGAGAGGGTGCGGCCGACGAAGATGATGGCGGTGCGCTCCACCGGATCGGCGGCGAAGCGCGCGCCGATGTCGGCCAGGGTGCCGGTGATGATCTTTTCGTCGGGCCAGGAGGCGTGGAAGACGATGGCGACGGGACAGTCGGCGCCATAGAGCGGGGTGAGCTCGGCCACGACGTGATCCAGTGCGTGGATGGCCAGATGAAGGGCCAGGGTGGCGCCGGTGGCGGCGAAAGCGGCAAGATTTTCACCCGCCGGCATGGGCGAGGCGCGCCCGGAAACGCGGGTGAGGACGAGGCTTTGCGCGATGGCGGGCAGGGTCAATTCGCGCCCCAGCGTGGCGGCGGCGGCGGCGAAGGCGGGAACGCCCGGCGTCAGCGTATAGGGAATGCCCAGCGCATCGAGGCGTCGGATCTGCTCGGCCACGGCGCTCCACATGGACAGATCGCCCGAATGGAGGCGCGCCACATCCTCGCCCGCCGCATGGGCGCGGGCATATTCGGCTGCGATCTCGTCGAGCGAGAGCGGGGCGGTGTCGACGAGGCGGGTGTCGGGCCCGCACCAGGCCAACATTTCGGGGGGCACGATGGAGCCGGCATAGAGACAGACCGGGCAGCGGGCCAAGAGGTTGCGCCCGCGCACGGTGATGAGATCGGCCGCGCCGGGGCCGGCGCCGATGAAATGGACGGTCATGGGATCGGCCTCGGAGCTGGCTCACCTCTCCCTTTGGGGGAGAGGTCGACCCTTTTGGGTCGGGTGAGGGGGCCTTTGCCGGGTGTCGAGGAAGGCCCCCTCACCCGGCACTGCGTGCCGACCTCTCCCTCAAAGGGAGAGGTGAAGAAAGGCAGAACGATCATGCCTTCCCCCACACCCATTGCGTGATCGGCATGGCTGGGCGCCAGGTGGTCATGGCGCCCAGGGGCTCGGCGCGGGAGAGGGCGATGCGGGTGAGGTTGCCGCCGCGCGCGGCGTGTTGGGCCAGCAGCGCCTGCTCCATCTCCAGCGTCACGCCATTGGCGACCAGCCTTCCGCCGGGGCGCAGCGCGGCGATGGCGGCGTCGAGGACGCCGGGGTCGGAGCCGCCGCCACCGATGAAGATGGCATGGGGGGCGTCGAGCCCGGAAAGGGCCTCGGGGGCGGCGCCGGTGACGATGCGCAGGCCCGGCACGCCCATGGCGGCGGCATTGCGGGCGATGCGGGCGGCGCGGGCGGGATCGGCCTCGATGGCGATGGTGGCCAGGCTGGGATCGGCCAGCATCCACTCGATGCCCACCGCGCCCGAGCCGGCGCCGATGTCCCAGAGCAATTCACCGCGGCGGGGGGCAAGGGCGGCCAGGGTGAGGGCGCGGATGTCGGGCTTGGTGATCTGCCCGTCATGCTCGAAAAGGGCGGTGTCGCGGCCCGGCGTCAAGGGCAGGACGCGCGCATCGGGCAGGGCGACGACGCTGATGGCGCAGAGATTGAGCGGGGCAATATCGGCAAGGTCGAACTGCATGGCGAGCTGCGAGCGCAGCCTTTCCTGCGGGCCGCCCATGGCCTCGAGCACGGTGAGGATGGAAAAGCCGAACCCGGCCTGGGTGAGCAGGCGCGCCAGCTCCGCCGGGCCGTTCTCGTCGGAGGTGAGGGCGAGGATGCGCGCGCCGGGATGCAGATGCGGGCGCACCAGATCGAGCGATCGGCCATGCAGGGACAGCGCCTGCACCTCCTGCAAGGGCCAGCCCAGCCTTGCGGCGGCGAGGCTGAAGGATGAGGGATGCGGATAGACCGCCATGTCGCCGGGATCGAGATGGCGGCTGAGCGTGGCGCCGATGCCGTAATGGAAGGGATCGCCCGAGGCGAGCACGCAGACGGCGTGGTTCCTGCGGGTGAGGAGAAAGTCGATCGAGCGCGACAGCGGGCTCTGCCAGACATGGGTTTCGCCCATGATGATGGGCGCGGCGAGATCGAGATGGCGCTGGCCGCCAAAGACGTAATCGGCGTTGGCGATGGCGATTTTTGCGCGCTCGGTGAGCCCCTCCAGTCCGTCCTCGCCCATGCCGACAATGCTGAGCCAGCTCATGGCGTGCCTCCCGGCTGATAGAGCTTCGTCGCCATGCTAGACGCTCCCTGCCGAGCGGGGCGAATAGACCAGCGGGGTGAGGCCGGGCCGCTCGACGAGGCGGGTTTCGGGCGAGCCGATGATGACGCAGGTGGCCATGTCGGCGCGGGTGGCGTCGGCATCGGCAAGGGTAACGACGGTTATGGCTTCATCGGGGCGACCGGCGGCGCGGCCGAAAATGACCGGGGTGTTCCAGGGCAGCACTTCGCGCAGGATGGCGAAGGCGGTGCCCAATTGCCAGGGGCGGGCCCTGCTGATGGGATTATAGAGCGCGATGACGAGACCCGCCCCGGCCACAGCGCGCAGGCGCGCCTCGACCAGCGGCCAGGGCTTGAGATTGTCCGACAGGGAAATGGCGCAGAAATCATGGCCCAGCGGCGCGCCAGCGCGGGCGGCCACGGCCAGCATGGCGGTGACGCCGGGCAGGATGGTCACATCGAGCACGCGCCAGGCGGGCGGGCCGGCCTCGATGGCCTCGCAAATGGCGGCGGCCATGGCGAAGACGCCGGGATCGCCGCCCGAGACCACGCAGACATGCTCGCCCCCGGCGGCACTGGCAAGGGCCTCGCGGGCGCGGGCCAGTTCCTCGCGATTGTCGGAAGCGACGCGGCGCTGGTCGGGGCGCAAGGTGAGGCGGTCGAGATAGGGCCCATAGCCGAAGAATACCGAGGCGGCGGCGATGGCGGCACTGGCCTCGGGCGTGGTCTGGGCCGGATTGCCCGGGCCGGTGCCGATGACGACGAGCCTGCCGCTCATGGCCTTGCGCTCCAGCCGGGGACGAGGATGAGCGCGAAATAGGGCGCTTCGTCGCCGGATTTTTCGGCCAGGGGCAGGGTGCGGCTGTTCTCCATGGTGCCGCGCTCGGCATAGATGGCGCGATCGAGCTGGCCGGCGGCGGCCAGGGCGCGGCGAATCTTGCCCAGATTGCGGCCCACTTTCATGATGACCACGCCCTCGCTGCCGGCGAGGCGGGCGGCGAGAACGTCTTCGTCCAGCGTGCCGGGGAGGACGGAAAGCACGTCGTCGCCCTGCACCAGCGGCAGGCCGGCGGCGGACCAGCAGCCCGACATGGCGGTGATGCCGGCAATGACCTCTGTGGGGTAGCGCGGGGCGAGGCGGACATGCAGGTGCATATAGCTGCCATAGAACAGCGGATCGCCCTCGCTGAGCACGGCGACCTTGCGCCCGGCATCAAGATGGGCGGCGAGGCGTGCGGCAGCTTCGTCGTAGAAGCGCTGGGTGGCCGATTGATAGTCGGGGTGATGGCGGTGAAGCTCGGTGGTCACCGGGTAATCGAGCCGTTCCTCGATCTTGCCGGCAAGCCGCTCGGCGACGATGGCGCGGGCATTGCTGGCATTGCCCGCCTTGGCGAAGAACGCCACCACATCGGCGCTGTCGATGATGCGCACCGCCTTGAGGGTGAGCAGCTCGGGATCGCCCGGACCGGTGCCGACGCCATAAAGCTGCGCGCTCATAGGCCCGGCCTCGCCAGGGCGTTGAGGGCCGCCGCCGTCATGGCCGAGCCGCCCAGCCGCCCGCGCACCACGGCATAGGGCACGCCATAGGAGTTTTCGGCCAGCGCCGCCTTGGATTCGGCGGCGCCGACAAAGCCCACCGGCATGCCAACAATGGCGGCGGGCTTCGGCGCGCCGTCGCGGAGGAGTTCAAGGAGGAAGAAGAGGGCGGTGGGGGCGTTACCGATGGCGACCACGGCGCCTTCGAGGCGCGGCAGCCACAGGCGCAGGGCGGCGGCGGAGCGGGTATTGCCGATTTTTGTGGCGATTTCCGGCGTTTGGGGATCGCGCAGGGTGCAGATCACGTCGTTATCCGCGGGGAGGCGCGCGGCGGTGACGCCCCTTGCGACCATTTCGGCATCGCAGAGGATCGGCGCGCCGGCTTGCAGCGCCGTGCGGGCGGCGGCGACGAAGCCGGGGCCGAACTCGAAATGGGCGGCGGCCTCGACCGCGCCGGCGGCATGGATCATGCGCACGGCGATTTCGGCTTCGTCGGCGGAAAAGCGCGACAGATCCGCCTCGGCGCGGATGATGGCGAAGGACTGGCGATAGATCGCCTCGCCATCCTTGATGTAGTCATATTCACTCATGGTCATCCCCGGCCGCCGGCCAGCGCGGCGGCGAGCTGGTCGGCGCGCAATTGCGCATGAGGCGTATCGCTCGCCCGTCCGTTTATGACAAGGCCATAGCCCTGCTTTTGACCCACCAGCGTGATGTCGGCGGGGCCGGGATGGGCGCAGCCCTTGGCGCAGCCCGAAACATGCAGCGTGATGTCGCGGGGCATATGGGCGGCGAGACTGGCGGCGTCGGCGCGGGCGGGGGCCTCGCCCGAGGCGCAGCCGGCGCTGCCCACGCAGGCGCTGATGCGCAGGCGCGGATCATAGGGGGAACCGATAAAGCCCAGTCTCACCGCCTCCTCGGCCAACGCTTCGGTGGCGGGAAGCGCGAGGAGGGCATGACGGGGGCCGAGGCGGAACTGGCTGACGCCCTGTTGCTGGGCCAGGTCGGCCAGAGCGGCCAGCGCCTGCCAAGTCGTGGCGCCGAAGGGCAGGGCCAGGCCGATGGCATTGCCGAGATGTGTGGGAAAATCGCCCACCGGCAGGCTGGTGGGCTGCATGACCGGAGCGGAGGGCGTTACGTGGTCGGCAAGGGCATCGTCCATGGCAGGCAGGTCGCTGGCGCGGGCGTCGCGGCCCAGACCGGCGAGGGCGGAGAGGACGATGGCGGCGCAATCCTCGGGCTGGCGCGTCGTGCCCAGCAGGCGGCCGGCGACAAAGACCAGCCAGATATCGGCGGCGACGGCGACCAGGCGCAGATCGGCCTTGAGGGCGCCGAGCCCGATCTGTCCATTGCCGTCGACGATGACGCTGACCTTGGGGCCCAGGCGGGCTTCGAGGGGCTGTGCGAGGTTTTTGATGGCGCGGGCCAGGGGGCGCGGATCGGTGAATTCGAGGGGGTCGTCGCCGGCCAAGGGCGGCACCTCGACCACGAGGCCGGTTTCGATGGCGACCAGATTGCGGATGGCGCGGGCGAAGGGAGCGGCGGTTTCAGGCGTGAGCCCGCGCATTTGCAGATTGCCGCGTGCGGTGATCTCGATGGTGCCATTGCCGAAAGCGGCGGCGGCCTCGGCCAGTTGCCGCAGCACAGCCGGGGCCAGGGCCGGCTCGGCCAGCCGCAGCCGCGCCAGCAGGCCGTCGCCGGTCGGCATCGGCGCTTCCAGCGTCGGGCAGGCGCCCCGGCGCGAAGGGGCAATGGGCAGGGTCATCGACATGGCCCAGCTTTAGCGGATCGGCGGGATGGGGGGAATGGCGGGGGCTGGAGTTTTGTGGGGCATTGCGGCGCAGGTCAGCGGCCGTGGATGGCTGGGAAGCATGCGGACATGGATTCCGGCCTTCGCCGGAATGACCCGGTGAATGATGGAATATGGTGCCCGAAGGGGTGACAGCGGTTTGCGTGCGGAAGCCTGCGTTCCAAAGCACAACATTGCACAACAACCCACCGGGTCATTCCGGCGAAGGCCGGAATCCATGTCCGCATATCGGCCCATTCACCCCTCTCGGGATGGGTCCCGGCGCGGGGCCGGGACGACAATGGCGGGAGGTCAGTCCTCCCGCTTGCGCAGGAGATAGGTGTCCATGATCCAGCCGTGGCGGGTGCGGGCGGATTGGCGGGTGGCGGCGATGGCCTCAGCGATATCGCCGAGACGGCCGGAGAGCAGGATCTGGTCGGGAGTGCCGAGATAGGCGCCCCAGAAAATCTCGAGGTCTGGGTCGGCGTCGCGGAAGGCCGTGCGGCCGTCGAGCATGACCACGGTGTCGGCCTCGATGGCGCCGAGGCGGCGGCCGGTGGTGATGTGGACCGGCTCGCCGATGCGGTTGAGGGCAATGCCATGGGCGGCGGTGAGGGCCTGGATGGCGGTGATGCCGGGGACGATCTCGACGGCAAAATCCTGGCTCTCGCGCAGGCGCTCGACGATGCGGAGGGTGGAATCGTAAAGCCCCGGATCGCCCCAGACGAGGAAGGCGCCGACGCCGTCCTGCGGGATTTCGCCGGTGAGGGCGCCGAAGATGTCGGCCAGCGCCCCATGCCAGTCGTCCACCCCGGCGCCGTAATCGGGATTGGCGGCGTCGCGTCGGGGGACGGCATAGGCGACGCTGCGGCTCTGCGGATTGGTGACGTGGCGGGCGATGATGTCGCGGCGCAAATCGGCCAGCGCGCTCTTATCCTCGCCCTTTTCGGGAATGAACAGCACGTCGGCGCGGTTGAGCGCCTTGATGGCCTGCACGGTGATGTGGTCGGGATGACCCGCCCCGATGCCGACGATGAGGATGGTTTTCATGCCCGTTTCCTTGCCCGAGGGCGCGGAGGTTGACAAGCGCGGTTAGGTGAAATATTCAACTGAATGGTATTATACTAATTGGTTGATTGAAGTGACCGACTCGCTGAGCACCACATTGGCCGCCCTCGCCGACCCCACCCGCCGCGCCATCCTGGCCCGGCTGGCGCAGGGGGAAGCGAGCGTGAACGCGCTGGCCGAACCCTTCGACATGACGCTGGCCGCCGTTTCCAAGCATATCAAGGTGCTGGAGGCGGCGGGACTGGTGAGCCGTGGCCGGCAGGCGCAATGGCGCCCCTGCCGGCTCGAAGCCGGCCCCATGCGCGAAGTGGCGGGGCTGGTTGAGTTCTACCGGCGGTTCTGGGAGCAGAACCTCGATCAGCTCGACGCCTATCTCACCAGGCTGCAAACCCCCGAAACCCCCGACAGGAACTGACAAGGAGAGGCCGATGCGCGCCCAGACATTCCCCAATCCCTTCAAGACCGAGCTGCCCGTCGACGCCCCGCTCATCATCATGTCGCGCGTGTTCGACGCGCCGCTGGCGCTGGTGTGGAAGGTGTGGACCGAGAGGGAACATGTCGCCTATTGGTTCGGCCCGCGCGAGGACAATGCGATCCTCGACTATGACGTGCGCACCGGCGGCAGGTGGCGCATCGTCTCCACCATGAGCGACGGCTCGGAAATCACCTTTTTCGGCACCTATCTGGCGGTCGAGCCGATGACGCTGATCCGCAACACCTTCGTGGTGGAGGGCCAGTTCGAGGAAGACCCGCGCTTTTACGAGGAGCATCGCTTCGAGGAGCGTGACGGCAAGACCCATTACCGCTCGGTCAGCCATCTCGACTCCATCGCCAGCCGCGATGCCGTGGTGGAGACCGGCATGGAATGGGGCGCCAATGCCTCCATGGTCAAGTTCGACGCCATATTGGAGCGGCTGAAGGGGTGAGCTTCAGTCGTGGCCGAGACGGCTGACTGAATTGCGCACGATGAGCTCGGGGCGCAGGAGCACTTCGCGGCGGCGGGGCGGCTTGCCTTCGAGCACGGCCAGCAGCAGGTCCATCGCATCCTCGCCGATCTTGAGGCGCGGCTGCTTCATGGTGGTGAGGGAGGGGGTGACGAAGCTGGCGAAGGAAATGTCGTCGAACCCCATGATGGAAAATTCCCGGGGCAGGTCGTAGCGGCGGGCATTGAGCGAGATGATGACGCCCAGGGCCGTCGCGTCATTGACGCAGAAAAAGGCGGTGGGCAGCACGTCGCGCACGAACATGTGCTCGGTGGCGGCGCGGCCTGATTCGGTGGTGCCGTCTCCGGCCAGGATCAGCCGCGGATCGATGGCGATGCCATGGCCGGCAAGGGCCGCCTTGTAGCCCTCTTCGCGCAGGCCATTGACCGCCTTGGAGGTGGAATGGCCGATAAAGGCGATGCGGCGGTGCCCCTGGGAAATCAGATGCTCGGTGGCGATGCGGGCGCCCTCGACATTGTCGACCCCGACAAAGGGAATGTCGCTGTTCAGCACCGGCTCGTTGACCGCCACCATGGGCGGCAGGCGCATTTCGCCGCTGGTATAACCATAGGGCAGATGGCCGGTGAACAGGATGAGGCCATCGGCCTGGTTGGAGCTGATGAAGCGCAGATAGTCGCTCTCGCGGGTGGCGTCGTTCTGGGTATTGCCGATGAGCACGCCATAGCCGCGCTTGCTGGCCTCGGTCTCCAGCCCGACAAGGATATTGGAGAAATTGGGGTCGCCCACATCGGGGGCGAGGATGAGGATCATGTTGGAGCGCCGCATGCGCAGCGAGCGGGCCATGGCATTGGTGGTGTAGCCGGTGCGCGCTATCGCCTCGGTGACGCGGCGGCGCGTCTCGTCGGCCACCTTGGTGGGCTCGTTGATCGCCCGGCTGACCGTGGCGATGGATACGCCGGCGATTGCCGCAACGTCCTCGATCGTGGCCAGCTTCTGGTGTTGCAAGATTGGCGCTCCGCCCCCGCGCGATCCGGTTCTCTCCCCGCGCCGCCCGCCTTTATCAGAATGCGGACGCCACGCCATCGCCTCCCCGGAAGGCTATACGGTTTTCCATTTGTGTAAACCTTTACATCATTCATGAAAACCTTTACATCTTCCGCGCAAGGATGGAAGAACCGGCCGCCAGCGCCGCGCCCATCCGGGGAGGACGACCAGCATGAGCAGCGGCGAAGGCATTTCCGTGCCGCCGATCCTGTCGGCGAACAGGATCTCGAAGTCCTTCGGTGAAATCCCGGTGCTGTTCAGCGTCGATTTCGACGTCCGCCCCGGCGAGGTCCACGCCATCATCGGGGAGAACGGGGCGGGCAAGTCCACCCTCATCAAGATTCTCTCCGGCATCGAACAGCCCACCTCCGGCACCATCAGCTATGACGGCCAGACCGTGGTGCTGCCGCCCAATGGCGAAGCCGAAGCCATGGGCATCGTGCTCATCCACCAGGAATTGAACCTGGCCGAGCACCTGACCGTGGCCGATTCCATCTTCCTGGGCCGCGAAATCAAGAAATTCGGTTTCCTCGACATCCGCCAGATGCGCGAAAAGGCCCGCGCGGTGATGGAGACGCTGCATGTGCATGTCGACCCGGATGCGCGCATCAGCACGCTTTCGGTGGCCGACAAGCAGATGGTGGAAATCGCCAAGGCCATCAGCCGCGACGCGCGCGTGCTCATCATGGACGAGCCGACCGCCGTTTTGTCCGTGGCCGAGACGCAGACGCTGTTCGAGCAGATCCGGCGGCTGACGGCGCGCGGCGTGGCGGTGATCTTCATCTCCCACAAGCTCGACGAGATCATGGAACTGGCCCAGCGCGTCACCGTGCTGCGCGACGGGCAATTGATCGCCACCATGGGCACCGAGGCGCTGACCCCCGATTCCATCGCCCAGATGATGGTGGGGCGCGAGCTTTCCAACCTCTATCCGCCCAAGCACGAGCCCGATGTCGACGCGCCATTGGTGCTGAGCGTGCGCGGGCTGGAAGCCAAGGGCGTGCGCAACATTTCCTTCGACCTGCGCAAGGGCGAAATCCTCGGCTTTGCCGGGCTGATCGGCTCGGGGCGCACGGCGGTGGCCGAGGCCGTGGTGGGCCTTTCCCACCGCAGCGCCGGTGAAATCGACCTCGACGGCAAGCCGGTGCAGTTCAGCCGGGTGGCCCAGTCCGTGGATGCCGGGCTGGCCTATATGACCAAGGATCGCAAGGGCAAGGGCCTGCTGCTCAATATGGGGCTGCGCCCCAACCTGACGCTGCTGACGCTGAAGCGGCACCTCAAACTGGGGTTCCTGGACGGGGCGAGCGAAGAGCGGGCGCTGGAGCGCGCCACGCGCCGCTTCGACATAAGGGCGCGCGACGCCTCGGTAGCGGTGGGCCGGCTTTCGGGCGGCAACCAGCAGAAGCTGATGCTGGGCAAGACCATGGAAAGCGAGCCCGACATCATCATCATGGACGAGCCGACGCGCGGCATCGATGTCGGCACCAAGCAGCAAATCTATCACATCATCGCGGCGCTGGCGGCCGAGGGAAAATCCATCATCCTCATTTCCTCGGAAATGCAGGAGGTGATCGGCCTCAGCCATCGCGTGGTGGTCATGCGCGAGGGGCGCCTTGCGGGCGTGCTCGAAGGCGCCGAGATCACCGAAGCGGAAATCATGCGGTACGCCGCCGGCATCAAGCAGAGTGGACAGGATGAGCGCATCAGTGCCTGATATTTCGGTTAAGCCCAAGCGCGGCTTCCGCCTCGATCTCAAGACGGTGGGCCCGCTGCTGGCGCTGGCGCTGCTGGTGCTGCTCGGCATCTCGCTCAACGAGAATTTCCTCAGCTACAACAATCTCACCAATGTGCTGGCGCGCTCGAGCTTCATCGGCATCATCGCCATCGGCGCCACCTTCGTCATCACCGCCGGCGGGCTCGACCTGTCGGTGGGCTCGATGGCGGCGGTGACGGCGGGCGTCATGATTATCGTCATGAACGCGCTGATCCCCTCCATGGGCGTCAGCCTCGGCGTGGTGCTGATCGGCATGCTGGCGGGTCTGGCCATGGGCGGGGCGGCGGGCATCGGCAATGGGCTGATGGTGACGCGCGGACGCATCGAGGCCTTCATCGTGACGCTGGGCACCATGGGCATTTTCCGCTCGCTGGTGACGTTCCTGGCCGACGGGGGCACGCTCTCGCTCAATTTCAACGTCGCCGATCTCTACCGGCCCGTCTATTACTCCGGCATCCTGGGCGTGCCGTGGCCGATCATCGTCTTCGCGCTGGTGGCCATCGGCGGCGAGATCGTCATGCGCCGCACCGCTTTCGGGCGCTACTGCGCCGCCATCGGCTCCAACGAGCAGGTGGCCCGCTATTCCTCGATCAACGTCGATAACGTGCGGCTCATCACCTATATCGTGCAGGGCGTTCTGGTGGGCGTGGCGGTGCTGCTCTATGTGCCGCGCCTGGGCTCGGCCTCCAGCACCACGGGCGTGCTCTGGGAACTCGAAGCGATCGCCGCCGTCATCATCGGGGGCACCACGCTCAAGGGCGGCTATGGCCGCGTCTGGGGCACGGTGGTGGGCGTGGTCATCCTCGGGCTGATCGGCAACATCCTCAATTTGCAGAGCTTCATCAGCCCGTATCTGAACGGGGCGTTCCAGGGCGTCATCATCATTCTCGCGGTTCTGCTGCAACGCGGACGCAGCAACTAGCGGGCCTATTTTCACATCGCCCGAACACGGGCACTTTTGGGAGGACTGACATGAAACTGGTGAAAACCCTATTGGCGGCGGCGGTGCTCACCACCGGCCTGGGCGGCCTTGCCGTGGCCCAGGACAAGGTAACCATCGGCGTCTCGGTGCCGGCGGCCGACCATGGCTGGACCGGGGGCGTCAACTACTTCGCCCAGCAGACCATCGACCGGCTGGGCAAGGCCTATCCCGACGTCAGCTTCGTCTTCGCTTCGGCCGCCGACGCGCCCAAGCAGATCGCCGATATCGAGGACATGGTCTCGACCCGCAATATCGACGCCCTCGTCATCCTGCCGGGCGATCCGGACGCGATGACCTCGGCCATCAAGCAGGTCAAGGACGCCGGCAAGTTCGTGACCGTGGTCGACCGGCAGCTCTCCATCGACGGCGTGGAAGACCTCTACGTCGCCGGCGACAATCCGGGCCTGGGCGCCAACACCGCCGAATACTTCAAGGAAGCGCTGCCCGATGGCGGCAATATCGTGGTGCTGCGCGGCCTGCCGATCCCGATCGACCAGCAGCGCGTCGATGCCTTCATGGCCGGCATCGAGGGCACCCAGATCAAGGTGCTGGACGACGAATTCGCCAACTGGAACCGCGATGACGGCTTCAAGGTGATGCAGGACTTCCTCACCCGCTTCCCCGACATCAAGGGCGTGTGGGCGCAGGATGACGACACCGCCGTGGGCGCCATCGAGGCCATCAAGCAGGCCGGCCGCGACGGCGAGATGTTCATCGTCGGCGGCGCCGGCATGCAGCAGATGATCCAGCGCGTGGCCGATGGCGATACCTTGATGCCCGTCGACGTCAGCTACAACCCGGCCATGATCTCCACGGCCATCGAGCTGACCACCGCCCACTATACCGGCCACGTGCCGGTGGCCGGCCGCTACATCCTGGAATCGACCCTGATTACCAAGGACAATGCCGCCGAATATCTGGATGCGAATAGCCCGTTCTGATCGGGTTTGGACAAGACGGAAAAGGGCGCCCTTGGGCGCCCTTTTTGTTTGAGGGGCTGGTGGGTGTGGCCCCACCCCCTCCCAGCCTCCCCCATCGAGGGGGAGGTGTAGCCTTGTGCTTTTGGCACGCTATTGCCCGGTCCACCGAACGGCACCTCCCCCTCGATGGGGGAGGCCGGGAGGGGGTGCGTGTAGGGCAGGATGCTGCCTCTCTCGTCATCACCGGGCTTGTCCCGGTGATCCATGGAGAGCTCGGCGCAAGTGGAGGCGTGGATTGCCGGGACGGGCCCGGCAATGACGGTGGGGTAGTGGCTTAGCCACAATCTCCTCTACCTCTGGGGGAGAGGGTGGTTATGCCGCTTCGGGCGTGTAGCCGGCTTCGCGGATGGCGTCTTCGCCCTTGGAGCGGTCGCCGGTGAAGGTGACCTTGTGGGTGGCGAGGTCGACACTGATCTCGGCGCCGGGCAGGGCGGTTTCGAGCGCCTTGCGGACGGTGCCGACGCAGTGGTTGCAGGTCATGTCGGAAACCAGGAAGACGGATTTTTCGGTCATGTCAGTGTCCTTTGGTTGAGCCGGAAAGGCCGGCGAGGTCGTCGAGGATGGGGCAGTCGGGGCGGTTGTCGCCGCCGCAGCAATGGACGAGGTGCTTGAGGGTGTGCACCATGCCTTCGAGCTCGGCGATCTTGGTTTCGAGGGCCGTGATATGGTTGGAGGCCACGGCCCGAACCTCGGCGCTGGCGCGGGACTTGTCCTGCCACAGGCCGAGCAGGGTGGCGGTTTCCTCCACCGAGAAACCCAGCGTGCGGGCGCGGCGGATGAAGCGCAGCACATGCACCTCGTCCTCGCCATAGACGCGATAATTGCTCTCGGTGCGGTCCGGCGGGCGGATGAGGCCGATGGATTCGTAATAGCGGATCATCTTGGCCGAAACGCCCGAGGCAGTGGCGGCTCGCCCGATATTCATGTCCGGCTCCCTTTTATGGCGCGCAGGCGCTGGGCATTGCCGACCACGAAGACCGAGGAAAGCGCCATGGCGCCGGCGCCGATCATCGGATTGAGCAGGATCCCGAAGGCCGGATAAAGGATGCCGGCGGCGACGGGAATGAGCAGCACATTGTAGCCGAAGGCCCAGAACAGGTTCTCCCAGATGTTCTTCATGGTGGCGCGGCTGACGGTGAGCGCGTCGAGCACGCCCTTGAGATCGCCCCCCAGCAGCACGACATCGGCGCTTTCGATGGCCGCATCGGTGCCGCTGCCCACGGCGATGCCGATATCGGCTTCGGCCAGGGCGGGCGCATCGTTTATGCCGTCGCCCACATAGGCCACCGGACCAAGGGCGCGCAGGCCCTTGAGCGTGGCGACCTTGTCGGCGGGCAACACCTCGGCGCGCACCTCGTCCATGCCCAGCTCCCGGGCGATGGCTTCGGCGGTGCGGCGGTTGTCGCCCGAAATCATCGCCGTCTTGAGGCCCATTTGGTGCAGCGCCGCGATCACCGCCTTGCTGGTGGGCTTGATGGTGTCGGCGACCACGATGGCGGCGGCGGGCTTGCCGTCTATGGCGGCAAAGACCGGCGACTTGCCCTCGCTGGCGAGCCGCGCGGCATCCTTATCGAAAGCGGAAAGATCGATGCCGTCCAGATGCCGGGCCGAACCGATGGCGACGCGGCGGCCATCGACCAGGCCGCTGACGCCATTGCCGGCGGCGGACTGGAAATCCTCCACCTTGGGCAGAGCGAGCCCTTTGGCCTCGGCGGCGGCGACGATGGCGGCGCCGGTGGGATGCTCGGAGCGCGCCTCGACGGTGGCGATGGCGGCCAGGACCGCGTCGGCCTCAAAGCCTGCGGCGGGGATGAGGTCGGTCAGGATCGGCTTGCCTTCGGTCAGCGTGCCGGTCTTGTCGAAGGCGACCACGCGGGCGTCGCGCAATTGCTGGAGGGCCTCGCTCTTGCGGAACAGCACGCCCAATTCGGCGGCGCGGCCGGTGCCCACCATGATGGAGGTGGGGGTGGCCAGGCCCATGGCGCAGGGGCAGGCGATGATGAGCACGGCCACGGCGTTGACGAAGGCGAAGCTGTAGGCCGGCTCCGGCCCCCAGATGGCCCAGATGACGAAGGTGACCAGCGCCAGGGCGATGACGGCGGGCACGAACCACAGGGTGATCTTGTCGACCACGCCCTGGATGGGCAGCTTGCCGCCCTGGGCTTCCTCGACCATGCGGATGATCTGGGCCAGCATGGTGTCTCCGCCCACCTTGGTGGCGCGGAAGCGGAAGGCGCCGGAGGTGTTGAGCGTGCCCCCGACCACGGCGGCGCCAACGCCCTTGGAGACGGGCAGGGGCTCGCCGGAAATCATCGATTCGTCGATATGGCTGGCGCCCTCGACGATCTCGCCATCCACGGCGATCTTCTCGCCCGGCCGCACGACGATGATGTCGCCGATGACCACATCCTCGGCCGGCAGCTCGATGGTGCGGCCGTCGCGCTCGACGCGGGCGGTCTTGGCCTGTTCGCGCACCAGGCGCTGGATGGCCTCGCCGGTGCGGCCCTTGGCCATGGCTTCGAGCCAGCGGCCCACCAGGATCAGGGTGACGATGACGGTGGCGGCTTCGTAATAGACGAAGCGCGTGCCCTCGGGCAGCAATTGGGGCGCGAAGGTGACGATGGTGGAATAGAGCCAGGCCGAGCCCGAGCCCAGCGCCACCAGCGAATTCATCTCGGGCGCGCCGCGCAGCAGCGCCGGAATGCCGATTTTGAAAAAGCGCCTTCCGGGCACGAACAGCACGATGCTGGCGAGCACGAAATAGGCGACATAGAGCCCTTGGGTGGGCACGATGCCCATCAGCCAGTGATGGAAGGGCGGATAGGCATGGCCGCCCATTTCGAGGACGAAAAGCGGCAGGGTGAGCAAAGCGGCGATGATGACGTCGCGCTTGAGCTCGGCCGCATCCTCGTCGTGATGATGGTGGCCGGCATGGCTGTGGGCCTGCGGCGTCGGCGTGCCGCTATAGCCGGCCTTCTCGATGGCCTGGAGGAGCGCGGCGACATCGCCATGCTCGCCCATCTCCACGCTGGCGCGCTCGGTGGCCAGGTTGACGCTGGCCTTGCTGACATCGGGCACCTTGAGCAGCGCCTTTTCCACCCGCGCCACGCAGGACGCGCAGGTCATGCCGGCAATGTCGATGGAAACGGGCCTGGTGTGGACGTGTTCATTCATGATCTTCACCTCGTCCCCGCTCATATAAAGGTTCCCATCATGGTAAGGTCAAGGGCGGAACGAGAATTCGTGCCGACCGGCCGAATCCTGGGGGAAAGCCCGGTTTCGGGGATGTTTCGGGGGGTGGACTGCGGCAGGTTGGCGCTGCGACAGTTGCGTGTCTTAATATGGAGACGGCGCAAGCCTATATCGGGGCTGTCAGGAGGCGATACGCCATGCCATCGGTACGTAACGACATCCACAACTCGGCGGTTCCGGTTCTGTGCCAGAGCTGCGAGGCGCGGCACCAGGGCATTTGCGGCGCTCTGTCCTCCGAGCAATTGCTGACCCTCTCCCAGCATACCCGCCGTGTGAAGCGCGAGGCGGGCGAGGAATTGCTGGCCGATGCCGAGCCCATCACCAGCTATGGCAATGTGCTGCGCGGCGTGGTGAAGCTCTCCAAGGTGCTCGAAGACGGCCGCCAGCAGGTGGTGGGGCTGCAATTCGCGCCCGACCTGCTGGGGCGGCTGTTTGCCAGCGAAAGCCGGGTGACGGCCGAGGCGGCCTCGGACGTGGAACTATGCGTGGTGCCCAAGACGGCGCTGGAGCAGCTGGTGCGCGACAACCCGGCGCTGGAGCACCGCGTGACGCTGCAGGCGCTGCGCGAGCTGGACGAGGCGCGCGAATGGATGGTGACGCTGGGCCGCAAGACCGCCGCCGAGAAGGTCGCCAGCTTCCTCTATCTTATCGCCAGCCATATCGACCCCACAAAGGACAGCGTCGCCACCTTCGATCTGCCGCTGAGCCGGGCCGATATCGGCGACTTCCTCGGCCTCACCATCGAGACGGTGAGCCGGCAGATGAGCAAGCTCAAGGCCGATGGCGTCATCGAGATCGAGAATTACCGCCATATCTCCGTGCCCGATCTGGCGCGGCTGCGCATGCGCTGCGGCTAGGCTTCACGCCAAAACGCCTTTTTCCAGGGTGAGTTGCCGGTCCACCGTGCCGGGCGGAATGGCGGCATGGGTGACGATGAGGACGGTGCGGCCGGCGGCGGCGCGGCGCAGCGTCTGGAAGAAGGCGATTTCGGCGGGCCGGTCGAGCCCGGCGGTGGGCTCGTCGAGCAGCAGGATGCGCGCCGGCGAGAGCAGGACGCGCGCAAGGCAGAGCCGGCGCGCCTGCCCGGCCGAAACGCTGCGTCCGCCTTCGCCCAGCAGCGTATCGAGCCCGCGCGGCAGGGCTTCAACGACATCGGCAATGCCGGCGGCGGCCAGCGCCTGCCAGAGGGCGGCGGCGTCGTCGGCGGGGCGGGCGATCAGCAGATTGGCGCGGATGGTGTCGTTGAAGAGCGGGCTGTCCTGCCCCAGAAGGGCGATTCCGGCATGCAGATCGGCCTCCTTCATCTCGGCTATCGGTACGCCGCCAATGCTGATGCGGCCCTGCTGCGGCTCGTAAAGACGCAAGAGCAGCGCTAGCAGGCTGGATTTGCCGGCGCCGCTGGCCCCGGTGATGGCCAGATGCTCGCCCGGCGCCACGATGAGGTCGAGCCCGTCCAGCACGGGCGGTCCGTCATAGCGGAAGCCGACGGCGGAAAAATCGATGGTGATGTCGTCCGGCCAGGATTGGGGATGGACGGGATCGACAAGGGTTGGCGGTAACTGAGAGAGGGCGGTGAGCCGTTCGGCGGCGGCCATGGCGGTGGTGAGCTTGCCGACGCTGCGCACGATGATGCCGGTGGCCTCGAAACTGCCCATGATGGCGAGGATGAGCCCGGCCAGCACCGGGCCCTCGATGGTTTTTGCCTCCAGGGCGAGAAGGCCCGCCCACAGCGCGGCGGCCAGCGCCAGGGCGGCGAGCCCCTGCACGGCGAAGCCGGCGAGGCTGGTGAGGCCGGCCAGATGCCCGCGCGTCCGCGCCAGGCGCCGCGTGGTGGCGGCGAAACCGGCCTCCGCCGTGCCCAAGACGCCGAGCAGGGCGAGGTCGGCATGGCCATCGAGCCCGTCGAGCACGCTGGCGCGCGCCTCGGCGGCCTGGCGGACGGCATCGCTGCCGGTGCGGCGGCCCAGAAGCACGAGCGTGGCGGGCACGGCCAGCGTCGCGGCGGCGAAGGCGAGGCCATAGGGCAGGGCGGCGGCGGGCAGCAGCCAGCCCAGAAGCGCGGTCAGGCCCGCGCCGGTCAGCAGCGCCGCCAGGATGGGGCCGATGGCGACGAGAAAGGCGGTGTCGAGCGCGTCGATGTCGGCGGTGAGGCGGCTGACGAGGTCGCCATGGCGCAGGCTGCGGTCGCGCAGCGGCAGGCGCGGAAAGAGCCGGGCAAAGAGCCAGCCGCGCAGATCGGCAAGCAGCCGCAGGGTCGCGTCATGGCCGCTGAGACGCTCGCCATAGCGCGCCAGGATGCGGATGAAGGAAAAGCCGCGCACCAGCGAGGAGGGCACGAACAGGTTGAAGGCAAGGCCGGCCGTGGTGAGAGCCGCGGCGGTGATGAACCAGCCGGAGGTGCCCAACAGGGCGATGCCGGCGGCCAGCGTCACCAGCGACAGGACGAGGGCGAGGGTGAAGCCGCGCGCCTGGCTCATGAACAGCCGGCGGAAGGCGAGAAGGGCCTTCATGTGGTTTTCTCCTCAAGGGGCAGGAGCGATTGTCCCTCGATGCGCCAGGCCCTTTGCATGCGCGCAGCGACGGCGAGCGAATGGGTGGCGATCAGCAGGGTGCGCCCCCGCGCATAATCGAGCAGCGCGTCGAGCACGGCCTGTTCCAGCGCCGCGTCGAGATGCGCGGTGGGTTCGTCGAGAAGGATGAGGCCGGCATTGCGCAGATAGAGGCGCGCCAGGGCGATGCGCTGGACCTGCCCGCCGGAGAGACCGAGCCCGCCTTCGCCCAGCGGGGTTTCGAGCCCCTGAGGCAGGGCTTGGGCAAAGCCTGTGGCCTGCGCCAGCGCGGCGGCGCGGTGAATGGCGGCCGCGTCGGCGCCGGGCCGGGCAAGCCCGATATTGGCGGCGAGCGAACCGGCGAAGATGCGCGGCTTCTGCCCCAGCATGGCGACGCGGCCGCGCAGTTCGCGCTCCGGCCAGTCCTGAAGCTCGCGCCCATCGAGGGCGATCCGGCCTTCATAAGGGCGCAGGCCGGCAATGGCTTCGAGCAGGCTCGACTTGCCGATGCCGCTGGGGCCGAGCAGGGCGACATGCTCGCCCGGCGCAAGGGCCAGATCGGCCCCGGACAAGAGGGTGCGGACGCCATCGGGGGTGCGCAGGGTGAGGCCGGCGAGCCGCAGGCCGACCGGGCCGGCCTGTTGCGGGGCGTAGTCGGCAAGGGCCGGGCTGGTCTCGGGCAGGGGGCCGAGCTGGGCCTCGATTTCGCCGATGGCGGCGCGGGCGGCGGCGCGGTCGTGATAATGGGCGGCGAGCAGGCGCAGGGGATTATAGATTTCCGGCGCCATGAGCAGGATGAAAAGCCCCATTTGCAGGCTGAGCGGCGCCGGGCGCAGATCGAGGAAGCCGATAAAGGTGAGCCCCACGTAAAGCGCGATGCCGGCGACGCCCAGGGCGGCGAAGAATTCCAGCACCGCCGAGGAGAGGAAGGCGATGCGCAGCACGCGCAGGGTGCGGCGGCGCAATTCGTCGCTGGCCGCGACGATGCCGGCGGTCTCCGCCTCGGCCCGGCCGAAGAGTTTGAGCGTGGTGAGCCCGCGCAGCCGGTCGGCGAAGCGTCCGGTGAGCAGGCTCAGCGCGCGGGCCTGCCGGCGGGTGGCGAGCTGCGCGCCCCAGCCGGCCAGCGCCATGAACAGGGGAATGAGCGGCGCGGTGACCAGGAAAAGCAGCCCCGCCACCCAATCGAGCGGCAGGATGACGACGCCGAAGGCGAGCGGCAACAGGCCGGCCTGGATCAGGGCGGGCAGGTAGCGGGCAAAGAAGCTGTCCAGCGCCTCGACCTGGTCGATGATAACCGAAGCGGCCGCGCCGGCCTGCGGCAAATCGACCGCGCGGGGCGAGGCGGAGAGCAGGCGCGCAAACAGCGCCCGACGCACCCGGTCCTTGACGGTTTCGGCCGCTTCGGCCCCGGCGCGCTCGCCCGCAGCCCCCAGGGCGGCGCGCAGCACCAGCAGCGACAGCATGAGCAGAACGGCGGGGGCAAGGCTGGCCGCAGGGGCGCCGCCTTCGATGGCGCGGCCCAGAATATCGGCCAGGACCCAGGCCTGCCACACCAGCAGCGCGCCGCCGGCAAGGGGTGCGGCCATGGCCATGGCCAGCCAGAACCGCCCGGCACGGGCGAGGCGCGACAGGGTCCTGCCGTTGCGGCGGTCCATTTCGGGGCTTGTCGCGCTCATTCCGTCTCCGCCGCAAAATCGTCGTCAAATCCACCCCGCGACAGAGGCTAGCGAGGCCCGCTCCTCATGTCTTGATCTGGGTCAACGCGGCGACCAACCCGTTTGATGCTATAAGATGAAAAGAGACGGCGCCGAGCCTTGGCGCCGCCAAGCATAAAGGCAGTCCCTTCATGACCGACATGCTTGTCGTCGACCTCTCCCGCTGGCAGTTCGCCGCAACTGCCATGTACCACTTCCTCTTCGTACCGCTGACGCTGGGCCTTTCGCTGATGATGGCCATCCTCGAAAGCGTCTATGTGATGACCGGGCGCGACATCTGGCGCAAGGCGACCCTGTTCTGGGCCACGCTGTTCGGCGTCAATTTCGCCATGGGCGTCGCCACCGGCGTGGTGATGGAATTCCAGTTCGGCATGAACTGGAGCTATTACAGCCATTATGTCGGCGACGTCTTCGGCGCGCCGCTGGCCATCGAGGGGCTGATGGCCTTCTTCCTCGAAGCCACCTTCATCGGCCTGTTCTTCTTCGGCTGGGACCGGCTGAGCAAGGTGGGGCATCTGGCGGTAACCTGGCTGGTGGCGCTGGGCGCCAATTTCTCGGCGCTGTGGATCCTGATCGCCAATGGCTGGATGCAGAACCCGGTCGGCGCCCGCTTCAACCCCGACACCATGCGCATGGAAATCACCGACTTCATGGCGGTGGTGTTCAACCCCGTGGCGCAGGCCAAGTTCGTGCATACGGTCAGCGCCGGCTATGTCTGCGGCGCGGTGTTCATCTTCGCCATCTCCTGCTGGTTCCTGCTCAAGGGGCGGCATGTGGAGCTGGCCCGGCGCTCCATGGTGGTGGCCGCCAGCTTCGGCCTGGCCTCGGCCCTGTCGGTCGTGGTGCTGGGCGATGAAAGCGGCTATGTCGCCACCGAGCACCAGAAGATGAAGATCGCCGCCATGGAGGCGATGTACGAGACCGAGCCGGCCCCGGCCGCGCTGACGCTCTTCGCCATTCCCGGCAAGGACGGGCATCCCGCCTTCGAGGTGCGCTTCCCCTGGGTGCTCGGCATCATCACCACCCGCTCGCTCGACATGGAGCTGCCCGGCATCACCGAGCTGGTGGAGCACGCCGCGGTGCGCATCCAGTCCGGCATCACCGCCTATGAGGCGCTCCAGCAGGTGCGCGCCGATGGCGGCAATACCGCTGCGCGGGCGCTGTTCGAGGAGCATTCGGCCGATCTGGGCTATGCGCTGCTGCTCAAGAAATACCGCGACGACGTGGAGAACGCCACCGGCGAGGAAATCGCCCTGGCCGCCTTCGACACCGTGCCCGATGTGTGGCCGCTGTTCTGGAGCTTCCGCATCATGGTGGGCATCGGCTTTTTCTTCATCGCCTTCTTCGCGGTGTGGTTCTACCGCGCCTCGCGCGGCTGGCTCGACACCAACAGGGCCATGCTGTGGATCGGCTTTGCCGTGCTGCCGCTGCCCTGGCTGGCCATCGAATCGGGCTGGTTCATCGCCGAATACGGGCGACAGCCCTGGGTGGTGGAGGGCGTGCTGCCCACTTTCTATGCCGCGTCGGGCCTGAGCGTGCTCGATCTCGTGCTCTCGCTGACCTTCTTCGTCGTGCTTTATTCGGCCCTCTTCGCCGTCATGATTTTCCTCATGGTGAAGATCATCAAGGCCGGGCCGCAGGAAAAGCTGTTCGCGGCATCCGACGAGGGCGAGGACGGCGACTTCGTGGCGGCGGCGCTGCCGGCCACCCCTGCCAACAAGGAGCTCGGATCATGAGCACCATCCCCATCGATTATGAAACGCTGCGCCTCATCTGGTGGCTGCTGCTGGGCATATTGCTGATCGGCTTCGCCATCATGGGCGGGCGCGACCTGGGCGTGGGGGCGCTGCTGCCCTTCGCCGCCCGCACCGACGAGGAGCGGCGGGTGCTGCTCAACATCGTCGGGCCCACCTGGGAGGGCAACCAGGTCTGGCTGATCCTGGGGGGCGGGGCGATCTTCGCCGCCTTCCCGCCGCTCTATGCGGTGAGCTTTTCCGGCTTCTACCTGGCCATGATGGTAATCCTGCTGGCGCTGATCCTGCGGCCCGTCGGCTTCAAGTTCCGCAGCAAGGTGCACGACACGCGCTGGCGCGCCGTCTGGGACGCGGCGCTGTTCATCGGCGGCATGGTGCCGGCCCTCATCATGGGCGTGGCCGTGGGCAATGTGCTGCTCGGCGTGCCCTTCCATATCGATGACACCATGCGCATCTTCTACACCGGCAATTTCTTTCAGTTGCTGACGCCCTTCGCGCTGCTCGCCGGGCTGGTGAGCCTGGGCATGATCGTCACCCAGGGCGCGGCGGTGATCGCCGGCCGCACCACCGGGCCGGTGGCCGACCGCGCCCGCCGCTATGGCACGCTGGCGGCGCTGGCCACCATGGCGCTGTTCGCGCTGGGCGGGGTGTGGGTGGCCTTCGGGCTCGACGGCCATGTCATCACCAGTGTGATAGAGGGCAATGCCCCCATCAATCCCCTCGCCAAGAGCGTGGACCTGGTGCGCGGCGGCTGGATGGCCAATTATGCCGCCCATCCCTGGATGATGATCGCGCCGGGCCTGGGATTTGCCGGGCTGGCGCTGGCCGCCATCGGCTTGCAGGCGCGCTGGGGGCTGGCCACGCTTCTGGCCTCGAGCGCCGCCATTTTCGGCATCATCAGCACGGCCGGGCTGTCGCTCTTCCCCTTCCTGCTGCCGTCTTCGAGCCTGCCCCGGGCCGGCCTGACGCTGTGGGACGCCACCTCGAGCCATTTGACGCTGTTCATCATGCTGCTGGTGACGCTGTTCTTCCTGCCCATCGTGCTGATCTATACCGGCTGGGTCTTCCGCGTCATGCGCGGCAAGGTGACCGCCCAGGCCGTCGAAAACAGTCCCCACGCCTATTAGGAGTGCGCCATGTGGTATTTTTCCTGGATCCTGGGCCTGGGCCTGGCCTGCAGCTTCGCCATTCTCAACGCCATGTGGTTTGAAATGCGCGAGGACCGCCGCCCAAAGCGTGAGCAGAAACAGCCATAGCGCCGGGCGCATGGCTGGAAGGGCCATGGTGAACGAATTATGAAAGCGGGCTCCCCGGCGTGGAGCCCGCTTTCTTCTTGAAAAACAGCGTTTTGACGGAAGGGGTTAGGGTGAATCGAACAGGCTTGTGGGGCGGCGAATAATGGCGAAATTATTCCTCATGCTTGCACCTGCTGCATAACGGATGTGCAACAAGCCTATCTTCTAATCACGACGGGGCGGGTCTACATAGAGGTCATCAAACGAAGGGGAACCGAAAATGAACATCCGCCAGAAAATCGCACAGTTTGCCCAGTATCAGCGCACGATGCGCGAGCTCAACGCTCTCGACGCCCGTCAGCTGAATGACCTCGGCATCACCCGCGGCGACATCAAGAATATCGCGCGCGGCACCTATACCAACTAAGCCTCGCTTGGTTCTTATAAGTCGATGAAGGCGTCCCCCCGGGCGCCTTTTGTCGTTTCCGGGGTACGCAATCTTTCCATCTTCGTCACCACCGGTGGTCATCCCGGTGGTCCATGGCTCAGCGCAAGCGGAGAGTTGGATTGTCGGGACAAGCCCGGCAATGACGGACATGGATCACCGCACCAGATCCGCCGTGACACACCCCAGCGCGCGCACCAGATCGTCGGGGCGGATGCGGATTTGCAGGCCCCGCTGCCCGCCATTGAGGAAAATCTCGTCATAGAGCAGGGCCAACTCGTCCAGCGCCGTGGGCACCGGCTTGCGCTGGCCCAGCGGGCTGATGCCGCCCACCTTGTAGCCGGTAAGGCGCTCGGCGGCGTCGGGCTTCATCATATGGGCCGATTTGCCGCCCAGCGCCGCGGCCAGCTTCTTCATGTTCACTTCCTCGTCCGAAGGCACGATGGCGCAGACGGGCTTGCCGTCGAGCTCGGCCATCAGCGTCTTGAACACTTCCCCCGGCGCCACACCCAACGCCTCGGCGGCCTGCAGGCCGACGCGCTCGGCATTGGGATCGTAATCGTAAGTGCCCAGCGTGAAGGGGATGCCGGCCTTGGTGAGCGCCAGCGTGGCGGGAGTGGTCTTGGACATGGGTTCTTTTTAGCGCATGGCGGCTTGCGGGCAAGGCCGATCAGAAGATCGCCCGGTCGCGGCTGGCGATTTCGGTGAGGAAATCCGAGACCAGCGCCACGCGGCGTAGGCCGCGCAAATCCTCATGCAGCACGGTCCAATAGCTGCGGGTGAGGCGATGGGCGGGCAGCACGGGGACGAGGCGCGCGTCGCCCCGCGCCATGAAATCATGCAGGATGCCAATGCCGGCGCCGGCGCGCACCGCCTCGGTCTGGCCCATGGAGGAGGAGACGGCGATGGTGGAACGCCAGTCCTTCAAGAATTCGGCGGTGTAGTCGAGCGAGGCGGTGTAGAGCAGGTCCTCGACATAGCCGACAAGCCGGTGCTGGCCCAGATCGGCAAGGCTTTGCGGCATGCCGTGACGGTCGAGATAGCTGCGGGCGGCGTAAAGGCCCAGACGATAGTCGGTGAGCTTGCGCGCCACCAGACGGCCCTCGCGCGGGCGCTCAAGAGTGACGGCGATGTCGGCCTCGCGGCGGGAGAGCGAGAAGGCGCGCGGCACCGGCACCAACTCGATGCGCAGCCCGGGATGGCGCGCCACCAGCTCCGGCAGGCGTGGGGCGAGAAAGGCGACGCCGAAACCATCGGGCGCGCCGACGCGCACCGTGCCCTCGACGGCGCTATCGGCCCCCGCCGCCTCGGTCGCGGCCAGGCTGGCGCTCTCCATGGTTTCGGCAAAGGTGAGGAACCGCTCGCCTTCGGGGGTCAATTCGGTGCCATTGGTCTTGCGGCGGAACAGCGTGCTGCCCAGCGCGGTTTCGAGCGCGGTGAGACGGCGGGCAACGGTGGCGTGATTGAGCCCCAGCGCCCGCGCCGCACCCAGAATCTGGCCGCTCCGCGCCACGGCCAGAAAGATGCGGGCATCGTCCCAGTTCATCCCATGCTCCTTGCGCTATGATTTTTGCACAACAGATGCAAAATCTATCGCGTTGATATTGTGAAAGTGTAGTGCAAAAACCGCTCCCAGCAAGAGGAGATATCATGCGCACCATCGGCCATTTCATCGACGGCGTTGAAACCAACGGCGCCAGCACGCAATTCCAGGACGTGTTCAACCCCGCCACCGGCGAAGTGCAGGCGCGCGTGGCGCTGGCCACCCCGGCCGATCTGGAAGCCGCCGTCGCCTCGGCCGCCGCCGCGCAGCCGAAATGGGCCACCACCAATCCGCAGCGCCGGGCGCGCGTGTTCTTCAATTATGTGGCGCTGCTCAACAAGCATATGGACGAACTGGCCGAGCTGCTGAGCGCCGAGCACGGCAAGACGTTCGATGATGCCAAGGGCGACGTGCTGCGCGGGCTGGAAGTGGCCGAATTCGTCGCCGGCGCGCCCCATCTGCTCAAGGGCGCCTTCACCGAAGGGGCGGGGCCGGGGATCGACATGTATTCCATGCGCCAGCCCATCGGCATCGGCGCCGGCATCACCCCGTTCAATTTCCCGGCGATGATTCCGCTCTGGATGCTGTCGCCGGCCATCGCCTCGGGCAATGCCTTCATTTTGAAGCCCTCCGAGCGCGATCCCTCCGTGCCGGTGCGGCTGGCCGAACTGGCCATCGAGGCGGGCCTGCCCAAGGGCGTGCTCAACGTGGTGCAGGGCGGCAAGGAAACCGTGGACGGCATTCTCGAGCATGAGGCCATCGGCGCCGTCAGCTTCGTCGGCTCCACCCCGATCGCCCGCTATGTCTATAAGACCGCCGCCGCACACGGAAAGCGCGTGCAGGCCTTTGGCGGGGCCAAGAACCACATGATTATCATGCCCGATGCGGACATGGAAAAGGCCGCCGACGCGCTGATGGGCTCGGGCTATGGCGCGGCGGGCGAACGCTGCATGGCCGTTTCGGTGGCCGTGCCGGTGGGCGACGCCACCGCCGACAAGATCATCGCCGCGCTGCGTCCCCGTATCGACGCGCTCAAGGTCGGCCCCTATACCGACCGCGCCTCGGAAATGGGGCCGCTGGTCACCGCCGCGTCCAAGGCCCGCGTGCTCGGCCTGATCGACAAGGGCGTGGAGCAGGGGGCCGAATTGGTGGTCGACGGGCGCGGCTTTGCGCTCCAGGGCTATGAAAACGGCTTCTTCGTCGGCCCGACCCTGTTCGACCGCGTCACCACCGACATGGACATCTACAAGGAAGAAATCTTCGGGCCGGTGCTGAGCGTGGTCCGTGCCAAGAACTACGAGGAGGCGCTGGCGCTGCCCTCCAACAATCCCTACGGCAATGGCGTGGCCATCTTCACCCGCGACGGCGATGCGGCGCGCGATTTCGCCTCCCGCGTCAATGTCGGCATGGTCGGCGTCAATGTGCCGGTGCCGGTGCCGGTGGCCTATCACTCCTTCGGCGGCTGGAAGGCCAGCTCCTTCGGCGACCTCAACCAGTATGGCACCGATTCCATGCAGTTCTGGACCAAGGTGAAGACCGTCACCACCCGCTGGCCCAGCGGCATCAAGGACGGCGCGGAGTTCCAGTTCCCGACGATGAAGTAGGGTTCCCCCAAACGCACCCTGTCGCCCCGGCCTTGAGCCGGGGCCCATCCTGGGATTGTGCCGGTGTAGTCATCTAAGGATGGATCCCGGCGCAAGGCCGGGATGACATCGGGGGTGGGATGGAATTGGGGGCACGCCTCCCCGGCGGTGACGGCGGTGAGGAAACAGCAAAGGCCCGGTGATCGCTCACCGGGCCTCTTTTATTTCCAGCGCGGGGAGGTGCGTTGGAAAATCCCTAGACGATGCCGCCCGAGCCGCCTTCGACGGCGGGGCGGATTTCAGCGACTTTCTGGCGGTAGCCGGCGGCGCGATAGGTGGCCAGAAGATCGATGGCGCCGCCCTGCTCAAGTCGGGCCATGGCCAGGATCGGCTCGACATCGGTGCGGAAGGCGGTGCGCAGGGCCTGGGTGGCGGCCAGCGCGTCATTGGCGTCCTGCGCCGCCTTGAGGCCCTTGCGGTCGACCAGCAGCGCCTGGGCATAGGCGCGCTGCACATCGGCGGCCGAGAGCATCAGCGATTCGATCGGGTCGGTGACGTTGTGGCTCTGGTCGAGCATGTGCGCGGGGCGGAAAGCGGCGTCGCGGCTTTCGATATCCACCAGCTCATTGAAGACCAGGAACAGGCGGAAGGGGTCGATGGCGCCGGCGTCGAGATCGTCATCGCCATATTTGGAATCGTTGAAGTGGAAGCCGCCGAGCTTGCCGAACTGGGCAAGGCGGGCGACGATCATCTCGATATTGACGTTGGGGGCGTGGTGGCCGAGATCGACGAGGCAGAAGGCCTTTTCGCCCAGCTCGCGCGCGATGATGTAATTGGTGCCCCAATCCTGCACCACGGTGGAATAGAAGGCCGGCTCGTACATCTTGTGTTCGGTGAACACGCGCCAGTCATCGGGCAGGGCGGCGTAAACCGCCTTCATCGAATCGAGATAGCGCTCGAACTGGGTGGTGAAATTGGTCTGGCCGGGGAAGTTGGAGCCATCGCCGATCCACACGGTCAGGGCCTTGGAGCCGATGGTCTGGCCGATCTCGATACATTCCAGATTGTGCTCGATGGCCTGGTCGCGCGTCGCCTTGTCGGCGGCTGAGAGCGAGCCGAACTTGTAGCTCTGGATCTGGCCGCGCGCATCCGAGAAGGTGTTGGAATTCATGGCGTCGAAGCCGAGATTGAAGCGGCTGGCGGCCTGCTTCAATCGGTTCGGATCGGCCTTGTCCCACGGGATATGCAGGGAAATGGTGCGCGTCGCCTGCGTCAGCTGGGCGATGACGGCGCAATCCTCGATCTTGTCGAAGATGTCGCGCGGCTCGCCCAGGCCGGGAAAGCGGGCAAAGCGCGTGCCGCCCGTGCCCACGCCCCAGGAGGGCACGGCGACGGAGAAGCCGGCAACCTTGTCCTTGATGGCGTCGATGGCGACACCGCGCCGGTCGAGCCGCTCGCCCAGGGAGTCGTAGTCGCGGCGCAGATCGGCCTCGCGCCGGGCGTTCTCGGCGTGGACGGTGGATGGGTCGATGATGTGTTCGGTCATTTCTGTTCCTCCCTCCGAAAGGCCCCTCACCCGGCCTTCGGCCGACCTCTCCCCCAAAGGGAGAGGTAAGAGAGCCCCGGTGCCCCACCTCTCCCTTTGGGGGAGAGGTCGCCGCGCAGCGGCGGGTGAGGGGGCCTTACTATACTTACCGCGGGAACGACTGGGCGTTGCCCGCGTCGACGTTGAGAATGTTGCCGGTGGACTTGGCCGAGGCTTCCGAGGCGAAGAAGTAGATGGCTTCGGCGATGTCCTCGGGGAAGACCGAGCGCTTGAGCATGGAGCGCTGGCGATACATGTCCTCCAGGCCCTCCTTGTCGGTCTTGTAGGTCGAGGCGCGCTGTTCGAGCCATTCGCCGGCCCAGATCTTGGAGCCGCGCAGTACGGCGTCGGGATTGACGACATTGACGCGAATCTGGGCTTCCGCGCCTTCGAGGGCCAGGCATCGGGCGAGGTGGATTTCGGCGGCCTTGGCCGTGCAATAGGCGCTGGCATTGGGCGAGGCGGCAAGCCCATTCTTGGACGCGACGAAAACGACGTTGCCGCCGATTTTCTGCGCCCGGAACAGCCTGAAGGCTTCGCGGCTGACCAGGAAATAGCCGGTGGACAGAATGTCCATGTTCTTGTTCCACAGCTCGAGCGTCGTTTCCTCGATGGGGGCGGAGGAGGCCAGGCCCGCATTGGAGACGAGAATGTCGAGCCCGCCGAATTCGACCACCGCATGGGCGAAGCCGGCAATGACCTGATCTTCGCGCGTCACGTTGATATTGACCGGGCGGACGACATCCTGGCCGAAGACACCGGAAAGCTCGGCGGTGGCGGCGTCGAGCGCGGTCTGGTCGATATCGGCCAGCACCACGCAGGCGCCTTCGCGCAGCAGGCGCGCGGCGGTGGCCTTGCCGATGCCGCCGGCACCGCCGGTGACCAGAGCGATCTTGCCGGCCAGCGCTTTCGGCTTGGGCATGCGCTGGAGCTTGGCTTCCTCGAGCAGCCAGTATTCGATGTCGAAAGCCTCCTGTTCGGGCAGACCCTGATAGTCGGAAACGGTGGAGGCGCCGCGCATCACATTGATGGCGTTGACGTAGAATTCGCCGGAAATGCGGGCCGTGGCCTTGTCCTTGGCGAAGGTGAGCATGCCCACGCCGGGGACGAGATAAACCACCGCATTGGGGTCGCGCACGGCGGGGGAATTGTCGTGCTTGCAGCGGTCGTAATAGGCCTGATAGTCGACGCGATAGGCGGCGATCTGCTCGGCAAGGCCCTCGATCACCGCATCGACATCGGGATTGGCCGGGTCGAAATCGATGACCAGCGGGCGGATCTTGGTGCGCAGGAAATGGTCGGGGCAGGACGTGCCCAGGGCGGCCAGCGGGCGCAGATCGTTGGAATTGACGAATTCCAGCACGGCATCGCTGTCGTCGAAATGGCCGAGCTTGTGGCTGTCCTCGGAGATGAAGCCGCGGATTTTCGGCATCAGGCGCGCGGCGACGGCGCGGCGCTGCTCGGCGGGCAGGCTGTCGACGGCCTTGCCGCCAAAAATGGTCTTGCCGGCGGTTTCCGTCTCGAACCAGTCCATGGCCTGGTTGATGATGGCAATGGTGGTCTCGTAGCACTCTTTCGGCGTGTCGCCCCAGGTGAAGAGGCCATGCGACTCAAGGATCACGCCCTTGGCCTCGGGGTGTTCGAGGCAGAATTTTTCCAGCCACAGGCCCAGCTCGAAACCCGGCTTCTTCCAGGGCAGCCAGCCGATGGCGTCGCCGAAAATGCGCTGGGTGAGTTCGCGTGAATTCTTCGACGCGGCGATGGCGATGATGGCGTCGGGATGCATGTGATCGACGTAAGGCCGGTTCACATAGGCATGGAGCGGGGTGTCGATGGAGGAGGCGCGCGGATTGAGGTTGAAGGTGGCGTGGGGCAAATAGCCCACCATCTCGTCCTCGAACTCGACGCCGCGATAGAGGCCCTTGAGGGCCCGCAGCTTGTCCATATAGAGCGTGGCGAAACCGTCGAGCTTGATCGAGGCATTGTCCCCGCCCGAGCCCTTGACCCAGAGCACTTCGACCTCCTGGCCGGTCAGCGGGTCCTTCTGCCAGATCTTGGAGGAGGTGTTGCCGCCGCCGTAATTGGTGACGCGCTTGTCCGAGCCGAGCAGGTTGGAGCGATAGACGAGGCGCTCCGGCTCGCTCATGGATGCGGCTTTGGCATCATCCCACAAGTTCGCAAGGCGCTTGGGCGCAGTGGACATGGACTCCTCCCGACAGGATAGGCAACACGGAAAATATGGTCGGACATGGCCACGATCATGCAAGCATGTCAATCAGAAACGATCATATTTCGTCATTTATGCGCGAACATGATGGGAATTGCCAAATCGGCGATTGACTCTGCGCGAAAATGATGGAAGCAAATGCATTCAGGGAGTATCAGCCTTGCACGAAACCGAACGCCACCGCGTTATCCTGGCCGCCGTCCAGTCGCGCCCCGTTGCCACGGTGGCCGAGCTTTGCGACGTGACCGGATCGTCGGAAGCCACGATCCGCCGGGACATTGCGGCCCTGCACGTGCAGGGGCGGCTGCGGCGCGTGCGCGGCGGCGCCGAAGCCATCACCCCCCCGGCGCAAGGCGGATTGATGGGGCGGCCCTTTTCGGTCAACGAAACGATCAACATGACGCAGAAACGCGCAATTGCGCGCGTCGCCGCCGATATGTGCCAGGATGGCGAGCCGATCATCATCAATGGCGGCACCACCACCTACCAGATGGTGCACCATCTGGTGGGCAAGCGCCTGAGCGTCTTCACCAACAGCTTCGCCATCGCCGAATTCCTCATCCACAATTCGCGCAATTCCGTCGTCATCCCCGGCGGCACCATCTATCGCGAGCAGAATGTCATCCTGTCGCCCTTCGGCGGGGTGGTGGCGGGGCATTTCTACGCCAAGCGCATGTTCATCGGCTGCCAGGGCATCGGGCCCTATGGGCTGATGGAAGCCGACCCCATGGTGGTGCAGTCGGAGCTGGCGCTGATCGGGCAGGCGGAGGAGTTGATCCTGCTTGCCGATTCCTCGAAATTTTCGGGCAGATCGAGCCTCATCTTGTGCGGGCTCGACCGAATAGCCGCCGTCGTCACCGACGCCGGCATCCGCGACGAAGACCGCCAGATGCTGGAAACGGCGGGCGTGCGGCTCTTCGTGACGGAAACCAACGCTCAGACCGACCGCCAAGCCGGGGTGGCCTGAGCTCAAGACTTCAAGCATGTCCCTGGGAGGATAGAATCATGAAACTGCTCAAGCTGCTGGCGACCACAACTGCCGTTGCCGCCCTTCTGGCCAGCCCGGCCTTCGCCCAGACCCGCATCGCGCTGGTCGTGAAGTCCCTCGGCAACGGCTTCTTCGACGCCGCCAACAAGGGCGCTCAGGAAGCCGCCGCCGAACTGGGCGATGTCGAGGTCATCTATACCGGCCCGACCGCCGCCACCGCCGAAGCCCAGATCGAAGTCGTCAACTCGCTGATCGCCCAGCAGGTGGACGCCATCGCCATCTCGGCCAACGATCCCGACGCGCTGGTGCCGGTGCTGCAGCGCGCCATGGAACGCGGCATCAAGGTGCTGAGCTGGGATTCGGGCGTGGCCGAGGAAGGCCGCCAGCTTCACCTCAACCCCTCCGACACCGATCTGATCGGCGAAACCATCATCAAGCTGGCCGCCGACCACCTGCCCGATGGCGGCGACGTCGCCATTCTCTCGGCTGCCTCCACCGCCACCAACCAGAACGCCTGGATCGAAGCGGCCAAGAAGGCGATCCCCGAGAAGTTCCCCAATATCAACCTGGTGGCCGTGGTCTATGGCGACGACGACTCGGTGAAGTCGACCGAAGAGGCCCGCGGCCTCATCGCCGCCTATCCCGATCTCGATGCCATCATCGCCCCTACCACCGTGGGTGTCGTGGCCGCCGCGCAGGTGGTGACCGACCAGAACCTGATCGGCAAGATCAACGTGACCGGCCTGGCCCTGCCCAGCGAGTTCAAGCAGTTCATCGACAATGGCGCTTCCGAAGGCGTGGCGCTGTGGAACCCGATCGATCTGGGCTACTCCGCCGTGATGCTGGCCAACGATCTGATCGACGGCGCCGAGCCGGCCCCGGGCGTGACCCTGTCGCTGGGCCGCATGGGTCATGTGACCCTGGACGACACCAATTCGGGTCCGATGGCCGTTCCCTTCACCTTCGACAAGTCCAACATCGCCGAATTCGCCACCTATTTCTAAGCGAAACGACGTCTGGCCCGGCGCTTCGGCGCCGGGCCGCCCATGACGGGAATCCCATGACCGACCCCATCCTGACCCTCACCGGCATTTCCAAGAGCTTTCCCGGCGTGCGGGCGCTGCACCAGGTGTCGCTCGAGCTTTACCCGGGCGAAGTGACCGCGCTGATCGGCGAGAACGGCGCCGGCAAATCCACCCTGGTCAAGGTGATGACCGGCATCTATCAGCCGGACGCCGGCGAAATCCGCGTCGGCGGGCAGGTGGTGAGCCTGCCAACCGCCATTTCGGCCTCGCAGGCCGGCATTACCGCCATCCATCAGGAAACGGTGCTGTTCGACGAATTGAGCGTGGCGGAGAACATCTATCTGGGCCACGCGCCGCGCAACCGGCTGGGGCTGATCGACTGGAAGACCATGCGCATCGAGGCGCAGAAGACGCTGGATTCCATGGCCGCCGGCATCGCCGCCGACATGCCGCTCAAGGAACTGGGCATCGCCAAGAAGCACCTCGTCGCCGTGGCGCGGGCGCTGTCGGTGGATGCGCAGGTGGTCATCATGGACGAGCCGACCGCCGCGCTGAGCCAGAAGGAAATCGAAGAGCTCTACATGCTGGTCGAGCTGCTCAAGGACGACGGCAAGGCCATCCTCTTCATCTCGCACAAATTCGACGAAATCTACCGCATTGCCGACCGCTACACCGTGTTCCGCGATGGCGAGCAGGTGGGCAAGGGCTTCATCAAAGAGACGCCGCAGGCCGAGATCGTGCGCATGATGGTGGGCCGCGCCGTGGACCAGATTTTCCCCGCCCGCAGCGCCACCATCGGCGAGACGGTGCTGGAGGTGTCGGGGCTGAGCCACCCGACAGAATTCGAAGACATCTCCTTTTCGGTGAAGAAGGGCGAAATCCTGGGCTTTTATGGCCTGGTGGGCGCCGGGCGCTCCGAGGTGATGCAGGCCGTGTTCGGCATGACAAAGCCCAGCGCCGGCGCCATGGTGCTGGGCGGCAAGCCCATCGCGCCGCGCTCGGCCGCCGACGCGGTGGATGCCGGCATCGTCTATGTGCCCGAGGAGCGCGGCAAGCAGGGCGTGGTGACGGGCGAGCCCATCTTCAAGAACGTTTCGCTGCCCAGCCTCGAGCGGACCAGCCGCGCCGGCTTCCTGCGCACGGCGGAGGAATTTGCCCTGACCCGCACCTATACCGAGCGGCTCGACCTGCGCGCCTCCTCGCTGAGCCAGAATGTCTCGACCCTTTCGGGCGGCAACCAGCAGAAGGTGGTGATCGCCAAATGGCTGGCGACCCAGCCCAAGGTCATTATCCTGGACGAGCCCACCAAGGGCATCGACATCGGCTCCAAGGCGGCGGTGCACGGCTTCATGGCCGAACTGGTGGCGCAGGGGCTTTCGGTCATCATGGTGTCCTCCGAACTGCCCGAAATCCTGGGCATGAGCGACCGTATCGTGGTGATGCGCGAAGGGCTGATCGTGGACACGCTGGTCAACAAGGATGTGCAGCCCGAAACGCTGGTGCGCCTTGCCGCCGGCATCACCGAGGAGCAGGCGGCATGACCCGGCTTTTCCGCACCCGCGAAATCTGGTTGGCGCTGGCCATCGTCGCCGTCGTCATCGGCGTGACGCTGCGCTTCCCGCGCTTTTCCCAGCCGCAGAACCTGCTCACCATCCTCAACGACACCTCCATATTGATGATGCTGGCGCTGGGGCAGATGGCGGTGATCCTGACCCGCTCGATCGATCTGTCCATGGCCTCCAACCTGGCGCTGACCGGCATGATCGTGGCGATGATAAACGCCGCCTTTCCCTTCATTCCCATTCCGCTGCTGATCGCCGGCTGCGTGGTGGTGGGGGCGCTGCTGGGCGCGTTCAACGGCATCCTGGTGTGGAAGCTCGACATTCCGCCGATCGTGGTAACGCTGGGCACGCTGACCATCTTCCGCGGGCTGGTCTTCGTCATTTCCGGCGGCGCCTGGGTCAATGCCGCGCAGATGAGCCAGGATTTCATCCAGCTCCAGCGCGGCATCTTTCTCGGCCTGCCGATCCTCACCTGGTTTGCCGTGGTGGTTTCGGCGCTGGTCTATGTGCTGATGACGCGCACCGGGCTCGGCCGGGCCTTCTATGCCATCGGCGTCAACCCCACCGCCTCGGTCTATACCGGCATCGATGTGGGGCGCACCAAGTTCCTCGCCTTCGTGCTGTCGGGGGCCATTTCGGGGCTGGCGGGGTATCTGTGGATCTCGCGCTACGTGATCGCCTCGGTGGAAGTTGCAAGCGGCTATGAGCTGACCATCATCGCCGCCTGCGTCATCGGCGGCGTGTCGATTGCCGGCGGCATCGGCACGGTGGCCGGGGCGCTGCTGGGCGCGCTCTTTCTCGGCGTCGTCAACAATGCCCTGCCGGTGATCGGGGTGTCGCCCTTCTGGCAGATGGCCATTTCGGGCGCGGCGATCCTTTTGGCCGTGGTGCTCAACGCAAGAGGCGAGCGCAGCAAGGGCAGGGTGATTTTGAAGAAGGCGGAGGGCGTGGCGTGACGGGGCACGATGGCAAGCTCCCCTACCCCCTGAGGGGAGGGGCCGGGGGTGGGGGTTCCGATGCCGGTTTCGGCTTCGAAAATCCTGGCACTACCCGAACCCCCACCCTCATTCCCTCCCCTCAAGGGGGAGGGATGCTCCGCTTGCGGCTCCCGGAAATCCGTTCATGACCGATACGTCCTTTCATCGTTCCCTTCCCGACCGGCTCGACAACCCCCTCAAATCGGCGGCGCTGAGCTGGGAGAGCCTACTGGTGCTGGTGGCACTGGCGATCTTTCTCGCCAACAGCTTCGCCTCGCCCTATTTCCTCAATCCCTGGAGCCTTTCCGACCTCACCTTCAATTTTACCGAGAAGGCGCTGATCGCGCTGGCCATGGCGCTGGTCATCATCACCGGGGAAATCGACCTGTCGGTCGCCTCCATCATCGCGCTGGCCTCCACGCTGATGGGGCTGGCCCTGCAGGCCGGCGCCGATACGCCCATGCTGGTGGCGGTGGGCATCGGGGTCGGCATTTTGTGCGGGGCTTTCAACGGCTTCCTGGTGACGGGGCTGAAGCTGCCCTCCATCGTCGTCACCATCGGCACCATGAGCCTTTTCCGGGGCATTGCCTTCATCATCCTGGGCGACCAGAGCTTCAAGGGCTACCCCAAGAGCTTTTCCTGGTTCGGGCAGGGCTATGTGGGGTGGGTGATCTCGTTCGAGCTGGTGCTGTTCCTGGTCTGCGCGGCGATCTTCTATGTGCTGCTGCACCACACCAATTTCGGCCGGCGTGTCTATGCCATCGGCAACAATCCCGCCGCCGCCCTGTTCTCGGGCGTGCGCGTGGACCGCATCAAATTCGTGCTGTTCTGCCTCACCGGGCTGATGAGCGGGGTGGCCGCCGTGCTGCTGACGGCGCGGCTGGGCTCCACCCGCCCTTCCATCGCGCAGGGGTTCGAGCTCGAAGTCATCACCATGGTGGTGCTGGGCGGGGTGTCGATCCTGGGCGGATCGGGCTCGATCATCGGGGTGGTGCTGGCGGCGCTTATCATGGGGCTGGTCACCTTCGGGCTGGGCCTGCTCAACGTGCCCGGCATCGTCATGTCGATTTTCATCGGTGCGCTGCTGATCGTGGTCATCGCGCTGCCGATCCTGCTCAGATTGTGGAGGGAGCGCCGGGCATGATCGAGGACGGCGACTACGAAAAACACGCCTTCAAGATGCACCTCAATCCCGGCATGGCGGCGGAATATAAAAGGCGCCATGACGCGATCTTTCCCGAGCTGGTCGACCTGCTCCATGCCGCCGGGGTGAAGGATTATTCCATTCATCTCGACGAAGAGACCAACACGCTGTTCGGCGTGCTCTGGCGGCGCAAGGACCATGCGATGGACGAGTTGCCCGGCACGGAAGTGATGCAGCGCTGGTGGGCGCATATGGCCGACATCATGGCCACCAATGACAGGAGCGAGCCGGTCTCGAGCGACCTCACGCCCATGTTCTGGATGAAGTAAGCCCAAGATGAACGCTGTCTGAACGGAGCCATCAGCTTTGGTTCAATGGCGTGCTCGCATAGTCGTGACCATCGAAACGAAAATCTTCGAGGGGCATGACCATGAACCGCCAGCAGGAAAAACTTCTTCTCGCCACGCTTTGCGGCTTCGTGCTGGTGGCCGCCAGCGCCTTCGCCATCCAGCCGGCCATGGCCGCCGGCTATCATGTGGAGCAGCCGGCGCGGGTGACGGGCGTGGCGCGCTCGGACGAACTCAATGTGCGCAAATGGCCCGCCGCCTATTCGCAGAAGCTGGGCGGGCTGACCACCGGCAGCCGCATCTGGGTGGAGCGCTGCATCGAGGCCAATACCGGCTCGGACTGGTGCCTCGTCGAAGGGCGCAATATCCGCGGCTGGGTCAACTCCCGCTACCTGACGCTGGCCCGGCGCTGACGGCTTTACCCGACGACCTCCTTCCCATGCATTGACTTTTCCGGCTCGGCGCTGTTCGTGGACACAGCCTGGGCCGGAGTTTTTTCATGGATGCCAATCCCGTTCTCGCCGAAACCTGTCGCGGCAACTGGGTGGAGAACCGCCATCGCGGCGCCTATGTGGTGACGGACGCCGAGGGCAGGGTGATCGCCTCGGCCGGAGACATCGAGCGGCCCATCTTTCCGCGCTCGGCCATCAAATCCATGCAGGCGCTGGCGATCTTTTCGCAGGGCGCCGAGACGCGTTTCCATCACACTTCCGAGGAGCTGGCGCTGGCCTGTGCCAGCCATCACGGCGAGGACGTGCATGTGGAGGGCGTCTCGCATTTCCTCTCCCGCATGGGGCTTTCGGCGGAAAACCTCGAATGCGGCGCGCATCCGCCCACCAATGCCAAGGCCCGCGAGGCCCTGCGGGAAAGGGGCGAAAAGCCCAGCGCCCTGCATAACAACTGCTCGGGCAAGCATGCCGGCATGTTGAGCGTGGCGCTGGCCATGGGCGTTCCCACCGCCGGCTATGTCGGGCGCGAGCACGAGGTGCAGCGCCAGGTGCGCGCGGCGATCGAGGCGGTGATCGGGGAAGAGCTGAGCGAGGAACGCTGCGGCACCGATGGCTGCTCCATCCCCACCTTCGCCGCGCCGCTGCGCGCCTTCGCTTTCGGTTTTGCTCGCATGGCCACCGGCAAGGGGCTGAGTTCGGAGCTTGCCGAGGCGGCCCGGCGCCTCTTCGATGCCGCCACCGCCCATCCGCAACTTGTGGCGGGGACCGACCATCCCGACACCGTGCTCATGGCCGCCTTCAAGGGACGGCTGATGCAGAAGATCGGAGCGGAGGGGGTGCAATGCGGCGCCATCCGCGACAAGGGCTGGGGCTATGCGCTCAAATGCGACGACGGCAACATGGCCGCCTCGCAAGCCATGCTGGCCGGGCTGCTGCTCAAATTTGCCGAGCCCGATGACGAACAGCGCAAAATCCTCGGGGGGCTGGCGCACCAGCCCCTGCGCAGCGTGCGCGGCGCCGAAATCGGCCAATTGCGCGCAGTGCTTTAGCCGCAGGGCCGAGTTACGAGTTGTCCCATGGGGAAGGGGCCGTTTATAAGAACCCCAACACAAACCAGGGTATGCCGATGCTCGCCGACGACAAGATCTTTCTCGGGACCAGCACCCAGCCCGAATATCTCGCGCTCAAATATGGCAATCGCCATGGGCTGGTGACCGGGGCAACCGGCACCGGCAAGACGGTGACGCTGCAGGTTCTGGCCGAGGGATTTTCGGCGGCCGGCGTGCCGGTCTTTGCCGCCGACATCAAGGGCGACCTTTCGGGCGTGGGCAAGATGGGGCAGGCGCAGGGCTGGCAGACCCAGCGGGCCCAGGAAATCGGCTTCGAGGATTTTGCCGACGATGTGTTCCCGGTGATCTTCTGGGATCTGTTCGGGCGGCAGGGCCACCCGGTGCGCGCCACCATTTCGGAAATGGGCGCGCTGCTTCTGAGCCGCATGCTCGACCTCAACGACACCCAGGAAGGCGTGCTCAACATCGCCTTCAAGCTGGCCGACGACGAGGGCCTGCTGCTGCTCGACCTCAAGGATCTGCGGGCGCTGCTGGTGCATATCCAGGAGCGGGCCAAGGAGATTTCGGCCCGTTACGGCAATGTCTCGACCGCCTCCATCGGCGCCATCCAGCGGGCGCTGCTGGTGCTGGAACAGCAGGGCGCGGAGAACTTCTTCGGCGAGCGGGCGCTGGAAATCGCCGACCTGATGCGCACCGACCGCGATGGGCGGGGCTTCATCTCCATCCTGGCGGCGGACGAATTGATGCGCGCGCCGCGCCTTTACGCCACCTTCCTGCTCTGGCTGCTGTCCGAGCTGTTCGAGGAATTGCCGGAAGTGGGCGACCCGGACAAGCCGAAACTGGTGTTCTTCTTCGATGAGGCGCATCTGCTGTTCGACGGCGCCCCCAAGGTGCTGATCGACAAGGTGGAGCAGGTGGTGCGGCTGGTGCGCTCCAAGGGCGTCGGCGTCTATTTCGTCACGCAGAACCCGGTCGATATTCCCGAAACCGTGCTGGCCCAGCTCTCCAACCGCATCCAGCACGCCCTGCGCGCCTATACGCCGCGCGAGCAGAAGGCGGTGAAGGTGGCGGCCGATACCTTCCGGCCCAACCCGGCATTTTCCACCGCCGAAGTCATCACCCAGCTCGGCATCGGCGAGGCGCTGGTGTCGGTGCTCGAGGCCAAGGGCATTCCCTCCATGGTGGGGCGCACCATGATCCGCCCGCCCTCGGCGCAGGTGGGGCCGATCTCTCCGGCCGAGCGCGAGGCCATCATCGCCGCCTCCCCGGTGGCGGGACTTTACGACAACCCCATCGACCGGGATTCGGCCTTCGAGGTGCTGACCCGAAGGGCGCGCGACAAGCAACTGGCCGAGGAACGCCAGCGCCAGGACGATGAAATCCGCAAGACCCAGCGCACCTATCAGGACGAGCGCCCGCGCCGCACTGCCGCCCCGCGCAGCTCCAGCCGGCAGACGCCGACCGAGGCGGCGATGAATTCCCTGGCCCGCACCGTGGCCAATCGGCTGGGAGACGCGCTGGTGCGCGGCATTCTCGGCGGGCTGAAGCGCGGGCGATGAGCATGCTGGAAACGGTCAGCCCGCCCCCCGTCATCGCCGTTTTCGCTTCGGACAAGGGGCCGGGCGATCCCGAGCGCGCCTCGATCATGAGCCAGGCCGGCAGCTATTTCGCCCGGCGCGGCGCCCGCATCGTCTGCCTGGCGGAAAACGGCGTCCTGCCCGTGCCGCTGATTACGGCGGCGCGCACCGCCGGCGGCGCGGTGGAAATCGTCGCCGACGCGAGCATCGTGCTGCCCTCGGCGCTGGCCGGCATGGCCATGGAGGTGCTCCCCACCCGCGAGGAGCGGCAGGCGCGCGTGGCGCAACTGGCCGAGGCTTATGTGGCCCTGCCTGGATCCCTGGCGTCCACCACGTCCCTTTTCGGCACCTGGGCCGCCGGCCGCGCGCTGGGCCGGGCGACGCCGGTGGTGATGCTCAACCGCCACCGCGCCTATGAGGTGGTGCGGGGATATGCCGCCGACGTGCTGGCGCCGGGCCTCGCCGGCTATGAGCGCGCCGTGCAGTTTGCCGACACCATCGAGGATCTGTGGGCGCGGCTGATGCGGCTGGTGGTCGAGGCGCGGTAGGGGCTCAGCCGTCCAGTCCCGGATGGCGCGGCTTGCGCCTGTCGGGGAAGAGCTGCACCACATTGTCGCTGAGCCGGCGCGCCGGCAGGGGGTGCGGCTTGGGCATGGGCGCGCGGTTGCGCCGCTCGGGGCCGCGATAGCCGCCCAACACGCCGACGACGCTGCGATTGCGCAGGCGCGCCTGGATGCGTTGCAGCAAATGGCGCGGCGACATCGGCTTGATAATCATCTCGTCGATTCCCGCGCTGATGGCCTGGTGGCGCATCGGCGGGGTGATGGTGCGGGTGAGGGCGATGACCGGCACGTCCTGGCTGACCAGGGCATTGTTGAGCCGGATCGCCTCGACCATCTCATAGGCGGGCCGGTCCTGCCGGTCGAAATCGCACACCAGCATATCGATGGCAGCGATGCGCATATAGGCGATGAGCTCGATCTCGCTCTCGAACTGGCGCACCTTGAGATGCGAGTCGCCCGCCACAACCATCGCCAGAAGCGAGGAAAGCGCCGGATTTGCAGCAATGATGGCGACGACTTTGGCCGGTTCGGACACGAAAATTCCTCAATAGTAAACGAAGCGTTACCATGAGGCCGGCAAGGATTGAAGCGCGCCATGAAGGAAATGGCTAATGGCCGGGGAAAACCGCCCGGCCATAAAAGAAGAGCCCGCCGGAGGGCGGGCTCTGAACCGGGCAGGCAGGCGCCTACAGCGCTTCTTCGAACATCAGTTCGACATGTTCCCAGTTCACCAGATTGTCGAACCAGGCTTCGAGATATTTGGGGCGCGCATTGCGGTAGTCGATGTAATAGGAGTGCTCCCATACATCCACGCCCAGCAGCGGCTTGCCGCCATGGACCAGCGGGGATTCCCCGTTCGGGGTCTTGGTGACTTCCAGCTTGCCGTTCTTGAGCGAGAGCCAGGCCCAGCCCGAGCCGAACTGGGTGGTGCCGGCATTGATGAAGTCGGAACGGAACTTGTCGAAACCGCCCAGATCTTCATCGATCTTGGAAGCGAGCTTGCCCGGCAGCTTGGTGCCGCCGCCATTGGGCTTCATCCAGTTCCAGAAATGCACGTGGTTGTAGTGCTGGCCGGCATTGTTGAAGAGGCCGGGATTCTTGCCGTAGCTCTCCTTGACGATGTCTTCCAGCGCCAGGATTTCCAGCCCCGAGCCTTCCAGCAGCTTCTCGCCATTGGTGACATAGGCCTGATGGTGCTTGTCGTGGTGATATTCGAGCGTTTCGGCCGACATATAGGGGCCGAGCGCATCATAGGCATAGGGCAGGGGCGGCAGGGTGAACTTGGTCGTCATAAGGGCCTCCTATTGGATCGACGCTGAGGATGATGAAACTGGTATAGGGCAACAATCAGCCCTTGGGAAATTCCCCTTCCAGCCCCACGGCATAAAGGGCAAAGGCGTAGCACATGGCGGTTTCCTTGAGCCGGTCGAACCGGCCCGAAGCCCCGCCATGCCCGGCGCCCATATTGGTCCTGAGATATAATGGCGCGTCGCCCGTCTTGGTTGCGCGCAATTTCGCCACCCATTTGGCCGGCTCCCAATAGGTGACGCGCGGATCGGTGAGCCCGGCCAGCGCGAAGATGGGCGGATAGTCCTGCGCCGCCACCTGCTCATAGGGGGCATAGGCGGCAATGCGCCGGTAATCTTCGGCCGAAGCGATGGGATTGCCCCATTCGGGCCATTCGGGCGGGGTGAGGGGCAGGGTGTCGTCGAGCATGGTGTTGAGCACGTCGACGAAAGGCACCTGGGCGAGAATGCCGCCCCACAGGTCCGGCCGCATATTGGCGATGGCGCCCATCAGCATGCCGCCGGCCGAGCCGCCCTGCGCCACGATCCGGCCCCTGGCGGTGTAGCCTTGCGCGACCAGCATTTCGGCGGCGGCGATGAAATCGGTAAAGGTGTTGGTCTTGTGCTCGCGCCGGCCCAGCCGATACCAGCGATAGCCCTTCTCCATGCCGCCGCGAATATGGGCAATGGCATAGACGAAGCCGCGATCGACCAGCGACAGCGCCGAAATCGAGAACGAGGCCGGCATCGACATGCCATAGGCGCCATAGCCATAGAGCAGGGCAGGGGCGGAGCCGTCGAGCGCCAGCCCCTTGCGATAGAGCAGGGTCACCGGCACCTCTTCGCCATCGCTGGCGGTGGCGAAGAGCCGGCGCGTCTCGTAATCGTCGGGATTGTGGCCGGAGGGCACTTCCTGCTCCTTGAGCAGGGTGCGGGCGCCGGTTTCCAGATCCATGTCATAGGTGCGCGAGGGCGTGGTGGGCGAGGAATAGGTGAGGCGGAACACCGAGGTGTCGAATTCGTAGCCCACCGACATGCCCAGCGCGTAGGCCTCCTCATCGAAGCGCACGGTTTCCTCGCTGCCATTGCGCAGGTCGCGCACCACGATGCGCGGCAGGCCCTCATGGCGTTCGAGCCGCAACAAATGGTTGCGGATGACGATGGTGTCCAGGATCAGCACGCCCTGCTGGTGGGGCACCAGGTCGGTCCAGTTCTCGGCGCGTGGATCCTCGGCTGGGGCGGTCACCACCTTGAAGTCCTCGGCGCCATCGGCATTGGTGAGGATGTAGAGGAGACCCTCGCGCTCCTCGACGTCATATTCGCGTTCGGTGAGGCGCGGGGCGACGAGGCGCGGGGCGCCGCCGCTCTCGGCGTCGATCAGCCAGCATTCGCTGGTCTGGTGGTCATGGGCGTCGATGACGATATAGCGGTCGCTGAGCGTGCGTCCGACGCCGACGAAAAAGCCGGGATCGCTTTCCTCGAAGATCACCGGATCGTCGGCCTGGTCGGTGCCGATGACATGCAGGCGCACCCGGTAGGGGCGGTGATTGTCGTCATATTCGGTGTAATAGAGGGAGCGGCTGTCATTGCTCCAGACATAGGAGCCGGCGGTCTCGCGGATGACTTCCGGGCTGTCCGTGCCGGTTTCGAGATCGCGGATGGTGATGTCGTAATATTCCGAGCCGGCGCGGTCGGCGGCCCAGGCCAGATAGCGGTGCGAGCGGTCATGCTCGGCCCCGGCAAACCCGAAATAGCCCTCGCCCGCCTCCACATTGCAGTCGAGCAGCACGGTTTCCGGCCCGCCCTCGCGCGGGGTGCGCACGATCAGCGGATATTGCTTGCCCTCGAGCATGCGCGAATTATAGGCCCAGGGGCCGTCGGGGGAGGGGATGCCGCTGTCATCCTCCTTCATGCGGCCGCGGATCTCCTTGTAGATGGTCTCCTGCAAGGGGGCGGTCGGCTGGCCGAACCGGCTTTCGAACCACGCGTTTTCCGCATCGAGATAGGCGCGGATTTCCCCGTCCAGCGTCTCGGGCTTCTGCATCACCTCCTGCCAGTTGGCGGCGCGCAGCCAATGATAGGGATCGTCGCGGCGCTGATCGTGGACGGTGACCGCATGCGGCTTGCGGGCGGCGGCGGGCGGGGTGGTCTTGGTCATGAAACGGGTCCGTAGGTGGGCCCCTTCACATAGGCTCCGCCGGCCGGCAAGGAAAGGGCCTGCCGCTTCGCGCACTTCTGGATAAAGCTGCTTTTCGCCCATGCTGGGCTTGCCTGCGCCGTCCGGGCCTTTAAATATTGTCGACAGAACAGGAAGAATCGTATCGGCGGCGGTTTTGATGCGTGAGGATCGCGCGGTTCACGATCGGCATTTCAGCGCGGGCAATAGTGGGCGCTTCGTTTCTGTCGCCCATCCCGGCCAGGGCAGCGGATCTTTTCGATCCCCCAAGTCATCGCCTTTTCGAATGCCTGCGACAAAATATGACGACCGGCGGGATAAAGTCTAAAAGATGACAATTTTCAACGTCAAGTAAGCCTAATCTACAAGGTGTTCGGTGCGTCGCTCGGGTTGCGGAGATTGGTAAACAATCATACAAGCGTCTTATGACCGCGACTGCCCCGTTGCGTTCAAATAAAAATAATGAAAGGTTGAAATATGAGTGACACCGCTGGTGTTGAGGCCGGCTATGAGCCCAATTTGATCGAGCTCAGCAGCGATATCGTCTCAGCCTATGTAAGCCATAATGCCGTCAGCCCGGTCGACCTGCCCAAGCTGATCGCCGATGTTCATCGTGCCCTGCAGTCGCTGCAGTCCAACGAGGCGCCCGCACCCACCGAAGAGCTCAAGCCCGCCGTGCCGGTGCGCAAGTCGGTTTCGCCCGACTACATCATCTGCCTCGAGGATGGGAAGAAGTTCAAGTCGCTGAAGCGCCACCTGCGCACCCATTACAACCTCTCGCCGGAAGAATACCGCGAGAAGTGGGGCCTGCCCGCCGACTATCCCATGGTCGCGCCCAGCTATTCGGCCACGCGTTCGCGCCTCGCCAAGGATAATGGCCTGGGCCGCAAGGTCGCCTGACCCGGCATCGACCTTCTTTTTTTTGCTGCCTCGCAAGAAGCAGCCGACCTTTCCCTGAGGTTCAAGCGGCCGCCCGTAAAGCGGCCGCTTCTCTTTTCAGCACCCACTTATCCCCGCCCCGCTTGCGTCGTCGCAGTATATAGGAATAAATTCCTTGTGTGCGATGAGGCATGGATATGTATGACGGTGCTTTCCTTGAAAACGGCCAGTCCCGCTCGCCCTGGAGGCCGGCGCCCCCGCAGGCTTGCGACGAGGTTATCGCCCTGGTCGCGCGACAGAAGAATGTACCTATTCGCCTGCTTATGCACAAGAGTCGCAGCCGCCTCGCCACGGCGCGCGCCCGCCAGCTCGCCATGTATCTGGCCCATGTCGTGTTCGGGCGCAGCCTGACCGAGATCGGGGAGGCGTTCGGGCGCGATAGGACAACAGTCTCATATGCTTGCATGGTCATCGAAGACATGCGGGACAATCCGCAGTTCGACGCCGAGGTCTGCGAACTCGAACATGCGCTGGAGGCGCGGCTGGCCGGGGGCAACGACCATGCGGCCTGAGGAGGGGAAAGACGGCGGCCCGGCCGGCGCGCGCCTTGCCGGGCAGGGGCGGGAGAGCTTCCTTGCGCCCCATCACCTCGCCGCCGCCGCCCGGTTCGAGGCGCTGGTGCGGCGGGCGCAACTGCCCCCGCGCCTGACCATGAGCTATGACCCCGCCCATGTCGGCGGCCGCCAGCGCGGCGCGGGCGAGGCGGCCCATATGGGCGACGGCGCCGCCGAAGCGCGCCTCGTCCTCAGCCGCATTGCCGGCAAGCTGCCCGCCGAGTGCTGGGCGTGCTGTTCGATGTCTGCGGCCTGGGCAAGGGCCTGCAACAGGTGGAGGCCGAGCGCCGCTGGCCCCGGCGGAGCGCCAAGCTGGTCCTGCGCATCAGCCTCGATCAACTGGCGGCGCAATTCGGCCTGCGGGAGCAGGCGGCGGGGGCGAATAGCGCGCCGGTGCAGGGCTGGCGCGAGCAGCGTCTGCCGCTCATCGCCGAAAAGCCATGAGGTGTTTGGCGGCGGCGCTCTAGCTGGCCGCCTTGCCCTCGGCGCGGATGCGGTTGACCATGGCGACGAGCCCATTGGAGCGCTGTGTGGTCAGATGCTCGCGCAGCCCCAATTCGTCGAAAATGGCGATGGCGTCGGTTTCGGCGATGGCGCCGGCTGGCCGGTCGGAATAGAGCGCCAGCAGCACCGCCACCAATCCCTGCACGATCATGGCGTCGCTTTCCCCGCGATAGGAGAGGATGGTCTGGCCATTCTCCTCGCGCCGGTCGGCCACCAGCCAGACCTGGGAAATGCAGCCGTGAACCTTGTTGCGGTTGGACTTTTCCGCTTCCGCCAGCCGCGGCAGGGCCTGTCCCAGCTCTATGAGATAGCGGTAGCGCTCTTCCCAATCGTCGAGGAAGGAAAGATTTTCGGCAATGTCCTGAAAGGCCTGGGGCGGGGTCATGCGCCCTATCTAGTCAATCGGCGCCGGTTTGACCAGAGCGCGGGCGGAGAAAGAAAAAGCCGCAAGCACGGGGCAGCGTGCTTGCGGCAGGGCCAGGGTCGTTGGAGTGCATCACCTGGGGAAGTGACGCGACCGCTGGGTTTGACCTGGGCGCCCGGAGGCGACCCTTTATCCCGCCCAGTCCGGCCGGGGCCTTGGGAAGGGGACCGGAGTGCTTGCCGGCATCTCATGCATGGGTGTGCCGGCGGACGGGGAAGAAGAAAGTGCGGCGGCGGCCAGCGTCTTGGCGCCGAGGCATTCGAAGCTGGTGCAGTCGATGGCCTGGATCTGGCTGGCGACGAAGCGGCTGCCCGCCGCCATCGCCTCGGCCTGCGCCGCCTGCGGATCGGGCAGCTCGACGCCGGGGCGGATGACCACATAGGCCAGCGTCAGCCAGAAGATGGAACGAGCAATAGCAAACATCGGCCAATCCAGAACTCGGGCGGGCTTTTGCCCTGCTTGTGTCCAACCCTAGGCCTGGCCCCTTAAGCGCGGCTGCGCGCTTTCGATAAAGTTTTACGAAAATGACCCCTGCCCACGGCAACGGCTTGTTTACGCTAAGCCTAGAAACCGATGCGCAGGGGGCGGCAAGGCGCGCGCGAGGACGGGGGATTTAAGCTCGCCTTAGCTCTTGGCGGGCAGGGTGGCCCCAACAAGACCTGACCCCGTTCAGGCCCCACTTCTGGTGTCTGGGACACCCGATACTGCTGGCGCCGCGATAGTGAGTAATGTGTATGCGTAGCCTTTTCTCTTTCCGCGAAAGCAAAGAGATAGCCATGGCCGCCGGCAGCGGAAACCGCCCGGAAATCCTGCGGCGCAGGACGCTGGCCAACAATTCCCGCCTGCTGATTCTGTTCGGCCTTGTGGGCCTGCCCTTTTCCATTCACTGGCTGCTCTCGGGCAGCCCGCTGCCCTTCGCGCTCGCCCTGCTCGGCCTCGCCGCCGGCATGGTGACGCTCAGCCTGCACCAGCGCAGCCGCTTCGAGGAAGCGGCGGCCGGCCAGGTCTATGCGCTTCTGGCGCTGGGCTGCATCCTGACCCTGGCCGATGGCCGGCTGGGCGACGCCGGCCTCGCCATCGCCGTCATGGCGCCGATCCTGGCTTCCCTGCAAGGCAGCGCGGCGCTGCGCCGCCAGAGCAGGGTCATGCTGGGCGGCGTCTTCGCCCTGGCCTTCATGAGCGCCACTTTCGCCGCCCCGGCCATTCCCGTCGATCCGGCGGTGCTGACGGCCATTTCGGCGGCCATGTTCATCGCCAGCGTGCTTCTGGTCCTGCACACGGCCAATCGCATCAACATGGCCTATGAGGTCTATGACAAGGCGCAGGTGACCGCCTATCGCCACCTGATCGAGCATGTCCGCGACGGCGTGATCCGCTTTTCCAGCGATGGCGACGTGCTGCTCGCCTCGCGCTCCTCCGAGCAATTGTTCGGCTGCCAGCGCTATGAGCTTTCGGCCGGCAATCTGGGCGAGCGCGTGCATGTGCTCGACCGGCCCGCCTATCTTTCCGCCTTCGCCGATGCCAGCCGGGGTGGGCGCACGCGCACCATCGAGGTGCGGATGCGCCAGGACGACCCGCGCGCCGATGGGCGGATTCCTCATTTCGTCTGGACCGAGGTGAGCTTCTCGCCGGTCATCGACACCGACCGCCCCGGCGAGCGCCACGAGGTGGTGGCGCTGTTCCGCGACATCACCGGCCGCAAGGACGATGAAATGGCCATGGCCGAAGCCCGGCGCAGCGCCGAGGAATCCTCCGAAGCCAAGTCGCGCTTTCTCGCCACCATCGGCCACGAATTGCGCACGCCTCTCAATGCCGTGGTCGGTTTCTCCGAAATGATGACCAGCGGCATCGGCGGCGAGCTGTCGGGCACACATCGGGAATATGCCAACCTCATCCATCAGAGCGGCAAGCACCTGCTCGAAGTGGTGCGCATGCTGCTCGACATGTCCAAGATCGAGGCTGGCCGGTTCGAATTGCAGACCGAGCCCTTCGCGGCCGAAGCCATGGTGGAGCCCTGCTTCAGCATGGTCGAGGCCATGGCCCGGCGCCAGCAGGTGACCCTGGTGGCCGATATTGCCGCCAATCTGCCCACGCTGGTGGGCGACGAGCGCGCCTGCCGGCAGATCCTGCTCAATCTCCTGTCCAATGCCATCAAGTTCAGCCATGCGGGCGGGCAGGTGACCGTGAGCCTCAAGCGCCAGGGACAGAGCCTGAACCTCTCCGTCAGCGATCAGGGCATCGGCATGGCGCCCGAATCGCTCGAACGGCTGGGCGAGCCCTTCTTCCAGGTGCAGGACGGGCTGGAGCGCCGCTACGAGGGCACGGGGCTGGGCCTTTCCATCGTCAAGGGCCTGGTCGAGCTGCACGAAGGCACGCTGCGGGCCATGTCCGAGATCGGATCGGGGACAACCGTCACCGTTTTGCTGCCCATAAACGGTCCGGCAATAAAGAGCGGCGAGACTGCCACCGTCACTCCTCTGCATCGTGAGCCCGCCGCCGCTCCTGTATCCCTATGGCAAGACGAAAAAAGAAAAGCGCAATGACAGCTACCACCCTCTCGCGCCTGCCTCTCCTGGCGGGCGGCGCCGTTGCAGCGTCGCTGGGCCGGGCCGGCCAATGGACCTTGGCGCAATATATGCGCGCGCCCCTGGCCTCTACCGGCCTGATGGCGCTGGTGACGCTCACCGCCATGGCCGCGAGCAATGCGCTCTACATGCAATCGGAACGCCACCCCGCGCCCTTCTTCGCATCAGTGTCGCCCGTGACCGAGCCGGTGGCCGAGGTTGCCGCCGCTCCCGAGCCGCTGCCGGCGCTGGCCCGCCCGGCCATGGTGGCGCCCGTGGAAACCACCGGCAGCGTGCCGGCGCCGGCCCCCGTGACCGTGCCCGATGCGCCGGTGGGCAATCCCGAGGCCTTCGCCGTGCAGAAAAAGCTCAGCGAACTCGGCATTTTCAACGGCAAGGTCGATGGCTTCTATGGGCCCATGACCGCCAACGCCATCCGCACCTTCGAGAATCGCAACGGCATGCCGTCCACCGGCGCGCTGACGCCGGGGGTGATCGATGCCATCCTGCGCGCCGATGCCTCCGGGGTTGCCCCCCAGGCCGCCGCAGCGCCGGTCGTGGTGCAGCCCGCGCCGGCGCCGGTCGTCGTCCAGCCCGTGGTCCAGCAGGCGCCGGTGCAGCAGGCCGACCGGGTGGTCGCGCGCCTGCCCAACCTGTCGCCGGTCGACCAGGCGGTGGACACCATCGGCAATGCCGCCGCCAGCACCATCGATTCCATCGTCGCCGCCGTGGATGGCGCGCGCAGCGCAGCGCCGGCCCCGGTGCGGGCGGCGCCCGTGCCCAGCCAGGTCGTCTCCACCGCCGCGCCCGCGGCGGTTGCCGCTGTGGCGCCGGCCAATAATGTGCAACTGGTCAGCACCATCCAGCGCGGACTGGCCAGCCTCGGTTTCTATCGCGGCTCCATCGATGGCCATCCGGGCGACGCGACGGCCCGGGCCATCCGGGAGTTCGAGAATTTCCACAGCTACCGGGTGACGGGGCAGATCAATCCCGATCTGGTGGGGCTTCTGCGCCAGGCCGGCGCCGACATCTAGTGGGCGCGTTCCGCAGCGATCTGTGGTGTTCCGCTTTCATCAGGCGGCACAATGACTTGGGCCATATATGCGTGGTCGCCCGCAAGGGCGATCCCATTGCCGGCCAGATCTTCATCGAAATCGACCATCTCGACGGCACGCGCTCGCTTTTCACCCCGGCGCCGCTGGTCAGCCGGCAAGACGATGCCGGGCTGGTGTTCCAGAAGCGCTATGCGCGGGTCGAGCCGGCCAAGGTGAGCGAACGCATCGCGCAGGAAGCACGATTCGACCCCGATCTCTGGGTGCTGAGCCTGGATCTGCGCGGGGACGATCCTGGAATCGAGATTATCGCCTAGCTGGCGCGGCGGACGCCGATGCGGGCCAGGGCCTCGATGGCCTGGTCGACCACCGGATTATGCGCCGGCGAGAGCACATTGGCCGGCGAGCGGCGCGGGGCATCGGCGACGAAAGGCCTGTATTCGGGCTTGTTGAGCTCGAGCAGATTGACCTCGCCGCGCCAGGCGCTGACGAGATAAGCCATTGATTCCGAAGAGACGTTGCCGAACAGCGTGGCGAAATCGGCCAACGCCTGCGAGCGCTCGCCATCATGGCTGGTGGCATGGATGAGCACTTTCAGCCCGTCATAGGCGGTGCAGCCGAAGGCGCGCAGAATGACGAAGAGCGAAGCGCCGGTGACGTCATGGGCGATCTGGCCGCAACGGACCTCGTCGAGCCCGGTGATCTGGGCCAGGAGGCGCGTGACCTCGGGGCGGCGGTTCTCGGAAAACAGCTTCATCAGCGCCCGGGTCAGATCCTGGTTGGCGACCGTAAGCTGTTCAATTGTCTTGCTGATCGGCGCCGCCGGCGTCTCGCGGTGAGCGAAGGCCTGGATGACCTTGACCCGGTCGGTGTCGGAAAGATCGAAGAAGGCGGGGGCCAGCAAAGCGGTGTCGAAATCGGCGCGGGCGGCCAGCGCCTCGGCGACCATGTGGTCCATCTGGGCGGATCGGGCCAGGGCGCTGAGATAGGCGCCGCGCGGCACGATGGCGGTGTTGGCGGCCAGCGCCCGATAGACCTTGCGCGAATTCATCTGGAAGAGCTTGGCCAGGACGACATTGGAGAGGTCCGGGCGCCCGGCGATGACGGCGGCGGCGGGAATATCGTAGCGGGCGATGATCTCGAGCATGGTGGCATCGGACAGCGTCGCCGCCTCGGCGAGGAAGGTGTTGAGGTCTTCCCCGATATGGGTGACGACCAGTTCCTCAAGCGCGGGAGACAGCATTTCCGCGCGTCCCAGGATGGCGGCGCCCTTGGCGCGGGCCTGCGGACTGGCGGTGGGGAAGAGCCGGGCGGCCAGCGTTTCGAACTGTTCCATTTCGGGAGCGGTCGGCTTGCCGCGGCGGGCATAAGCATCGCAGGCCGCGATCAGCAAAGTGTTCGTCCGATCGACGCCGCCCGTCTCGATGAGCAGTTGAAAGGTCTCGTAAGGCTGAAAACCAAGCATATTCAGGAACCGTCGCTTCGGAATCACATCACATTCGATGCACATTCACCTTTGCCGCGAATTCGTTAGCAGACTGTTAACCTTGACGATCTCTTAATGCAGCAGACCGGTAACGCGAAGGGGCGTCGCGTTCACCGATTTTCACACCGCGAAACCGTTGCTTCCAATGGGAATGGAAGGACGCTCAGACGGGAGGGCAGCTTGGGAAAGCTCGTCAAATTCGAACCGCCGCCTAAAAAGGACGCCGACAGGGACACGCCCCCCGGCTCCGCCCAGATCCTGATTTTCACCGGGGTATTTTATGAACGCGGGTCGCCGCCGCCACACAGCAGTCTCGATCCTACCCGGCCCAAGACCAATCGGGGATAAGACCCCGCTTCTGCGCGTCCTCGCCGGGCTGGCGCTGGCGAGCTTGCTCGCCGCCTGCTCGGTGTCGCGGCCGGTGGGCGATTTCGGCCGCGCCGAGCCGGGCGTGGTCCATGACGCGATGATGCCGGCGGTGGGCACGCTGATCGCCGCCAACCGGCGCGAGCCGGTCTCCAACTTCAACCGCACCGACCAGGAAAACGAGATGCACAACCGCGTCTGGCGTTTCCTCGTCGCCCCCCATGCCCAGGACTGGCTGTTCGACGGCTCGGCCGAATTGCAGCGCACCCGCATCAGCCCGCCGCGCGCCGACATGCGCTACACGGTGGAACGTTATTACAACTGGCTCAAGCGCACCCCCTACCAGTCCTCGCGCACCCGCTACGGCACGGTGGGCGCCCATATCGCCGCCGACCTCGGCACGGTGCCGGGCACTTTCGCGGCCATCTGCGCCGTCATTGAAATCGACCGCCAGCGCGCCACCGCCTATCAGGGCCTGGCCATCGACCTGCCGCCGGCGCTGGGCGAGAACATGCAGGCGCGCAAAGATGAGAACGACGCCTTCATCGCCTGGTTCGTGCGCGCGCTCAACTACCGCTATTCCAGCTACAGCTACGCGCTGGACAGCCTGCTGGTGGAAACCCCGCATGAGCAATCCATGGCCGTGGACGATTCGCTGCGCCGGCTCTCGGCGTTCGTCACCCGCGCCAACCGCCACGATTTCTGCGGCGGCGGCGACCGGGCCGGGGCAGGGGGCGGCGTGGTGATCCCCTCGCGCTTCCAGAACCGGCCGGATGCGGAAGCGGTGTTGCCGAAATAGGGGCGGCGGCGAGCGGGACGAGATGATGCCCCAACCGCCGCCGCTGCCCACGGGCGCGACCCGTGGGCCATTCTCCGTTTGCGCCGTGGGGAAAGTGGCCCGCGGATCAGGTCCGCAGGCAGCGCTGGTGGGTGGGGAGAGGGCAGAAACTCTCCCCTATCGTCACCACCGGGCTTGTCCCGGTGGTCCATAAGAGGGTTCAGCGCAAGCGGCGGGGTGGATTGCCGGGACGAGCCCGGCAATGACGGGGGGATGGGAGATGGTTGTCCCCATATCGTGGCTTCGAAGCCCTCAGCCTGGGAGCACGATCTCGTGCAGCCGCGCCAGCACCTTGGGGGCGAAGTCGGCGAGGGAGCCGACATCGCGCCATTGGGCGGCGTGGACCTCGTCGAGCTGCGGGGTGAGGGGCTGGGCGGGATCGGCCAGGAACAGATATTGCAGGTCGTGATGGACATGCGGCGGCTCGTTCCGCGCCGGCTTGCCCGGAACGTCGTGGCTGTCGATGACGAAGGGCAGGTCGCCGCCCCGATGCCAGGGATGGAGGGTGAGCCCGGCAATGCCGGTTTCCTCCACCGCCTCGCGCCGGGCGGAAAGGTGGAAGAAGGGCGCGGGCTCGTAATGGCCGCCCGGCTGGAGCCAGCGGCCAATGGTGACATGGTCGATGAGCAGCACCCGTGCATGGTCTGGCGAAAGCACCACGGCGCTGGTGGTGAGATGGCCGGGCAGCGTGTCGCGCCGGTCCAGCCGGTGGCCCTGCTGCATCTGCCAGCGCAGTAGCGAGAGGTGCTCGCCTGGCGCGGCGACCTCGCCCAGATAGCGGTGGACGATATGGGCAAGGGCGGCGGTGAAGGTCTCGGGGCTCATGGGGGAGTGATGCCGGGATTCGCGGGGGGCGTCATCATGGGGGGGTGTTCTCCGGGGTCGGGGCGACAGGGTGGGGCGAGATAGTGCCACGTCCACCGGTCTCCCTTCTCCCCTCGCGGGAGAAGGTGCCCGGAGGGCGGATGAGGGGGCATTCATGGGCATTGAAGCAATGGGCGGCTTCGCGCCATTCGAGCATAGCTCTCATGGCCTTCTCCCCTCAAATCGCTCCACCGGAGCGATTTGCCCTGCGGGACGGCTCGAAGCCCCTCACCCTGACCTTCCGCTGAACGCGTCAGGTCTGTCCCTCTCCCACAAGGGGAGAGGGTTGGGTCCGGTGGTTGGGGCGCGGTCGCACCATTCGAGCGTAGCTCTCATGGCCGTCCCGTTAGGGGAGAGGGTGGGCGGGGCAGCAACTCGTTCCCATCGTCACCACCGGGCTTGTCCCGGTGGTCCATGAGAGGGTTCAGCGCGAGCGGCGGGGTGGATTGCCGGGACGGGCCCGGCAATGACGGGTTTTCTCCGATATCATCCCGGCCCCCGCGCCGGGATCTATCCTGAGATGGATGGGGTGGCATAGTGTCAGGATGGGCCCCGGCTCCGGGCCGGGGCGACAGGGGGTGGGGCGAGGGAGGTGGTTGTCCCGGAGCCGCGATCTGGGGCCCGCTACCTTTTGGGGCCGCAGCTGACTTTGGAAAGTTCGGCCTCGAAGCGCTCGCGGACGGCGGGGTGGGGCGGGGCGAGGCGGATGAGGGCGAGGATGTGGTTGGTGGCCGATTCGACCACCAGCGTGCCCTCGGTGATGTCGAGCTGTTGGCGGGCCAGCAGGCGGGTCTGGTCGGCGTTGAAGATGCCCAGCTCCAGCGTCTGGCCGATGCCGTCGCGATTGGTGGTGGAATAGGTGACGATGCCGGTGGGGTCGACCAGCGCCAGGGACCAGAAGGCGTCGGGCAGGCGTCCGCTGACATAGACCGGGCCCTGCGAGAGATCGATGCGGCACACGCCATGGACCAGTGCCGGGTCGAGCCCCAGCGGATTGGGCTCTCCGGCCCGGGCCGCGGGAAGGATGACAACGGCGTTGTCGGCGTCCAGGTCGGCAAGGCGGGTCCAGACCGACTGCTCGGCCAGGGCCGGCAGGGTGAGGATGACGACCAGATGGATGATGCCGCCCAGGAGCGCGCCGCCGAAAAGCCAGAGCAGGGTGCGGATCATGCGCAATCCCCCCGGATGAGCGCGGGCATGGTGGTCTCGCTGGAAAAGCCGGAGAAAGCGGCGGTGTCGTAGAGCGTCAGCGCCAGCTGGAACGGGCCCTCCCCGGTGAGCTCCAGCCAGGTGAGGGGGAGGAGCCTCGTGCCGATATTGACCTGGATGGCGCCCTCGTTGTCGCGGATGACGGCGCTGCTGCGCAGGGCCGGGGCGGCGTCGGGCGCGGCGATGTTGACCCCCTCCATGTCGAGCGCCACCAGCGTCCAGAAGGTGGCGAGCGGGGTGTGGCCGGCGAGGCGATAGGTGCAATCGCGGGTGAGGGGGGCACCGGCGCTGTCGGTGGTGGCGAGAAATTGCAGGCCCTCGGCCTGGCCGAGCGGAAAGCCGGCCATGCGCGCCAGATGGGCGCGGGTATAGGGATTGGGCGCGGGCGCGCCGACATCGGGCCAGGCCTGCCACGGCCCGATGCGGGCGACGCCGAAGAGGCGCCCATCGGTGAGGGCGGAATAGCTCAGGCCAAACCCGACCCCGAGCGCAATGGCGATCGCCAGGAGAAGGTGGAGCACGAACCGCACCGGCTAGAGCCCCTGCGGCGTGGAGGGGGCGGGAAGGCTGGCCTGGTGGGGCGGCGGCGCGCTGGCTTCGGCGGCGGCGGCGAAACGCCCGGCCAGCTCGATCAGCTTGCGCGCGGCCCCCGCCGGCAGGCCGGGCGGGCGCTGGTTCTGCTCGTCCTCGGCTTCGTCGGGCCCGGCGGCGGCGATGGCGGTGTTGTCGGGGACGAAATCGACCCCGAAGACCGGCAGGATCTCGATATTGGTATGGGCGTAGGCCATGAATTTCTGCCAGGCGATGGCGGGCAGGTTGCCGCCGGTGAGGTTGCGGGTGGCGTGGTAATCGTCATTGCCGAACCAGACCGCCGCCACGTAATTGCCGGTGAAGCCGCAGAACCAGGCGTCGCGATAGGACGAGGTGGTGCCCGATTTGCCCAGCACCGGCACGCCCTCGATGCGGGCGCGGGTGCCGGTGCCGCCGGTGACGACGCCGCGCAGCATGGAATTCATGTTGGCCACCGTGGTTTCGCTCAGCACGCGCTCGCGCGGGGCGTCGGGGTCGGTCTCATAGACCAGCTCGCCGGTGAGCGTGGTCATGCGGGTGATGCCATAGGCGGGGGTCTTGAGGCCGTGATTGGCCAGCACCGCATAGGAGGAGGTCATGTCCAGCACCGACACCGAGGCCACGCCCAGCGCCAGCGAGGCGGTGACCGGATAGTCGGCCTGCAGGCCCATGCGGTGGCTCAATTCGGCGATGGGCGCGCGCCCGGTCTTGATCGAGAGCGTCACCGGCACGGTGTTGAGCGACTGCGCGAAGGCGCTGGCCAGCGTCACCGTGCCCTTGTAGCTGCGGCCGTAATTCTGCGGGCACCAATTGCCGATGCAGACCGGGCGATCGGTGATGAGATCGCTGGGGGTGAGGCCGAGCTGCTCGAAGGCCTCGGAATAGACGAAGATCTTGTAGGCCGAGCCGGGCTGGCGGGTGGAGACGATGGCGCGGTTGAACTGGCTCTTGCCATAGTCGATGCCGCCCACCATGGCGCGGATGGCCCCCACCGTGTCGGTGACCACCATGGCCGCCTGGCTGACATCGTATTGCGTGCCCTGCTCGAGCACGGTGGAGACGATGGCCTCCTCGGCATATTTCTGCAGCGTGGTGTCGATGGTGGTGCGCACCACGAAATTGTTGGAGCGGTGCTGGTGACTCTCGATCAGGCGCTTGGACTGCTCGAAGGCCCAGTCGAGGAAGTAATTGGGGGAATTGGCGTCGGCGGCGCGGCTGACCGGGGTGGCCGGGTGGCGGCGCGCGGCGGTGACCTGCCCCTCGGTGAGAAAGCCCGAGGCCACCAGGTTCGACAGCACCAGATTGGCGCGCCCGCGCGCGGCGGCGAGGTCCACATGGGGCGCATAGCGCGTCGGCGCCTTGAACAGGCCCGAGAGCATGGCGGCCTCGGCCAGGGTGATGTCCTGCACCTTCTTGCCGAAATAATAATCGGCGGCGGCGACCACCCCGTAATTGCCCCCGCCCATATAGGCGCGGTCGAAATAGAGCTTGAGGATCTCGTCCTTGGAATAATGCCATTCCAGCCACACGGCCAGGAACGCCTCGACGATCTTGCGCTCCAGCGTGCGCTCGGGGGAGAGGAAGAGGTTCTTGGCCAATTGCTGGGTGAGCGAGGAGCCGCCCTGGGTGGAATTGTCGCCCTGGGCATTGCTCATCAGCGCCCGCAGCGTGCCGACCACGTCGATGCCGAAATGCTCGTAGAAGCGCCGGTCCTCGGTGGCCAGGGTCGCCTTGATGAGATAGTCCGGCATTTCCGAGAGCGCCACCGAATCGTCCGAACGGATGCCGCGCCGGCCGATCTCGGTGCCGAAACGATCGAGGAAGACCACCGAATAATCCTCGGCCTTGTTGAATTCGCCCGAGGCGGTGGCGTCGAACGCCGGCAGGGCCAGCGCCGTCATCAGCACGCAGCCAATGGCGAAAAAGGAGAAGGCGTCGCTGAAAAGCTCGACGAGAAGGCGCTTTATGCCGGTGACGTGGAAAATCGACATCGCGTCCTGAAAGCGGGTATAAGCCCGCCCGAGCGCATGCCAGAATTCATAGAGCGATGAATCGAGCCAGGCGTCCGCCGCCAGCATATTGGCGGATTTCCGGCGCTTTTCTTTGGTATAGAACGGGTCCTGCACCCATCGCCCCCGGCTCGTCTGGCAGAAAATGGCGGCCTGTGGCGGCCAAAGCAATAGGATCGCTGGAATATGATTGCCCCCGGTCCGGGGCAAGAGCAAACCGGCAACAGCCTTACTACGAGGCAGGTTAAGATGGCCTTCTGGGAAGAAAAAACGCTCGAAGAAATGAGCCCGACCGAATGGGAAGCCCTGTGCGACGGCTGCGGGCGCTGCTGCCTCATCAAGCTCGAGGACGAGGATACGGGCCTGCTCATCACCTCGGACGTGCGCTGCAAGCTGCTGGACGGGGAGAGCTGCGCCTGCACCGATTATCCCGGCCGGCAGGCCAAGGTGCCCGACTGCATCAAGCTTACCCCGGAAAACGTGCGCGAAATTCCCTGGATCCCCACCACCTGCGCCTATCGGCGCCTGGCCGAGGGCAAGGGGCTGGCCTGGTGGCATCCGCTGGTCTCGGGCGACCCGCAGACGGTGGTGGATGTGGGCGTCTCGGTTCGTGGCCGCACCTTCTCGGAGGAGGACATCGCGCCTGACGAGTGGGAGGAACACGCGGTGGACTGGCCCGAATGGGAGCCGCCCGAGACGCTCTAGGGCGGGTGAATGGGCTATCCTTTTGCACGGTGTCATTCCGGCCTGCGCCGGAATGACCCGGTGGGGGGCGAGGACCCGGGGGCTCCGTGGCGGGGCGGGGATGTGCTAGAGTGTGATTCCGGCGCGATCCACGCCTCCCCCCTCCATAGGGAAAGTAGCGAACCTACCGGATCGGATGAGCATCGAACCCACTGTTCGAGCATCGGCATAAGGAGGGGTTGCCGCCAGCGCTCGCAACAGGAGGTTTGCGATGAAACTCTCTCTGCCCATCCATCAACTCAAGCGCGAGGCCAGAAAGCTGGCGCGCACCCATTCTCTCGCCCTTCATGCCGCGCTGGACCGCATGGCCATGGCGGAGGGCTATGAAAGCTGGAGCCTGCTGGCCGCCCGCTATGCCTCGGCCTCGCCGGCGGCGCGGTTGCATGGCCGGCTGGAAGAGGGCGAACTGGTGCTGGTGGGCGCGCGCCCCGGCCAGGGCAAGACCATGATGGCGCTGGAGCTGGCGGCCGAAGCGGTGAAGGCCGGCCGGCGCAGCCTCTTCTTCACCCTCGAATACACGCCCCGCGACATGCAGGAGCGATTGGCCAGGATCGGCTTCGATCCGCAGGCTTTCGGCGATCTCTTCGCCTCGGATTGTTCCGACGCAATCTGCGCCGACTACATCATCGAAAGAGCCGGAGCGGCCGAATGGGGCACGCTGATCGTCATCGATTATCTGCAATTGCTCGACCAGAGGCGGGAGAACGCGCCGCTCGATGCGCAGGTCGCCGCCTTGAGGGCTTTCGCGCAGGCGCGGGGGCTGGTGATCGTCTTCATCGCCCAGATCGACCGATCCTACGACCCTGCGCTCAAGCCCTGTCCCGAGCTGAGCGATGTGCGCCTGCCCAACCGGCTGGATTTGTCGGTGTTCGGCCAGACCTGCTTTCTCCATGATGGGCAAGTGCGGATGGGCCGGGCGGAGAGGGAGCAGGCGGGGGCGCGGTGAACCGCCGCTGACCCGGCGGCAGGGTGGGCGGGAGCCCCGGGCGTCGTGGCGGCAAGCCCGCCTCGGCGCCTTCCAGCCGGTCTGTCGGGACAGAAAGCGGGGCGTTGGTGCATTCGTTTACGCTTGGTTAACCATGTTGTGGCGTGATCTACCTGCATAGGCCCAGGATAGGCGCGATCATGACCGATACTGCGAGCTCGAGAGACCATTCCGACCCCTTCTGGGTGCGCGTCCGCGCGGCCCTCAATGCGCGGCGGCCCGAGCGGCAGCCCGCTTACGGCAAGGCGGCCATCGCGCGCTCCATCGGCATCCGCCCCAAGCTGGGCAGCATCATCGAGGAGGAAATGGCGCGGGGCTGGCAGAGCGCCGCCGGACGCCATGTGTCGCTGAGCCTGCTCGTGGTCGAGATCGACCGCTTCCAGGATTATTTCACCGCCTATGGCAAGGACGCCGCCGACGATTGCACCCGCGCCATCATGGGGGCCATCGGCAAGGCGCTGCCGCGCGACACCGACCGCTGCCTACCCATGGGCGCCTCGGGCTTCGTCGTGGTGCTGCCCGACCTGCCGGCGCTGATGGCGCGGGCCATGGCGGCAAGGATCGCCGACAACGTGCGCCATCTCGGCCTGGCGCACAAGGAAAGCCACCTCGGCATCGTCACCATCAGCCAGGGGCTGGCGGTGACCAATCCGCGCGGCAATTACGACCGGCGCTTCTTCGAGGCCGGCGCCGAGGCGCTGAAAAAGGCCCAGCGCAAGGGCATGGGACGCCTCGAAGGCATCGACCTGCGCCCCGCCCTCGAGCGCAAGCGCAAGGCCGCCTGAACTTTGCTTGCCAGCCTGGCGGCAAGCCCTTAAGAGAGCCGTCCCCAATATTGTTGCCCCCTTCATGTGCCGGCGAGCCACAGGCTTTCGCCGGCCCGATGCTTTTTCCGGGATGGATGGACATGAACCTCACCTGCGGGCTCGATTTCGGCACGTCCAACTCCACCATGGCGCATCGGGACCGGACGGGCGCACCCTATCTGCTGGCGCTGGAGGGCGAGCGGCAGACGCTGCCCAGCGTGCTGTTCTTCGGCTTCGAGGACGACGCCATCCGCTTCGGGCGCGCGGCGGTGGCCGACTATGTCAGCGGGGCCGAGGGGCGCCTGATGCGCTCGCTCAAAAGCGTGCTGGGCACGGCGCTGATGGGCGACACCACGCGGGTGAAGGCGAAAAGCTACGGCTTCCTGGAAATCCTGGGCATTTTCATCGCCGAGATGAAGCGCCGCGCCGAAACGCAGCTGGGCGGGCCGGTGGACAGCGTCGTCTGCGGGCGGCCGGTGCATTTCGTCGATGACGACCCCGAGGCCGACCGGCTGGCCCAGGCGCAACTGGAAAGCGCGGTGCGGGCGCAGGGTTTTGCCCATGTCGCCTTCCAGTTCGAGCCCATCGCCGCCGCGCTCGACTATGAGCGGCAGGTCAGCGCCGAAAAGCTGGCGCTGATCGTCGATCTGGGCGGGGGCACCTCGGACTTTTCGGTGGTACGCGTCTCGCCCGAGCGGGCGCGGGCCGCCGAGCGCGCCGGCGACATCCTCTCCACCGCCGGGGTGCATGTGGGCGGCACCGATTTCGACCGGCTTTTGTCCATGGCCAAGGTGATGCCGGCGCTGGGGCTGGGCACGCGCACGCGCGACGGCAAGCGGCATCTGCCGGTGGCGCCCTATCACGACCTGTCGACCTGGCACCGCATCAACCGGCTCTATACCGCCCAGACGCTGCGCGACCTGCGCGGCACTCGCAACGAGGCGGCCGCGCCCGAGCGCGTGCAGATCATGATCGAATTGATCGAGGACCGGCTGGGCCACCTTCTGGTCGGGGCGGTGGAAGCGGCCAAGATCGCCCTGTCGGAAGCGGAGCGCACCGATTTCGCCTTTCCGGTGCGCGAGCGGATGATCGAGACGCCGATCGGCGTGGCGGAGCTGACCGCGGCGCTGGAAAATTCGGTGGAGCGCATCGCCGCCACCATAGACGAGGCGCTCAAGCGCGCCGGGGTGGGCGCGGGCGCCATCGACAGCCTCATCCTCACCGGCGGCTCGACCCAGGTGCCGGCCATCGCGGCGGCGCTGGCCGCGCGCTTCCCCGAGGCCGAACTGGTGCGCACCGACGTGCTGGGTAGCGTCGGGCTGGGCCTGGCGCTGGACGCGGGCAAGACATTCGGCGGATAGGGCAGGGCGCGGCGTGGAGCCCACTTATCCATCTTATCCCCGCGTCACGCCGGCGTGGTAGCTTTAGGGCATGATCTCGAAATTGGGTTCGTGACCGCCCCGGGGGGCCGGTCGGGGCCCCAAAGCAGAAAGACATGGCGATGACGCAAGGGAGCGACGGCGCGGCGGCGCCGGTGCGCTGGGACGACGTGCGCGCCGAATATGAGAGCCGCCAGTTCATGCCGGTGGCCATCTGCCGGCGCCATGGCATCACGGAAGCGCAGTTGCGCTATCGGCGCGAACAGGAAGGCTGGATCAGCCTGCGCGCCAAGCCGGTGCGGCAGAACGCCCTGGTGGCGCGGATGCTCCGGGTTCTGGACAAACAGGTCAAACAATTGGAGGCGGCGGTGGACGAACCGATCGACAAGCAGGCCAACGTGCTGAGCACACATATCAAATCCCTCGACAAGCTGATCGAGATGGGCGCCGCGCGGCCCGACGTGCCCCCGCCCACCAAGAAGGACATGACCGATCTGCGCAACAAGCTGGCCAAGCGCCTTGAACAGTTCAACCGCCGCTGAGCTGGCGGCGCTAGCGGGGCGCAGCGACGCCGAAATCGAGGCGATGTATTACGACTGGAGCCGCTGGGCCCTGCCCAAGCAGCTTCCCCCGCCCGGCGACTGGACCACCTGGCTGATGTTGGGCGGGCGCGGCGCCGGCAAGACCCGCAGCGGAGCCGAATGGGTGCGCGCGCTGGCCGAAAGGGGCGTCGGGCCCATCGCGCTGGTGGGCGAGACCATGACCGAGGCCATCTCCATCATGGTGCGGGGGGAAAGTGGCATCCTCAATGTCCATCCCGACGACACCAGGCCCCTGTTGCGCGGCAACCGGCTGATCTGGCCCAACGGGGTGGAGGGCACCATCCTGGCGGCATCGGACCCCGACCGCTTTCGCGGCCCGCAATTCGCCGCCGCCTGGTGCGACGAGATCGCCAAATGGCCTCATGCCGAGGAGGCCTGGGACATGCTGCAATTCGGATTGCGGCTGGGCGACCGCCCGCGCCAGCTGGCCACGACCACGCCGAAGCCCACCCGGCTTCTGAAGCGCCTGCTGAGCGATGGGCAGACCATGGTGACGCGCATGCGCACCGACGAGAACCGGGCGCATCTGGCCCCGCAATTCCTCGACGCCGTGGTGGCCCGCTATCGCGGCAGCGTGCTGGGGCGGCAGGAGCTGGACGGGGAAATGATCGAGGACCGGCCCGATGCGCTGTGGCAGCGGGCCATGTTCCGCCCCGGCAGCGGCGAGGGCGTGGAGCGGATCGTGGTGGCGGTGGACCCGCCGGTCACCGGCCATGCGCGCTCGGACGCCTGCGGCATCGTCGTCGCCGGGCGGCAGGGCGAGGGCGCGCTGGTGCTGGAGGATTGCACCCTGCGCCCGGCCCCGCCTTTGGCCTGGGCCCGCCGGGCGGTGGCGGCGTTCCACGCCCATGGCGCCGACGCCATCGTCGCCGAGGTCAACCAGGGGGGCGAGCTGGTGCGGCAGGTGATCGCGCAGGTGGACGAGAATGTGCCGGTGCGCCCGGTGCGGGCGACGCGCGGCAAATGGCTGCGCGCCGAGCCGGTGGCGGCGCTTTACGGGCGTGGGCTGGTGCGCCACGCCGAGGGGCTGACGGCGCTGGAAGACGAGATGTGCGCCTTCGGGGCGGATGGAAAGAGCGACGGCCATTCGCCCGACCGCGTCGACGCGCTGGTCTGGGCGCTGACCGAATTGCTGCTCAACGACATGCGGCCCCGGGTGCGGGGGCTTTGAGCGCGGCATCGTGTTCGTGCCCTCACCCCCACCCATCCTCCCCCATCAAGGGGGAGGTGTAGCTCTGCGTTTTGGGCACCATGTTGCCCCGACCACTGAAGGACACCCTCCCCACCGGATAGCGCGCTTGCGCGCTTCCGGCGCAGGCTCTTGTGGGGAGGGTGGGCAGGGGTGCCCCTCCACAACCAACAGGAACCAAACCATGCCGAACTGGATCGACCGCCTGCGGGGCGGGAGGAAGGATGCGCCTGCCGAACGCAAGGCTTTTGGCGGGCAGACGCTGTTCAGCCTCAGCGCGCTTGGCGGGGCAAGCTGGAGCGGGCGGGGGTTTGCCAGCCTGGTCAACCAGGGTTTCGCGCGCAATCCGGTGGTCTATCGCTGCGTGCGGCTGATCGCCGAGGCGGCCAATCGCGTGCCGCTGGCGGTGGTGGAAAACGGCCGGCGCCTCGACGCGCATCCGCTGGCCACGCTCCTGGCGCGGCCCAATGGGCGGCAATCGGGCGCCGAGATGCTCGAGGCGGTCTATGCCTATCTGCAAACCGCCGGCAACGCCTATCTGCAGGCCGGGGTGGTCGATGGCGAGGTGAAGGGGCTTTTCTGCCTGCGCCCCGACCGCATGAAGGTGGTGGCCGGGCCCGATGGCTGGCCCATCGCCTATGACTATACCGCCGGCGGGCGCACGACGCGGCTGCGCCAGGACGGCGCGCCGCTGCCCGGCGTGCTGCATATGGCGCTGTTCCACCCCATGGACGACCATTACGGCATGGCGCCGCTGGAGGCGGCCCAGACGAGCCTGGACATCCACAACGCCGCCGCCGGCTGGAACAAGGCGCTGCTCGACAATGCCGCGCGCCCCAGCGGGGCGCTGGTCTATTCGGCGGCGGGGCAGGGGCTGACCCCCGACCAGTTCGAGCGGCTCAAGGCCGAGCTGGAGGAGAATTTTTCCGGCGCGGCCAATGCCGGCCGGCCCATGCTGCTCGAAGGGGGGCTGGATTGGAAGAGCATCGCGCTCACCCCGCGCGACATGGATTTCATCGAGGCCCGCCACGCCGCGGCGCGCGACATCGCCCTGGCCTTCGGCGTGCCCCCGCAATTGCTCGGCCTGCCCGGTGACAACACCTATGCCAATCTGGCCGAAGCCAACCGCGCCCTGTGGCGGCAGACGCTGATCCCGCTGGTGATGCGGGTGGCAGACGAACTGACCTTCTGGCTGGAGCCGGTGTTCGGCGCCAGCGTCGTGCCCGATTTCGACGGCGTCGAAGCCCTGGCCGAGGACCGCGCCGCCCTCTGGGCCCGCGTCAGCGAAGCGGACTTCCTGACCGACGCGGAAAAGCGCGACATGCTGGGCATCGGGGCCGGGGAGCAGGGGTGATGGACCCGGAAAGGGGACGCCGGAGGGTGGGCAATGGGTTGCTGGTCCAGGCGGCGCCGGACACCGTGAGCCGAGGATCGAAAGGATCAGGATCGCATTGGCCGCTCGGCTCATCATCCAGAGAGTGGGCCTTGGCGAGGATCGCATGCTGAGGCATTGTATCTATCGAGACATGCTTGGCCGGCAGTTTGCCAAAGAAATAGATGCGGCTGAGATTTGTCCGCCGACGCTTCCTGCATTGCCCTATCATGGATCATTCTGATGCAGCGGATCACCAATATTTCGGTAACGGATCGAGCCGCCCCGATACTGCGCCGGCAGCATGCGCTTTTCCAGCCTCGGGAGAGGGGAGATGTGTTTGCGCTGGCTTATATTTCGAGCTTCCTCAATTCTGACGGCACGGCGGTAGCGGGGTTCCGGCCCGGATACATGCGCCATTCGCTGTCGCCGATAAGGCGAGGCGATAGGTGGCTGCTGGCGGAGCCGGCTGGCGCGCCTCACTTCTATTTCATGCCGAAGTTCAAATGGAGCGCCGACGAGCACTACCTGATCGATGTCGCCAGCGAGGTCTTCGAGTTGCTTTCGATCGGTTGAGCCCGGGGAGTTGAGAGATTGTCTCCTCATCAGCAATTCGAGATTCTCCGCAACTTCGATCCAGCTTTGCGATAGTGGAGAATCTCCCGATGTCATCGAGACAGCAGGCTCTTGCCGCCATAAAGGCCGGCGATGTGATCTTCGGGCTGGGAGCGGGCGGCCAGGAGAAACTGCTGCTCGTCTATCAGGTCGATGAGGACGGCTTCTCGGCGCGTCACGTGACGACGCAAATGTCGTTCAGATTCGGCCGCGACGGCAGGACGCGGCTCCATGGAGATGGCGGTCAGTGCACGGTTATTTCCACGGCGGCGCTTCCACCCGAGGCGCATGAGGTTGTCATCGGGCTCGATCGAAAAATGAGAACCGGCCAGGCCGATCCCGACTTCGTGTTGAGCCAGGCCGAAATTGAATTGCTGGTGACGCATGCCGGCTTTTTCCAGTCAAATGTGCTGGCAGCAGAATAAGCCGCATGTGGCCCGCAGCTTTCAGGAAACACCAGCCCCCTCGCGGGGCTTTTTCTTTGCCCGGAGGAGCCAATGGACGAATTGACCAGAACCGTCGTCGAGCGGGGAGACCTGGCGCATCTGGCGCTGTTTCTGTGGGCCAGCGGCGCCAGCGCGCTGCTGGTCTGGAGCCTGCGCGAGATGGCCAAGGTGAATCAACACTTCAACGACTTCGTGCAGGAGATCGCCAACTTGAATCGGCTTTTCAGGAAGGATGACTAAGCCCATGGCCAAGAAGACAAATCGGGAGAATGCCCAGCAGACGTTCCGCCAGTTCGCCTGGAATTTGGCCGGAACGCTGGCCGGCATGAAGACCGGCGGCACGGCGCAGACGCGGCCGGCCCGGCCCTCGGGAAAGCGCTGATGGGCGCCATCGCCATCGACGCCGGGGGGCGGTTTTCCGGCTATGCCAGCGTCTTCAACCAGGTCGATGCCGGGGGCGACATGGTGATGCCGGGCGCCTTCCGGCAAAGCCTGGAAAGGCGGCGCGGCCGCATCAGGCTTTTGTTCCAGCACGACCCCAAGGAGCCGGTGGGCATATGGGAGGCCATGGGTGAGGACGCCCATGGCCTTTTCGTTGCCGGCCGGCTGGTGCCCGGCGTGGATCGCGCCGACGCGCTGCGCCGGCTCATCGACGCCGGGGCGCTGGACGGGCTCTCCATCGGCTTCCGCACCGTGCGGGCCACCCGCGCCGGCGGCCACCGCAAACTCTGGCAGATCGACCTGTTCGAGGTCTCGATCGTGACCTTTCCCATGATGGAGGCGGCGCGCATCGCCCCCTCCGGCATTTCGACCGGCGCCGCCATCGCGGCCGCCACCCACATCATCCGCAACCGATAGGACAGACCATGGACATGACCACCGACGGCCTCGAGACCAAGGCCGGCGCCGGCAGCGACGTCGCCGCGCTGTTTTCCGAATTCTCCGCCGCCTTCGAGGAATTCAAGGCCACCAATGACCGGCGTCTCAAGGAGATCGAAAAGCGCGGCAGCGCCGACGGGCTGCTGGATGGCAAGCTCGACCGGCTCAACGCCGTGCTCGACGGGCAGAAGGCGGCGCTGGACCGCGCCCGGCTCGACAAGGCCCGCCCGCAGCTCGACGGCAAGGCCGCCGAGGCGGACGGCGAATACAAGGACGCCTTCGCCGCCTATGTGAAGCGCGGCGAGGAAAAGGCCCTGTCGGTGGGCGTCAACGCCGATGGCGGCTATGTGGTGCCCAACGAGACCGAAACCGAAATCACCCGCCTGATGACGGCGGTGTCGCCCATCCGCGCCATTGCCGGGGTGCGGCAGGTGTCGGGCTCGGTCTATAAGCGCCCGGTGACGGTGAGCGGCCCGGCCACCGGCTGGGTGGGCGAAAAAGCCGCCCGTCCCACCACCGACAGCCAGGTCCTGGCCGAATTGAGCTATCCCACCACCGAGCTCTACGCCATGCCGGCGGCCACCTCGGCCTTTCTCGACGACGCGGCGGTGGATGTGGGCCAGTGGATCGCCGACGAGGTGAACGCCGCCTTCGCCGCCCAGGAAACCACCGCCTTCGTTTCCGGGGACGGGGTCAACAAGCCCAGCGGGTTCCTCTCGGCCTCCACCGTGGCCGAGGCAAGCTGGCAATGGGGCAAGCTGGGCTATATCGCCACCGGCGCCGCCGGGGCGCTGCCGGGCAGCAATGCCAGCGACGTGCTGGTGGACCTGGTCTATGCGCTCAAGGCCGGCTATCGCCAGAATGCCAGCTGGGTGATGAACCGCAAGACGCAAGGGGCGCTGCGCAAGCTCAAGGACGTGGACGGCAATTATCTCTGGCAGCCCGCGGCCTCGGCCGACGGGCGGGCGCGGCTGATGGGGTTCGACCTGGTCGAGGCCGAGGACATGCCCGATATCGGGGCCAATTCGCTCTCCATCGCCTTCGGCGATTTCCGCCGCGGCTATCTCATCGTCGACCGCCAGGGCGTCTCGGTGCTGCGCGACCCGTTCAGCTCCAAGCCCTACGTGCTGTTCTACACCACCAAGCGCGTCGGCGGGGGCGTGGCCGACTACGATGCCATCAAGCTGCTGAAATTCGCGGCGTCGTAAGGGGCTCTCCACAACCACGGTGTCGCCCCGGACTGCGATCCGGGGCCCATCCTGACAAGGCGCCACTCCCCCTCCCTCAGGATGGATCCCGGCCTGCGCCGGGATGACACCGGGGTGGGGGAGGGTTCAACTCCAAGGAACAGCACAGATGACATGCTATCTTCTCGCCGGGCCGGCGGAGGAGCCGGTTTCGCTCGCCCAGGCCAAGGCCTTCCTGCGCCTCGACGACACCGCCGAGGACGGGCTGGTGCAGAGCCTGGTGGGCGCGGCGCGGCTGCATGTGGAGGCGGTGACCGGCAAGGCGCTGCTGGCGCAGGGCTGGCGGCTGGTGCTCGATTGCTGGCCGAAAAGCCGCATTGTGGCGCTGCCGGTCGCCCCCTTCATCAGCCTCACCGCGATCACCGCCTATGACGGCGCGGGCGATCCCCATGCCGTGCCCCTGGCGCAATTCCTCGAGGCGCCCGACCGGCTGATGCTGCCGGGCGCGGTGGCCGGCATGCCGCTTCTGCGCGAACAGGGCGGCATCGAGATCGACTATGTCGCCGGTTTCGGCGCCGACCCCGAGGACGTGCCGGCGGACCTCAAGCAGGCCATGCTGACCCTGATCGGCTATTGGTTCGAGCACCGCGACGCGGTGATCGCGGCCGGGGCGGGCAGCGTGGTGCCCGCCGGGTTCGATGCCCTGGTGGCCGGCTACAAGCGGGTGCGGCTGTGAGCGCGCAACCACCCCCCATCGGCACGCTGACCGACCGGGTGGAGCTCAAGCGCCGCGAAATGGCCGGCGAGGCCGGGGGCGGGCACATGACGCTCTTCGTGCCGGTGGCGAGCCTGTGGGCGCGGGTGCGCAGCCTCACGGGACGGCAGGGCACCAGCGCCGATGGCCGCGCGGTGGCGATTTCCCACAGCGTGGTGCTGCGCTTCCGCAACGATGTCAGGCCGGGGGACCGGCTGGTCTATCGCGGGCGCAACCTCGACGTGGTCAGCGCCGCCGACCTCAACGGGCGGCGGGCCTATCTGAGCTGCGCCTGCAGCGAAACCAGCGTCACGGGGTAGGCCATGCACCCCATCATCCTGTTGCAGACGGCGCTGGTGGAGGCGCTCAAGGCCGATGCGGCGCTGCTGGCGCTGACCGGGCCGGACGGCGTCTTCGACGCCGCGCCCCGGGGCCGGCCGGCCCCCTATGTGGCGATCGCCCGGCACGACATGATCCAGCGCGACGGCGACGCCGCGCCGGGGCAGGAGCACCGCGTGCTGCTCCATTGCTGGGGCGATCAGCCCAGCCGCAGGCGCGCGCTGGACATGGCCCTGCGCGTGGTGGCGGTGGCCGCCGGGCTGAGCGCGGCGGGGCTGGCGGTGACCCATTGCGAGCACATGCGCACCGATACGGTGATCGACCGGGACACCGGCCAGGCGCGGGCCGCGGTGACGCTGCGGTTTTTCAGCGAATAGGGGAGACCCCCTCACCCTGCTTTTCCTCTGGACGAGGAAAAGCTGTCCCTCTCCCGCAAGGGGAGAGGGTGGGTCCGGTGGCGGGGCGAGATAGTGCCATGCCCACCACACCCCCTTCTCCCCTTGCGGGAGAAGGTGCCCCGAAGGGGCGGATGAGGGGGCCTGCGAGCGTGGCCCCCAACCCAATTTTGAAAGGCGAAACACATGGCTGCTCAGAGCGGACGGAACATGCTGCTCAAGCTCGACCAGACCGGATCGGGCAGTTTTCTCACCGTGGCGGGGCTGCGCACGCGGGCGCTGGCCTTCAATGCCGCCACGGTCGACACCACCGACCAGGAAAGCGCCGGCCGCTGGCGCGAACTGCTGGCCGGGGGCGGAGTGAAGCGGGCTTCGGTGTCGGGGAGCGGCGTGTTCAAGGACGCCGCGTCCGACGCGCAATTGCGGGCGCTGTTCTTCGCCGGGACCATCCGTAACTGGCAGCTGACCATTCCCGATTTCGGGGTGGTGGCGGGGCCGTTCCAGATCGTGGCGCTGGAATTTTCCGCCGACCATGCCGGGGAAGTGAGCTTCGATCTGGCGCTGGAAAGCGCCGGCGAGGTGAGTTTTACGGCGATTTGACCCGGTGGACAAAGGAAGGGACACGACATGGCCATCGCGCAACGCGGGGAAATCGAGGCGGTGATCGGGGGCGAGCGGCGGATCCTGTGCCTGACGCTGGGGGCACTGGCGGAGCTGGAGGGCCGCTTGCAGGCGGGCGATCTGGTGGGGCTGGCCGAGCGCTTTGCCGAGGGCCGGATTTCGGCGCGCGACCTCACCGCCATTCTGGGGGCGGGGCTGCGCGGGGGCGGCAGCGATCTCGACGACGACGAGCTGGCCCGGCTCAGCATCGAGGGCGGGCTGCGCGGGGCGGCGGAGATCGCCGCGCGCCTGCTCCGGGCCACGTTTGGAGAGGCGGAATGAAACCCTTTCCCTGGGAGGCGGCGATGCGGTTCGGGCTAGGCGTGCTGCGGCTTTCGCCGCGCGACTTCTGGGCCATGAGCCCGCGCGAGCTGGCCAGCGCCTGGGGCGCGCTGATGGGCGACCGCGCCGGGCCGCTGGGCCGCAAGGAACTGGATGATTTGATGGAGCGCTTTCCCGATGGCCAATGAGCTTTTCCCCGACGCTTTCCAGAGCGAGCTGACCGATGTGTCGCTGGAGCTGGAGCGGATCGGTGACCTCGCCGATGGCGTGGCCCGCGCCATCAACAGCGCCTTTCGCGGCGCGCTGGTGGACGGCAAGTCGTTCAAGTCGCTGCTGGGCGACATCGCCCGCAGCTTCGCCGACATCGCGCTCAAGGCCGCCATCCGCCCGCTGGGGACACTGGTGGGCGGGCTGGTGGAAAACCTGTTCACCGCCACCAATCCGGCGCTGAACGGGGTGACGCCCTTTGCCAAGGGCGGAGTGATCGCCAGCCCCAGCTATTTCCCGCTGGGGCAGGGGCTGGGCGTGATGGGCGAGGCCGGGGCCGAGGCGATCATGCCGCTGCAGCGCGGGCCCGACGGTCGGCTGGGCGTGGCCGGGGGCGGTGGGGGCATTCAGGTGACCTTCAACGTGACCGCCAGCGACGCAAGGAGCTTTGCCGCCAGCGAGGCGGAACTGAGCGCCATGCTGCTGCGCGCGGTGAAGCGCGGGGCGCGGGGGAACTAGCCACCGGCGCTGAATCCCTCCGTCCTCTCGTCACCACCGGGCTTGTCCCGGTGGTCCATGGCTCAGCGCAAGCGGAGCGGTGGATTGCCGGGACAAGCCCGGCAATGACGATGGAGGGAGAGGATTGAGCGCAGCCAGAGCGGTATTTCCAGGAGAATTTCATGGCTTTTCATGCGGTGCGCTTTCCGCTCGATGTGGCGCTGGGGGCGCGGGGCGGGCCGGAGCGCAGGACCGATGTGGTGACGCTGGCCGGCGGCGGCGAGCAGCGCAACGGGCGCTGGCAACATTCGCGGCGGCGCTACAATGCCGGCTATGGCGTCAAATCGCGCGCCGACATGGCGGCGGTGCTGGCGTTTTTCGAGGAAAGGCGCGGGCGGCTGCACGGCTTTCTGTGGCGCGATGGCCTGGATTTTTCCAGCAATGGCGCGGTGCCGACCCCGCTCGACCAGCTTCTGGGCACGGGCGACGGCGAGCGCAGCCAGTTCCAGCTCGTCAAGCGCTATGGCGCCGATTTCGACCCCTATCTGCGCCCGATCACGCGGCCGGTATCCGGCTCGGTGCGCGTGGCGGTGGCGGGGGTGGAACAGACGAGCGGCTTCAGCGTCGATGGCGCGACGGGCGTGGTGAGCTTCGCCAGCGCCCCGGCCATGGGTGCGCAGGTGCGGGCCGGATTCCTGTTCGACGTGCCGGTGCGCTTCGACACCGACCGGCTCGACGTGGAGCTGACCAGCTTCGACGGGGCGGAAGCGCCCTCCATTCCGCTGGTGGAGATATTGCCATGAGGACGCTCGACATCGGGCTGGCCGCGCATCTGGCGCAGGGCGAAACCACGCTGGCCCATTGCTGGACGCTGCGGCGGCGCGACGGGGTGGTGCTGGGCTTTACCGACCATGACCGCGTGCTGCGTTTCGGCGGCGTGGACCATGCGCCGGCCCATGGGCTGGATGGCAGCGAAATGCCGGCGCGGCTGGGCGCGCAGGTGGAAACCGGCGAGGTGCTCGGGCTGCTGACCGCCGAGGCCATCAGCGAGGGCGACATCCTGTGCGGGCGCTATGACGGGGCGAGCGTCGAGACCTGGCGGGTCAACTGGACCGATGTGGACCAGCGGGTGCTGCTGCGGCGCGACACCATTGGCGAGATCATCCGCGAGGACGGGATTTTCCGGGCCGAGCTGCGCTCGGCGCAGGAAGGGCTCAACGCCACCCATGGGCGGCTCTATCAGGGCCTGTGCGACGCCATGCTGGGCGACGGGCGCTGCGGGGTCGATCTCACCCAGCCGGCTTTTCGCGGCCAGGCCACGGTCGTGGCGGTGGTGGACCAGCATCATGTGCTGGTGGCCGGGCTGGAGGGCTTTACCGAAGGCTGGTTCGGCTTCGGCGGCGCGCACTGGACCGATGGGCGGCTGGCCGGGCGCAAGGAAGGCATCGTGACCCACAGGCGGCGCGGCGATGGCGACCTGCTCGGCTTCGGGCTGGTGGTGGGCGACTGGGCCGGGGTCGGCGACACGCTGGAGGTGAGCGCGGGCTGCGACCGGCGCTTCGCCACCTGCCGCGAGAAATTCGCCAATGCCGTCAATTTCCGCGGCTTTCCGCATATTCCGGGCAGCGATTTCGTGCTGCGCCATCCCCGCCGCAGCGAGCCCATGGACGGGCGGGCGGTGGTGAAATGAACCCCGATTCGGTGGTGGCGGCGGCGCAGGCCTTTCTCGGCACGCCCTATCGGCACCAGGCCTCGCTGGCCGGGGCGGGCTGCGATTGCCTGGGGCTGCTGCGCGGCGTCTGGCGCGCCTTGTATGGGCCGGAACCCGAGACGATGCCGCCCTATCGCCCCGACATGCGCGACCCCCTCAATGCCGGTGCGCTGCGACGGGCGGCGCAAACCTGGCTGGTGGCCGAAACCGGGCCGCTTTCGGCCGGCCAGGTGGTGTTGTTCCGCCTCGGCGGAATGGCCGAGCCCAAGCATTGCGCCATCCTGGTGAGCCCGAGCCGCTTCATCCACGCGCAGGAGCGGCTGGGCGTGGTCGAGGCCAACCTCACCGAAGCCTGGGCGCGGCGGATCGCCGGGCGGTTCGTATTTCCCGACCCCGAAGTCATTCCGGCTGGAAGCCAGGCGGAAGGCTGACCCCGGCTCCGGTTCGGGGGAGACATGCGGACATGGATTCCGGCCTGCGCCGGAATGACCCGGTGGTTGAACATTCCAATTTTCCAAAGGAGCCATCATGGCCACTCTGGCGCTTTCGCTGGCGGGACAATTCGTTGGCGGGCTGGTGGGTGGGCCCATCGGCGCAACCGTGGGCCGGGCGCTGGGCGCGCTGGCCGGCAGCGCCGTGGATGGCGCCGTCTTCGGAGAAAAGCGCGGACCCAGCCCGGCCAGCGATATTCGCCTGCAGGGCTCGAGCGAAGGCGGGGCGGTGCCGCGCCTTTATGGCTGGAGCCGCATTTCGGGCAATATCATCTGGGCGCGCGAGCTGGAAATCCTGACCCCGGAAAGCTCGGGCGCCAAGGGCTTCCTCGAGCCCGCCCAGCCGCAGGAGGAGGTGGTGGGGGTGAGCTTCGCCGTCGCCTTCTGCGAGGGCGAGGTGAGCCATATGGGCCGCATCTGGGCCGATGGGCAATTGCTCGACACCGCCGGGCTGACGCTGCGCTTCTATCGCGGCACCGAAAGCCAGATGCCCGACGGGCTGATCGAGGCGACGCAGGGCGTGGCCCCGGCCTATCGGGGCCTGTGCTATCTGGTGGTCGAGCAATTGCCGCTCAACCGCTTCGGCAACCGCATTCCGCATCTGTCGGTGGAGCTGTGCCGGGTGGTGGGGGAGCTGGAGCCCGCCATCCGCGCCATCACGCTGATCCCCGGCGCCAGCGAATTCGGCTATGACCCCAGCCCGCGCACGCGTCTGGCCGGGCCGGGCACGACCGAAAGCGAGAACAGCCACCTCTTCAGCGGGCGCAGCGACTGGAGCGTGGCGCTGGACGAGCTGACCGCGCTCTGCCCCAATCTCGAACACGTGGCGCTGGTGATCTCCTGGTTCGGCGACGACCTGCGCTGCGGACAATGCCGCATCGAGCCGCGCGTCGAGGCGGCGGACCGCGCGGTGATCGACGCCGAATGGCGGGTGGCGGGGATGGGGCGCGCCGAAGTGCCGGTGGTGTCGCGCCACCGGGGCGGGGCGGCCTATGGCGGCACGCCCTCGGACGGGGCGGTGCTGGCCGCCATTGCCGACCTCAAGGCGCGCGGGCTCAGGGTGACGCTCTATCCGCTGGTGATGATGGACATCGCCGAGGCCAATGGCCTGCCCGATCCCCATGGCGGGGCCATGCAGGGGGCCTATCCCTGGCGCGGGCGCATCACCTGCCATCCGGCCCCGGGCCAGCCCGGCTCGCCCGACCAGAGCGCGGTGGCCGCCGCCCAGGTGGCGGCATTCGCCGCGCGCTACCGGGGCATGGTGCTCCATTATGCCGGGCTGGCCGCGGCGGCGGGCGGGGTGGATGCCTTCGTCATCGGCTCGGAAATGGTGGGGATGACCGGCGTGCGCGGGGCGGGCAACAGCTTCCCCTTCGTTTCGGCGCTGGTGACGCTGGCCGGCGAGGTGCGCGCGATTGTCGGCGGGGGAACGAAACTGACCTATGCCGCCGACTGGAGCGAATATTCCGGCTACCAGCCGGCGGGGGAGAAGTTCTTCCATCTCGATCCTCTCTGGGCCAGCCCGAACATCGACGCGGTGGGGATCGACAATTACATGCCGCTGGCCGATTGGCGCGACGGGCATGGGCACGAGGATGCCGGGCGGAGCGCGGACGGCTATGACCGCGACTATCTGGCCGCCAATATCGCCGGCGGGGAGGGCTATGACTGGTATTATGCCAGCCCGGCCGACCGGCTGGCCCAGCGCCGCACCCCCATCGGCGACGACGCGCATGGCGAGCCCTGGATCTGGCGCTACAAGGACATCGCCAATTGGTGGAGCCGCCCCCATCACGATCGGCCGGGCGGGGTGCGCAATTCCTCGCCGACAGCCTGGGTGCCGGGCACCAAGCCGATCTGGTTCACCGAGCTGGGCTGCGGGGCGGTCGACAAGGGCGCCAACCAGCCCAATATTTTCGGCGACGCCAAGAGCGATGAAAGCGGGCGGCCGTATTTTTCCGTCGGAACGCCGGACAGCCTCATCCAGCGCCAGGCGCTGCGCGCCCACCAGGCCTATTGGCGCGACCCGGCCCATAATCCGCCGGGCATGGTGGATGTGGACCGGCTCTATCTCTGGACCTGGGACGCGCGGCCCTATCCGGCCTTTCCGGCGCGCACCGATGTGTGGGCCGATGGTCCCAACCACCGCACCGGCCACTGGCTGAGCGGGCGATTGGGGGGAATGGCCAGCGACGAGCTGGCCTGCGCCATCGCCGCCGACCATGGCGTGACCTTGTCGGCCGAGCCGGCGGCGCCCTTTATCGCCGGGCTGGTGCTGGATGGGGCGACCACGGCGCGCGAGGCGCTGCAAGCCCTGATCGATGCCACCGGCCTCGGCCTGCGCAACGGGCCGGAGGGCCTGCATCTGGGCGCGGCGCGGCGGCGGGACGCGGTAACGGTGGCGGCGGACGAGCTGGTGGCCGGGGAGCATGCCGTGCTCTCGCGCCGGCGCACCAATCCGGCGGAAATGCCGGGCCGGCTGGCGCTGAGCTATTTCGACCGCGAGCGCGACTATCTCATCGGCACCGCCACGGCGCTGACCCGCGCCCAGGGGCCGCTGACGGGGCTGGCCAGCACCCTGACGCTGGACGGACCCTCGGCGCGCATGGCGGCCGAGCGCATGCTCGATGCGCGCGCCAACCGCGAGGAGGTGCTGGATTTCACCCTGCCGCCGGCGCGGCTGGCGCTGGAGCCGGGGGATTTGGTGGAGATCGGCGGGCTGGCCGAGGGGCCGTTCGAGATCACCGAAATCCGCGACGGGCTGGCGCGGCGGGTGAGCGCGCGCACGCTGCCCGCCAATATCGCGGTGGCGACCGAGGCCGACCGCCCGCCGGCGGCGGGCCCCATGCCGGCCATTGCGGCGCACCCGGAAGTGGTGGCCGCGCATCTGCCGCCGCTGCCGGGCGATGCGGCGCGCTCGCGCCTATTGGTGGCCGGTTATGCCCAGCCCTGGCCGGGGAGCCTGCAGATCACCGAGGCGGCCAGCGGCGCCTTTGTCGGCGAAATCAGCCGGCGCGGCGCGGTCGGGCGGCTGGCGACCCCACTGATGCCCGGCCCGCTGGGGCTGTGGGACCGGGGCACCAGCGTCGAGATCGACCTGCTCTCGGGCCATCCGGCCTCGGTGGATGCGCTGGCGGCCCTGGCCGGCAGCAACCGCATGGCGGTGCAGACCGATGCCGGGGTCTGGGAATTGCTGGGCTTTGCCGAAGCCGAGCTGGTGGCGCCGGGACGCTATCGTCTGTCGCGCCTGCTGCGCGGGCTGGAGGGCACCGGGCCGGCCATGGGGCCGGCTGGCGCGGGGCGGCAGGTTCTTCTGCCCGATGCCCGTTGCGTGACGCTGCCGGTGGAGCCGCACTGGCTGGGCGAGACGCGCGATTTCCGCATCTATGCCGGCAGCGGCGACCTGACCGGCACCAGCCTCGCCGCCACCGCCGATCCCGGCCCGGCGCTGCCGCTGCCGCCGGTGCATCTGCGGGCGCGGCGCGGGGAAAACGGGGATGTGGCCATTTCCTTCGTCCGGTGCAGCCGGGCCGATGGCGATGGCTGGGGCGTGGCGGAGGCCCCGCTCGATTTCACCCCCGAGCAATATCGCCTCAGCGTCTTCGAGGGGGCGGCGGAAAAGCGGAGCGTGCTGCTTTCGGCCCCCGCCTGGACCTATGGGGCGGGCGAGCAGGCGGCCGATTTCGGCGTTTTGCCGGACGCTTTCGGCGTCACCGTCGCCCAGATCAGCCCCGTGCTCGGCGCGGGTTTCGCGGCAAAGGGAGAGTTCCATGTCCAGCCGGTTTGACGCCTGCCTCGCCGAAGTGCTGCGGCACGAAGGCGGCTATGCCGACCACCCCGCCGATCCGGGCGGAGCCACCAATATGGGCATTACCCACAAGACCCTGGCCGACTGGCGGGGCGTGTCGCCCTGGTGGGACCTGCCCAAAAGCGCGGTCAAGGCGCTGGAACGCGAGGAGGCGGCCAGCATCTACCGCAAGCTTTATTGGGAGCGCAGCGGGGCGGGGAGCCTGCCGCCCGGGCTCGACCTGGCGCTGTTCGACTTCGCCGTCAATTCCGGCCCCGACCGGGCCGTCCGGGTGTTGCAGGCCGAACTGGGCGTATCGGCCGATGGCCGCGTCGGGCCGGTGACGCGCGGCGCCGTCGAGACCTATGCCGGCCGCAAGGGGCTGGCGGCGTTGGTCGGGGCGCTGTGCGACCGGCGGCTCCGGTTTTTGCAGGGCCTTTCCACCTTCCCCGTTTTCGGCGCCGGCTGGACCAGCCGCGTCGCCGCCATCCGCAAGGCGGCGCTGGCCGCCCTTGCCCCATCCAACCCTGGAGGATCGACCATGACTCTTCTCACCGGCTACAAGACCTATATCCTCGCCGCCCTGATGCTGCTGGCGGGGCTGGCGCAATTGCTGGGCATCGAACTGCCGGCCATGGAAGGCGGCTCGGCCGGGCAGCTCATCATGGAAGCGGTGGCGGTGATCTTTCTGCGCAGGGGGCTGAAGGCGGTGGGGTAGGGGGCACGGCTGGCTGTTCCCTGTTCAGCGCCTTGTTTCGGCACCATATCCATGCTTGAACTCGCTTCAACCAAGGGAGCTCCCATGAAAAAGCTTCTCGTTACCGCGCAATGGGACGATCAGGCGGGCGTCTGGATTGCCACGAGCGACGATATTCCGGGCCTTGTCACCGAGGCGGCAAGCCTCGATGGGCTATTGGATCGCGTGCTGGCCGTCGTTCCGGAATTGCTCGAGGATAATGCCCACCATATCGAGAAGACCGGCCATGCCGGCGATTTGATCGATGTCTGCATCCAGTCTCAATTCCGTCTCGACGGGGCGCGCGCTCATTAAATGGTACGGGGCTTCTACCGGCAAATCGTAGAAGCGCTGAAAGCTGGCGGCTGCGTCTATCGCCGCCAGGGAAAGGGTGACCATGAGATATGGTACAGTCCCATCACCGACCGCACATTCACCGTGGACAAGGGCTCGCTCTCCCGTCACACGGTGAACGCCGTGATGAAGCAGGCCGGTTTGGATTTGTGTTTCTGATGACCGAAAAATGGCCAGGGCGGAGCATGACGCCGCATTCATGTCCCATTCAGCAACGCCCGCCTAATGTGCCGTCATGAAAAAGCTCATCTCCAAATTGCTGGCTCCCCTCGCCCTGGTGGCGACGCTGGGCCTTTTGGCCGCTGCGCCGGTCCAGGCGCAATCGTGCCTCGACAAGCGCCAGATACAGGACGCCGTTTCCAGCGGACAGATCCAGTCGCTCAATGCCGTGCTGGCCTCGGCCGGCGTCGATGGCAGCGCCGAAATCCTTTCGGTGCAGGTCTGTGACCAGGGCGGCGGGCTGGTCTATATAATCGGCGTGCTGGCGCCGAGCGGAGAGGCGCAGAACCTGGTCCTGAACGCGCGCTAGCGCCGGACCGGCAGAAGCGGAGGGCGGCTCATGCGTATTCTCGTTGTCGAAGACGACACCAATCTCAACCGTCAGCTCAAGGACGCGCTGACCGAGGCCGGCTATGCGGTCGACGTGGCCTTCGACGGCGAGGAAGGCCATTTCCTCGGCGACACCGAGCCCTATGACGCGGTGGTGCTCGATATCGGCCTGCCGCAGATGGACGGGCTTTCGGTGCTGGAGGAATGGCGCCGCGCCGGCCGCGTCATGCCGGTGCTGCTGCTGACGGCGCGCGACCGCTGGAGCGACAAGGTGCAGGGGATCGATGCCGGCGCCGACGACTACGTGGCCAAGCCCTTCCACATGGAAGAAGTGCTGGCGCGGCTGCGGGCGCTGGTGCGCCGGGCCGCCGGCCATGCCTCCAACGAAATCGTCGCTGGCGCCGTGCGGCTCGATGCCCGATCGGGCAAGGTGACCGTGGATGGCCAGTCGGTGAAGCTCACCAGCCATGAATTGCGGCTGCTGAGCTATCTCATGCACCACAAGGGCAAGGTGATCTCGCGCACCGAACTGACCGAGCATCTCTACGACCAGGATTTCGACCGCGACAGCAACACCATCGAGGTGTTTGTCGGGCGCCTGCGCAAGAAGCTGCCCGATGATTGCATCCAGACGGTGCGCGGACTGGGCTATCAGATTGCCGAGGACTGAATTTTGGCCGGCTCGCCAGGGGAGTGAGGCGGCATGCTGACGCGCAAGGGGTCGATCGCGGCGCGGCTGTTCTGGCTGTCGGCCGGCTGGCTGGTGCTGGCGCTGGTGGCGACCGGCTTCCTGCTGACCGACCTCTATTCGCGCGCGCTGGATACCTCGCTGGCCCAGACGCTGGATTTCCACGTCGAGAGCCTGGCCGGCGACCTGCTGGCCACGGGCGACCCCACCGATCCCGATATCGCGCTGACCGATCCGCGCTTCGACCGGCCGCGCTCGGGCTGGTACTGGATGATCCGCGACGCCAATGGCACGCTCTACAATCTTTCGACCTCGGTGGTGGGCATCGACCTGCCGGCGCTGGACATCGCGGCGGACCCGCAGGGCCGGCGCACGGCCATCCTCGATGACGCCTTCGGCACCCGCCTGCGCGCGGTGGAGCGCAGCGTCAGCGTCGCGCCGATGAACTACCAGATCATCGTCACCGGCAATCTCAGCGAAATCCTCGAGCTGGTGGAGGATTTCCGCGGCCAGGCCTTTATCGTGCTTGGCGTGGTCGGGGCCATCATGGCCATCATGAGCGCCATGCTGGCGCGGCTGGCCATGCGCCCGGTGGGCCAGCTCAGCGCCGCCATCGAAAGCGTGCGCGAGGGCGAGAGCGTCTCCGTCGCCGGAACCTATCCGCGCGAGATCGCGCCCCTGGCCGAAGAGGTCAACGAGCTGCTGCGCTCCAACGCCCAGATCATCGAGCGCGCCCGCAACCAGGTGGGCAATCTCGCCCACGGGCTCAAGACGCCCATCGCCGTTCTGCGCAACGAGGCGGCGGCGCAAAAGGGGGCGCTGGCCGATGTGGTGCTAGGCGAAAGCGACAAGATGAGCACGCTGGTCTCCACCTATCTCGAACGCGCCCGGCTGGCGGCGCGCACCTCGGTGGTGGGCAAGCGCGCCGATGCCGGCATGATTCTGGAGCGGTTGACGCGGGTGATGGGCAAGATCCACCGCGACACCGCCATCGCCTTTCCTCCGCCCGCCGCCGGCCTGCCCTGGTTTCGCGGCGACGAGGCGGACCTGGAGGAAATGGCGGGGAACCTGCTCGACAATGCCTGCAAATGGGCCGCCGGCCAGGTGCGGGTGAGCCTTGCGGCCGAGCGCGCCGGGGCCGGGCCGGGCAACATGCTGGTGATTTCCATCGAGGATGACGGGCCGGGCCTCAGCGAGGGCGACGCCGAAAAGGCGCTGCGCCGCGGCGTGCGGCTGGACGAGAAAACCCCCGGCACCGGCCTGGGCCTGGATATCGTCAAGGAACTGGTGGATGTATATGGTGGCAGCCTGGCGCTGAAGCGCTCCGCGCTGGGCGGGTTGCGCGCGGAATTGCGCCTGCCCACCGCCCGGAGCGGCCCAATGGCGAGGTCCAATGCATCCTGACGCACTTTTGCCGCATTACCCCAACAAGAGCCCCGCAATAATCACGAGATTGCATCCATGAATCGCATCGCCCTTATCGCCACGCCGCTGCTCGCCCTGACCCTTGCCGCCTGTTCCAGCACAGGCACGACCCAGGTGGTGCAGGCGCCGATGGCGAGCGCGCCCGCCATTTCCCGCCCGCTGGTGCCCACCCCGGCCCAGACCACACAGCAGGCGCTTCTGACCACCAGCGTCTCCAACGGCTTCGTCGATCCAGCGGCGCTGGCCATCATGACGGCCAAGGATTCGGCCGAGGCCAACAGCGCCCAGTTCTATGCGCTGCAATTCGGCCGCCCCGGCGCCCCGCGCAATTGGGCCGGCGAGCGCGGCACCACCGGCTCGGTGGCCGTGGGCCCCTATGTGCGCGTCAACAATCTCGATTGCCGCGACTTCACCCACACGGTGAAGGCCAATGGCCAGGACTATGTGAAAAAGGGCACCGCCTGCCGCGAGCAGAACGGCAACTGGACCGTGGTGCAGGGCGCGGCGTGAGTATTTGCGCCCCCGGCGCATAAGGATTGTTTACCAACGCCCGATAGGCTTGGGGCAGCACGTTTTCCTGACCCCGCTGCCCCATGTCCCAAGCCGCCAACCAGACTGACCCCACGCCGGAAGCCGCGCCCCGCCGGAGCGCGCGCAACCGCGCGTCGCCTTTTGCCGGGGTCATCGATGCGGTGATCGTGGAGGAGCCGGTGCTCTTCCCCTTTCCCGGCTCGGTGTCCCGCACCCATGCCGAGGCCGGCTGGGTCTGGGTGTGCCGCGATCTCTGCCCCGATCTCATCCCCGCGGAAGCGGTGGCCGAAGGGCGCTTCGGGCCGCGCGACCTCGACATGGTCATCCGCGAGGTGCTGACTCGCATGAAGGCGGGGCTGGACCTGGTGGCGGGCGACCCCGAAAAGGACCGTCGCCTGCGCGCCGCCCTGGGCAGCACCGAGGCCCGCGACGCGCTGCCGACCCTGATGCTGGCGCTGCGCAGCCGGGCGCTGCTGACCAAGGCCAGGGCCTTTGGCAAAGCCATCAACACCATCACCGACGACAATGCGCTGGGCGTGGCGCTGCAATCCATGCCCCTTCAGGACCAGCAACTGGCGGCGCTGCTCTTTCACGCCGCCATCGGCCAGGTGTCCAGCCCCACCAGGCTGGTGAGCGGCATCATCAAGCGCTCGGGCGGGGCCACGGAAGCCGCCGTCATGCGGCAGGGCTTCACCCCGGTGGTCGACGCCATCCTCGCCCATGCGCAAAATCAGATTCACGTGCTCCAGCCCATGGGTGCCTTCGCCGATATCGACCTGGTCTGCCGCAGCCTCGAGCGCTTCCATCGCCTCGTGCGCTCGCTGACCGGCTATATCGAATTCGCGCGCGGCAGCCGCTGGGCCACGGCGCTCTCGACCATCACCAAACAGGTCTCCGACCGCATCGAGCCGCGCCTGCGCGACGTGGTCTCGGACATCAACCTGGCCATGCGGCGCGGCCGCGAGGGGCATGATCGGCTGGACAGCGACCAGCTCCTGGCCGCCATCAATGGCGTCTATCTGATGGCCACGGTGCGCGAATGCCGCGATTCGCTGGCGCTCAACACGCTGTTCGAGCAGGCCTGGAGCCAGAGCGGGCAGGCGCTGGAACAGCATTTGCAGCGCAATCTCGACCTCATCCGCACCCACCCCGACGACTTGGCCATCGGCGCCCGGCTCGACGCCGGCATCAAGATGGCCGAGGTGCGCTTCAACCCCGAATATGCCGAAACCCTGCGCCGCGCCCGCGCCACGGCGGAGCGGCGGGGCTAGGGGTTTTAAAGGCACGGGACCAGTCCTTTCCACGATGTCATTCCGGTCTGCGCCGGAATGACCCGGTGGATGGGGCACGGTCCTGTGGGTGGGTCACGGTCCTGCTCGCCCTGTGGCAATGCGTCCGCCCCCCGGAATGCGTCTTTCGGTGGTTTTTCGCCGCATTGGGCTTATAGAAGGGCGTGTCTTGCCGCATGCCGGTTCGAAGCGTTCAGGGCCCATGATTTTCTGGTTCATCGCCATTGCCGTCACCGCCATAGCCTGCGCCGCGCTCTATTATGCGGCCGGGCCGCGGCTGGCCGCCCTGCCGGCGCAGACGGGCGCCGAGGAGGCGGATTTCCGCCTGATCCTGGCCGGGATCGACGCCGACCTGCAATCGGGCAAGCTGGGCGAGGCCGAGGCCGTGGCCGCCAAGGGCGAGCTGGCGCGCGAGATCCTGCGCCACAAGGCCGAAGCCGGCCGCGTCCCGCCCACCGACAGTTTCGGACGCACCCCACTTCTTGTGGGCCTTGTTGCCATCGCCGCCCTGTCGCTGGGCACCTATGGCTTTCTGGGCCATCCCGAAATGCCGGCCCAGCCGCTGGCCGGGCGCGAGGCGGCGGTCCAGACCATCGATCTCGACGACGCCATAGCCCGCATCGAGGCCCAGCTCGAAACCCATCCCGACGACCTGCGCGCCTGGACCGTCATCGCCCCCGCCTATCTCGAAATGGGGCGCTACGAGGATGCCGCCAATGCCTATCGGCGCGTGATGGAGCTGGACGCGCCTACCGCCGACCTGCGCACCCACCGGGCCGAAGCGCTGATCCTGGCGGCGGGAGAGGCCGGCTCGCCGGAGGCCATGGAAGAATTGCGTGCCGCCGCCGCGTCCGAGCCCACCCATGTGCTCTCAAGGCTTTATCTCGCTTCCGAATTGACCCGCCTGGGCGATTTCCCCGCCGCCATCGCTGCCTGGCAGGACGCCCTGGCGCTTGCCAAGGGCGACGAGCCCTGGGTGGAGGCGGCGCGGCAGGGGCTGGCGGCGGCCGAAAATGGCGGCACCGCCCCCACCGATGCCGACGAGCAGACCGCCATGATCCAGGCCATGGTCTCCGGCCTCGCCGAACGCCTCGCCGCCTCGGGCGGCAGCGTGGAGGAATGGACGCAACTGGTGCGCGCCTATCTCGTGCTCGGCGACAAGGACAAGGCGCAGGACGCCTTCACCGCCGCCATCGCCGCCTATCCCCGCGCCACCGACCGGGGGGAACTCGACACGCTGGCCCTTGCCAACGGCCTCTCTCTCAATGGAGCCCAGCCATGACCACGCAAACCGCCATCCGCAAGAAGGGCTGGTCGCGCAAGCAGAAGCGCCTCGCCCTCATCGCCGGGCTCGCCGCCGTGCTGGCGCTGGCCACCACGCTGGTGCTGGTGGCGCTGCGCGACCAGATCGTCTTCTTCTATTCGCCCACCGAACTGATCGCGCGCGAGGTCGCCCCCGGCCATCCGGTGCGCATCGGCGGGCTGGTGATGAACTGGGAACGCGAAGGCCAGCTCAACCGCTTCGCCGTGACCGATGGCGGAGAGGACATCCCCACCGAATATACCGGCATCCTGCCCGACCTGTTCCGCGAAGGGCAGGGCGTGGTGGTGGAGGGGAGCCTGGACGAAAAGGGCGTCTTCAAGGCCACCAACGTGCTGGCCAAGCATGACGAGAACTACATTCCCAAGGAAGTGGTCGAGGCGCTCAAGGCCCAGGGCGAGTGGCGGCCCGAGGGGGCGCAATGATGGGCGGAGCGCGGTTCTGCTTCACCTCTCCCCCGAAGGGAGAGGTCGACCCTCTTGGGGCGGGTGAGGGAGCCTTCCCCACACACCGCATCCGGCAAAGGCCCCCTCACCCGGCGCTGCGCGCCGACCTCTCCCCCAAAGGGAGAGGTGAAGAAAGGGGTGACGCGTGAGTATTGAACTGGGGCATTTCGCGCTCATCCTCGCCTTCGCCATTGCCGCGGTGTCGGCGCTGGGCGGCTATGGCTTCTGGCGCGCCGGGCAGCGCGTGGCACTGGTGCTGAGCCAGGGCGCCATCCTGCAATTCGTGCTGGTGGCGGTGGCCTTCGCCGCGCTCATCCAGGCCTTCGTCACCTCCGATTTCAGCCTGCTGCTGGCCGTCAACAATTCCCATTCGCTCAAGCCCCTGATCTTCAAGATTTCCGGCGTCTGGGGAAACCACGAAGGCTCCATGCTGCTGTGGATCTTCATCCTCGTCGCCTTCGGCGCCATGGTGGCCGCCTTCGGGCGTCGCCTGCCGGGGGATCTGCTGGCGCTGGTGCTGGCCACGCAAAGCCTGCTCACCGCCGCCTTCACCGGCTTTACGCTCTTTACCTCCAACCCCTTCGCGCGCGTCTTTCCCGCGCCCATGGAGGGGAACGACCTCAACCCGGTGTTGCAGGATATCGGCCTCGCCCTGCATCCGCCGCTGCTCTATGCCGGCTATGTCGGCTTTTCGATCTGCTTTTCCTTCGCCATCGCGGCGCTGATCTCGGGGCGCATCGACCAGGCCTGGGCGCGCTGGGTGCGGCCCTGGGCGCTGCTGAGCTGGACCTTTTTGACCCTGGGCATCGCCATGGGCTCCTATTGGGCCTATTACGAGCTGGGCTGGGGCGGATGGTGGTTCTGGGACCCGGTGGAAAATGCCAGCTTCATGCCCTGGCTGGCCGGCACGGCGCTGCTGCATTCGGCGCTGGTGATGGAAAAGCGCAACGCGCTCAAGATCTGGACGGTGTTCCTCTCCATCATCACCTTCTCGCTCTCGCTGCTGGGCACTTTCCTCGTGCGCTCGGGCATCCTCACCTCGGTGCATACCTTCGCCAGCGACCCCACGCGCGGGCTGGTGATCCTGTCGCTGCTGGCCGCGGTCATCGGCGGGGCCTTCTTCCTGTTTGCCTTGCGCGCCCCGGCGCTGCGCCAGGGCGGGCTTTTCGCCCCCATCAGCCGCGAAGGTGCGCTGATCCTCAACAATCTCTTCCTCGCCACCGCGGTGGGCGCCATCCTGGTCGGCACGCTCTATCCGCTGCTGCTCGACGCGCTGGCCGGCACCACCATCTCGGTGGGCGCGCCCTTCTTCAACCTCACCTTCGGGGCGCTCATGGCGCCGCTCCTGCTCGTCTTGCCCTTCGGGCCGCTGCTGGCCTGGAAGCGCGCCGACGTGCTGGCCGCCGCGCAAAGGCTGGTGGGGGCAGGGGCGCTGGCGGTGTTCCTCGCCATCCTCATCTCCGCCCTGGGCGGGGTTTCCATCTCCATGGCGCCCCTGGGGCTGCTGCTGGGCTTCTGGGTGGTGTTCGGGGCCATCGCCGAACTGATCGAGCGCGGCAAGGTGGGGCGTATTCCCGTGAGGGACAGCCTGCGCCGGCTGGTCGGCCTGCCGCGCTCGGCCTGGTCCACCGCCATTGCCCATTTGGGGCTGGGGCTGACCGTGCTGGGGATCGTCGCCACCAGCGCCTGGGAAACCGAGCTGGTGACTACGCTCAACCCCGGCGAAGCCGCCGAGCTTTCCGGCTATGTCATCAGCTTCGAGAGCTTCGGGCAGGTGCCCGGCCCCAATTATATGTCCGACGAGGGGCGCTTCACCATCACCGCGCCCGATGGCTCGACGCGCCAGACCCTGGCCGACCGCCGCACCTATGTGGCCAGCGGCATGCCGACCACCGAGGCGGCCATCGAGACCTATGGTTTCTCCCAGCTCTATCTGCAACTGGGCGAGCCGCTGGACGACACCCACGTCATCCGCATCTGGCACAAGCCCTATGTGACGCTGATCTGGCTGGGGGCGCTGGTCATGGCCTTTGCCGGCTTCCTGTCGCTGACCGACCGGCGCCTGCGCGTCGGCGCGCCCAAGCAGGCGGCGCGTGTCTCAGCGAGGGTGGCGCCATGATCTGGCTGCGCGCGCTTATGCTGGCCCTGTGCCTGGTCACCCCGGCGCTGGCGGTGAACCCGGACGAAATCCTGCCCGATGCGGCGCTCGAGCAGCGCGCCCGAGAGATTTCGGCCGGCCTGCGGTGCCTCGTCTGCCAGAATCAGTCGATCGACGACAGCGACGCCGACCTAGCGCGGGAATTGCGCATCCTGGTGCGCGAGCGGCTGGTGGCGGGCGACAGCGACGAGGCGGTGCGCCAATATCTGGTCGACCGCTACGGCGAATATGTGCTGCTCAACCCCCGCCTCAACGAGCATACCGTGCTGCTCTGGATCGCCGCGCCCACGCTGTTGTTGGCGGGCCTGGGGGCGCTTGCCCTTGCCGCGCGCCGCCGCCGGCCCCCTGCCAGCGCGCTCAGCCCCGAGGAACAGGCGGCGTTGGACGAACTGGACCGCTCTCCCCCGCGTTAGCCTGCTGCCGGCCGGTTTGCTGCCCCATTCCCGCCCGCAACATTGCCAAGGTTTAATGTTGGCGCAACCTCGCAGAAAGATGGCAGGGTCCATATCTCTGCCCCATAAGCTGTGAGGGCTTGCGAAGGAGAAGAATTCAGATGCGCTCGTCCATTCTCAAGCGTACCAGCCGCTGGCTCGGGGCTTCTGCCCTTGCCCTGCTGGTCGGTATCGGCGGTGTCGGCACCGCCTTCGTCATGACTGGCCAGGCCGCCAATGCCCAGGTGCAGAACGTCGCCCAGATCGTGGTGCCCCAGACCGTCCAGCCCCAGGCCGGCTTTGCCGATCTGGTCGAGGCGGTCAAGCCGGCCGTGGTCTCCATCCTGGTGGAAGCCGAGGAAAGCCCCCGCACCGTGCGGCGCGGCGGCGGCAATTTCGAGTTCAACTTCCCCGACCTGCCCGAAGGCCACCCCTTCAAGGATTTCTTCGACCAGTTCGGCGGCGAGTTCGGCCAGCAGGCCCCGCAGCGGCCCCAGCGTCCGCGCCAGTTCATGGCCGCCGGCTCGGGCTTCATCGTTTCGGCCGACGGCTATGTGGTGACCAATAACCACGTCGTCACCGACGCCACCAAGGTCACCGTGGTCTTCGACGACGGCACCGAGCAGGTGGCCAAGATCGTCGGCACCGACGAACGCACAGACCTCGCCGTGCTCAAGATCGAAGGCACCGACCTGCCCTTCGTCAATTTCGAGACCGACCAGAGCCGCGTCGGCGACTGGGTGGTCGCGGTGGGCAATCCCTTCGGCCTGGGTGGCACCGTCACCGTGGGCGTCATCTCCGGTTCGGGCCGCAATATCGGCGGTTCCAATTACGGCGATTTCCTGCAGATCGACGCGGCGGTGAACACCGGCAATTCCGGCGGCCCCGCCTTCAACACCAAGGGTGAAGTGGTCGGCGTCAACACCGCCATCTATTCGCCCAATGGCGGCAATGTCGGCATCGCCTTCGCCATCCCCGCCGCCACGGTCAAGGGCATCGTCCAGCAGCTTATCGACAGCGGCACCGTCACCCGCGGCTATCTCGGCGTCGGCATCCAGGACGTCAACCGCGACATCGCCGACGGGGCGGGCCTGGCCAATCCCAAGGGCGCCATCGTCAGCAATATCGCCGAGGACGGCCCTGCCGGCCCGGCGGGCGTCAAGTCCGGCGACATCATCACCGCCGTCGATGGCGACCCCATCGATGACGCGCTTGACCTGAGCCGCACCATTGCCGGCAAGTCGCCCAGCACCACGGTCGAACTGACCATCTGGCGCGACGGGGCCGAGACCAAGCTGTCGGTCAAGCTCGGCACGCTCAACGAAGCCGCCGCGACCCAGGCCGATGAGCAGCAGGCGCCGGTGCCCCCGGCCGAACTGCCCACCGAATCCAGCGTCGGGCTGAGCCTGGTGCCCAATGCCGACGGTTCGGGCGGCCTGCTGATCCAGAATGTCGACCCGGATTCGGCCGCGGCCTCCAAGGGCCTGGCCGTGGGCGACACGATCCTCGAGGTCAACAACACCCCGGTGAGCTCGCTGGACGAGTTCGAAAAGGCGCTCGACGGCGTCAAGGCCCAGGGCCGCAACACCGCCCTGGTCAAGGCCAGCCGCGATGGCAGCGCCCGCTATATCGGCCTGCCGCTGGGCGAATGACCCATCCCGGCCCCGGAGCTTCGGCTCCGGGGTCCCTTCTCCCCACAGCCACGGAGCCCCCGGGTGAAAATCCTGCTGATCGAGGATGACCGCGAGGCGGCCAGCTATCTCATCCAGGCGCTGGACGAGGCCGGCCATATCACCCACCACGCCGCCGACGGCGAAACCGGCTACGCCATGGCCTCGGGCATGGATTACGACGTGCTTATCGTCGATCGCATGCTGCCCCGCCGCGACGGGCTCTCCATCATCGAATCGCTGCGCGCCGAGGGCGACAAGACCCCGGTGCTCATCCTGTCGGCGCTGGGCGAGGTGGACGACCGCGTCACCGGCCTGCGCTCGGGCGGCGACGACTATCTCACCAAGCCCTATGCCTTCACCGAGCTTCTGGCGCGCGTGGAAGTGCTGGCGCGCCGCTCCAGTCCCTCGGAAGCCGCCACCAGCTATGCCGTGGCCGATCTTTCGCTCGACCGGCTCTCGCGCAAGGTGGAGCGCGGCGGCGAGGCCATCCTGCTCCAGCCGCGCGAATTCCGCCTGCTCGAATATCTGATGAAGAATGCCGGCAAGGTGGTGACGCGCACCATGCTTCTGGAAAATGTCTGGGACTATCATTTCGACCCCCAGACCAATGTCATCGACGTGCATATGTCGCGCCTGCGCTCCAAGATCGACAAGGGCCACGCGACGCCCCTGCTGCATACGGTGCGCGGCGCCGGCTACATGATCCGCGAGTAGGCCGTGTCCCGCTTCGTCCAGCTCTGGCGCACCTCCACCGTCCGGCTGACCGCCACCTTCATCCTCATCTTCTCGCTCTTCGCCATCCTGCTGCTGGCCTTCATCACCTGGCAGTCCAGCGTGCAGATCCAGCGCCAGCAGGCGGGCGACATCGACCGCGAAGTGCGCATGTTCCAGCGCATCGACGCCGAGCAGGGCGTGCGCGCGCTGGCCTTCGCGCTCGACCGCATCGCGCGCGCGCCGGGGCCGGGCGTCTATTACCTGGGCGATGCCTCGGGCCAGTTCCTGCTCGGCAACGTCACCGACGTGCCGGCCAACGTGCTCATCGAGCCGGGCATCTACAGTTTCGACTATGAGCGGGCCAATCCCTTCTGGGGGGCGTCCGACGCAGCCCCCGAAGGCGGGCGCAGCGGCTTTGCCGTGGTGCGCTCGGTGGAGCTGAGCAATGGCATGCGCCTCGTGGTCGGGCGCGACGTGGTCGAGCGGCGCGGCTTTTCCGCCATCATCGTGCAGAGCTTCCTCTTCGGCGTGCTGGGCATCATCCTTTTCTCCATCATCGCCGGCGGCATCACCGCCCGCCGCGTGCTCCACCGCATCGATACCATCCGCGACACCTCCACCAAGATCATGTCGGGCAATCTGTCCGAGCGGGTGCCGGTGACGCGGCGCAATGACGAGTTCGATGGTCTCGCCACCAATCTCAACGCCATGCTCGACCGCATCGAGCAATTGCTGCAGGGCCTCAAGGAGGTGACCGACAATGTCGCGCACGACCTCAAGACTCCGCTGACCCGGCTGCGCAGCCAGGCCGAATCCGCCCTGCGCGACGGCGCCACCGACGAGATGCGCCAGCAGGCGCTGGAAACCACCATCGCCGAAAGCGACCGGCTGATCCGCACCTTCAACGCGCTGCTGATGATCGCCCGCGCCGAGGCCGGCGCGCCCTCCGGCGCTCTGGTCGACATCGATGTCAGCGCCGTGGTCGCCGATGTGGCCGAGCTATACGGCCCGGTGGCCGAGGATGCCGGCATCCTCGTCGAAACCGCCATTGAGGAGGGCGTGCATCTGCGCGCCAACCGCGAGCTGATCGGGCAGGCCATGGTCAACCTGCTCGAAAACGCGGTGAAATATGCCCGGCCCGAAGGCGGCGGCGAAGGGCATATAAGCGTCGGCCTGCGCCGCGAAAATGGGCGTGTTTTGATCGCGGTGGCCGATAACGGCCCCGGCATTGCCGAGCCCGACCGCGCCCGCGTCCTGGAGCGCTTCGTGCGGCTCGAAAAGAGCCGCTCCGAGCCCGGCTCGGGGCTGGGCCTCTCCCTCGTCAACGCCGTGGCCCGCCTGCATGGCGGCGCCTTCCGCATCGAGGACAATGCGCCGGGTGTGCGGGCGGTGATCGATTTGCCGGCCGCTTAGGCTGGCTCGATAGTGTTTCCCCTTCACCGGGTCATTCCGGCGCAGGCCGGAATCCATATCCGCATGCTTCCAAGCACCCTGGTGCCGGGGGATAGCCTTCAGCATGGATTCCGGCCTGCGCCGGAATGACCCGGTGGATGAGGCGTGGTGTTGTGCCTTGCCCAGCCGCTGGTGCCAAGCTATCCCTCTCCCATGCTCATTTCCCTCGCTGCCCTGCCGCAAGTCGCTACGCCCCAATTCGATGCCTGGCGCGCCGGCCTGCCGCCGGGGGAGGGGGAGGTTATCGCCCGAGCCGCGCCGGCGCTGGGGCCGCTGCTGGAAGCGGCGCCCTATCTACTGGGGCTGGCCAGGACCAATGCCGCATGGCTGGCCGGGGCGCTCGCCACCGACCTCGATGCCGCCATTGCCGAAACCCTGGCCGGCGTGGTCAGCGCCGGCCAGACGGCGGAAAGCGAGGCGGCGCTGGCGCCCGTGCTGCGCATCGCCAAGGGCCGCGTGGCGCTGCTGGCCGCCATCGCCGAAACCGGCGGGGCCTGGACGACGGCGCGCGCCACGGCCGCCCTCTCCGACCTTGCCGACGTAGCGCTCGACGCGGCGCTCAACCTGCTGATGCGCCGCGCCGCCGAAAAGGGGCTGCTGGCCATACCCGCCGAGGAGGCCAATGCCGCCAATTCGGGCCTCGCCATCTTCGCCTTGGGAAAGCATGGCGGGCAGGAGCTCAACTATTCCTCCGACATCGACATCGTCGCCTTTTTCGATGCCGAAAAGCCCGTTCTGGCCGATCCGGGCGAGGCCACGCGCATCTATTCGCGCATGGTGCAGAAGCTGGTCGGACTGATGCAGGACCAGCAGGGCCAGGGCTATGTGTTCCGCACCGATCTGCGCCTGCGGCCCGATCCGGGAGCGACGCCGGTGGCCATCTCCTTCGGCGCCGCTTTGGCCTATTACGAAAGCCGGGGCCAGAACTGGGAACGCGCCGCCTGGATCAAGGCCCGCCCCTGCGCCGGCGACCGGGCGGTGGGCGAAGCGTTCCTGCGCGAGCTGGCGCCCTATGTCTGGCGCAAGCATCTCGACTTCGCCACCATCGCCGACATCCAGGCCATGAAGCGCCAGATCAATGTCGCCCGCAATGTCGGGGATATCCGGGTCGAGGGCCACAACGTCAAGCTCGGGCGCGGCGGCATCCGCGAGATCGAATTCTTCACCCAGACCCAGCAATTGATCGCCGGCGGCCGCGACAAGGCGCTGCGCATGCGCCCCACCGCCGAGGCGCTGGCGGCGCTGGCCGGCGCCAACTGGATCACGCCCAAGGCCGCGCGCGAGCTGACCGAGACCTACTGGTTCCTGCGCGCCGTGGAGAACCGTCTGCAAATGCTGCGCGACGAGCAGACCCACACCATGCCGCCCTCCGCTGACGAGGTCGCCATTATCGGCCGGCTGATGGGCGAGGCGGACCTTGCCGCCTTCGAGGCCCGCTACCGGGCGGCGCTGGAGCGGGTGGCGGGCTATTATTCCGAGCTCTTCACCGAAGGGGAAACGCTGGGGAGCGGCGAGGGCAACCTGGTCTTCACCGGCAATGACGACGATCCGGGTACGCTCGAAACCCTTTCGGCCATGGGTTTTTCCGATGCGCACAAGGCCATCGAGACCGTGCGCAAATGGCATTATGGCAGCTATCCCTCCACCCGCGCCGCCGCCGCCCGCGCGCATCTGACCGAGCTTCTGCCGGCGCTTCTCGCCACGCTGGGCGGGGCCGGCAATGCCGACGAGGCGCTGGCGCGTTTCGACGATTTCCTCTCGCGCCTGCCCTCCGGCGTGCAGCTTTTCGCCCTTCTGCGCGCCCATGCCAATCTGCGCACGCTGCTCGTCCAGCTCATGGCCTCCGCGCCGCGCATGGCCGAGGCGGTCATCCATCGCGCCCATGTCATGGACGGGTTGATCGACCCGGCCTTCGCCAATGAGGTGACCCACCGCGACGTGCTAGTGGCCAAGGTCGATGCGTTCCTGGCCGAGGCGCGCTCCTATGAGGAGATCATCGACCGCGCCCGCATCATCGGGCAGGAGCAGAAATTCCTCATCGCGGCGGGCCTGCTCTCGGGCACGGTCAGCGCCACCGGGGCAGGGGAGCAGTTCACCGCCCTCGCCGAAACCCTGGTCAACCGGCTGTTCGGCAGCGTGCGCAGCGAGTTCGAGCGCCGCCATGGCCGCATCGCCGGGGGCCGGGTGGCCCTGCTCGCCTTCGGCAAGATGGCCAGCCGCGAGATGACGGCCACGTCCGATCTCGACTTCATCCTGCTCTATGATGCGCCCGAAACCGAATCCGACGGCGAGCGCTCGCTCAGCACCAATCACTATTATACCCGCCTCACCCAGCGGCTGGTCGCGGCGGTGACTTCGCCCACGGCCGAAGGTGTGCTCTACGAGGCCGATATGCGCCTGCGCCCCTCGGGCAATGCCGGGCCGCTCGCCACCAGCCTCGCCGGCTTCCGCGCCTATCACCGCGACAATGCCTGGACCTGGGAACATCTCGCCCTGAGCCGCGCCCGCGTCATCGCCGCCGATGACGGGCTGGACGCCGATATCGATGCGGCGCTGGCCGAGGTCATGGCCCGTCCGCGCGATGCCGCCAAAACCATCGGGGACGTAACCGATATGCGCGCGCTGATGGCCCGCGAGCGGCCGGCGCGCCATCCCTTCGATCTCAAGCTGGCCGAGGGTGGCCTGGTCGATCTCGAATTCATCGCCCAATCGGCGCAGCTGGTCGCCGGCGGCGCCATCGCCGCCCCGCAGGCGTCCACCGCCCGCGTGCTCGCCCGGCTGGGCGAAACCGGCCTTGTGCCGCAGGGGGCGCGGCTGGCCGAAATCCACGAAACCTATTCCACCGTATTGCAGGTGGTGAGCTCGGCGCTGCTCAATCCCTTCCGTGACGAAGCCTGGTCCGGCTCCTTCCGCGAGCTGCTCGCCGGATTGACCCATTATCCCGATTTCGCCCGGCTCGAACTCGACCTGGCCGATATGCGTGCCGAAGTCAGCGCCGCCGCGGCGCAATGGTATGAAAAGGCGAAGGGGCTCTGATCGCTTTTAGTCGGCGGTCCGCCGGGGCGGGATCGGGGTGCCGCGCTGCTCCAGGGCGCGCTTGACGCTGTCGGGCATGTCCCGGCAGCCGCATTGCTCGGCATGCTCGATATGCCAGTCGATGCGCTGCTCGAGATTGGCGTTTTTCGGCATGCGATGCGTTTCATGCCAGTCCCGGTTTATCATCTCAGGCCGCCTGCAGCATGGGGGCTTCGGCCAGTGGCAGGGAAATCGCCACCGTGGTGCCAAGGGCCGGGCTGGAATCGATGGCCAACTGGCCCCCGCTCTGCTCGGCAATGGCGCGGGCAATGGCGATGCCCAGCCCCGAGCCCACGCCTTCGCGGGTAAAGGCGGCGTCGCCCAGCGCGAAGGGCTGCGACAGGCTCGCCAGCCGCTCCTCGCTCATGCCGATGCCGGTGTCGGTCACTTCGATCACCACCCCGTCATGGGCGGCGAAGGCCGCCAGCGTCACCCGCCCGCCCGAGGGAGTGAAGCGCAGGGAGTTCTCCACCAGATTGCCGATCATGCGCGACAGGCCCAGCGGATCGGCATGCACCACCGCCCCGCTGGCTTCGCCCAGGACGAACAATATGCCCGCCCGCACCGCCTGGGCGCGGAAGCGCTGCACCATGGAGTCGAGAAGCTCGTCCACCGCCACCGGTTCGCTGCGCAGCGCCTTCTGCCCGCTTTCGAGCTCGGCCAGTTCGAGAATGGTGGCGAAGCTGGCCAGCAGGTGCTCGCCCGAGGTCTGGATGGATTTGAGATAATCGCCATAGCGCGCATCGCCGAGCGGCCCGAAGGTTTCGTGCCGCATCAGTTCGGCGAAGCCGATGATGTGGTTGAGCGGCGTGCGGATGTCGTGGCTGAGATGGGCGAGGAAATTGGTCTTGGAGCGGCTGGCCGCCTCGGCCTTGAGCTTTTCCTCGTGATAGCGGCGGGCCAGCAGGCGCTGTTCCTGGCGGATGGTGTGGAGCAGGGAATCGGTCTTCTTGGCCTCGGTGATGTCGCTCACCAGTGTCATGAAGCCCCCGTCGCCCAGCGGGCGCTCGTCGATGAGCAGGCAGGTGCCGTCATCGCGGTGCAGCTCCATCATGCGGTTGCCGTCATCCTCGCTCACCAGCTTGATATAACCGCCCATGGTGATGCGCTTGACCGCCTGCTGATAGGTGAGGCCGGTTTTGCCCATGCCCAGCCCGCTGCGGTAATGTTCGTTGCAGACGATGAGCTGCCCCGTCCGCGTCCAGCAGGCCACGCCCATCGGAATGGCCGAGGCCAGCGTCTGGTAATTGTGCCGCTGCGTGCGGTCGGGCATGTCCCCGTTCCAGCGCAGCGCCGCCACCAGTCCGAACAGCGTCGCCAGGGTGAGCGCCACCCCGCCGCGCTGGGCGATGCCGGGCCAGAGCGCGGTGTCGGGAAATTCCGCCGCGCCCATGCTGGTCAGCACGTCATAGGCGATGAAAAGGCTGGCGGCGGCCCACGCGGTGAGCAGCACCGCCATGGCGACGGGAGGAATTGCCGCCCTCGACAGGTCATTCACGGGGCCATTGCCGATTTCACTCCTGCCCGCGCCGAATCCGATAGCGCTGGCGCCGGATGTCTCCGCCGACCGCATGAAATTCTCCATCCTGTGAGGGATTTAACCCCGACCGATTTGCCCTGTACCGAACAATGAATCAGCCCGAATCAACTGTCCAGACCCCTCCCCGGGCGAGCGGGGAGGGGATGACGAAATCGTGAGTCTCCAGAATCACTTAGGGGCGGAGAAAAATTCTTCCAAAAATTTCACCCCGCCAGCGTCCGCGCCAGGATGTCGGCGGTGTTGCGGCTGAGCCCGCCCTGCGCCTGCAAGGCGGTGAGCGCGGCCTTGGCCGCCTCCCGCCGCGCCGGCTCCAGCATCGGCCAGATGCGGAAGCCGGTGAGCACCCGAGCCGCCACCTGCGGGTTGATCGGGTCCACCTCGGCCACGAAACCGGTGACGAAGCGGAAGCCGGCGCCGTCGGCGCGGGTGAACTGGGTGGGATTGCTCATGGCGAAGGTGCCCACCAGCGCGCGCAGCCGGTTGGGATTGGTGCGTGGAAAGCCCGGATCGGCCAAGATCGCCTGCATGTCCTCGATCACCCCGTCGCGCGGGGCGCTGGCCGTCACGGCCAGCCATTTGTCCAGAACCAGAGGATCGCCGCCGAAGCGGGTGCGGAAATCGGCCAGCATGCCCGCCGCCTCGCGCGTATTGGCGCCCACGGCGATGGAGAGCGCCGCCAGCCGGTCGGTCATGTTGCCGGCGCCGGCATATTGCTGCGCCGCCAGAACCGCCGCGCCGGGCGCCTCGCTGGCCACCAGCAGGCCCAGCGCCCGGTTGCGCAGCGCGCGCCGCCCGGTGCTGGCCGGGTCGGGCGCATAGGGGGCGTCGCTGCCGAGCCCCTGATAGGCCTCGAGCAGCGGCATGGCGAGCGGCTCGAACACGGCGCGCATCAGCCCCTCGCGAGCTTGGTGAATGCGGTCCGGGTCGATGTCCTTGCCGAGGGCGCGCCCGATCAGCGCCTCGTCGGGCAGGGTCAGCGCCAGCGCCTTGAAGGCGTCGTCCAGCGTGGTGCTGGCCAGCGTGTCCACCATGGCCTGGCTGAGCGCGGCCAGCGCCCCGGCATCGGCCGCCTCGCCGCGCGCCTTGCTCACGGCCAGCGCCATGCCCACGTCCTGCAGGGCCTGCCAGCGGTTGAAGGGATCGCTGTCATGCCGGGCGAGGAACAGCCGATCCTCCGGGCTGGCCTGGCTTTCCAGGATGACGGGGGCCGAAAATTCGCGCAGCAGCGACGCCACGGGCCGGCTGGAAACGCCGGTGAACACCACCTCTGCGCTTTCGGCGTCGAGCACGATGAGGTCGTCGCGCACCTCCGCGCCGCTCACCCCGCTCCAGCCCATAGGGCTGCCATTGGGGCCGATGAGCCCGAACCGGATCGGCAGCACCAGCGGCGCCTTTTCCGGCTGGCCCGGCGTCGGCGGCGTCTCCTGCCGCAGCTTCAGCCGATAGGTCTGGCTGGCCGCGTCGTAATGCTCGTCCACATGCAGCCGCGGCGTGCCGGCCTGCAGATACCAGGTCCTGAACTGGTCGAGGTCGACGCCATTGGCATCGGCGAAGGCGGCCAGGAACGCCTCGATGGTGGTGGCCTCGCCGTCATGCCGCTCGAAATACAGGTCCAGCCCCTTGCGGAAGCGCTCGCGCCCGAGGAGCGTCGCCAGCATGCGCACGATCTCGGCGCCCTTCTCATAGACCGTGGTCGTGTAGAAGTTATTGATTTCCCTATAGTTATCGGGCCGCGCCGGATGCGCCAGCGGCCCGCCATCCTCGGGGAATTGGGCCCGGCGCAGCGTCGTCACGTCGGAAATGCGCTTCACTGCGCGGCTGCGCTCGTCGCTGGTGAATTCCTGGTCGCGATAAACCGTCAGCCCTTCCTTGAGGCAGAGCTGGAACCAGTCGCGGCAGGTGACGCGGTTGCCGGTCCAGTTGTGGAAATATTCGTGGGCGATGACCCGCTCGATGCCGTCATAGTCGCCATCGGTGGCGGTCTCCGACCGGGCGAAGACCAGCCGGTCGTTGAAAATGTTGAGCCCCTTGTTCTCCATGGCGCCGAAATTGAAGTCGCTCACCGCCACGATGTTGAAGACGTCGAGGTCGTATTCGCGCCCGAAGCGGCGCTCGTCCCAGGCCATGGAGCGCTTGAGGCTGTCCATGGCCCAGAGGCACCTGTCCTCATTGCCATGGCTGCAATAGATGGCCAGGTCCACCTTGCGCCCCGAGGCGGTGGTGAAGCTGTCACGGATCGAGCCCAGGTCGCCGGCCACCATGGCAAAGAGATAGGAGGGCTTGGGGAAGGGGTCGTCCCAGACGGCGAAGTGCCGCCCCTCGCCGGCATCGCCCCGATCCACCAGATTGCCATTGGCCAGCAGCACCGGCGCCAGCGCCACGGGAGCGGTCATGCGCACCCGATAGGTGGCCAGATTGTCCGGCCGGTCGAGGAAATAGGTGATGCGGCGGAACCCCTCCGGCTCGCATTGCGTGCACCAGGTGCCGCTGGAGCGATAGAGCCCCATCAGCTTGGTGTTGCCCTCGGGCTTCAGCCGCACCTCGGTTTCGAGCACGAAGCGCCGCAGCGGCGGCTCGAAAAGCGTCAGCCCATTGGCGTCGGCCGCATAGGCCGAAAGCACCAGCGGCGCGCCGTCGATGGCGATGGAACTTAGGCTCAATTCGTCCCCTTCCAGCACCAGCGGCGTGCCCGGCGCGGTGTCCGCGCGCGGCTCGACGCTCAGTTGCGCCCGCACCCGGGTGGTGTCGGCCTCGATGGCGAAATCGAGGTCCACCGCGGTGATGCGATAGGGGCTGGGGGCGTAATCCTTGAGATAGATGGTGTGCTCGGTTTCGGTGCGCATCGGAAGTCCCGTGACCTCATCGGTCTGAAAACAAATGTGGCGGCGCGGCAACAGCAGTTTCGCCGCTTTCGTGTATCCTGATCGGCCATCGACCGCTCCGGTCCTCTCTTTTAAGCCAAACAATGTGGCATTGGGGAGGGGGCTTTCCCCGGTCGGGGCCGTGGTTCCTCTGCGCCTTCCGCGTATCGAGCCGGATTCCGAATTTCCAGCCGGGCAGGGCCGGCCTTCATGCTGCTGACACGGGCTGTCTGGCGGGGAAGGTCACAAGGGCGGTCTGTTCCGGTTTTTCTTTTTGGTGCATCCATGCTGCGTTGGTTCGAGAGGCGTATCAATCCCTATCCGCTCGGCGAGCCCGATCTGCCCCCCAAGGGGCTGCTCGCCTTCTGCCTGCATTACAGCGACGGGGCCAAGCGCTGGCTCGCCGCCATGACGGTGCTGGGCGCCGGCATCGCCCTGCTCGAAATCTCGCTTTTCGGCTTCATGGGCTCCATCGTCGATTGGCTGGGGTCGGCCGACAAGGCCACCTTCCTGGCCGATGAGGGCTGGAAGCTCGCCGGCATGGCGGCGCTGCTGCTGCTGGCCATTCCGCTGCTCCAGATCACCGATTCGATGATTATCCATCAGACGCTGCTGGGCAATTTCCCCCAGCGCATCCGCTGGATGGCGCATCGCTACCTCATCCGCCAGTCCATGAGCTATTTCCAGGACGAGTTCGCCGGCCGCATCGGCGCCAAGCTGATGCAGACCGCGCTGGCCGTGCGCGAAGTGGTGATGAAGGTGCTGGATGTGACGGTCTATGTGATCGTCTATTTCTCGGGCGCCGTGGTGCTGGCCTTTCTCAGCGATCCCTGGCTGGCGCTGCCCTTCGTGGTCTGGCTGGTCTGCTACATCCTGCTCATGCGCTATTTCATCCCGCGCCTGGGCAAGATTTCCGAGGAGCAGGCCGATGCGCGCTCGATCATGACCGGGCGGATCGTCGACAGCTACACCAATATCGCCACGGTCAAGCTCTTCTCCCATTCGCACCGGGAGGAGGCCTATGCCCGCGAATCCATGGATGGCTTCCTCTCCACCGTGCACAAGCAGATGCGCATGGTGACGGTGCTGCAATGCACCATCACCGTCATGAACTGCACCCTGCTGTTCGCCGTTTTCGCGGTGGGCATCTGGCAGTGGCTCAACGGCAATATGACGCCGGGCGCCATTGCCGTGGCCGCGGCGCTGGTGCTGCGCTTCCAGGGCATGAGCCAATGGGTCATGTGGGAAATGTCGGCGCTGTTCGAGAATATCGGCGTCGTGCGCGACGGCATCTCCTCCATCTCGTTGCCGCGCGTGGTCGCCGACAAGCCGACGGCTCGCCCCATCGGCCCGGTGCAGGGCGACATTCGCTTCGAGAACATCTCCTTCCACTATGGCAAGGACAAGGGCGTCATCGAGGGGCTGAACCTGCATATCCAGCCCGGCGAGAAGATCGGCCTTGTCGGCCGCTCGGGCGCCGGCAAGTCCACCATCGTCAACCTGCTGCTGCGCTTCTACGACCGGCAGGACGGGCGCATCCTCGTCGACGGCCACGACATCGCCGAGGTGACGCAGGACAGCCTGCGCGCCAATATCGGGGTGGTGACGCAGGACACGTCGCTCCTGCACCGCTCGGTGCGCGACAACATCCTCTATGGCCGGCCCGACGCCACCGAGGAGATGATGCACGCCGCCGCCGAGCAGGCCGAGGCCGCCGACTTCATCGCCACGCTCACCGACCTCAAGGGCCGCAAGGGCTATGACGCCCATGTGGGCGAGCGCGGGGTGAAGCTTTCCGGCGGTCAGCGCCAGCGCATCGCCATTGCCCGCGTGCTGCTCAAGAACGCGCCGATCCTGGTGCTGGACGAAGCCACCTCCGCGCTCGATTCCGAGGTCGAGGCGGCCATCCAGAGCCAGTTGCAGCGCCTGATGGACGGCAAGACGGTGATCGCAATCGCCCATCGCCTCTCCACCATCGCCATGATGGACAGGCTGGTCGTGCTGGACAAGGGCCGCATCGTCGAGGAGGGCACCCATGCCCAGCTCGTTGACGCCGGCGGCATCTACAGCCAGCTTTGGCATCGCCAGTCCGGCGGCTTCATCGACGCCGACCAGATCGGGGAGGCGGCCCAGTAGCGGCCGCCTTCCTCCTCAATTCCGAATACAAGCAAGGAGAACCCAGATGGGTGACATCGACCTGACCCGAACCCTGCCCGGCCATAGCGGCGCCTGCCAGGACCCATGCACACCCATCGATCGTCTCCGAACCTGATCCGGAAGCCAGGCTTCCCTCAGGCGCGGCTCACTTCATGAGCTCAAAATGTTCAACCGCGTCGTCGATTTCTTCGACACCCTCTATTCGCCCGTCGCCCTGGCCGAAAACCGCCAGCCGCCCATGGGCCTTCGTCCCTTTGTCAGCTATTTCATCGGCCAGTTCCGCGCCGCCTTCGCCATCCGCATCGGCCTTGTCGCCATCGGTTCGGTGGCCGACGCGCTCATGCCCGTCTTCGTCGGCCTGGTGGTCGGCATGCTGGCCACCACCGCCCCCGGCGAGATCTTCACCCAGCATGGGCAGACCCTGCTCTGGATGATCTTCGTGGTCGCCCTGGTGCGGCCGATGGCCTTCTTCTTCGATACCCTCATCCGCAACCACGCCATCGTCCCCAATCTGGTCGATCTGGTGCGCTGGCAGAGCCACTGGCATGTCATCCGCCAGAGCTGGACCTTCTTCCAGAACGATTTCGCCGGCCGCGTCGCCAACAAGGTCATCCAGGCCGGCGAGGCCATCGAGATCGGGGTCAACCTCACCATAGACGCGGCCTGGTATGCGCTGGTCTTCGTGGTGGTGGCCATCGTCGTGCTGGCCCAGCTCGATCCGGTGCTGCTGGTGCCCATCGCGGTGTGGCTTTTGTTCTATGCCATCCTCTTTGCCATCACCATGCCGCTCATCGCCCGCTATTCGGAGGAGCTTTCCGAAGCCAAGTCGGTGATGACCGGGCGCATCGTGGACAGCTACACCAATATCCAGACGCTCAAGACCTTCTCCACCGGCGGCCATGAAGACCAGTATGTGGCCGATTCCGTGCTCGCCCACGCCATCGGCTTCCGCAAGCTGATGCGGGTGTTCACCGCCATGTGGTCGGTGCTGTTCCTGCTCAACGCCGCATTGGTGGTCTCGGTCACCTGGCTGGCGCTCAGCGGCTGGAACGATGGCGTGCTCACCGCCGGCGCGGTGGCCACCGCCATTCCCTTCGCCCTGCAGATCATGAACATGAGCGGCTGGATCCTCGAGATCGGCTCCAACATCTTCCGCCAGATCGGCAATACCCGCGATTCGATGGACACCATCGCCCAGCCCTTGACCATGCTCGATGCGCCCGGCGCGCCGCCGCTCGCCGTCACCCGGGGTGAGCTGGTCTACGACAAGGTCAGCTTCAACTACTGGCGCGGCAAGGACGGCTCGGTCATCGATGATTTCAGCCTCACCGTGGCGCCGGGCGAGAAGATCGGCCTTGTCGGCCGCTCCGGCTCGGGCAAGTCGACGCTGGTCAACCTCGCCCTGCGCATGTTCGACGTGCAGGCCGGCGGCATCCGCATCGACGGCCAGGACGTGCGCGAGGTGACCCAGGAAAGCCTGCGGGCCGCCATCGGCCTTGTCAGCCAGGATACGTCGCTCCTGCACCGCTCGGTGCGCGAGAACCTCAAATATGGCCGGCAATCGGCCAGTGACGAGGAGATGATCCGGGCCGCCGAGCAGGCCAGGGTTCATGACGTCATCCTGGGGCTGGCCGATCCCACCGGCCGCACCGGCTATGACGCCCATGTGGGCGAACGGGGCGTCAAGCTCTCCGGCGGCCAGCGCCAGCGCGTCGCCATCGCCCGCGTGCTGCTCAAGAACGCCCCGATCCTGGTGCTGGACGAAGCCACCTCCGCCCTCGATTCCGAGGTCGAAGCGGCCATTCAGGAGCAGCTGACCAGCCTCATGCGGGGCAAGACGGTCATCGCCATCGCCCATCGCCTCTCCACCATCGCCGCCATGGATCGCCTGGTGGTGCTGGAAAAGGGCCGTATCGTGGAGGAGGGCACCCATGCCCAGCTTCTCGCCTCGGGTGGCCATTACGCCCGCCTGTGGGAGCGGCAGTCGGGCGGCTTCCTCGATATCGAGGGCTCGGGGGCGCTTTAGGCGGTCCGCCGCAAAGTCCGCCCGGCATGGCGCCGGGCGGCGCGCGGGGCTTCGGCGATGTGCTGGGCCAGCATGGCCTCGTCCATGGGCCGGCCGAACAGATATCCCTGCATCACCGTGCCGCCCAGCGCCAGCAGCACGTCGAGCTGTTCCTGGGTCTCGATGCCCTCGAACACGCAGGAAATGCCCAGGTTCCGGCACAGCTCCACCGTGGTCTTGACGATGGCGCGGCTGGTCGGGTCGCTCGTCACCTCGGCCACGAAGCTGCGGTCCACCTTGATGCGGTCGAGCGGCAGCTTCTGCACATGGGTGAGGCTGGAATGGCCGGTGCCGAAATCGTCCAGCGCGATGCGCGAACCCAGCGCCAGCAAGGCCAGCAACCCGTCGCTGGCCTGCTCGAAATCGTGCATCAGCGCGGTTTCGGTGATTTCGAAATCCACCCGGCAGGGTTTGCCCGCCGCTTCCATCAGCGCCACGATGGCCTCGATGGCAGTGGTCGAGCTCAGGTCGTGCGCCGACAGATTGACAGAGAGCCGCATGGAGCGGGGCAATTTCGCCGACACCGCCAGCGCCTTGCGCAGCACCGTCTGGGTGATCTTAGAGATCATGCCGACGCGCTCGGCCAGGGGGATGAAGTCGCCCGGCGAGACCTCGCCCAGCAGCGGGCTCCGCCAGCGCGCCAGCACTTCGAAGCCGGTGGTGCGGTTGAGCGACACGTCGAATTGCGGCTGGAACAGGATATGGATTTCCGCATCGAGATCGGCGGTCAGCAGCGCATGCTCCATCTGCCTTATGCGCTTGAGCGCGCCGGCGTGGTGCTCGGAAAACACCAGCGCCTGGCCGCGCGCCTCGCGCTTGGCCAGCCAGGTTGCATAGTCGGCGCGGTCGAACAGCGTGTCGGCCGTGTCGCCTTTGCGCGACAGGGCGAAGCCGGCTGAGGCCGAAAGATGCACCGTGCCCAGCTTGCATTCGAACGAGGAGCGCATGGCATCGGTCAGTTTACGGCCGCATCGCTCCAGACCGGCCGTGTCGGTATTTTCGGTCAGCACCAGGGCGAAATTGTTCGAGCCGAGGCGGGCGACGAATGTCGAATTGTGCCGTATGGCGTTGATGCGGTTGCCCACTTCGACCAGCACGCTGTCGCCGGTGATCTGGCCGAAAATGTCATTGACCGATTTGAAATTGTCCAGGTCCAGCCGCGCCACGGCGATCTGCCGGCCCTCGGCGTCCGCCTTTTCCAGCGCCGCCTGCAGGAAGCGGACGAAGGAGCGGCGATTGGGCAGCCCCGTCAGGCTGTCCATATTGGCCAGCCGATGGTTTTCGTCCGACAGGCGCTGGGTTTCGGCCTGCTTGCGCTCCATTTCGGTGCGCGCGGCCACCACCTCGGCGAAATTGCGGAAATTGCCGAACAGGATCCACATCAGCGCCGCCACCACCAGCACCAGGTTGATGGCCAGCGCCGCGAAGACCGGATTGCCGGTGCTGACGAAAAACAGGGTGAACGGCACCAGCACTCCCACCGCGACGATCATGGCGGCGGCGCGCAGATGCGTCAGCGAGAACACGCAGCAAATGCTGGTGATGCCCATGTAGAAGGCGACGTGCGATTGCTGGAAGGCGTCGCCATAGGGGTAAAGGCTCAGCGCCCAGGCGGCGAAGCCGGCGCCCAGCACGGCCGCCACCGCCACGGTGGAGCCGAGCAGGCGGCGCGCCTGGCTGTAGTCGATCTGCCTGTCGCGCGAGCGCCACCAGGTGAAAATGCGGATGGCGCAGATCAGCGCCAGCGCGGCCGGAATGTGAAGCCGCAGCAGGGCAGGGGCCTCCTGGTGGGTGGCCGCCAGCGCCAGCGAATTGACCAGCAGGATGCCATACATGAGCGGGATTTGCCCGCTGAGCGCGCGCGCCTGCGCCAGGACCAGTTCCGGCTCCTCCGGAACGGCGAAAAAGCGCCGCAAACTCTCGATCATCGCCATGCCGGCCCACGCCCTGTTCATTGAGGGACGTTACGCAGGCAAATCCTAACACAAGCGTAAATCCGGCCGGTGAATCCGCCCCACTGGCCCGGCAGGGTCCGGCAACGATGCAATAGCCTAAAAAAACCCTTCACGCCCCCATTGGAAGCGGCGGGAACTCCGGCTAATAAACCCGGTGAAATCGATTGCGGAGGGGCACTCCGCGCAATGCCGCATCGGATGAGGATGCGAGGGGGAGACGACCATGGCGCTGCCGGCCACCTATTCCGCCATCGAGCTTGGGGGGCGCTTTTCGCTCTCCGCGCCCGCGCGCAATCTCAACCTCGCCATCACCCTGCCGGGCGACGTGCACACCGCGCTGATCGAGGCCGGCCGCATCCCCGATCCCTATTTCGGTGAAAACGAAAAACAGGTGATGTGGGTCAACGAGACCGCCTGGGTGATGGAGCGCAGCTTCACCGCCACCGCCGACGATATCGCGGGCTATCTCACCCTCACCCTTTCGGATGTGGACTGCATCGCCACCATTTCGCTCAATGGCGTGGTGGTGGCCCGCACCGACAACACCTTCCTGCGCCACGACATCGACGTCACCGGCAAGGTGCGCGCCGGCGAGAACACGCTGCGCCTCGAATTCGCCATCGCCCCCGATGTGGCCCGCGCCCGCGCCGAGGCCCATCCCTTCCCCATTCCCTTCACCAAGAACTACCAGACCAACGGGCTGAAGGGCATTCATATGAACTTCATCCGCAAGCCGGCCTGCCATGCCGGCTGGGACTGGGGCATCTGCATCATGCCCGTCGGCGTCTATGGCGCCATGCGCCTGAGCCGGGCGCGCCTGGCCCGGCAGGAGAGCGTGCAGGTCGATCAGCATCACAGCCGGAACGCCGTCGAACTGTCGATAAAGACTCGTCTTTTTGCCTTTGCTGATGGAGAGGTTGAACTTTCCCATCGCATCGACGGCCAGCTCATTGCCGATCGCGTCGCCGTCAGGGCCGGCGAGAATCTCGTCACCCACACCCTGACGATCAACGATCCCAAACTGTGGTGGCCGGCGGGGCAGGGCGCCCAGCCGCTTTACGAGCTCACCACCGATCTCGAGGGTGAAGTCACCACCCGCCGCCTCGGCCTGCGCCAGCTCGAATGGGTGGTCGAAAAGGACGAGATCGACCACTCCTTCAAATGCCGGGTCAATGGTCGCGACATCACCATGATGGGCGCCAACTGGATTCCCGCCGACGCCATCCCCAGCCGCATCACCCCCGCCGCCGTGCGCGACCTGCTCGAAAGCGCCCGGGCGGCCAATATGAACATGCTGCGCATCTGGGGCGGCGGGCAATACGAGCCCGATTTCTTCTACGAGATCTGCGACGAGCTCGGCCTGCTCATCTGGCACGATTTCATGTTCGCCTGCATGAGCTATCCGTCCGACCGCCCGTTCCTGGCCAGCGTGCGCGCGGAGGTGACCCAGCAGGTGCGCCGGCTCTCCCACCATGCCTGCATCGCCCTCTGGTGCGGCGACAACGAGGTCATCGGCTCGCTGGGCTGGTATCCGGAAACCCGCGCCGCGCCCGAGCGCTATGTCGCCAATTACGACCGGCTCAATTCCATGCTCGGCAACATCGTCGAGGATGAGGACCCGGCCCGCCGCTTCTGGCCCTCCTCGCCCTCCATGGGCTATCTCGATTTCTCCGACGGCTGGCATGCCGATACGCGCGGCGACACCCATTACTGGGACGTCTGGCACTCGGCCAAGAGCTTCGAGGCCTATCGCACCGTCAATCCGCGCTTTGCCTCCGAATTCGGCTTCCAGTCCTTCACCTCGATGAATGTCATCGAGAGCTTCACCGAGCTCAAGGACCGCAATCCGTCTTCCCCGGTCATGGAGAACCACCAGCGCAACGATGGCGGCAATGCGCGCATCCTCGAGACCATGACGCGCTATTTCCGCTTCCCGCGCGATTTCGACCAGATGGTCTTCCTCTCCCAGATCCAGCAGGGCCTCGCCATCAAGACTGCCATCGAATACTGGCGCTCCACCAAGCCGCGCTGCATGGGCACGCTCTACTGGCAGATCAACGACATCTGGCCGGTGGCGAGCTGGTCGAGCCTGGATTATGGCGGGCAGTGGAAGCTGATGCATTACATGGCCCGGCGCTTCTTCTCGCCGGTCAATGTCGTGGCCGTGCCGGTGCATGACAGCGTGCCGACCAATTCGCGCGGCACCCCGGTTGAGAACGCCCCGCCCAGCCGCATCGTCTTCAGGGCCGTCAACGACACCGCCTCCGCGATCGCGCTTTCGCTCGATATCCGCGTGGTCAAGGTGGGCGGCGGCGAGCGCGTCGTCTTCAGCGGCAAGGGCGCGGTCAGCCCCGACGCCGCGGCGGAACTGGCGAGCATCGCCCTGGTCGAGCTGGCCCCGGACGAATTCTTCTTCTTCTCCTGGTCCGATGCCGCCGGCAACCCGCTGGGCGAGAACGACTATTTCCCCAGGCCCTACAAGGCCTATGAGCTGGTCCAGCCCTCTATTGCCGCCCGCTGGTCCGAGGCCGGCGGCCTGCCCGTGCTGACGTTGGAGGCCGACAAGCCCGCCTTCTTCGTCACCGCCACGGTCGATGCGCCCGGCTATTTCTCCGACAATGCCCTGACGCTTCTTCCCGGCCGTCCGGTGGACCTGGTTTTCCACCCCCGCCATGGTGCTGTCGTCACTCCCGGCGACCTCGCCGATACCCTCGGTCTGCGCAACCTGGCGGAGACCTTCTAGGCCGAAGCCGGATTTCGGCGAGCGTGCCTCCACCCTGGGCGTGGCCCTGGGATAGACGCTCGCCGGGTGGGCTCCTGCCGCGACGCGAGGACACCGGCTACATCGAAGCGGGCGAAGGCTTCGGTGCCCTTGACCTTCCATACAAGTTCCCCTTCAGTCGCATTGACATCCCCGCCGCCTTTCGCCAACGCTCTGCTGTCGCGCGCTCCCGCTGCGGTTTTTTGGAAGAACCATGCCCATGCCCTTCACCCCGCCGGAGGAGCGCCGTCTTCTGGCGATCGGCCTCACGCTGGCCGGATATTTCCTGTTCACCGGCATCGATTCCTCGGCCAAATGGCTCGGGCATATCGGCATGGCCGCCGTGCAGATCGTTTTCCTGCGCTATGCCATCCATCTGTGCCTGGTGGCCGCCATCCATCTGCCGCGCCATGGGCTCGATCTGGTGCGCACCGGCAGCCTGCCGCTGCAATTCCTGCGGGCGCTGGCGCTGATGGGCTCCACCGTCTTCAATTTCCTCGCCGTGCAATATCTGCCGCTCACCGTCACCGGCGCCATCGGCTTCACCGTGCCGCTGCTCATCTGCGCGCTTTCGGTGCCCATGCTGGGCGAAACCGTGGGCTGGCGCCGCTGGACCGCCATCGGCATCGGCTTCATCGGCATTCTCATCATCGTGCGCCCCGGCACCGATGCCTTCCACCCCGCGTCCCTGCTCAGCATCGCCGCCGCCTTCAGCACCGCGCTCTACATGCTGTTTACGCGCCGCGTCTCCGGCTTCGACAGCCCCGCCACCAGCCAGTTCTATGCAGGCATTTTCGCCACCGTGGTCCTTTTGCCGGTGGTGGTGTTCTTCTGGACCTGGCCGAGCAGCATCGATGGCTGGATCGCCTTTTTCGCCGTCGGCATTTTCGGTTTCGCCGGCCACCAGATCATCACCACCGCCTCGGGGCTGGCCCCGGCATCGGTGCTGGCGCCCTTCGCCTATATCCAGATCATCTTCCTGGCCATGGCGAGCTGGCTGCTCTTCAACCAGCCCCCCGATATCTGGCTCTATATCGGCGCGCCCATCGTCATCGGCAGCGGGTTCTATATCTGGCTGCGCGAAAGGGCGCTGGCCAAGCCCGTGCCCGCCGCCCCCAGCGCCGACATCCACTAGAGCGTTTCCAGCAAAAGTGGCAACGGTTTTGCGGTTCGGAAACGCGACAAAACAAAGGCTTAGATCATTTCACTGGTTCAACGAAACAGTGAAATGATCTAGGCTGTGGGTCGGCCATTGCCCGCGCGCCAGCGCGCCGCATAGGCGTCGAACCCTTCGACGTCCAGCGGCGCCACCGCCTGGCCCGCCTCGGCGCTGCCGCTATCGCCGCCGAACAGCAGGCTGGCCCCCAGGCTGGTGCCGGTCGCGTCGCCCGAGGCGATCACCTTCACGCCGGTGAGCCGCGCCAGCGCCGCCGCATAGAGCCGGTTCCGCGCCAGCGGTCCCTCAACGATGATGCTCCCGCCCCGCCCGCACAGCGTCAGGGCGGCCTCGGTCATCAGCGCCATGTAGAGCGAGGCGGCGGCGGTGCGCTCGCCCGGCGTCAGCTCTTCCGCCGGCTGCGTCCAATGCCCCCTGGCGTCGGGAAATGGCCCCACCCCCGGCACGAAGCCCGGCTGCACCCTGATGTCGCCGGCAATGACCCGCGCGATCTCCGCCGTTTCGGGGGTGCGGATCTCGGGCACCAGCAGGTCGAATTCCCGCCCGCCCATGAAGCGCGCCGTCGGCACGGGCCGGCCATGGGCGTCGACATTGGCGAGGCTGTCCCGCGCCGGATCGAGTTGGCCGGTCTCTCCCCCCACCGTCATGGCGATGGTCCAGGTGCCGCTCGAAACGATGGTGAAGGGCGTCTCGCCGCGCTCCAGATGCGGCACCAGCGAGGCGTTGGAATCGTGGATGCCGCAGGTCACCGGCGTCTCCGGCGCCAGCCCCAGTTGCGCGGCCAGCTCCGGCCGGATCGGCCCCAGCACCGATGCCGCCGGGCGGATGGGGGGAAAGAGCTTTTCCCAGCTCTGCGTGGCCACGAGGCTCGAAAACTTCCCCGCCACCGGCGCCCACAGATCGGTGTGGCAGCCCAGCGAGGTGACTTCGCTGACCAGAACCCCGGTGAGCCGCCAGGCCCAATATTGCGGATAGGTGAGAATGGCGCTCACCCCGGCGAAGGCTTCGGGAAAGGCCCGCGCCTGCCAGAAGATCTGCGCCCCCAGATTGAGCCCGTTGGGCAGGGCGGGGGAGAGCGTTTCGGCAAAATCGGGCCGCACGGCCCGATAGGCGTCCGCCACCGTTTCGGGGCCGTCATGCTCATAGTCGAGCACCGGCAGGGCCAGGGCCTCTCCCGCCATCAGCGCCGCCGTGGCCCCATGGGTGGTGATGGAGATGCCGCCCACGCCATGTTCGGCCGCCAGGGCCTTCAGCGCCTCGAGAATGAAGGCCCAGAGCCCTTCGGTATCGGCATGGGGGTAGGGGCCGTCGCGCAATACCGTATTGGCCCGGCTGCGGCTGGCCAGTTGCCGCCGGCTCTCGCGCGCGATCAGCACGACCTTGGCATTGGTCTTGCCGATGTCGATGACGGCGATGGTGGAAGGCTGGGACATGAAAAAGGCTCGCGGAACGGTTCCCAGCCGCAATACTGGAAAACGCCCCGCGATGCCACTTCTAACATGTTAGCTTGGGCAGGGCCTTATTTCACCACCAGCACCGGAACGGTGGAGCGCGACAGCACTTCCGAGGCCTGGCTGCCCAGCAGCAGCCGCCCCAGTCCGCGCCGCCCATGCGAGCCCATGACGATGAGGCTGGCGCCCTGCGCTTCGGCGGTGGAGATGATGGCGTCGGCCGCAAGGCTCGAAGGCACGTGGATTTTCTCGATGGTCTGGCCGGTGGCCTTGGCCAGTTCCTCGGCCTCGGCCAGCGTGGCGGCGGCGGATTTGGTCTTGGCCGCTTCCAGCTCGGCGATGATCTCGCCGGTATTGACCGCCATCATTTCCGCGCCGGGCGCGATGAGCACGGAGGGCTCGGTCGCCGTGACGACAAACACGCGGGCCTCCGATTCCTTGGCCAGCTTCAATGCGTGGCGCAGCGCCTTGTTGGCCAGTTCCGATCCATCGATGCCGACTACGATACGGGAATACATGATCGCCTCCTTGTGGGTCCTGCCAAACCTATGCCGGGCGGCCCGGATCGATATTGATCCAGATCATCTCCTGCCGCTTTTCAGCTCAGCCAGGTGATGCGCCCTGTCTGGATATCGTGCATGGCCGAGGCGATTGCCAGTTTTCCATCCGCCACGAGCTGCGCCAGGATGTCGCTGCGCTGGACGAGGCTCTGCGCCGTCAGCAGCGCATTCTGGTCCGCCACCTTCTGCACCAGCGCTTCGTTGGCGCTGCTCCGCGCGCCGTCGGCGGGCCCGAGCGTCGCCAGTGCCGGGTCGAAATTCTTCAGCATGGCGGTGATGTGGCCCAGCTCCACCCCGTCCACCGCGCTCTTGATGGCGCCGCAGGCGCTGTGGCCGAGAATGACGATGGCCCTGGCCCCGGCCACATGGGTGGCGAATTCCAGGCTGCCCAGGATATCGGTGTTGACGAAATTGCCGGCCACGCGCGCGCAGAAAATGTCGCCCACGCGCTGGTCGAACACCAGCTCGGGCGGTACCCGCGAATCGATGCAGCCCACCACGGCGGCAAAGGGCGCCTGCCCGCCCGATGTGTCATGCACCTGCTGGAGCAGGTCGCAATTGATCGATTGCCCGGCCAGGAACCGCTCATTGCCGGCCTTGAGCCGCGCTATCGCCGCCTCGGGCGATTTGGCGTCCTGCCGCTCGGGGGTGAACACGGCGCATTCGATGCCCTGTCCGTGGGCCGCTGCCGCCATCAGGGGCAGGGCGGCAAGCCCTCCCATCAGGCTGCGCCGCGTCAATTTCCCGCCCGCGCCGTTTTCCATCGCATCCCCCCTTTTGCCCCTGCCACTATGCCGGTGTGCCGCGCCTTTGCGTCAAGGGGTCAGCGCACGAATGTGTCGCGCCCGGCAGCGACGGGCGGCGTCTCGATGCCGAAATTGCGGGTAAGGGTGCGGATCTGGGTGGCGATCAGGTCGGCGAAATTCTTGGAGCCGGCCCCGTGCATGGCCGCGATCTGCCCATCCAGCATCTGAAGGGTGCTGGTGACGAGCCGGTTGGTCAGGCGTCGCCGCCCGCCGGCCGATGTGAAGCCCAGCGCCACCAGGAAGCCGTCGAACTGCGCCGGCGTCAGCGCCTCCATGTCGCGCGCTTCCCCGATGCGATAGGCGAATTCGTCCGTCGTGCCCCGGTCGAGCAGCGTTGGCATCACGTCATAGCGCGGCGTGGTCACCAGGCGCCCGCCGGGAAGGTGGAAGAGCGAGAAATTCTTGGCGTGCCCGTCCACATTGCCGATCAGCAGGTCGAACAGGGTGATTTCCACGAAACGCTGCTTTTCCGCGATGGGGTCGATCGTCCGGTCGAGAATGCCCCCGATCGCCTCGGCGCAATAGCGGCGTTCGCCGCTGCCGCCACGTTCGTATTTCTGCCGCGCCGCCAGGCCCAGCGCCTGGCAGAAATCCTCCTGGTGGCGGCGGCGGATGCGGCCGTCCTCGTCCCGCGTCCGGTCGAACCGCTCGATCACCAGCACCGGAATGTCCTTGATGGTGAGCAGGCTCGTTGCCGCCGTGGGAAAGCCGGCTGTTCGGGACAGCGCCATCGCGGCGTGTTCATGGGCCGCGTCGTGCCGGTGCCGATGGTCGGGAACCTTGAGGATATGGGTGGTCGGCGCCCCCGAGCCGGGAAGCGGTTCGGCAAACCGGCCATCGGGCAGGCGGGTCAGCGCGATCTTGCTCTGCACCCCGGCCAGGGGCGAAGGGTCCTGCACCGCCCCCGGCAGCGGCGCGCGGGCATGCAGCGCTTCGATGATGTCCCCGAGTTCCCTGTCGTCCAGGGCCCGGTAGTCCCTGGCCAGGTCCCCCGGCAGCTTGGCGGCGGGCGCCCCTTCGGGCAGCACCGAAATGGCGCCGGGGCAATCCTTGCCCAGATGGAACAGGATGCCGGCGACGTCATCATTGCCCAGGCCGTATCGGGCGATGATGTCGGATCGCGCCGTGTCGCGCTCGGGCAGCAGATTGTCGAAATAGGCGCGGGCCGCGACATCGCCATAGGGCGCCTCGGCAAGGGGCAGCGACAGGGAGAGCGCCATGGCCTCCTCCCGCGCCAGATAGCGGCGCGCATAGGCGAAGGCGATGGCGCCATAGGCGTCCCCGACGAGGTGGCCGACAGGCTCGTCGAACCCGTCCAGCCGCACATCCAGCGTCACTTCCATGCTCAGCGCTCCCGCACGACGAGGTCGATGCCGAGCGCCTGCAACACCTTCATCACCTTGCCGATCTGGGCGGTCTCCTTGCCCCCCTCGAGCTCGGAAACGAAGCGGCGCCCGACCCCGGCGAGGTCGCCGAAATCCTGCTGGCTGAGGCGCTTCGCCTTGCGCCGGGCGGCAACGAACTCCCCCAATTGCTCCGGGGAGAGGATCGGGCGGGAGACCTGCACCTGCGCCCGCATCTGCCCGCCGCCCTGCATCCGCGCTTTCAGCTCCGCCGCACTCACCGGCTGCGAAGGGGACGCCGCCGCCTTTTCCGCCGCCAGCTCCACCGCGCTGCGCCCGTTTCTGCCTGTCTTGCTCTGCTCTGCCATCAAAATTGCTCCCGTTCGGGAACAATAATGCAGAAAACGCGCCAAGACAACCATTTTGCTCCCGATCGGGATCATTGGCGCAAATTGCCGGTCCTTGCTCCCGCTCGGGAGCAAAAACCCGCTCAATCTCCGCCGGCATCGCATGCTGTGCAGCGAGCCCTTATATGATATGGCAACGCCTTTACCGGTCGCCTCTGGGAGGGCGAGGTGCGCCGGAAGCAGAAAAGCAGAGTGGAATGAACGATTTGGACCGCCGCTTCTCCGTCGCCCCGATGATGGACTGGACGGATCGGCATTGCCGTTATCTCCATCGCCTGTTGACCCGCAGGGCGTTGCTGTTCACCGAGATGGTCACCAGCGCCGCCATCGTCCATGGCGATGCCGAGCGGCATTTGCGCTTCGATGCCTTCGAGCAGCCCGTGGCCCTGCAACTGGGCGGCTCCGATCCGGCCGAGCTGGCCCGCGCCGTCACCATCGCCGAGCCCTTCGGCTATGCCGAGATCAATCTCAATGTCGGCTGCCCCTCCGACCGGGTGCAGTCGGGCCGGTTCGGTGCCTGCCTGATGGCCGAGCCCGATCTTGTGGCCGCCTGCGTGCGCGCCATGCGCGCCGCCACCGACCGTCCCGTCACCGTCAAGTGCCGCATCGGCATCGACGACCAGGACACCGAGGAAAGCCTCGACCGCTTTGCCGACGCCATGGTGGAGGCGGGGGTGGCCGCGCTTTATGTGCATGCCCGCAAGGCCTGGCTCAAGGGCCTCAGCCCCAAGGAAAACCGCACCATTCCGCCCCTCGATTATGGTCGGGTCCATCGCCTGCGGGCCCGGCTGGCGCCGCTGCCGGTGCTGCTCAATGGGGGGCTGGAGACGCTCGCCGCCGCCGAGGCCGAAATGGCCCATGTCGACGGCGTCATGCTCGGCCGCGCCGCCTATCACCACCCCATGATCCTGGCCGAGGTCGACCGCCGCTTTTTTGGCGTCTCTACCCCGCCGGCGACCCTGCCCGCCGTCATGGAGGCCATGGCCGGCTATGCCACGACCCAATTGGCCCAGGGCGTGCGCCTCAACGCCATCGCCCGCCATATGCTCGGGCTTGCCAATGGCCTGCCCGGCGCCCGCCAGTTCCGCCAGATCATGAGCCTGGATGCCTGCCGCCCCGGCGCCGATGCGTCGGTTTTCCGGCGTGCGCTAGACTGCGTGTCGGCGCCGGTGGATGCCTAGTCCACCAGCTCCAGCGCATTCTGCGTCACGCTGTAGCGGCTCAGCGTCTCGAGGAACGTCATGCCCAGCAGGCTGGTTTCCAGCGAGCCAGGCTCGGTGACGAAGGCGACCACCCGGTCGCGCGCGATGCCGCCCACCTCGATCCGGTCCAGCCGCACCCGCGCCGCGCGCCCGGTGCCGTTGGCCGTGGAGACCGCGATGCGGTAATCGAGCTTTGCGGTGTCGATCCCCGCCGCCTCGGCGTCGGCGATGGTCAGCACCACCGCGCTCGCCCCGGTGTCGAAGATCATCGGGGTGGTGTGGCCATTCACCGTGGCGGCGATCTCGAAATGCCCGCCTCGTGCCCGGCGGAAGGTGGCGACGCCCCGTTCGGCGTCCACCATGGCCACGCTGGGCTGGAATTCCCCGGCGATGCGCGCGGCAAAGCCGGTCAATTTGTCCCGATAAGCGTAGCTGGCCGCCGCCACCCCGAAGATCGCGCCCCACAGCAAAAGGCTGTTCAGCAATTCCCCGGCGCGCCGCGTGCGCGTGAAGATGCCGCCGGCAAAGATGATGAGCACAATGAGCAGCGGCAGCAATTGCGCCGTCTGCGCCTGGGTGAGCCCCACCAGCGCGCCCGCGTCCGCGCTGACTAGAAGCGCCAGGCCGGTTGCGATCGCCAGCGCCACCCCGATAAAGATCATGCCCTCGTTCCATTCCCGTGTGCAGGGCCGGGATAAAGCCTGTCCCGGCGGCAATTTAAAGGCGTCAGGCAGCAAAAGCCACCAGCCCGGTCAGCATGGCCACCTCCACCAGCGCCCCCAGCGCCCCGGTGAGGTCGCCCGTCTGTCCCCCCACCAGCCTCCGGCACAACGCCGTCCACAGGCCAATCGTTGCCCCGCTCAGCAGAAGTCCCAGCCCCAGCCCGGCAAGGCTCGCCGCCGGTCCGCCCAGCACGAAGCCCAGCACCAGCGCGAACACCGCCCCCACGGCGAAGGCACTCCTTTTCAGCGTGCCCGCCGCCGCCGCCGCGCCGTCGCTGCGCGCCGGGGGCAGCACCATGGAGAGCCACAAGGCCCCCGAGCGGGCGATGACGCTGGCGGCCAGCCATGCCGCCCCCGCCGCCAGCGGGCTCGCCGCCGCCATGGCGCCCAGCGCCGCCACCCGCAGCATCAGGAACAGGCACAGCGCCGCCACCCCATAGCTGCCATGGCGGCTGTCCTTCATGATCTCCAGCCGCCGCGCGCGGCTCTGCCCGCCGAACAGCCCGTCGGCGGCATCGGCCAGGGCGTCCTCGGCCATGGCGCCGCCCGCCAGCACCATGGCGCCCACCGCCAGCGCGGCGGCGAAATAGGGCGGCAATCCCGCCATGGTCCCCAGCACCAGCAGCAGCGCCGGCCCGATGCCGATGGCGACGCCGGCCAGCGGCAGTGCCATGGCGATGCGGTTGAGGTCGGGCTTCTGGTGCGGCGAATCCCCGCTGGGCAGGCGCGAGAAAAACCGCAGCGCCATGATGAAATCGGCCCGCAATCCAAGCTCGGCCGCCGGCTCGGGCGGGCTGCTGGGCGTGTCGGGGGCGACAGAAGGCTCGCTTCCGTTCAATTGCTTTTCATCCTGCAATCGGCAACAAGTCGGCACCTTCCTAACCTGAACCACAGCGACTCGCCATGTCCACGCTCAATCCCGCCTATGCCGATGTCCTCGAGCTCCTGGCCATCGCGCCCGATGGCGACGAGGCGGCGGCGGCGGCGGTGCGGGCGCGCGAGGCGCTATTGACCAAGCCGGCCGGCTCGCTCGGCGCGCTCGAGGGGCTGGTGGAGTTTCTCGCCCGCTGGCAGGGCAGGGCCATGCCCCGGCTCGAAAATCCCATGGTCACCATTTTCGCCGGCAATCACGGCGTCACCGATCAGGGCGTCTCCGCCTTCCCCCGCGAGGTGACGGCGCAGATGGTGGCCAATTTCACCAATGGCGGCGCCGCCATCTCCCAGATCTGCGCTTTGCATGAAATCAATCTGCGCGTCTTCGAGCTGGCGCTCGACCTGCCCACCGGCGACATCACGCTGGAGCCGGCGCTGGACGACAAGATGTGCGCCGCCACCATCGCCTATGGCATGGAGGCGATCGCCGGCAAGCCCGACCTCATCTGCATCGGCGAGATGGGCATCGGCAACACCACCGTCGCCGCCGCCATCTATGCCGCCCTATACGGCGGGGCAGGGGCCGACTGGGTCGGTCGCGGCACCGGCGTGGACGATGCCGGCCTGGCCCGCAAGGCCGACGCGGTGGACCGGGCCCTGGCCCGTCACGCCGGCGCGCTCGGCCATCCGCTGGCCATCCTCGCCCATCTCGGCGGCCGCGAAATCGCCGCCATGCTCGGCGCGCTCATCGCCGCCCGCCACCAGAAGGTGCCGGTCATCGTCGATGGCTTCGTGGCCACCGCCGCCGCCGCCATCGCCCATGCGGTCAATCCGGCCGCCATCGACCATTGCCTTTTCGGCCATGTCTCGGCCGAGGGCGGCCATGCGCGCGCCCTTGCCGCCATGGGCCGCAGCGGGCTTCTCGATCTGGGCATGCGCCTGGGCGAAGGCAGCGGCGCCGCGCTGGCCGCCGTGCTGGTCAAGACCGCGCTGCATTTGCACACCAACATGGCCACCTTCGAAAGCGCCCAGGTCAGCGGCAAGGAAGGCTGAGGCTTTTCCGCCAGACTTTCTCCCATCCTCGATGTCATCCCGGGCTTGACCCGGGATCCAGCCTCAGCGCGTGCCGGCTAGCAAGATGTCAGGATGGGCCCCGGCTCGGGGCCGGGGCGACCGCCCGGGCGTCAGCCCGTCGCCGAATAGATTTCCAGCCGTTCGCGCTTGGGCATCACCGGGGCCAGCGCGTCCATGACGCGGGCGCGTGGGAAGGTGGCGATGACCTCGGTGCCGAAGCGCAGCTTGCTGAACAGGTCGAACCGGCCCTGGTGCAGCTCCATGATCTTCTGCACGATGGGCAGGCCCAGCCCGGCGCCCTGTTCGGCGGTCTTGTGCGCCAGCGAGCCCTGCCCGAAGGAGGAGAGCACGGTGGCGATTTCCTCCTCGGGAATGCCCGGCCCGTTGTCCTTGACCGAAATCATCTGCCCGCCATCGGCGCTGCGCTGCACCACCAGCACGATGCGCCCATGCTGGGGGGTGAACTTGATGGCGTTGCTCAAAAGGTTCAGCACCACCTGGCGGATGGCGCGCTCGTCGCCCCACAGCTTGGGCAGGTTGTCGCCGGCGCTGAACACCAGCTCGATCCCCTTGGCCTTGGCGCGCAATTCCATCATGCGCCGGCAATCGGCGGCAATGTCCACCACCGACACCGCCTCCTCGTTGAGCTCGTATTTGCCCGCCTCGATGCGGCTGAGGTCCAGAAGCTCGTTGATGAGGTTGAGCAGGTGCTGGCCGCTGGCGTGGATGTCCCCGGCATATTCCTTGTATTGGGGCACCTGGTGGGCCCCCAGCAGCTCCGATTTCAGCACTTCGGAAAAGCCGATGATGGCGTTGAGCGGCGTGCGCAGCTCGTGGCTCATGGTGGCCAGGAACTGGCTCTTGGCGATATTGGCCTGCTCGGCATGGCGCCGCGCCTCGTCCGACATGTGCCGGGCTTCTTCGAGCTCGCTGATGAGCGTGTCCTTCTCCGCCTGGTGCGAGATCGTCTCCAGCACCGTGCCGCGCAATTGCCGCGCCAGATAGACGAAGAACACCTCGCCGCAGATCACCACGGCGGCCAGCATGTAGTTGAGCGTGCCGCCCAGCAGGATCAGGCTGCCCGAAACCGTCACCGTGGCCGGCAGCGTCGCCACCAGCGTCGCCGGGGGCAGGGTGTGGGTGGCCACCGCATTGGCCGCCACGCTCACCAGCACCATGGCGAAGAGTAGTGGCGACAGCGTCTCGGTGCTTGCCGCGGCGGTGAACAGGGCCAGCATCGACCAGGCCAGGCCGTGCAGCGCTTCCCCGGCGACGAAGGTGGTGGTCCATTGCCGCGCGTTGAACCGGCCCGGCTCGCTGGCGCGGAAGCGCCCCGCGATCAGCGTCATGATGAGCAGGCTCAGGATGACCATGCCGGCCCACAGCGCGGTGAACACCACCGGCACCCACAGGCTGGCAATGGCCGAGAGCAGCATGACGATGATGGCGATGGGCAGGGCGGCATTGATGCGCGATTGCGCATAGTCCTGCATCAGCTCGAAGTCGAAATCGGCCCGCGTCCCCGAGCTCGATGTCAGGCGCTGGCGGGCGTCGACCACGGTTTTCTGGGCACCTCGCCTGCCGTCACGTCCCATCTGGGAACGCACGTCATCGATGACAGCCGGTTGCGACGCCATGGAACTCAAAACTCGTTACTCGATACCGCGAACAAGAACACATTCGTCCGGTTGGGGCGAACTCTAGCCGCCGCGTGGTTAATGCATGGTGAAATGGCTCCTCCGCGCCCCGCCCGACCGGGTTGGGTTAAGAATGCGTGCAAACCCGCGCAAGACTTGTATCGCGCAAGATTATTGCTATTGAGGTGGGGGTGTGGCAGTTATCTCGCGAATTTTCAGGCAAATTTTGCCGTTTCGCGCAATCTGTTTTCGTGAGGGTGGTATGGCGCTGGATAAGATCGACCGCAAGATTTTGACGTTGCTGCAAAGGGATGCGACCATGCCGGTGGCCGAGATCGGCCGCAAGGTCGGCCTCAGCACCACCCCCTGCTGGCGCCGTATCCAGAAGATGGAGGAAGACGGCGTCATCCAGCGCCGCGTCGCCGTTCTCGATCCGGCCAAGGTCAATGTCGGCGTCACCGTCTTCGTCTCGGTCAAGACCAACGAGCACAATGACAACTGGATGCGCAAATTCTCCGGCGTCATCGACGATTTCCCCGAGGTGGTGGAATTCTATCGCATGAGCGGGGAGGTGGATTACCTGATGCGGGTCGTCGTGCCGGACATCGGCGCCTATGACAGCTTCTATAAAAAGCTCATCAGCCGCATCAATCTCACCGATGTCAGCTCCGCCTTCGCCATGGGCCAGATCAAATACACCACCGCCCTGCCGCTCGACTTCGCCATCATCACCGACGACGACAAGTAACCTATGCTAATCGGTTTCGAACATATCGGCACCACTTCGGGCGACATGGACCGCACCATCGCCTTTTATTGCGGTCTGCTCGGGCTGACGCTCCGCCTGCGCAAGCGGGTGGAGAGCGGTGAACTGGCCTTTCTCGATGCCGGTGGCGGCATGCTGGAAGTGATGGCGCCCACCGCCGGCGCCGTCCGCTCCCGCGACATTCCCGCCGGCGAAGCCGGCATGCGCCACCTCACCCTGGCCTGTTCCGATGTCGATGTCCTCGTCGAAAGGCTCGAAGCCGCCGGCGTCGATATCGTCGAACGCCCCCGGCCCGCCCACAATCGCGAAATGATCCGCCGCGTCGCCTTCGTGCGCGATCCCGACGGTATCATCGTCGAGCTCATCGAGCGCGCCGCCGGGCGATAGATCACCTCACGATTGTTGTGACACTCGAACGCTCCCCAACCCCGGTGTCATTCCGGCCTTGAGCCGGAATCCATCTCCGCATGCTTCCACATCCTCGATGGTGGATGACGACCTTCATGAGCTGCTGTGCAGGGGCGGTTCAGCAGCAGGTTGAAACGTTCTAGCCGATGCGCCAGTCATCCCCCCGTCACGCTCATATGGCGGGCGAGGGCGGGTTCGGTGTGGGTGCGGTCGAGCACGAAGTCGTGCCCCTTGGGCTTGATGGCCATGGCGTGGTCCAATGCCGCGTCCAGCGCGGCGGGTCCGCCCTCGCGCCAGGCGTCGCGCAGATTGACCTGGTCGTCCTGCCCCAGGCACAGGAAGAGCTGGCCGGTGGCGGTCAGCCGCACGCGGTTGCAGCTTTCGCAGAAATTGTGGCTCATCGGGGCGATGAAGCCCAGTATGCCGCCGGTCTCGGCCACATGCACATAGCGCGCCGGCCCGCCGGTGCGCTTGTCGAGCCGGGTGAGCTGGTAGCGCCGCGCCAGCCGCTCATGCAGTTCGCGCAGCGGCAGGTAGCTCTCCACGCGGTCCAGCCCCACTTCGCCCAGCGGCATGCCCTCGATCAGCGTCAGCGCCATGCCCCGCTCATGGGCCCAGGCCATCATCGGCTCGATCTCGTCGTCATTGATGCCGCGCATGGCGACCATGTTGATCTTGATCTCGAGCCCTGCTGCCTGCGCCGCCGCGATGCCGCCCAGCACGTCCTCGAGCCGCCCCCGCCGCGTGATGGCGGCAAAGCGCCCCGCGTCCAGCGTGTCGAGCGAGACGTTGATCCGGCGCACCCCCGCCGCCGCCAGCCCCTCGGCATGGCGCGCCAGCTGGCTGCCATTGGTGGTGAGGGTCAATTCGTCCAGCCCCGCGCCCAGATGCCCGCCCAGATGGGCCACCAGCGTCATGATATCGCGCCGCACCAGCGGTTCTCCCCCGGTGAGGCGGATCTTGCGCACGCCCCGCGCGATGAAGGCCCCGGCGATCGCCTCGATCTCGGCGAAGCTCAGAATGTCCTTCTTGGGCAGGAACACCATGTCTTCGGCCATGCAATAGACGCAGCGGAAATCGCAGCGGTCCGTCACCGAAATGCGCAGATAGCTCACATGCCGCCCATAGCGGTCGACCAGCGGGCGGGAGAGGGGGGCGGGCGTGCTCATGCGGTCAATCTAGTCCCCCCGGGGCCGGGTGCAAGCGGGGGACATAAAAAAGCCCCCGGCCGGGACCGGGGGCAGCATCGGGAGGAAAAGGGGATCAGTGGTTGACCACGATCGTGGCGCCCACCGAGACGCGCTCATAGAGGTCGGTCACGTCTTCATTGGTGAGGCGGATGCAGCCCGAGGACACCGCCTGGCCGATGGACCAGGGTTCGGACGTGCCGTGCACGCGATAGAGCGTGGAGCCGATATAGAGGGCGCGCGCGCCCAGCGGGTTGTCCGGGCCGCCCGGCATATAGGCCGGCAGGTCGGGAACGCGCTTGCGCATCTGCGGCGGCGGGGTCCAGCCCGGCCACTCGGCCTTGCGGGTGATGCGGTGGGTGCCGGACCATGTGAAGCCGTCGCGGCCCACGCCGATGCCGTATTTCATCGCCTTGCCGCCCTCGAGCACCAGATAGAGGCGGCGCTCCCCGGTCTCGATGACGATGGTGCCGGGCTTGTGGTTGGTCTTGTATTCGACGATCTGCTTCTTGATGGCGCTGCCGCCGCGGCGGGCCGGCTGCAATTCGGACTGCTCCACCCAGTTGCCGGTGGTGCGGTCATAGACAAGCGCGGCCGCTGCCGGTGCTGCGGCAGCCACCGACAAGAGGAGGGACAGCGCAATCGCCATCGCTGGTTTCATGGTGAACATCTAACGACTTGGCCTCTGAAAAGGGGCTCGCCTCGATTCGGCTCCCCCGACAATCTTTGTTGCTTACGCGGTTTACAATATTGCGGAAAGAGGCGCAGGCCTTGCTTTCGCCACACTCCGGCCACCATCGCAAAATTGTGTTGCCAGCAGGTTACAGTGCGCATTCACCAATCCGTGATTCCGGGGGGCGCCGCGCCATTGACTCCGCCGCCCATGCCTGCAATGGCCTTGCGCAAACCCCGCGCGAGGCAAGCATGAGTGAAGAACTGAAGCGCCAGGCCGCCGCAATGGCGCTGGCAACGCTGCAATCGGGCATGCGGCTGGGCCTGGGCACCGGCTCCACCGCCCGCCATTTCGTCGATCTGCTGGGCGAAAAAGTTGCCGCCGGCTTCGATTGCATCTGCGTGCCCACCTCCGAGGCCACCGCCCGCCAGGCCGAAAGCCTGGGCATCCCCCTGTCCGATCTCGATCATCTCGACCGGCTCGACGTCACCGTCGACGGCGCCGACGAGATCGATCCGGCCCTCAACCTCATCAAGGGCGCCGGCGGGGCGCTGCTGCGCGAGAAGATCGTCGCCGCGGCCTCCGACGCCATGGTGGTCATCGCCGATTCCACCAAGCTGGTGCCGGTCCTGGGCACGAAATTTCCCCTGCCCATCGAGGTCAATCGCTTCGGCCTGGGCGCCACCCGCCGCGCCGTGGCCGAGATCATGGCCGCCCATGGCGCCGCGGGCGGGCCGAAGCTGCGCGAGACCGCGCCCGGCGTGCCCTTCCTCACCGATGGCGGCCACCTCATCCTCGATGCTTTTTTTGGCCGCATTTCGCAGCCAGAAGCGCTCTCGCGCGATCTTCTCGACCTTGCGGGGGTTGTGCAGCATGGCCTGTTCCTGAAAATGTGCGGGACGGCTTATGTGGCGGCCCCCGATGGCGTAAAAACCCTGACAGGCGACCCGCAATGATGGATCGGAACAGAATGGATATTTCGATGAGCAGTGTTATGAAGCGCGCCAAGGCGCTGGTGGCCGTGGCGCTGGGCGCCGCCGTGTTCTCGGTCGCGATGCCGGCCATGGCCCAGGAAGTGCCGCCCGAACAGCTGGCGCTCGCCCGCCAGTATATCGACCTGACCGACCGCGCCGCCGTCTATGAGGTGACGCTGGTCGAGATCGGCATCGGCACGCTCCAGCGGATCACCTCGCAGAATCCCGAGCTGGCCGAGGAAGCCGACAAGGCCGTGGGCCGCGTCCTGTCCACCTATCAGGACCGCAAGGGCGAGCTGCTCGACCAGTTCGCCCGCCTCTATGCCATCCGCTTCACCGCCGAGGAGCTCCAGCAGATCGTGGCCTTCTACGAATCCCCGGTCGGCTCCAAGCTGGCGGCGACCAATACCGAGGTGAACCAGGAAATCCAGGCGGTGATGCAGGTCTTCACCAACAACACCCGCCGCGAATTCTTCGCCAAGGTGCGCTCCGAGCTGCGCAGCATGGGCTACGACGTCTGATCGTACCCCTTCCCGATCCGGCCCCGCCTTGTGCGGGGCCTTTTTTTATGCGAAGTGCCTTGCCATATTCATCGTCATCTGACGATGGTTGAAAGGAGCAGCGCCGATGACCGATAGCTATGACCTGGTGGTGATCGGGGCGGGCTCCGGGGGCGTGCGGGCCGCGCGCATGGCCGCCACCTATGGCGCGCGCGTTGCCGTGGTCGAGGAGTTCCGCGTCGGCGGCACCTGCGTCATTCGCGGCTGCGTGCCCAAGAAGCTCTATGTCTATGCGTCGCGTTTCCATGACCTGTTCGACATCGCCCCCACTTTCGGCTGGCAGGTCGAGGCCAGCTTCGACTGGCCGACCCTGGTGGCCAACAAGGAAAAGGAAATCACCCGGCTCGAAGCCGCCTATACGGCCAATCTCGAAAAGCCCGGCGTGCAGGTCATCCGCGACCGCGCCGTGGTCACCGGCCCCAATTCCGTGCGCCTTGAAGGCGCGGGGCGCGAGCTTGAGGCGCGCTACATCCTGGTCGCCACCGGCGGCCGCCCCCATATTCCCCATATTCCGGGGGCCGAGCTCGGCATCACCTCCAACGAGATTTTCGACCTGCCCAGCCTGCCGCGCTCCGTGCTCATCGAGGGCGGCGGCTATATCGCGGTGGAATTCGCCACCATCCTGTCCGGGCTCGGCGTCGACACCACCCTGGTCTATCGCGGCGACTGCGTGCTGCGCGGCTTTGACGAGGACATGCGCCGCGGGCTCGAGGCCGGGCTCACCGATCGCGGCGTTCGCCTCATCTACCAGACCACCATTGCCTCCCTTTCCCGTCAGGGTGGCGAGATTGCCGCGACGTTCAGCGATGGCGTCATCGCGCCCTTCGGCGCCGTCATGTTCGCCACCGGCCGGGTGCCCAATGTCCGGGGGCTGGGGCTGGAAAGCGCCGGCGTCGAGCTGACGGCCACCGGCGCCATCGCGGTCGATGCCTTTTCGCGCTCTTCCGTGCCCTCCATCTACGCGGTGGGCGACGTCACCGGCCGGGCCCAGCTCACCCCCGTCGCCATCCGCGAGGGCTGGTATTTCGCCGAGACCGTCTTCAACGCCAATCCCATGGCGGTCGATCACGCGCTCATTCCCACCGCCGTCTTTTCCGAGCCCGAAATCGGCGTCATCGGCCTCACCGAGGCGGAGGCGGCCACCCATGACGACATCGACGTCTATCTGGCGCGCTTCCGCCCGATGATGAACACGCTGTCCACGCGCACCGAGCGCATGGTGCTCAAGCTCATCACCGAAAAGGACGGGGGCAGGGTGCTGGGCTGCCACATTCTGGGGCCCGGTGCCGCCGAGATGATCCAGCTCGTCGCCATTCCCATGGGCATGGGCGCCACCAAGGCCGATTTCGACCGCGCCATGGCGCTCCACCCCTCCGCCGCCGAGGAATTGGTGACCTTCAAGGCCCCCAGCTACATCTACCGCAACGGAGAAAAGATCGGGGGGTGAGCCTTTCGGCCCTTTCCTCTTGGCAGGGCGCGCCCGCCTTGGTATGCCGCCCCAGCCGCATCCGACCCGCGCAAGGAAATGCTCAAATGACCACCTGGACCCCTGAAAGCTGGCGCGCAAAGCCCATTTCCCAGGTTCCCGCCTATCCCGATCCGGCCGCGCTGGCCGAGGCCGAGCGGCAGTTGGCGAGCTTCCCCCCGCTGGTCTTTGCCGGCGAGGCGCGCGATCTCAAGGCCCGCCTGGCCGCCGTGGCGCGCGGCGAGGCTTTCCTGCTTCAGGGCGGCGATTGCGCCGAGAGCTTTGCCGAGCATGGCGCCGACCATATCCGCGACTTCTTCCGCGTCTTCCTGCAGATGGCGGTGGTGCTGACCCATGGCGCCAGTAAGCCGGTGGTCAAGGTCGGGCGCGTCGCCGGCCAGTTCGCCAAGCCGCGCTCCTCCGATACCGAGAGTGTCGACGGCGTCGAATTGCCCAGCTATCGCGGCGACATCATCAATGCCATCGAGTTCAACGAAGCCGCCCGCCAGCCCGATCCCAACCGCATGCTGATGGCCTATCGCCAGTCGGCGGCGACGCTCAACCTGCTGCGCGCCTTCTCCATGGGTGGCTATGCCGAACTGACCCGCATCCATGAATGGACCGTGGGTTTCATGAAGGATTCCAATTCCTATCCGCGCTACGAGGCCATCGCCCGCAAGATCGATGATGCCATCACCTTCATGGGCGCGCTCGGCCTGACCCCGGACAATACCCCGGCCCTGCGCCAGACCAGCTTCTTCACCAGCCACGAGGCGCTGCTTCTGGGCTATGAGCAGGCCCTGACGCGCCGCGATTCCATCACCAATGACTGGTACGCCACTTCCGGCCACATGCTCTGGATCGGCGACCGCACCCGCCAGCCCGACGCGGCCCATGTCGAATATTTCGCCGGTATCCGCAATCCAATCGGCATCAAGTGCGGCCCCAGCCTCACCAATGACGACCTGCTGCGCCTGCTCGACCGGCTCAATCCCACCGACGAGGCCGGCCGCATCACGCTGATTTCGCGTTTCGGCGCCGACAAGGTCCGCGAGCACCTGCCGCGCCTCATCGAGACGGTGCAGAAGGCCGGGCGCACCGTGGTCTGGTGCTCCGATCCCATGCATGGCAACACCATCAAGGCCTCCACCGGCTTCAAGACCCGCCCCTTCGACCGGGTGCTGTCCGAGGTGCGCTCCTTCTTCGAGATTCACCGCGAAATGGGCACCTATGCCGGCGGCGTGCATATCGAGATGACCGGCGACGACGTCACCGAATGTGTTGGCGGCATGGCGGCGGTCACCGAGGCGTCCCTGTCGGATCGCTACCACACCTATTGCGATCCCCGCCTCAATGCCAGCCAGGCGCTGGAGCTGGCCTTCCTCGTCGCCGAGGAAATTCCGGTGCAGCAGCCGCCGCGCCGGCATCTGGCCGCTGGCGAATAATCCCGCTGCCGGGGTGAACCTCCGGCGGGGCTGCGCGTTGCAGCAGCTATGGGCGGCCCTCTATACTGGGCCAGCCCCGCTGTGGTTTGCGATGAAAGCCCTTTATGCCCCGGACCCTGTTTCCCGCCGCCAGTCCTGAAACCCGCGCGCGTCTGGAAGAGGATCCGACGCTCAAGCTGTTCAACGACTACGACTGGGCCGCCAATCCCCTGGGCCCGATTCCGGAATGGCCCGAAAGCCTCAAGGGCGCGGTGCGGCTGATGATGGCCGCCTCCATCCCCATGGCCATGTTCGTCGGGACCCAGGCCATCCTGATCTACAACAATGCCTATGCCGCCTTTGCCGGCCAGCGCCATCCCGGCATTTTCGGCATGCCATGCCTCGAGGCCTGGCCGGAAATCGCCGATCTGATGCGCAAGATCCTCGCCATCGGCCAGCGCGGCGGCGTCGAGGTGCTGCACGATCTCGAGCTTGAGCTCAATCGCCACGGCCAGCCCGAATCCACCTGGGTGGACATGCATGTCAGCCCCGTCCTGGGCAATGACGGCAACACGCTGGGCACGCTGGTCACCGTCCATGAGACCACCGAGCGCTTCCTGGCTCGCGCGGCGCTTGCCCGCAGCGAGGAGCGCCTGTCGCTGGCCCTTGCCGGCTCCTCGCTGGTGGGTACGTGGGACTGGAACCTGCACGACAATGTCGTCACCGCCGACGACCAGTTCGCCGAAATGTTCGGCATCGAGCCGCTCTATGCCGGTCTGGGCGTGCCCCTCAGCCGCTTCTTTGCCGCCATCCACCCCGATGACCTGCCCGGCGTCAAGGCCGAGATCGAGCGCGCCCTTGCCGCCGTCGACGAGTTTCGCTGCGAGTGCCGCGTGCGCACCGGCGATGGCGATGTGCGCTGGATCGTGGCTTCCGGCCTGCCCCGGCGCGATGCGGAAGGGCGGGTCCACCGCTTTCCCGGTGTCGCCATCGATGTCAGCGAGCAGCATCGCGTCGCCAGCGCCCTGGCCGAGAGCCAGCTTCGCTTCCAGACCTTGGCCGATGTCATGCCGCAGATCGTCTGGACCGCCACGCCGGATGGCGTTTACGACTACTACAATGCCCGCTGGGAGGAGTTCACCGGCGTGGCCGATGGCACGCCCGATGCCGCCGGCTGGGCCAGCCTCTATCACCCCGAGGATCGGGAGCGGGTAGAGGCGGCGTGGCGCCATTCCCTGCGCACGGGCGAAACCTTCCAGATCGAATATCGCCTGCGCCACCGCAGCGGCGACTATCGCTGGGTGCTGGGCCGGGCGCTGGCGGTGCGCGATGCCACCGGCCATATCATGCGCTGGATCGGCACCTGCACCGACATCCACCAGTCGCGCCAGGCCGCCGCCGAGCGCGAGCTGGTGACCCAGGAGCTAAGCCACCGCATCAAGAACCTCTTCGCCGTGCTCACCGGCATCATCAGCCTCTCGGCCCGCAGCCGGCCCGAGGTCAAGTCCTTCGCCGAGGAATTGCGCCAGCGCGTCCACGCCCTGGGCGAAGCCCATGATTTCGTGCGGCTTTCCGGCCATCCGGGCTCGCCCGGCCTGCGCCAGGGCTCGCTTCACGCCCTGGTCCGGCGCCTGTTGCGCCCCTATGAGCAGGATGGCGCCACGCGGCTGGTTTTCGAGGGCGAGGATGTCACCATGGATGATGGCGCCGCCACGCCCCTGGCGCTGCTGTTTCACGAGCTGGGCACCAATGCCGCCAAATACGGCGCCTTCTCCACCCCCCAGGGCCAGGTGACGCTCACCGGCCGCCTCGAGGGGGAGCATTATCACCTCACCTGGAAGGAGCGCGGCGGCCCCGACGTGGCCGACAGCCCCGCGCTTAACGGCTTCGGCTCGCGCGTCATCACCCTCAGCATCGAGGGGCAATTGCGCGGCCGCCTCCACCGCCAATGGGACCCCGATGGCCTGCGCGTCGACGTCGAACTGCCGCTCGCCGCTCTCCGCCGCTCCGCCCGCCTGCGCGAGGATCCCGTCGGGGCCTGATAGCCGCGCGTCGTCCGTCACGGGCCAAAAAATAAGCCGACCCAAAGGCCGGCCCCATTCCTAGAATTCCGCCCCGCTCTATCCGGCGGCGCAGTTGGAGCAGCCCGGCGGATCGAACAGGCGCAATTGTCCCGGCGGGGTCGCGTCGCCATCCTCTTCATGCCGGGCCACGGCATAGGCCACGGCGGCGCGCAGGTCGCGGTCGGTCACCGGCTTGGCCATCACGCCCAGCGTGCCGGGAACGCCATTGCCCAGCTGGCTGGGATTGGCCGTCATGAACAGCACGGTGACGCCGTGCTTTTGCGCCAGCGCCTTGCCGATGCGCATGCCGGTGGGGCCATCCTGCAGGTTGAGGTCCACCAGGGCGATGTCGGTCTGGTCGGCCAGGGCGAGCGCCGACCGCTCGTCGGCCGCGATGCCTGCGGGCGAAAAGCCCATCTCTTCCACCACATGCTCGATTTCGGTGGCGACGAAGATCTCGTCCTCGACCACCAATACTCTATAAGTCATACGCTTTCTCTTGGTCACACTACGCCTTCTGGCTTGTGGGCAACTCCCCAGCGCCTGCTCGGTTGCCGTCCCCGGTTCACATTCCTGGTATCCGCGTTCAAGATTGCGCCTGCCGGGTTACCAAACTGCCAATCCCGCCGGCCTCCGGCGCGCTTGCCCTCCTCAAGGCGAGCGGATAAGTCTTGCACGGCTTGGCCGTGCCTCCCGTCCGGTCCCATGATTTATAGCTCGAAACAGGTCGGCATCACCGTGACAGACCGTCTCAGAATTGCGCTTGCCCAGCTCAATCCCAAGGTCGGCGATCTGCCCGGCAATCTGGCCCTGGGCCGCGCCGCGCTCGCCGATGCGCTGGCCGCGCGCGCCGACATCCTCATGCTGCCCGAGCTGTTCCTCACCGGCTATATTCCCGAGGACCTGCTGTTCAAGCCGCAATTCGTCGCCGACGCCATGCAGGCGGCGCGCGAGCTGGCCGCCGCCACCGCCGGCACCGGGCTGACCCTGCTCCTGCCCACGGTCTGGGAGGAAGGGGGGCTGCGCAATGCCGTGCTGGTGGCCGAGGATGGCGAGATCGTCGCCACCCGCTTCAAGCGCCAGCTGCCCAATGCCGACGTCTTCTACGAGCAGCGCTATTTCCGCCCCGGCCCGCTGCCCGATCCGGTTGTCGTCAAGGGCGTGCCGGTGGGCATCCCCATTTGCGAGGACATCTGGCACACCAATGTGTGCGAGCACCTGGTCATGCGCGGCGCCGAGATCATGCTCTGCCCCAATGGCTCGCCCTATTGGCGCGACAAGCTCGACCAGCGCCAGCGTCTGGTGCGCGGCCGCGTCGCCGAGGACGGCGTGCCCATGCTCTATCTCAACCAGGTGGGCGGGCAGGACGAACTGGTGTTCGACGGCGCCTCCTTCGCCATCGAGCCCGGCGGCGCGGTGGTGGTGCAGGGCAGGGCCTTCGCGCCCGACTTCATCGTGTCCGACTGGGTGCGCGGCGAAAACGGCTGGACCTGCGCCAGCGGCGACATCGCCGAGCTGCCCGACGAGCATGCCGCGCCCTGGCTGGCCTGCGTGCTGGGCCTGCGCGACTACATGGCCAAGAACGGCTTTGCCACGGCCGTGCTCGGCCTTTCGGGCGGCATAGACAGCGCCGTCGTCGCCGCCATGGCCGTCGATGCGCTGGGGGCCGACAAGGTCCATTGCGTCATGCTGCCCTATCGCTACACCACGCCCGCCAGCCTCAAGGATGCGCGCGATTGCGCCGAGGCGCTGGGCGTGCGCTACGACATCGTCTCCATCGGCACGCCGGTCGATGCCGCCCTTGCCGAGCTGGCCCCCGTATTCGATGGGCGGCCCATCGATCTCACCGAGGAAAACATCCAGTCGCGCATGCGGGGCCTGGTGCTCATGGCCATTTCCAACAAGCTCGGCTCCATGCTGCTCACCACCGGCAACAAGTCCGAAATGGGCGTGGGCTATGCCACCATCTATGGCGACATGAATGGCGGCTACAATCCGCTCAAGGACATGTTCAAGATGGAGGTCTATCGGCTGGCCGCCTGGCGCAACGGTTCGGTTCCCGCCGGCTGCCTCGGCCCCGCCGGCGAGGTCATCCCCGCCAATATCATCGCCAAGGCCCCCAGCGCCGAATTGCGCCCCGACCAGACCGATCAGGATAGCCTGCCGCCTTATCCGGTGCTCGACGCCATCCTCACCGACATGGTGGAAAACGAGCTTTCGCTGGCCCAGATCGTCGCCAAGGGGCACGACGCGGCGCTGGTTGCGCGCATCGAGCGCCTGGTCAATATCGCCGAATACAAGCGCCGCCAGTCCGCGCCCGGCCCCAAGCTCAGCGCCCGCGCCTTCGGCTTCGGCCGGCGCTATCCCATCACCAATGGCTACAAGGACCGCTCGATCGGATGATTAGTGTTCGCTGGGCGCCGTCCCCCACCGGCCGCATCCATCCGGGCAATGCCCGTCCGGCCCTGCTCAACTGGTTCTTCGCCCGCCGTCATGCCGGCCGCTACGTGTTGCGCATGGACGATACCGACGCGGCCCGCTCCACCCGCGCCTTTGCCGATGGCATCGAGCAAGACCTCGCCTGGCTCGGCGTCCGCCCCGATGCCCTCGTGCGCCAGTCCGAGCGCACCGCGCTTTACGATGCGGCGCGCGACCGTCTCATCGCCATGGGCCGGCTCTATCCCTGCTACGAGACCGAGGACGAGCTGGACCGCAAGCGCGCCCGCGCGCGCCTGCTCGGCAAGCCCCCCATCTATGATCGCGCCGCGCTTGGCCTCACCGATGCCGACCGGGCCCGCCTCGAGGCCGAGGGCCGCCGGCCCCACTGGCGCTTCCGGCTCGATGGCCGCCCCGTGCCCTTCGCCGATCTCATCAAGGGCCAGCAGACGGTCAACACCGCCTCCATGTCCGACCCGGTGCTGATCCGCGCCGATGGCACCTATCTCTACACGCTCCCCTCCGTGGTCGATGACATCGACCTGGGCATCACCCATGTCATTCGCGGCGAGGACCATGTGTCCAATACCGGCACCCAGATCGAGATTTTCGAGGCGCTGGGTGGAGCCGTCCCCGTCTTCGCCCACCACAATTTGCTCACCGATGCCGCCGGGCAGGGTTTTTCCAAGCGGCTGGGCAGCCAGTCCATCGCCGAGTTCCGCCAGGCCGGCTACGAGCCCATGGCCGTGGCCATCATGGCCAGCCTCACCGGCACCAGCCTGCCCATCGAGCCCTATGAAACCCTCGATGAAATCGCCTCCCGGCTCGATTTCTCCATGATTTCCCATGGTCCGGCGCGCTTCGACACCGCCGAGCTCGATGCCCTCAATGCCCGCATTCTGCACGGCCTGCCTTACGAGGGCGCCCGCGCCCGCCTGTCGGCGCTGGGGCTGGAGGGGGAGGCGATGTGGACGCTGCTGCGTGACAATCTGCGCAAGTTCGACGACATCGCCGAATGGGCGAAACTGCTCACCGGCCCGGTCGAGCCCGTCATTGCCGAAGAAGACCGCGAATTCCTGGCCCTGGCCAAATCGCTGCTGCCGCCCGAGCCCTGGGATGAAACCACCTGGGCTCAGTGGACCGATGCGCTCAAATCCGCCACCGGCCGCAAGGGCAGGGCGCTGTTCCTGCCGCTACGCCTGGCGCTGACCGGCCGGCCCGATGGCCCCGAGCTCAGGTCCCTGCTTCCGCTGGCTGGGCGTAAGGCGTGTCTGGCCCGACTACCCTGACGGTCCTGTCGCCGAACTGCACCAACCGCAGGCTGGTGTCGGTGGTCTGCTGAACCGGCCTTGCCATGGGCGTTTCGCCCGGGCCTGCCGGGCGCGGGCGGGGCAGGGGCACGTCCACCAGTTGCGCGGTTTGCAGCGGCGCCTCGATCGGCGCCTGCACCGGCGCCACACCGCGCGGATCGCGCAGCGGCATCGGGAAGCGCACGCCATTGACCTCGATGGCCATGCGGCTCGATCCGTCCGCCGCGGTCACCGCCTCGAGCCGCCCATCGGTCTGCGGGGCGATCTTGCAGCTGGCGCCGGGGCTGGTGTCCAGCTCTTCCCGATAGCGGAAGGCGCTGGATAGCGCCGTATAGGGCTGGCCCGACATGTTGCGCATCTGCTCGGGCTCCTGGCCCGGATTGTCGTAGAAATACAGCTCCACCGGCGTCGTCGGGCAGCTCTGCTGGCATTGCTGGGCGTCCTCGCCCACATAATCGGGCAGGGTGGAATAGCTGATCGGCCAGAAATAGCCGTCGCTCAGCCGCACGCAGACGGTGCGCACCGTCTGGTAGCCCTGATAGCCCCAATAGTCGCCGCCATCCACCATCTGGCCATTGCTGAAATCGCCCTCCGAGGTGGACCCGAACACGCGGTCGAACAGCGCCTGCCGCTGGGTGGTGAAGGTGGCGCTCGATCCGTCCGCCCCGCAGCCGAAGCGCGCCATTTCCTGAAGGATCGCCTCGCGCTGGCCGGCAATGGCATTGGCCGTTTCCACCTGCCGGGCCACGTCCGCCGCCACTTCGCGCAGCCGCAGCACTTCCCGCCCGATCTGCCGGCAGGCCTGGGTCTGGGGGCGGCCCGCTTTGGCGTCGTCATTGCAGCCGTCGCGCACATAGCGGCTTTCCATGGCTTGCACGTCGCGCGCCGCCTGCTGGGCCGCCTGCGAATTGCCGCCGACGCGGCGGAAATCGGCATTGCGCTCGAATTGCTGCAACGCCGCCGCCAGTTGCCGGCATTGCGCCGCCTGCGCATGGGCGGCGGTCACGTCGGCCATAAGGCACGCCGCCGCCACCAGCGTCATCATCAGGGCGCGTGCGCCAATCCTGCCCAAGCCAGCCTCACCATTGTTCTTTCGGTCCTGCGGCCCTTAAGACAACGCTAGGACCGTTGGCAACATTATAGTGACCGGGCAAGGCTATCATAGCGCTGCCGGGACACACTATTGCGAGAGAACCCATCCCCATGAAGCTGGCAACGCTCAGAAACGGCCGCCCCGACGGGCATCTCGTCGTGCTCTCCGCCGATCTCGCCCACTACGTCTCCGCCGGCCGCATCGCCCCCACCCTCCAGGCGGCGCTGGACGATTGGGAAAGCCTGTCTCCCGCCCTGTCCGAGCTGGCCGCCCGGCTCGATGCCGGGGCCATTGCCGGCCAGCCCTTCGATCCCGCCCAGGCCCTGGCGCCGCTGCCCCGCGCCTATCAGTGGATCGACGGCGCCGGGTATCTGAACCATCTCGAGCGCGTCCGCAGCCTCAAGGGCAGCAAGGATGCCGAGCTGCAATCGGCCCGCCCGCTGCTCTATCAGGGCGGCTCCGATTCGCTGGTCGCGCCCACCGATCCCATCCTCGTGCCCGCCGATGACCTGGCGCTCGATTTCGAGGCCGAGATCGCCGTCATCGTCGGCCCCGTGCCCATGGGCGCGACGCGCGAGCAAGCCAGCGCCGCCATCCGCCTCGTCACCGTCTGCAATGACGTCTCCCTGCGCCGCCTCGTGGTCGATGATCTCCAGAACGGCTTCGGCTTCTTTCATGCCAAGCCCGCCACCAGCTTCGCGCCCATCGTCGCCACCCCCGCCAGCCTGGGCGAGGTCTGGCGCGACAACCGCCTGCATCTGCCCCTGCGCATCGAGGTCAACGGCACGCTGATCGGCCAGCCCGATGCCGGCGCCGACATGCACTTCGACTTCGCCGATCTCATCGTCGAGGCCACCCGCACCCGTGCTTTGGGGGCTGGCACCATTATCGGTGGCGGCACCGTCTCCAACCGGCATGACGAATCCCTGCCCATCAGGAAGGATGGCATCGGCTTTGCCTGCATCGCCGAGGCGCGCACGGTGGAAAAAATGAAATATGGCCGCGCCCGCACGCCCTTCCTCAAGCCCGGCGACGTGGTGCGCATCGGCGCGCTCGATGCGGCGGGAAAAAGCGTTTTCGGCGACATCGCCCAGCGCGTCGCCTTGGCTTAACATATTGTAATTGGATAACATTGCCGTGTTGCCATAGGGTGGCCACAAAGCCTGTGCCACTGTGTGCTTCCGTTCGGCGCTGGCCGCTTGCATGACCATATCGATGTTGGGATTTCCATGACCATCCAGAAAATTTCCGCCTTGGCCATTGCCGGTCTGCTGTCGTTGGGCGTCATCGCCACCATGGCGCAGGATGCCTTCGTCGCCCCCGCCACCCCCGAGGAGGCCGTGGCTGCCCGCAAGGCGATCATGCGCGAAAACGGCATGCAGCTGCGCACCGCCGGGCGTCTCGCCGGCGAGGAGGCCGTGGCCACCATGCAGACGCTTTTCGACAATTATTCCCATCTGCCGCTGCTCTTCCCCGAGGGCTCCATGGTCGGCAACAGCGATGCCCTGCCATCGGTCTGGGAGCGCTGGGACGAATTCGTCGCCATCGCCGATGCCACGCGCGACAGCGCCGAGGCCGGCCTTGCAGCGGCCCGGGCGGGCGACACCGCCGGCTATACCGCCGCGCTCCAGGCCATCGGCGCCAGCTGCAACCAGTGCCACCAGGTCTTCCGCCGCTAGGCCGCGTCGGGCGGCGCGGGCGATCCCGGCGCGCCTTGCCTGCTTTTTCGGCTTGATTTCCCGCCCGCCAGCGGTCAATCTCCGCGCCATGAAGACCCGGCGCATTCTGATTACCGGCTGCATTATTACCTGCTAACTACTCGTTGGCGGCGCGGTCTTCTTCATCCCGATAGTCTGATCCCTGAAGAGCCGGCTGCAACCCGCTTTCCGCCGCATGGCCCGGGATGGACCACATGACCACGCCGCAGCTCACGCTCTACAACACGCTGACCCGCACCAAGCAGGTCTTCACCCCCATCGATGCGGCCAATGTGCGCGTCTATGTGTGCGGCCCCACGGTCTATGACTTCGCCCATATCGGCAATGCGCGCCCGGTCATCGTCTTCGACCTGCTGTTTCGCCTCTTGCGCCACCTCTATGGCGCCGAGCACGTCACCTATGTGCGCAACATCACCGACGTGGACGACAAGATCAACGCCCGCGCCCTGCGCGATTTTCCCGATCTGCCGCTCAACGAGGCCATCCGCCGCGTCACCGGCAAGACCGAGGCCCAGTTCCGCGCCGACGCCGCCGCTTTGGGCACGCTGGAGCCGACCGTCCAGCCCCGCGCCACCGACAATATCGACCGGATGCAGGCGCTGATCGCCGATCTGCTCGCCCATGGCCATGCCTATGTCGCCGGCGGCGAAGTGCTGTTCGATGTCGCCTCCATGCCCGATTACGGCCAGCTCTCCGGCCGCAATCTCGAGGACAATCTTGCCGGCGCCCGCATCGCCGTCGAGGCGCACAAGAAGAACCCCGCCGATTTTGTGCTCTGGAAACAGTCCTCCGACACCGAGCCGGGCTGGGACAGCCCATGGGGCAGGGGGCGTCCCGGCTGGCATATCGAATGTTCGGCCATGTCCGAGCGCTATCTCGGCCAGACCTTCGATATCCATGGCGGCGGGCTCGACCTCATCTTCCCCCACCACGAAAACGAGATCGCCCAGTCCCGCTGCGCCCATGGCACCCACGCCATGGCCAATGTCTGGATGCATAACGGCTTCCTTCAGGTCGAAGGCCAGAAGATGAGCAAGAGCCTGGGCAATTTCGTCACCATCAACGAACTGCTCGAAACCGGCGCCATGGGCGGCCGCGCCTGGCTCGGCGACGTATTGCGCCTCGCCATGCTGATGACGCATTACCGCGAGCCCATCGACTTTTCCGTCAAGCGCCTCGAGGAAGCCGAGGCCAAGCTGCGCGACTGGCAGCGCGCCGCCCGCGACGCCGAGCCCGGCACGCAGACGCCCGACGCCGCCGTGGTCACGGCGCTCTCGGACGACCTCAATTTCCACCGCGCCAGCGTGGCGCTCGACGCCCTCGCCCGCGACGCCAATCGCGGCGACGCCGGGGCCAGACAGTCCCTTGCCGCCAGCCTCGCCTTCCTCGGCTTCGGCCTGTCCTCGCTCATCACCTCCGAGGATGGCTGGCAGGAGCCCCCCCACATCGCCACCGCCATCGCCGAGCGCCTCGCCGCCCTCAACGCCCGCGACTTCGCCCGCGCCGACGCCATCCGCACCGAGCTTGCCGAACAGGGTATCGCCCTCATGGATTACAAGGACGACACCGGCGAACGCCGGACAAGATGGGAGATGAAGCGGTGAGCCCCGAGGCCCTTGGCACCATCCCCGCGATGCTTCAGTCGTCACCCTCCCCCTTGCGGGGAGGGATCAAGGGTGGGGGACGTTTAGCCCCAATATCGACCCCCGCGCACCCGCTCCCACCCACCGGCGTGGCCCTCCCTCCCACCCGCGCTGCCCTCCCACCCACCGGCGCTGCCCGCGGACTTGATCCGCGGGCCGGAACGGGAGCCTCTGACGCTTCGGCGCTTGCTGGGAGTGGCCCACGGGTCCAGCCCGTGGGCAGCGCCGGGGTTTTGGGAGCACTCAAAGCCAATGCCCATCCGTCCCATGCCCTGCTGACACCTCCTGACATCCTCGGCGCGCTTTCTCGCCTCTCCCCAAACAGGAGACGCCACCATGCTTGACCACGTAGGAATTCTCGTTGCCGACTGGGCCCGCGCCAAGGCCTTTTACGATGCCGCCTTCGCTCCGCTGGGCGTGACGCTGCTGCATCTGGTGCCCGAGCAGTTCACCAATGGCATCCAGGTCGGCGGCTATGGCCGCGACAAGCCCGATTTCTGGCTCACGGAATGCCCCGATGGCCAGACCGGCCCCGGCCGCCATTACGCCTTTTCCGCCCGCTCCCGCGCCGAGGTCGATGCCTTCTACGCTGCCGCCATGGCCGCCGGCGGCAAGGATAATGGCGCCCCCGGCCTGCGCCCGGAATACCACCCCAACTATTACGGCGCCTTCGTCATCGATCCCGATGGCAACAATGTCGAAGCGGTCTGCCATGCCCCAGCCTGAGGCCCATAGCGGCGGCTGCCAATGCGGCGCGGTGCGGTTTCGCATCGCCCGCCTCGGCCGCGCCAGCGTCTGCCATTGCCGCATGTGCCAGAAGGCGTTCGGCGGCTTTTTCGGGCCGCTGGTCACCGGGCTGGATTTCGCCTGGACGCGCGGCGCGCCGAAATATTTCGCCACCTCCAATGCCGTCCGGCGCGGTTTCTGTGGGGACTGCGGCACCCCGCTCACCTATGAGAGCGGCGATTACACCGAATTTGCCATCGGCGCCCTGGACGAGCCCGAAAGGGCCGCGCCGGCGCTTCAGGTCAATCTCGCCGGCAAGCTCTCCTTCACCGACCATCTGCACCAATTGCCGGCCTGGACCGAGGAGAAACAGGCCGAGCGCGATGCCCTTTACGCCGGTTACGTTTCCCACCAGCATCCCGACCACGACACCCAGACCTGGCCCCCAAGGGAGGAAACCTGATGGAACGCCGTGCCATGGAGGTGAGCGGCGGCTGCCAATGCGGCGCCGTGCGCTATCACGCCACCGAAATGTTCGACAATTCCCATATCTGCCATTGCCGCATGTGCCAGAAGGCGGTGGGCAATATCTTCGCCGCCCTGGTCGCCGCCCCGCGCGAGGCCATTATATGGACGCGCGGCGCCCCGGCGCGCTTCCGCAGTTCCGATCACGTCGATCGCGGCTTCTGCCAGGAGTGCGGCACGCCGCTGTTCTATGACGACATCACCGCCAACCGGGTCAATTTCACCATCGGCTCGCTCGATCACCCCGAGCTCTTCCCGCCTCTGGCCAATACCGGCAATGAGAGCCGCGTGCCCTGGTTCGACACCATCACCACCATCGAGCATGGCGGAGAGACCGAGGATGGCGAGCGCCAGGCCTGGGCCGCCGCCATCAAGTCCACCAGCCGCCAGCATCCCGACCACGACACCGACCAGTGGCCCTGAGGGCCATCACGGCATATGAGTTGAGCCTATGTCCAAAACCCGCCTCTATCTCTTCGACACCACCCTGCGCGATGGCGCCCAGACCGCTGGCATCGAGTTTTCCCTGGAAGACAAGATCGCCATCACGCGCCTGCTCGAAGAATTGGGCGTGGACTATATCGAGGGCGGCTATCCGGGCGCCAATCCGGTCGATACCGAGTTCTTCGCCGAAAAGCGCACCAGCCGGGCCCGCTTCACCGCCTTCGGCATGACCAAGCGGGCAGGGCGCTCCGCCGCCAACGATCCGGGCTTGCAGGCCCTGCTCAATTCCAGCGCCGAGGCCACCTGCTTCGTGGCCAAGAGCTGGGATCATCAGGTGCGCGTCGCCCTCGAAATCTCGCTGGAGGACAATCTCGACAATCTCCGCCAGACGGTGGCTGCCGCCGTCGCCGCCGGCAAGGAGGCGCTGGTCGATTGCGAGCATTTCTTCGATGGCTACAAGGCCAATCCCGACTATGCCACCGCCTGCGTCCAGGCCGCCCATGAGGCGGGTGCGAACTGGGTTATCCTGTGCGACACCAATGGCGGCTCGATGCCGTCTGAGGTGACGCGAATTGTTAGCAGTCTGCTAGCCAATTCGCCCGAAATGCGACTCGGAATCCACGCGCATGACGATACCGGCCAGGCCGTCGCCAACACCCTGGCGGCGGTCGAGGCCGGCGTCCGCCACATCCAGGGAACGCTCAACGGCATCGGCGAACGCTGCGGAAACGCCAATCTGGTCACACTTATCCCCACCCTCGTCCTCAAGCCGGCCTTCGCCGATCGCTTCGAAACCGGCATCGATCCGGCCCGGCTCGAACGGCTCACCCACATCTCCCGCGCCTTCGACGACCGGCTCAACCGTGCGCCGATGAAGCAGGCGCCCTATGTCGGCGCGTCCGCCTTCGCCACCAAGGCCGGCATCCATGCCTCGGCCCTGCTCAAGGATTTTTCCACCTATGAGCACGTGCCGCCCGAAAGCGTGGGCAATGAACGCTCCATCATGGTCAGCCAGCAGGCCGGCAAGTCCAATCTGGTGACCGCCCTGGCCCGCCACGGCATCGAGCTTTCCAAGGACGATCCGCGCCTTGAAAAGCTCCTTTCCACCGTCAAGGAGCGCGAATCGCGCGGCTATTCCTACGATGGCGCCGATGCTTCCTTCGCCATCCTCGCCCGGCAGGTGCTGGGCACCTTGCCCGTCTTCTTCTCAGTGGAGAATTACCGCGCCAGCGTCGAGCGCCGCCACAACGCGCTGGGCGAGCAGGTCAGCGTAACCGAGGCGGTGGTCAAGATCCGCGTGGGCGAGGAACTGCTCATGTCGGTGGCCGAGGGCAATGGCCCCGTCAACGCGCTGGATCTGGCTCTGCGCAAGGATTTGGGCATCTATTCTTCCCGCATCGAGGACCTCGAGCTGGTCGATTTCAAGGTGCGTATCCTCGATGGCGGCACGGGCGCGATCACCCGTGTACTGGTCGAGAGCCGCGACGCCAGCGGCGAGCGCTGGCACACGCTGGGCGTTTCGCCCAACATCATTGATGCGTCCTTTGAAGCTCTGTATGAATCGATCACATACAAGCTGTTGAAAACTGAAGCGGCTCAGGAAACGACAGACAAAGTGGCTTAACCCGGATCGCCGCCCCAAGGGCGGCTGTCATATTCGTCCTGTGGAGGGCAAACTGGCCGAAACCGCACCGAAAAAACCTCTCGCGCTCACCCTTGGGGCTGCGGCGGTTACCCTGCTGGTCGTGTTGGGCGTCGTGTCCGGCCCGTCTGTTCTCGATTGCTTCAATTCCGGGCAGGGCATGGGGCAGTGCCTGCAGGGCAAGCTGACCGATGCCGGCATTCTGCCCGCACCCGCGCCCGCTGCGGTGGCCGAGGTGCCGCCTCCCGCCGCGCCCGCGCCCGAGGCGCCCACCGAATTGGGCGAGCCCGCGCTCGACGTGGCCGGGGATGTCCCCGCCGATATCCCCGATAACCTGATTTCGGCTACCTTCGGCCTGCTGCGCGCCGAGCCCGATGGCTCGGTGGTCATCGCCGGCAGCGGCACCCCCGGCGCCGAGGTTGAAATCTACGAGAACGACGATCTTCTGGGCAAAACCACCGTCGAATCCAGCGGCGACTGGGTTCTTGTCCCCGAACGGCCCATTGCGCCGGGCGGGGCCGAGATCACTTTGGCCGAAGCCGGCAAGCCCGGCCGGGCCGAACAGTCCTTCGTCGTGGTCATCAATGACGACAAGTCCAGCGAGCCGCTGGTCGTGGCCAGCACGCCGGGCGCCATCAGCCAGGTCTTGCAGGGCCTGACGGCTCCTGCCGAGGCGCCGACCCAGCTTGCCGCCGCCGATCCGGTTGTTCCGCCCGCCGCGTCCCAGCCTGCGGCGGTCCCGCAGCCTGCTCCCGCGCCGCAGGCCGAACCTGCCGCACCTGAACCGGCTCCGGCCGCTGCCGCCGAGCCTGCGGCCCAGCCCGCCCCGGCGCCCCAGCCGGCCGCCGCGCCGCCTGCCGCGCCCGCTGACACGGCAGCGCACCCCGCCCCGGCCGAGCCTGCTCCCGTACCTGTCGAGCCCGCTCCCGCGGCCCCGCAGCCGGAGCCGGCCGCGCCGGCAACACCCGAACCCGCCGCGCCGGTGCCCGCGCCTGCACCTCATGCGCCCGAAGCGCCCGCTCCCCAGCCGCCGGCCCCCGCGCTCGACGCGCCTGCGGCCACGCCGGCCCCTGTCGAGGTTGCCGCCGCGCCTGCCCAGCCCGAACCCGTGCCTGCACCCACGCCAGCTCCCGCGCCGGCCGTGGCCGCGCCTCTGGTCCAGCCCACCATCGACGCCATCGAGGTGGAGGGCGATCGCGCCTTCTTCGCCGGCGCCGGCGCCGAGGGGGCGACCATCCGCCTTTATGTCGAGGATGGTTTCGTGGCCGACACCACCGTCGCCGAGGGCCGCTGGCTCATCGAGGCGGGCAAGGTGTTGACCCGCCCGCAGCAGCGTGTGCGCATCGATATGCTCCAGCCCGGCTCGGGCAGCGTGACCGCTCGCGCCGAGGTCGATTTCGTGCTCGATTTGCCTGTCGAAGCCCCACCGGTCGCGATTGCCGACGCGCCGGAGGCGTCCGCCGCAGGCGAAACGCCTGCTTCCGCGCCCCAGGCTGGATCTTCTGCCCCCGCCGCAGTCGAAACGCCTGCGCCGGCGGCTCAGCCCGCGCCTTCCGCCTCTTCGACGCCGGCAGAACAGCCCGCCGCTGCTCCAGTGCCCACCCTGGTGGCCGTTTCGGTGGGTGGAGGCGACGCCCAGCGTTTCGCCTCGGGCAAGGCCATCATCCGCCGGGGCGACAATCTCTGGACCATCGCCCGCCGCGTCTATGGCGAGGGCTTCAAATACACCACCATCTACCAGGCCAATACCGGCCAGATTCGCGATCCGGACCTGATCTATCCCGGCCAGGTGTTCGATCTGCCCAACTAAAACGGGCACAAAATGGCCCGCCGCCTGGCGGGCCATTGATTATTCGGTTGAGAACCCCCATTTTATCGTCAAATGACGATAAACGATGCTGATCCCATGCACGACGACGATATTGCCAACATCATGCGGGCAATGGGCCATCCCGTAAGGCTCAATATCCTGCGCATCCTGGCCCGGCAGGAGCGGGGCGAATGCTGCTGCGCCGATGTCACCGACGAATTGACCCTGGCCCAGTCCACCGTGTCCCAGCACATCAAGGTGCTGCTCGATGCCGGGCTCATCGAGCGCCGCCCGCGCGGCACCCGCAATTGCTACATCGTCCAGCATGAGCGCCTGGCCGCCCTTGGCGCGGCCTATACCGGCATGATCGCCGAGTTCGGCCATGCCACCTCCAAGCTGGAAGCGGAAACCGCCTGATGGCTCTCGACAGCGCTGAAAAGAAGCCGTCCGTCAGCGCGGACGAAGGCTCGGTATTCTCCACGATCCGCAATCTGTGGGCCTATATGTGGCCCGCCGGCCGGGCCGACCTGCGCCTGCGCGTGCTGCTGGCCATCGGCGCCCTGCTGGTCAGCAAGGTTGCCACCACGCTGGTTCCCTTCGCCTATAAGGGTGTTATCGACAGCCTGGACGGATCGGGCGAGCATGGCGCCCTCATTCTCGGCCTGTCCGTGCCCATCGCACTGGTCGTCGCCTATGCGCTGGGCAATGTCATCGACGCCGGCTTCCAGCAATTGCGCGACGTGCTTTTCGCCAGCGTCGGCCAGCATGCCGTGCGCAAGCTGGCGCTGGAAACCTTCCAGCATCTGCATCGGCTGTCGCTGCGCTTCCATCTCGCCCGCCGCACCGGCGGGCTGAGCCGCGTCATCGAACGCGGCACCAAGGGCATCGAGACCATCGTGCGCTTCACGATGCTCAACATCATGCCCACGCTGGTGGAATTCGCCATCACCGCCGTCATCTTCGCCTGGATGTTCGGCTGGAGCTATCTCGGCGTGCTGGTGGTGATGGTCTGGGCCTATCTCTACTTCACCATCAAGGCCTCCAACTGGCGCATCGCCATCCGCCGCGACATGAACGAGAGCGACACCGACGCCAATGGCAAGGCGGTGGACAGCCTGCTCAATTACGAAACGGTCAAATATTTCACCAATGAAGGCATGGAGGCCCAGCGTTTCGATGCTTCAATGGCCGGTTATGAGCGCTCCGCCATCCGCATATGGACTTCTCTGGGCCTGCTCAATTTCGGCCAGGCGGTCATCTTCTATGCCGGGCTCCTCGTCATCTCCATCATGGCCGTGCGCGGCGTGCTCGACGGCACGCTGACGCTGGGCGATTTCGTGCTGCTCAACACGTTTCTGATGCAGGTCTATCGCCCGCTCAACTTCATCGGCTTCGTTTATCGCGAGCTGCGCCAGGGGCTTACCGATATCGAAGCCATGTTCCGCCTGCTCGACCAGGACCCCGAGATCGCGGACACCCCCGGGGCCCGTCCGCTGGCCATCACCGGGCCGGTGATCCGCTTCGACGACGTGACCTTCCACTACGATCCCGAGCGCCCCATTCTCAAAGGCGTCAGCTTCGAGGTGCCTGCCGGCAAGACCGTGGCCATTGTCGGCCCCACGGGCGCGGGAAAATCCACCATTTCCCGGCTGCTCTACCGCTTTTACGACGTGACTGGTGGCGCCATCACCATCGACGGGCAGGATTTGCGCGACATCACCCAGAAAAGCCTGCGCGACGCCATCGGCATGGTGCCGCAGGATACGGTGCTGTTCAACGAAACCATTGGCTACAATATCGAATATGGCCGTCCCGGCGCCAGCGATGCCGAAGTCCGCGCCGCCGCCGACATGGCCCAGGTGGGGGCGTTCATCGAGGCGCTGCCCCATGGCTACGACACCCCGGTGGGCGAGCGCGGGCTCAAGCTTTCGGGCGGCGAGAAGCAGCGCGTGGCCATCGCCCGCACCATCCTCAAATCGCCCTCCATCCTCATTCTGGATGAGGCGACGTCGGCCCTCGACACCCAGACCGAGCGGGATATCCAGTCGGCGCTGGACGATGTCTCGCGCAACCGCACCACGGTGGTCATCGCCCACCGGCTCTCCACCGTCATCAATGCCGACGAAATCCTGGTGCTGCGCGACGGCATCGTCGCGGAGCGGGGCAATCATGCTGCGCTGCTGGCCCGGGAAGGCCTTTATGCCCAGATGTGGAACCGCCAGCGCGAAGCCAGCGAAGCCGAGGAAAAGCTGCGCCAGACGACCAACGATCCCGATGGCTTCGTCAAGCGCGGCACCCCCGCCGCCGAATAGGGCAGGGCGCTGCGCTCACCCAAGCGGCGCGGTATGCCCACGCAACCAGGCTTCCAGCACGTCCTTGCGGAAGGTTCCGGCCTCCAGATTGGAGTAAATGAAGGCGATCCAGTCGTCCTCCGCGCCAGTGGGCATGATGCCATTGGCCTGCAGGAACAGGATTGTGCTGGCGAAGGCAACGCGCTTGTTGCCGTCCACGAAACCATGGTTCATGCCGAGGCTTTCCCAAAGGGCGGCCGCCTCTTCGATCGTATCGGTATAATAGCCCGTCTGCGGGCGGAGCAGAGCGGAAAGAACGAGGCCTTCGTCTCGAACGCCCGGCGCGCCGCCATAGAGCGCCAGTTGCTCGCCCTGAATCCACAGCACGTCCTCTAGCGTCAGATAGATGCGCTCCACCATTTACTTGGCCAGGGCTTTGTAGACCTTGCCCCAACGTTTTACGCTCTCCCCATGAAGCTTGACGATCAACGGATTGACGCGGGGGGTCGCGCTGTCCTGGACGAGGCTCTCATATTGCTCCGGCGACAGCACGATGGCCACGTCGCGTCCATTCTTCTGAATGCGCACAGGTTCAGCCTGAGCCATCTCCAGAACTTGCCCGAATCTGTTCTTGGCATCGGTAGCCGTAATCGCAGCCATAACCGATCTCCTTGGCTAAATTAGCTAACGATACATATAGCCAAAATAGCTAACCGCTTCAATCTCACAACAAAAAGGCCCGCATCGCTGCGGGCCTTTTGTCGTTTCCGGGTCGGCCTATTCGGCGGCCTCCGGTCGGTTGGTGGAGCCGTTTTGCGGCTTGTCGTCCAGGCCGGCCTGCTTGCTGACGATGTAGCGCTTGGCGCCATCGGCATCCTCGGGGATTTCGACGGCCATGCCGTCAAAGCCCGCGGGAACGGCGGCAGGCTTGCGGCCGCCGCGCGAGAGGAAGCGGCGCAGCCGCCCGCCCTGATGGCCCAGCCACTTGATCTGCTTCCACATGACGCTGGGGGCGGTGACCATCACCGGCACCATGACCAGGGTCAGCGCCGTGGAGAAGAAGAGGCCCGAAACCAGCGCCGCCGAAAGATGGATGAACCAGGAGCCGGCGAGCCCTCCGACCACGATTTCGCGGCGCAGGAAGTCGAATTCCACATTGGCCCACATCGGGATGACGCCCAGCGCGGTGAGGAAGGCGGTGAGCAGCACCGGCCGCACGCGTTGCGCGGTGGTCAGCAGCATGGCCTTGACCGGCTCGACGCCCTGATGGCGGTGGTAGTCGTTATAGGTGTCGATGAGCACGATGCCGTTCTTCACCACGATGCCGGCCAGAGCCACGATGCCCAGGCCCGTCATGATCGCCGAGAAGCTCATCCCCGTGACCAGCATGCCCAGCAGCACGCCCGCCACCGACATGATGACGGTCGAGAGCGTCACCATCACCTGGTAGAAGCTGTTATATTCGAGCAGCAGGATGAAGAAGATCAGGAACATGGCCATGCCGAAGGCCTGCACGATGAAGGCATTGGCGTCGCCCATCTGCTCCTCTGCGCCGGTGAAGGCCACCTTGACCGTGCTGGGGAAGTTCTGCTCGCCGATCCAGGTCTGCAGTTCCGCCACCTTGTCGGCCGCATAGACGCCTTCGGGCAGGTTCTGCAACCCGGACGCGATGGGCATGACATAGACCTGGTTGCGCCGCTCGATATTGGCCACCTTGGGCACGGCCTTGCGCTCGATGAAATTGCTCACCGGGATCATGCCCGACGCGGTGGCGATGCGCATCGAATCCAGCGAGTCGAAAGTGCGTTCATTGGCCGGCAGGCGCACCTTGATGTCGAGCTCCTTGCCGGTCTCGTCATCGCGGTAGGTGCCCAGCTTCACGCCCGAGGTGACGAGCTGCACATAGGGCGCCAGCTCGCGCACGCCGATGCCGTATTTGCCGGCTTCGTTGCGGTCGATGGTGATCTGCCAGTCGATGCCGGGGGAGGGGCGGCCATCTTCGATGTCAACCGTCTCGGGCATGGATTCGAGCTTGGCGCGGATGGCGCTGACCACCGGCACGAGATCGTCGTAGTGAGAACTCTCGACACGGATATTGATGTCCTTGCCGGCGGGCGGACCGTTTTCCGCCGCCAGAACCTGGATATCGAGCCCGGCGAAGCCACCCACGCGCTCGCGGATATCGGCGAAGATCTCCTCGGCCTTGACGCGATGGGCGTAGTTGACGAGCTGGAGCTGGAAATTGCCGATCGTGTCCGGCGGGGTGGTGCCGAAGGCGCCCGTCGAGCCGAACTGCATGATGACGTCCTGGATGCCCTGGACCTGCATGATCTCGTTGCCGATATCCTCCATCATGTCGCGGATTTCTTCGGGCGAGTAATTGCCCCGCCCGACCACGGCCACGGTGGCGAATTCCGGCTCGGATGCCGGGAAGGCCTCGCTGCCCGTGGGGTGGGTGGCATAGGTCACGAAGATGGTCACGATGATGCCGAAGCCCACCGCCAGCGTCGGCAGCGGCCAATGCAGCAGGTGCTCCATGGTGCGCACATAGATGCCGGTGAGGCCGCGGACCTTCCTGGAGTCGAACTTGTCGGCATACATCACCGTGTCGGCCGCTTCCTTGGCCTTGGGGTCGACATGGGCCGAGGCAATGGCCGCGCCGATGACCGGCATGAAGATCAGCGCCGAGATCAGCGAGGCGATCATGACGATAATCACGATCATCGGCAGGTAGCTCATGAACTTGCCGATGATGCCCGGCCAGAACAGCAGGGGCACGAAGGCGCCCAGCGTCGTGGCCGTCGCGCCCACCACGGGCACGAACATCTTGCGCACGGCCAGGATGAAGGCTTCCTTCTTGGAAATGCCCTCCTGCAGCTTGCGCTCGGCATATTCGACCACCACCACGGGATCGTCCACCAAGACGCCCACGGCGATGACGAGGCCGAACATCACCATCATGTTGATGGTCATGCCCAGCATCTGTGCCACCAGGAACGCCATCATGAACGAGAGCGGGATGGACATGCCGATCATGATGGCCGGGCGCACGCCGAGCGTGGCCACGCAGGTGATGAGCACCAGCGCCACCGCGGTCAGCACCGCCGCTTCCAGCGAGCGGAACAGCGACGCCGTGGTTTCGGCCTGATCGAGGAAGAAGCTGTATTGCACGCCTTCCGGCCAGCTCTTGGCCAGTTCCTCGGTCGCCGCCCGAACCTTTTCGGAGACGTCGATGATATTGGTGCCCAGCTTCTTGGAGACGCCCAGGATCAGGGCAGGGGAGCCGTTGACCATGGTGTAGTTGGTGGCGTCCGCCAGGGTGCGGGTGATGGTGGCCACTTCGCCGAAGGTGACGACGGTGTTGCCGTCGGTCTTGAGCGGCAGGTCGTAAACGTCCTTGGGATTGGTGATGAGGCCGGGAACCTCGATGTTGAACGAGCCCTGGCCGCTATTGATGGTGCCGCCGGGCACCACCATGTTGTTGCGCGCCAGCGCGTCGAGCAATTGCCCGGCGGTCAGCCCATAGGCTTCGAGGCGCAAAAGGTCGATGCGCACTTCGAGGATTTCGTCGCGCGCGCCCGAGAGCTTGGCTTCGCGCACCTCGGCAATGGCTTCCAGCGCGTCCTGAAGGTCCTCGGCGCGGCGCACCAGTTCCTTTTCCGGCGCATTGCCATAGACCGCCACCGAGATGATCGGCATGCCTACGAGGTCGATTTCGTGCACGCTGGGGTCGTTGGCATCGGTGGGTAGCTTGGCCTTGAGCGCGTCCATGCGCGCCCGCGTATCGGCAAGGGCCTGATCCTTGTCGGTGTTGATGTCGAATTCGAGGAACACCGAGGCATGGCCGGTGGTCGAGGTCGAGCTGATGTTCAACAATCCGGGCAGGGTGGCCAGCTCTTCTTCCGCCGGCTTGGCCAGCAGGTTTTCCGCATCGCGCGGCGACACGCCGGTCTGGCTGATCGACACGTAGAGATACGGCACGTCGATGGCCGGGAAGCTTTCCTTGGGCAGCGACACATAGGCCGAGATGCCCGCCGCCAGCATGATGACCATGACCGTCAGGACGACACGCGGCATCCTGAGGATTTTGACGATGAACTCGACCATGACTAGACGCTTTCTTCGCTGGCGGAGGGTTCAGTCTCTGCGGGGGTCGCCTTGACGGTCTGCCCCGCACTCACGTTTTCCTGGCCAACGGTGATGACCTGGCTGACGGCGGGAAGGCCGGAGACCCACACGCCGTCGCGCGTATCGCTGACGATGGTGACCGGATGGAAGGCGACCTTGTCGTCCTCCACGGTGCGCACACCCAGAACGCCTTCATCGTCCAGCGTCAGCACGGATTGCGGCAGAAGATGGCCGAGCGTGCTGCCCAAGGTGACGATCGCCTGCGCGGTGATGCCGTCGCGCACCGACAGATCGGCATTGGGGAACTCGATTTCCACCGGGAAGGAGCGGGTGGCGTTATCGGCCACGGCGGAGATGAAGGTCACCTTGCCGGCCGCATGAACGCCGGTCACCGTGGTGATCTGCGCGTCGAGCCCGGTGCGAGCCAGTCCGATGCGGGATTCGGGAACCTGGCCGATAAAGACCATGGGGTTGAGCTGCACGATGGTGGCGCAGGGCTGGCCCTGGCCCAGCAGCGAGCCGGCCACGGCGATGGGATCCTGCACGACGCCGCTGACCTTGGCGACGATCTCGGTGCGGTCGAGCTCCGCCTGGGCGTTGTCGAGCCCCGCCTGCGCGGAGGAGAGCGCCGCCTTGGCGCTGCTCAGCGAGGCTTCCACGGTCTGGGCAGTGTTGGCGGCGGCAAGCCCCTTGGCGCGCATTTCGGCATTGGTGTCATAGGCGAGCTGGACCTGGGCCAGATTGGCATTGGCCTGCTCGATGCCGGCCTGCGCCTGGGCGACGGCGGCGGCGCGGGTGCCCTTGTCGAGCGTGCACAGGAGATCGCCGGCCTTGACCTGCTGGCCCTTGGATACATGCACTTCGTCGACGATGCCGGCGGTTTCCGCCACCGCGTTGACCGAGGCCTTGGCCTGGGTGCGGCCGCGCAAGGGCACGTCGATCTGCATCGGCTGGGCGGTATAGGTCACAACGCGCACGCTGGGCACGGATTTGCTGGTTCCCGACTGCTGCTCATTGCGTTGCGCGATGGTCAGGGCCGGGTCGGTGGCCGGATGGGGGTGCTCGGCGAGAATGCCGGCCTCGCCCAGCTTGGTGGCGAGAGGGCCATGGTCCTGTCCCTCGATCACCGAAATGATCGGTTTTTCACCATTGCCGGGGCCATTGCCGCCAACGACCAGAGTACCGGTGGCAAGCCAAGCGCCCGCTCCAAGCAGGATCAACAGCGCCAGGCCATAGGAAAACAGTGCACGCATCTCTTATTTGCCCTCGTTACTCAGCCGCGTCTTTTCTCGGCTTGGCCTGCGCCAGTGAAATCAATTCGTGCATATGGGAGCGGATGTGCCCCTGGGCAACCTCCATCACCGCACGACCGAAATTTAATATCCAGTTGTCCGCCGCGCTGAGCTCGCGCTCGGCCGCCGCGTCTTCAAGCTTCTTCTGGCCCGCCACCAGGCGCTCGAGGAACTCGTTGGCCCGTTCCTCCACCAGGTCGCGCGGCAGGATATGGGCGAAACGCGCGAACAGCAGAAAAGGACTGCGGAACATGTCGTCGGCCAGCGGCGCCGACAATTGTTCGACGAAAGCCGCCCGTCCGGCCGCCGTGATCGCATAGATCTTCTTGGCCGGCTTGCCCGACTGCTGTTCCGTGCGGCTCTTCACCAACCCTTCGCTCTCGAGCCGGGCAAGGGCGGGATAGATGGAGCCGAAGCTGGCCTCGACGAAATAGGCGCATTCGCCCTCCACGCAAAGCCGCCGGATTTCATATCCGGTCGCTTCCCCTTCATAGAGGATGGATAGGCAAAGGGTTTTGACGTTCATGCGCGCGCTCCGCCGGGGCATATGCCGGGCCGATATATGCCGGTTCTCTATATGCCGGTGCTGAATCGCGCAAGTAATAGGAGCGCGACCTTGCGGAAGATCAGTTAAGATCAGGTTGCATGGCTCGCGGCAGAACCAAGCAGGCGGCGCATTTCGCCGGCAGTCCGCTGCGCCAGGTCCAAGCTTGCGGCGGCCACGAAGAACGGGTTGAGAAAGCCGGCCTCCCGCTTGCCGTAGGAAAGCCTGGCCCCATCGAGGGTGATGACGGCGCCGCCGGCGGCTTCCACAATGGCTTGCCCGGCTGCTGTATCCCATTCGCAGGTGGGTGTGAAGCGCGGATAAAGCTGGGCTTCTCCATGCGCCAGCAGGCCGAATTTCAGGGACGACCCCACCGAAACGTCGGAATCAACGTCCAGGATGCGGCGAAGCTCGGCGAGCGCGGCATGGCCATGCGATCGGCTGGCCACGATGCAGGGGCGTTTCGCCTGCGTGACGGCCATGGGCTGGCGCGGGGTAAGGATGCCATCCTGCCGGCGACAGAACCAGGCGCCAGAGGTATCCGCCATATAGATCGCTCCGGTGACGGGCGCCACGATGACGCCCATGACGGGAAACCCAGCTTCGACCAGCCCGATATTGACCGCGAATTCGCCGTTGCGCTTGATGAATTCCTTGGTGCCGTCGAGCGGATCGACGACGAAATAGCGGTCTCCCAGCTCGGGCACGATGCCAGCCGCCACGCTCTCCTCGGCCAGAACGGGGATGCCGGTCGGCGCCAGCATCGCGAGGATCGCCTGCTCTGCTGCCCGGTCGGCCTGCGTCACCGGCGAGCCATCCAGCTTGGTGATGGCTTCGATGGGGCGGCTGTAGATGTCGCAGATAATATCGGCGGCCTTGAGGGCGGCGGCCAGCGCCAGCTCGGTCAGCGCCGGATCGGGGGAGGGCACGGCCACGAAAAATTCTCCATCTTCGCGCGTTCTCTACGCTGCGCGCTTCTTTGCTGGCAATGGCCCACGGCCTAGAGGGGGCGGATGTGATCCTGCTCGATAATGCCCTTGGTGAGGCTTCCATGCGCCGGATAGAGCGGAATGAGGCAGGCCTGCAGCGCGTGGTAAATGTCCGGCTTGCCCACGAAAAGGCGCGAGGTCGGCGTCAGGTCTTCCTTGAGCTCGCTCAGCCAGCCGCCGCGCCGATGATCGATGACGTGGTTTTCGGCATAGTCCCAGAGCCGGCGATACCAGAATTCGAAGAAGGGGTCGGTGTCGTGGGAGGCGATGAAGGATGCTGCGCCGATGGCCTCGCTCACCGGCCACCACAGCTTCTCGCGCATGATGGGCTGGTTGTTCCATTCCAGCGTATAGAAAAAGCCGCCATTGACCGTGTCCCAGCCCAGCGCGATGGATTCCCGGAACAGGTTGCGCGCCGACTCGGGCATCCAGGAATGCTCCTTGTGGCCGAGGATGAAGAGTTGGAACAAAAGCCGCGACCATTCCAGCCAGTGGCCGGGCGTGGTGCCGGAGGGGCGGAACATCTCCGAGCCGACATAGTCCTTGTCCAGCGCCCAACTGGCATCGAAATGCTCGGCGACGCGATAGCCGAGCGGCACGGCATTGCGGCGGATGATGAGGTCGGCGATGCGCGTGGCCTTGTCCAGATAGGCGCGCTTGCCGCTGGCCTCATAGGCCGCCATCAGCGCCTCGGTGAGATGCATGTTGGAATTCTGGCCGCGATAGTCGGAAACCGGCGACCAGTCCTGCGCGAATTCCTCGCGCACCGCGCCCACCTTCTCGTCCCAGAAATGCTCCTCGATCACCTCGGTCACGTCCGCCATCATCCTGTCGGCGAGGGGATGACCCAGGAGCTTGGCGCTGGACGCCGCCAGCAGCACGAAGGCATGGCCATAGGCCTGCTTGCTGGCATCCTGGACGCCATGATCGTCGAGCGACCACACATAGCCGCCATAGCGCTGGTCGCGGTGGTGGTTCCAGATATATTGCATGCCGTGATCGACGATCTCGTCGGAGCCCGGCCGGCCGATTAGGCTGCCGATGGTGAAGCAATGCACCATGCGCGTGGTGACGTGGATCTGCCGGGTGGCGTTGTCGGGGGCAAGGGGGAGCCCGTCATCATCGAGCTCGAAAAACCCGCCCTTGGGGTTGAGCGAGGCCGCCTGGAAGAAGTCGAACAGGTTATTGGCCTGACGCATCAGATATTGCCGGTGGAAGGGGCGGCCCGACCAGGGGCTGGAATTGGTCCTGGACAGGATCGGCTGCGCGTCACTCATGATGAATCCCCTTCCGGCGGCGCGCTGATCGGCGCCGGCCAGAGCTATAGCCGGGTCATGAAGACGTGGCAATTTGGAGGGGGCAGTTTTGTCCCCGGCGGCGCCGTCTATCCCGCCCGGCGGTACCAAGCCTCCACCCGCTTCACCTCCTCTGCCGAGCCGAGGATGACTGGGACGCGCTGGTGGATGGCGTTGGGCAGGAGATCGAGGATGCGCTCCCGGCCGGTGGTGGAGCGGCCGCCGGCGGCTTCGATGAGCATGGCCATGGGATTGGCCTCGTAGAGCAGCCGCAGCCGCCCGCCCTTGCCGATCGTCTCGCTGTCGAGCGGATATAGGAAGATGCCGCCGCGCATGAGGATGCGGTGGATATCGGCCACCATCGAACCCACCCAGCGCATGTTGTAGCGCTTTCCCGCCGGCCCGGTTTCGCCGGCGACGTTCTCGGACACGTAACCGCGCGTTGCCGCGTCCCAGAAGCGCTCCCGCGCCGTATTGATGGCGAATTCGCCGCTGGCTTCGGGCACCGACACCGTGTCAGTGGTGAGCCGGAAGGCGCCGGCCTCATCGAGCGTGAAAACGGCGACGCCCTGGCCGAGGGTCAGGACCAGGCTGGTGGCCGGACCATAGGCGGCGTAGCCGGCCGCAAGCTGGGCCGTGCCCCGCTGCAAAAGGCCGCCCTTGGCCTCGAGAATGGAAAAGATCGTGCCGACAGTGACGTTTACGTCGAGATTCGAAGACCCGTCCAGTGGATCGGTGGCGATGATGAAACGGCCCTGATTCTCGAAGTGAACCGCTTCATCCATTTCTTCCGAAATCAGAATCGAAATCTGCGGATTGGCCCGCAAGTGATTCAAAACAATATCGTTCGAGACGACATCGAGCGCCTTTTGCGCTTCGCCCTGCACATTGGTTTGCCCCGCCAGCCCGGTCTGCCCGGTGAGCGGCGCGCTGCGCAGCACGGCGGCAATCTCCACGCAGGCGGCGGCCATGCTGGCGACGGCCGAGGCGAGGGCGGGATCGGTGGATTGAGCGGCAAGCCAATCGGCAAGGGAAAGGGACATGGAAAGCTCGATATGGGTGTGGGCAGCAAGTGTCCCATGCGCGCCGGAGGAGGCAAGGGCGACTTTCGCCTAAGTTTTGGGTTTTTCACTGGCCCGAAGGCCGGTTCTGTGCGTCGGGCGCCTGGGAGAAGGATATTTCCCTTTCCCGCCCCATGGCAAATTTCACCGGCCTTGTAATACACGACCTAAGGAGTAGCCTTTTATTCATTCGATCTCATGGGAGATAGAGATGAAAAATGCCCACAGACTGCTCGCCCTTGCTGCTCTTGCCGCTTCCCTGACCCTGGGCTTCGCGGTGACGGGCCACGCGCAGGATCGGACACTAATCAATGTCAGCTATGATCCGACACGCGAGCTCTACCGCGAATTCAACGAGGCCTTCGTCAATCACTGGAAGGAGACCACGGGAGAGACCGTGACCGTGCAGGCGACCCATGGCGGCTCGGGCGCACAGGCCCGCACGGTGATCGATGGGCTCGAGGCCGATGTGGTGACCCTCGCCCTGGAGTCGGACATCAATGCCATTGCCGATGCAGGCTTCATCAAGCCCGACTGGCGCGATGCCTTCGCCAATAACAGTGCGCCCTACACCTCGACCATCGTTTTCCTCGTACGCAAGGGAAACCCCCGGAATATTGCCGATTGGGGCGATCTGGTGCGGGAGGGCGTCGAGGTGATTACGCCCAATCCCAAGACCTCGGGCGGCGCCCGCTGGAACCTGCTGGCCGCCTGGGCATGGGCCCGGGCGCAGGATGGCGGCAATGACGATACCGCCCGTGCCTTCGTCTCCGAGCTCTACAAGCATGTGCCCGTGCTCGACACGGGCGCGCGCGGCTCCACAACCACCTTCGTGCAGCGCGGCATAGGGGATGTGCTGCTCGCCTGGGAAAATGAGGCCTATCTGGCGCTGGAAGAACTTGGCCCGGACGCCTTCGACATCGTCACCCCGTCGATCTCAATCCTGGCCGAGCCGCCGGTGGCCATCGTCGACAGCGTGGTGGACAGGAAGGGCACGCGCGACCTGGCCGAGGCCTATCTCGACTATCTCTATTCCGACGAGGGCCAGGCCATTGCCGCCCGCAACTATTATCGCCCCGACAATCCCGCCGCTGCCGCGCCCGAGGACGTGGCCCGCTTCGGCGCGGTAAGCTTGGTGACGATTGCCGATTTCGGCGGCTGGCGCGACGCGCAGCCCTATTTCTTCGGCGATGGAGGGGTGTTCGACCAGATCTATTCCGGTCAGTGAATGGTGGCGGGCTTTATGAGATCGTCCCCGGCCTCGTCCAGGGAGGGTCCGCTCCAGAACACCAGGTAGAGCAATTCCTCCCCCGCCGCATCGGTGATTTCGATGGAGCGGGGGAGAGTGGTATCGCCCCCGGTGCTCGCCGCCCGCTCCACAATGGCCTTGGCCAGGGCGGCGGCGTTCTGTTCGGCGGCGTCGAGATTGGGCAGATCGCTCCCCTCGCAATCGCGGATCAATTCGTCATCGGTGCGGTAGTGAAAGAAATATCGGGGCAAGTCCGGTTCTCCCGCCTCAGCCGAGTGGGCTAAGGCCATGATATTGGCGGCGCTGCCAGATCAACGGTTCTCGCCCGGTTGTGGTTTCCGCCTCGGCAATGGCGCCGGCAAACAGCACATGCGTGCCGGTCTCCATGGCGCCGATGACGTCGCAATCCAGCGCCGTTACCGCGTCGAGCAGGCGCGGGTGGCCGGAGGGCCAGTCTTCCCACTTGCCTTCGCTGAAGCGTTGCTCCTGCGCCACCTGGCCGGCAAAGGCATCGGCAACGCGGCTTTGCTCCACCCCGAGCATGGAAAGGGAAAAGCCTCCCGTGCGCGCGATGAGATCGGCCAGCCGGCTCATGATGTCGATCGATATCAGGATCGTCGGCGGATTCATCGCCAGCGAGAACACCGAGGTAACCGTGCGGCCCGCCCGCTCGTCGCCGCGCCGCGCCGTGACGATGCTCACGGTCGAGGCCATGGCGGAAAGGGCGGCGCGAAATTCGGAATTGCCGATCAGCGGCCGCGGCGCCGGCCGTAGCTTCATGGTGTCGGGAAGGTCGAAATCGGCCATAAGCGTCGTCATGATCCGCAGTCTATGCAGGGGCCAGCGCACTGACCAGCCGGTTCCGAAGTCTTGTAAGGGACCGGCGGCGCCGGAACAAAAACGCCGCCGGAAGGAAAACCTCAGCCCAGATTGGCTTCGGCGAATTCGTAATTGGCGAGCTTGTCGAGGAAATTGCTCACATAATCGGGGCGGCGGTTGCGGAAATCGACGTAGTAGCTGTGCTCCCAGACATCGAGCCCGAGCAGGGGCTTGCCTTCGCCGGTGGCCAGCGGATTGGAGCCATTGGCGGTCTTGGTGACCTTGAGCTTGCCGTCGGTGCCCAGCACCAGCCAGGCCCAGCCCGAACCGAACTGGCCGGTGGCGGCTGCCTTGAACTGCTCCTTGAAGGCCTCGACCGAGCCCAGGTCGCTGACGATCTTGGCTTCCAGCTTGCCCGGCAAGGCGCCGCCCTTGGGCGAAAGCGCATTCCAGAAATGGATGTGGTTCCAGTGCTGCCCGGCATTGTTGAACACCGGGGCCAGGTCGGGCTTGCCGTTGACAAAGGCGATGATCTCTTCCAGCGACTTGCCCTGCAGATCGGCATTCTTTTCAACGAAGCCGTTAAGCGCGGTCACATAGGCCTGGTGATGCTTGTCGTGGTGCAGCTCCAGCGTTTCCTGGCTCATGCCGCGCTCGGCAAGGGCGGAATGGGCATAGGGCAGGGCGGGAAGTTCAAAAGCCATTTCGGGGCTCCTTTCGGGTGCGACAGGCGATGCGCTTGCGTTCCGCGCTCAGCCCGTCTAATTTCCAAGCCATGACTTTGAAAACCCCTTCGGCGGATATGTCAAGCCAAGGCTTGGGAAATGTGGCCTGGTCGCCGCGCAGCCCGGCCGAGCGGGTCTTGATGATGCTCAAGATGCATGGCGCACTGTCGGCGGGCGCCGTGGGCCGGCTGCTGGGCACCACGGGCGAGGCGGCGCGCCAGCAATTGGCGAGACTGGCCGAGGAAGGGCTCGTCGCCGCCACCAGCGAGGCGAGGGGGGTTGGTCGGCCGACCCAGAGCTGGAGCCTCACTCCGGCGGCGCAATCGCGTTTTCCCGACACGCACGCCGCCCTGACCGTGCAACTGCTCGACATCATCCGCCAGTCCATGGGCGAAGCGGCGCTCGACGCCATCATCGGGGTGCGCGAGGCCGAAACCCGGGCGGCCTATCAGGCGACGCTCGCGGAACATTCCGAACTTCGGGACAAAGTGGCCGCCCTGGCCGAAATGCGCTCGGCCGAAGGTTATATGGCCGAATGGCGCGAGGAGGCCGACGGTTCCCTGGTGCTGATCGAAAATCACTGCCCCATCTGCGCCGCCGCCACGGCCTGCGAAGGCTTCTGTCGCGCCGAGCTGGAGGTGTTCCGCTCGGCGCTCGGTGCCGGGGTCGAGGTGGTGCGGGACGAGCATATCGTCGCTGGCGGGCGCCGGTGCAGTTACGCCATCCGCAGGGCGGGCTAGCCTCAATTCTGGCAAAACCATGCCGGGCAGGATGATTTTCTAATAACGGGCAAAAAAACCCGCTGCGCTCTCCTTGTTAAAGACGACTGTTTCGATAGCCTTATCGTCCTGAACAGGCCGGGAGCGGCAGATGACAGTGCTGACAGCCATTGCCAGCGCCGGCGGCGCGAGATGAGCAGGCATCCGGCGGTGAACCGCCCCGGTGCCTGGCGCTTTCGCCAGCCCAGCGTCATTCCCGGCTTCGGGCTGACCCTGGGCTTCACCGTCCTCTATTTTTCCCTGATTATCCTTCTGCCTTTGCTGGCACTGGCCATCCGCTCCGCCGGGCTGGGACCGGCCGGCTTCTGGGCGGCGGCGACCGATCCGCGCGTGCTTGGGGCGCTGCGGGTAAGCTTCGTCACCGCCCTCATCGCGGCCGCAGTCAATGTGGTTTTCGGCACGCTGATCGCCTGGGTGCTTGTGCGCTATCGCTTTCCGGGGAGGAGGCTGTTCGATGCCATCATCGATCTGCCCTTTGCCCTGCCTACGGCGGTGGCGGGCATTGCGCTCACCGCCATCTACGCCCCCAATGGCGCGATCGGCGCGCTGGTGGCGCCGCTGGGCTGGCGCATCGCCTATACGCCTGCCGGTATTGTCGTCGCCATGATCTTCATCGGCCTGCCCTTCGTGGTGCGCACCATCCAGCCCATTCTCGAGGAGGTGAGTCACGAGGTGGAAGAAGCCAGCGCCACGCTGGGCGCCAACCGCTTCCAGACCATCGGCCGCGTGCTGCTGCCCAGCCTAGTGCCGGCGGTGCTGACCGGCTTCGCGCTGGCCTTTGCCCGCGGGGTGGGGGAGTTCGGCTCCATCATCTTCATCGCCGGCAATATTCCCTTCGTCTCGGAAATCGCCCCGCTCCTGATTTTCATCCGCCTGCAGGAGTTCAACTATGGTGGCGCAACCGCCATCGCCATGGTCATGCTGCTGATTTCCTTCGCCATGCTGCTCTTCATCAATCTGGTGCAGGCCTGGAGCCGCCGGAGATATGGCTATGGCAGCTAGATCGTCTCCCACCAGCGAAAGCCCAATGGTGCAATGGCTGTTCATCGCCATTGCCCTTGGCTTCATGGCCATCATCCTGGTGCTGCCGCTCTATTCGGTGTTCCACGAGGCGTTGGCCAAGGGCTGGCCGGCCTTTATCGCCGCGCTGGCCGACAAGGACGCACAGGCGGCTATTCGCCTGACCCTGCTGGCCGCCGCCATCGCCGTGCCGTTCAACCTCATTTTCGGACTTGCCGCCTCCTGGGCCATCGCCAAGTTCGAGTTCAAGGGCAAAGCCTTTCTCATCACCCTGATCGACCTGCCTTTTTCGGTGTCGCCGGTGATTGCAGGGCTGGTCTATGTGCTGCTGTTCGGGGCCGGGAGCTTTCTGGGGCCGGCGCTCAAATCCATGGGCATCGAAATCCTCTTCGCCCTGCCGGGCATCGTGCTCGCCACCATCTTCGTCACCTTCCCCTTTGTTGCGCGCGAGCTGATCCCGCTGATGCAGGATCAGGGTACGGGAGACGAGGAGGCGGCGCTGTCGCTGGGCGCCGATGGCTGGCAGACTTTCTGGCGGGTGACGCTGCCCAATATCCGCTGGGGCCTGCTCTATGGCGTCCTGCTCTGCAACGCCCGCGCCATGGGCGAATTCGGCGCCGTGGCCGTTGTTTCGGGCAAGATCAGGGGCCAGACCACCACCATGCCGCTGCAGGTGGAAATGCTCTACAACGAATACAACGCGACCGCCGCCTTTGCTCTGGCCTCGCTGCTTGCCCTACTGGCGCTGGTGACGCTGGTGCTGAAAACGGCGCTGGAATGGCGCTTCAGCGCCGATCTCGCCGCCAGCACCCGACATTGAACGGAATAGGATCTGATTTATGGAAGTTCGCGTCAGCAATGTCCGCAAGGAATTCGACCGGTTCCCGGCGCTGCACGATGTTTCTCTCGATATCCGCTCGGGCGAACTGATCGCTTTGCTGGGGCCCTCCGGTTCGGGCAAAACCACCTTGTTGCGCCTGATCGCGGGGCTGGAAATGCCTACCGCCGGCCGCATCTTCTTTGGTGACACCGACGCGTCGGAAAAGACGGTGCAGGAGCGCAATATCGGCTTCGTCTTCCAGCATTATGCGCTCTTCCGGCATATGACGATCCTGGAAAACGTCTCCTTCGGACTCAAGGTGCGCCCGCGGTCCACGCGCCCGCCTGCCGCCGAAATCCGCCGCCGCGCGCTGGAATTGCTCGATCTGGTGCAATTGTCCGGTCTCGAAAAGCGCTATCCCAACCAGCTTTCGGGCGGGCAACGCCAGCGCGTGGCCCTGGCCCGCGCCCTGGCCATCGAGCCAGCCGTTCTGCTGCTGGATGAGCCCTTCGGGGCGCTGGATGCGCAGGTGCGTCGTGAATTGCGCAAATGGCTCCGCGAAATCCATGATCGCACCGGCCACACCACGGTTTTCGTCACCCACGACCAGGAAGAGGCGCTGGAACTGTCCGACCGGCTCTGCGTCATGAGCCAGGGGCGGATCGAGCAGGTGGGCAGTCCCGATGAGGTTTACGATCATCCCGGTTCGCCCTTCGTCTTCGGCTTCATCGGTGAATCCAGCACCCTGCCGGTGAGCGTGGAAAATGGCGAGATCTGGTCGGCCGGGCGGGCGCTGGGCCTTTCAGCCCAAGGTTTCGAGGGTGATGAGGCGCGGCTCTATTTCCGTCCGCACGATGTCGACCTGGTCGATGCCGAAGCCAGCCTGGCCGGTGTCGTCACCGCCTCCCGCCGCGTCGGCGGCACGCGCCGCGTGGAACTGGCCATCGGCGGGGAGGGGCACAGGGTCGAGATCGACCTGCCTTTCGATCATCCCGCCGGCGAGAAGACTCGCCTCGCCTTCCGCCCGCGCCGCTGGAAGCTGTTTCCGGCGGCGTGAGGGGAGGGCGGACGAACCCGTTGCGGGCCTGCGACAAACCCTGTAGCACCCGCATCCGACCAGCCCGCCCAACCCCGAGACCGCCGTGCCCGCAACCACGCTTCGTGCCCAGATTGAAAGTTTTCCGGTGGCGGGGCACTTCACCATTGCCCGCGGCAGCCGCACCGAAGCGCGCGTGATCCGTGTCGAGATCGAGCGCGATGGCGTCGTCGGCAGCGGCGAATGCGTGCCCTATGCCCGCTATGGCGAAACGCCCGAAGCCACAATAGACACCATTCTTGCCCAGGGTCCCGCGCTCGCTTCCGGTCTGGACCGGGTTGGTTTGCAGGCGGCTTTGCCGCCCGGCGCGGCCCGCAACGCGCTCGATTGCGCCCTCTGGGCGTTTGAGGCGCGGCTGGCAGGTCGGGACGTCGCCTCTTTGGCCGGGCTCGATTGGCCCCGCACCATGCCCACCGCCTTTACCATCAGCCTCGATACGCCCGAAGCCATGGCCGCTGCCGCTGCCCGCGCCGCCCATCTGCCGCTGCTCAAGCTCAAGCTGGGCGCCCCTGGCGATGCCGAGCGTCTCGCCGCCATCCGTGCGGCGGTGCCCCAGGCGCGCCTCGTCGTAGACGCCAATGAAGGCTGGCAGCCGGAGACGCTTCCCCGCCTGTTGCAGGCCTGCGCCGATGCCGGGGTTGAACTGGTGGAGCAGCCGCTGCCGGCCGGCGCGGATGATTCTCTCGCCGGGATCGACCATGTCGTTCCCATTTGTGCCGATGAGAGCGTCCACGCACGATCAGGCCTCGAAGCCCTGCCGGGACGCTATGACGCCATCAATATCAAGCTGGACAAGACCGGCGGGCTGACCGAAGCGCTGGAAGTCGCCGTCCGGGCGCGTGAGCTGGGCCTTTCCATCATGGTCGGCTGCATGCTCAGCACGTCGCTTTCCATGTTGCCGGCGACGCTTCTGGCCGGTTTTGCCCGCTGGATCGATCTCGACGGTCCCCTGCTGCTGGCCCGGGACCGACCCGGCGGGCTGGTCTATCGCGATGGCATGCTGGATCGTTCCGCCGCGACGCTCTGGGGAGACATCAGCTCGCCCTAGCGGGGGTGGGTGACGTCGCGGGTCTTTTGCAGGGCATCCACGGTTTGTTCGTAGCGCTGGCGCGCCACGCCCAGGAACAGGCAATCGACAATGGCCAATTGGGCGATGCGGCTGACCATGGCGCCGGCCCGCAGCCGGCTTTCGCGGGCATGGCTGATGAGGCATTCATCGGCCGCCTGCGCCAGGGGGGAGCCGGGGGAGCCGGTAATGGCCACCGTTCGCGCCCCCGACTGGCGGGCGATTTCCAGATAGCGCACCGTGTCGGCGGTGTCGCCGGAATGGGAAAAACCCAGCGCCACCGTGCCGGGTGGGGAAAGCAGGGCGGCCGACCAGGCCTCGTGCGAATCGGCGAGCAGGAACACATTGCGCCCGATGCGGAATAGCTTGTGATGCAGGTCCTGCGCCACGAACTGGCTGGCGCCGATGCCGAACAGAAGAATGCGCTCGGCCGCGTCCAGCGCCGCCACCACCCGTTCGAGCACGGTGAAATCGAGGCTTGAAACCGTCTCGTCTATCGCCAGCATTTCCAGCGAGGCGAGCTTGGAAGCCATTTCCTGCAAGGTGTCGGAGCGGGCGATTTCCGCCCCCAGCGTGACGCCAGGGCCGAACTGCGCCGCCTCGCGCCCCAATTCCGTCGCCAGCTCCATGCGCAACTGAGCATAGCCCGACAGCCCCAGTACCCGGCAGAAGCGAATGACCGAGGCGACCGAGGTGCGGCAGGCCGCGGCCAGCTCGGAAATGGTCTTGTCGAGCACGATGCGGGGATTGTCGCGGATGACATCGGCAACCAGCCGCGTGGCCGGCGTGAAGCTTGCCGTCGATGCCTCGATCCTCGACTGGATGCCCAATCCCGTTCCTCCCGATGCCGGCTCTGATGCCAGATTCGCTCCCCTCCGGCGAGGTAGCCAGTCTAGCGCAGGGGTGGCGACTTTGAAACAAAAGTTCAGTCAGTTTCATATTTTTGGAAATGATTGACAATCGGGCCGGATCGCCTCTAGGCTCTTTTCCGGTCAAGGGAGGACATTTCGAATGGCATTGCGTTGCGCGTCTTGCTGGCGCGACCTCACTCCGCCCCTCTCTGCCGGTGAGGGCAGCCGATGAGCGCCGCCCCCGACGGGCGCCGCGCCCTCATGTCCGAACTGGCGCAATTGGTGTCCGAGGGCCGCAACCCCAACACCATGGGCATCGACCAGATGGGCACGCGCGAGATCCTGGCCACTATCAATGCCGAGGATCGCACTGTTGCCGACGCCGTCGAAAAGGTCATTCCGGCCATTGCCGCGGCGGTCGATGCCATCGTCACCGCCTTCACCCGGGGCGGGCGGCTGATCTATATGGGCGCCGGCACCAGCGGTCGGCTCGGTGTGCTCGACGCCTCCGAATGTCCCCCCACTTTTGGCGTGCCCTATGGCATGGTGATCGGCCTGATCGCCGGTGGGCCAGACGCGCTGATGCGCGCCGCCGAAGGCGCGGAAGACCGCAGCACGGACGGGGTCGCTGACCTCAAGGCCATCGATCTATCCGAAAAGGACGTGCTCGTGGGCATCGCCGTAAGCGGGCGCACGCCTTACGTGATCGGCGGGCTGAATTATGCGCGTGAAATCGGCGCGGTGACGGCGGCGCTCTCCTGCAACCCGGCTTCAGCCATCGCCCGGATCGCCGATATCGCCATTTCCCCGGTCGTCGGCCCCGAAGTGCTGACCGGTTCGACGCGGATGAAGTCGGGCACGGCGCAGAAGCTGGTGCTCAACATGCTGACCACGGCCAGCATGATCCGCATCGGCAAGACCTATCAGAACCTGATGGTGGACCTGCATGCCAGCAACAAGAAGCTGCTGGCGCGTGCGGTGCGCATCGTCATGCAGGCCACCGAATGCAGCGCGCCGGAGGCGGAAGCCGCATTGGAAAAAACCCATAATGACGTCAAGCTGGCCATTCTGGTGCAGTTGACCGGCCTCGATGTCGAGGCGGCAAGGACATCGCTCCACGCGGCGGGCGGCTTTCTGCGCCGCGCCATCGATGGGGCGGCGGCGTGACGGATTTCGAATTCCGCCGGGACGGGCGGATGGATGTCTCAAGGAGGAATACCCACATGAACTGGACCACTTCTCGCAAACTGCTCGCGGGGCTTGCCGTCGCCACCGCGCTTTCCACCACCGCCATCGCCCTGCCGGTCCAGGCCGCCAGCCTGCGCATGGCCTGGTCGCAGGACGCAACGGGCCTCGATCCGCACAAGCAGACGGCCTTCTCCTCGCTGCGCCTGCTCGAGCTGATCTATGAGCCTCTGGTGCGCCTGGATGCCCAGCTCAACGTCGCCCCGGCCATCGCCGAAAGCTGGGAATTCGCCTCCGACGCCAAGACGCTGACCTTCAAGCTCGACCCCAAGGCCAAGTTCACCAATGGCGCGCAGGTCACCGCTGCCGACGTCAAGGCCTCGTTCGAGCGCGTTCTCGATGAAGCAACCTCGGCGGCCGCCCGCTCGAACTTCCTGTCCATCCAGAGCATCGACACCCCTGACGACGCGACGGTGGTCTTCAACCTCAGCACCGCCGACGTGCCGATCCTGGTCGCCATGGCCACGGTCAACGCCGCCATCGTGCCGGCCAGCGAGATCGAAGCCGGCACCATCGGCACCGCTGCGCTGGGTTCGGGCCCGTTCAAGCTCGAAAGCTGGGAGCCCAATGCCAAGGAAGTGCTGAGCGCCAATCCCGACTGGGCGGGCGGCAAGCTCAATATCGATGGCATCACCATTTCGGTCCTGCCCGACGAAACCGCGATCCTGGCGTCGCTCCGCGCCGGCCAGACCGATTTCGCCCTGCTCAACGATCCCCTGGTCGCCACCATGGTGCCCAATGAGCCGAACCTGCAGCTCAACCGCGTGGCCAACCTCGCCTACAACGTGCTCCAGCTCAATCCGTCGCGCGCGCCGATGGACAACCTCCTCGTGCGCCAGGCCATGTCCTGCGCCATCGACCGCCAGGCAATTGTCGATGCGGCGCTGGCCGGCGAAGGCCAGGTGACCGGCCCCCTGACCATGCCTGCCTTCGCGCAGGATCCGAGCACGCTGTTCTGCTACAAGCAGGATGTGGAAAAGGCCAAGGAGCTGATGAAGGAAGCCGGCGTCGACGGCTTCAGCGCCACCGTGATCGCCGCCACCGGCGAACCCCCGGTCGCTGCATCCGAGGCCCAGGTTCTCCAGGCCCAACTCGCCGAGATCGGCGTCAAGCTCGACATCAAGATGATGGAGCTCAACGTCTATGTCGACACCTGGCTCGCCGGCGATTTCGACATGGCCGTGGCCCTCAATGGCGGCCGCCCGGATCCCTATCCGATGTATAACCGCTACTTCACCAAGGATGGCAACCTGCTCAAGGTGTCCAATTTCGTCGATGACGAGCTCGATACGCTGATGAAGCAGGGCCAGGCCGAAACCGATCCGGCCAAGCGCGTCGAAATCTTCCATCAGTTCGAAAACCATCTGGTGGAACAGTCGCCCTGGCTGTGGCTGTCGACCTCCTATGGGTACACCGCCCAGCTCAAGACCGTGTCGGGCTTCGAACCCTCGCCCACCGGCACGCTGTTCGGGCTGACCGGGGTTTCGGTGCAGTAAGCTGACGACGCCTCACTCCGGTGTCGCCCCGGCCTTGAGCCGGGATGACATCGGGGGTGGGGAGGCTTCCGCTATAAACATGGAAAGGGCAGCAATCTCATGAGCTATGTGGTGCAGCGGCTGCTGACCTTTCCGCTGATCCTTCTCGGCGTCTCGGTTCTGGTCTTCGTGTCGATCCGGCTGATCCCGGGCGATGCGATCACCGCCATGCTCGGCACCGAAGCGGGGATGATGACCCCGGCCCAGCGCGCGGCGCTGGCCGCCTATTTCGGCATCGACCAACCCGTCTGGAGCCAGTATCTGCGCTGGCTGGGAGGGCTGTTTCACGGCGATCTGGGCATTTCCTCGATCTATGGCAAGCCGGTCCTGACCGTCATTCTCGAGCGCTTTCCACTGACCTTGCAGATGGCGCTGATGTCCATGGTCATCGCCCTGCTGATCGGCGTGCCGCTGGGCGTGCTGGCGGCCACGCGCAATGAACGGCCGAGCGATCTCATCGTGCGCATCTTCGCCATGCTCGGCCAATCCACGCCCAGCTTCGTCATCGGCGTGCTCATCATCTACGTGCTCTCGGTCTATTTCGGCATGGTGCCGGCCATGGGCACCTTCACCCCGATCACCGTCGATTTCTGGGCCAGCATCGGCCAGTTGATCTTCCCCGCCATCACGCTCGGCTTCGCCTTCGCCGCCTCGGTGACGCGCATCGCCCGCTCGGCCATGCTCGACGTGCTGAGCGACGACTATATCCGCACCGCGCGCTCCAAGGGCGCTTCGCCCATGAGCGTGGTCTGGCACCACGCCTTGCCCAATGCGCTGATCCCGGTGGTGACGCTTTCCGGCGTTGAATTCGGCTATCTGCTCGGCGGCGCCGTCATCGTCGAGCAGATCTTCGCGCTGCCTGGCCTCGGGCGGCTGGTGCTCGATGCCATAACCCAGCGCGATTATGCGCTGGTGCAGGGGAGCGTGTTGTTCATCGCCTTCAATTTCCTGGTGGTCAACCTGCTCGTCGATCTCGCCTATGTCGCGCTCGATCCGCGTATTCGCCTGGGAGGCCGCTGATGAAAAAAGCACTGGCCGCCCTCATCCGCCATCCCTCCGGGCGCATCGGGCTATTCATCGTCGGGCTCTATCTCATCATCGCCATTCTGGGCGCGGTGGGGCTGACCCCGCATAATCCCTTGCAGCAATTCATGCTCGATCGGCTCAAGCCCCCCAGCGGCAATTTCTGGATGGGCACCGACTTACTGGGCCGCGACACCATGAGCCGGCTGATGCTGGGCATCGGCCAGTCGATGATTATCGCCTTCGCCTCCGTCGCCTTCGCTACGCTGGCCGGCACCGTCATCGGCCTGCTCGCCGCCTGGTGGGGTTCGCTCTGGGACGGCATTCTCATGCGGCTGATGGACGTGCTGCTGGCCTTCCCGGCGATCCTCCTGGCGCTGCTCATCATCGCCATTGTCGGCCCCGGCACCCTGACCAGCGTCGCCGCCATCGGCATCGTCTATACGCCCATCTTCGCCCGCGTGGTGCGGGGGCCGGCGCTCTCGCTCAAGCGGCGCGACTTCGTCGATGCCGCCCGCACCTTCGGCAGCTCGCAGCGCTATGTGCTCACCCGGCACCTGCTGCTCAATCTCGTTGCGCCGCTGGCCGTGCAGGTGACGCTTGCCCTGGCCTGGGCGCTGCTGACCGAGGCGGGCCTGTCCTTCCTCGGCCTCGGCACCCAGCCGCCGACGCCCTCGCTCGGCCTCATGCTGTCGGAAAGCAAGAACCTGATGACGCAGGCGCCCTGGCTGATGATCTTCCCGGCCCTGACCATCATGCTGGGCATTCTGGGGTTCAACCTCACCGGCGATGCCCTGCGCGACATTCTCGATCCACGCACGCAAAGGAGGGACGCATGACCAAGCTGCTTTCCGTCCGCGACCTGCGCGTCGGCTTCGGCCGCGATCCCCGGGCCAATGAAGTGGTCAAGGGCGTCAGCTTCGATCTCGATCCTGGCCAGACGCTCGCCATCGTCGGCGAATCCGGTTCTGGCAAGTCGGTGACGGCGCTCTCGGTCAATCGCCTGGTCGATTTCGGCGGCGGCCGCATCACCGGCGGCTCCATCCTGTTGCAGCGCGCCGACGGCACCAGCCTCGACGTGACCAGGGCCGATGAAAAGGCCCTGCGCCCCGTGCGTGGGCGCGATATCGGCATGATCTTCCAGGAGCCGATGACTTCGCTCAATCCGGTCCACACCATTGGGGCCCAGATCGAGGAAGCCTTCCGGCTCAACCGGGGCCTGACAGGCGCCGCCGCCCGGCAGGCCGCGCTGGAGGTGCTCGATCGTGTCCGCATCCCCGACGCGAAGGCGCGCCTCGCCTATTACCCCCATCAGCTCTCGGGCGGGATGCGCCAGCGCATCATGATCGCCATGGCGCTGGCCTCAAGCCCGCGCCTGCTCATCGCGGACGAACCCACGACCGCGCTGGACGTCACCGTTCAGGCCCAGATCATGGCGCTTCTGGCCGAATTGCGCGCCGAGACCGGCATGGCGATGATCTTCATCACCCACGATATCGGCCTCGTCGCCGGCATTGCCGATACCATCATGGTCATGCAGCAGGGCGTTGCCGTCGAACAGAACGACACCGGCGCCGTGCTCGACCATCCCCGGCACGACTACACCAGGCATCTTCTGCAGGCCGTGCCGCATTTTTCCGCCGGCAAGGCGGCGCGCGAGGACGGCAAAAGGGCAGGGGGCGGGGAGCCCGTCGTGCGGGTCGACGATCTGGTCGTCCGCTTCCCGGTGGGCAAGGGCTTCTTTGCGCCCAAGGCGGCCGTTCATGCCGTCGATGGCGTCAGCTTCGATCTCCTGCTCGGTGAAACCCTGGGGATCGTGGGCGAAAGCGGCTCGGGAAAATCCACCACTGCCCGCGCCATTCTCGATCTCGTCAGCCGCCAGCGCGGCCAGATCGCCGCCAAGGCGGGCCAGTCGAAACGCCCCATCCAGATGGTGTTCCAGGATCCCTTTGCCTCGCTCAATCCGCGCCTGAATGTCGAGGCGCTGCTGGCCGAGCCGGCCATTGCCAACGGCCAGCGCAAGGACGGCGCCCTGCGCCAGCGCATGCGGTTCCTGCTCGATCGCGTCGGTCTGCCCGAGGATGCGCTGGAGCGCTTCCCGCACCAGTTCTCCGGGGGCCAGCGCCAGCGCCTTTGCATCGCCCGCGCGCTGATGCTCAACCCCGATGTGGTGGTGCTGGACGAAGCCGTGTCCGCCTTGGACGTGTCGGTGCAGGCCAAGGTCCTCGACCTGCTGATCGACCTGCAGCAGGAGTTCGGCCTCGCCTATCTGTTCATCTCGCACGACATGGCGGTTGTGGAGCGCATCTCGCACCGGATCGCGGTGATGTTCGCCGGCCAGATCGTCGAGATCGGCGATGCCCGCGCCATCCTCTCCGATCCGCAGCACAGCTATACCAAGCGTCTCATCGCCGCCGTGCCGGCCGTCGAGCGCCGCAACCAGCACTTCGCCGTCGACGTGACGCAGGTGCCCTCCCTGGTCCGCCCGGCGGGCTACGAGCCGCCGCCGGCGCGCTGGCGCGATGCCGGCGCCGACCATCGCGTCAGGCTGGAGGCGGCGCCGTGATCCGATTGGAGCGCGCCTTTGCGCCGCTGGTGGCGGCGGTCGACGCCGGGCGCATTCCCGGCGGCGTGCTGGGTGTGATCGATGCCGAGGGCAACCGCGCCATCCGCGCTATCGGATCGGCCCAGATCGTGCCCTATCGCCGCCCAATGACCGAAGAAACCTGGTTCGATCTCGCCTCGCTCACCAAGGTGCTCTTCACCACCGAGCGCATCCTTGCCCATGCCGAGGCCGGCCGCATCGATCTCGATACCCCGCTCGTTTCGGTATTGCCCGATTTCCGGCAATACAATGCCGACAATTGGGAGCGGAAGATCACCTTCCGCCAATGCCTCGGCCATCAGACGCCGTTCCCGGCGGTCTTTCCCATCTATACCTATGGCCGCGACCCCGATCTCTTGCGCGCCTTCGTTTTGCAACACGAATGGAAGGCCGGCCCCGCCGTCTATTCGGATATCAATTTCATCCTTCTCGGCCTGGCTCTCGAACGGCTGGAAAAGCGCACCATCCGCGCTATGGAGCCCGGCCCCGGTTTTGCCTGGTCGGCCGATCCGCAGCAGGTTGCGGCCACCGAGGACGATACCTGGCGCCATCGCGTCCTGGCTGGCGAGGTGCATGACGACAATTGCTCGGCCCTGCAAGGGGCGGGCCATGCCGGGCTTTTCGGTACGGCGGGTGCCATTCTCGACTTTGCCGCGCAAAAGCTCGCCCATGCCGGCCCCGACGCGCTGATCCGCACGCGGCTGTCGGCCCGGCGCAGTCATGGCTGGGAATTGCCTTATGAGGGCTGGTCGGGCGGCGAGCGTTGTTCGCCCCAAACCATTGGCCATACGGGCTTTACCGGCACCGGCCTCTGGCTCGACTTCGCGCGCGGCCATGCCTGGACGCTGCTGACCAACCGCATTCACCCCACCCGCCATTTCGACAGCGGCATCATTGCGCTGCGCCGGGCGGTGGGCGATCTCGTCAACGCCGATTAGGGAGACAAAGGATGGAGCCGATCTGGGCCGTGGGCCTGATGACCGGAACGGTGCTCGATGGCAATATCGACGTGGCGTTGCTGCGCACCGATGGCGAGACCATCGACCGCTTCGGCGCCTATACGCTGGCGCCCTATCCGCAATCCATCCGCACCCTGCTCGAGGAAACGCTGGCCCAGGCGCGGCGGTGGAATTTCGAGGGCCCCGAGCCGGCCATCTTCGCCGAAGCCGAGGATGCCCTGACCCGCGCCCAGTCCGCTGCCGTGCTCGATCTGGCGCGCCAGGCCGGCCTCGCGCCCGAAGAGATCGGCATAATCGGCTTTCATGGCCAGTCGGTGCTGCACCGCGCGCCCCAGCCCGGGCGTATCGGCGCCACCCGCCAGCTCGGCAATGGCCCGTTGATGCATGAGCTGACCGGCATCAGGGTCGCCTATGATTTCCGCTCCGCCGATGTTCGCGCCGGCGGGCAGGGCGCGCCTCTGGCCGCGCTCTATCATCGCGCCTTGCTGCGCAGGATCGGGGCCACCGATGGCCGCACGGCCGTGCTCAATCTGGGCGGCGTCGCCAACGTCACCTGGTGGGATGGCGCCGACCAATTGATCGCCTTCGACGCTGGGCCGGCCAATGCGCCGATCAACGATTTCATCAAGGGGCTGGGGCTGGGCGACATGGACCGCGACGGCGCCATGGCCCTTCGCGGCACGGTGGACGAGGCGCGCCTCGCTCGCCTGCTCACCCATCCCTATCTCTCCGCGCCTTATCCCAAGTCCCTGGATCGGTTCGACTTTCTCTCCACCATGGCCGGTGGTCTGGGGCCGGAGGACGGCGCGGCGACGCTCACAGCCTTCACCACGGGCGCGGTCGGCAAGGCGCTCGATATCCTGCCGCATCGCCCCGAGAGGCTCGTCGTCTGCGGTGGCGGGCGGCACAATCCGGCGATCATGAAAATGCTGGGCGAGCGGGCGCAGGTAGAGGCCGTCCCCGCCGAGGCGGTCGGCTGGCGGGGTGATGCCATCGAAGCGGAATGCTTCGCCCTTCTGGCGGTGCGCGTGCTGCGCGATCTGCCGATCAGCTTTCCCTCCACCACAGGCGCGCCTTACCCGTTGACCGGGGGCGTCCTGGCCGCCTGACCATGTCGCTCATCATCAGCGTCACCGATGCGCCGGCGCCCGAGGATCTGGATTTTCTCGGCAAAAGCCTTGCCGGCTTCAATGACACGGCGGTCGGCCCGTCCGGCCGCCAGCCGCTTGCCGTCCTGGTGCGGCAGGGCGCCGATATCGTCGCCGGCATTTCCGGCTACACCGCCTGGGGCTGGCTCTATACCCAATGGCTGTGGATCGCGGAAAGTCAGCGCGGCCAGGGGCTTGCCGGCACCATGCTGGCCAGCGCCGAAGCGGAAGCGCGCCGGCGCGGCTGCCATGGCGCCTATATCGACACCTTCAATCCGCAGGCCCTGCATGTCTATAAGAAGGCCGGCTACGCCGTCTTCGGGACCTTGCCCGACTTCCCGCCCGGCCATACCCGCAGTTTCCTGTCCAAGAGTTTGAAATGACCCGCAGCAATTCCGGTTTCGTCCTTTGCGTCTCCGGCATTGCGCTGATGTGCGGTATGGACGCGGTGGCCAAGGCGCTGGGCGCCAGCTTCTCGCCCTTCCAGATCGTCTTCATGCGCTATCTGGGCGCGGCGCTCTGGCTGGGACTGTGGATAGGCCTCACCAAGGGCGCCTGGCCGCGCATCGGCGATATCGGGCGGCAGGCCCTGCGCGCGGTGATGCTGGTGGCCACCGCCAGCCTGTTCTTTTTTGCCGTGACGCATCTGCCGCTGGCCGTGGTCGCGGCCCTGGGCATGACCGCGCCGGTCTATATGACCCTGCTCGGCGCCTTGTTTTTAAAGGAGAAAATGGGGAAATGGGCCTGGCTCGCGCTGGCGCTGGGCATATCCGGCTCGGCCGTCATCGTGCTGGGCGGCGGGACGCTCGGTGCCGGCAGCGCTGCGGGCGGCGATCCGCTGGCCTGGGCGGCGGCCGTGCTGGCCCCGGTCGTTTATGCGGCGACCATGGCCCTGCTCAAGCATCATTCGGGGCAGGAGGAGCCGGCGGCCATGTCGCTGGGCCAATCGCTGATCGCCGCCCTGCTGGTGCTGCCCTTAGCCTTCGGCGCGCTGCCCGAAATCACCATGCCGCTGGCCGGCCAGGCGATTCTTATCGGATTCCTCGGCGCCGTGGGTTTTCTTCTTCTCCTGCATGGCCTCAAGCGCATGCCAGTCTCGGCCTTTGCCGTGCTCGACTATAGCGGGCTGGTCTGGGCCGCCTTGTTCGGCTTCGTGTTCTTCCACGAAGTCCCCGGCCTGCAATTCTGGCTCGGCGCTCTGCTCATTATCGCCGCCTGCGCCCTCAACACCCGCCGCCCGGCCCCCGAGCCGATAGTGGAACATTGACGGAAAAACCCTTGCAGAAACAAGGACTTACAAGAAAACGGGTGGCTTAGAGAGGATTGGCTGGGGAACCTGGATTCGAACCAAGATTGACGGAGTCAGAGTCCGCTGTTCTACCGTTGAACTATTCCCCAGCAAGGGCGGCCATCTGGGTGGCCCGGCGGTGCGGACGGGTGATTTCGTCCGGCGCGGGCACTGCATAGACAATGCCGATCCAGAATGCAAGCGCCTCTGGCAATTGTCCTTCCTGCTTTGCCGGCATTGCGCTTGCCCGCCCCTTGCACTACCGTCTTTTCCGACACGCAATGAACAGTGCGTTCGGGCGCCACCGGCGGGACCGGCAGGAACGACCGCGCACGCAGGAGACTTCTGTGACCGATTCCGATCGGTCCGCCGCCGGCCCTTCGTCCGTCCCGGACGTGCCAGCGAACCGTGCCTCCGGCAGCCCCAGGGCGCCGGAGAGGGACGCGACCCGCAGGCCGCCCCCCGCCACGGACAAGCGGACAAACGCCGCCCCCAATCCGCGCCGCTATCGCGGTCCGCTTTACGCCGCGCTCGACCTGGGCACCAATAATTGCCGCCTGCTGATCGCCCGCCCGCATGACCACGGCTTCCGCGTGGTCGACGGCTTCACCCGAATCGTGCGGCTGGGCGAGGGGGTCTCGGTGACCGGACGGCTGGGCGACGCCGCCATGGACAGGACCATGGAGGCGCTGCGCCAATGCCGGATCAAGCTGCGCGAGCACCAGCCCGTGCGCATGCGCCTCATCGCCACCGAAGCCTGCCGCGCCGCCGAGAACGGCCCCGCCTTTCTGCAAAAGGTGAAGGACGAGTTGGGAATCGCGCTGGAAATCGTCGATCGCCGCACCGAGGCGGAACTGGCGGTGACCGGCTGCGCCGACCTGATCGAGAACGGCGCCCAGGGTGCGCTGATGTTCGATATCGGCGGGGGCTCGTCGGAACTGGCCTGGCTCGATTTTCGCGGCGGACGGCCGCGCGCGCAGGGGCGCATGGCGGCCTCGATCCGCTCCTGGCAGTCGCTGCCGGTGGGCGTGGTCTCCATCGCCGAGAAATTCGGCGGCGTCGACGTGACGCCGGAGGTTTTCGAGGCCATGGTGACCCATGTGTCCGAGCATCTGCGCCAGTTTCGCGGCCGCGAAAAGCTGCGCCAGATGATTGCGAGCCATCCGGTGCATCTGATCGGCACTTCGGGGACGGTGACGACGCTGGCAGGGCTGCATCTGGGCCTCGAACGCTATGAGCGGCAAAAGGTGGACGGGCTGTGGATGAGCCGCGCCGAGGTCGACCAGACCATGAAGGTGCTGCTCGGCATGCCCTTCGAGCGGCGCACGGCCCATGCCTGCATCGGCCGCGACCGCGCCGACCTGGTGCTGCCCGGTTGCGCCATTTTCGAGGCCATCCGCCGCGAATGGCCCGCCGAAAGGGTGCGTGTGGCCGATCGGGGCTTGCGCGAAGGCATTTTGATCTCCCTGATGGATGCCGACCGCGCGCAGCAGCGCGCCTCACGTTATAGCCGGAGAAACAGCCATGGTGGATAAAGCGCTCGGAACGGGTGGCCGCAAATCCGACAAGGACCTGAAAATCCGCGTCAGAACGGCCAAGGGCCGCAAGGTCTCCTCAACCAAATGGCTGGAACGCCAGCTCAACGACCCCTATGTGGCCCGCGCCCGAGAGCAGGGGTATCGCTCAAGAGCGGCCTTTAAAATCAAGGAGATGAACGAAAAGCACCATCTCTTCCGCAAGGGCATGCGCATCGTCGACCTCGGCGCCGCGCCGGGCGGCTGGGCGCAGGTGGCGGCCAAGGCGGTGGGGTCCACCGAAGCCAATCCGCTGATCGTGGGCATCGACTATCTGGAAATGGACCCCATTCCCGGCGTGATCCTGTTGCAAAAGGATTTTACCGACGACGACGCCCCGGCCATGCTGGTGGAGGCCATGGGCGGCAAGAAGGCCGATTTGGTGATGAGCGACATGGCCTGGCCCACCACCGGCCACCGCCCCACCGACCATCTGCGCATCGTGCAACTGGTTGAAATCGCAGCCGATTTCGCGCTGGACGTGCTGGCGCCCGGCGGCGCTTTCGTCGCCAAGGTGTTCCAGGGCGGCACCGAGCACGAGCTTTTGCATATGCTCAAGCGCCACTTCAAATCGACATTCCACGCCAAGCCGCCCTCGAGCCGCAGCGATTCCGCCGAGGCCTACCTGGTCGCCAAGGGCTTCAAGGGCAAGGGCGAGCGCGCTTCAACCGATGATGACGAGCAGGGCCTTTAGGGTACCCCGGCGTTAGCATCACGCGCGCAAATCGTCACCATAGCGTCACCGATTTTCACGCGACGGAGCAGGGGCGCACGCCTATAGCTCTGATTGCATGAGGGTTTCGGCTTGCGCGGGGAGGGGATGGCCCCTGGAGCGGGCGCGGGGGCGGCGCAGAACCTCGGGGGCTGCGCAACCCAGCATAGGCCGGCCTTGCGCGCCGGGGATTAGCTTTCCTTGTGCCGGAAGCGCTCTAATGCACGCCGCCGCCGGCCATGAGCTGGTGGCCGGCATTGCGGGGCAGGCGGAGGAAGAGCAGGGCGGCGACGGCGCCGACGGCGGCGACGATGTAGAAGGCGATGTGGAAATCAACGAGGGCGAGGCTGTCGCCGCCGCGCAGGCGATAGGCCAGCTCGAGCGCGCCGCCGCCCAGGGCTACGCCCATGGCGAACATGAGCTGTCCCCAGACCTGGCTGATGACATTGGCCTGGCCGGCATCCTTGTCCTCGACATCGGCGAAGACGAAGGCGTTGGAGCCGGTCCAGAACACCGACTGCCAGAAGCCGGTGAAGACCAGGATGGCCAGGATCAGCGGCAGGGGCGTCTGCGGGGTGTAAAGGCCCATGGCCAGAATGCCCAGCGAGGCGATGGCGGTGGCCAGGATCAGCGGATATTTGAAGCCGAAGCGGCCGAAGAGCCAGTTGGACATGAACTTGGCCACCAGCGCCCCCACAGCGCCGGCGAAGGTGACCATGCCCGATTCGAACGGCGTCATGCCGAAAGCCAGTTGCAGCATCAGCGGAAAGAGGAAGGGCGTGGCCCCCTGGCCCAGCCGGAAGAAGGTGCCCGCCACCACGGCGCTGCGGAAGATCGGCAGGCGCAGCAGCCGCAAGTCGAGCAGGGGAAACTCGGTGCGCAGGGCGTGAAAGACATAGAAAGCGCCCAGCCCGACGCCGGCCATCGTGGCGATGACGCCGATGGAGAGGGGCAGGGCGGGCAGGCTCATCACCGAGCAGCCGAAGGCGAAAAGGGCAAAGGCCGAGCCAGCCAGCAGGAAGCCGGGAAAATCGATGTGGCGCGGGGCGTTGCGCTCGGTCGCATCGGGCAGCACCAGGCCCACCAGCACGATGCCGAAAAGCCCGATGGGCACGTTGATGATGAAAATCCAGTGCCAGGAAAAATAGGTGGTGAGGAAACCGCCGAAAGGCGGGCCTACAATGGGCCCTACCATGGCGGGAATGGTGAGCCAGGCCATGGCGTCGACGAGCTGGTGACGCGGCGTGGCGCGCACCAGCACCAGCCGGGCCACCGGGCCCATCATCGCCCCGCCCATGCCTTGCATGAAGCGGGCGCCGACGAACTGGGCGAGCGAACCGGATAGGGCGCAGGCAATGGAGCCGGCCATGAACACCAGCATGGCGGCGCGGAAGACGCGGCGCGCCCCGAAGCGGTCGGCCATCCAGCTCGAAATGGGAATGAAGATGGCCAGCGCCACCAGATAGGCGGTGAGGGCGAGCTTGAGGGAAATCGGATCGGTGCCGATGTCGCTGGCAATGGCGGCCAGGGAGGTGGCGATGACGGTCGAATCCATGTTTTCCATGAACAGGGCCGTGGCCAGGATGAGCGGCAGGGTGCGGGACATGGTGCGGATCAGACCTTTTCGGCGCGGTGGCCGGATACGTTGCTGCCCGCATCGGCGGGCAGGCGCAGATAGACGAGACCGGCCAGGGCGCTGAACCCGCCGACGGTCGCAAAGGCGATGCAGAAATCGATGAGCTCCAGCCCCCCGCCATGAAGGCGCGTGGTGATTTCGAGCAGGCCCCCCGCCATGGCCACGCCGAAGGCGACGCTCAATTGCTGGGCGACGGCGATGATGGCGGTGGCCTGGCTGGCCTCTTCATTGTCGATATCGGCATAGGCGATGGCGTTGGCGCCGGTGAAGAAGAAGGAGCGCAGCACCCCGCCGACAAGCAGCACCGCCATCATCAGCGGCACCGGCGTGTCGGTGGTGAAAAAGCCCTGGGCGGCGATCAGCAATCCGCCGAAAATGGCGGCAAAGCCCAGCACGCGCGGAAAGCCGAAGCTGGCGAAGACGCGCTCGGTGGCAAATTTGCTGACGATCGCCCCCACCGCCGAAATGAAGGTGATGGCACCCGACTGGAAGGGATTGAGCCCGAAGCCCAGTTGCAGCATCAGCGGCAGCAGGAACGGCACCGCGCCCACCCCGATGCGGAAGAAGGAGCCGCCGACGATGGAGGAGCGGAAGAGCCTGTGGCGCAAAAGGGCCGGGTCGAGCAGGGGAAATTCGGTGCGCCGGGCATGGAGCAGATAGAAGATGCCGGCGGTGATCCCGATGGCCAGGGTCAGATAGCCATAGAGTAGCGGCAGGGCGGGCAGGCTGACCACGGAAAGCCCGAACACGCAGCCGGCAAAGGCGATGCCGGCAAGAATGAGCCCCACCACGTCGAGCCGGCGCGGCGTGCGCTCGTCCGGCACCTGCAGGAAGATGCCGGCCAGGATGATGCCGGCAATGCCGATGGGAATGTTGATCCAGAAGATCCAGTGCCAGCTGAGATAGGTGGTGAGGAAGCCCCCGATCAGCGGCCCGGTGACCGGGCCGAGCAGGCCCGGCACGGTGAGCCAGGCCATGGCCGAGACCAGCTCGTTGCGCGGCGTGGAGCGCACCAGCAGCAGGCGCCCCACCGGCGTCATCATGGCGCTGCCCATGCCCTGGAAGAAGCGGCTGAGCACGAAGGTTTCCAGCGAAAAGGAAAAGGAGCAGGCGAGCGAGCCCAGCATGAAGACGAAAATCGCCAGCCGGAAGATGTTCTTGGCCCCGAAGCGGTCGGCCATCCAGCCGCTGATGGGAATGAAGATGGCCAGGGCCACGAAATAGGAGGTGAGCGCCAGCTTGAGCGCGATCGGCTCGCTGCCGATGTCGGCAGCGATGGCGGGAAGCGAGGTGGCGATGACGGTCGAGTCCATGTTTTCCATGAACAGGGCGACCGCGAGAATGAGCGGAGTAACGCGGATCACGACGGCAAACCGGGGATGAGACGCATGGCCACGAATGCGGCGAAACGAGTATGGGCGAGGGGAGGGACGGCGCATAGCCCCTATTTGGTAGGGTAGGGTGATCGGGGGATTTCTTCCCAGCCCAGATGGCAGGGAGCAGCGTTCACGGTGAGCGCCCCCCTCCCAACCTTGCCTTGATGGGGGAGGTTGGGAGGGGGTGAGCGTGGGGCGGCGATTGGCGTCATAGAGGCCCCTAGGCAAAGGCCCGCGCCGGTGCTAATGACCCTCGCCTACCTGAACCGGCGGCGTGGCCCCGGATTCGTATTCCGTTCATCTCTGATGCAATCAGAAGGCAGGAAGGGTCTGGCCTTGGCGAAGATCATCACCACCATCACCGGCGACGCGGCGCTGACTTTCGACGACGTGCTGCTGCAACCGGCGCGCTCGGACGTGCTGCCGACCGAAACCGATATTTCCACCTATGTCACCAAGGACATAGCGCTCAACCTGCCGATCCTGTCCTCGGCGATGGATACGGTGACCGAGGCCAATATGGCCATCGCCATGGCCCAGGCCGGCGGCATGGGCGTGATCCACAAGAACCTGACGGCCGAGGAGCAGGCCGAGCAGGTGCGCATGGTCAAGTCCTTCGAAAGCGGCATGGTGGTCAACCCCATCACCATCGGGCCGGACGCGACGCTGTCGGACGCGCTGGCGCTGATGGAAAGGAGCCGTATCTCGGGCATTCCTGTGGTGGAGAATGGCGGCAAGGGCGGCCGCGCCATCGGCAAGCTGGTGGGCATCCTCACCAACCGCGACGTGCGCTTCGCCTCCAACCCCAACCAGCGCATCGCCGAGCTGATGACGCATCAGAACCTCATCACCGTGCGCGAGGGCGTCTCCAAGGAAGAAGCCAAGGTGATGCTGCACCGCCACCGCATCGAAAAGCTGCTAGTGGTGGACGAGAATTATCGCTGCATCGGGCTCATCACCGTCAAGGATATCGAGCGGGCCCAGCTCTATCCCAACGCCGTCAAGGACGAGCAGGGCCGGCTGCGCGTGGCCGCGGCCTCCACCGTTGGCGACCAGGGGTTCGAACGCTCGCTGCAACTGATCGAGGCCGGGGTGGATCTGCTGGTCATCGACACCGCCCATGGCCATTCGGTGCGCGTGGCCGAGGCGGTGGAGCGCGTCAAGCGCGAGAGCAATTCCACCCGTATCGTCGCCGGCAATGTCGCCACCGCCGAGGCCACCAAGGCGCTGATCGGCGCCGGAGCCGACGCGGTCAAGGTCGGCATCGGGCCGGGCTCGATTTGCACCACGCGCGTCGTCGCCGGCGTCGGCGTGCCGCAACTGGCGGCCGTGATGGCCTGCGCCGAGGAGGGTGATCGCCACGGCGTGCCGGTGATCGCCGATGGCGGCATCAAGTTTTCCGGCGACATGGCCAAGGCGCTGGCGGGCGGCGCCTCCTGCGTCATGGTCGGCTCCATCCTGGCCGGGACGGACGAAAGCCCCGGCGAGGTCTATCTCTACCAGGGGCGCTCCTACAAATCCTATCGCGGTATGGGCTCGGTGGGCGCCATGGGTTCGGGCTCGGCCGACCGCTATTTCCAGCAGGACGTGCGCGACCAGATGAAGCTGGTGCCCGAGGGCATCGAGGGGCAGGTGCCCTATAAGGGCTCGGTCAACGCCGTGCTGCACCAGATGGCCGGCGGCCTGCGCGCCTCCATGGGCTATACCGGCGCGCATAATCTCAAGGAATTCCGTGACAATTCGGTGTTCGTCAAGATTTCCGGCGCGGCGCTGAGCGAAAGCCATGTGCACGACGTGACGATTACGCGGGAAGCGCCCAACTATCGCAGCGGGCGGTAGGGGCGCGCTTCGCCGGCACGGTGTCGCCCCGGGCTAGATCCGGGGCCTATCCCGTAACAGCGTTATCGGCACGATCTCAGGATGGATCCCGGATCAAGTCCGGGATGACATCGGGGGTGGGGCGGGATGGTGCCGCACCGATATTGCCGGGAATTTCTCGATCTTGCTCCACCCATCGGCGCTGCCCGCGGACCTGATCCGCGGGCCACTCTCCGCCCGCATTGATGCTGCGATGGCTCTCCAATCGGCCCACGGGTCACGCCCGTGGGCAGCGGCGTTGGTTGGAAAGGGCGCAATGTTTTCCCTATCGTCATCACCGGGTTTATCCCGGTGATCCATCGGAGGGTTCAGCGCAAGCGGAGGGCTGGATTGCCGGGACGGGCCCGGCAATGACGATGGGGTAAGATCGCGCGCTAAAGGCCGTGCGCCTCAGCCGCCTCAGTCCTTGCTGCTATCGAACGGATTCTTGCCGCCGCCGCGCACCCAGAGGCGGATGGGGGTGCCGGGCAGGTCGAAGGCTTCGCGCAGCCCGTTGACCAGATAGCGCTGATAGGCCATCGGCAGGGCGTCGGGGCGCGAGGCGAAGACGATGAAGCTGGGTGGCCGCGTCTTGGCCTGGGTCATGTAGCGCAGGCGCAGCCGGCGGCCGGAAACGGCCGGGGGCGGATGGCTCGATACCATGCCGGCCAGCCAGCGGTTGAGCCGGGCGGTGGAGACATGGGAATTCCAGCTCCGCTCGATGGCGAAGATGGCGTCCATCAGCTTGTCGATATTCTTGCCGGTGAGGCCCGAAAGGGTGACCAGCGGAATGCCGCGCAACTGCGGCAGCAGGCGCTCGCAGGCCTCGCGCAATTCGGCCAGCGCCGCGTTCTTGTCCTCGATCAGGTCCCATTTGTTGAGCGCGATGACCATGGCCCGGCCCTCGCGCTCGACCAGGTCGGCCAGGGCCAGGTCCTGCTTTTCAAACGGAATGGTGGCGTCGAGCATGAGCACGACGACTTCGGCATACTGGATGGAGCGCAGGCTGTCGCTCACCGCCAGCTTTTCCAGCTTGCCGGTGACGCGCGAGCGGCGGCGGATGCCGGCGGTGTCGACCAGGTTGATGGTGCGGCCCTGCCACTCCCAGGGCACGAGAATGCTGTCGCGGGTGATGCCGGCCTCGGGGCCGACCAGAACGCGCTCCTCGCCCACCATGCGGTTGATGAGGGTGGATTTGCCGGCATTGGGCCGGCCGACAATGGCGACGTTGAGATAGCGGCGCGGGTTCCAGCGCAGCGTCGCCTCTTCGCCTTCGCCCTCCAGCATATCCTGGGTGATATCGACATCGACCTCGGGCAGCGCGTCGAGATCGTCCCCGGCGGCCTCGGCCTCCTTCTCGGCGGCGGCGCGGTCGACGGCGGCCGAGACGATGGAATAAAGCTCTGACAGCCCCAGCCCATGCTCGGCGGAAAGCGGAATGGGCTCGCCAAAGCCGAGCTTGAAGGCCTCCACCAGCCCCGCCTCGGCGGCCTTGCTTTCGGCCTTGTTGCCGACCAGATGCACATCCTTGCCGGATCTGCGCAGAACCTGGGCGAAGCGCTCGTCCAGCGGCACCACGCCGGCGCGCGCGTCGATCATGAAGAGGATGACATCGGCTTCCCGGATGGCCAGCTCGGTCTGCTGGCGCATGCGGTCTTCGAGGCTGCCGTCGCGCACATCCTCATAGCCGGCCGTGTCGAGCACGCGGAAGGTGAGATCAGCAATGCGGCCCTCGGCCTCGCGCCGGTCGCGGGTGACGCCGGGCGTGTCGTCGACCAGCGCGATCTTGCGGCCCACCAGCCGGTTGAACAGGGTGGACTTGCCGACATTGGGACGCCCGACAATGGCAATTGTAACACTCATGCGCAGCTATCCCGATAAGGCCGAAACAGGCGGCCGCTATTGCGCGGCCGGCTCGTCCGGCGTGGTTTCGCCCGCATCAGCCGCCGCAGGCGCTTCGGCGATGGCGCCCCGCGAAAGCAGTTGGGCAAGATAATAGCCCATGCGATTGCGCGTCGTGCTCTGCGTCATGGGGTCGTTGACGACTGCCTCGAAGCTGGCCTGGGCGGCGGCAAAGTCGCCGGCCTTGTATTGCGCCAGGCCCATGGCCTCGCGCGCGCCGTTGCGCAGGGGGCTGGCCTCGGTGGTGAGGCTCCCCACGCGGGCCTCGACATCGCCGAGCGTGCCGTTATCGACCATCAGCATGCCGCCCAGCACCAGCGCCAGCTCGCGCAGATGGGGATTGGACTGGTTGTTGGCGAGGCTGTCATAAAGCGCCACGGCCTCGCTCACCTTGCCGTCGGTAGCCAGGATGCCGGCCTTGCGGAACTGGGCGAGAACCGGATAGCCGCCGGTGCCGTCCCCGATCAGCGCGTCGAGCTGGCTCTCCGCCGCGGCCAGGTCGCCCCCGTCGATGAGAGAGAAAGCGGCATAAAGCTCGTCGGACGACTTGGCGGCATTGCTCGAATGATACCAGGTCCAGCCTTCATTGACCGCGACCAGCGCCACCACGGCAATGGCCGCGCCGATGACGTAAGGCCCGAAGCGGCGCCACAGGGCGCGCATGCGGTCGCTGCGCAGCTCCTCGTCGATTTCCTGGAAAATATTGTCCTGAGACATGGCCTGCCTGCGCTGGTCGAAAATTGCGGCGCAGCTTTAACACGCGGCCCGCCAATTGCAAATCTGAGGTCTATCCCCGCGCCGCCCGAATGTGACCGGGGATGGCGCCAAGGCTGGGGAGAGCGCGGTGTTCATTCCTACTCGATGGTTATGATGTCGCCTACGGCGTTGAAAAATAATGCAAAAATAGTTTTGCATATCAATATACCGTCGAGCCTAGTGTCAAAAAAGTTCAATGTTGAAATCATTGAGTTTTTTGGCCCAATGATGACACTTACATTCGTCATCTATCGCCGCTGGGCGAGGGCGCATTAGCACGACAAGGACCACGTCTGTAAGTAGGGCATTGCCGAGCAGTGTCTCTAGGTCAGCGCCAAAACAAAAGGGACGGACCGCGGTCCGTCCCGATGTTGTGCGAATTCTCACATATTACCGGTGAGACCCCGCGACTATCGCTGCTAAGCTTGAATAGACTTATGAAATTTCGCACACTTGTCAACTAGGGGGTATTCGGTTGATGGCGTTGCGGTTTGCTTTTGATCTGGGCACGGCTTCGCTGGGCTGGGCCGTTTTCAAACTTCGAGTAGATACGGATCGGGACGGCAAGCCCGTCTACAGCCCGGAGATGCTGGTCGCCACCGGGGTTCGCATCTTCGACGACGGGCGTAACCCGCAAACCGGAGAGTCTCGGGCTCAGGGCCGCCGCCTCCCGCGCGCTATGCGCCGCTCACGGGACCGCTTCGTTCAAAGGCGGGATTTCGTGATGGCGAAGCTGGTGGAAATCCGCCTGATGCCCGCCGATAGGGCCGCCCAGAAGACGCTTGAACAGTTGGATCCCAACAGATTGCGGGCGGACGCCCTGAAAAGCGCCTTGCCTCTCCACCATGTGGGGCGGGCCCTGTTTCACCTCAACCAGAGGCGCGGTTTCAAGAGCAACCGGAAAACCGACGATCCCGGGGATGGCGGAAAGATCGCTTCGGCCGCCGCTCGGCTCGCCGAAAAAATGCAGGGTTTTGAGACACTGGGGGCTTTCTTTGCCGCGCGTCAGGCCGATGCCGATGTGCGCAAGCGGCTTCCCACGCGCATTCGGCCGGACAATGCCAATAAGGATGAGCTCTATGAGTTCTATCCCACCCGCGACATGCTCGAACATGAATTCGACCTGATCTGCCGGCGCCAAGCCGCGTTCAATGCCGATTTCCCGGGAGCCGCTGAGATAGACCAACTCAGGCACGCTATCTTTCATCAGCGCCCCTTGCGGGATGTGCATCCGGGCTATTGCAGCTTCTATCCAAAGGAGCCTCGCCTTGCGCGCGCGCATCCATTGGCTGAGGACTGGATATTTTATCAGAAGATCAACCAGCTCAGGGCGGAAGACGACGACGGCTATCCCGTGCCGATGAGCCTTGCCCAGCGCGATGATATGGTCGATCGGCTCAGGCGCGGTGAGAACCTGACATGGGATAGGGTGCGCAAAGCTCTCCACATGCCCGGCAAAAGCGGGCGTATCAATCTCGAAGAAGGCGGCGAAAAGCAGATCGAGGGCAGTGCCCTCGTCAAGCGCTTCAAGGGCACGAAGGCGAGGCCGGGTCCGTTTTTTGCCCAATGGGACGGGCTGACCGAAGACGGGGTGCTCGCCATCATCGCCGCATATCGAAACAGCGATACCGATGCCCAATTGCTGGCGTCGCTCGAATCCTTCGCGCTCGACGCCGCGCGGCAGGAACTGGCCCTCGGATGCAGCCTGCCTGACGGCTATATCGCCGTCAGCGAACGCGCGGCACGAGAAATCGTCGCGGAACTGAAGCGGGAGATCGTCCCCTATAGCGAAGCCGCAAGGCGAGCAGGGCTGCATCACAGCGACAAGCGGGATGGTGAGGTCTTCGATCGCTTGCCTTACTATAATGAGATTGCCGAACTGAAGCGTCATCTCGGCCACGGCACCGGCGATCCGAACGATCCCCGCGACCTGCGCTTCGGGCGTATCGCCAATCCCACGGTCCATATCGGACTCAATCAGCTGCGCCGTGTCGTCAACGCGTTGAGCGACCGCTTTGGCCGACCCGACCAGATCGTGCTCGAATTATCGCGTGAATTGAAGCAGAGCCGGCAGCAGAAGCTGGACGCCGGCCGGATGCGCGACGCCAACCGCAAGGTGAACGACCAGCGCCGGGAAGAATTGAAGTCCTATGGTTTTTACCAGGAAGGCGATCGCCGTCGCACCCAGGAAGGGCTCATGCGCATGCGGCTCTGGGAGGAGTTGGGGCCGCCGAGCAACCGCTTCTGCCCCTATTCCGGCCGGCCGATCACCTCGCTGGCCACATTGCTGTCCGATGAGGTCGAGATCGAGCATATCCTGCCCCTTTCCAGGACGCTCGATGATTCCATGGCCAACAAGACCGTCGCGTTCCGGCAGTGGAACCGGCTCAAGCGGAACCTGACTCCGGCGGACGCGGCCAAACGCTATCCCGAGATGTTCGATCAGGATGAGATGATCGTCCGCACAAGAAGCATGCCCGGCAACAAGCGCTGGCGGTTCCATCCCGACGCCATGGAGCGCTTTGCCGGAGACAAGAGCTTCGAGGCGCGTCAGCTTGCCGAAACGCAGCATTTCGGCGTTGTCGCGCGCCACTATCTCTCCAAGCTCAGCCCTGCCAACCCTGACCAGGGCGAAATGCAGGTTTGGGTCACCACCGGCCGGCTGACGGCAGATTTGCGCCGCAAATGGGGTCTGCATCTGGGCACCAACCAGAAGAATCGTGACGATCACCGTCACCATGCCGTCGACGCTTGCGTGATTGGCGTCATCGACAGGGGACTGGTTAATCGCCTGGCGGGCGCGGCGGCGCGCGACGAGGAAAATCAGGCGTTATCGCGCATCCTCGCCGATATTGACGAGCCTTATGAAGGCTATTCCGATGAGGTCAATAAAGCGGTGCGCCAGGTCGTCGTCAGTCACCGGGCCAATCACCGCATTGGTGGGAAATTGCATGAGGACGGTGCCTATGGGCCGGTCCGGGACAATGAGGAGAATGCCGCGCGCGGCGAATTATCGGCCGCCAACGCCGTCATCCGCCGCGACGTGACTTCGCTCACAGCAAAGCAAATCGGTCAGGTGCGCGATCTGGCAATCCGCAATCGACTGGAAGCGGTGCTGGCGGAGGGGCGGCGGATATATCCTGACAAGTCGGATTTCGACCGGCATCTGCCGGAATTATTGGCGGAGTGGTCGCGCAAGACAGGGACACGTCGTGTGCGGGCTCTTGTCAGGGATGAATCCGTTGTTCCGCTCGGTCGGCGCAGCGACGGCAGCCGGTACAAATATGTGGTTCCCGGCGAGAACCACCATATGGATATTGTCGAGACGCCCGACGGCATCTGGCGGGGCGTCGCCCAATCGGTGTTCGATGCCAACCAGAAGGCGCCGCAAACCGATTGGCGTGGCATCTATCCCAACGCACGCTTCATCATGCGGCTGCACAAGAACGACACGATCCAGCTTTTTGACGAGGATGGCGTAAACCGGATCAAGCGGGTGGTGCGGATCGCGCCAAGTGCCAATCGGTTGATGCTCGCCGAACATATGCAAGCGGGCAAGCTCCAGGAGCGGCATGACGACAAAGAAGATGCGTTCCGCTGGGATCTCGCAACGATCGGCAAGCTCAAGGCCCGCCGGGCCCGACAGGTGCGCGTGGACGAGACGGGGCGGGTGCGGGTGGTTCCATACGGGCCATGATGGCCAGCACACCATGGGCGTGCTTTCTCAGAAGTTCTCTCTCAATATAACACTGGAAATTATTAGGTTGTGTTGTATGCTCTCCCTCACCAAAAAGGAGGGTAGAAAATGAAACCGCCATAGTAGTCATTTCCTGCCCATTCTTTGGATAGGTATACGTACTTGACCCGATCAGGACGCATGCTTGTATTGAGAGTTCCGGTCTGACCCTGCCTTTCCGGCTAAGATCAAATGGACAATCTGGTTAGCCGCCCAGATGTTCTGGCTTGGCCTCAAAGCTATCCTGCTAAGTTCAATCTTGCCCTCCCGCCCTATTGGCGGGAGGGTTTGGTTTGGGTTAACCAATTGGAAACCTTCCGGCTCGCCTCCCGCTGTTATTGCGATACTCTGCCAACCGTTGCGGCATTCCCGGAATTCGGGAGGAATCGCCGTGTCAGGACGCATCGTTGAAATCGGAACGCCGGGCCGCAGCCTGCATCTTGAGCGTGGCTTTCTTGCTGTTCGCGTCGATGGTGAAACGGTCGGGCGGACGCAGCTGGACGATCTCGACGCCGTGATCGCGGCGACGCCGGGCCTGTATTGGTCGGGAAATGTGCTCGCCGCACTGGCGGAACGGTCCATCCCTGTTGTTCTGGTCGGCCGGAACTATGCGCCAATTGCCCACATTCTCCCCTTGGCCGACCACCATGCCCAGGGCGCGATCATGCAGGCGCAGGCGGAATGCACGTTACCGATGCGCAAGCGCCTTTGGGGGCAGGTCATTAAGGCCAAGATCGGCGCCCAGGGCGAGATCCTTCAGCTTCTCGGCAAACCTGCCGAGCGGCTGTTCAAGCTGCGTTCGGAGGTCAAGTCGGGCGACCCGACCAATCGCGAGGCCGCGGCAGCACAATATTACTGGCCGCAACTGATGGGCCCCGACTTTCGCCGGGACCGCGATGCGTCCGGTATCAATAGCCAGCTCAACTATGGCTATACTATTTTGCGCGCTGCCGCCGCCCGGGCCATCGTGGCCGCGGGGCTCAATCCGTCCCTCAGCCTTCACCACGCCAGCAGCGGGCAGGCATTGCGTCTGGCGGACGATTTGATGGAGCCGTTCCGGCCTGCCTTCGATATATGTGTCCACGATCTTGCCGCCTCGGGGCAGGGCGAGCTGACCCCCAAAACCAAGACCGCCATCGCGGCGACGCTCAGCGCAGATTATGCGACCGACAACGGTAGCACGCCCTTGTCGCATGTCCTGGTGCGGTTGGCCCAGTCGCTTGCCGGGGTCTATATGGGCCAGCAGGCTGCGCTGAGCCTGCCAAAGCGCATATCTCCGCTGATCGATCAACTGGCTCTGGCGCCGTGAGCCAGCGTTTCCGCCAGGTATCGGGATACAGGATCATGTGGATTTGGGCGATGTTTGACCTTCCCGTGACGACGTCAGAGGAGCGCAGGCGCGCTACCAAGTTCCGTAATGATCTGCTGGATCTCGGTTTTGAGATGGTGCAGTTTTCCGTCTATAATCGCTACGCGCCTAGCAAGGAAAAAGCCGAAGCCATCGCAGCGAAAATCGGCCCATTAGTGCCGCCCAATGGCAAGGTGGACATTTTGTTTTTCACGGACAGGCAATATGAACTCATCCAGAGTCATCGTGGCAAATCCAAATCGCGTATGGCCGGAAAACGCCCGCAACTCGAGCTATTTTAGCTTGTTTTTCTCGCCATTTTCGGGATGTCAGCATAAAAAAGCCTGTGCATATCAAGAGGATACGCACAGGCTGTCTTAGCAGAGATAGCCGCGAGGCCAAACCGGAACACCATGCGCGCATGGGCGATTGGCAGGTCTGTCTTAGCAGAGATAGCCGCGAGGCCAAACCGGAACGCTGGGAGGATGTCGACAACGATATGGTCTGTCTTAGCAGAGATAGCCGCGAGGCCAAACCGGAACGCCGTCACTGTTGAGCCCCAGCGTCTGGAGTCTTAGCAGAGATAGCCGCGAGGCCAAACCGGAACCGACAAGGAACAGACGCCGGCGGAAACCAAGTCTTAGCAGAGATAGCCGCGAGGCCAAACCGGAACACAACATGTCGAAGACCGTGCCAGAGCTCAGTCTTAGCAGAGATAGCCGCGAGGCCAAACCGGAACGCCCGGAATAGGCGAGCGGAGAACCGGCGGGTCTTAGCAGAGATAGCCGCGAGGCCAAACCGGAACGCCCTCGAGCTCGTCGATGGCGATGGGGAGGTCTTAGCAGAGATAGCCGCGAGGCCAAACCGGAACTTGAGCGTTTTCGACGTCTTGAGCTTGAACGTCTTAGCAGAGATAGCCGCGAGGCCAAACCGGAACGACATTCGTTCCGGACCAACCGCCCCTCTGGGTCTTAGCAGAGATAGCCGCGAGGCCAAACCGGAACAGCGTCGGCGCGGCGGCCGCCTGCTCGGCCGTCTTAGCAGAGATAGCCGCGAGGCCAAACCGGAACCGGCTGCGCAAAGGCAGAACCGATCAGCCCGTCTTAGCAGAGATAGCCGCGAGGCCAAACCGGAACTCGGTGAAGACGAAGGTGCTTTCGGCATAGGTCTTAGCAGAGATAGCCGCGAGGCCAAACCGGAACTAAATCCGAGCGTCATCGCTGGCAGGTTCAGTCTTAGCAGAGATAGCCGCGAGGCCAAACCGGAACCAACATATCGCTTGCCCGCCTGCGGCGCCTGTCTTAGCAGAGATAGCCGCGAGGCCAAACCGGAACGCGAAGAAACTGCCGAGGACGCCAGCGAGTGTCTTAGCAGAGATAGCCGCGAGGCCAAACCGGAACGATGATTGGAGGCGGTCGCTATGCCACAGAGTCTTAGCAGAGATAGCCGCGAGGCCAAACCGGAACCTGTCGGTTTCGGTCCCGTCGCCTTCGATCGTCTTAGCAGAGATAGCCGCGAGGCCAAACCGGAACACCCCAGAAGGTGAAGCCGGTGGAGCCCGGGTCTTAGCAGAGATAGCCGCGAGGCCAAACCGGAACTGCACTCCAGCGAAATCCTCATCAACTGGTGTCTTAGCAGAGATAGCCGCGAGGCCAAACCGGAACCAGATCGGTAAGATGCCAAGCACCCATATGGTCTTAGCAGAGATAGCCGCGAGGCCAAACCGGAACGAAAACGGCAATCCGACCTGCAACCGAAGAGTCTTAGCAGAGATAGCCGCGAGGCCAAACCGGAACGTGATGCTGCGGACAGGCCGCAAGGGGTGAGTCTTAGCAGAGATAGCCGCGAGGCCAAACCGGAACTCTGGTGAGCCTGTATGAAGAATATGGGCAGTCTTAGCAGAGATAGCCGCGAGGCCAAACCGGAGCCTTCGTTACCCGCACGAACGAACATCTTTCATCTTGGCAGAGATAACCGCGACGCTAAACTGGCACCTTATGCCGCTGCCATAATCTGCGTAGTAGTTTAGATTGCTAGCCTGTATCGACAAATACACGGTCAATTTTTGCTACCATATTCCACACTTTGGCCGCCCTTTCCCCTACTCCCACTCGATGGTCCCCGGGGGCTTGCTGGTGACGTCGTAGACGACGCGGTTGATGCCGCGCACTTCGTTGATGATGCGGGTGGCGGTCTTGCCCAGGAAATTCATGTCGAAGGGGTAGAAATCGGCGGTCATGCCGTCCACCGAGGTAACGGCGCGCAGGGCGCAGACGAATTCATAGGTCCGCCCGTCGCCCATGACGCCCACGGTCTGCACCGGCAGCAGCACGGCGAAGGCCTGCCAGATCTTGTCGTATTGGCCCGACTTGCGGATCTCGTCGAGATAGATGGCATCGGCCTGGCGCAATATGTCGAGCTTTTCCGGGGTGATGCCGCCGGGGCAGCGGATGGCCAGGCCCGGACCGGGGAAGGGGTGGCGGCCGATGAAGCTCTCGGGGATGCCCAACTCGCGGCCAAGGGCGCGCACTTCGTCCTTGAACAATTCGCGCAGCGGCTCGACCAATTGCATGTTCATGCGCTCGGGCAGGCCGCCGACATTGTGGTGCGACTTGATGGTGACGGAGGGGCCGCCGGTGAAGGAGACGCTCTCGATGACGTCGGGATAAAGCGTACCCTGAGCGAGGAAATCGGCGCCGCCGAGCTTCTTGGCCTCGGCCTCGAAGACCTCGATGAAGAGGCGCCCGATGATCTTGCGCTTGGTCTCGGGGTCGGTCTGGCCTTCCAGCTCGCCCAGGAATTGTTTTGAGGCATCGACATGGACCAGCGGGATATTGAACTGGTCGCGGAACATGGTGACGACCTGCTCGCTCTCATTGAGGCGCATCAGGCCGTGATCGACATAGATGCAGGTGAGCTGGTCGCCAATGGCCTCGTGGATGAGCACGGCAGCGACGGAGGAATCGACACCCCCCGACAGCCCGCAGATGACCTTGCCGTCCCCGACCTGGGCGCGGATCTTCTCGATCATCTTGTGGCGATAGGCCGACATGGTCCAGCTGGCGTCGATGCCGCAGATCTTGTGGACGAAATTGGCGTAGAGCTTCGCCCCATCGGGGGTATGCACCACTTCGGGATGGAACTGCACCGCCCAGATGCGGCGCGCCTCGTTGGCGATGATGGCAAAAGGCGCATTGGGGGAAGTGCCCACGACCTCAAAACCCTCGGGCAAGGCGGTGACGCGGTCGCCATGGCTCATCCACACCTGATGCTCGGTGCCCAGCGGCCAGATGCCCTCATAGAGCGCGGAGGGCTTTTCGACCCTGACCTCGGCGCGGCCGAATTCGCGGTGGTGGCCGGCCTCGACCCTGCCGCCCAGCGCCATGCACAGCGCTTGCTGGCCATAACAGATGCCCAGGATCGGCACGCCCGCCTCGAGGATGGCCGGATCGATGGTGGGTGCATTCTCGTCCAGCGTCGAGGCCGGACCGCCCGAGAGCACCACGCCCCGGGGCTGGAGCGCCTTCATGGCGGCGCCGGCATTCTGGAACGGATGGATTTCGCAATAAACGCCGGTTTCGCGGATGCGGCGCGCGATCAGCTGGGTGACCTGCGAGCCGAAGTCGACGATGAGGATCGATTGCGCGGGGGCGGAGGTGTCGAGATTTTGCATGGCGAAGCCCTAGCCGGAGTGCTCGGATTCCGCAAGCATGTCGCGTGCAGGAGGGGGTTGCGCGGCGCCTCAGTTGGCCAGGGCGATGAAGAGGTTGAGCGTCCCGGCGAAGCTCACCCAGGCCAGATAGGGCACGAACAGCCCTCCCGCCACCGGATCGTGCCGCCAGGCGGTGGCGATGAAGCCGGCAATGGTGAGGAACATTGCGACGATGATGGCGAAGGCCAGCCAGGTGGCATGACCGACGAACCAGACCGGCGACCAGGCCCAGTTGAGCGCCATCTGCACGAACCACAGCAGCATGGGCGGGCTGCGCGGATCGATCATCCAGATGCGCCAGCCGGCAATGGCGATGAGGATGTAGAGTACGAACCATACCGGGGCGAAGACCCAGTTGGGCGGATTGAAGGGAGGCTTTTCCAATCCCGCGTACCAGCCATCGGGGCTGGACACCATGCCGATCAGGGCGCCGACGCCGATGACGACGACGAGGAAGATCGCCAGCGTCAGCCAGGGGCGGGGGGTCTTGTAATCGGCAAGGGATGGCGTGGTCATGATCTGCCCCGAAACGAGTTCTTCGGGCGGTAACGCGCGGGATGAGGATTGGTTCAGGGGGATTTGGGGTGAACCCCACCCCCTCCCGGCCTCGCCCATCAAGGGGAGTATTTTCTCTGGGCGCTTTTGTCCTGCTGTCTCCTGTTATCCACCGGCGCTGCCCGCGGACCTGATCCGCGGGCCACTCTTAGCAAACGTTGAACCATCAAGGGCTCCTAATCTGGCCCACGGGTCGAGCCCGTGGGCAGCGCCGGTGGGTGGGGAGACGCAACGCCAATGCTCCAGCGTCCAAAATGAACACTTCCCCATCGAGGGGGTGGATGTGGGGCACGATGCTTCCTTCCTCGTCATCACCGGGCTTGTCCCGGTGATCCATGCTTCAGCGCAAGCGGAGGTGTGGATTGCCGGGACAGGCCCGGCAATGACGGTGGGGGGAGGGCGGTGCCATATCCATCGCGTTCCGGGCCGGTGGGCGGGGCGGGCTCCTGCCTCAACCCTGCTTCAGCACCGCCAGGTAAAACCCATCCGTGCCGGTCAGCCTCGGGGTGAGCGCGATGCCGCCGCCGGCGGTTTCGAGGGTTTCGGGGAGGGGCGCGCCGAAGGCGGCGGGCCAGAGGTCTTGCGGAGCGAGGAGGGAGAAGCCGGGATGGGCCGCGTGGAAAGCGGCGATCTGGTCATCATTTTCCTCGGGGAGAATGGAGCAGGTGATATAGACCAGCACGCCGCCCGGCTTGAGATAGCGCGCACCCTCGATGAGGATGGCGGCCTGTTCGGCGCGGCGCTGGGCGAGGAGTTCGGGCGTCAGCTTCCATTTGGTGTCGGGACGCCGCCGCCAGGTGCCGGTGCCGGTGCAGGGGGCGTCGATGACGACGCGGTCCATTTTGCCGACGAGATCGTCGAGCGCGCCGGGCTGGGGCGCGCGTACCTGCACATTGCGCACGCCATTGCGCTTGAGCCGGTCGTAAATGGGCGCGAGGCGGGTGCGGTCGCTGTCATAGGCGAAGATCTGGCCCTTGTTGAGCATGGCGGCGGCCAGGGCCAGGGTCTTGCCGCCGGCGCCGGCGCAAAGATCAAGCACCTGTTCGCCGGGCCGCGCCCCGGCCAGCGCCGCCACGATCTGGCTGCCCTGGTCCTGCACCTCGAACCAGCCCTTGAGATAGCCCTCGTCGCTGGTGACGTTGGGCGTGCGCGCGTCGCGCGGCCCGGCCGGCATGGTGACCCCAATGGGGGAAAGAGCGGTCTCGCGCGGATGGAAGCGCGCCAGAGACTTCATCACCCGGTCGCGCCCGGCCTTGAGCAGGTTAACGCGCAGATCGAGCGAGGGCCGGCCGGCCATGTCCTGCCCCTCGGCGATCCAGTTGTCGCCAAAGGCGCGTTCGAGGCTGGGGGCGAGCCATTGCGGCATGTCGGCCAGCACATGGGCGGGGGTGTCGTCGGGCAATTGCCCGACCAGCCGGGCTCGCTCGTCCGCGCTCGGCGGTTCGGGCGCATGGGGATCGCCGGCAAAGCTGTCGCCAAGGGTGGCCGGGTCCTCGCCCCAGTCGCGCACCGCCACGGCCAGCACCAGGGCGCGCGGAGTGTCGGCGCCCATCAGGGCTGCGTGGGAGGCGCGGCGGCGCAGCGCGTCATAGACCAGATTGCCGATGGCGGCGCGGTCGCCGGCCCCGGCGAAGCGATTGGCGAGCCCCCAGGCCTTGAGCGCCTCGGACACCGGGCGCTTGCGCTGCTCCATATCGGTGAGCACGGCGATGGCGGCGGAAAGGCGACCGGGAAGGCGCATGGGAACTCTCGGGGCTCGACAGAATGGAACGAGCCATAGCCGCAATCGAGGCCCGATCCAAGAGCGGGGGCAGGGAAGAAAAAGCCGGGGGGAGCAAGATATTTTCCACAGCCATGGCGCAAACCCGGCATTTGCCCCTATATTGAAGCGGCTAAAGCGACCCGATGCTGATTGCGGGGCCGCATCACATGACACAACCTTGTTCGCAGAAATATTGATCGTCGTCGTCCTGACAATCGTCAACGGCTTGTTGGCAATGTCGGAACTGGCAGTCGTCTCCGCTCGTCCGGCGCGTTTGCGCGCCATGGCAGACCAGGGCAACAGGGGCGCGGCCACGGCCATCGCCCTGGCCGAAGACCCCGGAAAATTCCTCTCCACCGTCCAGATCGGCATCACGCTGGTGGGCATCCTGTCCGGCGCCTTCTCCGGCGCCACCCTGGGCACCCGCCTCACCGAATGGCTGGCCTCCATCGGCCTCAACGAAAGCGCGGCCGGCATCCTGGGCGTGGGCGGGGTGGTGGTGCTCATCACCTATATGTCGCTGATTATCGGCGAGCTGGTGCCCAAGCAGATCGCCCTGCGCGACGCCGAGGCAGTGGCCTCGCGGGTGGCCGGGCCGATGAAGCTGCTCGCCACCATCGGCTCGCCCATCGTCTTCGTGCTCGATCTGTCCGGCAAGCTGGTGCTGCGCCTTCTGGGCCAGAGCGGGGAATCGGACGAGCGGGTGACCGAGGAAGAGGTCAAGACCATCATCGCCGAGGCGACGACGGCGGGCGTCATCGAAACCGACGAGCATTCCATGATCGCCGGCGTCATGCGCCTGGCCGACCGATCGGCGCGCGGGCTGATGACGCCGCGGCTGGACGTGGAGGTGCTTGACCTCTCCGACGATTCCGACGAGATGCGCCAGGCGATCCTGAGCAGCCATCGCTCGCGGCTCCTGGTGCGCGACGGCGACGCCGATTCCATCATCGGCGTGGTGGCGGTGAAGGACCTCATCAACGTCTTCGCCAATGGCCAGCCGCTCGACATCACGCGGCTGGTGCGGCCGGTGCCGGTGGTTATGGACCATGCCGACGCGCTCGACGTGGTGCGCGCCATCCGCAATTCCACCGTGCACATGGCGCTGGTGGTGGACGAGTACGGCCATTTCGAGGGTATCGTCACCTCGGGCGACATCCTCGAGGTCATCACCGGCGTCTTCCAGGAGGAAACGGGGGAGGACCCGGCGCTGGTGCAGCGCGAGGACGGTTCCTGGCTGGTGGCCGGCTGGATGCCGGTGGACGAATTCGGCGACGCCCTCAAGATCGGCATCCCGCGCGACGCCAAGTTCGAGACCGTGGCCGGCTATGTGCTGTCCATCATCAATCGTCTGCCGGCGGTGGGCGAAACCTTCGAGTACAATGGCTGGAAATTCGAGGTGGTCGATATCGACGGCCGCCGCATCGACAAGGTGCTGATGACGCGGCTGGATTGAGGGAACGCGGGCGCACTCGGGCTTGCCTCGGTGGTTCAGCGCAAGCGAAAGCGTGGATTGCCGGGACAAGCCCGGCAATGACGATGGGGGTGGGGCGTGGAGGCGCCACAGCCACCGAGCTCCCCTTCTCCCCTCGTGGGAGAAGGTGCCCCGAAGGGGCGGATGAGGGGCTTCGAGCCGTCCCGCAGGGCAAATCGCTCCAGTGGAGCGATTTGAGGCGAGAAGGCCATGAGAGCTATGCTCGAATGGCACGACCACAAGCATTGAAGCATGGGAAAGCGCAGCGGACCCCTCACCCTGCTTTCTGCTGAACGCAGAAAAGCTGTCCCTCTCCCACAAGGGGCGAGGGGGGACTCCGTAATTGGGGTGGCTTCGCGCCATTCGAGCCTAGCTCTCATGGCCTTCTCGCCTCAAATCGCCCCACCGGGGCGATTTGCCCTCACGGGAGGGCTCGAAGTCCCACAAGGGGCGAGGGAAGATGCGGTGGGTGTGGATAGCCTCTGACGTTCACCCAGCCACCGGCGCTGCCCGCGGACTTGATCTGCGGGCCACTCTCGGCAAGCGAATAAGCCGCAATAACTCTCCGGCCGGCCCACGGGTCGGGCCCATGGGCAGCGTTGTGGCTCTGGCAGGCGCTGCCGGAGGAAACTCAAATATCCTCGAACGCACCCGTTTCCACGTTGAACAGGCGCCCGTTCTCGGTGAGGTCGGGGCTCAGCATGTCGATGAGCTTCGGGGCGATGTCGGCGGGGGTGGGCAGGATCGCCGGATCTTCGCCGGGCATGGCCTTGGCGCGCATGGCGGTGCGCACGGCGCCGGGATAGAAGACGTTGACGCGCAGCTTGGTCTGGGCGACCTCGCCGGCATAGGACTTGGCCATGGCATCGACCGCCGCCTTGCTGGCGGCATAAAGCCCCCAGAAGGGTCGGGCCGAGCGGGCCGAGGAGGAGGAGACGAACACCGCGCGCCCGGCGGCGGACTGGCGCAACAGCAAATCGGTGGCGCGTAGCAGCCGGTAATTGGCGGTGACGTTGACGGAGAAGACCTTGTCGAAATCCTCCGGCTTCACATGGGGCAGGGGGCTGAGAATGCCGAGTTGGCCGGCATTGGCCACCAGCCCGTCCAGCGCGCCCCAGCGCTCGAAAATGGCCGCGCCGAGCCGGTCGATGGCGTCGCCGTCGCGCAGGTCGAGCGGCACCAGCGTGGCCGACGAACCCAGGTCCTGGATTTCATCGTCGAGCTCTTCAAGCCCGCCCACGGTGCGCGCCACGGCCACCACATGGGCGCCGCGCCGCGCCGCTTCGAGGGCAGCGGCATAGCCAATGCCCCGCGAGGCCCCGGTGACGAGAACGACCTTGCCGGCAAGATCCTGTTGCTGGGTCATCAGCCCGCCTCCTTGAGCAGCGAAAGCTTCTTCGGCTCGTTCTTGGTGTGCCCATTGTGATCGGTCAACTGCGTCGGATAGTCGCCGGTGAAATAATGGTCGGTGAATTGGGGGGCGGCGGGGTTGCGCTTTTCCCCGCCCACCGCGTCGTAAAGCCCGTCGATGGAGAGGAAAGCCAGCGAATCCGCGCCGATGAAACGACACATGGAGGCCAGGTCCGCATGCTGGTTGGCCAGCAGCTTTTCCGGATCGGGCGTGTCGATGCCGTAATAGTCGGAATAGTGGATCATCGGGCTGGCGACGCGGATATGCACCTCGGTGGCCCCGGCGTCGCGCATCATCTGCACGATCTTGACCGAAGTGGTGCCGCGCACGATGGAATCGTCGATCAGCACCACGCGCTTGCCGGCGATCTCGGCGCGGTTGGCCGAATGCTTGAGCTTGACGCCGAAGGCGCGGATGGACTGGGTCGGCTCGATGAAGGTGCGGCCCACATAATGGTTGCGGATGATGCCCAATTCGAAGGGGATGCCGCTCTGCTGGGCATAGCCGATGGCCGCCGGGGTGCCGCCATCGGGCACCGGCACCACCACGTCGGCCTCGACCGGCGCCTCCTTGGCCAGATTGATGCCCATATGCTTGCGGGCCGAATAGACGCTGCGCCCGGCGACGATGGAATCGGGGCGGGCGAAATAGACATATTCGAACAGGCAGGGCCGCTCGGGCACCTTGCGGGCCGGCTTGCGCTCCTCGACGCTGATCGAGCCGTCGGGCTGGATCTCGCAGATGATGACCTCGCCATTCTCCACGTCGCGGATATAGCGGGCCCCGATCATGTCGAGCGCGCAGGTCTCCGAGCAGAAGATGGGCTTGCCGTCGAGCTCGCCCATGACCAGCGGCCGGATGCCCACCGGATCGCGCGCGGCGATGAGCTTGGTGCGCGTCATGGCCAGCATGGCGTAGCCGCCTTCCATCTGGCGGATGGCGTCGATAAAGCGGTCGGTGGTGGAGGCGTGGCGCGAGCGGGCGATGAGATGGAGCACCACCTCGGTGTCGGAAGTGGACTGGCAGATGGCGCCGGTGGCGATGATCTGGCGGCGCAGCGTCAGTCCATTGGTGAAATTGCCGTTATGGGCGATGGCGATGCCGCCGTCTTCCAGCTCGGCGAAAAGCGGCTGCACGTTGCGCAGCGCCACTTCACCGGTGGTGGAATAGCGCGTGTGGCCGATGGCCATGGCGCCGGGGAGCTTCGCCAGCACGGCCGGATCGGTATAGTGGTCGCCCACCAGCCCCATATGCTTTTCCTGGTAGAACTGGCGTCCGTCGAAGCTGGCGATGCCGGCCGCTTCCTGCCCGCGATGCTGAAGGGCATGCAGGCCCAGGGCCGTCAGCGCGGCGGCGTCTCCATGGCCCAGAATCCCGAACACGCCGCACTCCTCATGCAGCGTGTCGCCATCGATATCGAAGCGGTCGTCAGTGCTCGGATGGTTCACGGGGGATCTCCATGCCAATGCTTCCGGCGCCGAGGGGCGGTCACGCGCGCCGCCCCCGGCAATAGACTATTTCGAGGGGCCATGCCATGGCCCGCCTCAATGATTTCAGGTCTGCGACCCGGCCGGAACCGAGCCGTCCTCGGTGGAATCGGTGCCTTCGTCGGGCAGGGCCTCGGGCACGTCGGCGCCTTCGGTGAGGCCGGTGCCGCCCTTGAGCATCTTGGTGACCTGCTGCTCCAGCCCATCGGGCAGCATCGCGATCAACTGGTTGCCCATGTTTTGCAGATGCGGCAGCGTCTGGGCATTGGCGGCCCAGCTCGGCAGGTTGTTGGGCAGCAGCCAGACGCCGAAAATGGTGATGACGATGGCGATCAGAATGCCGCGCAGCACGCCGAAGACGAAGCCCAGTGTGCGGTCGATCGGCCCGATACGGCTGTCGACGACGAAATCGGCGATGCGCATGGTCAGAAGATGCAGCACGATCAGCGACAGGATGAAGGAAACCACCACGGTGGCGATGTCGGCCACGATGGGCTCGGCCACGTATTGGCGGGCGATCTCGGGATGATATTGCCACATATAGATGGCGATGGCCGCCGAACCAGCCCAGGTGGCCAGCGAAAGCACTTCGCGCGTCAGCCCGCGCGCCGTGGCCAGGATCGCTGAAATCAGCACCAGAACACCCACACCCACGTCGAATGCTGTCAGCATATGTTCGCTTCGCTCCATTGGCCGCCCCGGCCGCGTGGGCTTCGTTTATCCGCTTTGCGCCGCCCTGCCAAGGGCGCAGCCGCCCCGCAGGGCGCCGAATCGTATCGGCATGGCTACCATTCCTCGCGTGAGGGCTGGGGCATGGCGCCATTGGCGGCGATGCGCCCCACCAGTTCGGAAAGCGTGGAAAATTCCGAAAGCTCCAGCCCGCTATTGCGGTCGGCGGCGCTAAGCCGGCCGGTGGAGACGGCGCGGAAGCCCAGTTTCTGCGCCTCGCGCAGCCGCAGCGCGCCATGCACCACCGGGCGAATGCCGCCGGCCAGGGAAATCTCGCCGAAATAGACGGAATCGGAAGGAAGGGGCGAATTGGTGAGCGAGGAAATCAGCGCTGCCGCAACCGCGACATCGGCGGCCGGCTCGTTGATCTTGAGCCCGCCCGCAACGTTCAAATAGATGTCATTGGCCCCGATGCGCACCCCGCAGCGGGTTTCGAGCACGGCCAGCACCATGGAGAGGCGCTGCGAATCCCAACCCACCACGGCGCGGCGCGGCGTGCCCAGCGGGGAGGGGGCGACCAGCGCCTGGATTTCGATGAGCAAGGGCCGCGTGCCCTCCATGCCGGCGAACACCGCCGAGCCGGCGGCGCCCTCGTCGCGTTGATCGAGGAAGAGGGCGGACGGATTGGCGACCTGTTCGAGCCCGCGCTCGGTCATGGCGAAGACGCCGATCTCGTCGGTGGCGCCATAGCGGTTCTTGACGCCGCGCAGGATGCGGAAGGTATGGCTGCTGTCGCCCTCGAAATAGAGCACGGCATCGACCATGTGCTCGACGACGCGCGGGCCGGCAATCTGCCCGTCCTTGGTGACATGGCCGACCAGCACCACCGCCGCGCCGCTTTTCTTGGCAAAGCGGGTGAGGGCCTGGGCCGAAGTGCGCACCTGCGTCACCGTGCCGGGGGCGCTGTCCACCCGGTCGGTCCACAGCGTCTGGATGGAATCGATGATGACGAGGTCCGGCGCCGGGCCGTTTTCGAGCGTGGCGAGGATGATTTCGACATTGGTCTCGGCGGCGAGCAGCACGCCGGCGTCACCCAGGCCCAGCCGCTGGGCGCGCAGGCGCACCTGCGCCACCGCCTCTTCGCCCGACACATAAACGACGCGCTTGCCCCGATTGGCCAGTGCCGCCGCCGATTGCAGGAGCAGGGTGGACTTGCCGATGCCCGGATCGCCGCCCACGAGCAGGGCCGAGCCCATGACGAAGCCGCCGCCGGTGACGCGGTCCAACTCGGTAATGCCGGTGACGACGCGGGCGGCGCTTTCGGTTTCGCCCGACAGGGGCACCAGATTGGCCGGGCGGCCATTGGACTTGGCCGCCTTGGGCCCGGCGCCGACGCCGCTATCGGTGATTTCCTCGACGATGGAATTCCATTCCCCGCAGGCGTCGCACCGCCCCTGCCAGCGAGAGGTGACGGCGCCGCAGGACTGGCAGACGAAGGAAGAACGGGATTTGGCCAAGATCGGGTCCGAGAGTGAATAAGGCGTACCCTAGCAGCGGGGCAAGGCTGGCGCAAGAACGAAACGGGAACTTGAAGGCGTGAGTCAGCGCAAGCGGAAAGGTGGATTGCCGGGACGGGCCCGGCAATGACGGTGGGGAGGGATGGTGCTCTGCCCGTCCACCGGCTCCCCCTTCTCCCCTCGTGGGAGAAGGTGCCCGAAGGGCGGATGAGGGGGCCTTTGTTTGGATAATGAAGCATGGGCGGCTTCGCGCCATTCGAGCATAGCTCTCATGGCCTTCTCCCCTCAAATCGCTCCACTGGAGCGATTTGCCCTGCGGGACGGCTCGAAGCCCCTCACCCTGACCTTCCGCTGAACGCGTCAGGTCTGTCCCCCTCCCGCAAGGGGCGAGGGAGGGGCCGGTGGAAGGGGTGGGATGGTGCCCCATCCACGGAGTTCCTCTTCATCCCTGGGAGAAGGTGCCCCGGAGGGGCGGATGAGGGGGCTGTCTGGAGCTTGATTTGGCTCAATGTCGCGGGGGTCGGGGCGGCGTAGTTTGGGGCATGATCTAGGGAGGTCGATCATGTCAACTGTAGACACTGCGAATGGCGCCCTGCAAAATTCCGCTCGGAACCGTCTCGTCCTGCCATTCCTCGGCAATTTCTACGAGGGCTTCGCCAAGCCCTTTGCCTGGGTGGCGCTGCGCGTGGCCGTGGGCCTGGTGCTGGCCTATGAAGGCTGGCACAAGATGGGCAACCCCATGGCCATGTCCGGCTTCGTGGAAAGCCTCAATTTCTATCCCGGCTGGTTCTGGTCCCCGCTGCTCGGCATCGTCAACCTGGTCGGGGGCGTGCTCATCGCCATCGGCTTTTTGACGCGGCCGGCGGCCCTGGCCAACACCGTCATGCTGGCGGTGACGCTGTGGTATCACTGGGTCAACCCCTACGGGCCGACATTCCTCACGCCCGAGGGTATCGCGCTGCTCAATTCGCCCGAGGCGGCGCAGTATTTTACCGCTGACGGCCTGCGCCGGCTGGCCGATGGCGGGATGGGCTTTCTAAGCCAGGTGCAGGGCAAGGCGATCAACGCCTCGCTGTTCTGGACCGGCGCGGTGGGCCTTTATGCCGCTTTCGGCGGGGGCGCCTGGTCTGTGGATAGCCGGCTCAAGAAGGAACTCTAGCCGCAAGCAGGCGATCTGCCGGGGATCAGCTCTCCGGCAGATTGCCGTCGCCGATATAGTTGCGGCTGTAGCGGCCCTTGAGCGAAGTCAGCAGCTCGTAGCCGATGGTGCCGGCGGCGTCGGCCTGATCGTCCACCGGGATATTGGGGCCGAAGACCTCGGCGCCTTCACCGGGAAGGGGCGGGTTCTGCCCAAGCTCGGTAATGTCCACCACCGTCTGGTCCATGGAAATCCGCCCCAGCACCGGGCAGAGCACGCCGCGGATGAACACCTTGCCGCCCGGGCGCATGTTGGAGCCCGAAAGCGAGCGGAAAAACCCATCGGCATAGCCGTGGCTGAGAATGGCCAGCCTGCTGTTGCGCGCCAGTGAATGGGTGGCGCCATAGCCCACCGTGTCGCCGGTGCGCGCCTCGGTGATTTGCAGGATGGGCACATGCAGCGTGACCACCGGCGCCATCGGGTTCTTGCGGCCACTGACGGCGCGGCCGCCATAAAGGGCGATGCCTGGGCGCACCATCTGGAAATGATAGTCCCGCCCGGTCATCAGCCCCGCCGAATTGGCCAGCGAGGCAGGAATGCCCGGAAACTGGGTGAGGAGCGAGCTGAACAGGGCGAGCTGGGTGCGGTTCTTCTCATGGCTGGGCGTATCGGCGCAGGCCAGATGGCTCATCACCATTTGCGGAGCATAACCAAGGTTCGCCAGGCGCTCGCGCACCAGACCCGCCTCGTTGAGGCGGAACCCCAGGCGGTTGATGCCGGTGTCGAAATGTAGCGCCGCCGGATAGGCCTCGTTGCGCTCGAGGCACTTGGCCAGCCACTCCTCGAGCATGGCCATGGAGGCGATGACCGGCATGAGATTTTGCCGGATATAGAGATTGGCCGCGCCGGGATAGAGCCCGTTGAGCACGAAGATATGGGCCTCGGGCACGGCAGCGCGCACCGCCAGCCCCTCGTCGGGCGTGGCGACGAAGAAAAAGCGCGCCCCGGCGGCGTGGAGGGCCTTGGCCGACATGGCGATGCCGGTGCCATAGGCATCGGCCTTGACCACCGCCCCGGTGAGCGCACCGGCGCTGACCTTGTCGAGGGCGCGCCAATTGCGCGCCAGTGCCCCGAGATCGATATTGAGCTGGCCCCCAAGGCCCGAAGTCAACGCCATGCCTATTCCATACGTTCGGGCAGGTAATCGGCTCGAGCAAGATTGCCGAAGCGCGTGAACTGCGCCTCGAAGCTTAGCTGAACCGTGCCCGTGGGGCCATGGCGCTGCTTGGCGATGATGACTTCGGCCTTGCCGTGCACCTTTTCCATCTCCCCCTGCCAGGCCATATGCTCGGGCGTCCCTTCCTTGGGCTCCTTGTTCTTGAGATAATACTCTTCCCGGTAAACAAATAGCACCACGTCGGCGTCCTGCTCGATGGAGCCCGATTCGCGCAGGTCGGCAAGCTGGGGATGCTTGTCGTCGCGCGCCTCGACCTGACGCGAGAGCTGGGACAGCGCGATGATGGGCACTTCCAGCTCCTTGGCCAGCGCCTTGAGCGTGGTGGTGATCTCGGTGAGCTCCTGCACGCGGTTCTGGCTGGCGGCCTTGGTGGAGCCGCTGAGGAGCTGGAGATAGTCGATGACCAGGCAATCGAGCCCCTTCTGGCGCTTGAGGCGCCGGGCGCGGGCGGCAAGCTGGGCCACGCTGATGCCGCCGGTATCGTCGATATAGAGCGGCAGCTTGCTCATCATGTTGGAGACGTCGACCAGCTTGGAGAACTGGTTGTCGTGGATGCGGCCGCGGCGGATGTCGGAGGAGGAGATTTCCGCCTGCTCGGCCAGAATACGGGTGGCGAGCTGTTCGGAGCTCATTTCCAGGCTGAAAAAGCCGACCAGGCCGCCATTGGTGGTCTTCTGGTGGCCATCGGGGGTGACCTCGCCGCGCCAGGCCTTGGCGATGTTGAAGGCGATATTGGTTGCCAGCGAGGTCTTGCCCATGGCCGGACGGCCGGCGAGGATGATGAGGTCGCTTCGCTGCAACCCGCCCATCTGCCGGTCCAGATCGTCCAGCCCGGTGGCGATGCCCGAAAGCCCCCCGTCGCGCTGGAATGCCTCGCCTGCCATCTGGATGGAGGCGTTGAGCGCTGTGCCGAAATTGAGGAAGCCGCCATCGTAGCGGCCCTTTTCGGCCAGCTGGAACAGCTCGCCCTCGACCTTTTCGATCTGCTTGTCCGGCGTCATCTCGACATCGGACTCATAGGCGACCTGCACCATTTCCTCGCCGACGAGGATCAGGTTGCGGCGGATGGCGAGATCGTAGATGGCCTGGCCGTAATCGGCGGCGTTGAGGACCGTGGTGGCCTCGGCCGCCAGGCGCGCCAGATATTGCGCCATGGTGACGTCGGGCAGAAGCTGCTCGGGCAGGTGGGTCTTGATGGTGGTGGGATCGGCCGATTTGCCGGCGCGGATGATCTTGCCGGCCAGCTCGTAGATGTCGCGGTGGATGGGCTCGTAGAAGTGGAGCGGCTCGAGAAAGTCCGAGACCCGGTAGAAGGCGTCGTTATTGATGAGAATGGCGCCCAGCAGCGCCTGCTCGGCCTCCACATTGTGCGGCGCGAGTCGGAACGACTTGTCTTCTGCGGGCGGGTGAAGGCGCGCTATCTCTGCCATGGCTGTCTCGATGCGGTGTTAACCTTTCTTAACCACGCGACTCGGGTTGGAGTCTTCGGGGTAGGGGCACAAGGTTAACGGAATGCCCCCTTGGGTGTGAACTCCGGGGACAACGGGGATTGTTCCCCAAGCCCATTGCATAGCACTGCGGCGCGACGATGGCGTTGAGTCGGGGGCGATGCTTTGCAGATTGTTTCCCAACCACCGCCGCTGCCCACGGGCTGGACCCGTGGGCCCTTCGCCGCTTGCACCGTGGGAGAGTGGCCCGCGGATCAAGTCCGCGGGCAGCGCCGGTGTTTTGGACGCGTTCAAGGCAAGAGGCCCCGATGACATCGGGGGCGCAAACAAAAAGGCCGGGCGTGGGCCCGGCCTTTCCGTAAATATCTGCGAGGGACTATTCCTCGAAGCGGTCGTCCTGCTGCGCGTCCTTCTGGCCGGCGGCGAAATCGCTGTTTTCCTCGACTTCCAGGGCGTGCACGGACACGTCCTCACCGGCGGCCTGGCGGGCAGCCTCGTCTTCGGAGCGGGCGACGTTGACGGTGATGGTCACTTCCACTTCCGGGTGCAGCGCCAGCGAGACGGTGTGGACGCCGACCGTCTTGATTGGGTCGGCCAGGTCGACCTGACCGCGCTGGACGATGAAGCCGTCATTGGCCAGGGCCTCGACCAGATCGCGCGAGGCGACCGAGCCGTAGAGTTGGCCGGTTTCGCCGGCCTGGCGGATGATGACCAGGTTATGGCCGTTGAGCCCTTCGGCAATGCCGGCGGCGGCGTTGCGGCGCTCTTCATTGCGCTTTTCGATGTGGGCGCGTTCGGCTTCGAACTTCTTGCGGTTGGCTTCGGTGGCACGCAGCGCCTTGCCCTGCGGCAGCAGGTAGTTGCGGGCGAAGCCGTCCTTGACGTTGACTTCCTCGCCGATGGTGCCGGTGCGGCCCACGCGTTCGAGCAGAATGACTTTCATGGGAAAATTCCTTGTGGCTGTCCCGTCGAGAGGACGGTTAGGAGCCGCGGACCATCCGCGACCCCAACGGGTCCGTTCTTACTGAACGGCGTAGGGCATGATGCCGATGAAGCGGGCGCGCTTGATGGCCTGGGCCAGCTCGCGCTGCTTCTTGGCCGAAACGGCGGTGATGCGGCTCGGCACGATCTTGCCGCGCTCGGAAACGTAGCGGCTCAGCAGGCGCACGTCCTTGTAGTCGATCTTGGGCGCGCCCTCGCCCGAGAACGGGCAGGTTTTGCGGCGGCGCTGGAACGGACGGCGGGCCTGGGCGGTGGTGAGGTCTTTGATTGCCATAGCTTTTCAGTCCTTCAATTAGAAACGGCGCGGGCGGCGTTCGCCGCTGAAGCCACCACGGTCGCCACGGCCACGATCGCCGCCATCGCGGTCGTCACGGTCGCGCTTCTGCATCATGGCCGAGGGGCCTTCTTCCAGCTCGTCGACGCGCACGGTCATGAAGCGCAGAACGTCTTCATTGATGCGCATCTGGCGCTCCATTTCGGCGACGGCGGGGGCCGGCGCATCGATGTTGAGCAGGGTGTAGTGAGCCTTGCGGTTCTTGCGGATGCGGTAGGAGAGGCTCTTGAGGCCCCAATATTCGTTCTTGGTGACCTTGCCGCCGCCCTGGGCGAGGATTTCGGTCAGCGCAGCGGTGAGGTCTTCGACCTGCTGCTGGGAAACGTCCTGGCGCGCCAGGAAGATATGCTCGTAAAGGGCCATGAATGCGCCTTCCTTCGTGGTTCAAACACGCAATGTCTGGCGCGGAGCCTCCTTGAAGCCGGAAAGGCGTCAAAGCAGTCTTGCAAAGAGCGGGAACACGGGAGGCCGGACCTGAAATGTCCTGTTCGGCAACAGCCAAACCCTCCGTTCAGCCCCCGGCCAAACGAATTGCTGGCGGCGCTATAGGGCAATCCGCCGCCGATGGCAAGGGATTGCGCGCGAAAGCCCCGGCCGTGGCGATGCGGTCGCGCCCGGCGCGCTTGGCCGCATAGAGGGCGGTGTCGCTGGCGGTGAGGAGGCCGCTGGCATCCTCGCCCGGCTGCCATTCGGCCGCCCCGATGCTGACGGTGATGCCGATGGCCTCGCCCGGATGGAGCTGCATCCTGATCCCGCGCACGGCGGCCAGGAGGCGTTCGGCGGTGTCGAGGCCTGGTCCTGCCAGCGGGCCTTCGACCAGAACGGCGAATTCCTCCCCGCCCAGCCTTCCGCTGACCAGGCCGGTCCGGTGCAGCACATCGGCCAGCGCGGCCAGGACCCGGTCGCCCACCGGATGGCCATGCTCGTCATTGATGAGCTTGAAATGGTCGATATCAAGCATGAGCAGGCTGAACGGACCCCGCAGCCGCGAGGCGATGCGCGCCGAAAGCGCATCCATGAAGGCGCGGCGGTTGCGCAGTTCGGTCAATGCGTCATGGGTGGCCAGGTGCCGCAGCTCCTGATTGGTCTTGCGCCAGACATCGTTGATGACCGAGACGGCGAAGGCGCCCACGCAGACCATGACCACCCCGAGCCGGAAGGAAGCGGCGTCGGTGGTCGAGAGCATGTCGATATTGAGCCGGATATAGCCCAGGGGTCCGGCGATGAGGATCCAGGTGCAGGTGAGCATGGCCAGGATGGCGCTGGCGAAAGGCCGGAAGCACACCGCGCACCAGAGCATGCAGGGCACCACATAGGCAGGCGCGCCGGGGCCGCCGAACCAATGCATGCAATAGGTGGAAAAGACCAGCAGCGACAGGGCGACCACCTGCACCCGCGCCACGTCGGGATTGCGCGAGACAAAGCGGAATTTGTCGGGGGCGGGCGAGAGCGTGGCCAGCGCCACCGGCAGGAAGATGGCGTAATTGACCAGCTCGGACGAGAACCACAGGCCATAGCCGGCCAGCCAGTCCAGATTGAAAACGAAGTGGCCGGCGACGCTCCCACCCACCGCCGCGCCCGAGGCGGCGGCGGTCATGACGATGACGACGTTGATGGTGTCGAGGGGACGGCGCAGGGTGAAGCGCTCGGCCCCGATGGTGCGGAAGACCGCGAGTCCCATGCCCACCCCGATCATGTTGGCGACGTTGAGAGCCAGCGAGGTGGTGAGCGAGCTGCCCGAAAGAAGGTCGGCCAGCACATAGCCCATGGCCGCCAGGAGCCAGGTGAGCGGTCGGTTGGCGCCGGGCCGGATGAGCAGGATGCCGAGAAGGAAGGCATTGGCAGGCCAGATGCTGGCCAGCGAGAAGATCAGCCGCGTCTGGATGCCGACGATGCACAACCCCATCACCAGAATACCGATGACCAGGGACTCGGCGACCGGCTGGTTGGGAATGGGGTCCCATGCGCGAGAGGGCAATGTCCGCTGGTACACTCGGGCAGCTCCGTGGAAAGGCGGAGCAATTCTAGCGCCTGCCCGTTAACAAAGTGCCGGATCGTCGGCCAAAAGCCGGGCTGCGCCTTGACTTCGCCGCGGCGAGCGGCCAAACGCGCGACAAACTGGACAGAGCGCCCGGCGCCTGTCTAACTGAGCGGCAAACAGAGGGCCTGACGATGACCAGACGCGCATTCACCTTTCCCGGCCAGGGCAGCCAGGCCGTGGGCATGGGCAAGGAGCTGGCCGACGCCTTTCCCGAGGCGCGGGCGGTGTTTGCCGAGGTGGACGAAGCCTTGGGGCAGAATCTCTCCGCCACCATGTTCGAGGGCCCCGAGGACGTGCTGCGCCTCACCGAGAATGCCCAGCCGGCCCTGATGGCGGCAAGCATGGCGGTGGTGCGGGTGCTGGAAGCCCGGGGCGTGCGCCTGGCGGACAGCGTGGCTTATGTGGCCGGCCATTCGCTGGGCGAATATTCGGCGCTCTGCGCGGCCGGCACGTTCTCGCTGGCCGACACGGCGCGCCTGCTCAAGACGCGCGGCCAGGCCATGCAGAAGGCCGTGCCGGTGGGCCATGGCGCTATGGCGGCCTTGCTCGGGCTCGACCTGGAAACGGCCCGTGCCGTGGCTGCTGAAGCCGGGCAGGGCGAAGTCTGCGACGTGGCAAACGACAATGCGCCGGGCCAGGTGGTGGTGTCGGGCGCCACCGCCGCCGTGGAGCGCGCCGTGGAGATCGCCAAGAGCAAGGGCGCCAAGCGCGCCCTGCTGCTGCCGGTGAGCGCCCCGTTCCATTGCTCGCTGATGCAGCCGGCCGCCGAGGCCATGCAGGCGGCCCTCGCCGAAGTGGCCATGCAGGCGCCCGCCGTGCCGCTGGTGGCCAATGTGCTGGCTGCCCCCATTTCCGACCCCGCTGAAATCCGCCAGCGCCTGATCGAGCAGGTGACGGGCGTGGTGCGCTGGACCGAGAGCGTCGCCTGGCTGACCGGCGCGGGCGGGGTGACCCATCTTTATGAACTGGGCACGGGCAAGGTGCTGACCGGCCTGGCCAAGCGCATCAATGCCGAGGCCACGGCCAGCGCCGTCGGCACGCCTGCCGATATCGAGGCCCTTGCCGCCGAGCTTTCGGCTTAACACTTGAATCAGTCTGGCAACGGCCTGACTCATAATCTCCGCGGGAGAGAATAAATGTTTGATTTGTCTGGCAAACGTGCGCTTGTGACCGGGGCCAGCGGCGGCATTGGCCGCGAAATCGCCAAGGCGCTGGCCGCCGCCGGCGCCACCGTGGCCCTGTCGGGCACCCGCATGGGCGCGCTGGAGGATACGGCCAAGGAAATCGGCAAGGACTGCCCGATCCTGCCGGCGAACCTGTCCAGGCTGGACGAGGTCGACAAGCTGGTGCCCGCCGCCGAGGCGGCCATGGGCGGGCTCGACATCCTGGTCAACAATGCCGGCATGACGCGCGACAATCTCTTCATGCGCATGAAGGACGAGGAATGGGACGAGGTGATCGCGGTGAACCTCACCGCCGCCTTCCACCTCAACCGCGCGGTGCTGCGCGGAATGATGAAGCAGCGCTATGGCCGCATCATCGGCATTTCCTCGGTGGTCGGCGTCATGGGCAATCCCGGCCAGGGCAATTACGCCGCCTCCAAGGCGGGCCTGATCGGCATGAACAAGGCGCTGGCCCATGAGGTGGCGAGCCGCAACATCACCGTCAATTCCATCGCGCCCGGCTTCATCGCCTCGGCCATGACGGACGAGCTCAACGACAAGCAGCGCGAGTCGATCCTGTCCACGATTCCGGCCGGCCGGCTGGGCACGCCGCAGGAAATCGCGGCCTGTGCCGTTTTTCTCGCCAGCGACGCCGCAGGCTACATCACCGGCCACACTTTGAACGTCAACGGCGGCATGGCAATGCTGTAGGCAAGCGAAAAGCCGTTGAAAACAGGCAATCTGTGCGCTGGCGGATGCGGGACAAGTGTGATACTCGCCCCGCCGTCACCACTGGCGGACAGCCTTGCAGGCGCATCCAAGCGCGCCTAAACTCTGGGCGGTTCGCCATTACGGTGCTTGAAGATTTGGCACTGCGCCAATAAGAAGCGAAACGAAAACTCGATTTCGAAAAGGGAAGTCAAATATGAGCGATATCGCTGATCGGGTCCGCAAGATCGTTGTGGAACACCTCAATGTGGACGCCGAGAAGGTCGTTGAAAAGGCCAGCTTTATCGATGATCTGGGTGCTGACTCCCTCGATCAGGTCGAGCTGGTGATGGCCTTCGAAGAAGAATTCTCGGTCGAGATTCCCGATGATGCCGCCGAGTCGATCCAGACCTTCGGCGACGCCGTTTCCTTCCTCACCAAGGCCGTCGGCTAAGCCGCCGGCTTGGTCGAGATAGGCAGGTCGAGCATGGAATTACGCCGTGTCGTCGTCACCGGACTGGGGCTGGTAACGCCCCTTGGCTGCGGTGTTGAAGCCACCTGGGCCAATATCCTGGCCGGAAAGAGCGGCGCCAGGCGCATCGACGACTTTCAGGTCGATGACATCGCCTGCCAGATCGCCCATCGGTTGCCGCTCGGCGATTACGCCGAGGGCAAGTACAATCCCGATGAGTGGATGGAGGTCAAGGAGCAGCGCAAGGTCGATCCCTTCATCGTCTATGCGATGGCTGCCGCGACCCAGGCTATCGAGGATGCGGGCGTCGAGCCCAAGACCCAGGAAGAGCAGGAACGCACTGGCGTCCTGATCGGCTCGGGCATTGGCGGCGTCGGCGGCATCTATGATGCCTCCATCACGCTGCACGAAAAGGGCCCGCGGCGCATCAGCCCCTTCTTCATCCCCGGACGGCTTATTAATCTCGCTTCCGGGCAGGTGTCGATCCGCTTCGGGCTCAAGGGGCCGAACCATTCGGTGGTGACCGCCTGTTCGACCGGCGCCCATGCCATCGGCGACGCGGCGCGTCTGATTGCGCTGGGCGATGCCGACGTGATGGTGGCCGGCGGCACCGAAAGCTGCGTCAACCGCCTGTCGCTGGCCGGTTTCTCGGCTGCCCGCGCGCTCTCGACCGGCTTCAACGACAACCCCGAAGCAGCCTCGCGCCCCTATGATCGGGACCGCGACGGTTTCGTGATGGGCGAGGGCGCCGGCATCGTGGTGCTCGAGGACTATGAGCGCGCCAAGGCGCGCGGCGCCAAGATCTATGGCGAAGTGATCGGCTATGGCCTTTCGGGCGATGCCTATCACATCACCGCCCCTTCGCCCGATGGCGATGGCGGCTTCCGCGCCATGAGCGCCGCCATCAAGCGCGCCGGCATCTCGCCGGCCGAGATCGACTATATCAACGCTCACGGCACGTCGACGCCGCTGGGGGACGAGATCGAACTGGGCGCGGTGACCCGCGTGCTGGGCGATGCCGCCGAACAGGCGGTGATGAGCTCGACCAAGTCGGCCGTGGGGCACCTTCTGGGCGCCGCCGGTTCGGTGGAAGCCATTTTCTGCCTGCTCGCCATGCGCGACGGCATGGCCCCGCCGACGCTCAATCTCGATAATCCTTCGGTGGAAACGCCGATCAATCTGGTGCCCAAGGTGGCGCTGAAGAAGGACATCAACGTGGCGCTGTCCAACAGCTTCGGCTTTGGCGGCACCAACGCGACCCTCGTGATGCGCAAGGTCGGCTGATTATCCACGATTCAATCGGAGGCACTTCGCGGCGGACGCGAAGTGCCTCTTGTTTTTGCCGGGGCGCGTGCGAACATGCGCCCCGGCCACAAGACTGACTTAAAATGGTGACAAGACCCGCCGCGCATGAAACGCAAACGGGCTTTGAAGGTGATGCTGCTCCATGAATGATCGCAAGGTCCGGCGCCGCCGCCGCTCCCGCAATGGCCTGATCGACGTGCTCAACGGGCTGCTGACGCTGCTGGTCATCGGCCTCGTGGTGGCGGGAGGGGCCTTCTTCTACGTGACCTCGCAATATTATGGCGACGGCCCCTCGACCGAGGACCGCACCTTCCGCGTCGAATCGGGCAGCTCGCTCAGCACCACCGCCAACCGGCTCGAAGAGCAGGGGCTGATTTCCAACGCGCTGATCTTCAGCCAGTTCGGCAGCCGGGTGGAGAAGAACACTATCATCAAGGCCGGCGATTTCCGCATTCCGGCCGGCTCCAGCATGTCCGACATCCTCAGGGAGCTGACCGAGGGCAATCCCATCCGCTATGCGGTGACCATTCCCGAGGGGCTGACCGCCTGGGACGTGATCCAGCGGCTCAACGCCGACACCAATCTGGTGGGCGAAGTCACCGCCCTGCCGGAGGAAGGCTCGATCCTGCCCGGCAGCTATGACTACGTGCCCGGCGACACCCGCCAGTCGGTGCTCGACAAGATGCAGGACGCCATGACCAGCGCGCTCGCCACGGTCTGGGAGAGCCGCCAGCCCGACCTGCCGCTCAATTCGCCCGAGGAACTGCTGATCCTTGCCTCCATCGTGGAAAAGGAGACCGGGGTGGCCAGCGAGCGCCCGCAGGTGGCCGCGGTGTTCGTCAATCGGCTGCGCACCGGCATGCGCCTGCAATCGGACCCGACCATCATCTATGGCATCACCAAGGGCCAATCGACGCTGGGCAGGGGCCTGCGCAAGTCCGAAATCGAGGCGCGCACGCCCTACAACACCTATCAGATCGACCGTCTGCCCCCCACGCCCATCGCCAATCCCGGTATCGAGGCGCTCAAGGCAGTGGCCAATCCCGACAGCCACAAATATCTCTATTTCGTGGCCAAGGGCGCGCTGCCCAGCGAGGGGCATGTGTTCGCCGAAAGCTATGCCGAGCACCAGAGGAACGTGGCGCAATATCGCCGCATAGCCGCCGAGGCGGCGGCGCAGGCCGAGGCCGAGGCGGAAGCCGCGCGCCAGGCGCTGGAAGCCGAAGAGGCGGTCGAAGCCGGCGAAGAGCCCGCCGCGCAGTGAGCCAGCCGCTTGCCAGCATGACCGGCTATGCGCGCGCCGCCGGCAGCGCGCAGGACACCGGCTTCGTCTGCGAGATCCGCTCGGTCAACGGCCGCGGGCTCGATCTTCGCCTGCGCCTCGCGCCGGGCCTCGACGGGCTGGAAGGCGAATTGCGCCAGATGATCGGCAAGGCGCTGTCGCGCGGCTCGGTGAGCTTCTCGCTGACGCTGGAACGGCAAGGCGCAGGCGGCGACCTGCTGGTCAACCGGCAGGCGCTGGAAACGGTGCTGGCGGCGCTGGCCGAACTCAAGGGCAGGGTGGCCGATGCCGCCCCCGCCAGGCTCGACGGCATCCTAGCGCTGCCCGGCGTGCTGGAGCCGCGCCAGCGGACCCTGGCGCCCGAGGCCGAGGAAGAATTGTTTGTCGCCATCCTGAAGGCGGCGGGCGTGGCACTGGCCGACCTGGTGACGGCGCGGCGGCAGGAGGGCGCGCAACTGGCCGCCATCCTGCTCGAGCGGCTCGATGAGATCGAGGCGCTGGTGGCCCGGGCCGAGCATCACCCGGCGCGCGAGCGCGAGGTCATCCTTGCCCGCCTGCGCAAGCAGATCGAGGCGCTGCGCGAGGACAGCGCCATTCCCGAGGACCGGCTGGCGCAGGAAGCCCTGCTTCTGGCCACCAAGGCCGATATCCGCGAGGAACTGGACCGGCTGACGGCCCATATTGCCAGCGCCCGCCAGCTCATCCGGGGCGGCGGCGCGGTGGGGCGGAGGCTGGATTTCCTGGCGCAGGAATTCAACCGCGAAGCCAATACGCTGTGCAGCAAGTCCAATGCAGTGGAGCTGACCGCCATCGGCCTTGACCTCAAGGCGGCAATCGATCAACTACGCGAGCAAGTGCAGAATATCGAATAGGATCTGGCTGATGGAATTTCAGCGCCGTGGCGTCATGCTGGTCATCGCTTCACCATCGGGCGCGGGAAAATCCTCCATCTCGCGAGCGCTGTTCGATTCCGACGACAATATCAGGCTTTCCGTCTCGGTGACCACGCGGGCGCGCCGCACCGACGAGGTCGAAGGCAAGCATTACTACTTCATCGACGAAACCGCCTTCCGCCGCATGCAGGCCGATGGCGAACTGCTCGAATCGGCCGAGGTGCACGGCAATTTCTACGGCACCCCGCGCGCCAGGGTGGAAGAGCAGTTGGCGGCCGGCAAGGACATCCTCTTCGATATCGACTATCAGGGCACGTTGCAGCTCTACCGAAATAGCCGCAAGGACATGGTGACGGTGTTCATCCTGCCGCCCACCATCAAGGAATTGCGTGCCCGCCTCGAACGCCGCGCCCAGGACAGCAGCGGCACCATCGCAAAGCGGCTCAGCAATGCCCGCATCGAGATGGAGCACTTCGACGAATATGACTACGTCCTCGTCAATGAGGACCTGGAGAAATCCGTCACCCGTGTCCGCGCCATCCTCGCCGCCGCCCGGCTCACCCGCGAACGGCAATTGAATTTGCCCAGCTTCGTCAAGGACTTGCAGAGCCAGATCGATTCTCTGTGAGAGGCGGTTGAATCGGAATGTGAAGGGCGGTTTAGCCCCTGCGTGCCGAAACGACCGTCTAACGAACATCTCAGGATGGATCCCGGCTCAAGGCCGGGATGATATCGGGGGTGGGGTGGCCTTGGCGCTCCGAATTGTCCGCATTGCATCCCCTCGCACCACGTCATTCCGGCGCAGGCCGGAATCCATGCTGAAGGCTATCCCCCCACCTCATTGCCCGCGGAAACATGCGGACATGGATTCCGGCCTGCGCCGGAATGACCCGGTGGGTGCGGTGAGTGGTGGTGCCTAGCCTCGCAGGCCGGGCAGGGCACGGGCCATGGCGAGAAAGGCTTCCACGGGCAGCTCCTCGGCGCGTTCGTCGCCCTTGAGACCGGCGGCGGCGAGAAGCCCGTCCACGGGGACGCCGGTGGCCTTGAGGCTCTGGCGCACCATTTTGCGGCGCTGGCCGAAGGCGGCGCGGGTGATGTGTTCGAGGTCCTTGACCTTGACGTCATCGCCAATGGGTTTGGGCACCAGATGCACCACGGCGGAGGTGACGTTGGGCGGGGGCACGAAAGCCTGGCGGCCGACATTGAAGGCGATGCGCGCCTCGGTGCGCCAGCCGGCCAGCACGCCCAGCCGTCCATAGGCATCGTCCCCTGGCCGGGCGACGATGCGCTCGGCGACCTCGCGCTGGAACATCAGCGTCAGGCTCTCGAAAAAGGGCGGCCAGGGATCGAGCGTCAGCCAGCCGGTGAGCAGCGGCGTGCCGATATTGTAGGGCAAATTAGCGATAATGCGGGTCGGGCCGTCGGCCAGGAGCCGGTAATCCATCTCCATGGCGTCACCGCTGATGACGGTGAGCCGCCCCGGGTAGGCCTCGGCGATCTGGGCCAGGGCCGGCAGGGCACGGGCGTCGCGCTCGATGGCGATGACCTCGCGCGCACCTTCGGCCAGCAGCGCCCTTGTGAGCCCGCCGGGACCGGGGCCGACCTCGATGACACGCACGCCTTCGAGCGATCCGCCGACGCGGGCGATGCGGGCGGTGAGATTGAGATCGAGCAGGAAATTCTGCCCCAGTTCTTTTTTGGCGCGCAGGCCATGCACGGCAATGACCTCGCGCAGGGGCGGCAGATTGTCGATCTGGCTCATGGGCGGTTCCCGGCCATGGCATGGGCCATGGCGATTGCCGCCTCGAAGCTGGCGGTGGAGGCCTTGCCGGTGCCGGCAAGATCGAAGGCGGTGCCATGGTCGGGCGAGGTGCGCACGATAGGCAGGCCGAGCGTGATGTTGACGCCGGCATCGAAGGCGACGGTCTTGATCGGGATCAGCGCCTGGTCGTGATACATGGCCAGCACCGCGTCGTAGCGCCGCCAATGGGGCGGATAGAACAGCGTGTCGCCGGGCAGGGGGCCGATGGCGTCGATCCCCCGTTCGCGGGCGGCGACGAGGGCGGGCGTGATGATGTCCATATCCTCCCGGCCGATGGCCCCGCCTTCCCCGGCATGGGGATTGAGCCCGGCGACGGCAATGCGCGGGGCGGCAATGCCTAAGCGCTCCCGCAGGTCCCGGTGCATGACGGCCAGCGTGTCGAGGATCAGCTTTGGGGTGATGAGGCCGGGCACGTCGCGCAGCGGCACATGGATGGTCAGCGGCACGGTGCGCAGTTCGCCATGGGCCAGCATCATCACCGGCAGGGGCGCGACGCCGTTTTCGGCGCAGAGCGCGGCCAGATATTCGGTGTGGCCGGGATGGGCGAAGCCGGTGTGGTAAAGCGCCCCCTTGTGGATGGGTGCCGTCACCAAGGCGGCGCAATCCCCCGCCCGAACGGCGGCGACGGCGCGGGCAATGGCGTCCACCACCACCGGGCCGGCGGAGGGGGCCGGAGCGCCGGGCGTGTCGGGCACATCGCCGGAAAGGGAGACGACGGGCAAGGCGTCCGAGAAAAGGGCAGGGGCTCCGGCGGGCGTGGATTCGGCCAGATCGAGGGCGAGGCCGAGCCGGCGGGCGCGGGCGGCGAGGAAATCCTTGTGCCCGAAAACGACGAAGGGCGGCAGGTTCAATGCCGCGCGCCTGGCATAAAGGGTGAGGATGATGTCCGGCCCGATGCCGGCCGGCTCACCCATGCTGATGGCCAGCGGCTTGCTCATCTGGGGTCCCCAATGGCAGGCAGCCCGGCCGATGGCGCGGGCTGCTGTTGCGGTTTCACGAAGGGCGGGCCGCCCTAGTTGTAGATGATCTTGGCGGTCTTGCGCAGGTTGGCGAGATAGTCGGCCACGGCCGTGCCCAACTGGTCGTTGCCGGCATTGGCGCGCAGGTCGCTCTTGATGAAGGTCAGGTCTTCGGCCTGGGCCTTCTCGCAGATGGCGAGCATGGAAACGCCCGATTCCACCACGCGCGGCTTGGTGATGCCGCCGACATTGAGCCCCGCCAGTTCCTTGGCGATGGCTTCGGGCAACTGGGTGGCGTGGCGGCGGCCGACATCGATCACCGCCGCATCGGTATAGGAGAGCGAGAGGTTGACGGCATTGTCGCAGCCAGTGAATTTCGAGCGGTAGCTGTTGGCCTGGCTGCTGCGACTGCCCGAGCCGCTGCCCACGAAGATGATTTCCTTGAGGATGTAGTCGAAGCCCTGATAGGGCTGGACCTTGCCGGCGGCCTGCTGGTCGAGGTCCAGGTCGGAAATCTGGATCTGGGGCATGATGACGCCCTCGGTGATGGCGTTCCAGGCGATGGCGGCGCGCAGGCGATCGCGCAGCGTTTCCATGCCGACGCCGCCCTGCTGGAGCATCGAGACAAGCTTGTCCTGGCTCAGCTTCATGTTGCGGGCGATCTGGAGCAGGGCTTCGTCGACCTGCGCATTGGAGATGGTGATGCCCAGGCGCTTGGCCTCGGCCATCTGGATGGCCTCGTCGATGAGCTGCTCGGTGGCGCCCTTCTGGCCGGTGCGGTTACCCTCGAGCTGGAACAGCTTGAGGCGCTGGGCCACCTGCATGTCGGTGATCGGCGTCCCGTTGACGGTGACGCGCACATTCTGCGCCATGGCCGGCGTCATGGCGCCCAGCGCCAGAACCGCACCGACGATTGCGGCGCAGATCGAGCGCGCCCAGAAACTCTTGGCCATCATTTTCATCCGCTTCGCCTCAAATTGCACCGCTCTCAATGCGGCGGGAACGGCGCGCTGTCAATTGCCCGATGATTGCGGCTAAAATCCGATGCCGAGCGGGAAGACGCTGGGCACCGCCCCCTCATAGCCGGCATTGAAGCCGGCTGGGGCCTTGAGCCGGATGGTGGCCGTGATCCGCAGATCGTCCGGAGTGATGTGCGTGGGGCCGTTGCGCGTGACATTGCCGCCCACCACCAGATAGCCGTCGTCATAGGTGAGGCCGCCCCCGACCTGAAGATATTTGTTGGCGGCGATGTCCCAGGAGGCGGCGGCGCGCACGCTCCAGTATTCGGCGAGCGGCAGGCGGATTTCCCCGCCGATCTCGTGCTGGTCGGCCAGCATGCCCAGCGCCGGATTGGCGGCGTGGAACACGTAATCGGCGGAAGCCGAATAGCGCTCATGGCTGTAGGTGGCGTTAAGCGCGCCGCGCGTGACCCGGCCCGCGCCGGTATCGACCTGCAGCTTGCCCCCAGCCTTGAAGCCGGGCTCGAAGGCGGCATAGGCGCCCAGCACCGTGTAGGAGGCACTGCTTTCAAGCCCCGAACCCGCGGTGGACTGGACCTGATCGAGCCTGGCGAAACCATTCTGGCCGGCCAGGTGGAAGGATTGTCCGGCAATCAGCTCGATATAGCTGCCATTGGCGAAATTGGCCTGGTAGCGCGCCCCGATATTGGCGCGCAGCCCGGTTTCCTGCCGGTCTATGCCCGAAAAGCGGTTGAAGCTGAACAGATTGGTGTCGTCGAAGACGAAGTTCTGGGAGTCGTCATTGGCGATGCCGGCTAGGGTGTCGCCGCCGCGATAGACCAATTGCGCGATCGGCTCGACCAGATGCACCGTGGAGCCATCGCTGGCCGCGAGCGGAAAGCGCACATCCATGGCGGCGATGGGCGTGGCGCTCCATAGGGTCGTGGTGCCGGGCGCGGTCGCCAGAGTGCTGGCATTGTCGTAATAGGCCAGGTCCGCCCGGCCCCCCAGATAGGGCGTGGCGACGAAGCCGCCGCCGCCGATCCACTGGGTCTGCCAGCCGCCCTGCAAGGCCAGGTGCTGCCGGGTCCCGGCATAGCCGTAATCGTAATTGACGCCGTTGACGGTGGAGAAGGAATCCAGCCGCCGGTGGACTCCGAGCAGCCGCCCGCTGATCTCGATGCGGCCCTTGCCCTCGCCCAGATCGTGCATCTGCTCGAAGCGCAGGGCAGGCAGGGCGGCTCCCTGGGCGCCCTGCGAGGCCATGGTCACGTCGCCCAGGCTCTGGAACTGTTGCAGGCGGCCATCGAAATAGGTGTCGCGGTCCAGATAGGTGGCATAGACCTCGTTGGTGCGCGAATTGGAGCGGGTGAGCCCATAATCGGGCAGGTAGGCCGCGTCGGTGAAGGTGGTGTAGCTCCAGCCCGTGGTCCAGTTTTCAGCCGGCTTGAAGGTGCCCGAGCTCTGGATGGCGCCGCGCCAGTCCCGCGCCGCTTCGGCGAAGGTGAAGGCGGCCTTGTCGGCCTGGTAGAGCCCCGATGCCTTGATCTGGAAGGAGCCGGAATCGAAATTCTGGATCCATTCGGCTCCCATGAGGAAGCCCTGGCGGCTCATGGCGGTGGGGGTGAGGACGATCTGCGTCCAGCGATTGGCATAGGCCAGATAGGAAAATTCCAGCTTGTGGCCGGTCTTCTCGGTGTATTCGTAGGTGGGGCGAGGAATGCTCGCCAGCGCGCTGTCGCTGGTGTCGGGCAGCCACAGGAAGGGCAGCCAGGCCACGGGAATGCCCAGCAGCGACAGGGTGGGCTGCTCGATGAAAAGCGAGCCTTCCTCGGCGTCATAGACGACGCGCGCGGCATGGACGGACCAGCCGATGCGCTGGCCATTGGCGTCGATGCAGTCCCCGCAGGGCGAGTAATCGGTGTTTTCGAGCAGGGTGCGCAGCGCCTTGTCGTAATCGACGCTGTCGGCGGTAATGCGGATGCCGTCATAGCCGGTGATGGTCAGCGCGCTGACAAAGGCCTGCTTCATGCCTCCGGTCAGTTCCAGATCGGCCATTTCGGCCAGATTGCCGGATGGGTCGAGCACGCTCACGGCGCCGACGAACCTGGCTTCCCGCGTGGCGCGATTATAGACGAGGCTTTCGCCCTTCATCGTATAGCCACCCTGGCGCAGCACCACGTCGCCGCTGGCGGTGATGACATTGGCGACGCTGTCGAAGGTAAGCGTGTTGGCCTCGACGGCGGTGGGAGCGGCGGGGTCGATCTCGGCATTGAAGAAATCGGCGGGCACCAGCCCTTGCGCGTGGCCGGCGGCTGGCAGGGCGAACACAAGCAGCGCCCCGGCACAAGCCAGACGCAGCCCCTTTCCCCTCCTGCCCTTCGCCAAAGTCTTCACGCGCGTCCATCTTCCTTGCGCAGCAAGACCGTCACGCCGATGACGATCGCCACAAACGCCGGTCCGATTGCCGCGAACGTGGGGTCGAGAACGCCGGCGGACCCGGCTCGATCGGCCATCTCGGTAATCACGAACACAACGAACCCGAGCATAATTCCGTACAAAACCGCAGGCCCAAAATTAGAGCCTCTTCGATAACCTGCGGTAAATGCAAAAGCAATGAACAGGGCGCCGGTCAGCACCAGCGGCAGCGACAGCAGCTTGAACAGGCGCATGGTGGCCGCCGCCTTGATCGAGGGATCGGCAACACCCGCCTGCAAAAGCTCCAGAATCTCGAAAAAGGTCATGTCCTCGGCCGAGGCGAGCTTGAGCCCGAGCTCGGCCGGCGTGGAATTGGTGGGGATGCGATAATCATGGACGCGGAAGGCCGGGCGGTCGGGGTTGCGCACCACGGCCTCGGGGAAGACCCATTCGCCATCCTCCAGCCGGGCTTCGTCCGCCTCCACCCGCGCCGCGTCGCCCCCGCGGATATGGAAGAGCGTCACCTGGCCCAGAACCGAGCCACCCGCCTGCATGCCGCTGGCCATGAGGATGTAATGCCGCCCCTGGCCGCGCTGTTCGAGCCAGATTTCGCCGGGCGGGGTGAGCAGGGTGACCAGTCCGGGCGGGGTGGGGTTGATCTCGCGGTTGATCCTGGTGCTGAAGGTTTCAAGCCCCAGCCCGACGATGAGGCTAACCAGCGCCATGACCAGCACCGGCATGCGCACGATGCGCCAGATGGAAATGCCGCTGGCCTGGATGACGGTCAGCTCGTGGCGCATCTTGAGATCGAGAAAGCCGAGGATGGCGCCCATGAGAATGGTCACCGGCAGGGTCTTGATGGTCCAACGCACCGCGCTCATCGCCACCATGAGAATGGCGGTGGACAGGCCATGGCTCTCGGCCACGAAATTGAAACGCCAGGTGTCGAGCGATTCCACCAGCGCGATGATGCCGTAAAAGACGAAAAGGGTGACGGCGATGCGGCTGCCCAGCCGCGCGGTCACCAGCCAGTCGATGCGCGTCATACCGCCACCTCGCCGACGCGGCGCGGCCGCGTTCGCCAGATGATGATGGCCCCGGCCACCCCGATCATGCCCAGCGCGCCGGTGGCGGCGCCCAGGGGGCTATAGGCGCTGAGCCCGCGCTCGGCAAAGGCGATGAGCAGCACCACCGCTTCGAGCGGCATGGCGATGCGCGTGCGCCGCCCGCTGGGGAAACCGGCCAGCGCCAGCGCCACCATGGCGATGCCGATGACCCGCAGCCCCTCGGCCGAGCGATTGGCCAGCAGCATGGTCAGCCCCTCGTCCCACTGGCCGGAAGAGAGGGCGGACGTCACCAGCTCGACGCTGTCCTTTTCCGAGCGCGGATCGGTATAGCTGATCGCCTGCGCCAGCGTTTCGACATTGACGTCGTAGCGCATGAAGGAGACTTCGGAGAAACGCCCATCGGCGGCGCTGTTCTGCAGGCTCCCGTCGCGCAGCTCGAGCACATAGTTTTGCCCGTCGGTGGCCACCCGCGCCGAGGTGGCGATATAGGTGCGCCGCACCTCGGGATCGCGCCGGTCGTCGGCGAAGAATTCGCTGATCTCGCCATCGGCAGCGCGCCCGCCGATCAGCAGCACCACGCCGGGCGTCACCTGCGTGAAGCGGCCCGGCCGCAGGGTGGAGCTGACCAGGTCGGCGGCGATGGAGGCGTTGAGCGCGTTGAGCTGGCGATTGGCATAGGGCTCGATGAAATTGGACAGCACCAATACGCCCAGCACGCCCACCCCCGCCACCACGGCGCTGGCCCGCCAGAGCGAGGGCAGGCCGTAATTGATGTGGATGATGTGCAACTCGCGGCTGGTTTGCAGCGCCTGAAGCGCGCGCACCAGCCCGATGCCGATGCAGACATAGAAAAAGGCGATGGCCAGCGGCGGCATGGTGTAGAGCGCCTGTATGCCCAGCACTAGGGCGCTCTGACCCTTGACAGAGACGACGTCGAACGAGCGCAGGCAATTGACCATCCACAACAGCGCGCAGAGCACGCCGAACAGGATGAGGGCGTCCACCACGAACAGGCGGACGAGATAGGCGGTGAGTCTCTTCATGCACCGGGCCAGCATTGTCTTTTGCGCGGCGGACCTTGCGGCAGTTCGCCCCGGCAGACAAGCCGGAGCGGGGCCTTGCCCGGATTTGTCCAATCCATTGTTGCGGGATTGACGCGGCGGGCAAAGCCCTCAATGTAGAACCGCATATCGGGCCGGCCCTACTGCCGGCCAATCCACCAAGGCCGGAAATGTCCCAGACCATCACACTAAGCGTCGCTGCCCTTGCCGACGCCAATGCCCCCCTGACCGTCATCTATGCCGCCGAGAACGAGGCGCCCGCGGGAGCCGGCGCCGCCCTTTGGGCCCGCACCGGGCTCGATTGGGCCCAGGCCGCCGCCACGGCGAGCTTTGCCGGCAAGCAGGGGCAGGTGCTCGATTGCCTGGGCGCGGGGGGACGGCTGCTGGTGCTGGGACGCGGCAAGGCCGGGGCCGACATGCCGCGCAATGGCTGGACCGACCGGGGCGGCTCGCTATTGGCCAAGATCGCCGCGACCCGCGCCACCCAGGTCGCCGTGGTGGTGGACGAGCCGGGCGCCGACGCCGCCGCCATTGCCGAACTGGCCGCCGGGCTGCGCCTGCGCCACTACAAATTCGACAAGTATAAATCCGTCCGCGCCGAGGACGAGCCGGCCGAGCTCAGGGTGACGCTGCACGTGGCCGACCCGGCGGCGGCCGAAAAGGCCATTGCCGATCGCGGCGCCACCGTGGACGGTACGCTTCTGGCGCGCGACCTCATCAACGAGCCGGCCAATGTGCTTGGGCCGGAGGAATTTGCCGCGCGGGCTTCGGAACTGGCCGAATTCGGCGTTGCGGTGGAAACCCTCGAACCCGAGGACATGGCGAAACTGGGGATGAATTCGCTGCTCTGCGTGGCGCAGGGCTCGGATCGGCCGGCGCGGCTGGTGGTGATGCAATGGCGCGGCGGCAAGCCCGACAGCCAGCCGCTGGCCTTTGTCGGCAAGGGCGTGGTGTTCGACACCGGCGGCATTTCCATCAAACCCGCCGCCAGCATGGAGGACATGAAGGGCGACATGGGCGGGGCCGCCGCCGTCACCGGCCTCATGCTGGCGCTGGCCAGGCGCGGGGCGCCGGTCAACGCGGTGGGTGTGATCGGGCTGGTGGAGAACATGCCGTCGGGCAAGTCGGTGCGCCCGGGCGATATCGTCAAGGCAATGAGCGGCACCACCATCGAGGTCATCAACACCGATGCCGAGGGCCGGCTGGTACTGGCCGACGCGCTCTGGTACACGCAGGACCGCTTCAAGCCGCGCTTCATGATAAACCTCGCCACGCTCACCGGGGCCATCATCGTGGCGCTGGGCCACGAGCATGCCGGGCTCTTCTCCAACAATGACGAATTGGCCAATCGCCTGCTCGGCGCCGGCCTCGCCGCCAATGAGAAGCTCTGGCGCATGCCGCTGACCCCGGCCTATGACAAGATGATCGAATCCAAATTCGCCGATATCCGCAATTCGGTGGGCCGGCCCGCCGGTTCGATCATGGCGGCGCAGTTCCTGCAGCGTTTCGTCAACGACGTGCCCTGGGCGCATCTGGATATTGCGGGAACCGGCTTCGGGGCTGGCAATTCCGAGATCAACGCCTCATGGGCGCCCGGCTTCGGGGTGGCGCTACTCGACCGGCTGATCCGCGACCATTACGAGGATTGACCCCTATGGCCGACGTCCTCTTCTACCATCTCGAAGCCCGCCCGCTCGAAGCCGTCATTCCGCAATTGCTGGAAAAGACGCTGGAGCGCGGATGGCGCGCGGTGGTGGAAGTGGGCTCGACCGAGCGGGCCGAGGCGCTGGACGCCCATCTCTGGACCTGGCGCGACGACAGCTTCCTCGCCCATGGGTTGGCGGGGGAGGAGGTGGACGCCCATCAGCCGGTGCTCATCACCACCGGCACCGACAACCCCAACGGCGCGGCGGTGCGCTTTTTCGTCGACCGCGCCGTGCCCCAGTCGGCCGAAGGTTATGAGCGCATCGTCTATATGTTCTCCGGCCACGATCCCGATGCCGTGGCCGAAGCGCGGCTGGCCTGGAAGGCGCTGCGCGAGGGCAACAGCCTCACCTATTGGCAGCAGGAGCCCGATGGGCGCTGGGTGAAGAAGGCCTGAGGGCTCGGGGCGGGTGTCCGTTCAAAACGCGTCGAGCTTGCTCCGGCTCGAACCGGCGCGGCGCTGGGGTTCGGGCTCTTCCGCCGGGCGGTTGTCGGCGTAAAGGTCCATGTAATCCTGCATCAGCTCGTAGCAGAAGATGACCTCGATGGCGTCCGAATCGTAGAAGGCATTGGCTTCGCCGCATCGCCTGGCATTGATCCGCACCGGGCGGGGCAGGGGCAGGGCGCGCAATTCCCCGGCCACGCTTTCCAGCATGCCGCTGCGGCGCAGCGCGTCGGCCGCCGCCCGCAGCTTGCCGCTGGCATGGCGATAGCTGACGGAAACGGTGGCCGGCTTTTCCGTCGCCTGGTGGGCGGCGAACAACCCCGTCCACGAGCGGTCGATCATTTCATAATCGACCCCGCAGCTATCCTGCCGGTCGGGCAGGAGCTCGTATTTGTTGGCGATGTGGCGGAAGGCCGTGCGGTCCATGCCCACCATCAGGCAGACGATCTGATAGGCGCGCTGCTTGTCGAGGCTGTAGCCGGCGGCGAAATCGCTCTCATAGCCGCCGCTATTGTAGGCGATGCCGGAATAGAACCAGCCCTGTGCTGCATCGATCAGCGCCTGGCGGGCCTCGGGCGTGTTCTTGTTGAGCAGGATCCAGGTGGCGACATTGTCGGCCGCGTCCTCCTCGCGCCCCAGCACCGGCAGATCGAGCTGGTCGAAAAGGAGATGAGCCACCTCATGATAGAGCACGAAAAGGCTGTTATTATGGGCAAAGCGCAGCATTTCGGCGCGTTGCGCCTTGCTCATCTCCTGTGCGCCGGCGGGCAGGGCAAGGCAGGCGAGAAGCAGGGCGGAGAGAAGAGAAAAAACTCGGCGCATGAGACACTTTCGGCGGCGTTCCGGCACGCCAGAGGAGGCCATGGCGCGCCGGCTGTCAATCGGTCCGCCGCTGCTCATGGACGCTCGGCAGCCTCCAGCTCGGCGCTGAGCGCCAGCCATTGCTCCTCGGCGCTGGCCAGGTCGGTGGTGAACCGGGCCTTGTCGCGGCCCAGCACGATGACCTTTTCGGGCGCGCCGTTATAGACCTCGGGATCGGCCAGCTTCGCCTCCACCTTGTCGATCTCGCTGCGCAGCCGGTCCATGCGGGTTTCGAGGTCGCGGATGGATTTGCGCAAGGGGGCGATTTCGGCGCGTTTCGCGGCGGCTTCCTGCTTGGAGAGCTTGCGTTCGCCGCGTCCGCCATTGCCCGAGCGTGGCTCGCGAGTCGAGGTGATGCTGCGCTGGTAGCTATCGAGGTCTTCATCCAACTCGTGAACCGTGCCGCCCTCGGCGATCCACAACGTGTCGCAGGTGGCCTCGATCAAATGCCGGTCATGGCTGATGATGAGCACCGCGCCCTCATATTCGTTGAGGGCATGCACCAGCGCATCGCGGCTGTCGATGTCGAGATGGTTGGTGGGCTCATCGAGGATCATCATGCTCGGGCCCTTGAAGGTGATAAGGCCCAAAAGCAGGCGCGCCCGTTCGCCGCCGGACAGGTTCTTGGCCTTTGTTTCCATGCGGCTGGTGGTCAGCCCCATCTGGTTGAGGCGCGAGCGGCGGCGCGCCTCGTTGTCCATCGGCATCAGCTCGGCGATATGTTCCAGTGGCGTCCAGTCGGGATGGAGTTTGTCCATCTGGTGCTGGGCGAAATGGGCGATTTCCAGCTTCTTGCCGAAGCGCAGCGTGCCGGAAGTGGCGGGAATATCGCCGGCCAGCAGCTTCGCAAAGGTAGATTTGCCATTGCCGTTGACGCCCACCAGCGCGATGCGATCCTCGGGATCGATGCGCTGGGTGATGTTGCGCAGGATGGTCTTGTCGCCATAGCCCGTCGCCACGCCGTCCAGCGTAATCATCGGCATGGGCAGCTCGACCTTGGGCTGCTGGAAATGGAACGGCGCGGCATATTCATCGAACATGGCGGCAGGCGGGCGCAGCTTTTCGATCATCTTGACGCGGGCCTGGGCCTGCTTGGCCTTGGAGGCCTTGGCCTTGAAGCGATCGACGAATTTCTGCAGATGCGCGATCTGGTCCAGCGTCTTCTCGCGGCTCTTGTTGTTGAGCTCCATCTGCATGCGGCGGGTGTTTTCGAACGTGTCGTAATTGCCCTTGTAATAGGTCAATTTGCGGTGCTCGAGATGCACGATCGAGGTGACCGCCTTGTTGAGCAGGTCACGGTCGTGGCTAATCATGAAGACGGTATAGGGGTAGGTGGCCAGATATTTCTCCAGCCACAGCGTGCCTTCCAGATCGAGATAATTGGTCGGCTCGTCCAGCAATAGCAGGTCGGGCTGGCTGAACAGCACCGCCGCCAGCGCCACGCGCATGCGCCAGCCGCCGGAAAGCTCGCGCGTGGGGCCGAGCTGGCGCTCCTGTTCGAACCCCAGGCCCTTGAGAATGGCCGAGGCGCGGGCTTCGGCGGTGTGGGCGTCGATATCGGCGAGGCGCGTATAGATTTCCCCGATGCGATGGGGGTCGGTGGCGGTTTCGGCCTCGGCCATGAGCGCGGTGCGCTCCTTGTCGGCGGCCAGCACCACCTCCAGCACGCTTTCCTCGCCGGCCGGCGCTTCCTGCGCCACAGCGCCGATGCGCGCCTTGCGGTTGACCTCGGTATTGCCGGCATCGGCGCCGATATGGCCCTGGATGAGATGGAACAGCGTGGTCTTGCCGGTGCCGTTCTTGCCCACGAAACCGGCCTTGGCGCCATCGGGGAGAACCAGGTTGGCATCCTCGAACAGCTCGCGGCCCTGGATGCGATAGGTGAGATTGGAAATGGTCAGCATGGCGGGGCGATCTGGCGAAAAGGGGTGAGACTGGGCGCGGCGGGGGCGATGCGCGGACTGTTCGATAAGGTTTCGGGCCGGCAATGGCAACCGCTGCGCGCCGGGAAGCTGCCATTCATGCGCCGGGCGCGTAGCTCGTGGCTTGTTTCCCATGCCATCTGCGGCTAAAAGGCGCCACCTTTTCCAACAGACCCATTCAAGGATCGACCCATGGCGCTCGAACGCACCTTCTCCATCATCAAGCCCGATGCCGTCCGCCGCAACCTGATCGGCAAGATCATCGACAAGTTCGAGGAGGCCGGCCTGCGCCTCATCGCCATCAAGAAGATCCACATGACCCGCGCCCAGGCTGAAGGCTTCTATGCGGTGCACAAGGAGCGTCCCTTCTTTGGCGAGCTGGTCGAGCAGATGATCGCCTCCCCGGTGGTCGTGCAGGTCCTCGAAGGCGAGAACGCCATCCTCAAGAACCGCGAGATCATGGGCGCCACCAACCCGGCCAATGCCGCCGAAGGCACCATCCGCAAGGAATTCGCCCTCTCGGTCGGCGAAAACTCGGTGCATGGTTCGGACGCTCCCGAGACCGCTGCCCAGGAAATCAAGTTCTTCTTCTCGGATGACGAACTGGTCGGCTAAGCGCCGGCAAAGCCACATATGCAAGGCCGCCCGCCGGGGCGGCCTTTTTGCTTGATTGCTGTTATAGTCGCGCCGCCGCGCCGCATCGAAAGCCGCTGATGACCCTGCCTTCCTCCATTCCCGCCCCGCTCGCCCGCGCTCTTGCCGCCAAGGGCTACGACACGCTGACGGCGGTGCAGGCAGCCATGATCGAGGCCGAGACGGATGGACGGGACCTCCTGGTCTCGGCCCAGACCGGCTCGGGCAAGACCGTGGCCTTCGGCATGGCCATCGCTCCGACGCTTCTGGGCGAAGCCGAGCATTTTGAAGGGGTTGGCGCGCCTCTTGCGCTGGTGATCGCCCCGACGCGCGAATTGGCCCTCCAAGTGCAGCGCGAGCTGGAGTGGCTCTATGCCGAAGCCGGCGCGCGCATGGCATCCTGCGTCGGCGGCATGGATGCGCGCACCGAGCGGCGGGCGCTGGAGCGCGGCGCCCATATCGTGGTCGGCACCCCCGGCCGGCTGCGCGACCACATCACCCGCGGGGCGCTCGACATGTCGGCGCTGCGGGCGGTGGTGCTGGACGAAGCTGACGAAATGCTCGACCTGGGCTTCCGCGAGGACCTCGAATTCATTCTCGACGCCGCACCCGAGGAGCGGCGGACGCTGCTGTTCTCGGCCACGGTGCCGCGCCCCATCGCCCAGCTCGCCAAGACCTTCCAGCGCGACGCGCTGCGCATCAGCGCCAGCTCGGGTGACGAGCAACATGCCGATATCGATTATAAGCTGATGCTGGTGCCCGCCGCCGAGCGCGAGAATGCCATCATCAATACGCTGCTCTATTTCGAGGCGGCGAACACGATCGTCTTTGCTTCGACCCGCGAGGGGGTGAAGCATCTTTCGGCGCGGCTGCATAATCGCGGCTTCGACGTGGTGACTCTATCGGGCGAATTGAGCCAGTCGGAACGCACCAATGCCCTACAGGCCATGCGCGACGGCCGCGCCCATATCTGCGTGGCCACCGACGTGGCGGCGCGCGGCATCGACCTGCCCAATCTTGATCTGGTGATCCATGCGGATCTGCCGACCAATTCCGATACGCTGCTGCATCGGTCCGGCCGCACCGGGCGGGCCGGACGCAAGGGTACCTGCGTCATCATTGCGCCGATGCATCGGCGTGGGGTGGCCCAGCGCGTGCTCAAGATGGCGCGGCTCGATGTGTCGATGATGACGCCGCCGACCGCTGCCGAGATCGACGCGCGCTATCGCGAATCCATCCTCTCCGCCGAGAGCCTGAGCCAGCCGGCCACCGAGGAGGAAACCGCCTTCGTCGCAGAACTGCTGGCCCGCCACAGCGCCGAGGCGATTGCCGCAGCCTATCTGCGCCAGCAGATCGCGGCCCGCCCCGCGCCGGAAGATATCGCCGAAAGTTTCGCCCCCGAAAAGCCGGGCGACAAGGACCCGCGCACCCGCGAGCGTTTCGAGGGTGGCACTTGGTTCAGGGTCAGCGTCGGGCGCAAGCACAAGGCCGAGCCGCGCTGGCTGCTGCCCATGCTGTGCAAGGCCGGCGGGGTGACCAAGACGGCCATCGGCTCGATCCGCATCTTCGACACCGAATCCATCTTCGAGGTCGCGGCGCAGAAGGCCGACGCCTTTGCCCGCTCGGTCGAAAAGAATGGCTCGGGCGAGCGGGGCGTGACCATTTCGGCCGTCGATGGTCCCGGCGAACGCCGTTCCGGTCCGCCCCCCAGCCAGCGCCGTCCGCCCGGCCCGGTGGAGCGCTACGATCCCAACGCGCCGCGTCCCGAACGCGCCGATCGCAAGGCCCGCTATGGCTCTGCGGGGCTCAAGGCGGACGATTTTGCCGAGGCCGCCACCGGGGCCTGGGACCCCGCCGCGCCCAAGCCCCAATTCGACAAGCCGCGCCCGCCCAAAGCCGGCAAGGCGCCGCCCGACAAGAACAAGGGCAAGCCGAAATGGGCCGATAAGGGCGAAAGCGCGCCGTCGGCCAAGCCCGCCAAATCCACCAAGCCGCGCAAGAAGGACCACAAGCCCCGGCGCGATCCGCAGGCCTGACCCATGACGCTTCCCACCATCGTGAGCTTCTGGCATGGGCCGATGAGCTGGCTCGAAGCGCTCTCCATCGCCTCCTTCCGCCGACAGGGGCACGCGGTGGAAGTCTACTCCTACGAGCCGGTTGCGGGCCTGCCCGAAGGCGCGGTGGCGTGCGACGCCGCTGAGGTGCTGCCGCGCGAAAAGTTGGTGTTCTACAAGGGCAGGGGCACGCCGGGCGTGTTCTCGGACTATTTTCGCATGAGCGCGCTGCGCCAGCAGCGCGGCATCTATGCGGACCTGGATGTCTATTGCGTGCGCCCTCTGGAGGGCCCGCCCGATTACCTGATGGCCTATGAGCGGCCCGGCTCGATCAATGGCGCGGTGTTGCATATTCCCCATGACGCACCGCTGCTCAACGATCTGCTGGCGATCTTCACCGACCAGAAGCGCCCGCTGCTGGAGCCGCATCTGCCCCCGCTGCGGCGGCTGGAAGTGGCGGCGCGCCGGCTGATGGGGCAGCATGTGGCCCCCGAGGACATGCAGTATGGCGCCACGGGGCCGATGGCGCTGACCTATTACGTGCGCCGGCACGGGCTCGGCGACAAGGTGCTGCCCAGCGCCGCGCTCTATCCCATTCCCTATGAGGGCATTCCGGCGCTGATGCTGGCCGGCTCGAGCCTCGATGCGGCGGTGACGCCGGAAACGCTGGCCGTGCATATCTGGCGCAGCCAGCTCACCCGGCGCGGCCGGGCGGAAATGCCGTTGCCCGAAAAGGGCAGCGCGCTAGCCGTGTTGTGCGAGCGCGAGGGGATCGCGCTGGGATAATGTCGGTGGGTGGGAGCGCAATGCCTCCTTCATCGTCATCACCGGGTTTATCCCGGTGATCCATCGGGGTCAGCGCAAGCGGAGAGGTGGATTGCCGGAACAAGTCCGGCAATGACGGTAGATAGTGCCTTTTCACCAAGTGCTGGTGCCCGAAATCACCCCCTCCCAGCCTCCCCCATCAAGGGGGAGGTGCCACTCTGTGGCTAGGGCAATATCCTGCCAAAAGCACAAGGCTACACCTCCCCCTTGATGGGGGAGGCTGGGAGGGGGTGGCGGGGCCTCGATAACGAAATCCGGGAAAACCCGGTTTTTGCCGGCGTTGGATGGGCCGGCTAACCCTACACCTTCGCCTCGTGGCTCGCCTTGATATTGGCCGAGAGGGTGGCGATTTCGCTGCTGAATCGGGTGGCGGCGGTGGCCGTGCGGTCGGACCAGCGGCTGAGCTTCTCGAGCAGGGGCATGAAGCTGGCAAGTTCGTCGTCGGACCACTCGCTGAGAAAGCTCCCCAGGATCAGGAACTTATAGGCACGCACCGAGGCGATGACGGCTTCGCCGGCGGGAGTGAGCGCGATGACGGTGCGGCGGGCGTCGGCCTGGCTGACGGCGCGGCGGGCATAGCCGGCCTCGACCATTTCGCTGACCACGCGGCTGGCGCGCGAGGGATCGATGCTGAGCCGCTCGGCAACGGTGGCCACCATGGTCTCGTCGCGGGCGCTGTCGCCGAATTCGCTGACCGGGGCGGCAATGGCCACGAGAACGTCGAACTGGGCCAGGTCGATGCCGACGCCGAGATCGGTGAGGGCCCGATTGCCCAGCTCCCGCCGGGACATGCGCCGCCGCCAGTTTTGCAGCACCGCATCGAGCTGGGACACCGCCGTGACGGTGGACGCGCCGATGCCGGCGGCGCGCAGCAGCGCGTCGATCTCGGGATTGCTGCCGGATAGGGGCATGGCTGACCTCACAAAATTTCATGCCTTAAGCAAATACATGCTGTTGACATGTAAGTGCCGGACGCAGACATATGTCGCATCGATTTATTCCGCAAGGGCTGGCGCGACTCCCCGCGCACCTTGCGGCCAGAGGATTGCTTAATGTCTGTGAATGCACAATCCGCCGAGGCGCCGCAGGCGCAATCGGTGGGTCTTATTATCGGCGCCGTCGCCGTGACCCTGTTGCTGGCCTCGCTGGGCCAGACCATCGTTTCCACCGCCCTGCCCACCATCGTGGGCGAACTGGGCGGGCTCGACCACCTCACCTGGGTGGTGATCGCCTATCTGCTGAGCTCCACCGTGGTGGCGCCGATCTATGGCAAGCTGGGCGACCTTTACGGCCGCAAGATCGTCTTGCAGGCGGCCATCGTCATTTTCCTCGCTGGGGCCGCGCTTTCGGCGTTCGCCTCGTCCATGACTTTCCTCATCATCGCCCGTGCCGTGCAGGGCCTGGGCGGGGGCGGGCTGATGGTGGTGGCCATGACCGTGGTGGCCGACGTGATCCCGCCGCGCCAGCGCGGCAAGATCCAGGGCATCTTCAGCGCTGTCTTCGGCGTCGCCACCATTGTCGGCCCGCTCCTGGGCGGGTTCATCGTCGAACAGTTGAGCTGGCACTGGATTTTCATCATCAACCTGCCGCTGGGCCTGTTGGCGCTGGTGGTGATCGGCTTCGCGCTGAAACCCCGCGCCGAGCGCGTGTCGCACCAGATCGACTACAAGGGCTTCGTGCTGCTCTCCGCCGGGCTAACGGCGCTGGTGCTGGCCACCAGCCTGGGCGGGCACACCTATGCCTGGCTGTCGGTGGAAATTCTCGGCCTCGCCGCGCTGGGGCTGGTGGCGCTGATCCTGTTCGTGGGCACCGAAGCCAGGGCCGCCGAGCCGGTGCTGCCCTTGCAGCTTTTCCGCAACCGCACTTTCGTGGTGGTCAACGCGGTGGGCTTCCTCGCTGGCATGGCCATGTTCGGCTCCATCACCTTCCTGCCCATGTATCTGCAGGTGGCCAAGGGCATTTCGCCGACCAGCTCGGCGCTGCAATTGCTGCCCATGATGCTGGGGTTGATCGGCGCCTCGACCCTGTCGGGTCTGTTCATGACCCGTACCGGGCGCTATCGCATCCTGCCCATCGTCTCCACGGCGGGCCTGTTTATCGGCATGGTCATGCTGGGCTTGATGCAGACCGATACGCCCGACTGGCAGGTGGCGCTCTACATGCTGCTGGTGGGCGCCGGCATCGGCCCGGTCAACAGCGTCGGCGTGACGGCGACGCAGAACGCCGTGCCGCGCCATTTGATGGGCGTGGCCACGGCCGGGGTGACCCTCTTCCGCCAGATCGGCGGCTCCATCGGCGTTTCGGTGTTCGGCGCCATCTTCTCGGCGGGATTGGCGGCGCAGGCTGGCGGTGCGGCCTCGGGCGGCTTCAACCTCCAGGCCATCCAGGGCCTGCCCGAGGCGGTGCGCCTGCAGGCCGTCGAGGGCTTCGCCCTGGCGCTGCACCCGGTGTTCTTCACCGCCGCCGCCGCCGCGCTGTTGGCCTTCGCGCTCGCCTTCCTGCTGCCCGAGTTGCCGCTGGCCACCAGCCTGCGGCCCGAGCCCCGGCCGGAAGCGGACGGGGAAGTGCCCGCCACCGCCTGACATGCATTGCCGGACCATCTATCTGATGGTCCGGCAAAGCCCTTCACCTTGCGCCCGATCTGGCATAAATCAGGGGGCGAGCGGGGACGACCCCGCCTTTCCCATTATTTTCGGCCGGGACGACCCGCCAGAAGCAAGGAGAAATCCCATGGCCTGGGTTTATCTGTCTATCGCCGGCCTGTTTGAAATGGGCTGGGCCATCGGCCTCAAATATACTGAAGGTTTCACCCGCCTCGTGCCCACCGTGCTGACGCTGCTGGCCATGGTCATCAGCGTGGCGCTGCTGGGGCTGGCCCTGCGCGACCTGCCCGTGGGCACGGGCTATGCCGTCTGGACCGGCATCGGCACCGTGGGCACGGCGCTGCTGGGCATGTATCTTTTCGGTGATCCGGCCACGGCCGCCCGGCTGGCCTGCATCGGCCTTATCGTCGCCGGCATTGTCGGGCTCAAGGTTTTGAGCTGATTTTTCAACCCATTGGGGCGCCGGCCGGATTCATCCTGCCAGCGCCTTGATTCAATGCGTGAACGGGAGCCTGTTGCAAAAAGGCACGGGTTCCCGCTTCCGCGCGCCGCTCCCGAATTTGTTAACGGGCAAATCACTCTGGCCTGCTAGACTCCTCTTCATTCGCCGTTCGCGTCGCCGGCCCCCGACTATTTGGAGAGCAAAGTGCCCTTGCGCTGGCAGGAAGTGGCTGTGCCACTCGTCGTGATCGTTTCCCTCATCGTGCTCAAATACGTGCCCGCCATGGCGGGGTTGCCGCTGGCCCGCGCGGCGGGTGTGGTGGCGTTCTTCTATGCCGCCTTCCTCGCCTTGCGGCTGGTGCAGAGAGAGGAGGGCGTGGTCGTGGATGGCTGGGAGGAGGTGCGCCCCTCCATGGTGCAGTATTTCGCCTGCTACGGCATGGGCGCGCTGGCGGCGGCGCTGCTGGCGGCGGTGATCCTGATCGGGCGCGCGCGCCATGTCGATGCCACGCAACTGGGCGTCACCTTCCTCGTCTCGGTGCTGCTGGCCGGGCTGGCCCTGTGGGTGGGCCTGCGCAGCCTGGCCCCGCATTTGCGCTGGAACAGCACCGGCCTCGAACATCGCAGCGCCTTCGGGCGCGTCACCCGCATCGGCTGGGCCGACGTCCATGCCGTGCGGCAGGGCTGGGCCGTGGCCATTCTGGCGCGGGACGGCGGGCGGGTGCATTTCTCCCCGCTGTGCAGCGGCGCGGCGAACCTGCTGCGCCACGCCGAAAACCGCGCCCGCCGCAACGCCGAGGCCGCGACGCGCGCCTTCGCCTCGCTTTAGCAGGACCATTGAGCGACGCGGGCGGCTGGAGTAGGTCTGGAGCATGAACCAGCCCATTCCCATCCGCACCGCCCGCTCGGTCTGCCCGCATGACTGCCCCTCGACCTGCGCGCTGGATGTGGACATTCTCGATGCACACACGATCGGGCGCGTCCGGGGCGCCAAGGACGATCCCTATACGGCCGGCGTCATCTGCGAAAAAGTGGCGCGCTATGCCGAGCGGGTGCATCACCCCGATAGGCTGCTCCATCCCCTGCGCCGCATCGGCCCCAAGGGAGCGGGGCAATGGCAGCGCATAGGCTGGGACGAGGCGCTGGACGAGATCGCCGCGCGCTTCACCGCCATCGAGGCCGAGCACGGGCCCGAGGCCATCTGGCCCTATTTCTATGCCGGCACCATGGGCCATGTGCAGCGTGACGGGTTGGGCCGGCTGCGTGCCGCCAAGGGCTATTCGCGCCAGTATGAAACCATCTGCGTGGGTATTTCCTGGCCCGGCTATATAGCCGGCACGGGTCTGCTGGGCGGCGTCAGCCCCGAGCAGATGGCCGAAAGCGACTGCGTGGTCATCTGGGGCACCAATGCCGTGCACACCCAGGTCAACGTGATGACCCACGCCATGCGCGCCCGCAAGGAACGCGGGGCGAAAATCGTCGTTATCGACGTCTATGAAACCGCCACCATGGCGCAGGCCGATCTGCGGCTGGTCCTGCGGCCGGGCACCGACGGAGCGCTGGCGGTGGCGGTGATGCACGTGCTGCTGCGCGACAATCTCGCCGACCGCGCCTATATGGCCCGCTATACCGATTTCAGCCCCGAATTCGAGGCTCACCTCAAGACCCGCACCCCCGAATGGGCCGCCGCGATCACCGGGCTCAGCGTCGATGAGATCACGCGCTTCGCGCATCTGGTGGGCTCGACCCCGCGCAGCTATTTCCGCCTCGGCTATGGCTTCACCCGCCAGCGCAACGGCGCCACCGCCATGCACGCGGCCCTTTGCATCCCGGCCATGACCGGCGCCTGGCAGCATCGCGGCGGCGGGGCGCTGCATTCCAATTCGGGCACCTGGGGGCTGGACAAATCGGCCATCACCGGGGCGGGACTGCAAAAGGGCGACCCGCGCCCGCTCGACATGTCCGAAATCGGCCCCATCCTCACCGGCGACGCAAGGGCGCTGAAGGGTGGCGGGCCGGTGATGGCCATGCTGGTGCAGAACACCAATCCCGCCGCCGTCGCCCCGGACCAGGCGCTGACCCGCAAAGGGCTGGCGCGCGAGGATCTGTTCCTCGTCGTGCATGAGCAGTTCATGACCGAAACGGCCGAATTGGCCGATATCGTGCTGCCGGCCACCATGTTCCTCGAGCACAATGACTATTATACGCGTGGCGGGCACACCCGCGTGCTCTATGGTCCGGCGTTGATCGAGCGGCCCGGCGAAACCCGCTCCAACCACGAGTTCATCAATGCGCTGGCCCTGCGGCTGGGGCTGGACGATCCGTGCTTCCACACCCGGGACAGGGATGTGGTGGCCGAGACCTTCCGCCGCTCCAACTATCCCCCGCTGGATGAGGTGGAAAAGACCGGCTTCGTGGAGCGCGCCCGGCCCGATGACGCCGCCCGTTTCGCCGACGGCTTCGCCTGGCCCGACAAGCGCTTCCGCTTCGCGCCCGATTGGGAGGCGGTGCGCCAGAAGAAGGGCTATATCTGGGCCTGCAACCCCGCCGACATGCCGCGCTTTGCCGACCATTGGGCGGTCAACGAGCCTACCGATGCCGAGCATCCCTTCCGGCTGGCGACCAGCCCGGCGCGCGGCTTTCTCAACTCCACCTTCAACGAAACTCCGGGCAGCCGCCGGCGCGAAGGCGAGCCCTCGGTGTTCATCCACCCCGAGGATGCGGCCGAGTTGGGCATAGTGGAGGGGCAATATGTGAGCGTGGGCAACCGGCGCGGCGTGGTGGATCTGATCGCCCGGCCGCGCACCGGCCTTTGCCGGGGCGTGCTGGTGGCCGAGGGACTGCATCCCAATAAGGCGCATCGGAAGGGGCAGGGCATCAATATGCTCACCGACGCCCGCCCGGCTCCGCCCTTCGGCGGCGCCGCCTTTCACGACGCGGCGGTGTGGATCCGGCCCGCCGAATAAGGGATTGCCGGGACGCGCCCGGCAAGGGCGGGGGCGGCGGCGCGAAGCCATCGCGGCTTTGCAGGGCCGCCATGCGTTGACAAAGCGGCTTTGCGGGCCCATATCGGCTTCAGGTCGCTGGCACCCGCCGCTCGCCGGACGCATGTCCGATGGTGAAGCCCAGCCCTGGCAAGAGAGAACCCTGGTTCATCCCCCTGCAAGGCGCATCATGGCAAGGCGAGCCCCATGGACGAGTCGCCTCATTGCAGATGAGAGGATTTGACCAATGGCGTTTACACTCGACACCCCTTCCGCCCAATCCCTGAAGCTCGAAGCCAAGGCCCTGCGCGCCGAACGCGCCCGCGTCGGCGAGGAGCTGAGCCACGGCGCCGCCCTGGAGGCGGTGGCCCGCGCCCATGGCTATCGCGACTGGAACACGGCGCGCGCCGCGCTGCCCGATCGCGTCGCCTCGCCCTGGCAGGTGGGCCAGTGCGTCACCGGGCTTTACCTCGAACAGCCCTTTACCGGCATGATTATCGGGGTGCAGTTGATGAGCGACATGCAGCACTACACCGTGACCGTCACCTTCGACGAGCCGGTGAACGTGACGCCCACCTTCATGTTCGCCGCGCTGCGCCAGCGCGTCGTCTCCACCGTGGATATCCACGGCATCTCGTCGGCGCTGCGCGGCAACGGCCACCCGCAGATGGTGCTGCGACGGGCATGATCGCAAACCATGAAGGGCAGGGCAGTCACATGCCTTGCCCTTCATCGTTGAATGCCGATATACCAGTTGCACCGCAAATATTCAGCCATGGAATCGGCAATGACCACGCAGACCCAGCCCATCCACGCCTACTCCCTGCCCACGCCCAACGGGCAGAAGGTGCATGTCATGCTCGAGGAACTGGGCGTGCCCTGGGTCTATCACCGCATCGACATCGGCAAGGGCGAGCAGTTCACCCCCGAATTCCTGGCCATTTCGCCCAATAACAAGATTCCCGCCATCGTCGACCCGGAAGGGCCGGGGGGCGAACCGATCTCGATTTTCGAATCCGGCGCCATCCTCAAATATCTCGGGCTCAAGTTCGACAGGCTCTACCCCACCGATCCGCGCCAGCAGGTGAAGGTGGACGAATGGCTTTTCTGGCAGGTGGGTGGTTTTGGCCCCATGCTGGGCCAGAACAACCATTTCAGCCTCTATGCGCCTGAAAAGATTCCCTACGCCATCAAGCGCTATGCCGACGAGACCCTGCGTCTCTTCCGCGTGCTCAACACCCAGCTCGAAGGGCGCGACTACATCGCGGGCGACTATTCCATCGCCGACATCGCCGCGATCGGCTGGGCCCAGAGCTGGGAGCGCTATGGCGCCACACGCGCCGAGCACCCCAATGTCATTGCCTGGATCGAGCGGCTCAACGCCCGCCCGGCCGTGGCCAAAGGCCTGGCCTTCGACAAGGCGGACTGACTGGAACGATGCGTGAAGGGCTGGCCATGCAGGCCGGCCCTTGTTTCGCTAGGCCGAGGCGGGCGGGGCCAGCGCGCTTTCGGTGACCAGAAGCGAGGGGTGCATGGTGCGATAGGGGTCGGCCGTGATGCCCAGAATGGCCAGGCACATGAACAGCGCGCAGCAGAACACCGCCAGCGCGTTGCGCGCCGCCCGGGGCGATCCGGCATGAACCAGCCCGATATTGAGCGCGGTGAGGATCGACAGGGCGAAGACCAGATACCACCGCGTCTCGTCGAGCACGCTCTGGCCCAAGGCCAACCTGATGCCGCGCGCATCCTGCAATTCGTCGAAATCATTGATGGTCTTGCCGACGAGCACGCTGGGCACGTTGTCCTCGGTCATGGCGATGATCTGCAGGCGCAGGCTCTGCAACAGGTCGTTGGCGCGGGGCGAGGCTTCGCGGTTGTGGTTGACGCTCCACTCAACCGCCATGATCTCCTGCGCATAGTCGGCCACGGTCTGGTACATCTCCGGCCGGTCCAGGGCCTCGGGCGCCGCCATGCCGATGAGGCGCGAAATGCTCGACCGCTCCGCCTGGGCCGCCCGGTCGGCCATGCCGTTGAGCGAAAAGACGTCGGAGGCGGCAAAGCCCAGCGCCAGCGCCCAGGCCGTCGCGGTGACTGATATGAAGGTGGCCTGCGGCAGCCGCTCGGGCAGGGAGCCACCGAACCGCCGCATCAGATGGACCAATGCCAGGCCGGCGCCGAAGCACAAAAGTGCGATGACGAGCACGAACAGCGCCAGCAGCGGAAAGGGTAGCCAGAGAATTGCCTGCATGATCGTCCCCCCTCGAACAATGGGACGAAAGCTAGCAAAGCCGGAAAGCCCGCACCAGTCTTGGGAGGCGGGAAATATGCCCGTTCCACCAGATGCTTGGGCCGGACCCGCGCCCGCAGGCGGGCTTTCCCCACGGGCTCCGCCGCCCCAATGGGGAAATCTCCCCCGGCGGCGACAAAGCCCTTGCCTTGTGGCCTCATTGCCCTGTATCAGACCCACGCCGGAGAGGTGGCCGAGTGGTCGAAGGCACGCCCCTGCTAAGGGCGCAGATGGTGATGAACTGTCTCGAGGGTTCGAATCCCTTCCTCTCCGCCATTTTCCCTCGATTGCCGTTCATAGCGCGATATTGCCGCTGATCGCCGTATTCGGATCACGCGGTGTTAAGAACCGCCGATCTAGGCTGCGGCCCGATATTCTTGAGGATCAGCGACGGCAGCTCTCGATCCCCATTGCGGGCGTTCGGAGCGAACTTGCGGCTTTCCGAAAGCCTCCTGTCGGCGTAACGGGACGCGCGGCACGGAAAAATCGAGGGAAACACATATGCGAAGTACCTTGATCGTTGCACGCTGGGTGCCTTTCGCCGTCATCAGCATTGCGAGCTTGTGGGCTTCGGCGCAAACCACCCAGGGGTATCGCGACCCGATCTTCGACTGGGACCTCTCCTGGCCCGCTATCGCCAATGCACTCACCAAGATGCCGCATATCGGCTCGATGTTCATGATTTTTCTGCTCGCGGCGCTGGCGGTCGGGCTCGGCCGGCTCTGGCTGGCAGCGCTGTTGACGTTCGCAGTGGGCATAGGATGGGAATTGGTGCAGATGCCCACGATTGGCAACAATCCCCGGCTTGCCGATCTTGCTCCAGACCTGGTTGGCATCGGTATCGGCTGGGTCGTCGTGGCGCTGGGGACAATGCTCTGGCGGCGCTTCCGACCAACCAGCTAGACCAGCCGGGAAGGAGGACGTCGATAGCTAGCCCGCCGACGTCTGCTCTGCATGTTGTTGTTCCGGCAGCGTAGGGTGGGGCCGGGTACCACTAGGCTAAGTGCCAATGCATGCAGGCCACCAAGCCTGGGGAATTCGATGGGGCAAGGCTGCTGCCTGCAAGACCTTCCCAGAATACAGCTTCGATTGCTCCGGTGGCGGGTTTCGTGGATGATACCGACAAATTCTGCCTACGGCCGGTAAAGGCCGCCGGTTTCGGCCAAACCTGAGGGCGTGGCGAATGCAGACGATACTGGGAGCCAACGGCCAGATTGCGGTGGAATTGGCGCGGGAGCTGCATAAGACTTACACCAGCGATCTGCGGCTTGTGAGCCGTAATCCGCGCAAGGTGAACGACACGGACAGCGTTGTCGCCGCCAATCTTCTCGATGCGCGGCAGACCGCCGAGGCGGTCAAGGACAGCAGTACCGTTTATTTTACGGCCGGCCTGCCGGGGGACACGCAATTGTGGGAAACCCAGTTCCCCGTGATGCTGAAAAATGCCCTGGACGCCTGTCGCGCTGCCAAAGCCCGCTTCGCTTATTTCGACAACACCTACATGTATCCGCAGGACAGCCGGCTGCAAACGGAGGAAACGCCCTTCGCGCCGTCCGGGCGCAGGGGCAAGGTGCGCGCGGCGATGGCGTCCATGGTGCTGGGGGAGATGGAGCGCGGGGATATTCCCGTGCTCATCGGCAGGGCCTCCGAATTCTATGGCCCGGGTAAGACGCAAAGCTACACCAATGCGCTGGTCATCGACAGGCTGAAGCAAGGCAAGAAGCCCCTGGTGCCGGTGCGCGACGATACGCGGCGGACGCTGATCTGGACGCCCGATGCGAGCCGGGCGCTGGCAGCTCTCGGCAACGCGACCGACGCGTTCGGGCAGACCTGGCATCTGCCGTGCTGCGACGAGCAGCCGACCTACAAGACGTTCATCGCCCTGGCCGGCCCCGCGTTTGGCAGGCAGGCGTCTTACACGGTCTTGCCCAAATGGGTCATCCTTGCCGCGGGCCTCTTTTCCAAGGAAGTGCGCGAGAACAGCGAAATGCTTCCCAGATACGAGCAGGACAACCTGTTCGATTCATCGAAGTTCAAGCGCCGGTTCCCCCAATTCGATGTGACCACCTATCGCGAGGGGGTGGAGCTTATCCGCCGGGAATGGTCGAGCGAAGCAGGGCCGGCATCGTCCTCTTCCGCGCGATAAGGGCTATTGCTGCCGTCCCCGACAGGCTCATCCGGACAGGCCGGTGTAGCGGGGTTGGGCCACGTATGGGGCCGCCCAAACGAATTCCATCCACATCAGCCAACCATTTCCATAACATCGTGATTTCGAGAATGGGCGCTCCTGTACACGGGGCCTGCGGGTCTGGCGCGGGCGATTTTCTGTTGGGGTGAAAGTCTTCCTTTATGGCTTGGTGCCAGTTTGATGGGATAGGCCGGGCGATGAGGGTGGTTATGTCGGGCAATAAGCTGGCGCAGGCCATGCGCGACGCTCATGCACTTCCGCGGGCGGCCAATCCCAAAGAGAGCTGGATCAATTTCGCCATCGTGGCGGTGACGGTGGCCGCGTTGGGCGGACTGGGCGTGGCTTGGTGGACGACGCAGGGCGCGCCGCCGCCGGAAACGCCCATGCGGGTCGGGCCTGCCGCGCCCATCGCGGCGATGGCCTGGACGCCCGAGGACGCCGCGCGGTGCAGCACCTTTGCCAACAAGGCGGGAAGCCAGCCGGTTCCGCCCGAGATGGCGCTGGCCATTCCCTCGGTGACCGACGGCTTCGGTATCATGGCGAGCCTGCTCGAATGCGAGCTGACGACCAAGGTGGCGCGACTCTGCTCTTCCGGGGAGAAGGCGGCGCTGGTGGATCGGGTGAACGACTATCTGGGGCGCACCGAGCTTCTGGTCACCGGCCTGCATGTGCAGGGCGCGCCGATGGCGGTGCTCGGCGAGATGTTCGGCGGGGAAATCAGCGCCGGCTCGGGGATGTACGACATGCAGAAGGACGACACCCTGGCATTCATCGAGATGTATGATGGGCGCGTGACCAAGGGCCTCAAGGCCCTGGCCGAGGCGGGTTTCATCCAGGCCGCCGACTTTGGCGGGTTCATGGGGATGGGCGTGCCCGCCCGGATCGGCACGCTGCTCGGCGGCGTGACGGCGCGGAAAAGCGGTTGCGCCCCGTCCTGAGGGCGGCGCAGCTAGAGCATGGCTATGATCTTGCGGGCCGTGGCTTTGGCCGAGAAGGGGTTCTGGCCCGTGACCAGGCGTCCATCGGCAACGACATAGGGCAGAAACGGCAGCAGGGCCTTCTCATAGCGGGCGCCCCGGCGCTTCATTTCGGCTTCGGCATTGTAGGGCACCTTGCCGGCAACCCCGGCGACGATTTCCTCCCACCAGGCAAAGCCGGTGACGCGCCTGCCGGCCACCAGTGGGGTTCCGTCAGCAAGCGTGACGTTGAGAAGGCCGCAATAGCCGTGGCAGACCGACGATACGATGCCGCCACGCTCCCATATGGTGCGGGCCAGCCGTTGCAGGCCGGCATCGTCGGGAAAATCCCACATCACCGCATGACCGCCGGTGAAATAGATGACGTCGAAACCGGTGGCGTCGATGTCGTCCGGCCGCGCCGTTTCCGACAGCAGCGCCATGCGCGCGGGATCATCGAGCCAGGCGCGGGCGGAGGCGTCCAGCAGCGGCCATTTCAGCGCGCGCGGCTCCAGCGGGGACGATCCGCCCCTGGGGCTGACGATGCGCTGCTCATAACCCTGCGCGGCAAAGAGGTCGTAGGCGTGGGTCAATTCGGAAAGCCACAGGCCCGTCGCCTCGTTCGGGTCGGCGTAATGGGACACATTGGTGACCACATGGAGGATGCGTCTGGTCATGCGATGGCCCTTCCCTGCGGCGGGGGCGTAGCCCTTGCCGGGTCGGCGCCGCCGGACGGGACGACTATGTCAGGTGTTTCCCGCTTCGGTCCAGAGGGAAGCGGCTTGTGACAGGGATGAGAAGGCCAGCGGCCGGCGGGCGAGAGTAGGGCCCGCCGAGCGCCTCGTTTCTCGCCTCAGCTGCGCCAGTAATTATTGGCGGCAGCGACGGTCTGGAAATGCAGGGCGATGACCTGGGACGAGGCGATGAGCTGGGTGGTGTCCTGCTCATAGGCGGCGCGCAACTTGTCGCGGATCTCGGCGGAGGGCTGGGTGGCCTTGACGCCGACGCGGGCCAGCTTGGTCGCCAGCTCGAACCCTTCCTGCGGGGTGGTCGTCTTGAGGGTGGCAAGCCAGATATCGCTCATGTTTTTCTCCTGTTGAGCTGGGATCGTATCCGGGTGGATGGGATTAACCGCTGAGCGCGCCCTCATTGGCAGGGCGGGCGAGTGCGGCGAATTTGGCCAGCACGCCGCTGGTGTAGCGCGGGGCAGGGGCCGTCCAGGCGGCGCGGCGGCGGGCCAGCTCGGCCTCGCTGACATCCAGATGCAACAGCAGGCGATGGGCGTCGATGGTGATCGGATCGCCATCCTGCACCAGTGCGATGGTGCCGCCGACAAAGGCTTCGGGGGCGACATGGCCCACGACCATGCCCCATGTGCCGCCGGAAAAGCGGCCATCGGTGATGAGGCCGACGCTTTCGCCCAGACCCCGCCCGACCAGCGCCGAGGTGGGCGCCAGCATTTCGGGCATGCCGGGGCCACCCTTGGGGCCGAGATAGCGCAGCACCACCACGTCGCCGGGCTGGATGCGGTCGGCCAATATGGCCTCCATGGCGGAAGGCTCGTCGTCGAAGACGCGCGCCGGGCCGGTGATGACGGGGCTCTTGAGGCCGGTGATCTTGGCCACGGCGCCATGCTCGGCCAGATTGCCCTTGAGGATCGCCAGGTGCCCCTCGGCGTAAAGCGCCTTGTCCATGGGCATGATGACGTCCTGATCGGGGCGGGGCGCATCGGGCACGTCGGAGAGCTCCTCGGCCAGGGTGCGGCCGGTAATGGTGAGGCAGTCGCCATGCAGCAGCCCGGCCTTGAGCAGCATCTTGAGCACTTGCGGCACGCCGCCGGCCTGATGCAGGTCGACGGCCATGTATCTGCCGGAGGGCTTGAGGTCGCACAGCACCGGCACCTTGCGGCGGACGCGCTCGAAATCGTCCAGTGTCCACTCGACCCCGGCGGCGCGGGCAATGGCTAGGTAATGCAGCACGGCATTGGTGGAGCCGCCCACCGCCATGATGAGCGCCACGGCGTTTTCGATGGATTTGCGGGTGACGATGTCGCGCGGCTTGAGGTCCTTCTTCACCGCCTCGACCAGAACGCGGCCGGATTCGGCGGCGCTGTCGCGCTTTTCCCCATCGGGGCTGGCCATGGTGGAGGAATAGAGCAGCGACATGCCCAGCGCCTCGAAGGAAGAGCTCATGGTGTTGGCGGTGTACATGCCGCCGCAGGAGCCGTTGCAGGGGCAGGCATTGCGCTCGATGCCCTCGAAATCTTCCTCGCTCATGGTGCCGGCCATATAGGCGCCCACGGCCTCGAACGCGGAGACGATGGACAGGTCCTGCCCCTTCCAGTTGCCGGGCTTGATGGTGCCGCCATAGACATAGATGGCCGGCGCATTGGCGCGCAGAATGCCGATCATGCCGCCCGGCATGTTCTTGTCGCACCCGCCAATGGCCAGCACCCCATCCATCCACTGGCCTTGCACGCAGGTTTCGATGCAGTCGGCGATGACCTCGCGCGAGACCAGGGAATATTTCATGCCCTCGGTGCCCATCGACATGCCATCGGAAATGGTCGGCGTGCCGAACATTTGTGGATTGGCTCCGGCCGCCTTGATGGCCGCCGCGGCGGCGTCGGCCAGCGGCTGGATGCCGGCATTGCAGGGGGTGATGGTGGACTGGCTGTTGGCGATGCCGATCATCGGCTTGTCGAAATCGGCCTTCTCATAACCCAGCGCATAATACATGGCGCGATTGGGGGAGCGGGCAACGCCCTGGGTGATGTGCCGGGAGCGGGTGTTGAAGGCCATGGCGGCTCCTTAGGGGTGGGGAGTGTCGAAATGCGGCCCACGCCGCACGCCCGGACTGGGCAAAGGCAAGGTAAAATCACAGGCGCCGCCCAGCAGGTCGGCCAGTGTGTAACGGTCGAGCGTGGCGATAAAGGCGTTGAGCGCCTCGTTGAGAATATTGGGCAGGCGGCAGAAGCGGGAAATTGCGCAGCAATTGCTGGGATTGAAACATTCGACCAAGGCGAAATCGGGTTCAGTGGCGCGGATGACGGCGCCCAGATTGATGCTCTCGGCGGGCCGGCCCAGGGTGAAGCCGCCCGAGCGTCCGCGCACGCCGCGCAGATAGCCCGCCTTGATGAGCAGGTTGACCACCTTCATCAGATGCGCCCGGGAAATGTTGTAGGTCCGGGCCGTCTCGTCGATGGTGATGAGCCGTTCGCCCACCGCCCCGGCATACATGAGCACGCGTAGCGCATAGTCGGAAAAGGTGGTCAGCTGCATGGAGCGTCCCCCGCCCGCATCGCCGCCACGGCCAGCCAGTCGCGCAGCAAACCCTTGTCCTCCTTGGCGAACCGCGCCCGGTGCTTGAGGTTCTCGAAACTGTCGCCGGGATGGGTGCGGGCGAAATCCTCCGCCACCAGGGATTCGTAGCGCGCCCAGGTTTCGGGGTCGGCCGGCCCGATCCGCTGGGTCAGCCCATTGGGTGCGATGGTCAGCATATCGTCCATTTCCGGCGTTCTCCGGCGGTTTCAGGGTGCTTCCTGAATAGGCCTTAAAAGATACATTGACAATACATCTTTTAGGGTGAAGTTTGGCGCGCAGTTGCGCCGGCTGGGTCCGGCGTGGCGACGAACATGCCCCGGAAAGTTCGTGATACCCCATGGAGACTATTGTGACCGACACATCTTCAACCGCCGAGACCATCGATGTCCGCATGCTCGTTCCGGCGCAGCGCCACGCCAAGATCTTCGAGCTGGTGGCGGCCCTGACCCCGGGCGGCGCCTTCGTCCTGGTCAACGACCACGACCCCAAGCCGCTCTACTACCAGCTCGAGGCCGAATATCCCGGCCAGTTCTCCTGGACCTATCTGGAGGCCGGCCCGGCCGTATGGCGCGTCGAGATCGGCAAGAAGGCCAAGGCGGCCTGATCGCGATTGTGGCGCCGCCCCCGCCGGCGCCACCCTTTTGGGAGCCCATGCAATGACAGGCGTTTCTCTCTCGCGCTGGACCATGGCCTATTTCGGCGCGGCGCTGCTGGCGCTGCTGGCCGGGGAGGGGCTTCTCGTCGCCGGTTTCGGCTATCCCGCCGCGCCGGTGGAGGCGCCCGAAACCCTGGCGCTGGTGCATCTGTTCACCATCGGCTGGCTGAGCCTGCTGCTCTGCGGCGCGCTGTTTCAATTCGTGCCGGTGCTGGTGGCCAAGCCCCTTCATAACGACATGCTGCCGCTGCCGGCGCTGGTCCTGCTCCTTGCCGGGCTCGCTCTGCTGCTCTGCGGATTCCTGGAAACGCCCGAGGCCTTTCCCTATGCGGCGACGGCGCTGCTCTGCGGCTTTGCGCTGGCGCTCTACGATCTCGTGCGCACGCTCTGGGCGGCGCGGCCGCTGCCGCTGGCGGCGCGTTTTGTCGCCGTAGCGCTGGCCTGCCTGGTGGTGACGGTGCTGTTCGGAGCGCTGTTCAGCTTCACCTTTGCCGGGCTGGTGGAGGCGGAACCGCTATTGGCGCTGGCGGCGAACGGCCTGCCGCTGCATGTGACGGCGGGGTTGGGCGGATGGCTGACCCTGGCCGCCATGGGCGTGAGCTATCGCCTGCTGGCCATGTTCATGCTGGCGCCCGAACTCAACGGCAAGCGCCCCCGGGCCGTGCTGCTCCTCGGGACGCTGGCCCTGGCGATCGCCCTGATGGGCGGCATCGGCCTCTTGCTTGCCAACGCCGAAATCGGCTGGGCCTTTGCCCTGGCGGGAACGCTGGCCGCCATTGCGCTGGGGCTTTATGGCGCCGACGTGCTGCGCCTCTACCGGCAGCGTAAGCGCCCGGTGATCGAGCTCAACAGCCAGATGGCCATCCCCGCCTTTGCCTCGCTGGCTGGCTCCGTCGGGCTGGCCGCGCTGTTTGCCGGGATGGGACAGACCATGGAGCTGGCGGCGGTGCTGGTATTCCTGGTCGCCTTTGGCTGGCTGAGCGGACTTGGACTGGCCAAGCTCTACAAGATCACCGCCTTCGTGACCTGGCTCGAATGCTACGGCCCCATATTGGGCAAGACGGCGACGCCGCGCGTGCAGGATCTGGTGGTGGAGCGGCAGGCGCGGGGCTGGTTCGTGCTCTATTACCTCTCGGTGTGGAGCGCCACGGCAATGCTGGCGCTGGCCCAGCCGCTGGGCTTCCGGCTGGCGGCGGCGGGCATGTTGTTGGCGACGCTCGCCATTGCCGTGCAGCTGGTGCGCACCCGCAGGCTCTCCAATGTGCTGGCGTCAAAAAACTGGTCCACCGGTGTGCGGCGGCCCCGGCTGCTGGTCGTCGCAACCTCATAGGCCCCGTGGAGGCGCATTATGTTCATCCAGACCGAAGCGACGGACAGTCCCGATCGCATCAAGTTCCTGCCCGGCCGCCCGGTCCTGCCGGGGCGTGTCCTCAGCTATGAAAGCCGCGACGCGGCGTTGCGCTCGCCGCTGGCGCGGGCCCTGTTCGAGATCGACGGCGTGGCGACGGTGGCGCTGGGCCCCGACTATGTGGCGGTGACCAAGGCGGGCGGCGACTGGCGGTTCTTGAAGCCCATGGTTCTGGGCGTGCTGATGGATCATTTCCTCGCCGATGCGCCGGTGCTTCTGGAAGCGGCGCCGGGCGGGCAGGGCGAAACCCTGGCCGAGCAGGTGCGCGAGGCGCTGCGGCTGGTGATCGACCCCGAGCTGGGCTTCAACATCGTCGACCTGGGCCTGATCTACGATGTCGCCGCGACGGAGGAGGGGGCGGTGCACATCACCATGACCACGACGACGCGCGGCTGCCCGGCCACCAATTACCTCAAGGAAGGCTCGCGCGAGGCGGCGGGCTCGGTGGAGGGGACGCGGGCGGTGGAGGTGGACCTGACCTATGAGCCCCCTTGGACACCGCAGATGATGAGCCCCGAGGCCAAGACCCATTTCAACATGTTCGACTAGGAGGCCGGCATGGCCGCGACCGACGATAAAATCGGCGAACTGAGCCAGATCCTGCGCATGAGCCTCATGGTTCTGGCCGAAAAGGGCGAGGTGGACCAGGCCTGCCGGCTCGCCGGGCAGGCCTGCCGCGTGCTGCGCCACGACGAGCCGCGCAACTGGCAGGTCTTCAACGCCCTGTTGCACCGCCTGAGCGCAAGGGCGGGAGACGTGGGCACGCACGCCTGAAAGGCCTGTTCGCGCCGCCCACGGTCTGTATATTCTTCCATATATTTTGGAAGGATCGCAGGGGGCGGACATGCTCTATCTCGACCGTAGGACCATCGAGGGGCTGGGTCTGACGCAACGGCAGGTGTTCGAGGCGGTGGAAAACGGTTTCCGCCGGAAGGGAAGCGGGGACGCGCGCACCCTGGTGGGCGGTGTCGGGCGCGATGGCGCGGGCGCCTTCCACGCCAAGGGCGGCTTTTATGGCGGCTATTGCGCGCTCAAATGGTTCGGCTACTTCCCCGAGGGCGGCGGCGTCGCGCCGCCGATGATCCTGCTCAACCGCCGTACCGACGGCATTCCGCTTTGCGTGATGGAGGGCGGCTGGATCACCGAGCGCCGGACCGCCGCCATCAGCGCCGTGGCGGCGACGCGGTTGGCGCGGCCGGAGGCGGCGCGCATCGGTTTCATCGCCTGCGGACGGCAGGCCTGGAGCCATCTCGAAGCCCTGATGCCGCATTTCGGATTGCAGCATCTGCTTGCCTATAGCCGCAACCCCGAAACCAGCCGCGCCTTTGCGGAACGCGCCGCCGCGCTCGGGCTGGAGGCCGGCAGCACAGGCGATCCCGCTGAGGTGCTGGCCCAGAGCGATATCGTGGTGTCGACGGCGCCGATCCGCCCCGGCGCGGGCGTGCTGGACGCCGAGCTGCTGCCGCCGGGATGCTTTGTCACCATGCCCGATCTGGGCCATGGCTGGCTGCGGCATAGCCTCGATGCGTTCGACCTGCTGGTGACCGACGATCTGGCGCAGGGCGGGGGCGCCTCCGGCTTCAATACCGACCGGGAAATCGCCTACGACCTCGCCGACATACTGCCGGCCATGGCGCCGGATGCCCGCAAGGCGCTGATCTTTTCGGGAACCGGCCTTGCCGACGCCGCCTGCGCCGCGCTGGTCTATGAGCATGCGCTGGAGCGGGATATGGGCCGAATGCTGGACTAGGGCGCTTCCAGCAAATCGGAAACGCGACAGAGCAAAGGCTTAGGATTGGCGGCGGACGATGCGCAGGGCGCCGTGGGCAAGGCTGACGACCCAGGCCTTGGCGGCGATAGCGGTGCCCGAGGCGGTTTCATAGGCCTCGACCTTGAGCACGTCGTCTTCGATCATGCCCGGCGCCATGGCGCCATCGGAGAAAACCAGCGTCACCGGCTCGGCGTCGGTGGGCATGTCGCCCGGCTCCATGCTGCCCCGGCATCCGGGATAGAGATGGGTGTCGGCGATCTGCAGGCTGCGCATCAGAACCCGCTCAGCGCATCCCGCACGATGCGGAACGTCGCTTCGATATGCTGGCGGGAGCGGGCCTCGGCCAGATCGCCATCCCGCTGCTCAAGGGCGTCGATTATGTCTTTGTGCTGCACGTTGGACTCCATCGCCTGGTCCCGGGTGAACAGGATGGGCAGGCGAAGGTTCCAATAATTATACTGTGTCCGTTCGTACATCTCCATGAAGAACGGGTTCTTTGACGCCCGCACGATGCTTTCATGGAATTCCCGGTTGAGCCGGTTGAGCTCCACGCGGGTGATGCTGTCGAGCTCGTCCATGCGTGCGACCAGGTCGCGCAGCCCGGCAATGCCGTCGGCATCGATGCGGTCGGCGGCCAGCCGGGTGGCATAGCTCTCGATGGCCAGCCGGCTTTCGAAGATCAGGGGGACATCGGCTGGATCGCCCTCCTCGACGATCCAGCCGCGGTCGCGTGACACCAGGCCCTCTCCTTGGAGGCGAAGCAGGGCCTCGCGCACCGGGGTGCGGCCGACATTGAGGGTGGCACTGATCTCGTCCTCGACGAGCCGCGTTCGCGGCTTGATCTCCAGGGTCAGAATCTTCGTGCGCAGCGTCTTATAGACGTCTGCCGCCAGCAGATCGCCACCGGTTCTCTTGATCATAAATGCCAGGCCCTCGAAACAATATTGCGCCCTGCAATACCATTATTGCCGATTCGTTTCATAGCGCGCGAGGAATTGGCGGGTCCGCTCGTGCCGGGGATTGTTGAAGAAGGCCTGGGCGGGGCTGTCCTCGACGATCTCCCCATCCACCATGAAGATGACGCGGTCGCAGAATTCGGATGCGATGGACATCTCATGGGTGGCGATCATCATGGTGTAGCCCTCATTCGCCAGCTTGCGGATGGTGGCGATCACCTCCCCGGTCAATTCCGGGTCGAGCGCGCTGGTCGGCTCGTCGAGCAGCAGGACCTTGGGATCCATGGCCAGCGTGCGGGCGATGGCGACGCGCTGCTGTTGCCCGCCCGACAGTTGCGAGGGGTAGAAATCGGCCTTTTCGGCCAGCCCCACCGAGGCCAGCAATTCCATGGCTCGGGTGCGGGCCTGTTCGCGCGAATGGCCCAGCACATCCATCGGCCCGGTCATGACATTGCGCAGCACGGTCATGTGGCGGAAGAGGTTGAAGCTCTGGAACACCATGCCGATGGAGCGGCGTTGGGCGCTGATCTGGCGGTCGGACAATTGGAGGAGATGGTCGCCCTTGTCCTCGTAGCCGATGAGGCTGCCATTGACCAGGATGCGCCCGGCATCGATGGTCTCGAGATGGTTGATGCAGCGCAGCAGGGTGGACTTGCCCGACCCCGAGGGGCCGAGCAGGGCGACGACTTCCCCCGGCGCCACTTCCAGGCGCAGCTTCTTGAGCACCAGAAGCGGGCCGTAGGACTTGTCGACATCGACGACGCGAATGGCTGAATTTGACATGGCCTGGCCTCAGCGATGGGGGAAGGCTTTTTCAAGACCGGTCTGCAACGCCGTGGCGAATGCGGTCATGACCAGATACCAGAAGGCGGCCACGGCCAGCAGTTCCACGACCCGGAAGTTCGAGGAATAGATGTCGGTGGCGACGCGCAGCAGCTCGAGATAACCGATTGCCGAGGCCAGCGAACTGGACTTGAGCATCATGATATATTGGTTGCCGGCGGCCGGCAGGATGATACGCGCCGCCTGCGGCACCACCACCCGGTTGAGCACCTGGCGGTTGGTCATGCCCAGGGCGCGGGCAGCAGAGCGCTGCCCCGTGTCCACGGCCTGCAGGCCGGCGCGGATGATCTCGCTCATATAGGCGCCTTCGGCCAGGGACAGCCCGGCCAGCGCCGCCACGAAGGGCGTGATGACGCGCGTCGTCGGCGACTGGAACAGCACCATGTCGGTGAAGGGAATGGCGATGACGATCTGGTCGAACATGATCGGCACGGCATTGAACCAGAACATGAGCTGGATCAGCATGGGCGTGCCGCGGAAGAAATAGACATATGTGGCCGAAATGGAGGCCAGGATCGGATTGCCGCTGACGCGCATGAGCGCGAAGATCAGCCCCACCACCATGGCGGCCAGCGTGGCCAGGGTGCCCAGCATCAGCGCATTCCAAGCGCCGATGAGAATCTGCGGGCTGACCATGTAGCCCAGGAACAGCCCCACATCCATGATTTCGGCGCGGATGCCAGCGAGGATGATGGTTGCAACCAGGGCGATGCAGACGAGACTGAGGAGCCATGCTCCCCAGTCCGATCGATGCACGACCCGAACCGTTGGAAATTCAGGTGTCGTTGCTTCGCTCATTGTCGTCAACGCTTGCTGGCCGGCAGGTTGATGGTGATTTCCGGCAGCGAAGCGCCCTCCATGCCCCATTTCTTGAGGATCTCAAGATAGGTGCCGTCGTCGAGCATGCCCTGCGTGGTTTCCTGCACCAGCCCGGTCAGCGGGCTTTCCTTGGGGAAGGCCCAGGAGGTGATGTAGGGGATCAGCATATAGTTGCCGCCGGCGATGCCATAGGTGCCCGGAGAATTGGACATCATATAAACCAGCGCCGGGAAGTCCCCGATATAGCCGTCCACGCGCTTGAGATCGAGCTGCATGCGCGAATCCGGGGCGGTGGGAAGCTGTTCGGCGGTGATTTCTCCCTTGCCCTCGGCCACGCATTCGGCTGATGCGGCTTCCACCGCGCCCATGATGGTGCGGCCGCCGAGCATGGTCGAGATCGACTTGCCGCAGAAGTCCTTGATGGTGTTGTACTTGAGCGAGTCGTCCGCGCGCAGCAGGATCGAGCCGCCCGACATCATGTAGTTGACGAAGTCCACGGCTTGTTCGCGCTCTTCGGTGTCGCTGATGCCGCCCGAAGCCATGTCGAAGCGGCCCGCTTCGAGGCCCGGAATGAGCGCGGCATATTCGCCCTGCACATATTCGAGCTGGAGATCGAGACGGCTGGCGATTTCCTCGAGCAGGTCGACGCTGACCCCGATCGTCTTGTCGGAGCCTTCCTCGCGGTATTCCACCGGCGGGAAGGTCTGCTGCGAGCCCACCCGCAGCACGCCGCTGGTGCGGAGCGCGTCGGGCACCTTGGCGGCGAGCTCGGGCACAACATCGGCCTGAGCACCGCTCGACAGGGCCGCGACAAACGCGACCCCCATTAGTAGCCTCATCCCTTTAAGCATTTTCGTTCCCCATTATGCTTGTTGGTGATTAGCGAGAATCTGCCGATTTTCCCGGAATGGCAGACGGATTGGGACGATCTGCGCGCGGGCATTCCGCGGCAGCATTATAGGTGTCGAGGACCGACTGGACATAGTCCTCGGGGAAGTTCCAGGCCTTGAGGCCGGCGGGAATGTGCTCCCAATAGAAATTGGGAGGACGCATGGCGATGCCCGGCGTAATCAGCCGGTAGGTCCAGCAGTCATAGACCTTGCCGTCGTCGCCCTGGACGGTCACGGCGCAGCGCTCGAAATCGTCGTAGTCTTCTTCGAAATGCTTCGGATCGTGCTCGAAGACGACGCCCAGGCAGGCAGTGCCCCAGGCGGTCGGCGCCGCGCTCGACAGATGGCACCAGCCCCGGTCGGTGCGCGAGCCGGCGGCGTGGAATTGCAGGCGGTGATTGGCCGCCTTGCCGGTGGTGATCGCCTTGGCGGCCGGCATGAAGCGGCGCAGCTCGGGATCGTCAAGCCAGGTGCAATAACCGAAATAGTGCATGATAACCTCATTCTCTAGCTGGGCGGCCGGATCGCCTCGAAAGGCTCCCAACCGTTTCGTATATTGCATCGTATATGAAGAAATATACGATGCAAGCCGCCCCCTGATCTATTTTGGGGTGTTGCGGATTTCAAGGACTACGCCGGCCTCTTCCTGCGTGTCGAAATAGCAAAAGCCGGAAAGGTCGGTGCGACGCCCGCGGGCGATGACGCCCAGGCCGAGCGCACGCCCTTCCGCCTCGGCCTTGTCCCGGTCGGGGACCTCGAAGCCGAGATGATAGACGCCCTCGCCATGCGCATCGAGAAAGCGACGCTGCGGGCAATCGAGGGCAGGGGGCTGGCAAAGCTGGATCTGCACGTTGTCCAGATCCACGCATTTGTAGCGCATCGCGTCGGAGGCGGCCTTGTTGGGCACCTCGAATTCGAGATAGGCGCCGCTTTTGGGGTAGTCGAACCAAGGCCCGAAGCCGAGCTTCTCGTAATAGGCGACGCTCTTGTCGAGGTCGTGAACGACGATGCAGATGTGATGCAGAGTAGTGAATGGCCCCGCCAACATGCCCCTCCCTGAAAGCGTTGTCTTGACAGGCGCCGCATAAAGCAGCGGATACAGAATCGTATATGGCGCTGTGCACGAAGACAATGCTCGCAAATCGCGTTCTTCTCGTGAAATTCACGGGATTTTGCCAAATCAACCCTGTTTTCCGCAGTCTGAAAGCGGAAAGATCGGGGTCAGTATTGCTGACCTATGGGATGATGAAGGTTGGTTTTCCAGGCTTTTGGGCGCTGCGGGGGCAGGGGTATGGGGACCGGCAAGGCCGCCGTGGAAAATCCGGCGTCACCGCTTGCAGGTCGCCGATATCGCCAGCGGCGGGGCGGGGCCCATGGCCGGGAGCGGCGGCCTTTTTCAGCTTCGACGATATTTGTGCGGGGAAGTCCCAATTAGGCTCTGGCGCCCGGCCGCAAAGCGATTATGGTTTGTCATATTTCCTTCACAATCCTTAATCGAGAGGAACGGATCAATGGCTCGGAAATCCCTTATCGGCGCGGCGGCGATAGCTGCCCTCGCCTTTTCCCTTTCGGCGTTTTCCGCCGCGCAGGCCGCCGATGACATTTCCGGCTCCACCCTGATCGTCTACACCCCCAATGAAGAGGGGATGCTCAAGAGCCTGCTGCCCGCTTTCGAGGAAAAGACCGGGGTGACGGTGCAGGTCATCACCGCCGGCACGGGCGAGCTCTATCAGCGCATCCGCAGCGAAGCGGCCAACCCGCAGGGTGACGTCATGTTTGGCGGCGGCGCGGCGCAGGCGGCGGCCAATATCGAGCTCTGGGGCGAATATACCTCGCCCGAGGATGCGGCCATGGTGCCGGCCGGCAAGAACAAGACCGGCTTTTTCACCCCCTACCAGGCCGACGGCTCGAACCTGCTGGTCAACACCGAGGTCGGCGTCTCCATCACCAGCTATGCCGATCTGCTCAACCCCGAATACAAGGGCAAGATCGCCTTTGGCGACCCGATGAACTCGTCCTCGGCCTTCGCCCAGCTCACCAACATGCTCAAGGCCGTTGGCGGCGATTATGAATCGGAGAAGGGCTGGGACTATGTCCGCGCCCTGGTCGTGCAGCTCGACGGCATCTCCATCGGCTCCTCCAGCCAGGTGGCCAAGGACGTGGCCAGCGGCGAATATGTCGTGGGCCTGACTTATGAGCCGCTTTCGCTCAACTTCGTGCGCAGCGGCATGCCGGTGGAAATCGTCTATCCGGCCGAAGGCGCGGCCTTCCTGCCGGCCACCCTGCAACTCATCAAGGGCGGGCCGAACCCCGAGGCCGGCAAGGCCTTCATCGACTTCATCATTTCCGAGCAGGGCCAGACTATCCTCGCCGAGGAAACTGCTGGCCGTCCGCTGCGCGACGGCGTCGTCAAGCCCGGCCTGCCGGCGCTGGCCGATATCCCGACCGTCGAGGAAGACGGGGCCTATGTCTCGGCGCACCGCGACGAAATCCTGGCCAAGTACAAGGCGATCCTCGAGGCTCAGCTCTGATGATCGCTTCGGTTGACATGGGAGCAGGACGATGACCCGCATTGCCCTGCGTTCGCTGCGCAAGGAATATGGCAACCAGGTCGCGATCCCCGATCTCGACCTGGATATCGGCGAGGGCGAATTCTTCACCCTGCTCGGACCTTCCGGGTGCGGAAAGACCACGCTCCTGCGCATGATCGCCGGTTTCAATTCCATCGAATCCGGGACGATCTCGTTCGACGAGGTGGTCATCAACGACCGGTCCCCCTCCGCGCGCAATATCGGGATGGTGTTCCAGAGCTATGCTCTGTTTCCCCATATGAGCGCGGCCAAGAACGTGGGGTTCGGCTTGCAGACCCGCAATGTCAACCGGGCCGAGAGCGAGCGGCGCGTGGCCGAGGCGCTCGAGGCCGTGCATATGGCCCATCTCAAGGACAGGCTTCCCGGCGCAATGTCGGGGGGCCAGCAGCAGCGCATCGCCCTGGCGCGGGCGCTGGTCATCCAGCCCGCCGTCCTGCTGATGGACGAGCCGCTTTCCAATCTCGACGCCAAGCTGCGCGTCGAGATGCGCGAAACCATCCGCGAGGCCCAGCGCGAGGCGGGCATCACCACCGTCTATGTGACCCATGACCAGGAAGAGGCGATGGCGGTTTCCGACCGCATCGCCGTGATGAATCTGGGCGTGGTGCAGCAGGTGGGCTCGCCCGAGGACATCTATCGCTTCCCTGCCAACCGGTTCGTCGCCGAATTCATCGGCAAGACCAATTTGCTCGAGCGCGACCTGCGCCAGCAGGATGGCAAGGCCGTGCTCGACCTGGGCGACGGTGTCACGGTCGACGTCACGGCCATGGTCGCGCCGGGCGCGGCGGGGCGCGTGCAGGTCTCTGTGCGTCCGGAGGCGGTGCAGGTGGCCGAAACGGGCCTGGCGGCGGAGCTGATCGATGAAACCTTCCTGGGTTCCCATTCGCAGGTGCGCGTGCGCCTCGCTTCCGGCGAGACCATCGAATTCCTGCAATTCGCCCGCCGGGCAACCCGCTGGGAGCGCGGCGAGACCATCCGCCTCCGGCTCGACACTGACATGCTGACCTTCTTCGACGCCGAAAGCGGGGTGTCGATCATGCGCGGAGCGGCGGCGTGAACGAGACCACCAACAAGTATGACGGCTGGACGGCCATAGCGGTCATGCTGACCGGCGGCTACCTGCTGATGGTCATCTGGCCGCTGATGCTGGTGCTGTTCAGCAGCGTTACCGGCCCCGAGGGCTTTTCGCTCGAAGGTTTCACCACCTTCTTCTCCTCGCGGCTCTATTACGGCACGCTCGTCAACTCGCTGGTGGTGACGGTGTGCGTGACGCTGCTGGCGCTCATCATCGCCTTTCCGCTCGCCTATTTCATGACCATGTTCCGCGTGCGCGGCAATCGCACGGTGCAGATCCTGATCCTGGCCTCGATGATGTCGCCGCCCTTCATCGGTGCCTATTCCTGGATTCTGCTGCTGGGCAATAACGGCATGATTACGCGGCTGGTGCAGGACCTGATCGGGGTCAAGCCGCCCAGCATCTATGGCTTTGTCGGCATCGTGCTGGTGCTGACGCTGCAATTGGTGCCGCTGATCTTCACCTATCTGATGGGCGCCTGGCGCACCATCGACGTCTCGCTGCTGGAAGCGGCCGAGAGCATGGGGGTGACCGGGGCGCGGCGCGCGCTCAAGATCATCGCCCCGCTGCTCTGGCCGACCATCCTTGCCGGGAGTCTGCTGGTTTTCGTGCGTGCCTTCGCCGATTTCGGCACGCCCATGCTGATCGGGCAGGGCTTCCGCACCGTGCCGGTGCTGATCTACAGCTCCTTCGTGGGCGAGGTGAGCATCGACAAGAGCTTCGCCGCCGCCGTGGCGGTGATCGTCATCGTCGTAACGCTGCTGGTCTTCCTCATCCAGAAATACCTGGCCGGGCGGCAGAAATTCACCATGTCGGCCCTGCGCAGCATCGAGCCGCGCAAGCTCACCGGCTGGAGCAATTTCGGCGTGCACGCCTATGTCTATGGTTTCCTGGTGCTGGCGCTGGCGCCGCTCGTGGTGGTGGTGGTCAGCTCGTTCCGCAACACGCTTTACGGCCAGTTCGTCGCCGGCTGGTCGTTCCAGAGCTATCTCGATTCCCAGCGCGATATCTGGCGCTATGTCGGCAACACCTTCAGCATCGGGCTGACAGCGCTGGTCATCCTGGTGGTGATCGCCGTGCTGGTCGCCTATCTGGTGGTGCGGCGCAAGGGCGTGCTCAGCGACGCGCTCGATACCATGACCATGGTGCCCTATGTGGTGCCGGGTCTGGTTATCGGCATCGCGCTGGTGACCGCCTTCAGCCAGCGGCCGCTGCTGCTGACCGGTACCTTCGCCATCATGGTGCTGGCGCTGACCATCCGCCGCATTCCCTATTCGGTGCGCTCGACCACGGCGCTGATGTATCAGCTCAATCCCAGCATCGAGGAAGCGGCGGTGAGCCTGGGCGCCTCAAAACCGCGCACCTTCATCCAGATCGTGCTGCCGGCGCTGGCGCCCGGCATCCTCTCGGGCGCGGTACTGAGCTGGGTGACCATCATCACCGAATTGAGCACGACGCTCTTTCTCTACAACACCTCGACCCAGACCTTGTCGCTCGGCATCTATGCCGAGGTGATCCGCGGGCAGTTGGGCACGGCGGCGGCGCTCTCCACCCTGCTGCTGGTGCTGACCATGCTGTCGCTGATCCTGCTCATGCGCCTGCCCGGCGGGCAGAAGGAATTGCGCGTCTAGGACGCCACGGTGCCGCCCCGGCCTTGAGCCGGGGCGGCCCATCCTGAAATCGTACTAATCCAGCCCTCCCAGGATGGATCCCGGCGCAAGGCCGGGATGACATCGTGTGTGGGGCGATGCCCGTTTCCTCACCAGTGGAGGGTAGGGACACCATTGGCGTATGTGCCGCACGAGGCTGTGTGGCGTCGGCACTCTCCTTTCATCGTCACCACCGGGCCTTGTCCCGGTGGTCCATGTTTCAGCGCAAGCGGAGGCGTGGATTGCCGGGACGAGCCCGGCAATGACGGTGGATTTTTGCTCCGATGTTGTCCCCTCCTTATGGGGGCTCAAATCCGGAGCGACAAGATAGGTGGGGAGGGATGGTACCCCACCCACAGAACCCCCTTCTCCCCTCGCGGGAGAAGGTACCCCGAAGGGGCGGATGAGGGGGCCTTTTCACGAGCATTGAAGCATGCGTACACCCAGCGGATCCCTCCCTCATCAAGAGGAGGGGAGGGCTTCTGTGGTATTCCCCCAAACAAAAACGACCCCCGGAACGCATCCGGAGGCCGTTGCTTTTTGCTATGTCGCGGGGCGGCTAGAGCAATGCGCGCTCGTTGCGGCCCATCAGGCGGAAGGCGATGTAGACAGCGACCCCGCTCAACGCCAGCAGGATGGTGGACATCGCCGCCGCCGTGCCGAAATCGCCATCGAGGATCAGCAGGTAGATGCGCACCGGCATGGTGATGGTCGAGCCCACATAAAGCACCAGCGAGGAAGAGAGCTCGTTGATGGCGGTGACGAAGCTCAGCATGCCGCCGGCGATGATGCCGGGAACGATGAGCGGCACCGTGATGCGCAGGAAGGCCTGGAAGGGGCTATAGCCCAGCGAGACCGCCGCCTCTTCGAGGCTGGGCGAAATCTGCCGCAGCGCCGATGAGGTGGTGCGCACCGTGTAGGGCAGGCGGCGGATGAAGATGGACAGCACGATGATCGACGCCGTGCCGGTCAGCACCACCGGTCCGGTGTTGAAGGCGGCGATGAAGGCGATGCCGATGACGATGCCGGGCATGACATAGGGAATCATGAAGGCGCCGTCGAGCAGCGAGGTGTTGAGCGTCGTCCGCCGCGCCACCAGCACGCCGACAATGGTGCCGACGATGACGATCAGCACCACGGCCGAGAACGAGAAGGTGAGCGAATTGCGCACCACATCGCCGAGGTTGAACAGGATGCGCTCATAGCTCTGCAGCGCGAAGCCATCCTGGAACACCGGGCCATTGGTGCGGCGAACCGAATAGATCACCGAGATGATGACCGGCATGGCCCCGCAGAGGCCGATGAAATAGACGGCGAAATGCGCCAACGCGTTGCGCCAGCCCTTGAGCCGGATCTTGGTCGGCTTGTTTATCATGTTGCCGTGATAGACGTTGCGGCGCGACATGAAGCGCTGCATCAGCACGAAGATCATGGACACCAGGATCAGCACCACGCTGATGGTGGTGGCCATCGACATGTTGGAGCCCACTTCGGCCGAATAGAGCGTGTAGGCCTCGGTCGCCAGCACATTGTAGCCACGACCCAGGAGGCGCGGCGTGCCGAAATCGGCGATGGACTGGATCAGCGCCAACAGGCCGCCGGCGGAGAGGGCCGGGAACACCATGGGGAAGGAAATCTTGAAGGTGCGCTGGAGCGGGGTCAGTCCAAGCCCCTCCGCGGCCTCTTCGAGCGAGCGGTTCACATTGGAAAGCGCGCCCGAGACCATGAGATAGACGAAGGGATAGAATTTGAGCGCGAAGACGATGAGAATACCGCCCAGCCCGTAGATGGGCGGCATGTTAATGCCGACTTCCTTGGCCCAGCCGCGCACCACGCCGCCGGCGCCGAACAGCACGATCCAGGAATAGGCGCCGATAAAGGGCGGTGATACCAGCGCCAGGATGGAGAGCAGCGAGGCGAAGCGGCTGCCCGCGATCTCGAAGCGCGAAATGCAGAAGGCCATGATCGAGCCGAGCACCAGCGCCCCGGCCAGCCCGCCAAAGCCCACCACCAGCGTATTGAAGAAGGCACGCTGGAACCGTGGTTCGGCGGCAAAGCGCAGATAGTTGTCGAGCGTGGGATTGCCCACCGTGTCGAAAAAGCTCGACAGCAGCACCGAGCCGACCGGGATGAACAGCAGAACCAGAAGGATGGCCCAGGTGAAGAACATTACCAGGGTCCAGAAATCGAAGCGCCGGGCCATGGCTCAGCCCTCCAGGGGGAGGCGCTTGCTGTCGGCGTCGAACGCCATCAGCGCATCCCGCTCGATCAGCACGGCCACGGCCTCGCCCGGCTGGCGGGCGGCTTCGGTGCCGGGATTGGCGATCTGCACCACCAGCAGGCCGGCATCGGTATCCACCTGCACATGGGCCTCGCGGCCCAGATAGGTGTATTTGCTAATGCGTCCGGGCAGGGCGGCGACGCCGGCTCCGCCCTTTTCGCCCGCGACGCCCAGCGCCAGGCGCTCGGGGCGGACGGTCCAATGGGCGGCCTTGGGCTGGGAGAGGCCCAGGCCGGAGAGCAGGGCGTTGCGGCCGGCGCTCTCGGGAATGGTGTTCAGCGTGCCGACGAAATTGGCGACGAACAGCGTCTGCGGATTGCCGTAGATCTCCTGCGGCGTGCCGATCTGCTCGATATGGCCGGCGCTCATCACGCAGATACGGTCGGAAATGGCCAGCGCCTCTTCCTGATCGTGGGTGACGTAGATAGTGGCGATGTCGACGCGCTTCTGGATGTCGCGGATTTCCTCGCGCAACTCGATTCGCAGCTTGGCGTCGAGATTGGAGAGGGGCTCATCCATGAGCAGAAGGCGCGGATTGATGACCATGGCGCGCGCCAGCCCGATGCGCTGCTGCTGGCCGCCCGACATGGCGGCGGGCAGGCGCTCGGCCAGCGCGGATAGATGCACCGCGCTCAGGGCCTCGGCAACGCGGGTCTTGACCTCGCCGGCCGGAACCTTGCGCGGCTTGAGCCCGAAAGCGACATTGTCGAAGACGGAAAGATGCGGAAACACCGCATAATCCTGGAACACCATGCCGATGTCGCGCTTGTGCGGCGGAATGGCCCGCAGGTCCTGACCGTCGAGCATGATGCTGCCCGAGGTAAGGTCGTTGAACCCGGCAATGGCCCGCAGCAGCGTGGTCTTGCCGCAGCCCGAGGGGCCCAGCAGCGTAAAGAACTCGCCCCGCTCGACCGAAATCGAAACCCCGCCCAAAGCCTTGAAGGTGCTGAACTCCTTCACGCCATCCGCAACGGTTAGATATGCCATGCACGCCCTCCCAGGCCGCTCCACCCAATTTCAGGATGAGAGTAAACACGATTTTCGTGTTGCAACAAGTTTCTCGTCGTTTCATGATCGAAATTGGTCAGGATCGATCAAGAAACAACAGGAGGAACCCATGCGTGTTGCAAAACGAACATTCTTGGCACTGGCGGGGGCACTGGCCTTCACCACGGCCCTGAGCCCTGCGCTGATGGCCCAGGAAGGGTCGGTGGTGATCTACACCGCCCATAAGTCGTCCATCGTCGACCGGCTGCTGCCGGTGTTCGAGGCCGAGACCGGCCTCAAGGCCGAAGTCGTCCAGCTCGGCTCGGGCGACGTGGCCCGCCGGGCCAAGGCCGAAGCCGCCGCCCCGGCCGCCGACGTCATCTGGTCGATCTCGGGCAGCCAGCTGACCGAGCTGGCCAGCCTGCTTGAGCCCTACAAGCCGGCCGATTTCGACAAGATCGACACCCAGTTCATCGATAACGAGGCTTGGACCCCCTATACGGCGGTCGTTTACGTGCTGGCTGTCAATACCGACATGCTCTCGCTCGAAGACGCGCCCAAGAGCTGGACCGAGCTGGCCGATCCCAAGTGGCAGGGCCAGATCGCTTCCGCCCGTGCCGACAATTCCGGCTCGGCCATGCAGCAGCTCCAGGCCGTTCTGACCATTTTTGGCGACAAGGGCTGGGACACCTATGCCGAAATCGCCAAGAACTTCGTGCTCACCGATTCGTCGGGCGCCGTGCCGCGCTTCGTCGCCGATGGTGAAGCCTCGATGGGTCTGACGCTGGAAGACAACGCCCTGGAATACGTGCATGGCGGCGCCCCGATGGGCGTGGTCCTGCTCTCCGACGGCACCGTGGCGACGCCTGACGGCGTGGCTCTGGTCCGCGGCGGTCCGAATCCGGAAAACGGCAAGGTCTTCATCGACTGGGCCCTGTCCAAGTCGACCCAGGAACTGCTCGCCAATGAGATCGGCCGTCGTTCGGTGCGCACCGATGTGGCGCCGCCTCCGGGCACGCCCAATCTGAGCGAAGCCAATGTGGTCACGCCCAAGCCGCTGATCGATTTCGGCGGGGCGGAAGGCGTGCTTGCTCTTTGGCGTGTCGCCATCGGCGAATAAGCCGCTTACGACCGGGTTTGATGACGGGATTGCACCGAATGAAGCAGATGGAAGCCTTTTCGCTGGGTAAGAAATTCAGCGCTCCGGAGGCCAATGAGGACAGTCTCGTTATTATGCCCAACAGGGGTTACGCCGTCATCGACGGCGTAACCGACCGCAACGGCACGCGCTATGGCGACATGCTTTCGGGCCAGTTCGCCTCGCGCACTGTTCAGGCCGCGGTCGAGAAATTCCTGCTCGCCCAGGGCGATCCGGCCCAGCCGGAGTTGCAATTCGCCGGCGGCCAGCACTTTGCCGATTATCTGGGCGCGGCCATCCATGCCGGCTATGTCGCCCATGGCGCGCTCGACGCCGTCACCGCCGACTGGAAACTGCGCGGCGGCTGCACGGTGATGGCCGCCCTGATTCTGGGCGACCGGCTGGAAGTGGTGGCGGTGGGCGATAGCGGCCTGCGCATCAATGGCCAGGACGTCCTGCAGGTGCTCAAGCCCCTGGACGACGTGACCGCCATCCTGCGGCGGGAAACCTGGCGCTATTTCGAGGCGTTGGGGCGCGATACCGCCGATTGTGACCGACTTTCGGGCATGGTCACCTGGCAGGGCACGCGGCACCAGTCGGAGGGCGAGGAAACCGCCGATCCGGCGATCATGGCGGAGCTGGAGCGGCGCTCATTGGCAGCCTGCCAGGCCCATCTTCCCGACGTGCCGGCCGCTGAAATCGAGGCGCTGATCCAGGGCGGCATCTGCTACGCGCAGGGCGACTTCCAGAACATCACCGGCCCCGTTCTCGGCTATGGCGGGCTGGACGGTTTTCCGGTGCCGCCGCGTTTCGTGGAGACGCGCAGCTACAGCCTGGCCGATATCGACACGATCGAGCTTTTCTCCGACGGTTATTTCAAGCTGGGCGAAGGCTTCGGCGTCGCGGCCTGGGAAGAAGCCTTCCGCGCCGTGGAAGCCGAGGATCCGCACAAGATCGGCCGCTACATGAGCACCAAGGGGACCACCGACCTCGCCCTGACGGATGACCGCACCTATCTCGGTGTGCGCCTGAAATGACCGGGGAAGCCCTGCCGGAGGGGTCTGCCCCGCGGCGGGACGCCGGGAATACGGCCGGCCCCCTCAACCAGCGCCAGGCTGCCATTCTGGAAGCGGTGCGCACCAATGGCGCGGCGTCCGTTTCCGAGCTGGCCGGGCAGTTTTCCGTCACCACCCAGACCATTCGCCGAGACCTCAAGGTGCTCGAGACGCGGGGCCTGCTGGTCAAGGGCTTTGGCGGAGCCTTCGCCGCGCCGGGTGTGGCCCGCTACACCTTCAGCGAGCGCCACGCCACCGAAGCCGATATCAAGCGCCAGCTCATGGGGGCGCTGAGGCCATTCCTGTTCAGCGGCGCCACCATTTTCGTCGGCCTGGGCACCACTTTCCATGCCCTGCACGCCGTCATCGCCGACTTCCCGGGCGTGCTGATCGCCACGCCCAATCTGGAAGTGGTCTATTCCTGCGCGCTCAACACCGATGCCACCGTCTATGTCTATGGCGGCTATGTGCGCAACAAGGACACCTCCATCCTGACGCTGGGCGAGGCGAACCAGCAGAAATTCAAGTTCGACCTTGCCTTGATCGGCGCCAGCGCCATCGACCGGGATGGCTCCATACTCGAATTCGACCCCATGGAAGTGGCGTTGACGCGCGAAATCCTCCCGCAGGCGCGGCAGACCATCCTCGTAGCCCATGAGGGCAAGTTCGACCGCCGCGCCCCCCATATCGTGGGCCATCTCGATCAGGTCGACGTGCTCATCACCAATGGCAATCCTGCCGCCCATTTCGACGATCCGAAACGGCTGAATGCGCTCAGGCTGGTGACGGTCTAGGTCTTTGTTCGGCGCGTTTCCGAACCGCAAAACTATCGCCTCTTTGCGGGAAACGCTCTGGCCGGCCAGCTCAATCCGGCAGGGCGGTGGGGAGGAGCAGTGAAAGGCTCGCGCCATCCGCCCCGGCGATGAAGCGGATGGAGCCGCCCAGGGTGCGGGCGCGGCGCTCCATGTTGGAGAGCCCATTTCCGGTCCCGGCCGGATGTTCGTGTGCCCCGTCATTGATGACATGGAGCGCCGCCTTTCCGTCCTCCACGGCCTTGCCTTCGATGGCGATGCGGCGGGCGGGGCCGTGCTTGACGGCGTTTGTGATGGCCTCCTGGAGAATGCGCAGGATCGAGAGGGCATTGCCGGGAGTGACCCCGCTCACCTCGGGCAGATTCTCGGTGGACCATTCGAAATCTATCCCCAGCCGCCGCAATTGCGGTTCGACCTTCTCTCGGAAGGCCGAAAGGGCGACGCGCAAATCGCCATCGCCCAGATCGAGGGAGTGAACCACGAGCCGCAAATCGTCGAGCGCCGCCCGCGCGGCCTGCTCGATGGCCTGGCCGCTGCCGCCATTGCGTTCGGCCAGCGCGATGATGGTGACCAGATGCCCGCTGACCCCGTCATGCAGGTCGCGCATCAGGCGCTCCCGCTCCTGTTCGCGCACCATCTGGTTGGCATGCTCCCTCTGCTGTTCATGCAGCCGCCCCAGTTCGGCCTCCTGGGCTTCCAGCCGCTGGCGCAGGGTGTCGTTGGCGGTGTCGAGGCCGTTGAGGCTGCGGGCCAGGCGCCCCATGAGGATGACCATGACCGAGAGCAGCATCAGGGTGCGGACATAGGAGGAGAAAAGGAAGGGATCGTCATAGCGCCCGGTGACCACCAGGATGTCATGCGCCCCGAACCACACCATGAGCGTGCAGGGAATCGCGAGGAAAGCGGCATCCCAGTCGCGGAACCGGGTGAATTGATGCGCCAGGATGCCGGCCGAGACCAGATAGGCCAGAAGGCCGATGCTGACGCTGATAAGCCCGATAAAGGGGAAGGAGACCCATCCGGCCTGCCCGGCGGCGAACAGGGCCAGCGGCACGATGACGATAGCCGGGAACAGTTGAGGCGGACGCCGCCACCCGGCGATGGCCAGGGCCAGCCCCAGGATCATCAGGCCCACCGCCGACATGCCCACCGTGGACTGGAACTGCTCCAGCGCCCCGAAGGGGGCGAAGGGAGACTGGGTGAGGACGACCCAGAGGCTGGTGATCGTGGTGAGGGAAAGCCAGCGGAACACCGGATCGTGCCGACGGGCGGTCCAGATGGTGGCGGTGCCGATGGTGAGCACGATATGCAGCGCGAAGCTCATGGCGCGCACCTGCTCGATGAGGAAATTGGAAAGCCGATAGATGGGCATGACCGCTCCGGCATTCCCCACGCTCACCTCCGACAGGCGGGCGGGGAGCCAGCCCACCTCGCGCGTCTGCCGGAGGACGATTTCATTGTCGCCAGCGCGCAAAGCGCTGTCAGGAATACGGGCGAGAAAGGAGTAGCCGCTGGTGGGAACGGACCAGGCGGTATCGATCGCCGACATGGTCCTTTCGCCATTCACCCAGGCCTCGATGGTGTGCCGGGCGGCGGGAATGAGAAGAAACAGCGGCTCGGTGGGCGCTTCGGCCAATTGAAAGGAGAGGCGATAGCGTCCGGTGCTCAGGTCGTAGGGGCTTGCCGGCGCCCAGCCATGGGGCAGAAGAACCGATGTCGCGGCATTGTCCCCGTCGGTATCGAATTGGGCCTGGGTGATGGTGATGGCGCCTTCGGGCGATGGAAAATGCACCAGATGCGGCAACGCGCCGATGGCAAGGGTGAACGCCGCCAGAATCACCCAGGCCACCAGCCGCCCCCGGATGGGCGTCGAAATCGCCGCGGCCGCACTCACAGCCGGATCAGCCCCAGCCTGGCCGCTTCGAACACCGCTTCGGAGCGGTTGGACGCCTGCAGCTTGCCGTAGATATTGCGGATATGGACCGGGACCGTCTGGCGGGAAATCGAGAGCTGGTCGGCCAGTTCGCTATAGGTGAAACCCTTGGCGATGCCCCACAATATATCCATTTCGCGCTCGGTGAGGTTGGGCCGGTTCTCGCCTCCCTTTTCCGGGGCATTGCCCCGCTCGGAGAGGCGGCGCACCAGCACGCGGGCAATGCGCGAGGAAATGGGGGAGCGGCCGGCCATGACGTCGCGTATGGCTTCGATCAGGTCGATCGAATCGGCATCCTTGAGCAGATAGCCAGAGGCACCGGCCTCGATGGCTTCGAGCACGGAACGCTCGTCGGCCAGCACCGAGATGACCATGGCCTCGGCCTCGGGCTGGTTTTGCGCCAGAAAGCGGATGGCGTCGATGCCGCTGCCATCGGGCAGGCGCAGGTCGGTGATGAGCAGGTCGAGCTTATTGGCAGCGATGGCTTCCAGCGTCTGCGCCAGGTCGGGGCATGCGGCGCAGAGCTCGGCTTCCGGCCATTCCCGGACGATGCGGGCGAGACGCTCGCGGATGGGACCGTCGTCCTCGGTCAGCACAATTCTCAGCGGACGCTTCACCATCGGCACATCTCTCGTCTGCTCCGGCCGCGCCCTTCCGGCCGGTGGCGAGCACGATTTCCCCCAGCATGGCACCGCAAAAGCCCCTGCGCCAGCCATACCATATTCATGGTATTCCGCCTCCTCCGCCCGCCCGACTAGCTTCGCCCACCAGAGGCCGATGCAGTTTCGCATTGCCTGATCGTGGGGGAATTATGGACGGCATGATGGGACTATCCCGGCCAGGCGTGCTTCATCAATTGACGGCGGAGCAGCGGGAAAGGCTGGTCGCGCAGGCTCCGAAGCGTGTGATGAGGCGGGGGGATGTGCTCGTGCGCGCCGGCGATCCGGCCGGGGCGCTCTTCATCGTCGCCCGTGGCGTCCTGGCTTGCGCGCAAGGGCAGGATCTTTCGATCTACCGGGAAGCGCGGGCAGGAGACGTCGTGGGCGTTCCCGCCTTTTTCTGCGGCGGTGACTACGGGGAAACGGTCACGGCGCTGCGCGATTGCGAGGTCTTCGAGATTTCGCGCGCCGCCTATACGCGCGCCCTTCAGGTCGACCCGGGACTTGCGGCGGCCTTTCTGGGGGTCATGGCCGCAAAGCTGCATGGCGCGGATGCCCGCCCCGAGCGGCGGCCGGGAGGGTTGCGCCGCGTCGTCGCCTTTGTGCAGGGCGGGCATGAGACGGTGCCGCCGGCCTTTTTCGAGCGCCTGCGCACCCGGTTGACACGGGATGGGCTGGTCGCCGTCGACGCCGCAATGATCGCGGAGCGGTTCGGAGAGCGCTCGCTGGCCGATCCGGCCGTGGCTGAATGGCTCGATGGGCTCGAGGAGGGCGAGGCGCCCGTCTTCTATTTTGGGGATGCCGGCTTGACGGGCTGGACGGATTTCTGCGTCCGGCAGGCCGACGAGGTGGTTTTCGTCACCAATGGCGATGCCCCCAAGGCCGAATTGTCGGCGGTGGAGCGGCTGGTGGAAAAGCTCCACCCGCAATCGGCCTGCCGGCTGGTGCGGCTGCATAGGCGGCGCGTGGGCGTCGTCGAGGGAACCGCATCCTGGCTGGCGCGCACGCCCGTCTTCCTGCATCACCATGTTTCGCTGGAGGACGACGCCGATATCGACGCGCTCATCCGCTTTCTGACCGGACGGGCCGTGGGCTTCGTTGCCGGTGGGGGCGGGGGCTATGGTCCGGCCCATGTGGGCGTTTATCGCGCCTTCCGCGAGCAGGGCGGCATTTTCGACGTTTTCATGGGCACCAGCGTCGGGGCGGCGATGCTGGCCGGCTTCGCCTTTCTGGGCGAGCACGACACGCTCACCGCCGGCACGCACGACATCTTCGTCAAGAGCCGCAGTTTCAAGCGGCCGACCTGGCCACGCTATGCCCTGCTCGACCACAAGGCGTTCGACGACGCGCTGGCGCGGGCCTATGGGCCCGATACGCGGGTAGAGGATTGCTGGAAGCCCTTCTTTGCCATTGCCACCAATCTTTCCGACAACCGCCTCGAAGTCATCCGCTCCGGCCTGTTGTGGCAGGCGGTGCGCGCCTCGAGCGCCATTCCCTGCGTGCTGCCGCCCTTCTACACCGAGGATGGCAGGATGCTGGTCGATGGCGGGGTGATGGACGATGCGCCGCTGGCCTGCATGCAGCAGATCAAGGCCGGCCCCAATCTCGTGGTGCATTTCGGGCGCAGCGGCGGTCAGCGCTTCAACGTTTCCTATGAGAGCCTGCCCGGACGCGGCAAGCTGCTCGCCACGCTTCTCAACCCGCGCGGGAAGCTGCCCCGTGCCCCGCGCGTGCTCAGCATCCTCTTCCGCACCATGCTGGCGCATCAGCGCTATGAATTGCCGGCAACGCCACAGGATATGGTCTTGACCCCGCCCCCCTTTCCGGGTGCCAGCCTGATGAGTTTCGACCGGCACAGGGAAGTGTCCAACGCCGCCCATGCCTGGGCCCACCGCGAGATCGAGGCGCGGCTGGGCCAGGATGACGTGGCTATCGGCGCCATTCTGGGGCGACACGCGCCGTGGCAGGCAAAGGCCCAGACGCCCGACATGCAGGCGGTGGCCTAGCTTGGGCCCGTTCCGCTGTTTCAGCGGAACGGGCCCAAGAGGCGCTCCGGCGCCGCTTCATTCGAAAACGACATCGGAAATCATCGGTATCCAGTGCACGCGGCGGGGATCGACGCCGCGCGCGACCAGGCGGATCCGGTTGAGGGCACGGCAATCCCGCTGCTCGCCCCCGGCCCGCAGCGGGGCCTTGAGGGAAACCTGCGGCATGTCGCTGGGGAAGGTCCCGGCAGGCATGGGGTCTTCATGCAGCGTGAAGGTCGCGGTCAGGACCGTGCGGCTGGTCAGGTTTCGGATCGTCACGCCGAAGGGCCTGCTGTCGTCGCGGCAGGTCAGGGGGTCGGACGTGACGGTGGCGACAACGCTCAGTTTCTCGCGCTTGATGGCGAGATCGCGCTGATATTGGGCATACCAGAAGCCGACGGCGCCCAGGGCCAGGGCAAATGCGAGGCGTCCCCAGCCTTTTATCCCCAGCCCCGCCATCCGCGCCCGGCTCAGTTGCCCATACTGGGCATCATGGCCCCACCGCCATTCATGCCCGGCATCATCATGCCGCCGCCACTGGGCGCCATGGCGCCGCCGGGATTCTGGGGCATCATGCCGCCGCCGGCCGGCATGGTGGGCAGGCCCGCATAGGACCAGGCTTCCAGCCCGCCGCGATACCAGAGCACGTTGCGATAGCCCAGATTGGCGGCGCGCAATGCGGCATTGTAGGACATCCAGCACTGGGTGGAGGCGCAATAAAAGATCAGCGTCGCATCCTGCCTTCCATTGGTGACCTGTTGCAGGAACTGGCCGAACCCCTGCTGGGTCTGGTCCTGGAAGCTGCCGGGTTGGGCGGCGTTGACCGCCGGAATCGCGCCGGGCAGGGTCTGGTCGCCTCCCAGCACGTCGAAAATCAGATAGGGCTGCCCGCTCATCACCAGTTGGAAGACTTCCGCCGTGGTGGTGATGCGCGCGCCGGGGATGGAATTGGGCGTGGGGCCGTGCATGGCGCCCGAATGCAATTGCTGGGTGGGCTGGACGCCGTAATCCTGCGTCTCAATCTGCGCCATCTGCTGCAATTGCTGCATCATCATGTCGGTCTGGTTCGGCTGCGGCTGCGGCTGGGGTGGAGGCTGCGGCGTGTCGAACGAAGGCGCCGGCTGCGGTTGCGGTTGCTGGAAAGGCTGTGGCTGTTGGAAGCTCGGTTGCGGCTGCTGGAAATTCGGTTGCGGCTGCACGGCCGGATTCTGCGTCATGAATCCGCTGGTATTGGGCGCCTGGTTGAACCCGTCCTGTCCCAGGGCCGGCAGGGAGGCCAGCAGGGTCACGGACATGGCGATGGAAACAGCCTTCTTCACGATGCGGTCCTCTTCCTTGAGTCAGGGGGCGGCCTGCAATTGCCGGCCATCCATGTTGAAAACGGTATGGGGATCGAAGTTGAGATCGTTGGTCAGGAAATAGCTGCCATCGGCCAGTTGCCAGGCATTCTTGTAATTATAGTCGAGCTGGACCGGCTGGCCCGATGCGTTGAGATAGGTTTCCACGCCGCGCACCGATTCCAGATATTCGCGGTTGCTACGCTCGTTCACCGCCATGCGCTCATTGTAGCCGGCCGCGATCATGCCCGCGATTTCCGCATTGGTCTGGCGGCGGATTTCGGCGCGCTCGGCCGCGCCTTTGGCGTTCTGCGCATCGATGGTGGCGCGATGCCTGAGGATGAAGTCGGACCATTCGGCCGTGGGGATGAAGGATTTGCGGATCGCTTCGCTGGCCATCAGGTCGAGTTGGCCGGCGGGCGCCCAGGTGACGAAGCTCCATTCGCTGCCGCCGGTGTGGAAGGTCTGCGCCGGCGGGGGCGCCGGCACTTGCAGGCCGGGAAATTGCGACATGTCGACCTGCAGGCCGGTGGCGGAGGGATCGAGCCGGGATTCGCTGAAGGTGCCGCTGGCCAGAATGGCGCCGCGCATCTCCTGCCCGTTGGGCGCGGAAAAGGCGAACATCGCCTCGCCGGCATCGAGCCAGGCGCGCATGCTTATGCCCGGAGCGTTGAGCGCCAGCCCGGGAATGTCGAAGGGCACCGCCTGCCCGCCGGCGAGGTCGGGGCGCGGGCGGAAATCGATCATGCGAGCACCCGGCCAGATGGCCTGTGCCTCGTAATTGAGCAGGTCCTGCAACGAGGCGATGGGTTGCTGGCGGCAATTGGTGTATTCGCCCCGGCCCCAGCTCAGCGCGGGAAGGAAGGCGACGCCAAGCCAGCCTTCGCCGGGTGAGGTGGCCTGCCAGTCGATATTGTAGCCGTAAGGCGCGCAGGGATCGCCCCAATTGAGCCCGCCCTGGCTTTGCCAGCCGGCGGGAATGAAGCCGCGCATGGCCTGCATGTCCGCATGCATCAGGGTGACGGGGGCCACGCGCAGCCCGTTTTCCTGCGCCACCGCCGGCAGGGTGGAGAGCGCAATCAGAAGGCCCCATAACGCGGTTACTCGGAAAAGACCCATTGGAAGCTCCTCCCCAAGGGGCATTTCGTGCCGGGGGAACGGTATGACCCTCCTGCCTTCCCTGGCAACCCCGATTTAGGGGATGAACCCGAGGCGGATGCGGGTTCAACTGTATTGCGCAAAAAGAGCGCGCTGCGGCGGCAATATCGAAGCGGGGAGAGGAAGATGGCAGACGGAGCCGGGTCCGTATTGGGGGCATTGGCAAGAACCGCGCTTCTGGTCGGCATTTCGGGTATTGCGCTCTATCTGGCGCTGGCGGCGTTCAGCCAAAATGTCCCGGCGGCCCATCTCTGGCTGGTGCTGCTTCTGGGGAGCGCGGCATTGATCCTGTTCGGAACGAGCCTTTTCGGTGCCCTGCGGACCGGCAGGATGGCCTCGCGCGGCGGTGAGATCAGCGCGCGGGCCAATCCCATCCTGTTCGGCATGATGCTGGTCCTGTTGCTGGCCGCGATTCCTGCCCTGCTGGTCTTGATCGCCTGGGCCGGATGGGGGCTCCTGCCCTGAGCGGGACAAGATGGCGCTTGGCAAGGCCGCCGCGACATTGTTTGCTGGGCAAAAGGAGGAATTCGCCATGGTCGATGCCTTGCCCCCCATCATTGCCGCCCAGAGCCGCGCCGGCCGCGCGCTGATCGGCTGGTCTCAGGCAGAGCTGGCCGAGGCCGCAGGCCTGCCGCGCCGGGATGTCGAGCAATTCGAGGCGGAAACGCTGGAGATGGAGGAGGATTGCCAGCGCGCCATAAAGGCCACGCTGGAAGCCCATGGCGTGCTGTTCCTGCCCGAGCTGGGCGGAGAGGGCGTCGGTGTCAGGCTGAAATTCCCCCGCCAGACGGTCAAGCGCATCCAGACCTGGGAAGGCGAGGGCGGCACCCCCGGCGAGGACGATATCGCCTAGGATTTTTCACATCTGCCTGGAGCCACCGGCTCCGTCGTTTCCTCTCCCCTGGGGAAGAGGGGAAAACGTGGATTTTTGGGTCAGGCCCGAAAGCTTCTAGCCGCCGGCTTTTTGCAGGGCGGCGAGGGCAGGGCGCAGCCGGCCTTTATGCTCGGCCAGCAGCCGGTCGGCATCATCGCGGCTCTGCGCTCCGGCCGCCAGCAGGATAGCGGGTTTGACCGCACCCTCGGCCAGTTCCAGCGCGGCGGTAGCGCCGGCCTCGGAAACGCCGGTGACGGCCATGACGATGCGCCGGGCCCGGCCGCGCAGCTTCATGTTGTCGGCGATCAGGTTGACCATGAACCCGTCATGCACATGGCCCAGATGCACCGCCATCTGCGTGGAGAGCATGTTGAGCGCGATCTTCTGCGCCGTGCCCGCGCCCATTCGCGTCGAGCCGGCAATGACTTCGGGCGGTGTCGCCAGGCAGATGGCGACGTCGACGCGGGAAAACAGCGGCGCGCCGTGATTATTGCTGAACCCGATGGTGCGGGCCCCCGCCGCGCGCGCCGCCTCCGCTGCGGCCATGGGATAGGGGGTAGAGCCGCTGGCCGTGAGGGCGATGAGGCAATCCTCGGGCCCGGGCGCCAGGGCGGCCAGCTCATTGCGTGCCGAGGCTTCGTCGTCCTCCGATCCGCCTTCCATGGCCACCAGCGACTCCGTGCCACCCGCCAGCAGAATCCGGATGCGGTCGCGCGCAATGCCATAAGTGCCCGGCAACTCCAGCGCATCGGCCAGGGCCATCAGGCCCGAGCTGCCCGCTGCCGCATAGATGAGGCGCCCGCCTTTTTCGAGGCACGACGCGGCCAGCGCCGCGCCGCGAGCAATGTCGGGAATGGCTTCGGCCACGGCCTGGGCGGCCTGCGCCTGCGCGGCCGCCAGAATCGCCAGCGCCTCCTCGGGCGCCATCATGTCGAAACCCGGCGCATGCGCATGGGTCATTTCTGTCTGCGTTGCGCTCATTCCGTCCTCCCTTCCGGCAGTAATGCCAAAAAAATACCACTTGTCCAGCCTGAGGGGCGCGGGCAGGGCGGACTGGGGAAGAAAACGGGAAAATAACCCAATAAGACCAGCGCCGTGCGGCAAAGCGGCAGAATTGCCGTTTGGGGCTTGGTGAATGGTATTTTATTGGTATTATGACCCTAGGCGGAAGTCGGTCTGGGCTGCTTCCGCCACCCGATGATATGGATTGCGCCGCCGGTTGCAACAGGCGAAGGGGGACATATTGGCCGACGCGTCGAACAGTTTCTTTGCCGATGGACCGGTGGTTCTGCCTGCCGGGGGGCCGCTTTACCTTCAGCTCAAGCGCTGGATCGAGGATGCCATCCAGCGCGGCGCCATCAATCCCGGCGACGCGCTGCCCTCCGAGCGCGACCTGGCCACCCGCGTCGACGTTTCGCGCGTGACGGTGCGCAAGGCGGTGACGCAACTGGTCAAGGACGGGGTCTTGGTGCAGCGGCACGGCTCGGGCACCTTCGTGGCCTCGCCCAGCCAGCGCGTCGAGCAATCCCTCTCCCAGCTCACCTCCTTCACCGAGGACATGGCGCGGCGCGGCATGGCGGTGCGGGCCGAATGGCTCGATCGCGGGCTATACCTGCCCTCGCCGGAAGAAACCGTGATCCTGGGCCTTTCGGCCGGCGAGCGCGTGGCGCGCATTGCCCGCCTGCGCCTCACCGAAGACACCCCGCTCGCCATCGAGCGCGCCAGCCTTTCGACCAGTGTGCTGCCCGACCCCGCCGGCATCGGCGATTCGCTCTATAAATACCTCGATAAATCCGGCAAGCGCCCGATCCGCGCCATCCAGCGCATCCGCGCCGCCAATCTAGGCCCGGAAGATGCGCATCTGCTGCAGGTGCCGGTGGGCTCGGCCGGGCTCAATATCGAGCGCACTTCCTATCTCGCCTCGGGGCGGGTAATCGAATTCACCCGCTCCATCTACCGGGGCGACACCTATGACTTCGTCGCCGAGCTGCGTCTTGGCGATTCCCCAGCCAGTGGAGCCAGCAAGTGACCGTGACGACTCCGACCTTCATGCGCCAGGAAGTGGACTCCATCCCCGGCGTGGTCGCCAATTTCCTCGATCAGGGCAGCACCGTGCTCGACGCCGCCGCGGCCACCCTGCGCGAACGCAACCCGACGACGGTGGTGACCGTGGCGCGCGGCTCGTCCGACCACGCCTGCACCTATCTCAAATATGCCATCGAGCTGACCCTGGGCCTGCCGGTGGCCTCCATCGGCCCCTCCGTCGCCTCGATCTATGGCCGCGACATGAAGCTCGATCATTGCGCGGCCATCGCCATTTCGCAGTCGGGCAAGAGCCCCGACATCGTGGGGCTGGCCCAGTCGGCGCGCCGCTCCGGGGCCGCCACCATCGCCATCACCAACACGCCCGGCTCGCCCCTGGCCGATGCCGCCGATTTTACCATCGACCTGATGGCCGGCGAGGAAAAGTCGGTGGCCGCCACCAAGACCTTCGTCACCTCGGTCGTGGCCGGGCTGGCGCTGATCGCCCGCTGGAGTGGCGACGCCGCCCTGCGCCAGGCCGTGGACGACCTGCCGCGCACCCTGGCCGAAGCGGTGGCCTGCGACTGGTCGGACATGATCGGGGCGCTGGACGGGCACAATGCTCTTTATGTGCTGGGGCGTGGCCCGGGCCTGGCCATCGCCAACGAGGCGGCGCTCAAGTTCAAGGAAACCTGCAATGTCCAGGGCGAAGCCTATAGCGCCGCCGAGGTCATGCATGGGCCGGTCGCCGTGGTGACGCCGGGCTATCCGGTGCTCGGGCTGGCGGCGCGCGACGCCGCCGAGCCCTCGGTTGCCGACATGGCCCACAAGCTGGCCGGGCAGGGAGCTCTCGGCTTCCTGACCAGCGATCGCCCCGGCGCCGCGCGGCGCCTGCCCTTTGCCGCCACCGGCCATCCGCTGACCGATCCGCTGGCGCTGATCGTCACCTTCTATGGCTTCGTCGAGGCCCTCGCCCGCCATCGCGGCTTCAACCCCGACATTCCCGTGGCGCTCAAGAAGGTGACGGAAACCCTATGAGCGACCTTCTCTCCATAAAGGGCGCGCGCCTGTTCGACGGGCACCGCTGGCACGACGATGCCGCGCTGCTGGTCGAATTCGGGCATGTTTCGGCCATCGTGCCGGAGGCGGCCATTCCGGCCAATGCCGCGCAGGTGAGCCTCGATGGCGGCCTGCTGGTGCCCGGCTTCATCGACCTGCAGGTCAATGGCGGGGGCGGGGTGCTCTTCAACAACGACCCCAGCCTCGAAGCCATCCGCGCCATCTGCGCCGCCCATGCCCCCTTCGGCACCACGGCGCTGCTGCCGACGCTGATTACCGATACGCCGGCCGTCAATATCGCCGCCATCGCCGCCGGCAGTGCCGCCGCGGAAGCGGGTGTGCCCGGCTTCCTGGGCCTACATCTGGAAGGTCCGCATTTGTCGCTGGCCCGCAAGGGCACGCATGATCCGGCCCTGATCCGCCCCATGGACGATGACGACCTGGCGCGCCTCGTCGCCGCCCGCGCCGCCCTGCCCAATCTCCTGGTGACCGTCGCTGCCGAAACCGTGCGCCCAGAACAGATCGCGGCGCTGGCTGAGGCCGGCATCATCGTCAGCATCGGCCATTCCGATACCGACAGCGCCACCGCCGCCGCCGCCTTCGCGGCCGGGGCAACTATGGCCACCCATCTTTTCAACGCCATGAGCCAGCTGGGCAATCGCGAGCCTGGCCTGGTGGGCAGCGTGCTTACCCATGACGGCGTCCATGCGGGGCTCATCGCCGATGGCATCCACGTGCATCCCGCCGCCATCGAGATCGCGCTGCGCGCCAAAAAGGGCAGCGGGCACATTTTCCTTGTCACCGACGCCATGTCGCAGACCGGCACCGACATCAAGGTGCTCACCCTCAATGGCCGCACCATTACCCGCGCCGACGGCGCCCTGCGCCTGGCCGACGGCACGCTGGCCGGCGCCGACCTCGACATGATCGACGCGGTGGAATTCATGCATGCCCGTATCGGCCTGCCCCTGGAGGAGGCCCTGCGCATGGCTTCGCTCTATCCCGCCCAAGCCATGGGGCTCGAGGCCGAGATGGGCCATCTCCAGCCCGGCGCCGTCGCCAGCTTCGTGCATCTGACGCAAGACCGCCAGGTCAGCGCCACCTGGATCGCCGGTGTGGAGATGTGGCGGGCCTGACAGGCGGCCTCTGCCTCCCGGCAATGCCCCTGCCACATTCCCCCGCTCCCCCTCTCCCGATTCCCGTCATATTCCCGCCGCATCCGCGTCAGCGCGCGGCGGCGCTTGGGCGCGTGCTTTCCGCCCCGGGAGCGGATCCGGTTACCGAATCGTGCCCGAAAGCCCCCGGAAACCGGCATATTTAACGCTTCCTTCAGCCAGGTTAACGAAAGGTTTCCAACTGTGTGCTGAATCTGCAACATACGGGTCGCAACCATATTGTGCGGGCCCCAAAACGGCTTTTGCGTGATTGCGTCCTTTTCCGCCATGCGTAGAGTGGGCCTTGCGAATCCATGCATGGGATCGTTTGTCGGTCGCGGCGCGACGGCAACACACTGCACCACGAATAGTGTGGTTGCGCTTCGACAAACCGCTGGGTAACCGGCACAAAGAATGACTGACTTTGGAGGTCAATTAATGAAACTCAAGAGCCTTATCCTCGGTTCTGTTGCTGCCGCCGGTCTCTCGACCGCTGGCTTCGCTGCCGACCTGGGCGTCCTCACCTCGCTGGACGTTTGCGACGAGCTCGGCCTGTCGGGCCTGACCATTTCGTCCGACACCAACTGCCTGCAGATCTCGGGCGAAGTGAAGTACCAGTTCGACTTCGGTAACTACCGCGGCAGCTCCGCCATTGCCACTCCGTGGCTCCTGGGCACCAAGAACATCGACGCGCCGAACAGCGACCCGGTGACCGGTCTGTCCAATGACTGGGAATCGCGCGTTCAGACCTACCTGAAGTTCGTCGGCACCGCCGGCAGCGACTTCGGTCCGGCCTCCGCCGTCGTCAAGATTAAGGTTGACGATCGCTCGCGTTCGGTTAACGCCAACGGCCCGGTCCAGATCGAAACCGGTTCGGCTGTCGTTATCGACGAAGCCTATGTCCAGGTTGGTGATTCGACCGTGCTGACCGCTGGTAAGCGTGGTTCGATCTTCAACAAGGGCGACGACGAGCCGTTCAACTTCACCGGCCTGTTCATCGCTGACCGTGCTGACGCTGGCGTCATCGCCGACGAAAATGCCGACGTCATCACCCCGAAGCGCGGTGGCCATGTTATCCAGTTCTGGAGCAACATTGCCGACGGCCTGATCCTCAAGGTCGGTCTTGAAAACCTGAATGGCGGCGGCGCTGTTGCCGGTGTCGTGACCGGTGCTCAGAAGGCCGGTACCCTGGTTGGTGTTCTGGACTACTCCGGCGCCGGCATCACCGCTCACATCAGCGGCGCCGTTGGCGGTATCCTCGACGGTGACCGCAATGCTGGCGACACCTACCTCGTCCACACCGGCGTGACCGCCACCTTCGACCAGTTCAAGGTCCGTGGTGCCCTCGCTGTCGGCGGTGGTTATGACCCGATCGTCGGTGCCAACTATTCCTACTGGAATGGTCTGGTCTCGGGCGAAGCCAAGTTCGATATGTTCAAGATCGCGCTCTCGGCTGAAGCCCTCGGCGGCACCGCTGCCAATGGCGTTGCCCTCAACACCGACTGGGGCTTCGGCGGCTCGTTCGGCGCCACCGTTGCTGAAGGCATCGAAATCAACATCGGCGGCCGTTACTTCAACGACGGCATCGTGGGTGTTGGCGATGGCTACCAGGTCGCTGCCCAGCTCGTTGCTGCTCTGACCGAAACCATCAAGCTGACCACCGAGATCGGTGTGTATGGCCATGGCGAGGACACTGTTGCCTCCGTCCGTCCGGTCGGCCCTGCTGCTTCGGACTTCTACGCGAAGGCCGAACTCGGCTGGAAGCCCGGTGGCGGTTTCGAATCGTCGCTCGGCGCCACCGTTCAGCAGAACGGCGCTTACAAGGTTACCTTCAAGGCTTCGAAGGCCTTCCAGTAATCCTTGGATTGCAGTCTCTACGGAAAGGCCCGGCTCACGCCGGGCCTTTCTGCTTTTGGGGCAGGGGAATTCACGAAACCCATTGTCTTCCTTGCGCACTATGTCATTCCGGCGCAGGCCGGAATCCAGGTCCGCATATCTCCCCCGCGCTGGTGCAGGGGATAGCCTTCAGCATGAATTCCGGCCTGCGCTGGAATGACGCTGTGTAAGGCGATAGCCAGAGGGATAAAGCGATCAAGCTTCGTCCAGTCCTGCTTGCCCGCCTGATTATTCCATTCGACCAAAGGCTTGCCGCCGCCATTTTCGTTTCCTCGCGCGGCGAAATGCACTAGCCTTGCGGCAATTGCGGCGCTTCGTGGAATCGGAATGATAAGGGACCTGTGGAAATGGGTCGTGCCGGGACTGGTCACCGTCCTGGGCGGCACGAGTCTTTCTTTGGCAATGACGACATCGACCATCGTCGAGGATTTGCAGGCGCGCAGCGCTGCCGCCATTGCTGCCGGAAATTTCGATTGGGCCGAGCTTTCCCTCGATGGTCGAGACCTCACCCTTTCTGGCATCACAACCGACCAAGCCCTTGTCGATGAAGCAATTTCCTATCTTTCCCGAATCGATGGATTGCGCGCGATAGAGGCGAATGTGGCGTTGGCGCCTTTGGCCAGTCCCTATCGGCTCGAGGCTGCCATTGCGGGCGAAACCATCAGCCTGGCCGGCGCCGTGCCCGATCTGTCCACCCGCCAGCGTCTGCTGGACCTGGCCGGTCTCGAGGATGCGCCGCTTCAATTGCGCTCCGGCGTTGCGGCGCGGCAGGCCTGGTCGGCTGGGGCCGAATTTGCCGTTGCCCAATTGCGCTATCTCGAGGACGGCAAGGCGGTCGTTTCCGACCAGACCATCGGGATCAGCGGCCTTGCCCGCTCCGAACAGGCATTCCGCGACCTGCTGATCGTGCTGCGCGCCGGCGCGCCGCAGGGCATGGAACTGGGGGATGTCGACATCACCCCGGCGCTGGTCGCGCCCTATCACTGGTCCGCCCGCTCCGATGGCAAGCGCATCGCCGTTTCCGGCTATGTGCCGGATGCCGAACTGGCCGAGCGCCTGCGCACCGCCGACGTCTCCGGCCTGCCCGTCGCCACCGGCCTGGCATTGGGCTCCGGCCAGCCCGCCAATTTCGCCGAACTCGCCCCATTGCTGCTCCAGCAATTGGCGCGGCTGGAATATGGCGAGGCCAGCATTGTCGATGGCGCCAGCAAGCTGACCGGCGCTCCCGCCACGCTGGAAATCGCCCAAAGCGTCGCCCAGAACCTCCAATCAGCCGGCAGCATTGTGGTGCTGGAGCCGCCCCGCATCGAGGATTACTGGCTGAGCGTGGTGCGCCAGAACACCGGCGCGCTGATTTTCGACGGCTACGCGCCTGACGACGAGACGCGCAAGGCCTTCGGCGCGCTGCAAGGAGCCGACATCGCCGAGCTGAAACTGGGTCGCGGCGCGCCGGATCGTTATCGCTCCGGGGCGGATTTCGGCATCGAGGCGCTTGGGCTGATGCGGGAAGGCCGCATGGCGTTGCGCGGCAGCGCCCTTACCTTGGCGGGCATTGCCGCTTCCGCCCAGGCCTATGGGGACCTGCTGGCGCTGGTCGATGGGCAGATGCCCCAGGGCATCAGCCTCGCTGCGGCCAATATCCAGGCGCCCCGTGTCGAACCCTATCACTGGTCGGCCCAAAAGAGCGGCGCAGGTATCGCGCTCTCCGGGCTTGTGCCCGATCCGCAGGCCGAGGCGGCTTTGCGAGAGGCGGGCCAGCCCGCCGACTCCACATTGACTTACGCTTCGGGGGAGCCGGCAGGCTTCCTCGCCTCCGCCCAGATGGCGCTGGCGCTGCTCCAGCATCTGGAAACTGGTGAGGCCAGCTTCGATGGAACCCGCTGGACGCTAAGCGGCCTTGCCGCGACGCCCGCCGATCGGGAAGCCATCGAGGCGCAATTTGCCGCCCGCAACCTGGCTGCGGCCAGTTGGACCCTCGATGTGGCCGACCCCAAGCCGCTGCTGCCGGAGAGATCGCCCTATCGCTGGTCGGCGCGCCACACGGCGGACGGCATCGTCTTGAGCGGCTATCTGCCCAATGCCGGCATGCAGCGCTTTCTTGCGCTCCACGTCGGCAACGGGGCTATCGATGAAACCGAGTTGGCCCTGGGGGCCCCCGAGGGCTTCGCGCTGGCGGTGACGGCGGCGCTCGACGCCGTCCTGGCGCTGCCCGATGGCGAGGCGCGGTTCGATAGCCAAGGTTGGTCGCTGTCCGGTCACGCCGAATCCGTCGCCGCGCGCGATTCCGTGCTGGGTGAGCTGGCGGCAAAATTGCCGCTTGCCGACTGGACCCTTGCCGTCACCGCGCCGGAACCCCAGCCTGAGCCTGAACCCGACGCCCCCTATCACTGGTCGGCGCAGAAGGATGACGGCGGACGCATCACGCTTTCCGGCCAGGTGCCGGCCGCGAGCATGCAACGCCTGCTCGCTATTCGCCTCGGCCCCGAGCTGACCGACCAAACCGAGATCGCCGGCGGTGCTCCCCAGGGCTTTGTCGAGGACGCCCTGGCCGCCCTTGCGGCGATGGCCGGCCTGGAAAGCGGGGAAGCGCATTTCGACGGCGCCGGCTGGACGATCACCGGAACGCCCGGTCCGGGCATGGATGTGACGGCAGCTCTGGCCGCAGCCGCGACCCCGCCGCAGGATTGGACCCTGGCTCTCCAAGCGCCGGCAGAGCCGGCCGTGGCGGAGCCCGAACCCGAAGAGGTCGTCGCGCCCCCGCCGGTAGAGGCCTCGGCAGAGCCCGAGCCCACGCCCGCCGCCGAAGCGGAAGAGACCAAACCGGCCGAAGACGAGCCGCCGGTTGCCGATGTCGCGGTCGATCCCAATTACGCCTTTGCGGCACGGCGCGATGCCGATGGCGCGGTCATTCTCAGCGGCCAGATTCCGGCGGAAGCGGCGCTGAGCTATTTCGCGGCGCTCAGCCAGGCCGACACGGCGGCGGTCAGCGTTGCCGATGGCGCGCCGCCGAGCTTCCTGCCCAGCGCCGAAACCGGCCTGCGCGCGCTGATGTATCTGCGTGAGGGGCGCCTGGATTTCGTGGATGGCAAATGGTCGCTGGCGGGAACCGCACCCAATGCCGGTGCGCGCGCCGCCGTGCTCGCCGCCATTGCCGGCGATCCGGGCGGCACTAGGTGGATCACCGCCATCGATCTGCCTCCGCCCGGCGCCGAGCCGGTCGCCTCGCTGGCCTCCAGATTGGTGCAACCGGCCGACATCAGCGGCTGCGCGGCGCAGGTGGCGGAATTCTCGGCGCGCAATTCCATCCTCTTCCAGTCCGGCGCCGCCGTCATCACCGCAATCTCCGAGCCGGCGCTGGACGAATTGGCGCGGGACCTTGCCGCCTGCGCCGACGCGGTGGTTCATGTCGAAGGCCATACCGATTCCGATGGCGATGCCGGGCTGAACCTGGCGCTGTCGGTGGCGCGGGCCGAGGCGGTGATCGCGGCGCTGGTCGAACGCGGCGTCGCCCCGGCGCGGCTTTATGCGGTGGGCTATGGGGAAAGCGCGCCGGTGGCCGACAACAGCACCGCCGAGGGCAAGCGCCTCAACCGCCGCATCGTCGTCGTGGTGCGGCCGGAGCATTATTGAGGGGAAGGGCAGGGCGGTGAACTGGTATTCGCTTCTCTATCTGGCGCAGCAGACCTGGCCCTATCTGGCGGCCGCCGGGCTGGTCGGCCTCGTCGTCGGCTGGCGCAGCTTCAGCCCGCCTGAACCGTGAGGGTGGCGTGACCAACCTCGCTCTCATGGCCGATACCGCGCTGCTGGTCCTCATGGCCTATCTCGCCGGCTGCGTGCTGGGCTATGCCGCGCGCCGCATCCTCCATGCCGGAAGCGGTACGCGGCGGGTGACGACGCCTGTTGTGCCTGCCGCCCCCCCCAAGCCCGTCCGCAGCGCGGCGGCGCGGCTGGCGGCCACCGTGGACGAACCCTTGCCCGCGCCCACGCCCCGACCCCGCGTGCCCGATCCGCGCCCGCTGCTGCTCGAAGGGCCGCGCGGCGGAAAAGCCGATAATCTCCGCCAGATCAAGGGAATCGGCCCGAAAATTGAATCATCGCTGCATGATCTGGGCATTTTCCATCTCGACCAGATCGCCGGCTGGAGCCCGGCCAATATCGGCTGGATTGACGGAAAACTCGCCTTCAAGGGCCGCATCACCCGCGAAAGATGGGTGGAGCAGGCTAGGGCCCTCACCAACACGAAAATCGTGGCCTAGCTCACCTCTCCCTTGGGGGAGAGGTCGGCGCGCAGCGCCGGGTGAGGGGGCCTGCTCTCGAACGCGGCGCTTGGGAGAAATGGCAACCGTTTCGGGCTAAGCCGCGCGGCCGAGCAGGGCGCGGCTGGTGGTGATGACGAATTCGGCGACGGCCTCGATTTCCTCGCGCTGGTCGAACAGGGCGGGGGAGCCCTGTCCGGCGATGGTGAGGGCCAGGGCGTCGGGCCGGCGGCGGATCATTTCCTCGAAGGTTTCGCGCCGCAACTGGTCGGTGAGTTGGGTGCGCAGCAGCATGAGCGGCGCACAGGTCAGCGCGTCGAAAAGCGGCCATTGCGGCGTCAGCACGTCGTCGAAATTGATGCTGTCCAGCGCCGCAATGAGCCGCCGGTCGTAAAGCGGACGGGCGCGGCCGCGCTTGTCGAGGAAATGCGTGCGCCCCACCAGTGCGTCGAGCCGTTCCTCGGGCAGGCCGGGATAATCCCCGCCCAGGATGCGGCGGAAGCCGGCGGCCACCACCCGGGCGCCGCGCAGGCTTTCCACATGGGCCAGATTGTTGCGCAGGCGCACGATGCCGCGCGAGTCGGTCACCGGCCCGGAATCGAGCAGCACCGTGCCGGCAACGAGCAGGGGATGGTTGGCGGCGAGCACCATGGCCACCTGTCCCCCATGCCCCTGGCCCAGAAGCACCGCCCTGCCGATGCCGAGCGCCGCCAGGATGGAGGCGACGTCGCGCGCGTCTTCGATCGAGCTGTAATCCTCCGCCCGGGCGCGATCGTCGGCCCGCCCACGGCCGGGCAGGTCGACCAGCACCACCGGCCATTCCCCGCCGCTCATGCGTTGGAAATAGCCGGCAAAGGCGCTGAAATCGCTCATATTGCGCTGATAGCCGGGCAGGCACACCACCGGCAGGCGGTGGCTGGTGAGGGTGCCGGCCACATGCACGGCGGCGTGAAGCCCTCCTGCCAGCGCCACGGGCTGGGCGGGCAGGCCGGCAAAGGCGGCGTGGTCGGCGGGGACAGTTCTTCTGCGGGGCATGCGCGGACTCCGATGCCGCCCATTCTGGGCTATGGGCTTCCTGTTGCAAGGAAAACATTGTGGGAAGGGGGAAGGGAAAGTATGGTGCGCCACCGCATAGCCTTGCCTTCACGGCGGGCCAGACCCCCAGACGCGGCCCTGCCGGCCGCACCAAACTAAGGACATCTCGACAAATGCTGCGAGGATCGATTACGGCGCTCATCACCCCCATGCATAATGGGCTCGTGGATGAGAAAGCCTTCGCCGGCTTTGTCGATTGGCAGATTGCCGAGGGCACCCATGGCCTGGTGCCGGTGGGGACCACGGGCGAAAGCCCCACGGTGAGCCATGAGGAACATCGCCGCATCGTCGAGATCGCCATCGAGGTGGCCAATGGCCGCGTACCGGTGATTGCCGGGGCGGGCTCCAATTCCACCGCCGAGGCGGTGTCGCTGGCGCGTTTTGCCGAAAAGGCCGGCGCCGACGCGGTGCTGACCATCGTGCCCTATTACAACAAGCCCAACCAGGAGGGCATGTTCCAGCATTTCTCGGCCGTGGCCAGCGCCGTGGGCATTCCCGTCATTCTCTACAGCGTGCCGGGGCGCACCGTGGTCGATCTCACCATCGACACTATCGCCCGGCTGCACGAGGCCCATTCCAACATTATCGGCGTCAAGGATGCGACGGCCGATCTGGGCCGCACCAGCCTGCAGCGCGACCGGCTGGGCGCCGATTTCGTGCTGCTTTCGGGCGAGGACATGACCGCGCTGGCTTTCAATGCTCATGGCGGGCATGGTTGCATCTCGGTCACTTCCAACGTTGCCCCGCGCCTCTGCTCGCAGATGCAGGAGCTTTCGCTTTCCGGCGACTTCAAGGGTGCCCTGGCGATCCAGGACAAGCTTGTGCACCTGCACCGCAATCTCTTCCTCGAGCCCAATCCCACGGCGGTGAAATACGCCGCCAATCGGCTCAATCTGTGCGCCAACGAGCTGCGCCTGCCCCTGGTGCCGATCTCGAAGGCCACCCAGGAGGCGGTGGACTTTGCAATGGCCCATGCCGGCATTATCTAAGGGTCATGGCCAGCAAGAACGACAAGAGCAAGAACGGATGGATCAGCCACGGCCTCGTGGCTGAAAACCGGCGCGCGCGCTATGATTATGAAATCGGCGATACGCTCGAGGCCGGCATTGTGCTGACCGGCACCGAGGTCAAGTCGCTGCGGCAGGGCAAGGCGCAGATCACCGAATCCTACGCCTCCCCCGAGCGCGGCGAATTGTGGCTCATCAACGCCCATATCCCCGAATATCTGCAGGCCAACCGCTTCAACCATTCCGAGCGGCGGCCGCGCAAGCTGCTGGTCAGCCGCAAGCAATTGGCAAAGCTCGATGCCGAAGTGGCCCGCGCCGGCAATTCCATCGTGCCGCTCAAGATCTTTTTCAACGATCAGGGCCGCGCCAAGGTGCTGATCGGGCTGGGCAAGGGCAAGAAGAACTACGACAAGCGCGAAACCGAGCGCAACCGCGACTGGAACCGCGACAAGTCCCGCATTCTCAAAGAGGGTGGCCGGGGCTGATCCGCCTCAGGCGTCGACCGTCCGCTGCGCCTGCGGGCGGCCCACCGTCTTTGCCAGGTCCGCCACGTCGAGGAAGAAATCGGCCTGGCGGCGCAGATCGTCCGAAATCATCGGCGTCGGCGTTTGCAGCGTGGAGACCACGGTCACCCGCTTGCCCCGGCGCTGCAAGGAGGCGACCAGGGCGGTGAAATCGCCGTCGCCCGAAAACAAAACCATGTGATCGTAAAAGGGCGCCAGCTCCAGCGCGTCCACGCACAGCTCTATGTCCATATTGCCCTTCACCTTGCGCCGGCCGGCGGCGTCGGTGAATTCCTTGGCCGGCTTGGTGACGACGTTGAAGCCGTTATAGTCGAGCCAGTCGATCAGCGGGCGAATGGACGAATATTCCTGGTCTTCCACCAGCGCGGTATAATAATTGGCGCGCAATAGAAACGCCTTGCTGCCGAATTCCGCCAGCAATCGCCGATAGTCGATGTCGATGCCGATCGCTTTTGAGGTTGCGTAGAGATTGGCGCCATCGATGAACAGCGCGACCTTTTCCCGAGGGTCGATTGCCATATCAATATCCCTAGAACATGGAGCGCCTGTCGCCGGGGGCTATATTGCGCGGCTGCGCAAAGCGTCCAAATAGCCGGCCGGAAATGTCAGTAAAACGCGCTTAACTGCGCTATTCGCATTTTTTATTCGGCCCGGCAAGACGGTCATTCCGTCACAGGGCAGCGGAGGCGGTGTTTGAGAAGCAAACCTTGTGCCGGAGATGGGGTTGGTGTATGGGAGGCGCTCATTTCCGTAAATTTTGGAGACGTTCGTGGCACGCGTCACCGTTGAAGACTGCATTGAAAAGGTCGACAATCGCTTCGATCTGGTTCTCATGGCCGCCCACCGCGCGCGCATGATTTCGTCGGGTGCGCAGATCACCGTCCCGCGCGATAACGACAAGAACCCCGTGGTGGCCCTGCGTGAAATCGGCGACGGCGCCATTTCGCCCGAGGATCTGCGCGAGGACCTGATCCATTCGCTGCAGAAATATGTCGAGGTCGACGAGCCCGAAAGCCAGGCCGCTCCCCTGGTGGAAAGCGCTGGCGACGACGATTCGATCAGCTTCGACACCATCAGCGAAGAAGAGCTGCTGCGCGGCATCGAAAGCCTCGCCCCGCCGGAGCGCCGCGACGACTGAGTTGCGTCAACCCTTTATAACCCTATATGAAAAGAGCGCCCGGCCTTGCGTTGGGCGCTCTTTTCATTTCCGTTGCAGGCGTTAAGCTCGGCCCGTCGAGCGAGCGGCTAAATCCATGATGCGTCAGTACGAGCTTGTCGAACGCGTTCAGGCCTATAACCCGAACGTCGACGAGCAATTGTTGAACAAGGCCTATGTGTATGCCATGCAGAAGCATGGCTCGCAGAAGCGCGCCTCGGGCGATCCCTATTTCAACCACCCCCTGGAAGTGGCCGCCATCCTCACCGAGCTCAAGCTCGACGATGCCTCCATCGCCGTGGGGCTTTTGCACGACACCATCGAGGATACCGACGCCACCCGCGCCGAGATCGACCAGCTTTTCGGCGCCGAGATCGGCGCCATCGTCGACGGCCTCACCAAGATCGAGCGGCTCAACCTCGTCTCGCGCGAGGAGGCGCAGGCCGAGAATCTGCGCAAGCTGCTTCTGGCCATCAGCCAGGATGTGCGGGTGCTGCTGGTCAAGCTCGCCGACCGCCTGCACAACATGCGCACGCTCGAATACATGCCGCCCGAAAAGCGGCAGCGCATCGCCCAGGAAACCATGGACATCTATGCCCCGCTGGCCGGGCGCATGGGTATGCAGGACATGCGCAGCGAGCTGGAGGACCTTTCCTTCCGCATCCTCCAGCCCGATCATCACGCCGCGATCACCGCGCGCCTGGCCGAGATGCAGGCCAATTACCGCGAGATCATCGCCAGCATTTCGGCGGAACTGACCGAGCGGCTGGAAACCGAGGGGATCGTCGCGCGCGTCAAGGCGCGGGTGAAGTCACCCTATTCGATCTTCTCCAAGATCGAGCGCAAGTCGATCGCGCTCGAGCAGCTCTCAGACATGATCGGCTTCCGCGTCATCGTCGGTTCGGTTGAGGAGTGCTATCGCACCGTCGGGGTCGTCCACACCAAGTGGAAGGTCGTGCCCGGGCGCTTCAAGGACTATATCTCGGTCCCCAAGCACAATGACTACCAGTCGATCCACACCACCATTGTCGGCCCCGGCAGGCAGCGCGTGGAATTGCAGATCCGCACCGAGGAGATGGACCGCATCGCCGAATTCGGCATTGCCGCCCACGCGCTCTACAAGGATGGCGCCTCGGCCAATCTGGGCCGCATCGAGATGGAATCGCAGGCCTATGGCTCGCTGCGCCAGACCATCAGCCACCTGACCACCGGCAATTCCTCCACCGAGGATTTCCTCGAATACACCAAGCTGGAACTGTTTCAGGACCAGGTGTTCTGCTTCACCCCGCGCGGGCGGCTCATTGCCCTGCCGCGCGGCGCCACGCCCATCGATTTTGCCTATGCGCTCCATACCGACATCGGCGACACCTGCGTTGGCGCCAAGATCAACGGCGCCATCCTGCCGCTGGTGACGCAATTGCGCAGCGGCGACGAAGTCGAGATCATCCGCGACCAGAACCACATGCCCCCGCTCAACTGGCTGGGCATCGCCGCCACCGGCAAGGCCCGCGCCGCCATCCGCCGGGCCGTGCGCCATGCCGGCGTGCAGCGCGCCTTCGCGCTGGGCGAGCACGTGCTCAACATGATGCTGGAGCGCGAGGGGGTAATGCTGGACGACAGCGAGGCCAAGGCGCTGGCCGAAGCCCTGGGCATGCCCAACCGGCGCGATTTGCTGATCGCGGTGGGTGAGGGCAAGATCGGCTCCGATCCGCTGGCGGCGGCCCTGGCCCAGCTCAAGGGGCTGCGCAAGCGCCGGCGCAAGCTCGACCTGCCCGTCGCCGACACCGCCGATGGCTGGTTTGCCCTGCGCGCCACCGATCTCTTCCGCTTCCGCGTGCCCGGCGGGCAGAAATCGGGCCCTCGCGCCAAGGCGGCGCTGGCCCAGCTCGATTTCCACATGCCGGTCACGGTGTCGGGGGAGGGCGTCGTGCCGGGGGATCGCCTGGTGGGCATCCTGCAACCCGATGCACCGCTGATGGTCTATCCCATCCATTCCGACGCGCTGATCGACAAGCACGACAGCGATGTCGCCTGGGTGGACGTGCGCTGGAACCTCGCCGGCCGCGAGGACAAGCTCTATTCCACCGTCATCACCATGGAATCGGTCAACAAGCCCGGCTCTCTGGCGCAGATTTCCTCGGCCATCGCCGCCTGCGACGCCAATATCAACAATCTGGTGATGCGGATGATTTCGCCCGATTTCCACCAGATGATCTTTGAAGTCGAGGTGCGCGACCTTGCGCAACTCACCGATGTTCTGGCAACGCTCAAGCGCAGTCCCGGCCTCAGCGCCGTGCAGCGCGCCGGCATCCGCGAGGCGGGCATGATTTCAACCCTCGAATGGGACGGTCAGGTCGACCGCAGGTTCAGTGATGACGCAAGATGAAGTTCTGGCCATTTTCCGCGAATGCGGCGCCATGCTGGAGGGCCACTTCATTCTCTCCTCGGGCCTGCGCTCACCCGTCTTTTTGCAGAAGGCGCGCGTTTTCCAATATGCCCGCCAGACCGAAAAGCTGTGCAAGGCGCTGGCCGAAAAGATCCATGCCGAGGGCTATGGCGATGTGACCAAGGTGGTCTCCCCGGCCATTGGCGGCATCATTCCCGGCTACGAGACCGCCCGCCATCTCGATGTTCCCGCCCTTTATACCGAGCGCGTCGACGGCAAGTTCGAATTGCGGCGCGGCTTCGAGATCGCGCCCGCGGACAAGGTGATCGTGGTGGAGGACATCGTCTCCACCGGCCTTTCGATCCGCGAATGCGTCGAAGCGCTGCGCGCCATCGGCGCCAATGTGGTGGCCGCCGCCTGCCTCATCGACCGCTCCGCCGGCGAGGCCGATGTCGGCGTGCCGCTGGTGAGCCTCATCCAATACAAGGTCCTGGCCTATCCCGCCGACCATCTCCCCCCCGAACTCGCCGCCATTCCTCCCGTCAAGCCGGGAAGCCGCGGCATTCAGGGGGTGAAGTGATGGTATCCGGTGCCGCCGCGCGCACGATCTGTTCCCTCCCCCTTGAGGGGAGGGCCAGGGTGGGGGTTCTGGACCACGAGCTTGCTCGAAACGCGGAACCCCCACCCCTAACCCCTCCCCTCAAGGGGGAGGGGGATAGGGCCGGAAGTACCTCATGATTATCGGCCTCGGCTCCGACCTCATCCAGATCCATCGCGTCGAGGAGACCCTGGCCCGGTTCGGCGAGCGCTTCACCCAGCGCTGCTTCACCGAGATCGAGCGCCGGAAATCCGATCGCCGCGCCCAGCGCGCCGCCTCCTATGCCAAGCGCTTCGCCGCCAAGGAGGCCTGCTCCAAGGCGCTGGGGACGGGATTGAGCTGGGGCGTCTATTGGCGCGACATGGGCGTGGTGAATCTGCCCTCGGGCAAGCCCACCATGCAGTTGACCAACGGCGCGGCGCGGGCGCTGGCCCGGCTTGTCCCGCCCGGCCACGAACCCCATATCCACCTCACCATCACCGACGATGCCGGGCTCGCCCAGGCCTTCGTCATCATCGAGGCGCTGCCCGTTTCGGGGCGATAAGCAAAACTTGATGCTGAAAATCGGCCGGAATTTCCGCTAGGATCGCCGGCCAGAACCTGAATCGCCCGCCCTGGTTGTTGCTTTCCTTGCGCTGGCCCTCTAACGCTGCGGCACCGCCTTTTCCGGGGAAATCCATGAGCCAGCCCGCCGATAAACCTGCCAAGAAGACCATGACCGGGGAACTGGTCGAAACCATCGTGGTGGTGGTTCAGGCGCTGCTGATCGCCATCGTGCTGCGCTCCTTCCTCTACCAGCCCTTTTCCATTCCCACCGCCTCCATGCAGCAGACGCTGATGATCGGCGATTATTTCGTCGCCAACAAATGGATCTGGGGCTACGGCAAGCACTCCTTCTCGCTGGGGCGCTATGGCAATTTCACCGCGCTCGATTTCGAGCTTCCCATTGCCAACCGTATTCTTGGCAGCCTGCCGGCCCGCGGCGATGTCGCCGTGTTCCGCCCCGTTCCCCAGGACATCGAATATATCAAGCGCATCGTCGGCCTGCCCGGCGACACCATCCAGATGAAACAGGGGCGCCTCTATATCAACGGCACCATGGTGGAGCGCGAGGAGATCGGAAAGACCATCGATACCGACAGCGAAGGCCGCTCGGTGGAAGTGACGGTCTATCGGGAAACCTTCCCCGAGGGCACCAGCCACATCATCCAGGAAATCTCCGACACTGGCGGTCTCGACAACACCGCCGAATATGTCGTTCCCGCCGGCCATTATTTCATGATGGGCGACAATAGGGACCGTTCCGCCGACAGCCGCGTCCTCAGCCAGGTCGGCTATGTGCCGGCGGTCAATCTCATCGCCAAGGCCGAGGCGCGCTTCTTCTCCATCAAGGACAATATCCCGCCCTGGCAGCTCTGGCAGTGGCCGGCCAATGTGCGCTGGGACCGCATGTTCCAGACCATCGATCGATGAAGCACGGCGCGCGCGATACTGAAAAGCTGCAATTCCGGCTGGGCTACCGCTTCGCCGATCCGGGATTGCTCAATCGCGCACTGACCCATTCCAGCGCCGTTTCGCCGGCCAAGCGGGTGGAGCAATCCTATCAGCGGCTCGAATTCCTGGGCGACCGGGTGCTCGGGCTGGTGGTGGCCGACATGCTCTATGCCCGCTATCCCAAGGCAAATGAGGGTGAGTTGAGCCGCACGCTCAACACCCTGGTGCGCAAGGAGACCTGTGCGCTGATCGCCCGCACCCTCGATCTGGGCAGCGAGCTCAATCTGGGCGACAGCGAGGCGCGCACCGGCGGAGCCGACAAGGAGGCCATTCTGGGCGACGTCACCGAGGCGGTGATCGGCGCCATTTTCCTCGATGGCGGGCTCGACAAGGCCTATCAGTTCATCGAGCGCCTGTTCGAGGAATTCCTGGCCGATGGCCAGGCCAACAAGGCCGACGCCAAGACCACCCTTCAGGAATGGGCCCAGGCGCGCGGGCTGGAGCCCCCCACCTACACTCAGACCGACCGGCGTGGTCCCGACCATGCCCCCGAATTCACCATCACCGTGACGCTGGGCGATTATCCGCCCCTCAGCGCCACCGGCCCCTCCAAGAAAATCGCCGAGCACAAGGCCGCCGAACTCTTTCTCGTCGCCCAGAAGGTGTGGAAGGAACAGAAATGAACACACCCGCCGAACTGGCCGATACCTCCTGCGGCTTCATCGCCCTTGTCGGCGCGCCCAATGCCGGCAAGTCCACCCTGCTCAATGCGCTGGTGGGCACCAAGGTCTCCATCGTCACCCACAAGGCGCAGACCACGCGCAGCCAGGTGCGGGGCGTGCTGACGCTCGACACGGCGCAATTGGTCTTCATCGACACGCCGGGCATTTTCGCGCCCAAGCGCCGGCTCGACCGCGCCATGGTCGACAGCGCCTGGGGCGGGGCAGGGGACGCGGACCTGGTGGCGCTGATCGTCGATGCCGAAAGGGGTCTCACCCCCGATATCGAGGCGCTGCTGGAAGGCCTTGAGAACATCCGCCAGCCGCGCGTGCTCATCCTCAACAAGATCGACGCGGTCAAGCATGAGAGCCTGCTGGCGCTCTCCCAGACCATCAACGAGCGCCTGCGTTTCGAGGCCACCTTCATGCTTTCGGCGCTCAAGGGCCATGGCGTCACCGATTTCATCGACTGGTGCGTCAAGCACATCCCGCCCGGGCCCTGGCATTTCCCCGAGGATCACCTGACCGACCTCACCATGGCGATCACGGCGGCCGAGATCACGCGCGAAAAGCTGTTCCTGCGCGTCCACGACGAAATTCCCTACAACGCCACGGTCGAGACCGAGAGCTTCAAGATCCAGAAGGACGGCTCCTACAAGATCGACCAGGTGGTCTATGTCAGCCGCGACAGCCACAAGAAGATCGTGCTGGGCGCTGGCGGGCAGACCATCAAGGCCATCGGCGCCGAGGCCCGCAAGGAGCTGATGGAGATGTACGAGGTGCCCATCCACCTCTTCCTCTTCGTCAAAGTGCGCGAGAAATGGGCCGACGACCCCGAGCGCTACCGCGAAATGGGCCTGGAATTCCCGCATGGGAAGAAGTAACAGCTTGCGCCGGAGGCTAGGAAATGTACGTCCTCAAGCCCGGTATCAAGAAGGATCCGCAGCGCCGCTGGGCGCTGCCGGATCGCATTTTTTTTGGCCATGGCGCCTGCCACATCCTGGCCGGCGCCTATCTCGCAAGGCCGCCGCATGCCGGTTTTCATCCCGAGCGCATCATTCCCCATGACGGCCTTCCCGGTTTTCATGTCTTCGTGACCGACGGGCTCGTCGCCTTCGATTATCATGGCTATTGCCTGCGCCGGCGGCTTCTCGACCATCACGCGCGCAGTTGGGCACGCCAGCATGCGGGCTGGGCTTTCAAAACCGAGCGCGTTGCCTTTAACCTGCTCGACACCGGGGCGCTTAATGCGCACAAAATGCTCGGGCCCGACCAGTATCTGCATAATGCCCAGCCCCGCGCCGACGCTTTTCTCCGTCGCATCGATCACCGGAGAGCCTATAAAAGGGCGCTGGAACTGACGCAGGAACCCGCCGATGGAATGGACTGGTGAAGCCCTGCTGATCGGCGTGCGGAGGCATGGCGAGGCCAGCGTCATTGCCGAGGCCATGGTGGCCGGGCGCGGGCGTTGCCTGGGGCTGGTGCGCGGGGGTAGGTCGAGCCGGCTGGCGGCGACCCTGCAGCCGGGCAATACGGTGCAATTGAGCTGGCGCGCCCGGCTGGAAGAGCATCTGGGCCTCTTCACCGTCGAATTGTTGCAGGCGCGCGCCGCGGCGCTGATTGCCGACCGCACGCGGCTCTATCTCAGCCAGCTCGTCTGCGAGCATTTGCGCCTTTTGCCCGAGCGCGACCCGCAGGACCGCCTGCTGGGCATGGCCCTCGAGCTGATCGACAATCTGCCCGACGGGGCGGCGCTGGCGCGGTTCGAGCTGGCCCTGCTCGAGGAATTGGGGTTCGGGCTGGATCTGGAAAGCTGCGCCGCCACCGGCACGAGCCAGGACCTGACACACGTCTCGCCCCGAACGGGCCGGGCCGTTTCCCGCGCCGCCGCCGCGCCCTATCTCGACCGGCTCCTGCCGCTGCCCAGCTTCCTTTCCCGCCGGGGCAATGCCGGCCCCGACGATCTACGCGCCGCCTTTCGCCTCACCGGCCATTTCCTCGACGCCCATATCTGGAGCGCCCGCCATGTCGAGCCCCCGCCCACGCGCGACGCGCTGATTGGCCTGCTCTGCGCCGGCCTGTGAGGCAACTTGCTAATATCTTGAGCGGGTTTATCATTTCCCTCCCGAGCAAAGGAGACTCACGTGGTCGCTAAGGTCGTTTACTGGATCAGCACGATCGGGTTTTGCGCCGTCTATGGCTTGAGCGTGTTCAGCTATATTTCCGATCCCGTCGCCTCGGCCGCCGGCTATGCCGGGGTCGGCTATCCGGCCTATCTGGTGACGATGATGATCTTCGTCAAAACCGCCGGCATCCTGGCGGTGCTGGTTCGCCGCCCGGTCTGGCTGGCGCAGCTGGCCTATGCCGGCTTCTTCTATCATCTGATCCTGGCGTTCTCCGCCCATATCGCCGCCGGCGTGCCCGGCTTCGAGATCGCCATCGTGCTTTTCGTGCTCGTCATCCTGTCCTGGCTGTCGCAGAACGCCGCACGCGGCCCCGGCGCCGCCTACGTGCCCAACTGGTTCGACCGCTGGGCCTGATCCCCTGCGCTCCCGGACAAATCCGGGAGCGTCCATAAACCGTGCAGAACCGCCCCTTTTCGCCGGAAGCGGCTGGAATGGGGGGAGGCTGGGCTATACTGCTTTCCTGATTCGTTCTGCTGGATTACCCGCCAATGTCCGACACCGACACCCTGCCGCCTGCCGACGACCAGCGCGTCGTCGATCTCAAGCAGGCGCTTGAAGAGCGGTATCTGAGCTACGCGCTCTCCACCATCACCCAGCGGGCGCTGCCCGATGCGCGCGATGGCCTGAAGCCCGTGCATCGGCGCATCATCCACGCCATGCGCCTGCTCAAGCTCGATCCGGGGCAGGGCTACAAGAAATCGGCCCGCATCGTCGGCGACGTCATCGGCAAGTTTCACCCTCATGGCGACCAGTCGATCTATGACGCGCTCGTGCGCATGGCGCAGGATTTCGCCCTGCGCTATCCGCTGGTCGACGGCCAGGGCAATTTCGGCAATATCGACGGCGATGGCGCCGCCGCCATGCGCTACACCGAGAGCCGCATGACCGACGTGGCCACGCGCCTGCTCGAAGGCATCACCGAGAATGCCATCGACTTCAAGCCCACCTATGACGGGGAGGACGAGGAGCCGGTGGTGCTGCCGTCCAACTTCCCCAACCTCCTGGCCAATGGCTCGACCGGCATCGCCGTGGGCATGGCCACGTCCATCCCGCCGCACAATGTCTCCGAGCTGTGCGATGCGGCGCTGCATCTTATCAATGTCAATCCAGAGGCTTCCGCCGAGGACTTGACTCAATTCGTCAAGGGACCGGACTTCCCCACCGGCGGTATTCTGGTGGAATCGCCGTCCTCGATCGCGCTGTCCTATGCCAGCGGGCGCGGCTCTTTCCGCGTGCGCGCCAAGTGGCATGTCGAGGAAACCGGGCGCGGCGTCTATCTCATCGTCGTCACCGAAATTCCCTATGGCGTGCAGAAGTCGCGGCTGGTCGAGAAGATCGCCGAATTGCTGCTGGCCAAGAAGCTGCCATTGCTCAAGGACGTGCGCGACGAAAGCTCCGACGACATCCGCCTCGTGCTCGAGCCGCGCGCCCGCACCGTCGATGCGGTGATCCTGATGGAGCAGCTGTTCAAGACCACCGATCTGGAAAGCCGCTTCCCGCTCAATCTCAACGTGCTCGACAAGGGGGCCGTGCCCCGCGTGATGAGCCTGGCGCAGGCGCTCAAGGCCTGGCTGGAGCACCGCAAGGAAGTGCTGGTGCGCCGCTCCACCCACCGGCTGGAGCAGATCGCCCACCGGCTGGAGGTGCTGGCCGGCTATATCATCGCCTATCTCAATCTCGACGAGGTCATCCGCATCATCCGCGAGGAGGATGACGCCAAGGCCTCGCTGATGGCTACGTTCGAATTGACCGACGTGCAGGCCGAAGCCATCCTCAACATGCGCCTGCGCTCCCTGCGCAAGCTCGAGGAAATCGAGCTGCGCAAGGAACACGCCGACCTCACCGAGGAGAAGGGCCATCTCGAAGCCCTTCTGGCCTCCGACAAGCGCCAATGGGGCACGATCAGCAAGGAAATCGAGGCGCTGAAAAAGGTCTATCCGCTGACCAATGCCGATGGTTCTCCCCATGCGCTGGGCGCCCGCCGCACCGAGCTGGGCGATGCGCCCAAGACCGACCTGGCCGAAGTCACCGAGGCCTTCATCGAGCGCGAGCCCATCACCGTCATCCTCTCGGAAAAGGGCTGGATTCGCGCCCCGCGCGGCCATGCGGTCGAGGTCAACGACGATCGCGGCTTCAAGACCGGCGACCGGCTCAAGCTCGCGCTCAAATGCGAAACCACCGACAAGCTGCTGATGCTCACCACGGGTGGCAAGGTCTATACGCTGGCCGGCGACAAGCTGCCCGGCGGACGCGGCCAGGGCGAACCGGTGCGCATCATGGTCGATATCGAGGAAGGGCAGGATATCGTCGATATCTTCGTCTATCGCCCCGGCCAGAAGCGCATCGTGGCCTCCACCGCCGGCTATGGCTTCATCGTCGCCGAAGACGACATGATGGCCAATACCCGCAAGGGCAAGCAGATCCTCAACGTCACCGCGCCCGACGAGGCGGCGCTGCTGGCGCCGGTCAATGGCGACCGGGTGGCCGTGATCGGGCAGAACCGCAAGCTGCTGGTCTTCCCGCTGGCCCAGCTTGCCGAAATGAGCCGGGGCAAGGGTGTCCGCCTGCAACGCTACAAGGATGGCGGCATTTCCGACCTCAAGACCTTCTATGCCGCCGATGGCCTCACCTGGACCGATTCCTCGGGCCGCACCTATACCAAGCCCATGGAAGAGTTGACCGATTGGCTGGGCGACCGCGCCGCCGCCGGCCGCCAGCCCCCTAACGGCTTCCCGCGCAACAATAAGTTCGTGGGCTGAGTTTCCGCCTCGGCCCAGTCGGGCCTTGTCCGGCGCGGGCCGGAAGCCGTGCCGCCATCCGGGCTTTGGACAAGGAAGCCGGAACCTTGGGGTGCGCCGGGCGTTTGGGACCGCTCAGCCGGCGAGCAGCCTATAGACGCCATACCAGAACACCGCGCATCCGATGAGGATGACGGCGAAGACCCGACCCTTGTAGGTCAGGGGCCATTTCCTGCTGTTCGCTTCCCTCTGCCGGCTTTTCTCGACGCTTTCCGCTTCCAAGATGCAGCTCTCACCGAAAGAGAATGATGATGTAAGAAGTTTCCATAATGGAAACCAAAAGACAAGAGGAGTTTCCTGCCTGGATGACGACCGTGTGTTCCAACGACACTAGATTGCGGGCATGGTTTCCAGAATTTCGCCGAAAAACCCTCATCTTACGCGCCTATTCCTGCGGGAATGGCGCGAATGGGCCGGTTTTACCCAGGAGGAACTGGCCGAGCGGATGGAAACCACCAAGGGCACGGTATCCAGAATGGAACTCGGGCTGCGCGAGCCCAATCTGGGCTATCTGGCCGCCGTCGCCGAGGCGCTGGGCTGTCAGGCGGCGAGCCTGTTCAGCCATCCGGGCCTGGCCGAGGCCGCCTCGCCCGCTCCGGGGAGCGGCAAGGAGCCGCCCGAGGACCTGCTCGTCCAGCTCGAGCAGGCCACCGATCTGCTTCGCCGCATTCAGGACGGGCTGCGGCGCCAGCGCCGCTGAGGCTCACTCCACCGAGAAGGTGAAGACCACCGGCAAGTGGTCGCTGCCGGTTTCCGCGCCCGCGCCCAGGCTGTGCACGCTGATCCCGCCCCGCGTCATCACATGGTCCAGCGGCAGGAAGGGCAGCATGTTCCGCCAGCGGCCGAAATAGTACCAGATCATGGGGAAGGTCGGCAGGTTCAGGGTTTCCCGGTGCAGCCCGTTGGTGCTGGCGAAGGCGCGCAGCGCATAGGACCAGGGCGTGGAGTTGAAGTCACCCGCCAGGATCACCGGCCCCTCCACGCCGTCGAGCACGCTGGAAAGCGCCTGCAACTGCTCGTTCTGCCTTGCTACCGGAAAGGGCCAGTCCATATGGGTGGTGACCACCGAAAAGGACCGTCCATCCGCCAGCGCGACCCGCGCCAGGATATGGGCGGTTCGGGTTTTGCCATAGGCGTCGTCGGGGCAGGCGCCGTCCTCGTCCTGCACGATGGGCAGGCGGGAATAGAGCCCCAGATTGGCCCGCTTGCCGCCCCGGCAGCGCACGAAATAGGGGTAGGTGCCGACCAGCAGCGGATGCAGGTCCACCGCCTGGCCGTCGAAATATTCCTGCAGCACGATGATGTCGGGGTCGGCGGCGCGGATGGCCTGCGTCACCCGTTCCATGTCGTAGTTCCGGCCGAAGACATTATGGGTCATCATGGTGATCGTGCCGCTGGCCGGGGCAGGGGGCCGGGCCTGCATCCCGCCCAGGATTTCGGGCACGATGATCGTCGAGGAGGCGGCGAGGCCGGCAAACACATAGATAAGCGCGTAGCCGCGTGCTTTTCCGGCCAGCAACGCCCCCACCACCAGCAGTCCCAGGGCTGTGCCGGCAAACAGGAAGACCTGCATGTGGTTGAGCAGGTCGAATTCGGGCACGGCAAAGCCGAGCAGCGCCATCAGCGCCAGGCTGGCTACGCCGAGTGCGCCGAGAATGGCGCCGAGCCGGATCAGCTTGAAAAGAAAAATCATCGGGAAGTCAGGCCAGGAAAAGGGTCGGCGGCATGTTGCCGGCAGGTGTGGCGCCAGCATGGCCGCCGGACGGTTTTCAATCGAGCAGGCACCAGCCCTGATTGCCCTTCTGGACCTCGAGGGGGCGGTATTGGGCCTTATAGGCCATTTTGGGCGAATCCTTCACCCAATAACCGAGATAGACATAATCGAGCCCGGCCGAGCAGACCTGCGCGATGTGGTCGAGGATGAGATAGGTGCCCAGGCTCCGCCGCGCCATGTCCGGGTCATAGAAGGAATAGACCATGGAGAGCCCGTCCGGCATCACGTCGGTCAGCGCCACGGCGACCAGCGGTTCCTCGGGATGGTCGCGCAGGCGATATTCCACCAGCACCGATTGCACCGGCGTGTCCTCGACCATGTATTCATAATCGAGCGGGCTCATCTGCGTCATGCCGCCCCCGGCGTGGCGGCTGTCGAGATAGCGCTTGAAAAGCGCGTATTGCTCGCTGGTGGCCACCGTGGGGCGCACCGAGACGGCCAGGTCCTCGTTCTGGCGCATGACCCGGCGGAAGCGGGCCGAGCGCACGAACTCCCCCGCCACGATGCGCACGGACTGGCAGGCATTGCAGCCTTCGCAGGCGGGCCGGTAGATGAGGTTCTGGCTGCGCCGGAAGCCGTTGTCGCTCAGCAGGTGATGCAGGCTCGCCGCCCGCTTGCCGGCCAGATGGGTGAACAGCTTCCGCTCCTGCCGCCCGGGCAGATAGGGGCACGGCATGGCGGCGGTCAAAAAGAGCTGGGTGGTTTCCGGCGTCTGGTCGGTCATTGAAGACCCTTCGATACGTTAGGGAGACTGTAGCCTTCCCGCCCGCACCGGGCAATTGCTCAATAGACCCCTTCCGCCCCTCGTGAATGGGCCTGCCAGTGGCGGACCATGGGCGAGCGGCGCACCATCAGCGTGCCCACGATCAGATCGTGGATCATCTGCCGGCGCGGCGTGAAGAGCGCGAAGGCCAGCGACAGCGGCCAGGAAATCCAGAAGGTGATCCAGAACACCAGCGCATGCAGGAACGCCATCCATCCGTCCAGCGGCTGGCCGCGCGTCGGCGTCAGCACGATATCGGTCATCTGCATGCCGATCGTCGCCCGCCGGTGCGAGCCCAGCGTCGCCGCGTAATAGATCACCACCGAGGCGGGAATGACCAGGATCAGCGAGCCCCAGGCCAGCCCGAAGGTGAAGAAGCCTAGGATGGCCGCGACGATGCTCAGCGTCATCACCATGATGGCCATGATCGCCACGTCGATGAAATAGGCGATCACGCGCCGTGTCAGCACGCCCTCGAAAAGCTCGGGGGCCGTTTCGGGATCGGGCAGGACGGGGCGGTTGGAAAAGCTCTCTGTCATGGTTTTCTAGATTGTCATGGCCAGCCCCGTGCGCAAGGGGGCGAAACGCGGAAATCTGTGACGGAAACGTGACGAAATGCGGCTATCGCGTTAGCCGACGGGCAACCTCAAGGGCGTAATATGTGAGCACGCCGCTGGCCCCGGCGCGCTTGAAGGCGTGCAGGCTTTCCAGCACCGCCGCGTCGCGGTTGATGGCGCCGGCGGCGCCGGCCATTTCGATCATCGCGTATTCCCCGCTCACCTGATAGGCGTAAACCGGGATGTTGAAGGCGTCGCGGGCGCGCCGGACGATGTCGAGATAGGGCAGGCCGGGCTTGACCATGACGCTGTCGGCGCCCTCGGCGATGTCCTGCTCGATTTCGCGCAAGGCCTCGTCGGCATTGGCAAAATCCATCTGGTAGGTGCGCTTGTCCCCCTTGAGCCGGCTGCCCGAGCCCACCGCCTCGCGGAAGGGGCCGTAGAAGCACGAGGCATATTTGGCGGCATAGGACATGATCTGCACCCCGGTGCGGTTGTCCCCGTCCAGCGCCGCGCGGATGGCGGCGACGCGCCCGTCCATCATGTCCGAAGGCGCAATGATGTCGGCCCCCGCCTCGGCCTGCACCAGCGCCGAACGCACCATGACCTCAACCGTCTCGTCATTGAGGATTTCGCCATCCCGAACCAGCCCGTCCTGGCCGTCGCTGGAATATTCGTCCAGCGCCACATCGGCGATGAGCCCGATTTCGGGCACGGCGGCCTTGATGGCCGACAGCGCGCGGCACATCAGATTGTCCGGGTTATAGGCCTCGGCCGCATCCTCGCTGCGCAGATGGTCCGGCGTATTGGGGAAAAGCGCCAGTGCCGGAATGCCGACATTGTGCGCCGCCCGGGCCGCCTCGACGCAAAGATCGACGCTCAGCCGCTCAACCCCCGGCATGGTGCGGATGGCGGTTTTCTCATTGTGCCCCTCGATGACGAAAAGCGGCCAGATGAGGTCCGACGGCGTCAGCACGGTCTCGCGCACCATGGCCCGGCTCCACTCCGCCTGGCGGGTGCGCCGCAGGCGGCGGCCATTGAGAAATGCCATGTCGTGCTTTTGCCAGGTCGAGGCCATGGGGCGGGCTCCTTCTTTGCCGCCGTCTTAGCAGCGGGGGCAGCGCTCTCCAAGCACCGGCTTGTCGCATACCGCCGGGGGGAGTAGAACCCCGCCATGGATTTCAACAGCCAGCCGATCAGCATCTATATCCGCGTCGTCGCCATCATCAGCCTCCTGCTCGGGCTCAACGATGCGGCGCGCCTGCTGGGCGTCAATATGGGGGCCACCAGCCCCATAGCGGCTTTGGGCATGTCGGGTTTCGTCTATCTGGCCATATTTTCCATGGCGCGGCTCTTCGCGGCGGTGGGCCTGTGGATCAAGACCAGCTGGGGCGCCGTGCTGCTGGTGAGCGCTACCGGTGCGGAGCTGGTGCTCTATCTGATGGGCAACCCCGATATCCGTATGACCGCCTTCGGCTTTGCCGTCCGTCTGGTGCTGCTGGTTTCGATCCTCGTCATCTTCGCGCTGTCGGTCCGCCTGCACCGCGCCCGCACCGCCGACTAGCAAGAGGCGCCCAAGGGGAGGGGAGCGCTTTTCACCCTCTCGTAAGGTTACAATTTTCTCTATCGGTGTAACGAAGAATAAAGCCAAATTCTCATTGCTTTCCAGTAAGATGGTCTTAATCACGCTGCTTAGGGCGATCTTAGTCCGGGCGCCGTAGTTTGGCCCCATGAGATGCGAAAAATCGCACGGACTGAAACAGTGAGGCAAAAATGGCAATCAAATCCAACGCAGCCGAGGTGGTCGTTCCCGAACAGACGCGGAATTTGAAGCCGCTCTATCTGGAAGCCGTTTCCCGTGTCGAGCGCCTGCACCGGCGCCTGCTCGATCTCATCAAGGATGAGTTCGACCGCATGGGTTGGGATGACATCAACCCCGTCCAGGCGCTGCTGATGTTCAATATCGGCGATGCCGAGCTGACCGCCGGCGAATTGCGCTCGCGGGGCTATTATCTGGGCTCGAACGTCTCCTACAACCTCAAGAAGCTGGTCGAAACCGGCTATATCTTCCAGGAACGCTCGCGCTCGGACCGCCGCTCGGTGCGCATCAAGCTGACGCCCAAGGGCGAGGAAGTGGCCGAGGTGATCGACGAGCTCTATGATCGCCACCTCAAGTCCATCGACAAGGTTGGCGGCCTGGGCGACGACGAATTCGACGGGCTCAACAAGGCCCTGGCCCGCCTCGAACGCTTCTGGGTCGACCAGATCCTCTACAAGCTCTGAACATGCCGGCGAGGCGCTGTTGCCTCGGCGCCACACTCGCCAGCAAATGCCGGTCCTCTGGGCCGGCATTCACATTTGTGACGCAAACCCGCGCCAACGCCCTTCGTTACGTGGTCGAAACCATTTTCGCCTAAATCACGGTTGACGGAATCTGAAGGTTCACATGCGTTTGAGCGCGTTGTGAACCGAAAGGTGCAATGGTAAAAGCTGGCCTGCTTCGGGGCCGGAACTTTTGGGTGACTCAATGCGGCTGAATAGACGTTCTCTTCTGCGATATACGGCGATGGCGGGAGCCTCGCTGGCCATGCCTGCTCTGGCGCGGGGGCAGGAGTCGATTTTCGACATGGTCAACCGCGGCAATGTGCTGCGCAATGTCGACAAGGACAGCAATACGGCCGCCGCCCAGGCGCTGATTGCCACCAATGAGCCGATCCTTTCGTTCGATACGGCCTACAATCTGCAACTGGCCATCTCCCAATACGAGCCCTTCGTCGCCAATGGCGGCTGGGAGGAAGTGCCCCAGGAAGCCTTCCGCCTGATGATCGGCAAGTCGGGGACCGGGGTTATCCCGCTCAAACGCCGGCTGATTTCCTCGGGCGACATGGACCTCGTGCCCAATGTCAACGATCTCTTCGATGAAACCACCGATCGGGCCGTGCGCACCTTCCAGGCGCGCCACGGCCTCGTGGTCAATGGCCAGGTGGATGAGGCGACCTGGTATGCGCTGAACGTGCCGGCCGCGCAGCGTCTGCAGCAGCTCTATCTCAATTTCACCCGCGTCCAGGGCATGGCGAACCGGCTCAACGATCGCTATGTGGTGGTCAATATTCCCGCCGCCACCATCGAGGCGGTTTCCGGCGGCATGGTCGAGCAGCGCCATATCGCCGTGGTGGGCCGCGTCGACCGCGCCACCCCGATCATGGCCAGCAAGATCAGCCAGATCAATTTCAACCCCTACTGGCATGTGCCCAAGTCGCTGGTCGAGCGCGACCTGACCCGCTACATGCAGGAAGACCCCGAATATCTGGCCAAGCAGAACATCCATATCTATGACGGCAAGGGCAACGAGATTTCGCCTGCCAGCATCGACTGGACCAATATCGGCAATGCGGTGAACTACATGTACCGGCAGGAGCCGGGCGCCGAAAATTCCATGGGCCACTGCAAGATCAATTTCTATAACCCCTACGATTGCTACCTGCATGACACGCCCAGCAAGGCGCTGTTCGGCGAGAATGCCCGTTTCCACTCCTCCGGCTGCGTCCGCGTCGAGGGCGTCAACCAACTGGTGAGCTGGCTTTTGCGCGACAATGGCGACTGGGACCAGAACCGCGTCGATTCGACCTTCGCCTCGCTGGAGCGGCTCGATGTGGAATGCAAGGCGCGCGTGCCGATCCACACCACCTACATTACCGCCTGGGCCAACCGCCAGGGCACGGTGAGCTTCCGCGACGACGTCTATAATTTCGACGCCCAGGGCAAGGTCTCCTTCGACGCCTGATCCCTTGCGCCCTCCCCCGGGAGGGCGCCGGTTTGGCCTCCCGCAGAATCCTGCTAGGCTGGACGCGGAGGGCAGGGCATGGCCGATGGCGAGGTTTACTTCGAGTTCGTGCAGGTAGGCCAGCAGATGCGGGTCGCCGCCATCGACGCTGCCACCGGCATCGAAATCGTGGTGATTACCCCCGTCAATGCCAGCCGTGGCCACATGCAGCAGCTGGCCCTGGCCAAGCTGCGCCGCAAACTGGCCGAAAGCCAGCCGGCGCCCCCCGCGCCTTCGGGCAAGTTTGCCTGAGGCTTGGCCCTTCCCTTGCCCGTGGTTTTAGGCCATATTCCGCCCGTTCGCGCGACTGGCGAGAGAGATGGGGAACCATCGGGGAACGCGAACCTCAGTAGAGCCGCTCGCCTGGGCACCCATCCGAAAATCAGGGGAGCCCCATGAATCCAGACCCGTTCTGTCGGCCTTGGAATCGCTCTTGGCGACGTGATAAGGCCATTGGCGTGCTTGCCCGTTTCGCTTTCAACGAGGTCATCGTCCAATGAGCGCTACGTCTCTTCCGCTCTTTCCGCAGTTTTTCTCCAATTCGGTGGCGGACACCGATCCGGAGCTGGCCAAGGCGATCGCCAACGAGCTCGGTCGTCAGCAAGGCGAGATCGAACTGATCGCCTCCGAAAACATCGTCTCGCAGGCGGTTCTGGAAGCGCAGGGTTCGGTGCTCACCAACAAATATGCCGAGGGCTATCCGGGCAAGCGCTACTACGGCGGCTGCCAGTATGTCGACGTGGCTGAAACCCTGGCCATCGAGCGCGCCAAGCAGCTTTTCGGCGTTACCCACGCCAATGTGCAGCCCAATTCCGGCTCACAGGCCAACCAGGGCGTCTATCAGGCGCTGATCCAGCCCGGTGACACCATTCTGGGCATGTCGCTGGATGCCGGCGGGCACCTGACCCATGGCGCACGTCCTAACCAGTCGGGAAAATGGTTCAACGCCGTTCAGTACGGCCTGCGCAAGCAGGATGGCCGCGTGGACATGGACCAGGTGCGCCAACTGGCCCGCGAGCACAGCCCCAAGATGATCGTCGCCGGCTTCTCGGCCTACTCGCGCATCATGGACTGGGCCGAATTCCGCGCCATCGCCGACGAGGTGGGGGCGATCCTCTTCGTGGACATGGCCCATGTGGCCGGGCTCGTGGCCGGCGGGGTCTATCCCAGCCCGTTCCCGCACGCCCATGTGGCCACCACCACCACGCACAAGACCCTGCGCGGCCCGCGCGGCGGCCTCATCCTCACCAATGACGACGAGATCGCCAAGAAGGTCAATTCGGCCATCTTCCCCGGGATCCAGGGCGGCCCGCTGATGCATGTCATCGCCGCCAAGGCCGTGGCCTTCAAGGAAGCACTCTCGCCCGAGTTCAAGACCTATGCCAGCCAGGTCGTCGCCAATGCCGAGGTGCTGGCCGACACGCTGGTCAAGGGCGGCGTCGATATCGTGTCGGGCGGCACCGATAACCACCTCATGCTGGTGGATCTGCGGCCCAAGGGGCTGACCGGCAAGGCCACCGAGACCGCGCTGGGCCGGGCCCACATCACCTGCAACAAGAATGCGGTGCCGTTCGACCCCGAAAAGCCCGCCATCACCTCGGGCGTGCGCCTGGGGACCCCGGCCGGCACGACGCGCGGATTCGGCGAGGCCGAGTTCCAGGAGATCGGTGAGCTGATTATCGAAGTTCTCGACGGGCTCAAGACCAATGGCGAGGACAATAACGGCGCCGTGGAAGCCGGTGTGCGCGCCAAGGTCAAGGCGCTGACCGACCGTTTCCCGATCTACAGCAGGTAAGGAGTCGCCATGCGCTGCCCCTATTGCGGCAATGACGATACCCAGGTGAAGGACAGCCGGCCCACCGAGGATTCCGGCGCCATTCGCCGCCGCCGCGTGTGCAATGCATGCGGCGGCCGCTTCACCACCTTCGAGCGCGTGCAGCTGCGTGACCTGACGGTGGTGAAGAAGTCGGGCCGCAAGGTGCCTTTCGACCGCGAAAAGCTCGCCCGTTCGGTCTATACCGCGCTGCGCAAGCGCTCGGTGGAGCCCGAGCGGGTGGAGCGCATGATTTCCGGCATCGTCCGCCAGCTCGAAAGCCTGGGCGATGTCGAAGTCACCTCCGACCAGATCGGCGAATATGTCATGGAGGGCCTCAAGGGCCTTGATGACGTGGCCTTCGTCCGCTTCGCCTCGGTCTATAAGAATTTCTCCGCCGCCGACGATTTCCGCAATTTCCTGGCCGAACTTGCCGAAGGACAGGGAGAAACGGGGGAAGAGGATTGAGCGAGCTTCTGCCCGAGGATCGGCGCTGGCTGGACGCCGCGGTGCGTTATGCGACGCCGTTCCAGGGCACCACGGCGGAAAACCCCGCTGTTGCCGCTCTTGTCGTCTCGCCGGCGCGCCGGACGGTTCTGGCGCGGGCCGTTACCGGGCGTGGCGGACGGCCCCATGCCGCTGCCGAGGCCATTGCCGCTGCCGGGTTCGACGCGGCGGGCAGCACGCTGTATCTGACATTGGAGCCGTGCAACCATTGGGGGCGCACCCCGCCTTGCGTCGCCGCCATCATCCGCTCAGGCATCATGCGCGTGGTGATCGGTGTCACGGACCCCGATCCGCGCACCGCCGGCGCCAGCCTCGCGCAGCTCGAATCCGCCGGCATCGAAACCATTCTGGCCGATCATGCGCCGTCTAAGGCGTTGCATGCCGGTCACATCATGCGCCACACCGCCGATCGTCCCCATGTCACCGCCATGCTCGCCATGTCGTCGGACGGCATGATCGGGCGGGCCGGCGAGGGATATGAACGCCATGTTGGTCCTGCCGCGAAGCAATGGATGGACATGCTGCGCGCCCGCGCCGATGCGGTGATGGTGGGCGGCGCCACCGCCCGCATGGACGATCCGGCCCTTGCCGTCACCCTGCCGGGCCTTGGCGCCGAGACGCCCCTGCGCGTCGTTCTGGCCGGCGCCGCGGGAATTGATCGCAAGGTGAATCTGATTGGCGGCTTTTCCGGCTATCGTACTGCGATCATTGCGGAAACCTCGGTTTCGATCGACGCTCCCGTCTCGATTGAAGTAATGCGGGTTGCCGGCGCCGACGGCCGTCCCGATCTGGGCGAGGCGATGAAAACCCTGGCGAAAAAGGGGATCCAGAATCTCCTCGTCGAGCCCGGCCAGCGCCTTGCCACCGCGCTGCTCGATGCGGGCCTTGTGGATCGCTTCGTGCTGCTCACCGGCACCGGCGTCCTGGGCCCCGAAGCGGTGCCGGTCTGCCCGGAGGGAACATTCACCGACGTGCTGGCGGCTTCCGGCTTCATCGGCCACGAGCGCGAGGCGCTGGGCGGGGACAATTTGATGATCTATGAGCGGGCCGCGCGGCCGCATTGAGCGCACAGCCTGTTGAAGTTCGCCGCGCGGGCGATTATGGGGGTGCGTTGCTGCCTGTGGCAGCCCGGCCCAGCGGCCACCCAGCATAGATGAAAGCAGTCATGGCCGACGCCCCCAAACGTGATCCCCAGTCCGAACGCCCCGCCAACCAGCGCGGAGCCGCCCGCCTTGCCGCCGTGCAGGCGCTCTACCAGATGGATGTGGGCCGGGCGACGCTGGAGGATACGCTGGCCCAGTTCGGCGCTTTCCATCTGGGACGCGAGGTCGAGGGCGAGCAATATCTTCCCGCCGATGCCGATTTCTTCCGCCAGATCGTCTCCGGCGTCACCAAGCACCAGCTTGCCATCGACCCGGCCGTCGACAAGGCGCTGGCTGACGGCTGGCCGGTGGAGCGGGTGGACGCGACTTTGCGCGCCATCCTGCGCGCCGCCGCCTTCGAGCTCCTGCGTCGCAAGGATATCCCGGCGCGCGTTGTCATCACCGAATATGTCGACGTGGCCAAGGCCTTTTATGAGGATGACGCCACCGGCCTCGTCAATGCCGCGCTTGACGCCATCGCCCGCGCGGCAGGCGCCGATATCGAAAAGACGGTGTAGTGCGTTTGGCCTGAACCGTCCCTGGTGGTTTCAACTCAAGCCAATAAAAAAGCCCCGGAAAACCGGGGCTTTGGTTTTTTGCGGGAAAGGGACCTCAGAAGCTCGACAGGATGGAGTCGATGAAGGTGCGGTCTTCGCCGAAGGAGGGGGTGCGCCGGCTCTCGATGGCGACAGTCTTGCCGTCCTTGAGGCCATAGACGGCCTTGTCGATCACCTTCTTGTTCTTGTCGAAATAGACGACCAGCACGGTGCGCGAGTCGATCATGGTCATGCCGAAGGCGGTCTGGCGGACCTTGGTCTCGACGTAATAGAAGGCCGACTGGTCGCCGAAAGTGTTGGTGGACTGGGGCGAACCCAGCACCAGGGTCACCAGTTGCTGGCTCTGCCCCGGCCGGATCTGGGCCATGGCGCTTTCGGAAATCTCATAGCCCTGGGTGCGCTTGCTGATGAGCGAGGTGCTGCTGCTGCACGCCGCCAGCGTCAGGGCAAGCAGGGCTGCTGCGGCAAGCGGTGCTATGGAACCGGTGGCGATACGCAAGGGCATGAATTTGACTTTCCCGATGGCTCTCGACTATAGGCTCGACGATGAGATGGCGGCCCTTATAGCTGCCGCAAGGTGTACCTGCCAACCTCTCTGTCTGGCAAGCTGGCATTGGTCCCGTGGTCCAGCCCGCCCCTCTTAGGCCGATCAAGATGCTGAGCGCAATCCAATCCCTGTTCCGCAAGAGCACCGACACCGAACCGGTTTACGCCATCTATAACGCTATTGTGGCGCAATCCCGTCAGCCGCGCTTTTATGCCGACTGGCAGGTGCCCGACACGGTGACCGGCCGGTTCGACATGATTAGCCTGCATATGGCGCTGCTGTTCCGCCGCCTGCGCGGTGAAAACGGCAAGCACAAGAATTTCAGCCAGGCGGTGTTCGACGTCTTCTTCAAGGACATGGACCGCTCCCTGCGCGAGATGGGCGTTACCGACCTGGGCGTGCCCAAGAAAATCCAGAAAATGGGCAATATCTTCTTCGGGCTTCTGGCGGCGATGAGCGAGGCCATGGACAGGAAGGATACCGCTGCCCTGCAGGCCGTGCTCTCGCGCAATATCTTCGATGGCGCCACGGGCCCCCATGTCGAGGCGCTGGCCGGCTATCTCATGGCCGAGGATGCCGCCCTGGCCAGCCAGCCGGTGGACGCGATCGCCGCTGGAACGCTGCATTTCGGAGCGCCCGCATGAGCGCGGGCAAGGAAGCGCCGCTGTTCGAGGCTATTGTCCGTATCGACCGGCTGCCCGCCACCGGCCGCGACCTTTCGGTCGACCTGGACGAGGCCGCCCGCGCGGCACTGGCCGAAGCGCTCAAGCTCAGCGCCGTCGATTCGTTCTCCGCGCGCCTCAGCGTCGTGCCCCTGCGTGGCGGCATCCGGGCCCAGGGCCGGCTGACGGCCGATATCGTCCAGCCCTCCGTGGTGACCTTCGAGCCGGTGGGCCAGCATATCGACGAGGAAATCGACCGCGTCTTCCTGCCCGAGCCGCATGTCCACAAGCACAAGACCGAGCCGGAAATCTTCATCGACCTCGAGGATGAAGATTTTCCCGATCACATAGACGGGCCGGAAGTCGACCTGTCGGCGCTGCTGGTGGAAACGCTGGCGCTGGCCATCGATCCCTATCCGCGCCGGGAGGGGGAAAGCCTCGATGGCCTGGGCCTGGACACCGGTGAGGAGGAAGCCGGACCCTTCGCGGCCCTCAAAAAGCTCAAGAAGTCCACTGATAATGAAGACTAGCATTGCGCGTCGGGCTTGCGCGGACCCTTTGATGGGATATGTTTGACCGCTCCCTCGCCGGGGCTCATAACGGGCTGAAATGACCGACACCATAACCATATCAGTGGACGCCATGGGCGGCGACAATGCCCCGCGCGCGGTGATCCACGGAGCCTATCTGGCGCTGCGAGAGCGCAAGAATACGCGCTTTCTCTTCCATGGACGCCAGGAGCAGATTGCGCCGCTGCTCGAGGAATTTCCCGCGCTCAAGCCGGCCTCGACCATACGCCATTGCGAAACGGTCATCGCCATGGATGAAAAGCCCAGCCAGGCCCTGCGCAAGGGTAAGGGCGTTTCGTCCATGTGGATGGCCATCCAGGCGGTCAAGGATGGCGAGGCCGATGTCGCCATTTCCGGCGGCAATACCGGCGCGCTGATGGCCATGGCCACCTTCTGCCTGCGGCCGATGAAGGGCATTTCCCGCCCCGGCATCGCCGCCATCTGGCCAACCCTGCGCAGCGACATCATCGTGCTCGACATGGGCGCCACCATCGGCGCCGATGCGCGGCAACTGGTCGATTACGCCATTCTCGGCTCGGCGCTGGCCCGATGCCTCTTCGACGACGAATCGCCCAGCGTGGGCCTGCTCAATGTCGGCACCGAGGAAGTTAAGGGGCTCGAATCCATCAAGGAAGCCGGGCGCATCCTCACCGAGGCCAGCGGTTCGGGCTTCACCTATCACGGGTTCGTCGAAGGCGACGACATCGGCAAGGGCACGGTGGACGTGGTGGTGACCGAGGGTTTTGTCGGCAATATCGCGCTCAAGACCGCCGAAGGCACGGCCCGGCAGGTCGCCGCCTATCTGCGCAATGCGCTGACCGCCACCTGGCTGAGCAAGCTGGGCGCTTTGCTCGCCTCCTCCGCGCTCAATGCCCTGCGCCGCAAGATGGACCCGCGAACCGTCAATGGCGGCGTGTTCATGGGGCTCAATGGCATCGTCATCAAATCCCATGGCGGCACGGATGAAGTGGGCTACAAGAGCGCGCTCAGCCTTGCCTATGAAATGGCCCGCAGCAAGCTGATCGACAAGATCGGCGATACCATGCAGCGCTTCCCGGTGAAGGTTGATCCCGCCCAGCCCGAAGCAGAAACCGAGGCAGGACCGGCGTGACCAAGACGCGTACCATTATTCGTGGCGTAGGGGGCTATCTGCCCGAAAAAGTGCTGACCAATGCCGAACTGTCCACCATGGTCGATACCTCCGACGAGTGGATTCGCCAGCGCGTGGGCATCGAGGAGCGTCATATCGCCGCCGAAGGCGAATATACCTCCGACCTCGCGGTGCAAGCGGCCAAAAAGGCCATGGCCGCAGCCGGGGTCACGCCTGACGACATCGACCTCATCATCGTCGCCACCACCACGCCCGATTATACCTTTCCGGCCGCCGCGACATTGGTGCAGATGAAGCTCGGCATCCGCCACGGCATGGCCTTCGACATCCAGGCGGTCTGTTCCGGCTTCGTCTTCGCCATCGCCACGGCCGACAGCTACATCAAGAATGGCCTCGCCAACCGCGCCCTGGTCATCGGGGCGGAAACCTTCTCGCGCCTGCTCGACTGGACCGACCGCAGCACCTGCGTGCTGTTCGGCGATGGCGCCGGCGCCGCCGTGGTGGAAAAGCTCGAACTGGCAGATGACGCGCCCGAGCGGGGCATTCTCTCCTCGGCGCTGCGCTCCGATGGCCACCATTGGGACAAGCTCTATGTCGATGGCGGCCCCTCGACCACCGGCACCACCGGCCATGTGCATATGCAGGGCCCGGAAGTGTTCCGCCACGCGGTCGGCAAGATCACCGACGTGGTCTACGACGCGCTGGCCAAGGCCGGCTACACGGTGGACGATCTCGACTGGTTCGTGCCCCACCAGGCCAACCGCCGCATCATCGACGGGGCAGGGGCCAAGCTGGGCCTGCCGCCGGAAAAGGTGGTGACCACCGTGCAGCGCCACGCCAACACCTCCGCGGCCTCGGTTCCGCTGGCCCTGAGCGTCGCGGTGGCCGATGGCCGCATCAAGCAGGGCGACCTCGTGATGATCGAGGCCATGGGCGGCGGCTTCACCTGGGGCGCCTCGCTTATCCGCTGGTAACAGTCGCTTCCGGGCCGATTGACCTTAGCCGTTTCAAGGCGTTAGTGTCTTTCGAAGTCGAAAAGACGGCGCTAGGCCGACCGGACGAGGGGATCCGACCTTTCGGGGAAACGGGGGTTCGAATGACGCAGAAGACGGTAACGCGGGCCGATTTGGCCGAAGCGGTCTATGGCTCGGTGGGCCTGTCGAGAACCGAGTCGGCCGAACTGGTGGAAAGGGTACTCGAGCTCATTTCCGATGCGTTGATCGAGGGCAACAACGTCAAGCTCTCCTCCTTCGGCTCCTTCCAGGTTCGCTCCAAGAACGAGCGCATCGGCCGAAACCCCAAGACGGGCGAGGAAGTGCCGATCCTTCCGCGGCAGGTTCTTGTGTTCAAGCCGTCCAATGTGTTGAAGTCCAAGATTAACAAATCTATGGTTCGCTCTGGAAAATAAGCCATCCAGCGAGTCCCTGCCTCCGTGGATAAGTCGCCAGACGCCTTCCGCACGATCTCCGAAGCCGCCGAAGAGCTGGATTTGCCCCAGCACGTCCTGCGCTTCTGGGAGACGCGGTTCAACACCATCAAGCCGCTGAAGCGCGGCGGCGGCCGGCGCTATTACCGCCCCGAAGACGTAATGCTGCTGCGCGGCATCCGGCACCTGCTTTACGATCAGGGCTTCACCATCAAGGGTGTGCAGCGCATCCTCAAGGATCAGGGCAGCCGCTATGTCATCGCCGTCGGCGAGGGGCGGCCGCTCGAAGAGCTGCTGCCGATGATCGAGCAGGCGGAAGCGGCCAGCGACGAGGCCCAGGTCGAGGAAGCGGTGATGCTGGCCAGCCCGGCGCTCGACCGCGAGTCCCGCGACAAGCTCTCCGAAGTCATGCGCGAATTGCTCGAATGCAAGCGTCTGCTCGAAAGGGCGCGCGAGACCTGACGGCGCCGCCTCAGAGGCGGTTTTGCCCGCCGGTCGCCATGCTTTTCCCGACGATTTGGAATGAATGTTCCACGATTGTGTCATGCCGCAAAATCGGGCGCGGATGATATTTCATGCATCTTTCCGCTGCCTTCCCCAAGGAGCCGGATCACTTCGGGGCCGGGTCTGGCGCCTGCGCTTGACGTTGCAGGGCGAAAATGGAATGTTTGTTTCGCAAGGATTGGTAAACGGCGTAATAGTTCCGTGCCGGTCCTGTAACGAGGGAGGAATTCGATGAATATTCTATTCAAGGGTTTAACCGCCCTGGCGCTGGCTGCCGCGACGCTGCCCGCCATGGCTATTCCCGCAGCCGCCGATGGCGAGCGCTTCGTGCTGGTTTCGCACGCGCCGGACTCGGATAGCTGGTGGAACACGATCAAGAACGCCATCGCCCTGGCCGGCGAGCAGATGGGCGTGACGGTGGAATATCGCAATCCTCCCACCGGCGACCTGGCCGACATGGCCCGCATCATCGAGCAGGCGGCGGCCTCCAATCCCAATGGCATCATCTCCACCATTGCCGATTTCGACGTGCTTTCGGGGCCGCTTTCCGATGCGGTGGCGCGGGGCATTCCTGTCATCACCATCAATTCGGGCACCATCGAGCAGTCCAAGGAGATCGGAGCGCTGCTCCATGTCGGCCAGCCCGAGTATGACGCAGGTTTCGGGGCCGGGGAGAAAGCCAAGGCTGCCGGGGTGACCAGCTTCCTTTGCGTCAACCACTACATCACCAACCCCGCCTCGGTTGAGCGCTGCCAGGGCTTTGCCGACGCGCTCGGGGTGGAACTGGGCAACCAGATGATCGACGCGGGTCAGGACCCGGGCGAAATCCAGTCCAAGGTGGCCGCCTATCTCCAGACCAATCCCGACACCAACGGCATCCTGACGCTGGGCCCGACCTCGGCCCATCCGACCATTGCCGCGCTCGACGCCAGCGGCAAGGCCGGCGCCATCTTCTTCGGCACCTTCGACCTTTCGAGCGAAATCGCCACCGCGATCAAGGCGGGCACCATCAACTTCGCCATCGACCAGCAGCCCTTCCTGCAGGGCTATTTGCCGGTCGTGGTGCTCACCAACCTCGCCCGCTACGGCGTGGTGCCGGGCAATTCGATCAATTCCGGCCCCGGCTTCATCACCAAGGACAATATCGCCCTGGTCGAGCAATATGCGGGGCAGTATCGCTGACATCCACGGGGAGCCGCGCCCTGGCGCGGCTCCTTTCTCCAGAGGAATGACCCATGGATGAGCAATCCGGGACGGCCCCACCGCCCGACGAGCGCATGCAGCGGCAATCGCGGTGGCGCCGGGCCTTTGTGCGCCCGGAACTGGGGGCCATGGCCGGCACCGTGCTGGTTTTCATCTATTTCGCCATCGTTGCCGGCGGCACCGGCATGTTCGCCCCCGACGGCATCATGAACTGGGGCGTGGTCTCGGCGCAGTTCGCCATCATCGGGGTGGGCGCATGCCTGCTCATGATCGCCGGCGAATTCGACCTGTCCGTCGGCTCGATGATCGGCTTTGCCGGTATCGTCATCGCCCTGCTCGGCGTACATTGGGGCTGGCCGATCTGGGCGGCCATCCTGGCGGCCTTCGCCGTGGCCATGCTGGTGGGCGCGGCCAATGGCTATCTGGTCATCAAGACCGGCCTGCCATCCTTCATCGTCACGCTGGCCTCGCTCTATGTGCTGCGCGGGCTGACCATCTATCTCTCCATTTCCACCACCCGCCAGACCATCATCGGCGGCGTGCGCGAGGCGGCGCAGGGCGACTGGCTGGCCTCGCTGTTCGGCGGCAAGGTGCTGGGCTTCGTCTTCACCTGGCTGGCCGATCTCGGGCTGATCGCCAAGTTCCAGGCCGGCAACAAGGCCGGGCAGCCGGTGGTCGACGGCATTCCCATGCTGATGGTCTGGGCATTGGCCCTGATCGTCTTCGCCCATGTGCTGCTCACCCGCACTCGCTTCGGCAACTGGATCTATGCCTCGGGGGGCGACGCCAAGGCGGCGCGCTATGTCGGGGTGCCGGTGGATCGGGTGAAAATCCTGATGTTCGTCTTCTCCGCCTTCTGCGCCACGGTCTTTGCCACCTGCCAGGTGATGGAATTCGGCTCCGCCGCCGCCGACCGCGGCCTGCTCAAGGAATTCGAGGCCATCATCGCCGTGGTCATCGGCGGCGCGCTGCTGACTGGCGGCTACGGCTCGGTGATCGGGGCGGCCCTGGGGGCGCTGATCTTCGGCGTGGTGCAGCAGGGCCTGTTCTTCGCCGGGGTGGAAAGCTCGCTCTTCCGCGTCTTCCTCGGCGTGATCCTGCTGCTGGCGGTGATTCTGAACACCTATATCCGCCGCCTCATCACGGGAGAGCGCTGAGCCATGGCCGACACTCCCCTGATCGAGCTCATCGACATCAAGAAGCAGTTCGGCCCGGTGATCGCGCTCAACGGCGTCTCGGTGTCGGTCATGCCCGGCGAATGTCATTGCCTGCTGGGCGATAATGGCGCGGGCAAATCCACCTTCATCAAGACCATGGCCGGCGTGCACAAGCCGAGCGCGGGCGAAATCCGCGTCGCCGGACAGAAGGTCGAATTCAACAGCCCGCGCGATGCCATGGAGGCGGGGGTGGCCACGGTCTATCAGGATCTGGCGATGATCCCGCTGATGTCGGTGACACGCAATTTCTGGATGGGGCGCGAGCCGCGCCGCCAATGGGGCCCGTTCCGCTTTCTCGACATCGACATGGCCAACCGCGTCACCATGGAAGAAATGCAGCGCATGGGCATCAACCTGCGCGAGCCCACCCAGGCCGTGGGCACGCTCTCGGGCGGCGAACGCCAGTCTGTCGCCATCGCCCGCGCCGTCTATTTCGGCGCCAAGGTGCTGATCCTGGACGAGCCGACCTCGGCCCTGGGCGTGCGCCAGACCGCCAATGTGCTGGCCACCATCGACAGGGTGCGCAAGACCGGCGTGGGCATCGTCTTCATCACCCACAACGTTCGTCACGCGCTGGCCGTGGGCGACCGCTTCACCGTGCTCAATCGCGGCAAGACCCTGGGGACGGCGCGCAAGGGCGAATTGAGCCCGGAGCAGTTGCAGGACATGATGGCGGGCGGGGCGGAACTGGCGCAACTGGAAGGCTCGCTCGGCGGCACCGTCTAGCCATTGGCTGCCGGGCATTTTGAGTTTCGGCCGGACCTTTTGTCCGGCCGCTTGTTTGGAGAGACTATAATGACCGTTCGTTTTGGCCTGCTCGGCGCGGGCCGTATTGGCAAGGTTCATGCCAAGGCGGTGACATCGAACCCCAAGGCCCGGCTGGTCGCCGTGGCCGACGCCTTCGAGAAGGCGGCCAGCGATCTGGCCGGCCAGTATGGCGCTGAAGTGCGGACCATTGAGGCCATCGAGAAGGCCGGCGATATCGACGCGGTGGTGATCTGCACCCCCACCGACACCCATGCCGACCTCATCGAGCGCTTCTCGCGCGCCGGCAAGGCCATCTTCTGCGAAAAGCCGATCGACCTGGATGTGGACCGGGTCAAGGCCTGCCTCAAGGTGATCGAGGCCGAGGGCGCCACGCTCATGGTCGGCTTCAACCGCCGGTTCGACCCGCATTTCCAGGCCGTCCGCGATGTGATCGCCAAGGGCGATATCGGGGATGTGGAGATGGTCACCATCGTCTCGCGCGATCCCGGCGCGCCGCCGGCCGATTACGTCAAGCGCTCGGGCGGCATCTTCCGCGACATGACCATCCACGATTTCGACATGGCGCGCTTCCTTCTGGGCGAGGACATCGAGACGGTCTCGGCGCAGGCCTCGGTGCTGGTGGACAAGGCCATCGGGGAGGCGGGCGACTATGACAGCGCTTCGGTGATGCTCTCCACCGCCTCGGGCAAGCACGCCACCATCTCCAATTCGCGCCGCGCCACCTATGGCTATGACCAGCGCATCGAGGTGCACGGCTCCAAGGGCGCCGTTGCCGCCGAGAACCAGCGCCCGGTGTCCATCGAGGTCGCCACGGCCAGCGGCTACACCCGCCCGCCGCTGCACGACTTCTTCATGACCCGCTACACTGAGGCTTATGCCTTGGAAATCAGCGCCTTCATCGACGCGGTTGAATCGAAATCTCCGGCCGAGCCCAGCGGCAAAGACGGGCTGATCGCATTGGCCATGGCCGACGCGGCGCTGAAGTCCGTCAAGGAGGGCAGGGCGGTCAAGCTGAGCGAGATTTTGGGGTAAGCAGCCGCAAGGCGGGTATTTTTCCACGACCCACGCACCTTTTGCTGTCACCACCGGCCTTGTGCCGGTGGTCCATGGCTCAGCGCAAGCGGAGAGGTGGATAGCCGGGACAGGCCCGGCAAGGACGGTGGGGAGAGCTGCGTTTCCACACCTGACATGCCGCCCCGGCTCGAGGCCGGGATGACATCGGGCGCGGGGGCAGCTCTTACTTCAACAGCCACTCATGCTCGGGCGCATTGTGGAATTTCCACACACGCTTCGGCCCGGCCATGACGTTGAGATAATAAAGGTCGTAACCCGCCGTGGTGGCCACCGGGTGATAGCCGCGCGGCACCAGGGTCACGTCGCCATCCTCGATCACCAGCGCTTCGTCCAGGCTCCGGTCGTCGGTATAGACGCGCTGCAGGGCAAAACCCTGCGGCGGGTTGAGCCGGTGGAAATAGGTCTCTTCCAGCTGGCTTTCATGGGGCAGATTGTCCTGGTCGTGCTTGTGCGGCGGGTAGGACGAGGTATTGCCCTGCGGGGTGATCACTTCCACAACCAGCAGGGAATGGGCCGAGCCGTCATCCTCGGGCATGATATTATAGACGTGGCGCACATTGGCGCCCTTGCCGCGCGTGAGGCGGGGGTGAACGCCCGGCGGGATCACCTTGGCGCTGTAATTGCCGCCGCCCGGCGCGGAGCAGACCGCCAGTTCCAGAGGCGTCGCCGCCTCGACCGTCCACGCGCTGCCCTTGGGCACGTAGAGCGCCCAGGGGGCACCCTCGAAGGGGGTGGCACGCTCGCCCAATTCGCCGAAATCCTTGCCGTCGACGCTGAAACGGCCCTTGCCGCCCACCAGGACAAGGCACAATTCCTCCTCGCCGGCATTGCCGCCGGCCTGGTCGCCCGGCGTCAGTCTGTGCAGGGCAAAACCGACATGCGCCCAGCCGGCGCTGGCCGGCGTGATCTCATGAACCTTGCCCGTCGTTCCCTTCGGGCGGACTCGCAGGTTGGGATTGTGTGCCATCGGCAGGCTGCTCCTTGGGAAAGGCATAGAAGAAATTATAGAGGGCATAGGCCAGCGCCGCGCCCACCAGGATCATCCACAATTGCTCGCCGGTGAAGAACACCTCCCAGGCGAGCCATGCGGAAAGAAAGACCACCACGGCAATGCGGCGCCAGAGCGGCCGGAACCAGTTGAGGTCGTTTTGCTTGAGCGCCATGTTTTTTTCCTGCACTTCAAAAATGTCGCCACAGGCTTAGCACGGCACGGGGCGGGACTTCACCCCTTGGGAAAACCTTCCGTCTCCACAGTGTAGCCCGCGGCGGTCATCACGCGCATAAGTTCCTTGTAGCCCACCTGCGCCATTCTGAGCGGCGGGTTCTTGACAGGGTCCTGCTCGGCCTCGACCACGAACCAGCCCTCATAGCCATGGTCGGCCAGCCGCTGCACGATGGCGCCGAAATCGAGCGAGCCATCGCCCGGCACGGTGAAGGCGCCCAGCGCCACCGCGTCGAGGAAGCTCTGCCGGCTGCGATCGAGCCCATCGACCACCTCGCGGCGGATATCCTTGACGTGGACATGGTTGATGCGGGCGTGGTGATGGTCGATGGCGCGCAGCACGTCGCCGCCGGCAAAGGCCAGATGGCCGGCATCGAGCAGCAGCGGAATGCCGGCGCCCGAATGACGCATGAAGGCGTCCAGCTCCGGCTCGGTCTCCACCACTGCCGCCATGTGATGATGATAGGAGAGCGGCATGCCCTGCTCGGCGCACCATTCGCCAAATTCGGTGACCCGGTGCGCATAGACCTTCATCTCGTCGTCATCGAGCCTGGGCTTACGCGCCAGCGGAATCTCGCGCTTGCCCTGGATGGAGCGGCCCACCTCGCCATAGACGATGCAGGGCGCGTCGACCGCCTTGAACAGCTCGATCATGGGCTGGATGCGGTCCTTGTTGACCGCCAGCTCCTCGTCGACCAGCGTGCCGGAGAACCAGCCGCCGCACAGCGTCACGTCGGCAGCCTTGAGGATGGGCAGCATCACCGCCGGATCGTCGGGAAAGCGGCGGCCCTTCTCCATGCCGGTGAAGCCGGCGGAGCGCGATTGGCGCAGGCATTCCTCCAGCGACACGTCATCGCTCAGTTCCACCAGATCGTCGTTCCACCATGCGATGGGCGACATGCCGAGTTTGGCTTTCATTCGTTTTCTCCTGCGCCCGAAGCGCAATTTGCCCCTCACCCGTCTCGGCCTTTGGCCGATCCACCCTCTCCCGCAAGGGGAGAGGGGTGATGTGGTGGTTGTTTGAACCGCAATGTCCCCTTCTCCCCTCGTGGGAAAAGGCGCCCTAAGGGCGGATGAGCGGGCCTTCTACCCCGCCCGCTGCGCCTTGAGGGCCTTGACGTAGGCCTCCCGCGCCGCATTGACCTGTGGGCGCTCGCTGACCTCGGGCACCGCCACGTCCCACCAATGGCCGCCGGCCTCGGTGGTGATGAGGGGATCGGTGTCGATGACGAAGACCGTCACCCCGCTCTTCCCCTCGGTCTCGCGCAGCCCGGCTTCGAGCTCGCCGAGCGAAGCCACCTTGCGCGCCGTCGCGCCCATGGCGGCGGCGTGGGCCGCAAAATCGACATTGGGCATGGTCACATGCTTGGTGTCGCGGAAGAGATTGTTGAAATTGGCGCCGCCGGTGGCCATTTGCAGCCGGTTGATGCAGCCGAAACCGGAATTGTCCAGCAGCACTATGGTGAGCCGCGCATCCAGCATGGCGGCGCTGACGATTTCCGAATTCATCATCAGATAGCTGCCATCGCCCACCATGACGACGACATCGTCATCGGGTCGCGCCAGCGCCACGCCCAGCCCGCCCGCAATCTCGTAGCCCATGGTGGAAAAGCCATAGTCCAGGTGGTAGCTCCCCGGCCCGTCGGCGCGCCAGAGCTTGTGCAATTCGCCGGGCAGCCCGCCCGAGGCGCAAACCAGCGTCGCCCTGGTGCGGCCCCGCTGCACCGCCCCGATGACCTGGGCGTCCGAAGGCAGCTCGGCATTGCTGGCGGCGCGGGCGGCGTTGGCGTCCTCGAGCCAATCTTCCTTGGCTTTCAAGGCTTTGTCGGTCCAGGCGGAATCAACCTGCCAACCCATCAGCGCCGCGTCGAGCGCTTCCAGGCCCGCCTTGGCATCGGCTACCAGCGGCAGGGCATTGTGCTTGTGGGCGTCGAAGGGCTGCACATTGAGCCCGATGAGGCGCAGGTCGTCATTCTTGAACAGCGCCCAGGATCCGGTTGTGAAATCCTGCAGGCGCGAACCGACCGCCAGCACCAGATCGGCCTCTTCGGCCAGGATGTTGGAAGCCGAGGTTCCGGTAACCCCGACGCTCCCCATGTTCAGCGCGTGGACATGGGGCAGGGAGCTTTTGCCGGCCTGCGTCTCCATCACCGGAATGCCATGGGCCTCGGCAAAGGCGGCGAGGCTGCCGCTGGCTTCGGAATAGAGCACGCCGCCGCCGGCGATGATGACCGGCTTTTTCGCGGTGCGCAGCGCGGCGGCGGCGGCGGCGAATTCGTCGGCATCGGGCATGATGCGGCGCGGCACCCAGATCTTTTCGGCAAAGAAGCTCTCGGGATAGTCATAGGCTTCCGCCTGCACGTCCTGGCAGAGGCTGAGCGTCACCGGGCCACATTCGGCAGGATCGGTCAGAACCTGCATGGCGCGGCGCAGCGCCGGAATGATCTGCTCGGGCCGCGTGATGCGGTCGAAATAGCGGCTGACCGGGCGGAAGCAGTCATTGGCCGACACGGTGCCATCGCCGAAATCCTCCACCTGCTGGAGCACCGGGTCGGGCAGGCGGTTGGCGAAGACGTCGCCGGGCAGCAGCAGCACGGGAATGCGGTTGACATGGGCCAAAGCGGCGGCGGTGACCATGTTGAGCGCGCCCGGCCCGATGGAGGTGGTGCAGGCCATGAAGCGCCGGCGGGCGCTGGCCTTGGCATAGGCGATGGCGGCATGGGCCATGCCCTGCTCGTTCTGGCCGCGATAGGTGGGCAATTCGTCCTTGACGCCATGCAGCGCCTCGCCGAGCCCGGCCACGTTGCCATGGCCGAAAATCGCCCAGACCCCGCCGAAAATGGGCAGGGTCTCGCCATCGATCACCGTCTTCTGCGCGGTCAGGAAACGCGCAACGGCCTGGGCCATGGTTAGTCGAACAGTCTTCTGGCTCATCGCCCCATCCTCAAATCCGTCAGCGCTTGTGTGCGCCAAGCCCTTCCCAAATCTCCACCAGCGCGCCGAAGCGCGCCGCCATGTCAGCCACCGCCTCCTCGTCGCCGATGCGTCCGTCGAGCCAGGCCCGGGCCGCATCGGCAAAGATGGTGCGGCCCACGGCAAAGCCCTTCACCGTGCGGGCGGAACGCGCGGCGGCGAAGCCGGCTTCCAGCTCGGCCTGCGGCGCCTCGAGCCCCAGCAGCACCACGCCCCGGCACAGGGGGTCGCGCGCTTCGATCACCGCGTCGGTCTGGGCCCAGGCGGCGGCGTTGGGCTGGGGTTCGAGCTTCCACCAGTCCGGCTTGATGCCCGCATCGTAAATCTCCGTCAGCGCCCGCGCCACCGTGTCATCGTGAAGCGGGCCGTTCTTTCCGGCGATGATTTCGACAAGCAGCTCGCGCCCGATCTTGCGGGCGGCGTGGAAGGCGGCGCGCAGCTTGCCGATCTGCTGCTGGCGCAGCTCCGCCGGATCGTCGGGATGGAAGAAGCTCAGGACCTTGATGCAATGGTCGACCGGCCATTCGACGAGGCGCGAGCCCAGATCCTGGGAAAATTCGAACTGCAAGGGGCGCGAGCCGGGCAGCTCGATCGGCTTGCCGATCCAGAAATTGCGGATGGCCCCGGCGGCGTAGAGCGCATCGCGCCCATATTTGTCGTCGAGCAGCATGCCGAAGCCGTCGCGACCATTGGCCACGCGCGCCGCCGCCTGCACGGCAAGCGCCTTGAAGGCGGGAATGCGGGCGAGCTTTTGCGCGTCGCCCCCCACCATGTCCTCGAACTGGCTGCGATGATCCACCGCCAGCGCCATGAGATTGGGAATGTCGCGGCGCCGGGTGGTGGCCCAATGCACGTGGTTGATGTCGGCATCCTTGCGCAGGGCCTTTTCCCGGCTGCCATGGGCGAGGAAATATTGCAGCTCGGTCCAGGTGGGGATTTCGGGCGCGCAGAGCAGGCGCGACACGGCAAAGGCGCCGCAGGCATTGGCCCAGGTGGCGCTGGTGGCGTGGGGCTCGCCCCGCAGCCAGCCGCGCAGGAACCCGCTCATGAAGGCGTCGCCCGCCCCCAGCACGTTATAGACCTCGATGGGAAAGCCCTGGCCGACAATGCCGTCTTCGAGATTGTCGGAAATCGGGCCGTCATAGACGATGCAGCCCATGGGCCCGCGCTTGAGGACGATGGTGCCGGAGGATAGCGACCGGATCGTCCTCAGCGCGGAGAGCAGGTCGGATTCACCGGAGGCGATGAGAACCTCTTCCTCGGTGCCGACAATGAGATCGCAATCGGCCAGCACGGTCTTCATATGGGCCGAGACGCGGTCGGAAGCGATGTAGCGGCTGTCGCCGGCGTCATGGCCGGCAAGGCCCCAGAGATTGGGGCGATAGTCGATGTCGAGCACGATCCTGGCGCCATTGGCCTTGGCGATGCGCATGGCCTTGCGTTGGGCGGCGTCGGTATGGGGCTTGGAAAAATGCGTGCCCGTCACCAGCACGGCGCGGGCCGAGCGGATGAAGGCCTCGTCGATGTCGTCTTCGCAAAGCGCGTTGTCGGCGCAATTGTCGCGGTAGAAGATCAGCGGGAAGGAATCGTCGTTCTCCACCGCCAGCAGCACCAGCGCGGTCAGGCGCTCGGGGTCGGTGGCGATGCCGGCCGTCTCGACGCCTTCGCGGGCAAGCTGCTCGCGGATGAAACGGCCCATCTGCTCGTTGCCGACGCGGGTGATGAGCCCCGACTTGAGCCCCAGCCGCGAGGTGCCCACGGCGATATTGGTCGGACACCCGCCCACCGATTTGGCAAAGCTGCCAACGTCTTCGAGCCGTGTGCCGATCTGTTGGCCGTAAAGGTCAACGGAGGCGCGGCCGATGGTGATTACATCGAGCGGCATCGATCCCTGATCCGTCACGCGCATGCTCCCAGTCCAGAATTACCCATGAATGCTCCGGCGGACCTTCAGGCCCACCCCGGTGCATGAAACATAGGTTCTGGAATTCCGTCAATATGGAACACGTGTTCCATAAATGAAATCAGCCGGCCTGTGACATTCCGTCCTGCGCGCGGCGGCGCTTTTCGGCGATGGAGACGGTGAGCGCCATGGCAAGGGCCATGCTGGCCGAGAGCGAGCGGAAGCCGGCATGGTCGGCCTCGACCACCTCGAACCACTCGCGCGAGCACTCGGCCAGGGGCGAAAAGGCGGAATCGGTCAGGGACACCACGGGCACGCCCCGCGCCGCCAGGGCGCGCGCCTGCGCCGCGCTTTCCGAGGCATAGGGGGCAAAGCTGATGGCGAAGGCGGCATCCTGCGGCCCGGCCATGGCCAGCAGGTCGTCATCGATGCCGGCGGCGGTGCCGACCAGTTGGCAGCGCACCTTCAGCTTGCCGAAGGCATAGGCCATGTAGCTGCTGATGGGATAGGAGCGGCGCTTGGCGAGCAGGTATATGGTGTCGGCCTGGGCGAGGAGGGAGACGGCGCGCTCGAATCCCTCGGGATCCACCGCCGCGCCGATGGCGTCGATGGAGCGATGGGCCGCGGCGATGAAGCCGTTGAAGATCATGGCGCTTTCGGCCAGCGCCGTATTGTCCTGCTCCAGGGCCCGCAAACGCTCCTCATAGGTGGAGGTGCGCTCGCGCAGCCGCGCGCGGAACAGCAATTGCAGCCCCGAAAAGCCATCGAAACCGAAATGCTGGGCAAAACGCACCAGGGTGGAGGGCTGCACATCGGCCGATAGCGCGATGCTGGCGGCGGTGCCAAAGGCGATCTCGTCCGGATGGTCGAGCGCATAGGCCGCCACCTGCGTCAGCCGCTTGGGCAGCTCGCCCTTGCGCTCGAGAATAGTGGCGCGCAAGGCGTCGAAGTCCTGCGGCGGCGGGGGCCTGTCACTGGTCTCGGGCATGGCGGCATTCCTCCTCGGCCCATTCTTTTGCACCCTTGTGTATCGCGCAAGTGCTACTGGAAAGTTCATTCTGCAAATGGAATAACCGGAAGCGCCGCTAAGGGAGGACATGATGGCAGCGACTATCGGGGTGGGGCTGATCGGTACCGGTTACATGGGAAAGTGCCACGCGCTGGCCTGGGGCAGCGTCAGGGCGGTGTTCGGCGACGGCCCCCGGCCGGTACTGGCGCATCTGGCCGAGGTCAATGCCGAGCTGGCCGCGCGCAAGGCTGATGAATTCGGTTTCGCCCGCGCCACCGGCGACTGGCGCGAGCTGATCGCCGACCCGGCGGTGGAGGTGGTGTCGGTGACCACGCCCAATGCCTTCCATGCCGAAATGGCCATTGCCGCGCTGGAAGCGGGCAAGCATGTGTGGTGCGAAAAGCCCATGGCGGTGGCGCTGCCCGACGCCGAGCGCATGGCGGCGGCGGCCAAGGCCTCGGGGCGGGCCGCCGTGCTGGGCTATAATTACATCCAGAATCCGCTGATCCGGCAGATCGGGGCGCTCCTCGCCGAGGACGCCATCGGCGAGGTCAATCATGTGCGCCTCGAAATGGACGAGGACTTCATGGCCGACCCGGACGCCTTGTTCTACTGGAAGAGCGAGGTCAGCTCCGGCTATGGCGCGCTGGACGATTTCGGCGTGCATCCCCTGAGCCTCCTGCAGGTGCTGTTCGGCCCGGTGACCCGGGTGATGGCGCAACTGTCCAAACCCTATGCCGACCGGCCCACGCGGGAGGGCACGCGGCGGGACGTGGAAACCTTCGACGTCGCCAGTATATTGTTCGAGATGGGTGAGGGGATAAATGGCGTCATGGCCCTCAGCCGCTCGGCTTGGGGCCGCAAGGGGCGCATCGCCCTGCAGATTTTCGGCAGCAGGGGCAGCATCGTCTTCGACCAGGAACGGTTCAACGAGGTGCAGCTCTATCTGGCCGGAGAGGCTGCCGCCACGCAGGGCTTCCGCACCATTCTGGCAGGCCCGCAGCACGCCCCCTATGACCGGTTCATCCCCGCGCCCGGCCATGGGCTGGGCTTCAACGAACTCAAGACCATCGAATGCCACGAATTGCTGCGCGCCATTGGCGGGGCGCAGGATGCGCGGGTGATCGATTTTTCCACCGGGCTCGGCATCGAGCGGACGGTGCACGCCATGGCCCGCAGCCATCACGAAGAGCGCTGGGTGGCGGTGTGAGGATGCCGCGGCGGGGCCGCGACATCCCGGTTCTTCAGGCCGCCAGCGGGCGGGTCTTTCCCCGGTCGGTTTCGGACCAGAGGATATAGCTGGAGGCGAGCAGGATCAGCAGCGCACCGGGCCAGAACCAGATGGCCGGCACCTGTGCCAGAACGATCCAACCCAAAAGCGTATTGAGCGGCAGCTTGAGATCGTCGAAGGGCTGGAGATAGGTGGCGTCGGCCGCCTTATAGGCGAGGCTGATGCAATATTGCGCCGCGGCGGTGATCGCCCCCAGCAGCAGGATCAGCCACAGCGCGTCCCCGCCCGGCAGCACGAAATCGAAGCCGGTGGCCAGGCTCGCCGGCAACACCCCGGCGGGCAGCACGGCCACGGCAATGCCCAGCACCAGCCCGATGAGAAAGTGGTTGGGCGTAATCAGCACCAGCATGTAGAGCGTCAGCGATTCGGGGGCTTCGTCGCGGCTGAGATATTTGGTGATGACCGAAACCGTGCCCCAGCAGGCGGCGGCCAGCACCGGCAGCAGGGAGGCGAGGGTGAATTGCTCGGTGCCCAGCTGGGCCACCATCAGCGCGCCGATGAAGCCCACAATGGTGGCCCCGATGCGCTGCGCACTCGGCCGCTCGCCCAGGAACAGCGTCGCCCCGGCGAGGATGAAGAAGGGGCCGGTCATCGACAGGGCCACCATCTGCCAGACGGGCACGCCGCTGGCGAAGCCGAAGGCGAAGAACTGCACGCCCAGCGCCGAGAGGAAGGCGCGCGCCTCATGCCAGATGGGATGGCGCGTCTTGAGCGCCCCCAGCCCGATGCGGAAGATCAGCGGCAGGGCGAAGACTGTGGCAATGACATATTGCCAGAACACCACGGCGGTGGAGGGCACGCCCATGCCATAGGTGATGGTGGGGGTGAGAAGATTGGTGATGGCGAAGGTGATCCCCGCGCCGAGCATGAACAAAGCCCCGAGCACGGGGGCATTTGGTGTAGAGGAAATCTGGCTCATCATCGTCCTTTCCGTAACCAGTTTCCTCAGGGTTACGGGAAGACGGACACCCGGCCGCCCACATGACATGCAGGCGCCGGCAAGCCAGCCTTGGTCCCGTTCTCTTTCATCCGGACTATACCGTCGGCCCCGGAATTGCACCGGATCTGCTGACCCCGGCTTTCGCCGGGCGCTCGCGGGCTTGGCATTGCTGCCTTTACCGCCGGTGGGGAATTTCACCCCGCCCTGAGAACAATGCGAAGCCTGTTGGCACCGCGAGGGGAAAGATAGGGCAGGGGCAGGGGTCGGGCAAGGGGATACAAAGTTGTAACCGTGGGCGCGCCAAAACGCCGCCCCGGGGTGCGGTGTTATGGAGCAATGGTGGCGAGACGTCCGTCCCGATATTGAGTTTTAGTATTGAGACGGAAATCTCGCCACCATGCCGGGATTTTTCACGGGTCGGGCATGGCGGGCCCTCTCGACCCTAGCAGCACACATTTCCCCCGCGCACCGGGAGCGACCTCCCGGCCCTGGCCGTCCCCGTGCTCATCACTCGTCATGATCGCGCTCTGGCACGGGCGATGGGGAAAGAATGACATGGGGGCGAGGGGCGGGGATAAGAATTTGGAGGAGAGCCAAGGGGCGGCGTCATCCCCGGATGGGGGGAGCGGCATGCTGTCAGGATGGGCCCCGGCTCAAGGCCGGGGCGGCAAGGGGCATGGGGAGGGGCAAAGGCTTTCCCCACCGGTGGGGATGGGTATGGACGCCTCGAAACCCACAAGGGGAGAGAGCTTCGCGGCTGGGATGACCGACAGATAAAAAAGCCCCGGATTGCTCCGGGGCATTGGGCTCGGGAGGAGCGAGCTTTGGGTCAGCCGTTTTCCAGCCACTTGACCTGGTCGGGGGTGAGCTGGATGTCGAAGGCCTTGAGGCTGTCGTCGAGCTCGGCCAGGGTGCGGGGACCGATCAGCGGGACCGAGGGGAAAGGCTGGGCCAGCACATAGGCCAGCGCCACGTGGATCGGCGACTTGCCGAGCTTTTCGGCCAGTTCCACGGCCCGGTCGCGGCGGCCGAAATTCTGCTCGTTGTACCAGACGCGCACCAGCTCCTCATTGTCTCTCTTGTCGCGTCCGGCCCGGTCGGTGAAGAAGCCGCGGGCCTGGCTCGACCAGGAGAAATTGGTGATCTGGCGATCGGTCAGCCACTGCCGGAAATCCGGGGTGGAGGCGGTGATGCAGCCGTCCCAGATGGGATCGAGCATTTCGGCGAGGGCGAAATTGTTCGAGAGCGCCATGGGCCTGGTCTTGCCGGTGCGCTCGGCATAGGCGATGGCCTCGTCGAAGCGCTCCCGCGTCCAGTTCGAGCCGCCGAAGGGGCCGCGAATGCGCCCCGCCTTTACCTCCGCATCCATGGCGTCGACGAATTCGCCCACCGGCACGTCGAGATTGTCGCGGTGCATGAAATAGACATCGACATAGTCGGTCTGAAGGCGTTCCAGCGACTGGGTGAGCTGCTTGCCGATGACATCGGGATAGCAGAGCGGGGAATGGGCGCCCTTGCCGATCAGCACCGCGCCCTCGCGGGTGCCGCGATTGCGGTGCCACTGGCCGAACAGGGTCTCGGTATAGCCCGCGCCATAGACGAAGGCGGTATCGAAGATATTGCCGCCCTTTTCCCAGAAGGCGTCGAGCAGGATGGCGCCCGAGGCGAAGCTGCGGAAATCCTCGAAGCCCAGCGCTACGGCGGATGCCGGCTTGCCCAGGCCCGGAATGGAACGCTTGGGAATGATGCCGGAATTGGCGCCCAGCCGTCGATTGGCCAGCGTGTTGACGCGCTTTTCGGCCGTCTCGACCGAAAAGACGATGCCGGCATCCTTGCGCCACTGGTCGAGCACGCGGGCATTGCCCAGGCTGTCGGCCCAGCTCATGCCCGGAGCGGCCAGCTCCTGCCGCCCCGCCAGGATGGCTTCGGAGGCCGCGTCCACCTCGAAGGAATAGACGTGGCGGGTTTCGTTGACGCTGACGGTCTCGGTCTTGCCGTCGCGGATGATGTCGATGCGCCCCAGCCCCTGCGTGCGGTCGCCGCCGGCAAACCAGAAATCTGGCACCTCGATGCGGCCTTCCGAGCCGTGGATGCGCAGCACATTGTCGAGATTGGCCATGACGGCGCAGGACACCTGCGCCACGATGCCGTTTTCAAAGGTCAGGATGGCCGCCGCCCAGTCGTCGGTGCCCTCGGCATTGAGCTTGGCGGTGCCCGAAACCTTGACCGGATCGGCAAAGGGCCGGCCCATCGCCTGCCCGGCGATATAGCGCGCCACCGAGACCGGATAGCCGCCCACATCGAGAATACCCCCGCCCGCCAGGTCCGAGGCGAAAAGGCGGTGCTCGGGCTGGAAGCGCCCCATGGAGAAGCCGAAGCTCGACTGGATCATCCGCACTTCGCCAATGGCGCCGGAGCGGATGAGCTCGCCGATTTTCGCCGTCTGCGGATGCAGGCGATACATGAAGGCCTCGCCGGCGAACGTGCCGGCCTTGCGGTGGGCATGGAGCACCGCATCGATCTCGAAGGCCGAGAGCGCCAGCGGCTTTTCCACCAGCACCGGCTTGCCGGCCTCGGCGGCCTTGATGGCCCATTCGGCGTGGCCCGTATGCGGCACGGCGATATAGACGGCGTCGATTTCCGGATCGGCCAGCAGCGCGTCATAGCCCTCGACCACCCTTGCACCGGGGAAATCGGCGGCAAGGCCGGGCCGGCCGGGGTCGCGCGTAGCGATGGCGGCGAGAATGCCCAGCCGCGAGCCCTCGATCCCGCCGCGGAACGCCTTGGCGATGCTGCCCGGGCCGATGATGCCCCAGCGGATTTTATCAGTCATGGTCATTGTCCTTGTCTGGGCCGCCGCAAAATCCGCGCGGCCGCCGGATATGAATTCAGCGCAGCCGCTGGCCGCTGCCGTCGAAGAGATAGGCGTGGGCGGGGTCTATGGAGGCCGAGAGCGTGTCGCCGGCGCCAGTCTTGGCCCCTTCGTCCCGCTCGACCACGAGTTGCTCGCCGCTGGCGGTATTGGCGTAAAGATAGCTGATCGAGCCCAGATGCTCGGCCACGTCCACCTCCAGCGCGATATCGACGCTGCCGGCGCCGGGCGGGCCGAAATGCTCGGCCCGCACGCCCAGGACGACCTTTTCGCCCACGGCCGGAAGCGGGCCGGAAAGCGGCATGGAAAGGCTGGCCCCGCCCTGATGGGTGAGGGAAATGGTCACGCTGCCGTTACCCGATGCGGTAACGGTCGCGGCCATGAAATTCATCTTCGGGCTGCCGATGAAGCCGGCGACGAACTGGTTGGCCGGGTCTTCGTAAAGCTCCAGGGGCCGGCCGGTCTGCTCGATGACGCCATCGCGCAACACCACGATGGTGTCGGCCAGCGTCATGGCCTCCACCTGGTCGTGGGTGACGTAGATGATGGTGGTCTGCAATTCCTTGTGCAGCCGGGCGATCTCGATGCGCATATGCACGCGCAATTCGGCATCGAGATTGGAGAGCGGCTCGTCGAACAGGAAAACCTGCGGGTTGCGCACGATGGCGCGGCCGATGGCGACGCGCTGGCGCTGGCCGCCCGAAAGCTCCTTGGGGTAGCGATCGAGCAGGGGCTCGAGCGCCAGGATGCGCGCCGCCTGCTGCACCTGGCGGGCGATCTCGTCCCGGGGCACGCGGGCGAAGCGCAGGGCAAAGCCCATGTTCTCGCGCACGGTCATGTGCGGATAGAGCGCATAGGTCTGGAACACCATGGCAATGCCGCGCCGGGAGGGCTCGACATCGTTCATGCGCACGCCGCCGATCTCCAGATCGCCCGATGTGATGTGCTCCAGCCCCGCGATCATGCGCAGCAGGGTGGATTTTCCGCAGCCCGAGGGGCCGACGAACACCACGAATTCCTTGGACTTGATCTCGAGGTCCACGCCCTTGATGACCTCGAGATGGCCATAGGACTTGCGAATGTCTTTGAGGCTGAGGCTGCTCATATCATGTCCCTCATTTGACCGCGCCCAGCATGCCCTGCACGAATTGCCGTTGCAGGACGAAGAAAATGACCAGGGTCGGAAGCGTTGCGAGCACGGTGGTCAACAGGATGACGCCGTAATCGGGTGTATAGGCGGCCGTGAGCGTCGAGATCACCAGCGTGATGGTCTTGTTCTCCGGCGTTTGCAGCACGATCAGCGGCCACAGGTAATTGTTCCAGGCGCCCATGAAGACGATGATGGTGGCCGCCGCATAGGTGGAGCGCATAGTGGGCAGATAGACGAAGAGGAAAATCTGCCACTCCTTGAGCCCGTCGACCCGCGCCGCATCGCGCAATTCGCCCGGAAACGCCTTCGTCGCCTGGCGGAAATAGAAGACGATGAAGATCGAGGCGACCGTGGGCAGGATGACGGCGGCGAAGGTGTTGGTGAGCTGCGCCCGCGAGATCATGACGAAAAGCGGCACCATCAGCGCGGCGAAGGGGATCGAGAGCAGCAGCAGGAGAAGCTGGAAAATCCGCTCCCGCACCCGCGAGCGGAAGATCTCGAAGCCGTAGCCGGCCAGCGAGGAAACCGCCAGGGTGAGGATGGTCGAGACGATGGCGATCAGGAACGAGTTGCCGAAGATGCGCAACAGGTCGACCTGGGCCAGCAGGCTCTGGAAATTGGTGAAGAGATAATCGCCCGGGCTCATCCGGCCGGTGACGATCTCGGTCGACTTGTTGGTGGCCCCGACCGCCATCCAGTAGAACGGGAAGACCGAAAGGAAGGCGGCGATCGAGAGGAAGAGATAGACCCCGGCGCGCCGCAGCATCATCAGGCTCATGAGGACCTCCTGCGGTCGCGGGCGATGACGAACTGGATGACGCTCAATATCGCCACGATGACGACGATGACCCAGGAGACGGTGGCCGAATAGCCGAAGCTGGGCATCATGCGGAAGGTGAGGTTGTAGATATACATCGACAGGGTCAGCGTGGCGTTGCCCGGCCCGCCCTGGGTGATGTTGTTGACCTCGTCGAAAAGCTGGAGCGTCCCGATGGTGGACAGGATGGTGGTGAACAGGATCACCGGCTTCAGCATCGGCACGGTGATGTTCCAGAACCGCGCCCAGGCCGGGACGCCGTCGATGCGGGCGGCCTCGTAGATCGACTTGTCGATGTTTTGCAGCGCGGCCAGGTAGAAGATCATGTTGTAGCCGGTCCAGCGCCAGGTGATGGCGAGGATGATGACGATCTTGGCCCAGAACGGATCGGTGAGCCAGGGGATGGGCGCGCTGATGACGTGCAGCGACATGAGGGCATGGTTGACGATGCCGTCGCTGGAAAACATCGATTTGAACAGGCTGGAATAGGCGATCAGCGAGGTGACGCAGGGCAGGAACAGGATGGTGCGGAACAGGCCGCGGAAGCGCAGGGTCGCATCGTTGAGCGCCACTGCGAACAGCAGCGCCAGCACGATCATGATCGGCACCTGGATGATGAAGAAGAAGACGGTGTTGAGCAGCGCCTGCACCAGCAGGGCGTCATTGGCCAGCCGCTGGATATTGGCCAGGCCCCCGAAGGAGAAATTATTGCCGCGCCCGACCTGGAAGCTCATCCAGAGCGACCAGAGGATGGGGTAGATCATGAAGATGCCGAGCAGCACCAGCGCCGGCATGACGAATGCCCAGCCATTGATCTGCTCGTTACGGTCCAAACGGGTCTGCGCCATGCTCCCCCTCCGATCAAATGCGTCGGTCCCACCGGAACGGGGCGAGCCGAAGCCCGCCCCATGGCTGGATGTTATTGCATCTGCTGGCGCAGTTGGGCGTCGATCGCCTTCAGGGCGTCGTCGATATTGCCGCCATTGGCGATGTTGGGCAGTTGGGCCCGCACGGCCAGGCGCGCTTCGGGCGTGAAGGTGCCGTAATCGACCGCCGGCACCTGGGCCAGCCAGTCGGAGAAGTTCTGCCAGACCGGCTCGTCGTTGAAGAAGGCGTCGCTGGCCTTGTAGGCCTCGCCGTCACGGGCGGCCAGCAGCGAGCCGACGGCGCCCTGGTTGACCAGGATGCCCTGGTAGAAATCGACATCCGCGGCCCAGACGGTCTTGAGGAAGTCGACGGCTTCGTCCTGGTGCTGGGAGGAGGCCAGCACGTACCAGCTCGAGCCGCCATTGTTGGAATAATGGGTCGCCCCGTCCACGCCGTCGAGCTTGGGCAGCGGCGCCACGCGCCAGTTGCCGGCCTGCTCGGGCATCGACTTGATGGTGCCGGTGATCCAGACGCCCTGCGGCACCATGGCGATCTCGCCGGAGGTGAAGGCGCCGGTATAGCCGGTCCAGTCCGAAACGGGCTTGATAAGGCCGGCCTGCGCCATCTGCTGGAAGGTTTCGAGCGACGCCTTCAGCGCGGGGTTGTCGATGATGTTGGGTTCGTTCCCGTCCTTGAGATACCACTGGCCGGTGGACTGCATCATCATGATGATCTGGCCGTCATCATTGTAGTCCATGTCGATGAGCTGATGGCCGGTCTTGGCGAGGATGTCCTTGCCGATCTCGATCAGCCGGCTCCAGGTGATGTCCTGCACGTCCTCGGGCTTGTAGCCGGCTTCTTCCAGATAGTCCGAGCGGTAGAACAGCCCGGTCACGCCGGAATCGAAGGGCAGGGAATAGGATTTGCCGTCATAGGTTGCGGCCGCCACCTTGTAGGAGGCGAATTTCGACATGTCGATGGAATCGGAGAGCGGCACGAAGGCGCCGGGGAACGACTGCAGGAAGCGCTGGATATTGTCGTCCTGGATCAAAACGATATCGGGCAGGCCGTCGGAAACGCCGGCGAGAAGCTGGGTCTGCAGCTTCTGGTTGATTTCGTCCTGGGTGACGTTGTTGATGTTGAAGGTCGTTTCCGGGTGCGCTGCGGTATAGCGCGCGCCGGCATCGGCCATGGCCGGAATGTTGAAATTGGGATCCCAGCACCAGACCGTCAGTTCGGCGGCCGAGGCGGCGGCAACGCTGACCATGCTGATGCCGGTCAGGGCGATGGCGAGTGTGCGGGTCCACCGCGAGACATTGCGAGACATAGTATTCCTCCCTTTTCATTTGCTCTTGGTTTGAGCCCTTTCTAAGCTACCTGTCTGGCATTCGGCGTCCCTCTCAACGGGCATGTGGAGTTGGCGGAAAGTAAGATGAGCGGAAAGGCCTATTACGAACCTGGAACCAATGGGGTGGAACGGCTGCCCACCGAGTTGCAGATGTTCTATGCCTCCCCGCTGCTGATGCGCTCCGCGCACTGGCATGCGCAGGTGGAAGTCAATTTCATCGTGCGCGGCTGGGCCCATTACCGCATGAGCGGGCACGACATCACCTTCCACCAGGGTGACCTGGCACTTTTCTGGGGCGGACTGCCCCATCTGCTCGACGATGGCTCGGACGATCTCATCTATGCCGGCGGGCACCTGCCGCTGCTGCATTTCTTCCGCCTGCGCCTGCCGCCCAACGTGCAGTCGCAATTGATGCAGGGGGCGACGCTGGTCACCAGCGCCACCGATGCCGCCGATCCGCTCAATTTCGAGCGCTGGAACGATTATGCCCGTTCGGGCGACCCGATGAAGGGCGCCATGGCGGTGGAGGAACTGCTGCTGCGCATCGAGCGGGTGCGGTTCGATCCCTTCAGGCTCTATCCCGAGCCCGCCGGGGCAGGGGCCTGCGCCGAAGGGCCGGACCACCACGCCTCGCCCATCGTGGTGCGAATCTGCGAATTCATCGCCGACAATTTCCGCGAGGACATCGATTCTGCCGACATTGCCCGGGCGGCGGACGTGCATCCGAAATACGCGATGAACGTATTCAAGAAATCCACCGGCATGACCCTGAACGATTATGTGAATCTGATGCGGCTGAGCTTCGCCCAGGCCCTGCTGATGCAGGACGAGGCCAATGTGCTTCAAGTGGCCATGGATAGCGGCTTCGGCTCGCTCAGCGCCTTCAACAAATCCTTCCGCCGCATTGCCGGCATGTCGCCCAGCGATTTCCGCCGCGACGTGCGCGGCCGGCCCATGGCGCCGGTGCAGATGCAGCAACTCGCCGGCAGCCCGCTGGCCTAGACCGGTTGACGCCGCGGCCGCTTCCCCACGGACTAACGGCCCGAGGCGCTGGGGCGGCGGAAGATGTCGGTGAGAGCGACCAGCGCCACCAGATGGATGTTTTCCGGGGTCTTGGGGTCGCGCAGGCAGCGCACATTGGAGGCGACGGTGAATTTTATGCCGTCGCGCTCGCCGCTGACGGTGAAATGCAGCCGCCTGCCGACGCTGTCATAGCGGGACGACGTCACCCGGAATTGCATCGTGGTCCTCACACGCTGGCGTCCGAAGCACAATGGGACTTTGACCAGTCCCGCGCTCGGGGTCAACGCCGGAAGACCCGTTAAGGCTGCGGCGGTTCGGCGGGGGGCACGATGGGCTTGTTGGCGGGCACGTCGACGTTGCCCTCGGTGCGGTCGCGGAACAGTGAGGCGCGGGCCAGCAGCATCAGCGTCACCGGCGTGGTGACGGTGACGAAGATGAAAATGGCCAGCTCGTCGATGACGAGACGCTGCCGCGTGACGCTGAAATAGATGGCCGACGCCACCAGGATCAGCCCGCCGCCGGCGCTCGTGCCCATGGTGGGGGCATGGATGCGCTGGTAGAAGGTGTGCAGGCGCGCCAGCCCGAAGCAGCCCGCCATGGTGAGCAGGGCGCCCACCAGCACGCAGACGGAAACCAGGATGGCCAGCCAGAGGGGCAGCTCTTCGATCATTCGATCACCTCGCCGCGCATGAGGAACTTGGCCAGCGCCACCGTGCCGACGAAGCCGAGAAGGCCCATCAGCAGCGCCAGCGAGAAATAGACCTGGCTGTCGGTGCGGATGCCCAGGGTCACCAGCAACAGCAGCGCCACCACGTAAAGCGCGTCCAGCGCCAGGATGCGGTCCTGCGCGCGCGGGCCGCGCACGATTCGGTAGAGCGCGGCCAGCATGCCGAGGCCGAGCATGATCTGGGCTGACAGCAGGCTCCAGTACAGAATGGCCGCGTTCATTCGAAGATCTCCAGCAAGAGCGGCTCGTAGCGGGCCCTGGTGACCCGCACCCACTCGTCGGCATCCTCCACGTTGAGCACGTGGATGAGCACGCAACTGCGCTGGCGGCTATATTGCAGCCATGCGCTGCCCGGGGTGGCCGTGATGAGGCAGGCAAAGACCGCCAGCGCGAAATTGTCGGTCAGCTTGAGCTCCATTTCGACGAAATGCGACTGGGGCTCCATGCGGGGCCGGAAGAGGACGGTGAGCACCTCGATATTGGAGCGGATGATGTCGAGCCCGGCCACGACGATCAGTTGCAACACCTTGAGGGGCCGGCGCACCGTGACCTTTTCGGCCAGGACTGGGCGGGCCGCCAGCGACACGCCGATGGCGATGATCGTGCCCAGGATGATGTTGCCGGGGCTGATCGACTGCTGCATGGCCAGCCACAGCGCCAAAAGGATGCCGGCGAGGATGGGATGGGGCAGGAGGCGGCGAATCATGATGCGCCTCCCGTACCCAGCACGCTCAGCACATAGCCGTCCGAGGCGTGCAGGAACTGCGCCGTCTCGCCCAGATAGGCCATGGCCGGACCGGCGGCGACGGCCATGAGGATGCACAGCACCAGCAGCCCGACAATGGGAGTGACCTCGAGGACGCGCACGCGCACGGCCCCGTCGGGCAACGAGGTCCAGAAGATGTTGATGCCGTTACGCACCATGGCGATGAGCACGAACAGGCCCGAGACCACGATGGCCCCGGTGAACCACCAGGCCGCCGCGCTGGGGGTTTCCCCGGCATTGAGGGCGGCGCCGATCATGGAGAACTTGGCCAGGAACCCCGAAAGCGGGGGCAGGCCGGCCATGACCAGGGCGATGATGGCGAAGCACCAGCTCAGAAGCGTCGCCGCCGCCGGCACGGTGGGGCTCACCTCCTGGTCCTCGTCGATCTCCTCGTCCTCGTCGCCGTAAAGCTCCAGTGAAACGGCCAGAATCTGGGCTTCCGAGGGCAGGGTCTGGTCGATCACGTCCTTGAGCAGGAACAGCGCGCCCGCCGCCAGCGTCGCCACCACCACGTAATAGAGCGCCCCGGCGGTGACGCCCGGCGCGTTGTAGGAAACGGCCAGCAGCAGCGTGCCGGCGGAGACCAGGATCACATAGGTGGCCAGCCGGTCCAGCGCCTTGCTGGCCAGCGCGCCGATGCTGCCATAGGCGACGGTGGCGACGCCGGCCATGAACATCATGGTCTGGCCCAGGCTGAACTCGGGCCCGGCGCTGTAGGAGAAGGCCAGCGTCCAGAACCGCAGCAGCGCATAGAACCCCACCTTGGTCATGATGGCGAAAAGCGCCGCCACCGGCGGGGAGGCCGAGGAATAGGTGCCGGGCAGCCAGAAATGCAACGGCCAGGCGCCGGCCTTGATGAGGAAGGCGACGCTGAGCACCGCCGCGCCCACATCGAACAGCCCCCTGTCCTGGGGCGCGATCCGGGGAATGACGCGGGCAATGTCGGCCATGTTGAGCGTGCCGGTGGTGGCATAGATCAGCGCCACCCCGATGAGGAACAGCGAGGAGGCCACCAGGTTGATGACGACATAGTGCATGGCCGAGCGCACGCGGTTGCGCCCGCCCCCATGCAGCACCAGGCCGTAGGAGGCCGCCAGCAGCAGCTCGAAAAAGACGAAGAGGTTGAAGAGGTCGCCGGTGAGGAAGGCGCCGCTGAGGCCCATGACCAGGGCGTGGAACAGGGGGAAGAAATTGCTGCCGTTGCGGTTCCAGCGGGCCGAGGCGAAGATCAGGGCGGCCAGCGCCAGGATGGCGGTGACCAGCACCATGACCGAGGCGAGCCGGTCGGCCACCAGCACGATGCCGAACGGAACCGGCCAGTTGCCCAGCGGATAGACCGCCATGGCGCTGGCCTCGTGGCTGGCCAGCACCAGGAAGAGCATGACGGCCACGGCCAGCTGCACCACGCTGAACAGCACGTTGAGCCGCACCGTGGACTTGCCGTGATCCCCGAAGATGACGTTGACGATCACGGCGGCGAAGGGCACCAGGATCGGCAGGATGGCGATGTGCTGCATCTGGTCCATCTTACTTCTCCACACCATCGACATGGTCGCTGCCCGACAGGCCCCGCGCCGCCAGCAGCACGACGAGGAACAGCGCCGTCATGGCGAAGCCGATGACGATGGCCGTCAGCACCAGCGCCTGCGGCACCGGGTCGGTATAGTCGGCCGGGTTGACCGGGCCGTGGGAGATGATGGGCGCCGCATCCATGCGCAGCCGCCCCATGGCCAGGATGAACAGGTTGACCGCATAGGAGAGCAGCGACAGCCCCACGATCACCTGGAAGGTGCGCGGGCGCAGGACCAGATAGACGCCGGAGGCGGCGAGCACGCCGATGGCGCAGGCCAGGATCAGTTCCATTTTTCGAGCCCCTCCCGGTTTCTGGGGCGGGGCGCGCTGGCCACGCGCGGGCGGCGGATGGATTGGTGCGCCAGGGCGATGAGCATGAGGATGGTGGCGCCCACCACCAGCGCGAAGACCCCCAGATCGAAGATCAGCGCCGAGGCCGCCGGCATCTTGCCGATGAGCGGGATGTCGAGATAGGCGAAGGCCGAGGTCAGGAAGGGATAACCCAGCGCCATGGCGCCCAGCCCGGTGAGCAGGGCCAGAAGCAGGCCCCAGCCGATCCAGAGCATGGGCAGGATGCGCAGCCTTTCCTCGACCCAGCGCGTACCCCCCGCCATATATTGCAGGATGAAGGCCAGGGACATGATGATGCCGGCGATGAACCCGCCCCCCGGCAAATCATGGCCGCGCAGGAACATGTAGACGGCCACCACGATCACCACCGGGAACATCCAGTGCATGATGAGCGCGGGCAGGCGCAGGAATTCGTCGCGCACATTGGGCGCGCCATTGTCTTCGGCGGTGTCCTGCAATTTCTGCTGCTCGGGCCGCTCGATGCTGTCGGCGGCGGGCCGGAAGCGGCGCAACAGGCCGAACACGGTCAGCGCCACCATGCCCAGCACGGTGATCTCGCCCATGGTGTCGAAGCCGCGGAAATCCACCAGCATGACGTTGACGACATTGGTGCCGCCCCCTTCCGCATAGGCGCGGGTGAGGAAGAATTCGGAAATGCCCTCCGGCGCCGGGCGCGTCATGACGGCATAGCTGGCCAGCGCCACGCCCAGCCCGATCAGCACGGCCAGCCCCGCATCCCGATAGCGGCGGAAGCGGAACAGGAACGAGGTGTCGTCCTGGACCGGGGTGCGCTTGGGCAGCCAGCGCAGGCCGAGCAGGATCAGCACCGTGGTGGCGATTTCGGCCAGAAGCTGGGTCAGCGCCAGGTCGGGCGCGGAGAACCAGGCGAAGGTGAGGCAGGTGGCCAGCCCCGCGCCGCCCATCAGGATCATCGCCGCCAGCCGGTGGAACTTGGCCTGGTGGGCGGCGGCGATGGCGCTGATGCCCCCCATCAGCCAGACCAGGCTCAGCACCGGGTCGATGGCGCTGGGCAGGCCCAGGCCGCCGATGCGCGCCCAGCCCGCCGCCACCCCGGCGCCAAGCGCGATGGCGAGGACGAGGAAGACCTGCGGCTGCAGCCGCTGGGTGCCGAAGACCTGCAGGATCTTGCGGGCCCAGCGATTGGTGGCGGTGATGAGCAGGCGCTCGAAGATACGCTGCCCGCGCAGCCCCCGCAGGCCCGGCACGCCGTCGACGTTCCGCAGGCGCCGGTAATAGGGGATGTAGATGAGCGTGCCGCCCACCAGGGCGATCAGGCTCATGATGAGCGGCAGGTTGAAGCCATGCCAGATCGAGAGGCTGTAATAGGGCGCTTCCGGCCCCAGCGTCGCGGTGACGGCGGCGGCCAGGAACGGGCCGATGGTGATGCCCGGGATGATGCCCACCGCCAGGCAGACGATGACCAGCAACTCGATCGGGCGGCGCATCAGCGCCGGCGGCTCGTGCGGCTCCATCTCCAGCTCGGTCGGCGGCGGGCCGAAGAAGACGCCATGCACGAACTTGATCGAATAGGCGACGCTGAGCATGCCCGCCAGCGTCGCGCCGATGGGCAGGGAGAGGTTGACGAAGGCGTTGGGATCGAACTCCGCCGCTTCGGTGAAGAACATCTCCTTGGAGAGGAAGCCGTTGAGCAGGGGCACGCCCGCCATGGCGCCGCTGGCGATGATGGCCAGCGTGGCGGTGAAGGGCATGTAGCGCCGCAGCCCGCTCAACTTGCGCACGTCGCGCGTGCCCGTTTCATGGTCGATGATGCCCACCGCCATGAACAGGGAGGCCTTGAAGGTGGCGTGGTTGGCGATGTGGAAGATGGCCGCCACCGCCGCCAGCGGCGAGCCCATGCCCAGAAGCGTGGTGATGAGCCCGAGATGGCTGATGGTCGAATAGGCCAGCAACCCCTTGAGGTCGCGCTGGAACAGGGCGGTATAGGCCCCGAAGATCAGCGTCACCAGGCCCGTATAGGTGACCAGCCAGAACCAGAGCTGGGAATCGGACATGACCGGCCAGAAGCGCGCCATGATGAAGACGCCCGCCTTCACCATGGTGGCCGAATGCAGATAGGCCGACACCGGGGTCGGCGCCGTCATGGCGTTGGGCAGCCAGAACTGGAAGGGGAACTGGGCGCTCTTGGTGAAGGCGCCGAGCAGGAACAGCACCAGCGTGACCGGATAGAGCGGATGCTCGACGATCAGCGAGCCCGAGGCCAGCACGTCGTCGAGCCGGTAGCTGCCCACGATATGGCCGATCAGCATCAGCGCCACGAACAGCGCCAGCCCGCCCGAGCCGGTGACGATCAGCGCCATGCGCGCGCCGTCGCGCGCCTCGCCGCGGTGATACCAGTATCCGATGAGCAGGAACGAGACGAGGCTGGTCAGCTCCCAGAAGACGGCGAGCTGGATGATATTGCCCGAGAGCACCAGCCCCAGCATGGCGCCCATGAAGGCCAGCAGCAGCGCATAGAAGCGCGGCACCGGGTCCTTGGGTGACATGTAGTAGCGTGCGTAAAGCACCACCAGCAGGCCGATAAAGGTGATGAGCACGCAGAAAAGCCAGGCCAGCCCGTCCATGCGGAAGACCAGGTCGAGCCCCGCCGTGGGGATCCAGTGGATGGTCTGTTCCACCACACCGCCGCTCGACACCTGCGGAAAGATCAGCGCGGTGAGGATGAGGCAGATCGCCGCCACGGTGCCCGAAAGCCAGGCTTCACCATTTCGCGCCCCGGCGGGCATGGCCACCGCGATGAAGCTGGCCAGGAAGGGCAGGGCGCAAATAACGGTGAGGGCGATGTCGGTCTGCATCGTGAGGCGGCAAGGCTCCGGCAAAGTATTGGTTTCTTTGCCTAACTGGCGCGCAGGCCAAGAGCAACCCGTTTTCGGGAGGAATTTGCGCTTGTTTTTCTTCCCGCAAAGCCTATGGCCCTGCCAGCCGGGCGCAACGCGATGCCCCGGCGCGGGCGGCAATGGCGCCGCCCCCAATCCGGAGACCGGGCATGGCTGGAAAGATCGGCATCCAGGGCGCGCGCAACGCCACCCTCGTGGGGCTGCTGGCAGTGCTGCTCTGGAGCCTCGTCGTCGGGCTCATCCGCACGGTTTCGATGCAGTTCGGAGCCACCGGCGGCGCGGCGCTGATCTATAGCCTTGCCAGCCTGCTCCTGGTCGTCACGGTGGGCGTGCCCGACATCCGCCGCTTCCCGCGCCCCTATCTCGTCGTGGGCAGCCTGCTTTTCGTGTCCTACGAGCTGTGCCTCTCGCTCTCCATCGGCTACGCCACCAATTCGCAGCAGGCGATCGAAGTGGGCATGGTCAATTATCTCTGGCCCACCTTCACCCTGATCGCCGCCATTCTGTTCAATGACCAGCGCGCCAATGTCCTCATCCTGCCCGGAATCGTCCTTTCCATGGCCGGCATCTGCTGGGTGCTGGCGGGTGACCGGGGCGTCGACATCGCCGCCATCCTCGCAAATATCCGCCAGAACCCGCTGAGCTATGGCCTGGCCTTTGTCGGCGCGCTCATCTGGGCGGCCTATTCGGTGGTGACCGCCCGCCACGCCGAGGGGCGGAACGGCATCACGCTTTTCTTTGCCCTCACCGCCCTGGTGCTCTGGATCAAGTTCCTCCTTGGGGGCGAACCGGGCCTGGCCTTTACCCTCCCCAGCCTGTTGCCGCTGGCGCTGGCCGCCGCCGCCATGGCCTTTGGCTATGCGGCATGGAATTTCGGCGTCCTGCACGGCAATATGACGGTGCTGGCCGGCGCCTCCTATTTCGTGCCGGTGCTCTCCGCCGCCTTTGCCGCACTGGTCCTGGCGACACCGCTTTCCGTGCCGTTCTGGCAGGGAACGGCCATGGTCTGCGCCGGCTCCATCACCTGCTGGCTGGCGACGCGGGCGGGGCGACGGCAAAAGCTGTGAAATTTGTATGAGTTGAAGACGCAGGCGTTTTTAGGGCTTGCCTCCCATGCCCCGTTTCCTTATGTACCCCGGCAGTCGGGGCGTAGCGCAGCCTGGTAGCGCATTTGTCTGGGGGACAAAGGGTCGTCGGTTCAAATCCGGCCGCTCCGACCATTAATTTCCTGACCGGGAGAGGCGGTGGGCCCGCTGCGGCGCAGCGCCATCAGTGGGGAGCCTGCCGATGCCGCTCTCGGCGCGGGACATAGAGCCAGCCCTCTCGATGTGGTCCGAACTCGAGCACGGCTCGGCCCGCCTCATCAATCATTCCGAAAATCAGACCTTCCTGATCGAGACGCCTTCGGGGCGCCTTTATACCTTGCGCGTGCATCGGGATGGCTACCAGTCGAGCCTCAGCATCGAAAGCGAGCTGGCCTGGCTGATGGCGCTGCGCCGCGACACCGACCTGCCCATTCCCGAGCCGGTTCCGGGCCGCGACGGCAAGGTGCTGCAAGGATTCGATGGCCCGCAGGGCGAACAGATGATGGTGCTGTTCCACCATATTCCCGGCAGCGAGCCCGCGCCTGACGACGATCTGGGCGACGTTTTCTTCAAGCTCGGCGGCTATGCCGCCACCCTGCACAATCACGTCACGACCTGGCAGAAGCCGCCGGGATTCCAGCGCCAGGTGTGGGAGGCGGCCTCGATCCTGGATGCGGACGGCCTCTGGGGCGACTGGCGGGTGACGCCCGGCGTCAACGCGCAGAATCGGGCGATTCTCGACCGGCTCGACTCCACCCTCTGGCTGCGGCTGGCCGATTACGGCGTCGGCCCCGACCGCTATGGCCTCATCCATGCCGATATGCGGCTGGGCAATCTGCTGGTCGATGGCGACAGGCTGACGCTGATCGATTTCGACGATTGCGGCTTCTGCTGGTTCGCCTACGATTTCGCCGCCGCCATTTCCTTCCACGAGACCAGCCCCGCGATTCCGGCGCTGAAATCCCGCTGGCTCGACGGCTATCAGGCGATCCGCCCGCTCAATGCCGAGGACCTCGCCGCGATCGATGCCATGGTCATGCTGCGGCGCATGGCGCTCCTGGCCTGGATCGGCTCGCATGCGGAAACCCCGCTGGCCCAGCAGCACATGCCCGGCTTTGCCGACGGCACGGCGGAGCTGGCCGAGCGCTATATGCGCGGCGGCCTGTGGAGCTGACGCGGCGGGCGAGGGGGCTTTGCCTCACGCCCTAATAGGCGTTCTCGTTCTTGGAAATCATCGAGACCGGCGTCATCAGCACGATGTAGAGATCGAACAGGATCGACCAGTGCTCGATATAGTAGAGGTCGTGGTTCACGCGCTGCATGATCTTGTCGATGGTGTCGGTTTCCCCGCGCCAGCCGTTGATCTGGGCCCAGCCGGTCATGCCGGGCTTGACCCGGTGGCGGGCGAAATAGCCTTCCACCGCCTCGTAATAGAGCTTGTTGTCGGCCTTGGCCTCGAGCGCATGCGGGCGCGGCCCCACGATTGAGAGCTCCCCCTTGAGCACGTTGAGCAGTTGCGGCAGCTCGTCGATGGAGGTCCGGCGGATGAACCGGCCGACGCGCGTCACGCGCGGATCGCCCCGCGTCACCAGCTTCGCCGCGCCCTGGTCGAGCATGTCGGTGCGCATCGAGCGGAACTTGTAGATGCGGATCAGCTCGTTGTTGAAGCCGTGCCGGTTCTGCATGAAGAACACCGGCCCCTTGCTTTCGAGCTTGATGGCGATGGCGGTGATGAGCATCACCGGCGAGAGCAGCAGCAGCGCCACCAGCGCCACCACTTTGTCGAACACCCATTTGAAGACCAGGTTCCAGTCCGAGATCGGCCGGTCGGCCATGTCGAACACGGCCACATCCCCGACATAGGAATAGGCGCGGTTGGTGAACTTGAGCTTGCTCATATGCGCCGACAGGCGAATATCCACCGGCAGCACCCAGAGCTGGGTCAGCATGGCCAGCACGCGCGTTTCGGCCGAAAGCGGCATGGAGACCAGCACCAAGTCCACCGGTGTGCGGCGGGCGAATTCGATCAGGTCGGCCACGCGCCCCAGCTTGGGATAGCCCGAAACCGTGTCGGGCGAACGATCGTCGACCCGGTCGTCGAACAGGCCAAGCAGGGTGATGTCGTTGCGGGCGCTGGCATGGATCTGCTCGATCAGCGCCTCGGCGTCCTTGCCACCGCCCACGATGACGGTGCGGCGGCGCAGGCGCCCCTGGTCGGTCCAGCGCCAGACGAGGGCGCGCAGGGCCAGGCGATAGGCGACGAGCAGGGCGCTGCCCCCGACATACCAGCTCACCAGCCAGACGCGCGAGAAGAGGTCGGCCGCCTTGAGAAAGAAGATGCCCAGGGTGAGCACCGTTATCACCAGCGTCCAGGCCACCAGCACGCGGCCGATCTGGTTGAACAGGGTGCGATAGGCGCTGATGCGATGGGTGCGCGCCGCGTTGAACAGGATATTGGCCAGGAGGCAGGAGGCCAGGATCACCGGGATATAGAAGGCCGGCTGCCCCAGTTCGACATAATAGGCATAGATGCCGTAGCCGAGCCCCGCCAGCAAAGCGGCCTCCACCGCCTGGGCGATGCCGCACACCACGGCCCCCGAAATATTGCTTTCCACCGGCTGGGCGATGATGGCTTCGGCCGGCTCGGAAAGGCGCCGCCCCGTTTCCGCCTGCCGTGAAGCGTGGTCCAATACGGCCTGCTTGGGATCAACTCGAAACATAACGCCACCAACACCATGAAGTGGCGCCATCATGGCGGCAACCCGTTTATACTCGGTGAAACAGACCGCTCAGCTTCGCGTCAACAGGCTGCGGTAAAGCGCCTCGATTCGCCCCGCCATCATGGCCAGCGAAAACTGGCTTTCGATATGGGCGAGGCGGGTGCGCATCTCGGCCCGCGCACCGTCCGGGTCGTCGAGTGCGGCCTGCATGGCCCTTTGCAGCGCGGCGCTGTCGGATGGCGGCACCAGGCTCTCCGCCGTCGGCCCGAAAATCTCGGCTATGCCGCCGACGCGCGTGGAAATGACCGGCAATTGCGCCGCCGCCGCCTCCAGCACCACATAGGGCAGCGATTCGGCCAGCGAGGGCGCCACGGCAATACGCCCCTGCGCGAAGGTAGGCCGTGCCGGCCGGGCGCCCAGCAGGCTGACGCGCGCTTGCAAGCCCAGCTCGGCAATGCGGCTTTCCAGCGCTCCCCGCTCCGGCCCGTCGCCGGCCATGACCAGCGTGGCCGGCGTTCCGTCCGGCCGGGTGACGCCGGCCAGCGCATCCACCAGCACGTGAATGCCCTTGAGGTCGCGCAATTCGCCCACGAAGACGAAATCGGCGGCGTCGGCCTCGGGGGCGATGGAAATGAATTCATCCGGCGCCAGGCCGTTATGGATGATTTCCACCGGGCAGGTGGGCACCCCGATCAACGCCGAATAGGTGGCCTTGGCATAGGCGCTTTCGAAGATGATGGCGCCGGTCTGCGCCATCAGCAGGCGCTCCAGCCGGTGAAACAGTCGCCCGGAAATCGATGCGCTGGAAAAATGCAGCACCCCGCCATGCGGCGTATAGAGCGTTGCCGCCTTCGCGCCGCCAAGCCGGGCCAGCCGGGCATAAAAGCCGCCCTTGGCGCCGTGGCCGTGCAGCACGTCGATGGACAGGCTGTTGACCAGGCGGCGCACCGCGAAGGGCGTCGTCAGATCGCCCGCGCCCAGGACGCGCGGCATGGCGAAACGGTGGATGCCCAGGCTCGCATGGGGGCGCAGGGCTTCGAGCCGCGCCTCGGTCTGGGAATCATTGGCGAGCCGGTCGACCACCAGGCCCACCTGATGGCCCTCCGCGGCCAGGCTCCGCGTGAGATCGGCCACGTGGCGGAAAAGGCCGCCCACCGGGGCCCGCATCACCTGGAGTATGCGCAGCGCGGGCTGCCCGGTCGCCATCCCTAGAACCAGCGTTCGAGCACGACGATGGTGTCGCCCGGCTTGATGGGATAATCGAGGTTGACGCTGTTCTTGACCATCTCGTTGCCCCGCTTGCGATAAACGATGGCGCGTCCACGGTCGGCGGTGTCGGAGAAACCGCCGGAAATGCTGATCGCCGAGCGGACGGTCATGCCATAGACAAAGGGGAACTGGCCGGCATTCTTGATTTCGCCCTGGATGAAGAAGGGGCGGTATTCGGCCACTTCCACCGCAACATTGGGGTTGCGCATATAGCCATTGGCAAGCGCCGCCGAAAGACGGCCGGCCGCGCCCTGGGTGGTGGTGCCGCGCACCGGGACCGCCCCCACCAGCGGGAAGGCGATGGCGCCGCTGTCGTCCACCTTATAAGTGTTGCTCAGTTCGGCATCGCCATAGACGGTGACGCGCACGGTGTCCCCCGTATCGAGCTGATAGGGGCCCTGTGTGTCGATCGTGTAGGTCGCCGGACGCGTCGAAGCGCACCCGGAGAGTGGCAGCATCAGCGCGACGACGAAAATGGGTAACCAGCGCATTGGAATCCCACGCAATTCAGTTGCGCCACTCTTGCGCCGGCGTGGTTAATAAATCGCTTCTTGGCCCTGCGTATTGTTGCGCCCTGCATCCCACTTAACGGATTGCTTACCACGCTGCGGCGATAACCCTCCTCATAGATCAGGGGAAGATGATGGCGTTTGAGTCGCAGGCGATAGGCGATGCGCATATCGATATCGGCGCAGTGCTGCGTGCGGTGTTGCGCAGCCTGCCGCGCATCCTGGCCATTACGGCAATATTGCTGGCGGTGACCTTCGCCGTGCTGCTGTTCACGCCGCGTCTTTATGAATCCTCGGCTTCCATCCTCGTCGAGCCGCGCAGCAATGTTTATATCCGCTCCGCCAACGAGCAGGCGCCCGCGCTTTCGGGCGCGGAGGCGGGCGTCGTTTCCAGCCAGATCGAGCTCATCAAGTCGCGCGACACGCTGCGCAGCGTCGTGGACCGGCTCGATTTGCGTTCGGTGCCCGAATTCAACGGCAGCGAGGGGGCGGGCTTTTCGCCGCTGGGCCTGGTCATGCAATTGCTCGGGCGCAGTTCCGCTCCCGTCAGCGTCGACGAGGCGGTGCTGCGCGCGCTTTATGAGCGCCTGACGGTGGTGCAGGAGCGTGATTCGCGCATCATCTCCGTGCTGGTGCGCTCCACCAATCCGCAATTGGCGGCCGATATCGCCAATGCCATTGCCGAAGCCCATGTGGCGCGCCGCGCCGGGCTGTCGCTTTCCGATACCGCCGAAGCCTCCGGCTGGCTGGCCGAGGAGATCGCCAAGCTGCGCGTACGCGTCACCGATGCGGAAACGGCGGTCGCCACCTTCAAGGTGAACAACGACCTGTTCAGCGGCGCCAACAATACCAGCCTGCTCGACCAGCAGCTTTCCACCATCGCCACCCAGATCAATGCCGCCCAGGAGCGCAAGAACACCGCGCTGTCGCGCGCCACGCTCATTCGGGACATGATCGCCAAGGGCCAGCCCATCGACGGGGTGGCCGATGTGCGCGATTCGGTGGTCATCCAGCAGCTCAGCCAGGAAAAGGCCCGCCTTCAGGGCGAAAAGGCCCAGCGCTCCGCCACGCTCCTGGCCAATCATCCCACCATCCGGGCACTGACCGCGCAGATCGCCGAGCTCAACAACCAGATCAACCTCGAAGGGCGCCGGGTGGCCGACGCGCTCGAAGCCGAATCGCGCATCGAGGCCGATCTGGAAACCTCGTTGCAGGCCGACCTCACCCGCGCCAAGGCCTCCGCCTCCACCGCCACTCAGGACACGGTGACGCTCGAAGGCTTGCAGCGCGAGGCCAAGGCGCAGCGCGACCTGCTCGAAAGCTATCTCCAGCGCTATAGCGAGGCGACCTCGCGCACCGATTCCAATTCGACCCTGCCCGATGTGCGCGTCGTCACCCAGGCGGTGCCCGCGCTGTCTCCCGCCTCGCCCCGGACCACTCTCATCCTTCTCGCCGTCGGCCTGGGCGCGCTGATGGTCCAGCTCGGCCTCGTGGTTTTCGGCGAATTGATCTCCGGCCGCGTCATCGTCGCTGCCCCCGAGGCGGAGCCCGTGCGTGCAAAGACACAGGACGAGCTCGAGGAACCGCCCTTCATTCCCGAGATGGCGGTCGAGGAAGAGGACGAATATCCGGTCGATGCGCCGATCGAGGAACATTCGACCGAGGCCGCGCTGGAGGATGTGCGCGACGCCGTCATGGCCGGGATGGATACGATGCGGCTGCAGCCGCAGCCGGAATTGCAGCCAGCAGCATCGTCCGCGACGCGCGAAAATATCCGGCAGCTCATGAAAAGCCTGCGCCAGAACCGGGAACCGGCTCCCGAGCCGGTGGTGGCGCCGCAGATGCAGCCGCCGACCATCCTGACCGGCGAAAAGCTGGCCGCCGACCTGGTGCTGGGAAAGACCCATCTGCTGCTGCTTGCCGCCCATGGCGATCATGCCGATTGCGAGGCGCTGGCTGAGGAACTGGTGCATGCCGCCATCGGTCGCGGGCTCAGCGTGGCGCTGATCGATGCCGGCAGTGGTCGCGTCGGCGCCGAAACCGGGCTCACCGATCTCAGCGCCGACATGGCCAGCTTCGGCGACGTGGTGCACAAATCCGCCGACAACAGCTTTGCCGAAGTGGTGTGGGGGCAGGGGCACGTGATCGCGCCGTCCTCCAGCAAGCCCTTCACCCTGGTGGAAGCGCTGGGCGATATCTATGAAGTGGTGGTGGTCATGACCGGGCGGGTCGGCCGCGCCTCCAGCCTGCCGCTTTTCAAGGGGCTCGATGGCCGACTGGTGCTGGTGGCCGGCACCTCGGACGAGCCCGAGGCGGTTTCCGCCACCCGCGCCCGCCTCCGCAATGCCGGATACGCCGATTGCGACATCGTCGCGGCGCCCGAATATGTGGCCGCCTGAGGCGGAGCCGGAGCCATGTCCGCCAAATATCTCGCCATTCGCGCCATGTTCGAGGCCCTGTGGCTGGCGCGGATGCCGGCCCTCTCCCGGGCGCTGTCGCGCTCGCGCGGCGTGATCTTCACGCTCCATCGCGTCCTGCCCGAGCCACCCGCCGCCTTTTCCCCCAATGCCATCTTGCAGGTGACGCCGGATTTCCTGGACTATGTCATCACCCGGGTGCGGGCGCTCGGGCTCGACATCGTCAGCCTCGACGATGCGCTGGAGCGCCTGGCGGCCAGGACCGCAGGACGGGGCTTCGTCGTCCTCACCTTCGATGATGCCTATCGGGACAATCTGCACCACGCGCTGCCGATCCTTCAGCGCCACGCCGCGCCCTTCACCCTTTACGTGCCCACGGCGCTGGTCGATGGGGTGGGGGAAATCTGGTGGCAGGCCATCGAGGACATCATTGCCCGCCAGGAGGCCATCGCCCTCACCGTCAACGGCGAGACCGATTATCTGGACACCCGCACCACCGGCGAAAAACAGGCCGCCTTCGACCGCGTCTATTGGCTGATGCGCAAGATGCCCGAGGCTGAGCGCATCGCCTTCCTGCATGGCTTTGCCCAATCCTATGGCTACGACCTGGGCCGGCAATGCCGCGATCTCATCATGGATTGGCCGGAGCTGCGCGCCTTCGTCGAGGAGCCCCTTTGCACCATCGGCGCCCATACCGTGCATCATTACGAGCTGGCCAAGCTGCCCATCGACGAGGCGCGCAGCGAGATGGCGCAGTCGGTGGAAATCCTGGCGGCGCAGTTCGGCCAGCAGCCGGCGCATTTCTCCTATCCGCTGGGCGGGCCGCTTTCGGCCGGCCCCCGCGAGTTCGAGCTGGCGCGCGAGATCGGCTTTCGCTCGGCGGTGACGACGCGGCCGGGCGGGCTTTACCCCGCCCACGCGCAAAATCCGCACGCGCTGCCCCGCGTCTCGCTCAATGGCTATTTCCAGGCGCGGCGCTATGTCGATGTCTTTGCGTCCGGCGGGCTCTTCACCGCCCTGGGCAAGGTCAGCGGCTGAGCCCTATGCGTCTGGACGCGACATCCAGCGCACGATCGGCATGGCCGGCAGCACCCAGCCCATGCCCGCCACGATGAAATAGGGCATCAGCACCCAGATCGGCAGGCCCGGCGGAAAGAGCAGGTAAAGGGCGGTGGCCAGGCCCGCCCAGAGCACGATGGAGCCGATCAGGCCCAACAGGCCCAACATCTTGCGATTTCGCTGTTTCATATGCGGCAACGCGCCTATTGCGGGACAATGGCAAGCGGCATACCACTCCCGCTCGCCCTTCGACACCGGGAAACTGCCGTGACCACCATGCAAAATGCCGCAATGAGCCAGACCAGCCTCGCCAGCGACCGGCTGCGCCCGGTGCGCATCTGGCTCTATAGCCTGGCGGCCTTCGTCCTGCTCATCGTGGTGGTGGGGGGCATTACCCGGCTCACCGATTCGGGCCTGTCCATCACCAGCTGGAAGCCGATATCCGGCACCATCCCGCCGCTGAACGAGGCGGATTGGCATGCCGAATTCGAGGCTTACAAGCAGATCCCGCAATACCAGGTGAACAATACCTGGATGTCGCTGGACGACTTCAAATACATCTTCTTCTGGGAATGGCTGCATCGGCTGCTGGCGCGCATGCTGGGCGTGGTCTTCCTTGTTCCCTTCACCGTCTTCCTCATCCAGAAGCGCTTCAACGCCCAACTGGCCTGGCCGCTGTTCGGTCTTTTCGTTTTGGGCGGCTTCCAGGGGGCGCTGGGCTGGTGGATGGTCAGCTCCGGCCTCAGCGAATTGACCTCGGTGTCCCAATACCGGCTGGCCGCCCATCTCTCGGCTGCCTGTCTTCTCCTCATCGCCCTGGTGCATGTGGCTCGCTCGCTCGATCCGGTTCGCATCGAGGGCAGGGTGTCGCGCGCCGATTTCGCCTGGGCCGTCATCCTTCTGATGCTGATCGTTCTCCAGATCGCCGCGGGCGCCTTCGTCGCCGGGCTCGACGCCGGCATGGGCTACAACACCTGGCCGCTGATGGATGGCGCCATCATCCCCGACGGCATGGGCGTGATGCAGCCGCTCTGGCGCAATTTCTTCGAGAACAATCTCACCGTGCAGTTCATCCACCGCACCATCGCCTATGTCATCACGCTCTATGTGGCGGTGATGTGCTGGCGGCGCTGGCGGGCAGGGGGCTTTGCCGGTGTCCATGGCTGGCCGCCGCGCATCGCCCTGCTGGTGCTGTTGCAGGTGGTGCTGGGCATCCTCACCCTGCTGCACGCCGTGCCGATTTCGCTGGCGGTGGGCCACCAGGCCATGGCCTTCATGCTCGCCGGCCTGACCTCGGCCTATATCGCCGATCTTCGGCGTGCGGTAATATAATACCGCGTTTATAACATATTGATTTTGAACGATAAAATCAGACCCCTTGACGCGTGATGGAATCCCCCATACACGCAGCGCCGAACATGCTGCTTTTGTCCTTGGACGAAGGCTGCAAGCCCCAAGAAATCTAGGGAATTCAAGCAATGAGCACTTACTCGGCAAAACCGAGCGAGATCGAAAAGAAGTGGGTCCTGATCGACGCCGAAGGGTTGGTCGTGGGTCGCCTCGCCTCGATCATCGCCTCGCGCCTGCGCGGCAAGCACAAGCCGACCTTCACCCCCCACATGGACATGGGTGACAACATCATCGTCATCAATGCCGACAAGGTGAAGCTGACCGGACGCAAGCTCGACCAGCACCGCTTCTACTGGCACACCGGCTTCCCCGGCGGCATCAAGGATCGTACGGCCCGCCAGCTTCTGGAAGGCCGCTTTCCCGAGCGCGTTCTGGAAAACGCCGTGCGCCGCATGATGCCGGGCGGCCCGCTGACCCGCGCCCAGCTCAAGAACCTCCGCGTCTATGCCGGCGCCGAGCATCCCCACGAAGCGCAGAACCCGGCCAAGCTGGACGTCGCTGCGATGAACACCAAGAATGCGCGGGTGAAGTAACATGGCCGAAACCATCAACTCCCTCGAAGATCTCGGCACCGCCGCCGCCGCTCCGGTCAACGCCGCTCCCGTGCATGAGCAGAAGCTCGACGCCCAGGGCCGCGCCTATGCCACCGGCAAGCGCAAGAACGCGGTCGCCCGCGTCTGGATCAAGCCCGGCAAGGGCAAGGTCACCGTCAACGGCCGCGAATTCGCCACCTATTTCGCCCGCCCGGTGCTCCAGCTCATCGTCAAGCAGCCGATCGTCGCCACCGACCGTCTCGACCAGTATGACGTCACCGTCACCGTCGCCGGTGGTGGTCTGTCCGGTCAGGCCGGTGCCGTGCGTCACGGCATCTCCAAGGCGCTCAACTATTTCGAGCCCGCCCTGCGCCCCATCCTCAAGAAGGGCGGCTTCCTGACCCGCGACAGCCGCGTGGTGGAACGCAAGAAGTACGGCAAGGCCAAGGCCCGTCGTTCGTTCCAGTTCTCCAAGCGCTAAGCGCTGGGGTTCGATATTTTGGAGAAGGGCCGGGAAACCGGCCCTTTTTCGTGTTTTTGGGTTTTTGCCCTGAGCCATCCCATCCACCGGGTCATTCCGGCGCAGGCCGGAATCCAGGCTGAAGGGTTTCCCCTGGCGCCAGGGTGCGGGGGAGCATGCGGACATGGATTCCGGCCTGCGCCGGAATGACACCGGTGGGTTGATGACGCCTTGTTTCCGTTGCGTCTGCTGATGGGCCACAATTGGTAGATAATTTTTTATTGCGCCTTGCGAACCACAGGCGCGCACCAGACCTTCCAGCCATGTCCAGCCTCGTCACCCGCTTCCATATGCTGCTGCTCTCCGTCACCGTGGCCATCACGGCGGTCGGTTTTTTCCGCATTCCGGCCGATTTCGCCTTTCCGGCCCATTGGGTCGGTAGCCATGCGGACTGGCTCTGGCCGCGCGATGTGGCCCTGCTGGTGGGGCCGGCGGTGCAGCTCGCCCTTCTCGCCGCCTTCTTTCTCCTGGGGCGGGGGCTGACGAAGAACCATCTGGCCAAGACGCGGCATATCCTCGATCCGGTGCTGTCGCTGCTGCTGGCCGTCATTGCCGCCACTCAGCTCGGCCTGCTCTTTGCAGGCATCGGCTCCGACATCGACCTGATGCGATTGACCGGGGCAGGGCTGGGCCTCGTGCTCCTCCCCCTCGGCGTGGTGCTGTTCGAGGCCGAGCGGCATACCTATGCTGGCCTGCGCATGCCCTGGCCGATTGCCGACGACCACGCCTGGCGGCTGGTTCATCGCCTCTGCGGCGCCGCCTTCTTCCTCGCCGGCCTGCTGCTTCTCGCGCTGGCCTGGTTCGATGTCGGCGCCGGCATTCTCGTCATCGCCTTTGCCGGCGCCATTTGCATTCCGGTCTTGCTCGCGGCTGGCACGAGCCTTCTGCTGGCAAAAAGCTGACGCCGCATCGCTATTGCCCAATTTCGGCGCTTGCCGCAGAAATTTTTCCTCTTGCGCGCCCCAAAGAAAATCCCGTGTGCAGCGATTTGCGGCGGAGAGGGCTAGATTGTGGGCAATTTCGAGGCAACGCGCCCAATCCCTGGGCGGGCCTCGTGTGTTGCAGGTCAACCCATGTCACCCACCACCGTTTCCGCCCGGGCGCCATCGGCACCCAAGCCATTCTATACATCCTTCGGCTTCCAGGTGCTCGCCGCCATGGTCGTCGGTCTCGTGCTGGGCCTCATCGCCCGCAATCTCGGGCCCGATGCCGCCGGCCATGCCAATTGGCTCACCCAGACGCTGGCCACCATCGGCTCGTCCTTCGTCTCGCTGCTGCGGGCGCTGGTGCCGGTTCTGGTCTTCACCGCCATCGTCGCCTCCATCGCCAATCTGCGCGAGCTCAACAATGCCGCCAAGCTGGTCTGGCAGACCCTGCTCTGGTTCGCCATCACCGCGCTGATCGCCGTGGCCATCGGCATTGCCTTGGGCCTCATCATCCAACCGGGCGTCAATACCGCCGTCACCGAGGCCGCCGCCCGCGCGCCGTCCTCCACCGGCTCCTGGCTCGATTTCCTCAAGGGGCTGATCCCCTCCAACATCCTGGGCCTGGCCGCCTCCACCCGCGTCTCCGACAGCGGCGCCACCACCAGCCTCAATTTCAACGTGCTGCAGATCCTGGTGATCTCCATCGCCGTGGGCATTGCCGCGCTCAAGGTCGGCCCGGCGGCCGATCCGTTCCTGGCGTTCAACCGCTCCTTCCTCAAGATCGTCCACAAGCTGCTCTGGTGGGTCATCCGCCTCACCCCCATCGGCACCATCGGCCTGCTGGGCAATGCCGTGTCGGTCTATGGCTGGGATGCGCTGGCCCAGCTCGGCTGGTATTCGGCGGCCATCTATATCGGCCTGTTCCTTGTGCTCTTCGTGGTCTATCCGGTGCTGCTCCAGGCCAATGGGCTCAACCCCATCCGCTATTTCCAGAGCGCCTGGCCCGCCATTCAGCTCGGCTTCGTCTCTCGTTCGTCCATCGGCACCCTGCCGGTGACCGAGCGCATCACCGAGCAGAACCTGGGCGTGCCGCGTGAATATGCCGCCTTCGCCGTGCCGCTCGGCGCCACCACCAAGATGGACGGTTGCGCCGCCATCTATCCGGCGATCTCGGCCATCTTCGTGGCCCAGTTCTTCGGCGTACCGCTCGGCATCGAGCATTACCTGCTGATCGTGTTCGTCTCGGTTATCGGTTCCGCCGCCACGGCGGGCCTCACCGGCGCCACCGTCATGCTGACCCTGACGCTCTCCACCCTCGGCCTGCCGCTCGAAGGCGTGGGCCTGCTGCTGGCGGTCGATCCGATCCTCGACATGGGCCGCACCGCGGTCAACGTCGCCGGCCAGGCGCTGGTGCCCACCATCGTTTCCAAGCGCCAGGGCATTCTCGACCAGGCCACTTACGACCGGGGCGAGACCATCGAGGCGCTGGACGCCGAAGCGGTTCCCGCCACCTGAACCGAAAAGGGGAGGCTTAGGCCTCCCCTTTTTCCATCTGCCTCAGCATTGCCGGGCTCGTCCCGGCAATTCGTTTTGTGGAAACGCGGCGAAACAGGCAAGCCTAGAGCGCGCGCGGGATGAAGAGCTGTTCCGGCCCGATTCCGCTGGGCACATATTTGCCCTTGTGCAGCCGGAAGGCGTCGCCGCAGACCGATCGCGCCAGATCCGCCAGCGCGTGCAGCTGCGCCTCGTCGGCCGAGCTGGTCTCCACCCACATGAAGCTCCGCCCTCTGGCCGCATGCGTGCTGAAGCGGATGCCGATCCCCTGTTCCTTGGGAAAGACGATGGCGCCATTGGCCATCTCTTCGCGCAGGCGGGCGATGAAGGCGCTTGCCATGTCGATGGGAATGCAGAGCTCCATATTGCGGAAGCGCGGGCGCATGCGCTTGAGGATGGCCCCCACCAGCGGCCGCGCCGGCACGCTGCGCCAGGTGCCCAGCACTTCGTGGGACTTGCCCACCACGCGCCGGCCGCGCGGCATGCGCAGCTTCAAAACCAGCCTTTGCAGCGAATAGGGCAGGCCCCTCATGGGCAGGAAGGGCGCCTGGTCGTCCGGCGTCGGCTTGTCCACGGGATTGATATTGTAGATGAGGAAGGTCTTCTGCCCCGGGAACCAGTGCAGCGTGGTCGCGGCATTGTCGGCATAGCCGCCGGCGATGATCGCATCCAGCCCCGCCTCGTCGCGCCACTGGATGAGGTTTGCCAGGTAATGCTGGGGCACGCAGCGGAAGGTGATTTCGGTGAGCGTGATGCCCTCGGCCCGCTGGCGCAGCTGGTCCCAGAGCGCCACGTCGCGCCGGGATTCGTGCTCCTCCCCGCTGTCGTCGACATAGCGGATCGCCTCGACCAGGTCATAGAGCGTGGCATAGGTGCTGCTGCTGCCATGCACTTCGGTGAAGAAACACGCTCCCGCCGAGACGCCGATGAACTCGGGCAGGGTGGCCAGCGCCAGCCCCTGCTGGTCCAGGAAGGTGATGAGGGTGGAAAGCCGCGTGCCGGCCAGCACCGTCACCGATTGCCCCTCCAGCCGCACGATGCCCTCATAGCGGGCCAGCGACAGCGTATCGGTCAGCGGCGCATCCTGGAACCAGCGCGAATAGCCATGGCCGGTCGCCTGGTAGCGGCGCCCGGCGCGGGCATTGTCCAGGATGTCCTCGAGCCCGGCGCCTACCCGGTCGGCGCGCAGCGCGATGAAATGATCGGCCAGCGCCCGGCTGGCCTTGTGCTGCGACACCGCCTTGAGCTTGTCGCTGCGCATTTCGATGTCATGGGCGAAGAACCACATGGTCGAGGGCATGAGCCGCCCCGCCGTCGCCGTGATGGCGCCGGGCAGGATCAGCGCCTTGCGGCCGGCAGCCGCTGCTGCGGTGGCGAAGAAATCGCCCGATTTGACGTCCTGGTCGGCCAGATTGAACACCTCGCCGGAAATGTTCTGCTCGATCAGCGATTTTAGGTGCCGGCTGAGATCGGTCACATGGATGAGGTTGATGGTGCGCCCGCCCAGACCCACCGGAGCCTTGCGCATGGCCTCCACCATGCCGGTTGACCAGTTCATGCCCGGCCCGGTGACCACGCTGGGCCGCACGATCAGCCACGGAATGCCCCGGGCGTCGCAGGCGGCGCGAACGCGCTTTTCCTCGTCGATCTTGAGGCGCGTATAGGCATCGATCCGGGTCTTGACGACGATGTCGTCGCTTTCCGCATAGACCGGGTGCCGGGTTGCGTCGATGGCCGAATAGACCACCTGCGAGCTGAAATAGACGAAGAGCTTGCAGGTCGCCGGGTCGAGCTTGCTCAACACAAGGTCGGTCAGCGCCGTATTGGCGGGGATGAAATCCTTGCCCTTGGCCTTGGTGTCGAGCGCGGCATGGATGGTCACCTCGGCCCCGGCAATGGCCGCGCTCAGCGCGGCGTCGTCATCGAAGCCCACGCCCACCGTGCGCACGGCGCCGTCGCGGTCGAGCCGGCTGCGGAACACCGGCACCACCTCATGGTCGGCTGCCAATATGCCGGCCAGTTCGCGCCCGATGCCGCCCGATGCCCCGATAACGCAAATCTTCATCCCGCTCTTTCCTCCCGGCAGCATGGGCTGCCCGTGAAGGTCAGCGCTTTGTCCATAAATCCTCTAGCGGCCCAGCCGTCCCTCGGCCCGGGTGCTGCTGACCAGCCTGGGCCCCTTATGCAGCATGCCGTCGATATAATCGACCGCCTTGGTCAACCCGTCCTCCTGGTTGAGCTTCTTGGCCAGGGCCGTGGCATTGGTGGCGTAGGAGGGCGTGCCGGTGAGCTTGATGAGCGCATCGGTGAGGCTCTCCGGCGTCAGCTTGCGCAGGCGCACCGGCTTGGGCCCGCAGCCCAGCTCATAGACGCGCCGCCCCCAATAAGGCTGGTCCACGGTCTGCGGCACCACGAAGGTGGGCCGGCCAAGGTGTAGGCCGGCGGATGTCGTGCCGGCGCCGCCATGATGCACCACCGCCGAGACATATTTGAACAGCTTGTCGTGCGGGGCTTTTTCGATGGCAAAGATATTGGCCGGCAGGTCCTGCGGATTGATGCCGCCCCAGCCCCGCGCCACCACGGCCCGGCCACCCCAGGCGGCCACCGCCTCCTTGAGGATGCGCGTGTTGCGCTCCGCCCCGAAGGGCATGGAGCCGAAGCCGATATAGACCGGCGCTTCGCCCTCGGCGAGGAATTTGGCGAATTCGGGCGAGGGCTGCCAGTCGGTGGTGTCCCGCAGCGGCCAGTAGCCGGTGACGATGGCATTGTCCGGCCAGTCCTTGGGGCGGGGCGAGACCAGGTCGGAATAGGCATAGAGCGTGGTCAGCGGCGTGCCGTCCGTATTGCAGAAGACGCCGCCCTTCTTGCGCGCCTCCAGCCCCATCAGGTCGCGCCGCAGCTTGTTGCGCGGCAGGTTGTAGTAGATCTGCTGCACCGAGATCGAGGTATAGGTGAGCTTGTTGATCGCCGGGCCGTAATCGGCGCCGTAATAGATGCAGAGCGGGAATTCGCTGGTCGAATTGAGCGGCTGCAAGGCCACCATGATGGCGGGGATCTGCAGCGCCTCGGCGATGTCGATGCCGAAGCTGGTGTTCATGTTCAGGATCAGCATGTCCGCGCCCTGGCACATGTTCCAGGCCCGCCGCGCCGCGATATGCACGATCTTCTGGCCCTGCCGCAGCAACGAGGGGCCGTTGATGAGCATGGACTGGCTCATGGCGTTTTCGAAACGCTGCTGGGTCAGGAAAGCCTGGATGGAGCGGCCGAGCGAGTGGAATTCGATGCCATGGCTCTGCACCATGCGCTGGAATTCCTCCGATGCGCCCAGCACCACCGAATATCCCCGCTTCTTGAGGGCGATGGCCAGGGCCAGATAGGGTTGAACGTCGCCTTGCGTGCCAATCGTGACGAGGGCAATACGCTGCAAAATCAAACCTCACCTTACGCGGCTGTAAGGCCGTAGGTTGGGGCCCTGCGGCCCATTTACAATACCCCGGCGAGGACTTATGAACAGCCTTATCGATTGCCGGATTAACTACTAGACTCGTTTCTGAAGGGCAAGGGACATGCCGTCTCGCACCACTGTCGCACTGGTTGGAGCCTTGCTCGCCTCTCGCGCAGCCGCCCTTTTTGCCGCCGCAGCCGCAAACGCCGGTTAGCTCTTCCCGATGGCCGCGATGCAGGCCGGGAAGAGCCGAATAGACCGCCAGCGCCCGGCGAGCCGGCGCCCTTAACCCTTCCACTACCATAATTCCGCGATAATCGCTCCGCACTGTCGGAATGCTGCGCCTGCAAGCGCGTCGCGGCCAGACGAGGTCCGAAACGGACCGCCGAGGAACCCATGAGCGAAGATTTCCACCGCATCCGCCGCCTGCCTCCCTATGTTTTTGCCCATATCGACCCCATCAAGGCCAAGGCCCGCGCCGAAGGCGTGGACGTCATCGATCTGGGCATGGGCAATCCCGACATGCCGACCCCGGCCCATATCGTGGAAAAGCTCCAGGAGACGGTGAAGGACGGGCGCACCCACCGCTATTCCACCTCGCGCGGCATTCCCGGCCTGCGCAAGGCCCAGGCCAGCTATTACGGCCGCCGCTTCGGCGTGAAGCTCAACCCCGACACCCAGGTGGTGGCCACCCTCGGCTCCAAGGAAGGCTTTGCCAACATGGCGTCGGCCATCACCGCGCCGGGCGATGTGGTGCTGGTGCCCAACCCGACCTATCCCATCCATTCCTTCGGCTTCATCATGAGCGGCGGCGTGGTGCGTTCCATGCCGGCCGAGCCCAATGAGGATTTCATGCGCGCGCTCGATCGCGGCGTGCGTCATTCCATTCCCAAGCCCATCGCGCTGGTGCTCAACTATCCGGCCAACCCCACCGCCTACACCGCCGACCTCGATTTTTACGCCGAGGTGGTCAAATATTGCCGGCAGCACGACATCTTCATCCTCTCGGACCTGGCCTATTCCGAGATTTATTTCGATGAGGACGCGCCCCCGCCTTCCATCCTCCAGGTTCCGGGCGCCATCGACATTTCCGTCGAATTCACCTCCATGTCCAAGACCTATTCCATGCCCGGCTGGCGCGTCGGCTTCGCCGTGGGCAATGAGCGCCTGATCGCGGCGCTGGCGCGGGTGAAGTCCTATCTCGATTACGGCGCCTTCACCCCGGTGCAGGTGGCTGCCACCGCCGCCCTCAACGGCACCGACGAGGTGATCGAGGAAGTACGCAAGGTCTATAAGCACCGCCGCGACGTGATGGTGGAGAGCTTCGGCCGCTCGGGCTGGGATATTCCCGTGCCCAAGGCCACCATGTTCGCCTGGGCGCCCATTCCGGCGCAGTTCGCCCATCTGGGGTCGCTGGAATTCGCCAAGCTGCTCATCAGGGAAACCGGCGTGGGCGTGGCTCCCGGCGTCGGCTTCGGCGAATATGGCGACCAGTATATCCGCCTGGCCTTTGTCGAAAACGAGCAGCGCATCCGCCAGGCCGCGCGCAATATCAAGAAGCTCCTCGGCACCAAGCCGGGGCAGGGCAACGTCGTGCCCCTCCAGGCCTGATCCGGCAGAGGGAGGCGCTTGCAACGCCTCCCGATCCCCCGTTCGGGAAGGACGCCGCCGGCAGGTGGAGAAAACCGGCGCATTCCGCCAAACTCCTATTGACGGCTAGGCGAATTCCTATGCACATGGCGCCACCATGAGTGACATTGCTTCCTTCCGCCAGGCCGTCGAATCTTTCATCTCTTCCCGGGGCTGGACGCCGACCCGTTTCGGCCGCACCGTAGCCGGCGATCCGCTGTTCGTCTTCGATCTGCGCGAGGGTCGCGAGCCGCGCAGCGACACCCGCGCGCGCATTCTCAAGGCCATGCAGGATTATGGCGATGGCGAGCGCCTGGCGCCGCTGCGCATCGGCGTGGCCGGGCTGGGCAATGTCGGCGCCACCCTGGTGCGCATCCTGCAAAAGGATGGCGGCGAGCTGACGCGCAAGCTGGGCCGGCAACTGGTGGTGACGGCCGTTGCCGCGCGTTCGCGCTCGCGTGACCGCGGCATCGACATTTCCGGGCTGGAATGGTTCGACGATCCGGTGGCCCTGGCCAAATCCGATGGCATCGACCTTTTCGTCGAGCTGATCGGCGGCGAGGACGGCCCGGCCTTTGCCGCCGTCAAGGCGGCGCTGGAGATCGGCCGCCCCGTGGTCACCGCCAACAAGGCGCTGCTGGCCAAGCATGGGGTCACCCTGGCCCGGCTGGCCGAGGACTCGGGCGCCCAGCTCGGCTTCGAGGCGGCGGTGGCCGGCGGCATTCCCGTCATCAAGACCCTGCGCGAAGGGCTGGGCTCGGCCAGCATCGCCAAGGTGTTCGGCATCATGAACGGCACTTGCAACTATATCCTCACCCGCATGGGTAACGAGGACATCAGCTTTGCCGATTGCCTCAAGGACGCCCAGGCGCTCGGCTATGCCGAGGCCGATCCCACCTTCGACGTCGAGGGGTTCGACACCGCCCACAAGCTCTCCATCCTGGCCACGCTCTGCTTCGGCTTCGAGATCGCGCCCGATCAGGTGCAGGTGGAAGGCATTTCCCGCATCACCCAGCACGACATCAAGGTGGCGGCCGAGCTGGGCTACAAGATCAAGCTGCTCGGCATCGCCCAGCGCAGCGAGGAGGGCGTGGAGCAGCGCGTCCACCCCGCCTTCGTGCCCAAGAACAGCGCTATTGCCGGCGTCGACGGCGTCATGAATGCCGTGGCGCTGGAAACCGACCACGTGCATGAGCTGCTGCTGGCCGGCCCCGGCGCCGGCGGCCCGCCCACCGCCTCATCGGTGCTGTCCGATATTCTCGATATCGCCCGCGGCACCCGCGTGCCGCCGTTGGGCGTGCCCAGCCAGGAATTGCTGCCCTATCGCCAGGCGCCCATGCGCGCCCATGAAGGGGGCTATTATATCCGCCTCGACGCCAAGGACGTGCCGGGGGCCCTGGCCGCCATTGCCACCCGCATGGGCGAGCGCGGCATTTCCATCGACTCGGTCATCCAGCGCTCCGATCTCGGCGCCAAGGCCTTCGCCCCCGATGGTGCGCCCACCCGCACCGTGGTGATGATGACCCAGCAGACTTTGGAATCGTCCATACGTGAATCGCTTGCGCAGATCGCCTCCGACGGGTTTATCGTTGGCGAGCCGCAACTGATCCGCATCGAGCGGCTCTGACGCGCGCGTCGGTGGACGGGGGAGGAATGATGAGACTGAGCAAGGTCGAGGACGACCGCAGTCCTGCCCAATTGCATCGCAGCCTGGCGCTGGAGCTGGTGCGCGTCACCGAACGCGCCGCCATCGCCGCCGCCGAATGGCGCGGCAAGGGCAATGAACAGGCCGCCGACATCGCTGCCGTGTCCGCCATGCTGGCCGAGCTCGACCGCGTGGCCATTTCCGGCCGCGTCGTCATCGGCGAGGGCGAGGCCGGCGAGGTCGACGCTCTTTATATCGGCCAGGCGGTCGGCACGGGGCAGGGGCCCGAGGTCGACATCGCGGTCGATCCGCTCGAAGGCGTCACCCTGTGCGCCAAGAACCAGCCCGATTCCATCGTCGTGCTGGCCATGGCCGAGCGCGGGGGCCTGCTCAACGTCGCCCGCAACGTCTATATGCACAAGATCGCCATCGGCGCTGGCTATGCCCCGGGCACCGTGCATATCGACTGGTCGGCCACCGAGAACGTCACCGCCTTGGCCAGGGCCAAGGGCGTGCCGCTGGCCGAAATCACCGCCATCGTGCTCGACCGGCCCCGCCATGCCGCGCTGATCGAGGAATTGCGCGCCACCGGCGTGGCCGTGAAGCTCATCAGCGACGGCGACATCGCCGGCGTCATCCATGCGGTCAACACCGAGGATACCGGCATCGACATCTATCTGGGCTCCGGCGGCGCTCCCGAAGGCGTGCTGGCGGCGGCGGCCCTGCGCTGCATCGGCGGCCAGATGCAGGGCAAGCTCATCCTGGACACCCCGGACAAGCGCGCCCGCGCCGTCGAGATGGGCATCACCGACCCGAACCGTATCTACGATGTGACCGAACTGGCCGCCGGCGATGTGCTGGTCGCCGCCACCGGCATCACCGACGGCACCCTGCTCGAAGGCGTGCGCCTGCGCCGCGACACCGTGGAAACCAGCACCATCGTCATGCGCTCCTGGAGCCAGACCGTCCGCTGGATCCGGGCCCGCCACACGCGCTGAAGCGGCCCTGGGGGCAGCGCCCCTTCCCACCACCGCCCAAATCGCCTACCTCTCAGCCATGCCCGAAGCGTTGCGCCCCTTTCTCGACGTCACCCAGTCCATTTCCGGGCGCTCCTGGGTGGATCGACTCGATGGCGCCGCCACGCGTACCGCCACCGCGATTGCCCAGCGCGCCGGCATTCCCGAAATCCTCTCCCGCATCCTGGCGGCGCGTGGCGTCGGGCTCGACGAGGCCGGGGCCTATCTCGAGCCCACCCTGCGCGCGCTGATGCCCGATCCATCCACGCTCACCGCCATGGATGCGCTGGCCGATCGCCTCGCCATGGCCATCGCCGACAATGAATCCATCGCGCTCTTCGGCGACTACGATGTGGACGGCGCCTGCTCTTGCGCGCTGATGACGCGCTATCTGCGCCATTTCGGTATCACGCCGCAGGTGCATATCCCCGACCGCATCTATGAGGGCTACGGCCCCAATATCGCGGCCATGGACAAGCTCATCGATGCCGGCGCCACCCTCATCGTCACCCTCGATTGCGGCACCGCCAGCGAGGCCCCCATCGCCCATGCGCGCACACGGGGCGCCGACGTGCTGGTCATCGACCACCATCTGGCCGACCGCGCGCTGCCCGAGGCCACCGCGCTGGTCAATCCCAACCGGCCCGACGATATTTCCGGGCTCGGCTATCTCTGCGCCGCCGGGGTGACCTTCATGGCGCTGGTGGCCGTCAACCGCGCTTTGCGCCAGCGCGGCGACACCGGCCTGCCGGACCTGCTCAAGCTGCTGGACCTGGTGGCGCTGGCCACGGTTTGCGACGTGGTGCCGCTGGTCGGGCTCAACCGCGCCTTCGTTATGCGCGGGCTGGAAGTGGCCCGGCGCGGCGACAATGTCGGCATGGCCGCGCTGGCGCTCGCCGCCCGCGTTTCCGGCCCGCTCAATCCCTATCATCTCGGCTTTCTCATCGGCCCGCGCATCAATGCCGGCGGGCGCATCGGCAATGCCGCGCTGGGCGCCGAATTGCTGGGCGTCGAGGACGAGCATCATGCCCTCGCCATCGCCGCCCGGCTGGACGAGCTCAATACCGAGCGCCAGCGCATTGAGGTCGAGGCCGTCGAGGAGGCCACCGCCGTGGCCGAGCAGGAAATCGGCGGCGGGGAGGGGCCACCGGTGCTGGTCCTGGCTTCGGCCAATTGGCATCCCGGCGTCGTCGGACTGGTCGCCGCCCGCCTGCGCGAGCGCTTCGACCGTCCCAGCTTCGCCATTGCCCTGCAACCCGATGGCACGGGCACCGGCTCGGGCCGGTCCGTGCCCGGCGTCGATCTCGGCCGCGCCGTCATCGCCGCCGTCGATGCGGGAATCATCGTCAAGGGCGGCGGCCATGCCATGGCGGCGGGCATAACCGTGGCTCCGGGGCAACTCGGCCCCTTCCGGGCCTTCATTTCCGAAAGGCTGGCCGCCGATGTCGCCGGCGCGCGCGCCGCCACCGCGCTGTCCATCGATGCCGCGCTCACCGCCCGCGGCGCCTCCCTCGACCTGGTTCATTCCATCGAGCGGGCCGGCCCATACGGGGCGGGCAATCCCGGTCCGGTCTTCGCCTTTCCCGCCCATCGGGCGCGCTACGCCCAGGTCGTGGGCAAGGGGGGGCATGTCAGCTTCTCGCTGACCTCGGAGGATGGCATGCGCCTCAAAGCTATCGCCTTCCGCGCCGCCAATACGGCCATCGGCGACACGCTGCTGCGCGAGCCGGACACCGCTTTCCATTTCGCCGGCTCGCTCTCCATCGACCATTATCAGGGCCGCGAGCAGGTGCAGTTCCGCCTCGCCGATCTCGCCCGTCCCCGGCGCTGAACCGCCCGTGGCTTTGCGGCGGAAACGTGACGGCAATGTCGTCAAAGTCAGCGAAAACAGTGTCTTGCATATCGATTTCGGGCCGTTAAACTAACCTGGCGCCGGGTTGGAAAATTTGGATATCGCTGCCAGATGAGCAAAACTGTCGCTGAAAGCACCCCCACTGGCGTGACCTTGTGGACGCGCTTTGCGTCCTGGGTCGTCGAGCAGGTCGGCGTCAAGCTGATCGGCAATCCCCGCCATGGCGCGCTCACCGTCATCCTGCCCAATGGCCGCACGCGCACGCTGGGAAACCCGGCTACGGGCCCGCATTCGGTGTTGCGGCTGAGGAATTTCCGCGTCATCCGCGAGGCGATGCAGCGGGGCACGGTGGGCTTTGCCGCCGCCTATATGAATGGCGACATCGAAGTCGACGACCTTACCGCTCTGTTCCGCTTCTTCCTGCAGAACCGCGACATGTTCGATGCCGCCAATAACGGTTTTTTTCGCAAGGCGGCGGCCGATCTTCACTATCACCTGTCGCGCCGCAATACGCTCGAAGGCTCCAAGAAGAACATTGCCGAGCATTACGACCTGGGCAACGATTTCTACGGCCAGTGGCTCGACCCCTCCATGACCTATTCCTCGGCGCTGTTCACCTCGGGTGACCAGAGCCTGGAGGAGGCGCAGCGCGCCAAATATCATCGCGTTGCCGACATGGCGGGCATCACCGAGGGCGCCTCGGTGCTCGAAATCGGCTGCGGCTGGGGTGGTTTCGCCGAAACCGTCGCGCGCGACTACAAGGCCCGCCTGCGCGGCATCACCCTGTCGGCCGAACAGCTCAAATATGGCCAGCAGCGCCTCGCCCGGCAGGGGCTGGACGAGCTTGCCACGCTGGTTTTCGAGGATTACCGCCATACCGAAGGCCAGTTCGACCATATCGGCTCCATCGAGATGATCGAGGCGGTGGGCGAGGACAACTGGCCCAGCTATTTCCAGACCGTGCATGACCGGCTCAAGCCCGGCGGCACCGCCGCCATCCAGGCCATCACCATCAACGAGGCCGATTTCGACGGCTATCGCAGCGGCCCCGATTTCATCCAGCGCTATATCTTTCCCGGCGGCATGCTGCTCACCAAGACGGTGATGAAGGAATTTGGCGAGCGCTACGATCTGGTGCTGGAAAAGGTCGAGACCTTCGGCCTCTCCTACGCCCATACGCTGCGGCTCTGGCGCGACCGTTTCCTCGAGCGCTGGCCGGTCATCGCCCCGCTGGGCTATGACGAATATTTCAAGCGCAAATGGGTCTATTACCTCTCTTATTGCGAGGCCGGGTTCACCGAAGGCTCCATCGACGTCGGCATCTACCAGTATCGCCGCCCCGCCTGAGACCGGCCCGACCAGATTCGAACCCGAACCCTCTTCACCTCTCCCTTCGGGGGAGAGGTCGGCGCGCCGCGCCGGGTGAGGGGGCCTTGCACCGAACGCGGTGCTTAGGAAAGGCCCCTTCATCCTGACCCCTCCCCACCGTCATTGCCGGGCCTGTCCCGGCAATCCACCTTCCCACTTGCGCTGAATCCCGGTCCGCCCGCATAGCCCGATGGCGGCGCTCCGCCGCAAAACTCCCCTCTAGCGCCGCATCAACCGCGCCATGAGCGCGAAAAACAGTGGATAGGGCAGGATGCGGATCGCCTTCATCAACCAGGCCATGCGCCGGGGAAAGGCGATCTCGAAGCGGTCCGTTTTGGTGAGTCCATCGACGATGCGCCGGGCCGCCGCATCGGTTTCCATCAGCAGCGGCATGGGAAAGTCGTTGCGCGCCGTCAGCTCCGATTTGACGAATCCGGGTGAAATCAGCCGCACGGCGACGCCATGCGGCGCCATTTCGCTGCGCATGGTCTGGGCCAGGCTGATGAGCCCTGCCTTGCTCGAGCCATAGGCGGCGGCCTGGGGCAGGCCGAAATAGCCGGCCAGCGAGGCGATCACGGCGAAATGCCCGCCACCCTGCCGTTCCATCTGCGCCAGCACCGGCTGGGCCAGCCGCACCAGCCCCAGGTAATTGGCGTCCACGATGGCCATGAAGGCGTCGAACCCATAGTCGCCCGGCTTCTGGCCCTGCTCGCTTGCTGCCCCGAAGATGAAAAGATCGATCCGGCCCAGCTCGGCAATGATGCGCGCCACCATCGGCTCGATGGCGCTCGGGTCGGTCACGTCGAGCGGATAGGGGCGGATGGCGTCATGCTCACGCGCCACGGCCTCCAGCCGCTCGGGCCGCCGGCCGGAAATCGCCACCGTCCAGCCCCGTTCGGCCAGTAGCCGCGCCACCGCCGCCCCGATGCCGGATCCGCCGCCAATGATCCAGGCCACGCCCGGCTGCATCGCCATAGGACCAAACCTCGCCTGGCACGAAAGATGAAAGGAAAGGAGGAATGGTACGCCCAAGGGGAATCGAACCCCTGTTCCCGCCGTGAGAGGGCGGTGTCCTGACCGCTAGACGATGGGCGCGGAGCAAGGAACCAGATGCTAGTCTGCAGCGCTCCCGCCGACAAGGGGGAGAGTGGTACGCCCTAGGGGAATCGAACCCCTCTCTGCACCGTGAAAGGGTGCCGTCCTAACCGATAGACGAAGGGCGCTCACGCGCTGTGGTGGCCGTCCTATAGTGGGGACTTGCGGGAAGCGCAACCCATGGTCTGGGGAAAATGCCAAATTTTTCAACAGCCCGAGAAGGTCACCGGCCGGTTGTAGCCGCGCGGCCGATCGCGCACGTCGACATGGATGAATTGCCGGCCCGGATAGCAGCCCAGCCCGCCCACGCCGCTGCTCTGCATGGCAAAGGCGATGAGGTCGCGCTTGTCGACGCCGGGGATGTAGAAATCGGCCGCCATGCAGCGGGTGTGATAGGAGTTTTCCGCCCCGCCCGCCGCCGTATTGTGCCGTCCGTCCCGATAGCCCGAATTCATGATGACGCGCTTGCCGAAGCGCCCCTCGAATTCCCAGATGACGAAGCGGAGCTTGGGCGTGATGCACAGCGCGTTGACTTCGCTGCTCGACACATAGGTGCCCCAGTCCATCTTCTTGCCGGCATAGCCCGGCCCGCTGGCATTGGCGAACAGCGCCATGGGCAGGCAGGCGGCCAGGCTCACCGCGCAAACGGCAATGGCGAGAATGGAACGGAGAAAGCTGAACATGGCGACTTCCGGGAGATTTCTGTTGCCGGCGCGCAACAGGCAAAGGCCCGCCCTGCGAAGTCGTTAAAATACGCTGCGTTTCGCTAACCGGCTCCTAAGCGGTTCGGTTAGCGAAACGCTAACGTTAAGCGCCCATTGGTTACCACTTTCCGGTGTTGGGCATGGAGAGCCAGGGCTCCTGCGGCTCCAGTTGTCCGTCCTGGATCAGCTCCACCGAAATCCCGTCGGGCGAGCGCACAAAGGCCATGCGTCCGTCGCGCGGCGGCCGGTTTATGGTGATGCCCATATCCATCAGGTGCTGGCAAAGCCCATAGATATCAGGGGTTTGATAGGCCAGGTGCCCGAAATTGCGGCCCCCGCCATATTCTTCCGGGTCCCAGTTATAGGTCAGCTCCACTTCCCCGCCCGAATCGCCCGGTGCGCGCAGGAAGACCAGGGTATAGCGGCCCTTTTCATTGTCGTGCCGCCGCACTTCCTCCAGCCCCAACCCCTCGCAATAGAATCGCAGGCTCTCCTCAATCGAGGTGACGCGGACCATGGTGTGCAGGTATTTCATGCCGATAACTCCTTGAAAAAGCATTTGGTCTTGGCCCCGCGGGCCCGGCTCCGCACCACAATCGCATGGGTTCCAAACAAAGTCTTAACAATTGCCCCTGAATCGGACAGAGTGTGGCGGGTTTGGTGGAGTACCTCGCGGCGGCGGGGCGAGTACGAAGGGCTGTGGGGATCATGGGGGTCAAGTTCACGGGCGATGGCGAATCTGCGGGAATCCTGCCCGATGAGGCAGGTGCGGTGAGCGGCTCGGACAGCGCCTCCTCGTCCCATGATGCCGGCCTCGATACCATCGAGATCGTCGGCGCCATCAAATGGTTCGATGCCGGCAAGGGATTCGGATTCATCGTGCCCGACAACGGCATGCCCGACGTGCTGCTGCATGTGACCTGCCTGCGCCGAGACGGCTACCAGACCGCCTATGAAGGCGCGCGCATCGTGGTCGAGGCGCTCAATCGCCCCGGCGGCCTGCAGGCCTTCCGCATTGTTTCCATGGACGAATCGACCGCGCGCCATCCCGCGCAGATGCCGGCCCCGCGCACCCATGTGGTTGTGGAGCCGACCTCGGGCATGGTGCGGCTCGAGGTGAAATGGTTCAACCGCATTCGCGGCTTCGGCTTCCTCTCGGCGGGTGAGGGCACTCCGGACGTTTTCGTGCATATGGAAACGCTGCGCCGCTTCGGCATCACCGAGCTGCGCCCCGGCCAGTTCGTGCTGGTGCGCTACGGGCAGGGGCCCAAGGGCCTTATGGTTGCCGAAATCCGGCCCGATGGTTGGGGCGACGCGCCGTCCTCCCACTAGGAAATTTTCATGGCTCCCTTTGCGCATGGTCCTGCTCCGGCTTTGCGCCGCTTCGGCGTGCTGCTGATGGCGATTTTCCTCGCCGGAACGCTGGCAGCCTGCGGCCAGGGCGAGGATCGACTGGTGCTTCATACGGCCAGCGGCGCCCATGTCTTCACGGTTGAGGTGGTCGACACCCCCGAAACGCGATCCCAGGGGCTGATGTTCCGCCAGGAGCTGGCGCCCGATGCCGGCATGCTGTTCGACTATCGGCGCGAGCAGCCCGCCTCCTTCTGGATGCGCAATACCTTCATTCCGCTGGATATGATCTTCATCGGCGCCGATGGGGTGGTCAAATCCATCCACGTCAATGCCCGCCCGCATGATGTCACCCCGATCACTTCCAGTGTTCCGGTACAATTCGTGCTGGAGATTCCCGGCGGACGGTCGGTGGAAATCGGCCTCGAGCCCGGGGATCGCATGGAGCATGTGCGCGTCGGCAAGACCGAGCCATAAGGCCGGGAAATCCGCCTGTTGAAGACGCCGTTCGGTGCTTGACCTGTAACCCTGGCGTTACTACTGCCTTGGCGATATTCCGCCCGTCTGTTCATCGGAAGCGCCATGCCGCCCATCGCCACGCTCATCGCTCTCGCCGACCCCACGCGGTGCCGGATCCTGGAGATCCTGCGCGAGGGGCCGCAGCCGGTGCATGTGCTGGCCGGTGCCTTCGACATCAGCCGCCCGGCCATTTCGCGCCACCTGCGCGTGCTCAAGCAGGCGCGGCTCATCAGCGAGAAGAAGATCGGCCGGGAAAACCGCTATCGCCTTCATGCCGGCAAGCTGAGGCCCGTGCAGGACTGGCTCGTTACGGTCGCCGCCGAGCCGCAGCCCAAGCCCGCTCCCGCCGCGAAGCGCGCTCCCAAGCCCGAGCCCGTCCCTACGCCGAAACCTCAGCCGCGCCCGGCGCCTGCTGCCTCGCAGATGGGCTTTGATTTCTAGCGTCAGATGGCATTTCGAGGTTTACGCCATCGTGTTGAAGTGCCGCAGGATCCAGAAAAGCTGATAACCGACCTTGAAGACCAGAAACGTGGCGTGAAAAGCCCTGTTCCTGACGACTGCGGCAGCGATGCAAAGCAGCACGATGAGCGGCGTTCGGATGAGATATTCAGGACCGAACGATAAGAGGTGATCGGTGCCCTTCATGAGCGTATCGCCGACATCAATGATGTAGGTCGCCGCCAGCACCCCGAAAAACCACCCCCGCCGCTCGAAAAAGAAATCCTCGTGGCTGCGATAGTCTTCCATACTGTCCGGGAACAGTAGCGCGCACAGCATGAACAACGATACGGCGTAGCTGAAGACGAAGAAGTACTTTCCGAAGCTCCATACTTCAATCTTGATGAGGCCGAACTCCCACCACCAGAAATGGATAAGCATGAGCATGACCGAACAGGCCCAGGCGAAATGCAGGGGATAGAGCCGGTACTGTTTTGGATGCTGCAAAATCTTGGCAAGGCCGGAGAGCAGGCGGGCAACGCCCAGCCCGATCACCATGCCCAGGACGATGCGGATATGCGGGAAAAGGTCGTGCGCGGCGGCGATCTGTGGTTCCAATGGTGCCCCCCACCAATGTGAACATGCAGGGGAAAACTTAGGCGGAATTCGTTAACGCCACCTCCCTACCCATCATGAATACGAATGGTCCGGCTATTGCGGTCGTGGCTCCAGGAAAGGATGCCGTGATCGTGGAGCAGGGCAGGGCGAAAGACATTGCCCGCCGGTTCCGACAAAGGGCGGGCCCCTTCAAATCCATGAGGGGAATCAAGGTTTTGGGGAAATCTGGCGATCCCGACAGGATTCGAACCTGTGACCAACAGCTTAGAAGGCTGCTGCTCTATCCAGCTGAGCTACGGGACCGGCGCAGATGGCCCATTTAGCGCATTTCTGCGCAAAGGGAACCTTCTTCTTGCGCTCAGGCCGGCTCGCCCGGCGCAAGAGGGCAGGGCAGCCGCGCCGTGGTGCCGCGCACGATCAGCTCGGAGCTGAGCACCATATACATCGGCATCCGGCTGCGCGGCGCGCCTTCCACCAGGTCGATCAGCGCCCCGGCGGCGATCCGCCCCAGCGCTTCGCGCGGCTGGCGCATGGTGGTGAGGCGCGGCCAGATATGAGAGGCCACCGTCAAATCGTCGAAGCCGACCACCGAAATGTCGCGCGGACACTCGATGCCATGTTGGCGCAAGCCGGAAAGAAAGCCGATGGCGCTCTCGTCATTGGCGGCAAAGATTGCCGTGGGCCGCTCCTCCAGCGCCATGAACAACTGCGCCGCGGCCCAGCCGGATTCCATGGTGAAACGACCGGGGAGCATCCAGTCGGAGCGGCTGGAAAGGCCCGCTTCGGCCAGGGCTCTGGAAAAGCCCCCGGCGCGCTCGCCCGTCAGCACATTGCCCTCCGGTCCGCGAATATGGCCGATGCGGCGGTGGCCCAGATCGATGAGGTGACGCGTGGCCCGTTCGGCGGCAAAGCTGTTGTCGGTCTTCACCGTGTGGAAGGGGGCGTGCGGGATTTCCTCGCACACCACGATCAGCGGCATCGGGCTCTGGTCGCTGGCCAGCATGCGCAGATGCCGCAAATCCACCGCGCCGTCGAAGAGCAGCAGGCCATCCACCCGGTTGGACAGGAAGTAATCGCGCATGCGCCGGCCCGAATCGTCGCCGGAAAACCGGTTGGTGACCAGGACCCCATAGCCGCGCGCCGCCGCCTCCCGCTCGATGGCATCCAGTATGATGGAGAAGAACGGGTTGCGGATGTCGGGCAGGGCGACCAGGATCGTCCGCGCCGTTTTCTGGCGCAGCGAGCGGGCCGACTGGTTGGGCGTGTATCCGGTGATGCGCACGGCCTCGGAAATTCGCGCCCGCGTCGCCTCGCTGACCCTTTCCGGACGGGAAAGCGCCCGGCTCACAGTGGCGGTGGAAACCTCCGCGAACTGAGCAACATCCTGAATTGTCGGCGTTTTCTTGGTCAAGGACACACCGGCAGCGCTCCCTTTCGCTGTGGGTTATGCAATCGATCTAAATCGATCTTGACAGGGGCGCAAGCCGTGTACAAAACTAATGCAATCGATTGCAGAGATTTCGCGGGGCGAAAAATGCAATCGATTACACAGCCAGCTCGGGATGCCTCATCAGAAGTCACCCTGCGGCTGGCAGTTTCGCGGGGGCGTTCCGCTCCAAGTGATCGTTGGGAGGACATTGTTATGAAGAAATTTGCAGTGGTTGCCGCTATGGCGACCGCTTTGCTTGGCTCCACCGCTTCCTATGCGGCTGAGCTGGAAGTGACCCACTGGTGGACGTCGGCCGGCGAGGCCGCGGCCGTTGCCGAATTCGCCCGCGTCTTTGAAGAAAAGACCGGCAACACCTGGAAGGACAGTGCCCTTTCCGGTTCGGGCACCGGCGCCAACCCGGTCATCATCAGCCGCATCATCGGCGGCAACCCGATGGGCGCCACCCAGATGAACACCGGCCGCGACGCCGAGGAACTGATCCAGGCCGGCCTCATCCGCGACCTGACCCCGATCGCCGAAGAGCTGGGCGTCAAGGACTTCTACGTCGACCAGTCGCTGCTTGAGCCGTGCACCTATGACGGCAAGATCTACTGCTTCCCGGTCAACATCCACTCGTGGGACTGGCTGTGGCTCTCCACCAAGGCCTATGAAAAGATCGGCAAGCCGGTTCCGAAGGACTGGAACGAGTATGTCGATTCCTGGCCTGCGCTCAAGGAAGCCGGCATCCTGCCGTTCGGCCTGGCCACCGGCTGGCCCTTCTCGGGCATTCCGGGCGTGCTGATGGCCGCCATCGGCGGCCCCGACCTGCTGATCGCCGTCAACCGCGACAAGGATGCCGGGGCTGTTCGCAGCGCCGAATTCCGCAAGGTTGTCGAAGCTCTCGACGATCTGCGCAGCGTGATCTCGCCCGACACCCTGGTCCCGACCTTCGGTGACGTGGGCAACCAGCTGCTCGAAGGCACCGCGGCCGGCAATATCCACGGCGACTGGCTGCAGGGCGACCTGCAGGTGGCCGGCGGCGTTCCGGGCGTTGACTATGAATGCCTGCCCGCCCTGGGTCTTGGCAGCCAGCTCAGCGGCGGCGGCGACTCCTTCTACTTCCCGGTCCTGCCTGAAGGCACCGACCAGGCCGTGATCGACGCCCAGACCGAACTGGCCAAGATCGTGATCTCGCCGGAAGCCCAGCTTGCCTTCAACCTCAAGAAGGGCTCCATGCCGATCCGCACCGACATCGACCTGTCGGCTGCCAATGCCTGCATGCAGAAGGCCCTCGGCCTGCTCGACAACGGCCTGCTGCCCTCGGGTGACTTCGCGCTCTCCAGCGACACCCAGCAGCAGCTTCAGGACCTCAACACCGAGTTCCTGGATGACGATGGCATCACCGTCGATGACTATATCGAGCGCTATGCCTCGATCATCGAGCAGGCGGACTGATCGTCCGGTTGCGCGGTGAGCTGAGTTCTCAACGCTGAAAAGTGGTCGGCCTTGCTCGACAAGGTCGGCCACTGCCCTATGGAGAGACCCAATGGCGGACACAGCCGTTCATGCAGGGGAGGGCGCTGGAACGGTCGTCCGGCCCGGCTTCCTCAAGAAGACCTTCCTACACAATCTGCCCGCCAAGATCGCGGCCGTGCCGATGATGGCCACCGTGCTCATCGTTTTCGTCGGCTGTACGCTCTGGACCATTTATTACTCCTTCACCAACTCCAAGCTCCTGCCGACCGGCAAGTTTGTCGGTTTCGACCAGTATGAGCGCCTGTTCGCTACCTCCCGCTGGAACATTTCGGTCACCAACCTGATCTCCTACGGCATCATGTCGCTGGTGTTCACCCTGGTGCTCGGCTTCCTGCTCGCGGTGCTGATGGACCAGAAGATCCGCTTTGAAAGCGCCTTCCGCACCATCATGCTTTACCCTTTCGCCCTGTCCTTCATCGTCACCGGCCTGGTCTGGCAGTGGATCATGAACCCCACGCTGGGCCTGCAGGGCACGATGCGCAATCTGGGCTTCGAGTGGTTCACCTTCGACTGGATCACCAATTCCCGCATGGTGCTGTTCGCCCTGCTCATTGCCGGGCTCTGGCAGGGCGTGGGCTTCTGCATGGTGCTGATGCTCGCGGGCCTGCGTGGCGTCGATGAGGAAATCTGGAAAGCCGCGCGCGTCGACGGCATTCCCACCTGGCGCACCTATGTTTCGGTGGTGCTGCCGATGATGCGCGGCGTGCTGATTACCGCCCTGGTGCTGATCGGCTCGGGCATTGTCCGCCTTTACGACCTCGTGGTCGCCCTCACCAATGGCGGGCCGGGCATCTCCTCGGAAGTGCCGGCCAAATACGTCTATAACTACATGTTCTCGGGCGGCAATATCGGCCAGGGCCTGGCCGCCGCCACCATGATGCTGGTGAGCGTGCTCATCATCATGGTCCCCTGGGTCTATCTCGAATTCGGCGGAAAGGGGCGTCGCTCATGAGCCAGACAGCAACCACGGCCGGGTCCCTGCCGCATGCCGAAGCCGGCGTCGAGCCGCGCGGCCCTCGGCCCAAGCCGTTCTTCACCCCGAAAAAGATCATCATCTATTCCGTGCTGGTGCTCTTTTCCTTCTATTTCCTGTTTCCGCTCTACGTGATGGTGGTGACCTCGTTCAAGACGATGCCCGAAATCCGTTTCGGCAACATTTTCGCCCTTCCCAGCCAGGTCAATTTCGACGCCTGGATCAAGGCCTGGACGTCCGCCTGCACGGGCCTGACCTGCGAGGGCCTGTCCCCTGGCTTCTGGAATTCGGTCAAGATCACCATTCCCTCCACCATCGTCTCCATCTTCATTGCGGCGGTGAATGGCTATGCGCTGGTCAACTGGCGCTTCAAGGGCTCGGAAGTCTTCTTCGCCATCCTGATCTTCGGCTCGTTCATCCCCTATCAGGTGTTCCTCTATCCCCTGGTCATGATTACCCGGCAGCTCGGTATTTTCGGCACGCTGCAGGCCGTCATCGTCGTGCATACCATTTTCGGCATGCCGATCCTGACGCTGCTGTTCCGCAATTACTTCGCCTCGCTTCCGCAGGAATTGTTCAAGGCGGCGCGCGTCGATGGGGCAGGGTTCTGGCGCATCTTCTTCGAGATCATGCTGCCCATGTCGCTACCGATCTTCGTGGTGGCGCTGATCCTGCAGGTCACCGGCATCTGGAACGACTTCCTGTTCGGCGTCGTCTTTGCCGGCACGCAGAACTACCCGATGACCGTCCAGCTCAACAACATCGTCAATTCGGCCCAGGGGACGCCTGAATATAACGTCAACATGGCCGCCACCGTGCTGACCGGACTTGTTCCGCTCATCATCTACTTCGTGTCCGGCAAGCTGTTCGTCCGCGGCGTCGCCGCCGGCGCCGTGAAGGGATAAACAGAGATGCAATCCAGCGTTTCCATCCGCGACCTCTCGCTCAATTTCGGCGCCGTCAAGGTGCTAGAACACCTCGACCTCGAAATCGCCCAGGGCGAGTTCATCGTTCTGCTCGGCCCCTCGGGCTGCGGCAAATCCACCCTGCTCAACTGCATTGCCGGCCTTCTCGACGTTTCCGACGGCCAGATCTTCATCAATGGCAAGAACGTTACCTGGGAAGAGCCCAAGGACCGCGGCATCGGCATGGTGTTCCAGTCCTATGCCCTCTATCCGCAGATGAGCGTGGAAAAGAACCTCTCCTTCGGCCTGCGCGTTGCCGGCATGGCGAAGGAAGAAATCACCCAACGCGTCAAGCGCGCCGCCGAGATCCTGCAGATCGAGCCTTTGCTCAACCGCAAGCCGGCCAATCTTTCCGGTGGCCAGCGCCAGCGCGTCGCCATTGGCCGCGCCCTGGTGCGCGATGTGGACGTGTTCCTTTTTGACGAACCCCTGTCCAATCTCGACGCCAAGCTGCGTTCGGACCTGCGCGTCGAGATCAAGCGCCTGCACCAGCGCCTCAAGAACACCATGATCTACGTGACCCACGACCAGATCGAGGCGCTCACCCTGGCCGACCGCATCGCCATCATGAAGAATGGCGTCATCCAGCAGCTTGCCGATCCGCATACCATCTACAACAGGCCCACCAATCTCTATGTGGCGGGCTTCATCGGCTCTCCCTCGATGAACTTCCTCGAAGGCGCGCTCAAGGGCGGCAATTTCATTGCCAGCGACGACACCTCCATTCCGGTCGGCAGCTACGAGTTCCTTGCCGGGCGCAGCACCGACGCCAAGGCCGTGCTGGGTATTCGCCCTGAGCACATCTTCCTGGGCGAAGCGGCGCATGCCATGCCGTTCCGCACCGATGTGGAAATCGAAATCGTCGAGCCCATGGGGTCGGAAACCCTGGCCTGGACCCGGCTCGCCGGCATTCCCATCACCTTCCGCTGCAGCAGCGATATCCCGCTGCGGGTGGGGGACAAGGTCAATATCGGCTTCGACGTGGCGCGGGGCTCCATCTTCGACGCCGAGAGCACCGATCGCCTCTAGGGGCAAGATTTTCACCGGTGGCGCTTCGGCGCCGCCGGCTCTGCACGTCAATATTACTTTTGCGGCAGCGAACCTGCCCGTTCGGCGCGATAGGCCGGAGAAATTGGAATACTCCATATCTCCCGCCAGGCTGTGCCAGCCGATAACTCCAAGAGGCCAAAAATGACCGAGCTGTCATTCCAACTTTTCAGCGCTCGCAACTATCCCAACCTGACCGAGTTTCTCGGCAAGCTCGCCCAGTTGGGCTACAGGCAGGTCGAAGGCTTCGGCGGGCTTTATGCCGATGCGGCCGGCCTTGCCGCCACGCTCAAGAGCAACGGGCTTGCCATGCCCACCGGCCATTTCGGCCTCGACCAGCTCAAGGACACCTCCGGCGCCCTTAGAATCGCCGAAATGCTGGGCATGAAGCGCATCTATTGCCCCTTCATCATGCCCGACCAGCGCAGTGCCGACGATTCAGGCTGGGTCCAATTGGCCGAGACGCTGGCGGGCCTCGGTGAAGTCTTCACCAAGGAAGGCTATGGCTTCGGCTGGCACAATCACGACTTCGAATTCGCCCCCACCACCTCCGGGCGGCTGCCGATGGATATCATTCTCGAAACCGCGTCCAAGATCGAATGGGAATGCGACGTGGCCTGGGTGGTGCGCGGCAAGGCCGACCCCATTGCCTGGTTCGACCGCTATGGCGATCGCATCAGCGCGGTCCATGTCAAGGACATCGCCCCCGCCGGCCAGAATGTCGATGAGGATGGCTGGGCCGATGTGGGCCATGGCGTGCTCGACTGGAACAATCTGATCGGCAAGGTCACGGCCAAGACCAAGGCGCAGTATTTCGTCGCCGAACACGACAAGCCCTCCGATGAGCTGCGCTTCGCCTCGCGGTCCATCGCAACCGCCAGCAAGTGGAAGTAAGCTGAAATGGCAAAGACCTTTGGCGTCGGCATCATGGGTGCCGGCAATATTTCCAGTGCCTATCTGCGCCTCGCGCCCCTGTTCAAGGGGCTCGAGGTGCGCGCGGTGGCCGACATCATTCCCGAAGCGGCAAAAAAGCGCGCCGAGGAATTCGGCGTCGCCGCCCAGACGCCCGACGAAATGCTCAAGAACAGCGAGCTGGACGTCATCGTCAACCTCACCATCCCGGCGACCCATTACGGGGTGTCGATGGATATCATCTCGGCCGGCAAGCATGCCTATTCGGAAAAGCCCTTCGTGCTCAGCCTCGAAGAAGGCATGGCGCTGAAGAAGGCGGCGGACGACCGCAACCTCAAGGTCGGTTCGGCTCCCGATACCTTCCTGGGTGGCGCGCATCAGCAGGCCCGCGACATCATCGACAGCGGCAAGCTGGGCAAGATCATGAGCGGCACCACCCATGTCATGAGCCGCGGCATGGAGCACTGGCATCCCAATCCCGATTTCTTCTTCCAGCCCGGCGCCGGTCCCATTCTCGACCTGGGTCCTTATTACGTCACCGAGCTGATCCATCTCCTCGGGCCGGTGAAGCGCCTTTCCGCCTTCACCAACATGGCGCGCACCGAGCGCGAGGTGACCGCCGAAGGCCCGTTCAAGGGCAGCTTCGTCAAGGTCAACACCCCCACCACCATCCATGGCGTGCTCGAATTCGTCTCCGGCGCCATCGTCACCATCGGCGCTAGCTGGGATGTGGCCGCGCATGGCCACCACAATATCGAGCTTTACGGCACCGATGGCTCCATCTTCGTGCCCGATCCGAATTTCTTCGGCGGGGAGCTGGTGACGGCCAATATCGCCGGGGAGCGCAGCACGGTCACGCCCTGGGATCACCCCTTCGGCAAGCCCAACCAGGAACTGGATACGCCCCATCCCCGCGCCAATTACCGCACGGCGGGGCTGGCCGACATGATCGCCTCCATCGATGGCGGCTATACCGCGCGCTGCGGGCTCGACGTGGCCCTGCATGCCGTGGATGTAATGACCAGCCTGCTCAAGGCGGGCGAGAGCGGGCAGGTTCTGACCCTCTCCACCACCTGCGAGCGGCCCAAGGCGCTGACCCCCGAGGAAGCCCGGGCGCTGCTCAGGTGAGGTGCGTGCCTCATTGACAGGCGCATTGCGTCGGTCGACACTATCACCAGGAATGGCGACAGGCGGCGGCCATTCGCCGCCTGTTTCCTTGAAGACGGTAGGGAAGTGAGGCGCTAGGCGCCCGTAAGAGGAGAAAATACATGCGCACCATCAAGGGGCCGGCCATTTTCCTGGCCCAGTTCGCGGGCGACAAGGCCCCGTTCGACACCCTGGACAATATCTGCAAATGGGCTGCGGACCTCGGCTACAAGGGTGTGCAGATCCCCACCTGGGTATCGAGCTTCATCGATCTCGAAAAGGCCGCCACCTCAAAGACCTATGCCGACGAGATCAAGGGTGTGGTGAACAGCCATGGCCTCGAGATCACCGAGCTTTCCACCCATTTGCAGGGCCAGCTCGTCGCCGTTCATCCCGCCTACGACACGGCTTTCGACGGCTTTGCCCCGGCGCATCTGCATGGCAACCCCAAGGCGCGCACGGAATGGGCCATCCAGACCCTCAAGCACGCGGCCAAGGCCTCGCAAAACCTCGGCCTCAAGGCCCACGCCACCTTCTCTGGCGCCCTTGCCTGGCCCTATGTCTATCCCTGGCCGCAACGCCCCGCCGGCCTTGTCGAGGAAGCCTTCGACGAGCTGGCCCGCCGCTGGACGCCCATCCTCAATGCCTTCGATGAGGCCGGTGTCGATGTCTGCTATGAAATCCATCCCGGCGAGGACCTGCATGACGGCGTGTCCTACGAGATGTTCCTTGAGCGCGTGAACAATCACCCGCGCGCCAACCTGCTCTACGATCCGAGCCATTTCGTGCTCCAGCAGCTCGATTATCTCGACTATATCGACATCTACAAGGATCGGATCCGCGCCTTCCACGTGAAGGATGCCGAGTTCAATCCCACCGGCCGGCAGGGCGTTTACGGCGGTTTCCAGTCCTGGGTGAACCGGGCAGGGCGCTTCCGCTCCATCGGCGACGGCCAGGTCGATTTCCCGGCGATCTTCGCCAAGATGGCGGCCAATGATTTCGACGGCTGGGCCGTTCTGGAATGGGAATGCGCGCTCAAGCACCCCGAAGATGGCGCGCGCGAAGGCGCCGAGCTCATCAAGAGCTACATCATCCGTGTCACCGAGCACGCTTTCGACGACTTCGCCAGCGGCGGCACCGATAAGGCGGCCAATCGCAAGATGCTGGGTCTTTCGTAAAATCGCATATCTCCATGCGCATCGTCACCACCGGGCTCGTCCCGGTGGTCCATGGATTGCCCGGACAAGCCGGGCAATGACGGTGGATGAGAGAACGGGAAGAGGAGCAAGGAATGGCTGAAAACGGCGCAAAGCGCATTCGCCTGGGCATGGTCGGCGGCGGCACGGGAGCCTTTATCGGCTATGTGCACCGCGTCGCCTCGCGCATCGACGGCGATTATGACCTGGTGGCGGGCGCGCTCTCGTCCCGCCCCGAGATCGCAAGGGAATCCGGCCGCAATCTGGGGCTGGCCGAAGACCGCATCTACACCGCCTATGAGGACATGGCGCGGGCCGAGGCGGCCCGGCCCGACGGCATCCAGGCGGTGTCGATCGTTACCCCGAACCATATGCATTACGGCCCGGCCAAGGCCTTTCTGGAGGCCGGCATCCATGTCATCTGCGACAAGCCGCTGACCTCGACGCTGGAAGACGCCAGGAAGCTGGCCGAGATCCAGCCGAAGAATGGCGCCAAATTCCTGCTCACCCACAATTACACCGGCTATCCGCTGGTGCGGCAGGCCCGGGAGCTGGTGGCCTCGGGGGCGCTGGGTAAGCTGCGCGTGGTGCAGGTGGAATATCCGCAGGACTGGCTCACCGAAGCGGCGGGCGACGACAACAAGCAGGCCGCCTGGCGCACCGATCCGGCCCGCTCCGGCGCCGGCGGCGCCATCGGCGACATCGGCACCCATGCCTATAATCTCGCGCGCTTCGTCACCGGCCTCAAGACCGAGGCGGTGTCGGCCGATCTCACCAGTTTCGTGCCGGGCCGCCAGCTCGACGACAATGTGCACATCATGCTGCGCTTCGAAGGCGGGGCCAAGGGCATGCTCTGGGCCAGCCAGGTGGCCGTGGGCAATGAAAATGGCCTGCAATTGCGCGTCTATGGCGACAAGGGTGGGCTGGAATGGCGCCAGGACAATCCCAATTACATGTGGTTCACCGAATTCGGTAAGCCCAAGCAATTGCTGACCCGTGGCGGCTCCATTTCCGTCCCGCCGGCGGCCTCGATGAATGTGCGCATCCCCTCCGGGCATCCGGAAGGGTATCTGGAAGCCTTCGCCACGCTTTACAGCCAGTTTGCCGCGGTCATTCGCGGCGAGGGGGCCGATTACGAGGCGCTGCTGCCGTCCCTGGACGACGGTGTCGAAGGCATGCAGTTCATCATGGCCTCGGTGCAGTCGAGCCGCGATGACGGCAAATGGACCAGGCTGAGCGCGGTCTGATCCGCAGGATCCTTCCCGGGGGCGGGCAACCAGCCCCCGGGGCTGCTTATTGAATGCGCTCGGCGGTGTAGCCGGCGGCTTCCAAGAGCGCGATGACGTTGTCCTTGCCCACCAGATGGCCGGCGCCGACGATCACCAGCGCCCGCTCGTTCCTGGCCAGCATGTCTTCCAGCGCCGGAATCCAGTTGCGGTTGCGGGCGTAAAGCAGCCGATCGAGAAAAGCGTCTTCGAACCCGCCCATTTCCATCTGGAACAGCGGGGCCAGCCGCTCCGGCGTGCCATCCACCCAACTGCGCAGCATCTTGCTCATCACCTTGGGCATCAGGTCGATTTCAACCAGCGTGCTGGACAACATGGCGATCTGCTCGTCCTCCGGCGCCGAAGAGAGCACGTCGAGCTGCTCTTCACCACTCTCCAGGAACCGGACCTGCCGGTTTTCGAGCTCGGTTTCCAGCGCCAGTTCGACACCCTTGCTGCTGAAACCGGTGGCCTCCAGCGCGGCGGCGCTGATGGCATTGGCGGCCATCCAGGGGCGCATGGCCAGCACCGGCCCGACCGGCATGCCGATCTTGCCCAGCTCCGCGCGCAGCAGCGTCTCCGTCTCTGCATCGATGCGGTCCGTCAGCAGCGTGCCATCGGTATAGATGCCGCGCACGAAGGCCTGCGCGCCCAGTTGCGCCATGGCGAGCGGGCTCACATCGGTTTCAAAGACGATGAAGTCGGCCTCCGCCAGTGTGGTGTCGAATTCGGGCGTCCGCCATTCCGTGCCATCGGGCAGGATGTGGAAGGAGCCGAAAATCCGGATGGCGCTGTCCGCGTCGCGCACTTCCCACAGGGCAGGGGCTGCCATAACGGGCAGGGCCAGTGTCAGGGCGCCGGCAAGCGCGATGAGGGGGCGGACGATCTGGTGCATGGGCTTCTCCTTGCAAGCGCATCCTGCCAGATGAAGCGCCGCGCGCCAAAGCCCATTTCGCTTCATCGAATCAATAAAAAAAGCGCCGCAATCGCTTGCAGCGCTTGGATGAAGCCAAAGGGGCGAACGCTCAATGCGTCCAGGGCGTCCGGCGGTCGGCCCGGAAATTGTCGGGATAGCTGGCCCTCTGTACGGTGGCGTCATGCGCGGGCTGCACCACATAGGCCAGGCCGTTCTTCTGCGCATAGGCCTCTGCCTGCTCCTGCGTCTCGAAGCTTAGCCGCACCTGCTGGCGGGTGTCGCCGGAGGAGGTGTACCCCATGAGCGGGTCGATTTCGCGCGGGGCGGCGGGTTCGTAAACCAGTACCCAGCTGCGGGATTTGCCTTTTCCCGACTGCATGGCGTTACGGGCCGGGCGATAAATGCGGGCGGTCATGCAAGGTCCTCAACACGTTGCCTAACGCGGCGGATGATGGTCGGAGTACAAAGATTCGAACTTTGGACCCCCGGTTCCCAAAACCGGTGCTCTACCAGGCTGAGCTACACTCCGAGATCGCCATTCCGTTAGCCTGTTCGCCGGCAAAGGGCAAGCGCGCCGATGGGCCCGGCGGCGCTATTGACGGCAGGGCCGCCGCCGCGCACAACCATGCCATGATCGATCTGACGAAGCGCTGGCCGCTGGGCCTCGATAGCCGCCATTGGCCCTGGTTCTATGTCGCGGTTCTTGCCGGACTGGCTCTGTTGTCCCAGCTCGATATCTGGGCCTCGCAGGGCGCCATATCCTGGCCCGATTCCTGGCGGGCGCCGTTTTTCTTCATCACCGATTACGGCCTTTCCGATTGGGTGCTGATCCCTTCGCTGATCCTTTTTCTTCTCGCCCTGCTGGCCGGATTCGCGTTGCGCGACCGCCTGCGCGCGGCGGCATATGAGCTGGCGCTGCTCTTTGCCTTCATCTTTGTCGGCGTCGGCCTGCCGGGGCTGATCTGCAATCTTTTCAAGCGCGTGGTCGGCCGCGGCCGGCCGGTGGAGTTCGAGGCCGCGGGGGCCTTTTCTTTCCAGCATTTCGTCAATGACTGGACCTTCCAGAGCTTTCCCTCCGGCCATTCGGCCACAGCTTTGTCGCTGGCCTTCGTCGTTGGTTTTCTCTGGCCCCGCCTGTTTCCGCTCTTCGCCGTTCTCGGCGTTGTGGTAGCCATCTCGCGGGTGCCGGTTGGCGCGCACTATCCCACCGATGTCTTTGCCGGCATCGTGGTGGGCATGCTCGGGGCCTATTTGGTGCGCAATATCTTCGCTCGCAAAGGCTGGCTGTTTGCCAGCCAGCCCGATGGACACGTGGTGCGCCGCCCTCTGGTGGCGGTGCCGCATCTTTTTCAGCGCGATCGGGCGTAACGCTCCAGCGCCGCGCCCAGGTCGGCTTTGAGATCGTCCAGCGCTTCGAAGCCGATATGCAGGCGGAAGAGATTGCCCTCCTGCGTCCAGGGCTTGACCGTGCGGTTCTTCCCCAGCCTCACCGGAATGCACAGGCTTTCATAGCCACCCCAGGAAAAGCCCATCGAGAACAGGCTGAAGTGATCGACGAAGGCCGCCACCGAGGCGCGCGGCGCCGGCTTCAGCAACAGGGCGAAAAGGCTGCCCGCGCCGGTGAAGTCGCGCTGCCACAGAGCATGGTCGGGATGGCTGGGCAGGGCAGGGTGCAGCACCTGGGCCACCTCCTCCTGCTCCTCGAGCCAACTCGCAATGGCCAGCGCCCGCTCATGATGCTCCTTCATGCGGATGGAGAGCGTCCGCAGGCCGCGCGCCACCAGAAAGGCATCGTCTCCCGAGGTGAAGAAGCCCAGAAGTTTCCGGGTCCGCTCCACATCGGCCCAGGCGGCCTCCGTGGTGGAAATCGTGCCCGCAAAGGCATCCGAATGGCCCACGAACATCTTGGTGCCGGCATGCACCACGATATCGGCGCCCAGTTGCAAGGGCCGGTGATAAAGCGGGCTGGCCCAGCTATTGTCCACGATCAGCCGCGCGCCGCCGGCATGAGCCGCCGTGGCCAATGCCGGAATATCCTGCACCTCGAAGGTCAGCGAGCCCGGGCTTTCCGCCAGAACGGCCGTGGTGTTGGGCTGCATCATCGCGGCCAGTCCGGAGCCGATCCGCGGATCGTAATAGCGCACGCTGACGCCCATGCGGGCGAGGAACCCGTCGCCGAAGGCGCGGCCCGGCTCATAGGCGCTATCGGAAATCAGTACGTCATCGCCCGCCTTGACGCAGGCGAGCAGCGCCACGGTGATCGCCGCCAGCCCCGAAGGCACGAGCTGGGTGCGATAGGCGCCTTCCAGCGCGGTGATGACCGCCTCCACTCCTTCGGTGGTCGGGTTGCCGGCGCGGCCATAGAGATAAGGCTGGCTCTGCGCTTCCATGGCGTCGAGGGTTTTGAACAGCACGGTGGAGCCGCGATAGACGGGCGTATTGACGAATCCGAACTGCCGGTCGGGATCGCGGCCGCCATGGGTCAGCACCGTTTCAATGGATTGGCCCGCGGCGCTGCCGTTTTTATGGTCATTCATGATAGTCTCGCTGCTCAAAAACAGTTCAGATGTATATTTGTGGCTAAATAAAAGACAGGATTACTGTCTCAACTCACCATCGGCCCTTGACGCAACGGTCAATAGACGCTTGCATGCTTAACGCATCATGATCGTCTGGCAAGGACGGCGATGCCACCGGGGACGCTGGCGCAGGCCTGATGAGCCACGGGATAAAAAAGGTCAGGAAACAATCAAAGGCAATTCAATGCAGAAAACGCTCGTATCGTTCGCTCTCGCGGCCTCTATCGGCCTCGTGGCGACCGGCGCTCAGGCCGCGATTCTCGATGACGTGAAAACCAAGGGCTATGTGCAGTGCGGTGTGACCTCCGGTGTCCCCGGCATGTCGCAGCCCGACGCCAACAATAACTGGTCGGGTTTGGAAGTGGACTTCTGCCGCGCCGTTGCCGCAGCCGTCTTCGATGACCCGGGCAAGGTCCGCTACACCCCGCTGACCTCGCAGGAGCGATTCGCGGCCCTCTCCTCGGGCGAAATCGACATCCTGTCGCGCACCACCACCTGGACCATGAGCCGCGACACCGACCTGGGCATCACCTTCACCGGCGTGATGTTCTATGACGGCCAGGGGTTCCTGGTGCGCAAGGCGGATGGCATCAGCTCCGCCCTCGAACTCGATGGCGCCGCCATCTGTATCGAATCCGGCACCACCACCGAGCTGAATGCGGCCGACTATTTCGCCACCAACAATCTCGACTTCAACCCGGTGGTCTTCGTCGACAAGCCCGAAGTGCTCAAGGCCTATGAGGATGGCCGTTGCGACGTGCTGACTTCGGACGGCTCCCAGCTCGCCTCGGACCGCACCAAGTTCGCCAATCCGTCCGACCACATCCTGCTCCCCGAAATCATTTCGAAGGAGCCGCTTGGCCCGTCCGTGCGTCAGGGCGACCCGCAGTGGTTCAACATCAACCGCTGGGTCTATTTCGCGCTGCTCGAAGCTGAAGAGCTGGGCGTGACCCAGGCCAATGTCGACGAGATGCTCGGCTCGGACAATCCGGCCGTGAAGCGCCTGCTCGGCGTTGAAGGCGATTTCGGAACGCCGATCGGCCTGCCGGCCGACTGGGGCTATCGCGTCGTCAAGCACATCGGCAACTACGGCGAAGCCTTCGATCGCAACATGGGTGAAGGCAGCCCGATCGGCCTGCAGCGCGGCATCAACGCCCTGTGGAACAAGGGCGGCCTGCAATACGCCCCGCCGATCCGCTAACCGGTCAAGCCGGCGCCGCCCCACCAGGGCGGCGCTGGTTCGGTTTTGAGCTTTCGTTTTGAATAGATTTGCGGCGCCTGCACCCTGCTTGCCAGCAGGACGTGCGGTTGCGTGGCTGTTCCTTTCGCGGAAGCCCCTTTAGCGACAACAATCGGGTGTACACGCACGATGGCCGTTATCGATAGTCCCGTCAGCGCACCGCCGAAGACGACATTCTACAATGACCCGGTCATCCGGGGTTATATCTACCAGGTGCTGGTCGCCGTCGGGGTGATCTGCTTTTTCATCTGGATTGGCATCAACACCGCGCAGAACCTTGCCGCGCAGAACAAATCCACCGGGTTCGACTTTCTCTGGCGCACCTCGGGCTTTTCCGTCAGCTTCTCGCTGATCCCCTTCGATCGCGCCTCCTATTACTGGGAAGCCTTCGTCGTCGGCCTGCTCAATACGCTGCTGGTCGCCGCCATCGGCATCTTCTTCGCAACGATCATCGGCTTCACCGTCGGCATCGCGCGCCTGTCGTCGAACTGGCTGATTTCGCGCATCGCCACGGTCTATGTGGAGATCATCCGCAACATCCCGCTGCTGCTGCAACTGTTCTTCTGGTATTTCGCCGTGCTCAAGGCGATGCCCGCAGTGCGCGACAGCCTGGCCTTGCCCTTCGGTTCCTATCTCAACCAGCGCGGCTTCTTCGTGCCGCAGCCGATTTTCGACGAGCGGGCGGGCTGGATGTGGATCGGCCTCGCCCTCGCGGTCGCCTTTGGCATCGGGTTGCGCATCTGGGCCCGCCGCCGGCTCGAGCAGACCGGGCGGCGCTTTCCGGTCTTCATCGTCACCATTGCCGCCGGCGTGCTCATCCTGGCGCTGACCTATATCGTCAGCGGCACGGTCATCACCTTCAGCTATCCCGAATTGCAGCGCTTCAATTTCCGCGGCGGCCTCGAGCTTCCGCCCGAATTCGTCGCCCTGGCCTTCGGCCTTTCCATCTATACCGCCGCCTTCATCGCCGAAACCGTCCGCGCGGGCATCCGTTCGGTCAATAAGGGGCAGACCGAGGCCGCCCAATCGCTGGGCCTGGGCGAAGGCGACCGCCTGCGCCTGGTCATCATCCCGCAGGCGATGCGGGTCATCATCCCCCCGCTCACCAGCCAATATCTCAACCTCACCAAGAATTCGTCCCTTGGCGCGGCCATTGGCTATCCCGAGCTGGTCAACGTCTTTGCCGGCACGACGCTCAACCAGACCGGCAAGGCGATCGAGGTGATCGGCATGACCATGCTGGTCTATCTCACCTTCTCGCTGCTGACTTCGGCTTTCATGAACTGGTACAATGGCCGCGTGGCCCTGGTGGAGCGCTAGGAGCCGATCATGTCCATTTCCTTCGTACGATCCGAACTCGAACCGCCCCGTCCGGCGCCGGTGCGTCTTTCCGGCCCGCTTCTCTGGGCCCGCAAGAACCTCTTCGCCAGCTGGACGGATACGGTTTTCAGCCTCCTGGCCCTGGCCTTCCTGGTCTGGGCATTGCCGCCCGTCCTCAACTTCCTCGTCCCGACCACGTTCGGGGGCAGCGCCGTGCCGCCCGGGGAAACGGTGGAGGCTTGCCGCGTGGCCGGCGCAGGGGCCTGCTGGGCCTATATCGGGGCGCGCATCGGCTTTTTCATCTATGGCTTCTACCCCGCAGATGAGCTCTGGCGGCCCAATATCGTCTTCGCGCTGGGTACGCTGCTGATCGTGCCGCTGCTGATCCCCCGGGCGCCCTTCAAGCGCGTCAATGCGCTTCTGTTCTTCGTGGCCTATCCGGTGGTCTGCTTCTTCCTGCTCAATGGCGGCTCCTTCGGCCTGCGCCCCGTGCCCACCGAGCAATGGGGCGGCCTGCTGGTCACCCTGATTATCTCGCTGGTCGGCATCATCTGCTCGATCCCGCTGGGCATCCTGCTCGCCCTGGGGCGGCAATCCAAGCTGCCCATCATCAAGACGCTCAGCGTGATGTTCATCGAGCTCTGGCGGGCTGTGCCGCTGATTACCGTGCTGTTCATGGCCTCGGTGATGCTGCCGCTGTTCATGCCGCAGGGAACCACTGTGGACAAGCTGCTGCGGGCGCTGATCGGCGTCACGCTGTTCTCGTCCGCCTATCTCGCGGAAGTGGTGCGCGGGGGGCTCCAGGCCCTGCCGCGCGGCCAATACGAGGCGGCTGCCTCGCTTGGGCTGAGCTACTGGAAATCCATGGGGCTCATCATCCTGCCCCAGGCGCTCAAGCACGTCATTCCGGGCATCGTGAACACGTTCATTGCCCTGTTCAAGGATACATCCCTGGTTTCCATCGTCGGCATTTTCGACCTGCTCAATACCGTGCAGTCGGCGGCGTCCGATGTGACCTGGGGTTCGCCGACCCAGGCGATATCGGGCTATCTGTTTGCCGGTTTCGTCTTCTGGGTCTTCTGTTTCGCCATGTCCCGCTATTCCATGTACATGGAGCGGCGCCTGGACACCGGGCATAAGAGGTAATTCGAGTGAGCCAACCCTCTGAAATGACCGTCGACCGCAAGATCGACACCAGCCATATGCAGGTTTCCGACACCGACGTGGCCATCGACGTCATCGGCATGCACAAATGGTATGGCGATTTCCATGTGCTGCGCGACATCAACCTCAAGGTGATGCGCGGCGAGCGCATCGTCATTGCCGGGCCTTCGGGCTCGGGCAAGTCGACCCTCATTCGCTGCATGAACCGGCTGGAGGAGCATCAGGAAGGCCAGATCATCGTCAATGGCACCGAGTTGACTGCCGATCTCAAGCGCATCGACGAGGTGCGGCGCGAAGTGGGCATGGTGTTCCAGCACTTCAATCTTTTCCCCCATCTCACCATCCTGCAAAACCTCACTCTGGCGCCCATCTGGGTGCGGGGCATTCCCAAGAGCGAGGCCGAGCGCACCGCCATGCATTATCTGGAGCGAGTGAAGATCCCCGAGCAGGCCAACAAATATCCCGGCCAGCTTTCCGGCGGCCAGCAGCAGCGCGTCGCCATCGCCCGTTCGCTTTGCATGCAGCCCCGCATCATGCTGTTCGACGAGCCGACTTCCGCGCTCGACCCCGAAATGGTCAAGGAAGTGCTCGAAGTCATGATTAGCCTCGCCGAAGAGGGCATGACCATGATCTGCGTGACCCATGAAATGGGCTTTGCCCGCCAGGTGGCCAATCGCGTCATCTTCATGGACCAGGGGCAGATCATCGAGCAGAACGAGCCCGAGACGTTCTTCTCCAATCCCCAGCATGAGCGGACGCGGCTCTTCCTCAGCCAGATTCTGCATTGAGGGAGCGGGCGCCGGGCGCTTCACGCGGAAATGCACAACTCATTCGGCCGGCCGCTTGACCCTGCGTCACGGCCGGCCAATATGAAGCGCATTCAGGGAAGGCCGTTGAATTGAGCCGATTTTTCACCCGATTGCTGAGCGGAATGGCGGTTCTTGCCGCACTTCTCGCGGCTGCCGCGCTTCCGGCAAGCGCGCAGACGCTGCAAACGGTGCGCGATCGGGGTTTCCTCATTTGCGGCGCCACCGGAGCGCTTCCGGGGTTCGCGCAGCAGGATGCGCAGGGCCGCTGGTCCGGCTTCGATGTCGATCTCTGCCGCGGCATTGCCGCCGCGGTTTTCGGCGATCCCGAGCGGATCGAGTTTCGGTCGCTGCGCGGTGAGGCGCGGTTTGCCCCCCTCCAGACCGGCATGGTCGACGTGCTGGTTCGCGATGGCCCCTGGACCACGCGGCGGGATTCGCTTTATGGCGCCAGATATGTCGGCACCGCCTTCTTCGATGGGCAGGCCTTTCTTCTGCGCCAGTCCATGGGCGTGGTGTCCGCTTTCGAGCTCAACGACCTGACGGTCTGCGTTCTGGATGGCGGCGAGGAACTGGAGCGCCTTCAGGAATTCTTCTTTTCCAACCAGGGCAGCTACCGCGAGATCCCCTATGAGGATGTGGCCGACCTCAGCGTCGCCTATCAGGCCGGCCTTTGCCAGGTGATTTCGGCCCCGGCCCGCCAGTTGCAGGCCATTCGCCGGGCGCTGCCCGACCCGGCGGCCCACCGCATCCTGCCCGAGCGCATTTCCAAGGAATTGCTGGGGCCGGTGGTGCGCGACGACGACCAGCAATGGTTCGACATCATCCGCTGGACGCTGTTCACCCTCATCAATGCCGAGGAAACGGGGATTACCGCCAGCAATGTCGATTCCCTGTTGGGTGCGCGGACGCCGGTGGTGCGGCGCATTCTGGGCGTCGATGGCGATTTCGGCGCCCCCCTGGGCCTGAGGCCCTCCTTCATGGCCGATGTCATTCGCGCCGTGGGCAATTACGGCGAGCTGTATGACCGCCATTTCGGCCCGCAGACCGGCGCGGCCCTCCTGCGCAGCCAGAATGCCCTCTGGACCAATGGCGGCCAGCTCTATGCGCCGCCGGTGCGCTGAGCGTTCCTGATTCTATTCGGCAAAGACCAGGTTCACGCGCCTGTTCTGCTTGCCTTTTTTCTCGATCTTGCCTAGCGCCAGCCGGCCGATTTCGCTGGTGTTGCGCACATGCGTGCCGCCACAGGGTTGCAGGTCGACATCGCCGATGCGGATGAGCCGGACCCGGCCTTGCCCCATGGGCGGCTTGACGTTCATGGTCTTGATGAGATCGGGATTGGCCGCCATTTCCGCGTCGCTGATCCATTCCGATGTCACCGCATGGGCGGCCGTCACCATGGCGTTGAGCCGCGCCTCCAGCGCCGCCAGGTCTTCGGGCATCTCGGGCATGTCGAAATCGAGCCGGCCCTTGTCCTCGCCCACCGAACCGCCGGTGACGGCGAAGGGAAAGACCACCGAGAGCAGGTGTAGGGCCGTGTGCATGCGCATCAGCCGGTAGCGCCGCGCCCAGTCGATCCGCGCCACCACGGCATCGCCGGGGACCAGCCCCGCCGCGCCCTCGGCCGGCATATGCGCGATGCGCGTCTTGTCTCCCTCGGGATGGAGCGTGGCTCCGATGGGGATGAGCGTTCCATCCGCCTTTTCGAGGGTGCCGGTGTCGCCGGGCTGGCCGCCCGAGGCGGCATAGAACACCGTGCGGTCCAGCACGATGCCGCCATCCTCCGTCACCGCCACCACCCTGGCGTCGGCCGCCTCCTGATAGCTGTCATCGCGGAAAAGGAACTGCGTCATCGGCGGAACTCACAGAACGGGGGAGAGCAGGCGCGCCGCCTGGGTCAGGAAGCGCATGGTCAGGGGGCGGGATTTGACCTCGTCCAGCCCGACCTCGCGGCAATGCTGGAAATCCTCGAGCAGCATGGCCTCGACATCGTCGATGGTCTTGCGGTCGGCAAACCACAGCGTGATCTCGAAATTGATGGCGAAGCTGCGATTGTCGAAATTGACGCTGCCGATGGTGGCGATCTCGTCATCCATCAACACCACCTTCTGGTGCAGGAAGCCATCCTGGTAGCGATAGATGGAAACGCCATGCTCGATCATGGCGTCGGCATGGGCGATGCTGGCCAGCCAGACCAGCTTGTGGTCCGGTTCGTTGGGCAGCATCACCCGCACGTCCACGCCCCGCAGCTTGGCCGCATAAAGCGCGGTGCGGATATCGGTGTCCGGCACGAAATAGGGGCTGACGATCCAGATGCGCTCGCGCGCCCGCCCGATGATGTCGGTGAAGGCAATGGCGCATTCCTCCAGCTTATCGGCCGGTCCGCTCCCCATCACCAGCACCGATTGATCGCCCGGCGTCACCACCGTTTCGGGCGGATTGGCGGGCAGGCTCTCGCCCGTCGCCCATTCCCAATCCTCCCGGAACAGCAGCGCGCAGCCCAGCGCCGCCGGGCCGGAAACGCGCACATGCGTGTCGCGCCAGCGCCCGAAGCGCGGGTCCTCGCCCAGATATTCCACGCCCACATTGTGCCCGCCCACCCAGGCATGCTCGCCATCCACCACCACGATCTTGCGATGGTTGCGATAGTTGATGCGGGTGGGGCCATAAACGCGCAGGAATTTGTGGCGCTGGTTGAAGCCGGCAACGCGCACGCCGGCCTCGCGCAATTCGGTGCGATAGCGCTTGGGCATGCCGGTGCTGCCCACATCGTCATAGAGCAGATAGACCTTCACCCCGGCCTTGGCCCGCGCGATCAGCCGCTCGGCCAGTTCCTGGCCCAGCCGGTCGTCGCGCACGATATAGAACTGCACCAGCAGATATTTCTGCGCCCGCTCGATGCCCTCGAAGATGGACTCGAAGGTGGCGCGCCCATCCACCAGCACTTCCACCTCATTGCCGTTGAGAAACGGAACTTCCGACACTTTCACCTGCACCGGCCATTCGGCGGTGGTCTCGCGGTCGATCAGCGCCAGGTCCTTGGCGCGCAGCGGGCGGGCGGCGCGGCCATTGCGGATGCGATCGGTGGCGTAGTCGTCAAAGGCCTTCCAGCCGAAGACCAGATAGAGCAGGGCGGTGGGTATGGGCAGCAGCGCCAGCGCCAGGATCCAGGCAATGGAGCCCTGGGAGGTGCGCGAATTCATGATCTCGCGCACCGCGCAGACAAAGGCGAGGAGATAGATGGCGGCCAATATCGCCGCGAAGATATGCAGGTCCGCGACGATGGCCCGCAGAATATCACCGATACCGAACACTCGTTCTCGCCCTGCTGTCGTGGGGCGATACTAGCAAGACCAGCCGCGCGGACAATGCCGGATATTGCCGGAAGTCACTCGGCCACGATCACATCGGAAATATCGATCGGCGTGCGGTTTTCCAGCCAGCCCGGCACAGGCAGGCTCCGCTCATGCAGGAAAGCGGGGTTGAAGAGCTTGCTCGCATAGCGGTTGCCATAGTCGCATAGCATGGTGACGATGGTCTTTCCCGGCCCCAGATCGCGCGCCATGCGCACCGCGCCGGCGATGTTGATGGCGCTCGAGCCGCCCAGGCACAGCCCCTCGTTTTCCAGCAGGTCGAAAATATAGGGCAGGGCCTCGGCATCGGAAATCTGGTAGGGATTGTCGACGGTCAGCCCCTCCAGATTGGCGGTGATGCGCCCCTGGCCGATCCCCTCGGTGATGGAACTGCCCGAGGATTTCAGCTCCCCATGGGCATAATAATTGTAGAGCGCCGCGCCTTCGGGATCGGCGAGGCCGATCTTGATGTCGGGATTGCGGGCGCGCAGCGCCTCGGCCACCCCCGCCAGCGTTCCGCCCGAACCGACGGCGGTGATGAACCCGTCGATCCGCCCCTTGGTCTGCTGCCAGATTTCCGGCCCGGTGGTCTCCACATGGGCGCGCTTGTTCGAGACGTTGTCGAACTGGTTGGCCCAGATGGCGCCGTTGGGCAACTCGCGGTTGAGCTTCTCGGCCAGCCGGCCCGAAATCTTGATGTAATTATTGGGGTTCTTGTAGGGCTTGGCCGGAACCTCGATCAGCTCGGCGCCGTAAAGGCGCAGCGCGTCCTTCTTTTCCTGGCTCTGCGTCTCGGGGATGACGATCACCGATTTGAAACCCAGCGAATTGGCCACCAGGGTCAGCCCGATGCCGGTATTGCCCGCGGTGCCCTCGACAATGGTGCCGCCGGGCTTGAGGGCGCCGGACTTGACCGCGTCGTGAATGATGAACAGCGCCGCCCGATCCTTGACCGACTGGCCGGGATTGAGAAATTCGGCCTTGCCCCAGATATCGCAGCCCGTCAGCTGGGAAACGCGGTTGAGACGGATTAGCGGCGTGTTGCCGATGGCGGAGATGAGGTCTTGATGGGTGGCCATGAAAATTCTGGAAAAGCTGCGTGGGACCGCCATGCTAGGAGGGCGATCCGCCCCCCGCAAGCCATAACAGCCTCCTATGGCAGGGCATTTCCCGCCAATGCGCCGGGGCGCAATAGCGATGCGCCAGCCGGCTGCTGACGCAATTTCATTCCCCGCTCAGCCTATTCCATCACCTCGGCCAGGTGCTCCAGCGCCGCGCTCCACGCCTCCATGGCGAAGATGCGGGATTCGGGATCGGCATGGGCCAGGCCGCGTTCGGTCAGCGTGATCCGCGTCTGCTCGTCGCCAATGGGCTGGAACAGGATCTCGATCACGAAAATGGTCTCCTCCGCGTCCTCCTCATCGGAGTCGCGGTGAACCCAGGACATGACCAGCTTTTCGTTTTCCACGAATTGCAGGATTTCCCCGCGCACCACATGGTCTTCGGGGTCTTCCTCGTCGCCAAAGGTGGTGAAGCTGTATTCACCGCCCTCGAAAGCGTCCATCTCGGCCTGATCGGCCTGCCATTGCTCGATCAGCGCCGGGTCGGTCCAGGCCGCGAACACATCGTCGACATGGGCGTCGATGGTGCGGGTGAGGGTGATCTGGCTTTCTTCGTCCATGCCGTTCGCCGCGCTCATTTGGGGTCCCTCCCATGAAGCTCCGCAGAACGTGGCAGAAGGATGGTGAGGAAGCCGAGCACGAGCAGGAACGAGCAGAACCCGAACACCGCGACGATGCCGATCTGGTCGGCCAGCGCCCCCAGCACGGCGGCGCCGATGGCGCCGATGCCGAAGGCAAAGCCGAAGACGAAGCCGGCCACCATGCCCACCTTGCCCGGCACCAGCTCCTGCGCATAGACCACGATGGCCGAGAAGGCCGAGGAGAGGATGAGCCCCACCGCAATGCTCAACGCCGCCGTGCCCCAGAGATTGGCGTAGGGGATGAGCAGCGCGAAGGGCAGGGCGCCCACGATGGAGCCCCAGATCACCGCCAGCCGCCCGAAGCGGTCGCCGATGGGCCCGCCAAAGAAGGTGCCTACCGCGATCGCGCCGAGGAAGAGGAAGAGATAGAGCTGTGCGTCCTGCACCGGCAGGCCGAATTTCTCGATGAGATAGAAGGTGTAATAGCTCTTGAAGGTCTCGATATAGACGTACTTGCTCAGGAGCAGCGCGCCGATCACCACGAAGGCCAGCACCAGCCGGTTGCGGCTCAGCACCGGCTTGGCGGGCGCAACCACGGGCCGGCTCGCCACGGCCCGCTGGTGGCTGGAATACCAGCGCCCCACATAGGTGAGCAGCATGATGCCGATGACGGCGGCAAGGCCGAACCACACCGTGCTCGCCTGGCCAAGCGGCAGGACGATCAGCGCGGCGGCGACGGGGCCGATGGCGGTGCCGGCATTGCCGCCGACCTGGAAGGCCGATTGGGCAAAGCCCAGCCGCCCGCCGGAGGCCAGCCGCGCCACGCGCGAGGCTTCGGGATGGAACAGCGCCGAGCCCGTGCCCAGCACCACGGAGGCCGTCAGCAGCATGAAGAAATTGCCCGCCGTGGCCAGCAGCAGCACGCCGATGGCCACCACCAGCAGCGAAACCGCCAGCATGTAGGGCTTGGGCTTCACATCGCCATAAAGCCCCATCAGCGGTTGCAGGATGCAGGCGGTGATCTGCTGGGCCAGGGTCAAAAGGCCGATCTGGGTGTAGTCGAGCGCATAATTGGCCTTGAGCAGCGGATAGAGCGCCGGCAGCAGGAACTGGATCAGGTCATTGATGAGATGAGACGCGCTGACCGCCAGGATGATGTTGTAGGAAGTCTGCCCGGCCGGAGCGGCCTTGCTTGTCACGGCGACCATGGGAAATATCCAGGGAAGTTCGGAAGGGAAATGCCGGTCTATCCCGCCGGGGCGGTACTGGCAATGGTTCCGCAGGGGAGGAAGGTTGCGCTCGAATACGAGCTGGACGAATGGCTCCGCGGGTAGGATTCGAACCTACGACCAATCGGTTAACAGCCGATTGCTCTACCGCTGAGCTACCGCGGAACACCGTTCGTTCGCCCTCTTGTCGAAGGCGTGGTCCATGTAACGAACTTGTTTTGGTTTGCCAAGCCCAATTTGGCGCCGGTGTGAATAAGTGGCGTCGCGCGGCTCATTTTTCCCGCAAAACCGGGCTTTGCTTTGCCAGCATGCGTTGAAGATGCAGCAGGTCCGCCAGGGTATTCATATTGCGAAACGGGTTGCCGGGGCAGCGGTCCCGCCAGTCGATGCGCCTGCCATCCAGATTCGCCAGCAGCGCGCGAGGGCTGGTTGGGCCCTTGCCGGAGAGCCACATGGAGGGAAGGTCCGCCAGCGCCTCGATGCGCCATATGGCGTTGGTCGGATAAAAATCCTCGCCCCAGGCGGCAAATCCGGCCGCCGCGTCACCCAGCGCCGCGCTCATGGCGGAGGCGAAATCGTCCGGCAATAAGGGTGTATCCACTGCGACCGACACCAGCAGGCCTTGCTCTATCCCTCTTGCCCGCAAGGCCTGGATCGCAGCCGCGAGCCCGGCCAGCGGTCCGCCCTGTGTTGGGGTGAGGTCGGCCATGGCTTCGGCCCCGGCCGGCAGCGACAAGGCGGTTGCCTCAGGTCCCACCGCGACCATGAGGGGAGTGTCCACCGGGCCCAGCGCCGCAGCGATCCGGTCGAGGCAGCGCTTCCCTCCGAGACGCAGCTCGGCCTTGCGGATCCCGCCCAGCCGCTCGCCCCTGCCGCCGGCCAGGATGACGGCATGGGGTAGGGTCATTTCGATTGCGTCGCTGGCGCGGACCGGGTGTTCCAATGCAGCAGCACCGACACGCCGATGCCGGCCACCAGCCCCCAGAAGGGTGCGCCGAGCCCGAGAAGGGTCACACCCGACGCCGTGGTCACGAAGGTCAGCGTCGCCGGCAGGCGCAGATCTTCCTGGCCCAGGGCGCCGGCCAGCGACCCGGCAAGGCTCGAGAGCAGCGCCAGCCCGGCCACCGCCTGGATGAGGATCGGCGGCGAGGCGGCGATGAAGGCGGCCGCCAGGCTCGCTGCCAGCGCCAGCAAGCCATAGGTGACGCCTGCCGCCACCGGCGCCGGCCAGCGCATGCTCCTGTCGGGATGGGCCTCGGGTCCGGCGCAGATGGCGGCGGTGATGGCCGCCAGATTGCTGCTGATGGCGCCGAAAAAAGCCGTGAGGGCACTGGCAATGCCGGTCAGCACGAAGAGCGGAGCGGGCCGCGCCGAATAGCCATTGGCCTGGAGCACCGCCAGTCCCGGCAGGTTCTGCGAGGCCATGGTGACGATATAGAGCGGCAAGGCGATGCGGGCCATGGCATCGAGCGTGAAGACCGGCATCACCGGCACCAGGGCCGGCCAGCTTCCGTCGAGCGCCCCGGGCGGCAGTTTCGTGGTCGCCGCCAGAAGGATGCCGGTCACCACCACGGCGATGGGCACGGCATAGCGGCGGGCAAAGCGCATGCCGATCGCCCAGGCCAACAGGATGGGCAAAGCCAGAGCCGGCAATTCCGCCACCGCATGGATGGGCGCCAGGCACAGAGAAAGCAACATGCCGGCCAGCATGGCATTGGCGATGGCGCCGGGCAGGGCGGCCACTAGTCGCGCCAGCGGACGGATGATTCCGGTGAGAATAATGAGGATTCCCGTTAACAGAAACGCCCCCGCAACGGCCGGAAAGCCACCGATCGGTTCCCCAACGGTTAACAGAAAAGCGGCGCCCGGCGTCGTCCAGGCGAAGCTTATCGGCGTCCTGACCCGCAGGGCCACGACAATGTTGAGCGCCGCCATGGACAGGCACACCGCCATCAGGCCCGACCCGGCCTGCTGGGGAGAGGCGCCGGCCTGGGTCAGCGCGGCGAGCACCAGCGTGAAGGTGCTGGCATAGCCCACAATGGCCGCCAGCGCTCCCGCCATGATCGGCTGCGCATAGCCGAGCCGCCCGCTTTTTTCCGCCCTGTCGCTCACTCTCGATCTCCCGGCGCAATGCGCCCGGGTGGAGCCGGGCGGCAGCAAAAACTGCGCTTGCCATGTAAACTGTGTCAGGCGGCGCTCGGTCGGTCCAGCCTCGACACCTGGGTAATAGCGGGCGCGTCCGAGCTCAAGGACACCCGGTTCTTGCCGGCCCGCTTTGCCGTATAAAGCGCCGTGTCGGCTTGCGCGAACAGCTCCGGCAGGCGTCCGCCGGCCTGCATATGCAGGCCCGCCGAGAGCGTGACGCGATAATCGGGCGGCAGTTCCGTCACCCGCAGCCGCGCAATGGCGGCCACCAGCCCCTCGGCCCGCAGCCGCAATTCGCTTTCGGTGAGACCGGTGTAAAGCAGGGCGAATTCTTCCCCGCCAATGCGGCCGGCGCAGCATGCGCCGCTCTGCTCGCGCAAGACGCGGCCCACGGCGGCGATCACCCTGTCGCCTGCGCCATGCCCGAACGTGTCGTTGATGATCTTGAAGTCGTCGAGGTCGGCAATGAGCATGGCGGCAGGTTGTCCGGCCTCCTGCGGCGCAGCGAGGCAGCGGCGCGCAAGGGTCTCGAAGCCGCCCCTGTTGAGGAGCCCCGATAGCGCGTCCCGCCGCGCCTCGGCCTGCAATTCGCCGAAAATATCGACGGCGGTGGCCACCAGAAAGCCGAGCGCCACCAGCACCGCCATCATCACCGCCATGAACTGGACAGCCAGCCAATAGCCAGAGCTTGCCAGATTGCCGGCATGGACCACGATGTCCTCGAAGGAGGCGGCAATCGACCGGGTGATGCAGAGGCCGAGCCCGAGAACGCCAAGCCCCCCGATCAGCCAGTCGGCGCCATCCCAGGGCCGGATGTGCAGGAGCCGCCAAAGCGTCGAGCCGATCAGCAGCCCGAAGGCGGCATTGGACACGTAGATGCGGCCCAGCAGGCTCGGATAGATGAAGAAGAAGGCGGAAAGCCCGACCATTGCGCCCATGGCGACGAGGCCAAAGGCCAGAAGCGGCACGGCAATACCGGCACGGAGCAGCGCGCTGCTGCACAACAGCAGTATAGCCATAAGGAAGAAGGCGTTGGAGACCAGCCGCCATTCGGGAATATCGGGCGGCAGAAACAGCCCCTGCATCAGAAAGCCCAGCCCGCCGCAAATAAAGGCCATGCTCAGCAAAAGCAGATGCTTCTGCCTGCGCCGCTGGCTTCCCAGAACGCCAAAAACCGCCGCGAACACGGCCATGATGGCGGGATTGAGCAGATTGAGCGACAGCTCGCCCGTCATGATTGTCCTCGTCCGTCCCCTTGCCGACGTATTGTTACGAGGTGCTTGATAAGCAAGCGTTAAATCTAAACCTCCCGGCGGGGCGATCGCGGAGTGCAAGTCCTCGGGGGAATTGAGAAATCGCTCAAACTCCTGCGGTCGCGGGTTAACGCAGCAGGCTCTGCCCGCCATCGATCCAGATGGGCGTGCCGGTGATGTGGCGGGAGGCATCGGAGGCCAGGAACAGGACGGCTTCGGCAATATCTTCGGCCTTGCCCTTGCGCCCGTCGGTGAGGGGGATGTCTCCTTCCGGGAAGGCGACCGGTATTTCGGCGGTATCGACGTCCCGCTGCTCCGTATTGTCCGAAATTTCGCTTTCGATCGCGCCGGGGCAGATGGCGTTGATGCGAATCTTGCGGGGCCCCAGCTCCAGCGCCAATTGCTTCATCAGCGCCAACTGGCCAGCCTTCGTCACCGAATAGGCGCTGGCGCCGGGCGTGGTAAATGTACGCGTTCCGTTGATCGAGGAGATCACGATGATCGAGCCGCCGCGTGCCGCCATCAGCGGAACGGCGTGGTGAAGGGTCAGATAGGTGCCGCGCAGGTTGATGCGGATCGTATCGTCCCATTCTTCGGGCTTGAGCTCTTCGATGGGCGCCCAGACGCCGTTCACCCCGGCATTGGCGACGACGATATCGAGACCATGGCATCGCCGCACAATCTCTTCGGCGGCTTGCCGCATGGCATTGTCGTCGGCGATGTCGGCCAGGATGGTTTCGGCGCTGCCGCCGGCCTCGATGATGCTTTGCTGCGTGGCTTCCAACTCATCCGCCATGCGCCCCAGGGCAATGACATGCGCCCCGTGTCGGCCAAGAGCAATCGCGCTGGCGCGTCCGATACCCGATCCGGCCCCGGTGACCAGCGCGATCCTGTCCTTCAAGCTATCCATGAGCCATCCCTTCGGAGGGATAACGCCTGGCCGCCGATCTGGTTGGCTATTCGTGTTCGGAAACCCCATTCGGGGCGTCGGATGTTTTTGCGTGCTTTTTGCGGCGATGAAGAAGAACCGCCCGAACGCTTCGTGAACCAGTTTTGCACACGCGGGGGACGCTGCGTGCAACGCGGCCTTGACGAGAAACCCGAAACCCCAGATAAGCCGGCGCAGGGGCCTCGTGGCGGAGTGGTTACGCAGCGGATTGCAAATCCGTGTACTCCGGTTCGATTCCGGACGAGGCCTCCAGCTTTCCGTTCCATTAAATAACTGACAGAAACGCACCAATTTTACCGGTGCGGCCTTGGCCCATCTTGCCAGCGCGTCGGGGTGGCTATATTCACGTCCAGCATATGAACGAGACTGCCGGGGGCATTCTGATGGTGGATTTCGAGCGTGCGCGGGCGCATATGGTGGACAACCAGTTGCGGACCTCGGGCGTTTTCGATCGACGGATTCTGGCGCGGATGCGCGCCGTCCCGCGTGAGATTTTCGTGCCGGAAGCGCGCCGCGCCCTGGCCTATGTCGACGATATACAATGGCTCGGCAGCGCGGCGTCGCGTCGTTTCATGGCGCCGCCGGCTATTCTGGGCCGGCTTCTGCAACTTGCGGCCATCCTCGAAACCGATAGCGTTCTCCATGTCGGCGCCGGCACCGGCTATGGTCCGGCGCTGCTGGCCGGCCTTGCCGAGAAGGTCACCGGCCTCGAAGCGGACGCGGCGCTGGCGGCCGAGGCCAATGCCCATCTGGCTGCGCTCGGTCTGGGCAATGCCCATGTCATGGCCGGCGACGCGGCGGCTTTGGGCAAGGCGCGTTTCGACGTGATCGTCATCGAAGGCATGGTCGAGGCCGTGCCCGAGGCCCTGCTGGCCGCGCTCGAGGATGGCGGGCGGCTCGTCGCCCCCTTCCGCAGCGGCGGCGTGGGGATCGCCAGTCTATTCGTCAAGGCCGAGGGCAAGGTCACTGCACGGCAGGAATTCAACGTCAACCTGCCGCCACTCTTCGCCGCGCCGGCGGTGGAGAGCTTCGTGTTCTGATTGGGGATGCGCCCGGTGTTGCCCATTGGGCACGGGGGCGCATTTTTCATGGGATGGTTGGGGATGGTGATGCGCTCGCCGGTTGTGCGCCTTATATCCCGCGCATAAAGTTTTAGTGTTGTTGGAGGCGGGCTCATGGGCTTTCGCGTAAATTTGGTAGCCAGCCTTTTGGCCCTCGGTCTTGCGATTTCATCGGCAGGCGGGGCGCAGGCCCAGTCCATTACCCAGGCCCTCACCAATGCCTATGAGCATGCGCCAGACCTGCAGGCCGCGCTGCTGAGCGCCAAGGCTTCGGCTGAAAATATCGCGCTCGCCCAGGCCGCCAAGCGCCCGGTCATCAACGCGACCCTCGGTGGCAGCTATGATTTCAACATGGCGACCAATAATCAGTGGAGCGACAGCGAGACCTGGTCGGCAGGCCTCTCTTATAACCAGAACATCTTCGACAACTTCAAGACCGAGGCGCAGATCGAGGCGGCGCGGGCCGGAGCCGAGGCTGCCGAATATCAGATACGATCTACGGAGCAGAACATTCTGCTCGAAGTGGTCAAGGCCTACATGTCGGTGCTGAGCGACCGCCAGATGGTCGCCCTGCGCCAGGAGAACATGGCCTTCTTCCGGGCACAGTTGCAGTCCGCCCAGGATCGCCTCGACGTGGGCGAGGGCACGCGTATCGATGTGGCGCAGGCCGAAGCGCGGCTGGCCCAGGGCGAAGCCACCTATCGGGCTGCCCAGAGCAGTCTCGAAATCAGCCAGGCGACCTTCCAGCGCTATGTCGGCGCCGCGCCGGGCAAGCTCGATGCTGGGCATAATTTCTCCCGCCTCATTCCCGCCAGCCTTCAGGCCGCCATTTCCGAGGCCGAGGTCGGCCATCCCGCCATCATGCTGTCCAAGGCCGCCATCCGTGCCGCTCAGGCGGGTGTAGATGTTGCCCAGGCAGCAGGTGGTCCCACCGCTGGCCTGACGGGTAGCCTCAGCACCTCCTACAATACCGTGAAGGGTGGCAGCGGCCTCAATGGCAGCCTGGGTTTTTCCGTGAGGATTCCGCTCTATTCTGGCGGCTCTATCGGAGCCAATGTACGCAAGGCCAATATCGAGCAGATCAAGTCCGAGGTGGATGCCATGTCCACCTATGACCAGGTCCGCGCTGCCGTGATTGCTGCCTGGGCCGGCATCCAGAGCGCCGACGCGCAGATTGCGGCCACCAGCGCCAGCGTCTCGGCCAGCCGCACCGTGCTCGACGGCGTGGTGCAGGAGCGTGATCTGGGCAGCCGCACCACGCTGGACGTGCTCAACGCGCAGGCGGACCTGACCTCGGCGCGCGAAAGCTACATCACCGCCTCGTCCAACAAGGTGGTGGCGACCTTCTCGCTGCTGGCCGCTATGGGGCGCCTCACCGCCGCCGATCTGGGTCTCAATGTCGAGATCAAGTCCGCCGCCCGTTACCAGCAGGCGGTCGAGGACGTATGGCAGGAACTGCGCTCGGTCGCCGAATAGGCCGTTGCGAATATCCCAATTTCTCTCATTGCCCGGCGTGTCCGGGCAATTCTTTTTGAGGACACCGCAAGTTTTAGTGGAAGATCCGTATCTGTGCCTCCTCGGTGATTCCTAATCCGGGCAGGCGCGGTTAAGGTGTTGTTGACGAATCAGGTCGGCCGCAATGGCGGAGGCCGCAAGCTGATACGGGCGCGCACGAGTAAGAGGCACCTATGAACAAGCCGGCACCCAAAGAACCCTCGATGGACGAGATCCTGTCGTCCATTCGGCAGATCATCGCCGACGACGATGCAGCCGGCGTGCCGCGCCGCCCCGCCATCCAGTCCGCGCCGCCCCCGATGCAGGCCGCGCCTGCCCGCCCGCTGGGCAATGCCGCCGACGCCGACCTGTCCAGCATGCTCGACGATATCGAGCCGCTGGCGCTCTCCCCGTCCCAGATCGTGGACAAGGGCGAGGACGACGACGCAGTCGGCTTCAGCTTCGATTCCATCCTGGCCGATACCGAAACGGACGAGGCCTCCGCTCCCGATGCCCCGGCGCTGGTCGATCCGGACGATATTTCCTTCGATATCGCCGAGCCCGAGCCGGAAGAAGACCTGCCCGCCTTCGATCCGCCGCCGATGAATTTCGCAGCGGCCGAACCGGAGCCGGCTCCGCAGCCGGCCGCCGCCCTTGCCGAAGCGGAACCCGAGCCGGAGCTCGAGGACGAGCCCGCCTTCGCTCCGCCGCCGCCCAGTGTCGCCCAGGCCGCGCCGCTGCCCGATCCGACGCTGACCAGCGACATGGCCAGCCAGCTGCTCGAGCCGGCCACCCGCGCGGCGGTCCGCGGCTCGATGACCCGGCTGCAAGGCATGGGCCTGGGCAATGCCGGCGCCACCATCGAATCGCTGATGCGGGACATGCTGCGCCCCATGCTCAAGGAGTGGCTGGACGAGAACCTGCCCTCCGTGGTCGAGCGCCTGGTGGAAAAGGAAATCGCCCGCATTTCGCGTGGGGAGTGAATCCTCCAGGCGATTTCCCATTGATGCGGGGGTCGACTTCCAGTTGACCCCGCATGCCGCATTTGCTTGAAGTCAGCCAATTTCCCTTTCGTCCCGCCAGGCCCCGTGCCCTGGCGGGTGCGTGCCGTTGTGAGTGACCCCATGCTTGAAAAGACTTATGAGCCCGGCGCCGTCGAAACCCGCATCTATGCCGATTGGCTCGCGGTAAACGCCTTTGCCGCCGGGGCAGGGGCCGCGCCGGGGGCCGAGACGTTCACCATCGTCATTCCTCCGCCCAATGTGACCGGCTCGCTTCACATCGGCCATGCGCTCAACAACACCATCCAGGACATCCTGGTGCGCTTCAACCGCATGCTGAAGAAGGATGTGCTCTGGCAGCCGGGCACCGACCATGCCGGCATCGCCACCCAGATGATTGTCGAGCGCCAGTTGATGGAGCGCCAGCAGCCGGGCCGCCGTGAGATGGGCCGCGAGAAATTCATCGAGCGGGTCTGGGAGTGGAAGGCCGAGAGCGGCGGCACCATCATGAACCAGCTCAAGCGCCTCGGCGCTTCGGCCGATTTCAGCCGCGAACGCTTCACCATGGGCGAGCGCGGCGTCGCCAACGACCAGATGGTGCGCGCTGTCACCAAGGTTTTCGTCGAGCTGCACCAGCGCGGCCTCATCTATCGCGCCAAGCGGCTGGTGAACTGGCACCCCGTGCTCGAAACCGCCATTTCGGACCTTGAGGTCGAGAATATCGAGATCAAGGGCCATATGTGGCACCTGCGCTATCCGCTGGCCGATGGCGTAACCTACCAGTTCCCCATCGCTCATGACGAAGAGGGCAAGCCTACCGAATGGGAAACGCGCGACTATGTCGTCGTCGCCACCACGCGTCCGGAAACCATGCTGGGCGATAGCGGCGTTGCCGTTCATCCCGAAGACGCGCGCTATGCCGGCCTGATCGGCGAATTCGTCGAGCTGCCGCTGGTGGGGCGCCGCATTCCCATCGTGGCCGACGATTATGCCGATCCGAGTCTGGGCACCGGCGCGGTCAAGATCACGCCGGCCCATGATTTCAACGACTTCGAGGTCGGCGCCCGCAACAATCTCGAGCAGATCAACGTCTTCACCACGCGCGGTGCCATCATCGACGCCGATTTCCTGCCGGCAAAATATCGTGGCCTCGACCGGTTCGAGGCCCGCAAGGCCATCATTGCCGATCTGGCGGCGCTGGCGGAGGAAAACCCGGCCCGTGGTCTCGATCATATCGAGGACAAGAAGATCATGGTGCCGCATGACGAGAAGTCCAAGCAGGTCGTCATCGAGCCGTTCCTGACCGACCAATGGTGGGTGAAGGCCGACGTGCTGGCCCAGCCGGCGCTGGCCTCCGTGCGCGAGGGGCGCACCAAATTCGTACCCCAGCAATATGAGAACACCTATTTTGCCTGGCTGGAGAACATCAAGCCCTGGTGCATTTCGCGCCAGCTCTGGTGGGGCCACCAGATTCCGGCCTGGTATGGACCGGACAATGAAGCCTTCGTCGCCCATGACGAGGCCGAGGCGCAGGCGCTGGCCGATGCCCATTATGGCAAGCCCGTCCCCCTGACGCGCGATCCGGACGTGCTCGACACCTGGTTTTCCTCGGCGCTCTGGCCGTTCTCGACCCTGGGCTGGCCCGACGACACGGCCGAGCTGCGCCGCTATTATCCCACCGACGTACTGGTGACGGGATTCGATATCATCTTCTTCTGGGTTGCCCGCATGATGATGATGGGGCTCGAATTCCTCAAGGAGGAGCCCTTCCACACGGTCTATATGCATGCGCTGGTCCGCGACGAGAAGGGCCAGAAGATGAGCAAGACCAAGGGCAACGTCATCGACCCGCTCAAGCTCATCGACCAGTACGGGGCCGACGCCACCCGCTTCACCCTGGCCGCCATGGCTGCGCAGGGGCGCGACCTGAAGCTCTCCATCCAGCGGGTGGAAGGCTATCGCAACTTCGTCACCAAGCTCTGGAACGCCGCGCGCTTCCTCGAGATGAACGAATGCCGCCGTGTGGAGGGATATGATCCACGCGCCAACCGCCTGCCGCTCAATCGCTGGATCGTCGGCGCCACCGCCCGCGCCGCCGCCGCCGTCACCCGTGGTATCGTCGATTACAAGTTCAACGAAGCCGCTAATGCCGCCTATGACTTCGTCTGGGGCACCTTCTGCGACTGGTATGTCGAATTCGCCAAGCCGGTGTTCAACGGCGAGGACGAGGCCGCCAAGGCCGAGACCCGCGCTACCGCCGCCTGGGCGCTCGACCAGATCCTCGCCATCCTTCACCCCTTCATGCCCTTCGTCACCGAGGAGCTGTGGGCGGAAACCGGCAAGTTCGGTCCGGCCCGCGCGTCCATGCTCATTCTCAGTCAATGGCCCGACCTGGCAGGCCTTGAGGACGAAGAGGCCGATGCGGAGCTGAACTGGCTGATCGACGTCATCACTCATGTGCGCTCCGTGCGCTCGGAGATGAACGTGCCGGCCGGGGCCAAGCTGCCGCTGGTGGTGGTCGGGGCAGGGGAAACCACGCTGCGCCGGCTCGTCGCCGGCACCTCGCTCATCACCCGCCTGGCGCGTCTCGAAGAGATTTCGCCCCAGGCCAACGTGCCGGGCGAATCCGCCCAGTTCGTTGTCGGCGAGGCCACCTGGGCCCTGCCGCTGGCTGGCGTCATCGACATTGCCGTCGAAAAGGCCCGCCTCGAGAAGGAAGTGGCGCGGCTCGACGCCGATGTGGCCCAAGTCGACAAGAAGCTGGGGAACGAGCAATTCGTCGCCAAGGCGCCCGAAGAGGTGATCGAGGAGCAGAAGGCGCGCCGCGAAGCCGCCATCGAGCGCCGCCTCCATATCCGCGAGGCTCTCGAACGCCTGAACTGATCCTGGCCGCCGCCTTTCCCTTTTTAATCTGCGGGGAAAGGCGGCGTTCACCCTTTATGTGACGATTCCGCAACAATGGCGTCGAATCCTCCCTGCCGCCAATCCTGGCAACAATTTGGCGATATTTGTCGCCACAATCTCCCTCTAAACAGGCTCGCATAGGCATCTGGGGGCGGATGTCGACGGCAACGCGCAGGTTTGCGCGCATGTCCGTCATTTCGTTCCCATACCCGCCAGCTGGCCGTGGTTGCGCATCAGGCGCGGCGCGTCGGTGGCGGTTTGGAGGATAGACGACAAGGTGGCCGTTGCTTTTGGATTGGCTATGCCTGGCGGAACGAGGAAGCGGAGGCGCGAAAGCGTGAAGGCCTTCGCTTCAATCCGGACACAAACGGAGTTTACCAAATCCTTAACGTCCGCTTTTCGCCGCACGTCCGGCGGAAAATACTGGATGCGGAAAATTCAATGCGCCACCGGTCTTGCCGGTGTGCCCGCGCCGGCTCTGGAGAGGCTGACTGGCGCACCAGATTTGTCCCGCAGGAACGCGGGCAAAAGGAGTAACATGCGGACCGTTAGGGACAATTCCCTGATTTCCGTGACCATGGCGGCCCTCTTTGCCCTTGTCGGCCCGGCGCTGCCTGTCCACGCCCAGACGGCAGCCGATGCCGCTCTCAACATGGCCAACATGCTCGATGGAGCGGGCGGCGGCGTCTCCGACGATGCGCTTCTAGCTGGCCTTGAAACCGCCGCTGCCGATGGCGAGCCGATGGCGCTCTGGCAACTCGGCACCATGTATGAGAATGGCCAGGGGGTCGAGCGCGACCCGGCCAAGGCCTTCAGCTATTTCGACCAGATCGCCCGGCAGAATTTCGATTCCACCCCGCGCGGCAGCAATTCCGACATCGTTGCCCAGTCGCTGCTCAAGATCAGCGAATATTACAAGCAGGGCGTTCCCGACGCCGGCATCCCCGCCGATTCCGTGCGCTATCACGATGCGCTGGTGCATGCCGCCAGCTATTTCGGCGATGCCGACGCGCAATATCAGATGGGCCTGCTCTATGTTGAGGATGACGGGCAGAGCGCCAATCCGCTGATGAGCTATCGCTGGTGGATCATGGCGGCGCGCAAGGGCCATTGCGGAGCGCAGGGGCGTCTGGGGGGCTTGTTGTTCAGCGGCGGCAAGGATTTCCAGCCCCAGCCCGTCGACGGCCTGATGTGGCTGGCCATTTCGCATGAGAACTGCGCCGGCACCGCCGATTCGGCCTGGGTGGACGACTTGTTCAACCGCGCCAGCGCCAGCGCCACCCCCGACCAGCGCACCGAAGCCCTGGACCTGGCCAGCATCGTTGGCCCGCAACTGGGAAATTTCTAGAGCCTGCCCGCCAGGATAGGCCGGTTCTCTCTCAGCTCACATGAAAGCTGAAGGCGCCCTCCACGGGCACGTGGTCGCTCGGTTTCTCCCAGCCGCGCACATCCTTGTGCACCGTGACGTTTTCCAGTCGGTCGGCCGCCTGCGGCGAGAGCAGCAGATGGTCGATGCGGATGCCGGCATTGCGCCGCCAGGCGCCTGCCTGGAAATCCCAGAACGTATAGGCCGGCTCGTCGGTGGTGGCGCGCAGCGCGTCGGTAAGACCCAGATGGGTCAGGCTGCGCCAGCGCTCGAGGCTTTCGGGCCGATAGAGCGCATCGCCCCACCAGGCATCGGGATCATGGGCATCGATGGGGGCGGGGATGAGGTTGAAGTCGCCCAGCAGGATGAAGGGTTCTTCCAGTTCCAGCCGCTGGGCGACAAAGGCTTCCAGTCGGCGCATCCAGGCCAGCTTATAGGGGAATTTTTCCGTATCCACCGGGTTACCATTGGGCAGGTAGATCCCGCAGACGCGGATGGCGCCGCCGGTGACGGAAAAGACGCCCTCGATCAGCCGGGCCTGCCCGTCGCTGTCATCGCCCGGCAGGCCTCGCGTCACCTCGTCGAAAGGCAGCAGCGAGAGAATGGCAACGCCATTCCAGCTTTTCTGCCCATGGGTCTCCACATTATAGCCCAGCGCCTCGATCTCGGCGCGGGGAAACGCCTCGTCCTGCGACTTGATTTCCTGGAGGACCACGATGTCGGGCTTTTCCTGGGCCAGCCAGGTCAGCAGCAGCCCCAGCCGCGCCTTGATGCCATTGATATTCCAGGTGGCGACGCGCAGGGCCATGTCGATATCCTCAGACGGCGAAGCTGGTGCCGCAGCCGCAGGAGGCGACGGCGTTCGGATTCTTGATCTGGAAGGACTGGCCGATCAGGTCATCCACGAAGTCGATTTCCGCGCCGCCCATGAATTCCAGGCTCAGCGAATCGATCAGCACCACGGCGTTGCCCTTTTGCAGCACGGTATCGTCGCTGGTGGGCTTTTCCTGGACCAGGTTATATTCATACTGGAAACCCGAGCAGCCGCCACCGGCCACGGAAATGCGCAACACCGTGCCTTCCGGCTCCTTGGAGAGAATGCGCGCAACGCGCTTGGCGGCGCGCTCGGTCAGCGCCACATCCGGTCGGGCAGGGGCAATCGTGCTCATTTGTGATCCAAGCCGTAATGTCATAACGGTCAGGCTAAAATAGGAACTCCCGCCCCCAATGAAAAGGCCCTTCCTTGCCGATGCGCGATAAAGCTCCCTATGCCAGCGACCCCGAGCAATCCCTGGGCCGGCTCCATTCCGCCAGCGCCAGCCCCACGCGTTCCGAATTCCAGCGCGACCGCGACCGCATCATCCATTCTACCGCCTTCCGGCGCTTGCAGCACAAGACCCAGGTGTTCCTCCACCATGGCGGCAATCATTTCCGCAATCGGCTCACCCACACGCTGGAGGTGAGCCAGATGGCGCGCTCCATGGCGCGCGCGCTGGGGCTGGATGAAGACCTGGCCGAAGCGGTTGCCCTCAGCCACGATTTGGGTCACACGCCTTTCGGCCATGCCGGCGAGAGGGCGCTGAACGCCGCAATGGCCGATTTCGGCGGGTTCGACCATAATATCCAGGCCCTGCGCGTGGTGACGCTGCTGGAGAACCGCTATGCCGAGCATGACGGGCTCAATCTCACCTGGGAAACGCTCGAAGGCATATTGAAGCATAATGGACCGCTGATCGGGCCCGACGGTGCCCCATACGGGCGCTATGCCGAGGAAGGGCTGCCCGCCGGGCTCGACGCACTGGCGGTTCCGTCGGACCTGCGGCTTTCCAGCCATGCCTCGCTCGAAGCACAGGTGGCCGCCGTCGCCGACGACATCGCCTATAACGCCCATGACATCGACGATGCCTTGCGGGCGGGATTGATCGTTTTGCCCGATCTTGGCGACGTGCCGCTCGCGGGTCCCATCGTGCGCGAGGTGATGGGACATTATCCCGATATCGCGCCGCATCGGCAGGCCCATGAGGTGCAGCGCCGCCTCATCACCCGCTCCATCGAGGATGTCATCGCCACCACCAGCGCCAATATCGCCGCTTCCGGCGTCCAAAGCGCCGAGGCGGTGCGGATGGCCGGCAGGACCCTCGTCACCTTCTCGCCGGCGGTGGCGGAGGCCGAGCGCGGCCTCAAGGCGTTCCTCTTCGCCCGTGTGTATCGGCATGAGGCGGTGATGGGGCCGGTGCGCGAAAGCGAGGCCGTGGTGCTGCGCCTTTTCGCCCGTTATCTCGAAAGCGCCGATATGCCCGGCCGCTGGGGCGAGGCAGGCCGAACGGCGGAGGGTGCGGCGCGTGCCCGCATCGTTGCCGATTTCATCGCCGGCATGACCGACCCTTACGCACTCGATGAGCATCAGCGCCTGTTTGACGCTCGCCCGGAATTCCGTTAACCCCGGCGCACTCCAGTTTTTGGGTTTATCATGGACGTTTTCGCACTGTTTTCCGCGCGCATTGCCAATGCGATGCAGCTTCTCTTCCTCGAAATCGGCGCCGAGCTCCTGGCCCGCATCGTGGTCGAGCCCCCCCGCGATCCCGCCCATGGTGATTTGTCCACCAACGCGGCCATGGTTGTGGCCAAGCCGCTGGGGCGCAATCCGCGCGAACTGGCGGCCGCGCTGGTCGAGCATTTCCGCGCCGACCCCGATGTCGTCAGCGTCGATATCGCCGGCCCCGGCTTCATCAATTTCCGCCTCGCCACCCCGCTCTGGCACAAGGTGCTGCGCTCCATTGCCGAGCAGGGGAACGATTACGGTCGCTCGAATCTGGGCGGCGGGGAAGCGGTCAATATCGAATATGTATCGGCCAACCCCACCGGCCCCATGCATGTGGGCCACACGCGCGGCGCCGTTTTCGGCGACACGCTGGCCGCGCTCATGGCCTATTCCGGCTATGAGGTGACGCGCGAATATTACATCAACGACGCCGGCAGTCAGATCGATACGCTGGCCAATTCCACCCTGCTGCGCTACCGCGAGGCACTGGGCGAGACCATCGAAATCCCCCCCGGTTTTTATCCGGGCGATTATCTCATTCCCGTGGGCGAGGCGCTCAAGGCCGAATTCGGTGACAGCCTGCTTGGCCGGCCCGACGCCGAAGTGCTGCCGCTGGTCAAGGAGCGGGTCCTGGCCGCCATGCTCGACCTCATCAAGGCCGATCTGGGCAAGCTGGGCATTCATCACGACGTATTCTTCTCCGAGCGCACGCTGCATGGGGCAGGGGGCGACATCGAATCCACCCTCGCCTGGCTGCGCCAGAAGGGCATGATCTATGAGGGCCGGCTGGAGCCGCCCAAGGGCAAGACGCCCGACGAATGGGAAGACCGCGAGCAGACCCTGTTCCGCGCCACCGACTATGGCGACGATGTCGACAGGCCGCTGGTCAAGTCGGACGGCTCCTACACCTATTTCGCCGCCGACATTGCCTATCACCGCAACAAGTTCCTGCGGGGCTTCAAGCACATGATTAACGTGCTGGGCGCCGACCATTCGGGCTACGTCAAGCGCTTGCAGGCCGCCGTGAAGGCCGTGTCGCTCGATGAAGCCGACATGGACGTGCGCATCTGCCAGCTCGTGCGCCTGCTTAAGAACGGCGAGCCGTTCAAGATGTCCAAGCGCTCGGGCGACCTGGTGACGCTTGCGGACGTGGTGGACGAGGTGGGGGCCGACGCCACCCGCTTCATGCTCATGTACCGGCGCAACGACGCGGCGATGGATTTCGATTTCGCGCTGGTCAAGGAACAGACGCGCGACAATCCGGTCTTCTATGTGCAATACGCCCATGCCCGCGCCTGCTCGATTTTCCGCACGGCGCGGCGCGACATGCCCGAGCTTGATCTTTCGGCCGAGGCGCTGGCCGGCGCCGAGATCGAGAGGCTTTCCAGTCCCGCCGATCTTGAGCTGGTAAGGGTTCTCGCCGCCTGGCCGCGCACCGTCACCGCCGCCGCTATCGCGCATGAGCCGCACCGCATCGCCTTCTATGCGCATGAGCTGGCGGCGGCCTTCCATGGCTTCTGGGCCAAGGGCAAGGACGATCCGCAGTTACGATTTGTTAACTTTGACGACCCAAAGCTGACTTTGGCCCGACTCGCGCTGGTCGACGCCGTGCGTCAGGTCATCGTCAATGCCCTGGCGATTCTGGGGGTTTCCGCGCCCGAGGAGCTTTCATAATTCGGGCGCAATAATATGATGTCTCACGGCGCTCTGCCCCGGCCGGGCAAAAGGAGCATCGGCCGCAGGGACGGCAACACAGGGAGCTGGTGACGGATCGGCGTTTCACTGAAGCGGTGACCGGCCCCAGCCGCAATCGAGAGGGCGCTGCCTTATGTCAGCGAAACCGCAGTCAATGGCCGGACAATCCGATTCTGCAGACGACCTGATTGCCGAGCTTGCCAAGCTCATGGCGCAGGATGCGCAGACCGAACGCCCCGCCGAGCCCCAGGCCCCGTCCTTTTCGTTGCGCATTCCCGGCGAGCCGGCCTCCCCACAGCCCGCAGCCTCCGCTCCGCACGAGAAACCGGCTCCCGCTCCGGTGGCTTTCCCCACCACGACCGCTCCCTCTGCCCGATCCGAGGCGGCGCCCGATCCTTTCCATTTCGATTTCGATCTTGGCAAGCGCGACGAGCCGGCGGCCATTCCGGTTCCTCCCGCCGCCGAGCCGGCGCAGGACAGCATTGCCGACCTGATTGCCGCCGATCTCCTCGCCACGCCCGAGCCGGCCACTATCCCCGAGCCCCAGGCGGATGCGCCCGAAGTAGTCGAAGAGGTGCCGCTGCCCGATCTTGATGCCTTCTCGGTGACGCCCGAGCCGCGTCCCGCTGCGCCGTCGCAGCAGGATCGTTTCCATATCCCGCCCGTTTTCGGCCTCGCTTCCCGGACCGCGTCGCCGCCCACGCCTGCGCCCGCTGCGGTCGAGCCTGCCTTTGCAGCTCCGCGTCCGCAGGAGCAGGCGCCCACGCCGGCGGTCACGCGCACCGATGCGCCGCCGGCCGACGACCTGGGCACAGATCCCATCGATGAGATCGAAAATCTCATCGGCCGCGCCATGCGCGTCGAATTCGACAAGCCGGCCCAGCCCGAGCCTCCGCCGGCACCCAGCCCCGCCTTGCGGAGCCTGGCCACCCCGACCATTCCCGTCACGCCCCCGCAGTCGGCGCCATCCCCCTCGTTTTCAGGGGCGGATGAAGCCATCATGGCAGCGGTGGAGGCTACGGGGGCCAATCTCGATTGGGTGCAGCCTCCGGTCGGCGAGGGCGGCGACGCCAGCGCATCCGACGAGGTCGTTACCGGTCCTGCACCCCGCAAGAGCTTCCGCATGTCGCGCGCCGTGGCCGGACCGCTTGTGGCCATCGGCCTGCTGCTGGTCGCGGGCCTGGGGCTTTATTGGGTCCTGGGGCTGGGCGGCGAGCCTGGCCCTGCGCCTTTGCTGACGGCCGATACCGGCCCGGTCAAGGAAACCCCCGCGGCCCAGCCCGAAACCACCAGCCAGCAATCGGTGGTGTTCAACGAGATCGAGGGCGTCGTTCCCGGCGAGGAGGAACAGCTCGTTTCGCGCGACCAGACCGATGTCAACGAAGTCGCCCAGATTCCGCCCGTTGCTGATGTGAACGGGGAAGGGCTGGCCAATCGCAAGGTGCGCACGGTCACCGTTCGTCCCGATGGCACCATTGTCAGCGGCGAGGACAGCCTGGCCGGCAGCGCCATCCTTCCGGTCGACCGGCCCGCCAATGTGCCCGAAATCGAGGGCGCCGATACAACCCCGCCCGCCTTGCTCGCCAACACCGCGCCGGCCGCCTCCACCCCTGTGCCCGAGCCGACCGCTCCGGCTGCCGTGGTGCCGCTTCGGCCCGGCTCGATGGTGCCGGCAGTGGATTTGTCCGGCAATCCGATCGCCGGCAAGTCGGCGCCTGCGCCCTTCGTCCGCCCGGCCACTTTCGCGGTGCAGGCAGCCCCGGTCGCCGCCGCGACGCCGTCAACAGGGGGTAATACCCTGCCGCCGGCACCCACCGCATCGCAGCTTCAGCCCGCCACCGCTTCCAGCGTGCCGCAGGCCATCGAAGTGGAGTCGCTGCCCAATAATGCGCCGGCCTATGTGCAACTGGCGTCCCAGCGTAGCGAGGCCGAGGCTCGCGCCAGCGCCGAAGCCATGGTGCGCCGCTTTGGTCCGCTGTTCGGCGGCGCCAATCTGGAAGTCCAGCGTGTCGATCTGGGTGAGCGCGGCATCTATTACCGCGTCCGCGTGCCCGCCTCGTCGCGCGAGAACGCCAATACCATCTGCGTCAACGTCAAGGCCGCGGGCGGCGACTGCTTCATCATGTAGCCCGCCCGGGGGATTGCCCCGGGCGCAAGTGATGGGCCTCAGCGGCTGAAGGGGACTTCGGCGCGCAGACTGTCGCCGTTTTCGACATAGACGATCTCGAAGCTCACATTGATGGCTTCGCCTTCCAGCGTGATGCGGGCTGAGATGTTGAGGTCCTTGCCCGCTTCGTCCTTGTCGCGCTCATGCAGGTTGAAGATGAGGTTCTTGCCACGCTTCTGGCCGACTGCGATGCCGGTGAAGGTGGCATTGGAGGTCATGGCGGCTTCGAAGCGTTTGTTGGCTTCGACATAAGCCATGGTGCCGGCCACCGAAAGCTGCGTGCCGGCCAGTGAGCACCGGCCGTTATAATTGACCTTGTCCTGGTTGCCCTGGGTCACCGACATGCGGCAAACCACGGTTTCGGTGTTGGCCCCGATCAGCACGCCGCGCCCGCGCCATTCCCCGATATAGGATTTGAGCATGGCCACGTCGGCGGGGGCGGAAAGGGCGGGGGCGGCGGTAGCCGCCACGAACAGGCCGGCCAGGGTGGCAGCGCGCCACAGGGGTCGGGAAAACTTCATTGCAGTGAGCCTCCAGTCCAATCATGCCCCCCGGCAAGTCCGATGCAGGCAACCTCGTTGCGGAGCCCGCCCGGCGAAACCCCCATTCAAGGGGAGAGGTCACCGAATCGGTCCTTTCCGTCATGTAATCGGGCGCGGCTTTTTCCCGCAAGCGCCCGCGAGGGCCCTAATCCCCACGCTTTGAGCCCATGCGGCCCAGGGGCTGGAAGAAGCGTCCGCCCGCCGCCAGCACCGCCGGCAGGATGAAGAGGTCGCCGATGACCGCGAAAGCCAGGGTCGAAACGAAGAGCGTGCCGAAAAGCGCCACCTGCGGCAGGTCGGAAAAGATGACGATGGCGACGCCGGAGCAAAGGATGAGCGTGGTGGCGATGACTGCCCCTCCAATCCGGTCCAGCGTGTGCTTGACCGCCTCCAGATGTGCTCGCCCCTCCTCGCGGCGGGCATGGAGGTAATGGGAGAGGAAATGCACCGTATCGTCCACGGCGATGCCGAAGGCGATGGTGAGGGCGATGACGGTGGTCAATTGCAGGCCCTGACCGGTGAAATAGAGCCAGGCCTCGGTGCCCAGCACCGGAAACAGATTTGGAATGGCCGAAGCCAGGGCCACCCGGAAGGACTGGAAGGCAAAGCCGATCAGACCCAGATTGACGAGGACCGACATGGTGAGGTCGAGTTGCAGGCCCGAAACGATGTCGTCTGTGCCAAAGGTGACCAGCGCCCTCAGCCCGCCGATTTCGGCCCCCTCGATGCCCGCCGCCCGGAGATCGGCCTCCACGCCTTCCACCAGCGCGCGGAAATCGTCCGAATCCACCACGATGGGCATGAAGCCGGTAATCAGCGCCTGCGCGCCATCGTCAGTGAGGAAGCGCTGGCGCATCATCGGCCCGACCGAATCGAACACCTCCTCGGTGGAAAAGCCGGAATCGACATAGCCGGTGATGCTGGCCGCCGAGATGACCTTGTTCCGCCCAAGATGGTTTTCGAGAATGGCGTGGGCGGTGCGGATGGTCTCGAAATCGCCGTCGGAGTGGAATGCGTCGCCCTCGGGCATCGGCAGGCGGATATAGAGCGGGGTCACCCCGCCCACGCCGTCGTCGATCTGCTCCGCCGTCACCAGCGCCTGCGAATCGCGCGAGAGAAAATCGGTGAAGGAGAAATGCGGCTGGATCAGCCCATAGGGAACGAACAGCACCAGCGTGACGATCACCGCGCCGATGGTGATGGGCCGCCCGAAGCGGCTGGCGAGGAACCAGGAGAGGGGCAGGGGAGCCGTCAGGACAAGGCTGGAGCGCGGCGGTGCCCGGAAACCCAACCTGATCGCCGCCTTGAGCAGCAGCGGGGTGAAGGTCATCAGGCACACGAAAAGCAGGAAAGTGCCCAGCCCGCCGGCAATGGAGAATTCCCTTATGCCCCGGCCCGGGGTCAGCGCCAGCGAGGCGAAGCTGATGAGGGTGGTGAGCATGGTGAGCGCGGTGGCGGGGCCCACCAGCCGCACCGTCGCGTCCACGGCCTTTTCCGGCGCCATGCCCTCGCGCCAATAGGCCAGCCAGTTGAAGGTGAAGAACATGGATTCGGCGAAGCTGATGACCAGCACCAGCGTGGTGACGATGATGGTGAGGAAGGAGAACGAGCCGAAAAGCAGCAGCACCACGCCGGTGGACCAGACCACGGCCAGAAATGGCGTCGCCGCCACCAGCAGCGCCGCCGGCAGGGAGCGCAACACGAAAAAGGCCATGGCCAGCCCCAGACCGAACCCCCAAAGGGTGAAATGGAGCTGGTCGCGCAGCGAGGCATTGACCATTTCCGAGGTCCAGAGCGGCGGCCCGGTCAATTCGATGGAGATATTTTCGTCCTCATAGGGCGCGATGGTGCGGCGCAGGCTCTCGATCATGGCGGCGGCGCCGTCATTGCGCGCCATCTCCTGATTGGGGAACATGATGACCACGATCCCCGTCAGGTCCGGCGTGATGAGGTTGCGCATCATCGGATCGTTCTGCTGCAGATCGCTCAGCGCCACCGCCACCTGGGCGAAATCATCCATGCCCTCGGGCACCACCGGCACCGAGCCGCCATAGCTGGTGGGCTTGCGCAGGCTGAAAGGCGACATGGAGCCAACGGCATAATCGTTGAGCTCGATCTCGAAGGCGAGCTCGCGGATGCGCTCCAGCGTTTCCGGCTCGGTGAGGCGCGGCGAGCTTATCAGCACATAGATGTCGTTCTCGAAGGTGCCGAAGGTGTCGGCGAGGTGCTTGTAGGCGTCGTAGTGCTCGCCCGAATCGGCATAGACGCGCAGCAGGTCGCCATCGACATTGGCCTTGGGCAACTGAAGAAAGCAAAGCACGGAAAAAGCCAGAACGGCCAGCGCAGTGAGGCGCGGAAAGCGCAGCGTATTGAGCCCGATATACTCGAGACCGAAACCGATGGACCGGTCGTGCACGAAGCGCGCCCAGAGGCGGGAAAACAACGAACTCCGGGACAAGCGAGCCGACTCCGCGAATGGGCAATGATTGCGCCGATTTCTAGGGAATCGGATCGCTGGCGTCCAGCGGAGCGAGTGGCCTGCCCTCAAGGCAGGCCATCCGAGACCCGGTCAGAGGCCCAGCACGGCCCGGTTGGCGGCGAGGAAATCAGCCAGCCCCTGGGGTTGGCGGCCCGAAAACCGCAGGACTGCGTCAGTAACCACGCCATGATGGCCGAGAACCGCATCCTTCTGGAAAGCCAGCAGTACATCGGCGAAATTTTCCGGAATACCGGCCCCGACAAGCCCGGCCCTGAGCTGATCCGGGGTGAGGGCGACGCTGGTGACCGTTTTGCCGCTCAGCGCGCTGTAAAGTGCGGCGCGCTCCACATTGGTCACCGCTGCGGGGCCGGTAACGTCCTCTATGGACTTGCCTTGTGCCGAAAGCAGCGCGCCAGCGGCCGTGCGGGCGGCATCGGCACGGGTGACGTAGGACGTGCCCCGGTCGCCGATCAGACCGAAAAGCTGGCCGGAGGCGATGACTTGGGCCGCGTCGGCCAGGTTATTCTCCGCATACATGTGATTGCGCAGGATGGTGAAATCGAGCCCCGAGGCGGCGATAGCCGCTTCGGTCCAGTAATGCTCGGGGCCCAGCCCCGCATCGGCATTGGGCCGGGCTGCGGGGGCGGAGGTATAGACGATATGCCCGACCCCTGCCGCCCTGGCGGCATCGATGGCGGTCGCCTGCTGGGCTACGCGCCGGCCGACATCATTGGTGCTGACGATGAGGACGCGATCGACGCCGGCAAAGGCGGACGGCAGGCTTGCCGCATCGTCGAAATCCACACGGCGGGTCTCAACGCCCTTTGCCTCCAGATCGGCCAGCCTGGCCGGGTCGCGCGTGCCGGCGACAACCCTGCCGGCGCCGCGCGCCAGAAGCTCTTCCACCGCCAGCCGCCCCAGATGGCCCGATGCGCCGGTGACCAGAAGCACCTGATCCTTGAACTGAGACATGTCTGTTTTCCTTGTTATCCTGTTCCTTGTGGTGCAGCCATAAGGAGAGTAAGTATCGAATGGAGAGTTATCTAGGGAGATTTGCCCGGCCCCGGAAGAGGGCACTTTTCCCTCATAAGGTCACCCCGGAGTAACCAATGCCGCCCGAGCAGGATCAGGCCGCCATCTTCATCGAACGCTGGAACGCCAATGCGGGAGGATCCGGTCCGTGCCCGGTGCGCGGCGTGCTCGACAAGGTTTCGGACAAATGGAGCCTCCTGCTGGTCATGACGCTGGCCGGAGGGCCCCGGCGCTTCAACCAGCTCCGCCGGGACGTGCCCGATATTTCCCAGAAGATGCTGACCCAGACCCTGCGGGACCTCCAGCGCGATGGCCTTGTTGCCCGGCAGGTTTTCGACACCAAGCCGCCATCGGTCGAATACCGGCTGACGCAGCTTGGCGAGTCGATCATCCTGCCCTTCGGCTATCTGATCGAATGGGCGAACCGGAACCAGCCGCACATAGACGCGGCCCGGACGCGCTTTGACGCCGCGGCGCCGGCCAGGCCCGATTGATTGGGCAAAGAGCGGTGAATGAACGGCCTTGAAATTGGTGTTCGGGGCCGGAATCGCCTATATATGGAGCACCTGAATCAAATCCAGAAGCACCCGTGACCGACATTAACGAAGGCGCGACGCCGCCATCCGACATTGCGATGATTTCCATCACCGACGAGATGCGCAAAAGCTATCTCGACTACGCGATGAGCGTCATCGTCAGCCGCGCGTTGCCCGATGTGCGCGATGGCCTCAAGCCCGTGCATCGGCGCATTCTGTTTTCGATGAGCGAGAACGGCTACGAATATAACAAGCCCTATCGCAAGTCCGCCCGCGTCGTCGGCGACGTGATCGGTAAATACCACCCGCATGGCGACAGCGCCGTCTATATGGCGCTGGTGCGCATGGCCCAGGATTTCTCCATGGGCGAGATGCTGGTGGAAGGGCAGGGCAATTTCGGTTCGGTCGACGGGGACATGCCCGCCGCCATGCGCTACACCGAAGTGCGCATGCAGAAGATCACCAATGCCCTGCTCGACGATCTCGACAAGGATACGGTGGATTTCCGCGACAACTACGATGGCTCCGAAAAAGAGCCCACCGTGTTGCCGGCGCGCTTTCCTAACATGCTGGTCAATGGTGGCGGCGGCATCGCCGTGGGCATGGCCACCAATGTGCCCACCCACAATCTGGGCGAAACCATCGACGCGGTGCTGATGCTTCTCGACAATGAGAACGCCACCACCGACGATTTGCTCGAAGTGCTGCCCGGTCCTGATTTCCCCACTGGCGGCATCATCCTGGGTCGCGCCGGCATCCGCTCCGCCTATGAGACGGGGCGCGGTTCGGTTCTGGTCCGAGGCCGCGTCGCCATCGAGGAAGTGCGCAAGGAGCGCGAGGCCATCATCATCACCGAACTGCCCTATCAGGTGAACAAGGCAGTGCTGGTGGAAAAGATCGCCGAGCTGGTGCGCGAGAAGCGTATCGAGGGCATCGCCGACATGCGCGACGAATCCTCGCGCGAGGGCATGCGCGTGGTGGTCGAGATCAAGCGCGACGCGCTGGCCGACGTGGTGCTCAACCAGCTCTATCGCTTCACGGCGCTGCAATCCTCCTTCGGCTGCAATTTCGTGGCGCTCAACGGCGGCAAGCCGCAATTGCTGAACCTGCGAGAAATGCTGCAGTGCTTCATTGATTTCCGTCACGAGGTGGTTACGCGTCGAGCCCGGTTCCTGCTCAACAAGGCCCGCGACCGCGCCCATATCCTGGTCGGCCTCGCCGTGGCCGTGGCCAATATCGACGAGGTGATCCACCTCATTCGCACCGCGCCCGATCCGGCGACGGCGCGCGAGCAATTGATGACCCGCCGCTGGCCGGCGGCCGACGTGGCGCCGCTCATCAAGCTCATCGATGATCCGCGTCACCGCATCAACGATGATGGTACCTTCAACCTCTCGGAGGAGCAGGCCCGCGCCATCCTCGAGCTGCGTCTGGCGCGCCTCACCGCGCTGGGACGCGATGAAATCGGCGAAGAGCTCAACGGGCTCGGCACCGAGATCGAGGATTATCTCGATATCCTGCGCAGCCGCGAGCGCGTGGTGGAGATCATCCGCACCGAATTGACCGAGATCCGCGAGCAGTTCGCTACCCCGCGCCGCACCGAGATTTCCGACGTGGCAGGCGATTTCGACGATGAGGACCTCATCGCCCGCGAGGACATGGTGGTGACCGTCAGCCACGAGGGTTACATCAAGCGCGTGCCGCTCTCGACCTATCGGGCGCAGAATCGGGGTGGCAAGGGCCGCTCGGGCATGGCGACGCGCGAGGAGGATTTCGTTTCCCGCCTCTTCGTGGCCAATACCCATACGCCGGTGCTGTTCTTCACCGACCGCGGCATTGCTTACAAGCTCAAGGTGTGGCGGCTGCCGCTGGCCCAGGCCAATGCGCGCGGCAAGGCGCTCATCAACATCCTGCCGCTGGAGCAGGGCGAGCGCGTGACCACCATCATGCCATTGCCCGAGGACGAGGCGAGCTGGTCGGATCTCGACATCATGTTCGCTACCACGCGCGGCACGGTGCGGCGTAATTCGCTGGCCGATTTCGTGGAGGTGCGCCAGAACGGCAAGATCGCCATGAAGCTCGAGGAGGGCGACCAGATCGTCGGCGTCGAGACGGCGACCGCCAGCCAGGACGTGTTGCTGACCACGGCGCTGGGCCAGGCCATCCGCTTCCGGGTGGACGATGTGCGCGTCTTCAAGGGCCGCGATTCCATGGGCGTGCGCGGCATCGCGCTGGCCGACGGCGACGTGGTCATTTCCATGGCCGTCATCAACCATTCGGACGCCACGGCGGAAGAACGCGCCGCCTATCTCAAGATGAGCCGGGCCGTGCGGGGGGAAGCCGAGGACAGCGCCTCGGATGAGGGCGATGTCGTTGCCGGGGAGCTGAGCCAGGAGCGCTATGCCCAGCTCAGCGCCAGCGAGCAGTTCATCCTCACCATTTCTGAAAATGGCTATGGCAAGCGCACCTCCAGCCACGAATACCGGATTACCGGGCGTGGCGGCAAAGGCATCGTTGCCATGGCGGTCAATAAGCGCAATGGCAATCTCGTCTCCAGCTTCCCGGTGGAAGACAGCGACCAGATCATGCTCATCACCGATGGCGGCCAGACCATCCGCCTGCCGGTGGGCGGCGACAAGCCGATTCGCATCGTCTCGCGCGGCAGCCAGGGCGTCATCGTCTTCGACACGGCCGAGGGCGAGAAGGTGGTGTCGGTCGAGCATATCAGCGAGCCCGAAGGCCATGACGAGCCCGATGAAACGGGCGAGCCGGAAAGCCCGGCTGAAGAATAAGAAAGGGGCGCTTCGGCGCCCCTTGGTTTTTGTGGAGACGAAACCCGCTCAGCGCGCGGCGGCAACGCGCACTGGATGCGGTGCCGAATCGGGATTGGCGGCTTGCAGCCGGGCATGGCCGTTCATGAAATAGCGCTCGAAGAGCGGGCTGGTGGCGGCGCCGATGGCGCGGGCGTTGCCGCCGACTATGCCGGCTTCCACGCGCGGCGCGATGAGGCCGCGCATGTCCTGATTGACCAGATAGCGCCGCGTCCGCTCGACCAAGGCGTGCTTCACCGGATCGGGGAAAGACCCGTCGATCAGGATGGCCTCGAAATCGATGACGGCGCAGACCGAAAGGCTGGCCTTGGCCAGTTCCTGCGCCGTGCTGCCGATCCAGGGATCGACGAAACGGGCGTAGCGGCTCCAGTCCTGCGGCTGGGTCCATAGCCCATCGGGGTCGAGGCCGAATTCGGCCAGCCGCGTTTCCAGCAGGTGGATGGAGGCGGTGTCGATCAATTGCTGGCTTTCGCCCTGCGGCCCGAAGCTGCGCAGCGAGCCCAGCGCCCCGGCATTGCCGTGATTGCCCTGATAGACCGAATGATTGAGCACGATGCCGCCGCCGATAAAGGCGCCGATGAAGAAATAGGCGTAGTCGCGGAATTCCTTGCCCCGCCCGTAGATATGCTCGGCCTGGCACCCCGCGGTAGCGTCGTTGACGACGCTGACGGGCAGGTCGGTGAACCGCGCCAGCTCGGCGTGAAAATCCACCTCGCGCCAGGACATGAATTCCTTGCTCGGCGCCCCGACCAGCTCGTTCCATTTCCACAGCTCGAACGGCGTGCCGATGCCGATGCCGCAAATGCGCTTGCGCTCGGCCGGTGAGCATTGTGCCAGGATGGTGGTGATTCCCTCCCGTAGAAAGGCGAAGATCGGCTCGGGCAGGGGATAGGGGTAGGTCAGCTGCAACTGCTGGCGCACCGTGCCCCGAAAATCGGTCAGCAGCAGCACGGCGCTGCGCCGTCCGATCTTGACGCCGAGGGAGAGCACGCCGCCCTCGGCCAGCCGCATGGGAATGGAGGGCTTGCCCACCTTGCCCTTGACCGGCGTGCCGCGCGCCAGCAGCCCCTCCGCCTCCATTTCCCGCAGGATGATGGAAACGGTCTGCGGCGAGAGATTGGCCAGCCGCGCCAGTTCGCTGCCCGCCATGGGGCCGTGGCGTTGCAGCAGGGTGAGCAGGAGCCGCTCATTGTGGTCCCTGACCCCGCTCTGGTTCACGCCGCCGCTGAGAGTTCTGATGATCGCCGAAGACATGGACCCACCATAAGGGCTGGCGGGGGAAGGGAGAAGCCATCCCAAGGTCGAATAAATAAATAAATGAGATTTATATATTGACGAAGGCTTACGAGCGTTCCACCATGGCGAGGTCAAAACAGGAAGCCGGCAGGGAAACGCTCGGGAGGAGCCTGGCTTTGCCGTGCCGGCAAAGGGAGAGACCAGTTGAAGAAATTGCTTGTGGGCACCGCATTGTGCCTTGCCGCCATGTCCACCGCCGCCATGGCCCAGGATGTGAGCGCCTGTCTCATCACCAAGACCGATACCAACCCCTTCTTCGTCAAGATGAAGGAGGGCGCCGAAGCCAAGGCCGCAGAGCTGGGCGTAACGCTCAAGTCTTTCGCCGGGCGCGTCGACGGCGACCATGAAACGCAGGTGGCCGCCATCGAAACCTGCATCGCCGATGGCGCCAAGGGCATCCTGCTCACCGCCTCTGACACCTCGGCCATCGTGCAGTCGGTTCAGAAGGCCCGCGATGCCGGCCTTGTGGTGATCGCGCTCGATACCCCGCTCACCCCCACCGATGCCGCCGACGCCACCTTCGCCACCGACAATTTCCTGGCTGGCGAACTGATCGGCCAGTGGGCTGCCGGCAAGCTGGGCGCGGATGCGGCCAATGCCAAGATCGCCATGCTCAACCTGGGCATCAGCCAGCCCACCGTGGACGTGCTGCGCAACCAGGGATTCCTGCAGGGCTTCGGCATCGATCTGGGCGATCCCAACAAATGGGGCGACGAAACCGACCCGCGCATCGTCGGGCAGGACGTGACTTCGGGCAATGAAGAGGGCGGCCGCAAGGCCATGGAAAACCTGCTGGCCAAGGATCCTACCGTCAACGTGGTCTATACGATCAACGAGCCTTCGGCGGCCGGTGCCTATGAAACGCTCAAATCCTTCGGCCGTGAAAACGACGTTCTGATCGTTTCGGTGGATGGCGGCTGCCCGGGCGTGACCAATGTGAAGGACGGCGTGATCGGGGCGACCTCGCAGCAATATCCATTGCAGATGGCTGCGCTTGGCGTCGAGGCCATCAAGGCCTGGGCCGATAACGGCACCAAGCCCCAGCCCACCGAGGGCAAGGATTTCTTCGATACCGGCGTCAAGCTGGTGACCGACCAGCCGGTGGCAGGTCTCGAGTCCATCGACAGCACCAAGGGCGCAGAGCTCTGCTGGGGCTAAGCGGCAATAAGGCGCTATAACAGATCAGGGGCAGGCGCCCGCCTGTCCCTGATTTCGATCGGGAACCGGGGAGGATTGCCCATGTCGAACCAAACGGGGGCCGAGGCGGGCCTCTCTGCCCGCACAGACACCGTGGCCAGCTTCGAGCATCAAACCACCATTCTATCGCGCATCCAGCATGCGCTTCACAGCAATCCGGCTCTGGTGCCGCTGATCGTGCTGGTGCTGTCCATCATCGTCTTCGGCGCGCTGCTGGGCACGAAATTCTTTTCGTCCTTCGCGCTGACGCTGATTTTGCAGCAGGTGGCCATTGTCGGCATTGTCGGGGCAGCGCAATCGCTGGTTATCCTGACGGCGGGCATCGACCTTTCGGTGGGCGCCATCATGGTGCTCAGCTCGGTCATCATGGGCCAGTTCACCTTCAAGCTCGGCATGCCGCCGGCGCTGGCCATCGCCTGCGGGCTGGCCGTGGGCACGTTCATCGGCTTCGTCAATGGCTGGCTCATCGCCCGGGTCAAGCTGCCGCCCTTCATCGTCACCCTCGGCGTGTGGCAGATCGCGCTGGCGTCCAACTTCCTCTATTCGGGCAATGAAACCATCCGCGCCCAGGAAATCGAGACCCAGGCGCCGCTGCTGCAATTCTTCGGCAAATCCTTCAATATCGGCGGCGCCATCTTCACCTACGGCGTCATCTTCTTCATCGTCCTGGTGTTGGTCCTGGCTTATGCGCTGCGCCATACGGCCTGGGGTCGGCATGTCTATGCGGTGGGGGATGATCCCGATGCAGCAGAGCTTTCCGGGGTTCATACCAAGCGCATTCTCATCTCCGTTTACACGCTGGCCGGTCTCATCTGCGCCTTTGCCGGCTGGGTGCTGATCGGGCGCATCGGCTCGGTGTCGCCCACCTCGGGCCAGTCGGCCAATATCGAAAGCATCACCGCCGTGGTGATCGGGGGCATATCGCTGTTCGGCGGGCGCGGCTCGATCCTGGGCATGTTCTTCGGCGCCCTCATCGTCGGCGTCTTCTCGCTCGGCCTGCGCCTGCTCGGGGCCGACGCGCAATGGACCTATCTGCTCATCGGCGTGCTCATCATCGGCGCGGTGGCGGTGGACCAGTGGATCAGAAAGGTCTCGGCGTGATGGAACCCATTCTCAAGGCCCGTAATCTCAATAAGCGCTATGGGCGCGTCACCGCGCTCGACAATTGCGACTTCGACCTGATGCCGGGGGAAATCCTCGCCGTCATCGGCGATAACGGGGCAGGCAAATCCTCGCTCATCAAGGCATTGTCCGGCGCCATCACCCCCGATAGCGGCGAAATCTATCTCGAAGGACAAAGGATCGATTTCGCGTCCCCCATCGAGGCGCGCCGCGCCGGGGTGGAAACGGTCTATCAGACCCTGGCCATGTCGCCGGCCCTTTCCATTGCCGACAACATGTTCATGGGGCGCGAACTGCGCAAACCGGGCTTCATGGGCCGCGTTCTGCGCCAGCTCGACCGGCCGGCCATGGAGCGGATCGCGCGCCAGAAACTCTCCGATCTGGGGCTGATGACCATCCAGAACATCAACCAGGCGGTGGAGACCCTGTCGGGTGGCCAGCGCCAGGGCGTGGCCGTCGCCCGCGCCGCCGCCTTTGGCAGCAAGGTCATCATTCTCGACGAACCGACGGCAGCGCTGGGGGTGAAGGAATCCCGCCGGGTGCTGGAGCTGATCCAGGATGTGCGGGCGCGCGGCATTCCCATCATCCTCATCAGCCACAACATGCCGCACGTGTTCGAGGTGGCCGACCGCATCCATGTGCACCGGCTGGGACGGCGTCTCTGCGTCATCGACCCCAAGGACTACACCATGTCCGATGCCGTCGCCTTCATGACCGGCGCCAAGAGCCCGCCGGGCGCCGCCGCCAGCGCCGCGTAAGGGCAGGGGCTCCGAATCGACGGACCTTGCCAAGCCGGGCCGATAATGGCTTGGTCCTGGCAAGGAGGCGCTCATGAGTGACGTGGCGGGATATCGGCCGCTGCTGGCCCTGCCGGCGCCCCGTCGGCTGGCGCTGGCCTCGGTGCCGGCCGATTTTGCCGATTGGCTCGATTACGCCGCGGTGATTGCGCTGGTGGTGTTTGCCTGGGGCGGCGGGCCCGTGGTGCTGGCCATGCTGGCCCTGGCGCTCAGCCTGCCCTATGTGCTGGCCGGGCCGCTCCTGGCGGTCCTGGTCGACCGGGCGCCGCTGCGCGCGGTGCTCCTGCTCACCAATCTCGGCCGGGGGTTGGCGACCTTCGCCTTTGCCTTCGCCGGCGATGTGACGCTTTTGCTGGCGCTGGTTTTCCTGCGCGGCTGCATCGATTCCGCCTTCACGCCCGCGCGGCAGTCTGCCATCCAGGCGACGACGCCTCCGGCGATGCTGGCCCACGCCAATGGTCTGCACCAGGCCATCAGCCAGACCTCTAAAGTGGCGGGCCCGGCCATGGGAGGATTGCTGCTGGCCATCTGGCCGGCGCAGGCCGTGTTCATGCTCAATGCCGGCCTCTCCCTTCTCGCCTGCCTTCTGGTGCTCAACCTGCGCCTGCCGGGGCGGTCGGCCGGGACGGCGGAGCGCGGGCCCTTCATTACGGAAGCGCTGGGCGGCCTTGCCGAATTCACGCGCAGCAGGGCCTTGCTGGTGGCGCTGGTCTTTTCGGCCTGCGCCTATTTTTCCTTCTTTCTCTATGATGCGCTGATCGCGCTGCTGGCGCAGGGATTCGGCTTCGATGAGACCGCATTCGGCTTCGCCATCGCCGCCTCGGGGCTGGGCGGACTGATCGGCGCATTGGCGGCTGGCCGCATGACGGCGCATCGTCCCATGCTGTCCATGGCCCTGGCCGCAATGATTTCAGGCCTGGTCACCGCCGGCATCGCGCTTCTGGCCATGCGCGGCTGGCTCGTGCCATTGCCCGTCTTCCTGCTGGTACTCATGGGCATGGGCGGGGCCACCGCCTTCATGCTGGTGCCCTATCGCACCATCGTGCAGTCCGAAGCGCCGCCCGACCGGATCGCCCGGGTCTATGCGGCGGGGGAAGCGGTGATCGTCACCACCATGCTTTCGGCGCCGCTTATCGGCAGCGCCATCGCCAGCCGCTGGGGCACGCCGGCGGCGTTTCTCTGCGGGGGCGTGCTGCTGGTCTGTCTCGGGCTGACCACGCTTGCCTCGCTGCGGCGCCCATGACAGAACCCTTGCGTTACACATGGAGGGGCTCCGATGAGCAAACTGGTCGGATTTTACCCCGGCTCTTTCGACCCGCTGACCAATGGGCATCTCGACGTCATCGAGCGCGCCTGCAAGCTGGTCGATACGCTGGTGGTGGCGGTTGGAATCAGCGCCACCAAGAAAAACCCGCTTTTCGTCCATGAGGATCGCATCGCCATTCTCGACCAGGTGCTGGGCCCGGTGGGCAAGCGCACCGACACCAAATTCCGCATCGTCGATTTTTCCGGCCTCATGGTGACGGCGGCGCGCGAGCACGGCGCCAAGCTCATCATCCGTGGGCTGCGCGACACCACCGACTACAATTATGAAATGCAGATGGTGGGCATGAACGCGCAGATGGCGCCCGACCTGCAAACGGTATTTTTGCCCTCCAGCCCGCCGGTGCGGCATATCTCGGCCACATTGGTGCGCCAGATCGCTGAAATGGGCGGCGATATTTCCGCCTTCGTTCCGCCAATCGTTCTCAAGGCCCTGAACACCAGATGACCCTTTTTTCCCGCCGCCATTTCCACGCCCTTGCCCTGGGCGCTGCCCTGCTAGCCGCCACCCCGGCCTTCGCCCAGTCGGGTACGCCCCATTTGCTGCTGACGCTCGAGGGCGGCGTGGTCGATATCGAGCTTCTGCCGGCCATCGCGCCCAAGCATGTCGAGCGCATCATCACGCTCACCGAGCGCGGCGATTATGACGGCGTGGTATTCCATCGCGTCATCGACGGCTTCATGGCCCAGACGGGCGACGTGAAATTCGGCAAGAGCGGCGCCGAAGGCTTCGATCTCGCCCGTGCCGGCATGGGCGGCTCCGAGCTGCCCAATGTGCAGGCCGAGTTCAATGCCGAGAGCTTCGTGCGCGGCGCCGTGGGCGCCGCCCGCTCGCAGGACCCGAATTCGTTCAACGCGCAATTCTTCATCGTCACCAAAGATTCGACCTTCCTCAACGGGCAATATACCGTCTTCGGCAAGGTGCTCTCGGGCATGGATGTGGTCGACGGGCTGGAAAAGGGCCCGGAATCGAACAATGGCGCGGTGGAAAATCCCGACAAGATCGTTAGCGCAAAAATCGAATATAAGTAAGTCAAGCGCCCTCCTGACTCGGTGACATTCCATGCGTCCCTTGCCAGGAGGAAACTTACTGCGCATAATAATTGCACACTCGTCGTCTGTGCGGGTTACGCGCTTTGGGTCTGGCAGCAGTATGCGTATTGTCATCCTGATCTTGTCGTTGTTTTTCGTCCAACCCAGCTTTGCCATCACTATGACTGGTCAGATTGAGGTGGATGGTGCGCTTCATGAGTTCAGTTTTGATTCCGAGGACGGACGCGGGCCGGTTGCTGGTGCACTGGGCGACAACCCTTGCATCGTGGGGATGATGGAGAAGCTCGAGGGTGGCTGGAGCGCGGTCTGCTTCATCAACGACCGGGCGGTGGCTATCAACATCGTCCCGATGTATTTCGCAGATTCAGACGTCTACCGGGTGTTTGCTGCGCGCGGCCAGCAATGCGCGGCCGACGACGTTCTCCTGTACGTTTCGGAAGCCGGTGAGACGATCCCGTTCCAGAGTTTCCGGTGCCACAAAATGGACATGGGCCTCTAGCGGCGCCTGCCAGCGGTTCGGCCCCAGCTTGTTCCTGAGCAAGTGGTTGCGCCCGCCGCGCAATGGCCTTACATGCGGGCGAGCATTTTCAACCAGAAAGCAGCATCAATGGCCGAATACGCCGACCCGGAAAACACCCTCGTCATCGAAACCACCAAGGGCAAGGTCGTCATCGCCATGCGGCCCGATCTCGCGCCCAACCACGTCGCCCATATCAAGAAGCTGGCGCGCGAGGGCTTTTACGACGGCATCGTGTTCCATCGCGTGATCGAGGGCTTCATGGCCCAGACCGGCTGCCCTCAGGGCCGGGGCACCGGTGGCTCGAAATATCCCGACCTCAAGCAGGAATTCAACGCTGAGCCGCATGTGCGCGGCACTGCCTCCATGGCCCGCGCGCAGAACCCGGATTCGGCCAATTCGCAGTTCTTCATCTGCTTCACCGACGCGCCCTTTCTCAACCGCCAGTATACGGTCTGGGGCCAGGTGATCGAAGGCATGGAAAATGTCGACCAGATCAAGCGCGGCGAGCCGGTGGTGAACCCGGACAAGATGCTTTCCGTCAAGGTCGCGGCAGACATCGCCGCCTGATCCGGATCCTGATATCATCGAGAACCCCCGGGATTTCCCGGGGGTTCTTTTTCGCCCCGCCATCAGAGGACTTCGGCTTGCGCATGGAAACCATCGTCTGGGCGCTTCTCGGCATTGTCGCCGGCGCCTGTATCGCCACCCAGGCCCCGATAAACGCCCAGCTCGGGCGCGAATTCGGCATGCCGTTCGCCGCTGCCGCCATGTCGTTCCTGGCTGGGGCGGTTGCGCTCTGGGCGCTCAGCTTCGCGGTCTCGGCGATCGGCGGCACCCCGATCCGGTTCGGCGCGCCGGCGCCGTGGCTGCTGGTCACCGGCGGCCTGCTCGGCGCCTTCTTCGTGACATCCACCATCGTGCTGACGCCGATGATCGGCACCGCCGCGGTGATGGCGCTGGCCATTGCCGGGCAATTGCTCGCCGGATTGACCCTGGACAAGATCGGCTTCCTGGGCACGGCGGTGCGCGAGATTTCCATGGGGCGCATTGCCGGAGCCATATTACTGGTCATCGGGGCGCTGATGATCCGCCTGCTGTGACGCACAAACGCTTTTCGCGCTCCGGCGCGGCGTGCTAGGGCGAGGCCATGCGCGTTTCCGATTTCGATTTCGACCTGCCCGAAAACCTCATCGCCCTGCACCCGGCCGAGCCGCGCGACAGTGCACGACTGCTGCTGGTCGATCCCGCCAAGGGGCTTGAGGACCGGCATATTCCCGACCTGCTGACGCTGCTGCGGGCGGGGGACGTTCTGGTGGTCAACGACACCCGCGTGCTGCCCGCCGAATTGCGCGGCCAGCGCATTCGCGGGGAAAATCGCGCCGGAGTGTCCTTCAACCTGCACAAGCGGGTCGATTCCCATACCTGGCGCGCCTTTGCGCGGCCGGCCAAGAAGTTGGCGCTGCTCGATCGGCTGGAACTGGGCAATGGCGAAGCCGAGCCGCTGGTGGCGCGTGTCGCCGGCAAGGGCGAAACCGGCGAGGTGACGCTGGAGTTCGAGCTGGGCGGCGCCGAGCTCGATGAGGCCATCAAATCCCATGGCGCCATGCCGCTGCCGCCCTATATCGGGGCCAAGCGGGCGCTGGAAGAGCGCGACAAGACCGATTACCAGACCGTCTATGCCGCCGAGGATGGCGCGGTGGCCGCGCCCACGGCCGGCCTGCATTTCACCGAAGACCTGCTGGCAAGGCTCGAGGAAAACGGCGTTTCCATCGAGAAAGTGACCCTGCATGTCGGCGCCGGCACCTTCCTGCCCATGAAGGCCGAGGACACCGACGACCACGTGATGCATTCTGAATGGGGCGAGATCGATCCGGCGACCGTGGACCGCATCCTCGCCCGCAAGGCCGAGGGCGGCCGCATCGTCGCCGTGGGCACCACCAGCCTGCGCCTGCTCGAAACCGCCTCGCGCGCCACCGGCACGCTGCGGCCCTTCAGCGGCGACACCGATATTTTCATCACCCCCGGCTTCCGCTTTCACACGGTGGACATGCTGATGACCAATTTCCACCTGCCGAAATCGACGCTTTTCATGCTGGTCAGCGCCTTTGCCGGCATGGATGTGATGAAGGCGGCCTATGCCCACGCGATACGGCAAGGTTACCGCTTTTATTCCTATGGGGATTCCTCCCTGCTGCTGCGGGCCGGAGATCGTTAGGGACGCGCTCGCGCCGGCAGTTGTCTGTGTTCGGCCAAAGGGCTAGAACCCGCGGCATGAAACAGGTCTCCTTCACCCTTTCGGCCAGCGATGGCATGGCGCGTCGCGGACGCATCGATACGCCGCGCGGCGCCATCCAGACTCCCGCCTTCATGCCGGTGGGCACGGCGGGCACCGTCAAGGCCATGTATCCCGAGCAGGTGCGCGAAACCGGCGCCGATATCCTTTTGGGCAACACCTATCACCTGATGCTGCGCCCCGGCGCCGAGCGGGTGGCCTCGCTCGGCGGCCTGCATGAGTTCATGGATTGGCCGCGCCCCATTCTCACCGATAGCGGCGGCTTCCAGGTCATGTCGCTGGCGCAGCTGCGCAAGCTCACCGAAAAGGGCGTCACCTTCAAATCCCATATCGACGGGTCGAGCCACGAGCTGACGCCGGAACGCTCCATCGAAATACAGACCCTGCTCGACAGCGACATCATCATGCAGCTCGACGAGTGCATCGCCCTGCCGGCCGAGCGCAAGGAGATGGAGCGGGCCATGGAGCTGTCGCTGCGCTGGGCCGAGCGCTCCAAGGCCGCCTTCAACAACCAGGCCAATCGTGCGCTTTTCGGCATCGTGCAGGGGGGCGACGACATCGACTTGCGCGCCCGCTCCGCTGCCGGGCTGAAAGCTATCGGCTTTGACGGCTATGCCGTGGGCGGGCTGGCCGTGGGCGAGCCGCAGGAGGTGATGTTCCGCGTGCTGGAGAACATCACGCCCGAATTGCCGGCCGACCGGCCGCGCTATCTCATGGGCGTGGGCAAGCCCGACGACATCCTGGGCGGCATCGGGCGCGGCATCGACATGTTCGACTGCGTTCATCCCACCCGCGCCGGCCGGCACGGCCATGTCTATACCCGCTTCGGCGTCATCAATCTGAAGAATGCCCGGCATAAGGATGACAGGCGGCCGATCGACGAGGCCTCGCCCAATCCCAATTGCCGCCGCTGGAGCCGGGCCTATCTGCACCACCTCGTTAAGACTGAAGAGATTTTGGGCGCCATGATCCTTTCCCAGATCAACCTGGCCTATTATCAAGAGCTGGTAGAGGGATGCAGGGCGGCCATCGAGGCGGGCCGGTTCAACGATTTCGCGGCAGAGACGCGCGCGGCATGGGCCGCCGGCGATCTTCCCCCCATCTGAGTTTCAGGAAAGGTTCATCTCCATGGCCAAAACCGGACGCAAAGCCAGCTTTTCCCGGCTCGACAAGCATCGCAAGCGGCTCGAGGAGCTGCCCATGCGGCTGCAATTCGCCGTCGATCCCAATCGGTTCCGGCGCTTCTCGGCCAGCGGCGCCGGCATTCTGCTCGATTATTCCAAGAACCGGATCGACGAAGAAGTGATGATGGCGCTGTTCGACCTGGCGCGCGCCGCCGGGGTCGAGGAACGCCGCGACCAGATGTGCGAGGGCGAGCACATCAACATCACCGAAGACCGCGCCGTCATGCATATGGCGCTGCGCTACCAGGGCGACAGGCCCGTGCCGGTTGACGGCAAGGACGTGATGCCCGAGGTGCGCGCCGTGCTGGCCGCGATGGAAGCCTATACCAACGCCGTGCGCAGCGGCGAAATCCGCGGCCATGGTGGGGAACAGTTCACCGATGTGGTCAATATCGGCATCGGCGGCTCTGATCTCGGCCCGGCCATGGTAACGCTGGCGCTCGAGCCCTACACCCGGCCCGATTTGCGCGCCCATTACGTCTCCAATGTCGATGGCGCCCATATCCACGATGTCCTCAAGCGCCTCGATCCGAAAAAGACGCTGTTCATCGTCGCCTCCAAGACCTTCACCACCGACGAGACCATGACCAATGCCGGCTCGGCGCGGAAATGGATTGCCGAGGCGCTGGGTGAGGAGGCGGTGCCCAATCATTTCGCCGCCGTTTCCACCAATATTCCGGCCTGCGCCAAGTTCGGCATCCGCGAAGACCGCATCTTCGGCTTCTGGGACTGGGTGGGCGGACGCTATTCTGTGTGGTCGGCCATCGGCCTGCCCATCGCCATGGCGGTCGGCTACGACAATTTTGCCAAGTTCCTCCAGGGTGCCGACGCCATGGACCGGCATTTCCTCTCCGCGCCGCTGGAGAGCAATCTGCCCGTCATCATGGCGCTGCTGGGCGTGTGGTATCGCAATGTCTGGGGCTTCTCGACCCATGCCGTGCTGCCCTATGACCAGCGCCTCAGCCGTTTCCCCGCCTATCTGCAGCAGCAGGACATGGAGTCGAACGGCAAGTCGGTGACGCTTGCGGGCAAGCCCGTCGGCTGGTCCACCGGCCCCATCGTCTGGGGCGAGCCGGGCACCAATGGCCAGCATGCCTTCTTCCAGCTCATCCACCAGGGCACCGACGTCATCCCGGCCGATTTCCTTATTGCCGCCCGTCCGCACGAGAATCTGCCGCCCCATCACGACAAGCTGGTGGCCAATGTGCTGGCCCAGTCCGAGGCGCTGATGCTGGGCAAGACCGAGGAGGAAGTCGTGGCCGAGCTCAAGGCCCAGGGTCTCTCCAAGGAACAGATCAAGGCGCTGGCGCCCCACAAGGTCTTCCCCGGCAACCGCCCCTCCAACACGCTTTTCTACCCGCAGCTGACCCCGGAAACCCTGGGCTCCCTGGTGGCGCTCTATGAGCACAAGGTGTTCACCCAGGGCGTCATCTGGAACGTCAATTCCTATGACCAGTGGGGCGTGGAACTGGGCAAGCAGCTCGCCAAGGCCCTGCTGCCAAAGGTGCAGGGCCAGCAGAGCGGGGAGGGGCATGACAGCTCCACCCAGGGCCTGCTCGCCTATTATCTGGAGAACAAGTGACCATCACCACCGAAGAAGAGCTGGAAAAGCTCAAGGCCATCGGCCGCATCTGCGCCATTGCCCGCGAGGCAATGGCCGCCGCCATGCAGCCGGGCATGACCACGGCCGAGCTCGACGCGGTAGGCCGGAAGATCCTTGAGGAGAACGGGGCCGAATCCGCTCCCATCGTCACCTATGATTTTCCCGGCCACACCTGCATTTCGGTGAACGAGGAAATCGCCCACGGCATTCCCGGCCCCCGCGTGCTGCGCGAGGGCGATCTGGTCAATATCGACGTTTCCGCCGTCAAGGACGGCGTTTTTGCCGATACCGGCGCTTCCTTCGTTCTGGGCAAGGGCGATGCGCGGCTCGATGTGCTGTGCCGCGACGGCAAGAAGGCCATGTGGGCCGGCATTCGCGCGGTCAAGGCCGGCGCGCCGCTGGCCGGTATCGGCCAGGCCATCGGCAAGTTCGCCAAAAAGGGCGGCTATACGCTGATCCGAAACCTGGCCAGCCACGGCGTGGGCGACAGCCTGCACGACGAACCGGGCGAAATCCCCACCTGGCCCGACCGCTCCGAGCGGCGGCGCATGGCCAATGGGCTGGTCTTCACCATCGAGCCTTTCCTGTCGCTGGGCGGGCAGATGGCCGATCAGAAATCGGCCGACGACGAATGGACGCTGGTGAGCCGGCCGGCCGCCCCCTGCGTGCAATATGAGCATACGGTGGTGGCCACCCCGCGCGGCGCCGTGGTGGTGACGCTGGCCGCCTAAAGCCAGAGCAGCAGCAACGGCCCGGCGATGACTAGGCCGATGGCGACCACGAAGCGCAGATTGCCCAGCTGGCGCAGATTGGGGATGGCGAGCAGGCTCGAGAGCACCAGAAAGGCCAGCAGCGCCACCGCGAGGGGCGTCAGCGGCCCCAGCGAAAATGCCGTATTCTCGTTGAGCTGCAGATAGATCATGTGCCCGGCCATGAAGCCGAGCAGGGCGGCGATGACCACCGCCACCGCCTTGGAGGCGATGAGCAGGGACATGTCGATGGTGGTGCTGGACAGGATCAGCGCCAGCCCCATGGCCGTGACCTGAACCGCCACCAGCGTGGTGAACAGCCGGCTGTCGGCCAGCAGCGGCACCAGCTCGGGCGGCGCCTTGAGCGGGAGCGAGCCCACCATGGGCAGGTTGGCGCCATATTGGGCCAGAAGATAGATGATGTAGAGCATCACCAGCGTGCTGGCGGCAAACACCAGCACGGTGACGGCGAGCACCTTGAGCAGATCGGAAAAATCCCTGGACACGGCGCTCCGCTGGCAATTCGAGAATGGACGGGCGCCGGCGCGGCGCTGGATTGAGTTAGCGCGGGTGCGCGAGGAGCGTCAAGCCGGGGAAGGGGGAAGAGTGGTACGCCGGGCGGGGGTCGAACCCGCGACCATTCGATTAAAAGTCGAATGCTCTACCACTGAGCTACCGGCGCATCGCAGCGGACGCGCTGGGCGCCGCGCGCGGAACATAGCTACCCAGCCTCGGCTGTCAACCGCAATCGCATGGCGATTCAGGGGTTCAGCGGCTCTCCGGTAAAGGGCATGGGCTGGCAGGAGACCTCCAGCCGTTCGAGCCGTGCGCATATGGCGCTGGCCTCGGAAAGCTGCGGAATGGGGCCGACGACGATGCGCCTGGCGGCGCCGTCGCTGCTCTCGGTCAGATGCGGCGTCAGCCCGAACAGGAGCGGCCCCAGCTTCATGGAAAGGTCGCGCCAGGCCTGGGGCGCCGCCTCCGCCTCGATGGCGGTGCCCAGGGCGATGCCATAGCTCTTGCCGCTCGGAAGCGTCAGCGTCGCCTCCTGCGGCTCCAGGGGCGCCGGCTCGGGCTGGTTGGCCACCGCCAGCGGCTGCTGGCGGATGGTGACCGAGCCGCCCTCGGCCGGGTAATTGACGCCATTGCCATTGCCGATTCCTGCCGTGGTGAGGCTGCTGTCCACCAATTGCCCGGCGCGCTGGCTTTCCACCAGTTGCGGCAATGTCACCTCCAGCGCCCCGACGCGGCGCGTGGTGTTGTTGCCGGCTTCCTCCGCCAGTTCAAACCGGGTGTTCAACTGCTCATTGGCGCGCGTCAGGCGCTGCGCCTCGCGGCGCAGGTCGGCCACGTCCCGGCGCAACTGGTCGATGGAGGCCCCTTCGAGCCGCGTCTGGTGCAGCGCCGCCAGCAGCGGCGCGGGAGCGAGGGCGGACACATTGGCGCTCATCACGGCAAAGGCGCCGGCGATCAGGGCGACGAGTCCCCAGGTCACCACGTCGGATTGCCGGAATTGTTCCGATGCTTTAGCCAATATTTCATCCTCGCGGGTGCAATCGAATCAGGGCTTGCACCAGCATCGACCATGCCGCTCTCATTATGGGTTCGCCAACTCTTGCCTGCCATAAATTTGTGCAAATGCGCCCTGAAAACGCCGATGCGCCGGAGAATTTCGCATGACTGAACTGCTATCCATCATTCTTGCGGCGGGCGAGGGGACGCGGATGCGGTCTTCCCAGCCCAAAGTGCTGCATCCCGTGGGTGGATTGCCGATCATCGGCCATGTGGCCCGGGCGGCGCGCGAGGCCGGTTCGGACCGCATCGCGCTGGTCACCGGCCCCCGCCACCAGGCGATCCGGGACATGGTGTCCTCGCTCGATCCGGACGTGGTGCATTTCGAGCAGGCCGAGGCCAAGGGCACGGCCCATGCCGCCGCCATGGCGCGGGAGCTTTATGAAACGGCCAGCGGCTATATCGCCGTGGTCTATGGCGACCATCCGCTGTTGCGCGGCATCAATTTCCGCGCGGTGCTCGACCGGCTCGATGCCGGGCTGGACGTGGCCATTCTCGGCTTCGAGCCGCGCGATCCCACCGGCTATGGCCGCTTCATCACCGATGGCGACACGCTGCTGTCCATCCGCGAGCACAAGGACGCCACCGAGGACGAGCGGCGCATCCGCCTCTGCAACGCCTGCATCCTGGCCTTCCGCGCCGAAGTGTTCCGCGATCTCATCGACAAGGTCGAGACCAACAACGCCCAGAGCGAATATTATCTTACCGACCTGGTGGGATTGGCCAATGCCGCCGGCAAGAAGGTGGGCTATGGCCTGGCGCCGGAAAACGACGTCATGGGCGTCAACGATCGCAGCCAGCTGGCCCGGGCGGAAGGCCTGTTCCAGCAGGTGCGGCGCGAGGATTTCATGAAGGCCGGCGTGACCCTGCGCGACCCCGGAAGCGTCTGGTTTTCCTGGGATACCGAGATTGGGCGCGACGTGACCATCTTTCCCAATGTGGTCTTCGGTCCGGGGGTGAAAATCGCCGACAATGTCGAGATCCGGGCCTTTTGCGACATCGAGGACGCCGTGATCGGCGCTGGCGCCTCCATCGGGCCCTTCGCCCGGATCCGGGGCGGCGCCGAGCTGGGCGAGAATGTGCATCTGGGCAATTTCGTCGAGGTGAAGAAGTCGACGCTCCATGCCGGCGTGAAGGCGGGGCATCTGAGCTATCTCGGGGACGCCGAGATCGGCAGCCGCACCAATATTGGCGCGGGCACCATCACCTGCAATTATGACGGGGTGAACAAGGACAGGACGGTGATCGGCGCCGATGCCTTCATCGGCTCCAATACCGCCCTGGTGGCGCCGGTGACGCTGGGCGACGGGGCCTATACGGCCTCGGGCAGCGTCATCACCGAGGACGTGCCGGAAAACGCGGTGGCTTTTGCCCGCGCCCGGCAGCAGAACAAGCCCGGCTATGCGCCGGTTCTCAAGGAAAAGGCGCGGGCCAGGAAAGCCGCCAAGGGGAAATAGCAGATGTGCGGTATCGTCGGGATCATCGGAACCGAACCGGTCGCCGGAAGGCTGGTGGACGCGCTCAAGCGCCTGGAATATCGCGGCTATGACAGCGCCGGCGTCGCCACGCTGGACCATGGCGTCATCGGCCGCCGCCGCGCCGAGGGCAAGCTGGGCAATCTCGCCCAGAAGCTGAGCTTCGAGCCGCTGGGCGGGCGCGTCGGCATCGGCCACACCCGCTGGGCCACCCATGGCGCCCCGACCGAGCAGAACGCCCACCCCCACGCCACCGAGCGGGTGGCGATCGTCCATAACGGCATCATCGAGAATTTCCGCGAGCTTTTGGCCGACCTCGCCCGCGACGGCTATTTGCCCCAGACCCAGACCGATACGGAATCGGTGGCGCTGTGGGTGACGCGCGAGCTGGACAATGGCGCCGACCCCGAACTGGCCGTGGCCCGCACCCTCAAGCGGCTGCGCGGCGCCTTTGCGCTGGCTTTCCTGTTCAAGGGCGAGGAGGGCCTGCTGATCGCCGCGCGCCATGGCGCGCCGCTGGCCATCGGCCATGGCACCACGGAAATGTATCTGGGCTCGGACGCCATGGCGCTGGCGCCCTTCACCTCGCGCCTGACCTATCTCGAGGACGGTGACTGGGCGGTCATCACCCCGCGCGGCGTGACCATCCGCGATGGGCGCGACGCCATCGTGCAGCGCGAGCAGCAGATTTCGCAGGCATCGGCCCTGCTGGTGGACAAGGGCAACCACCGCCATTTCATGGCCAAGGAAATCTACGAGCAACCCGAGACCATCTCGCATACGCTGAGCCATTATGTGGACATGGGTGCCGAGAAGGTCGCCATCCGCGAGGCGCTTCCCTTTGATTTCGCTGATCTTTCCCGGCTGACCATCAGCGCCTGCGGCACCGCCTACCTGGCCGGGGCCGTGGCCAAATACTGGTTCGAGCGCCATGCGCGCCTGCCGGTCGACATCGATGTCGCCAGCGAATTCCGCTACCGCGAGCCGCCGCTGGAAAAGGGCGGGCTGTCGCTGTTCATCTCGCAATCGGGCGAGACCGCCGACACGCTGGCGGCGCTGCGCTATTGCGCCGGGCAGGGCCAGCACGTGGCGAGCCTGGTCAACACGCTCGAATCCACCATCGCCCGCGAATCCGGTGTGGTCTTTCCGATCCTGTGCGGCCCGGAAATCGGCGTCGCCTCGACCAAGGCGCTGACGGCGCAATTGACGGCGCTGGCCAGCCTGGCCGTGGCCGCCGGCCGGGCAAGGGGAACGCTGAGCGCCGAACAGGAGGCCGATTTCGTGCGGGCCCTGGTCGGGCTGCCCTCCGCCGTCTCGGCGGCGCTGGCCACCGAGGGGCAGATCATGGAGATCGCCAAGCGCCTCTCCAAGGCCAAGGACGTGCTCTATCTGGGGCGCGGCCCGATGTTTCCCATCGCCATGGAAGGCGCATTAAAGCTCAAGGAAATCAGCTATATACACGCCGAAGGTTATGCAGCGGGCGAACTCAAGCACGGCCCCATAGCGCTGGTGGACGAGGACATGCCGGTGATCGTCGTCGCCCCCTCGGACGAGCTGGTGGACAAGACGCTCTCCAACATGCAGGAAGTGGCGGCGCGCGGCGGCAAGATCATCCTCATCACCGATGCGGAGGGGGCCGAAACCGTGGGGCACGGCGTGGCCGACATTATCGTCATTCCGCATGTGTCGAGCTTCGTTGCGCCCATTCTCGCCACCATTCCGGTGCAGCTCCTAGCCTATCACACCGCCGTCTTCATGGGCACGGACGTGGACCAGCCGCGCAATCTGGCGAAATCGGTGACGGTAGAATAGGGTCGGATTTTCGGGTGGGGATAAGTTTTCTCTGTCCCCAACCACCGGGTCATTCCGGCCTGCGCCGGAATGACTCCGTGGGAGGGCGTCACCCCGCGCGGATCAACGGGATCGCCAGGTCTTTCCTGAACAGATACAAGAGGATACGCGCCGCCTCACCCTCCGGGCCGACAAGGCCGGGATTGCGCTCGAGCAGGGATTTGGCCTCGTCATGGGCGAAATCGAGCAGGTGCCGGTGCACGTCCGGCACGGCGAGGCGATAGCCGGGCATGCCGGACTGGCGGGTGCCCAGAAGGTCGCCCTGGCCGCGCAATTCGAGGTCGCGCTCGGCGATGACAAAACCGTCTTCGGTGGATTTTATCGTTTCAAGACGGGCCTTTGCGGTTTCGCTCAGGGGCTCCTTGTACAGCAGCAGGCAGGCGGAGCGCTGGGAGCCGCGCCCGACGCGGCCGCGAAGCTGGTGGAGCTGGGCCAGCCCGAAGCGCTCGGCATGCTCGATAATCATGATCGAGGCATTGGGCACGTCGACGCCGACCTCGATGACGGTGGTGGCGACTAACAGCTTGAGTTCATTGGCGGAAAAGCGCCGCATCACCTCCTGCTTGGCGGCGGCGCTCATGCGGCCATGGACTAGGGCGACCGTGTCGCCGAAGACTTTTTGCAGTTCGGCAAAGCGATCCTCCGCCGCAACCACCTGCAAATGCTCGCTTTCCTCGACCAGCGGGCAGACCCAGAAGGCCTGCGCGCCGTCATCGAGCCGCGCCTTGAGGCGGGCAATGACGCGGTCGTAATCGTTGATGGAAAGTACCGCCGTATCAATGGGTTGGCGCCCACCGGGCTTTTCGCGCAGGGTGCTGACGGCCATATCGCCGAAATGGGTGAGCACCAGCGTGCGGGGGATGGGCGTGGCGGTCATCACGAGGAGATCGGTGTGGCGGCCCTTGTCGGACAAAGCGAGGCGCTGATGCACGCCGAATCGGTGCTGCTCATCGACGACGACCAGACCTAAATCTTTGAATTCTATGTCGGATTGGAAAAGGGCATGAGTGCCGACGACGATGGTGGTTTCGCCGCTGGCAATGGCGGCGAGGCGGGCGCGGCGCTCGGGGGCGCTCATCTTGCCGGTGAGCAATTCGCAACCCAGCCCGGCGGCCTCGCAAATCGGCTTGAGGGTCTTAAAGTGCTGGCTGGCAAGGATTTCCGTCGGCGCCATCAGGGCAGACTGGGCGCCGCTTTCGGCCATGGACGCCATGGCCATGAGGGCAACCACGGTCTTTCCGGCGCCGACATCGCCCTGCAACAGCCGCGACATGCGGTCGGGCGAGGCCATGTCCGCCTGGATTTCGGCGATGGCCGCAAGTTGTCCCTTTGTCAGCGAATAGGGTAACAGACTGCTAACCTTTGCCGTCACCGATCGTGACATTTGGCGCGCAATTCCCTTAGCGGAAACCATGGTCGAGCGAACCAGCAGCAAGGCAAGCTGGCCGGCCAGATATTCATCATAAGCAAGGCGTTGGCGGGCCGGAGCCCAGAGCTCGGCATCGCCCGGCGCGGCGGGGAGATGCACCATGCGCATCGCCTGGGCGAAGTTGGGCCAATGGCGCTTGGAGAGTGTAGCAGGCTCGATCCATTCGGGGATATCGGGAATGGTGTCGACCACCTGGCGCACCAGCTTGACCAGCGCCTTGGAGCTGAGGCCGTTGGTGAGGGGATAGACCGGCTCGACCAGCGGCAGGGAGTCGAATTTTTCCGGCTCGACGATGTAGTCGGGATGGGTGATCTGCTTTTCGCCGTTGAAAAAGCCGACCTGGCCGGAAACATAGCGCTCCTCGCCCACCGGCAGGGCCTTTTCCACCCAGCCGCCCTGGGCGCGGAAGAAGACGAGCTGGATATCGCCGCTTCCGTCGTGGGCGAAGACGCGATGGGGCACATGCGGCTTGCCGCGCGGCGGGGGCTGGTGGCGGTCGATATGCAAAGCCAGGGTGACGATCTCGCCCGGCCCGGCCTGGGCAATGCCCACCTGGCGGCGGCGGTCCACCACGCCCGAGGGCATGTGCATGAGAATGTCGAGGGCGATGGCGTCCTGCCCCTCGGGCGCGCCGAAAAACCGCGTCAGCAGCGCGGCCAGCTTGTCGCCGACACCCTTGATGGAGCGCAGCGAGCGAAACAGCGGCGAAAGGCTTTCCGGGCGGGGCAAGGGCGCGATTCTCCTTTGGGGGGAGAGTAGGGTGGAGCGCGGAGGCTCACAACGGGGGGATGAAATGGGTTCAATCTATCGGGTGTTGCCCTGGCCTTGAGCCGGGGCCCATCCTGACATTGTGCTGGTGGTCGCATCTCAGGATGGATCCCGGCTCGAGGCCGGGATGACATCGGGGGTGGGCGGCGCCGGTGATTTTTTTTGGAGCGACGGAGTCGGGGAGGGTGACGGACATGGATTCCGGCCTGCGCCGGAATGACCCGGTGGGGGTTGCGGGAGTCTTCGGGATGACATTGGCGCGGGGCGGCATCGTGTGGTGACAATCCCCTCCAACGCGCGTAAAGAAAACGTCCAAATCGGGAACAAAGCTGGGATCATGGTGTGTCAAATGACTGCCGGTGAAGACATTGCCATGCGCCGCAAGCGCCTTCGGTATCGGGCCTGGCACCGGGGGACCAAGGAGATGGACCTCATTCTGGGGCCGTTCGCCGACGCCAATGTGGAAAAGCTCGACACGGCCGGACTCGACCGGCTGGAAAGGCTGATGGACGAGGAAGACCCGCCGCTGCTCAAATGGGTGATGGGGCAGGAGGTGCCGCCCGATCATGTGGATACGCAATTCCTCGCCGAGCTGATCGCCGACCATGAGGCGCGGCTGGCCCGATGAATGACGAGATGACCTTGCGCCCGACGCGCACCATCGCCAATGTGCCCGATGGCATGCAGCCCCTGGTGCTGGCGCAACTGGTGCAGCAGCGCCTCGAGGCCGCGCCCGAGGATGCGGCCAGCCTGGTGTTCGTGGCGCGCGACGGACGGCGCATGCAGCGCATGGCCGACGTGCTGGCCGCCATGCTGCCCGGCCACGCCATCCTGACCCTGCCGGCCTGGGACTGCCTGCCCTATGATCGGGTGTCGCCCAACAATGTCACCATCGCGGCGCGGATGAACACGCTGGCGGCGCTGACCGGCGGCGCGGCCAAGGGGGCGGTGGTGCTCACCGCCGTCAACGCGCTGATCCAGAAGCTGCCGCCGCGCGAGGCGGTGGAGACGATGAGCTTTTCGGCGGCCGTGGGCCGCGTGGTGGACAGCGAGAAGCTGATCGCCTGGGCGGCCAATAATGGCTATCTGCGCGTGCCCACCGTGCGCGAGAGCGGCGAATATGCGGTGCGCGGCGGGCTGGTCGATATTTTCCCGGCCAGCGCCGAAGTGCCGCTGCGCTTCGACTTTTTCGGCAGCCAGCTCGAATCCATCCGTAGCTTCGACCCCGACAGCCAGCGCACCACCGGCACGCTGCGTGCGATCGAGCTGACGCCGATGAGCGAGGTGGTGCTGACCGAAAGCTCCATCCGCCGCTTCCGGCAGAATTACACCGCGGCTTTCGGCGGCAATACGGTGGACGACACGCTCTACGCCTCGATCAGCGGCGGGGCGCGCTATTCGGGCACCGAGCATTGGCTGCCGTTTTTCTATGAGCATCTGGACCGGCTGGCCGATTATACTGGCGACGCGCCCTTCGTCTTCGACGAGCAGGCGAGCGAGGCCTATGCCGAGCGCGTGACCCAGGTGCGCGACTATTACGAGGCGCGCGAGGCGGCGCGGCTGACCCCGGTGGTGGCGGGGGCAGGGGCGCCCTACAAGCCGGTCAGGCCCGAATTGCTCTACGATGTGGAGGCGCATCCTTACGGATTGGCGGGCGCCTCGGTGATCCAGCTCAGCCAATTCATGGCGCCCGGAACGCGGGCGGCCGACGATGCCGGCGGGCACATCGCCCCCAGCTTTGCCGCCGAGCGGCAGGCGTCGGACGTCAACCTGTTCCAGGCGGTGGTGGACCGGCTGCTGGAGGAGCGGCGCAACGGCCGCCGCGCCGTCATCGCCTGCTGGAGCGCCGGCACGCGCGACCGCATGGTGCAGGTGCTGAAGGATCATGGCCTGACCAATCCGCGCCTCGCCGAAAACTGGCGCGACGCCGAAACCACCAGCGCCGCCACCACCTCGCTGGTGGTGCTGCCGCTGGAAACCGGCTTCGAGACCAAAAACCTGCTGGTGCTTTCCGAGCAGGACATCCTGGGCGAGCGCATCCTGCGGCCCCAGCGCAAGAAGAAGGCATCCGACGCGCTGACCGAAGCGGCGAGCCTCGCCGCCGGCGACCTGGTGGTGCATGTGGACCACGGCATCGGGCGGTTCCTCGGGCTCAAGGTGATCGAGGCCGGCGGGGCCCCGCATGAATGCGTCGAGCTCGAATATGGCGGCGACACCAAGCTCTATTTGCCGGTGGAAAATATCGAGCTTTTGACCCGCTACGGCTCGGACGACCCCAATGTGACGCTGGACAAGCTCGGGGGCGTGGCCTGGCAGGCCAAGAAGGGCAAGCTCAAGAAACGCATCCGCGAAATGGCGGAGCAGCTCATCAGGATCGCGGCGGCGCGCCAGCTCACCCGGGCCGATGTCATCGAGATCAATCCCGGCGCCTATGACGAATTCGCCGCGCGCTTCCCCTATGAGGAAACCGAGGACCAGCTGGCCGCCATCGACGCGGTGTTCGACGACGTCACCTCCGGCCGCGTCATGGACCGGCTGGTCTGCGGCGATGTCGGCTTCGGCAAGACCGAGGTGGCGCTGCGCGCCGCCTTCGCCGTGGCGCTGAGCGGCAAGCAGGTGGCCGTGGTGGTGCCGACGACGCTGCTGGCGCGCCAGCACTACAAGACCTTCTCCGAGCGCTTCAAGGGCCTGCCGGTGCGCGTGCGCCACGCCTCGCGCATGGTCAGCGCCCCCGAGCTCAAGGCCACCAAGGATGGGCTGGCCGACGGGCAGGTCGATATCGTGGTGGGCACCCACGCGCTGTTGAGCAAGACCATAAAATTCAAGGATCTGGGCCTGCTCATCATCGACGAGGAGCAGCATTTCGGCGTCGGCCACAAGGAGCGCCTCAAGGAGCTCAAGGCCAATGTGCATGTGCTGACGCTGACGGCGACGCCGATTCCGCGCACGCTGCAACTGGCGCTGACCGGGGTGCGCGATTTGAGCCTGCTGGCAACGCCGCCGGTGGACCGCCTCGCCATCCGCACCTTCATCTCGCCCTTCGATCCGCTCTCGATCCGCGAGGCGCTGCTGCGCGAGAAATATCGCGGCGGGCAGAGCTTTTACGTGGTGCCGCGCATCAAGGACCAGCACGACATCGCCGAATTCCTGCGCGCGCAGGTGCCCGAGGTCAGTTTCGTGGTCGCCAATGGGCAGATGGCGCCGGGCGAGCTCGACGACATCATGAACGCCTTCTACGACAACAAGTTCGACGTGCTGGTGGCCACCACCATCGTCGAATCGGGGCTCGACATTCCCAATGCCAATACGCTGGTCGTGCACCGGGCCGACCATTTCGGGCTGGCCCAGCTCTATCAGATCCGCGGGCGCATCGGGCGGGCCAAGGCGCGCGCCTATGCACTGTTCACCGTGCCGGCGGATCGCAAGCTCACCGACACCGCCGAAAGGCGGCTGGGGGTGCTGCAATCGCTGGAAAGCCTGGGCGCCGGCTTCCAGCTCGCCAGCCACGACCTCGACATTCGCGGGGCGGGGAACCTGCTCGGCGACGAGCAGTCGGGCCATATCCGCGAGGTGGGGTACGAACTCTACCAGGCCATGCTGGAGGAGGCGGTCGCCAATCTCAGGAATGGCGAGGAGGACTACGAGGACCGCAACGAGTGGAGCCCGCAAATCTCGCTGGGCATGCCGGTGATGATTCCCGAGCACTATATTCCCGACCTGCAATTGCGCATGCAGCTCTATCGGCGGCTGGGCGATTTGACCGACATCCGCGATATCGACGCCGCCGGGGCGGAGCTGATCGACCGCTTCGGGCCATTGCCCGAGGAGGTGGAGGCGCTGCTCAAGGTGATCCTGGTCAAGGCCCTCTGCCGCAAGGCCAATGTCGAAAAGGTCGATGCCGGCCCCAAGGGCGCGGTGATCTCGCTGCGCAACAAGGAATTTCCCAATCCGGGCGGGCTGGTGAAGCTGGTCAGCGATCCGGCCAACCAGGTGCGCATCAAGCCCGATCAGAAACTCGTGTTCGCCCGCAACTGGCCCACGCCCGATGCGCGGCTCAAGGGCGCGGCGGCAATCCTTTCAAAACTGGCAAGGCTGGCGGAAACAGCGGCATGACCTCGCGCCGTCAACCTTCATGCGTCATAATGTTTTGGCAAGGCGTATTGGTCATGTTATTGCCCGATTTCAGCCCTTGAAGGGCAGTTCAATTCGCAAGGTGGCCGAAACCCACCGGGACCGCCAGAAAAGCCAAGGAAATTCTATGAACATCAGGAAACCTCTCGTCGCCGGTATCGCGGTGGCCGCGCTCATGCTGTCCCCGCTCACGGTCTTCGCCCAGGACACGGCTCCGGCTGAAGCGCCGGCCGCCGAGGCCACCACTCCGGCGCCGGCCAGCCAGAACTGGCTCAAGGTCTGCGATCCGCTGCCCGACGGGCAGAAGGCCTGCATCATGCGCCAGGTGGTGCTGGCCAATGGACAGTTCCTCGGCTCGTTCCTTCTGCGCGACGATCCGGGCCAGGAAAGCCGGCTGCTGGCCGTGGCCGCCGTGCCGCTCGGCATGCTGCTGCCCTTCGGCGTCTCCTGGCAGATCGACGAAGCCAAGCCGGTGCGCGTGCCCTATATCCTGTGCGACCCCATGTCCTGCTCGACCCAGCTGGTCATCAACGAGCAGTATGTGAACTCGCTCAAGAAGGGCAACAAGCTCAAGCTGACCGCCAAGAACCAGAAGAGCCAGGACGTGACCATCGAGATCACCCTGGCCGGCTTCACCGCCGCCTATGATGGCGAGGCCTCCATGACCTTCGAGGAATTCCGCGAGGAGACCTCGGGCGAAAAGGCGCTGGAACAGGCCCTGCAGGACCGCGCCGAGGAAATGCGCCGCCAGCTCAATGGCGAAACCCCGGCCCCTGCCGAAGGCGGCGACGCCCCGGCCGAAGCGCCCCCGGCGCAGTAAGGGACCGGCAGACGAAATTCAGGGCGCGGCCGCCGAGGCCGCGCCCTTTTTCCTGCCCGAGGCATTGCGGGCGTCTTAGCCCAGGATGGCCCGCAGCTTCTTGCCGGTTTCCAGGAACGCCTTGGGGTTGATGGCGTCATTGGCGCGGCGCACCTCGAAATGCAGATGCGGCCCGGTGGAGCGGCCGGTGGAGCCGACCAGCGCGATGGGCGTGCCGGTATTGACCGCCTGGCCCTCGCGGCTGAGATAGTCGGAAAGATGGGCGTAGCGCGTCACCAGCCCGTTGTCGTGGCGCACCTCGACCACCTTGCCATAGCCCGAGCGCGTGCCCACGAAGCTGACCACGCCCTTGCCGGCGCTGAGCACGGTGGTGCCGGCGGGAGCGGCGAAATCCATGCCGGAATGGAAGGCGCGGCCGCCGGTGAAGGGATCGGTGCGATTGCCGAAGCTCGAGCTCTGGCGGAAATTGCCGGCAATGGGCATGTGGATGGGCGCCGTCTCGCTGCCGGCGCGCGCCGCCTTGTAGCGCAGAAGCGCCGCCATCACCGCATTGGCGTCCTCGACCATGGGCGAAACGTCCGCCGCCCCGCCGCTGGGGGCCAGAAGCGGCCCGCCCACGCCGTCCAGCGCCTCGGGCAGGTCGAGCTTTATGCCGAGCCCGCCCAGCGCCGAAACGATGCTTTCGGTGCGCGCCGTGGCGGTTTCGGCAATGGAGGTCATGGCATATTGGGTCTCGTCCATCATCTGCGCCACCGAGGCGGCGGTGGCGCCGATATCGGGATTGCCATTGGGCGCCAGCGACACGTGCTGGGTCATTTCGGTGCCGGCGGGAAAGGCGGCAACCTCGATGCCGAGCTGGTCGGCCTTGTCCACCAGCGCCCGCACGAGCTGATGCTGCTCGATCAGGACTTCCTGCTGCTGGGCCAGCTCCTGCAATTGCAGGTTGATGTCGCCGGTCTGCGCATAGCTGCGCGAATGCAGCCTGTCGACCTCGACGCGCAATTGCGCGATGCGGTTCTCATAGGCGGCGATGACCTGCTCGGTATGGCCGCTGAACAGGGGCGCGATGTCGGGCGAAAAGACCAAAGCGGTGCCCAGCCCGGCATTGCCGGCCAGGAGCAGGGTGAAGGTGGCATAGAAAAGCGCCGGGGAAATGCCCCGCCGGCCGCCGGGATTCCCGGCCTCTCCGGCTCGCCCGAAACTGGCTTGATGACCCACCCCGCAACTCCCGCACGCCCACAATCATGGTGACCCGATTATGAGCGCGCGTGGTTAACAAAGGCTATTTGCCGGCCTGCTGGGCCAGATAAGCATCGAGCGCGTCGAGCATTTTCCGGGCATGGCCCTTGATGCGCGTGGCCCGGACGATGCGGGCCACGCGGCCATCGGCGCCGATGAGAAAGGAGGTGCGCACCAGCCCCATGAACTGCCGGCCATAAAGCGATTTGAGCTGCCAGAGGCCGAAGGCCTCGATGGCGACGCGCTCCGGATCGGCGGCCAGCGGCACGGCGAGGCCGTATTTGCGGCGGAATTTCACATGGCTTTCCAGCGTATCGGGCGAAATGCCCACCAGATCGGCGCCGCGCCGGGCAAATTCGTCCGAGAGCGCGGAAAATTCCTGGTTCTCGTCGACGCAGCCGCCGGAATCGTCCTGCGGATAGAAATAGAGCACCACCGGGCGGCCGCGACAGCCGGCGAGATGGAAGCTGGCGCCATCATCGAGGGGCAGGGTGAAATCCGGCGCCGGGGCGCCTTCGGCAAGAGCCGGCATGGCAAGCACGATCCAGAGTTGTGGCACACGCAATAATCAGGGTGTCAGTGCCATATTGCAGCCGGTATCATTGGGCAAGAGACCGTCTTCTGCGGTTGATTCTCATGAGGTGCCCGAAGATAACGGCATTACCTCCTTCTGGAAGCAAGTGAGCGCGTCACCCCCTCCCGCAGAGGCATCGAGCATGCCCCCAACGCCCCGCAGGCGACCCCCGGCGCGGCAGGCCGCCAAGCTGGCCGTCTGGGTATTGGGGATTCCCTCCATCCTGCTGCTGCTGCTTTATCTGGTGCTGCTGATTACCCCGGTGCGCCTGCCCTTTGCCGGCGAGGCCATTCGCGGGCTCATCCAGTCCGCCATGCCCGAAACCACGCAACTGAGCCTGGGCGAGATGAACCTGGCGCTGGAAAACGGCGTCTGGCCGGTCATCCAGTTCACCCCCGTGTCCATGAACGACCGCAAGAGCGGCGCGCGCATCGCCATCGAAGCGCTGGAAGTGGGCTTTTCGCCGGCCCGCGCCCTTTTCGGCCAGCCGGGGGCGACCATCACCCTGGTGCGCCCGCATGTGCAGATGGTGGCCGACCTGTTCGGGCCGCGCCTCACCAGCTTCGAGGTGATCGACGACCCCCAGGGCGGCCCGCCCACCGTGCGCGTGCAGGAAGGCGAGGATTCCTTCCCCTCGGTGGGCATTTCCTCCCAGGGGGTGGATTTCGGCGCCGGCGCGCCCATGGCGGTGCGCTCGGACAATGAATGGCTGATCTACAATCTGGAGGCCAGCGAGCAGGGCATTGCCGATATTGTCGAGCAGGCCGCGCAGGGGCGTTTCTCGCGCCTGGTCATCCGCGACGGCCAGGTGGACATGAACGACGCCCTTTACGGGCTTTTGCGGCGCTTCGAGGCCATCAACCTCGAAATCGGCCCGACGCCCGACCTGCGCGCCACGCGGGGCACGTTCTCGGCCACGCTGGGCGGGCGCACCATGCGCGGCTCGCTCTCGCGGGTCGTCGATGACGAAGGGGAAACCCGGCTCGAGGCCGATGTCACCAATTTCGACTTCGCCGCCATATTGCCTTTCATCGACGACGACAGCAGCCTTCTGGCGCTGCGCGGGGCAGGGGCGCTTTCCATCGACGTCAATTTCGCCGCCCCGGGCGGCAAGCTGATCGACGGGCGCTTCAAGGTCGACCTCACCGGGATCGACCTGCGCATAGACGACACCTATTTCCCCGTCGCCAGCTCGATCATGGACATCACCTGGACACCCGAGACCGGCCAGTTCGCGCTGGACGAGGCGGCGGTGCAGGTGGGCCAGAGCACGGCCTATCTCTCGGGCGTCTTCGCCATGGGGCTCGACCCGCAATATGGCCCCACCATCGGCATCTCCATTTCCGGCCGCGACGTCTCCATCCATCCCGGCGACATGGACGCGCCGGAGAAACCGCTGGAAAGCGTGAGTTTTTCGGGCTGGTCGGCGCCGCTTTACGGCGCGGTCGGCGTCGATCATATCGTTGCGCGCAAGGGCGAGGGCGTGGTGGAAGCGGCCGGGCGCTTCGACATGCTGCTTTCGGGGCTGGGCGTTTCCTTTTCCATCGCCGGCAACGGCATGAGCGCCGACGACGTCAAGCGCCTCTGGCCCTATTTCCTGGGCACCGAAAGCCGCGACTGGTTCGTCGCCAATGTCACAGACGGCATGGTGACGCGGGCCCGGCTCGATTTCGACTTCCCCGTCGGCTCGCTCGCGCTCAATGGCGAGGATCGCCCCATTCCCAAGGGCGGCATGCAGATCGACATGGCCGGCACGGGCGTCGCCATCAAGCCGACCCCGGCCATGGCGCCCATCGCCATTTCGGGAGAGACCCGCCTGCAGGTGAACGATTCCAGCATGACGGTCTCGGCCGGCGGCGGGCGGCTCACCACCACCGGCGGGCGCATCGAGGTGGCCAATGCGGCGCTGGTGATGGACAATTCCGACCCCGCCGAAAGCATCATCGAGGTCTCGGGCGACGTCGCCGCGCCGCTGGGGGCGCTGGTGGCGCTGACCCGCGAGCAGCAGCCGGGGGCGCTGAGCGCGGCGGGGCTGCCCTTCAACCCCGACCTCATCACCGGCACGGCCGATCTGGGGCTGGTGGCCACCATCCGCATCGACAACCACGCCGAGGGCCGGCCGGTGGATGTGGACTATGTGGTCAACGGCACGGTGGCCGATTTCGCCAGTAGCCAGCCGATCCAGGACCGGGTGATCGGCAAGGGCCAGCTTTCGCTCACCGCCACGCAGGAAAGCTACCAGCTCGGCGGCACCGCCGAAATCGACGGCATGCCGGTGGAGCTCGAAATCACCGGCACGCCCACCACCGATCCCTCGATCCGCATCGCCTCCAGCATCGAGGTGGCGGAGCTGGCGCGCATGGGCTTCGACGTCTCCGAATTCCTCTCCGGGCGCGTGCGCTTCGTCGCCACGCCGCTGGCGGGCGGCGCGCTGGCCATGGCCATCGACCTCAAGGACGCCGCGCTCAATATCCGCGACATCGGCGTGCGCAAGGCGGCGGGCACCTCGGGCACGCTCTCGGCCACCGTCACCCCGGCCGGCGAGATCACCCAGCTCAACGATATCGATCTGTCCTTCGGCACGGTGCGCGCCATCGGCGACCTCACCTATCACGCCACGCGCGGCCTCCAGGCGGCCAGCTTCAGCCAGTTCGGGCTCAGCAGCGGCGACAGCGCCCGGTTGGCCCTGGCCCCCATCGAGGGCGGCTATGCCGTGCAGATCCAGGGCCAGCAGCTCGACCTCAAGCCCATGCTGCGCCAGTTCTTCGGGCTGGGCGAAGGGGCGGGGGGCGTGCAGGCAACGCAGTTCGACCAGACCATCTCGCTCGACGTGAAGCTCGACCGCGCCGTGGGCTATTACGCCACCACCGCCTTCAACCTGGACCTGGACCTGCTGCTGCGCGGCGCCGACCTGCGGCGCGCCAATCTCAGCGCCCAGTTCGGCGACAATAACAGTATCTCCATCACCACCAATCCGGCGCCTTCGGGCCGCACCATGTCCATGGCCTTCAACGACGCCGGCACGGTGCTGCGCCTGCTCGGCGTCTATTCGCGCCTGGCCGGGGGCTCGGGCAGCCTGGTGCTGGCGGCCGACACGGCCAACAAGCTGGAACGGGGCCAGTTGCTCATGCGCGGCTTCGCGCTGGTGGACGAGGCCAATGTGGTGCAGGTGCTGGGCAACCACGCCGATTCCCGCGCCGCCATTTCGCGGCAGAACCGGCTCGATTTCGACGTGGCGCAGGTGGATTTCCTGCGCCGCTCCGACCGGGTGGAAGTGACCAACGCCATGCTCACCGGCCCGACCGTGGGCGGCACCATGCGCGGCTTCATCTATACCAACCAGCGCCAATACGACCTGACCGGCACCTATGTGCCGCTGTTCGGTCTCAACAATGCCTTCCAGCAGATCCCCATATTGGGCCCGCTGCTGGGCGGGCGGCAGGGCGAGGGGCTGATGGGGGTGACCTTCGCCGTGCAGGGGCCGCTGGACAATCCCCAGTTCCGCATCAACCCGCTCTCCTTGCTGCTGCCAGGCGCCTTCCGCGAACTCTTCGAATTCCGCGCCCGCGAACAGCCCCGGGCGGAGTGATGGCGCGGCGGCGAGGCGAGTGCTAGAATGAAGGCATGAGCAAGAAGCTGACCGTGGAACTGCCCGAAGATCTGGTCGCCTTCGCCGCCGCCAAGGTGGCCGCGGGTGAATTCGCGTCGCTGGACGAGGCCGTTGCCGCAGGCGTCCGCAACCTGCAAGCCGAAGATGCCGCAATCGAGCGTTGGGTGAAGGAAGAGGTCATCCCCTCCTATGAGCAATGGGTGGCGGATGGAAAGCCCGTTCTGACGGAAGACGAAGTCTCCGCCTCCGTCGAGCGCGCCATCGAGGAAGCCGTGCGGCGCAAGGCCTCCTGATGCGCAGCCGCCGGATCGTCTATGCTCCGGAGGCGCGGCGGGATCGGGAAAACATAGCGCGCTGGCTGACCCAGCGGGCCTCGTCGGAAATCGCCCGGCGCTTCGATCATCGCATCCGCGATGCAATCCGCCGCCTTGAATACGCTTCCGAACGCGGAACCGTACGCGATGAACGCCTGGGCCTGCGCTTGATCGGCATATTGCCAACCGTGGCCATCGCTTTCAGTGTGAGCGAGGATGCGGTGATCGTCCACCGCATCCTCTATCAAGGCCAGAACTGGACCGGCTCGGACTGACCCCTCTCCACCTCGGGAGAGGTCGGCGCGCAGCGCCGGGTGAGGGGGGCTATTCAGACCGGCTTTATCAGCGCGTGGCGCTTCTTGCCGACCGAGAGCTTGATGACGCCTTCGTCCAGCACCGATTCGGCGCCGAGGCTGAGCTTGTCGTCGTCCACCACGCTGTCATTGAGCCGCACGGCGCCCGACTGCACGTGGCGGCGGGCTTCGCCATTGGAGGCGGCGAGCCCCGCCGCGACCAGCGCGGCCAGGATGCCGACGCCGCCGGCCAGCTCGGAGCGGGCGATCTCGGCGGTGGGCAGCGACAAATCGATCCCGCCGGCCTCGAAGGTGGCGGCGGCGGTGGCGGCGGCCTGTTCGGCGGCGGCGCGGCCATGCACGATGGCGGTCACCTCGGTGGCCAGCACCTTCTTGGCCTCGTTGATCTCGGTGCCGCCCAGGGCCGCGAGCTTTTCGATTTCGGGGATGGGCAGGCGCGTGAAGATCTTGAGGAACTTGCCGACATCGGCATCCTCGGTATTGCGGAAATACTGCCAGAAATCATAGGGGCTGAAGAGATCGCCATTGAGCCAGACGGCGCCGGAGGCCGACTTGCCCATCTTCTCGCCCGAGGATTTGGTGAGCAGGGGCGTGGTCAGCGCATAAAGCTGCGGCCCGCCCATGCGGTGGGAAAGATCGACGCCATTGATGATGTTGCCCCACTGGTCCGAGCCGCCCATCTGCAACACCGTGCCATAGCGCCGGTTGAGCTCGACGAAGTCATAGCCCTGCATAATCATGTAGTTGAACTCGAGGAAGCTCAGCGACTGCTCGCGGTCGAGCCGGAGCTTGACCGAATCGAAGGAGAGCATGCGGTTGACCGAGAAATGCCGGCCGACATCGCGCAGGAACTCGACATAGTTGAGCTTGAGCAGCCAGTCGGCATTGTTCACCATCAGGGCGGGGTTGGAGCCGCCATAATCGAGAATATTGCCATAGACCTTCTTGATGCTCTCGATATTGGTCTCGATCTGCTCGACGGTGAGCAGCTTGCGCTGGTCGTCGCGGAAGGAGGGGTCGCCCACCATGGAGGTGCCCCCGCCCATCAGGCTGATGGCGGTGTGGCCCGTCTCCTGGAGCCAGTAGAGCATGGTGACGGTGATGAGATTGCCGATATGGATCGAGGTGGCCGTGGCGTCATAGCCGACATAGCCGGTGATTTTGGAGGTGGCGGCCAACTGGTCCAGCCCCTCGGGATCGGAAATCTGATGGATGAAGCCGCGCTCGTCCAGAACGCGCAGGAAATCGGATTTGAACTTGGTCATTTTGCGCTTCCGCTGCCGCCAAAAACTAGCGCCCGCCGCCGGCGGCGATCTCCTGCCGGCGACGGTCGAGATAGTCGGCGCAGCGGCTGGTCAGTTCGTCGATCTTGCCTTCGCCGTCGAAGAAGTGGTTGGCCCCTTCCACGATCTGCTGCTCGATGGTGATGCCCTTCTGCGTCTTGAGCTTGTCCACCAGCTTCTGGACCGAGGCGGGCGGGGCCACCCGGTCCTTGTCGCCATGGATGATGAGGCCCGAGGACGGGCAGGGGGCCAGGAACGAGAAGTCGTAGAGATTTTCCGGCGGCGCCACCGAAATGAAGCCTTCCACCTCGGGGCGGCGCATCAGAAGCTGCATGCCGATCCAGGCGCCGAAGGAAAAGCCGGCGATCCAGCAGCCGCGCGATTCGCGGTTGATGATCTGCAGCCAGTCCAGCGCCGCCGCCGCATCGGACAATTCCCCGATCCCGTGATCGAACATGCCCTGGCTGCGCCCGACGCCGCGCGAATTGAAGCGCAGCACAGAAAATCCGCGCTCGGCGAACATGTAGAAGAGATTATAGACGATCTGATTGTTCATCGTCCCGCCGAACTGGGGGTGCGGATGCAACACGATGGCAATGGGGGCGTTGGGCTCCTTGCCCGGCTGATACCGGCCTTCGAGACGCCCTTCGGGTCCATTGAAGATCACTTCTGGCATGGTCTTTTCTTCCGGCCGTTCTGGGCCTGTTGGTGTGGTTCTACCAGGGGTTCGGTTGCGGCCTGGCGGCTTGACTAAGCCGGCTCCGCTCCCTAAAACATGGGTCGGAAAATCTAGTTTAGAATGGTTCGAAACTCGATTTGAGCCGCTTTGCGGCCCGCAGGAACGCCCCTTGTAATGAAGTTGGGCGCTAAATTTCAAGCAGTGTTTGGGGTCACGCGCATCGGGCGCTGCGGCTCGGGCATATGAGGCATGACCGGCGCGCATGCGCCAGACAGGAAAAATGACCAGAGCGGCGGTCTATCTCGATCATAATGCCGCGTCCCCGCTTCTGCCTGAAGCGCGGGCGACCTTGATCGCTGCCCTCGATTCGGTGGGCAACGCCTCCTCGGTCCATTCCCATGGCCGCGCGCTGCGCAGTCTCATCGACACGGCCCGCGCCCAGGTGGCGCGCCTGGCCGGGGCGGAAGATCGCCAGGTGGTCTTCACCGGCTCGGCCACCGAGGCCATCACCCAGGCCATTGTCGGCGGAGCCCGCGCCTTCGGCGCCAGCGCCGTGGTCATCAGCGCCGGCGAGCACGCCGCGGTTTCCCGCGCCGCCGAAGCCACCGGCCTGCCCGTCATCCTTGTGCCGCTTCTGGGCGATGGCTGCCTTGACCTCGATCAACTGGCGAAAGTTCTCGCCGAGGCCGAGGGCAATTTGCTGGTGGCGCTGCACTGGGTCAACAACGAGACCGGCGTCGTCCAGCCCATGGGGCGCATCAACGCGCTGGTCGGGCCGACCCGTCACACGCTTTTCGTCGATGCCGTGCAGGCTTTCGGCAAGCTCGAGCTGGATTTTGCCGCCTCGGCACCCGATATGATGGCCATAAGCGGCCACAAGATCGGCGCGCCGGCCGGCGTCGGCGCCCTGCTGGTCAAGGGCCATGCCGACACCGTCCGGCTCATCCCCGGCGGCGGGCAGGAACAGGGCCGGCGCGGCGGCTCGGAAGCCACGGCGCTGATCGCCGCCTTCGGCGCGGCGGCGCAGGCTTTCGCGACGCATTACGACAAGGCCGGCATCGCGGCGCTGACGGCGCGGCTCGAGGCCGGGCTGCCGGCGGAGGCGGTGATCTTCGGCGGGGAACGGCTGGGCAATGTGGTCAATTTCGCCGTGCCCGGCATCAAGAACAGCACCGCCATGATGGCGCTGGACTTGGCGGGCCTGTCGGTCTCGTCCGGCTCGGCCTGCTCCTCGGGCAAGGTCGGCCCCAGCCACGTGCTGGCCGCCATGGGCGTGGCGCCCGAGCTGGCCGAATGCGCCCTGCGCGTCAGCCTGGGCTGGAATTCCACGGACGGGGACGTCGATGCGTTCCTTGCCGGTTACCGATCGATCCTTGAGCGCCATCGGGCGCGGCAGGGACAGGCGGCCTGAGGCCGCCGAAATGAGTTTGGACGGCTCCTGGCGACCTTGACTCGCCAATGGGCAAAAAGGAGAAGCCGAATGGCGGACTACGACATCCCGACCCTCAAGGAGAACATTGACCGCGAAACCGTGGAATCGGTGCTGGCGCTCGATGTCGACAAGTACAAATACGGCTTCGAGACCGATATCGAATCCGATGTTGCGCCGGTCGGCCTGAATGAGGAGACGATCCGCTTCATCTCCGCCAAGAAGGACGAGCCGCAATGGATGCTGGACTGGCGCCTGGACGCCTTCCGCCGCTGGCAGACCATGGACGAGCCCGCCTGGGCCAAGGTCCACTATCCCAAGATCGACTTCCAGGCGATCAGCTATTACGCGGCGCCCAAGAGCACCAAGGGGCCCAAGAGCCTCGACGAGGTCGATCCCGAGCTGCTGCGCACCTATGAAAAGCTCGGCATTCCGCTGAGCGAACAGGCGATCCTGGCCGGCGTCGAAGGCGCGGGCGAGCCCAAGGGCACGCCGTTTTCGGGCAATGTGGCGGTGGATGCGGTGTTCGACTCTGTTTCGGTCATCACCACCTTCCGCAAGGAACTGGCCAAGGTCGGCATCATCTTCTGCTCGATCTCGGAAGCCATCCGCGAGCATCCCGAGCTGGTGCAGAAATACCTGGCCTCGGTGGTGCCGGTTTCGGACAATTACTTCGCCACGCTCAATTCGGCGGTCTTCACCGACGGCTCCTTCGTCTATATCCCCAAGGGCGTGCGCTGCCCGATGGAGCTTTCGACCTATTTCCGCATCAACGAGAAGAATACCGGCCAGTTCGAGCGCACGCTGATTATCGCGGAAGCCGACAGCTATGTGAGCTATCTCGAAGGCTGCACCGCCCCGACGCGCGACGAAAACCAGCTCCACGCCGCCGTGGTGGAGCTGATCGCGCTCGACAATGCCGAAATCAAATATTCCACCGTCCAGAACTGGTATCCGGGCGACAAGGACGGCAAGGGCGGCATCTACAACTTCGTCACCAAGCGCGGCGACTGCCGGGGCAAAAATTCCAAGATTTCCTGGACCCAGGTGGAGACCGGCTCGGCCATCACCTGGAAATATCCGAGCTGCATCCTGCGCGGCGACGGCAGCCAGGGCGAATTCTATTCCATCGCCATCTCCAACGGCTACCAGCAGGTCGATAGTGGCACCAAGATGATCCACCTGGGCAAGAACACGTCCAGCCGCATCATCTCCAAGGGCATCGCCGCCGGCTTCTCGGACAATACCTATCGCGGCCAGGTCTCGGCCCACGCCAAGGCTTCCAATGCCCGCAACTTCACCCAGTGCGACAGCCTGCTGATCGGCGACAAATGCGGGGCCCACACCGTGCCCTATATCGAAAGCCGCAACGGCACGGCGGTGTTCGAGCATGAGGCGACCACCTCCAAGATCTCCGACGACCAGATGTTCTATTGCCAGGCGCGCGGGCTCGACGAGGAAGAAGCGGTGGCGCTGATCGTCAACGGCTTCGTGCGCGACGTGCTCCAGCACCTGCCCATGGAATTCATGGTGGAAACCCAGAAGCTGATCTCGATCAGCCTCGAAGGCAGCGTGGGGTAGGTCCCGAAGGACCCCTCGCCCGGCGCTGCGCGCTGACCTCTTCCCCTCAGGGAGAGGTGAAGAGGGGCAGGAAATTGCGGCCAACTCCCACCTCTCCCTTTGGGGGAGAGGTCGCCCGAAGGGCGGGTGAGGGGGCCTTGAACAGACAGCCGGCCATGAGCGCCGCACCGCATTTGGAGTTTAGAAGATGACCACTCCCATTCTTGAAATCCGCAACCTGCATGCCCGCATCGAGGACCGCGAGATCCTCAAGGGCGTCAACCTCACCATTCCCGCCGGCCAGGTGCATGCCATCATGGGCCGCAATGGCTCGGGCAAGTCGACGCTGAGCTATGTGCTGGCCGGCAAGGAAGACTATGAGGTCACCGAGGGCGAAATCCTGCTCAATGGCGAGAGCATTCTCGACATGGAGCCGGCCGAGCGCGCCACCGCCGGCATTTTCCTCGCCTTCCAGTACCCCATCGAGATTCCGGGCGTCGCCACCATGACCTTCCTCAAGGCGGCCATGAACGCCCAGCGCAAGGCGCGCGGCGAGGGGGAACTGTCCACCCCCGATTTCATGCGCGCCATGAAGGAAGCCGGCTCGCTGCTCAATATCGATAGCGACATGCTCAAGCGCCCGCTCAATGTCGGCTTCTCGGGCGGCGAGAAGAAGCGCGCCGAGATCATGCAGATGGCCCTGCTCAAGCCCTCGCTCTGCGTGCTCGACGAGACCGATTCCGGCCTCGACATCGACGCCTTGCAGGTGGTCGCCAAGGGCGTCAACAGCCTGCGCAGCGAAAACCGCTCCATGCTGGTCATCACCCACTATCAGCGCCTGCTCAACCACATCGTGCCCGACGTGGTGCATGTGTTCTCGGACGGGCGCATCGTGGAAAGCGGCGACAAGGACCTCGCCCTCCAGCTCGAAGCCCGCGGCTATGCCGATTTCGACGGACAGGCGGCCTGACCCATGCGCGCCACCATGCCCGTTCGCCTCGGCCCGGCCGAGGATAGCCTGATCGCCCAGCTCAAGAGTGCCGGGGCCGATGCCGCCGCCGAGCGCATCACCGTGGCCGGCCTGCCGACCCGCCGCGTCGAGAGCTATCATTATACCGACCTCAAGAGCCTGCTGCGCGCCGTGCCGCCGCTGGCCCAGGCGGCCAATTCGGCCAATCCGCCGGCGCTCGACGTGCCGGGGGCCTATCTCCTGACCATCCTCAACGGCTTGGTGCAGCCCGCCGGCGCGGCGCCGGCCGGCGTCATCGTCGGCAAGACCGAGGGCGGCGTGCTCTCCAGCCGCGACGATACCCTTGTGGGCATCAATAACGGGCTAGCCCGCGAAGCGCTGTCCCTGACCATCGAGAACACCGTCGACACCGTGATCCAGATCGACCGGCATATCGAGGGCGAGGCCGCCCATGTGGTGGATGCGCTCAAGATCTTCGTCGCCGACGGGGCCAGCGTGACGATCCTGGAGACGTTCTCGGGGTCCGACGCCGCCCATGTGGGCAACCACGCCACCTATCTGGCGCTGGGCAAGGATGCGGTGGTCACCCATGTGACGCTGGACCGCTCGTCCCGCAAGGCGGCGCATTTCGCCACCAACGAATACCGGCTGACCGATGGGTCGAAGCTGCGCACGCTGGCCATCCATGCCGGGGCCGGCCTGGCCCGCAGCCAGGTCTTCCCGATAATGGGCGGGGCAGGGGCGCATGCCGACCTGACCGGGCTCAACCTGGTTTCGGACGGCCAGCACGCCGACATCACCATGGAAACCCACCATGCGGTGCCGCACACCTCGTGCCAGCCGCTGTTTAAGTCCATCACCCGCGGCCGCTCCAAGGCCGTGGTGCAGGGCAAGCTGGTGGTGGAGCGCGACGCGCAGAAGACCGACGCCAAGTTCATGCATCAGGGCCTGATGCTCTCGGACGAGGCGGAAATCCTCTCCAAGCCCGAGTTGGAAATCTATGCCGACGACGTGGTGTGCGGGCATGGCTCGACCTGCGGCAAGCTCGACGAGGACTGGATGTTCTACCTCACCAGCCGCGGCATTCCCCAGGCCGAGGCCGAGACCATGCTGGTGCGCGGCTTCATCGCCGAAGTGCTCGATCCGATCGAGGACGAGGCGCTCAACGAAGCGCTCAACGGCGTGGTGGATGGCTGGCTGCTGGGCGGCAATTAGGCATCGGAGCCCTCTTCACCTCTCCCTCCGGGGAAAGGGCGGCGCGCGGCGCCTTGTGAGGGGGCCTTTGCCGGGTGCGGTGTGCGGGCAAGCCCCCTCACCCACCCCCAGAAGGGGTCGACCTCTCCCCCAAGGGAGAGGTGAAGAACGGAATGTTGCAATGACCTTCGATCTCGAAAAAGTCCGCGCCGATTTTCCGATCCTGTCGGAACAGATTCATGGCCACCGGCTGGTCTATCTCGACAGCGGCGCCTCGGCCCAGAAGCCGGTGCAGGTGCTCGACCGGATGGATTATGCCTTCCGGCACGAATACGCCAATGTCCACCGCGGCCTGCACACGCTCGCCAACCGCGCCACCGAAGCCTATGAGGGCGGACGCGAGGCGGTGCGCAAGTTCCTCAATGCCGGCCGGGCCGAGGAAATCGTCTTCACCCGCTCGGCCACCGAGGCGATCAACCTCGTGGCGCAATCCTTCGCCGGGCCGCGCATCGGAGAAGGCGACGAGATCGTCACCACCATCATGGAGCACCACTCCAATATCGTGCCCTGGCATTTCCACCGCGAGCGCAAGGGCGCGGTGATCCGCTGGGTGGATGTGCGCGACGACGGCAGCTTCGATATCGACGCCTTCGAGGCGGCGCTGAGCGACCGCACCCGTATCGTCGCGGTTACGCATATGTCCAACGTGCTGGGCACCATCACCCCGCTGCGCCAGATCATCGAGCGCGCCCACGCCCGGAACATCCCGGTGCTGGTCGATGGCAGCCAGGGCGCCGTGCACGAAAAGGTGGACGTGCAGGCGCTCGACGCCGATTTCTACGTCATGACCGGCCACAAGCTCTACGGGCCCACCGGCATCGGCGTGCTCTATGGCAAATACGACCTGCTGGCCGACATGCAGCCCTATCAGGGCGGCGGCGAGATGATCGACACCGTGACCATGGACAGCGTGACCTATAACGCCCCCCCGCACCGCTTCGAGGCGGGCACTCCGCCCATCGTGCAGGCCATCGGGCTGGGCGCGGCGCTGGCCTATATGGACAGCCTGGGGCGCGAGGCCATCGCCGCCCATGAGCACGCCATCGCCGCCTATGCGCAAGAGCGGCTGAGCCGCATCAATTCGCTGCGCCTGATCGGCACGGCGCCGGGCAAGGGCGGTATTTTTTCCTTTGAAATCCAGGGCGCGCACGCCCATGACGTGTCCACCATTCTCGACCGCTACGGCATCGCGGTGCGCGCCGGCACCCATTGCGCCATGCCCCTGCTGCAACGGTTCGGGGTCACCTCCACCTGCCGCGCCAGCCTTGCCCTCTATAATGGCAAGGACGATGTGGACGCGCTGGTGGAGGGCATCGAACGCGCCCGGAAGTTTTTTGCCTGAGGACGGCTGACATGAGCGAAGAGACCAAGACCGAAGACACCCGCATCGCCCCGACCATGCCGACAAGCCTGTCGGAAGACGAGGTGACGCGCATCACCACCGACCTCATCGGCGCGCTCAAGACCGTCTATGACCCGGAAATCCCGGTCGACATCTATGAGCTGGGCCTGATCTACAAGGTCGACCTGGATGACGATCGAAACCTCACCATCGACATGACGCTGACCGCGCCGGGCTGCCCGGTGGCCGGGGAAATGCCCGGCTGGGTGGAAAACGCCGCCCGCGGCGTCGAAGGCATCCAGGACGTCACCGTCAACATGGTGTTCGATCCCCCCTGGGACGCCTCACGCATGAGTGAAGAGGCCCAGGTGGCGCTGAACTGGTGGTAATTCGCCGCGTTTCGCCCTATATATCGTGAAACGCCGATTAAGGTGGATTGCCCGATGGCCTTCAAGATCATGTCGCTGACCGATGCCGCCGCCGAGCGCATCGCCGAAATCATGGAAGATTCCGACAAGCCGGTCATCGGCCTGCGCGTCGGCATCAAGAATTCGGGCTGCGCGGGCGTCGCCTATACCATGGACTATGTCACCGAGCCGGTGGCCGGCGACGACCACGTCAACGACAAGGGCGTCGATGTCTGGGTCGACCCCAAGGCCACCATGTTCCTGCTCGGCACGGTGATGGATTACGAGCAATCCAAGATGAGCGCCGGCTTCACCTTCACCAATCCCAACCAGACCGGCGCTTGCGGGTGCGGGGAAAGCGTGACGCTCAAGCCGGCGGACCTCAAGGCCATCGCCGAGGCGCGGGCAGGGGCCTGACGCCCGGGCTTACGCGCCCGATAGCAGGACGACCCCCACCAGCAACACGCCGCAGCCGGCGAGCCGCCATTTCCCGACCTTTTCGCGCAGGATGACCATGCCCATCAGGGCGCCGATCATCATCGACATTTCGCGCATGGGCGCGACCAGGCTCAGCGGCGCCCCCGAGGTCAGCGCCGCCAGCACCAGGATATAGGAGAGGGGCGAAAGCAGGCCGACGCCGATGGCGGTGAGCCAATGGCCGCGCATGGCCCGCAAGGCGCGGCGGGGATTGGCCAGGATCACCGGGGCGAGGAGGAAGAACCGGAAAAGGTTGGAGAACCAGTCGAGCATCACCGGGACGATGCCCAGGGCCTTGACGGCATAGGCGTCGACCACGGTGTAGCAGGCGATGAGCCCGCCCGTGGTCGTGCCCCAGCGGATGCCGGCCTGCCCGCCCGGTCGCCGGAACACCGATAGATCGCCCTGCGTGGCGATGAGGCCGATGCCGGCGATGACGAGGACCACGCCGAGCCCGCCGCGCCCGGAAAGCGTTTCCCCCAGGATCAGCACCGCGCCGATGGTGGAGAGCATGGGGCCGGTGCCCCGCGCCACCGGATAGACCACCGAAAGGTCGGCGAGCTGATAGCCGCGTTGCAGGCAGAGGCTGTAGGCCAGGTGAATGAGGCCGCTGGCGAGGATGAAGCCGACGCCCATGCCCGTCCAGACGACGCCTTCCCCCCGGATCAGCAGCCAGACCACCCAAGGCGCATAGGCGACGCACGCGACCAGGTTATAGGCGAAGACGAAGGCGGGCCCGGCCGGCGCGGCCCGCTTAGCCAGCAGGTTCCAGCTGGCATGGATGAAAGATGCGAGAATGACGAGCAGCAGCGAGGCAAATGCCATCGAGACCTCCTTATGCGCCAATGGCGCTGGTTGATCTCGACGTCTCCGCCTCTGGGATTTTTGCCCTCGGGTGCAGCCGCGGAACACCCGCGGTTTCTGCAACGCTCGGTCCAGCGGCGGACGAATCCGCCCGGAACCCTAGTTGCCACTCGGTCGATGCCGAAACTCTAGTCGATCCGCATGAGGGCAATCAAGCCGGCAAGCGCGGGCCGCCATCTATCCGGTTGCGAAGCGCCGGCCTCTGGTGCATTGATCCGGCCATCATGGCCCACTCGCTTCCTCCCGCCCTCACCATCGTCCCGCCCAATCGCCCCCTTGTCGGGCGCGTCTCGCCGCCGGGCTCGAAATCCATTACCAATCGCGCGCTGCTGCTGGCGGCGCTGGCCCGGGGCACGAGCCGCCTCACCGGCGCGCTCAAGAGCAAGGACACGGTGCTGATGGCCGCCGCCTTGCGGCAGATGGGCGTTACGGTGGAGGAGCCCGACGCCACAAGCTTCGTCGTCACCGGCTCGGGCCGCTTGCAGGCGCCGGAAGCGCCGCTTTTCCTGGGCAATGCCGGCACGGCAACGCGATTCCTGACTGCCGCCGCCGCCACGGTCGAGGGCCGCGTGGTGGTGGATGGCGACGAGGACATGCGCCTGCGCCCGATCGCCCCGCTGGTCGCGGCCCTGCAATCGCTGGGCATTGCCGCCAGCGCCCCCACCGGTTGCCCGCCGGTTACCGTTGAGGGGCGCGGCAATTTCGGGCATGGCCGGGTGGAGATCGATGGCGGGCTGTCCAGCCAGTATGTCTCGGCGCTGCTGATGGCCGCGCCTTTGGGCGACGGGCCCATCGAGGTGGCGCTGACCGGCAAGGAGATCGGCGCGCGCGGCTATGTCGATTTGACGCTGGCCGCCATGCGCAGCTTCGGCGCCGATGTCGAGCAGGTCGATGCCGGCACCTGGCGCATCGCGCCGACCGGCTACAAGGCGACGGATTTCCGCATCGAGCCCGACGCCTCCGCCGCCACCTATCTGTGGGGCGCCGAGGCGCTGACCGGCGGCAGCATCGACCTGGGCGTGGCGGCGGATGCCTTCACCCAGCCCGACGCGGCGGCGCAGGCGGTGATCGCGCAATTCCCCGACATGCCGGCGGTGATCGACGGCTCGCAGATGCAGGATGCCGTGCCGACGCTGGCCGTGCTGGCGGCGTTCAATAACCATCCGGTGCGCTTTGTCGGCATCGCCAATCTGCGCGTCAAGGAAACCGACCGCATCCGCGCCGTCGCCAACGAGCTCAACCGCATCCGGCCGGGCCTGGGCACGGAGGAGGGGGACGACCTCATCGTCGCCGCCGATCCGGCGCTGACCAGCCAGGGCGCGCGCATCCAGACCTATCACGACCACCGCATCGCCATGAGCTTCGCCCTGGCGGGGCTCAGGATCGGCGGCATCACCATTCTCGACCCCGCCTGCACCGGCAAGACCTATCCGGCCTATTGGGACATGCTGGAAGGGCTGGGCGTAACCCTGCTGCCCGCCGAGCAATAGGGACGGCTCCCTCCCCCGGCCCCCGAGGGCCGGCCTCTCTCCCAAGGGCAAGGTGAAGCGGAGACCGAAACCTGCCCCGGCCCTCGTCCGAGCGGGGAAGCGGCCAATGGCCGCAAACGAAAGCGGCGGGCTTATGGGCCCGCCGGGATTTACCCTGGGTCTCCCGAAGGGGAGAGGTGATATCGGCGGAATGCCTTGGTTCGAAAGACCCAGGGTAGCTCAGATCGCCAGGTATTCGTGGCGGAGTTCTGCGTTGTCGAGCACCTCCTGCGCGGTGCCGGCAAAGGCCACCTCGCCGGTGTCGAGGATGACGGCGCGGTCGGCCAGCTTCAGCGCCGCAATGGCGTTCTGCTCGACGATGACGGTGGTGATGCCCAAAGGCTTGATGGAATGCAAGATGCGTTCGATCTCATGCACGATGACCGGGGCCAGCCCCTCATAGGGCTCGTCCAGCAGGAGCAGCTTGAGATCGCGGGCCAGCGCGCGGGCAATGGCCAGCATCTGCTGCTCGCCGCCCGACAGGGTCACCCCCTCCTGCTTGCGGCGCTCGGCCAGGCGCGGAAAGCTCTCATAGATCTGCTCGAGCTCCCAGCCATGGCCGGGGGCGACGCGGGCAAGGACCAGGTTCTCCTCGACGGTGAGCCCGGCGATGATGCGCCGGTCCTCCGGCACCAACTGGATGCCGGCGCGGGCCGCCTCGAAGCTCTTCATCTGGTGGATGGGCTTGCCATCGAGCCAGATTTCGCCCTGGCGCATCTGCGGATCGTCGGTGCGGGCGATGGTGCGCAGGGTGGAGGTCTTGCCGGCGCCGTTGCGGCCGAGCAGCGCCAGGATCTCGCCCTGGCGGATATCGAGCGAGACGCCCTGCACGATATAGCTTTCGCCGTAATAGGCGTGGACGTCGCGGACGGAAAAGAACGGACGCTCGGCCTCGAAGGCGGCGGCGTGGCTGACGGGGGTTGCGGTTTCCATGGCGATCGCGCTCATCAATGGGCCCCTCCGAGATAGGCTTCCTGCACCTTGGGATTGCCGCGCACCGATTCGGGCGTGCCGTCGGCGATGATGCGGCCCTGCGCCAGCACCGAAATCTTGTCGGCCAGCGAAAACACCACATGCATGTCGTGCTCGATGATGACCTTGGTCATGCCGCGGCTCTTGATCTTCTTGAGCAGCTCGATGGTGGTGTTGGTGTCGTGCCGGCTCATGCCGGCGGTGGGTTCGTCGAGCAGCAGCAGGCGCGGATGCTGGATGAGGCACATGGCCAGCTCCATGCGGCGCTTGTCGCCACGGCTCAGGCTCCCCGCCATCATGTCGCGGCGGTTGAGCATGCCGACATCCTCGAGCATGGCCTCGGCCTCCTGGCGGATGGCGGTCTCGCCCTCCAGCGCCCGCAGCATGTTGACGCGGAAGGCGCCGTCGCGCTTGGCGAAGGCGGGGATCATCACGTTCTGCAACACGCTGAGATCGGCGAAGATTTCCGGCGTCTGGAAGACGCGGGCAATGCCAAGCTGGTTGATCTGGTGCGGCTTGCGGCCGGTGAGGATGGCGCCGTCGAACACCACCTGGCCGCTGGTGGGCGCCAGCTTGCCGATGATGACGTTGAGCAGGGTGGACTTGCCCGCCCCGTTGGGCCCGATGATGGCGTGGGTCTTGCCTTCCTCGACCTGCAGGTCGATGTCGGCCAGGGCATGCAGGCCCCCGAAGCGTTTGTGGACGTCGGCCACGTGCAGCACGATATTGGGAAGCGTCATGGCTCTCTCCTATTCCGCCGGCTGGGTGCTGGAGGCCTTGCGGCCCGTGCCGGGATCGCGCGACGAGCCGACCCAATGGGCGAGACGCCGCACCCCCTCCATGATGCCGCCCGGCAGGAAGATGACGATCACCACGAAGAGCAGGCCCAGCGTCAGGTGCCAGCCATCGCCCACGAACTTGCCGGTGATGCTGACCAGGGCCTGGTCCAGCCCGTCCGGCAGGAAGCTGAAGAAGCGGGTGAGGATGTTGTCGTTGAGGGCGGAGAGGATGTTCTCGAAATATTTGATGAGCCAGGCGCCGATCACCGGCCCCACCAGCGTGCCGACGCCGCCCAGTATGGTCATCAGCACCACCTCGCCCGAAGCGGTCCACTGCATGCGCTCGGCCCCGGCCAGCGGGTCGGTGACGGCGAGCAGGGCGCCGGCAAGGCCCGCATACATGCCCGAGATCACGAAGGCCGAAAGCGCATAGGGGCGGGTGTTGAAGCCGGTGAACTGCATGCGCGTCTGGTTGGACTTGATGGCCTTGAGCATCATGCCGAAGGGCGACAGGGCGATGCGCTGGGCGATGAAGAAGGCCAGGATCAGGAACACCGCGCAGAAATAGAAGCCGGCATAACCCCCGATCTGCTGCCCGAGCAGGGTGGGCACCGGCTGGCCGGTGAAGCCGTGGCCCACGGCGGCGTCGATGATGCGCGGATCGCTCAGGGTCAGTTGCAGCCCGGTCTCGCCATTGGTGATCGGGGTGAGCACCGAATAGGCCAGATTGTAGCTCATCTGGGCGAAGGCCAGGGTGAGGATGGAGAAGTAGATGCCCGAGCGGCGCAGGCTGAGATAGCCGATGACCAGGGCGAAGAGCCCCGAGACGATCACGGCGAAGACCATGGCCGGGATGGCGTCGAGCGTGAGCAGCTTCAGCGACCACACGGCGGTGTAGGAGCCCACGCCGAAAAAGGCGGCGTGGCCGAAGCTGAGATAGCCGGTGAGCCCGAACAGGATGTTGAAGCCGACCGCGAAGATTCCATAGATCATGAAACGCTGCAAAAGGTCGGGATAGCCGGCGCCGAACGGGGTGAGCCAGATGGGCATGGCCAGCACCACGAGGGAAAAGCCGATCAACAGCAAGAGGTCGTTGCGGGACATGAAATTGGTCATGTCAGGCCTCCATCACGCCGCGCCGGCCCAATAGACCACGGGGGCGAACCAGAAGAATGACCACGGCCACCAGATAGATGATGATCTGGTCGATGCCGGGAATGATGGCCTTCACCTGCGTCATGGAGGCGAAGGATTGCAGGATGCCGAGCAGGAACCCGGCGGCGACCGCGCCCGGAAGCGAGCCCATGCCGCCCACCACCACGACCACGAAGCTGAGCACGAGGAATTCCATGCCGATATGGTAGTTGGGCGGCAGGAGCGGCGTGTACATGACGCCCGCTATGCCCGCGACCACGGCGGCGAGGCCGAACATGATGGTGAAGCGCCGGTCGATATTGATGCCGAGCAGGCCCACCGTCTCGCGGTCGGCCATGCCGGCGCGCACCACCATGCCGAAGGTGGTGAATTGCAGGAAGGCGAAGACCCCGCCAATGACCACGGCCGCGAAGAGGAAATAGACCAGCCGCCAGATGGGATAGGTGATGATGTTGGGCGCCATGCCCAGCCAGGCGCCGATGTCGGCGGCCCCGCGCAGGTCGGTCGGCATGGGCTGGGGCAGGGGATTGGGCCCGAAAATGGACTTGATGACTTCCTGGGCGACGATGGCGAGGCCGAAGGTGACCAGGATCTGCTCGGCATGGGGGCGCTTGTAGAAATGCTTGATGATGCCGCGCTCCAGCCCGATGCCGATGAGCAGCATGACGGGAATGGTGATGAGAATGGACACCGGCACCGAATAATTGACCAGCACCGCGCCGAAATCGCCGAGCCAGGCCTGGACCAGCGGCTCGCGCACTTCCAGCGGCGTTCCCCAGGGGGAAAGGCGCTCGGGGTCTATGGTGACGGTTTCCATGGTGAGGAACATGCGCACGGTGACGGCGCAGAAGGCCCCCAGCATGAACAGGGCGCCATGGGCGAAATTGACGACGCCCAGCGTGCCGAAGACCAGGGTGAGGCCGAGGGCGATCAGCGCATAGGCGGCGCCTTTGTCGAGCCCGTTGAGAAATTGCAGAAAGATGACTTCGAACATCGCATGCTCCAGTTTTTCCCTCTCCCTGCGGGGAGAGGCCGGCGCCGGGTGAGGGGGCCATTCCCTGGTGAAAGGAAGGTCCCCTCGCTTCACCGCTCCTGCAAAGGGAAGAGGAGGGTGGATTCAGCGCCCTTGCGGGCTCAGCAGACCGGGGCCGGCTCGGCCGGGCCCAACTCGCCCCCGAAGATCGCCGGATCGTAGGTGGTGGTGTCGCGGTCCACTTCCTCGATGACGTTGAGCACGTCGAACTCGCTGGTCGGGTTCTCATTGCCCTGCACCACCAGCACCGACTTCATGCACTGGTGATCCTCGGCGCGGTACAGCGTCTTGCCATTGCCCATGCCGTCGAATTCATGGCCTTCCAGCGCCTTGATGACCTCGGGCGGGTAGAAGGTGCCGGCGCGCTCGACGGCATCGGCATAGAGCAGGGTCTGCACATAGGCGGTATGGGCCGCCTGGGACGGCGGGGAGCCATAGGCGGCGCCGAACGACTTGGTGAAGGCGATGGAGCCGGGATCCTGCAGGTTCCAGTGCCAGTTGGAGGTGCCGAAGACGCCGCGCACGGCTTCGCCGGCGCCCTTGGCCATCAATTCGGAAATCAGCGGCGTGACGATCTCGAACTGCTTGCCATTGGCCTGGCGGTCGCGCAGGCCGAACTGCACGGCCTGGGGCAGCGAGTTCACCATGTCGAGGCCGTAATGGTTCAGGATCAGCACGTCGGCGCCCGAATTGAGGATCGGCGTCAGATACTGCGAATAGTCGGTGGAGCCGAGCGGGGTGCGCACGGCCGCGACGGTCTGCCAGCCGAGCGCCTCGGTGGCCGCGATCATCGATTCTTCCTGCGTCCAGCCCCAGGTGTAGTCGGCGGTGAGGTGATAGGCGCGCCGGTCGTTGCCATATTGCTGACCGAGCACCGGCCCGAGAGCGATGCCGGACTGGTAGGCGTTGAAGAAGTGGCGGAAGCCGTAGCGCCGCTTGTCCTTGCCGGTGGTGTCGTTGGAGTGGGTGAGGCCGGCCATGAAGATGATGCCCTTTTCCTGGCACAGCCCCTGCACGGCAATGGCCTCGCCCGAGGACGAGCCGCCGGTAATCATGATGGCGCCGTCGCGCTCGATCATGCGGGTGGCGCCGGCGCGGGCAACGTCGGTCTTGGTCTGGCTGTCCGAGGAGACATAGCCCACCTTCTTGCCCAGGATGCCGTTGCCCTTGAGCACGGACGGGTTGAGCGTGGTGAGCATGCCGCCGTCGCCCTCGCCATTGAGGTGCTTGATGGCCAGCTCATAGGCCTTCTGCTCGTCCGCGCCTTCTTCGGCATAGGCGCCGGTCAGGGGCAGGTTGAGGCCAAGGGTGACGGTGTCGCCGCTGGGATTGTTGCAGAACTCCTGCGCCCAGGCTCCCCGGGTGAACACCATGGGCGCAACGCCCGTGCCGATAATGCCGGCCATGCCGGTCTGCAATACCCTGCGGCGGGTCAGCCCGCGCTTCAAAAGTGTCATCGATCTCCTCCTTGTGGCGCGGGACTTCCGATACATTGTCGGACTGTTCACCGCTGCCTCACTATTCGACACATTTGAAAATCACGGCAATAGAGCATTGTAATTCAACCAGAATTTTGTAAATTGTTGATCTATCAGGGCGTGCCTTTCGTCAATTCGTTGACAGAACGGGGAGGGGAAGATGCGGGCGCCGATCGGATTCCGGATCAGCAACAGGCGGAAATCGCTCAAGATTTCCCAGGCGGCGCTGGCGCGGCTGGCGGGTATTTCGCCGAGCTATCTCAACCTCATCGAGAACAATAAGCGCGACATCGGCGGGGCGCTTTTGCAGCGCGTCGCCCATCATTTGCAGATCGAGATCGGCGACCTGACCGGGGAGGCCGAGCAAAAGCTGCTCCAGGACCTGGAGGAGGCCTATGCCGATCCGCAGATCGAGTCGCTGCCCTTCCAGCCCGACGAGCGGCGGCAATTGGTGGCGCAATATCCGGCCAGCGCCGCCGCGCTGGTGCAATTGCACCGGGCCTATACCGAAGCGGTGGCCAGCGCCGACGCCTATGCCGACCGGCTGCGCTCGGATCCGTTGTTGAGCCAGCTCCTGCACCAGATTCTGTCCGGCATCACCGCCGTGCGCTCCAGCGCCGAAATCCTCGAGGATGTGGGCGATCTGGACGAGGCCGAGCGCCGGCAGTTCCTCGGCGCCATCGGCCGCGACACGCGCACCCTGTCCGACGTGGCGCGCAACCTCATCGGCCAGTTCGAGAGCTCGAGCCAGCGGCGCAGCAGCGTCTCGCCGGGGCGGGAAATCGACGACCTCATCATCCAGCGCGACAATTATTTTCCCGAGCTCGAAACCGCCGCCGAGAGCCTGCGCGCCGAGATCGAGCGGGCAGGGGCCTTCGGCATCGATACGCTGACCGCCCTGTTGCAGCGTCGCTTCGGCATTGGCGTCGCCGTGGGCGGACCGCCCGCCGATCCCGAATTTCCCGGCCAGTTCCGCTTCGAGAGCGCAAAGCGACTGATGTGGTTCGGCGGCTCCTCCACGCTGGCGACGCGGCAGTTCCAGCTCGCCCGGCTCTATGGCGAGCTGGCGGCGGGGGACGTCCTCGCCCATACGCTGGAAAGCGCGCCCCTTTCCACCCCCACGGCGCGGCGGCTGGCGGCGCGGGCGGCGGGCTCCTATCTCGCCGGCGCCATCGTCTTCCCCTATCGGCAGGTTCTCGCCGACGCCGAAGCGGCGGCCTATGACATCGACCATCTGCGCCAGCGCTACAATGCCAGCTTCGAGCAGGTGGCCCATCGCCTGGTGACATTGCGCCGGCCGGGGGAAGAGGGCATTCCCTTCGGCTTCCTGCGCTCGGACCCGGCCGGGCGGCTGACCAAGCATTTTCCGCTGCCGGGCCTATTGCTGCCCAATAGCGGCCATGCCTGCCCGCTCTGGGCCATCTATGGCGCCTTCCGCAGCCCCGACATGCTGCTGCGCCAGGTGGTGCGCTTTTCCGACGGCTCGCGCTACCTCTTCCTCGCCCGCACGGTGCAGCGGCGCGCCGGCTCCTTCCGCGAGCAGGCGGTGATGTCCTCGGTGATGCTGGCCTGCGACGTGCTGCATGCCGACCGCACCATATATGGGGCCGGGCTGGACCTGATGGACATGGACGCCGACATTCCCGTGGGGCCGAGCTGCCGGCTCTGCACCCGCCGCGCCTGCCCCAGCCGGCAGGAGGAGCCGCTCCGGCAGGAGGGCGAGCGCCCCGGCCTGCGCGCGCCGCTGCTGCCGATGGAAGAGGGTCCTGGGGAACAGGGTCTTCTTGAACAGGGACTTGGCGATACCGCCTGATTGGGCTTTACTGCATCATCCCGCGGAGGGGAGACCGTGGGGCGCTGCAAGGGGGGACAGTGGCCGTCGATATACTCATTGCCGAGGACGAGCCCAGCATACTGGAATCGCTCGATTTCATCCTGAAGCGCGCCGGCTTCACCATCGGTTCCGTCACCGATGGCGAGGCGGTGATGGAAGCCGTGCGGCGCCTGCGCCCGCGCATGGTGGTGCTCGACGTGATGCTGCCCCGGCGCAGCGGCTTCGAGGTGCTCAAGCAGATCCGCGCCGATGCCGACCAGCACAGCCTGCCTGTGCTCATCCTCACCGCCAAGGGCCAGCAGCAGGACCGGCGCATCGCCGAGGAACTGGGCGCCGACGTCTTCGTCACCAAGCCCTATGCCAACGCCGAGGTGGTGGGGGCCGTGCGCCAGCTTCTGGGCGAAGATGGCGGACCGGCATAAGCTCACCGGCGGCATGCTGCTGCTGACGGTGCTCGGCGCCCTGCTGATGCTGCCGCCGCTGGTCTATGTCTTCAACCAGCCCCAGACGATCTTCGGCATTCCCCAGATCGTCTTCTACCTGTTCGTTTTGTGGCTGCTGCTGATTGTGGGCACGGCGCTGATGGCCCATGCCCGGCCCCAAAAGCCGCAAAAGGGCGACGCGCCGGGGGGAGAGGGCTGATGCTGTCGGCCGACCTGGTGATCGCCACCGCCGTGGGCTATGTGGGCCTGCTCTTCGTCATCGCCTATTTCGGCGACCGCCGGGCCCGCACCGGCAAGCAGTCGTTCCTGCATTCCCCGGCGGTCTATACGCTCTCCATCTCGGTCTATTGCACCAGTTGGACCTTCTATGGCGCGGTGGGCAATGCGGCGCGCAGCGGGCTGGAATTTCTCACCATCTATCTGGGGCCGACGCTGGTCTTCGTGGGCTGGTGGTTCCTGCTGCGCCGGCTGGTGCGCCTGAGCCACCTGCAACGCATCACCTCGGTCGCCGACCTGCTCTCGTCGCGCTTCGGCAAGTCCAACCGGCTGGCCGTGCTCATCACCTGCATCGCCGTGATCGGCATATCGCCCTATATCGCGCTGCAATTGAAGGCCGTCACCTCCTCCATCCAGGTGGTGGCCGGATCGTCCGAGCTGAGCAAGGGACGGCTGGCCGGCATCGACGATGTCGGCCTGGCCTTCGGCATCGCCGCCGGCATGGCGCTGTTCACCATCCTTTTCGGCACCCGCCATGTCGACGCCAAGGAGCAACACCATGGCGTGGTTGCCGCCATCGCCTTCGAGGCCATGGTCAAGCTGGCCGCGCTCCTGGCGGTGGGCTTTTTCGTGGTCGTGGTCGGCGGGGGCTTCGAGAACATCTTCGCCCAGGCCGAAGAGGTGGGCGTGCATTTCAACTCCGAAACCACGTTCGACGCGCGCTGGCTGACCACGCTGGCGCTCTCGGTCATGGCCATCGTGTGCCTGCCGCGCCAGTTCCAGGTGACGGTGGTGGAAAATTCCGACGAGGACCACCTGCGCGTCGCCAGCTGGGCCTTCCCCGCCTATATGCTGCTGATGAGCCTGTTCATCCTGCCCATCGCCGTTTTCGGGCTGACGGCGCTGCCGGCCGGCTCCAATCCCGACATGTTCGCGCTCACCGTGCCCATGGCCTTCGGCCAGGACGCGCTGGCGCTGTTCGCCTTCATCGGCGGCTTCTCCTCCGCCACCTCGATGATTATCCTCGAATCCATCGCGCTCTCGATCATGGTCTCCAACCATATCGTCATGCCGCTGATCCTGCGCTTCAGCCCGGCCGGCAATGGCGACGGGCAAGGGGTGACGCATCTGCTGCTGGTGGCGCGGCGCTTTTCCATCGTGCTCATCGTCTCGCTGGGCCTGTCCTATTTCATCTTCACCCGCGATTCCGACGCCCTGGCCCCCATCGGGCTCATTTCCTTCACCGCCATCGCCCAGTTCTTCCCCTCGGTCATCGCCGCGCTGTTCTGGCGCGAAGCCTCCCTCAAGGCGGCCACCGCCGCCATCGCGGTGGGGTTCGTCTTCTGGTTCTGGTGCAGCCTGCTGCCCTCGTTCGAATCGGTGTCGCCGCAGGTGGCGATGCTGCTCAGCCACGGCCCCTGGGGCATTGGCTGGCTGCGGCCCGAGGCCATGTTCGGCTTCGACGGGCTCGATCCGCTGGCCCATGCCGCCTTCTGGAGCCTGTCGCTCAACATCCTGACGCTGACCGTGGTGTCGCTGCTGACCACGCAATCGGCGCTGGAGCGCATCCAGGCCAGCGTCTTCGTCGACGTGTTCCGCCGCGGCGACCAGGCGCGGGGCAATTTCGTGCGCGGCTCGGCCACGGCCAACGACCTGTTCTTCGTGGCCGAGCGCGTGCTGGGCGAAAAGCGGGCGGCGGCCTTGTTCGAGACCGAGGCGCGCGACGCCGGGGTCGAGCCCGACATGCTCGAGCCCTCGCCCGATTTCATCGGCCGGCTGGAGCGCGAGCTGGCCGGCTCGGTGGGCGCCGCCTCGGCCCATGTCATGCTCTCCAAGGTAGTGTCGGGCAGCGAGGTGTCGCTGGAGGAAATGATGCAGATGGCCGACGAGACCCAGCAGGCCATCGAATATTCCCAGCAGTTGGAAAAGACCTCGGCCGAATTGCGCTCGACCGCCCGGCAGCTGGAAGAGGCCAATGCGCAATTGCGCAAGCTCGACAGCCAGAAGGACGAATTTTTGAGCCAGGTGAGCCACGAGGTGCGCACGCCGATGACCTCCATCCGCTCCTTCTCCGAAATCCTGCTCGATGCCGGGGAGATCGACGATGGCAAGCGCCAGCATTTCGTCTCCACCATTCACCAGGAAAGCCTGCGGCTGACCAAGCTGCTCGATGAAATCCTCGATCTGTCGGCGCTGGAGCGGGGGGAGCGCACCTGGGAGAACCAGCCGGTGGACGCCGAGGCCGCGCTCGACCGGGCGCTGACCGTGTGCGAAGCGCTGCTGCGCCAGAGCAATGCCCGGGTGGAACTGGGCGAACGGGCCGGCCGCACCATGGTGGAGGGCGACGCCGACCGGCTCTGCCAGGTGTTCATCAACCTCATTTCCAACGCGGTGAAATACAATCACAGCGAGAGCCCGACGATCCGGGTGACCTCGCAGATCCGGGGCGGCCATTACATCGTCGACATCGCCGATAACGGCCCCGGCATCGCCAAGGGCGAGACCTCGCTGATCTTCGAGAAATTCGCCCGTGGCCAGCGCGCCGCCGCCGACCAGACCGGGGCCGGGCTGGGGCTGGCCATTTCCCGCCAGATCGTCACCCGCATGAATGGCTCGCTCGAGCTGGTGCCCGGCCCCTTGCCGGGGGCCTGTTTCCGCGTGCGGCTGGCGGTTCTGGGCCGGGGCAAGGGGTGATCTTCCCCGCCAAAAGCGCGGGCCCGTGTTGCCTGCCCGCCCGCCAGCGGGTATTGGCTGGATTCAGTCCCGCGCGCCGCGCCCGCCCAGCATGAGGCAGAGATGAAACTGGCCTTCGTCATACCCGCCTATAACGAAGAGGCGTTGATCGGCAAATGCCTCGACTCGGTGGTGGCCGAAATCGCCCGTTCGGGCCGCGACGCCCAGATCATCGTGGTCAACAATGCCTCCACCGACCGCACCGGCGAGATCGCCCGCAGCTTTCCCGGGGTCACCGTGGTCGACGAGCCCAAGAAGGGGCTGGTCAATGCCCGCGACGCCGGCTTTGCCGCCAGCGAAGGATTCGACCTCGTCGCCAATATCGACAGCGACACGCTGGTGCCGCCCGGCTGGCTCGACACGGTCTATGCCGAATTCGACCGCGATCCCAGGCTGGTGTGCCTGAGCGGCCCCTATATTTATTACGACATGAGCCCGTGGAACCGCGCGCTGGTGGGCGCTTTCTACGGCCTCACCTGGCTCATCTACCTGCTCAACCGCTATGTGCTGCGCGTGGGCTCGGTGGTGCAGGGGGGCAATTTCGTCTTCAAGCGCGCCGCCTGGGCCGAGGTGGGGGGCTATGACCGCTCCATCCAGTTCTTCGGCGAGGACACCGACGTCGCCGTGCGCCTCTCCAAGGTGGGCGGGGTCAAATGGACCTTCAAGCTCAAGATGAAGACATCCGGCCGCCGCCTTGAAAAAGAAGGCGTCTTCCGCACCGCCGGCACCTATACGCTCAATTTCTTCTGGGTCACCTTCCGCGGCAAGCCGGCGACCATGGACTACAAGGACGTGCGGCGGGACTGAGAGCGAAACCCGCCATTTCCTCAAACCGCAGAATCAGACGATGCTGGAGGCCCCGATAGGGTAGGATGGGCTGCCGCATGGTGCGGTTGAGGGCCGGAACGCATGTCGATTCCCTCCCAGTTTCCCCAGATGGTGGCGGCGGTCCGCTCCGGGCCCTTGCAGGCTCTGGCCTTGCAGGCCGGGCAGATGCTCGATGGCCGGGTCGTCGGCCCGGCCCCCAATGGCGGCACGCAGGTGGAAATCCGCGGGCAGATGCTGAACCTGCTGCTGCCGGTGGCCGCCAGGCCCGGCCAGACGCTGAAATTCGAAGTGCAGGGCAGCGGCGCCCAGATGCGGCTGGCCCTTCAGGCCCCCGCCGCCGCATCCGCGGCCCCCCGTCCGGCGCCCAGCGCCGCGCCACCCCCGGCCAGCCCGGCCCCGCAGGGAGGAAGCGCTCCGGTTGCGCCGGCCTCCATGGCCAGCCTAGGCCCGCCGGCGCCGCCGGTGAGCGCCGCCTCCGCCATGCCGGCACCCGCAGCAACCGCCGCGCCCCCATCCCCTCCGGCCAATGCGCCCGTGGTGGTCTCCACCTATCCGCAGGCGGCAACTCCCGCCCCGGCGGCTTCGGCCAGCCCGCCGCCGGTCGCGGCGTTGGCAGGAGCGACGGCGACCGCCCCACCAGCGCCGGCTCCTGTCCTCACCACGGACGGCACCCGGCCGGTCAACGCCGCCATGGCCACCGGCACGGCGACCGGCCAGCCCGCGCCCGCCGCTCCGCAGCCCGCATCGGCCCCGCCACAGCCAGTCTCCCCGCAAGCGACCCTGGCGCAGATGGTGCAGGCGGCGGTGCCCCGGCAGGGGAGCGTGGTGGCCCTGACCACAGCGCTCACCGCAATCGTCGGACGCGTGGCGCTGCCCGAGCCGGTGCTGCGGGCGGCGCAACAGGTTCTGGGCCAGCAATTGAACATGGACGGGCCGAAACTCGATGGCGCCAGCTTGCAGACGGCGCTGCGCGGCTCCGGCCTGTTTCAGGAGGCGGCGCTGGCGCGGGGGCAGGCGCCCCTGCCGCAGGCGGATATGAAAAGCGCGCTTCTGGGGTTGCGCCAGACGTTGGGGGCCTGGCTCGGCCAGCAGGCGCCGCTGACGCCGGTGGCCCAGATTCCGCCGCCGCTGCGGGGCAGCCTGCCGCGCGCCCGTCTGGTTGAGCCGCCGCCGCTCGACACCGAGGCCGGGCCGGAAACGGTGGGGCGGCAGGTGCTGGAGCGCACCGAATCGGCGCTGGCCCGGCTGCGGCTGCACCAGCATGCCTCCTTGCCCGAACACGCCAGCCGGGGCACGGAATGGAGCGTCGACCTGCCGGTGCTGGCCGGCGGGCAATCGGCGCTGCTCCATATCCAGATTCACCGCGATGCCCCGCAGAACGAGGGCGAAAACCCCGCCGAGCGCGGCTGGCAATTGCGCTTCGCCATCAACCTGGCCGGGCTGGGCGAGGTGGGCGCGCAGGTCTCGCTGCGCGCCGGGGCTACCGGCGTCATGCTGTGGGCCGCCGAACCGGAAACCGCGCGGGCGCTGGAGGCGGGCCTGGGCGAGCTGCGCGACGCCCTGGCCGAAGCGGGGCTGACGCCCGGCGCGCTGGTCGTGCGCCATGGCGAGCCGCCCGCGCCGACGCCGGCGCCTTCGGGTCATTTCGTGGATGCGCGGCGATGAGCGAGGACACCAAACCCCGCGCGCTCGCCGTGGCGCTGCAATACGAAAAGGGGTCGCGCGACGCCCCGCGCGTCGTCGCCAAGGGCAGGGGGCTGGTGGCCGACCGCATCGTGGCGCTGGCCGAGGAAAACGGGGTGGTGATCGAGGCCAATCCGGTGCTGGCCGAAGCCCTGAGCGGGGTGGAGCTGGACGACACCATTCCGCTCGAGCTTTACGAGGCGGTGGCCGTGGTCATCGGCTATGTGCTGCGCACCGGGGCGAAGAAGGCGTAGGCGTTTCAGTTTTCACGCCATCCCCACCCACGGTGTCATGCCGGCCTTTAGCCGGCATCCATCTCCGCATGCTTCAACGCGCATCGGTGGTGGCGGATAGCCTTCAGGATGGATGCCGGCCTACGCCGGCATGACACCGTGGGTAGGGAGTGCGTATGCCAGAGGAAGCGTGAAATCACCGCTTCTCGTAGAATTCGTTGCCGCCCGCTTCGAGCACGTAATACATGTTGTTATAGGGGAAACGCAGGCCCGCGGTGTGGAAATGCTGGGCATTGCCGACGCCGGGATGGCGCGCGCCGGCCAGCACGCGGTCGGACATCTGCGCCGCCAGGATCGCCCCGCTATCGGTCATCTTGCGGGTGAGGACGCCCTGGGCGAACTGGTTTTTCTGCCCCACCACGCCGCAGACGCTATTGGGATAGCGGGGATCGTGGACGCGGTTCATCACCACCGTGCCCACCGCCAGCATGCCCTCCGAGCTGGAGCGGTTGGATTCGAAATACATGGCCCGCATCATGCATTCCTTCTCGCTGAGCTGGGCCATGCCGAAATTCATGCCCAGGAAGCTGCACCCGCCCAGGCTCGAGGCCAGGACGGCCAGAAGCGCCAGGCGCGAAACGATTTGGCGGGGGCTGAACATGGGGCATCTCCGGGCTGTTGCAGCGATGCAAGCCCGACCGAAAATGCCCCAATAGGCTTAAAGGGGGTTTGAAAAGGGTGGTTAGCGAAGGGTGAAGCGACGGTCACGCCGCCCAATGCGACACCCCCACCCGGCTCTTTCCATAAAGGAAGGCCGGATGGGGGTGTCGAGGGCTTCGCGTTGAGGGCCGAGACTAATCCCGCCGGAAGACCATCGCCGCCATGAGGGCGATGGCGCCCAGGGCCACCACCACCGGCAGGGGATTTTCCTGCACGGCGCGGGTGGCGGCGCCGGCCTGGCGCTCCACCTGACGCACCATATGCTTGCCCTGGCGCTGCATGTCCTTGGCGAGAGCGGCGGCATTGTGCTGGAGCTCGCTCAGCTCATGCCCGCCATAATCGCCGACCGCCTTGGTCAGCGCCGCCACTTCGCGCTGCAGCGCCGCGATGCGCGTGGATACGGCATCCGAGACGCTTTCCCCCGCATCTTCCGCCGCCTTTATCATCTGCCTGCCTGAACGGGCCATTGGACGCTCCGATTGAATTGAACTCTCCCTTCAACTCCGCGCCGGGCGGGAAGTTCCGGCCCTCCCTATGGCAAAAAAGTGAGCCGCGTCCCCTTGGCGGGTGACGCAACCCTTCCCAAATGCAAAATGTCCGGCACGCCCAGCAAGGAAGACCAAGGATGGCCCATAAGAGCCGCGAGCGCCTCAACCGGCAGTTCGACCGCCTGCAACAGCGCATTCCCGACGCTGCGGCGCGGCTTTTGGCGCGGCTGCGCCGGCCCGAGGCGCGGCTGATCCGCATTCCGCTGGGCATATTGCTGGTGCTGGGCGGCATTTTCAGCTTCCTGCCGGTGCTCGGCCTGTGGATGCTGCCGCTGGGCCTGCTGCTGCTGGCGCTGGACCTGGTGTTTCTTCAGGGCCCGGTCAACAACGCCATCGTGCGCGGCACGCGCCGCTGGAGCATCTGGCGCCGCGCCCGGCGCGATCGCAACAAGCCGGACAAGAGCTAGAACGCCCAGGTCGCCTCGACATGATCGACGGCGGCGGCCAGCTTTTCGTCGATGATGTGCAGATATTGCGTCCAGTCTTCCAGCCGGGTCACCGCCTCGGCGCCGTCGGAAATGCCGCGCAGCGCCAGAAGCGGCACGCCGAACCCCTGGCAGGCGCGCAGCACTGCAAAGGTTTCCATGTCCACCATTTCCGCCTCGATGCCGTCATAGCCGGCGCCCGACACCACATTGGCCCCGGTGGAAAGGCTGGCCGTGGGCAGGCCCGGCACGGTGGGCAAAGCCAATACCGGCGGCAGATCGAGCAGCGGCGTCTGGCCCCGGGCAAAGCCGAGCGCCGAGGCATCCATGTCCCGATAGGAGACGGAGCGGGCCTGATAGACCCCGCATTGCTCCAATACGCGCGAGCCGGCCGAGCCCAGCGACACCACCAGGCCGGGCAGGGCCGAGGCATCGGCCAGCGCCCGGGTGACGGCCACCGCCGCCTCCACCGGGCCGATGCCGGTCATCAGCGGCGTGATGCGGGATTGAAGATGCGGGCCATATTCGGCCGGTGCGGCCATGACATAAAGGATATTCATGGCCGGCACGCTACAGGCCTCCCCCCTTGCGGGCAATCGCCTGCCGACGGCATCGGGCGAGCTCACTCGTGACTTGAGGGAATGCGCAGAGCCCCCTAACTTGGCCGCCCCCGGAGCCAAGCGACATGACCAATCCCTTCTACCAGATCCTCGGCAACAATCTGGTCGCCAACATCACCAATTTCACCGTCTGGTTCGCGGTAACCTTCTGGATCTTCCTCGAAACCCAGTCGGTCTTCGCCACCGGCATGGTGGCCGGGCTCTATCTGGTGTTCACCGCCGGCCTGGGGTTCTGGCTGGGCAGCATCGTCGACCACAATCCCAAGAAGCTGGCCATGCAGGGCTCGAGCCTGGTCTCCTTCGGCTTTTACGGGCTGGCCCTGGTCATGCTGCTGTTCGAGCCCGAAGGGGCCTTCACCGATCCCTATGGGCTCTATCTCTGGGGCTTCGTGCTGCTGCTCATGCTCGGCGTCATCGCCGGCAATATCCGCGCCATCGCCCTGCCGACGCTGGTGACCGTGCTCATCCCCGAGGATAGGCGCGACAAGGCCAATGGCCTGGTCGGCATGGTGAGCGGCATCGGCTTTTTGACCACGTCGGTCATCAGCGGCGTGCTGGTCGCCTATGGCGGCATGCTGGCCGTGCTGCTGCTGGCGCTGAGCCTGACGCTGCTGGCCTTCCTGCACCTGCATGCCGTGCGGATAGACGAAAGCCGCGCCGCGCCGGCCGGGGATGCGACGGCCGAGGCGGGCAGGGTGGACATCAGGGGCACCATCAGGGTCATCGCCGCCGTGCCGGGCCTGTTCGCGCTGATCTTTTTCGCCACCTTCAACAATTTCCTCGGCGGCATCTTCATGGCGCTGCTCGATGCCTATGGGCTCTCGCTGGTGTCGGTGCAGGTGTGGGGGCTGCTTTTCGGCGTGCTTTCCACCGCCTTCATCATCAGCGGCATCGTCATCGCCCGCACCGGCCTGGGCCGGAATCCGCTGCGCACCCTGCTATTGGTCAACCTCATCACCTGGGGCGTGTGCTGCGTCTTCACCATCCAGCCCTCCATCTGGCTGCTGGCCGGCGGTTGCTTTGTCTGGATGCTGCTCGGGCCCTATGCCGAGGCGGCCGAGCAGACCACGCTGCAAAAAGTGGTGCCGCTGGAGCGGCAGGGGCGCGTGTTCGGCTTCGCCCAGTCGGTGGAGCAATCGGCCTCCCCGCTCACCGCCTTCCTCATCGGGCCGCTGACCCAGTTCATCGTCATCCCCTTCATGACCGATGGCGCCGGCGCGCGCAGCATCGGCTCGTGGTTCGGCACCGGGCCGGACCGGGGCATCGCCCTGGTCTTCACCGTCGCCGGGCTGTTCGGGGTCATGCTGACGCTCTACGCCTTCAATTCGCGCTATTATCGGCAATTGTCAGCCGCCTATTCCGGCGACGACGATGCGGATGGCGGGGCCACCCAGACAAGCCCCGCCTGAGCGTCAGGCCGGCTGGAGCGAGGCCGGCGCGGACGAACCGGGGCGCGGGAAGGCCAGCGCCATGGCCGCAGCGCCCAGCCCGATCAGCGCAGAGCTGATATAGAGCCAGTGATAGTCCCCGAAACTGTCGAAGATCCAGCCGCCGCCCACCGGGCCGAAGGCCATGCCAATGCTCGATGTCAGCGTGATGCCGCCCAATACGGTGCCCATCACCTGGGGCGGGAAATAATCCCGCGCCAGCACCGCGTAAAGCGGCATGACCCCGCCATAGACCATGCCCAGCACCACGGCCAGCATATAGAACTCGCTGAGCTGGGAGACGTAGATATAGGCGTAGATGCCCGCTGCCTGTAGCAGCAGCCCGCCAATGATGACGCGCTTCACCCCCAGCCGGTCGCCCATGACGCCGAACAGCAGCCGCCCGAACAGCCCCGCCACGCCCTCGACGCTATAGATGGTGGCGGCGGCCAGGGGCGTTGCCCCGCAGATCATGGCATAGCTCACCGTGTGGAAGATCGGCCCGGAATGGGCCCCGCAGCACAGGAAGAACACCGCCGCCAGTACCAGGAATTGCGGCTTGCGCAGCACCGACCATATCGAGCTTCGCACCGGCCTGGGTTCGGGCCTGGCCGCCGCCGTCTCCGCCGGCGCCATGCCCGGCGCGCGGCGGATGAGCAAGCTGGTGGGCACCAGCAGCGCCCAGGCGGCGATGGCGATGATGAGCATGGCGCTGCGCCAGCCATAGGTCTGGATGAGCAGGCTGGCCAGCGGCGTGATGACCATGGGCGCCACCCCGCCGCCGATGGAGACCAGCGAGACGGCAAGGCTGCGGTTCTTGTCGAACCAGGCCAGCGTGGTGGCGATCAGCGGCGCAAAGAACGCGCCGCCCGCCGCCCCGATCAGCCCGCCATAGGCGATCTGGAATTGCAGCAGGTCCCCGGCGCGGCTGGCGAGGAACAGCCCCAGCCCCAGAAGGCCGGAGGCGATCATCACCACCGGCCGCGCCCCGATGCGGTCGCTCACCGTGCCCCAGAAGAAGCCGGCCACGCCCATGACGATGAAGCCGATGGTCATGGCCCCCGAAATGCCGGCGCGCGACCAGCCGGTGTCGTCGGCCATGGGTTGCAGATAGACCGGCAGGGCGAACATCGAGCCCGCCGCCACGCAGGTAATCAGCGCCCCGGCGGCGACGATCACCCAGCCATAATGTCTTTCCATGATGTCGATCCTCCGCCCCGCGACACCTTATGCCTCTCCCGGGCAAAGCGCAGCCGGGCCCCTGAACAATTTTTGGGTCCGCCAGGGCGCGGATTTGCTCCCGCCGCCCCGGTGCACTATCTCCTCAGGAGAGTGCCCGTTTGGAGACCCGCCATGAGCGTCGCCTTCACCAAGGAAGAAAGCGCCGAGACCGCCTCGGAAACCATGCTGCCCGACCGGCCCATACCGGAAGGGCCGAACCTGGTGACGGCGGCGGGCCTGGCCGCGCTGGAGCGACAACTGGCCGAGGCCCGCGCCGCCTATGAGGCGGCCCTGGCCATCGAGGACATCAACGAAAAGCGCCGCCAAGCCGCCAACCCCTTCCGCGACCTTCGCTATTTCACCGAGCGCCTGCGCACCGCCCATTTGGTGCCGCCGCCCGAAACCACCGACGCGGTGGGTTTCGGCAGCACCGTCACCTTCGAGCGCGAGGATGGGCGGGTGCAGACCTATGCCATCGTCGGCGAGGACGAAGCCGATCCCAAATCCGGCTCCATCTCCTTCACCTCCCCCATGGCGCGGGCCCTGATTGGCAAAAGCGTCGGCGCCATAGCCGAGGTGGCGGGGAGTGAGGTGGAAATTGTGGGCATCCGGTAAAAGCCGCGCCCCACACTACGATAGCGCCCACGATGGTGCAGAAAGAAAAAAGCCCGGCAACAGCCGGGCTTTTCCAGCTATGAACCCATTCCTAGCTCAGCTGCACCCCGTGGTGGTGCCGCAGGTGTCACACTTCAAACAGGTGCCGTTCCGCACCATGGTGAAGTTGTGGCATTCGGTGCATTGGTCGCCGGTATAGCCCTTCATCTGGGCTTCGGCGCGCAACAGGCCAGCGTCCCGGGCCGGGCTGGCCGAGGGCAGGGGGTTGAGCTCGCCGGCCGGGAAGGGGGCGGGAGCGACGCCCGGCTCGGGCTTATAGGCCGTGGTGGCCTTGAGCGCGGTGACGGTCGAGGCCGCGGGGGTGGCGTAGCGCGCCGCCTCGGCGGTGGGCACCAGCATCAGCGAGGCATTGGCCGTGCGGCCGCGCGTCATGCCGCGCGAGACGAATTTTTCCGCCGGCACCGGCTCGGAGACGCCGCGCGCGGCGTTTTCCTCGGCCACGCCCTTGCTCAGCGCCGTGGGGGCCGCGTCGGCCGGCACATGGGCCAGATCGTCGCGGTCGAGATAGGAAATGGCCAGCTCGCGGAACACATAGTCGAGCATGGAGGTCGCATTCTTGATGCGGTCATTGCCCATCACCATGCCGGCCGGCTCGAAGCGGGTGAAGGTGAAGGCCTCCACATATTCGTCCAGCGGCACGCCATATTGCAGGCCCAGCGAGATGGCGATGGCGAAATTGTTGAGCATGGCGCGGAAGGCGGCGCCTTCCTTGTACATGTCGATGAAGATTTCGCCCAGACGGCCGTCTTCATATTCGCCGGTGCGCAGATAGACCTTGTGGCCACCCACGATCGCCTTCTGCGTATAGCCCTTGCGGCGGAACGGCATTTTTTCGCGCTCGCGCACGCGCTCGATCACGCGTTCGACGATCTTTTCGGCCACGACGGGCACGCGGGCATCGGCGTTCTGCGCCACCAGCGCTTCCACCGCGTCCTCTTCCTCGTCGTCGGCCGCCGCCAGGACCGAGGAATTGAGCGGCTGGCTGAGCTTGGAGCCGTCGCGATAGAGCGCATTGGCCTTAAGCGCCAGCCGCCAGCTCATCATATAGGCCTGCTTGGCGTCCTCGACGGTCGCGTCGTTGGGCATGTTGATGGTCTTGGAGATGGCGCCCGAAATGAAGGGCTGCGCCGCCGCCATCATCAGGATGTGGCTTTCCACCGACAGATACCGCTTGCCGCTCTTGCCGCAGGGCGTGGCGCAATCGAAGACCGGCAGGTGCTCGGGCTTCAGGTGCGGCGCGCCTTCCAGCGTCATCGCCCCGCAGACATGGATATTGGCCGCCTCGATGTCCTTGCGCGAAAAGCCCAGGAACGGCAGCAGCTCGAAGGAGAAATCGTTGAGCTGCTCGTCGGTGATACCCAGCCCCTTGAGGAAGTCGGCGCCCAGCGTCCACTGGTTGAACACGAACTTGATGTCGAAGGCCGAGGCGAGCCCCTTGTTGAGCGCCTCGATCTTGTCGTCGGTGAAGCCCTTGGCCTTGAGCGTGGAGGGATTGACGCCCGGCGCCTGGTTGAGATTGCCGTGGCCGACCGCATAGGCCTCCATCTCGGCGATCTCGGCTTCCGAATAGCCCAGCGTGCGCAGGGCGGGGGGAACGGCGCGGTTGATGATCTTGAAATAGCCGCCGCCGGCCAGCTTCTTGAACTTCACCAGCGCAAAATCGGGCTCGATGCCGGTGGTGTCGCAATCCATCACCAGCCCGATCGTGCCGGTGGGGGCGATAACCGAAACCTGCGCATTGCGGAAGCCATGCTTCTCGCCCAGCGCCAGGGCATTGTCCCAGGCGGCCTTGGCGCGCTCGGAAAGGTTGGCGTCCTTGAGATTGGCGTGGTCCAGCGGCACCGGGGCGATGGACAGCCCCTCATAGCCGGCGGCGTTGCCATGGGCGGCGTTGCGGTGGTTGCGGATGACGCGCAGCATGTGCTTGGCGTTGCGCTTATAGTCCTTGAACGGCCCCAGCTCCTTGGCCATTTCGGCCGAGGTGGCGTAGGAAACGCCGGTGAGGATGGCGGTGACGGCGCCGGCAATGGCACGGCCTTCCGCCGAGTCATAGGGAATGCCCGAGGTCATCAGCAGCCCGCCGATATTGGCGTAGCCGATGCCCAGCGTGCGATATTCGAACGAGCGTTCGGCAATGGCGCGGCTGGGGAACTGCGCCATCATCACCGACACTTCCAGCACGATGGTCCACAGGCGCACCGTGTGCTCATAGGCGGCGGTGTCGAAGCTGCCATCGGCATTGCGATAGGGCAGCAGGTTCACCGAGGCCAGATTGCACGCCGTATCGTCCAGGAACATATATTCCGAGCACGGATTGGAGGCGTTGATCGGGCCGGCTTCGGGGCTGGTGTGCCACTCATTGATGGTGGTGTGGTACTGGATGCCCGGATCGGCCGAGGCCCAGGCGGCATAGCCGATCTGTTCCCAGAGGTCGCGCGCCTTGAGGGTCTTGGTCACCTTGCCATTGGAGCGGGCCTTGAGCGCCCAGTCGCCATCGGCTTCCACCGCGCGCAGGAAGTCGTCGCTGACGCGCACCGAATTGTTCGAGTTCTGGCCCGAGACGGTCAGATAGGCTTCCGAATCCCAGTCGGTGTCGTAAACCGGGAATTCGATGTCGGTATAGCCCTGCTTGGCGAACTGGATGACGCGATAGATGTAGTTCTCCGGCACCAGCGCCTTCTTGGCGGCGCGCACTTCGCGCTTGAGGGCCGGATTCTTGGCCACGTCGAAGCAGTCGTCGCCCGAACCTTCGCAATTGACGGCCGCCTTCATGATGGCCTTCAGATGCTTGGAGACCACCTTGGAACCGGTGACGAGCGCGGCGACCTTCTGCTCTTCCTTCACCTTCCAGTTGATGTATTCCTCGACATCGGGGTGGTCGATATCGAGCACCACCATCTTGGCGGCGCGGCGGGTGGTGCCGCCCGATTTGATGGCCCCGGCAGCCCGGTCGCCGATCTTCAAAAAGCTCATCAGGCCGGAAGACTTGCCGCCGCCCGAGAGCCGTTCGCCCGCCCCGCGCAGAGCCGAGAAATTGGTGCCCGTCCCCGAGCCGTATTTGAACAGGCGCGCTTCGCGCACCCACAGGTCCATAATGCCGTTTTCATTGACCAGATCATCCGCCACCGACTGGATGAAGCAGGCATGGGGCTGGGGATGCTCATAGGAGCTTTTCGACTGCACCAGCTTGTGGGTGAAGGGGTCGACATAGAAATGCCCCTGGCCGGGGCCGTCGATGCCATAGGCCCAGAACAGGCCGGTATTGAACCATTGCGGCGAATTGGGCGCCACGCGCTGGGTGGCGAGCATGTAGCAGAGCTCGTCGAAGAAGGTGCGCGCATCCTCCTCGCTGTCGAAATAACCGCCCTTCCAGCCCCAATAGGTCCAGGTGCCGGCAAGACGGTCGAACACCTGGCGGCTGTCCATTTCCGAGCCATGGCGTTCCGCTTCCGGCAGCTTGGCCAGCGCCTTCTCGTCCGGCACCGAGCGCCAGAGCCAGGAGGGGACGGAATTTTCCTCGACCCGCTTCAAAACCTTGGCGACGCCCGCCTTGCGGAAATATTTCTGCGCGATGATATCGGCCGCCACCTGGCTCCAGCCGGCCGGAATGGCGATGTTTTCCAGCTTGAACACCACCGAGCCATCGGGATTGCGAATCTCGCTGGTGGCCGAGCGGAACTCGATTCCGCCGTAACGGTCTTCGTTGGCAGTCGTGAAGCGGCGTTCTATGCGCATGGACAGTCTCTTAACGGATAAGCGGTGCGGTGGGGGTGCCGCGAGCAGGACTCACGGGCTTCTCTCGACCATAAAGAAACCAAATTCTCCCCATGTCGATGCCGGTTTTTTTTGCCACACCCCACACCATGGCTGGTGAGCGTGGAGCGCGAAAACGCAAAATCTAGTGTTTCATATGGGATTAGCGTGGATAACTTACCAGTGTCGGCAAAGCTTAACAAAGCCGGTTTATGAGGCCCCGATGCTCAAAGCCGCGTGAGCCCGCGCCGCCAAAGCCCCGAAAACATTTGGCTTCCCCGCCGGGAGAGGGGGAGGGGTGATTCCCCCATCCTGCTGTCAAGCGCAGAAATTTTTGGGTTATTTTCACAATCTTCCGCCGCGGGGCTTGTGCCTCGCCGCCATGCGTCCGGGGCAGGGCGGCAATGGGCTTTTCTGGCCCTGGAGAGGTGCAATTCGGTCTAGGCTCGGCCCCCCGCCCATGATACACCCGGCCCGAACGCGCATATTTCGACAGCGGAATCGACAAGTGGCCCAATCCGGTATCAAGCAGTTCCTCTCTGAAATCTTCGCCTGGTGGGGCGGCCAGACCTGGGGCACGCGTCTGTGGATATGGCGCTTCGGCGACTATGTCGGCAGCGACGAATTCGGCAACCGCTATTACCAGGACCGCAAGGCCGACCGGCGCTACGTCACCTATGGCGGGGGCTATGCCGACGCCTCCTCCATTCCGCCCGGCTGGCACGGCTGGATGCATTACCGCACCGACGTGGTGCCGGCCGATGCCAAATACACCCCGCGCCCCTGGGAAAAGCCGCATCAGCCCAACCTGACCGGCACCGCCGCCGCCTATCGCCCCGATGGCAGCCTGCTCAACAAGGGCGAGCGGCCGCGCGTCAGCGGCGACTACGACGCCTGGTCGCCCGAATAAGGGTGCGCTGCGCTGCCATGATCCTGCGCCTTCCGGCCCTGCTGCTGCCGCTTGCGGCGGCAGTCCTTCTGGCATTGCCCGCCGCGGCCCAGCCCGTCGCCAATCCGGTGGCCACCTTTGCCGGGCTCGACAAGATCACCGGCCGCATCACCCGGTTCGATGTCTATATCGACGAGACCGTGCTGTTCGGCGCGCTCGAGATTACCCCGCGCGCCTGCTACAACCGCCCCAGCACCGAGACCCAGCGCACTTCGGCCTTTCTCGAGGTCGACCAGCGCAGCCTCACCGGCGTCTCCCGGCGCATCTTCACTGGCTGGATGTTCGCCGACAGCCCCGCCCTGCACGCGGTGGATCATGCCATCTATGATGTGTGGCTGATCGAGTGCAAGACCAGCACGGACGTGCCGCCGCCCGACCAGCGGTGAGCCCTCAGAACAGCTCGTCCAGCGCGCAATAATAGCGATAGCGGACCGGGTCCCACGCCGCGCCATAGGCATCGAGGAAGGGCGCGACATAAGCCTCGCCGCAATTGAAGATGATGCTGCGGCACGCCAGCGCCAGGTCCTGCCATTTGTCGGCCAGCCCCAGCCGCCCGCAATCGATGACGCCGCTGAACCGCCCGCCATCGGCCATGAGATTGGGCAGGCAGGCATCGCCATGGGTCACCAGCAACTCGCCCTCGGGCGGCCGGTTGGCCTCCACCCAGGCCAGAACCTTCCCCGCCGTCCAGCCCTGATGGGGCGAATCGAAGTCGCTCTCATCCACCGCGCCCGCCGCCACGCGGGCGGCACCGGCCGCAAGCTGCCGGGCGATCGACTGGTCGAACGGGCAATGGCGCGGGTCCAGCGCGTGCAGCCGCCGCAATCCCTGCGCCAGGATACGGCAGAGCGCTTCGGGCTGGCCGGCAGAATGGGTGAGGTCTTCTCCCGGCACCCGCGTCATCAGCAGCCAGTGGCGCCTTTCGGTTTTCACCAGTTCGACCAGGCGCGGCGCGCGAAAGCCCATATGCGCCAGCCATTCGAGCCGTTCGGCTTCCCCCGGCAATTCGCTCAGCGCCTCGGCCGGGCCGGTCTTGAGGAACACCACATTTGCTCCGCCCATATCGATCCGCCACACATCGGCGCCCGATTGTCCCAGCGTCACCCGCTGCCAGGCATGGTCGCGCAGGCTGGCGAATTCGGCCGGCAGGTCGGCGGGGATGCTCATGGCCGGCGCTCCCAGGCCGACCAGTCGCCGCGCTTTTCCAGCGCCGCCGCCAGCCTTTCCTCATAGGCCTCGCGCGGGATTTCGATGCCGCCCAGCGAGGCCAGATGCGGGGTGATGAACTGGGTATCGAGCAGCACGAAGCCGCCTGCCCGGAGCCGCTCGACCAGATGGGCCAGCGCCATCTTGCTGGCATTGGTGCGGCGGTGGAACATGGATTCGCCGAAAAACGCCCCGCCAATGGCCAGCCCGTAAAGCCCGCCGACCAGCTCCACCCCGTCCCACACCTCCACCGTATGGACGACGCCACGCGCGAACAACTCGCCATAGACGGCGCGGATGGTGGCGTTGATCCAGGTGCTGGCGCGGTCCTTGCCCACCGTCGCGCAGCCCTCCACCACGCCCTCCCAGTCGCTGTCGACGCGGAGGGTGAAGCCGGATTTGCGCATCGCCTTACGCAGGCTGGCCGAGAGGCGGAAGCCGTCGAGCGGCAGGATACCGCGCCGGTCCGGGCTCACCCAGAACACATTCTCGTCCCCGGCGTCCTCAGCCATGGGAAAGATGCCGGCACAATAGGCCCGGATGACCAGTTCGGGCGTCAGCTCGATATCGAAGGGGCTGGGGCGGGTCATGGCCGAAAAATGCAAAGGGGGCGCATCGCCCCCTTTTATATCAGACCTTGTTCTGGGCCAGATATTTCTCCAGCCAGTGGATGTCGTAATTGCCCGCCAGCACGTCCGGCTCGCGGATCAGGCGCTGGAACAGCGGCAGCGTCGTCTTGATGCCGTCGATGACGAATTCGTCGATGGCGCGGCGCAGCCGTTGCAGGCACTCGTCGCGCGTGCGCCCGTAAACGATCAGCTTGCCGATCAGCGAGTCGTAATAGGGCGGAATCCTGTAGCCCTGATAGACGGCGGAATCGACGCGCACGCCGACGCCCCCGGCGGGATGGTAGAAGGTGATGGTGCCGGGCGAGGGCGCGAAGGTCTGCGGGTCCTCGGCATTGATGCGCACTTCGATGGCATGGCCATAGAATTGCACCTTGTCCTGGGTCATGGAGAGCTTCTCGCCCGAGGCGACGCGGATCTGCTCATAGACGATGTCGATGCCGGTGATGCGCTCGGTCACCGGATGCTCCACCTGCAGGCGGGTGTTCATCTCGATGAAGTAGAATTCCCCGTTTTCGTAGAGGAATTCGATGGTGCCGGCGCCCGAATATTTGAGCTTGCGCATGGCGGCGGCGCAGATTTCACCGATTTCGTCGCGCTGCTCGGGCGAAATGCTCGGCCCGCCGGCTTCTTCCCACACCTTCTGGTGGCGGCGCTGCAACGAGCAGTCGCGCACGCCTAAGTGCACGGCATTGCCCTGGCCGTCGCCCAGCACCTGCACCTCGATATGGCGCGGCTTGCCGAGATATTTTTCCATATAGACCGAGTCATTGCCGAAGGCGGCCTTGGCCTCGGAGCGGGCGGTCGACCAGGCGACCAGCAGCTCGGATTCGGTATTGGCGACCTTCATGCCGCGCCCGCCGCCGCCGGCGGTGGCCTTGATGAGCACCGGATAGCCGATGTCCTTGGCGGTCTTGAGCGCCTGCTGCTCGGTTTCCACCGCGCCCGCCGACCCCGGAACCACGGGGATGCCCAGCTCCACCGCCGTCTTCTTGGCGGTGATCTTGTCGCCCATGATCTCGATGTGATGCGCCGAGGGACCGATGAAGGTCACGTCGTGCTCTTCGAGGATCTTGGCGAAGCGGGCGTTTTCCGAGAGGAACCCGTAACCGGGATGCACCGCGTCGGCCCCGGTGATCTCGCAGGCGGCGAGAAGGGAGGGGATGTTGAGATAGCTGTCCTTGGCCGCATTGGGGCCGATGCAGACGCTTTCATCGGCCAGGCGCACATGCATGGCGTTGGCGTCGGCCGTGGAATGGACGGCCACGGTCTGGATGCCCATTTCCTTGCAGGCGCGCAGGATGCGCAGGGCGATTTCGCCGCGATTGGCGATGAGGACCTTCTGGAACATGAAGTCCCCCCTTACTCGATGACGACGAGCGGCTCGCCATATTCAACCGGCTGCGCATCCTCCACCAGGATGCGCGTGACGGTGCCCGAGCGATGCGCGGGAATCTGGTTCATGGTCTTCATGGCTTCCACGATCAGCACGGTCTGGCCTTCGGAAACCTTGCTGCCCACTTCCACGAAGGCGGCCTTGCCCGGCTCGGGCGAGCGATAGGCGGTGCCGACCATGGGCGAGGTGAGCGTGCCGGGATTGGACGAAAGGTCCTCGGCGGCAGCAGGCGCGGCGGCGGGCACCGAGCCGGCCGGCGTTGCCGGGGCAGGGGCGGCGGGCGCGGCGGCCAGATATTGCGGCGGGGCGGCGTAGGTCACCCCTTCATTGGCGTAGGAACGGGTGACGCGCACCCGGAAATCTTCTTTCTCGATCTCGATTTCGGCGAGATTTTCCTTGTTGAGCAGCTCGGCGATGGCCCGGATCAGGTCCTGATCGTCTTGCGATGACTTGGTCATTCTTTTCGGTCTCCCGCGCTGGGCGCGCTGATCGTTAGCTGAGTTTTTCGGCAAGCGCCATCAGTGCCAGTTTATAACCGGTGACGCCGAAGCCGCAAATAACGCCGAAGGCGACCGCCGACACATAGGAATGGTGCCGGAACGCTTCGCGCTGGTGGATATTGGAAATATGGACCTCCGCCACCGGCAGGCCCACCGCGCGCAGCGCGTCGTGAATGGCCACCGAAGTGTGCGAATAGCCCGCCGGATTGATGAGGATGCCCTCGGCGCTGCCCAGGGCCTGCTGGATCCAGCTCACCAGTTCGCCCTCGTGGTTGGACTGGCGAAAATCGATCTCCAGCCCCAGCTCGGCGCCGGTGGTCCGGCACAGGGCCTCGATATCGGCAAGCGTGGCGGCGCCATAGATGCCGGGTTCACGCGTACCCAGCATATTCAGGTTCGGGCCATTGAGGACGAGAACGCGCTTCACCATGATTTTTGCCTTTTGCACCGCCCCTTTGGCCTGCGCAAGCCCGGTAACACGAATTGCACCGAAAAGGCAAAACGGGCAGGGGAGGGCTCGCCGTTGAGAAACGCGCCATGCCTGCCCAACGTCACCACCGGGTTTATCCCGGTGGTCCAGGGTTCGGCGCGAACGAGAGGGTGGATTGCCGGGACAAGCCCGGCAATGACGATGGAACGAAACGCGCTTCCCGCGCTAGGGCATCACCCCTCGCACTCGGTCTCCCCGCAGGCGCGCATATTGGCGATGCGGCGGCGCAATTCGTCTGCGCCGATGGCGCCGGGGATGACGTCCGTGCCCAGGATATAGGTGGGGGTGCCGGTGATATTGAGCGCCCGCGCCAGCTCATAGGAGGTCTGGATGGTGCGGGCGACGTTTTCCGAGCTCAGCTCGAGCTCCAGCGCCACCGGGTTGAGCCCCAGATCGGCGGCGGCGGCCAGCGCCACGGCCTTGTTCACCTGCCCGCGCGCCGAAAACAGCGCCTCGTGGAAATTCCAGTAGTCCACATCCGCCTCGGCCACCAGGACGGCGACGCGGGCGGCGTCGATGGATTCATTGGAGAGAATGGGGAATTCCTTGAGCACCACGCGCAGGCCGGGGTCCTCGGCGATCAGCGCCGCCAGGTCGGGCAGCGCCTTGCGGCAATAGCCGCAATTATAGTCGAAGAATTCCACCAGCGTCACATCGCCTTCGGGATTGCCCAGCACCACCTGGCCCGGATCGTTGAACAGCTTGTCGTCCAGCGCCGAAATGGCGGTGCGCGCCTGCGAGCGTTCCTCGGCCCGCAGGGTGGATTCAAGCTTCACCGACAGGCGCTGCAGGATCTTGGGGTCGTCCATGAGGAAGGATTCGATCATCGGATTGAGTTGGTCCGCGTCCAGCGCCGCCACCGCGGGCGCCGCCGGGGCGGCGCGCTCGGCGTCGTATTTGCTCAATGCCGCGTCGATCATCGCCTGCACGGCGACGCTGTCGGTTTGCGGCGCGGGCCGGGACATTACCGAATAGCCCAGCGCACCGGCGAGGATGCCGGCAAGGGCGACGAGGGCAAGGGTAAGGCGCGGCATAGGCATTTCCGTATGAAAGACTGGTTTGCTGCCTTCTAGCAGACCGGACCGCCCATGGGCAGCGTTGAAAGTGTCGCTGGCGCCTTTCCCGCGTCAATTGTAGTTGAGGCGCGCGGCGGAACCGGCTAGGCCCGGGGGCCAGCAAGGAATGTGCAGATGACCAGCGACAAGACCGATGACGGCCTCATGCCGTTCCAGGCCATGGAAATCCTCAAGCGCGCCCGCATGCTCGAAGCCGGCGGGCGGCAGGTGTGCCATCTGGAGCTGGGCGAGCCCGGCTCGCCCCCGGCGCCGCGCGTTCTCGAGGCGGTGGCCAGGGCGCTGCCCCAGGCCCAGGGCTATACCAATGCCAAGGGCCTCGGCGAATTGCGCGAGCGTCTCGCCGCCTATTACCAGGCCCAGCACGGCGTGGCGGTCGATCCCGAATCGATCCTGTGCACCATGGGCTCCTCGGCCGGCTTCATCCTGGCCTTCCATGCCGCCTTCCGCCCCGGCGCCCGCATCGCCATCACAAGGCCGAGCTATCCGGCCTATGTGAACACGCTGGTCGGCCTGGGCTTCGGCGTCGCCGAAATCCCGCTCGAGCAGAAGAACGGCTGGCAGCTGACCGGCGCCGCCATTGCCGCCGCCCATGCCGAAAACCCCTTCGAGGGCCTGCTTTTCGCCAGCCCCGCCAATCCCACCGGCGCCTCGGTGTCCCGCGAGGGGCTGGCCGACATCATCGCCACCTGCAAGCGGCTGGGCGTGCAGCTCATTTCCGACGAGATCTACCATGGGCTCGATTATGCCGGGCCGTCCGTCAGCGCGCTGGAGCTGACGCGCGACGCCATCGTCATCAACAGCTTCTCGAAATATTACTGCATGACCGGCTGGCGCATCGGCTGGATGGTGCTGCCCGACGATCTGGTGCGCCGCGCCGAGATCCTCCAGCAGAACCTCTTCATCTCCGCCCCCACGCTCAGCCAGGTCGCCGCCGGCGTGGCGCTCGGGGAGCGCGATTATTCCGAGGAGCAGAAGGCGCTTTACGCCGCCAACCGCACCCTGCTCGCCCAGGGGCTGGCGGAACTGGGCTTCGAGACCGGCGCTCTGCCCGATGGCGCCTTCTACACCTATGCCGGCATTGCTCGCTTCTCCAACGATTCCATGGATTTCTGCGCCCGCCTGCTCGATGAGGCCGGCGTCGCCGCCACCCCCGGCGTCGATTTCGACCGCGTCAACGGCCATGGCTTCGTGCGCTTCTCCTATGCCGGCCGCCGCGCCGAGATCGAGCTGGCGCTGGAGCGCATCGCCGCCTTCCGCGCCTCCTAGGGCGTTTTCGGCAAAAGCGCGGAAGGGCGGGTCTTAGCGATCATTTAGCCGCTTGCGTGTTATACCTGATGCGCCGTGGTTGGATTGGGAGGTCCGTCCATGACTGCGCAGGATGAGGACGGGCTCGGTCTTGCCGCTTGCGAGGCCATCGCCGTGGCCCGCAGCGAGCCCGATTGCGAGGCGCTGATGGTGCTGGCCCGGCGGGTGGGGTTCGGGGCCGTGCATGGCTTCACCGATCCGCGCGAGGCGAGCGCCGTTCAAGCGCACAGGCTGCTGTTCTTCCTCGTTCATTTCGCCCTCACGCCCGAGGCCAAGGCGCAGTTCCTCAGGCAGGTGCGCAGCGCGGCCACCATCAATCTGTGCTTTGCCCCGGTGGTGGTCTTCCTGCCCGATGGGCCCGGCGACCGGGTGATCGAGCATATCCGGATGGGCTTTGACGACGTCATCTGCCTGCCCGAGAACAGCAGGGTGCTGGCCGCCCGCCTCGCCGCCCAGATCGGGCAGGAGCAGCTATACATCGAGACCCGCACCTATCTCGGTCCCGACCGCCGCCGCATGGAGCTGGCCGACCATACCCATCCGGCCCGCACCGGCGACACCGAGCACACCCGCCTCACCATCCTGCGCACCCCCGAACACGGCGTCCAGGTCCTGCGGCGGCAGGTGTTTTTCAAGGGGCGGTCGTGATCGCGGCAGGGGGGGGATATAGTGCTCCTCAGTCACCCCCTCCCAGCCTCCCCCATCAAGGGGGAGGTGTAGTTCTGTGCTTTTGGCGCGATATTGCCCCATCCACTGAAAGGCACCTCCCCCTTGATGGGGGAGGCTGGGAGGGGGTGGAGCTACGGTCCAGTTCAACCCCAAAGCGAAACGGGCGACCCGAAGGTCGCCCGCTCCATTCATTCTAGCCCAGACCGAGCCGGCGCTGCCACCAGCCGGCTTTTTTCTTGGGCGGCTCGGCGTCGGCCGCAGCCGGTTCGCCCGCGCCCTCGCTCTCGGCTGGCGCCGGGGCGGGCGTGCTGGACGACACCACGATGCCCTCGGCCGGCAGTTCCTTCTTGGCGCGGCGCGGCCGCGTGGTCTTGGCCGGCGCCTCGGCCTCGGCGGCGGGAGCCGCTTCGGGCGCGGGGGCAGGGGCCGCCTCGCTCACCGCTTCGGCGGCAGGGCTCTCGGCCGTTTCGGCCTTGGGCTTGCGCGCGCGCGGCTTGCGCTTCGGCTTTTCCTCGGCCACCGGCTCGGCGGCGGGCGCGGCTTCCACCGGCGCGCTTTCGGGCGGCGCCGATTCCTCGGTTTCGGCCACCTTCTTGCGGCGGGTGCGCTTGGGCTTGTCGGCCACCGGCGCTTCCGCCTCGGGCGCGGCGACGGCTTCGGGCGCCTCTTCCGCCGCCGGAGCGGCTTCGGCAACCGCCGGCGCTTCGCTCACCTCGGCGTCGGCGGCAGCAATCTGCTCGCCATTCTCCTCACCCTCGCGGCGATTGCGGCGACCACCCCGGCGGCCACGGCGGCGGCGGCGGCGCGGCTCTTCCTCGCCATTGCCGTCCCCGGCAGCGGCGGCGCCTTCGCCCTCGCCATCCTCGGCTTCGCCCTCGGCGGCCTCGTCCTCGCCGGGCGCGGCGGCGTCCTGCTGATGACCATTCTCGCCACGCTCGGCCCCGCCGCGACGGCGGCGGCGACGGCGACGCCGGCCATTGCCGTCCCCGGCTTCGCCGGCGCTCTGCTCCTCGGCCTCGGCTTCCTCGGCGCTTTCCTCGATATCGTCCTCGATGATGGCGCTATCGACGCGCACATGCTCGGCGGCGCGCTGGTCGGCATAGGAGGAAATGCGCGCCTCGCCCTTTTCGATGGCGAATTGCTGGCCGGTGAGTTTGCCGTCGGCGGTGATGGTGATGGAGAGCTGGTTGCGCGCTTCCAGCGCCGTCAGCGTCTCGCGCTTGTAGTTGAGGATATAGAGCGCCACCTCGACCGGCACGCGCACATTGATCGACTGGCCCTGGCGGCGCAGCACATGGTCCTCGATATGGCGCATAATCATCAGCGCCAGGCTCTCGGTGGAGCGCACCAGGCCCGTGCCGTCGCAGATCGGGCATTTGTGGGTGGAGCTTTCCACCACGCCGAAGCGGATGCGCTGGCGGCTCATTTCCATCAGACCGAAATGGCTGATGCGGCCCACCTGGATGCGGGCGCGGTCGTCCTTGAGGCAATCCTTGAGCTTGCGCTCCACGGCCCGGTTGGAGCGGTTCTCCATCATGTCGATGAAGTCGATGACGATGAGGCCGGCAAGATCGCGCAGGCGCAACTGGCGCGCCACTTCCTCGGCCGCTTCCAGATTGGTCTGGAGCGCGGTGTCCTCGATATTGTGCTCCTTGGTGGAGCGGCCGGAGTTGACGTCGATGGAAACCAGCGCCTCGGTGGGGTTGATGACCAGATAGCCGCCCGAGGGCAGGGTCACCTGCGGGCTGAACATCTGGTCGAGTTGAGCCTCGATATTGTACTTGGAAAAGAGCGGCTGGTCCTCGCCATAGGGTTTCACGTTCTTGGCGTGGGACGGCATAATCATCTTCATGAAGTCCTTGGCCTCGCGGTAGGCGCCGTCGCCTGCCACCAGAACTTCGTCGATGTCCTTGTTGTAGAGGTCGCGGATGGTGCGCTTGATGAGCGAGCCTTCCTCATAGACCAGGCACGGCGCCTGGCTCTTGAGGGTCAGTTCGCGCACGCTCTCCCACAGGCGCATCAGATATTCGAAGTCGCGCTTCACCTCGGCCTTGGTGCGGCTGGCCCCGGCCGTGCGCAGGATGACGCCCATGCCCTGCGGCACCTCCAGATCGGAGGTGATTTCCTTGAGGCGCTTGCGGTCGGCCGCATTGGTGATCTTGCGCGAAATGCCGCCGCCGCGCGCGGTGTTGGGCATCAGCACCGAATAGCGTCCGGCCAGCGACAGATAGGTGGTCAGCGCCGCGCCCTTGTTGCCGCGCTCTTCCTTGACCACCTGCACCAGCATCACCTGGCGGCGCTTGATGACTTCCTGGATCTTGTAGTTGCGCCGGCTCGGGCCCTGGCGGCGGCGCTCGGGCACTTCCTCCAGCGCATCGTCGCCCCCGATCGATTCGACCGGCTCGGTATTGGCCGGGGCCTGCTCGATATGGCTGGCCTCCTCAGTGTCCTGCGGATCGGCCTCGGCGTCGGGCTCGGTCACGCCCTCGGGCAGCGACACGGTGTCCTCGCCATTGTCCTCGGCGTGGTCGTGCTCGTCCTCGTGGTGCTCTTCCTCGCGCAGCAGGGCTTCGCGGTCGGCGACCGGGATCTGGTAGTAATCGGGGTGGATTTCGGAAAAGGCGAGGAAGCCGTGGCGGTTGCCGCCATATTCGACGAAGGCCGCCTGCAGGGACGGCTCAACGCGCGTGACCTTGGCGAGATAGATATTGCCGCGCAACTGGCGGCGGGTCGCCGATTCGAAGTCGAATTCTTCGAGCCTGTTACCTGCGGTGACGACGATCCGCGTTTCTTCCGGGTGGATGGCATCCACCAGCATTCTCTTGGTAGCCATAATGAACTCCGCGCGCTCGCGCACCGACAGCGGCAGCCCGGAAAACCGGCCTGCTCCCCGTGGCGCAGTGCGAGGCGAATGTGTTGTAGAGGGTGGCGCGCGGAAGCTCTGCCTTGGGCGCGCCGGCAATAACGGTCAAGGCCGGCCTGCGCAGCATGGCAAAACGGCAATCGGTAATCTCGATCGCGTCGCGTTTTGTCCGCCTGCGGGCCATCTGACCTCTTCCTTTTGGGCCGCCCGGCATCCTTGGGGATGTATGGCGGCCGTCCGGCCTTCGGGGAGGGCCGAAAAACTTCTGTGAGGCGAAGGATTTGCCGCTTCTGAACCGCGCCGGGGATACGCTTTCGTTCCCTTGGCCGGCCCCTTCCCGCACCGTTTTCGTTGGCGCTGGGGCGACACAAACAGGTTCAACGGGAAGCATACGCCTCACCTCTAGCGTGTAGGGATGTTGCGACCAATTGGCAACAGGAAAGTCGGAAGCGACGGCGTCAAACCTGTTTTGCACCGGGATTACATGGAGGATTGCCCGCGCCCCACGCCGGCGCCGCGCTCCATTCTTGGCCCGTCCCACAAATCAGCGCATAAGGGCGGGCGCGCCGCAGAATCGCCACGACGCTCGGGCAGGCGCATCATGCTGGAAAACAGGGTCTGCTCGCGTTTTGTTGAAACTCCGTCACCTGGCTGTTCTGCCGCTGCTCGCGCTGCTCATGGGCTTTTTCGGTCTTTTTGCCGCTTCCGCGCAGGAGGAGGCGGCCTCCGCGCCGCCCGCCGCGCTCGGCCTGCCCAATGTCATCGATCTGCGCGTTTCGGCCACGCCCGAGCGGGCGCGGCTGGTCATCGACCTGGCGGGACGCACCGAATTTGCCCTGGTCTCGCTCTCCGGGCCCGACCGGCTGGCCATCGATGTGCGCGCCGCCACCTTCACCGTGCCCGAGCCGGCGGGCAAGCCGGCCGGGGAGGGGGTGATCGCCGATTACGCCATGGAACAGGCCGCGCCGGACCGCGTGCGCACCACGCTCACCCTTTCGGCGCCGGCGCAGGTGCAGCAGGCCTATGTGCTCGATGCCTTCGAGGGCCAGCCGGCCCGCCTGGTGGTCGACATCATCCCGGCCACCGCCGAGGAATTCGCCGCCAATGTCGCCCGCGACCGCGAGGCGGCCGATGCGGCGGTCGCGGCCCAGTCGACTCCCGCCGGCGGCTCCGAGCTGCCCATCGCCACCAAGCCCCTGGTGGTCATCGACCCCGGCCATGGCGGCATCGACAGCGGCGCCGAGGCCCCCAATGGCATCCGCGAGAAGGACATTGTGCTCGCCTTTTCCCTGCGCCTTCAGGAATTGCTGGTCGCCTCGGGCCGGTTCGACGTCGCCCTGACGCGTGAGGACGACACCTTTTTGAAGCTCGAGGAGCGCGTGGCGCTGGCCCGCGCCAACAAGGCCGACCTCTTCATCTCCATCCATGCCGACAGCTTCCAGCAGCCCGAGATTCGCGGCGCCAGCGTCTATACGCGGGACGAGAACGCCACCGACGTGCTCGACAAGGTGCTGGCCGACAACGAAAACAAGACCGACATCATTGCCGGCTTCACCATGCCGCAAATGGCCCCGGAAGTGGTCGACATCCTGCTCGACCTGATGCGCCGCGAGATGCGCCATCAATCGTTCCTGGCGGCGCAGGCCATCGTCCACCAGCTCGAGCCCAGCGTGCAATTGCGCCGCTTTCCGGTGCGCCAGGCCGATTTCTTCGTGCTCCAGGCGCCCGATGTGCCCTCGGTTCTGGTCGAGCTGGGCTTCCTGTCCAATGCCGACGACATGGCCAATCTGCTGCGCGGCGACTGGCAGGATCGCACCGCCGATGCGCTGGCGCGGGGGATTTCGAGCTATTTCGACAGCTTGGCAGCCGATCCCTGATATGGCAAACGCGCGCCACGCCGTCATTTGCGCGCCCGGTTGTGATCCACAAGCGCGCGCCGTTCTGTTATGATTCTGGCCTGAGGGGCGGCCTCGGAGAGAAGAGACTTTATGCTGCGTTTGCTCGGCTGGATGTTTGGCTTTGCGATGTTCGCCCTCCTGGCCGGCATCGGGGTGGTCGCCATCTATCTCACCCATATATCGTCCGAATTGCCCGATTACACCGTGCTCAAGGACTATCAGCCGCCGGTGACCACGCGCGTGCACGCCGCCGATGGCACGCTGCTGGCCGAATTCGCCCGCGAGCGGCGCCTGTTCCAGCCCATCGAGACCGTGCCGCCTCTGGTGGTGGAAGCGTTCCTGTCCGCCGAGGACAAGGATTTCTACACCCATGGCGGCATCGCCATAGACGGCATTTTCCGCGCCCTGCGCGACAATCTGCTGGCGCGCATGGATGGCAATAACGCCATTCAGGGCGGCGGCTCCTCCATCACCCAGCAGGTGGCCAAGAACTTCCTGCTCAGCTCCGAGCAGACATGGGACCGCAAGGTGCAGGAGGCGCTTCTGGCCGTGCGCATCGAATCCACCTTCTCCAAGGACCGGATTCTGGAGCTTTACCTCAACGAGATCTTCCTCGGCCTCAATTCCTATGGCGTGGCCGCCGCGGCGCTCAATTACTTCGACAAGGCGCTCTACCAGCTCACCCTGAGCGAGGCCGCCTATATCGCGGCGCTCCCCAAGGGCCCGAACAATTACCATCCTTTCCGCCGTCCCCAGGCCGCCATCGAGCGGCGCAACTGGGTCATCGACCGCATGGTCGAGAATGGCTATGTCGGCGCCGACGAGGCGGCCGAGGCCAAGGCCGAGCCGCTCAATGTCAGCCCCCGCGCCGGTGGCAGCCAGCTTTATTCCGCCGAATATTTCACCGAGGAGGTGCGGCGCGAGCTGGCCAAGCTCTATGGCGAGGACCAGCTTTATGGCGGCGGGCTTTCCGTGCGCACCACGCTGGAGCCGCGCCTGCAGGAATTTGCCCGCAAGGCGCTCATGGACGGCCTCATGTCCTATGATCGCGCCAAGGGGTTCCGCCAGCCCGTCGCCAGCATCGAGATCGGCGAGGACTGGGGCCTCGACGTCAACAAGATCAGCCCGCTCAGCGACGTGCCCGAGTGGCAATTGGCCGTGGTGCTGGAAACGGGTTCCAACGAGGCCACGATCGGCCTGCGCCCCGCCAGCATCGCCGGCGGCGGCGTGGCGGAGGAGCGCGTCACCGGAACGCTCTCCGGTCCTGAAATCAAATGGGTTTCCAAGCCTCTCCAGAATATTCTTGAAGTGGGGGATGTGATCTATGTTTCCCCCGTTTCCGGCAAGCCCGGCGTCTATACGCTCGAGCAGGTGCCCGAGATCGAGGGGGCGCTGGTGGCCATGGACCCGCGCACCGGGCGCGTTCTGGCCATGGTGGGGGGCTTTTCCTATGCGATGAGCGAGTTCAACCGCGCCACCCAGGCGCTGCGCCAGCCCGGTTCCTCCTTCAAGCCCATCGTCTATGCCGCCGCCCTCGACAACGGCTATACGCCTGCCTCGGTGGTGCTGGACGCGCCGGTGGAAATCCGCAATGCCGATGGCTCCATCTGGCGGCCGGAAAACTATGCGCAGGAATTCTACGGTCCCCAGACCCTGCGGCGCGGCATCGAGCGCAGCCGCAACGTCATGACCGTGCGGCTGGCCAAGGATCTGGGCATGCCGCTGATCGCCGAATACGCAAAGCTGTTCGGGGTCTATGATTCCATGCAGCCGGTGCTGGCCATGTCGCTGGGCGCGGGCGAAACCACCGATATGCGCATGACCGCCGCCTATGCCACCATCGCCAATGGCGGCCGCAAGATCGTGCCCACCCTGATCGACCGCATCCAGGACCGCTACGGCAACACCGTCTATCGCCACGACCAGCGCCAGTGCCAGGGCTGCGAGGCGGAGGACTGGCACGGGCAGGGCGAGCCGATCATCGTGGACAACCGCGAGCAGGTGCTCGATCCCATGACCGCCTACCAGATCACCTCGATGATGGAAGGCGTGGTGCTGCGCGGCACCGGCACCGCCGCCCGCGTGCTCAACCGCCCGGTCGCCGGCAAGACCGGCACCACCAACGACTACAAGGATGCCTGGTTCGTCGGATTCACCCCCGAACTGGCCGTGGGCGTCTATGTCGGCTACGACAAACCGCGCTCCATGGGCAGCTCGGTCACCGGCGGCACCTTCGCCGTGCCCATCTTCACCGAATTCATGCAGAAGGCGCTCGAGGGCACCCCGCCGACCTCCTTCAGCATGCCCCCGGGCATGACCACGGCCTGGATCAACCCCAATTCGGGCGCCAAGGCCTTCGAGGGCGAGGCGGGCATCCAGGAGGCGTTCAAGCCCGGCACCGGGCCCAACCTGCTCACCTCGGTCATCGGCATCGACGTGGGCGCGTTCGACGCCATCCAGCGCGAGCAGATGATGCAGCAGCAATATGGCTCGGGCTTCATCACCCAGCCCAGCCGCTCGCCCTCGCCCACCCAGAATGGCGGCCAGCGCGTTTACGACCGCATGACCGGAAGCTGGGTCGAGCTCAACTGAGCCGCGGTGGTTGATCCTTTTTCCCCGCTCCGCTAAACGGAGCCCCACTCATCTAGGGAAACTTTTTTCAATGCGTACGGAAATCGAAAAGACCGTCGCCGAAATCGAGCAGGTTCTGACCCTGCTGAGGAGGCATCTTTGACTGGGATACTGCTGAAGTCCGCCTCGACGCGCTGAACGCGCAAACCGAATCCCCCGATTTCTGGAACGATCCCGAAAGGGCCCGCGCCGCCATGCGCGAGCGCGACGAGCTCGACAGCGCCGTCAAGGCGGTGCGCGAGCTGGAAGCCGGCATCCGGGACAATGTCGAGCTGATCGAGCTCGGCGAGGCCGAGGGTGACGCCGACATCGTGCGCGACGCCGAGGACGCCCTGATCGAATTGCGCCAGACGGCCCGCCGCCGCCAGATCGAGACCCTGCTTTCGGGCGAGGTCGATGCCAATGACTGCTATGTGGAAATCCACTCCGGCGCCGGCGGCACCGAGAGCCAGGATTGGGCCAGCATGCTGCTGCGCATGTATAGCCGCTGGGCCGAACGGCGGAAGATGAAGGTCGAATCCATCGAATTCCACGATGGCGAAGAGGCCGGCATCAAGTCCGCCACCATCCTGGTCAAGGGCCACAACGCCTATGGCTGGCTCAAGACCGAGAGCGGCGTGCACCGCCTGGTGCGCATCAGCCCCTACGATTCGGCCGCCCGCCGCCACACCAGCTTTTCCAGCGTCTGGGTCTATCCGGTGGTCGACGATTCCATCGACATCGAAATCCGCGAATCCGACCTCAAGGTCGATACCTATCGCTCCTCGGGCGCCGGCGGACAGCACGTCAACACCACCGATTCGGCCATCCGCATCACCCACGTGCCCTCGGGCATCATCGTGGCCTGCCAGGCCGAGCGCAGCCAGCACAAGAACCGCGCCACCGCCATGGCCATGCTGAAATCGCGCCTCTACGAGGCCGAATTGCAGAAGCGTGAGGAGGCGGCCAACGCCCAGGCGGCCAGCAAGACCGACATCGGCTGGGGCCATCAGATCCGCTCCTACGTGCTCCAGCCCTACCAGATGGTCAAGGATCTGCGCACCGGCGTGGAAAGCGGCCAGCCTTCCGTGGTGCTCGACGGCGATCTCGACGAGTTCATGGAAGCCGCTCTCGCCCAGCGCGTCGGCGTCGCCACCGACGTGGTCAGCGAGTAGGAACATCCCGTCGCCCCGGCCTCGAGCCGGGACGACACCGGGGACGCCTTCACCCCTCCAGATAAAACCGCCGCGCCACTTCGTGGTCGCGCCAGGCCGTCGCCGGCAGCTTTCCCCGCAGCGCCGCCACCACGCTATCCGCGTCCGCTACCGCCCGCGCATCCACCACCACGCGGGCGAATTCCGGCCGCAGCCCCTGCCGCGCGCTTTCAAAAAGATCGAACAGCAGCGCCCGCACGTCCGTCGCGGCAGCACAGGCCGGGCAGGTGGCCCCGTCGGAATGGCCATGCCCGCTATTGGCCGGCAGGGTCAGCAGCGCCGTACCCGGCGCGAAATCCGGCACCGGTTCGCCCGCGTTGACCAATTGAACCGGGATGGTCGGTGTCATTCCGCCGCCACGGCGGTGCCGGGGATGTAATTGAGGATCGGCCCCAGCCAGCGCTCCACCTCTTCCATGTCCATGCCCTTGCGTTGCGAATAATCGACCACCTGGTCGCGCTCCACCTTGGCGACGCCGAAATAATAGGCCTCCGGGTGGCTGAAATAGAGCCCGGCCACCGATGAGCCCGGCCACATGGCATAGCTCTCGGTCAGCTCCACCCCCACCTGGTTTTCCGCATCGAGCAGCCGGAACAGCGTGGTCTTCTCGGTATGGTCGGGCTGGGCCGGGTAGCCGGGGGCAGGGCGGATGCCGCGATATTTCTCCAGGATGATCTCGTCGGGCGTCAGCGTCTCGTCCTTGGCATAGCCCCAATATTCGCGCCGCACCTTGAGATGCATGAATTCGGCCAGCGTCTCGGCGAAGCGATCGGCCAGGGCTTTGACCAGGATGGAGGAATAATCGTCATTGGCGCGCTCGAAGCGCTCGGCAATGGCCACTTCCTCAATGCCCGCCGTCACCACGAACCCCCCGATATGGTCGGCATGGCCGGTTTCCAGCGGCGCCATGAAGTCGGCCAGCGCCATATTGGCCTTGCCGTCGCGCTTGGTGAGCTGCTGGCGCAGCGTATAGAGCGTGGCCAGCTCCTGCTTGCGGCTCTCGTCGGTGAACAGGCGTATGTCGTCGCCCACCGCATTGGCCGGCCAGAAGCCGATCACCGCGCGCGGCTTGAACCATTTTTCCGCGATCACCTGCTTGAGCATCTTCTGGGCGTCGGCCCACAGCGCCCGCGCCGCCTCGCCCTGCCGCTCGTCCTCGAGAATGGCCGGATAGCGCCCGCGCAATTCCCACGCCTGGAAGAAGGGCGTCCAGTCGATATATTGCGCCAGCTCCGCCAGGTCGAAATCCTCGAACACCCTGGTGCCGGTGAAACTGGGCTTGGGCGGGGTATAGCTCGACCAGTCGGTCTTGAAGGCATTTTCCCGCGCCACCGCCAGCGGCAGGCGCTTCTTTTCCGCCTCGGCCCGCTCATGGGCGGCGGCGGCGCGCGCATAATCGGCGCGCACCTGGGCGATGAAGTCCGCCTTGGTGTCGGAGGAGAGCAAATTGCTCACCACGCCCACGGCGCGGCTGGCGTCGTTCACATGCACGGCCTGGCCGCGCTCGTAGCGCGGATGGATTTTCACCGCCGTATGCACGCGGCTGGTCGTCGCCCCGCCGATCAGCAGCGGAATGTCGAACCCCTCGCGCTCCATTTCGGCGGCGACATGGGCCATTTCGTCCAGCGACGGGGTGATGAGCCCGGAAAGCCCGATGATGTCGACCTTTTGCTCGCGCGCCGTCTCCAGGATCTTGGCGGCCGGCACCATCACGCCCAGGTCGATGATCTCGTAATTGTTGCAGGAGAGCACGACGCCGACGATGTTCTTGCCGATGTCGTGCACGTCGCCCTTCACCGTCGCCATCAGCACCTTGCCGGCGCTCTGGCGCTCGCTTTCGCCGCCATTGGCGGCCTTTTCGGCCTCCATATAGGGCAGCAGCAGCGCCACGGCCTGCTTCATCACGCGGGCCGATTTCACCACCTGCGGCAGGAACATCTTGCCCGAGCCGAACAGGTCGCCCACGATGCCCATGCCGGCCATCAGCGGGCCTTCGATGACGTTGAGCGGGCGGGGCAGCTTCTGGCGGGCTTCCTCGGTGTCGGCGTCGATATATTCGGTGATGCCGTTGACCAGCGCATAGGCGATGCGCTCCTCCACCGTGCCCTCGCGCCAGCTCAGGTCCTTGGCATTGGCTTCCTTGCCCGCCGCGCCGCGATAGCGCTCGGCGATTTCCAGCATGCGGTCGGTGGCGTCGCTCCGCCGATTGAGGATCACGTCCTCGCAGGCGTCGCGCAGCTCCTTGTCGATGCTCTCATAGACCGCCAATTGCCCGGCATTGACGATGCCCATGTCCATGCCGTTCTGGATGGCATAGTAGAGGAACACCGCGTGCATGGCCTCGCGCACCGGCTCGTTGCCGCGGAACGAGAAGCTGAGATTGGAAACGCCGCCCGAAATATGCACATGGGGCAGGGTGGTGGTGATGTCCTTGATCGCCTCGATGAAATCGACGCCGTAATTATTGTGCTCTTCGATGCCGGTGGCGATGGCGAAGATATTGGGGTCGAAGATGATGTCTTCGGCCGGCAGGCCCACCACTTCGGTCAGGATCTTGTAGGCGCGGGTGCAGATTTCCACCTTGCGCTGCTTGGTGTCGGCCTGCCCGGCCTCGTCGAACGCCATCACCACCACGGCGGCGCCATAGGCTTTCACCAGCCTGGCCTGGGCGATAAATTGCGCCTCGCCTTCCTTGAGCGAGATGGAATTGACCAGCGCCTTGCCCTGCACGCATTTCAGGCCCGCCTCGATCACCTCCCATTTGGAGGAGTCGATCATCAGCGGCACCTTGGCGATGTCGGGCTCGGCCGCCAGCAGGTTGAGGAACTCGATCATCACCTGCTTGGAGTCGATCAGCCCCTCGTCCATGTTGATGTCGATCACCTGCGCGCCATTGGCCACCTGGTCACGCGCCACGTCCAGCGCGGCGGTATAGTCGCCGGCGGTGATGAGCTTCTTGAAGCGGGCCGAGCCGGTGACGTTGGTGCGCTCGCCGATATTGACGAAGGGAATGTCCTTGGTCAGCGTGAAGGGCTCCAGCCCCGCCAGCCGCAGCAGCTTTTCGATATGGGGCAGTTTGCGCGGCGGGTATTGCGCCGCCATTTCGGCAATGGCGCTGATATGCTCGGGCGTCGAGCCGCAGCATCCGCCCACGATATTGAGCAGCCCGTCGCTGGCGAAGGCGCGCAACTGGCTGGCCATCTGCTCGGGCGTCTCGTCATAGCCGCCCATTTCATTGGGCAGGCCCGCATTGGGATAGGCGCACACGAAGGTGTCGGCCACCCCGGAAAGCTCGGAGATATGGTCGCGCATCAGGTCGGCGCCCAGCGCGCAGTTGAGCCCGATGGTCAGCGGCTTGGCGTGGCGCACCGAATACCAGAAGGCCGTGGGCGTCTGGCCCGAAAGCGTGCGCCCCGAGCGGTCGGTGATGGTGCCCGAGATCATGATCGGCACGTCGATCCCGCGCTGCTCGAAAATCTTCTGCGCAGCAAAAATGCCGGCCTTGGTGTTGAGCGTGTCGGTGATGGTCTCGAACAGCAGCATGTCGGCGCCGCCATCGATCAGCCCGCGAATGGCCTCCCCATAGGCCTCCACCAACTGGTCGAAGGTGATCGAGCGGAAGCCCGGGCTGGTGACGTCGGTGGACATGGACGAGGTCTTGTTGGTCGGCCCCAGCGCCCCGGCCACGAACCGTCGCTTGCCATCGGCCGCCTCGGCGCGCTCGGCCGCCCGCCGCGCCACTCGCACCCCGTGATAATTGAGGTCATAGACCACGTCCTCGCAGCCATAATCGGCCTGCGCCACCGAAGTGGCCGAGAAGGTGTTGGTCTCGACGATATCCGCCCCGGCCATGAAGTAGTCGAAATGAATATCCTCGACCGCCTGCGGCTGGGTTAGAACCAGCAGGTCGTTATTACCTTGAAGGGGCAGGTGCCAGTTGGCGAAACGCTCGCCGCGAAACGCCGCCTCGTCGAATTTGAGGCGCTGCAGCATCGTGCCCATGGCCCCGTCCAGGATCAGGATGCGTTCGCGCATCGCCTTGGTCAGCGCGGAGCGGACCTCGTTCCAGTTGGGACTATGGGGATCGTCTTGCCGGCGCATGGCCATTCACCTCAGATGTCGGGGGATTCCGGTGATATAAAGACTTCTTTATATCCGCAAATGCGCCAAAACAACCCCTTGGCGCGCCACGCCGATGCGTTACCCCTAAGCGCGCAAATGTCATTAAATGCGACACTCGGCGCTAACAGTCCGCTAGCATTAACCCCCTCTAAACCAGAAAGATGCGTTTTGCGGGCGTCGCCGGGCCGGAGGGGTTATCCTCCCGGCTCGCAATCGAGTTTTGTACCAAGAGTATGCCTGCCGTGAAGACGACCGCCCGGGGACATGCCGTCCGCCTCGTCGCCCTTGTGGCCCTTGTCGCGCCGGCGCTTGCCGCCTGTTCCAGTATGGGGCTGGGACCGACGGTCAAGCGCGCCGCGTTTTCCTCCTCCGAATATGGCGTCGCCGTCTCGCCGCGCGTCACCACAAACCCCAATCCGCCCAAGGGCGGGGGGCGCTATCAGGTGGGAAAACCCTATACGGTGCGCGGGGTTACCTATGTGCCGCAGGAAAATCCAAACTATGTCGCCACCGGCGACGCCTCCTGGTACGGCGCCGATTTCCATGGCCGCCGCACCGCCAATGGCGAGATCTTCTCGGCCAATGCGCTCACCGGGGCGCACCCGACCTTGCCTCTGCCCTCCTATGTGCGCGTCACCAACCAGGCCAATGGCCGCTCGGTCATCGTCCGCGTCAACGATCGCGGCCCCTACATGCCCGGCCGCATCATGGACTTATCCCATAGGGCGGCGTCCATGCTAGGCTACGTCAATAACGGCCACACCCAGATCAAGGCCGAATATGTCGGACCCGCCCCGCTCGAGGGCGACGACACGCGCATGCTGCTGGCCAGCTATAACGGCCCCGCCGATTTCGGCGGCAAGGGCAGCGCCACGCGCACCGCCTATGCCGACAACACCAACAGCCTCGTCGATATCGCTGGCAATTTCTTCGGCAATCTCTTCTCCTATGCCGGCACTACGCCGCAGGAGCAGGATGTCGCCATCGGCTCCGCCCATGCCGCCGCCAATGCCATGGCCACCCGTTCCGGCGCGCTGGCCGATTGGGCCCAGGCCATGGATGCCGATTCCCGCGCCGTGCGCATGGAGATCGGAACCTTCCAGAATCAAGGCGATGCCATTGAAATCGCTAAGAATTTCGCCATTCTTGGCGCGGTTTCCGAGGAGGCCGTCACCCTCAATGGCCATGCCGCGACGCGCCTCACGCTGACCTGGCTCAAGCCCGGCGTCGGCAAGGGCGACGTCCAGCACATGGCCCGCGAACTTGGCCTGGGCGACGGAGTGCTTTAAGAAGGAAGCGGCGGCAAAAACGGAAAGGGCAGGGCGCTCGTGAAACGGATCTGGCAGATAGTTTCGGCCCTCCTGCTCCTGACTCTGCCGGCTTTCGGCCAGGCCCAGTTCGACACCAAGGCCAAATTCGCCATCCTCATGGACGAGGAGTCCGGCACCGTCATCTTCCAGAAGGATGCCGACCTGCCGATGGAGCCGGCCAGCATGGCCAAGCTCATGACCATCGCCGTGGTCTTCAACGAAATCCGCGACGGACGCCTCAGCATGGACGACGAATTCTTCGTCTCCGAGCATGCCTGGCGCACCGGCGGCGCCGCCTCGGGCGGCTCGACCATGTTCGCCGAGCTCAATTCAAAAATCAGCGTCGAAAACCTCATCCGCTCGGTTATCATCCAGTCGGGCAACGACGCCGCCATCGTGCTGGCCGAGGGCATTGCCGGTTCAGAGACCAGCTTTGCCGCCATGATGAACGAGCTGGCCCTCGATATCGGGCTGGAAAACTCCCACTTCACCAATTCCACCGGCCTGCCGGACCCGGACATGCACGTCACCGCGCGCGACCTGGCCGATCTGGCGCGCTACCTCATCCGCGAATTCCCCCAATACTACCACTACTTCTCCGAGCCGGAGATGGAGTGGAACAAGATCAAGCAGTCCAACCGTAACTCCCTGGTGGAGCTGGGCATTGGCGTCGACGGCCTCAAGACCGGCCACACCGAAGCCGCCGGCTATGGCTCGGTCATCTCCACCGCCGAGGGCGGGCGGCGGCTGATCGCGGTGGTCCATGGCCTCACCTCCATGGCGCAACGCACCGAGGAGGGGCGCAAGCTCATCACCTGGGGCGCCCGCGCCTTCGAGCGCTTCGCCGCCTATCCCGAAGGCGCCGTGGTCGCCTATGCCGACGTCTATGGCGGCGAAGTGCCCAGCGTCGGCCTGGTCGGCAAGGGCGAGGTGGCGCTTTACCTGCCGCGCGGCTCGCGCCGCTGCCTCAGCGCCGAAGTGGCCTATCGGGGCCCGCTGATGCCGCCGGTCATGGAAGGCGATAAAATCGCCGAATTGCGGGTGTTCTGCGACGACAAGCTGGTGCAGGCCGCCCCGCTTTACGCCGCCCGGACCGTGCGCGCCGGTGATATCGTGCGCAAGGCCACCGACGCCCTCAAGCAACTGGCCCTTGGCTGGCTGTGAGACTCGTATAGAACAGGTCCATGCTCGACGCGCCCCAAGCCCGCCGCGCCCGCTTCATCACCTTCGAGGGTGGCGAGGGCGTGGGAAAATCCACCCAGGTCAAGCGCCTGCTGCACAGCCTGCAGCAGCGTTCCATTTCGGCCATCCGCACCCGCGAGCCGGGCGGCACGCCCAAGGCCGAGGCCATCCGTTCCTTCATCCTGCAGGGGCGCTCGGAAAGCTGGGGGGCGGGGGCCGAGGCGGTGCTGTTCGCCGCCGCCCGCTATGACCATGTCAGCCAGCTCATCGCGCCCAATCTGCGCGCCGGCACCTGGGTTCTGTCCGACCGTTTCCACGATTCCACCCGCGCCTATCAGGGCCTGACCGGCGGCGTCGACGTGCGGCTCATCGAGGCGCTGGAGAGGCTGGCGCTCGATGGCAATACGCCCGATCTCACCATCGTGCTGGACATGGAGCCGGAAGCCGCCTTCCGCCGCGTCGCCGAGCGTGCCCTCGAGGACGGGCTGGCCCTCACCGGCGACCGCTTCGAAAAGGAAGAGCTCGACTGGCACAAGCGCCTGCGCCAGGGTTTCCTGGCCATCGCCCGCGCCAATCCCAAGCGCTGCATCGTGCTGTCCGCCGCCCAGTCCGAGGACGCGCTGGAGGCCGAGATCTGGGAGGCCATGACCATCCGCTTCCCCGAACTGGCCGAGGACAGGCCGGCGTGACCGACCCCGACGCCCTTGCCGATACGCTGCCGCCCGAGCGCCGCCAGCACGCCCATGGCCACGAGGCGGCGCGCCGGGCCATCCTGGCGCAACTGGCCGAAAAGCGCCTGCCCGGCGCCATTCTCCTCCACGGTCCCCGCGGCATCGGCAAGGCGACCTTCGCCTTCGAGCTGGCCGCCGCCATCCTTGCTGCCACCGGCGACGAAGCCGGGCCGCGCGTGGCCGAGCAGGTTGCCGCGCTGTCCCATCCCAATCTCTTCGTGCTGCGCCGCCGCCCCAAGGACGGCAAGGGGTTCTACACCGTCATCCGCGTCGAGGACGTGCGCGACCTGCGCGATAGCCTCCATCATACGCGCGGGCGCTCCGGCCACCGCGTCGCCATTATCGACAGCATGGACGACGCCAACCCTTCCGCCGCCAACGCCCTGCTGAAAACGCTGGAAGAACCGCCCGCCGACACCATTTTCCTTTTGATTTCGCACCGGCCAGGCCAGTTGCTGCCCACCATCCGCTCCCGCTGCCACAATCTGGCGCTACGCCCGCTGGACGAGAGCGACATGCGCTCGGTTCTGGCCGAGGCCGACCCGGCCCTGCCGCCCGAGGGGCTGGCGCGGGCCATCGGCCTGGCCGGCGGCCGTCCCCGCCGCGCCTTCGAGACGCTGGCGCTGGAGCCCGATTCCGCGCTGGGCGCGCTACAGGCCTGGCTAGCCCAGCCTGCCGCCCACCCCGCCGCCGCCCATCTGCAACTGGCCGAAATCCTCGGCGCCGACGCGCAGGGCACGGAGATGAGCTTTGCCCGCGAGATGCTGGCCGACTGGATCGCCGGGGAGGCGCGCGACGCCGCCGCGCAGCCCGGGGCACGCAGGCGGCTTGCCTCGGCCAACGAGCTATGGGAGAAGGCAAACGCTCTTCTGGGCGACGCCGACAGCATCAATCTCGACATGAAGCAGACGCTGGCGGTTCTTTTTGACGCCATCCAGAAGCACAGCGCCCTATCCGCCAGCCCCACCGAGCCAGCATGACCGCCAAGCCCTTCTACGTCACCACCGCGATCTCCTATCCCAATGGCGCGCCTCATATCGGCCACGCCTATGAGATGATCGCAACCGACGCCATCGCCCGCTGGAAGCGGCTGGAGGGCAGGGACGTCTATTTCCTCACCGGCACCGACGAGCATGGCATCAAGATGGTGCAGACCGCTGCCAAGGAAGGCATTCCGGTGCGCGAGCTGGCCGACCGCAATGCCGGTGAATTCCGCCGCCTCGCCGAGGCGCTGGAGCTCTCCAACAACGACTTCATCCGCACCACCGAGCCGCGCCATTACGACTCCGTGCAAGCCATCTGGAAAAAGATGGCCGGCGCGCAGAATGGCGACATTTTCCAGTCCACCTATAAGGGCTGGTATTCGGTGCGCGACGAGGCCTATTTCGATGAGGACGAGCTGACCGAGAAGGACGGCAAGCGCTTCGCCCCTTCCGGAGCCGAGGTGGAATGGGTGGAGGAGCCCACCTTCTTCTTCCGCCTCTCGGCCTATCAGCAGAAGCTGCTCGATCTCTACGAAGCCAATCCCGATTTCATCGCGCCCAAGGAAAGGCGCAATGAAATCATATCCTTCGTCAAGAGCGGCCTGCAGGACCTCTCCATTTCCCGCACCACGTTCGACTGGGGCATTCCGGTGCCCGACGCGCCCGGGCACGTCATGTATGTCTGGGTCGATGCGCTGACCAATTACATCACCGGCGTCGGCTATCCCGACACCGACAGCGCCCTGTTCAAGAAATTCTGGCCGGCGGACCTGCATGTCATCGGCAAGGACATCATCCGCTTCCACACCGTCTATTGGCCCGCTTTCCTGATGAGCGCCGGCCTGCCGGTGCAGCATCGCGTCTTCGCCCACGGCTTCCTCACCGTCGATGGGCAGAAGATGAGCAAGTCGCTGGGCAATGTCATCGACCCCTTCCATCTGGTGGAAACCTTCGGACCCGATGCGGTGCGCTATTTCTTCCTGCGCGAAGTCTCCTTCGGCAATGACGGCGATTACAGCCACGAAAAGCTGGTCAACCGCGTCAATGCCGACCTCGCCAACAATCTGGGCAATCTGGCCCAGCGCTCGCTCTCGATGATAAACAAGAACTGCGACGCGAAGGTGCCGCAGGCCGGGGCGCTGACCGAGGCCGACACGGCCATCATCGCCGAGGTGGGCGAGGCGCTGGCCACCGCCCAGAAGGCGATGGACGGCCAACTTATCCACGAGGCCACCGGGGCGATTATCATGGCGTTGAGTTCGGCGAACAATTATTTCGCCGCGCAGGAGCCCTGGGCGTTGAAGAAGACCGATCCGGCCCGCATGGCCACGGTGCTTTACGTCACCGCCGACACGGTGCGGCGGCTCGCCATCGCCATGCAGGCCTTCGTGCCGGCTTCGGCGGCGCGCCTGCTCGACCAGTTGGCCGTGCCCGAAGCCCAGCGCCTGCTGGCCGATGCCACCCAGGCCAACACCCTCGTTCCGGGCACCGAACTGCCGGTGCCGCAGGGCGTTTTCGCGCGTCTCGAAAAACCGGCTGAATGACATGCTGATCGACAGCCATTGCCATCTCGACTTCGAGGCGCTCGCCAACGACCTGGACGGGGTCATGGCGCGCGCCAAGGCGGCGGGCGTCACCCAGATGGTGACGATATCCACATTTGTGGACAAGTTTTCCACATATGCCGAACTGGCCGAGCGCCATGACAATGTCTGGTGCTCGGTGGGCACCCATCCGCATAATGCCGACAAGGAATTGCATATCCAGACCGACGATATCGTCCGGCTGAGCGCCCATCCGCGCTGCATTGCCATTGGCGAGGCGGGGCTGGATTACTTCTACGACAACGCCCCGCGCGAGGCCCAGGCCACCGGCCTGCGCCGCCATATCGCAGCGGCGCGCATCACGGGTCTTCCCCTGGTTATCCACAGCCGGCAGGCCGATGACGACATGGCCGCCATCCTCGAGGAAGAAACGGGGCAGGGGGCCTTTCCCTTCCTCCTCCATTGCTTCACCGCCGGGCCCGACCTGGCGCGGCGCGCTTTGGCGCTGGGCGGCTATATTTCCTTTTCCGGCATCATCACCTTCAAGAATGCCGAGGAAATCCGTGAGGTCGCCCGCTTCGTGCCGGCCGACCGCTATCTGGTGGAAACCGACGCGCCCTATCTTGCCCCCATTCCCCATCGCGGCCAGTCCAACGAGCCCTCCTTCGTGCGTCACACGGCGGAAAAGCTCGCCGAAGTGCGCGGCGTGACGCTGGAGCAACTGGCGGCGGAAACCACGGCCAATTTCGCCCGGCTTTTTTCCAAGTCCGGGCTGGCCTGAGCCATGCCGGCTGCCGAGCGCATCATCGCCACCATTCTGGGCTGCGCCTCGTCCGGCGGCGTGCCGCGCATCGGCAATGTCTGGGGCGCCTGTGACCCCGAAAATCCGCGCAACCGGCGCCTGCGCAGCGCCTTGCTTATCGAGGGCTGGCGCGCGGGCAGCGAGCAGCCCACCCGCATCGTCATCGACACCGGCCCCGATCTGCGCGAGCAATTGCTGCGCGAGCATGTCGATCGCGTCGAGGCGGTGTTCTACACCCACGCCCATGCCGATCATTTCCACGGCATAGACGATCTGCGCGTGCTGGCGCTGCACAATCGCCGCCGGGTCGACGTTTATTTCACCGCCGAAACCGGCGCCCGCATCCGCGAAGCCTTCGGCTATTGCTTCGCCACTCCGCCGGGCAGCGACTACCCGCCCATTCTGGATGCCCACGAGATCGTGGCGGGCACCGACCTGGTCATCGACGGGCCGGGGGGCATCATCACCCTGTCTCCGTTCGAGCAGGAGCATGGCAACATCACCTCGCTCGGCTTCCGTATCCACGATTTCGCCTATTCGGTCGACCTGTCGGGCTTTCCTCAAGCCTCCTTCGCCGCGATCAGCAATCTCAAGCTGTGGATCCTCGACGCGCTGCGCCCCACGCCCCACCCCAGCCATTTAAGCCTTCCCGAAGCGCTGGACTGGATCGCGCGCTTTTCCCCACGCCAGGCAGTGCTGAGCGATCTCCATATCGATCTCGACTACGCCGCCACCGACGCCGAAACCCCCGCCAACGTCGCCCCCGCCTTCGACGGCATGCGCATCGACGTGATGAGCGGGGAGATTCTCAACCGGTAAAAAACAGGCGGCGCCCCCTTCTCACGATGTCTTCCCGGCCTTGTGCCGGGATGACATCGTGAGAAGGGTTTAGGGGCGCAATGTCAGGATGGGCCCCGGATCAGGTCCGGGGCGATAGGCCTGGGTGTAATCGCCCGATCCTACCGAAACGCCGGGATCACATTCCGCCCGTAGCCGGCGATGATTTCTTCCTCGTCGCCACTGTCGAGATAGATGTTGAACTGGGTGACGCCCGCCGCCTCGAGCTGGCGGATCTTGGCGATGTGCTCGTCCGGCTCGCCCAGCACGCAGAAGCTCTCCACCACGTCGTCGGTGATGAAATCGAGGAACGGGTTATCCGCCTGGCCGTGCTTGGAATAGTCGTAGCCGCGGCGCTTTTCGATATAGCTGGTGAGGCTTGCCGGCACCTGACCGCTGTCGGTGCCGTATTTTTCCACGATGTCGGCCACGTGGTTGCCCACCATGGCCGGGAACCATTTGACGTGCTCGATAGCCCGCTTCTTATCGCCGAAATAGGCCGGAGCGGCGGCCATGGAGCGGTAATTGCTCATGTCGCGCCCGGCTTCCTTGCCCGCGTCGATGCACTGGTCGGTGAACCATTTGCACAGGCCCGGCTCGGCGATCTGCAACACCACGCCATCGGCATGCTGGCCGGCGGTCTTGAGCGCCAGGGGTCCATAGGCGGCGATCCAGCTCGGCATGTCGTGGCCCACCGCCCAGGTGAATTTCACCGGCGCCGGGATCTCGCCATAGCTGACCTCCTCGCCGCGCACCATGGCCTTGGTCTTGGCAATGAAATCGGCCACGCGGGCCAGGGTCGCCGGCTTCTTGCCCATGACGCGCATGGAGCTGTCGCCACGCCCCACGGCAAGATCGAACCGGCCTCCGCTCTGCTTGGAGAGCGAGCCGAAGATCGACGCCGCCACCGACCAGTCGCGCACATCCGGATTGGTCACCAGCGGGCCGAAGCGCATGTCGGTGGTGTGTTCCATGCACATGGCGATAGCCGCGTAGCAGTCCCGCCAAAGAATGTGCGAGTCATAGAACCAGCAATAGCTGAAGCCGGCATACTCGGCCGCGCGAACCAGATAACGGGCCCGCTCCGCCTCTACGAACCCCTTGAAGGTGATGCCGAATTCCATGAACGCCTCCCGATGCGCCGTCGGCCATAATTTGACCAGTCAGTCAAATTTTTGGGTCGGCGCCGCGAGATTGTCAATCGCTATTGCGGCGGGGCGGCCGAAATTGTCGACGGGCCATAGGCCAGCATCGGCCGCCCGGTCTGCGGATGGGCAAGGACGACGGCCTCCACCTCGTAGATTTCGCGCAACAGGGCAGGGGAGAGCACCGTCTCGGGCGGCCCAGCGGCGACGAGGCGCGCCGCATTCAACACCACAAGATGGTCGCAGAAGCCGGCGGCGAGGTTGAGGTCGTGCAGCGCCACCACCACGGTCGCGCCCTCGGCGGCAAGCCGCCGCAACAGGGTCAGGGTCGCCAGTTGCGCATGGATGTCGAGATGATTGGTCGGCTCGTCCAGCACCAGCAATTGCGGCTGCTGCGCCAGCGCCCGGGCGATCTGCACGCGCTGCTGCTCGCCGCCCGAAAGCGTGTGATAGAGCCTGTCGGCAAAGCCGCGCATGGCCACGGCATCCAGCGCTTCCCCGGCGATCCGCTCATCCTCGGGTGAGGGGCCCGATTGCCAGAGCGACTGGAAGGGGATGCGCCCCAGCAGCACCACGTCGCGCGCCGTCAGCCGCGCATCTGTGCCCCCGCTCTGTTCGACAAAGGCAGCCAGCCTCGCGCGGTCGCGGCCGGGCATGGCCAGAAGGTCGGCGCCATTGAAGCGGACCCGGCCGCCGCTGACCGGCATCAGCCCTAGGCAAGCCCGCATCAGCGTGGATTTGCCGGCGCCATTAGGGCCGATCAGCCCGGTCACCAGGCCGCGCGCAGCCATGAGCCCGACGCCGTCAAGCAGCATTTTGCCGCCGGCGCGCACGCTCATCTCGGAGATTTCCAGCCCCGCGCTCATGTGATCCGCCGATAGCGGAAAAGCACGAGCAGGAAGATGGGGGCGCCGAGCAGGGCGGTGAGAATACCCACCGGCAATTCGCGCGGCGCGAACAGGCTGCGCGCCGCCGTATCGGTCCACACCATGAAGATGGCCCCGGCCAGCATGCTCACCGGCAGCAGCAGCCGATGGCGCGAGCCGGTCACCAGCCGCACGATATGGGGCACGACCAGGCCCACGAAGCCGATGGCGCCGCCGATGGACACCAGCACGCCGGTAAGCAGCGCCGTGCCGCCCAGCAAGAGCCAGCGCAGCCGCGCCACATCGACGCCGAGGCTGGCGGCGGCCGTCTCCCCGAAGGCGAAGGCATCGAGCGCGCGGCCCGAAACCAGCAGCAGCCCGCCGAGCACCGCCACGCCGGCCAGCACCGGCAATGCCTCGCCCCAGACCACGCCACCAAGCGAGCCCATCAGCCAGCTCAGGATTTCCCGATAGGAATCGGCGGTGACGGACCAGAAGATGAGCAGCGAGGTCCCCGCCGCCGCCAGCGCCGAAATGGAAATGCCGGCCAGGATCGCCCGGCTCGGCGTCACCCCGCCCAGAAGCTGCGTCACCAGCAGGGTGAGCGCCATCGCGGCCCCGGCTCCCAGGAAAGCGCCCAGCGGCATCAGCAGCGTCGCCCCCAAAAGCAGGAAGATCACCGCCCCAAAGGAAGCGCCGGAGGAAAGCCCCAGCAGATAGGGGTCGGCCAGCGGATTGCGCGTCAGCGCCTGCAACACCGCCCCGCACAGCGCCAGCCCGGCCCCCATGGCGGCCGCCACCAGCACACGCGGCAGGCGCAATTCCCAGATGATGGCTTCGCGCAGCCGGCCCACCGGGCTTTCGGCGACCAGCCCCAGGCGATGGCCGATGGTCTGCCACACTTCCATGGGGGCGATATCGGCCGGCCCCAGCGTCACCGCCAGCACCATGCTGGCCAGCAGCACCGCCAGCAGGGCCGGCGCGAAAAGGCGGAGCCGGGGCGGGTTCACGGTGTAAAGCTGAGCCCGGCCAGTTGCGCCGCCATGTCACGCGTTGCCGGCACATTGCGCACCCCGGCTTCCGCCGCGGCAAAGGGAATGACGAGATAACGCTGGTGGATCACGGCGTCGAGCTGGCTGGTGATGGGGTTTTCGGCCAGCAGCGCCTTTTTCTGCGCCACCGAATTGCGCTCGCCATCCACCAGAACGATGACATCGGGGTCGGCGTCCACCACCGCTTCCCAACTCGCCGAAATCCAGCCGTCGTCCACATCGGCGAAGATGTTTTCCAGCCCCAGCGCCTCCAGCATCATCTGCGGCGCATTGCGCCCGGCGCCGACATAGGGCGCCTTGGTGCCCGAGGAATACCAAAGGGCTGTGAGACCCCGCCGATCTGGCGCGATCCCGGTCAGCGCCGCCTTTTGCGCGGCGATCAGGGCCTGGGCCGCATCCCCGGCGTCGAACAGGGCGCCCACTTCGGCGATTTCGGCAAAGACGGCATCGAAGCTCAGCTTGGGCGGCACGATGGACCGGCAGGCGGCGGGAGACACATAGGTGGCAACGCCTAGCGCGCCCAGCGTCGCCCGCTCGCCCACGCCCTCGAGCGAAAAATTGCTCTCCCAGCCGGCATAGATCAGGTCCGGTTCGGCTTCGAGCACCACTTCGGGGGAGGGGAGCTTTTCCGCCAGGACCGACAGGGCGGCCGATTGCGCCGTCCAGGGTTCGGCAGCCAGCCCATCCTGGAAGGCGACGCCGACGATGCGCTCGCCCAGGCCCAGCGCCAGCAGCATTTCGGTGGAGGTGGAGCGGATGGCGACGACCCGCTCCGGCGCCGCCGGCAGGCTCAGCGTCACCCCGCAATTGTCCAGTGTCAGCGGATATTCGGTCTGGGCCAGGGCCGGGGCGGTCAGCAGCAGGGAAAGGCAGAGAAAATGGGGCAGGGCGCGCATGGGCTCAATCCTGTGGCACGCGTCTGGGCTGCGGCGGCGCCTCGCGCATTTCGGCCTGCGCCGCCTCGTAACCCAGCCGATAGGCCTCGGCCGAGCCGAAGCGGAACATATCGTCGTCCACCGGCCGCACCAGCGTGCGCGCGCCGGGCGCGTCGAGCTCCGTCACCAGCCGGCCCAACCCGCGCACCACCGCCACCGGAATGCCGCTCGCCTTGCCCTTGACCAGGTCGGCGGCGCCGGCCAGCTCGTCGGCCAGGACGGTGACGGTGACGTTGAGCGGCCGTCCATTGGCGTCGACGCCGCCGCGCAGATCATCGGTGACGATCATGCCCGCCGCGCCGATGGCGACATCCGTTTGCCCGACGCGCCAGGGCCGGCCCAGCGTGTCGGTGATGACGATGCCGATGGCGGCGCCCAGCCGCTCGCGCAAGCCTTCGCACAGGGCGCGCGCCGAGCGGTCCGGGTCTTCGGGCAGGCGCAGCGCCACGCCATCGGGCACGTTGGACATGTCGATGCCGGCGGCGGCCATGATGAGCCCATGGCGCGTCTCGACGATCTTGGTGGTGCCGCCGGGATGCACGCGCTCGGCTACGATGCGCACCGTATCGAGCGCGATGGCCTTTTCGCGGTCGGCCGCCGGCACCTGCATGCCCTCGGCCTTGGAAACGATCTTGCTGGTCACCACCAGGATATCGCCGTCGCGCGGAGCGGTTTCCGCATCCTCGGCGGCAATGGCGGCGATGGCGTCGGCGATCAGCGCCACCAGATCGTCGCCCGGCCCGATCTCGGGCAACCCCGGCACCCCCCAGACACTATATCGCGGCAGCTTCATCGTTCGGCTCCGGCTTGCATAGGGCTAGGTCAAGGCCTTGAGGCGCGGCAGGATTTCCTTGGCATAAAGCGAAATGAAGCGGCTCTGGTCCTCGCCCGGCGCGTGGAAGACCAGATGGTCGAACCCATAATCGATATAGGTCTTGATCGCCGCTACATGCTCGTTGGGATTGCTGGAGACGATCCAGCGCTTGGCGATGCGCTCGATGGGCAATTGCGCCGCCAGCCGCTCCATTTCCGCCGGGTCTTCCACCGAATGTTTTTCCTCCGGCGTCAGCGACAACGCCGCCCAGGCCCGCGTATTGTTGAGCGCCAGCTCCGGATCGGGATCGAACGACACTTTTACCTCGATCATGCGCTCGAAGGGCAGGGCGGCGCGGTCCGATTCCGCTCGTCCCGCCGCCACATTGGGCAGCAGCGTATCGACATAGAGCTCTGCCCCCTTGCCCGAGGTGCAGATGAAGCCATCGCCCGCCCGCCCCGCATATTTGGCGTTGAGCGGCCCGGCGCCGGCCAGGTAGATCGGCACCATCTTCTCCGGCTTGTCGTAGATGGTGGCGTTCTGGGTGCGATAATACTCGCCCTCGAAGCTGACGCGCTCCTCGCTCCACAGCTTGCGGATCAGCGTCACCGCCTCGCGCAGCCGCGCCGAGCGCTCCTTGAGTTCCGGCCATACCATGCCGGTGGACGGCACCTCGTTGAGCGATTCCCCGGTGCCGACGCCCAGGATGACGCGCTCGGGAAACATCGCCCCCAGCGTGCCGAAGGCATGAGCCACCACCGAAGGATGCAGCCGGAAGGTCGGCGTCAGCACCGATGTGCCCAAAATGATGCGCTGCGTGCGCGCCAGCGCCGCCGCCATCCAGGCCGGCGCAAAGGGCGCGTGGCCATCGGTGTGTTTCCAGGGCTGGAAATGATCGCTGATGAACACGGAATCGAAGCCGGCCTGTTCGGCCTCGATGGCAAAATTCAACAGCGCATTGGGCGCAAACTGCTCCGCGGAAGCCTTGTAACCGAAACGCATCTCTCTCCCCGAATGCCCGGCTGACGGATGCTCATTTTGACCAATTGGTCAAAAATGTCCACTGGAATTCAATGCCAATGAACGCAGGGACCATGCACGGCAAAACCCTCGGCTCAAGCGCGAGGCGCATACGTTGGGCCGAACCGCCCACCCACGCTATCATCTTTCCCCAGCGTCACCACGATGCGATCGAAACAAACCGAGACCATGGACGTCAGCCCGCCAGATTTATCCCCACCGCCGCCAAACCCGCTAAACTGCAATCCGCCTCAATGCCCACTGGACGCCCAAAACGGCCTAAAATCCAGCAAATCCGGCCTTCCATCTCTCCATAAAAGTTCCATAATGTACATTATGCGAAAATCGGAATAGCGAATTTTCGAGGCCCCATACCAGCTTTTGCCGCTGGAAATCGTCGCGCCCTGCCCAATCGGCCTATGACCGAAGCGGGTCGAGGAAGGTCAGCATCGAGTGCGGTTCGACGATGAGCTGTTGCAGGCGCGCGTTGAAAGCCGCGCCGTAATCGGCGGCGATGTGACGCTCGAAAGCGGCGCGGTCACGATAGATCTCATGGACCACGAATTTCTCCGGCGCCTCGGCCTGGCGGTAGCAGTCGAAGGCAACATTGCCGTCTTCGCGGCGCACTTCGGCGGCAAGGTCTGCCAGAAGCGCGGCAACCGCATCGCCCTGGCCGGCGCGTGCGGTGAATTCAGCGATGAGAACGACGGGCTCGCTCGGCTGACGCATGGGAGACTCGCAGGCTGAAAGCCTCTTTGTGGCGACGTTTCCAATCGCGCGTCAAGGCCGCCGCCGCATGGGCTATACTGTTCGGGAAACGATTCTCCGGACATTTGCCATGCAGCCTTCCCGCGACATTTCCCGTCTCATCGAGATCATGGAGGCGCTGCGCGATCCGAACGGCGGCTGCCCCTGGGATCTGGAGCAGGATTTTTCCACCATCCGCCACTATACCATCGAGGAAGCCTATGAGGTGGCCGACGCCATCGAGCGGCAGGATTTTGCCGATCTGCGCGACGAGTTGGGCGATCTGCTGCTGCAGCCGATCTATCACGCGCAGATGGCCAAAGAGGCCGGCCATTTCGATATTGGCGACGTCATCTACGGCATTACCGCCAAGCTGATCCGCCGCCATCCGCATGTTTTCGGGGACACCGAGGCCGGCACGGCCGATGCCAGCGAGCAGCGCTGGGAGGCGATCAAGGTGCAGGAACGCGCCGACAAGGCCGCCCGCCGCGGCGAGGCCGAGCCCTCCATTCTCGACGATGTGGCCGGCGCCCTGCCCGCTTTGGCGCGCGCCGAAAAGCTCACCAAACGCGCCGCCAAGGTCGGTTTCGACTGGCCCGATTTTGCCGCCGTGAGGGCCAAGGTGGAGGAGGAACTGGCCGAAGTGGGCGAAGCGCAGGCCAGCAACGACGCCGAGGCCGTGCACGAGGAAATCGGCGACCTGCTCTTTGCCGTCGCCAATCTGGCGCGCCATGCCGGCGTCGACGCCGAGGCGGCCCTGCGCGACGCCAACGTCAAATTCACCCGGCGCTTCCACTATGTCGAAGCCCGCTGCCGTGCGGACGGGATCGCCCCCAGAGACGCCGGCCTGGCACGGCTGGACGCCTACTGGAACGAAATCCGCGCCGCCGACAAAGCGTAACTAGGCCCTACCCTCCCCACCCACCGGGTCATTCCGGCGCAGGCCGGAATCCATGCTGAAAGCGCGCCGCAGCTGCGATGGCAGAACCACCCCCTGCCGCCCCGGCCTCGAGCCGGGAACCCATCCCGAGATGAAGGGGAAAGCGTGGCGGGGCGAAACGCCCCCTACTCCGCCCGGTCGATCCGGCCGTTGAACCGCTCGAGGAACGCCGCCAAATGCCGGGCTTCCACGCGTACCATGAAGCCGGTGCCGGCCTCGTTGGGCTCGTCGCGCGAAATCACCTCGGCATGGGCATGCAGCCAGCCGATATCGGCGCCGGCGCTATGGGGCACATGCACGTGATAGGTGCGGCTGCGCTCGGCCAGCGTTTTTTCGATGGTCAGCTTGAGCGTCTCCAGCCCCTGCCCCGTCACCGCCGAAACCGGCACCACGGCCGCGACCTTTCCGGCCGGGACCTGGCCCAGCAGAGCATCCTCGGGCACGAGATCGATCTTGTTCCACACCTCGATGATGGGCGTGGTTTCGGGCGAAACGCCCAGCTCGGCCAGAACCTTGAGCACGTCGCTGGCCTGGGCCGCATGGTCGGGATTGGCGATGTCGCGCGCATGCAGGATGATGTCGGCGTCCAGCACCTCTTCCAGCGTGGCGCGGAAAGCGGCCACCAGGTCGGTGGGCAGGTCGGCGACGAACCCCACCGTGTCGCTCAGCATCACCGCGCGGCCATGCGGCAGTTCGAGCTTGCGGATGGTGGTGTCGAGGGTGGCGAAAAGCAGGTCCTTTGCAAACACCCCTGCCCCGGTCAGCGCATTGAAAAGGCTTGATTTTCCGGCATTGGTGTAGCCGACCAGCGCCACAATGGGCGTGTCCTTGCGTTGCTGGCGCTGCTGGGCGCGGGTCTTCTTGACCTTGTCCAGCCGTTCCTCGAGCAGCACGATGCGCTCGGTGATCTGGCGGCGGTCGCTTTCGATCTGGGTTTCGCCCGGCCCGCCCATGAAGCCGAAGCCGCCGCTGCCGCGCTGGCGCTCCAGATGGGTCCAGGACCGCACCAGCCGCCCCTTCTGATAGTTGAGATGCGCCAGCTCCACCTGCAACACGCCTTCGCGCGTCGCCGCCCGCTCCCCGAAGATTTCGAGGATCAGCGCGGTACGGTCCAGCACCTTGGCGCCGGTTTCCCGCTCCAGGTTGCGCTGCTGGATGGCGCTCAGCGCCGCGTCCACCAGCAGCAGGTCGATATCCTCGGCCTTGACGCGCGCCGCCAGCGTCTCGACATGACCGCCCCCGATAAAGGTCGCCGGCTTGACCTCGCGCACCCGCACCACTTCGGAAAACACGATGTCGAGCCCGATCGAGCCGGCCAGCCCGTCGAATTCGGCCTTGCGCGCCTCGATCGAATGCAGGGAGCCCTGCCCCCGCACATCGGGCACGATGACGGCGGCCCGCGCCGGCTGGGCGCGCTGGTCTATAAACGCCTTCGGGCCACCCCTGTGGATGGCCTCTTCGCCGTCATCTTCATTCATATCCGGTGTCAGTCGCTGTCGTTATTGTGCTCGGGGTCGAACAACTGGATCGGCGCGCCCGGCATGATGGTCGAAATGGCATGCTTATAGACCAGTTGCGACTGCGCATCGCGCCGCAACAACAGGCAGAAATTGTCGAACCAGGTGATGACGCCCTGCAGCTTGACCCCGTTCACCAGGAAAATGGTGACCGGCACCTTCTGCTTGCGGACGTGGTTGAGGAAGGAATCCTGGAGATTCTGTTGCTTTTCGCTGGGCATTCAGGCCTCTTTTCGCGGCTTTTCCCGCCGCTGTTGTCGTTGCGTTCCCTGCCGGTAACGGGAAGAACCGCAGGCCGGTCCGCTGCCGGCACGGCTTCATTTTACATTAAGCAGTATGGCACAGATTACTTTTCGTGCCTACCGCGCGCGACAAGCCGCCCGGCAGAATTTTCAAAGCCCGAGCGATTTGATTTTCCGGTGCAGGGCGCTGCGTTCCATGCCGACGAATTCGGCGGTTTTGGAGATATTGCCGCCGAACCGCTCGATCTGGGCCAGCAGATATTGCCGCTCGAACACTTCGCGCGCATCGCGCAGCGGCAGGCTCATCAGATGCGCCGAGGCATCGGTGTCGCCCACCGTGGGCAGCACCTCGCCGATATCGGAAGGCAGCATGGCGGCGGTGATGATGCCGTCCTCGGGCTGCTGGTCCTTCATCAGGATCAGCAGGCGCTCGATGGAGTTGCGCAACTGGCGCGCATTGCCCGGCCATTCCTGCGCCTGCAACACGGCGATGGCGTCCTCGCCCACCGCCAGGCGTTGCAGATTGTGCATGCGGCACACCTGCTCGATGAATACGCTCACCAGCGGCGGCACGTCCTCGCGGCGCTCCTTGAGCGGGGTTAGCGGCAAAGGCACGATAGAAAGGCGGTGGAAGAGGTCGGAGCGGAATTCACCTGCCTCGATCAGCGCCGCCACGTTCTGCGAGCTGGCCGAAATGATGCGCACATCGATGGGCACCGCCTGGGTGCCGCCCACGCGGGTGAAGCGGTTTTCCACCAGCGTGCGCAGCAGGGCCGCCTGCGTCTGGGGCGGCAGCGTCGTCACTTCCGAGAGATAGAGCGTGCCGCCATGGGCCTTTTCCAGCGCCCCCACCTCCACCTTGGGAATGCCGTTCTTCTCCCGGGATTCCCGGCCGAACAGCACCACCGGCACTTCCTCGGGCGCATAGAGCGAGGCATTGATTTCGACCAGCGGGGCGTCGGCGCGCGGGCTGCGCTGGTGGATGAGCCGCGCCACCAGCCCCTTGCCGGCGCCCGAGGGGCCGGAAATGAAGATACGCGAATTGGTCGGCGCCGATTTCTCGATGGTGGCGCGCACCTGTTGCAGCGCCGCCGAAGTGCCCACCAGCTCCACGCTTTTCGAGGAGGACCGTTCCTTGAGTTCGGCCACCTCGTTGCGCAGGCGCGTCGCTTCCATGGCGCGTTGCGTCACATGCAGCAGCCGGTCGATCTTGAACGGCTTTTCGATATAGTCATAGGCGCCGCGGCGGATGGCCGACACCGCCGTTTCCACATTGCCATGGCCCGAGATCATCACCACCGGCATGTCGGGATGCTGGCTCTGGAACACATCGAGCAATTGCAGCCCGTCGAGCCGCGAGCCCTGCATCCAGATATCGAGGAAGACCAGGCTCGGCCGCCGGCGAGAGATCTCGTTGAGGCCGCTATCGGCGTCATGGGCCTGCCGGGCTTCGTAGCCTTCGTCCTCCAGAATGCCCGCGATGAGGTCGCGGATGTCGTCTTCGTCGTCAATGATGAGGATATCGAGTGCCATTATTCATGAGCCGCTGCGGAAACAGACGGCTCCTCCTGTTGCGCGGCCGGATCAATTCCTTCGGGGAGGGCCGCATCCAGATTCTTGCTCGGAGGCTGCAATTGCAGCGTAAAGGTCACGCAGGCGCCGACGCGTCCGGCCGCGTCGGGCTCGGCATCGATCAGCTCGACGATGCCGCCATGCTGCTCGATGATGCGCGCAACGATGGCCAGGCCGAGCCCGGTGCCCTTCTCGCGCGTGGTCATATAGGGCTCGAGCAGGCGCTGCCGCCCTTCCCGGGGCCAGCCCTTGCCATTGTCCGATACGGCGACGCGGGCGTGGTTGCCCTCCTTTTGCGCCTCCACGATGATCGTGGGAACCCACTCACCAGACAATTCAACGCTTTCAAAGGCCTCGACGGCGTTCTTGATGAGATTGGTTAGCGTTTGGGAAATCAGCCGATTGTCGAACCAAGCGAGGATGGGCTCTTCGGGCAGGATGGTGTGAATGGTGATCTCGGGCAGGCGCACGCTTTCCAGGAACACCGCCTGGCGCACCGTGTCGGAGAGATCGGCCATTTCCGGCGCCGCCTCGGGCATGCGGGCGAAGGCGGAGAATTCGTCGACCATGCGCCCGATATCGCCCACCTGGCGCACGATGGTGTTGATGCATTTGTCGAACACCTCGCGGTCGTCGTCCAGCTTGGCGCCATAGCGGCGGCGCAGGCGTTCGGCCGAGAGCTGGATCGGCGTCAGCGGGTTCTTGATCTCATGGGCGATGCGGCGAGCGACATCGGCCCAGGCGCTGGTGCGCTGGGCCGATTCCAGCTCGGTGATGTCGTCGAAGGTCAGCACATAGCCCTTGGATTCGGTGATCGAGCCTTCCCGCGTCAGCTGCACCTGATAGATACGCCGGTCGGTTTCGTTGCCGAGCTGGATCTGGTCGCGCACCTGGCCGCGCCGGGCCGAGCTGGCCCGCTCCAGCGTCGGGGCCAGTTCCGGCATGGCCGTCTCGATGCGCTCGCCCATCAGGTCGATTTCGCTGCGCCCCAGCATTTCGCAGGCGCGGGCATTGACCAGCGTCACCGAGCCGAAGGGGTCGAGCCCGATAATGCCGGCGGACACGCCCTCCACCACCGCTTCGGTGAACTGGCGGCGCTTCTCGTTCATCTCATTGGCCATCAGCAGCGCCTCGCGCTGGCTCTTGAGCTGCTGGGTCATGCGGTTGAAGCCATTGGAGAGGTCGCGAAGGTCGCCCCTGCCCTCCTGCACCGGCACCTGCACGTCCAGGTCGCCCCGGCTCACCCGGTTCGAGGCGATCATCAGGTTCCGGATGGGGTCGACGAAACGGTTGGCCAGCGCGATGCCGATCCACAGCGCCGCCAGCAGCACCACCACGGCCAGCCCCACATACATGATGGCGAAGGTGATCTGGAACACCAGCCGGTTGGAAGCATATTGGCGGTATTCGGTGATGTTCTCGTCGGTGAGCTGCATATATTCGAGCACCTCGGCCTCCACCGGCCGGGCCACGAACAGGAACATCTCGTCATAGCCGCGCAGCTTGATGACGGAGCCGACGAGGTTGAGCCGGCCCGGCGCGATCGGCTCGGGAATGCCCTCCACCAGCCCTTCGGTAATGCCTTCGGGCAGGCGCGGATAGGCGCCCTGCACCGCGATCTGCGCCCGCATCAGCGTTTCGCCCTGGGCGTTGACCAGCGAGGTGAAGGGCAGCGAGCGCGTCACCGCCAGGGCGGTGAGGATGCGCTGGTAGCGCGTGGGGTCTTCCGTATAGGTGTTGCGCGCCTGTTCCAGTTCCGTGGCCACCCAGATCACATCGTCCCGCAGCACCTGGGCGTGCTCGAGCATATAGGAGCGGGCCACCAGGCGCGAGCTCTCCACCATGGAGCGGATACGCTCGGAGAACCATTGGTCCAACCCCTGATTGAGGGCGATGGTGGCCACCACCGCCACCAGCGCCGCCGGGATCGCCGCCACCAGCGCGAACATGGTCACCATGCGGATCTGCAGGCCGGCGCCCGCCTGTCCCCTGATCCGCGCCTGGATGAGCAGCACCGCCTCGGTCACCACCAGCGCGATCACCAGCAGCACCAGGACGCCGGTGGCGATCCAGATGATCGTCCACACCGTGGCCGAAGGCTCGATGCTGGTGGTGCCGGACAGAATCAGGAAGGACAGCGAGGAAAGCAGCACCGAGGCGGAAACGATGATGAAGCCGAGCACGCGCAACGGCCGGTTGCCCCGCCCGGTCGCAAAAGGCGATCTGGCCGGCTTGGCCATGTCGCCGACGACACCCCCCGGGGCTGCCTCATTCGTCGTGGCTACATCAGTCATAAATGCCGGAAGGCGCTCCATCTCTGCCGCGAACGCAGAGCCTGACCCAATTCGTTCGAGCCTTCAAGATAATTGTTGCCAAAATGTGACACTGATCGCGGGCCGCAAGCGGCCAGCGATCGGGTTGGGTGCGATAACGCCACACCACAGGGTCATTCCGGCGCAGGCCGGAATCCATGCTGAAGGCCAACCCGAACACCAGCGCGCGGGGAGGCATGCGGACATGGATTCCGGCCTGCGTCGGAATGACCGGCGACCGTGCCCTACCCCCGCCGGCTGTGTTTGACGATCTCGATGCTGTGCGTGCGGATCTTCTTGCGCAGCGTGTTGCGGTTGAGGCCGAGAAGTTCGGCGGCCTTGATCTGGTTGCCGCCGCAGGCGTTGAGCGCCATGGCGATCAGGGGCGCCTCCACCTTGTCGAGCACCCGCTGGTAAAGCCCCGCCGGCGGCAGGTCGGGCTCGTGCTCGCGCAGGAGCTGGCCGACATGGGTCTCCACCGCCATGGACACGTCCATGGCCCCACCGGCGCCGGCCGCCACCGGCCGCTCGGCGATATGGAGCTCGTGCTCGACGATTTCGGCGGAAATCGATTCATCGGCGTAAAGCGCCGCCAGCCGCCGCACCAGGTTTTCCAGCTCGCGCACATTGCCCGGCCAGGCGTAATTCTGCATCAGCCGGATCGCCTCGGGCGTGATCGACTTGGCCGGCTCGCCCTCGGGCTGAGCTTCCTTGAGGAAATGCTGAGCCAGGTCGCCCACATCGTCGATGCGCTCGCGCAGCGGCGGCAGGCGGATCGGCACCACGTTGAGCCGGTAGTAGAGATCCTCGCGGAACAGCCCCTGGCGGATCATCTGGCTCAGGTCGCGGTGGGTCGCGGCAACGATGCGCACATTGGTCTTGATGGCGTGGCGACCGCCCACCATCGTATATTCGCCTTCCTGCAACACGCGCAGCAGGCGCGTCTGGGCGTCCATCGGCATGTCGCCGATTTCGTCGAGGAACAGCGTTCCTCCCTCCGCCTGCTCGAAGCGGCCCGAGGAGCGGGTGTTGGCGCCGGTGAAGGCGCCCTTTTCATGCCCGAAAAGCTCGGCCTCGATCAGGTCGCGCGGGATGGCCGCCATGTTGATGGCCACGAACGGGCCGTTGCGGCGCTTGCCGAAATCATGCAGCGCCCGCGCCACCAGCTCCTTGCCGGTGCCGCTTTCCCCGGTCACCATCACCGTCAGGTCGGTCTGCATAAGGCGGGCCAGCGCCCGGTAGATTTCCTGCATCGCCGCCGAGCGGCCGACCAGCGGCATGGTCTCCTCGGGCTCCGCCGCGTGATGCTCGCGACTGCCCGGCTTGCGCGCATCGGCCAGCGCCCGCCCCACCACCGAGAGCACCTCGGTGATGTCGAAGGGCTTGGGCAGGTATTCATAGGCCCCCACTTCCGAAGCGCGGATGGCGGTCATGAAGGTATTCTGCGCACTCATCACGATCATGGGCAGGTCGGGGCGCAGCTTCTTGATCTTGGGCATCACCTCGAAGGCATTGCCGTCCGGCAGAGCCACGTCGGTGATGAGGATGTCGCCCTCGCCCCGGCTCACCCAGTTCCACATGGTCGAGATATTGCCGGTGGGACGCACCTCGTAGCCAGCGCGGGTCAGGGCCTGGTTCAGCACCATGCGAATGGCGGCGTCGTCATCGGCCAGCAGCACGACATGGCTCATCCCGCCATTTCCTCTTCATTGCTTGTTTGCAGGGCGCCATGGGCGACGGGCAGCAGGATGCGGAAACGGGTCTTGCCCGGCCGGCTCTCGCAATCGATCACGCCGCCATGGTCCCCCACGATCTTGGCCACCAGCGGCAGGCCCAGCCCAGAGCCATTGGTCTTGGTGGTGACGAACGGATCGAAAAGGAAGGGCAGCAGGTCGGGCGGCACGCCGGGCCCGTTGTCCTCGATGATGATCTCCAGCGGCAGCGAGATGCGCTCGGCCACCCCGGTGACGCTGATGCGCATGCCGGGGCGAAAGGCCGTCGAAATTCTGATTTCCGGTTTCTGTGTCCGCTCAATGGCTTCCGCGGCGTTCTTCACCAGATTGAGAAAGACCTGGATAAGCTGATCGCGGTTGCCATAGACCGGGGGCAATGACGGGTCGTACTCCTCGGTGAAGCTCACCCCGCGCGCCACGCCGTTGCGCGCCAGCAGCTTCACCCGGTCCAGCACCACATGGATATTGATCGGCTCGCGCTCCATCGGGCGCTCGTCGCCGAATACCTCCACCCGGTCGATCAGCCCCACGATGCGGTCGGTTTCCTCGCGGATCAGCCGGGCCAGCGGAATTTCGTCGGCGTTCACCGTCTGCTCGAGCAATTGCGCCGCCCCGCGAATGCCCGAAAGCGGGTTCTTGATTTCATGCGCCAGCATGGAGGCGAGCCCCGTCACCGAGCGCGCCGCCCCGCGCGACACCATCTGCCGGTCGATCTTGTCGGCCATGGTCCGCTCCTGGATCAGCAGCGCGATGCGCCCGTCGCTGTCGGAAAGCGGGCTGGCGAAGACATCGGCGATGCGCTCGTCGCCGAAACGGGACGAACCCACCGTCACGCGGTATTCGATCATCGCGGCGCGCCGCGTCGCCACCGTTTCCACCAGGCTGATGATGGGCGAGCCGAAGGCGATGAGGTCGTCCAGCCGCTGGCGCGCAAGGACGCTTTGCGAGGCCCCGAAAAAGGATTCGGCGGCATAGTTGACGAAGACGATCTGGCGGTCCTCGCCACAGACGATGATGGGCTGGGGCAGCGCCTGCAACACCGCCATGGCCGGCACGGCGCTCATGCCGCCACCCGCCCCGGCGCGGCGAAAATCGCGCCGAGCCGGCGGATGACCTCGGCGGGTGCTTCGCAATTGAGCAGTTCGGTGCGGCTGGCCTTGTCCATCACCACCCCGGCCGCGTCCATATACCAGTCCAGATGCTTGCGCGCCGCGCGCAGGCCCACCGCCACGCCATATTCGACGAGGATGTCCTCGTAATGCTCGATCACCAGCGCCGCCAGCGCCTCGCCTTCGGGGGCCGCGGGCGATGCCGTGCCGGCAAGGCCAGCCCCCACCTGCCCCACCAGCCAGGGCCGGCCATGCGCGCCCCGGCCCAGCATCACCGCCGCCGCGCCCGACAGGCGCAGCGCCTCGCGTGCGCTGGCCAGGTCGACAATATCGCCATTGACCACCACCGGCACATCCACCGCCTCCACCACCGCGCGCACCAGTTCCCAGCGGGCCTGGCCCTTGTAGAATTGCTGGCGCGTCCGCCCATGCACGGTAATCATCCGCACTCCCGCCTGGACGGCGCGGCGGGCGATTTCGGCGGCGTTGAGGCTGTCGTCGTCCCAGCCCAGCCGCATCTTCACCGTCACCGGCAGCGGCGTGGCGCTCACCACCGCATCCACCAGCGTCATGGCCTGGTCGGGCACGCGCATCAGCGCCGAGCCGGAATAGCCATTGGTGACGCGCTTGGCCGGGCAGCCGAAATTGATGTCGATGATGTCGGCGCCCGCGTCCTGGGCGATTTCCGCGCCCCGCCGCATCCATTCGGCCTCGCACCCGGCCAGTTGCACCATATGGGGCAGCGTGCCGGGGCGGCCGAGCTTGCGGGCCATGTCGTGATTGCCCACGGCCAGCGCATTGCTGGCGATCATCTCGGACACCACCATGCCGGCGCCGAACCGTTCGGCCAGCTTGCGAAACGGCCGGTCGGTGATTCCCGCCATGGGAGCGAGAAACGCCCCATTGCGCACCACATGCTTGCCAATGCTCACCGTGCGGGCAGTCTCAACCACAAAATGCCCCAGAAATGTTCACACTCACCAAACTGCCTGCACAATAATCAAAACTGTGGGCAGCGCAACACTTCATGGCAGGGTTGCAGGCGTGCGGCAGCCCTGCACTTGCCGCATGGCAGGCCGAAGGCTAGACCTCGCCCGATAAGGTTTCTTCCGCCGGGTCCAGGGGGTCATGCGTCCAAAATCCATCGCCGTCATCGTCGTTGCCGCCGGCAAGGGCGAGCGCGCCAGCACTGGCGACGCCTCCGGTCCCAAGCAATATCGCGCCGTCGGGGGCGTGCCGGTCCTGGCGCGCAGCCTCGCCGCCTTCCTCGATCGGCCCGAAATCGCCATGGTGCTGCCGGTCATCCATGCCGATCACGCCGCGCTTTACGCCGCCCTCGGGCTTTCCGGCGAGCGCCTGCTGGCGCCGGTCACCGGTGGCGAGACCCGCCAGGCCTCGGTGCTGGCCGGGCTTCAGGCCCTGGCCCCGAAAAACCCCGACATCGTGCTCATCCACGATGCCGCCCGGCCCTTCGTTTCTCCCCAGCTGATCGCCGGCGTCATCGCCGGGCTCGAGGGGGCGGACGGCGCCCTGCCCGCTCTGCCCGTCACCGACACCATCAAGCGCTCCGCCGATGGCGCCGCCATTCTCGCCACCGAGGACCGCTCGAAGCTCTTTGCCGCCCAGACCCCGCAGGGCTTCCGCTTCGGCCCCCTGCTTTCCGCGCATATGCGCGCCGCCAGCCTGCCCCGTCCCTTCACCGACGATGCCGAAATCGCCGAATGGGCAGGGCTGCGTGTCGTGCTGACCCCGGGCGGGCGCGACAATATCAAGATCACCCATCCCGAGGATTTCATCCGCGCCGGGCATATCCTTGCAGGAGAAAAACCCATGGAAACCCGCATCGGCACCGGCTACGACGTCCACAGCTTCGCCCCCGGCGACGCCGTTTGGCTGGGCGGGGTGCGCATTCCCCATCATCATAAGCTCGACGGGCATTCCGACGCCGATGTCGCCCTTCACGCCCTTACCGACGCGCTGCTCGGCGCCATTGGCGAAGGCGATATCGGGGTGCATTTCCCGCCCTCCGACATGCGCTGGCGCGGGGCGGCCTCCACCATATTTCTCAAGCATGCCGGAGAGTTGGTGGCCCGCGTCGGTGGACGGATCGTCAATCTGGACGTGACAATCGTGTGTGAAGCCCCCAGAATTGCCGCGCACGCTCCTGCGATGTGCGCCGTCATCGCCGAAACCCTCGGCATTTCGGCCCGCCGCGTGGCAGTGAAGGCGACAACGAATGAAAAGCTCGGTTTTCTCGGGCGGGAGGAAGGTATCGTGGCCATGGCAAGCGCAAGCGTAGAACTGCCGAGAGTCGACTGACATGGCGGCAAAGACAAAGCCCTCTGTGGGCCAGCAGGTCCTCGACATCCTCATCCAGACCGGCAAGACCATCGTCACGGCGGAAAGCTGCACCGGCGGGCTGATCGCCGCGGCGCTGACCGACATTCCCGGCTCATCGGCCGCGGTTTATGGCGGGTTCATCACCTATTCCAACAATGCCAAGGCCCGCATGATCCAGGTGCCGCCCCGGCTGATCCGCGATTATGGCGCGGTCAGCAACCAGGTGGCCCGCGCCATGGCCGATGGCGCCCGCAACACCGCGCGCACCGACTACGCCATCGCCGCCACCGGCATCGCCGGCCCCAGCGGCGGCAGCGAGAAAAAGCCGGTGGGGCTGGTCTATGTCGCCGTCTCCACCGAGCTGGCCACCGTGGTTATCGAGCACCGCTTCGGCGATCTCGGCCGCGCCGAGATTCGCCAGGCTACCGCCGCCGCCGCCCTCGACCTCATCCTGCAGGTGCTGACCACCGACGAGGCCAAATAGGGCGGGCAGCCGACGCCGCGCCTCCTCCGGGCTTGTCCCGGTGATCCACGGCGCACTCTCAGCGAAAAATGGATTGCCGGGACAAGCCCGGCAATGACGCTGGGAAGCGATCTCATCCATCCCAACCGCCTTGGCAGGGTCCCACCCCAACCGCCTTGGGCAGGGTCTCACCCCAACCACCATGTCATTCCGGCGCAGGCCGGAATCCATGTCCGCATGCTTTCAAGCGCATCGGTGATGCCGACTGGCTTTCAGCCTGCGCAGCCCCATATTGCCAGACACAAAAAACCCGGGAGCGCGTCTGCGCTGCCCGGGTTGTTTCCTGCGCCCCTCAGCGGCCCTTGACCACCGAGAACCCCGCATATTTGGCCGAATCCCCCAGTTGCTCCTCGATGCGGATGAGCTGGTTGTATTTGGCCAGGCGGTCGGAGCGCGACAGCGAGCCGGTCTTGATCTGCCCGCAATTGAGCGCCACGGCTAGGTCGGCAATGGTCGAATCCTCGGTTTCGCCCGAGCGATGCGACATCACCGAGGTATAGCCGGCGCGGTGGGCCGTATCGACGGCGTTGAGCGTTTCCGAGAGCGAGCCGATCTGGTTGACCTTGACCAGGATGGAGTTGGCCACGCCCATCTTGATGCCCGAGACCAGCCGCTTGGTGTTGGTGACGAAAAGATCGTCGCCCACCAGTTGCACCTTGTCCCCGATCGCCTGGGTCAGTGCCTTCCAGCCCTCCCAATCGTCCTCGGCCATGCCGTCTTCGATGGTGATGATGGGATAGCGGCCCACCAGGTCTTCCAGGAACCGCACATTGTCGTCCGACGAGAGCGACTTGCCCTCGCCCGCCATCTCGTATTTGCCGCCCTTGTAATATTCGGTCGAGGCGCAATCGAGACCGAGGAAGATATCCTCACCGGGGCGATAGCCGGCCTTTTCGATGGAGCGCATGATGAAGCCCAGCGCGTCGTCGGCCGATTTCAAATTCGGCGCGAACCCGCCCTCGTCGCCCACATTGGTGTTGTGGCCGTCGGCGGCGAGGCCTTTTTTGAGCGTGTGGAAGATTTCCGAGCCGATGCGCACCGCGTCGGCCAGGCTTTCCGCGCCGGCGGGCAGGATCATGAATTCCTGCATGTCGATGGGATTGTCGGCATGTTCGCCGCCATTGATGATGTTCATCATCGGCACCGGCAGCACATGCGCGTTCGGGCCCCCGATATAGCGATAGAAGGGCAGTTCGCTCGATTCGGCGGCGGCCTTGGCCACGGCCAGCGACACGCCCAGGATGGCGTTGGCGCCCAAGCGCGACTTGTTGGGCGTGCCGTCGAGATCGATCATGGCTTTGTCGACGGCCAGTTGATCGAGCGCGTCCATGCCCTGGATTTCCTCGAAAATGGCGGAGTTGACGTTTTCGACCGCCTGGGTCACGCCCTTGCCATTGTATTTCTTGCCGCCGTCGCGCAGCTCCACCGCTTCATGCGCGCCCGTGGACGCCCCGGAAGGAACGGCGGCGCGGCCGAAGCTGCCATCGTCCAGCACCACATCGACTTCGACAGTGGGATTGCCGCGGCTATCATAGATCTGGCGCCCGCTGACATGGATGATTGAAGACATCGGAAAGCCTTTCCCCCGCTGGGTTTAAGTCGTTTGTAGCCTTCTCCTAGACGCGCCCGGTGACAAGGGAAAGAGGGCGGCGCAAAAAAATGCCGCTTTGCCCGGCCCCGGAGCGCCCGTCCCGCGCTGTTCCTTCCGGCTTTTTCCTGTTTATATCGATGCCAATGCCGGCGGGGCCGGCCCCTTCGAGAGGAAACCATGAGCCACAAAGCCATCACGCAGATCGCCCATGTCTGCATTTTCGCGCATGACCTGGAGGTGACGGAAACCTTCTACCGCGACGTGCTGGGTCTCGAAAAAGCATTCGACTTCAAGCGGGGCGAGGAGTGGATCGGCTTCTATCTCGATCTGGGCGCGCGCACCTTCATCGAGGTGTTCCGCAAGGCGGAATCGCGCTTTGCCGAAACCGACCAGATCAACCATGTGTGTCTGGAAACCGAGGATCTGGATGGGTTCGTCGCCCAGGTGCGCGCCCGGGGCGTCACCATCACCGACAAGAAGCGCGGCGCCGACGGCACCTGGCAGGCCTGGATGACCGACCCCAATGGGGTGAAGCTCGAAATCTTCCAATATACGCCCGACAGCCTGCAATTCGCCCCGCGCGGCAGCGTCTGCCAGGTAAACTGGTAACCCGCGCGCTATTCGTCCCGCTTATGCGCGTCGATATGCTTTTCGGCGCGGGCCTTCTCGGTTTCCTGGCTGCGCTTCTCCGCCTTGGTGCGGCCGAAAAGGATGCGGTTCTGCTCGGCCTGCGCCGCCTTGTCGGCGCGGGCCTTCTGCTTGCGGGCGGTGCGGAGGTTGATGATGTCGGCCATGGGCGATCCGTCGGTTGCGGATCCTCCCTTAGCACATCACGGGATAAAGGGGCAGGAAACCAGAACCACCCGCCCCGCCGCGGTGAGGATCGCCGCTTCATAGGTATAGGCATCGGCGAAATAAGACGCCTCGACCATGATCGCCCCCGGCGAGATCTGGTCGGCGAAGGCGTCGTCGAAATTGACCGTCTCCTCGCCGATCATTTCCATCGGATAGGATTTGCCCGGCATGGCGGTGGCCGGATCGAGAAAGGTGAAGCGCGTCGGCGTCTCGACGCGCAATAGCCCCGCCGGCGTGTCGGGCCCGTCGATATCCGAGATGCAGTCGAAATCGCCCAGCATCTGGGCCTGGGCCGGCAAAGCCGCCGCGGCCAGCAGGCCGGCGGTGAACAGGATACGGATCATGACGCTCTCCTCCTGCGCCGATAATGGCGCAGGAAGGCAAGGCAACCTACCCCTGTTCCGGGGCATGCCGGGAGCGCAACGCTTATGAAACAAGGCGGCGGCGCCCTGCCCCGGTCAGGCCGTCAGACCAGCCGGCTCTGATCCATGGCGGCGGCGATGAAGCTGGTGAACAGCGGGTGCGGCTCGAAGGGCCGCGACTTGAGCTCGGGATGGAACTGCACGCCGATGAACCACGGATGGTCGGTGCGCTCGACGATTTCCGGCAGCCGGCCATCGGGCGAGACGCCGGAGAACAGCAACCCGTTCTTTTCCAGCACCTTGCGATATTCCATGTTCACCTCATAGCGGTGGCGATGGCGCTCGGAGATGCGGGTGGAGCCATAGATGTCGGCCACGCGGCTGCCGCGCGTCAGCTGCGCCGGATAGGCGCCCAGCCGCAGCGTGCCGCCCAGATCGCCCTCGCTGGCGCGGGTCTCGGTCTGGTTGCCCTTGGTCCATTCGGTCATCATGCCCACCACCGGCTCCTTGGTGGGGCCGAATTCGGTGGACGAGGCCTGCTTGATGCCGGCGGTGTTGCGCGCCGCTTCCACGCACGCCATCTGCATGCCGAAGCATATGCCGAAATAGGGCACGTCCTTGACGCGGGCGAAGCGCGCCGCCTCGATCTTGCCGGCCGAGCCTCGCTCGCCGAACCCCCCGGGCACGAGGATGCCATGGACATGTTCGAGATAGGGCGCCGGGTCGTCGCGCTCGAAGACCTCGCTGTCGATCCATTGCAGGTTGACCTTCACCCGGTTGGCGATGCCACCATGGTTGAGCGCTTCCGAGAGCGACTTATAAGCGTCCTTGAGGCCGGTATATTTGCCCACGATGGCGATGTTGACCTCGCCCTCGGGGTTGTGCAGGCGCTTGGACACGTCCTCCCAGGCGGAAAGATCGGGCTCGGGCGCGTCGGTGATGCCGAAGGCGGCGAGGATTTCCCGGTCCAGACCTTCCTTGTGATAGGCCAGCGGCACGTCATAGATGGAGGAAACGTCCAGCCCCTGGATGACGGCGCTTTCGCGCACATTGCAGAAGAGGCTGAGCTTCTTCTTTTCCCCTTCGGGAATGGGCCGGTCGCAGCGCACCAGCAGCACGTCCGGCGCAATGCCGATGGAGCGCAATTCCTTGACCGAATGCTGGGTCGGCTTGGTCTTGAGCTCCCCCGCCGAGGGGATATAGGGCATCAGCGTCAGGTGCAGATAGGCGGCGTGGCCGCGCGGCAGGTCGTTGCCGAGCTGGCGGATGGCCTCGAAAAAGGGCAGCCCCTCGATATCGCCCACCGTGCCGCCGATCTCGACCAGCACGAAGTCGAAATCCTCATTGCCTTCCACGACGAAATTCTTGATCGCGTCGGTGACGTGGGGAATCACCTGCACGGTGGCGCCCAAAAATTCGCCGCGGCGCTCCTTGGCCAAAAGCTCCGAATAGATTCGCCCGGTGGTGATGTTGTCGCGCTTGTTGGCCGAGCGCCCGGTGAAGCGCTCGTAATGGCCCAGGTCCAGGTCGGTTTCGGCGCCGTCGTCGGTGACGAAGACTTCGCCGTGCTGGGTCGGCGACATGGTGCCCGGATCGACATTGAGATAGGGGTCGAGCTTGCGCAGCCGCACCTTGTAGCCACGTGCCTGCAACACGGCGCCCAGAGCCGCCGAAGCCAGACCTTTACCCAGGGAGGAGACCACGCCTCCGGTGATGAATACGTACCGAGCCATGGGCATTCACCTTAAACACATCAGCATCGATTCGTAGAGCGGCTTGCCGGCCCTACACAAAAAAGAAGAAGGGGATGTTTCCATCCCCCTCTTGCGGTTCGCCTTGCGGCGGTCAGTTGCTCGCCGGAGCGGCCGGTTCTTCAGCCGGCGCTTCGGGAACCGGCAGGTCCGAGCTCATGGCGTCGCTGCCGCTGGCGGGCGTTTCGGTGGCCGGCGTTTCCGCGGCCGGAACCGGCAGGTCGGAAGCGTCCGAGCCGCCCTGCATGGCGCTCAGCGCATCCAGGACGGTCGTGGGGGCGCCCTCCTGCCCGGCGGTCGCCCGCTCGAGGATGCCGGAGGTGCCGCGATCCAGTTCCGAGAGAACGGTGAGGCCGATGGCGGTGGCGAAGAACAGCGTCGCCAGAACCGCCGTGGTGCGGGTCAGAAGGTTCGCCGAGCCCCGCGCGGTCATGAAGCCGCCGCCACCCCCGCCAATGCCCAGCGCACCGCCCTCGGAACGCTGCAGCAGGATCACCACAATCAGCGCCAGGACGATCAGCAGATAGGCCACAATCAGGACGTTTGCCATTGTGTCTTTCGTCTATCGGTCTTTTCAAAGATGGCGCGTCATACACGCCTCGCGCAGCAAATGCCAGAGGCCGGACGGAATTTCCGCCCGGCGCCGGCAAATGCCTAGCTCATACCGCCGAGATAATGGTCGAGAAGTCCTTTGCCAAGAGGCTGGCGCCCCCCACAAGCCCGCCATTCACATTCTCGATGGCCAGGATTTCCCGGGCATTCTGCGGCTTGAGCGAGCCGCCATAGAGAATGTGGATGCGCGCGCCGGCCTCGCCGAACCGCTCCACCAGGTTGCGGCGGATCGAGGCGTGCATCTGGGCAATGTCGTCATTGCCGGGGGTGCGGCCGGTGCCGATGGCCCAGATCGGCTCATAGGCCACGATAACCTCGTGCTGGCCGGCGGCTTCGGGAATGGAGCCGGCAAGCTGGGCGGCCACCACCGCCTCGGCGCGGCCGGCATCGCGCTCGGCCTCGGTTTCCCCCACGCAGATGATGGGCTTGAGCCCGGCGCCAATGGCGGCCTCGGCCTTGGCGCAGACCATGGCGTCGGTTTCCCCGTGGTCGGCGCGGCGTTCGGAATGGCCCACGATGACGAATTGCGCGCCCGCATCGGCCAGCATGGCGGCGGAAATATCGCCCGTATGCGCGCCCGAGGCATTGGCGTGGCAATCCTGCCCGCCGGCCAGGATGCCGCTGCTGGCGCCCTGCCGGGCCACGGCGGCGAGAATGGTGGCGGGGGGACAAACCACCACGATCGCGCGGGGCGCTTCGCCCGTGGTGAGCATGCCGGCCAGCGCCGACAATTCCTCCAGGGAGGCCCGCAAGCCGTTCATTTTCCAGTTGCCGGCGATCAGCGGCGTGATTGGCGTTGTCATCTTTGCTCCTGCATGCCTCTTGCACCGGGGCAAGCTTTGCCCTAACCCCGGCGATCAAAATGGATTACTAGTGCCCTTCGGCTGAAGCGGTAAAGCCTCGTTTGCCCAACTGGAACGTCTCAGATGCTCGATAGTTTGCGTGTTTTTGCAAAATCCTGGCCCGGCAAGATCATGGGCGGCTTCCTGCTGGTCGGCCTGGCCGGCTTCGGTATCAACAATATCATCACCGATATCGGCACCAATACGGTGGCGCGGGTGGGCAGCGCCGAGATCAATTCGCGCCAGTTCCTGCGCGCCTACCAGAACGAGATCAACGCAGTGGCCCAGCAGATCGGCACCATGCCGACCGGCGAGCAGGCCATCGCCATGGGCATTCCCACCGTCGTCCTGCAGGACCTCTCGCAGAACGCCGCGCTGAGCCAGATGGCCGACACCTTCGGCATGGGCGTCTCCGAGGACAAGCTCGGCGAGATGCTGCGCAAGGATCCGTCCTTCCAGAACTCGCTCGGCGTCTTCGATCCCAGCGCCTTCACCCAGGTCATGCAGATGAGCGGCATGACCGAGGCCGAGTATTTCCAGGGCCAGGGCGAAGCCGCCAAGCGCCAGCAGCTTGTCCTCAGCCTTTTCGGCGACACCAGGCTTCCCGCCGCCGCCGTCGAGCTCCTGAACGGCTATGTGGGCGACAAGCGCAGCATCGACTATTTCCTTCTGGGCGAGAACAATGTCGAGGCGCCCGCCGAGCCCACCGAGGAAGAGCTGGCCGCCTATCTGGGCGAGCACCAGGCCGAGTTCCGCACGGTGGAGACGCGCCGCGTGCAGATGCTGCGCCTCAGCGCCGCCGACCTCGCCGCCAAGAAGACGGTTTCCGAGGACGCCATCGCCGCCGAATATGAGCGCAGCAAGGCCAATCTCAGCCGCGCCGAGCGCCGCACCATCCAGCAGGTCGTGCTCAATGCCGACCAGCAGACCGCCTTCGAGGCCGGCCTCGCCGCCGGCACGCCTTTCGACACGCTGGTGGCCGAAGCCGGCCTGACGCCCACCGATCTGGGCACGCTCAGCCAGGCCGAGATCACCGATACCAGGCTGGCCCAGGCCGCTTTCGGCCTGGCCGAGGGCAGCTTTGCCATCATCGACGGCGTCGCCGGCAAGCGCGCCGTGCATGTGTCGTCCGTCGAGGCCGGTGGCGTTCCCGCGCTGGATGCGGTGCGGGCGCAGGTGGCCGAGACCGTCGCTCTCAACCAGGCCCGCAACGAGCTGGCCGAGGTGCAGGACCAGATCGAGGAACTGCGCGCCGCCTTCCGGCCGCTACCCGAGATTGCCGAGCGCTTCGGGCTCGATCTCTACGAGGCCGACGTCACCGCCTCGGGCGCCGAGCTTTCGGTCCTGCCCGACCTGGCCGCCGAGGACCAGTCGCGCATTGCCCAGGCGATCTACCGGGCCGAGCCGGGGGCGCTGACCGCCTCCATCTCGCTGGCCGGCAACGGCAATCTCTGGTTCGACCTCGAAAGCGTCGAGCCGGCCCGCGACCAGACCTTGGACGAGGTGCGCGACCGCGTGGCGGCGGCGCTGACCGAGGAGCGCGTGCATGACGCCGTGCTGGCGGCGCAGGCCGAGGCGGTCAAGCGCCTCGATGCCGGCGAGGCCCTGGCCGACATTGCCGAAAGCTACAATGTCTTCCCGCAATTCAGCATTCCCTTCGGCCGGTTCGGCGCCACCGACGGCACCATCGACGCCACCGTCGCCAGCGCCGTCTTCGCCGGCGGCGCCGACCATCACGGCGCGGCGGTCAGCCAGAATGGCGACTATATCGTCTTCCAGGTTTCCGATGTGACGCCCGCCGACGAGGCGATGGATACGGGCACCGTGGCCAGCCTCAACAACGAGGCGCGGGTCGGCATCTATGCCGAATTCGTTTCCGCCGTGCGCGACAGCGCCGGCCTGCGCATCAACCAGCAGGCGCTCAACGACGCGCTTGCTCTCTATACCGGCCAGTAATCCGCTGGCCGGTCCCCTCCAGACTGGACACCAAGACGATGGGCGACGACTTCTCGCAGCGCTTTCAGCAGCAATATGAAGCCGGAAAGTCGCAGCTCGTCTGGCGTCGCATCGTGGCGGATCTGGAAACCCCGATCGGCACCTATCTCAAGCTCGCCGCGGGCCGCCGCAACACCTTCCTGCTCGAATCGGTGCAGGACGGCACGGTGCGCGGGCGCTATTCCATCATCGGCAGCCAGCCGGACCTGATGCTGAAGGTGGAAAATGGCGTCGCCGCCATCAACCGCTCGGCCCAGGCCGACGAGACCGCCTTCGAGCCCCTGCCCGACCGTCCGCTGGATGCGCTGCGCAACCTCGTTGCCGAAAGCCATATCGAGATGCCCGAGGGCCTGCCGCCGCAATCGGCGGGCATCTATGGCTTCCTCGGCTATGAGATGGTCCGCTACATGGAAGTGCTGCCCAATGCGCTTCCCGACGAGTTGCAGCTGCCCGAGGCCACGCTGATGCGCCCCTCGCTGCTGGCGATCTTCGATACGCTCAAGGACGAGCTCTATCTCACCGCCCCCGTCTATGTGCGTCCCGGCGTCACCGCCCGCCAGGCCCATGAGGCGGCGCAGGCCCGCATCGACGATGCGGTGGTGCGGCTGGGCCGGGCCCTGCCCGCTACCCCCGCTTTGCCCGATCTCGAAAAGCTCGAAGTGGTCAGCAACACCAGCCGCGAGGACTATTTCGCCATGGTGGCGCGGGCCAAGGACTACATCACCGCCGGCGACATCTTCCAGGTGGTGCTGAGCCAGCGCTTCGAGGCCGATTTCACCCTGCCCCCCACCGCGCTCTATCGCGCGCTGCGCCGCACCAATCCCTCTCCCTACATGTATTTCCTCGATTTCGGCGATTTCGCCGTGGCGGGCTCGAGCCCGGAAATCCTGGTGCGGGTGCAGGACGGCAAGGTCACCATCCGCCCCATCGCCGGCACCCGCAAGCGCGGCGCCACCCCGACGCGCGACGCCGAGCTGGCCGCCGAGCTTCTGGCCGATCCCAAGGAGCTGGCCGAGCACCTGATGCTGCTCGATCTGGGCCGCAACGATGTCGGCCGCGTCGCCAAGACCGGCACGGTGGAAGTCACCGACAAATTCTTCCTCGAATATTATTCCCACGTCATGCACATCGTCTCCAACGTGGTGGGCGAGCTCGATCCGCAATACGACTTCGTCGACGCGCTCTCGGCCGGCTTCCCGGCGGGCACCGTGTCCGGCGCCCCCAAGGTGCGGGCCATGGAGATCATCGACGAGCTGGAAAAGGCCCGCCGTGGCATCTATGGCGGCTGCGTCGGCTATTTCGGCGCCGATGGCACCATGGACACCTGCATCGTCTTGCGCACCGGTATCGTCAAGGACGGCAAGCTTTATGTGCAGGCCGGCGCCGGCATCGTCGCCGACAGCAGGCCCGAGCTCGAGCAGCTCGAATGCGAAAACAAGGCCCGCGCCCTTTTCAGCGCCGCCGAGGAAGCGCTACGCTATGCCGGCGAGGCGGGGATCGGACAATGAACGCGGGACCAACGGGCATATTCCCCTCCATGGTCACCACCGGACTCGTCCCGGTGGTCCATGCGATGAGCGCCGGGTTTCGATGGCGGGGCTGGTTCTGACCCTTTTCACCCGAACCGCATTTTCAGGGACAGGCCAAAATGACCAAGACCCTCGTCATCGATAATTACGACAGCTTCACCTACAACCTTGTGCATTTCCTCGGCGAACTGGGCGCCGACATCACCGTCAGGCGTAACGACAAGGTTACGCCTGAGGAGATCGCCGCCATGGCGCCGGAGGCCATCGTGCTCTCTCCCGGCCCCTGCACGCCCACCGAGGCCGGCATATGCCTCGCCGTCATCGAGCGCTTCAAGGGCGACATCCCCATTCTCGGCGTCTGCCTGGGCCATCAGGCCATCGGCCAGGCCCTGGGCGGCGAGGTGGTGCGCGCGCCCGCACTGGTGCATGGCAAGACCAGCCGCATCAACCATACCGGCAAGGGCATCTTTCGCGGCCTCAATGCCGGCTTCGAGGCCACCCGCTACCATTCGCTCATCGTCCGGGCCGAAACCCTGCCCGAAACGCTGGAAGTGACCGCCACCACCGATGACGGGCTCATCATGGGCATGCAGCATGTGAGCCTGCCGCTCCATGGCGTGCAGTTCCATCCCGAAAGCATCGCCAGCGAGAACGGCCACGCGCTTTTGCAGAATTTCCTCAACATCGCCCGCGATTTCAACGGCAGGAAGGCAGCGTGATGGACATCAAGGCCGCACTCAACAAGATCGCCGACCGCCGCGATCTGACCGGCGAGGAAATGCGCGCCGTCATGCGCATCATCATGGCCGGCGAGGCTACGCCCAGCCAGATCGGCGCCTTCCTCATGGGCATGCGCATCAAGGGCGAGACGGTGGGCGAAATCGCCGCCGCCGTTTCCATCCTGCGCGAGCAGATGGTGCCCGTCGCCGCCCCCGACGACGCCATCGACATCGTCGGCACCGGCGGCGACGGCGTGGGGAGCCTCAATATTTCCACCGCCACCGCCCTTGTCGTGGCCGCCTCCGGCGTGCCGGTGGCCAAGCATGGCAACAAGGCCCTCTCCTCCCGCTCCGGCTCCTCGCAGGCGCTCGAAGCGCTGGGGGTGAAGCTCGACCTCACCCCCGAGGAGATCGGCAACAGCATTGCCCGGGCCGGCATCGGCTTCATGTTTGCCCCCGCCCATCACCCGGCTATGCGCCATGTGGGCCCGGCCCGCGCCGAAATGGGCGTGCGCACCCTCTTCAATCTGCTGGGGCCGCAATCCAATCCCGCCGGCGTGCGCCGCTATCTCCTGGGCGTTTATTCCCAGCAATGGGTGGAGCCGGTTGCGGCCGCGCTCCTGGCGAACCGGGCGGTCAAGGCCTGGGTGGTGCATTCGAGCGAGGGGCTGGACGAGCTTTCCACCTCCGGCCCCAATTTCGTCGCCCAGATCGCCAATGGCGATCTGCGCAGCTTCGAGATTCATCCCGAAGAGGTGGGCCTCGAGCTGACCGATCCCTCCGAGCTGCTCGGCGGCACGCCGGAGGAAAACGCCGCCGCCATCGTGGCGCTGCTCGATGGAGCCCCGGGGGCCTATCGTGATACGGTGCTGCTCAATGCCGGCGCGGCGCTGGTGGTGGCCGACCGGGCCGCGACCATCGAGGATGGCATCGCGGCGGCCCGCGACGTCATCGACGGCGGCGCCGCCAAAGCCACGCTCGCCCGCCTCGTGGCGGTTTCCAACGGACGAGACCGATGACCGACATTCTCCAGCACATCGAAGCCTATAAGCGCGAGGAGATCGCCGCCGCCAAGTCCATGCGGCCCTGGGCCGAAGTCGTCGCCCAGGCGCATGACCAGCCCCCGCCGCGCGGCTTCCTCAACGCCATCAGGGCCAAGCGCGCCCGGGGCGAATATGCGCTGATCGCCGAGGTCAAGAAGGCCAGCCCCTCCAAGGGACTGATCCGGCCCGATTTCCACCCCGCCGAAATCGCCCGCGCCTATGAGGAGGCCGGCGCCGCCTGCCTCTCCGTGCTTACCGACAAGCCCAGCTTTCAGGGCTCGCCCGCTTTCCTGGCCGAAGCCCGCGACGCGACGCAATTGCCGGTGCTGCGCAAGGATTTCATGTTCGAGACCTATCAGGTCGCCGAGGCCCGCGCCTGGGGCGCCGACTGCATCCTGGTCATTCTCGCCGCCATTGGCGACGACATCGCGCGCTATCTGCTCGATGCCGCCGAGGAATGGGGCATGGACGCGCTGGTGGAGGTGCATGACCAGCTCGAGCTCGACCGCGCCCTGGCGCTGGGAGCCGAATTCATCGGCATCAACAACCGCAATCTGCGCACCTTCGAGACCACGCTCGACACCTCCATCGCCCTGGCCGGCGGCGTTCTTCCCAAGACGCTGCTGGTGAGCGAAAGCGGCATCCTCAGCCACGACCATGTCGAGCTTCTGCACCGCGAGGCCGGCATCGGCACCTTCCTCGTCGGCGAAAGCCTGATGCGCCAGCCCGATGTTGCCGCCGCCACCCGCGCCCTGCTTCACGGCGTGTCCGAGCCGGTGCGCGGATGAGCGCGGGCCTCACCCATCTCGACGCGTCGGGCGCTGCCCATATCGTCGATATCGGGGACAAGGCGGTCACCCGCCGCCGCGCCGTGGCCCAGGCGCGCCTCCTCGCCAAGGCCGAAACCCTTTCCGCCATTCTGGGCGGCGCGCTCAAGAAGGGCGATGCGCTGGCCGTGGCGCGGGTGGCCGGCATCATGGCCGCCAAGAAAACCGCCGATCTCATTCCCCTCTGCCATCCCCTCGCCCTCACCCGCGTCAGCGTCGACATCGAGGCCGATGGCGAAACGGCCCTGCTCATCCGCGCCAGCGCCGAGACCACCGGGCAGACCGGCGTGGAAATGGAGGCGCTCGTCGCCGCCTCCACCGCCGCGCTGACGCTTTACGACATGGCCAAGGCGCTCGACCGCGCCATGGTGGTCACCGACATCTGCGTTCTGGAAAAATCGGGCGGGAAATCCGGCGATTTCCAACGATCATGAGCCTGCTGCCGGTCGAGGAGGCCATTGCCGCCATTCTGCGGCGTGTCCCAAATCCCCGGGCAGAGCCGGTTCCCCTCGCCGCCGCCGCCGGCCGCGTCCTCCTCGATCCGGTGATTGCCGGGCATGACCAGCCCCCCTTTCCCGCCAGCGCCATGGACGGCTATGCCCTGCGCGCCGACGATGTCCGGCCCGGCCTTCCGCTGGCCCTTGTCGGCACGTCCCAGGCCGGCGCTGGTTTTTCCGGCGTGCTGAAGCCCGGCGAGGCGGTGCGCATCTTCACCGGCGCGCCGGTGCCGGAAGGGGCCGATACCGTCATCATGCAGGAACAAGCCCGGCTCTCCGAGGCCGGGGTGAGCTTTGCCGCGCCGCCCCAGCGTGGCCACAGCATCCGCCCGCTCGGGCACGATTTCTCGCGCGGCCAGATACTGGTTGCCGCCGGCGAGCGGCTGACGCCCATGCAGCTTTCCGTGGCCGCCGCCGCCAATCTTGCCCATCTCGGCGTCGCCCGCCGCCCGCGCATCGCCTTGCTCGCCACCGGCGACGAGCTTGTCCTGCCCGGCGCCCCCCTCGGCCCCGACCAGATCGTTTCCTCCAACAGCACCGGCCTTGCCGCCATGCTGGCCCCCTATGCCGAAACGGTGGACGATTTCGGCATCGCTCCCGATGATCGCGCCGCCCTGCGGGCAAAGCTCGAGGCCGTCTTCGCCACCGCTCCGGATCTGGTGGTCACCACCGGCGGCGCCAGCGTCGGCGACCACGACATCGTCCAGGACATCCTGCGCGAGCTCGGCGTCACCGTGGATTTCTGGCGCATCAACATGCGCCCCGGCAAGCCGCTGATGTTCGGCACGCGCGGCGGGACGCTGGTCTTCGGCTTGCCCGGCAATCCGGTCTCGGCCATGGTCACCGCCACCGTCTTCATCAAGCCGGCCCTGCGCGCCTGGCTGGGCCATGCCGAGCCGCCCGCCTGGCGGCTGCCCTTGCTCGCGCCCACCCCGCCCAATACCGCCCGCCGGCATTTCATGCGCGCCCGGCTGGTCCAGACTCAAGAGGGCCCCGGCCTTCGCCCCATCGGCCAGACCGATAGCGGCCACACCTCCTCCATGGCCGAGGCCGACATGCTCATCGTCCAGCCCGAGCACGACCCCGGCCAGCCCGCCGGCAGCCTGGTGGAGGCCCTGCGCATCGACGCCTTCTGATCTTCGCGCGGCATATTGCGGAACATACATGGAACACATATAGTCGTTCCGTCTATGTTCCGATTCTGCCGCGAGGGGGGCCCATGCTGACGCGCAAACAACACGAGCTGCTGATGTTCATCCATGAGCGGATGAAGGAAAGCGGCATTCCGCCCTCCTTCGATGAAATGAAGGATGCGCTGGACCTGGCGTCCAAATCCGGCATTCACCGGCTCATCACGGCGCTGGAGGAGCGCGGCTTCATCCGCCGCCTGCCCAACCGGGCCCGGGCGCTGGAGGTGGTCAAGCTCCCCGATTCGATGAACCCGTCCCTGGGCGGCCGCCGGGCGCGCTTCGAGCCTTCGGTCATCGAGGGCAATCTGGGCAAGCTCGCCACGCCCCCGGCGCGCGCCGGTGCCGACGAGGATTACGTTCGCCCGGTTTCCGTCCCCGTCATGGGCCGCATCGCCGCCGGCACGCCCATCGAGGCCATCCAGACCCATTCGCACACCATCCAGGTTCCCCCCGAAATGCTTGGCGGCGGCGAGCATTACGCGCTGGAAGTGCGCGGCGATTCCATGGTCGACGCCGGCATTTTCGATGGCGACACCGTGCTCATCAAGAAGCAGGACAGCGCGTCCACCGGCGAGATCATCGTCGCTCTCGTGGATGATGAAGAAGCCACCCTCAAGCGCCTGCGCCGCAAGGGCAATACGGTGGCGCTGGAAGCCGCCAACCCCGCCTACGAAACCCGCATCTTCCCCCCTGACCGGGTGAAGGTCCAGGGTCGTCTGGTCGGCCTGCTGCGCAAATATTGAGGCGCCGAGCCCCTCGGCCTCCTCCCCTCGCGCTGCCCCTCCCATGGATCACCGGGACAAGCCTGGTGATGACGATGGAGGAGGCCTTCCGCTCTCCTATCCCCGCCTTCTTCGAGCCCTCCTCACCCACCGGGCCACCCCTCTCCCCTTGTGGGACTTCGAGCCGTGCCGCAGGGCAAATCGCTCCAGTGGAGCGGTTTGAGGCGAGAAGGCCATGAGAGCGACGCTCGAATGGCGCGAAGCCACCCATGCTTCAATGCCTGAAGCAAGCCCCCCTCATCCGCCCTTCGGGCACCTTCTCCCACGAGGGGAGAAGGATAACTGGTGATATAGCGCCAAACCCGCCCCACCCTCGATGTCATCCCGGCCTTGAGCCGGGATCCATCCTGAGACGGCGACATCGGCACAATCTCAGGATAGGCCCCGGCTCAAGGCCGGGGCGACAGCCTGCGACGTTAGCCAACCAAGCATTCCGGACCGCCAACACCCCCATACCCGCAGTTCCCCCAGACCCGCCCACCCCCGATGTCATTCCGGCCTAGAGCCAGGATCCATCCCGAGATGGCGACATCGGCACAATCTCAGGATAGGCCCCGGCTCAAGGCCGGGGCGACAGCCTGCGACGTCAGCGGACCATGCACTCCGGACAGCCAAGACCCCCAAACCCGCAGTTCCCCCAGACCCACCCCACCCCCGATGTCATTCCGGCGAAGGCCGGAATCCACATCCGCATCTCTCCCCGCCCTCCAAGCCCAAGGCCCCGCCCCACCCCCAGCCGCGCAGCCCCCCAAGCCACGCGGCCCCCACGCAAAAAACTTATCCTCCCGCCCCTTCCCCACCCCTATCCTTTTCCCGTCGCTTCCTGAGACGCGGTCATGACGAGTGATCGGGCAGCGGCGGCAGGCGGTGGGAGGTCGCTCCCATCGGGCGTCCTTCTTTCTGTCGCGGACCCATAAGCCGGGCCGCGGATCGCCGGGGCGGCGGCTGTATTCGACCGCCTCCGGGGCGCGATGCCGGCGACAGCGCCGGTGGCGCGCCAGCAGGTCAATGCGCGCAGGCATGCTCGCATGGGCAGGAGAAGGGGAAGGCCGGCCTGTCCCCCCGGCGAGGCGAAGGCCTCACCTTTTGCGCACCCTCCCTCCCGAGGTTCAGCCTCGCCGGGGGCGCCTCACAAAGACAAACCGGCCCCGATCGCTCGGGGCCGGCTGAAGCTGCTGGAAAAAAAGCCGGTCAGTGATTGTCGCGCGGCACGCCGAAGGTCTGGGCGATGCGCTGGTATTTTTCCGCCGGCTTGAGGATGGCGCCCTCGCCGAGCTGGCCGGTGATGCCGCGCTGGATTTCCTGCCAGGGCGTCTGGTGGGCGGGATATTTATAGCCGCCCGCCGCTTCCAGTTCGGCGCGGCGATTGGCGATTTCCTCATCCGGGATCAGGATATCGGCCCGCCCGGTATTGAGGTCGATCCGCACCATATCGCCGGTGCGCAGGATGGCGAGGTTGCCCCCCGCCGCCGCTTCCGGCGAGGCGTTGAGGATGGAGGGCGAGCCCGAGGTGCCCGACTGGCGGCCGTCCCCGATGCAGGCCAGCGCGGTGATGCCCTTCTTGATGAGGTAGTCGGGCGGCCGCATGTTCACCACCTCGGCCGCGCCGGGATAGCCGATGGGGCCGGCGCCGCGCATGAACAGCAGCGTATTCTCGTCGATCGCCAGCGCCGGATCGTCGATCCGGTGGTGGTAATCCTCCGGCCCGTCGAACACCACGGCCTTGCCCTGGAACATGCCGGGATGGGCCGGATTGTTGAGATAGCGCTCGCGGAATTCCGAGGAGATCACGCTGGTCTTCATGATGGCGTTGTCGAACAGATTGCCGCGCAGCACCAGGAAGCCCGCCTCGCTCTTGAGCGGATTGTCGAAGGGACGGATGACCCTTTCGTCCTGGATGGGCGTGTTGCGGCAGTTTTCCCCGATGGTCTTGCCGTTGACCGTGGGGGCGTTCTCGCGGATGAGGCCCTGCTTCATCAATTCGTTGACCACGGCGGGCACGCCGCCGGCGTGGTAGTAATCCTCGCCCAGATATTCGCCCGCCGGCTGCAGGTTGACCAGCAGCGGCACCTTGTGGCCGTGCTCCTGCCACTCCTCCAGCTTGAGGTCCACCCCGATATGCTTGGCGATGGCGGCAATGTGGATGGGGGCGTTGGTCGAGCCGCCAATGGCGGAATTGACCACGATGGTGTTGATGAAATTGTCCTTGGTCAGGATGTCGGAGGGTTTCAGGTCCTCATGCACCATGTCCACGATGCGCTTGCCGGTGCGATAGGCCATTTCCTGGCGATCGCGATAGGGCGCCGGAATGGCGGCCGAGCCGGGAAGCTGCATGCCCAGGGATTCGGCCAGCGAATTCATCGTCGTGGCCGTGCCCATGGTGTTGCAATAGCCGGTCGAGGGGGCCGAGGAGGCCACCAGCTCGATGAATTGCGGATAGTCGATTTCGCCGGCCGCCATCATCTGGCGGGCCTTCCACACGATGGTGCCCGAGCCGGTGCGCTCGCCCTTGTGCCAGCCGTTGAGCATGGGGCCCACCGACAGCGCGATGGCGGGGATGTTCACCGTGGCCGCGCCCATCAGCATGGCCGGCGTGGTCTTGTCGCAGCCGATGGTCAGCACCACCCCGTCCAGCGGGTAGCCGTAAAGCACTTCCACCAGCCCCAGATAGGCCAGGTTCCGGTCGAGCCCGGCGGTGGGGCGCTTGCCGGTTTCCTGGATGGGGTGCACCGGAAATTCGATGGCGATGCCGCCCGCCTCGCGGATGCCTTCGCGCACGCGCTCGGCCAGCACGATATGGTGGCGATTGCAGGGGCTGAGGTCCGAGCCGGTCTGGGCGATGCCGATGATCGGCTTGCCCGACTGCAGTTCCTCCCGCGAAACGCCGAAATTCATGTAGCGCTCGAGATAGAGCGCGGTCATGTCCGGGTTTTCCGGATTGTCGAACCAGGCGCGTGAACGCAGTTTCTTGGCCGTCATCGTCATTTCCTCTTGGGATCGCGGGCGCGACGCTGCACCCGTATTGGCATCGGTTCTAGCACGGCTTTGCACCAAGGAAACAAAAAATCATACAATTAATTCTCCGCCGCGCCTGCCTGCGACAATCTTCCGCAACGCTCTGAAAACCTTACCAAACGAGGAGACCGCGGCGCACGATTGGGGTTGGTGTGGGGGCAAAAAACGGGCTGGCTGAACCGGCCTGTACGCATTAGGTTCGCGCCGCGGCGCGCCGGCCGCGACGGGGAGAGCCGATGAGCATGATAGCCGATTGGGTCGGGGTCGACTGGGGAACCTCGAACCTGCGTGCCTGGGGCCTCGCCCCCGATGGCAGCGTCGTTTTCGAGCGAGTGTCGCCCAAGGGCATGGGGCGGCTGACGCGGCCTGAATTCGCCCCCGCACTTGCCGAGTTGCTCGCCGATGTCACCCCGGTCGGCCAAGGGCCGCTCGACGTCCTGATCTGCGGCATGGCGGGCGCCCGCCAGGGCTGGCTCGAAGCCCCCTATATGGAAGCCCCGGCCGATCTGGCCCGGCTGATGAGCGGCGCCGTGCGCCCGGAAATGGACGGGACGCGCCTTGCCCCCGCCATCCTGCCCGGCGTCTGTCAAAGAGCGCCCGCCCCCAATGTCATGCGCGGCGAGGAAACCCAGCTCCTGGGGCTGGCGGCGCTCAAGCCGGGCTTTTCCGGCGTCGTCTGCATGCCGGGCACCCATTCGAAATGGGCGCGGCTCGACGGCACCAACATTGTCGATTTCTCCACCGCCATGACCGGGGAGGTGTTCGAGATCCTGCGCAGCCATTCAGTGCTGCGCCATTCCCTGAGCGGCGATCTGGACGGCCCCGGCCGGGCCGAGGGCTTCGCCGAAGGCGCCGCCGATGGGTTGGAGCGGCCGGAAAATCTCCTGGGCACGCTGTTCACCGTGCGCGCCGCCTCGCTCCTCGCTGATCGCCAGCCGGACTGGTGCGCGGGCTACCTTTCGGGCCTGCTCATCGGCACGGAAATCGGCAGCAACCGGCACCTGATCGGTAACGCGCCGGTTCCCCTTATTGGATCGGCGGGGCTCTGCGCGCTCTATGCGCAGGTGCTGGCGATGATCGGAATCACGGGCGAGCCGCAGGATGCGGCCGCTATCGTTCTGGCGGGGCTCAAGGCCGCGCGCAGCCTTGCAGCCTGAAGCGGAGAAGTCCCATGCAGCATCGTCACATCATCGCCATCCTGCGCGGCATCACCCCGCCGGAAATCATCGGCGTCTGCGAGGCGTTGATCGCTTCCGGCATCACCATGATCGAGGTACCGCTCAATTCGCCCGAGGCGCTGACCAGCATCGCGGATGCCGCTAGAAAACTCGGCGCCAAAGCCGCCATCGGCGCCGGCACCGTGCTGTCAGTGGAGGACGTTGAAGCCGTCGCCCGCGCCGGCGGCAGCTTCATCGTCTCCCCCGATACCAATGCGGCGGTGATCGAAAGAACCGTTCAACTCGGCCTTCTCTCCTATCCGGGCGTGTTCACGCCCACCGACGCCTTCCGCGCCATCCGCGCCGGGGCGACGGGCCTCAAATTCTTCCCTGCCGAAGTGCTGGGCGCCAAGGGCATCAAGGCCATCAAGGCGGTGCTGCCGCCAGCGCTTCCGCTTTACGCCGTGGGCGGGGCCAATCCCGACAATTTCGCCGACTTCTTCGCCGCCGGCTGCGCCGGCTTCGGGCTGGGCACCTATATCTACAAGCCCGGCATGAGCGTGGACGCCGTGTCCGAGCGCGCCGCTGCGGCTGTCAAATCCTACGATGCGGGGAAAACCGCATGAGCCAGACCGCCCGCCTTATCTTCGATTGCCAATGCGCCCTAGGCGAAGGCCCGATCTGGCATCCGGGCCGGCAGGAGCTGTTCTTCTTCGACATCAATGCCGAGATGCTCTACGCCGTGCGCCCCGATGGCAGCCTCGCCGATCAGTGGCTTTTCAACGAGATCGTGGCCGCCGCCGCCATCATTGACGACGACACCCTGCTCCTCGCCACCGAGACCGGCCTCAAGGGCTTCCAGATCGCCACCGGCGGGCTGGCGCCGGTGCTGTCCATCGAGGCCGACAAGCCCGCCACCCGCACCAATGACAGCCGCGTGCATCCCTCGGGGGCTTTCTGGATCGGCACCATGGACAAGAGCCCGGCCGAAGCCCCGCTTGGCGCGCTCTATCACTATCGCCAGGGGCAGCTCACCACGCTCAAGAGCGGCGTGGCCATCCCCAACGCCACCTGCTTCTCCCCCGATGGGCGCACCGCCTATTGGACCGACACGCCCACCCGGCGCATCCTCAAGGTAGAGACCGATCCCCAGACCGGCCTGCCCATCGGCGACTGGGCGCTTTTTGCCGACGTCTCGGACGGGCCGGGCTATCCCGACGGCGCCGTGGTCGATGCCGAAGGCTATCTCTGGAACGCCCGCTGGGGCGGCAGCTGCGTCGTGCGCCACGCGCCCGACGGGTCGGTGGACCGCGTCGTCGAGCTGCCGGTGAGCCAGGTCACCTGCCCCGCCTTTGGCGGCCCCGACCTCAAGACGCTGTTCATCACCACCGCCAACAAGAATATGAGCCCGGATCAGCTGGCCGCCGAAAAGATCGCCGGCGGGCTTTTCGCCATCGATCTCGACATTGCCGGCCTGCCCGAGGCCCGCGTCAGCCTTTGAGACCACGCCCATGACCAACCCCGCCCTCGGCGTCTGCTACTACCCCGAACACTGGCCCGAGGACTGGTGGGAGCGCGATGCTGCCCGCATGGCCGAAATCGGCATAAAATGGGTGCGGATCGGCGAGTTCTCCTGGTCGCGGCTGGAGCCCACGCCCGGCCAGCTCGATTTTTCCTGGGCGCACCGCGCCATGGACGTGCTGGGCCGCCACGGCCTCAAGGTCATTTTCGGCACCCCCACCGCCACCCCGCCGCGCTGGATGGTGGACAGGCACCCCGACATGCTGGCCGTCGACAGGGAAGGCCGGCGCAGGGGCTTCGGTTCGCGCCGGCATTACGACTTCTCCCACCTGCCCTATCGGGAAGAGGCGGCGCGCATCACCCGGCTCATAGCCGAGGCGCTGGGCGATCATCCCGCCCTGGCCGGCTGGCAGACCGACAATGAATATGGCTGCCACGGCACCACCTATTCCTATTCGCCCGCCGCCCGCGAGGGCTTCCAGCGCTGGCTGGCCGATAAATACGGCACCATCGACGCGCTCAACGCCGCCTGGGGCACTGTGTTCTGGTCGATGGAATATGACCGCTTCGAGCAGGTCGAGTTGCCCAACCTACTGGTTTGCGAGGCGGCGCCGGCCCATGATCTCGATTTCCGCCGCTATTCCTCCGATCAGGTCGCCGCCTTCAACAAGGTGCAATACGACATCCTCAAGGCCCGCCGGCCCGACCTGCCGGTCATCCACAATTTCATGTCGCGCTACACCGAATTCGATCATTTCGACGTGGCGCAGACGCTGGACGTGGCAAGCTGGGATTCCTATCCGCTCGGCCATCTGGCCACCAGCAACGAGCCCGAGGAGATCAAGCGGCTCTATCTGCGCCAGGGCGATCCCGACAACGCCGCCTTCCACCACGACCTTTATCGCAGTGTCGGCCATGGGCGCATGTGGGTCATGGAGCAGCAGCCCGGTCCGGTGAACTGGGCCGATTTCAATCCCGACCCCCTGCCCGGCATGGCGCGGCTCTGGGCCTGGGAGGCCTTCGCCCATGGCGCCGAGGTCGTCTCCTATTTCCGCTGGCGCCAGGCGCCTTTCGCCCAGGAGCAGATGCATGCCGGCCTCCTCAGGCCCGACAGCGCCCCGGCGCCGGCCTATCACGAGGCCCAGCAGGTGGCGGGCGAGCTGAGGGAACTGGGGCTGGGCGGGGTTGCCGGCAAGGCCCGCGTCGCCCTCGTCTTCGACTATCAGAGCGAATGGGCCTGGGACATCCAGCCCCAGGCCAAAGGCTTCAGCCATGGCGCCCATGTGCGCGCCCTCTATGCCGCCTTCCGCAAGCATGGCGTGGACATCGACATCCTGCCGCCCTCGACCGCCAGCTTCGCCGGCTACGACATCGTCGCCATTCCGGCGCTGTTTGCCTGGAGCGATGCCCTGCGCAATGCCCTGGCCGACTTCGAGGGCCATGTGCTCATCGGCCCGCGCACCGGTTCCAAGACCCGGGATTTCGCCATTCCGCCCCATCTGGGGCCGGACCTGCCGGCCAATCTGCTCGACGTGAAGGTCATCCGCGTCGACAGCGCCGACCCGGCTCTGGACGTCGAGGTCAAGGGCAGCGGCACGGTGCATCACTGGCGCGAGCGCATCGAAACCCGCGCCCAGGTGGTCATCGAGGATGCGGAGGGCTGGCCGGTGCTGCTGCACCAGGGCAAGCTCTATTATCTGGGCGCCAGCGGCAGCAAGGCGCTGGTGCAGCGCGTGGTCGATCATCTCATTGCCGAGGCGGATTTGCCGATCCTGGCCCTGCCCGCCGGCGTGCGCTGCCGCACCCGCGACGGGCTGCGCATCTATGTCAATTACGGCGCCGGCAATGCCCTGCTCACTCCAGCCGCCGACGAGGCCGGCTATGTGCTGGGCGGGCCCGACATGCCGGGCGCCGGGGTCACCGTGGCCAGACTCGCCACGGCCGGCTGACATCGGGCATGGCGGGGCGGATTTCGAACCGCCCCACCCCGGCGTCCCAGCGCAGCCAATGCACGCCCAGCTTGGCCAGCGCGTCGCCATCGACAATCTGGCTGCCCCGGCAGATCACCGGCGCGCGAACGCGGGCGATGATGATGTCGTGCCGCCCGCAATCCTCGGCAAAGGCGGCGGCGTTGCGGATGATCGAAATGGAGAAATCCCCGGTCCCCGCAATGCAGGCTATACTATCGCACTGTGCCGTTTCCGCCTTTGCCGCGATCGGCTCCTGATAATGCTGCGACCAGGCATTGACGGCAAAGCTGCCCGGGCGACCCGTAACCAGCGCGAGACCCTTTTCGGTGCGCAGGGCCACGGCCTGCGTCGTGTCGGCCACCAGCAGGTCCGGCCTCTGATCGAGCCCGAAGACGAGCACCAGCGGCAGGGCCAGCGCCGGCGCGACCAGCCGCGTCCAATGGGTCATGAAGGCGAAGATGCCCAGCGCGGCCAGCCCGATCAGCAGCGCCCAACCCGTCAGCAGCGGGTTACCGATCCAGCCATCGCTCCAGGCGGCGACAAGCTGGGCCACATCCATCATCCGCTCTATGCCCCAGCCCATGACGCGGATGAACGGAGCATCCACCCCCAAGGGCATGGCCAGCACCGAGAGTACGGCGAAGGGCATGATGACCAGGCTCACCACCGGCAGCGCCAGCACATTGCCCAATACGCCCAGCGGCGCTGTCTGCTGGAAATGATAGGCCGAGAACAAAAGCGTCGCCGTCCCGGCGATGAAGCTGGTCAGCGCCGTCGCCCACAGCGTCCGTCCCATGCGCCGGAGAAATCCCGCCTGGCGGTCGCGTACCGGCCGGGGCATTTCGTAAATGCCGATCAGCGCGACGACGGCGGCAAAGGAGAGTTGGAAGCTGGGGCGGAAGATGCTGGCCGGGTCGATGACGATGATGGCGATGGCCGCCAGCGCCACGTTGCGCATGGTCAGGGCCCGCCGCCCGGCCAGCACGGCGCCGAACACCAGCCCCAGCATCAGCGTCGAGCGCAGCGCCGGCACATTGCCAGCCCCGCCAGCCAGCAGCAGGTAGAACCCGGCGGCGGCCAGCCCGCCCAGCGCCGCGACCTTCTTGACCGGCCAGCGCGTTCCCGTCGCCGGAATGGCGGCCAGCAGCCAGCGCAGCAGGAAGAAGACGCCGCCGGCGACGATGGAAAGATGCAGCCCGGAAATGGAATAGACATGGGCGAGGCCGGACGCGGCCATCACCGCACGGGTCTCGTCGGTGATGCCGCTCTGGTCGCCCATCACCATGGCGCGTCCGATCGCCGCCGCTGGTCCGTCGAGCACGGCGTCGATGCGCGCCCCGATGGTCATGCGGGTCAGTTCGATAAAGCGCGTCGCATCCGCCGGCCCCTCGCTGATGCGCTCGAACTGGCTGGTCACGTTGCCATAGGCGCCGATGCCGTTGAAATAGGAGTGGAACTGGCCGTCATAAGCGCCCGGCAGCACCGGCCCGGGCACGGGCGCGAAGCGCATATTGGCGCGGATCGTGTCGCCCGGCGCCAGCATCGGCTCGGGCGGCGCCAGCAGCCGGGCCCGCCTTATGGGCACGGGGCGCGTGCCTTCCGCCGGGGTGATCTGCGAAATGACCAGCCGCCGGCTTTCGGGCGTAGCGGAGAGGATTTCATCCACCCGCGCCTCGAAAAGCCCATAGGCCGGGCGATAGAGCATCGGGGTGCCGAACCAGTGGGCATGAAGCGGCAACAGGCAGAGCCCGAGCCAGGCCGCCAGCGCCAGGCTCGCCCAGCCCAGCCAGGCCGTGCGGCGCAGGACGAACAGCAGGCCCGCAAGCACGAGCCCCGCCGCCGCCAGCGCCCAGGCCGGCGGCTCCGCCGGCAGCGCCGCATAGGCGACGAGGCCAAAGATCATCAGGAAGGGCAGCAGCACGAAAAGCCGCCGCCCCGTCGCGGCGTCCTCCATCCAGCCTCGGATCGAGCCGGGCGCGGCGGGCCAGGCGGCCACCGCCGGACGCGGTCGAAACGGGCCGTTCTCGCGCTCCCCGGCCGCCATTGCCCCCACCGGCCTCACCCCTGCCCTTGCGCTCGTGCGGCTCTATGCTACACACGGCCCCAACTCTCTCCAAGCATTGTGCCGCCATGTCCCAGGTCGTTACCCGTTTCGCTCCCTCGCCCACCGGCTATCTGCATATCGGGGGCGCCCGCACGGCCCTGTTCAGTTGGGCCTATGCCCAGAACAAGGGCGGCAAGATGCTGCTGCGCATCGAGGATACGGACCGCGAGCGCTCCACCGAGGCCGCCGTCACCGCGCTGGTGGACGGGCTCAAATGGCTGGGCCTCACCTGGGACGGCGAGCCGATCAGCCAGTTCGCCCGCGCCGCGCGCCACGCCGAGGTGGCCCATGAGCTGGTGAAGCTCGGCCACGCCTATTATTGCTATTGCTCGCCCGCCGAGCTCGACCAGATGCGCGAGGAGGCCCGCGCCGCCGGCAAACCGCCGCGCTATAATGGCTATTGGCGCGACCGCGACGCCTCCGAAGCGCCCGAGGGCGTCAAGCCCGTCATCCGCATCAAGGCCCCGCTCAGCGGCGACATCGTGGTCAACGACCATGTGCAGGGCAAGGTGGTGTTCAAGGCCGAGAATCTCGACGATTTCATCATCCTGCGCTCCGACGGCACCCCCACCTACATGCATGCCGTTGTGGTGGACGATCACGACATGGGCGTCACCCATATCATCCGCGGCGATGACCATCTGACCAATGCCGCCCGCCAGATCGTCATCTATAACGCCATGGGCTGGGCCGTGCCGGAAATGGCCCATATCCCGCTCATCCATGGGCCCGATGGCGCCAAGCTCTCCAAGCGCCATGGCGCCCTCGGCGTCGAGGCTTACCGGCAGATGGGCTACCTGCCCGCCGCCCTGCGCAATTACCTGGCCCGGCTGGGCTGGAGCCATGGCGATGACGAGATCTTCTCCACCGAGCAGATGGTGGAGTGGTTCAGCCTCGAAGCCCTCAATAAGGGCGCGGCGCGCTTCGATTTCGTCAAGCTCGAGAACATCAACGGCCATTATATCCGCGAGGCCGACCCCACCTATCTCTATGAGGTGATGGTGGAGACCGCGCGGGAGCTGAACCGCGCGCATGACGTGGAAGGGCTCCTGGCCAACCACAATGTCGTCCTGTCTGCCCTGCCCGAATTGCAGCCGCGCGCCAAGACGGTGCTGGAGCTGATCGACCTGGCGCAGTTCATCTACGCCATCCGCCCCATCACGCCCGATGCGGCGGCGGCGGCGCTTCTCACCGACGAGGCGCGCACCCTGCTTGCGGGTATTGCCGAAACGTTAGGGGGGCTTGCCGATTGGTCAGTGCCCGCCATCGATGCCGCCATGCGCCAACTGGCCGAAGCGAAGGGCCTCAAGCTGGGCAAGCTGGCCCAGCCGCTGCGCGCCGCCCTCACCGGACGCACCGTATCTCCGGGGATTTTCGAGGTCATGGTGCTGATCGGGCGCGAAGAATCGATGGCCCGGCTCGGCGACCAGATCGGGGGGTGAACCCGCCCTCCGAGCCGGTCGTGACGCGACTGGTCATACTTACCTATCGGTTGCTTGGAGTGGGCAATCCCTGATACCTCTCCCCCAGCAACTAGCGCTGATAAAAATGCCGCAGCCGCCATCCGGGCTTGCCAGAAAGAGCTTGGGTGGGCAGGCATAGCCAGGAGAGCTCAATGACCGATAAAGTCGCCAAACTCGTCATCGGGGATCAGACCCATGAATTTCCGGTGCTGGCCGGCTCCGTAGGGCCGGAAGTGATCGACATCCGATCGCTCTATGCCAAGACGGGCCTGTTCACCTACGATCCGGGCTTCACCTCCACCGCAGCCTGCGACAGCGCCATCACCTATATCGACGGCGACAAGGGCGAGCTGCTCTATCGCGGCTATCCCATCGAGCAGCTGGCCGAAAAATCCAACTATCTCGAAGTCTGCTACCTGCTCCTTTACGGCGAGCTGCCCAGCAAGGCCGATTTCGTCAAGTTCGAGCAACTGGTGACGCGCCACACCATGGTGCATGACCAGATGCAGTATTTCTACCGGGGCTTCCGGCGCGATGCCCACCCCATGGCCATCATGACCGGCGTGGTCGGCGCCATGGCCGCCTTCTATCACGACTCCACCGACATCAACGATCCCGAGCAGCGCGAGATCGCCTCCATCCGCATGATCGCCAAGATCCCGACGCTGGCGGCCATGGCCTATAAATATTCGGTGGGCCAGCCCTTCGTCTATCCGCGCAACGACCTCGATTACGCCGCCAATTTCCTGCATATGTGCTTCTCGGTCCCGGCCGAGGAATACACCGTCGATCCGCGCATCGCCCGCGCCATGGACCTGATCTTCACGCTCCATGCCGATCACGAGCAGAATGCCTCGACCTCGACGGTGCGCCTCTCCGGCTCGTCCGACGCCAATCCCTTCGCCTGCATCGCCGCCGGCGTGGCCTGCCTCTGGGGCCCGGCCCATGGTGGCGCCAACGAGGCCTGCCTCAACATGCTGCGCGAGATCGGCACCGTCGATCGCATTCCCGAATTCATCGAGCGCGCCAAGGACAAGAACGACCCGTTCCGCCTGATGGGCTTCGGGCATCGCGTCTACAAGAATTTCGACCCGCGCGCCAAGGTGATGCAGCACACCGCCAAGGAAGTGCTGGCCATTCTCGGCGTCGAGAACAATCCCACCCTGCAGGTGGCGCAGGAGCTGGAGCGGATCGCGCTGGAAGACCAGTATTTCATCGACCGCAAGCTCTATCCCAACGTCGATTTCTATTCGGGCATCATCCTCGAGGCCATGGGCTTCCCCACCTCGATGTTCACCGTGCTGTTCGCCGTGGCCCGCACCGTCGGCTGGATCAGCCAGTGGAAGGAAATGATCGGCGATCCGCAGAAGAAGATCGGCCGCCCGCGCCAGCTCTACAACGGTGCCCCTGCCCGCGCCTACCAGCCCATCGACCAGCGCTGAGGCACGGCGCCCACCCACGATGTCGCCCCGGCCCCAAGCCGGGGCCTATCCTGGCCGGACGCCATCCCAAATCGTCAGCGATACCCCATCGCCCCCACCCACCGGGTCATTCCGGCGCAGGCCGGAATCCAGATCCGCATGCCGCCCCGGACACCGGAGCCGCGGTTCGGCTCACCCCGGACCGTCATTGGGATTTGAATAAAGCGCCCTAGGCGCCGGCCCAGTGGGCGAGCACCCGATCCGCCGGGTCCTGGCGCGGAAACTCCGCCTCGCCATTCTCCATGAGATCGGCCAGTTCGCCGAAGGCGGCGATCTGGTCCTGCCGGGCAGCCCTATCATCCAGCAGGCTGCGCGCCTGGGCATTGATGGTGGCCTGGTCGGGCGCGGCCATGACCAGTTCGGGCACGGCGGCGCGGCCCAGCACGATATTGGGCAGCGAAATAGCGGGCGAGCCGATCTGGCGATAGACCCGCGCCTGCGGCGCATCCATCAGATACATCACCACCATCGGCAATTGCGCCAGCGCCAGCTCCAGCGTCACCGTGCCGGACACGGCGAGCGCCATGACCGCGTCGGCATAAAGGCGCGCCCGCTCCCCCCGGTCGGCCAGTACGCGCACCTTCACCGGCCAGCTGGCCACTTCCTGTTCCAGCCGCCCCTTGAGCGCGGGCAAGGTGGGGATGACCATTTCGCTGACCGCCGGGTGATCGGCCAGATGTTCGGCGGCGGCGCGCAGCAGCGGCAAGTGCCGGCGCAATTCTCCTGAGCGGCTGCCCGGCAGCAGCACCAGCGGGCCCCGCTCTATTGCCGCGCGCTTGTGGCGCTCGATCAGGGCCGGATGGCCCACATAGCTGGTGGGCGGCCCGCCCAGCTTCGCCATCACCGCCGGCTCGAAGGGCAGCACGGCCAGCACTTCCTCGAAAAGCGGCCGGATCTTGGGCGCGCGCTGCGGCGAGCGCACCCAAACCGAAGGCGCCACATAGAGCAGGATCTTGCCCTGATACCCCAGGCGCTTCAGCCGCTGCGCCAGCAGCCGCGAAAAGTCCTGGGAATCGACCAGCACAACGATGTCGGGATTGGCGGCGCGGATGGCCCGGGCGGTCTGGCGTAGCCGCCACAGCAGCAGCGGCAGGCGCAGCAGCACGTCGGTGAGCCCCATCACGGCCAGGTCGCTCATGGGAAAGAGCGACTTGAGCCCCTGTGCTTCCATCTCGTGCCCGCCGACGCCGGTAAAGGCCAGGGGCACGCGCTGCTTGAGCCGGACGATGAGATCGGCGGCGATACGGTCGCCCGAGGCCTCGCCGGCGAGAATGAATAGCTTGAGCCGCTCCCCCATGTCCCCGTCAGCGGCCGTCATGCTCACTCGCTGTCGTGGCTGTTGCGCGGCAGCAGGATCGGACGGTCGGATGCAGCGGCGATGAAGGCCACCACGTCCTGCACCAGCGCGTCGTTCTTGAAGAGTTCGGCCGCATCCTCGACACGCTCGCGCAACGTGCCCTCGCTGGCGAAGATCTGCCGATAGGCGGCGCGCAGGCGGTGAATGGCCTCGCGATCGAACTTGCGGCGCTTGAGCCCCACCAGGTTGAGCCCGTTCAGCGTAGCCCGGTTACCGACGGCCATGCCATAGGGGATGACGTCGCCATCCACCATGGAATGAGCACCGACAAAGGCGTGGGCGCCGACACGGGTGAACTGGTGGACCACGGACGAGCCACCGAAAATGACATTGTCCCCGATATGGCAATGGCCGGCAATGCCGACATAATTGGCCATGATGACATTGTTGCCGACGATGGAATCATGGGCCACATGCGCGCAGGCCATGAACAGGCAGTCATTGCCGATTTGGGTCAGCATGCCGCCGCCCTCGGTGCCGGGATTGATGGTCACCGATTCGCGGATGGTGCAGCGCTCGCCGATGACGAGGCGCGACGCCTCGCCGTGATATTTGAGGTCCTGCGGCCGGTGGCCCACCGAGGCAAAAGGATAGATCTTGGTGCCGGCGCCGATTTCGGTGCGCCCTTCCACGCAGGCATGGGAGATCAGCTCGACGTCGTCGCCCAGCACCACGTCCTTGCCGACGATGCAGAAGGGGCCGATCTTGACGCCATTGCCGAGGCGCGCGCCCTCAGCGACGAGAGCCGTGGGATGGACGCTGGCAGAGCTCACGATTCGGCTCCAACGATCATGGCGGTGATTTCCGCTTCGGCGATGACCACGCCATCCACGATCGCCTTGGCCTCGTAGCGGCCGACATTGCGGCGGCGCTGCACCTTGGCGATATGGAATTCGATGGTGTCGCCCGGGCCGGCCGGCTTGCGGAACTTGGCCTTGTCCACCCCCAGCATCAGGACGATATTCTTTCGCCCGCCGGTGGAGTCGTGCTTGATGACGATGGCGCCGGCCGTCTGCGCCATGCCCTCGATGATGAGCACGCCGGGGAAAATCGGATTTTCCGGGAAGTGGCCCTGGAAGATGGGCTCGTTATAGGTGACGTTCTTGATGCCGACCGCGGTTTCGTCCCCGTCGATTTTGATGATCTTGTCGATCATCAGGAACGGATAGCGATGAGGCAGGCTGGTCAGGATCTCGGCAAGGCCCATTGCCGTCAGCTCGGTGGTGGCTGGTGCGCTGTCGGTCATCACCGCTTCTCCCCCTTGGAAAGTTTCCGCATAGTGGCGATCTCCCGCCAGAAGTCTCTTATATCCTGCGCCGGCGCACCGGCAAGTTTGCTGCCTGCCGGCCAGTCCTTGGTCACGGCGGCGCGGCCATGCACCACCGAGCCGCGCCCGATGGTCATATGCCCGGCCGTGCCCGAGCCGCCGCCCATAAGCACTGAATCCTCGACGATGGTGGAGCCGGCCAACCCGCTCATGGCGGCGATGAGGCAGTTGCGCCCGATGCGGCAGTTATGGCCGATCTGCACCAGATTATCGATCTTGGTGCCCTCCCCGATCATGGTGTCGCCCAGCGCGCCCCGGTCGATGGTGGAATTGGCGCCGATCTCGACCCGGTCCTGAATGAGGACGCGCCCGAGCTGGGGCACCTTGCGGTTGGTGCGCCCATGGTCGAGCCAGCCGAAACCCTCGGTGCCGATGCGCACCCCGGCATGCAGCACCACCTCATTGCCCAGATGGGCGCAGTCGATGGAGCAATTGCCCGCGATGACGCAATTGCGCCCAATGGTGACCCCTGCCCCGATGACCGTATTGGCGCCGATCACCGTGCCGCGCCCGATCTCGACGCCCCGTCCGATAACGACATTGGCGCCCAGCGTCACGTCGCGTTCGATCAGGGGCTCGGGCAGGTCTTCGCGCCCGGCGGCGAGCACGGCGCGGGTATCGTCGGGATAGAGATGGTCGAGAATGGCGGCAAAGAGCGGATGCGGCTTGTCGAGCACGATGGCGAGACAGCCCGCCGGCACCAGGTCGCGCAGGGCCGGGGTCACCAGCACGGCGCTGGCGGCGGTGTTGCGCAAATCCTCGCTGTAGTCGCTCTGGGCCGCCAGGGCCAGTTCACCCGCGCCGGCCAGCTCGAGCTCGGCGACGCCGGTGATGAGCAGCTCGACCGGCTGCGTCAGCAATGCGCCTTGCCCCAACGCGTCCAGAATCTGCCCGATCGGAAAGGGACCGGCGAAGCGATGAAATCGGGTGTCGACCATTGTGTCACTCAAAAGAAAGAGCCGCGGTGCTTGCCGCCCGCGGCTCTATGAACTCTCTCACGCCGGAACGACTAGAACAAGGTCGACATGGTGAGCTGGAAGACCTGGGTGCGGTCCGCCGTCGACTTGTTCAGCACGTGGGCGAAGTCGCCACGCAGCGGGCCGAACGGGCTGTCCCAGATCAGCGAGGCACCGATCGAGGTCCGCCACGGCTGGTCGATGCTGTCCGGGTCGACCGTGTTGGCGCCAAGGCGCGGCACGTTCACGCCGTCGATCCAGGCGGCATCCGCCCAGAAGGCGCCGCTGAGCCCGTAATTCTCGGGAATGCCCGGAATGGGGAACTGCACTTCGGCGGAGAGGCCGGCATAGGCCACGGCGCCGAGATATTCGCCGTTCTGGATGCGCGGGCCAAGGCCACGGCCTTCGAAGCCACGGATAAGCTGCGGACCGGGGATGAAGGATTCCACGGTGTGCACGCCATTGCTGTCGAGGTCGTTGATGACGCCGGCCTGGCCGCGCAGGCTGGCCACGATGCCGGTATCCTGCAGCACCGGGATGAAATAACGGGCCCGGGCTTCAGAACGGATCAGGTTGTGATCCCAGCCGATATATTGCTGCGTGAAGGTGGCATAGAGGCCGCTGGTCGGCTTCTTGACATCATCCAGGCCCGACCAGGTCAGCGTGTAGCCGACAAAGGCCTTGTAGTATTCGTCACCATTGCTCACCAGCAGCGAGAACGGCGCGTCGGCATCCTTGATGAGCTTGCGCTCGATGCCCGTGAACACCGTGGCCGACAGGTCGCTGGTCAGCGGCACGCCGACGCGGAGCTGGCCGCCGGTGGCTTCCGAGCCATAGACGCCCGTGGTCGATTCCTCGGTGATGCGGTGATAGGCATCCACGCCCGCCGACACCTTGAGGCCCATGAAACGGGGCTCGGTGAAGGAGAAGTCGAAAGTGCGGCCCGACTGCGACGCCCCGATAGCGGCGCGCAGATACTGGCCCCGGCCCAGGAAGTTGCGTTCGGTGAGCGAGATTTCGCCCAGAACCCCACCTTGACCCGAACCATTAACATCCGTGGAATAACCAACAGTCGCGCCATATTCACCCGTGGAGCTTTCGGTCACGGCGATGTTGATGACGATCTTGTCGGGCGACGAGCCGCCGACAGTGGTCACGTCCACGGCCGAGAAATAGCCCAGGTTCTGGATGTTCTGGCGGCCGCGCACGAGCAGCGCGCGGTTGAAGGGGTCGCCTTCGGCGAAGTCCAGCTCGCGACGGATGACGAAGTCGCGGGTCTTCTCGTTGCCGGTGATGTTGATGCGCTCGACATAGAGGCGCGCGCCCTCGTCCACCAGATAGGTGACGTTGAAGGTGCCCGAGGCGACGTCGCGGTCGAGGCGGGCGCGGACATCGGCGAAGGAATAGCCCTGCGCCGTGGCCTCATAGGCCATGTCCTCGATGGTCTTCTGCAGGTGCGAGACCGAATAATTGGTGCCCTTGTTCGTCTGCACGGTGCCGCGCAGCACGTCGGTGTTGAGGCCGGCAATGCTGGTTTCGATGGCAACGCCGGAGAACTGGTAGCGCTGGCCTTCATTGACCGTGAAGTTGATGAAATAGGCGTTCTTGGCGGCGTCGTATTCGCCCACCGAGGTCACCTGGGCATCGGGATAGCCGCGATTGGCGTAGAACAGGCGCAGGCGCTCGCGGTCGACGGCGAGCTTCTGATCGTCATAGCCGTCATCCTTGAACAGCCAGCTCAGAATGCCGGTTTCCTTGGTGAGCATGTTGCTCTTGAGGGTATTGGCATGGAAGGCGTTGTTGCCGGTGAAGTTGATGGCGGCAATGCCGGCGCGGTTGCCTTCATTGACGACGAACACCACGCGCACGCGGCCATTGTCCACCGCTTCGGTGCGCGACGTCACGGAGACGGAGCGGAAGCCATCGCGGTCATAGGCCTGGCGGATGCTTTCGATGTCGGCGGCGAGGCGCGACTGGGTATAGACACCCGAAGTCGACATATCGACCATGGCCAGGAGCTGGGCGTCGGAGAAGCGGCGGTTGCCCTCGAACTGGACGGCACCGACAAGCTGTTCCTGGGCCTGGGCAGACACGGCACCGAGAAGTGGAATGCCGGACCCCGCGAGGGGGGCTGCACCCAGTATCGCCAGCGCCAGAACCGCGCCGCGTATCAGCTTGGTGGGATGGATCATATTGTTATTGCCTTCTGCGACCAGGCCCGGAGAATCGCCATGCACAGCGCTCCCCCAAGCTACTCCATTGCACCGTTTTACCGTCTTTTTAACCAAGGACAAGGCGAAAGCCCGGTCGCGGTTAGCAAATGATTGGTGCTCTTGTATTCCTGCAACACCTTGCCAACCAAGGTTAAGCGACCGTTACCCGGCCGCCCTGAGATAGGCGAAGATGGTGTCGTTAAAGAGCGTGAACACCATGAGCGCGACAACCAGGGCAAAGCCGAAGCGAAACCCGATTTCCTGCACCCTCATGCTGAGCGGACGCCCCCTGACGGCCTCGACCAAATAGTACAGAAGATGGCCGCCGTCGAGCATGGGCACCGGCAAAAGGTTGAAAATTCCGATATTGAGCGACAAAAGCGCTGTCAGGTTGATGAGCGCGACGATGCCGAGCGTGGCCACCTGCCCCGAAACCTTGGCCACCTTCACCGGCCCGCCGATCTGTTCCACATCGCCCCGCCCGACGAAGAAATCGCCCAGGAACGCGGCGGTGCGCTGGATGATGAAGCGGATTTCCTCGAGCGTCATGCCCACCGCCTCCACCGGCCCGGGCCGGTAGAGCGTCACATCCGCCTCTTCCACATTGCGGCTCACCCCGATGCGCCCGATGCGCTGCACATTGCCGAAGCGGTCGGTCGTTTCCACCGCCTCGGGCGTGAGCGTGAGACTCTTGCGCACGCCGTTGCGGTCGAGATCGATGCTCACCGGCCGGGCCGGCGCCGTGGCGACCAGCCGCTGGAAGTCCTCGAAGCCGTGGACGGCATAGCCATCCACCGAGACGATGACGTCCCCGGCCTCGAGTCCCGCCGCCTCCGCCACCGAACCGGCGATGACGGTGTCCACCACCGGGGCCAGCGTATAGCGGCCATAGCCGAGCAGCAGGGCATAGAGGATGAGGAAGGTGAGCAGGATATTGGCCACCGGGCCGGCCAACACGATGGCGATCCGCTGCCACACAGTCTTGTTGACGAAGAGACGCGGCGCCAGCTCGGGCGCCACATTCGCGGCCGCCTCGGGGTCGGGCACGCTGGCCGGGTTCATGTCGCCCACGAAACGCACATAGCCGCCCAGCGGAATGGCCGAAATGCGCCAGCGCGTGCCGTGGCGGTCGTTCCAGCCGATCAGCTCGCGCCCGAAGCCCACCGAAAAGGTCTGGATAGCCACCCCGTTCCAGCGCGCCACCAGGTAATGGCCCATCTCATGGACGAAGACGATGACGGTCAGCACCGCCAGGAACGGCACCAGATAGGACAGCAGCCAGAAGAGGAAATCGAACATGGTCTTCCTTGCGGGATGGGACGGCGCCGGCGCGCCCTCCGCTTACCAGTAAAGCAGGCCCTCGGCCACGGCGCCGAAGCCGGCATGCAGCGCGCCGACCAGAAGCACCAGCAAGATGCCGAAAGTGAGGCTGTCGAGCCGGTCCATCAGCCCGCCATGGCCGGGGATGATGTCGCCGCTGTCCTTGATGCGGAAATGGCGCTTTATGGCGCTTTCGCCTAGGTCGCCCAATTGCCCCAGAATGCTAATCGCCGCCGAGAGCAGCAGCCCGATCCACCAGGGCGAAGGGGTGATGAACAGCCACACCAGCAGCCCTGCCCCGCTGCCCAGCGCCAGCCCGCCCAGCGCCCCGGACCAGGTCTTGGACGGCGAAATCTCCGGCGCCAGCTTTTCCCCGCCGATCTGCCGGCCGGTGAAGAAGGCGGCGGAATCGGTCATCCACACCACCGTGCCCAGATAGACCCCGGCCCAGACCCCCGCCATGCTGTCCCCGCGCATGGCCAGGGCGGCGGTGATGATCGCGCCATAGATGCACAGCCCGATGAGCCGCCAGATCAGCCACTCCCCGCGCATGACGAGCGCCACCACGCAGGCGACGCCGATGACGGCGATCGAGCCCAGCGGCCCGGCCAGCGGAAAGGCGAGGCCCGAAAGGCCCACCAGCCCGATCAGCACCATGCCGGCGGGCGTCAGCGGCGCCCGCGTAATCATGTTCTCCCATTCCCGGTAGGCGCCGGCGAACACCGCGCCCACCACCGCGGCAAAAATATAGCCGCCGAGATAGAGAGCGGTGGCCGTAAGGATGATGAGAACGATGGCGGAGGCGAAGCGCGGGCCGAGGTCGGACCAGAGCCGGCGGCGATTCTGCGGGGGCCCTGAGGGCGGATCGTCGGGACTGGTCACGGATTGGCTACCTCGATGCCGCCGAAGCGCCGGTCGCGCAGGGCATAGGTTTCAAGCACCCTGATGAAGCTGGCCTCGTCGAAATCGGGCCAGTTTTCTTCCACGAAGACGAGTTCGGCATAGGCCGCCTGCCAGAGCAGGAAATTGGAGATGCGCTGTTCGCCGCTGGTGCGGATGATGAGGTCGGGATCGGGTACGCCCGCCGTATAGAGGCTGTCGGCCAGCCTGTTTTCGTCGATATCCTCGGGCGACAGCCGACCGGCCGCCACTTCCCGCGCCAGCCGCCGCGTCGCCTCGACGATTTCGGCCTTGCCGCCATAGTTGAAGGCGACGATGAAGACCAGCCCGGTATTGGCCGCCGTCTTGGCTTCCACGTCCTCGATCAGCCGGATCAGCCCCGGCTCCAGCCCCTCGCGGCTGCCGATGACGCGCACCTGCACGTTGTTGCGCACCAGCCTTTGAAGGTCCGAGGCAACAAAGCGCCGCAAAAGATTGAAGATGAAGGAGACTTCATCCTTGGGCCGCGCCCAGTTCTCCGAGGAGAAGCTGAACACGGTGAGATAGGAAACGCCATAGCTGGCGCAATTGTCGACCAGGCTGCGCAGCGCCTTGACGCCTTCCACATGCCCTTCGGTCCGCCTTTTGCCCCGGGCCTGCGCCCAGCGGCCATTGCCATCCATGATGACACCCAGATGGGTGGGGACGCGCAGCCGCTGGCCCTGTGCAATATCGGTGGCGATGGCGGAGTCGATGGACATCTACGCCCTCCCGGCGCAGTGCGGAGAGCCTAGACCTGCATGATTTCGGCTTCTTTGGCGGCGACGGTCTGGTCGATCTCGGCCACGGCGGCATCGGTCGCCTTCTGCACCAGGTCGGACTGGACGCGCGCGTCGTCCTGGCTCAGGTCGCCGTCCTTTTCCGCCTTCTTGAGCGCATCCATGCCGTCGCGGCGGATGTGGCGCACCGCGACGCGGGCGGCTTCGGCGTAATTATGGGCCACCTTGGCCAGTTCCTTGCGGCGCTGCTCGTTGAGCTCGGGCAGCGGCACGCGGATCACCTGCCCCTCGCTCATCGGGTTGAGGCCCAGCCCGCTGTCACGGATGGCCTTTTCCACGGCATTGGCCATGGAACGGTCCCACACCTGCACCGAGAGCATGCGCGGCTCGGGCACGGTGACGGTGGCCACCTGGTTGAGCGGCATGCGCGAGCCATAGGCATCCACGGTCACCGGCTCGAGAAGGCTGGCGCTGGCGCGGCCGGTGCGCAGGCCGGAGAGTTCGTCGCGCAGCGAGGCGACGGATTTCTGCATGCGGGTCTTGAGATCAGCGAGGTCGTAACCGGCCATGTTCGTGGTCCTTCTAGGCTTGGGGCGCGCCGCCGACACGCGTTGAGCGCGCAATGCCGGCCAACACTCCGGAAAGGCCGGCGGCGTCATCGAGCGCATATACGATTATCGGCATGTTGTTGTCACGGGCAAGGGCAAAGGCCGCAGTATCCATGACACGCAGGTTCTTACTGATGACTTCGTCATAGCTGACGGTGTCGTACCGGCTGGCGGCCGGATTTTTCATCGGATCTTCCGAATAGACGCCGTCCACCTTGGTGCCCTTAAGCACCACGTCGCATTCGAGCTCGATGGCGCGCAGCGTCGAGGCGGTGTCGGTGGTGAAGAAGGGATTGCCCGTGCCTCCGCCCAGGACCACCACGAACCCCTCCTCCAGCGCCTGCTTGGCGTCGCGCGCGGTGAAGGTGTCGGCCACCGAGGGCATGGTGGCGGCGCTGAAGGGCTTGGATTTGACCCCCTGGCGCGAAATGGCGTTGCTCAGGGCCAGGGCATTAATCATCGTGCCCAGCATGCCCATGAGGTCGGCGGTCACCCGGTCGGTGCCGTCGGCGGCGCCGGCCATGCCGCGGAAGATATTGCCGCCCCCCACCACGATGGCCACCTGTATCCCGCTCTTGGCGACGTTGGCGATCTGGCCGGCTATGGCCTGGAGGAATTGCGGCTCGATACCGAAGGAATTGTCGCCCGCCAGCGCCTCGCCCGAAACCTTGAGCAGAATGCGTTTATAGGCAGGCGCCATGGACGGTCCCCTTCATATGGACGGAGTGGATGGGGCCGCGAATCCGACGACACCCGAAGAACCCTATGGCAAATCTGCCTTCGACAGAAGGCTTCGCCACACAATTGCAGTACCGGCTGGGTTTTGCGCTCGATCCCGGCCAAATCAAGGCCGATACGGGAGAGCGGCGGGCGGCCCTTGGGCCACCCGCGAAAGTCTTGCGCGCCTTACTTGGTGCCGGCGGTGGCGGCAACTTCGGCGGCGAAGTCGGTCTCGGCCTTTTCGATGCCTTCACCCAGGGCGAAGCGCACGAACTTGGTGAGCTTGATCGGGGCGCCGGCATCCTTCTCGGCGGCCTTGATCGCGTCGCCAACCTTGGTTTCGCCATCGATGACGAAGGTCTGCGCGAGCAGGGTGACTTCCTCGAAATACTTGCGCATGCGGCCGTCGACCATCTTCTCGGCGATGTCGGCGGGCTTGCCCGATTCCTTGACCTGCTCGAGAATGATGGCGCGCTCGCGGGCCACCACGGCCGGGTCGACCTCGTCGGCCGAGATCGAGACCGGGTTGGTCGCCGCGATATGCATGGCGAGCTGCTTGCCCAGGGCCGAAAGCGCGGCCTTGTCGCCGCTCGATTCCAGCGCCACCAGGATGCCGATCTTGCCCATGCCGGGCTTGACCGCGTTGTGGACATAGCTTTCCACCACGCCATCGCTCACCGAGACGGAGGCGGCGCGGCGCAGGTTCATGTTCTCGCCGATCTTGGCGATGGCTTCGGTCAGCTCGGCCGAAACCGAGTGGCCGGTGCCGGGGAACGGCATTTCGCCGAGCTTGACCACGTCGCCATCGGCGTCGAGCGCCAGCTTGGCGACGCTGCCGACGATGGACTGGAACTGCTCGTTGCGGGCAACGAAGTCGGTTTCCGAGTTCACTTCGACGACGGCGGCCTTGGTGCCGGCGGTGGCGACCCCGACCAGGCCTTCAGCGGCAACGCGGTCGGCCTTCTTGGCGGCCTTGGCCAGGCCACGGGTGCGCAGCCAGTCGACGGCGGCTTCCATGTCGCCATTGGTTTCAGCCAGGGCCTTCTTGCAGTCCATCATCCCGACGCCGGTCGAGTCGCGGAGCTGCTTGACCATTGCAGCAGTGATTTCCATGATTCACCTCTTGGCGGCCCCTTGCCGGGGCCGCATTGGTTTGAATTGGGTAGCTGTCGCCGGTGCAGGCTTAGCTGGCGGCTTCTTCGGTGGGCAGGTCTTCCGCCGGGGCTTCGGCCGAAGCGCCCAGGTCGGCGCCCAGCGCCGAGGAAGAACGGCCGATGCCGTCGATGGCGGCGCGCGAGATCAGCGAGACATAGAGCTCGAGCGCGCGGCTGGCGTCGTCATTGCCCGGAATGGCGTAGTCCACCGTGTCCGGATCGCAATTGGTGTCGACGATGGCCACGACCGGAATACCCAGACGACGGGCTTCCTTGATCGCGTTGGCTTCCTTGTTGGTGTCGATGACGAACAGCAGGCTGGGCAGGTTCCCCATGTCCTTGATGCCGCCCAGGTCGCGCTCCAGGCGCTCCTGCTCGCGGCTCATCATCAGGCGCTCCTTCTTGGTGCGCAGGTTGAGCTCGTCTTCGCTCATCGATTCCAGCTCGCGCAGGCGGGCGATGGAATTGGAGATGGTCTGCCAGTTGGTCAGCGTGCCGCCGAGCCAGCGGGAATTGACGTAATACTGGGCCGACTGCCGGGCGGCGTCGGCCACCAGCGGGGCGGCCTGGCGCTTGGTGCCCACGAACAGCACGCGGCCGCCATCGGCCACGGTGTCCGAGACCAGTTGCAGCGCGCGGCTCAACGCCGGAACGGTCTGGCTCAGGTCGAGGATGTGGATATCGTTGCGAACGCCGAAGATGTAGCGTTCCATCTTGGGGTTCCAGCGGTGCTTCTGGTGGCCGAAATGGACGCCGGCCTCAAGCAACTGGCGCATGGAAAAATCGGGCAAAGCCATCTGGCTGCTCCTTGTTTACCGGTTGATACCTCCACGAAACAATGCGACGGTTTCCCGCCACCGGATGGTTTTCTTGGAAAGAAAGCCCGTTTCGTGTGTGAAATCGCGCCGGCACGCAGCCGGACGCAGGGGCGATATAGGGGAAGACGGCCCTATTGGCAAGGGCCGTGCCCGGCTAGCCCCAGAGCAGCAGCACCGGCGCCGCGATCGCCAGGATGCCGGCCAGGATCCAGCGGCCGCGCCCATAGTTCTTCATGTCCGAAAGCGGCAGGAAGCGGCGCACCAGCAGATAGCCCACCCAGACGACGACGCTGTAGACCAGCGCCCAGACCAGCGGCAGCCAGCCGCCGCCGAAAACCCCGATGCCCAGGGCAAACCCGGCCAGTGCCCCGAAGACGCCATAGCCCAGGTCGAACAGCAGCGCCGTGGTCACCGACAAGGCCGCCCAGAAGCGCGGCGCGACGATGGCCACCGCCGCCGCCAGCAGCCAGATCGCCATCATCGCCTGTAGCGAGGAGGAACTGCCCAGCGCCGTCACCACCCCGGCCAGGTGCTCGGGCGTCGACAGGCGCAACAGCGACGCCAGGCCGTTGATGAGCGCCGCCAGGAGGAACAGCACGAAGGCGCAGGCCGCCAGCACGATGAAATTGACGGCGATCCGCCGCCAGTCGACCTGGATGGAAGGAATGTCTTGCGTTTCGTTCATCAGTGCAGCCTCACATCGGTGACCCCGTCCAGCGCCTTGATGCCCCCGGCGACTTCCGCCGTGATGCGATAGGTGCCCGGCAGCTCGATTTCATATTCCCGCGCGCCGCCATCGCGGATGACGACGAAATTGACGCTCCCCTCCCCGCCCCTCTTGAGCTGGGCGGCGATGGGCGGCAGCGCCCGGGCGTCGGCGGCGAACACCGTCAGCCGCCGGTCGATCTTCTCGGCGATCCCGTCGATGAGCTCGGCCGAGAGCAGGCGCAGGCTGATGCCCTCCGCCCGCTCATCGGCGCCCACCTGCAATATGACCGAGCGGCCCGGTTGCAGCAGCGCGCCGAACTGGGTGATCTGCTCGGAAAAGGCGATGACCTCATAGGTGCCGCTCTGGTCCGACAGGCTGAGGATCATCATCGGCGTGCCCTTGCGGGTGCGCCGGTCGTTGCGCGACGAAATCGTGCCCGCCAGCCGCCCCGCCGAGGCCCCGTCCTTGACCGCGCGCTCGAAATCGCTCCAGCGCTGCACGCGCAGGCGCTCGAACATGTCCGAATAGGCGTCCAGCGGATGGGCCGAGAGGTGGAAGCCGATGGCGGCCAGCTCGCGGTCGGCGCGCTCGGTGGTGCTCCAGGCCGGCACCGCCATGGAGAGGCGGATCGGCTCGGGCTCGCCGACGTCGAACATGTTGCCCTGCCCCTCATTGCGTTCGGTCGTCAGCGACTGGGCCATGCCGATCACCGCCTCGATGGCGGCGAAGGCCACTTCGCGGCGCGGCGCCAGCGCATCGAACGCGCCGGCATTGACCAGCGTTTCCAGCGTGCGCTTGTTGAGCACGCGCGGATCGACCCGGCGGGCGAAATCGGCCAGGTCCTTGAAGGGCGTCTGTCCGCGCACCTCCACGATATGCTCGGCCATGGCCCGCCCGACGCCCTTGACCGCCGACAGGCCGTAATGGATGCGTCCCTCGGCCACTGAGAACACCACTTCGGATTTGTTGACGCAGGGCGGCACCACCTCGATGCCCTTCTTGCCCGCCTCGCGGCGGAAATCGGAGAGCTTGTCGGTCTGGGCCATGTCCAGCGTCATCGAGGCGGCGTAGAATTCGCGCGGATGATGGGTCTTGAGATAGGCCGTCTGGTAGGAGACCCAGGCATAGGCCGCCGCGTGGCTCTTGTTGAAGCCGTAATTGGCGAATTTGGCGAGGAGGTCGAAGATCTGGTCGGCCAGGCTCTCGCTCACCCCGTTGGGGCCGGAGCCCTCGCGGAAGCGGATGCGCTGGTTGTCCATCTCCGCCTTGATCTTCTTGCCCATGGCGCGGCGCAGCATGTCGGCTTCGCCCAGCGAATAGCCCGACAAGAGCTGGGCGATCTGCATCACCTGCTCCTGATAGACGATGATGCCATAGGTCTCGTCCAGCACCTCCTTGAGCGCCACGTGTGGATAATCCACCGGCTCGCGGCCGTGCTTGCGGTCGATGAAGCTGGGAATATTGTCCATCGGGCCGGGCCGATAGAGCGCGTTCATGGCGATGAGGTCTTCGATGCGGTCGGGCTTGAGTTCCATCAGAGCCCGCCGCATGCCGGCACTTTCAAACTGGAAGATGCCGTAAGTGTCGCCATTGGCGTAGAGCTTGTAGGTGGCCGCGTCGTCGATGGGGATGGCATCGATATCGAGCGGCGTGGCCCGGTCGCGGTTCACCATGTTGACCGCATAGCGGATGGTGGTCAGCGTCTTGAGGCCGAGGAAGTCGAACTTGACCAGCCCCGCCGGCTCCACCCATTTCAGGTTGTACTGCGTCACCGGCATGTCCGAGCGCGGGTCGCGATAGAGCGGGATCAGCTCCTGAAGCGGCCTGTCGCCGATGACGATGCCCGCCGCATGCGTGGAGGCGTGGCGGAAAAGCCCTTCCAGGGCGCGGGCGATCTCCACCAGCTGCCCCACCGTCTCGTCCTCTTCCGCCATCTGGCGGAACTGCGGCACTTCGTTGAGCGTGCGCTCGATGGTCCAGGGGTCTGCGGGATTGGCCGGCACCAGCTTGCAGATGCGATCCACCTGCCCATAGGGCATTTGCAGCACCCGGCCGACATCGCGCAGCACGGCGCGCGCCTGCAGCGTTCCGAAGGTGATGATCTGGGCGACCTGGCTGGCGCCGTATTTGCCCTGCACATAGTCGATGACTTCCTCGCGCCGGTCCTGGCAGAAGTCGATGTCGAAGTCCGGCATCGAGATGCGCTCGGGGTTGAGGAAGCGCTCGAACAGCAGGTTATAGCGCAGCGGATCGAGATCGGTGATGGTGGTGGCATAGGCCACCAGCGAGCCGGCGCCGGAGCCGCGCCCCGGTCCCACCGGGATGTTCTGCGCCTTGGCCCACTGGATAAAGTCCGCAACGATAAGGAAATAGCCGGGGAACTTCATCTTCTGGATGATGCCCAGCTCGAATTCCAGCCGCGCGCGATATTCCGGCTCGGTCTTGCCCGGGGCGATGCCGGTGGCGGCCAGGCGCCGCTCCAGCCCCTCCTCGGCCATGCGGCGCAGCGCCGCCGCCTCGGCGGCCACGGCCTCGTCCTCGCTCACATCCGGCGCGGCGGCGAATTTGGGCAGGATCGGATCGCGCGTCCGCGGCCGGTAGGACACGCGCCGGGCGATTTCCACGCTGGACTCGAGCGCCTCGGGAAGATCGGAGAACAGCTCCATCATCTCGGCGCGGGTCTTGAAATAATACTGGTCGTTGAGCTTGCGCCGCTCGGTCTGGGCCAGCACCGTGCCGCCGGCAATGGCCAGCAGCGCGTCATGCGCCTCAAATTCCTTGGCGGATTTGAAGAAGGGCTCGTTGGTGGCCACCAGCGGAATACCCTTGCGATAGGCATAATCGATGAGGCGCGGCTCCACCTCCGCCTCCTGCGGCCGGCCATGGCGCTGCAATTCGATATAGAGCCGGTCCCCGAACAGTCCGGCCAGCCGGTCGAGCCGGCGCACCGCATTGGCGTCCTGCCCCTGGGCGAAGGGCATGTCTATGGCCCCTTCCGGCCCGCCGGTGAGGCAGACCAGCCCCTCCAGCGCCTCGGGCTCCAGCCAGTCGAGCCGCGCCTGGGCCAGCCCGTTCTCGCCTTCCAGATAGGCGCGCGACACCAGCCGCGAAAGATTGGCGAAGCCGGACGCGCTCTGGGCCATGAGCACGATGCTGGACTTGCCCGACCAGGCGACATGGCCGCGCTCGCTGATCCGCTCCTCGGCGGCGGCGAAATCGACCGGCAGTTCCACCCCGATCAGCGGCTGGATGCCCTTCTTGGTCGCCTTCTCGGAAAATTCCAGCGCCCCGAACAGATTGGCCGTGTCGGCAATACCCAGCGCCGGCTGGCTGTCCTCCTTGGCCAGCTTGAGGATGGCTTCGAGCTGAAGCGCGCCTTCGAGCAGCGAGAAGGCCGAGTGGACATGCAGGTGGATAAAGCCGGGACCGTTCATGATCGACCTTTAGGACCAGCCGGCGGCGCGGTCAAACCGCTTGCCGCGGGCATTCCACAGCCATGCTCACACGAGTCGGGTGAGCACATCCATCCAGGTCAGCGACCCGATGGTAAAAGCCCCAAGCGTGACGAATGCGGCGAAGTCCTTGAGAAAAACGAGCATCTGCATCTCCCGTGTTGCTATAATGTTCTTATAAGTTCTTTGTTTGTTCATGTCCAGCGGGGAGAGCGGGAACAGTGGGGATTGGCCGCCTCTGGTTAGCAAATCGTTAGGAAAGTCCTCGGGCCGCCGGGATTTGCGCGCGGGCGAACGCGGCCGCTCCGAGCGGGCTTGCGCGGCGCGCGGCGGCTTGCCAGTGTCCCCCGCGCATAGCCCGGAGTCGCCGCGTGACACCCACTTCCAAACTCAGCCTCGGCCTGCTGCTGACCGCCGCAGCGGGCTTTGCCGATGCCATCGGTTTCATCGAGCTCGGCGGCCATTTCATTTCCTTCATGAGCGGCAACACCACCCAGATGGGCCACGCTTTGGTGGAGGGCCTGTGGTCGGTGGGGCGGATGACCGGCTCGCTGGTGCTGCTCTTCTTCATGGGCAGCGTCGCCGGCTCGCTCGCCGCCATCTGGGCCGGGCCGCGCTGGGGCTCGGCGGCGGTGACGGCGCTGGTGCTGGCCAGCTTCGGGGGCACCCTGGCGCTGGCCGATCTCGGCCTGCCGCCCCAGCAGTTCATGCTGATCCTGGCGGCCGGCGCCGGCGCGCAGAACGCCATCCTGCCTTCGGTGGGCTCGGTGCGGCTGGGAACCACCTTCGTCACCGGCACGCTGTTCACCGCCGGGCAGGACCTGGCCCGGGCGCTGTGCCGCCAGGCGCCGCCCTGGCGCTGGGCCCAGCACATGCTGGTCTGGGCCTCCCTGCTCATCGGCGCGCTGCTGGGCGCGGGCAGCCACCAGCAATTCGGCCTGGGCGCGCTCTGGGGCCCGGCCGCGCTCTATCTCGTCTTTCTTCTGGCCTTCAGCCTGCGCCGCCCGGCGCGATAAGGCTGTTCATCGATGGCGCGCGCGCCTTGCCAGCCCTGGGCAAAGCGCCGACACTTCCGGCGGGGCGGCAACAGGTGGTTCATGGCGCGGCAGGGTGTGCATGTCATCGTGGTGGGCAATGAAAAAGGCGGCTCGGGCAAGTCCACCACCGCCTTCCACCTCACCGTGCTGCTGCTCTACAAGGGCTTCAGCGTCGCCTCCTTCGATGTCGACAGCCGCCAGCAGACCTTCACACAATATCTGCGCAACCGCCGCGACTGGTCGCGGGCGCATGGGCTCGCCTTGCCCCTACCCCGCCATTTCCACCTGCCCACGGCCGGCGCGGATTCGGCCAGCCACAATCACGCCGCCGAGTTCGACATGTTCCGCCGCGCCATCGGCGAGATCGAGCAGGACACCGACTTCCTGGTCATCGACACGCCCGGCTTCGACACCAATCTCACGCGCCTGGCCCATTCAGTGGCCGATACGCTCGTCACCCCGGTCAATGACAGCCTGATCGACCTCAACGTCATGGCCGAATTCGATCCCCGCACCGGCGAGCCCCGCGCCACCGGCCACTATGCGCGGCTGGTGCAGCGCATGCGCGCCGAGCGGCTGGCGGTGGATGGGCGCAGCATAGATTGGATCCTGGTGCGCAATCGCATTTCCATGCTCTCCTCGCGCAATATGCGCCAGGTGCAGACCATGCTGGAAAGGCTGGCAGCGCGGCTGGGTTGCCGCCTGGCCGACGGCATAGCCGAGCGCGTGGTGTTCCGCTCGCTGTTTCCGGCGGGGCTCACCGTTTTCGATCCCCTGGACCAGGATGGGCCGGGCGGTGTGCCGGCAATGTCCCAGATGGGCGCGCGGCAGGATTATGCCGGCCTGCTGGCGGCGCTGCATCTGCCCATCGGCGCCGATGCGGCGCTCGCGGAAAGCTGAACTCAGCGCGAGCCCAGGTCGAGCCGGATGGCGCGGCGGCCGCCGGGGGCGAAGACGTCGAGATCGATGCTCACCGGCTCCTGCACCATGCGGCGGGTGCGCGCCGACAGTGCCAGCACCACGGCCAGCATGTCGCCCACGCCGCGCCGGCGCGGCAGCATGCGCTGGGTCATGCCGGCCAGGGCGCGGTTGCGCACCGCCATGTCCTCGGACGCCAGCGGCGATTGGCCGACGAAGCGGGCCAGTTCCTTGAGGGCAGTATGTTCGCTCATCGGGCTACTCCAGACACAAGCACCAATTTGCTATTCTTGCGGACCGGCGCCTGCGCGTCGGGCCCCTCCTCGTTGCCTAAGCCCTTCGGGCTCAGCTCTGCATCGCCAGGCAGCTCAGATTCTGCTGCTTGAGCTGGTTGCACATGGCGTTGGCATCGTCCCGGCCGCCGAAACCGACGAAGCGGGCGCGATAGAACACCTGGCCGTTCTTTTCGAAGCGCTCCACATAGGAGCGGAAATCGCCGAGCGTGCCGACCTTGCCAGCCGCGTCGGAGAGCAGCGCCCTGGCGCTGTCCTCGGAGGGACCGGCGCCGATCTGCACCACCCAGCCGCCCGGCGTCGCGCCATCGGCGGTCTTCACCGAACCCGAAGTCAGAAGATCGATGGGCTGGCCGCCGGCCCCGCCGCTGACATTGGCCGGGGGCCGCATGTCGAGCGGAGCGGAAGGCGCGGTCTGGCCAAGGGCTGCCGGCGGCGCGCCCAGATTATAGGAATCGCTCAGCCACGCCCCGATCACGTCCTGGCTGGGATAGGCCGGCTGCGGCGCCTGGCTGGGCGCGGCCAGCACATTGGCGGCCTGCACCGCCGGCTGCAGCCCCAGATTAGCGGGCATGGGCGCGGGGGCCGGCGCCGGCGCGCTGGCGACCAGCGTTTCGGGCATGGACTGGCCCACCGGCGCCTGCGGGCGGGCGCCATTGGCGGCCACCAGCTCGGCCAGGCGAAAGCCGGGCAGCGGCATGGGCATGACGAAGACGGGGCGCGTCGGCTGGGCCACGGCCACCTGCACATTGCCGCCCTGGCGGCCCGGCACCGGGATTTGCGCCAGATAGGTGCCGCTGCGCCCCTTGGGCAGGTAGCTGGCCACCAGTTGGCGCACCTTCTCGTCGCGGGCGGCGGCGGTGTTGAAGCCGAAGGCGACGACGACGATATGCCGCCCGTCCTTGCGCGCGGCGGTCAGCAGGTTCGAGCCGGCGGCGTTGATATAGCCGGTCTTGATGCCGTCCACGGCGCCCATATAGCCCAGCACGCGATTGTGATTGCCATAGGTCGACTTGCCGTAGCTGAAGCTGCGGGTCTGGAAATATTCATAATAATTGGGGAAGTGCTGATAGATGGCGATGCCCAGGATCGCCTGGTCGCGCACCGTGGTCAGCTGCCCGCCATCGGGCAGGCCCGAGGCGTTGCGATAGGTGGTGTTGCGCATGCCCAGCGCCCGGGCGGTGGCGGTCATGCGCTCGGCGAACTTGGACTCGCTGCCCGAGATATGCTCGGCGATGACGCGGGCCATATCGTTGGCCGACAGCGTCACCAGCGACTTGATGGCGTCTTCCACGCTGATGGTGGCGCCGGCGCGCAGCCCCAGCTTGGTGGGCACGGCGGCGGCGGCATGGGCCGACACGGTCATCTTGGTGGAGAGCTTGAGATTGCCCGCGCTCAGCTCCTGGAACAGGATATAGAGCGTCATCACCTTGGCCACGGACGCTGGATAGCGCTTGGCGTCGGCGGCTTCTTCATAAAGCACCTTGCCCGACTTGGCATCGACGACGATGCCCGCATATTTCCTGAGATTGTCGATGGCCTGCGCCGGTGCCGCCATAGGCAGGCCGACGGCCAGGACGACGAGGACTGCGGCAAAGGCACGGAACAACGTGACGTGCCATGGGGTTTTCGCCTGGGAAGCCACCCGGTACTCCAAACTTTTACTCGAGAGGCACTTCTGTGCCTTACGCAACGCAACTTGCCGGCTCTTCCGGGTGAGCCCCACGCCGCCCGGATGATCCTGCTTTTGGGACCCTACCGACGCGCCGTTACGAATCCGTAAAATGCGACCGAATTGGGCGAGGGTGTGGAAAGGTGGCCGCGGCCCTGCCTCGCAAGCCGCCTGGGCGGCTGGACATTGCTCGAAGCGGAAGTAAGGTTCAAAGGCCGAGGATGAAATGATTCAGTATCGCAACAATTTTGACTTAATTCGCCTTTTTGCCGCACTTCAAGTAGCATTTCTACATGCTTGCGAGCATCTAGGAGCGCCGGACTGGCTGGTAACAGCTCTCGGGTATTTACCGGGAGTTCCTATATTTTTCTTTATATCAGGATATTTAATATACACGTCCTACCAGAGCCGCACTTCGACATTGAACTTTGCTTGGCGGCGCGCCTTGCGAATATTCCCGGCGCTTTGGGTCTGCTTTGTGTTCACTGTATCTGTCATTATCTTGACAGGATACCTGCCGGCAGGTGCCTGGCTTTCGCCAGAGATGCTTATTTGGGCCGGCGCACAGTTGTCGATAGCGCAGTTTTTTAATCCTGAAATTTTGCGGGGTTTTGGTGTTGGTGTAATCAATGGAAGTTTATGGACAATATCCGTGGAACTGCAGTTCTACATGTTGACGCCGGTGCTTGCCCTTTTGTCGCGAAGGAGATGGATGCTACCCGTTTTGATCGTGTTTTTTGGGGTCGTAAACGTGGCGGCCGATCATGTCGGCAACGCAACGACAATTGCCAAGTTGTTTCAGGTGAGCTTCCTGCCGTGGCTGTACATGTTCGTATTTGGAGCCTGGCTCGCATCGGAGCAGGAGGTGTTGCGGCGGATTACTGCTCTGCCGCTATGGTGGGTAGTGGCATTTTTCATTCTCGTAGAGCTTTTATCATGGAGTCTTTCGTTACCGGCCTGGGGCAACTCAATCAATCCGGCAATTTACCTGGCCTTAGCAATACTAACACTAAAATTAGCATACACTAAAAATGATCTTTCGATAAGAATATTACACGGAAACGACTTGTCGTATGGTATATATATTTACCATATGGTTGTAATTAACATATTCATATATTTTGGATTACAGTCCACTGCTTTGGTGCCTCTGGCAATTCTGGCAACTATCGCTCTTGCCACAATTTCCTGGTTCTTTGTGGAAAGGCCCGCACTAAGCCTGAAACGCTTGCTGGCCAACAATACGGACGTGATGGTGTCGAAGGTGGCCTGACCCCTGAAGCATTTGTATCACCCGCTACGCATGGCGGAGGGGCACAAAGGCAGCGCCGAACCTCACAAAATCGAGAACCATCACCCCTTAACACCGGCGATCTTTTGCCTACATAATGGTTTTCACCATGCTGCTTCGTTTTCCACTACGACAGATGTATCCCATGTATGTCCATGACCTCCTCGCTATGTCCGATGAGGCCCTAGCTGCTTTGCGCCTAGTGCCTACTTCCACCCATGCGGGGCCAAAGGAAGACAACCCAGGCAAGGACGTAGGCAACAGTGATAGCGGGGTGGAAACCGGGACCGTCACCAGGACGCGTCCCAAGACCAAGCGCCCGAGCCTTTATCGGGTGCTGCTGCTCAACGACGACTACACGCCGATGGAATTCGTCGTTCTGGTCTTGCAGGACGTCTTCAACAAATCCCGTGAAGACGCCATGCAGATCATGCTGCATGTTCACCAGACGGGGGTGGGTGAGTGCGGCGTATATCCATATGAGGTGGCCGAGACCAAGGTCACCCGGGTCATGGATACGGCACGCAAGAACCAGCATCCGCTGCAATGCGTGATGGAAAAGCAATAGGAATATCACATGCCCTCATTTTCCCGCGGACTTGAAAAGGCTCTGCATCAGGCGATGAACCTGGCGCGTGAGCGTCACCACGAGTTCGCCACGCTCGAACACCTTCTGCTGGCCCTGACCGACGACCGGGAAACGATCGCCGTGCTGACCGGCTGCGACGTCGACATCGACGCGCTCAAGAGCGATCTCGAAGATTTCATCAATGAGGAGCTGGACAGCCTCATCGTGGCCAATGGCCAGGATGCGCGGCCCACGGCGGCCTTCCAGCGCGTCATCCAGCGCGCCGTGATCCACGTGCAGTCCTCGGGCCGCGAGGAGGTGACCGGCGCCAATGTGCTCGTCGCCATCTTCGCCGAGCGCGAAAGCCACGCCGCCTATTTCCTCGAGCAGCAGGACATGAGCCGGCTCGACGCGGTCAATTTCATCTCCCACGGCATCACCAAGTCCGGTCCTGGCGAGGAGCGCAAGGTGCGCGGCGCCGAGGAGGGGGAAAGCCATGGCGAGGGCGGCCCCGAGGCCAAGAAGACCTCGGCCCTGGCCGATTTCTGCGTCAACCTCAACGACAAGGCCCGCCAGGGCAAGATCGATCCCCTGATCGGGCGCGATGCCGAATTGCGCCGCACCATCCAGGTGCTGTGCCGCCGCTCCAAGAACAACCCCCTCTATGTGGGCGACGCCGGTGTCGGCAAGACCGCCATCGCCGAGGGGCTGGCCCGCAAGATCATCGAGGGCGACGTGCCCGAAGTGCTCAAGGACGCGGTGATCTACGCGCTCGACATGGGCTCGCTCCTGGCCGGCACGCGCTATCGCGGCGACTTCGAGGAACGCCTCAAGGCGGTGATGAAGGAGCTCGAGAAGATGCCCAATGCGGTGCTCTTCATCGACGAGATCCACACCATGATCGGCGCCGGCGCCACCTCGGGCGGCGCGCTCGACGCCTCCAACCTGCTCAAGCCTGCTTTGGCGAGCGGGGCGATCCGCTGCATCGGCTCGACCACCTATAAGGAATACCGCCAATTCTTCGAGAAGGACCGCGCCCTGGTGCGCCGCTTCCAGAAGATCGACGTCAACGAGCCCAGCGTTCCCGACGCCATCGAGATCGTGAAGGGCCTGCGCCCCTATTTCGAGGACTTCCACAAGGTCAAGTTCACCGACGACGCCCTCAAGGCGGCGGTGGAGCTGAGCGCGCGCTATATCGGCGACCGCAAGCTGCCCGACAAGGCCATCGACGTCATCGACGAGACCGGCGCCAGCCAGATGCTGCTCACCGAGGACAAGCGCAAGAAGGTCATCGATGTCGAGGACATCGAGGCGACCGTCGCCACCATTGCGCGCATCCCGCCCAAATCGGTCTCCAAGTCGGATGCCGAGCTTCTCTCGGGCCTGGAGCAGAGCCTCAAGACCGTGGTCTTCGGCCAGGATGCCGCCATCACCGCCCTTTCCTCGGCCATCAAGCTGGCGCGGGCCGGCCTGCGCGAGCCGGAAAAGCCCATCGGCTCCTATCTCTTCACCGGCCCCACCGGCGTCGGCAAGACCGAGGTGGCCAAGCAGCTCGCCGATACGCTCGGGGTGGAGCTGCTGCGCTTCGACATGTCCGAATATATGGAGCGCCACACGGTGAGCCGGCTCATCGGCGCGCCTCCGGGCTATGTCGGCTTCGACCAGGGGGGCCTGCTCACCGATGGCGTGGACCAGCATCCCCATTGCGTGGTGCTGCTCGACGAGATCGAGAAGGCCCATCCGGACCTCTACAACATCCTGTTGCAGGTGATGGACCACGGCAAGCTGACCGACCACAACGGCAAGTCGGTGGATTTCCGCAACGTCATCCTCATCATGACCTCCAATGTGGGGGCGTCCGAACTGGCCCGCTCCCCCATCGGCTTCGGGCGCAAGCGCGAGCAGGGCGACGACGAGGAGGCGATCAACCGCACCTTCACGCCCGAATTCCGCAACCGGCTCGACGCCATCATCTCCTTCGCGCCTCTGCCCCGCGAGATCGTGCGGCGCGTGGTGGAAAAATTCGTGCTCCAGCTCGAAGGTCAGCTGGCCGAGCGCGGCGTCACCATCAACCTGCTGCCCGAAGCCGCCGACTGGCTGGCCGAGCGCGGCTATGACGAGCGCATGGGCGCCCGTCCGCTGGCCCGCGTCATTCAGGAGCACATCAAGAAGCCCCTGGCCGATCAGGTTCTCTTCGGCGAGTTGGTCAATGGCGGCACGGTGACGGTGGCCGTAGTGGGCGAAGGCAGCGACGCCAAGCTCGAGCTCGTCGCCGTCCCCCCGCGCCCCGCCAAGCCCAAGGCCCTGCCCCGGCCCAAAAAGCCCAAGGCCACGGCCGAGAAGAACTAGGGCTTTGCCCCTCTGAACCCTCAAGCCTCCCCCGTCATGGGGGAGGCTTTTTATTTGGCATATAGGCTTTCCAAAAACACCGGCGCTGCCCACGGGCTTGACCCGTGGGCCGGCTGGAGAGCCATTGCCGCTTCGGCTTATGCTGGGAATGGCCCGAGGATCAGGTCCGCGGGCAGCGCTGGTGGCTCACGCCGAAAGCCGCAGGGCCTCCGGGGCCGGCTGGCGCAGGGGCAGGTTCAGCGCCGAAACCAGGTTGCGGTATTCCTGCCGCGCCCCGACATGGGAGAGCGAGGCCGATTCCCCCATTTCCTCATCGAGCGGGTCGAACACGGTCAGCCCGCTGGCAAAGAGCGAGCGGAAGATGACGCGCTCGGCGATGCCGTCGGCCAGCCGGCAGCCGAAGCGCATGGCGATCCTCTCCAGCGCCGCCTGCACCTGCCGCGTATTGCGCGAGGCCAGCATGGAGATGCGGTTGCGCACCAGCACCCAGTCGATCGACTGCCCGTCCACCGCCATGCGCTCGGATCGGGCGCGCTGCACCAGCTTGGCGTAATGGCTGGTTTCCACCACCGCGCCGGTCTCCGCGTCGATCCGCGCAAGCACGTTGAGGTCGATCAGGCTGTCATTGACCGGGGTGATGAGCGTATCGGCCACCGAATGGGCCAGGCGCGTGAGATTGGTGTCGAAGCCGGGCGTGTCGATGATGATGAAATCGGCGGTGCTCTCCACCTCGGCGATGGCGCGGCGGAAGATGTCGAATTCGGCGCGGTTGTTCTCCGCCGCCGAGTCGCTCCAGCCCGAAGGCAAGTGGAAATGCGTGGGATTGGGCAGCTTGCGCCCAGTTTCCTGGCCATGGGCGCGGCGGTTGCGCAGGTAATGGGTCAGCGTCTGCTGGCGGCTGTCCACGTCGATGGTGGCGACGCGGTGCCCGGCATGCAGCAGATAGACGGCCAGGTGAAAGGCGGTGGTGGACTTGCCCGAGCCGCCTTTCTCATTGCCCACTACAATGACATGCGCGCCCGTCTGTGTCATGGCCGCCCCCAATTCGATGCCGTCTCAGCTCGGGACACACAAAGCCATGCACGGTTAACGCCTCGTTAATGGCGCAGCAGGCGATCGCGGGCTTCGTTGATCTTGGAGGCGAGATAGCTCGATCCGCCATGGTCGGGATGCACCGCCTTCATCAGCTCCCGGTGCGCGGCGCGGATGTCCTCGTCCGTGGCGCCGGGCGAAAGGCCCAGCACCGCATAGGCTTCCGCCACCGGGTCGGCGGGCTCGGCCCGCCCGGCGTCCTCTTGGGCGAAATATTCGCGCCAGCCGGCCCGGTTGGTGTCGAGCCAGCTTTCCAGAAGGCTCAGGCTGTCGGGGTCCCAGTCCACCTCGGCGATCAGCGCTCGCGTCTCCTCGGCGTCGAGATCCATGAGGTCGCGGCCGGTGAATTGCCCGCTCAGCACCCAGCCGTTCACCGCGCCGCTGTCATGGTCCAGCTCCATGGAGAAAAACCGGCTCCTGACCTTGGAGCTATTCCCCTCATGGGGCGTGGGCGCATCGAGCGAGAACGGCCCCAGCCGCCCCCGGCGCAGGATGGAAAAGGCCGCGGCGGCGGCGAAGATGGCGATGTCGATCCGCCGCACCACCAGCAGTAGCACCGCCGCCAGCGCCGCCAGCCCGCCGAGGAACCAGCGCAGCAGGCGCATTTGCTGCGCCCGGGGCAGGCGCCGCAGCGATTGCACGAGAGCCAGAACGGCCAACAGGGCGACGCCGCCGAGGAAGATCCAGCTCATCCGGGCAATTGCGCCAGAAGCGCCCGCGCCGGCCCGCTGCCCTGCAATTGCAACTGCGCCCTGCCCCCGCTGGCATAGGCGGCGACGGCCTTGAGCAGGTCGGCCAACTGGCCCGGGGCGGAAGCATCGAAGCGGGCATAGGCGCCCTTGGTCAGCCGGGCGAATTCGCGGAAGGCGGCTTCCACCCGCCCGTCCGTGCCCTCCTGGAAAATGAAGATCGGGCATCCCAACAGGCCGAGCTGCCCGGCCTTGGCCGCCAGCGCATCGACATTCTCCTCGATGGCGTCGCCCACATAGACCACGGCATTGATGCGTTTCCTGGCGTGCTCGGCGCGGGCATGGCTCAGCACCTTGCCGATCTGGGTATTGCCGCCCCGGCAATCGATGCCGCTCATCAGCCGGGCGAGGCTGTCGGCGCTGGCCACCCATTTGGAGGCCTGGCATTCCCCCAGCCCGCGAAAATACAGCAATTGCACCTCCAGCGCCCCATCGCTGGGCAGGGCGCGGAACATCTCGGCCTGCAGCGAGCAGGCCAGGTCCCAGGTCGGCTGGCGGCTCATGGTGGCGTCCAGGGCGAACAGCAGCCGCCCCGCCTCGCCGTTGCGGGGCCGGGCCATCTGCCCCACCTTGCGCACGAAGGCGGCCACGTCCCCGCTCACCGCCTCCGAAGGGGCCGGCGCCGGAGCCTGCTTATGTGTGGTGCGCTTGTCTTCCATGGTCCCAATATGTGGCCCGCGTCGCCCCGCCGCAAGACCGGCTAGATCAGCCCCAGCTTGGCCAGGTCGGCGGCCAGCGCCAGCGAGTCGGCGTTCTCATTGGCGCCCAGGTCGGGCGGCGCGTCTTCCGGGCGCAGATAGCGCCAGCCCTGGAAGGGGCGCTTGGGATAGGGAATGGTGCGGATCAGCTGCGGCGCCATGATGATGTCGCAATAGTCGATCCCCTCGGCATTGGTGTAGCGCGCCAGCCGCAATATGGGCTGGCGGCACGAGACCTGCCCGGCGATCACCCAGTAGATCGAGGATTTCCCCTCCATCTCCGCGGCCTGTTTGGGCATCATGCGGGTGCGGTGCACATGCACGTCCTCGCCATAGTCGGCGTCCCACCAATGGGCGCGCTCGTCGCGGTAGCTTTCCAGTTCCTCGACGCTGCCAATGCCCACGCACAGCTTAATCATGTGGATCATGCCAGGCTCCCCCGCGCCGCCCGCCCCTGGATGACGTCGATTTCGTCCTCGTCGACGACCCAGGGCTCCTTGAGCGCCATGGCCAGCCAGTCCTGGAAGGCCGGCAGGCCATAAATGGCTTCGATATAAGCGCCGGCCGTGTCCGACACCGGCAGGTCATAGGTGCGCAGCCGCGTCGCCACCGGCGCATACATGGCGTCGGCGGCGGTGAAGGCGCCGAAGAGGAACGGCCCGCCCGAGCGGGCGAGCAACTCGCCCCACAGGGTTTCGAGGCGCTTGAGATCGCCCGCGACGCTGTCGGGATTGACCTTGCCGGGATGCGCGGTGCGCAAATTCATCGGCGCATGGCTGCGCAGGCTGGAAAAGCCGGCATGCATTTCCGCCGCCGCCGCCCGCGCCAGGGCGCGCTGGGCAATGTCGGCCGGCCAGATGGGCTTTTCGGGAAAGCGGTCGGCCAGATATTCGATGATGGCGATGGTTTCGGGCACCATCAGGTCGCCATCGATCAGCAGCGGCACCTTGCCGGTGGGCGAGCGGCTGGCCAGCACCGCCTTGTACCCATCGCCGCCGAGCTGGAGCACCTCGTCCTCGAAAGCAATGTCGAAATGGCGGAGCACCAGCCAGGGGCGCAGCGACCAGGTGGAATAATTGCGGTTGCCGATCAGCAGCTTCAACGGAATATCTCCCGAAAGTGAAAAAGGGCGCCCATGCCGGGGCGCCCTTCGGAATTGCTGTTAGTGAAGAACTCCAGCGCCTAAACGCCAGCCACGACCGAGAAAACCAGCCCCATCGAGAGAAGGCAAACCAGGGTCCAGCTCGCCGCACGCCAGATATTGGTTTTCGGTTGACTACGCATGCTCGCTCCTTGTCAGCCGTTCACTCCGGGCGCTTAAGGCGGCGCGCGCGTTCAGCACCCGGTAAGAGATTTTTAACGCCCGGCCGAATCCATTGCAAGTTGCGAAGTTGCCGCAGTCCACCGCATTCAGAACAGGCCGAACCACAGCCCGGCAATGCCCAGGAAGGCGAAAAAGCCCACCACGTCGGTGGTCGTGGTCACGAAGACCGCCGAGGCGATGGCCGGGTCGGCCCTGAAGCGGTCGAGCATGACGGGGATGAGAATCCCCGCCGTGCCGGCCACGATCATGTTGGTAATCATCGCCGCGCCGATCACCATGCCCAGTTGCGGGTCGTCATAGCGCAGCCAGGTCACCACCCCCACCAGCAGCGCGAAGATGACGCCGTTGACGAAGCCCACGATCATCTCGCGCGTCACCAGGCGCCGCAGGCGCCGCCCGTCCAGCTCGCGCATGGCCAGGGCGCGCACCGTCACCGTCATGGTCTGGGTGCCGGCATTGCCGCCCATGGAGGCGACGATGGGCATGAGCACGGCCAGCGCCACCATCTTCTCGATGGGCTCGTTGAAAAGGCCGATCACCAGCGATACGCCGATGGCCGTCGCCAGGTTGATGACCAGCCAGGGCACGCGGCTGCGCACCGTGTCGCGGATGGTGTCGGAAATATCCTCGTCGCCCACGCCGGCCAGGAGCTTGATGTCCTCGTCGGCTTCCTCGTGGATCACGTCGACGATGTCGTCGATGGTCAGCACGCCCACCAGCCGCTTGCCCTCGTCCACCACGCCCACTTCCACCAGGTCGTAGCGCTCGAAGTCGCGCGCCGCCTCCTCCTGGTCCTCGGTGGCATCCACCAGCACCAGGTTGGTGTTCATCAGCGCCTCGATGGTCACCGGCCGGCGGGCACGCAGCAGCTTGTCGAGCGGCACCGTGCCCAGCACCTGATAGGAGGCGTCAACCACGTAGATCTGGTAAAATTCTTCGGGCAGGTCGGGCTCGCCGCGCAGATAGTCGATAGTCTGGCCCACCGTCCAGAAGGGCGGAATGGCGATGAAATCGGTCTGCATCCGCCGCCCGGCGGAATCCTCGGGAAAATCCAGGCTGCGCTTGAGGCTCAGCCGCTCGAAGGTGGGGAGCTTGGCCAGGACCTCGTCGCGGTCCTCCTGGTCGAGGTCCTCCAGAATGGCCACGGCGTCGTCATTGTCGAGCCCGGCCACGCCCCGCGCGATTTCCGCGTTGGGCAATTCGTCCATCAGTTCGACGCGCACCGATTCATCGACCTCGGTCAGCGCCGAATAGTCGAACCGGTCGCCCAGCACCCGCACCAGGCGCACGCGCTCTTCCGCATCGAGCGATTCGAGCACGTCGCCCACGTCGGCGGCATGCAGCGGTGCCATGACGGCGGCCACGTCCTCATTGCGCCCGGCGTCGAGATAGGCGCTCAGCCGCTCGAGCCAGAGCGGACTGATGCGGTCCTCGCTGTCGCGGAACGCATCGGGATCGAACCCGGCCTCGGGGCCGGGAGCGGCGTCGGAATCCATGCTCATTGGAGGCCCTTTGTGTGTCGGGGGTTTCGGGGGCGGGCCAAGCTGTAGCCAATCGCAAGGGGCCCAGCAAACGAATTGCTGTGCCCCGGCGCAAAAAAATGCGGCCCCCTCCCCGATAACCACATTGACGGGGATTGCCCGCAAATGTGGCAAAACCGTTGACAGGCAAGGGGGTTGCTTTATGGTCCGCCCCGCTGAGCATTTCCGCGCGATCGCTCCTTTCGGGGGGCCGGGCCGTCCGGAAATGCGCCAGGGCCACTCCGTGGAATGGGCGAAGCCGCATCCTTCCGGTGGCCGACCAGTCGAGGACGCGCTGGCATCGGCCTGCCCGTTCCCGGCTGAAGACCCCGGCGCACCGACCGAATGTCTCGGATCGGATCTGGCCTCGGGCCACAAATCTGAGTGGATTTACCGAACTTGACTGAAGATTTTTCCGCGCTTGGTCTGTCAACCAAAGTAACCAGCGCCGTTGCCGATGCCGGTTACACCAAGCCGACCGAAATCCAGGCGCAGGCCATCCCGCACCTGCTGGAAAAGAAAGACCTGATCGGCATTGCCCAGACCGGCACCGGCAAGACGGCCTCGTTCGTCCTGCCCATGCTGACGCTTCTGGAAAATGGCCGCGCCCGCGCCCGCATGCCGCGCACGCTCATTCTCGAGCCGACGCGCGAGCTGGCCGCCCAGGTCAGCGAGAATTTCGAGAAATACGGCAAGAACCACCGCATCTCCATGGCCCTCATCATCGGTGGGGTGAGCTTCGAGGACCAGAACAAGAAGCTCGATCGCGGCGTGGACGTGCTCATCGCCACGCCCGGGCGCCTGCTCGACCAGTTCGATCGCGGCAAGATCCTGCTCACCGGCGTCGAGATCCTGGTCATCGACGAGGCCGACCGCATGCTCGACATGGGCTTCATCGATGACATCGAGAAGATCTGCTCGCGCCTGCCGCCGCGCCGCCAGACCATGCTGTTCTCGGCCACCATGGACCCGCAGATCGAGCGGCTGACCAAGAAATTCCTCAAGGACCCTGTGCGCGTGCAGGTGGCTCGCACCAGCTCCACCGCCGAGACCATCGACCAGAAGCTGGTCAAGGTTTCCTCCAAGCCCGACGAGAAGCGCGCCGCCCTGCGCGAGCGTATTCGCGGCGCCGAGGGGCTGACCAACGCCATCATCTTCTGCAATCGCAAGCGCGACGTGGCCACCCTTGCCCGCTCGCTCGAGCGCCACGGCTTTTCCGCCGGCGCGCTGCATGGCGACATGGACCAGAAGAGCCGCACGGAAACGCTGGACGCGTTCAAGAACGACCGGCTGACCCTGCTGGTGGCCAGCGACGTCGCCGCCCGTGGGCTCGACATTCCCAAGGTGAGCCACGTGTTCAACTTCGACGTGCCCGTGCATGCCGAGGATTATGTCCACCGCATCGGCCGCACCGGCCGCGCCGGCCGCTCCGGCGTCGCCTATACGCTGGTGTCCTCCGCGGACGCCAAGCATCTCGACGCCATCGTCAAGCTGATCCAGAAGCCCATCGACTATCTGGAGGCCGGCTCCGCTCCCGTCTCGGAAGCGGGGGACGAGGCCCCTGCCCGGCCCAGCCGGTCGCGCCGTGGCGCGACGCGCGGCCGCCCGGCCGCCGAGGTCGCTGCCGCCACCGAGGCTCCGGCCGCGCCGCCGCCGGCCGAAAAGACCAGGCCGCCCCGGGAGCGGGTGCAGCGCGAGCGCAGCCGGCCCCGCGCGGCCGAGGCCGACACCGATTCGGCGCCTTCGACCTCGCCTTTCGGCAATGACGGTCCGATTCCGGCCTTCCTGCTGCGCCCGACCCGTTCGCCGAGCCGCTGAAAACCTGTTTTCATTGTGCACTCAACACCTTTATGGCCCTGCCCCAGTTGTATTTACTGGTGGCTGGGCCATAACTCTGCGCATATATCCTGACCAAGTCGTCATATGAGTTCGGGAAGCGGCGCAGCGGCGCGCGAGGGAGAGAATGTCCGAACAGGAATTCAAACGTGCGCTGGGGTATGCGAACGCGGCCTTCGACCTGCTCCGGCGCAGCCGAATTCCGCCCTATCCCCAATTCTATGAGCTGCTCTACACCTATGCGACCGGGGTCAATCCCAATCTGAACGGGCGCATCAACACCATTTTGCGCAGCGGACACCTGCCCACCGAAACGCTGGCCGACCGGCTCTATGACGAGTTCCTGCGCTCCGACCTCAGCGACCGCATGAGCGCGGTGTCCGAGCGCATGCATGCCCGCATCGAGGCGGTGCATGACGCCATCGACACGGCCATGACCACGGCCAGCGCCTATTCCGGTTCCCTGCAAGCCGCCAGCGGCGATCTCGAGCGCAAGATTTCCGCCGAGGCGATGCTGGAGCTGGCGACGCGGCTCCTGGCCGAGACCCGGCACATGCAGGACACCAACCGCGCGCTCGAGGACAAGCTGGCCGCCTCGCGTGACGATATCGCCTCGCTGCGGCGCGATCTGGACGACGTGCGCCGCGAATCCCTGCTCGATCCGCTCACCAAGATTGCCAACCGCAAGAGCTTCGACGAAGGTCTGGAAAAGGCCATCGCCCAGGCCGAGGGCAGCGACGAGCCGCTCTGCCTGATGATTATCGACATCGATCACTTCAAGAGCTTCAACGACACCTATGGCCACCAGACCGGCGACCAGGTGCTGCGCCTGGTGGCGATGACGCTCAAGTCCAACATCAAGGGCAAGGATCTGGCCGCCCGCTATGGCGGGGAGGAATTCGTCGCCATCCTGCCGGCCACCGATCTCGACGGCGCCCTGCTGGTGGCCGAGACCATCCGCCGCGCCGTCCAGGCCAAGGAACTGCTCAAGCGCTCCACCAATGAGAAGCTGGGGCGCATCACCGCCTCCTTCGGCGTCGCCGCCTGGCGTCGGGGAGACACCGCCGCCGCCCTTATCGAGCGCGCCGACCGCTGCCTCTACGCCGCCAAGCATGCCGGCCGCAACCGCGTCATCGGCGAAATGGAGCTTCCCACCGTCCAGCCCCACCCCCGCGACGTCTCAGCCGCATAAGACGCACCACAAGGGCGCCTCCGCCCTTGCGGACCTCAACGCAGTCCCGTGGGGGTGGCGCCATCCCACCCCACCGTCATTGCCGGGCTCGTCCCGGCAATCCACCTTTCCCCGCACCGAACCTTTTGGATCGCAGGGACAAATCATGTGATGGCGGTGAAAGAAGCGTCTGCCCCTTCGGCCTCCCCATCAGGGAGGCCTCCCTCCAGCGGCCGGGGCAAGATGATGCCGGAAACACCGCGTCCCACCCCCCTCTCGATGGGGAAGGCCGGGAGGGAGTGAAGCCACGGCCCCTCACCTCTGGAGAACGACCACCCTGCCCTCGGGCTCACCCCGAAGGCCGCGCTCCACGCACAGGGGAAAATGGCCGGCTCTAGGCGGAGCCACCCTCGGCATGCAGCGGTTGCGAGCGGAAACGGCCCTTAATTGGGGTCCCGGCCGTCCTGTTCGACCACGGCGTCGAAAAGCTGTCTGGCCTGGGCGGCGCCGATGGTCTCGATGGCCACGGCGGCGATGGCAGCGAAGAGCTCCGCGATTTCCTGGGGATCGGTGATTTCGGCGTCGTCGTCTTCTGCGTCGGCGTTAATCAGAGTAAACACAACACGCGCCTCCAAGTTAGCCAATGGGACGAGTGTGGGCCGATTCCCGTTACGGAATAAATAAGGGAAATTCACCCTCTGGTGATCGCGCCCGGTTGCACCCCCCGGACGGCGGCCTTACTCTTCCCCCGCCTCGAGCGCGTCCAGATAGGCCTCGATGGCGTCGAGATCGGCCGAAAAAGGCTGCGGCTCATTGCCGAAAACGATCCTGAAGCTCTCATCCTCGCGCAGGGCATGGCCGCCCTTGCCGCCATGCACCTTGATCTTGTCGGCGGTGAGGATGGTCAGCCCATGGCGCCCGGCCACGCGCTTCATGCGGCGCAGGCGCGATGCCTCGAATTCCTTGCGGCTCATTCCGCCTCCGGTTCAACACTCCGATCCCCCTCTCATAGCGCCCCCGCGCGCGCTTGCAACGCCCCCGCGCGACAAGACTGCGGCCCGGAGCCCATTTCGCGCCGGCCGGCATGGATCAGCCTCTGGACAGTTTCCCGCCCCAAGGCTAAACGGCTCGCCACGGGTAGATGGCAGAGTGGTCGATTGCTCCGGTCTTGAAAACCGGCGAAGGTGCAAGCCTTCCGGGGGTTCGAATCCCTCTCTACCCGCCACGCTCCGCCCATTGCCCCCTATAGCGCGATATTGCCACCGATCCCCGCAGTCCACCGGATGCGCTGGCAACTTCGTCGATCAGCGATCCTATGCGGAAGCTGCCCACCCCTAACTTTACCGGCGTACCGCGTGAGTCCTCTAAGCCGGATCGCATGTTTACAACTGCGTGCTACTTTGGATTAAGGCGCAATGACATTCATTGTGCCGGGTTCTTCTCAGACAAGTCCATCAGCAACGAAAGTAGGTGGTCGGCAAGCTGCTGCGGTGTAAATTCCCGTGTCGGCGTCTTCGAGACGTATGCGGCATAATCTGATCGCACCAAGCCGTACGACAGCTTAATGGACCTGAGGGTCACAGCTTTATGGAAGCTGGGATAAAACCCCGGCAACTCGGGGAAGCCCTTGTAAAACGTGGCATTCAGATAGATGTCTTCAATCGAACTCAGGTAGCGAGGCTGCCAGCTGCAGATGAGATTGACTGCCCCACAACTTACGATCCGATAGATTTGCGTGTCTCGGTACTGCATGTGAACGCCGGATTTTGAGATCGTTTCAGCGCCTGCTGACAGGGCCGCCGAAAGCTCGGCATATGCAGCGTTTCCCTCCCTATACCCTCGGTCAGACCGCATGAACTGACGCTGGTCGTTCTGCAAGTCGGTGGCACGTTTCAGACGAGCGGCACGTTCAATGACGCTCTCGGGCCGAGATGCGCCGCCGGCATCAATAACGCGCTGCTCGATGACGGCGGCAGCGCCCTCGACGCCCCAGCGCTCAAGACCGACATAAAGCCGCGTCGGTGGCAGCCAGGCGGGTGTTGTCGGTTTCGGTTCCGTCGGAATGAAGATCGTGAAGTCGAAGCCTTGCTCGAATGCTCGAGTGCGGATCGCATTCATCTCGACCGCGGTCCACCGTGTTTGACCCCATTCAGCCCGGTACAAGATGACTACGACGCGCGCTTTTTTGCCGTAAACGTCGCTAAACGACGTTTGACCGTCAGTGCCTGCAATCTCCTTTTGTCGTTCCGAGTAAAGAAAGGTTTTGAGCCTGTCAGCCACCAGATCATTTAGCTGGACGGCGAGGGCTTCATCTTGCTGCGTAAATGAGAATGCGACGTCGTATTCGAAATCAGTGTCCATTCGCTAGATATAGTCTTCCCCATTCCAAATAGCACCATCCGTTCCTCGACAGGTCACAGGAGAAAACGCATTCTCAAGCGCTAGTTTAGCCGGGGGCTTCACGGTCCGCTATCGTTGGCAAATCGACAAAAGCCGCCAGCCCCTACCCACCCCATTATAACCCTTCGCGCGCGCTTCAATTTCAGAGGGCTATGGCGTAGGTGTAGCGCTCTGTTTCGTCGGCTTCGGCCCGCCAGTTCCCGCCGTTTTGCCGGGCGCGAGGCTGGTTCACATTGCGCGGGATCGGGACTTGGACATTCTGTTCGACAAAGCCGAGGCCAGGTTTTCCGGCCGGGTGGTGCTGGAGCCGCTCTCGCTGCGCCTCAGCGAGCGGCGTATCGGCGTCATCGGCCTCAACGGCTCGGGAAAGACCACCTTTTCGCGCCTGATAAACGGGCTGGTCCTGCCCGCCGCCGGCCGCGTCCTCACCAATGGCCACGACACCGCCCTTGCCCCCGCCCGGGCCCGCGCCGCCGTCGGCTACATCTTCCAGAACCCCGCCAACCAGATCGTGCTGCCGCTGATCCGCGACGACATCGCCCTGGGCCTGCAACGCCGGGGCCTGGGCAAGGCCGAGACGGACGCCGCCATCGGCGCCTGCCTCAATCGGGTGGGCATCGCCCATTTGGCCGGGCGCCGGGCTCATGAATTGTCCGGGGGCGAGATCCAACTGGCCGCCCTCGCCTCCGTGCTCATCACCGCCCCCGACATCGTCATCATGGACGAGCCCACCAACCAGCTCGACCTCAGGAATCGCAATCTGGTGGAGCGCACCATCCACGCCCTGGACGAGAACGTCATCGTGGTGAGCCACGACCTTTCCCTGCTGGCCGCCTTCGACCGGGTGCTACTGTTCCATCAGGGCCGGCTGCTCGCCGACGGCCCGGCGCCCCAGGTCATCGCCGCCTACAGGGACATGGCCGCATGATGATCGTGGAGGCGCAGCACTCCGGTCTCCTGGCCCGCATCCCGCCGGGGGTGAAGCTGGCCGCCCTTTTCGGCCTCAGCCTGCTGCTGTTCCTTGTGCGCGCCCCCACCGGGCTCGGCGCCCTCGCCGCCCTGGTGGGGTTGGCCGCCCTGCTGCTCTCCCCGCGGTCGGTGGCGCAATGGCTGCGCGCCTGGCCGCTGCTGTTCACCATCGCCGTGGTCGTCCTCTGGACCGCCTTTGCCGAAAGCCCGGGGGCGGCGCTGGTGGCGCTGCTGCGGTTGGGCACGCTGAGCCTTTTCGCCACGCTGGTGACCACGACCACCACCATCGGCCAGTTCATCGACACCATCACCCGCATGGCCCGCCCGCTGGAAAGGCTGGGCCTGGCCAATGCCGGTGACATCGGGCTGGCCATCGGCCTGGTCATCCGCTTCATTCCCGAGGTGCGCGCCCGCTATGGGGCCATTGCCGATGCGCATCGGGCGCGCGGCCTGTCCATGCGATTGTCCACGCTCGTCGTGCCCATGGTGATCGGCACCCTGCAAAGCGCCGACGACATCGCCGCCGCCATCGACGCCAGAAGCATCCGCTCCGAAAATCCCCGCAAGAAGGAAGGCTAGCCAATTGCAAACCAGGTCTCTCGTCATGATCGCGCTGTTCACCGCGATCATCGTCGTCTTGGGTCTCGTCCCCCCGATCATGCTCACGCTCGTGCCGGTGCCCATCCATGCGCAAAGCCTGGGCGTGCTGCTGGCCGGGGTGGTGCTCGGCGCCCGTGGCGGCGCGCTGTCGGTGCTGCTGCTGATCGCGCTGGTCGCCATCGGCCTGCCGGTGCTCTCGGGCGGGCGGGGCGGCCTCGCCGTCTTCGTCAGCCCCACCGCCGGCTATCTCGTCGGCTATCTGCCCGCCGCCTTCGCCACCGGCTGGCTGTCCGACCGCATCGCCCGGCGGGCGAATGGCGGCTGGCGCAGCCTGGCCGGCTTTTTCGGCGCGGCGGTGGTCGGCGTGCTGCTCGACCATGTCTTCGGCGTTGCCTGGCTGGTGGCCTCTGTCGGCCTCTCCCCCATCAACGCGCTGATCGGCGATCTCGTCTTCGTGCCCGGCGACCTGCTCAAGGCGGCCATCGCCGCCTATGTCGGGCGGTTCGTGCTGGTCAATTTCGGCAATCGCGCCCGGATCAGCCGCAGTCCGGGCTGATCTCGGTGGCCCGCCCCGCCGCCTGCCATTCGGGCACGCCCCCGTCCAGGCGGCGGGCGGCAAAGCCATGCCGGCGCAGGGCCGCTACCGCCTCGAAGGACATGACGCACCATGGACCCCGGCAATAGGCGACGATTTCGCGGCCCGGATCGAGCCCGGAAAGCCGCGTCTCCAGCTTTCCCAGCGGCAGGTTGATGGCGCCCGGCAGGTGGCCCAGGGCGAATTCGTCGGCCGGGCGCACGTCGATCAGCGTCACCTGCCCGTCTTCGAGGCGCGCCGCCAGCTCCGCATGCGAAACCGGCTCCATGGCGTCGTGGTCGTGGAACCAGCCGCGCACCACCCGCTCCATTTCCGCCGAATGGCGCTCGGCCACGGCGCGCACCGCCGCGAAGGCGGCCAGCACGCTTGCATCGGCCAGGCGATAGGTGACGAATTTGCCCGCCCGTTCCGAAGTCACCAGCCCCGCCCGGCGCATTGCCTGCAAATGCTGGGAGACATTGGCGATGGGCAGGCCCATCTTGCCCGCCAGCGCATCGACGCTGCGCGGCCCCTGCGCCAGATGCTCGATCAGCTCCAGCCGCTGCGGGCTGCCCAGCGCCTTGGCCACGGCGGCGAACTGCTCGTACAGCACCTTGGCGGGACAGGCTGTTGACATCAGGGTCGCGCCCACGCTAGTTCATTCAACATAATCATTGAATGTATCCTATCACGCCGCTTTCCCAGGGGCAACGCACCATGACCACACGCGCCTTCATGCACCGCCAGGTCTTCCTGCTCGCCGGCGCCCAGGCCCTGTTCCAGACCGTTTCGGTGCTGGTCATGACCGTCGGGGCGCTGGCCGGCGCGCAGATTGCAGACCGGCCGGAGCTGGCGACGCTCCCCATCGCCGCCATGTTCCTGGGCACGGCGGTGGTCACCTTCCCCGCCTCCATGGGCATGGCGCGAGCCGGCCGGCGCGCCGGCTTCCTCGTCGGGGCCCTGCTCGGCGTTCTGGGCGGGGTTGCCGGCGCCGCCGGCATCTGGCTCGGCTCGCTGGCGCTGCTGTCCCTGGGCACCTTCCTGGTCGGCGCCTACCAGGCCTTCGCCCAGTTCTACCGCTTCGCCGCCGGCGAGGTGGCCGACGAGTCCTTCCGCTCGCGGGCCATTTCGCTGGTGCTGGCCGGCGGCGTCGTCGCCGCCCTGGCCGGGCCGATGGTCGGCCGCTTCGGCGCCAATCTGCTCCCGGCCGAATATGCCGGCTCCTTCCTGCTGCTGGCGCTGGTGTCGCTGCTGGGGGCCGGCGTGCTGCTCGGCCTGCGCATGCCCGCGCCGCCAGCCGATGCGCAGGCGGAAGGTCCCGCCCGGCCCTGGGCCGCCATCGTGCTGCAGCCGGCCTATCTGGTCGCCCTGTTCGGCGCCGCCACCGGCTATGGCATCATGATCCTGGCGATGACCGCGACGCCCCTGGCCATGGTGCATCACCACCACGACCTGCCCACCGCCGCCACCGTCATCCAGCTTCACGTGCTCGGCATGTTCCTGCCATCCTTCTTCACCGGCGCGCTCATCGCCCGCTTCGGCGTGCTCAGGATCATGCTGGCCGGCGTCCTCATCCTGGCCGGCCATATCCTGCTCACGCTCACCGGCACCGGCTTTGTCTCCTTCGCCAGCGCCCTGGTGCTGCTCGGGGTCGGCTGGAACTTCCTCTATATCGGCGGCACCACCCTGCTCACCACCGCCTATCGCCCGCAGGAGCGCGGCAAGGCCCAGGCCATCAACGACATGACCATCTTCATCGTCGGCCTCGCCGCCTCCCTCGGCGCCGCCGCCCTGCTCCAGCTCTTCGGCTGGCAGATGATGAACGTGCTGCTCCTGCCCTGGCTGGGCCTCGCCGCCCTGGCGCTGGCCTGGCTCGGCTGGCGCCGCCCCCGGGCCGCCGCCGGCGAGAGCGTGTGAAATGGTCTGGGGGATGACGGCGATTTAGGGCAGCAGCAGCACCGAGCCGGTGGTCTCGCGCTGCTCCAGCGCCCGATGCGCGTCGGCGGCGCGCTCCAGCGGGAAGGTGCGGTCGATATTGACCGTGATTGAGCCGTCCAGGATCGCCGTGAACAGCGCCGCCGCGCCCGCCAGCAGGTCCTCGCGCCGGGCGAAATAATGCACCCCCGTCGGGCGCGTCACATAGAGCGAGCCCTTCTTGGACAAAATTCCCAGATCAGGAATCGACACCACCCCCGAGGCATTGCCGAAGCTCACCATCAGCCCGCGCGGCCGCAAACTGTCCAGCGATCCCTCGAAGGTCGCCTTGCCCACCCCGTCATAGACCACGTCCACCCCGCGCCCATCGGTCAGCTCGCGCACGCGGGCGGCGAAATCCTCCTCGCGGTAATTGATGACGTGGTGGCAGCCATTGGCCCGGGCCAGCGCCAGCTTTTCGGCGCTCCCCGCCGTGCCGATCACCGTGGCGCCCAGCGCCCGCGCCCATTGCGTGGCGATCTGCCCGGTGCCGCCGGCCGCGGCATGCCACAGGATCGTCTCGCCCTTCTGCACCGCCCAGGTCTTGAACAGCAGGTAATAGGCCGTCAGCCCCTTGAGCATGATGGCCGCCGCCAGCCGATCCTCGATGCCGTCCGGCAACGCCACCATGCGCTCGGCCGGCGCCAGCCGCTCGCTGGCATAGGCGCCCGGCAGGCCCTGATAAGCCACACGGTCGCCCACGCGCAGCCCCTCCACGTCCGGCCCCACTGCCGTTATCACCCCCGCGCCCTCATTGCCGGCCACGAAGGGCGTCTTCATCGGATAGAGCCCGGAGCGCTGGTAGGTGTCGATGAAATTGAGCCCGATCGCCGTCTGCCGCAGCGCCACCTGCCCCGGCCCCGGCGCCTCCAGCTCGCGCTCTTCCAGCCTCAACGCCTCGGGTCCGCCCGTCTGGTGCACGGTGATGACTTTGGCCATGTCTGGTTTCCTCCCGATCCGCGATTTGCCCATATCTATCCAAACCCCACCCCCGCCGAAAGCGTTTCCTCCCGCCCCGGTTCCCCGTCATGGCCGGCAATTCCCCTCCCGTCTTGCGGTGAGCCATGCGCCCCCGCCATCTGGCCTTGCGTCCCCTCCGGTGCTACAGCCGCACCCATGCGGGCCGGTGCAGCAGGTGCAAAATGACTGATTTCGATGCCGATGTGCTTGTGGTCGGCGGCGGGCTCGCCGGCATGGCGGCCGCCATCACCGTGGCCAGGGCCGGGCTCACCACCATCCATCTCGCCCCCGAGGCCCCGCCCGACCGGCGCACCTCGGCCCTGATGGGTCCCAGCGTCGATTTCCTGCGCCAGGCCGGGCTCATCGGCGCGCCGGCCGATATCGGCCACCCCCTCACCCATATCCGCATCATCGACGCCACCGGGCGGCTCATTCGCGCGCCCGAAACCCTGTTTTCCGCCGCCGAGGCGGGCCTGCCCGCCTTTGGCTGGAATTTCGCCAATATCCGCCTGCTCGCCCAGTTCCGCGAAATCGCCCTCACCCTGCCCAATCTGCAAACGCGTAACCTCGGCGTTACCGCCCTCAGCGGCGACACCGTCACCCTCACCGATGGCAGCCGCCTCTCCGCCCCGCTTGTCGTCGGGGCCGATGGCAAGGGTTCGCTGGTGCGCGGCGCGGCGGGCCTGGCCATGCGCGAAACCCGCTTTTCGCAGGCCGCCCTGGTTTGCGATCTCGATCTCGCCCGCCCCATCGGCGGCACCTCGGTCGAGTTCCACTATCCCAATGGCCCCTTCACCCTGGTGCCGGCCGGCGGCAGCCGCGCCAATCTGGTGTGGATCGACGAGCGCGCCACGCTCGACGCCGCCCGCGCCGGCGGTCCCGACGCCCTGCTCGCCCGCTTCACCGAAAAATCCCAGCGCCTTTTCGGCGCCATCAGCCTCGCCAGCCCGGCCTTCGTCTTCCCCCTGAGCGTGCTCAGCGTGCCCCGCGCCGGAGGCAAGGGCGTGGTGCTGGTGGGCGAAGCCGCCCATGCCTTCCCGCCCATCGGCGCGCAGGGGCTCAATCTGGGCCTGCGCGACGTTGCCGACCTCGCCGCCGCGCTCGCGGCCGTTCCGCGCAGCGCCGCCGATTGGGGCGAGCAGGTCAGCCAGGATTATGCCGACCGCCGCGCCGGCGACCTCGCCCGCACCGGCGGCATTGTCGATGCGCTGTTCCGTTCGCTGCTGGCCGATATGCTGCCCGCCCAACTGCTGCGCGCCGGTGGCCTCTGGGCCCTGCGCCTGGCTCCGCCCCTGCGCCGCCAGGCCTTCGCCCTCGGCATGGGCTCCCGATAGGCCAAATCGCTCCGGTGGCGCCCTATGCCCCCACCGTCATTGCCGGGCCTGTCCCGGCAATCCATCGCTGCCCTGCGCCGGGCGCTACCCCGCGAACGGCACCAGCGGCGTATCGGCGCGCAGATAGAGCGGATGCTTGGGCGAACCGTCGGCATTGGTGCCGAAGCACCACAGCGCGATTCCCTCCTCCCGCAGCCGCATGACGATTTCCCGCCCCGCCGGAGCCAGCACGCGGTTGAGCTTGCCGTGGCACAGCACGACCCGCCCCGCGTCCCGCGCCGCCGCGCTGATGGCCGGCAGATTGGCCGGCGACACCGCCGCGACGCCCGGCGCCAGCAGCATCTTGGGGTCGGTGGCGCGATAGTCCCCGACATTGCATTTGACCATACCGGCAAACCCTTCGCGCCGGGCGAAATTCCATTCGCGCGCGCAGGTGGGGTCGTCCACGCTGGCGTCGGCCGTCGAGGGGTTCATGCCGATAAAGAGGATATAGCGGCTGGGAAACTCCGCCCCCAGCCAGCGGCGCATCACCTGGCGGTAGAGCCCGTCCGGGCTCATCACCGCGTCCCCCTTCACCCCCTCGCCCAGGCGCAGGCGCACCTTGCCGCCCGGATCATGCGCGAAGTCCGTCATGCCGTCAGGTCGCCCGGCGGCACCAGCCCATGGATCAGCGAGGCCGTGGTGACGGTATTGGCCAGCAGGCAGGCAATGGTCATCGGCCCCACCCCGCCCGGCACCGGGGTGATGGCGCCCGCCACTTCGGCCGCTTCCCCATAGGCGACATCGCCCACCAGCCGCGTCTTGCCGGGGCCCTTTTCCGGCGCCTCGATGCGGTTGATGCCCACATCGATCACCGTCGCGCCCGGCTTGATCCAGTCGCCGCGCACCATTTCAGGCCGCCCCACCGCCGCCACCACGATGTCGGCCTGCCGCACGACGTCAGCCAGGTTCTTCGTGCGCGAATGCGCCACGGTCACCGTGCAGTTCTCGCGCAGCAGCAGCTGCATCATCGGCTTCCCCACGAGATTGGAGCGCCCGATGATGACGGCGTTGAGCCCGGACAGGCTGCCCAACTGGTCGCGCAGCAGCATCAGGCATCCCAGCGGCGTGCACGATACCGGCCCGGGCAGGCCGATCTGCACCTTGCCGACATTGGCGGGAGTGAAGCAGTCCACGTCCTTGGCCGGGTCGATCGCCTCGATCACCTTGACCGGGTCGATCTGCTCGGGCACCGGCAATTGCACCAATATGCCATGCACCTTGTCGTCGTCGTTGAGGCGCTGGACCAGCGCCAGCAATTCGGCTTCCGAGGTGTCGGCGGGCAATTCGTATTTGAACGAGGCCATGCCGACCTCCGCGGTCTGCTTGGCCTTGTTGGCCACATAGACCTGGCTGGCCGGGTCATGCCCCACGATCACCACGGCCAGGCCCGGCGTGATGCCGTGCTCGGCCTTGAGGCGTTCGACATGGCCGGCGATGCGGGCGCGCAGCCCTTCCGCGAAACTCTTGCCGTCGATGATCCTTGCTGCCATGGAAGCCTCCGCGAGATGAGCGCCGCAGCAATAGAAAATGCCGGCCCCGCCGTCCATGCTTGCGGGCAAAATAAAAGGGCCGCGACGGCATCTCTGCCGTCACGGCCCCTGGGAGTGCCTGCCTGCCGCGCTGTTGAGGGCTTGGGGGACAAGCGGCCTGCGGAACATCCCTCGCTCACCGGTTGCATGGGTCGCTTGCCGTGCCAGTGAACTGCCCACAAGATGGGGGGCAATTGCGGCAAGAAAAGTACCCATCACCGCGATGTGATGAAGCCGTCGCAAAAGCCTGCGCAGTTGATGCGCCGCCGCGAAGCTGGCATTGGAAGAGCTTCGTGCAAGGATAATCCGTCATGACCGTCATCAGCCCGCCCCGCCTCGAAAAGCAGTCCTTCACCGATCCGGCCGAGGCCTGGGATTATCTGGCCCGGCTCTACCACCGCAACACCGGCTTCATCCGTGATTCTCTCAAGGCCCTGGCGCAGGGCGTGGTGCCCGCCGGCCGGGTGCGCGCCTGCTATCCGCAGGTCGAGGTGCGCTCCACCAGCTATTCGCGCCACGAAAGCACCCTGCCCTATGGGTATCTGCACACCCCCGGCCTCTATCGCACCACGGTCACCGCGCCCGATCTCTTCCGCGGCTATTATCAGGAGCAGTTCGCCGTCATCCTCGCCAATCACGGCGGCACCATCGATGTGGGCGAATCGGAAACCCCGATTCCGCTGCATTTCGCCATGCCGGCCAATGAGCGCATCGACGGCGAGGCCCTCAACGCCCTCAACATCCCCTTGCGCGACCTGTTCGACGCGCCGGACCTGGCCAATACCGACGACGAGATCGCCAATGGCACCTATGTGCCGCCGCGCGGCGGGCCCTATCCGCTATCGGCCTTCACCGCGCCGCGCGTGGATTACTCCCTCTTCCGGCTGGCACACTACACCGGCACCGACGCGCAGCACTTCCAGAATTTCGTGATCTTCACCAATTACGCCTTCTACATCGACGAGTTCTGCCGCATCGCCAAGGAGTACATGCGCGGCGGCCACCCGGTCTATCAGAGCTTCATCGAGCCGGGGAACGTGGTCACCGACAATGCCCTGCGCGGCGGCGGCGTCGCCGGCACCACCCCGGTGCGCGCGCCCCAGATGCCCGCCTATCACCTCACCGCCGAGCGCGGCAAAGGCATCACCATGGTCAATATCGGCGTCGGCCCCTCCAACGCCAAGACCATCACCGACCACATCGCCGTGCTGCGCCCCCATGCCTGGATCATGCTCGGCCATTGCGCGGGCCTGAGGAATTCGCAGGAGCTGGGCGATTACGTGCTCGCCCACGCCTATATGCGCGAGGACCACGTGCTCGATGCCGATTTGCCGCTCACCGTGCCGGTGCCGGCGCTGGCCGAGGTGCAGGTGGCGCTGGAGCAGGCGGTGGAGGAGGTCACCCAGACCGAGGGCGTCGAAACCAAGAAGATCATGCGCACCGGCACGGTCGCCACCTTCGACAACCGCAATTGGGAATTGCGCGACCAGTCCGAGATCGTGCGCCAGCTCAGCCAGTCGCGCGCCGTGGCGCTGGATATGGAAAGCGCCACCATCGCCGCCAACGGCTTCCGCTTCCGCGTGCCCTACGGCACCCTGCTCTGCGTCTCCGACAAGCCGCTGCATGGCGAATTGAAGCTGCCCGGCATGGCCTCGGACTTCTACCGCACCCAGGTCAACCGGCATTTGCAGATCGGCCTGCGCGCCATGGAGATCCTGCGCGACCAGCCCGCCGAGCGCCTGCATTCCCGCAAGCTGCGCAGCTTCGCCGAAACCGCCTTCCAATAGGCGCGGCGCGGTCCCTCCCCGCTTGCGGGGAGGGAAGAAGAGCCAAGGTCAGTCGCGCTCCAGCAGCGCCTTCCACAGCAGCCCGCCCAGCGCCGCGCCGACCAGCGGGGCGAGGATGAACAGCCACACCTGCCCCAGCGCCCCGGTCTGCGCGAACAGCGCGGCGGCGATGGAGCGGGCCGGATTGACCGAGGTGTTGCTGACCGGGATGGAGATGAGGTGGATCAGCGTCAGCCCTAGCCCGATGGCGATGGGCGCGAAGCCCGCCGGCGCCAGCTTAGAGGTCGAGCCCAGGATGATGAGCACGAAAAAGCCGGTCAGCACGATTTCGGCCACCAGCACCGCCACCATGCCATAGCCGCCCGGCGAGAGCGCGTCATAGCCGTTGGAGGCGAAGCCTCCGGCGACGAAATCGGGCTTGCCCGAGGCGATGGCGAACAGCACCGCCGCCCCCAGCGCGCCGCCCACCACCTGCGCGGCCCAATAGGGCGCCACGTCCTTGTAGGCGAACTTGCCGGCCACGGCGAGGCCGAGCGACACCGCCGGGTTGAAATGCCCGCCCGAAATGCCGCCCACGGCATAGGCCATGGTCAGGACGGTCAGGCCAAAGGCCAGCGCCACGCCCAGATAGCCGATGCCGACATCGGGCACGCCCGCCGCCAGCACGGCCGCGCCGCACCCCCCGAATACAAGCCAGAACGTGCCGAATGCTTCGGCCCATAGGCGCTTCATCATGTCAAAAACTCCCCAAGCGAATGATTCTCGCGGCAAGAATGTAACAAGCGCCCGCATTTAGCATAGAGCCCATCGCAATACTGTTCTTCGGAAGATGGATGCATGCCCCGCCCCCTCCCGGCCTTTCCCTTCAAGGGAGAGGTGTGGCTCAGCGCTTGTGGCACCATCCTGCCCCATCCACCGGTGGGCACCTCCCCCTTGATGGGGGAGGTTGGGTGGGGGTGCCTTCCCGAAACCAGGACCATTCCCCCCACACCCTCCCCACCGTCATTGCCGGGCCTGTCCCGGCAATCCACCTCCCCCCACGCCCCTCCTGCCACACTTTGTCAGCATGCCAGCGCATGCCACCCTTGACCCAGGCAGCTTTGTTCTGTTTACGTTCACTCAAACCGCGGAACGGGTGTTGACTTGCAGGCGGGCCGGGGGAGGCTTATCTCTGGGCCTGCCCGCCGCCCCCCTCCCTGCCGCGGCACGCCAATGGACCCAAGCATGACCGACAAGCCCAGCCAGAACCGCGAGATCATTGTGCGCGGCGCCCGCGAGCACAATCTCAAGGGGATCGACCTCAAGCTGCCGCGCGACAGCCTGATCGTGATGACGGGGCTGTCCGGCTCGGGCAAATCCTCGCTCGCCTTCGACACCATCTATGCCGAGGGCCAGCGCCGCTATGTGGAATCGCTGTCCGCCTATGCGCGCCAGTTCCTCGAAATGATGCAGAAGCCCGATGTCGAGCACATCGAGGGCCTCTCTCCCGCCATTTCCATCGAGCAGAAGACCACCTCGCGCAATCCGCGCTCCACCGTGGGCACGGTCACCGAGATCTACGATTATCTGCGCCTGCTCTATGCCCGCGTCGGCATTCCCTATTCGCCCGCCACGGGCCTCCCCATCGAGAGCCAGACCGTCTCCCAGATGGTCGATCGCACCCTGGCCCTGCCCGAGGGCACGCGGCTCTATCTGCTCGCCCCCATCGCGCGCGGCCGCAAGGGCGAATACAGGAAGGAGCTGGCCGATTTGATGCGCAAGGGCTTCCAGCGCGTCAAGATCGACGGCGAATATCACGAGATCGAGGACGCCCCGGCGCTGGACAAGAAGTTCAAGCACGACATCGAGGTGGTGGTCGACCGCCTCGTGGTCGCCCCCGACATCGCCGGGCGGCTGGCCGAGAGCTTCGAGACGGCGCTGAAGCTGGCCGATGGCATCGCGCTCATCGAATTCGCTGACGAGAAGAACGAGGACGGCGCCCCGCGCCAGATCACCTTCTCGGAAAAATTCGCCTGCCCGGTGTCCGGCTTCACCATTGCCGAAATCGAGCCGCGCCTGTTCTCCTTCAACAATCCCTTCGGCGCCTGTCCGGTCTGCGACGGGCTGGGCACCGAGCAGAAGATCGACCCCGACCAGGTGGTGCCCGATCCTACCCTGTCCCTGCGCGACGGCGCCATCCTGCCCTGGGCCAAGACCAGCGCCCCCTATTACCAGCAGACCCTGCAAGCCGTGGTGAAGCATTTCGGCGCCTCCACCGGCACCGCCTGGAACGAGCTGCCCTTCGACGTGCAGCACGCCGTGCTCTACGGCACCGACAAGACCAAGATCGAATTCGTCTATGACGACGGGTTGCGCCAATATCGCACCACCAAGGTGTTCGAGGGCGTCATCGGCAATCTCGAGCGGCGCTACAAGGAGACCGAAAGCGCCGGCATGCGCGAGGAGATCGAGAAATACATGTCGGCCAAGCCCTGCGTCGCCTGCGGCGGCTACCGGCTCAAGCCCGAGGCCTTGGCGGTCAAGATCGACGGGCTGCATATCGGCCAGGTCACCGAAAAATCCATCCGCGATTCCCTTTCCTGGTTCCAGGCGCTGCCGGCCAGCCTCACCGCCAGCCAGCAGACCATTGGCGAGCGCATCCTCAAGGAAATCCGCGAGCGGCTGAATTTCCTCGTCGATGTCGGCCTCGATTATCTCTCCATGGCGCGCAATTCCGGCACGCTCTCGGGCGGGGAAAGCCAGCGCATCCGTCTCGCCAGCCAGATCGGCTCGGGCCTCACCGGCGTCCTCTACGTGCTGGACGAGCCCTCCATCGGCCTCCACCAGCGCGACAATGCCCGCCTGCTCGAAACCCTGCAAAGGCTGCGCGACCTGGGCAATACCGTCATCGTGGTCGAGCATGACGAGGATGCCATCCTCACCGCTGATTACGTGGTCGATATCGGCCCCGGCGCCGGCGTGCATGGCGGCGAGATCGTCGCCGAGGGCACGCCGGGGGACATTCTCAACCACCCCGATTCCCTCACCGGCAAATATCTTTCCGGCCGCATGGGCATCGCCATGCCCGTCGAGCGGCGCCAGGGCAAGAAGGGCAAGACCCTCGCCATCAAGGGCGCCACCGGCAACAATCTCAAGAATGTCTCGGTCGACGTGCCCCTGGGCATGTTCGTCGCCATCACCGGCGTCTCCGGCGGCGGCAAGTCGACCCTGATGATCGATACCATGTACCAGGCCATTGCCCGCCGCCTCAACGGCGCCCGCGTCGTCCCGGCCCCGCACGAATCCCTGACCGGCCTCGAATTCCTCGACAAGGTCATCGATATCGACCAGTCGCCCATCGGGCGCACGCCGCGCTCCAATCCGGCCACCTATACCGGCGCCTTCACGCCCCTGCGCGAATGGTTCGCCGGCCTGCCGGAAGCGAAAGCCCGCGGTTACGGGCCGGGCCGGTTCTCCTTCAACGTCAAGGGCGGCCGCTGCGAGAAATGCGAGGGCGATGGCGTCCTCAAGATCGAGATGCACTTCCTGCCCGACGTTTACGTCACCTGCGATGTCTGCAAGGGCAAGCGCTACAACCGCGAAACCCTGGAAGTGCAGTTCAAGGGCAAGTCCATCTCCGACGTGCTCGACATGACCATCGACGAGGGCGTGGAGTTCTTCTCCGCCGTGCCGGTCATCCGCGACAAGTTCGCCACGCTCCAGCGCGTCGGTCTCGGCTACGTCAAGATCGGCCAGCCCGCCACCACGCTCTCGGGCGGCGAGGCCCAGCGCGTCAAGCTCAGTAAGGAGCTCTCCAAGCGCGCCACCGGCCGCACCCTCTACATGCTGGACGAGCCGACCACCGGCCTGCACTTCCACGATGTGGCCAAGCTTCTCGAAGTCCTGCACGAGCTGGTCGATGGCGGCAACACCGTCATCGTCATCGAGCACAATCTCGAAGTCATCAAGACAGCCGACTGGATCATCGATCTGGGTCCCGAGGGCGGCGACGGTGGCGGCGAGATCGTTGCCGTGGGCACGCCCGAGGCGGTGGCCGGGAACCCCCGCTCCCACACCGGCCACTTCCTCAAGGAGGTCATGGCCCGCCGTCCCCATTTCGCCACTCGCGCCGCCGAGTGAAAATCGGCGGCGGTTTCGGGAACGAACGTGACGCCGCGCGGTAACAGTCCGTTAGCGCCAAGGCCCCGAATGCGAAAAGGCGTCCATGACGGTTTTGCGGCCGAAGCGTGAAATCGCCATGCGCCCAGCGCATGGAGCGCTTGCCCTATACGTCATGGTGGCGGCGCGCAAATCGGATCATTCTCCCCCTGCCGCCGAATATTTTGCGAAAGGGATAGACCCATGTTCGTTCGAGCCGTTTGGCGCATCAAGCGCCTGGTTGATATCAAGCAGACCCTGCGGGAAATGGACGTTCCGTCCACGCGTCAGGCCGATATGCTGGGGTTGAGCGGCCCCGATTTCTGCAAGATGACCCACGCCCTGTTCGACCGCTGAGCGCCTTGGCCACATTCTTGCCGCAGCGCTTAACCGGAGATGAACGTCGCCCCCACAAGCCCTGCAAAACGCGCATGGCTTATTTGACGAATTCCCCTCTGCTCCTCCGCCCTCGCCTGCCCTAAATATCAGTCGTAAACGAAAGGAGACTTCAAATGGACATTCGTAAAACCTTCAAGAAATGGGCCGCTTATCAGCAGACCGTGCGTGAGCTGGCCTCGCTCGACAATCGTCAGCTCAATGACCTGGGTATTTCGCGCGCCGATATCAACCGGATCGCCCGCGACCATGCCAGTTCGCTCTAAGATTTACTGTCCCGTCACTGTTGGCGCCGTAAATCGAACAGCCGCTTCTCTCTGAGATGCGGCTGTTTTTTATTGCCTTTTGCTCCCTTATCCTCCCGAACCCCGCCCCATGCTAAACTTGCGGCCCTGATCGCGCATATCCCGGTTGCGCGCCCTATCCCCGCTTGCTATCTGCCCGGCCATGTCGACATCCCAACCCATTCACATCATCGGCGGCGGTCTTGCGGGCTCGGAAGCGGCCTGGCAGGCGGCAGAGGCCGGCGCCCAGGTCGTTCTCCACGAAATGCGCGGCGTCAAGACCACCGACGCCCACCAGACCGACAGCTTTGCCGAACTGGTCTGCTCCAACAGCTTCCGCTCCGACGACCACGAGCAGAACGCCGTGGGCCTGCTGCATGAGGAAATGCGGCGCTGCAATTCGCTCATCATGCGCGCCGCCGACCAGCACAAGCTCCCCGCTGGCGGGGCGCTGGCGGTGGACCGCCACGGCTTTTCCGCCGCCGTCACCCAGGCTCTTGCCGATCATCCCAACATCACCGTGCGGCGCGAGGAAATCGCCGGCTGGCCGCCGGAAGGCTGGCGCCACGTCATCATCGCCACCGGCCCCCTCACCTCCCCGGCGTTGGCCGAGGCGATCCTGGAGCGAACCGGCGAGGACGCGCTGGCCTTTTTCGACGCCATCGCCCCCATCGTCCATTACGACAGCATCAATATGGACATCGCCTGGGCCCAGTCGCGCTACGACAAGGCCGGCCCCGGCGGCACCGGCGCCGACTATCTCAACTGCCCCATGGACAAGGACCAGTACATGGCCTTTGTCGAGGCGTTGAAGACCGCCCCGCTGCATGAATTCAAGGACTGGGAGAAGGTGCCGTATTTCGATGGCTGCCTGCCCATCGAGGTCATGGCCGAGCGCGGCGTCGAAACCCTGCGCCACGGCCCGATGAAGCCGGTCGGCCTCACCAATCCCCGCAATCCCACGGTAAAGCCCTATGCCATCGTGCAGTTGCGGCAGGACAATGCGCTGGGCACGCTGTGGAACATGGTCGGTTTCCAGACCAAGATGCGCTACGGCATCCAGGCGGAAATCTTCCGCATGATTCCGGGGCTGGAAAATGCCCAGTTTGCTCGTCTGGGCGGCTTGCACCGCAACACCTTCATCAACTCTCCCAAGGTGTTGCAGGCTGATCTTAAACTGAAAGCTGATCCGCGTATCCGCTTTGCCGGCCAGGTGACGGGCGTCGAGGGCTATGTCGAAAGCGCCGCCATTGGCCTCATCACCGGGCGACTGACCGCCGCCGAAGCGCGCGGCGAAACCCTGCCCACCCCGCCGATCACCACCGCTTTGGGGGCGCTGGTCGCTCATATCACCGGCGGTCATATCGAGGCCGAAAGCTATAGTGGCGCCCGCAGCTTCCAGCCGATGAACATCAATTTCGGCCTCTTCCCTGAAGTTTCCATCACCCGCCCGGAGGGGGTAACTCGCTGGCGCGGCACGGAAAAAACCATCGCCAAGCGCAAGGCGATCACCTCAAGGGCGCTGGAGGCGTTGCAGGGCTGGGCGTAGGCCACTGAACCCTGTCGCCCCGGCCTTGAGCCGGGGCCCATCTTGAGATCGAGTTGGGTGAACCCTTTCAGGATGGGTCCCGGCTCAAGGCCGGGACGACAGGGGTGAATAGGCCGCCCCTACCGGCTCCGCCAGTTCCACCAGGCCAGCCGCAGGATCTTGCGCCAGTCGGTCTCATCCGGTGCCGGGGCGAAGGGCCCGGCTTTCCGGTCCAGCAATGCCAATTGCCGCCGCAGCACCGCCGCCTGGGCGAAGGCCGGCCGCAGCGGCGCCGGCAGGGCAGCGATGGCGCTGTTGGCCTTATCCAGATGCTCCGCCGCCAGTTCCGCGAACTGGCTCAATGCTGCGCGAACGCGCGCATTGCCGTCGCCCGAGAACAGCTCGCCCTCCTCCACCCCATTGGCGGCAAACACCGTCCAGGGCAGCATGATCCGCCCTTGCGAAGAAACCAGCCCGAAGGCCCGCAAATGGCCGATCAGGGCATGGGCCACGCCCAGATGCCCGGCGGCGTCGCCCGTTTCCACCGTCTCGCCACCGTTGAGCACCATGGCGGCCAGTTGGTAGAGCGTCGAAACGGTTTCCCCCGCATAGCCCTCGAAGGTCTCGAGGTCGGGCATGGGGTCATCGTAAAGATCGAAGCGCCGCGCCGCGATCAGGCGCAGCAGCGTTCCGGCGGGAATGGCATAGCGCGCCATGGTGTCGAGCAGCGCATCGGCCAGCGGGTTCTGCCGCACGTCGCCATGCTCCTCCCCCGCCAGCGCGTCACTCCACCATTGCAGGCGGATTTCGCCGGGCGCCGGGCCAGACACGCGCTCGCGGATGGCGGCGATATCGGCGTTGAAGGCATAAAGCGCCGTCACCGCGTCGCGCTGCGCCCCGCTCAGCACCAGCGTCGCCAAGTAGCGGTCGCGGTCGAGCGTGCCCAGCGTGCGGGCCGCATGCTCAAAGCTGGTCTGGGCCATCAGCGCACCCTGTCGACGGCGATCAGCGCCGCCGCCACCGCCCGTTCCTCGGCCAGCAGCACATTATAGGTGCGCACCGCGCTGCCGGTATTGACCGCCTCGACGATCACTTTGCGCGCCCGCAAGGCCTCGCGCAGCGGCTGGGGGAAAGCGGCGATGTCCGGCCCCAGCCCGATCAGCAGCACGTCGATATCGTCGGCCACGGCGAAGACCGGGGCCAGCGATTCGGCGGTGATATCCGCCGCCGCGTTCACGTCCCAGGCCTGCATGGCCCCCGGCAGGCAGAGCAGCGAGCCGCGATGCGACAGCCCGGCAAAGCGGAACCCGCCATTGCCATAGGCATCGATCCCGACCTGACCGGGGAAATGCCGCGTCTCGCTCATGCCGATACCGGCCTAGACCGAAGCGCCGTCGGCGCTCCGAACCTGCGGCTTGTCCTCCTCGGCCTTCTGCTTGAGGCCGAAATTGATGAGGATGGGGCCGTTGACGATGATCGATGAATACATGCCAACAAAGCAGCCAAAGGTCATGGCGATGGTGAAGCTGCGGATCACTTCGCCGCCGAACAGCACCAGCGGAATCAGCGCCAGGAACACGGTGAACTGCGTCAGCGAGGTGCGCACGATGGTCTGGTTGATCGACAGGTCGATCAATTCGGGCAGCGGCATCTTGCGATGCTTGCGCAGGTTCTCGCGCACGCGGTCCGACACCACCACGGTTTCGTTCAGACTGAGGCCCACCAGCGTCAGCACCGCCGCGATGGAGGTGAGGTTGAACTCCAGCCCCGTCAGTGAGAACAGCCCGATGGTCATGATGACGTCGTGCGTGGTGGTGGTCACCGCCGCCATGGCGAACTGCCACTCGAAGCGGAACCAGATATAAATCAGGATCGACACCAGCGCGATGATGACGGCGATGGTGCCCTTCCAGGCCAGCTCGCCCGACACCGTGCCGCTCACCGCCTCGGTGCTGCGCACGGTGTAGTTCTCCGTGGCCAGTGCATCGCGCACCTTGGAAACCGCCACCTGGTCGGCGTCCTGCCCGCCCTCCTGCGCCTGGATGCGCACCAGCACGTCCTCGGGCGTGCCGAACCCCTGCACCTGCACTTCGCCCAGCTCGAGCCCGTCGAGCAGCGAGCGCACCTGCCCCACATCGGCCGGGCCACCCTCGTGCTGGATGACGACAGCGGTGCCGCCCACGAAGTCGATGCCCAGGTTGAAGCCCTTGGTATAGGCCGAACCGATGGAAACGATGCTGGCGACGATGGAGAAGGCGATCACATAGCGCGAGATCTTCATGAACGGGATCTTGGTCCCGTCCGGAATGAAGCGGAAATGCTGGATCTTGAGGCGCTTGGGCCGCGTCACGCGGAACCAGGTCGCCACCTGGAAGGAGGTGACGGTGTAGGAGGTGAAGAGCGAGGTGAGGATACCCAGGGCCAGCGTCACGGCGAAGCCCTGCACCGGGCCGGAGCCCAGGAAATACAGCACGATGGCGACGATGAGCTGGGTCAGATGCGAGTCGATGATCGTGCCCCAGGCCCGCTCGAAGCCGGCATTGATCGCCTGAATCGGCGACTTGCCCGCCCGCTGCTCCTCGCGCATGCGCTCATAGATCAGCACGTTGGCGTCCACCGCCATGCCGATGGTCAGAACGATACCGGCGATGCCCGGCAGGGTCAGCGTCGCGCCCAGCATCGACAGCGCCCCGAAGAGCAGGAGGATGTTGAGCACCAGCGACACATTGGCGAACACGCCCCACAGGCCATAGGCGATGACCATGAAGCAAACGACGAGCACGCTGGCGATGATGCCGGCGGTGAGGCCATGCTGGATGGAGTCCGCACCCAGGCTGGCGTCCACCGTGCGCTCCTCGATCACGTCGAGCGAGGCGGGCAGCGCACCGGCGCGCAGCAGCACCGCCAGGTCGTTGGCGCTGGCGGTGGTGAAATTGCCGCTGATCTGGCCCGAGCCGCCGGTGATCGGCTGCTGGATGACGGGAGCGGTGATGACGGTATTGTCGAGCACGATGGCGAAGCGCTTGCCGACATTGGCGGCGGTGATCTGGCCGAAGGTGATGGCGCCGCGCGTGTCGAACTTGAAGCTCACCACCGGCATGGCGCGCTGCTGGTCATAGCTGGGCTGCGCGTCGACCAGCGATTCGCCGCCAAGCGCCACTTCCTCGTAAAGCAGCTCTTCGGTGCCGTCCTGGCTGGGCAGGATCATGGTGCCGGCAGGCAGGCCCTGCGCCCGCGCCTGGGCGGCGCTCATGCCCGGATAGACCATGTGGAAAGTCAGGCGCGCCGTGCGCGAAATGATGTCCTTGAGGCGCTGGCTGTCGCCGAAGCCGGGAACCTGGATGAGCACGCGATTGGTGCCCTGGCGCTGGATGGAGGGCTCAGTGGTGCCCAGCTCGTCCACGCGCTTGCGGATCACTTCCATCGACTGCGCCACCAGCGCCGACATGCGCTCCTCGACGCCTTCCTGGGTCAGCGACACGGTCAGCTTGCCGTCAGGCGTTTCCCCGAAGGCCAGCTCGTTGACGCCACCCACGGCCAGCAGCGCGTTGCTGATGACGTTTTGCAGCCCTTCCACGGCCTTGCGCGCCGCTTCCTTCTGGCTGGGGTCGGTCAATTCGATGGTCAGCGTGCGCTTGGCCGCATCGGTGGTGATGAGGTTGCCGATGCCGTTCTGGTTGGCCAGCGTGTTGCGCACGTCGCGGCGCAGGGTCTGCAGCCGCTCATTGACGATGCCTTCCTGGTTGACCTGCAACAGCAGGTGCGAACCGCCCTGCAGATCGAGACCCAGCACCACGGTCTGGCGCGGCAGGAAGGCCGGCCAGGCCTCGCGCACATTCTCGGGCAGGAAACTGGGGAGCGTGAACAACACCCCGAGCAGGGCAACGACAGCGATGAGGATGGCGCGGAACGGCGAAGACTGCATGAAAAGACGTCCTGAAAGCAGAAAACCGGAGCCCATGGGCTCCGGCGGCAGGCGGGCCCGGTATTAGGCGGGCTTGTTGTCGTTGACCGGTTCGGCCTTGGTGCGCACATCGGCCACCATGGAGCGCACCACCTTGATCTTGACGCCCTGGGCGATTTCGATCTCCAGGTCCTCGCCTTCGACGGCCTTGGTCACCTTGCCGACGATGCCGCCGGTGGTCACCACGGTGTCGCCGCGGCGGATGGCCGCCAGCATGGCCTGCTGGGCCTTGAGGCGCTTCTGCTGCGGGCGGAAGATCAGCAGCCAGAAGATAATCACCAGAAGGGCGATCGGCATCAGCTGCACGAAAATATCGGTCATGCCACCGGGGGCGGCGGCGCCGGCGGCCTGGGCGTAAGCGGGCGTTACAAACATGAAGCGGGGCTCCTATCGTTTCTTCTTGGCTCTTGGAGGGGCAGCGCCAGCAACCCGCATCTTGGATGCAAGATGACTGGACGCATATGGGGCCTGCTGCACTTGCACCCCGGGTCAAAATCGCGCGGACTATACATTTGCGCCCCCGTGATTGCAAAGCCATTCGCGGACCATGTATCGGCGCCTGCGACGACAAGGAATATGACTTTGAAAAGCAAGGATGTTCTGGCCGGCATTGCCGCTTCCCTGGGCGAAATCGCCAACACGCTCAAGGCCTTGGCTCCTCCCCCCGCCGAGAGCGAGCCGGTGCTGGGCGCGGCCGACGCCTATTGGTGGAATGGCGATGCCGGCAAGTTGATGGCCGTGCCCCATGTCAGCCGCGTGCCGCTGGCCATGCTCAAGGGCATCGATTCCGTCCAGGACATCCTTTTGCGCAATACCGAGCAGTTTGCCCGCGGCCATGGCGCCAACAACGCCCTGCTCTGGGGCTCGCGCGGCATGGGCAAGAGCTCGCTGGTCAAGGCCATCCATGGCGACATCACCCAACGCGCCGGAACAGAAGGCTTCGAGCGGCTCATTCTCATCGAGATCGCGCGCGAGGATCTCGAAACCCTGCCGGCGCTGATGCGCCTCATCTCCGGCCTGCCGGCGCGCTTCATCGTCTTCTGCGACGATCTGAGCTTCGACTCGGGTGAAACCAGCTACAAGTCTCTCAAGACCATTCTCGATGGCGGGCTCGAGGGGCGGCCGGAAAACGTGCTGTTCTACGCCACCTCCAACCGCCGCCACTTGATGCCGCGCGACATGATCGAGAACGAGCGCGCCACCGCCATCAATCCCGGCGAGGCGGTGGAGGAGAAGGTCTCGCTCTCCGACCGCTTCGGGCTGTGGCTGGGCTTTCACAATTGCGACCAGCCGACCTTCCTGGCCATGGTGCGCGCCTATGCCGACCATTACGGGCTCGACATCGACGAGGAGAGGCTGCGCGCCCGCGCCATCGAATGGGCCGCCACGCGCGGCGCCCGCTCCGGCCGCGTCGCCATCCAGCTCATCCGCACCCTGGCGGGCGAGGAAGGCAAGGCGCTGGATTGATCCTGCCGCAAACAAAAACCCCCGCGAAAGCGGGGGTTTTGGCTTTATCGCACTTCCGGCTCAGCTGGCCAGCAGCGGGATCGGGTCGACCGGGGTCGCCCCCTTGCGCAGTTCGAAATGCAGTTGCGGCTTGGTCACGGACCCGGTCATGCCGGCAGCGCCGATGGCGTCGCCACGATTGACCACGGCGCCCTTGGCCACGCTCATCGATTTCAGATGCGCATAGGCCGACACATAGCCGTTGGGATGGCGGATGAGGATGAGGTTGCCATAACCCTCCACGCCCGAACCGACATAGATGACCGTGCCGTTTTCGGCGGCCTTGACGGTCGAGCCTTCCGGTACCTCGATATTGATGCCGGTGCCCTTGGACGAGGCGAAATCGACCAGCACGCGGCCGCTGGCCGGCCAGCGGAACTTGTCATTGCCCGACATCACCGGCTCGGCGGCGGGCGCGCTGGCCTGCTGCTGCGGGGCAGGCTGCGCCTGCGGCGCCGGCGTGGTGGCAACCGGGCTAACGGCGGGCTGAGCGGCCGTGGGCGTCGCCGGCAGGGTCTGCCGGACCGGAGCGGACGCCGGGGTGCTGGAAATGCTGGCGACCTGCACCGGAGCCTTGTTGGCCAGGAGGTCGGTGCGGCCCGGAATGACGATCTTCTGGCCCACCACGATCTTGTCGGGCGAGGAAAGATTGTTGGCCGAAACCAGCGCCTGCGTCGTCACCTCGTAGCGGCGGGCAATGGTGTAGAGCGACTCGCCGCTGGCAATGGTGTGTGTGAAGGCATTGGTGCTGGCCGCGGCGGCCGGAGCCGGGGCCGGCGTGGTGGCGGCGAGCGTCGGCACCGAGCTGTTGGTGGGCAGGCTGCCGAGAACGGCGGGCGAGGGCATCGGCGCGGCCGAGGCGAAAGAGGGCTGTGCTTGCATGACGGGCTGTGACCCCTGGGAGGACGAGTTACTGAGTACGGGGAGATCCTGGGACTGCACGGTCGGCATGGCGCCGGCGCTCATCACCGGAGCAGCCGGCAGGCTGTTCATCGGCTGGGAAACCGGCGCGCTGTTCCACCCGTTCCCCACATTTGCGGGCGGCAGGAACATGGCCTCCGCCACCTGGGTGTGGGGAGCGCCAAGACTGGCAGGCATGGGCTGGCCAAGACTTGCGGGAGCGGACTGCTGCGCCGAACCGGTGGTGACCGGATCGCCAAAAGCGCGACTGCCAAGGCTGGAACAGCCGGACAGGGCCATGGCGGCAATCGCCAGGACGGCCATCGCAACGGCGTTTTTAGGCGCGTGGCGGGATACGCGGATACTCATCAGCTTACTCGTACGCAGGTACTCAACACGAGACCGAGACTAGGCGCGTAAGGTAAAGACGAGTTTAAAGCCGATGCGATTTGAGCAAAACCGCATCGGCCGGATTCTGAATTGGGTAAGGTTAAGGCGCGGCCCCTGCCCCGGTGTTGCCGAAAGGCCAGCCGCCTAAAGCTGCTCGGCCCGCAATTGCGCCGCGCTCTTGGGCGAGAGCAGGCCCGGCGCCACGTCGAACACCGTCTTGGCGCCATGCTGGCCCATCCGGGCCAGGCGATGGGTCGCGCGCGCATAGGCCACCAGCACCGCCGAGGTGAATTCGGGATTGCTGTCCAGCTTGAGGCTGTATTCGATCACCTGCGCATTGGCGGGCGAGCTGTTGCCGCTGCGGATGACGAAGCCGCCATGCGGCATGGCGCGGTGGTTCCTGTCCATCTCCTGGGCGGAGATGAAATGGACCTCTGTGTCATATTCATCGAAATAATGCGGCATGGTGACGATGGCCTGGCGCACCGCCTCGGCGTCGGCCCCATCCTCGAGCACCACGAAACATTCGCGGCGATGCTTTTCGCGCGTCGTCAGCGTCGGCCGCGCGGCGCTGCGCACCCGCTCGACCGCCTCGGGAATCGGACGCGTATATTGCACGCCATCGGCCACGCCCGGCACGCGGCGCACCGCGTCCGAATGGCCCTGGCTCAGCCCGTCGCCCCAGAAGGTATAGGTCGCCCCATCCGGCAGCAGGGCTTCGCCCATTATCCGGTTGATCGAGAACATGCCCGGATCCCAGCCCACCGAGATCAGCGCCGTCTTGCCGTTGGCCTGTGCCGCCGCATCGACGGCGGCGAAATATTCGGGAATACGGGCATGGGTGTCGAAGCTGTCGACGGTGTTGAACAGCGCCGCCAGGCGCGGCCCCTGCTCGGGCAGGTCTTCCTTGGAGCCCCCGCACAGGATCAGCACGTCGATGCGATCGGCATGGCCCGGCAACTCGGCCATGGAAAACACCGGCGTCCCCGCCAGCGTCGGCGTCACCGTCTCGGGCGGGCGGCGGCTATAGATGCCCACCAGCCTCATATCGGGATTTTTGGGGATGGCGGTTTCCACCCCGCGTCCGAGATTGCCGTGGCCGGCGATGGCGATCCGAATCTGGTCGGCCATGATGGGTCCTGTACTGGCTGGAATGAAATTCAGGAAAGCGGCCGCTACAGGTTCAGCGTTCCCTGCAGCCGCTCCACCAGCGCCATGTCGGTCTGTTGCAGCCGCATCGGCGTCACGGTGACATAGCTCTTCTGGCGCATCACCTCGAAATCGGCCGTCGGATCGAGCGGCATCGGCGTCTCGGGAATGGCGACGAAGAACTTGCCCTCGTTGTCGCTGGGATAATAGCGGAAGGGCGAGCGCGAAAAGCGCTGATGCGGCACCACGGCGATGCCGGCGGTGTCCTCGGGCGGGCAGAAGGGGAAATTGACGTTGTAATAATGGTCCCTGCCCTGCGCCGCCGCGATGATGCTGCGCGCCGCGGCGGCGCCATGGCGCACCGCATTGGCCCAGTCCACGTCCCGGCCATGCTCGTAATTGATGCCCTGGCTCATGGCGATGCCGATGGCGCCCTGCAAGGCGCCCTCGCGCGCGCCCGCCGCCGTGCCCGAGCAATTGATGATGTCGCCCAGATTCTGCCCGGCATTGACGCCGGAGAGCACTACATCGGCGGGGCGGTCACCCAATATATGGGTCATGCCCACCACGACGCAGTCGGCGGGCGAGCCGCCGACCACCGAAAAGGTACGCTCGGAGAGGCGGTCGAAATGCATTTCCCGCCCGAGGGTGAAGCGGTGCCCCGCCCCCGACTGGTTGCCGTCGGGCGCCACGATCCACACATCGTCGCTCAGCGCATGGGCGATATCGGCCATGATGGCGATGCCGGGCGCGTCCACACCATCGTCATTGGTGATGAGGATGCGCAGGCTCATGCCGCCCCGCCGATCGCCTTGAGCCCGCCCATATAGGGCTGGAGCGCCGCCGGAACGGCGATGGAGCCGTCTTCCTGCTGGTAGTTTTCCATCACCGCGATCAGGCACCGGCCGACTGCCGTGCCCGAGCCGTTGAGCGTATGCACATAGCGGGGCGCCTGCTTCTCGCCGGCGGGGCGATAACGCGCCTCCATGCGCCGGGCCTGGAAATCGCCACACACCGAGACCGACGAAATTTCGCGGTAAGTGTCCTGCCCCGGCAGCCACACTTCGAGGTCGTAGGTCTTCTTGGCGCCGAAGCCGATATCGCCGGTGCACAGATTCATGACGCGATAATGCAGGTCCAGCTTTTGCAGCACGGCCTCGGCGCAGCCCAGCATGCGTTCATGCTCGTCCACCGAGGTTTCCGGCGTGGTGATCGAGACCAGCTCCACCTTGTTGAACTGGTGCTGGCGCAGCATGCCGCGCGTGTCGCGTCCGGCCGAGCCGGCTTCCGAGCGGAAGCAGGGCGTCAGCGCCGTAAGGCGCAGCGGCAGTTCGTCCTCGGACAGAATGGATTCGCGCACGAAATTGGTCAGCGGCACCTCGGCGGTGGGGATCAGCGCCAGCCGGCTTTCCCCATGCGGGGTGAAGAACAGGTCTTCCTCGAACTTCGGCAACTGGTTGGTGCCGAACAGCGCATCGTCGCGCACCAAAAGCGGCGGCTGCACTTCGGTATAGCCGTGCTGGGTGGTGTGCAGGTCGAGCATGAACTGCCCGATCGCCCGCTCCAGCCGCGCCACCTGACCCTTGAGCACCACGAAGCGGCTGCCCGAGAGCTTGGCCGCCGTCTCGAAATCCATCAGGCCCATGGCCTCGCCGAGCTCGTAATGCTCCTTGGGCGCAAAGCCGAAAACCGGCTTGGGCGCGCGCGCCTTGGCGGCGGTTTCGGGCGAGCCGTTGGCGCCGAAATATTCGACATTGCCGCTTTCGTCGCTGCCATCGGGCACATCATCGAACACCAGGTTCGGAATTGCCGCGAGCGCGTCGCGCAATTCGGCCTCGATGGCGCGCTCGTCGGCCTCCCCCTGCGGGATGAAGCTCTTGAGTTCGCCCACTTCCGCCATCAGCGCGGCGGCGCGGACCTCGTCCTTTTGCGCCTTGGCCTGGCCGATCTGCTTGGAAAGCGCATTGCGCTTTTCCTGAGCCTCGTTGAGACGCACGATGATCTCGCGGCGGCGGTCATCGATGGCCAGCAGATCGGAGGACCGCACCGAGACACCCTTGCGCCGCTGAACGGCAGCGTCGAACGCTTCGGCGTTGGCTCTGATCCACTTGATATCGAACATTGCTGTTCCGGGCCGCAGGCCCGCCCTCTGTGCTGGTGCCGCAGGCTGAATCGAAGCGCTCGTGGTCAGCCTGCCCGACCAGAAGCGGCGGCCGGGCCGCAAGCCAATGCTCCTTCCCGAAAGGAAGAAGCCTAGTCGGAGCTGGAGCCGGACACGTCCAGGCCCTGCTCAGCCAGCGCCTTGGCGCGTCGCCTTTCGATCAGCGTCACCGACCAGATGGCGAGTTCGTAGAGCAGGTAGATGGGCACGGCAAGGCCGATCTGCGAAATCGGATCGGGCGGGGTGATGAAGGCGGCAAAGATCAGGATGCCGACAATGGCGTAGCGGCGGCCCTTTTTCAGCGAGTCGACGTGAACGAGGTCGATCTGCGCCAAAAGCGTCAGGATCACCGGCAACTGGAAGCTGATGCCGAAGGCCAGGATCAGCGTCATCGCCAGCCCCAGATATTCGGACACCTTGGTGAGCATCTTGATTTCGTCGGTCTGCATGCCGGCGAAGAAGCTCAGCGCCATGGGCAGGATGATGAAATAGACCATCAGCGCGCCGAGCAGGAAGAAGATCGGCGTGGCGATGAGATAGGGCACGAAGGCCTTGCGCTCGTGCTTGTAGAGCCCCGGCGCCACGAAGCGGTAGAGCTGCAAGGCCACGAAGGGGAAGCCCAGGAAGATGGCGCCGAAAAACGCCAGGTTGAGCTGGGTGAAGAAGAATTCCTGCGGCGCGGTATAGATCAGCTCCAGATCGCCCGGATTATCGAAGACGCGCCGATAGGGCATCAGCAGGATATTGAAGATCTGCCCAGCAAACACGAAGCAGACCATCATCAGCCCCACCACGGCGATGGCCGAGTTGATGAGGCGCTTGCGCAATTCGATGAGGTGCTCGAGGAGCGGCGCTTCGCTGCCGGCGAGCTCGTCTTCGGGGGCGGCGCTCTGGTCTTCGATTTGCTTGGGGTCGGCCATGTTTTATTGCTTTCCGGCCGCGCCGGCATCGGGCTTCTTGGTCACAGGCTTCTTGACGGCGGGCTTGCGCGCTGCCGGCTTGCGGGCGGCGGGCGCCTTGGCTGCGGCCTCGGCCGGCTTGGCGGCCGTTTTGGCCTTGGGCGCGGGCTTCGGCTTCGCCGGGGCCCTGGCGGCCTTGACCGGGGGCTCGGCGGCGACGGGCGGCAGCTCGGCGGACGTCACCGGCGCGGTGGGCGCGGGCCTGGCCTTGGCCGGCGCCTTGCGCGCGGCGGGCTTCTTCGTCACCGCGGCCTTGACCGGCTTTTGGGCCTCGGTTGGCTTGAAGCCGTATTCGGCGGCTTTTTCCGTGGCGGTCTTGGGAGCGTCCGGCTTGGCCGGGGCCATCCCGGCCTTGGCCTTGATCTCGTCGACCACGCTTTCCACCTTGGGATCACTGGGCTTGATGACGCCGCTGGGCTTGGGGCCCGTCGCCGTCATGGTGTTGAATTCCCGGCGGATTTCCTCGCTGGTCTTGCGCAGCGGCTCGGTGATGGAATTGCGCAGGTTGCGCACTTCGTCCAGCCCGGTGGTCTTGTTGATCTCGCGCTGGAACTCATTGCCCATGCGCCGGATCTGCCCGGCCAGCTTGCCGATCTTGTTCATGACCACCGGCAGGTCCTTCGGGCCGATGAAAATCAGCGCAACCACGCCGATCACCAGCATTTCTGTCCAGCCCAAGCCGAGCATGATCCTATTCCCTCACAGCAGCGCGGCCGAAAGAAGCGTCCTCAGACGTCCTTCTTCTCCGGCTCGGAAGCGACCTCAGCCGTGGTGGTGACGCGTTCGACCGGCTTGTCGTCGTCCTTCATGCCCTTCTGGAAGGCTTTGATGCCCTGGGCCACTTCGCCCATCATGCCGGAGATCTTGCCGCGGCCGAACAGCAGGATCACGACGACGGCGACGACGAGAATGCCCCAAATTCCTGGCGCGTGCATTTTGGTCTCCTAAGTTACAGAACGCGTTACACGCGAAAGATAGGTCAGAAATAGGTTCAATCGCGTGCAAACACAAGAACGTGTTCCGGGTTTGCGGCCCGGAGCGCGGCTTGTCCCCGCACAATATCGGCATTGGCGCGCGCCATGTCTTTGTCAGCCGACAATCACGCCTCCTCGCCCGCGTCGTCGGGGTCCAGCGGGTCCTCGTCCTCGCGCAGCGCGCCATCGAACGGCAGGGGGATTTGCAGATTGGGCGGCAAGCGGCCCGAGAGCAGGCCCGAGCCCTTCAATTCGTCCAGCCCCGGCAGGTCGGAGAGGCTTTCCAGCCCGAAATGATCGAGAAAGGCGTCGGTGGTGCCATAGGTCACCGGCCGGCCCGGCGTGCGCCGGCGCCCGCGCATGCGCACCCAGCCCGCTTCCATCAGCAGGTCCAGCGTGCCCTTGCCGGTGGCCACCCCGCGCACTTCCTCGATTTCGGCGCGCGTCGCCGGCTGGTGATAGGCGATGATGGAGAGCGTTTCGAGCGCGGCGCGCGAAAGCGGTCGCGTCTCCTGCTCCTCGCGGCGCAGCAGGAACCCCAGATCTTCGGCGGTGCGGAAGGCCCAGCGCTCGCCCCGGCGCACCAGGTTCACCCCCCTGCCCGCATAGCGCTGGCGCAACAGCTCGAGCAGGCCGGCAATATCGGCGCCCTCGCCCAGATAGGCCATCATGCTGCGCGCATCGAGCGGCTCGCTGGCGGCGAACAGCAGCGCTTCGAGCACGCGCAGATGTCGCTCGACCACCTGGCTTTCTTCGTTTTCGCTCACGGCGTGTCCGCCTTGCGCCGGCGCATGTAGAGCGGCCCGAAGGTTTCGCTCTGGCGCAGGTCGATCTCGCCCAGCCGCACCAGTTCCAGGCTCGAGGCGAAGCTGGAAGCGCGGATGGTGGCCCGCTCCGCCGGCGCGGCCAGATAATCGGCCAAGTAGGAATCCATCGGCACCCAGTCGAAACTGTCCCCGATCAGCCGCTGCAAGATATCGCGCGCCTCCTGCAAGGACCAGACGGTGCGTTGCAGCGGCGTATAGTCCACCGCCACGCCGCGCTCGCGCTGGCCGGCATAGGCCTTGAGCAGCTCGTAAAGGCTGGCTTCCCACAGGCTCCTGCGTTCCACATGCAGCGGCTCGGGCATGCCGCGCGCATAGACCTGGAAACCCAGCCGCGGCCGGTTCATCAATTGACTGGCCACGCTCCGCATGGCTTCGAGGCGCTTGAGGCGAAATTGCAGCAGCGCCGCCAGCATCTCGCCCGACGGCTCGTCGTCGCTGGGCGCCTGCGGCACCATCAGCCGGCTCTTGAGATAGGCCAGCCAGGCTGCCATCACCAGATAATCGGCGGCGATCTCGATGCGCATCTGGCGCACCTTTTCGATGAAGGCCAGATATTGCTCGGCCAGCGCCAGCACCGAAATGGCCGCCAGATCCACCTTCTGCCGCCGCGCCAGGTCGAGCAACAGGTCGAGCGGGCCTTCATAGCCGCCGACATCGACATGCAGCACATCCTCCTCCGCCGGAGGAGCCGGTGTGTCGAACCAATCGGTCTGGGCTGTCGTCATGGCTTCAGCGGCCCGTGCTGGCGGAAAAACTGGCGCCATCCTTGGCCGCTGTGCCCGGACGCGTCAAGCGGCGGATCGGATGTAAGGCACGCTTCACCCCCATCCACCATGTCATTCCGGCGCAGGCCGGAATCCATGTCCGCATGTTTCCCCGGCATCGGATGGCGAGGGGCGCCTTCAGCCTGGATTCCGGCCTGCGCCGGAATGACCCGGTGGGAAGGGGAGTTTCAGCTCCTACCCGCGCATGCTCCCCGTCCGCTGCCGGCGCAAATGCCAGGAAAAGGCTTCCTCCAGCAGATGCGGCGTATGCCCGCCGCGCGCGCAGGCCCGGGTGAAATACTCGTCCAGCGCCGCGCGGTAATCGGGATGGACGCAATTGTCGATGATGCGCCGGGCGCGTTCGCGCGGCGCCAGCTCGCGCAGATCGGCCAGCCCCTGCTCGGTGACGATGATGTCCACGTCATGCTCGGTATGATCGACATGGCTGACCATCGGCACGATGGACGAGATCGCCCCGTCCTTGGCCACCGATTTGGTGACGAAGATCGAGAGATACGCATTGCGCGCGAAATCGCCCGAGCCGCCAATGCCGTTCATCATCATGGTGCCATCGACATGGGTGGAATTGACATTGCCGTAGATATCCAGCTCCAGCGCCGTGTTGATGCCGATGACGCCCAGCCGCCGGATGACCTCGGGATGGTTGGATATCTCCTGCGGACGCAGGATCAGCCGGTCCTTGTAGGCGGCGAAATTGCCGAACACCCGCTCGGCATAAGGCGCGCTCAGGGTGATGGACGAGGCCGAGGCGAAGCTGAGCTTGCCGGCATCGAACAGGTCGAACGTCGAATCCTGGAGCACCTCGCTATAAAGTCGCAAGTGGTGGAACGGCCCCTCGGCCAGCCCCCGCAGCACCGAATTGGCGATGGAGCCGATGCCGGCCTGCAAGGGTTGCAGGGTCAGGTCCAGCCGCCCGGCTGCCACCTCCGCCTCGAGAAAATCGATGAGGTGGTGGGCGATGGCATTGGTTTCGGTGTCGGCCGCCGCCACGCTGGCGGCGCTGTCGTTTTCGCGCGTGATGACGATGGCGGCGATCTTTTCGGGCGGAATCGGCACATGCGGCGTGCCCACCCGGCTGTCGCAGGCCATGATGGGAATGGGCTCGCGCATCGGCCGCCGGGTGGGGATATAGATGTCGTGCAGCCCGTCCAGCCCCAGCGGCGCCGAGAGGTTGATCTCCACGATCACCTTCTTGGCGAGAATGGCCAGGCTCGCCGAATTGCCGATCGAGGTGGTGGGCACCAGCCCGCCCTCCTCGGTGATGGCCGCCGCCTCGACGATGGCATAGTCGACCGGCCCGAGCTGGTTGGAGCGCAGATGCTCCACGGTCTCGCTCAGATGCTGGTCGATATACATCACCTCCCCGCGATTGATCGCCTTGCGCAGCGTCGGATCGGCCTGGAACGGCAGGCGCCGCGCCAGCACATGCGCCTCGGTCAGCATGCGGTCGATGTCGTGGCCCAGCGAGGCCCCGGTGATGAGCGTGATGCGGAACGGATCGGTTCTGGCGCGCTCGGCCATGGCCACCGGCACCGCCTTGGCGTCGCCTGCCTTGGTGAAGCCGCTCATGCCCACCACCATGCCGTCCTTTATCAGCGCCGCCGCCTCCTGCGGCGTGGCGATCCGCTCGAGAAGCGCGGGCAGACGGATGCGGGCGGAAATATCGGGAGACAGCATGGCGCGCCTATGAATTTGAAAACATTGCCTTCTCCCATCAGGCCCGCCGCATCCCGTCCTTGATCGCGGTCAAACCGGGCCGCATTGACAGGCGATTGATAAGAACATATAGAGAACAAATAGCAATGCTGCGGGAACCGGGACCGGGCTTTGTCTGTTTAAAACATCCATTTTGACGGACTTGCGGCGGCCAAAGCCGTTATGATGGCCCGATGAAATGAAGCGCCCCGCCCCTTGAGGCCGCGGGGCTGAACTGGAAGGAAGTGCGCCATGGCAGGCAGCGTGAACAAGGTCATCCTGGTTGGAAATCTGGGGGCCGATCCCGATGTGCGGACCCTGCCCAGCGGCGGCAAGGTGGTCAACCTGTCGGTCGCCACCTCCGAGAACTGGCGCGACAAGAACACCGGCGAGCGCCGCGAGAAGACCGAGTGGCACCGCGTGGTGATCTTCTCGGAAGGTCTGGCCCGCGTCGCCGAAAGCTATCTGCGCAAGGGCTCCAAGGTCTATATCGAAGGCCAGTTGCAGACCCGCAAATGGCAGGATCAGTCCGGCCAGGACAAATATTCCACCGAAGTGGTGCTCCAGGGCTTCAACTCCAACCTGACCCTGCTCGACGGCCGGGGTGACGGCGAAGGCGCCGGCGCCGGCGGCAATTTCGGCGGTGAAGGCAGCTTCCGCGGCGTGCGCGACGCCGGTGGCGGCGGTGGCCGCCGCCCCGCCTCCAACGCCCCCGCCTTCGAGCCCGGCGGCATGGACGACGACATCCCGTTCTGATGGCAAGGGGGAGGCTCGGCCTCCCCTTTTTGTTTGGCCGTTTGACGCGAGCCGCAAAGCTCCCCCTTCCTCACCTCTCCCTCGGGGGAGAGGTCGGAGGCTCCCTCCTCCGTCATCACCGGGCTTGTCCCGGTGATCCAAGGAGAGTTCAGCGCAAGCGGAAAGATGGAGTGCGAACGGGCCTAACGATGGGGCAGAATGAGGCGCCCAAGTCGCCGGCCCCGCCTTCCCCCCTGCGGGCAATCCCCCTCAGGCGCTCGCCGAAAACGCTCTCCGGTCCCCTTCCGGCCCATAGACGCGGCAGGTGCCCTTCCCTGCGGCCTTGGCGGCGTAAAGGGCGCTGTCGGCCTGGCGGAAGAGATCGTCCGAGGAGCCGCCCCGGTGAAAGGCGATGCCGATGGTGGCGCCCACGCGCAGCGCCTGCCCGGCCTGGAGAACCGGCTGGCTCAGCCGGGAAATGATGGTCTCGGCCAGCGCCGCCACCGCCTCGGGCGTCATGCCCGCTGGGGTGAGCACGGCGAATTCGTCGCCCCCGACCCGTGCAACCTCCCCCACATCGGCGCAACATTCGCTCAGCCGGCGCGCCATTCGCCTGAGGCATTCGTCGCCCAGCGCATGGCCATGCGTATCGTTGACCTGCTTGAAGCCGTCGAGATCGATCAGCAGCAGCGCGCCGATGCGGCTTTCCCCGCCGTCATCCAGCGCGGCCACCCACCGGTTGAAAAGGGCACGATTGGCCAGCCCGGTCATGGCGTCATATTCGGCCAGATAGCGCAGCCGGTCCGACATCAGCTTTTCCTCGGTGATGTCTTGTTTCATGCCGAAGATGCGATGCGCCACCCCGTCGCGGCTCTCCACCGCCCCGGTCAGCCGCATCCAGCGCCGGTTGCCGCGCGCCGTGACGATTTCGACGGTCAGCGAGAAATCCGAACAGCTTGCGATGGCGGCGTTGCGGGCCGCTTCCATCTCGCCCCGCGATGTCTCCGTGTAGAAGCCCAGCGATTGCTGGCGCGTCACGGCGCTGCCGCGTGGCAGCTCGAAAATGTCATAGACGCCATTGGTCCAATAGAGCGTGCCGTCGAGCAGGTCATATTGCCAGATCCCCATCTTGCCGGTGGCCGAGGCGCGGTCGAACAGGTCGCGGCGATGGGTTTCCAGCGCCTCGAAATCCTCGATGATCCGCTTCTGGCGGTCAATCTGCCGCTCGAGTCGGGCGATGCTGGCCGACGCCAGCACCTCGCGCATCAGCCCGGCGATGCGTTCGGCCACATCGGCGCGGCGCGGCCGGGTATCGAAAAGGCTGAGCAGCAGCGTCGGCCGCTCCGCTTCGCCGGGCAGGAGCAGCCCCGCATAGAACCGCGCCTCGGCTTCGGCGCCCATGTCGGCGATCACCAGCGGTTGGTCGGCAGCCAGCGCCATGGCCTCGAGAAGGAAAACCCCCTCCGGTGTCTGCCCCACCGCCACCAGCGGCGCACCGGGCCGCATCGCTTCGACCAGCCGGGCTCCGGCCAGCCCGAGCCGGTTGCACAGCGGCACCAGCAAAGCGGCCAGCCCCGCCTCCGGCAGGGAAGCGGCGGGCGGGCGCAGCGGGGCGGTTCGGTCGGAGGCGGACACGGAAAAGGTCTCGAAACGGAGACCGCAACCATAGGATGGGGCCGGTTAAAACTTCATCAGTTTCAAGCCACTGGCAAAAGCCGGCGGAGTGCCGCCCCTCACAGCCCGTAGCGCCGGTCGGCTTCCTCGGCGAAGGCGCGGATGATTTCGTCCTGCTTGGCGGCAAAGGCCGGCTCGGCGACGGCGGCGATGAAGGGGTTGGAAATCTTGAAGTCGATCTCGAAGCGCACCCTGGTGCCCTCCCCCTCGGCCTCGAAGCGCCAGACGCTGTCGAGATAGGCGAAGGGCCCGTCCACCGCCTTGGCGCTGATGGTCAGCGCTTCGCGGTCCAGCGTCACGCGGCTGGTATAGGCCTGCGTCACCGGGCCGAAATAGAGGGTCATCCGCGCCAGCTTCACCTGGCCGCCGCCATTGGCCGGATCGGGCCGCACCTCCATCGCCTTGCAGTTGGGAATGAAGCGCGGATAGTCGGTCAGATCGGCAACCACGTCGAACATGCGCTGCGGCAGATGCGGCACGTGCCGCTCGAAGAAACGCTTCATCAGTAGCCCAGCTTTGCCAGCCTGGCCGCCTTGAGCCGGGCGAAATCCTCCCCGGCATGATGCGACGAGCGCGTCAGCGGGCTCGACGAGACCAGCGAGAAGCCCTTGGCCTGCGCCACCGTGGCATAGGACTTGAACTCCTCGGGCGTCACGAACCGCTGCAGGGGATAATGCTTGCGCGTGGGTTGCAGATATTGCCCGATGGTGAGGAAATCCACGTCGGCCGAGCGCAAATCGTCCATGAGCTGGAGCACTTCGTTGCGCTCCTCACCCAGCCCCACCATGATGCCCGATTTGGTGAACATGGCCGGGTCCAGCTCCTTCACCCGCTGCAACAGGCGGATGGAGTGGAAATAGCGCGCGCCGGGCCGCACCTTGAGATATTTCGAGGGCACGGTTTCGAGATTGTGGTTGAAGACGTCCGGCTTGGCCGCCACCACCACCTCGAGCGCCCCGTCCTTGCGCAGGAAGTCGGGCGTGAGGATTTCAATGGTGGTCTGGGGATTGCGGGCGCGGATGGCGTGGATCACGTCGGCGAAATGCTGCGCCCCGCCATCGGCCAGGTCGTCGCGGTCCACCGAGGTGATGACCACGTGTTGCAGGCCCAGCTTTTCCACCGCCCGGGCGACGTTTTCGGGCTCCTGCGGGTCGAGCGGCCCCGGCAGGCCGGTGCGCACGTTGCAGAAGGCGCAGGCGCGGGTGCAGACCTCGCCCATAATCATCATGGTGGCGTGCTTCTTGCTCCAGCACTCCCCGATATTGGGGCAGCCCGCCTCCTCGCAGACGGTGACGAGATTGTTCTCGCGTACGATCTGCTGGGTTTCCTTATAAACCGGCGAGCCGGGCGCGCGTACCCGGATCCAGTCCGGCTTGCGCAGAACCGGGCTTTCGGGCCGGTTGACCTTTTCGGGATGGCGCGGCTGGGCCGCGGAATTATCGATGAGCGTAACCAATTTCGGTCCTGACTGGGCTTGCACCCGCTATATCGCTCCCTGTGGCGGCCGGTTCAACCCGGCCATCCGTATCGGCTAGCGCGCGATCAATCGCGCCAATACGATCACCACGATGGCGCCCAGCGTGGCGGTGATGATCTGGCTGACCAACGCATTCTCGATGGGCAGGGAAATGCCCGCCGCCGAGAGCAGCCAGCCGCCGACAAAGGCGCCGATCACCCCCACCAGCAGGTTGCGCAGCAAGCCGCCCCCGCCCAGCACCAGCCCGGCGAGCCAGCCGGCCACCAGCCCGATGCCCAGAAAAATCAGCAGCTCCGTGGTTCCAACGCTCATTGCCGTCTCTCCATGCTCCGGACCGTTTCGGCCCTTAATGCCGCCCCATCCGCCGGGCTGCCCCTCCCCCTCGATGGGGGAGGCCGGGTGGGGGTGAGGGAGCCACGATGCCTATCGTACTCATTCCCCCTCCCCATCCCTCCCCACAAGGGGGAGGGTGCCGATCGAGTATGTGGCAGCCTCAGATATTCAGCGCCCGCCCATAGGCGTCCAGCACGCTTTCCTTCATGGTCTCGCTCAGGGTCGGGTGCGGGAAGATGGTGTGGATCAGCTCTTCCTCGGTGGTTTCCAGGTTCATGGCCACCACGAAGCCCTGGATCAGCTCGGTCACTTCCGCGCCCACCATATGCGCGCCCAGCAGCTCGCCGGTCTTGGCGTCGAAAATGGTCTTGACCAGCCCGTCTGGCTCGCCCAGCGCGATGGCCTTGCCATTGCCCACGAAGGGGAAACGCCCGACCTTGATCTCGCGGCCCGCTTCCTTGGCCTTGGCCTCGGTGAGGCCGACGCTGGCCACCTGCGGCTCGCAATAGGTGCAGCCCGGCACCTTGGATTTGTCGAGCCCGTGCACCTTGAGCCCCGCGATCTTTTCCACGGTGATGACGGCTTCGTGCTCGGCCTTGTGCGCCAGCATGGGCGGGCCGGCGACGTCGCCAATGGCCCAGATGCCGTCGACATTGGTCTTGCCATAAGCATCGATGACGATGGCGCCGCGCTCGGTCTTGACCCCGACCGCTTCCAGCCCCAGCCCTTCGATATTGCACTGCACGCCGACGGCGGAAATCAGCTTGTCGCCGGCGATTTTCTGGCTCTTGCCGTCCTTGGTCTCGACATGGGCGACGATGCCGTCCTTGGTCTTTTCGACCTTGGCGACCTTGGCGTCGGTGATGATCTTGATGCCGCGCTTCTCGAAGCGCTTGCGCGCCAGCCCGGCGATCTCGGAATCTTCCACCGGCATGATCTGCGGCAGCAGCTCGATCACCGTCACCTCCGCGCCCAGCGAGCGGTAGAAGGAGGCGAATTCGATCCCGATGGCGCCCGAGCCCATCACCACCAGCGATTTGGGCATTTCGGCGGGCTTGAGCGCCTCGAAATAGGTCCAGATCTTGTCGCCGTCCGGCTCGATGCCGGGCAGCACGCGCGGGCGCGCGCCGGTGGCGATAATGATGTTCTTGGCCTTGTAGGTGCCCTCGCCCAGCACATTCTTGGGCACCGGCCCCTGCGGCTCGACGATTTTCTTCTTGGTGGGCGAAACCTTGACCTCGCCCGGCTTGGTGATGGTGGCTTCGCCCCAGATGATGTCGACCTTGTTCTTCTTCATCAGGAACTGCACGCCATTGTTCATCTGCGCCGCGATGGCGCGCGAACGCTTGACGATGCCGTCGATGTCGAAGCCGAATTTGTCTGCGGAAAGGCCATACTCCTTGGCGTGGCTCATATGGCCGTAGATTTCGGCCGAGCGCAGCAGCGCCTTGGTGGGGATGCAGCCCCAGTTCGAGCAGATGCCGGCCATGTGCTCGCGCTCGATGATGGCCACCTTCATGCCCAGTTGCGCGCCGCGGATGGCCGCCACATAGCCGCCCGGGCCGGCGCCGATGACGAGAAGATCGTATTGGTCAGCCATGAGGGCCTCCAGAAGGTTTTGGGGTCAAAGACCCAGTATCTGTTTGACGAGCGGCGCCAGGCCCGCGCCGATGGCGCTGGTGTTCTCCGCGTCGAGATGCACGCCGTCGCCCGCGCTGGCGCTGGCCACGCTCGCCGCATTGAAGAAGAAAACGCCGGCTTCCTTGGCGATCTGCGCATACTGCGCCGAAAACTGCCGCGACTCGCGCAGCAAATGCTCGGTCCCGCCGAAATTGTCGATCATCGGGCCGTAATCGGTTTCCACCGCATGCGGCGGCGCCACCAGCAGGATTTGCGGAACCGCTTCGCCCGTGGCGGCGAAATGGCCGCGCACGATCTCGATCAGCCGCCGCGCCCCGCGCGCCGCATAGATGGCGCTGCCGGCCACGAACGGCTTCAAATCATTGGTGCCGAGCATGATGATGACCAGATCGAGCGGCTTGTGGCTATCGAGGAGCGTCGGCAGGATGCGCGCGCCATTGCGGTCGGCGGCGGCGGTCCAGTCGTCATAGGCGGTGGTGCGCCCGCCCAACCCCTCGGCGATCACCCGGGCCTTGCCCTCCAGCCCCGCTTCCAGAACGGTTGGCCAGCGATATTCATAGGCGAGGCGCGGGCCGCCCGGCTCGGGATTGGCCCCATAGGTGAGGCTGTCGCCAAAAGCGAGGATGGTTTTCATCGCCTGCCCCTAAGCCAGCATCATCACCGGGTTTTCGATGAGGCTCTTGAACACGCCCAGCAATTCGGCGCCCAGCGCGCCGTCGACGGCGCGGTGATCGCAGGAGAGCGTCACGGTCATGAACTGACCGGTCTTGATCTCGCCCTTGTCGGCATAGACGCGCTCCTCGCCCGCGCCCACCGCCAGGATGGTGCCATGCGGCGGATTGATGACGGCGGCGAATTCGCGGATGCCGAACATGCCCAGATTGCTGACCGAGGACGAGCCGCCCTGATATTCATGCGGGGCGAGCTTCTTGGATTTGGCGCGGGTGGCCAGATCCTTCACCTCTTCGGAAATCTGGCGCAGCGTCTTGGCTTCGCAGCCCTTGACCACCGGGGTGAAGAGCCCGCCCGGCACGGCGACGGCCACAGCCACGTCCGAGCGCTTGTGATAGAGGATGGAATCGCCCGCCCAGGTGGCATTGGCCAGCGGCACGCGCTGCAAGGCGACGGCCCAGGCCTTCATGACGAAATCGTTGACCGAGAGCTTGTAGGCGGGCTTGCCCTCCTTGCTCTTGGGCGCCTTGGCATTGATCTCCTCGCGCGCCGCCAGAAGCGTATCGATGCGGCAATCCAGCGTCAGGTAGAAATGCGGCACGGTCTGCTTGGATTCGGTCAGCCGCGCGGCGACGACCTTGCGCATGCCGTCATTGGGCACGACCTCGTAGGAACCGTCCTCGAACAGCGCCATGACCTGGTTCTTGCTCATGCCGGCCGGCGCGGCAGCGGCGGCGGGCGCCGAGGCGGCAGCCTTGAGCGGCGCCTTGCCCGACTTGGCCGCTTCCACGTCCGATTTCACCACGCGACCCTTGGGGCCGGAGCCGGAAATGGCGGCAATGTCGATGCCGGCTTCCTTGGCGAGGCGGCGGGCCAGCGGCGAGGCGAACACCTTGCCGCCCTCGGCCTTGGCCGGCGCAGGCGCGGCGGCCGGCTTGGGTGCTTCCGCCTTGGCGGCGGGCGCCGGTGCAGCCTCTGCCTTGGGCGCTTCGGCCTTCGGCGCGGCTTTTTCTTCAGCCTTGGGCGCGGCGGAAGCCCCCGCCCCGATGGCGCTGGCGTCCTCGCCCTCTTCCAGCAGCACGGCGATGACGGCGTTGACCTTCACGCCATCGGTGCCTTCGGCCACCAGGATCTTGCCGATCTTGCCTTCGTCCACGGCTTCCACTTCCATGGTCGCCTTGTCGGTCTCGATTTCGGCGATCACGTCGCCGGAGGAGACGCTGTCACCCTCCTTGACGTGCCACTTGGCGAGCTTGCCCTCTTCCATGGTGGGAGAAAGCGCCGGCATGGTGATATCGATGGGCATCCCGGCTCTCCTTAGGAACGATAGGTCACGGCGTTGACGGCCGCGATCACGTCATCGACATGGGGCAGCGCCAGCTTTTCGAGATTGGCGGCATAGGGCATGGGCACGTCCTTGCCGGTGACGCGCATCACCGGCGCGTCGAGATAATCGAAGGCCTGCTCCATCACCCGCGCCGAAAGCTCGGCCCCGATGCCGCTTTGCGGCCAGCCTTCTTCCACGGTCACTAGGCGTCCGGTCTTCTTGACCGACTCGATCACCGTGTCGCTGTCCATCGGCCGCAGCGTGCGCAGGTCGATCAGTTCCACGTCGACCCCCGCCGCCACCAGCTTCTCGGTGGCCTGGGTGGCGTAGCGCATGCCCATGGAGAAGGAGACGATGGTGACGTCCGCGCCCTTGCGGGCAATGCGCGCCTTGCCGATGGGCAGCACGAAATCGTCGACCTTGGGCACCAGGCCCGTCGAGCCGTAGAGAATTTCGTTTTCGAGGAACACCACCGGATTGGGCGAGCGGATGGCGGCCTTGAGCAGCCCCTTGGCGTCGGCCGCGCTATAGGGCGCGATGACGGTGAGGCCGGGGACATGGGAATACCAGGCCGAATAATCCTGGCTGTGCTGGGCCGCCACGCGCGCCGCCGCGCCATTGGGGCCGCGGAACACCATGGGGGCCTTCACCTGCCCGCCCGACATATAAAGCTGCTTGGCCGCCGAATTGATGATCTGGTCGATCGCCTGCATGGCGAAGTTCCAGGTCATGAATTCCACGACCGGCTTGAGCCCGGCAAAGGCCGCGCCCACCGCCAGGCCGGCGAAACCATGCTCGGTGATCGGGGTGTCGATGACGCGCTGGGCGCCGAATTCCTGCAACAGGCCCTGGGTCACCTTGTAGGCGCCCTGATATTCGGCCACTTCCTCGCCCATGATGAAGACGTCGGGGTCGCGGCGCATTTCCTCGGCCATGGCCTCGTTGAGCGCCTGGCGCACGGTCAGCTCCACCATTTCCACCCCTTCGGGCAGGTCCGGGTCGCTCTGCGCCTCGAATTTGGGCGCTGCGGGCACGGCGGCGGCGGGCGCGGCATCTGCCGCCTTTTCCGCCGGCACCACCGGGGCTTCCGCCGGCTCGGGCGCGGTCTTGGCGACGGGGGCCGCCTCGGCGCTTTCGCCCTCGGCCAGCACCATGGCGATGGGCGTATTGACCTTCACCCCGTCGGTGCCCTCGGCGATCAGGATTTCGGTGACGGTGCCGCTATCCACCGATTCGACTTCCATCGTCGCCTTGTCGGTCTCGATCTCGGCGAGCACGTCGCCGGGCGACACCGTATCGCCGACCTTGACCAGCCACTTGGCCAGCTTGCCCTCTTCCATGGTGGGCGACAGCGCGGGCATCAGGATTTGGGGCATATCAGCTCTCCAGCATTACGGCGCCGGGCATCTCGGCCACGCGGCGAAACTCGACTTTTCGTTCAGGGGCGGCCGGACGGCGCATCCCTCAGGCCTCGATGGTGATATCGGTCCACAATTCGGACGCGTCCGGCTCGGCATCGTTGGTGGCGAAATCGGCCGCCGCGGTGACGATGGCGCGGATGTCGGTCTCGATGGCCTTGAGATCGTCCTCGCTGGCCCAGCCCGCCTCCAGCAGCCGCGCGCGCACCTGCTCGATGGGGTCGCGCTCCTGGCGATATTTCGTCACTTCTTCCTTGGTGCGGTACTTGGCCGGGTCCGACATGGAATGGCCGCGATAGCGATAGGTCAGCATTTCCAGGATATAGGGGCCCTTGCCCGCGCGCGCCCATTCGATGGCCCGCTGCGCGGCGTCGAACACCATGCGCACATCCATGCCGTCCACCTGCTCGCCCGGAATGTCGAACGAGGCGCCGCGCTTGGAGAAATCCGTGGTCGCCGCGGCCCGCTCGATCGAGGTACCCATGGCGTATTTGTTGTTCTCGATGATGTAGACCACCGGCAGGTTCCAGAGCTTGGCCATGTTGAAGCTCTCATAGACCTGGCCCTGATTGGCCGCGCCATCGCCGAAATAGGCGATGGAGACCGAGCCGTCGCCCTTGTATTTGCTGGCGAAGGCCAGCCCCGTGCCCAGCGCCACCTGCGCCCCGACGATGCCGTTGCCGCCATAGAAGCGGTGGTCGTTGGAGAACATGTGCATCGAGCCGCCCTTGCCTTTCGACAGGCCGCCCTGGCGCCCGGTGAGCTCGGCCATCACGCCCTTGGGGTCCAGCCCCATCACCAGCATGTGCCCGTGGTCGCGATAGCCGGTGATCTGGGCGTCCTTGCCCTTCTCGCTGGCCATGGTGATGCCGGTCACCACCGCTTCCTGGCCGATATAGAGGTGACAGAACCCCCCGATCAGGCCCATGCCATACATCTGGCCGGCCTTCTCCTCGAAACGCCGGATCAGCAGCATTTCGCGGAAGGCTTCTAGGTCCTGTTCCTTGGTGAACTGGGGGAGGTTGGACTGCGTCTTGGCCTTGCTGGCCACCGCCTTACGCGCCATGAGGAACGCTCCGCATCGGAATGGATTTGCTGCTGGGCCCGATCAGGCCATATTCAGCCATCATAGTGCAAGTAAATGCCGGAACGCAATGCTCCTGCCGGCGAGAACGCCGCCACTAAAGCGTTGAATCTGCTTCGATAAGTCGAATTAACTCATCTGAGGCTAATTCTTCAAATTTACCGGAAAGTGGTTTACCGGAGATGGGATCGACCATGACCAGGATATCGTCGGCATTGGCCATGTTGAGCAGCGCCCGCGCCCGCTCGGTGACGATGTCGGGGTCGAGCCGGCGCGTATCCATCAGCGTCGCCCGGTGCCGATAGGCCTCGATTTCCGCCTGCAAGGCCGAGGAGCGGTTCTTGAGCTGGTCGATATCGAGCAGGATCTGGGTGCGGTTTTCAATGCCGAACTGCCCGCCAATGGCGGAAAACCCCAGATAGCCCTGGAACCCCAGCAACGCGACAGTCAGCGCCAGCGGGCGCCAGATTGATGGGCGTTTGAGACGGGTGGGCATTGGGCAAACCAGAACAGGAACCCGCCCACCATGCCTGACAAAGCCTTAACACCCGGTTGCAGCCGCCCCCATCGGGAGAGGTCGTCGAAACGCCCCTCCCGTCCTATTGCCGACCGGGGCCGCCCTACTCCGTCCCCAGCGCCTCATTGGCGGCGATCGCGGTCATGTTGACGATGCCGCGGCTGGTGGTGGACGGCGCCAGGATATGGGCCGGCGACCGGGTGCCCATCAGGATCGGCCCCACCGCCAGCGCATGGTTCATCTCCTTGAGCAGCGTCATGGAGAGGTTGGCCGCGTCGAGATCGGGGAAGATCAGCAGATTGGCTTCCCCATGCAGTTCGGTCTCGGGCACGTAGCGGTCGCGCAGCGTCTCACTCAGCGCCAGGTCGCCCTGCATTTCGCCCTCGACGATCATATCGGGCGCGATCTGCTTGAGCCGGGCATAGGCCTCGCGCATCTTGTAGGCGCTTTCGCCATCGCGCGAGCCGAAATTGGAATAGCTCAGCAACGCCGCCCGCGCCTCGATATTGAAGCGCCGCAAATGGCCGCGCGCCTGCAAGGCGATGGCGACGATCTCGTCCACGCTCGGGTTCTGCGTCACATAGGTGTCGGTGAGGAAGAAGGCGCCGCGCGGCAGGATGAGCAGAGACAGCGCCGAAACGTCGTTCACCCCCTCCTGCAGGCCGATGATCGAGCGGATGTCGCGCACATGCTTGATGAAGCGCCCCTGCAGGCCGCAGATCATGCCGTCGGCCTCGCCGCGCTTGACCGCCAGCGCCGCGATCACGGTGGTATTGGTGCGCACGATGGTGCGGGCGGTGTCGGGGGTCACCCCGTTGCGGCCGACCAGCGAGTGGAAGAGCTTGACGTAGTCGCGGTAGCGCGGATCGTCTTCGGGGTTGATGACCTCACAATCCACGCCCGGCCGGATGCTGAGCCCGAAGCGCTCGATGCGCGCCTCCAGAACGGCGGGACGCCCGATCAGGATCGGCCGGGCGATGCGCTCTTCCAGCAGCACCTGCGCGGCGCGCAGCACGCGCTCGTCCTCGCCATCGGCAAAGGCGATGCGCTTGTTCTGCCCCTGCACCCGGTCGATGATCGGCTTCATGACCAGGCCCGAGCGGAAGACGAAGCGGTTGAGGCTGTCCCGATAGGCGGTCCAGTTCTCGATCGGCTTTTGCGCCACGCCCGATTCCATGGCCGCCTGCGCCACGGCCGGCGCGATGCGCAGGATCAGCCGCTGGTCGAAGGGATTGGGGATGATGTGGTCGGCGCCATAGACCGCCGGCGCCCCCGAGGGCGACACTTCCAGCCCCGGTTCGTGGGCGAGCTTGGCGATGGCGCGCACCGCCGCCAGCTTCATCTCCTCGTTGATGGTGCGGGCATGCACGTCCAGCGCCCCGCGGAAGATAAAGGGAAAGCACAGGACGTTGTTGACCTGGTTGGGATAGTCCGAGCGCCCGGTGCAGACCATGGCGTCGGGGCGGATTTCCTTGGCCACTTCCGGCATGATTTCGGGCGTCGGATTGGCCAGCGCCAGGATCAGCGGCTTGGGCGCCATCTTCGTCAGCATTTCCGGGCGCAGCGCCCCGGCGGCCGATAGCCCGAGGAAAATATCGGCGCCCTCGATCACCTCGGCCAGCGTCGTGGCGTCGCTGGTGCGGCGGAACTGGCCGCGCCACTTGTCGTTGACGTCGTTGCGCTTGTGGGTGAGCAGCCCGTCCTTGTCGGCCACCCAGATATTTTCGTGCCGCGCGCCCAGCGACACCAGCACGTTGAGGCAGGCAATGGCCGCCGCCCCTGCCCCCGAGGTGCAGATCTTGGCGTCCTGGATTTTCTTGCCCGCCAGTTCCAGCCCGTTGAGCACCGCCGCGCCCACGATGATGGCGGTGCCGTGCTGGTCGTCATGGAACACCGGGATGGGCATGCGCTCGCGCAGCGTCTCCTCGATCTCGAAGCAGTCCGGCGCGCGAATGTCCTCGAGATTGATGCCGCCGAAAGTGGGCCAGAGCGGGGCCACCGCATCGCTGAATTTCTGCGGGTCGAGCTCGTCGATCTCCAGGTCGAACACATCGATGCCGGCGAATTTCTTGAACAGGACCGCCTTGCCCTCCATCACCGGCTTGGAGGCCAGCGCCCCGATATTGCCCAGCCCGAGCACGGCGGTGCCGTTGGAGATGACGGCGACCAGGTTCTGCCGCGAGGTGAAGCGCGCCACCGAGGTGGGATTGGCGGCGATTTCCTCGCAGGGAGCGGCGACGCCCGGCGAATAGGCCAGCGCCAGGTCGCGCTGGTTGCCCAGGGGCTTGATCGGCTGGATTTCGAGCTTTCCGGGCTTGGGGAATTCGTGGAAGTGCAGCGCCGCGTCCCGCAGGGCCTTTTTTTGCTCGTTCACGTCGCTGGTCACGCCATCCTCCACACGCCCACTCGTCCTGCGCGGGCCCAGGGCCCGGCGGCTCCGCGTTGGTGCCACCATTTTCAGCCGATGAAAAGTGTCAATGTCCGGCCCATGGTGCAACTAAAGTCGTAACAGGACCTAGGCGGCGTTGCCCACCAGATTGCCGATGCGGCCGCGCGCCGCCTGCGTGTTGTGCAGGGCGGTGGCCAGTTCGCGGAAGGCGCCGATCTTGAGCGCGGGCGCGAAGATATAGCCCTGCGCCTCCACCACGCCGCGCGCCCGCAGGTAAAGGGCCTGTTCCTCGGTTTCCACGCCCTCGGCCACGATTTCGCAGTCGAGGTCCTTGGCCATGGCGATCAGCCCGTCCAGAACCGGCACCTGCGTGGTGCCCGGCTTGACCATGTCCACGAAGATCCGGTCGATCTTGATGACGTCGACGCCCAGCGTCCCCAGGAAAGCCAGGTTGGAATGGCCCGTGCCGGCATCGTCCAGCGCGATGCGCGAGCCCAGCGCATGCAGGCCCGCGATGACGCTGTTGGCCACCACCGAATTGCCCACCGGATGGCGCTCGGTGATTTCGAACACCAACTGGCGGAAGCTGATGGTGGAATTGCCGAAGATCGCCTCCACGTCCTCCACGATGCTGGCATCGCGGAAATGGCCCTCGAACAGATTGATGGAGATCTTGAGGTCCGGCATCATCTGCACCAGGTCGCCCAGGTCGAACTTGACCTGCTGCATCAGCGACAGCGTCATGGGAATGGCCAGCCCCGTCACCTCGGCGTAGTCGATGAAGGCGCCCGGCGGCACCACCTCGCCATTCCGCTTTTCCCAGCGGCACAGCACCTCGCAGCCCATGAGCTGCCCGGTGCGCAAATTGATGACCGGCTGGTAATAGGGCTTGATTTCCCCCCGCGCGATGGCCCGTTCCAGGTCGAACGCCGGCACCCGCGAGCGCCGCACATAGCTCAGCGAGAACAGCAGCATCCCCGCGCTGAGAAGGCACGCCACCACGGTGAAGCCGAAATCGAGATCGGCATAGCCGGCCCGCACCATGGCGAAGGGAATGGCATATTCCACCTTGAGCGGCATCTGCCCGGCAAAGCTCTGGTCGAACAGGAATTCCGAGCCGCTCTCGCGCCGGTCGAACGGTCCGGCATCGCCGATGGTGAGCACGCTCATGCCGGTGGTCAGCATCATGCGCATCATCGCCCCGGCCGGCAGGAGCTGCGCCAGCACCTCGCTGCTCTGCCCCAGCAGCGGCACGAACACCGAGACCCGCCGCGTCTGGCCGAAAGCCTGCGTCACCTGCAAGACCGGCATCTCCATGCCGGAAAACTTCACAACGGTGATGGTCTCGGTGCGCCCGGGCACCGGCTGCGGCGTCGACAGCGGCGAAAACACCACCGTGCGCCCGAAGGCGTCGCAATATTGCACCCCGTCATTATTCTCCACCAGCACCTGCTTGAGGGTGAGGCTGGTCTCGATTTCGCGCTGGGCGACGGCGACGAAGGTGGGGGTGCACAGCGAAGGGCTGTCGGCCAGGATGCGCCGCAGCCCCGAGATAGCATCGTTCACATTGACTTCTATTTGTGAGGCGATGGCAGCAACATTCTGCTGCGTAATCATTTTCTCACGCACCCGCACATAGCTGTCGAGCAGATAGTCCACCGCCACGATGGGCACGAAGGCCACCACCGCTCCCAGCAAGGTCAGGATTTGAGAATATTTGGATTTCACGCGGGAGAATCCATTTGCCGCCCTGTTATGACCTTGTTAACCGCCATGTCTTAATGAGTTGTTAAAACTTGTTAACCACTCGAAAACCATCGGACTCCGCTTCTCTTTGGGATCATTCTGCATGCTGACATTCGATTTGTGCCGCACACCCGAAGACGCGGCGCTCTGGGCCGGTTTCTTCGTCCGCCATCTCACCGACAGCTATATTTCCCATTCCGAATTGCAGTCCCACCGCACCGGGCCCGATGGCCGCTGGTCGCCCCGCATCCGCGAGGAGATCGAGACCGAATTGCTGGCCTGCATCGCCCAGGCCGATGCCGACCGCGCCACCGCCCCGCGCTGGAACGGCGCCTTCACCGTGCGGCGCGACGGGCAGCCGGCGGGCCTGGCCATGGTGCTTTATGATCGCGGCGGCCCCGTCCCCTTCGGCGTCATCGAGGACATGCTTGTCGCCGCCGACCTGCGCGGCCACGGCATCGGCAGCGCCCTGCTCGACCATATGGTCGAGGACATGCGCCGCTCCGGGCTCGAACAGGCTTTCCTGGAAAGCGGCATCAACAACGAGGGCGCCCATCATCTGTTCGAGCGCCAGGGCTTCCGCCAGGTCTCCATCGTCATGGCCCGCCCGCTGGAGAAGGCCCGATGATCTATTTCCTCGCCGAAAGCCTTCTGGTCGTCTTCGAGTTCGGCACCATCCTCGTCGGCCTGCTCATTCTCTATCTGATCCGCCAGCTTTCCGGCCGCTCGCCGGCCCCGGCGCCGGGCAAGCCCGCAAGGATCCGCCTGCCGGCCTATTTCTGCGCCGCCATTGCCATGGCCACGCTGGTGCTCACCCATGCGGCCATCATCCTGTGGGGCACCCTGCCCGCCTTCCTCATTCTCGGCCTGGGCCTGGCCGGCGGCGTCCTGCTCTATTTCCGCGCTTTGGCCAGCCATGTCGAGGGCACGCCCATCCGCTATGTGCTCTTCGTCTGGATCACGCTGGCCATTTCCCTGGCGGCGCTGCTGGGCGTGGTCAGCTGGGGCGCCTGGCGCGCGCCGCACCTGCTCTCGGATGGCGATTTCACCAGCCTGGCCAGCGTCGTCGCGCCGCTGGCGCAGATGGCCGGCATCCTGATCGCCGCGCTCGGCGTGGTGGTGGCCAATATCTTCACCTCCCAGCAGGAGCAGAAGGCGGCGTCCCGCTCGATCTATCAAAAGCTCGAATTCGGCGCCATCGAGCTTTTCCGCTTCGAAAAGGACAATCCCGATCTGGTGCAGATCCTCTGGTTCAGCGACGGCCTGCCCGAGATGAGCGCGCAGCAGGCCCACCATTTCGAGCAATATGTCTGCCAGTATCTCAATCTCTTCGAGATGGCGGTGCGCCTGCGCATCGACAGGGTCATGCCGCCCGACGTCTTCGCCAGTTGGGTGCCCTGGATGTATGAGGTCTGCGCGCTCGACGTCTTCGCCCGGTTGTGGCGGGATGGCCTGCGCACCCATTACGTACGCGCCTTCCGCGAGCTGATCGACAGCGGCATCGAGCTGGCGGCGGTAGATGAGAACGATAGCGGCCTTAGCCCTACCGCCGAGAAATTCTATGCCACCGTCGCCCGGATCGCCGGCTCCGGCAAGGACTGCCAGCATGTCCATCGCTGGCTGGCCGAAGCCCGCCGCGCCAGCGCCGAACCCGCGGCCGTCTGACACCTCCTGCCCATGAAAAAGCGCCGGGCGCCCACATTCCGCGGGGCGCCCGGCGCTTTTCGTTTGTCCGGCGGCTTAGCTCTGCACGTTGAGGCGGATGCTCAATTCGCGCAATTGCTTGGCCGAGGCCGGGCTGGGCGCGCCCATCAGCAGGTCTTCGGCCTGCTGGTTCATCGGGAAGGCGGTGATTTCGCGCAGATTCTGCGCGCCGCACAGCAGCATCACCACGCGGTCGATGCCGAAGGCGGCACCGCCATGCGGCGGCGCGCCATATTGGAAGGCGCGATAGAGCCCGCCGAACTGCTCTTCCACCTCGGCCCGGCTCTTGCCGGTCAATTCGAACGCCTTGACCATGGTCTCGGGCAGCTGGTTACGGATCGAGCCCGAGGCAATCTCATAGCCGTTGCAGACCGCGTCATACTGATAGGCCTTGATGGTCAGCGGGTCCTGGCTGTTGAGCGCCTCGATCCCGCCCTGCGGCATGGAGAAGGGGTTATGCGCGAAGTCGACGCGCTTTTCCTCTTCGCTCCATTCGTAGAAGGGGAAGTCGACGATCCAGCACAGCGCGAACTGGTCCTCATCCACCAGGCCCAGATCGGTGCCGGCCTTGGCCCGCGCCTCCCCGGCGAATTTGTAGAACTTGTCCGGCCGCCCGCAGACGAAGAACACCGCATCGCCATCGTCCAGCCCAAGCTGGGCCTTGAGCGCGGCGGTGCGCTCCTCCCCGATATTCTTGGCGATGGGGCCGCTGCCCTGCCCGTCCTTGAAGAAGATATAGCCCAGCCCCGGCTGGCCTTCGCCCTGCGCCCAGGCATTCATGCGGTCGCAGAAGGCCCGGCCGATGGGCTCGGCGCCTGCCTTGTTCTTGGCCGGAATGGCCCACACTTCCACCTTGGAATCGGCTTCGATCTGGTTGGCGAAGACCTTGAAGCCCGAGCCGGCGAAATGCTCGGTGACCGCCTGCATTTCGATGGGATTGCGCAGGTCCGGCTTGTCCGAGCCATATTTGCGGATCGCCGTGTCATAGGGAATGCGCGGCCAGCTTTTGGTGACGCGCTTGCCCTCGGCGAACTGCTCGAAAATGCCGGTCACCACCGGCTCCACCGTATCCCAGATGTCTTCCTGGGTGACGAAGCTCATTTCCAGGTCGAGCTGGTAGAATTCGCCCGGCAGGCGGTCGGCGCGCGGATCCTCGTCGCGGAAACAGGGCGCGATCTGGAAATAGCGGTCGAACCCGGCCACCATCAGCAATTGCTTATATTGCTGGGGCGCCTGCGGCAGCGCGAAGAACTTGCCGGGATGGATGCGGCTGGGCACGAGGAAGTCGCGCGCCCCCTCGGGCGAGGACGCAGTGAGGATCGGGGTCGAATATTCGGCAAAGCCCGCGCCGGCCATGCCCGCGCGCATCGCCGAGATGATCTGGGTGCGCTTGACGATATTGGCGTGCAGCTTTTCGCGCCGCAAATCGAGGAAGCGGTAACGCAGCCGCACGTCCTCCGGATACTCCTGGTCGCCGAACACCGGCAGCGGCAATTCCTTGGCCGCCGAGAGCACTTCCAGCTCGCGGATGAACACTTCGATCTCGCCGGTGCCCAGATTGGGGTTGACCGCGGCGGCGTCGCGCAGCTTCACCTCGCCGTCGATGCGGATCACCCATTCCGAGCGCACCTTCTCGGCTTCGGCGAAGGCGGGAGAATCGGGGTCGATCACCGCCTGGGTCAGCCCGTAATGGTCGCGCAGGTCGATGAACAACAGGCCGCCATGGTCGCGGATGCGGTGCACCCAGCCGCTGAGGCGTACGGTCTGGCCGGCCTCCCGGGCGGTGAGGGCGCCGCAATTATGCGAGCGGTAGCGATGTGTGGTCATGGCAAACTCTGGAAAAGGCCTGAATCTTGGGCGGGAAAAGCGCATGGGAGCCCCCGCTTGTCAAGCAGATCGGGGGCAGCGGGGGCCGGCGCGGCCCATTTCCGCCCGCCTTGCGCAAATCCGGTATGGAGTGGACACCAAGCACCTGCTAGGAAGAATATTGACTATTTTAAGACGGACGCCGGTATGGACCTGATTGTTTCCACAGAAGTGCTCGCTGCATTCTGCGAGCACGCTGCACATTTCGATTTCGTCACTGTTGATACCGAGTTCCTGCGCGAAACCACTTACTGGCCCAAGCTCTGTCTTATCCAGGCGGCTGTCGACGACGAGGCGGTGCTGATCGATCCCCTGGCGCCGGGGCTCGACCTCACGCCCTTCTTCACGCTGCTGGCCAATCCCAATATCACCAAGGTGTTCCACGCCGCCCGGCAGGACATCGAGATTTTCGTCAAGCTCACCGGCAAGGTGCCGCTCAACATCTTCGACACCCAGATCGCCGCCAGCGTCTGCGGCTTCGGCGACAGCGTCTCCTATGACAATCTGGTGCGCTCGGTCACCAATGTGGAGCTGGACAAGTCCTCGCGCTTCACCGACTGGTCGGCCCGCCCCCTTTCGGAAAAGCAGCGCCTCTATGCGCTGGCCGACGTCACCCATCTGCGCGACATCTACCGCGAATTGCGCCGCCAGGTGGAGGCCACCCGGCGCTGGGACTGGGTCGAGGACGAGCTGGAGGTGCTGCGCAGCATCGACACCTATGTCGTCCAGCCCGAGCAGGCCTGGGAGCGGCTCAAGATGAAGATCAACCGCCCCCGCGACCTGGCCGCGCTCAAGCAGCTCGCCGCCTGGCGCGAGAAGCGCGCGCAGGATACCGACCAGCCGCGCAGCCGCATCCTCAAGGACGACGTGCTGTTCGAGCTGGCCATGCAGCGCCCGCTCACCGCCGACGCCTTCGAAAAGCTGCGCGCCGTGCCGCGCGGCTTCGGGCGCAGCTCGGCCGCCGGCGATATCATGGAACTGCTCAAGGCGGTGGAGGCCCTGCCCAAATCCGCCCTGCCCGTCATGCCCGAGCGCTATCGCGGCCCCTCGCCCAAGGGCGCCGTGGGCGATCTCATCCGCGTCCTGCTCAAATCGGTTTCCGAGCAGCACGGCGTCGCCGCCCGCATCGTCGCCACCTCGGACGACATCGACGCGCTGGTGCTCGACGACGAGGCCGACGTGCCCGCCCTCAAGGGCTGGCGCCGCAAGCTCTTTGGGGAGAAGGCGCTAGCCATAAAGCACGGCCGCATCGGCCTGGCCGCCACCGGCAAGGGCGTCGTGGAATTCCCCATCCCCGGCCGCGAGGCGGCGGAATAGCGTCCTCGGTCCCTGTCGCCCCGGCCCTGAGCCGGGGCCCATCCTGACGGAGTGCCACACCATCCATCTCAGGATGGATCCCGGCGCGGAGGCCGGGATGACATCGGGCTGGGGCGCGCTTGCGCACTCCCCATATACTACCCCACCCGCACCGCCGAATGCTTGAAGCCGGCGACGCCCGCCATCTGCTCCAGGCGCCCGCGCAGATGCTCGCCGTCGAGAAAGGCCAGGTCCCGCGGCAGCACCAGCGCCAGCCGGTTCTCGCCCACCTCGAAGCGGGTGCGCGGCAGGATGCCCGGCATGGCCGCCGTCATCGGATAGGCGACGCGGAACAGCGCCCCAACCAGCCGCGCCCGCGCCGTGATCTCGGGCGAGCCCAACTCGGCCAGCGGCATCACCACCTTGTTCTTGAGCCCGTCATAGCGCACCGCCATCACCTGGGCGAGAAAGGCGCGGCCGGGATGATCCACCCCGCTCAGCGAGCCATAGGCCACCGAATCGATGCTCTGCGCCCCGCGATAATCGGGATGCACCCGCCAGCCGATATCCGAGATCAGGCACGCCACCACCCGCAGCCGCCGTTCGGCCGCGCTTTCGGCAAGGCCGGCGGCCTCGAAGAAGCGCGTGGTGAATTCCACCAGGTCATGGGCATGGGCCGGCGAGCGCGAGCGCAGCACCGACAATTCCTCGGCCCCCTGCATCAGCGGGTCGATGGCCTGCTCGCGCGTATCGAGCATGCCGTAGAGATAGCCCTCGCGCACGCCCAGCGCCGAAAACACCACGCTGCCGAAATTGCCCGCCTTCAGCGCCTCGCCCAGCACCGCCGCGCCAAACGGCACCAGCTCGCGCCGCGAAGTGCTGACGGCGTCGCCATGCTTGTAGCCCTTGAGGCCGGGCGCGGCGACGAGGTCGGCGCAGAAGCGGATCATGTCCTTGGCCGTCACCACGTAATGCTGCACCATATGCAGCGGATAGCCGCGCACGATCTGGTGCAGCTTGGCCAGCGAGCGCCAGGTGCCGCCCACGGCGATGAAGGCCCCGCCCGGCACCGCCTGGATCAGCTTCGATCCGGCCAGCCGCTCGCGCACGACGGCGCCGGCCTGCGCCGGCGCGCCCCCGCAATCGTCCTGCAGGCGGATGACGCCGGTCTCGAAGGATTCCCCCGCCGCCTGGTCACTGGTGCTGGCGCGGAAAAGCTCCAGGCTCCCCCCGCCCAGATCGCCCACGATGCCGGAGAAATCCAGCACGCCCGCCGCCGCGCCCAGCGCCGCGTAATAGGCTTCTTCCTGCCCGGACAGCACGTGCACGCGCGTCTTCATCAGCGCTTCGACCCCGGCGACGAATTCGGCGCGGTTGGCCGCGTCGCGCACCGCCGAGGTGGCCAGCACATAGACCTTGCCCACGCGCATGAGGCTGCTCACCAGCGCGAAGCGCTTGATGGCGTTGAGCGCCTGGGCGACATTGGCCTCGGCCAGCCGCCCGGTTTGCCCCACGCCGCGCCCCAGGGCGCAGGCCGATTTTTCGTTGTAGAGCGGCGTCAGCGCCCGCGCATGGCGTTCATAGACGACCAGGCGCACCGAGTTCGAGCCGATATCGAGCACGGCCACGGGCTTGGCGCCCTTGATGCGGCCCTGCGCGGTGGGATCGGCGTCGACGCCCCAGAATTTATTCAAGCCAGGCCCTCATCCCCATCGACGTCGCCTGCGCTGCCGCGCCCGGACAGCGAGGGGTTGGTCATGAAATAGTCATGGGCATTGAACGGCTCCTCGCCGTCGCCCACGCGAATACGGTGCGAACTGCCGTCCGGCAATACTTCCCAGCTCTGCTGGTTGTCACGCAGATACGCAACCAGAATCCGGTCGAGGATTTGTTTATGCACGGTCTTGTTGAGAATGGGCACCATCACCTCGACCCGCCCATCCAGGTTCCGCCCCATCAGGTCCGCCGAGGAAATATAGACCTTGGCCCGTCGGCTCGGCATCGGCTCGCCATTGCCGAAGCAATAGATGCGGCTGTGCTCGAGGAAGCGCCCGACCACCGACTTGACCCTGATATTGTCCGAAAACCCGGGAATGCCCGGCCGCAGGCAGCAGATGCCGCGCACGATCAGGTCGACCTTCACCCCGGCCTGGCTGGCGTCGTAAAGCGCGTCGATCACCTGCGGATCGACCAGTGAATTCATCTTGAACAGGATGCTGGCCGACTCGCCGTTGCGCGCCAGTTCGATTTCCCGCGCCACATTGTCGAGCAGCGTCTGGCGCAGGTTGACCGGCGACACCGCGATGGTTTCCAGTTCCGTCGGTCTTGCATAGCCGGTGATGAAGTTGAACACCCGCGCCACGTCCCGGGTGATCGCCGGATCGATGGTGAAGTAGCTCAGGTCGGTATAGATCTTGGCGGTGATGGGGTGATAATTGCCGGTGCCGATATGGCAATAGCTCACCAGCTTGCCCTTTTCGCGCCGCACCACCTGGCTCAGCTTGGCGTGGGTCTTGAGCTCGATGAAGCCGAACACCACCTGCGCTCCGGCCCGTTCGAGGTCGCGCGCCCAGCGGATATTGGCCTCCTCGTCGAACCGCGCCTTGAGCTCCACCAGGCATGTGACCGACTTGCCCGCTTCCGCCGCCAGCACCAGCGCCTTGATGATCGGGCTGTCCGAGGAGGTGCGATAGAGCGTCTGCTTGATGGCCACGACGTCGGGGTCGCGCGCCGCCTGCATCAGGAATTGCGCCACCACGTCGAAGCTCTCGAAGGGATGGTGCACCAGGATGTCCTTGGCGCGGATGGCGGCGAAGCTGTCGCCGTTATAGTCACGGATGCGCTCGGGGAAGCGCGCATGATAGGGCGGGAATTTGAGGTCCGGCCGGTCGAGATCGCAGATCTTGCGCGCGTCGGCCAGCCCCAGGAATCCCTGCACCTCGAAGACGTCGCCTTCCTTGACGCCGAGCTGCTCGGCCATCTGCCGCTTGAGCGCGCGCGGCATCGAGCTTTCGATTTCAAGCCGGATCACCTGCCCGCGCCGGCGCTGGCGCAGCGCCGATTCGAACTCCACCACCAGGTCGGCCGCTTCGTCGTCGATTTCGATTTCGCTGTCGCGGATAATGCGGAAGGCGCCCGAGCCGGCCACTTCATGGCCGGGGAACATCTTGTGGAAGAAGAGCTTGACCAGCGTGTCGATGGTCACCACTTCGCTGCGGCCTTCGGCGGCCAGCGCCGAGGGCAGCGAGATGAAGCGGTCGAGATTGCCGGGGATGCGCACCAGCGCCGTCAGCGGCAGGTCGCTGTCGGGACGCTTGAGCTCGAAGGCCAGCGCCAGCCCCAGATTGGGGATGAACGGGAAGGGATGGGCCGGGTCGACCGCGATCGGGGTCAGCACCGGGAAGATTTCCTCGCGGAACAGCTTTTGCAGGTAGTTGACCTGCTCGGGGCTGAGATTGTCCGCCTCGTGGATCACCACGTTCTGGGCGAACAATTCCTCGCGCAGCCCCTGCCAGTGGTCCTGCTGCTCCAGTTGCAGGTGCTGGGCCAGGGTGGCGATTTCCTCCATCTGCTCGGCCGGGGTCAGCCCGTCCTCGCTCAGCTTGGTGAGCCCGGCGCGCAGCTGCCCCTTGAGGCCGGCGACGCGCACCATGTAGAATTCGTCCAGATTGTTGGCCGAGATGGAGACGAAGCGCAGCCTTTCGAGCAGCGGATGGCTGGCATTGCCCGCTTCCTCGAGCACGCGCATGTTGAATTGCAGCCAGCTCACCTCGCGGTTGACGAAGCGGGCCGGGCTCCTGCGCAGCGCCTCTATGTCGGGGACGGCGGCTTCCGTTTCGCTGAACTCGCTCATTTCATTCATCGTCTTCGCTGTCCCAATCCTGTTCGGGGCCCGTCTCCCCGCGCGCGCTTCGCCGGCGGGCCAGGGCTTCCGCCGCCACGCTGCGCGTGATCGCGGTGCCCCTGGCCAGCGCCAGCCGGTCCATGAGGTCGGCCAGAATGACCACTTCCTCGGCCGAGCGTTCCATGCGCGCCACCAGATAGGAGATGATTCTGGGATCGACCCTGACCTGTCGATCGCCGAACAATTTCACCAACATCTGTGACAATTGGATGTCGTCCGTCAGCTCCAGCGTGAAGGCGCTCGCGCGGCGCACCCGCGAACGCACATCATCGGTCGCCAGCGGCCAATTCGCAACATCTTCGCGCGCCGTCAGCAGCAGCGGCCGCTGCTCGCGCATGGACTGGTTGAGCAGGTGGAACAGCCCCGCCTCGTCATAGCCCAGCCGGTCGGCGTCCTCGATCACCAGCGGTGCCCGCCCGCCCTGCCCGGCCAGCGCCTCCAGTGCCTCCACCCCGGCGAAATGCGCCCCGCTGCGGTCGGCGAAGATCCGCGCCAGATGCGATTTGCCCGATTTGGCCGGGCCGGTGAGCAGCGTGATCGGGTCGGGCCAGTGCGGAAAGGCCAGGATGCGGCCATGGGCCAGCCGGTTGCCCTCGCCCACCCAGAAGTCGGCCTCGCCCTGCGCCGGAACATGGCCCAGTTCCAGCGTCAACTGCCCGGCAGGCTGGTCATCGTCGGCCTCAGGCCGCGCCGGCGCTGCCATCCGAACCGCCTTTGTTATGCCCCAGATAGAGGCTGCTCGCCTTGTATTTGGCCACTCCGTAGCGCACCAGCACCGAGGCGATAGCCGCCATGGGCACGGCCAGCATCAGCCCCACGAAGCCGAACAGCGCGCCCAGCGCCAGCAATGCGAACATCATCCACACCGGATTGATGTTGATCGAGGACCCCACCAGCTTGGGATAAAGGATATTGCCCTCGATGAACTGCCAGAACAGGAAGATGCCGCACACCAGCGCCACCATCCACCAGTCGGGCCAGAACTGCACCACGGCGATGCCCACCGACAGCCCGAAGCCCACCGCGAACCCCACAAAGGGCACGAAGCTCAAAAGCCCCCCGATCAGCCCCACCGCCAGCCCGAAATTGAGGCCGACCAGGCTCAGCGCCGTGGCGTAGAAGGCCGCATCGAGCAGCAGCACGCCCCCTTGCCCGCGAATGACCCCGGCCATGGACTTGTCGATGTCGCTCAGCACGCTCTTGATTTCGCCCTTGTGCTCCTGGGGCAGCAGCCCGTCTATGCCGCGCACCATGCCTTCCCAGTCGAGCAGCAGATAGAAGGCCACCACCGGGGTGAGCACGGTGAAACCGATCACCGCCGCGCCGGTGAGGCCGATATTGACCAGCTCGCCCGGCAGCGTGGTCAGGAACCCCAGCGCCTGGCGCGCCAGCTCGTTGATGCTGGCCTGCAATTGCGCCGCCCGCTCAGGCCCCAGCCATTCGTTGATTTCCGGCGAATAGCGCGCCACCAGCGCCTGCAGATCGGCCACCATGCCCGGCGCGCGCTGGAGCAGCCCCACCACCTGCTGGCCGATCAGCGGCACGAAGGTGAAGAACAGGCTCAGCACCACGGCGATGACGCCTAGCAGCACCAATGTGGTCGCCCAGGCGCGGTTGAACCGCCATTTCTGCAACTGGTTGACCAGCGGATTGAGCAGATAGGCCAGCGCCGCGCCGACCACGAAGGGCAGGAGGATTCCCCTAAACACCCAGAGCAGCAGGATCAGCACCGCCAGGAAGCCGAACCAGATCAGCACTTGATTTCGCAATGTCATCGCGCCTGCCGGCCCTTGCGTCGGTGTGGTGGAGAAGCTATCAGGCCGTCTAGCTTCCGGTTCTGGACTTGGCAACCGTTTCGGCCTTCCGGCACCTGCTTTGCGCACGCTTTCCCCACACGGTCCAGAGCCAATGTCCGATCCGCAAAACCTGACATCAAACGGCCTTTCATACAAGCAGGCGGGCGTCGACATCGATGCCGGCAATGCCCTGGTGGAAGCCATCAAGCCGGCCGTGCGCTCCACCCGCCGCCCCGGCGCCGATGGCGAGATCGGCGGCTTCGGGGGGCTGTTCGACCTCAAGGCTGCGGGGTTTACCGATCCGGTATTGGTCGCCGCCAATGACGGGGTGGGCACCAAGCTCAGGATCGCCATCGAAACCGGCCGCCACGACACCATCGGGCAGGACCTGGTGGCCATGTGCGTCAACGACATCATCGTGCAGGGCGCCGAGCCGCTGTTCTTCCTCGATTATTTCGCCACCGGCAAGCTCGATGTCGAACAGGGCGCCGCCATCGTCGCCGGCATTGCCGAAGGCTGCCGGCTGGCCGGCTGCGCCCTTATCGGCGGGGAAACCGCCGAAATGCCCGGCATGTATCATGGCGGCGACTATGACCTGGCGGGCTTTGCCGTCGGCGCCGCCGAGCGCGGCAGCCTCTTGCCCCGCCCTGACATTGCCGAGGGCGACGCGCTGGTCGCCATCGCCTCCTCGGGCGTCCATTCCAACGGCTATTCCCTGGTGCGCCGCATCGTCGAGCTCTCCGGCATCGACTGGTATATGGACGCTCCCTTCGCGCCCGGCCAGTCCCTGGCCGACGCGCTGCTCACCCCCACCCGCATCTATGTGAAGCCCCTGCTCGCCGCCCTGCGCGCCGGGCTGGGCATCAAGGCGCTGGCCCATATCACCGGCGGCGGCTTCATCGACAATATTCCGCGCGTGCTGCCCGAGACCCTCTCGGCCCATGTCGATCTCAACGCCGTGTCGGTGCCCGGCGTCTTCGGCTGGCTGGCCAGGGTTGGCGGCATGAGCGAGCGCGAAATGCTGCGCACCTTCAATTGCGGCGTCGGCATGCTGGTCGCGGTCGCGCCCGGGGATGCCGAAAAGCTCATCGCCCATCTCGAGGCCGCCGGCGAAAGCGCTGCCCTTGTCGGCCATCTGCGCCCGCGCGGCGGCGACGCCGTCACCTTCGAGGGCAGGCTGGCCCTATGAGCCGCGCCCGCGTCGGCATTCTCATCTCCGGCCGCGGCTCCAACATGGCCGCGCTGGTCGAGGCCGCGGCCGCGCCCGATTATCCCGCCGAAATCGTCGGCGTGCTCTCCAACCGTGCCGCCGCGCCGGGCCTGGCCTTCGCCGCCGAGCGCGGCATCGCCACCGCTTCGCTGGCCCAGAGCAAATTCCCCAGCCGCGACATGTTCGAGGACACCATGACCCAGGTGCTGGAAAGCTGGGAGGTGGATTTCGTCTGCCTCGCCGGTTTCATGCGCATTCTGGGCGCGGATTTCGTCAATCGCTGGGCCGGGCGTCTCATCAACATCCACCCCTCGCTCCTGCCCCTCTACAAGGGGCTGGACACCCACGCCCGCGCCCTGGCCGATGGCGTGAGCGAGCATGGCTGCACCGTGCATTTCGTGACGCCCGGGCTCGATGAAGGCCCCGCCATCCTCCAGGCCCGCGTCCCCATCCTCGCCGGCGACACCCCCGAAACCCTCGCCGCCCGCATATTGGTCGAGGAACACCGCATCTACCCCCAGGCCCTGCGCCTGCTGGCGACGGGGGCGGCGCGGCTCGCCCCCTAGCCACCGAGTCATTCCGGCGCAGGCCGGAATCCATATCCGCATATCGCCCCGAACATTGGATTCTCGGCGTATCCTCAGCATGGATTCCGGCCTGCGCCGGAATGACCCCGTAGCAGCCATCACCCGAATTGATCGCCTCCATCGTCAAAATCGGTTCGACCTTTGTTCCGGCCGGGCGTAGCGTCCGGCGCTGCACAAGGAGAATCGCATGGCGCTGCGCGACTGGGTCTGGATCATTCTGCTGGGCGCCATCTGGGGGTGCTCGTTCATCTTCAACGCCATCCTCATCCGCGAGATCGGCCCGCTCTGGGTCACCTCCTCGCGCGTGGCCATCGGCGCGCTGGGCTGCTGGCTGGTGCTGGCCGCGCTGCGCAAGCCCGTCCCGCGCGATCCCCGGCTCTGGCTGCAACTGGGCGGGCTGGGCATCATCGCCTATGCCATTCCCTTCGCGCTCTTTCCCCTGGCCCAGGCGCATATGGCCAGCGGCGTCGCCGCCATCATCAATGCGCTGACCCCCATGGTCACCGCCGTCATCTCCCATTTCTGGATCGGCGGCGAAAAGGCGACACGCACCAAGTTCATCGGCGTCGCCATCGGCTTTGCCGGCGCCGCCCTGCTGGTGTCGCCGGCCCTGTCCTCGGGGGGCAATTCCCAGCTCTGGGCCGTGCTGGCCTGCCTGGGCGCCACGCTCTGCTATGCGCTCTCGCTCAACATCACCCGCAGCTTCAAGCATGTGGAAGCCACGGCGCTGGCCGCCATCGCCCTCACCGGCGCCGCCGTCGTCTCCATTCCGCTGGCCCTCGCCGTCGAGGGCGTGCCCCATATCGCCCGGGCGGAAACCTGGTGCGCCATGCTGGCCATCGGCCTGCTCTCCACCGCCTTCACCTTCCAGATCATGTACCGCATCCTGCCGCGCGTCGGCGCCACCAATTTCGCCACCACCACCTTCATCGCCCCCATCTCGGCCTTGATTCTGGGTGTCACCATTCTGGGCGAAACCATTCTGCCGATTCAGCTATTGGGCATGGGCGTCATCTTTTTCGGCCTGCTGTTCATCGACGGCCGCATCCGGCGCTTCATCGCGCGCCCGGCATGAAAAAAGGCCGCCGGATCGCTCCGGCGGCCTTTTTCTCGATCCTTCGGGGGTCTATTCGATCCCGAGCTTTTTCTTCATCAGATCGTTGAGCGCCTGCGGATTGGCCTTGCCGCCCGAGGCCTTCATGGCCTGGCCGACGAACCAGCCGATCATGGTCGGCTTGGCCTTGACCTTCTCCACCTGGTCGGGATTGGCGGCAATGATCTCGTCGACGATCTTTTCGATCGCGCCCAGATCGGTCACCTGCTTGAGCCCGCGCCGCTCCACGATTTCGGCCGGATCGCCTTCGGGCTCCTCGCCGATGATGATCTGCAACAAATCCTTGCCGCCCTTGGACGAGATCGTCCCCGCCGCCACCAGATCGACGATGCCGGCGATCTGGCCGGGTTGCAGATGGGTCTCCCACACCGCCAGCCCCTGGCTGTTCGCAAAGGCCGCCACATCGCCATTGACCAGGTTGGCCACCGCCTTGCCATCGCGCCTGGCGCCGCCGAAGCCGACGCAGCTCTCGTAATAATCGGCGGTTTCCCGATCCAGCGTCAGCACCATGGCGTCATAGGAGGTGACGCCGTAATCGGCTATGAAGCGCGCCGCCTTTTCGTCCGGCAGCTCGGGCAGGTCCTTGGCCAGCGCCGCGACGAAAGCGTCGTCGAATTCCAGCGGCAGCAGGTCCGGGTCGGGGAAGTAGCGATAATCATGCGCCTCTTCCTTGGAGCGCATGGAGCGGGTCTCGCCCAATTTGGGGTCGAACAGGCGCGTTTCCTGGTCGATGCTGCCGCCATCTTCCAGGATATCGATCTGCCGGCGCGCCTCGTATTCGATGGCCTGCCCGGCAAAGCGGATGGAATTGACGTTCTTGATTTCGCAGCGCGTGCCAAATTCGCCGCCCGGCCGGCGCACCGACACATTGACGTCGGCGCGCATCGAGCCCTGCTCCATATTGCCGTCGCAGGTGCCCAGGTAACGCAGGATGGTGCGCAGCTTGGAGAGATATTCCTTGGCCTCTTCCGCCGAACGGAGGTCAGGCTTGGAGACGATTTCCATCAGCGCCACGCCGGAACGATTGAGATCCACGAAGCTCATGTTCGGGTGCTGGTCGTGGATGGACTTGCCCGCGTCCTGCTCCAGATGCAGCCGCTCGATGCCGATCTCGATCGTCTCGCCGTCGATCTCCAGCAGCACCTTGCCCTCGCCCACGATGGGGTCCTTGAACTGGCTGATCTGGTAGCCCTGCGGCAGGTCGGGATAGAAATAATTCTTGCGGTCGAACACCGAGCGCTTGTTGATCTGCGCCTTGAGCCCCAGCCCCGTCCGCACCGCCTGGCGCACGCATTCCTCGTTGATGACCGGCAGCATGCCCGGCATGGCCGCGTCCACGAAGCTCACATTGGCATTGGGCGGGTTGCCGAAGGCGGTCGAGGACCCCGAGAACAGCTTGCTCTCGCTGGTCACCTGCGCATGCACTTCCATGCCGATGATGACTTCCCAGTCGCCGGTCGAACCGGCGATGAAGCTCTTGGGATTGGGCGTGCGGGTATCGATGAGAGTCAATTGAGCGTCCTGAAAGGCAAGCCGGAAGTAAGTAAGTGCTTACTGATGTTGCCCCGGCGTTGCAACATGGAGAGTGGCTTACCGCGCAAGCTCACCCCGCCCCCGATGTCATCCCGGACCCGATCCGGGATCCATCCTGGGATGGGTAGGGCGGCACGCGGCCAGGATGGGCCCCGGCACAAGGCCGGGGCGACAGGGTGCGGAGAATGCGCCCCTCACCCCCGCCGGCGGGCGGCGATGATGCCTTTTTCGTAATTGATGTTCCAGTCGATCAGCGTGCGCCACACCAGCTCGGCCTGGTCCTCGTCCAGCTCCAGCGCCAGGCTGCGCTCGCGCACCTTGGCGATCACCGCCTCGATGCGCACCGGGTCGCGCGCTTCATGCGGGTCGGTCTTGATCTCGGCCATGCGCGTCACATAGGCGTGCCGCTCGGCAAAAAGGCTCAAAAGCGCCTGGTCGATCCGGTCGATCTCGACGCGGACATCGTCCTTGCTCTGGCAGTCCTGGGGCAGCTTGGTCGCGGTCACTATCGTTCCTCAATGGCTTTTATTGTTGCTGGTTTGCACCGGACGGCCCGCGATTTCAATCCGGCCCGCCTCCGTCACTGGCAAAAAACGCCGACCGCGTTTAGCGTGCACCTATGTCTAGCCTGTTTGAGATTGCCTGAGCCCCGTCCGCACCGGACGGGATGGAATGACCCGGCGGGCCCCTGTGCGTGATGCCAGCGGCCGGCTCCGTTTGTTCGCGGCCCTGCCTGAGAGGTGGGCCGTTCCAGGACGATCCAGACATCATGAATATTTCCCGACCCGAGCGGCGCGTGCTCAACGCGCTGGCCCTTGGCGGCCACATCCTTATCCTGCACGACGATGACGCGCGCGTCATCGATATCGAATGTTACACCCGCGAAGGCTGGGTGATGAGCGATTGCAGCCTAGGCATCTTCAAGCGCCTGCGCGCCCGCAAGCTGGTCGCCTCTAGCGGCGGCGGCCCCTATCGCATCACCCGGCTTGGCCTCGAAGCCTTAAGGACCTGAACGCAAAGGCCGCGGGATTTATAGTCCCGCGGCCTCGGTTCTCGATTGCCCGCAATGTCGTGCCGGCCTTGCGCCGGCACCGTCCTGAAGGGTTGGGCCGGAGCGACGCTTCAGTGCCGCGTCACCTCGCTCAGCGCCGCCGCGATATGCTCCCATTCCTGGGAGACGCTGGCGGTGGCGCGGCGCTTGCCGGCGCGGCGATACCAATAGTCGGCATTGCCCATATCCGCCTCGATCCAGTGCATCAGGGCATGCACCCAGTCGAAGGCCTGCACGCCTTCCATGGCCTGCACGATGCCGTGCGCGCGCTCCCATTCCGGGCCCACGCGCAATTCGCCCTTTTTCAGCCACCACAGGGCCTGGAGCGGCTTGCTCATGTCCCGAGGGGGCTCCGACCAGTCCAGGGTCGTGAAGATATCGACGGCCATTGGCGAAATTCCTGTCGGCCCGGACGCTGCCCGTGGGCGCGTCACAACCAGCTTCAACTTGTGCATGGCCGGCACATAGTGCGGATCGGCGGCGCAATCAAGCGCCGCCCTGCCCGGCGATGCCGCCCCTCACCACCAGGGCGTGGGGGCGAAATCGACATTGGCGGCCTTTTCGATCACCCGCGCGGCGGCGAACAGCGTCTCTTCGTCGAAGGGCTTGCCGATCAGTTGCAGGCCCAGCGGCAGGCCGCGCCCGTCCTTGCCCGCCGGCAGGGCGATGCCCGGCAGGCCCGCCATGTTCACCGTCACCGTGAAGATGTCGTTGAGATACATCGCCACCGGATCGGCCGCCAGCGCTTCGTCGCCGATGCCGAAGGCCGCCGAGGGCGTCGCCGGGGTCAGGATGGCGTCGACGCCGGCGTTGAAGGCGTCCTCGAAGTCCTTCTTGATGAGCGTGCGCACCTTCTGCGCCTTGACGTAATAGGCGTCGTAATAGCCCGCGCTCAGCACATAGGTGCCGATCATCACCCGGCGCTTCACCTCGCGCCCGAAGCCGGCGGCGCGGCTCAGCTCATACATGTCGGTGATGTCCTTGCCGGAGACGCGCAGCCCATAGCGCACCCCGTCATAGCGGGCGAGGTTGGACGAGGCTTCGGCGGGCGACACCACGTAATAGGCCGGCAGGGCATATTTGGTGTGCGGCAGCGAGATGTCCTTGACGCTCGCGCCCTCGGCCTTGAGCCACTCCAGCCCCTCGGCCCAGAGCTTTTCGATTTCGGCGGGCATGCCCTCGAGCCGGTATTCGCGCGGCACGCCGATGGTCAGCCCCTTGACGCCCCGCGCCACCGCGGCGGCGAAATCGGGCACCGCCATGTCCACGCTGGTCGAATCCTTGGGATCGTACCCGGCCATGGAGGTCATCAGGATCGCCGCGTCTTCCACGCTGCGCGCGATCGGGCCCGCCTGGTCGAGCGAGGAGGCATAGGCGACGATGCCCCAGCGCGAGCAGCGCCCATAGGTCGGCTTGATGCCCACCGTGCCGGTAAAGGCCGCCGGCTGGCGGATGGAGCCGCCGGTGTCGGTCGCCGTCGCCGCCACGCAGAGCCGCGCCGCCACCGCCGCCGCCGAGCCGCCCGACGAGCCGCCCGGCACCAGTTTCTCATTGCTGCCTTCGGCCCGCAGCGGATTGATGACCGGCCCGTAATAGGAGGTCTCGTTGGACGAGCCCATGGCGAATTCGTCCATGTTGAGCTTGCCCAGCATCACCGCGCCATCGCGCCACAGATTGGCGGTGACGCTCGATTCATATTCGGGCTTGAAGCCGTCAAGGATGTGGCTGGCCGCCTGGGTATGCACGCCCTTGGTGGCGAAAAGGTCCTTGATGCCCAGCGGGATGCCTTCCAGCGGCCCGCCCGCGCCCTGCGCCAGCTTGTCGTCGCTGGCCTGGGCCATGGCGCGCGCCTGCTCGGGCGTCGTCGCCACATAGGCATTGAGCGCGGGATTGGCCGCTTCGATCGCCCCGATATAGGCGTCGGTCAGCTCAAGGGCGGAAAAACTCTTGTCCTTGAGGCCCTTGCGGGCGTCGGCCAGGCTGAGTTTGGTCAGGTCAGTCAAAGGGAATCTCGCTCAGATTGTCGCAGCGGTGGTAGAATTGGGTGCCGGCGGGGCCCCCTTCCTCGCTGCTGTCAAAGACGCCGGCCATTTCCAGCACATTCATCTGCGCGGAAACGACCTGAATGCTCGTATCGTCATAGGGGGCGACGGCGAAGCTGTCGGGATAGACTTCTCCCGGAAATTCGCAGACCGCCGAGATGAACAGGAAATCGCTGTCCGGGCGGCTCTTTATATCGAGGAAGTCGCAGTGATGCTCCATCGCCACGATGCCTTCGGAGAAGGAAAAGACCATGGCGTCGGGGTCCTGGAACACCTCGCCCCCGTCCGTTTCCAGCCTCTGGCACAATTCGGGCGAGGAGGCATAGAGCCGCGTCCGGTCGATGCCGGTTTCCGCCGCCAGCGCGGTTCCGCCCAGCAGCAGCAAGCCAAACACAGCCGCAAACGCTTTCATACCAGGCCCTCCCCGTGCCCGTGCCCCTATTCCACCACCTTGGGCACCATGAAGAAATTGTCTTCCGAGAGCGGCGCATTGGCCACGATGGCCTCGGGATAGCCGCCATCGCTCACCACATCGTCGCGGCGGCGCAACTGCATCGGCGTCACCGAGGTCATGGGCGCGACGCCCGTCACATCGACTTCGTTCAATTGTTCCACGAATCCCAATATGGCATTGAGCTCGTTCTGATATCCGGCAACCTCGTCTTCCTCGATCCGGATCCGGGCCAGCCGTCCGATCCGCTTGACGGTGTCGGCGTCGACACTCATGGCAAACTCCAGCAAACAATTGCGCGTGGCGCGTTATTAGCAACGCCCCGCGCCAAATGACAATGGAAATGGCGGCGCCGGGGAAAGAACGGGGCGATATGCCCCTAAACCTCCACCGCCATGCCCCGCTCCAGCGCCACCAGCCCGGTGCCCTCCAGCCCGTCGCGCAGCGCGGCGAAAGCCGCCTCGATCTCTCCGTCCGCGCCCGCCAGCGCCAGGAGCCGGGGTCCCCGCTCGGCCACCAAAGCCGCCGCCCGCGCGGCAAGCCCGTCTCCGGCGATCACCACCACCGCCCGCTCCACCCAGCGGCCCAGCTCCGGCACCGGCCCGTTCAGCACCAGCAGCGGCCTTTCCCCCTCGGTCTCGAGCAGCAGCGCCCCCGCGCCCAGCGAGAAAACCCGCGCCGGCCCGGTCTCCTCCTCGGCGTCGAGCAGCCGCCCGGCCGCCCGCGCCGTCCAGCGCCGCCCATCGGCCTGCGGCAGCGGCGTATCCGGCTCGACCACCAGGTCGGCCCCGCTCATCAGTTCGGCCCGGTTCACCCCATCCGGCGCCCCCGGATCGACCACCACGATTCGCCCCCCCGCATGCACGCGAAAACTGCCCTTTCCGAACCAGGTGAGTTTCATCGGCCCTTTTCCGTCGCCAAATGCTGCCGCGCACCCTATAGGACAAACATGACCTGTCCAGCGAGCCGCATGTGAGCGACCCCGAAAACCCCCTCGCCATCCTTCCCGCCTCGGGCAAGATTCTCGGGCTCGATCTGGGCACCAAGACCATCGGCATCGCCGTTTCCGATGCCTTGCGCTATTCGGCCACCCCGCTCGAAACCATAAGGCGCACCAAATTCACCCAGGACGCCGAGCGCATCGAGCATCTGCTGGCCGAGAACCGCGCCGTGGCCATCGTTCTCGGCCTGCCGCTCAACATGGACGGCTCCGAGGGCCCGCGCGCCCAGTCCACCCGGGCCTTTGCCCGCAATCTGGGCCAGCGCATCCCCCAGCCCATCGCCTTCTGGGACGAGCGGCTGTCCACCTCCGCCGTTACCCGCATGATGATCGAGGCCGATCTGCGGCGCGACCGGCGCGACGAGGTGGTGGACAAGCTCGCCGCCAGCTACATCCTGCAAGGGGCGCTGGACCGGCTGCGGCGCTGATCCCTCCACACTGTCATCCCGGCGCAGGCCGGGTTCCAGCCCCGCATCTTGCCGCAACGCCGCGCCTGCGGCTTGCCCGGAGCGGGGATTCCGGCCTGCGCCGGAATGACACGGTGTAAATTTCCCCGACGGGTTCTTGCCCCCGCCCCTGCCCTCCGCTAGACCGCAGCAAATAGCACAGGATCGACGCGCATGGCCCAGGCTCCCGCCAGCACCACTTCCTCGTCCGGCGATTTTCCTCCTTTCAGCCAGCGCCATCTGCTTTCGATCGCCGATCTTAAGCAGCATGAGATCATCGACCTGCTCGACCGCGCCGAGCGCATGGTGCCGGTGTCGCGGCAGGAGCGGAAAAGCCACCCCACGCTTTCGGGCAAGACCCAGATCAACCTGTTCTTCGAGCCCTCGACCCGCACCCAGGGCTCGTTCGAGATCGCCGGCAAGCGCCTGGGCGCGCTGGTGATGAACATGTCGGTCAAGACCTCTTCGGTCACCAAGGGGGAAACCCTGGTGGACACCGCCACCACGCTCAACGCCATGCGCCCCGACGTCATCGTCGTGCGCCATTCGGCCGCCGGCGCGGTGGAACTGCTCTCCCAGAAGGTGGGCTGCGCCGTGGTCAATGCCGGCGACGGCGCCCATGAGCATCCCACCCAGGCCCTGCTCGACGCGCTGACCATCCGCAATCACAAGGGCCGCATTTCTGGGCTCACCGTCGCCATCTGCGGTGACATCGCCAATTCCCGCGTCGTGCGGTCCAACCTGCTGCTGCTCGGCGCGCTCAATGTGCGCACCCGCGTCATCGCCCCGCGCAACCTGCTCCCCGCCGGCATCGAGCATCTCGCCACCGAGGTGTTCACCGACATGCGCGAGGGGCTGAAAGACGCCGATGTGGTGATGATGCTGCGCCTCCAGCACGAGCGCGCCAATGGCCGCATGATCCCCTCCATCCGCGAATATTACCGCTTTTACGGGCTCGACGCCGAAAAGCTCAGCCACGCCCGGCCCGACGCCATCGTCATGCATCCCGGCCCGATGAATCGCGGCGTCGAGATCGACCCCGCCATCGCCGATGGCCCCGCCTCGGTCATTACCGACCAGGTGGAAATGGGCGTTGCCGTGCGCATGGCCGTGCTCGATGCCCTCTTGCCCGCCAGGACCGCACCATGACCCGCCCCCTGCTCATCGAAAACGCCCGCATCCTCGATCCCGCCTCGGGCACCGACGCGCGCGGCGCCGTGCTCGTCACCAATGGCAAGATCGAGGACATCGCCCTGTCCGGCCCGGTCGGCGTACCCGAGGATGCCGAGGTCATCGACGCGCAGGGCCTGGTCCTCGCCCCCGGCCTTGTCGACATGCGCGTCTTCACCGGCGAGCCGGGCAAGGAATACCGCGAAACCCTGCAATCGGCCGGTGAAGCCGCCGCCGCCGGGGGCGTCACCAGCTTCGTCATGATGCCCGACACCACCCCGGTGGTGGACGATGGCGCGCTGGTGGATTTCCTCATCCGCCGCGCCGGCGCCACCAGCAAGGTCAACATCCTGCCCGCCGGCGCCATCACCAAGGGGCTCGAAGGCCGGGAGATCACCGAATTCGGCCTTCTGCGCGAGGCCGGCGCCGTCTGCCTCACCGATGGTCGCCGCTCCATCCAGTCCAGCGCGCTGTTGCGCACCGCCATGAGCTACGCCGCCAATTTCGGCCTGCCCTTCGTCCACCACCTGTCCGATACGGGCCTCACCGGCGACGGCGTCATGAACGAGGGGCTTTTCGCCACCATTCTCGGCCTCAAGGGCATTCCGCGCGAAGCCGAGACCGTGCCGCTGGCGCGCGATCTGCAACTGGCCGCCCTCACCGGCGTCGATTATCACGCCGCCCAGATTTCCTGCGCCGCCGCCGTCGACATCCTGGCCGCAGCAAAAAAGCGTAACCGCAAGGTGACCGCTGGCGTCTCCATCAACAATCTGGCGCTCAACGAAAACGACATCGGCCGCTACCGCACCTTCTTCAAGCTGGCGACGCCCCTGCGCTCCGAGGATGATCGCCAGGCCGTCATCGAGGGCCTGCGCAGCGGCGTCATCGACACCATCCATTCCGACCACGATCCGCAGGACACCGAGGTCAAGCGCCAGCCCTTCGCCGAAGCCTCCGATGGCGCCATCGGCCTTGAAACCCTGCTCGCCGCCACGCTGCGCCTGCACCATTCCGGCGATGTCGACCTCATGACGCTGCTGCGCGCCCTGACCCAGCGCCCCGCCGAAATCCTCGGCCTGCCTTCCGGCCGCATCGCCAGGGGCGCCCCGGCCGACCTCATCCTGGTCGATCTCGACTATCCCTGGCAGGTCTCCGAGCGCGACCTGCGCTCGCGCTCGCGCAACACCAGCTTCGAGAACGCCCGCCTCGCCGGCAAGGTCATGCGCACCATCGTCGGCGGCGAAACCGTGCATCTGCACACCGACTGAGCCTTCTTTCCGCCGATCTTGAAGAGGGGGGTTAAGAGACGGGAGCCTCGACGCGAATGTCCACCTACCGGCAAATCCAGGACCGTGTGAAAGCCACCCACGGTTCACGCCCAAGACGTGCTGGATTGCCGATGTGAAGGCCGCCCACGGCCTTACCACGCGCATCGCTCCCAATCGCCACGATCCGGCAAGCCGCGTCCACCCTTGCCCGGACGGCAAGCGCCCGGCGATTGAAGATGCCTTGAGATTTTTCGGGGAAATCTAGCGGCAAGCCATGGCCTGCATAAGGGCGGGAACCCACCCCAACCCCGCTCCTTATTGGAGAGAGGCGGCTTGTCCTCATGCAGGGGAAAAGCAGGCGGAGAAGGAGAAGCGGGATAAGGCGGCATCCTGCTCACACCCACGACCCCGTCATTGCCGGGCCTGTCCCGGCAATCCATCCTTCCGCTGACGCCGAACGCTCCATGGACCACCGGGACGAGCCTGGTGGTGACGAAGGGGGAATCCACCACCCTCACCCCACCCATAATGTCGCCCCGGACCCGTTCCGGGGCCCATCCTGAGATCGCGCGGCTCTATCCGTCACAGGCTGGCCCACCGCTCAAGGCCGAAACGACAGAAAAACCGCCAGACCACTTCCCCCTTGCCCCCGCCCCATCCGCGACGCTACCCTTCGCCTACCGCCTGAAGGAATCCTCATGCATCTCGATCCGATCACCCTCCTTTACGCTGTCATTCTCGGCTATCTCTGCGGCTCGGTGCCCTTCGGCCTCATCCTCACCCGCGCCGCCGGGCTGGGCGACATCCGCAAGATCGGCTCGGGCAATATCGGGGCCACCAATGTGCTGCGCACCGGCAATCGCTGGGTCGCCGCCGCCACCCTGGTGCTCGATGCCGCCAAGGCCGCCCTGCCCGTGCTGCTCGCCCGCCATTTCTGGGGCGAGGAAGCGGGCATGCTCGCCGCCATCGGCGCCTTTCTGGGCCATTGCTTTCCCGTCTGGCTGGGCTTCAAGGGCGGCAAGGGCGTCGCCGTGATGATCGGCTCGCTGTTGGCCCTCGCCTGGCCGGTGGGGCTCATCTTCTGCGCCGTCTGGCTGCTCATCGCCCTCACCCGCAAGATCAGCTCGCTCGCCGCCCTCACCGCCACGGCCACCGCGCCCATCTTCGCTTTCGTGCTCGCCAATCAATGGCTGGCCGGCGCCGTCGCCATCATGGCGCTGCTGCTGTTCTTCCAGCACCGCGAAAACATCGCGCGCCTGCTGGCGGGCACCGAGCCCCGCATCGGCTCGGAAAAAAAGGCGGCCTGATCCTTGGCGGCCCGTTCAGCCGCCTCCCTCTCCGATGCGCAGCGTCTGGCCTGGCTGCGCCTGCTGCGCACCGACAATATCGGCCCGGTCACCTTCCGCCAGTTGCTCAACCGCTTCGGCTCGGCCGAAGCCGCGCTCGAAGCCCTGCCCGCCCTTGTCGGGCGCACCGGCCGCCACCCCGCCATTCCCAGCCGCGCCGCCGCCGAGGATGAAATCGCCGGCCTTTCCCGCTACGGCGCGCGGCTGGTGGCCAGCGGCGAGCCCGATTATCCGCCCCTGCTGCGCTATATCGCCGCCGCGCCCCCGCTCGTCACCCTGGCCGGCGGCGCCGCACTCGACTGGCAGCGCACGGTCGGCCTGGTGGGCGCGCGCAATGCGTCCTCGGCCGGCCTCAAGCTCGCCCGGCTCTTTGCCGCCGATCTGGGCGCGCGCGGCTATGTCACCGTGTCCGGCCTCGCCCGCGGCATAGACACCGCCATTCACCGCGCTAGCCTTTCCACCGGCACCATCGCCGTGCTCGCCGGCGGGCTGGACCGCATCTATCCCGCCGAGAACATCCCCCTCGCCCATGACATTCTCGACAATGGCGGGGCCCTGCTCACCGAAATGCCACTGGGCTGGGAGCCGCGCGCCCGCGACTTTCCCCGGCGCAACCGGCTGGTGTCCGGGCTTTCCCTCGGCGTCGTGGTGGTCGAGGCGGCAAAGCGCAGCGGCTCGCTCATCACCGCCCGCCTGGCGCTGGAGCAGGACCGCGACGTCTTCGCCATCCCCGGCTCCCCGCTCGATCCGCGCGCCGAGGGCGGCAACGCCCTCATCCGCCAGGGCGCGCATCTGGTCACCTCGGCCGCCGACATCCTCGACATCCTGGGCAATGCCGATCCGGCCCGCGCCAGCCTCTTCGAGCCCGACTGGCTGCCCGACAGCCTCCCCGACGAGCCCCCGCCCGGCGAGGACGCCCGCCAGCGCCTGCTCTCGCTCCTCAGCCCCACCGCCGTGGAGGTGGACGAGCTCATCCACCAGACCGGCCTTTCCGCCGCCGCCATGCAGATGCTCCTGCTCGAACTCGACCTCGCCGGCCGCATCGAATGGTCCAACGGCCAGATGGTCGCCCTGCGCCCGCTCTAGCCTGGCCCTTCACCTCTCCCTCGGGGGAGAGGTCGCCCCCCTTCGGGGCGGGTGAGGGGGCCTTCTCCGCGCAACATGGTGGGGAAAGGCCCCCTCACCCGTCGGCTATGCCGCCGACCTCTCCCCCAAGGGAGAGGTGGGTGCCCGGCATCCGCAACAGTTCCCGCCCCCTTGCCACACCCAAAACCCCACCCCCCGTTGACACCGTCACCCGGCTTCACCATGTTGCGCCCCTCTCCAGAAGCGTTGCGGAACGGGTCATCCATGAAGGTCGTCGTCGTTGAAAGTCCGGCTAAGGCCAAGACAATCAACAAATATCTGGGCAAGGACTATGAAGTCCTGGCCTCATTCGGCCACGTGCGCGATCTGCCGGCCAAGGATGGCTCGGTGCGTCCCGACGAGGATTTCGCCATGTCCTGGGAGGTCGATACCGCCTCCCGCAAGCGCCTTTCCGACATTGCCGGCGCGCTCAAGGGCGCCGATGGCCTGATCCTGGCCACCGACCCCGACCGCGAGGGCGAGGCCATCTCCTGGCACGTGCTCGACGTGCTGCGCCAGAAAAAGGCGCTCAAGAAGGACACGCCCGTCCAGCGCGTCGTTTTCAACGCCATCACCAAGGATGCGGTCACCGCCGCCATGGCGAAACCGCGCGACATCGACATGCCGCTGGTCGACGCCTATCTGGCCCGCCGCGCCCTCGATTATCTCGTCGGCTTCACCCTCTCCCCGATTCTCTGGCGCAAGCTGCCCGGCTCGCGCTCGGCCGGCCGCGTGCAGTCGGTCGCCCTGCGCCTGGTCTCCGACCGCGAGGCCGAGATCGAAAAATTCCGGCCCGAGGAATACTGGTCGCTCGAAGCCAGCCTCAACCAGTCCGGCAAGAGCTTTTTGGCGCGCCTCTTTTCCGTCGACGGCAAGAAGACCGACAAGCTCGACATCAAGACCGGCGAGGACGCCGCCGCCCTCAGGCAGCTCGTCGAATCGGGCCGCTTCAACGTTTCCTCGGTGGAAAAAAAGCCCACCAAGCGCAATCCCTACGCCCCCTTCACCACCTCTTCGCTCCAGCAGGATGCTTCCTCGCGCCTGGGTCTTTCGCCCAGCCGCACCATGCAGATCGCCCAGCGTCTCTATGAAGACGGGCTCATCACCTATATGCGAACCGACGCGGTGCAGATGGCCCCTGAGGGCATCGCCATGGCCCGCTCGGTGATCGGCAAATATTTCGGCGAAGACTACCTCCCCGAAAAGCCGCGCCTTTACCAGACCAAGGCCAAGAACGCCCAGGAGGCGCACGAGGCCATCCGCCCCACCGACATGTTCAAGCGGCCCGAAAGCCTCAATCTCGACGCCGACCAGTCCCGCCTCTATGGGCTCATCTGGCGCCGGACCCTGGCCAGCCAGATGAAATCGGCCGAGATCGACCGCACCACGGTGGACATCGCCGTCAACGTCCCCGGCCGCGCCGTCGAATTGCGCGCCGTCGGCTCCGTCGTCACCTTCCCGGGTTTCTTGAAGCTCTATGGCGTCGAGGCCAAGTCCGACGACGACACCGAGGACGAGGACAGCCGCGAGCTGCCCCCGCTCGCCGTGGGCGACCAGCCGGCGCTGGAAAAGGTCGAGATCGAGCAGCATTTCACCCAGCCGCCCAGCCGCTACACCGAGGCCAGCCTCATCAAGAAGATGGAAGAGCTGGGCATCGGCCGCCCCTCCACCTATGCCGCCACCCTCTCCACCCTCAAGGACCGCGACTATGTGCGGCTCGAGGGCAAGGCGCTGCACCCCGAGGATCGCGGCCGCATCGTCACGGCGTTCCTCGAAAACTTCTTCACCCGCTATGTCGAATACGGCTTCACCGCCGGCCTCGAGGAGCAGCTCGACGAGATTTCCGACGGCAAGCTCGATTACAAGCAGGTGCTGCGCGAGTTCTGGAAGGATTTCACCGGCAATGTCGAGGAGATCAAGGATCTCCGCGTCTCCGAGGTGCTCGACGCGCTCAACGAGGCCCTGGCCAGCCGCATCTTCCCCCCGCGCGAGGATGGAGCCGATCCGCGCCGCTGCCCCACCTGCGGCACCGGCACGCTGTCGCTCAAGCTGGGCAAGTTCGGCGCCTTCATCGGCTGCTCCAACTATCCCGAATGCAAGCACACCATGCAGCTTTCCGACGCCGCCTCCGGCCAGTCGGCCGAGGCCGCGCCCGGTGACGGCATCCTGGGCACCGACCCGGAATCGGGCGAGGAGGTTTTCCTCAAATCCGGCCGCTTCGGCCCCTATGTGCAGCTCGGCGAAGGCAAGGAGCCCAAGCGCTCCTCCCTGCCGCGCGGCTGGGATCCGGCGTCCCTGACGCTGGAAAAGGCCCTGCAACTGCTCTCGCTGCCGCGCGAGGTGGGCCTGCACCCCGAAACCGGCCTGCCCATTTCCGCCGGCATCGGCCGCTATGGCCCCTTCGTGCTGCATGACGGCAAATATGCCAACCTGCCCGATGTGGAGGAGGTGTTCACGGTCGGGCTCAACCGCGCCGTCGATCTCATCGCCCAGAAGGCCGCCGGCGGCTTCCGCCGCGGCGCCGGCGCGGCCGCCGCCACCGCCATCCAGACCTTCGAGCACGACGATGGCCCCATCACCGTGCGCCCCGGCCGCTACGGGCCTTACGTCAACCAGGGCAAGGTCAACGCCACCCTCCCCAAGGACGTCAAGCCCGAGGACGTGACGCTCGAACAGGCCGTGGCCCTCATCGCCGCCAAGGCCGGCGCCGCTCCCAAGAAGAAAGCTCCGGCCAAGAAAGCCGCCGCCAAGAAGCCGGCAGCCAAGAAGGCGCCTGCAAAGAAGGCCCCGGCGAAGAAAGCCGCCAAGGCCGCCGAATGACAAAAAGCCCCGGCGCGACGGCCGGGGCAGTTGGGTCAGGAAAAGACGGGGCGAGCGCCACCTGAGCAGCGCTCAAGCCCCTGCGGCGCGGTCGTTTCCGGCACGCGCCGCTTTGGCCATCATGGCCATATCGCCCCCAAAGGCCACGGGCATTTGGTCGCACTTCGAGCCGTCCCAAAGGGCAAATCGCCCCAGTGGGGCGATTTGAGGGGAGAAGGCCATGAGAGCTACGCTCGAATGGCGCGAAGCCGCCCCACCCACCGGCCCAACCCTCTCCCCTTGCGGGAGAGGGACAGCTTTTCTGCGTTCAGCAGAAAAGCAGGGTGAGGGGTCCGCTGCGCTTGCCCATGCTTCAATGTCACTAAGAAGGCCCCCTCATCCGCCCTTCGGGCACCTTCTCCCACAAGGGGAGAAGGAAGCGCGGTGGTTGGAAAAAACCCTCCGGCAACGCACGCCCCCTCCCACCCGTCACCACCGGGCTTGTCCCGGTGGTCCACGCTTCGGCACAAGCGGAAAAACGGATTGCCCCGGCAAGCCCCAACCATGACGGTCGGGCGCGGCGACAATACCTACCCCCGCGCCCGCGCCTCCGGCAAAAATGCCTGGGGTTCCACGCCCTTCTCGCCGTCCGGCGCCGCAAACAGATGGTCGGGGTCTCGTCTGGGCGACGTATAGCTTGTCAGGCACCATGGGCAGCGAACGGCGGCGCGCGGCCGGGGTCCGTGGCATGACTGACAAAGCCTGAGGGCGGGCATGGTATGAACCTCCTTGCCGTCCATTCCAGAAATGGACCGGCACAAATCATTGATGGTGCGGAACGAGCCGAAGCTCACCCCCAACATGGCCATGATTTCAGGCTTTTCAATGGCTTGTCCGCCCCCTGCGGCAAGAGGCGCGGCAGACCTTGGTCGGGCTTGACGCCCCCGCCTATCCCAGCGTCCGCCCGATCACGTCCAGCCAGTTGTCGAGCGCGATCCGGCGCACCAGCGCCTCGCCATAGCCCTTGTCCAGCAGCGCCTGCAGCAGCTTGGGCACTCCGGTCACGTCGCCGATGGGTTGCGGCACGGTCGCCCCGTCGAAATCGCTGCCCAGCGCCACCCCGCTTTCGCCCAGCGCTTCCACCAGCTTATCGACATGGCGCACCATCTGCTCGATATCGGTATCGGCCGACATCTGCCCGTCGGCGCGCAGGAAGCCGGTGGCGAAATTGAGCCCCACCACGCCCCCGCTGTCGCGGATCGCCGCCAATTGCCAGTCCACCAGATTGCGCGCATGCGGGCTGATGGCGTGCACATTGGAATGGGTCGCCACCAGCGGCGCCGTGCTGATTGCCGCCACGTCGCGGAAGCCGGCGGCGTTGAGATGGCTGAGATCGACCATCACGCCCCGCGCATTGCACAGCCGCACCAGCGCCTTGCCGGCATCGGTCAGGCCCGGCCCGATATCGGGGTCGGCATTGTGGCGAAACGGCACGCCGGTGCCGAAGGCATTGGCCCGGCTCCACACCAGCCCGATCGAGCGCAGCCCGGCGGCGTAAAGCACCTCGAAGGCGTTGAAATCGGTGTCGATGGCTTCCGCCCCCTCGATATGGAACACCGCCGCCAGCCGCCCCTGCGCCCGGGCGGCGCCGATCTCGGCGGCGTTGCGGCACACCGCCAGCGCTCCCGCCCGCTCCAGGCGCAGGAGGATCGCCGCCATGCCCAGCGTCGAGGCCTGCGCATCGGCCAGCCCCAGCTCGGGCGGCAATTGCGCCGCCCCGCCGGCAATGCTCGCCACCACCGAATTGAGGCTCCCTTTCACCGGCGGCGCGAACAGGGCGAAAAACCCGCCCGCCATGCCCGCCGCCTCGGCGCGCGGCAGATCGATATGCCCGCCCTTTCCCCCATTGACGAACAGCGCCACCTTGTCCGCCTCCGGCGCGTCCAGAAGGCGCAGCAGCGTATCGTTATGGCCGTCGAAAAAAGGGATGTTCATTGCCGGGAATCGCTTTCCTGTTTTCCCGATACCATCCTGCCGCGACACCGGCGGCAAGAGACTCCGCATTCGTCTGGATGCTGACAAGCATCCTGCGGTGCCCTTCCGTCACCCCCTCCCAGCCTCCCCCATCAAAGGGGAGGTGCTGTCCGGTGGCTGGGCAAAATGGTGCCAAAAACACGGAGTCACACCTCCCCCTTGATGGGGGAGGTCGGGAGGGGGTGGGGCAACCCACTCCGCGCCCCCTTTTGCCAAATCCCGCCCCATCCCCTACATATCGGGCAACTCCAACGAAACCATCTCATGGCCAGACCCACAAAACCACGAAACACGTCCGGTCCCCGCCGGGCGAGCCAGCCGCGCGCCGCCGAACTCCCCAGCAAGGAACAGGTGCTGGAAGCCCTCGCCCAGCAGGCCGACCTCAAGGGCAAGCGCGATCTCGCCAAAGTCTTCGGCATCCGCGGCGACATGCGCCGCCCCTTCAAGGCCATGCTGGCCGAGCTGGAGGGCGAGGGCGTCATCACGCGCACCCGCAAGGCCCTGCGCCGCACCGCCGCCCTGCCCCATGTCACCGTGCTCGACATTCCCGCCGACGCCGATCCGGACGATCTGCATGCCTTCCCCGCCCAGTGGAACGAGGAAGAGGGCGAAAAGCCGCGCGTCGTGGTGCTGGGCGGGCGCGATGCCCGCGTCGTGCCTGCCCCCGGAGACCGCATCCTGGCGCGCATCGATGCCGGCGCCGGCGATCTCCCCCTCTATACCGCCAAGGCGATGAAGATCCTCGACAAGCCCCGGCGCGGCCATATCGGCATCGTGCGCATGGACGAGGACGGCGCCCGCCTCATTCCGGTGGATCGCAAGCAGAAGGAAATGCGCATCCCCCAGGGCGACCTGCTCACCGCCGCCGATGGCGACCTGGTGGAAGTCGAAGTGCGCCTCTCCGGCCGGCTGATGATTCCGCGCGCCAAGGTCACCGCCGTCATCGGCAATCCGCTCTCGGAAGGCGCGGTCAGCCTCATCGCCATCCACAATCTCGATATTCCCTACCGCTTCCCCGCCGCCGTGCTGCGCGAGGCCGACGCGGCCAGCGAGGCCACCCTCAAGGGCCGCGAGGACTGGCGCGCCCTGCCCCTGGTCACCATCGATCCGCCCGACGCCAAGGACCATGACGACGCCGTCCATGCCGAGCCCGATGCCGACCCCGCCAATCCGGGCGGCCACATCGTCACCGTCGCCATTGCCGATGTCGCCGCCTATGTGCGCCCCGGCACCGCGCTCGACCGCGAAGCCTATCTGCGCGGCAATTCGGTCTATTTCCCCGATCGTGTCGTGCCCATGCTGCCCGAGCGCATCTCCAACGAATTGTGCTCGCTCAAGCCCGGCGAGGCTCGCGCCGCTCTGGCCATCCGCATGGTCATCGGCGCCGATGGCGCCAAGCGCGGCCACTCCGTCCATCGCGTGCTCATGCGCTCGGCCGCCAAGCTCAGCTACAGCCAGGCCCAGGCGGCCATTGACGGCCAGCCCGACGACGTCACCGGCCCCCTGCTCGAGCCGATCCTGAAACCCCTCTGGACCGCCTATGAAGCCATGGCCGGCGCCCGCGACCGCCGTGCCCCGCTCGATCTCGACCTGCCCGAGCGCCGCATCGTGCTCGACGAGAACGGGCTGGTGAAGGACATCCGCGTGCCCGAGCGGCTGGCCGCCCATCGGCTGATCGAGGAGATGATGATCGGCGCCAATGTCGCCGCCGCCGAAACGCTGGAGCAGAAGGGTTCACCCCTGCTCTATCGCGTCCACGACGAACCCTCCTCGGAAAAGCTCCAGTCTTTGCGCGACTTCCTCGGCTCGCTCGACATTGCCGTCAAGAAATCCGACAGCGTCCGCGCCGCCGATTTCAATGGCGTGCTTTCCCAGGCCCGCAAGGCCGGCAATATCGAGCAGGTCAGCGAAATGGTCATGCGCAGCCAGGCCCAGGCCGAATATGCCGCCGACAATTACGGCCATTTCGGGCTCAATCTCGCCCGCTATGCCCATTTCACCTCGCCCATCCGCCGCTATGCCGACCTCATCGTCCACCGCGCCCTGATAAAGGCGCTGGGCCTGGGCGATGACGGCCTGTCGGAAACCGAGGCGCTGCACCTGTCCGGCATCGCCCAGCATATTTCGGCCACCGAGCGCCGCGCCATGCTGGCCGAGCGCGAAACCGCCGACCGGCTTTTGGCCCAGTTCCTCTCCCAGCGCATCGGCGCGCGTTTCCAGGGGCGCATTTCCGGGACCACGCGCTCGGGGCTTTTCGTGCGCCTGTCCGAAACCGGCGCCGACGGCTTTATTCCCGCCTCCACCCTGGGGCGCGACTACTACCGCTATATCGAGGAGATGCAGGCGCTGGTGGGCGAGCGGACGGGCGAAAAATTCGCCCTGGGCGACAAGGTCGAGGTGCGCCTGCTCGAAGTGGCGCCCGTTGCCGGGGCCATGCGCTTCGAGATGCTCTCCGAGGGTCCATGCGTCAATCCGTCATCTTTTCGACGCCGCTCGCACCGCTCATCTAAAACTCTCGGCCCCCGGGGCCGGAGAAAGAGGTAATCCATGCACGATCAGATCAAGCCCCTGGAACAACGCAGCGTTGGCCAGGCGATCTGGCGCGGGCTGATGTGCCGTTGCCCCCATTGCGGCAAGGGCAAGATGTATCGCGCCTATCTCAAGGTGGCCGATCATTGCGAGGTGTGCGGCGAAGAGCTCAATCATCACCGCGCCGACGACTTCCCCCCCTATATCGCCATCATGATCGTCGGCCACATCCTGGTCGGGGCGATGATGCACATGGATATGGTCTGGCACGTTTCGCCCATGGTCTATGTCGTCAGCATGGTGCCCCTGGCCATCATTCTGCCGCTGGTCATGCTCCCCTCCATCAAGGGCGGCATCGTCGGCATGCAATGGGCCAACCGCATGTATGGCTTCGGCGCCCCCAGCCCGGCTGATCCTGCTTGACAATCGGCGGCAAATCCGTAGGTTGCGCGCAAATTCCGGCGCCGGGCTTTTCGCGGCGCCATACCTGTTGTGAGGACTGACAAATGGCCAAGGCCGCTTCCGTCAAGATCAAGCTCGTGTCGACGGCTGATACTGGCTATTACTACGTCACCAAGAAGAACGCCCGCACCCAGACCGAGAAGCTCTCGTACAACAAGTACGACCCGGTGGCGCGCAAGCACGTCGAATTCAAGGAAGCCAAGATCAAGTAATTGGTCCTGCCCTTCGTGAGATAGCAAAAACCCCGCATTGCAGATGCGGGGTTTTTTGTTACGCTAAAGCATCGGACCGAAAAGTGAGAAGCGGTTTTCGGACGACTCCGATGCGACGAAAAAGATAGAGCGCTCGATCCGATTTCATCGGATCGTTAGGCGCTCTAAAGCGCCCATTGGTGACGCGAAATGCGACGAGTGGCGGCACTCGATGCTAACAGTCCGTTAGCCAATTGGGGCTGAATGCGAATGAAAGTGGCTGGTCCGGAGCGGCATGTCGAAGAGGCCACTCTGTCCGCATCCGGACCAACCGCCCTACGGGGCTCAGGAGTTGCGGCGGACCTGAGAAATGCCGTAGGGAGCTCTCAGCGCCTCGCCTGGGACGATCCCGCGCTGTGTTGGCTGCACCCTACGATCTGGCGCCGAAAACTCAAGGCAAACCGCGCCTTTCGGCCCGGTAAACCATTGTTAATTATAACAGATAACCTTAACGCCGCCCCGCGCCCGCGACACCCTCCCCGCGCCCGCAACACCCTCCCCACCGTCATCACCGGGCTTGTCCCGGTGATCCATAGGAAGGCTCAGCGCGAGCAGAAGCGTGGATTGCCGGCACAAGCCCGGCAATGACGGTGCAACGGGCTCAGGCGGCGTCGAACACCACCCGGTTGCGCCCTTCGCGCTTGGCCCGGTAGAGCGCCACATCCGCCCGCTTCACCAGCGTTTCGGGCGTGTCGGCGTCGCTCTCATGCAGCGTCACCCCCACCGACACCGTCACCGAAAGCGGCCGGCCGGCATTGACCTCGAAGCCCCGCTCCGCCACCGCCTGCCGCACCCGCTCGGCCACCAGTTCCGCCTGCGTCATGTCGGTGTCGGGCATCAGCACCACGAATTCCTCGCCGCCGAATCGGCAAGCAAGATCAATGCCCCGGATGTTTCTCTTCAACCGGGCTGCAAACTCTTTCAGCACCATGTCGCCGACATCGTGCCCATAGGTGTCGTTCACCGCCTTGAAGTGGTCGATGTCCAGAATCATCAGCGCCATGTCCCGGCCCTGGCTCTGGGCCTTGCTCAGCATCACGCTTAGATGCCGGTCGAAATAGCGCCGGTTATAGAGCCCCGTCATATCGTCGGTCACGGCCATGGCCATGGTGTTGTTGACGCTCTGGCGCAGTTCCAGCGCATAGCGGTGGCGGCGGATTTGCGTGCGCACGCGGGCGGATAGCTCGTTCCGCTCGATCGGGCGCGAGATATAGTCGTTGACCCCAAGGTCGAGCGCCCGCACCACGCGCGGCCGATCCCCCTCATCGGCCATCAGGATGATGGGCAGGTTGCGTGTATGCTCCAGCGTGCGAATCTGCGAGCACACCCGCAGCGGGTCAAAATCGGCTAGCGACATCGCCACCAGCGCCAATTCATATTGCATGCCAGTCACTTGCAGCACGGCATCGGCGGGGTGGATCAAGATATCCACGTCATGCTCTGGCGTGAGATAACCTTGGATGCGCTCGGCGTGGCGCTGATCGGTGTCGATAATGAGAATGGAGCCGCCAGCCGTATTGATCGTATCCATCGCCCGGATGGCGTCCTCGATGGCGATCTGCTGGCCGGTGAGGGCGCGGGCGCGCAATTCGTCGGTCAGCGATTTCAGCCGCGCCAGGCTTTTGACACGCGCCATGAGCTGCATGTCGTCCACCGGCTTGGTGAGAAAATCGTCGGCCCCCGCCTCCAGCCCCTTCACCCGGTCCGAGGGCTGGTCGAGGGCCGTAATCATCACGACGGGAATATGCTGGGTGCGCGGATTGGCCTTGAGCCGCCGGCAGACCTCGAATCCGTCCATGTCCGGCATCATCACATCAAGAAGGATGATATCGATTTCCGAGGATTCACAAAGACTTAGCGCCTCCGGCCCCGAAGTGGCCGTCGCCACTTCGTAATATTCCGCCATCAGCCGCACCTCGAGCAGCCTTATATTGGTGGGAATATCGTCGACGATGAGAACGCGTGCTGTCACAACCCTGCCTCAACACTATATGCCGGCGCGCGGGGCGGCCGGCGCCGGGCGAACCGAACAGGCGGGCAGCAGGGCGCTGCCCGCGATCAGGCAGGCCCAATGTAGTGGGCAATAGTTTCCAGAAAGTGAGGCACCGAGATCGGTTTGCTGATGTAACCCTCGCAACCGCCTTGAAGAATCCGCTCTTCATCGCCCTTCATGGCAAAGGCGGTGACGGCGATGACGGGGATATGGGCCAGTTCCTCGTCGTCCTTGAGCCATTTGGTCACCACCAGCCCGGAAACCTCCGGCAACTGGATGTCCATCAGGATCAGGTCGGGGTGGTGCGCGCGCGCCAGATCCAGTGCCTCCATGCCGTTGCGGGTCTGGATGACGGAATAACCGCGCGATTCGAGCAGGTCGTTGAAGAGCTTCATATTGAGCTCATTGTCCTCGACGATCATGACTGTCTTGGGCATCGGTCCTTCCTTGCGCCGTTCTGGCGCTGGCGGCGCTTCGCTTTGGGGCCACCTTGAGCTAGCATGCAATCGGTTACGAAACGTCAAATGAGGCCGGTGGTGATCCGCTCCGAAAAGCCTGAACCCGCCTTGGCTTCCCTTGCCGATGCCTGCCTGGGCCATCTGGCGGAAAACCCCGAGGAATTGCTGGCTTTCATGCAGTTTGCCGGGCTCGATCCCGACGCGCTGCGCGGCGCGGTGGGCTCACCCTCCCTCCAGCGTGGCCTTATCGATTATTTTGCCTCAAACGAACCGATTCTGCTCGCCCTCTGCGCCAATTCGGGGCTTTCTCCCGAACAGTTCATGCGCGTCTGGCATCGGTTGAACCCGTCGGGATAGATCATGGCCCAGGAGCGGCTCGACTGGCTCTGCCGGGACTGCCTCGCATATGCCGCTGCCGCGCCCCAGCCGCCCACGCGCTGCCCGTCCTGCGGCTCGCCGCGCCTGCGCAGCCATAAGGAGCTTTTCGCCCTCACCACCGCCCATCTCGATTGCGACGCCTTCTATGCCTCCATCGAAAAGCGCGACGACCCCAGTCTGCGCGACAAGCCGCTCATCGTCGGCGGTGGCGTGCGGGGGGTCGTCGCCACCTGCTGCTACATCGCCCGCCAGTCCGGCGTGCGCTCGGCCATGCCCATGTTCCAGGCGAGAAAGCTCTGCCCCGACGCCGTCGTCATCAAACCCGACATGGCCAAATATGTCGGGGTCAGCCGCCAGATTCGCCAATTGATGCAGGAGCTTACCCCGCTCGTCGAACCGCTCTCCATCGACGAGGCTTTCCTCGACCTCTCCGGCACCCAGGCCCTGCACAGGGCGCCTCCCGCTTTGGTTCTGGCGCGCCTCGCCCGCCGCATCGAAACCGAGATCGGCGTCACCATTTCGGTGGGGCTGAGCCACAACAAATTCCTCGCCAAGATCGCCTCCGATCTCGACAAGCCGCGCGGCTTCGCCGTCATCGGCGCGGCTGAAACCCTCGGCTTCCTCGCGCCCCAGCCCATCAGCCTCATCTATGGCGTGGGCAAGGTGTTCACCGAAACCCTGCGCCGCGACGGCCTCATCACCATCGGCCAGTTGCAGCAGGAGCCGCCGGAAACCCTCATGCGCCGCTATGGCGAGACCGGCGCCAGACTGGCCCGCCTCGCCCGGGGGCAGGACAGCCGCCGCATTTCCCCCGATGGCGAGATGAAAACCATCTCCTCCGAAACCACCTTCAACACCGACCTGAGCAATCTCGAAGAACTCTCCACCGAGCTTCTGCGCCTCAGCGAGCGGCTGTCCGAGCGGCTCAAGGCCAGGAACGTGGTGGGCGACACGGTGACGCTCAAGCTCAAATCCGCCGGTTTCCGCTTGCGCACCCGCGCCCGGCATCTGATGATCCCCACGCAATTGGCCAATGTCATATACGAAACCGGCCGGTCGCTGCTGGCGCGCGAGGCCGACGGCACCGCGTTCCGGCTGATCGGCATCGGCGTTTCCGGCATCGAGCCGGCCGATGGCGCCGACCCGGCCGATCTGCTAGAGCCTCAGGTGGCCCGCAAGGCCGCCGCCGAAAGGGCAATGGACCGCGTGCGCACCCGCTTCGGGCGCGAAGCCGTGGTCCGGGGCAAGCTCTATAGACACAAGCCGTCCCCGCCGCCGGCGGACCCGGACGAACACAATGAAGGCAAGACCAGATGACCGATCCGATCGAAAAACTCCGCGAATACGGCTACGAACTGCCGGCCGCCAAGGCGCCCGTGGCCAGCTATGTTCCCGTCACCCGGTCGGGCAACCTGCTCTTCGTTTCCGGCCAGATTTCCAGCAATGACGCGGGCGTGGTCACCGGCCTTCTGGGCGACAATATGAATGTGGTTCAGGGCGCCAACGCCGCCGAGCTCTCCGCCGTCAACGTCCTCGCCCAGATCGTCCACAATGGCGGCGTGGCGCTGGGCGACATCAAGCGCATCCTCAAGGTTACCGTTCTCGTCGCGTCCACGCCCGACTTCACCGAGCAGCACCTGGTCGCCAATGGCTGCTCGAACCTGCTGGTGAGCGTATTGGGCGACAAGGGCAAGCATGCCCGCGCCGCCTTCGGCGTGGCCGCCCTGCCCTTCGGCGCCGCCGTCGAGATCGAAGCCATCGTCGAGGTCTGACCGCTGGGGGAAAGGCGGCCCGCCTTTCCCCTTACATCGGTGCACGAACCGTCCTATCTCTAGGGCGACACCCCGACCGCGCCGGAACCGCCTTGGCAGATCAAGCCCCTCTTCGCGCCACCATTTACCCCAGCACCGCCGCCATCGCGCCGGCGGTGTGGAATAGTCTCGTGCCCTCCACCGGGGGCATCGCCGACAATCCCTTTCTCGATCACGCCTTTTTCCTGGCGCTCGAAGCCTCCGGCTGCGCCACGGCGGAGACGGGCTGGCAGCCCCAGCACATCGTCATCAGCACCGAGGACGACCGCCCTCTGGGCCTGATGCCGCTCTTCCTCAAATCCCATTCCATGGGCGAATATGTTTTCGACCAGGGCTGGGCCAACGCGCTCGAACGGGCCGGCGGCAGCTATTATCCCAAGCTGCAATGCTCGGTGCCCTTCACGCCGGTCACCGCGCCCAAGCTGCTGGTGCCGGGCGACGACCCCGCCATCCAGGCGGCCCTGCTCGAAACCGCCCAGCAGCTGGCCATCCAGCGCCATGCCTCCTCCGTCCACGCCACCTTCGTGCCGCCCGAAGAGGCCGGGCGCATGGAGCATCAGGGCTGGCTCAAGCGCATCGACACCCAGTTCCACTGGCACAATCAGGGCTTCGACAGCTTCGAGGCTTTTCTCGAAACCCTCTCCTCGCGCAAGCGCAAGACCATCCGCCGCGAGCGCCGCGACGCATTGGCCGATGGGCTAACCGTCAAATGGCTGAGCGGATCGGATTTGCGCGAAGAGCATTGGGACGCCTTCTACGATTTTTACGAGGATACCGGCGCGCGCAAATGGGGCCGGCCCTATCTCAACCGCGACTTCTTCTCACGCCTCAACGCCAGCATGGCCGACCGCATCGTCTTGATGCTCGCCTATGACGGGCCGCAAGCCATTGCCGGGGCAATCAATTTTCGGGGGAAAGACCGGCTTTACGGTCGCAATTGGGGCTGCATTCGCGACGTGCCGTTCCTGCATTTCGAGCTCTGCTACTACCAGGCCATCGACTATGCCATCGCCCACAAGCTCGCCGTGGTCGAAGCCGGAGCCCAGGGCGAACACAAGCTGGCGCGCGGCTACGCGCCCGCCACCACCACCTCGCTGCACTGGATCGCCCATCCCGGCCTGCGCGAGGCCGTGGCCGACTATCTCAATGAGGAGCGGGCAGCGGTTGAGCGCAGCCAGGACATCCTGGAAGATTTCACCCCCTTCCGCCGGGGCGAACGCACCGATTATTAAGCCACCGCCGTCATCCCGGCCTTGAGCCGGGATCCATCCTGACAATGCGCCAATAACTCCATCTCAGGATGGGCCCCGGCTCAAGGCCGGGGCGACAATGCGTGGAGATTCCCACCATGCCCCCAATGGTCTAGGCTCCATCCCAGCGATTCATCCAACCCGGCGGGAACCCCATGAGCTACGATCCGTCCAACATTTTCGGCAAGATCCTGCGCGGCGAGCTTCCTGCCCACAAGGTACATGAAGACGAGACTGCCCTTGTCATGATGGACATCTTCCCCCAGTCGCGGGGCCACACGCTCATCATCCCGCGCGCGCCCTCGCGCAATCTGCTCGATGCCGATCCCGCAGCGCTTTCCGGGGTGATGCCGCTGGTGCAGCGCGTCGCCAGGGCCGTCAAGGCCGTCACCGGCGCCGATGGCATCCGCCTCGCCCAGTTCAACGAGGCGCCGGCCGGGCAGACGGTGTTCCATCTGCATTTCCACGTCATTCCGGTCTATGAAGGCGTACCGCTGGGCGCCCATGCCGGCGGCAAGGCCGACGACGCCGAACTGGCCGAGCTGGCAAAGGCCATAGCCGCCGCGCTTTGAGCCCCGGAGGGTCGATCACAATTCGTGATCGACCACCAGACCGTTTTTCAGCGTCACGATGCGGTCGGCCCGCCGCGCCAGATCGTGGTTGTGGGTGGCGATCAGCGCCGCCGCCCCTTCGTTCTTGATGAGGCTGGCCAGCGCGTTGAAGACGATGTCGCTGGTTTCCGGATCGAGATTGCCGGTCGGCTCGTCGGCCAGGATCACCCGGGGATGATTGGCGGCGGCGCGGGCGATGGCAATGCGCTGCTGCTCGCCGCCGGACAATTCCGCCGGCCGATGGCTGGCGCGCGGCCCCACCCCCAGCAGGTCTAGCAATTCCATCGAGCGCCGCTCCGCTTCCGCCGGCGAGCGGCCGGCGATCAATTGCGGCATGGAGACATTTTCCAGCGCCGTGAATTCGGGCAGCAAATGGTGGAACTGATAGACATAGCCCACCGTGGAGCGGCGCAACTGCGTGCGCCCCCGGTCGCCCAGCCGGCTGGTCTTGATCCCCATGATCTCGACCTCGCCGCCCTGCGGGCTTTCCAAGAGCCCACACAGGTGCAGGAGCGTCGATTTGCCGGCGCCCGAAGGGGCTACCAGCGCCACCAGCTCGCCGCTATGCACGGTGAGGCTCGCCGCCTCAAGCACCCGCACCATGCGCTCGCCCTCGCCGTAATGACGGTGGACGTCGCTCAGGACCAGATGAGGCTTACTCATAGCGCAGCGCCTCCACCGGGTCGTATTGGGCGGCCCGCCAGGCCGGATAGATGGTGGCGAGGAAGCTCAGGCATAGCGCCAGCCCCACCACCACGGCCACCTCCACCGGATCGGTCTTGGAGGGGAGCGAGGAGAGAAAGAACACTTCCGGCGGGAAGATCGCCACGCCCAGCGTATTGGAGAGGAACGCCCGCAGCGGCTCGGCATTGGCGGCGATGACCAGCCCCAGCACCAGCCCGCTCAGCGTCCCCACTACCCCGATGGTGGTGCCGGTGATCGAGAAGATGCGCATGATGGCGCCGCGCGTGGCCCCCATGGTGCGCAGGATGGCGATGTCCGAGCTCTTGTCCTTCACCAGCATGATGAGGCTGGCAATGATGTTGAACGCCGCCACCAGGATAATCATGGAAAGGATGGTGAACATCACCACCCGCTCCACCTGCAGGGCGGAAAAGAAGGTTTCGTTGCGCTGCTGCCAGTCGGTCAGGATCAGCGGCCGCGCATCGCTGTCGGCCTGAAGCCGGTTGCGCATGGTGACGATGTCGTCGGGGTTGTCGATGAAGATTTCCGCCGCCGTCACCCGGTCGATCCGCTGATAGGCGGCGTCGATCTCCTCGTCGCTCGCCATGGGGTCGAGCGGCCCCATGCCGGGCTTGAGCACCTCGTCATAGAGCTTGAAATAGTCCTGCGCCAGCTCCAGCGGCATATAGAGGAAGAAGCTGTCGAACTCGACCATGCCCAGATTGAAGATAACGTTGACCGGATAGGACCGGATCTGCGGCGTCGGCCCGAAAGGCGTCATCGCCCCGTCGGGATTGATGAGCTGAATCTTGTCGCCCAGCGACAGGCCCAGCGTCTGCGCCAGCCGATAGCCGATGGCCACGCCCTGGCTTTCGTCCCAGCCGTCCCAGCCGCCCTGCTCCGCCGCATCGTGCAGCAGCTTGAGCTTGGCGATATTTTCCGAATCCATGCCGCGCACGCTGACGCCGGTGGAATTGCCCTTGCCCGAGGCCAGCACCTGCCCTTCGACGAAATAGACGGCAAAGCTCACCCCATCCACCTGCTCAAGCGCGGCGATGGTTTCCTTGTAGTCGGTGAATTCCCGCTCGATCGGATAGGCGGTGAAATGCCCGTTGAGGCCGAGGATCTTGGTCAAGAGCTCGGCGCGGAACCCGTTCATCACCGACATAACCACGATCAGCGTCGCCACCCCGATCGCCACCCCCACCATGGTGAGGCTGGCGATGACCGAGATGAACGCCTCCTTGCGCCGGGCGCGCAGATAGCGTCCGGCGATCATCCATTCGAAGCGCGAAAAGGCGCGCGTCCCCTTCCCATGCAGTGGCGGCGCCGTTTCGCTCAAATGTCGGTGTTCCTTTGTGGTTCGATCAGCGCCTTGAGGCGCGCCACGGCGTCGGCGATCGGCAGGGTCTCGCGCTCGCCGCTCTTGCGGTGCTTGATTTCGACCTCGCCCGCCTTGAGCCCGCGCGGCCCCAGGATGATCTGATAGGGAATGCCGACCAGGTCGGCCGTGGCGAACTTGGCCCCCGCCGGCTGGTCGCGGTCGTCATAAAGCATGTCGAGCCCGGCGGCGCTCAACGCCTCATAGAGCCCGTCGCAGGCCGCGTCGCATTCGGCGTCGCCCGCCTTGAGGTTGATGAGGACGGCTTCGAAGGGCGCGACGGAGACCGGCCAGATAATGCCGTTCTCGTCGTGGCTGGCCTCGATGATGGCCGGCACGACGCGGGTGAGCCCGATGCCGTAAGATCCCATATGCACGGTGACTTCCTTGCCGTCGGCCCCGGTGACGCTGGCCTTCATAGGCTCGGAATACTTGGTGCCGAAGTAGAAAATATGGCCGACCTCGATGCCGCGCGCCGAAACGCGCTTGTCCTCGGGCACCGCCGCCTCATAGGCGGCGTGGTCGACCATTTCCTCGGTCGCCGCATAGAGCGAGGTCCAGTCGTCGACGATGGGCTTGAGATCGCCACGGAAATCGGTGTCCTGGGCCGGAATGGGCTTGTCGAGCAGGTCGCGGTGGCAGAACACCGCGCTCTCCCCGGTCTCGGCCAGGATGATGAATTCATGGCTGAGGTCGCCGCCGATGGGGCCGGTATCGGCGCGCATCGGAATGGCCGTCAGCCCCATGCGCGCATAGGTGCGCAGATAGGCGACGAACATGCGCTCATAGGCGGCGACGGCCCGCTCCTTGTCCAGATCGAAGGAATAGGCGTCCTTCATCAGGAATTCGCGGCTGCGCATGGTGCCGAAGCGCGGGCGCACCTCGTCGCGGAACTTCCACTGGATATGGTAGAGATTGAGCGGCAGGTCCTTATAGGACTTCACATAGGCCCGGAAGATGTCGGTAATCATCTCCTCATTGGTGGGTCCATAGAGGAATTCGCGCTCGTGCCGGTCCTCGATGCGCAGCATTTCCTTGCCATAGGCATCGTAGCGCCCGGACTCGCGCCAGAGATCGGCCGACTGGATGGTGGGCATCAGAAGCTCGATGGCGCCGGAGCGATTCTGCTCCTCCTCGATGATGCGCTGCACCTTCATCAGCACCTTGTAGCCCAGGGGCAGCCAGGAATAGAGGCCGGAGGCCTGCTGGCGGATCATCCCCGCGCGCAGCATCAAACGATGCGAAACGATCTCCGCTTCCTTGGGAACGTCGCGCAGCACCGGCAGGAAATAGCGAGACAGGCGCATGTGAACTCCCGAAAACGTCCGTCGACTCAAGGCTTTTCTAGATGCCCACTCAAATCCTACTCGTCCATCCGATGCAAGCATGGAAGCCATGCAGAATCTGCGTGACAGGTCCGATTCTTGTTGTTAGGGTCACGCGCAATAAGACAAAGGCGGTCCAAACCGCCGGACGTCGACAACGTCAAGGGAGGAGCGTTGGCAGCCGCTTCAGTAGCGTGCCTAAGACCAGCGTATTGTCGGACAAACTTATTCCAGCGGGGCCTTTGTGCCCCGCTTTTTTATTGCGCTTGTCAGTCGCGACACCCCTATCGGCCAAATATAGCCGATTTAAGACAGAGCAACCGTCTATGGGCAGGTTTCCAAGACAGTTTCCAATGCCGGCTCGATCCCCTCGGCATCGAACCCCACGGCCACATCCAGATAGGACAGTTCGACGAAATCCCGAGCCTGGCTCATCTGGTAGAGCGCCTCGACCAGATCGGCCTCGGCGTCGCTCCACACCGACAACAGCAATTCCTGCTCATGCCGCTCGTAGCGGCCTTGGAGAACGGGCAAGGATCGTCCGTCCACCGACACGGTCAGGAGTTGCTCGCGCGGCTCATCGGCCACGTCCTCATAAAGTCCGCCGGTGAACAGCGTCAGGCCGATAACGCCATCGGTGGTGTCGCACACCACCTGAACTTCCATGATGCCGCTGGGATCAACCGCATAGGCGGCAAAGATCGTCGGGGTGGAAGCCTGTTTCCATTCCGCCTGCGCGGGAGCCGCCATAGCGGCCAGCCCGATAAGCAGAACAGATGCGGCAATCCCGTTTTTAGCCATGGCAATGCTCTCCCCTTCCGGTCGAGCCTCGCTAGCGCGGCAGCCTCACGCATTCAGCCCCTGAACAGGGTGGCGATCAGCGATTCCAGTAGTGGTGCAGCGTTTCGTTGCTGACGCCCCAGAGCAGCAGCAGCGTCATGACGACGGCCAGCAGCGTGGCGATGAGAAATTTGAACCAGAGCCGCGGCACCACGGGCGCGCCCGGCTCGGTGCCGGCCACGACCTGCCCCGCCTCCGCCTGGCTACGATTGCCCAGCGAAATGACCGCGACCAGGCTCAGCCACCAGACCACGAAGAAAATGGCGATAAAGGAGCCGATCTGCATGAGTCATTTCTCCTGGTACATCGAGCCGACCGGCGTCGCGCAAGAGCGACGCCTCGCCAACACATAGCCGCGCCGCGCTTCCGGCGAAAGCGCGTATGCCCGTTTCCTATTGCCGCAGTTCTAGACGCGGTGCACGAACACCGAGACGTTTGGCTTGCGGCCCCAATAGGCGTTCACCTCGTTGCGAATACCCTTGAACAGCGCCGAATTGAGCACTTCCGTATCGCCGCGCCGCTTGTTGGGCATGGAGCGGATGATGCCGTTGATGGTGCTTTCGATGAGATCGCTCAGCGACTCGTCCTCGGTTTCCGGCAGGCCCTCGATCACCAGATCGGGGCCGGAAACCACCTGCCCGCCGCCATTGACGCAAAGGCTCACCACCACATGGCCGCCGAAGGACAGGCGCCGCCGCCCCTTGACCCCGGATTCCTCGGGCGTGCACAACACCAGCCCGTCAAGATAGAGCTCGCCCGTGCGCACTTCCGCCGGGAAAGCCATCGGCTCAGGGAAGAGCCGCACCATGTCGCCATTGCGCGCTTCGCACACATTGGCGATGCCCGCCTCGCGCCCGAGCTTGGCATGGGCCTCCAGATGCATGGCCTCGCCATGCACCGGCACCAGCACGTCGGGCTTCAGCCAATCATAGAGCTTGCGCAATTCCTCGCGGCGCGGGTGGCCGGTCACATGCACCAGCCCGTCATTCTGGGTGATGACCTCGATGCCCTTGTCGATGAGGCGGTTCTGGATGTCGATGACTTCGCGCTCATTGCCGGGAATGGCCCAGGACGAGAAGATCATGCGATCCCCGGCATTGAGATCGATGACGGGGTGCTCGCCCCGCGCGATGCGGGCGATCGCGGCACGGGCCTCGCCCTGGCTGCCGGTGCAGATCAGCACGATCTTGTTGCGGGCAATGCTGCCAAAGGCATCCTGGTCGAGCAGCGGCGGCAGGCCCTCCAGCATACCCTGCTCGCGGGCAATGCCCATGATGCGATGCAGGGAACGGCCGGACATCACCACCTGGCGGCCCGCCCTGTCGGCGGCGCGGATGATGGAAATCACCCGCCCCACATTGGAGGCGAAGGTGGTGACGGCGACGCGGTGCGGCGCTTCGGCAATGAGCTTGGTCAGCGTCTCGGCCACGTCGGCCTCGCTGGGGCTTTCACCATCCTTGAGCGCATTGGTGGAATCGCAGACCAGCGCCAGCGGCGTCGAGCGGTCCTCGCCGATCTTTTGCAGCCGCGCCACATCGGTGGGGGCATTGCCCACCGGGGTCGGGTCGAGCTTCCAGTCGCCAGTATGCAGCACGCGCGCCGCCGGCGTCGAAATCAGCAGCGCATTGGCTTCCGGTATCGAGTGCGCCACATTGATGGCCTCGATGGTGAAGGGCCCCACCGAAAAGGGCTTGCCCGGCCGCATGATGGTCACGTCGACATTGTCGATGATGCCGTCCCCGGCCCGCTTGGCGGCCAGCATGGCGGCGGTGAAGAGCGTGCAGAACACCGGCTTTTCAAACACCGGCCACAAGTCGAGCACGGCCCCGTAATGGTCTTCGTGGCTATGGGTGAGGATCAGCGCCAGCACGTCGTCGGCGTGTTCCTCGAGGAATTCGGGATTGGGCATGATGAGCTCGATGCCCGGCAGGTCCGGCCCGCCGAAGCTGACGCCGCAATCCACCACGATCCATTTGCGCGAGCGCTCGGGGCCGAAGCCATAAGCGCCCATGTTCATGCCGATTTCGCCCACGCCGCCGAGCGGCACGAAGACGAGTTCATCCCTTTGGTTTTTAGCCATGGGTCGATTTATCCTTTCTCGCGCAACGCCGGGCGAGCTTTGGTCGCCGGTCGCCTGCGCAATTGTTGCGGTCAGCTTCGGGCGCTGGCCGTTGCCCCAAAATGGACGTCGCCCGCCGTGATGGCGATGCGACGGTTGTCGTCGGTGCGCACGATCAGCCGGCCCGCAGCGTCGATGGTTTCAAAAATGCCGCGGACCACCTGGCCGTCCTGCTGCACGGCAACCGGAGCGCCGATGCCGGCAGCCGCGCCGCGCCAGAGGCCGAGCACGTCGCTGACGCCGCGCCCATCGTCCCAAAGCCCGAAGGCTTCCACCCAGGCGTCGCTCAGCGCCGCGAAGACGTCGCCCGCCGTGCGCCGCACCCCCAGTTCGCTCAGGCTGGTGGCCGGATAAGGCAGGCCCTGCGGCGCCGCCTGCGCGTTGACGCCGAAGCCGAGCACGATAGCATGCCGCCCATCGGGCAAGCGGGTCGCCTCGAGCAGGATGCCGGCGAGCTTGGCGCCGTCGGCCAGCACGTCATTGGGCCATTTGAGCGCAATCCGCCCATGCCCATCCAGGGCGTCGGCGCCGTCGATGCCGATCTTGACCAGACCCGAGGGCAATATGGCCGCCAGGGCCCGGTTGAGCGCCACCCCGGCCACGAAGCCCAGTGTCGCGGTGACGGTGGGATCGACGTCGGGCACGATCAGCAGGCTGGCGGCAAGGTTGCCATGGGGGCTTTCCCATGGGCGGCCGCGCCGCCCCCGCCCCGCCGTCTGCTGCAGGGCGGCAAACCAGATGCCGCCCGGATCGCCGGCAGCGGCAGCAGCCAGCGCCTCGGCATTGGTCGAGCCGATGACGTCAAAGGCGCGCAGCCTGTAGCCGGCCGCGCGCGCCTTGGGTCCAAGACCGAGCTCGCTCACCTAGAACAGGCTTCCGGCCGCAATCCGGGCGAAATCTGCCAGGGGAGCACCGAAGACGAAATAATAGGCGAGCACGAAGAAGCCGCTCAGCGCCATGATGATGTTGAGCTCGTTCGGCACGGCCTCGAAGGTGGAGACCGGCTCATCGAAATACATGATCTTGACGATGCGGAGATAATAGAAGGCGCTGACGGCCGAAGCCAAGACGCCGATCACCGCCAGGATATAGAGCTGCGCATCGATGGCTGCAAGGAAGACGTGCCATTTTGCGAAGAACCCGGCCAGCGGCGGCATGCCGATCAGCGAGAACAGCAGCACGGCCATGATGGCGGCAACGAAGGGCCGCCCCTGCGCGGCGCCGGCCAGATCGTCGATATTTTCCGCATAGCCCTTCTCGGTACGGAAGGCGAGCAGGCAGGCGAAAAGACCCAGCGTCATCACCACATAGATCGCCATGTAGATCGCCACGCCTTCCGCCCCGCCGGCCGTGGCCGAGGAGAGGCCGACCAGGGCGAAACCGACATGGCCGATGGACGAATAGGCGATGAAGCGCTTGAGCGATTTCTGCCCGATGGCGGCAAAGGAGGCCAGCACCATGGAAGCGATGGACAGGAAGATGATGATCTGCTGCCAGTCGTGATTGATGCCCTGGAAGGTATCCATCACCAGCCGGATCATCAGCGCCATGGCCGCCACCTTGGGCGCGGTGGCGAAGAAAGCCGCGACCGCGGTCGGCGCGCCTTCATAAACGTCCGGCGTCCACATGTGGAACGGCACGGCGGAGATCTTGAAAGCGACGCCGGCGAGCAGGAACACCACGCCAAAGATCAAGCCGATGGAGCGCCCTTCGCTGGCAATGGCCACCACGATCTCCGAGAGATTGGTGTGGCCGGTAAAGCCGTAGATCAGCGAGGCGCCATAGAGCAGAAGGCCCGAGCTCAGCGCGCCGAGCACGAAATATTTGAGGCCCGCCTCGGTCGAGCGCGCGTCGTCGCGCTTGAAGGACGCCAGCACATAGAGCGCCAGCGACTGCAATTCCAGCCCGACATAAAGGCTCATCAGGTCGTTGGCAGACACCATGGCCATCATGCCCAGCGTCGCCAGCAGCACCAGGATGGCGAATTCGAACTTGTGCGTCCCGGTTTCCTCGGCGCGCGGCAGGGCCATCAGCAGCGTGAAGGCGGAGCCGCCCAGCACCAGCACCTTCATGAAGCGCGCAAAGCTGTCGGCGATAAAGACGCCGTTGAACAGCACGCCTTCGGCCGGCGCCATCAGCAGCAGCGCCGCCACTACGAATAGCAGCAGAATGGCGCCATAGGACACCAGGATGGAGCGTTCCTTGTTTATCACAACGCCCGCCAGCAGCAGCACGAGCGTGCCCACGGCCAGCAGCATCTCCGGGTAAGCCGGCGCCAGGCCCGCGAAATCGATGACGTCTGAGTTCACGACTTTCTCCTAGTGGCCAGCGGACTCGGCAGCCGGCGCGGCAACGGCGCCCGGCTCTGCATGGGCGAGCGTCGCCTGCGCCTCGGCCAGCGACACGGCGGGGTCGAGCCCGACCGCATTGGCATAGTGGGTAACGAGATTGTTCACCGCCCCGGCGGTCGTATCCAGGATGGGCGCCGGATAGAAGCCGAAGAACACGGTGAGCACGATCAGCGGGTAAAGGATGAATTTTTCCCGCAGGCTGAGATCGAGGATGCCCTTGAGGCTGTCCTTGGTCAGCGCGCCGAAAATGATGCGGCGATAGAGCCACAGCGCGTAGCCGGCCGACAGGATCACCCCGAAGGCGGCGCAGAACGCCACCCAGGTATTGACCTGGAACACGCCGATCATGGTCAGGAACTCGCCGACGAAACCGGAAGTGCCCGGCAGGCCGACATTGGCCATGGTGAAGACCATGAAGGCGAAGGCATAGCGCGGCATGCGCTCGACCAGCCCGCCATAGGCGGCGATGTCGCGGGTGTGCATGCGGTCATAGATGACCCCGACGCACAGGAACAGCGCGCCCGACACGATGCCGTGCGAGATCATCTGGAACATGGCGCCCTGGATGCCCAGCGCATTGCCGGCAAAGATGCCCATGGTGACGAAGCCCATATGGGCCACCGACGAATAGGCGATCAGCTTCTTCATGTCGGTCTGCACCAGCGCGACCAGCGAGGTCAGGATGATGGCGGCGACCGACAGCACGAAGATGATGTTGGCGAACTGCGCCGAGGCATCGGGGAACATGGGCAGGGAAAAGCGCAGGAAGCCGTAGCCGCCCAGCTTGAGCAGGATGGCGGCCAGGATCACCGAGCCGGCGGTCGGCGCCTGCACGTGCGCTTCGGGCAACCAGCGATGCAGCGGCCACATCGGCATCTTCACCGCCAGCGAGGCAAAGAATGCCCACCACAGCCAGGGCTGCCAGCTCTTGGGGAATTCATGCGTCAAAAGCTTGGCGATGTCGGTGGTGCCGCCGCTCCAATACATGGCCATGATGGCCAGCAGCATCAGCACCGAGCCGGTGAAGGTATAGAAGAAGAACTTGTAGCTGGCCTGGATACGCGCGGCCCCGCCCCAGATGCCGATGATGAGGAACATCGGCACCAGCGTGCCTTCAAAGAAGACATAGAACATGGCCAGATCGAGCGTGGTGAACACGCCGATCATCAGCGTTTCCAGGATCAGGAACACGATCATGTATTCCTTGACCCGGTGATTCACTTCCCAACTCGCCAGGATAGTGAAGGGCATGAGCAGCGCGGTCAGCACCACGAACAGCACCGAAATGCCGTCGACGCCCATGCGATAGCCGATGGTGTCGCCGATCCAGGCATAGTCGACCGTGAACTGGAAGCCCGGATCGTTGATGTCGAAGCTCTGCCACAGGGCCAGCGACAACACGAAGACGATCAGCGTCACGACCAGCGAGGTCCAGCGGATGACGCCCAGCGCCGTGCGCGGGGCGAACAGCAGGATGGCGGCGCCCAGAAGCGGCAGCCAGGTCAGGACCGTGAGAATGGAGTTATTGAAGGTCATCAGAACAGTCCCCCGGCCGCGATGGCCCAGGTCAGCAGCGCCGCAATGCCGATCAGCATGGCGAAGGCATAGTGATAGAGATAGCCGGTCTGGAGCTTGACCATCCAGGAGGTGACATTCTGCACACGGCGCCCGAGGCCACCGACCAGCTTGTCATCCACCAGCCAGTCGTCGAACCCCTTCCACAGCATATTGCCGATCCAGAGGGCGGGCTTGACGAAGATGGTGTCGTAGAGCTCGTCGAAATACCACTTGTTGAGCAGGAACTTGTAGAGCCCCGGATTGCTCGCGGCCAGTTTGCCCGGGACGTCCGGCCGGCGGATATACATGTACCAGGCGCCGACAAAGCCCAGGATCATGGCGACCGTTGCGCTCCACTTCACCCAGAGCGGCACGTGATGGGCCTCCTCGATGATGTGGTGGTCGACCACGATGGAGCCGGCGAAGAAGTGCTCGATATGTTCGACGTCGTGGAAGAACATGCCGTAGAACACCGCGCCTGCCAGCACCGCCCCGGCGGCCAGAACGAATAGCGGCACCAGCATCACCTTGGGCGGCTCATGGGCATGGTCATAGGCCGAGCCATGGTCGTCATGCCCGTGATCGTCATGGGCATGATCGTCATGCCCATGCGCGGCCGGGCGCGGCGCGCCGTGGAAGGTGAGATGGATGAGGCGCCAGGAGTAGAAGCTGGTGAACAGCGCGGCGATGACCAGCATCCAGAAGGCGAAGGATCCGGCATTGCCACCGACCGCATAGGCCGCCTCGATGATGGAATCCTTGGAGAAGAAGCCGGCGAAGCCAAGCCACTCCGTGCCGGGAATACCGACGCCGGTCAGTGCCAGCGTGCCGATCAGCATCATGGCGTAGGTCACCGGGATCTTGTGGCGCAGCCCGCCCATGTTCCGCATGTCCTGCTCATGGTGCATGGCGTGGATCACCGCGCCGGCGCCCAGGAACAGCAGAGCCTTGAAGAAGGCATGGGTGAAGAGATGGAAGACGCCGGCCGAATAGGCCCCTGCCCCCAGCGCCACGAACATGTAGCCCAGCTGCGAACAGGTGGAATAGGCGATCACCCGCTTGATGTCGTTCTGCACCAGGCCAACCGTCGCCGCGAAGAAGGCGGTGATGGCGCCGATGACCAGAACCACGGTCATGGCGAAGGGCGAGGTCTCGAACAGCGGCGACAGGCGCGCCACCATGAAGACGCCCGCCGTCACCATGGTGGCGGCATGGATGAGCGCCGACACCGGGGTCGGGCCTTCCATGGCGTCCGGCAGCCAGGTGTGCAGCAGGAACTGCGCCGACTTGCCCATGGCGCCCATGAACAGCAGCAGGCACACCACCGTCATCGCGTCCAAATCCCAGGAAAGGAAATGGATGATGGGCAGGCCGGTGGTGGCGAAGGCTTCGGTTGCGCCGAACGCGCCGTCGAAGTCGATATGGCCCAAGACGAGGAAGGCGCCGAAAATGCCCAGCGCAAAACCAAAGTCGCCCACGCGGTTGACGATGAAGGCCTTCATAGCCGCCGCCGTGGCGGAGGGGCGCGTATACCAGAAGCCGATCAGCAGATAGGACGCCAGCCCCACGCCTTCCCAGCCGAAGAACATCTGCAGGAAGTTGTCCGCCGTCACCAGCATCAGCATGGCGAAGGTGAAGAGCGAGAGATAGGCGAAGAAGCGCGAGCGATGCGGGTCGTCGGCCATGTAGCCGATGGAATAGAGATGCACCAAGGCCGAGACGGTGTTGACCACCACCAGCATGACCGCGGTCAGCGTGTCGACGCGCAGGATCCAGCGCAAATCCATGTCGCCGGCCTGGATCCAGCGCATGACCTCGACCTTGACCACTTCGGTATGCCCGTCGCCGAAGGCGATGGGCAGGAACACGGCCCAGCTCAGCAGCGCCGCCACGAACAGCAGCGCCGTGGTGACATATTCGCTCGGGCGGTGCCCGATGGTACGGCCCAAAAGGCCCGCGATCAGCGCGCCGATAAGGGGCAGGAAAACAATCGCCTGGATCATAGCGGTGGTCAGCCCTTCAACGCGTTGACGTCCTCAACCGCGATGGTGCCACGGTTGCGGTAGAAAGTGACGAGGATGGCAAGGCCGATGGCGGCCTCGGCGGCGGCGACGGTCAGGATCAGCAGGGCGAAGACCTGCCCCTGCAGGTCGCCAAGCTGGGCGCTGAAGGCCACCATATTGAGATTGACCGCAAGCAGGATCAGCTCCACCGACATCAGGATGACGATGATGTTCTTGCGGTTGATGAAGATGCCGAACACGCCCAGCGTGAACAGGATGGCCGCTACGGTCAGGTAGTGACCGAGCCCGATACCCAAGCCCATGATTGCCTCCTACAGACCTTGACCGCTCTTGACCTTGACGATTTCTAGCGTCTCGCTGCGCTTGCGCGCCACCTGATCGACCGGATTCTGCCGCTTCACGTTCGGCTTGTGCCGCAGCGTCAGCACGATGGCGCCGATCATGGCGACCAAAAGCACTGCGCCCGCGCCCTGGAACAGGAACACATAGCGCGTATAGAGCACCAGCCCGATGGCGTGCATGTTGTCCACCGTGCCGTCGATCGGCAGGGCCGAGCCCGCCGCGATGTCCGGCGAGACGACGAAGCTCCCCGCAACGAGCAGCAGCTCGAGCAGCAGGATCACCCCGACCAGCACGCCGATCGGCGCATATTGCAGGAAACCCTGGCGCAGCGAGGCGAAATCCACGTCGAGCATCATGACGACGAACAGGAACAGCACCGCCACGGCGCCCACATAGACCACGATCAGCAGCAGGGCGAGGAATTCGGCCCCCGCCAGCATGAACAGCCCCGACCCGTTGAAGAAGGTGAGGATGAGGAACAGCACGGCATGGACGGGATTGCGCGCAGAAATCACCATCAGCGCCGAGGCAATGGCAATCGCCGAGAACAGATAGAAGAAAAACAGTGGAAGGGTCATGCTCTTCCCTCTCAGCGATACGGCGCGTCGGCGGCCATGTTGGCAGCGATTTCACGCTCCCAGCGGTCGCCATTGGCGAGGAGCTTCTCCTTGGAGAAATAGAGCTCTTCACGCGTTTCGGTTGCAAATTCGAAGTTGGGGCCCTCGACGATGGCGTCCACCGGGCAGGCTTCCTGGCAGAAGCCGCAATAGATGCACTTCACCATGTCGATGTCGTAGCGCACGGTGCGGCGGGTGCCGTCGTTCTGGCGCGGGCCGGCCTCGATGGTGATGGCCTGAGCCGGGCAGATGGCCTCGCACAGCTTGCAGGCGATGCAGCGCTCTTCCCCATTGGGATAGCGGCGCAGCGCATGCTCGCCGCGGAAGCGCGGGCTCACATGCCCTTTTTCGAAGGGATAGTTGATCGTCGGCTTGGGCGAAAAGAAATAGCGCATGGTGAGGCCGAAGGCCTTCACCAGCTCGGTGAGCATCAGCGTGTTGACGAACTGGGCGGCACGCATCAGGCCATCCCTCCATGCCAGCCCCAGCCCGTGAGCTGGAGAACGAATGCAACAATGACGATCATCACCAGCGACAGCGGCAGGAACAGCTTCCAGCCGATCCGCATCAACTGGTCATAGCGGTAGCGCGGCACGATGGCCTTGGCCATGGCGAACATGAAGAACACCATGCTCACCTTGATGACGAACCAGACGGCGCCCGGAATCCAGGTGAAGGGCGGCAGGTCGATCGGCGCGGCCCATCCCCCGAGGAAGAGGATGGTGGTCATGGCGCACATCAACAGGATCGAGATGTACTCGCCCAGCATGAACAGCATGTAGGGCGTCGCCGAATATTCGGTCATGAAGCCGGCCACCAGCTCCGATTCACCTTCCACCAGGTCGAAGGGCGGGCGGTTGGTCTCGGCCAGCGCCGAGATATAGAACACGATGAACATCGGAAAGAGCGGCAGCCAGAACCAGTTGAGGAAGCTCAGCCACGGCACGCCCAGCATATGGGCCAGCCCCATTTCGCGCTGTGCGATGACGATGTCGCTCAGGTTGAGCGAGCCCACGCAGAGCAGCACGGTGATGATGACGAGGCCGATGGAGACCTCATAGCTCACCATCTGCGCCGCCGAGCGAAGCGAGCCCAGGAACGGGTATTTGGAGTTGGACGCCCAGCCGCCGATGATGACGCCATAGACGCCCAGCGAGGAAATGGCGAGCAGGTAGAGGATGCCCAGGTTGATATCGGCGATGGCCAGGCCCTCGCCCACCGGGATGATCGCCCAGCCGGCCAGGGCCAGCGTCGCGGTCAGAAGCGGCGCGAGCAGGAACAGCACCTTGTCCGAACCGCCCGGAATGACCGGCTCCTTGAGGGCGAATTTCAACAGGTCGGCAAAGCTCTGCAACAGGCCGAACGGACCCACCACATTGGGGCCGCGGCGCAGTTGCACCGCCGCCCACACCTTGCGGTCGGCCAGCAGCACGAAAGCGGTGAACAAAAGCAGCGCCACGAGCAGCAGCAGCGTCTTGTAAATCAGCCCGACATGCACGCCCCAGCCGAGGACGGGGATGCCGAGCAGATAGTCGAGCGCGGAGAGAATAAAGTCCATTGGGCTCCCCTACTCCGCGGCCTGGCGCAGGCCTGCTGCCAGGGCGGCACATTCGCCCATGGTGGCCGACGCACGCGCGATCGGATTGCTGAGATAGAAATCGGAAACCGGCGAAGCGAACGGCGCCGACTTGGTCTTGATGCCGGCCTTGGCCAGCTTGGCGATATCGGCCACCGAACCCGGTGTGATAAAATCGACCCCCGCCAGATGCGGGAATTCGGCATGGATCGCGGCCCGCAGCTGCGTCAGCGAATTGAAGGGCAGCGGCTTGCCCAGGGCCCCGGACAGCGCCCGGATGATCGCCCAGTCCTCCTTGGCGTCGCCCGGCGGGAACACGGCGCGCATGGTGACCTGCACCCGGCCTTCGGTGTTCACATAGATGCCCGACTTTTCCGTATAGGCCGCGCCCGGCAGGATGACGTCGGCGCGGTGCGCCCCGGCATCGCCATGCGATCCGATATAGACCACGAAGGCCTTGCCCATGGCCGACATGTCATATTCGTCGGCGCCGAGCAGGAAGAGCACGTCGAGTTCGCCCTTGCCAGCCAGCGCGATCTGGTCGGCCGAGCAGACGCCGCCGTCATGGGGCACGAAGCCGATGTCGAGCCCGCCGACGCGGCTGGCCGCGTTGTGCAGCAGCGCGAAGCCGTTCCAGCCCTCGGCCACATTGGCGCCGCTGGCCAGCCTGGCGGCCAGTGCGATGGTGTCGCGGCCGACCTGCTTGCCCAGGTTCGCATGGGACACCGCCCCCTCGCCCACGATGACGAGCGGACGCTGGGCGTTCTTCAGCACCTCGGCAAAGGCGAGCTTGCCATCGGCCAGTTCGGCCAGGGTCTCGAAGCCGGCGCCGAGATAGTCATAGTCATAGGTCAGGTCCGCCGGCTCGCCGATGACGGCGATGGGCAGGTTCTTGGCGCGCCAGGTCTTGCGGATGCGGGCATTGAGCACCGCCGCTTCCCGGCGCGGATTGGAGCCGATGATGAGGATGGCGTCGGCCTGCTCGATCCCGGCAATGGTGGGATTGAAGAGATAGGCCGAGCGCGGCATGGACGGGTCGATCCCCGACATGGCCGGACGCACATCGGTCATGCCCGAGCCGATCGAGGCCAGCAGCGCCTTGAGCGCGTACATTTCCTCGACGGCGGCCAGGTCGCCGGCAATGGCGCCGACCTTGTTGCCGGCCTTCTTGACGCGGGCGGCGACGGCGGCCAGCGCCTCGTCCCAGCTGGTGGCCTGCAGCTTGCCGCCCTTGCGGACATAGGGCCGATCCAGGCGCTGGCTCTTGAGGCCGTCCCAGATGAAGCGGGTCTTGTCCGAAATCCACTCTTCATTGATGGCTTCGTTGATGCGCGGCAGGATGCGCATCACTTCGCGGCCACGGCTGTCGACGCGAATGGCCGAGCCGAGCGCGTCCATCACGTCGATGGTTTCGGTCTTGTTCAGCTCCCACGGGCGGGCGTGGAAGGCATAGGGCTTGGACGTCAGAGCGCCGACCGGGCACAGGTCGATCACATTGCCCTGCAATTCGCTGGAGAGCGCCTTTTCCAGATAGGTGGTGATCTCCATGTCCTCGCCGCGGCCGGTGGCCCCCAGCTCGGAAATGCCGGCCACTTCCGTGGTGAAGCGCACGCAGCGGGTGCACTGGATGCAACGGGTCATCACCGTCTTGACCAGCGGACCCATATATTTGTCTTCTACGGCGCGCTTGTTCTCATGGAAGCGCGAGCCGGAGACGCCATAGGCCATGGCCTGGTCCTGCAGGTCGCATTCCCCGCCCTGATCGCAGATCGGGCAATCGAGGGGATGGTTGATGAGCAGGAATTCCATCACGCCTTCGCGGGCCTTCTTGACCATGGGCGTGTTGGTGAACATTTCGGGCGGCTCGCCATTGGGGCCAGGCCGCAGATCCTTGACCGCCATGGCGCAGCTCGCCTGGGGCTTGGGCGGGCCACCCTTCACCTCGACGAGGCACATGCGGCAATTGCCGGCCACCGAGAGGCGCTCGTGATAGCAGAAGCGCGGGATTTCCGCGCCGGCTGCCTCGGCTGCCTGCATCAGCGTGTAGGTATCGGGAACTTCGACGAGCTGGCCGTCGACCTTGATCTGAGCCATCGGCTTACTCCGCCGCAATCGACGGCACGGCGCCGTCGCTGGTCGAGGACCAGGTATATTGATCGATCCGCTCTTCGATCACATGCCGGAAATTGCGGATCAGGCCCTGGATCGGCCAGGCGGCCGCATCGCCCAGGGCGCAGATGGTGTGACCTTCGATCTGCTTGGTCACCTCGAACAGCATGTCGATCTCGCGCTTCTGCGCGCGCCCTTCGACCATGCGCTCCATGACGCGCATCATCCAGCCAGTGCCCTCGCGGCACGGCGTGCACTGGCCGCAGCTTTCATGCTTGTAGAAGGCCGAAAGCCGCCAGATCGCCTTGATGATGTCGGTGGACTTGTCCATGACGATGATGGCCGCCGTGCCCATGGAGGAGCCGACTTCGCGCAGCCCGTCGAAATCGACCACGGCGTTGCGAATCCTCTCGCCCGGCACGCAAGGCACGGACGAACCGCCCGGGATCACCGCCAGAAGATTGTCCCAGCCGCCGCGGATGCCGCCGCAATGCTTCTCGATGATTTCCTCGAAGGTGCAGCCGAGCGCTTCCTCGAAGGTGGCGGGCCGGTTCACATGGCCCGAAACGCACATCAGCTTGGTGCCAGTATTGTTGGCGCGGCCGATGGAGGCGAACCACGCGCCCGAGCGGCGCAGGATTTCCGGCACGACGGCGATGGATTCGACGTTGTTGACGGTGGTGGGGTTGCCGTAAACGCCCATGCCGGCCGGGAACGGCGGCTTGAGGCGGGGCTGGCCCTTCTTGCCCTCGAGCGATTCCATCAGTGCGGTTTCCTCGCCGCAGATATAGGCGCCGGCGCCGTGATGGACGATGATGTCCAGGTCCCAGCCGTGGATATTGTCCTTGCCGATCAGCTTGGCCTCATAGGCCTCCTCCACGGCGCGCTCGAGATGCTGGCGCTCGCGGATGAATTCGCCGCGCACATAGATGAAGGCCAGATGCGCATCCATGGCGCGGGCGGCCAGCAGGCACCCCTCGACCAGATGATGCGGATCGTGACGCAGGATTTCGCGGTCCTTGCAGGTGCCGGGCTCGGATTCGTCGGCATTGACCAGCAGGTAATGCGGCCGCCCGTCGCTGACCTTGGGCATGAAGGTCCATTTCAGCGCCGTGGGGAACCCCGCCCCGCCCCGGCCCCGCAACCCCGAAGCCTTGACTTCGTTGGTGATCCAGTCCCGGCCGGCCTCGATGAATTCCTTCGTACCAACCCAGGCGCCGCGCGAGCGCGCACCGGCAAGGCCCCAGTCGCCCTGCCCATAGAGATTGGTAAAAATGCGATCCTTGTCAGCGAGCATGATGCGCTTTCCGCTTCAACAGAGAAGAGAACCAGAGCGCGGCATCCGCGCTCACGATGGCCGGCCCCGCAGGCACGGCAAGGCCCGAACCGACGGCGAGGTCGCCATCGATGTCCGGATTGCCGAAATGGGTCCAGCGCTGCTGCATTTAACGGGGGTCCTTCCCGAAGACCTTGCGGTATTCCTCGACGCCGCCCTTGGCGAGCGCCTTGGCCTGCTTGATCCACTCGTCGCGCTCGATGCGGCCCCGGAAATTGAGCACCTCGTCGACGCGCGCGATGTCGGCCTTCTTGAACTTGGCGATCTGGTCGAACCGGGTGATGCCCAGCGCGTTGAGACGCCCTTCCAGCACCGGGCCGACGCCCGAGATCAGCTTGAGATCGTCGGCGGTCCCCTCGGGCTTGTCGAAAAGCGGCGTCAGGGGAGCGTCCCCGCCCTTGGCCTGGTTGGCGCCGGGCGCGATGATGGTGCGCGTCGGCTTGGCCGCCTTGGATTCGGCGCCAACCGTGTTTTCGCGCATCGCCTTGTTGGGGCGCCCATCGGCCTTGGCATCGATGCTCGCCTGCTTGCGCTCAAGCTCGGCGGTGGCAAGAGACACCTTGGCCTGCTTGGGCGTCCCCTTCAGCGCGGGGGCGTTCTCCTCGGCCACGTCCTTGGGCTTGGACGCCGTGGTGGGAGCCGGCGCGGCGGCAGGCGCTGCCGGAGCAGCAGCGGCGGCATCGGGCGGCGGCGGGGGCGGAACGAATTTTTCGCGCGTCGCGCTAGGGGTCTCCAGCAGCGTGGTGCGGCCGCCTTCGGCGCCGGCATTTTCGCGGTCGATCTGCGTGCCCGGCTTGATGGTATCGCCCTTGCCAGCCTGGAAGGCGTCGATGATCTCTTCCAGCCGATCGGGGGTCAGGTCTTCGTAGGTATCGTGGAAGATGGCGACCATGGGCGCGTTGACGCAGGCCCCGGCGCATTCCACCTCTTCCCAGCTCAGCGTGCCGTCCTCATTGAGATGGTGCGGCTCGTGGTGGATCTTGTGCTTGCAGACCTCGATCAGCCCTTCGGCGCCGCGCAGCATGCAGGGCGTGGTGCCGCAAACCTGGATATGGGCGCGGCTGCCCACCGGCTGCAACTGGAACTGGGTATAGAAGGTCGCCACTTCCAGCACGCGGATATAGGGCATGCCCAGCATATCGGCGATGGTTTCGATGGTAGCGCGGGTGACCCAGCCATCCTGGTCCTGCGCGCGCATCAGCAGCGGGATCACCGCGGACTGCTGCCGGCCGGCCGGGTAAAGCCCGATCTTCCATTCCGCCCATTTGGCGTTTTCAGCATTGAACGCGAATGTGGCCGGCTGGACCGACTCATCCGCAAGGCGTCGCGTAGCCATCAGCGATCAACCTCTCCGAACACGATATCGAGCGAGCCAAGGATAGCCGAGACGTCAGCCAGCATATGGCCGCGACACAGGAAATCCATGGCCGACAAATGCGCGAAGCCCGGCGCGCGGATATGGCAGCGATAGGGGCGGTTGCTGCCATCGCTCACCAGATAGACGCCGAATTCGCCCTTGGGGGCTTCCACCGCGGCATAGACTTCGCCGGCGGGAACCTTGTAGCCCTCGGTGTAAAGCTTGAAGTGGTGGATGAGCGCTTCCATCGACCGCTTCATCTCGCCGCGCTTGGGCGGAACCACCTTGCCGTCGGTCGAGGACACGGGCCCCTTGCCGTCGGCGGCGTTCAGCTTGGCCACGCACTGCTTCATGATTTTAGTCGACTGGCGCATCTCTTCCATGCGGATGAGATAGCGGTCCCAGCAATCGCCGTTCTTGCCCACCGGAATGTCGAAATCCATTTCCGCGTAGCATTCATAGGGCTGGCTCTTGCGCAGGTCCCAGGCCGCGCCCGAACCGCGCACCATCACGCCCGAAAAGCCCATGTTCCAGGCATCCTCGAGCTTGACCACGCCGATATCGACATTGCGCTGCTTGAAGATGCGGTTTTCCGTCAGCAGCACGTCGAGGTCTTCGATGAACTTGAGGAAGGGATCGCAGAACGCCTCGATATCGTCGATCAGCGCCTGCGGCAGGTCCTGATGCACCCCGCCGGGGCGGAAATAGGCCGCATGCATGCGAGCGCCCGAAGCGCGCTCGTAGAAGATCATCAGCTTTTCGCGCTCTTCGAAGCCCCAGACCGGCGGGGTCAGCGCGCCCACGTCCATGGCCTGGGTGGTGACGTTCATCAGATGCGCCAAAAGACGCCCGATTTCCGAATAGAGCACGCGGATCAACTGGCCACGGCGCGGCACTTCCAGCCCGAGCAGCTTTTCCACGGCCAGGGCAAAGGCATGCTCCTGGTTCATCGGCGCCACATAATCGAGGCGGTCGAAATAGGGCACGGCCTGCAGATAGGTCTTGGATTCGATCAGCTTCTCGGTGCCGCGATGCAGCAGCCCCACATGCGGATCGACCCGCTCGACCACTTCGCCATCCAGCTCCAGAATCAGGCGCAGCACGCCGTGGGCAGAGGGGTGGACGGGACCAAAGTTGATCGTGAAATTGCGGACTTCGGCTTCAACGGTCATGGCTTGGCCTTCTCATCGCCGGGCAGCACATAGTCGGTGCCTTCCCAGGGCGACAGATAGTCGAACGAACGATATTCCTGCATGAGCTTGACCGGCTCATAGACCACGCGCTTGCGCTCTTCGTCGTAGCGCACTTCGACGAAGCCGGTGGTCGGGAAGTCCTTGCGCAGCGGATGCCCGTCAAAGCCGTAATCGGTGAGGATGCGGCGCAGATCGCCATGGCCGGAGAACAGCACCCCGTAAAGATCGTAGGTCTCGCGCTCATACCAGTTGGCGCCGCGGAACACCCCGGTAATGGAGGGAACGGGCGTCACGTCATCGGCCTCCACCCGCACGCGCACGCGCTGGTTCAGGTAAGGGCTCATGAAATGGTAGATGACGTCGAAACGCTTGTCGCGCGCCGGATAATCGGCCCCGCAGACATCCAGGAAGCTCACGAAGCGGCAACGCGGATCGTCGCGCAGGAACGTGGCGACTTCCACGATCTGGCCCGCATCGGCCGTCAGGGTCAATTCGCCATAGGCAACGACATGGGACAGGATCGCCGGTCCCAGCGCGCCGGCAATATGCTCGCCGAGTTCCACAAGCGGATCGAGCTGGATTGCTTCATCCATTCTGGGTGATCCTAGCGTTCGATTGTGCCGGTACGGCGGATTTTCTTTTGCAGCAGCAGAATGCCGTAAAGCAGCGCTTCGGCAGTCGGCGGGCAGCCCGGCACATAGACGTCCACCGGCAGGACGCGGTCACACCCGCGCACCACCGAATAGGAATAGTGGTAATAGCCACCGCCATTCGCACAGCTGCCCATGGAGATCACATAGCGCGGCTCGGGCATCTGGTCGTAAACCTTGCGCAAAGCCGGCGCCATTTTATTGGTCAGCGTGCCGGCCACGATGAGCACGTCGGACTGGCGCGGCGAGGCACGCGGCGCGGTGCCGAAACGCTCGATGTCGTAGCGCGGCATCGACATCTGCATCATTTCCACGGCGCAGCAGGCCAGGCCCGTCTGCATCCACATGAGCGACCCGGTGCGGGCCCAGGTCACCAATTGGGAAACGGTGGAGACGAGGAAGCCCTTGTCGGCCAGCTCGTCGGTCACATCGGTGAAAAACGGGTCGTCCGCGCCAGCCGGACGGTTGGTGCGCGGATCGACAAGGCCGGTGGGGCGCGGCGCGACCAGCGTAGCGTTGGGTTCACTCAATCCCATTCAAGGGCCCCTTTCCGCCATTCATAGATAAAGCCCACGGTGAGCACACCGAGGAAGATCATCATCGACCAGAACCCGAACCAGCCCACCTCGCGGAAAGCCACGGCCCAGGGAAAGAGGAAGGCCACTTCCAGATCGAAGATGATGAAGAGAATCGAGACGAGGTAGAAACGCACGTCGAACTTCATGCGCGCATCGTCGAAAGCATCGAACCCGGCTTCGAAGGCCGAAACCTTTTCCGGGTCGGGGTTTTTCACCGCGACAATGAAGGGGGCAACCAGAAGAGCCAGGCCGATAAGGCCCGCCACGGCGATGAATATGACGATCGGCAAATAGTCGCTGAGCAAGTCAGTCATGCGGCAGCCTGTTTTCTAGGCCGGTGGGAAACCGGACGGTGCGAGAGTTCCGCAAGCAATTGGGGCGAGCGAACCAACGCATTAGTTGATGCGACAGGGCTTAGACCTTTGGCTACCGGGTTTCAAGGGAAAGAAAATATGAGAGAAACAATCATGTATCATGTTTGCTTAAAGCAGCAATGAACACCAGCCCCTTGCCGCCGCTTGCAAAAAACCATGCTATCGGCAGGGGAAAACCCGCAATCGGGGCCATTGGGCGCCGGGGTAAAAATACCCCCGGCAAAGCCGATCGACCCCCTGCCCCGGCGACACCGGCAACAGAGGCCGGAAAGCTGGTTTGCACCCCTCGCAAGACGGGTCGCCGCTCCGATTCTCGACCCCGAAAACCAAAACGGCGAACCGGGAGGACCGGTTCGCCGAATTGGGTTTGCAAGACGATAGTCCGGCGAGGCGGCGGACCGCCTCGACCGATTGCAAAACTTAGAAGTGGTAGAACACGCCGACGGTGGCCTTGGCGCCGTCGAAGAAGTTGCCACCATTGTTGAAGTCGCCGATGCCGACGAGTTCGGCACGGACCGACACGGCGTCGGTCACGCCGACTTCCAGACCGCCACCGAGCTGGTAGAGGCCGGTGTTGGTGCCGTTGCGGGTCTGGGTACCGATACCGCCAAGGGCATAGACCATGACGTTGTCGGTGACGATGGCGCCGGCCTTGAGGTTGGCGAAGAATTCGCCGGTGGCCAGGTTGCCGTTCCAGATGTAGTCGGCGGTGACTTCAGCACCGATCACGATCGGATCGGCAGGGATGAAGTTGACACCGACAACACCGCCGATGACGCCGAAGGATTCGTTGGGGGCACCGGTGCCGATGGCGTCGTTGCCGACGAATTCACCGCCGACGCGAGCACCAACATAGAGACCTTCCCAGCTGAAGCCAGCGGCTTCGTAGATCGGCTGGGGGGTGGTCGGGATAATCAGGTCAGCGGCCTGAGCACCACCAGCGAGGAGGGCGGCAGCAGCCACACCGAGGGTAAGCGAACGTACAAACATATCTTGCACTCCCATAGAGTTAACCGTAGTCGACCGACTAGATGCATCAGCCTAACGCGCGTGACAAGCCCGTGGATGCTCAAATCAGACAATGCGGATAAGAATGGGTGACCATTTGCGGGGAGGTGTTGCACCATTGCCGCGCAAATGGATCAATTTGAGACAAATTGTGGCTATCGGCCCCGAATTTGGGCGAGAACGTGGCGCAATCTGGACTCGAATGCGTCGCCGCGTCAAGCCTGTTCCCCGACTCGGTCAGAATCAGGCTCCGCCCGCTGCGTCAGGGAAAGCCCTGACGGGCTAGAAATGGAAATTGGCGCCCAGGGTGAACTGGTTGTTGGCATTGCCGCCCGAGAGCGGCACGCCATGCAGATATTGCGCGTCCAGGGAAAGGGAATCGGTGAGCGAGATTTCCACGCCACCGCCCAGAAGCGCCGCATCCTGCGCCGGCGTGCCCAAATTGAGGCCGTAGCCGCCAGCCGCATAGACCAGCACGTCGTCGCTCACCACCAGGCCCGCGCGGCCGAGCAATTGCCCATAGCCGCCATCGCCCACGCCGCCACCGGTGAGGCCATGCACGGCCACTTCGGCGCCAACCAGATAAAAATCGAACTGCGCATTGACGCCCGCCTGGATGCCCAGCCCCAAACGCGTATCGGCGCCGGCCTCCTGCTGCACCCCGCCATAAATGCCGGCATAAAAGCCGCTCCAGTCGAATCCGCCGTCATGAACGGCCATCTCACCCGGAATGCCGGGCGCGCTGGTGGCGAGCACGGTGACATCGGCACCAAGAGCAGTTCCCGCCGTGGCGCCACCCAGCAGCGCAGCCAGCAAAACCGTCTTCACTATGCGCATGCCGGACACTCCCTGCGCTTCACAAACCGCTCACCAGCATAAGGCGGAGCCACTCACCGGGGATAACGCTGTCTCGCCGGGGGCGGTTCCTCCCCTCAAAGCTGCCCGACCAGCACCGGCTGGGCCCGATAGACATCGGCAAACAGGGTCTTGAGCGCCTCCACCTTGGGCAGGTCGTTGACCACGATATAGGGCCAGGTCGGATAAAGCGTCAGGAAATCCTGGTGATACTGCTCGGCGGGATAGAACCCTTCATAAGGCTCGAGGGTCGTTACGATGGGTTTGGGGAAAAACCCGGCCGCGTCGAGCTGGGCAATATAGGCGCGGGCCGTTTCCGCCTGCTGCTCGCTCATGGGAAAGAGCGCCGAGCGATATTGCGTGCCGTGATCCGGGCCCTGGAAATTGAGCTGGGTGGGATTGTGGGCCACCGAGAAAAAGATCTGCAAAAGCCGGCCATAGCTGATGACGCCGGGATCGTAGGTCACCTCGACGGTCTCGGCATGACCGGTCGTGCCGGAGGTGACCCGGTCGTAACTGGCGGTTTCAGCAGCGCCCCCGGCATAGCCGGAGACGGCACGGGTGACGCCCTTCACGCGCTGGAAAACGCCCTGAACGCCCCAGAAACATCCGCCGGCGAAAAGCGCCGTGGTGCTGGCCCCCTGCTCCGCCGGATCAGCGTCCGGCGACGGAATCTCGACCGGCGCTTCCTGCGCCCGGGCCGGCAAGGCAAGGGCGAGGCTGCCGGACAGCAGCAGGGCGCCGAAACGGCGGCGGGAGAGGACGGAGCGGATCATGGCACCCCCGGCACATTGGTTCGCGGGGAAGTATAGTCACCCCAATGGGGCGGAGATATGCGCCTTCACGACAAAATGAAGCGGCCCGCGAGGCGGGACAAAGGAAGGCGGAAAGGAAGGAAAAACAGGCTAAGCCATTGAAAGAAATGGCGCGAGAGACGGGGCTCGAACCCGCGACCTCCGGCGTGACAGGCCGGCGCTCTAACCAACTGAGCTACTCCCGCAGCGCGGGCGAACAGGTCGTTCGCGCAACGTGGCGTCCGTTTACCCAGCCCCCATGGCGGTGTCAAGCAAGCAATTGCGCCGCGCATGACATTTTCGCAAAACCCCGGGCCGAATGTGGAAAAACCCCGGACAGACAGGGCCTAGCGAGCGTTTGTTGATGTGAAAAACGAGAATCGCAAAAGCATCGCGTTTCTCTCGCATCGCAACGGAATTGGTTAGCGCATTGCTAACATCGAGGCGCGATTACGTAACGGATGGATGCCGCATGCCCCCGGCTATATCCGCCTGGCCCAAAATTGGCCAGCCGCATCAGCGCCCGCTCGCCGCTTTCCAGGCGCTGCCCAGGGCCAGCCCGAGCGCCAGGCCCACGCCGATCCATATGCCGCCACTTTGCATGGCCATGTCCAGGGCCACGCCGATGGCGAGACCCACCGCAATGCCAATGGCAATCTTCCTGTTTCCGCGCATATCCCTCTCCTTTTGAGGGGAACGGCGGGGAATGGATGGAGTTGCGAAAAAGCGGCGGTGGAGCCGAGCCGCGAAAGGCTTGGTGGGCGATGACGGACTCGAACCGCCGACATCCTCGGTGTAAACGAGGCGCTCTACCAACTGAGCTAATCGCCCGCCGGGCCGGTGGCCAGCAAAGGTGGCCCTGATTAGGGCCCTGCTCCGCCATCGTCAACCGACAAATGGAATGGCCCCGGCGCAAAGCGCTCGGGGCCGATCACGAAACCGGAAAGACCGGTCTTAGTTGATCGCATCCTTCAGGCCCTTGCCGGGCTTGAACTTGGCCTGGTTGGAGGCCGGGATCTGAATTTCGGCGCCGGTGGCAGGATTGCGGCCGGTGGACGCCTTGCGCTGCGACACGGCGAAGGTGCCGAAGCCGACGAGGCGGACTTCTTCGCCAGCCTTCAGCGAGCTCGTGATGGCTTCAAACACCGCGTCAACCGCCTCAGCAGCCTGCGCCTTGGTGATGGTCGCCTTGTCGGCAACGACGCCAACCAGATCGTTCTTGTTCATAGCGTTTCCTCACAATGGAATTGCCCGCCCTCGCTGGCGAAGCTCAAAACGCGGCAACCCTTGTTCGATTCTGCGTGAAACGCAAGGATTTCCGGGCTTTTCACGAGGCCGGACGGTGCAATTCTGTTAATGTACTGGAAAAACGGACCCGACAAGACCGGAAAAGCCTCATGCCCCGGTTTTCCGGGACTTATCCCAGCAATTGCCGCTCAATTCTGTCCATTGGCGGCTTTGGGGCCGATGGAAAGCATCAGCGGCAGGGCCAGAAGATAGACACCCACGGCCACCAGCCAGATCATTCCCGGCCAGGAATGCCTGATTCCATAATAGATGACGCTGAAAAACAGCGGCCCGAACACCGCCGACAGGCTGACCAGGCTCGCCAGAACGCCCTGCAACTGCCCCTGCCGGGCTTCGTCCACCTGTCGGGTGGTGAGCGATTGCAGCGCCGGCATGCCGATTCCGCCCAGCGCGAACAAGGGAGCCATGGCGAAAAGCAGCCAGCCTTGCGTGGCAAAGGCCAGGGTCAGCATGGCGCCAGTCTCGAACGCCATGCCCACGATCAGCGCCCAGCGCTCCCCTAGACGGCTAACGGCGGGACCCGTGAGGAACGCCTGCGCCAGGGCATGGAACACCCCGAAAGCACCAAGTGACAGGCCAATGGTGAAGCCGTTGAACTGGAAGACGTCCTCGCTATAGAGCGCCCAGGCCGTACCATAGACGGTGCCGACGAAATTCAGGATGACGAAAATCGCCATCAGCGGGATCAGCGACTTGAAGGTCAGCGCCCAGCGCAGTGGCTTGAAGGGGTTGAGCGTTTCCAGGGTGAACCTTGCATGCCGCTCGCCCTTGCGCGACTCGGGCAGCACGAACAGCGCCAGGGCAAAATTGAGCCCGTTGAGCGCCGCCGCCAGCAGGAAGGGCGCGCGCACCCAGATATCGCCCAAAACCCCGCCCAGCACCGGCCCGATGATGAAGCCGATGCCGAACATGGCGTGGAAATAGCCGAAGCGTTTGGCCCGCTCGTCCTCGCTGGAAATATCGGTGATATAGGCGGTGGCCACGGCCATGTTGGCGCTGGTGACGCCGGCAATGGCGCGCCCGACGACCAGCAGCCACAATTCGGGCGCCACGGCCATGACCACATAGTCGATGGCCGCCCCCGCCAGCGATACCAGCAGCACCGGCCGGCGCCCGAAGCGGTCGCTCAGCACGCCCAGGATCGGCGAGCAGAGAAACTGGCAGGCCGAATAGAGCGCCAGCATGATGCCGAGCAGCGTGGCGATCTCGCTGGTATGGCCCACATCGCGCAGCAGCGCCGGCAGGATGGGAAAGACCAGCCCGATGCCGATGGCATCGAGCATGACGGCGGCGAGAATGACGGCAAGGGCCTTGTTCAAGAAGCGCTCCTGTTCGGCTCAGCGCCGGCAAAGGGAGGTAGGGCACTCACGCGGCCGTGACAACCCCTCCCCCCTATGATCCATGGTCCTGACAGGAGCTGGCAGCAGGTGGCGACGGGTCAGGCCATGGCCGGCTGCCGCGGCTTCACGGCGGCGAAAAGCGGGGTGGCGAGCACATACAATCCCGCGCCGACCAGCCAGACGGTGCCGATCCAGATATCCCTGGTGGCAAAGAAGATCGCGGTGGTCAGCACCGGGCCGACAATGCCGGCAAGGCTCATGAGGCTGGCGAGGACGCCCTGCAACTGGCCTTGCTGCTCATCGCTGACGCGGCTGGTCAGCAGCGACTGGAGAGCCGGCATGGCCACGCCGCCAAGGGCAAAGAGCGGGGCGACGGCGTAGCCCATCCAGCCCTGATAGGCGAAGGCCATGAGCGTATAGGCAAGCACATCGAAGCCCACGCCGATCATCAAGGTGCCCAGATCGCCGAAGCGCCGCGTCAAGGGGCCGACCAGAAGGGCCTGAGCCAGGGCGCCGCTGACGCCGAAGACGGAGAACGAAATGCCCATATGGATCGAATCCCAGCCAAAGCGCTCGGCGCAATAGAACACCCAGATGGTGCCGGGCACGGCGGCGATGAGGCCGAACACGACCGAGACGACGACCATGGGCAGCAGGGGCTTGAAATTCCAGAGCCAGACCAGCGGGGCCAGCGGATTGAGTTGCTTGAGGTCGAAGGCCTGGCCCGACGCCTTATGGCTTTCGGGCAGGATGAAAAGCGCGACGGCGAGGTTGAGCCCGTTGAAAAGGGCAGCCGCGAGGAAGGGAGAGCGCAGCCACCAGGCGCCCATGAGGCCACCGATGGCCGGGCCGATGATGAAACCCGTGCTCATGACGGCGCCGACGAGACCAAAACGCTGGGCGCGCTGCTCGGGCGGGGTAATGTCGGTGATATAGGCGGTGGCGACGGCCATATTGGCGCTGGTAATGCCGGCCATGGCGCGGCCCACGACGAGCACCCAGCCCAGCGGCGTCAGCGCCATGACGAGATAGTCGACCAGCGTACCGGCGAGCGACAGCAGCAGCACCGGCCGGCGGCCGAAGCGATCGCTGAGCGCGCCGAGGACGGGCGAGAAGATGAACTGCATGACGGCATAGACCGCCAGCATGGCGCCATAAAGAAAGCCGACGTCGCCGCCTTCGGTGATCTGGGCGAGCAGTTCGGGCAGGATGGGGAAAATGAAACCCGCGCCTATCGCATCTATGGCGACAGTGGCGAGAATGACAATCAGGGCCTTGTTCATGGGGACCTCTAGCGATACCTTATCGGTGATAAGTCAATTTATCGCCGATAAATTCCTTTATCAGCGATAAGTCAAGAGGGTTATGCACATGGCCATCGATCGTGACCGCATTGTCGATGAGGCCATGGCCCTGCTCAACGAGGTGGGGATCGACAAGCTGACGACGCGCAAGCTGGCGGAACGGCTGGGGGTGCAGCAGCCGGCGCTCTATTGGCATTTTCGGAACAAGTCGGCGCTGCTCGACGCCATCAACAGCGAAATGCTGGCGCGCTATCATAGCCATCGCCTGCCCGCGCCCGGCGAGGATTGGGTGGACTTCACCTATGCGACGGCGCGCAGCATGCGAAAGACCCTGCTGGCGGTGCGGGACGGCGCGCGGATCGCCGCGGGGACGCGGCCATCGACAACCGATTTCGCGGACGCCGAGCTGCAATTGAAGCTTTACGTCGATGCGGGGTTCACGGCGGAAGAGGCGCTGCACATCTCGATTTCCGTGGCGCGCTATGTGGTCGGCTATGTGCTCGAGGAGCAGGGCGAGCGCGAGCGCACAGTGGAGGAGGCGGGACAGGAAGGCGATATCGATGCCGAGCTGACGCCTTTTCCGATCCTGGCGGAAGCGTTCCGCTCGCTGGAGAAGGAAGGCTCGATCAATACCGAGCAGGCCTTCGAGCGCGGACTGCGCTACATGGTCGAGGGCATGAAGCTGAGCCGGGCGGCAAAGGGGTAGGTTGAGAAAGCGAAATGCCTCCCCATCGTCACCACCGGGCCTGTCCCGGTGGTCCATGGTCCGGCGCCAGCGGAGGGATGGATTGCCGGGACAAACCCGGCAATGACGGGGAGAGGCGACCACAGCGGGCGGATTCGGCGCGCCCAAACGAAAACGGCGGCCCTTGCGGACCGCCGTTCTGTTTCAATCGGGCCGAAGCTAGTGCGTGACGCTGGCCGCCGCGTCGTCGCCGGCATCCACGGTGGTGGAGACGGCGGGCGTGGCGTCATCGAAATTCCATTCGATGGGCTCGGGCTTGCGCACCAGCGCGCGCTCGATGACCTGGTCCATGCGGGAGACCGGGACGATCTCCATGCCTTCCTTGACGATGTCCGGAATCTCGACGAGGTCGCGGACATTCTCCTCGGGGATCAGCACGGTCTTGATGCCGCCGCGCAGGGCGGCCAGCAGCTTCTCCTTGAGGCCGCCAATGGGCAGCACCCTGCCCCGCAGCGTGATCTCGCCGGTCATGGCGACATCGTTGCGCACGGCAATGCCGGTCATCACCGAGACGATGGCGGTGGCCAGGCCAATGCCGGCCGAGGGGCCGTCCTTGGGGGTGGCGCCTTCGGGCAGGTGGACGTGGATGTCGCGCGTATCGAACATCGGCGGCTTGATGCCGAATTCGATGGAGCGGGAGCGGACATAGGCCGTGGCCGCCGTCAGCGATTCCTTCATCACTTCCTTGATGTTGCCGGTGACCGTCATGCGGCCCTTGCCCGGCGTCATCACGCCTTCGATGGTCAGCAACTCGCCGCCCACCGAGGTCCAGGCCAGGCCCGTCACCAGGCCCACCTGCGATTCGGCCTCGATCTCGCCATGGGTGAAGATGGCCGGGCCCAGATATTTGGCCAGGCGCTCGTCATCGATGGTGATCGACTTGACCTTGGTGCGCACGATGTCGGTGACCGCCTTGCGCATCAGCTTGGAAATCTCGCGCTTGAGATTCCGCACGCCCGCCTCGCGGGTATATTGGCGGATGACCTTCATCAGCATCTCATCCGAGAGCACGAATTCGCCATGGGCGACGCCGTTCTCCTTGGCAGCCTCGGGAATGAGGTGCTGCTTGGCGATGGCGTGCTTCTCCTCCTCGGTGTAGCCGGAGAGGCGGATGATCTCCATGCGGTCCATCAGCGGGCCGGGAATGTTGAGCGTGTTCGAGGTGGTGACGAACATCACGTCCGAAAGGTCGAAATCGACCTCCAGATAATGGTCGTTGAACGTGTTGTTCTGTTCCGGATCGAGCACTTCCAGCAGCGCCGAGGACGGATCGCCGCGGAAATCCTGGCCCATCTTGTCGATTTCGTCGAGCAGGAACAGCGGGTTGGCCTTGCCGACCTTCTTGAGCGACTGGATGATCTTGCCGGGCATGGAGCCGATATAGGTGCGGCGGTGGCCGCGAATCTCGGCCTCGTCCCGAACGCCACCGAGCGCCATGCGCACGAATTCACGGCCCGTCGCCTTGGCGATGGACTTGCCCAGCGAGGTCTTGCCGACGCCCGGAGGGCCGACGAGGCACAGGATCGGGCCCTTGAGCGTGCCGGTGCGCGCCTGCACGGCCAGATATTCGAGGATGCGCTCCTTGACCTTTTCAAGACCGTAATGGTCGGCGTCGAGCACCTTCTCGGCCAGAGCGAGGTCGCGCTTGACCTTGCTCTTCTTGCCCCAGGGCAGGCCCAGAAGCGTGTCGAGATAATTGCGCACAACGGTGGCTTCGGCGGACATCGGGCTCATGGAGCGGAGCTTTTTCAGCTCGCCATCGGCCTTGGCGCGCGCCTCCTTGGAGAGCCGCGTCTTGGCGATGCGCTCCTCCAGCTCGGCCAGCTCGTTGGAGCCCTCGTCGCCGTCGCCCAGCTCCTTCTGGATCGCCTTCATCTGCTCGTTGAGGTAATATTCGCGCTGCGTCTTCTCCATCTGCCGCTTGACGCGGGAGCGGATGCGCTTTTCTACCTGCAACACGCCGATCTCGCCCTCCATGAGGCCGAGAATCTTCTGGAAGCGCTCGATCACCGAGACGGTGGAGAGCAGGTCTTCCTTCTCGTGGATTTTGACCACCAGATGGCTGGCAATGGTGTCGGCGAGCTTGGAGTGGCTCTCGATCTGGCCGACGGCGGTGACCACCTCGGCCGAAATCTTCTTGTTGAGCTTCACATAGCTCTCGAACTCGGTCTGGGCGGAGCGCGCCAGCGCCTCGATCTCGGTGGCGTCTTCCACCGGCTCGGGCAGGATGGAGGCTTCGGCCTCGAAATAGTCCACCGTCTGCAGATATCTGTCGATGGTCGCCCGGTGCAGGCCCTCGACCAGCACCTTGACGGTGCCGTCGGGGAGCTTGAGCAATTGCAGCACCGTGGCGATGGTGCCCGTGGCATAGATCTGGTCGGGCGCGGGATCGTCGTCCTGCGCATTCTTCTGCGTCACGACCAGGATATGCTTGTCGTCGCGCATGACTTCTTCCAGCGCCTTGACCGACTTCTCACGGCCGACGAAAAGCGGCACGATCATGCCGGGGAAGACGACGATGTCGCGCAGGGGGAGGACCGGATAGACCCGGTCCCGGCTGGTTTCGCCGGTGGGATTGACGTCCGACATCACATTTCCTTTCCGGGGCGCGCCGGGAGGAGGAGGGTGCGCGCCCGATTGCGACTGCCCGGCCTGAAAGGCTGGGCGATTCAGGTTAATAAATAGGGTGGACCGCCCCCGCCGCAAGTCAACCTTAGTGCTTTTGTGACCGTTACCGTTACTACGCACAGGAGATATGTGCGCAAGCCGGAAACATGGGTGTAACCTGGATGCAGGACGGATGCGTCCGGTGGGAGGAACGGAATGGACGACGCGGTAAAGACGTTGTTCGAACGCTACGAGGCCCTGTTCAACCAGGCGCTGGGCGGCAAGGCCGACATGGAGGCAGTTGCCGCGCTCTATGCCGATGAATTCATCGGCGCGGCCCCCATGGGCGTACGCGCCGGCAGGAACGACGCCGAATTCCGCGCGGCCATGGCCCAGGGCTATGCTCATTACCGCGCCATCGGCACGCGCGAGATGCGCATCCTGGATCTGCACGTTACCCCTATCGATGCGCTGCACGGCCTCGCCAGGGTCAGCTGGACCTCGCTCTACGAGCGCAAGGACGGGGCCGAAATCCGCATCGATTTCGAGGTGAATTATCTGGTGCAGATGCAGGCCGGGGTGGCCAGGGTGTTCGGCTGGATCACCGGCGACGAAAGCGCCGCATTGCGCGAGCATGGGCTGATATAGGGGCTTAGCCTGCCCATAGGCGGCAACGGTGGTTTGGAGTGTTCATTTTGGACGCTGGAGCATTGGCTTTGCGTTTTTCCAAACCCCGGCGCTGCCCACGGGCTCGACCCGTGGGCCAGATGGGGAGCCCTTGATGGCGCAGCGTTTGCTGGGAGTGGCCCGCGGATCAAGTCCGCGGGCAGCGCCGGTGGGTGGCAGAGACAACGGAGCAGTGGGACAGCGGGGCAGAAGCGCCCAGAGTAAACACCCCCCGTCACGGGGGAGGTGCAGCCCGGTGGGTGGGGCGGGATGGGCGAAAAACAAAACGCCGGGCGCTGGGCCCGGCGTTTTCAATTTTCTGGCGAATTCGCTCAGGCGGTGGCCGGGGCCTCCTCCTTCTTGCGCTCGGAATAGATGTAGAGCGGGCGCACATCCTTGCCCTTCACCACGTCTTCCGAGATCACCACTTCCTCCACGCCTTCGAGCGAGGGCAGGTCGTACATGGTGTCGAGCAGGATGGCTTCCATGATCGAGCGCAGGCCGCGCGCGCCGGTCTTGCGCTCGATGGCCTTCTCGGCGATGGCCTTGAGGGCATCCTCGTGGAAGGTCAGCTCCACCTCTTCCATCTGGAAGAGGCGCTGATACTGGCGCACCAGCGCGTTCTTGGGCGCGGTGAGGATTTCGATCAGCGCCGGAATATCGAGGTCTTCCAGCGTCGCCAGCACCGGCAGGCGGCCGATGAATTCGGGGATGAGGCCGAACTTGACCAGGTCCTCCGGGGCCACATCGGCCAGAAGCTCGCCCACGCGCCGATCCTGCGGATCCTTGACGGTGGCGGCAAAGCCGATGCCCGAACCCTCGCCGCGCGCCGAAATGATCTTTTCGAGGCCCGCGAAGGCGCCGCCGCAGATGAAGAGGATATTGGTGGTATCCACCTGCAGGAATTCCTGCTGCGGGTGCTTCCTGCCGCCCTGGGGCGGCACGGAGGCCACGGTGCCTTCCATGATCTTGAGCAGGGCCTGCTGCACGCCCTCGCCCGACACATCGCGGGTGATCGAGGGATTGTCCGACTTGCGGGAAATCTTGTCGACCTCGTCGATATAGACGATGCCGCGCTGGGCCTTCTCGACATTGTAGTCGGCGGCCTGAAGGAGCTTGAGGATGATGTTCTCGACATCCTCGCCAACATAGCCCGCCTCGGTGAGCGTGGTGGCGTCGGCCATGGTGAAGGGCACATCGAGGATGCGCGCCATGGTCTGGGCCAAAAGCGTCTTGCCCGAGCCGGTGGGGCCGATGAGCAGGATATTGGACTTGCTCAGCTCCACGTCCTGGTTCTTGGAGGCGTGGTGCAGGCGCTTGTAATGGTTGTGGACCGCCACCGACAGCACGCGCTTGGCGCGGGCCTGGCCGATGACGTAATCGTCGAGGACCTTGCAGATTTCCGCCGGGGTGGGCACCCCCTCGGAGGACTTGACCATGTTGGTCTTGTTCTCTTCGCGGATGATGTCCATGCACAGCTCGACGCATTCATCGCAGATGAACACGGTCGGACCGGCGATCAGCTTACGGACCTCGTGCTGCGACTTGCCGCAGAACGAGCAGTAAAGCGTGTTCTTCGAGGTTTCGCCGTTGGGTGTCTCTTTGGACATCGCGTCACTCCTGGGGAGGCTGAGCGCCTCCGGATCAAGCGTTATCGAAAACCGTAACGCTCAACACATAAACAAAGTCTAAGCCGGATCGATCCTAAAGACCGATCCGGCTGGGTGCAATTGCACAAGGATCACACTCCACGGCGCAGCGGGAATGTGATTAATGCCCGCTCGATCAGCTCGACGCCTCGGGAGCGGCGCGCTTTTCAAAGACGCTGTCGATGATGCCGAAGGTCTTGGCCTCTTCCGGCGAAAGGAAATTATCGCGCTCGAGAGCGCGCTCGATTTCCTCATAGGTGCGGCCGGTGTGCTTCTCATAAATCTGATTAAGACGGCGCTTCAAACCCTCGACTTCCTTGGCATGAATCAGGATGTCGGTGACCTGGCCCTGATAGCCGCCGGAGGGCTGGTGGACCATGATGCGCGAATTGGGCAGGCTGGTGCGCATGCCCGCCTCGCCCGCCGCCAGCAGCAGCGAGCCCATGGAAGCCGCCTGCCCCATCACCATGGTGGCGACGGACGGACGGATGAACTGCATGGTGTCGTAGATGGAAAGGCCAGCCGTCACCACGCCGCCGGGCGAGTTGATGTACATGGCGATTTCCTTTTTCGGGTTTTCCGATTCGAGGAACAGCAGCTGCGCCACGATCAGCGAGGCCATGTTGTCCTCGACCACGCCGGTGACGAAAATGATGCGCTCGCGCAAAAGGCGCGAATAGATGTCGAAGGCGCGCTCGCCCCGGTTCGACTGCTCGACCACCATGGGAACGAGCGTGTTCATGTAGATATCGTGCGGGTCCCGCATGTGATGCCCCTTTTGCCTGCCGGGTCGCGGACCGGACGGGCCTGGATTTTCCAATGGAACACGACCGCTCCGCGCCCGGACATCCAGGGCCTTGGGAGAATCGTGTCGAATTTCGAATCAGCGACTGGCCGATTGCAGACGATGCCGCCTTAATGCGCGGTAAAGGCAGAGATAGGCGGCATTGGGGCGGGCTTCAATAGCGCTTACCGGCAATGTACCGGAAGGGTGAATCCCCGCCTTCAGGGCCTTTGCCGGAAACGCGTCAGGAGGCGAAGCCGACCGCGACGCCCTTCTTCTTGAAATAGGCCTGCATGATCTTGCGCCCCTGCCGGTTGGGCTGGGCCAGCCGGCCCGGCTCGAACACGGCCTCTTTCGCCCCCTCGCGCGCCATCGCCGCCTTGAGCGCGGCGATGTGCGTGTCCAGATCCTCGTTGTCGTTGTTGATCGAGGTGTAGATGTTCTCGATGGCCTGGCTGAGAGGCAGGTCGCTCATGATTGGCTCCGAACTAGAATTTAGAGTTTCGCCGCCTTCAAGACATCATTGATGCGCGATTGCCAACCCTTTCCGGTGGCCTTGAACTTTTCAATGACGTCGGGATCGAGCCGCAGCGAAATCTGCTGGCGCGGCACGGCGACTTTCGGCCGCCCGCGCGAACGGCGGATGGAGTCGGCCAGATCGGGGAAAACCTCGGCGAAGGGACGGGCCTTCTTGAAATCTTCCTCGGTCCATTCGGGATTGTCCGAAACCGCGTCCCAGTCCGCCTGGGTAAACCCCTGCCCTTCCTCAAAACCCTTTGGCTTGCTCATAAAGCCTCCTTTCCGACGCATTGGCCGGGCGCATGGAAATGACGGACAGCGCCTCCGAGCCCAGGGTCGCAAAAACCACGGCGATGGTGCCGTCGGCAAAGCGACCAAAGGCCGCCAGACGCCCCAGCTTTGCGGGGCGGATAATCGCCTCCTCGAAAAAGGTAAGGCTCAGATCGGCAAAATCCAGGCCGTGCTTTGCCAGATTGGCCTGACGTTTGGGCTCGTCCCAGATGATCCGCATATTTTTCGTATCACTTTATATCATGCGCTGAATTAAAAGTGATACACAAAATTTCGTGCGGCCAGCGCATTGCTTTGCCTGATGCGGCGCATAAACTTCAGCCATCCCCTCACCAGCGCAGAATATCCATGGCCGCCATTGTTCAGTTCAGACCGATCGAGAATGTTCCCGCCGGGCGCCGCGCCAGCGCCGACCCGCGCGATCCGGCGTTTTTCCAGAATCCCTATTCCTTTTACGAACGGCTGCACGCGACCAATCCGGCCTTTTTCTGGGAAGACTATGGCCATTGGTGCTTTGCTGGCTTCAAGGATGTCAGCGCGCTGCTGCGCGACAAGCGCTTCGGGCGCGAGATCCTGCATGTGGCGAGCCGCGAGGAAATCGGCATGCCGGCGCCCCAGCCGCACACCGCCGATTTCGACCTGGCCGAGAAATATTCGCTGCTCAACCTCGAGCCGCCCGCCCATACGCGGCTGCGCACGCTGGTCAACCGCGCCTTCGTCTCGCGCCATGTCGAGCAATTGCGCCCGCGCATCAAGCGGCTGGCCAATGAGATGATCGACGGCTTCGAGCATCAGGACAGCGTCGACCTGCTCAAGGCCTTCGCCGCTCCCCTGCCCGCCATCATCATCGCCGAGATGATCGGGCTGCCGGCCGAGAGCGCGCCGCAATTGCTCAACTGGTCCAACCGCATGGTGCAGATGTACATGTTCGGCATCAGCCATGAGACGGAGCTGGACGCCAACCAGGCCACCGCCGATTTCATGGATTATCTGCGCGAGGCCATCGCCGAGCGCCGCAAGGCGCCGCGCGAGGACCTGTTGAGCCATATGCTGACTTCGGATCGCGACGGCGACAGGCTGAGCGACGAGGAGGTGATGTCCACCGCCATCCTGCTGCTCAATGCCGGCCATGAGGCCACCGTCCACACCACCGGCAACGGCGTCAAATCCATCCTGGAAAGCAGTATCGATCCGGTTACGCTTTTCGCCTCGGACGCCCAGACCGAAGCCACGGTTGAGGAATGCCTGCGCTTCGACGCGCCGCTGCATCTGTTCACCCGCTACGCGCTGACCGACCTCGAATATGAGGGCATATCGCTGCGCAAGGGCGACGTGATCGGGCTGATGCTGGGCGCGGCCAATCGCGATCCGGCACGCTTCGCCCATGCCGACAGGTTCGATCCTTTCCGCAGCGATGGCGCCAATGTCAGCTTCGGCGCCGGCATCCATTTCTGCATCGGCGCACCGCTGGCCCGCATCGAATTGCAGGTCGCCTTCAGCGAATTGTTCCGTCGCCTGCCGCGCCTCCGACTGGCCGAGCCGCCCCGCTACAAGGACGTGTTCCACTTCCACGGGCTGGAAAGACTGATGGTGAGCTGGGGTTAGGTGGGTTCGGGTTTAAACGGAATCAGTCCTCACGCCCTGTCATGCCGGCCTTGAGCCGGCATCCATCCCGAGGGCCATCCACCACCATCAATGCATGTGGAAACATGCGGAGATGGATTCCGGCTCAAGGCCGGAATGACACCGTGGGTGGGACAAGATCGCGTTTCCCTCAATCCAGTCCCGCCAGGACGCCGGGGATCAAGCCCGGCAGATCCTCGCTCATCATGCCGGGGCCGCCGAAGCGGTTGGCGGCTTCGGCGTGGAGCCAGACACCGGCGCAGGCGGCTTCCCAACCGGCCATGCCCTGCCCCATCAACCCGGCAATGATGCCGGCGAGGACATCGCCCGAGCCGGCCGTGCCCAGCCAGGCCGGGGCATTGGCATTGATGGCGGCGCGGCCATCGGGCGCGGCGATGACGGTGTCGCCGCCTTTGAGCACGATGACGGCGCCGGAGCGCTCGGCGGCCCGGCGGGCGCGGGCAAGCTTGTCGCCCGGCAGATCGCCGAAGAGGCGCTGGAATTCGCCCTCATGCGGGGTGAGCACCACCGGACGAGACTGCGCCTTGATGGCGGAGAAAAGCACATCGGGATTTTTCGCGAAGCTGGTGAGGGCGTCCGCATCGAGCACGGTGGCAGCGCCGCAGGCCAGCACCGCCTCGACCTTGCCGGCGGTCTCGGCCCCCACGCCGGCGGCGGGACCGATGACCACGGCATTGATGCGCCGGTCGGCCAGCACCTCTTCCAGCGCCGGCCGGTCGGGCGCCGGGCGCAGCATGATGGCGGTGACATGGGCGGCATGGACACCCAGCGCCGCCTCGGAGCCGGCCAGCGACACCACCCCTGCCCCAACCCGGAAGGCCCCCAGCGCCGCCAGCCGCGCGGCGCCGGTCTGCAAGGGGCCACCGGAAACGACGAGGCAATGCCCGCGGTCGAACTTGTTGCCCTCCGGCGCGGCCACCGGCACACGCCAGAGCGCAGGCCCGTTGCGCCAGGTGTCGGGAGCAATGGCGTCGAGAACGCCGGCCGGGATACCGATATCGGCCAGCACCAATTCGCCGCAAAACCCGCGGCCGGGCAGCAGGACATGGCCCGGCTTGGCGCGGAAGAAGCTGACGGTGAGATCGGCCTTGACCGCAGAACCCCGCACCGCGCCACTGGCGCCATCGAGCCCGCTGGGCATGTCGATGGCGACCACCGGGCAGCCGGCGGCATTGACCATGGCGATGGCGGAGGCGAAATCGCCGGTAACATCGCGGTCGAGACCGGCACCCAGCAGCGCATCGACGATCAGGCGGGCGGAAGCGGCATCGTCGGGCCGCAAGGGTTCGACGTCCTCCCCCCAGAGCGCGGCGGCCCGCGCGGCATCCCCCTTGAGGCGGTCGCGATTCCCCAGAAGGCGCAGCGTCACCGGCCAGCCGGCCTGCCGCAGCAGATGAGCGACGATGAAGCCATCGCCGCCATTATTGCCCGGCCCGCAGAGCACCAGAACCGGCACGGGCTCGAAGCGGGCGAGAATGGCCTCGGCCACCGCCCGGCCCGCCGCCTGCATCAGCGCGAAGGACTCCACGCCTGCCGCAACGGCCAGCCGGTCGGCCTCGGCCATCTGGGCGGGGGTGAGCAGGATGTCGAGACTTTGCAGGAACATGGGACACTCCCAGCAATTTCCATCAGCTCACGGGACGCAGGTCCGATGGAAAAGCAGAAATACGACCGACGGCATGAGGTCACGCCTCTTGTAAAGCGTCTAGGAGGCATTTCAAAAAATGGCTATTCTGGGGACCGGAATGGCAAGGGAAAGCCTCACGACCCCACAAAGGCTTGAAGCGTCGCAACGAATGAACATGTTAAAAGAATTTCTGCACGCAACAAGATCAATGATATTCGCAATACTTTCTGGAACTTATATATTTACGCTAATCTGCTATGAGATTAATGCCTTTTCGACTGAATACTCGCTCCAGTTTCATAATAAGTTTATTGAAATATTATTTGGACCCATATTCTCCGCCATTTCTCTCCTGTTTTTCTTCTTCTTCGCACTCTTTCTTGTTCCGCCCTTTGCAATTCCCGCGGCCCTGCTCCTTCGCCTGCTCCCGCGGCGCGCCATGTCCTGGGTAATAGCCTCAGGGGGTGTTTGCGGCCTGTGCGTGATCTTGCTTTTGGGTCACCTTCTCAAAATGGACGTCCGGAACGGGGGCTACCTGTTCCTGGGGGCGGGGCTTGTGGCGGGCGCGGTGGGCGGCGCGACGTATAAATATTTCCTCGATCATCCCTCGGTGGCCGGGAAAGCCTAGCCCGACACCAAACAAAAAGGCCGCCCCGGAGGGCGGCCTGATGGGGGATAAAACCCGGTTTAGTGGTGATGCTCGTCGGGGACCTCGTCCTCGTCGGCCTGGATCAGCTTGGCCAGTTCCTCGCGGGTCATGGTCTTTTCGGTGACATCGCCCTTTTCGGCGAGGAAATCGACGACCTTGTTCTCGAAGACCGGAGCGCGCAGGCCGGCAAGGGCCTGGGGGTTCTGGCGGTAATAATCATAGACCTGCTGTTCCTGGCCGGGGAAGCGGCGCACCTCGGCGATCAGCGCCTGCTGATGCTCTTCCTCGGTCACCTGCACTTCGTTCTGGTTGCCGATTTCGGCAACGACCAGGCCCAGGCGCACGCGACGCTCGGCAATACGCTTATACTGCTCGCGGGCTTCTTCCTCGGTGGTGCCTTCGTCCTCGAAGGAGCGGCCATGGCTCTCCACCTCGTGCTGGACGCGCTGCCAGATGGTGTTGAACTCCGCGTCGACCAGTTGGGCCGGCACGTCGAACTTGTGGCCTTCGTCGAGCGCATCCAGGATCTGGCGCTTGATGTGCTGGCGGCTCATCGAGGTGAGGGCGGCTTCCATCTGCGCCTTGACGGCGCTGCGCAGGGCCTCGACGCTTTCCAGGCCCAGGCGCTTGGCGAAGTCGTCATCCAGCTCGCCGGCATTGGGGCCGTCGACATGCAGGATGGTGACCTCGAACTGGGCCTTCTTGCCGGCCAGTTCCTCGCTCTGGTAATCCTTGGGGAAGGTGACGTCGATCTCGCGCGTCTCGCCCTTCTTCATGCCGACGAGCTGCTCTTCGAAGCCGGGGATGAACTCGCCCGAGCCCACGGTGAGATGGGCATGGTCGGAGGTGCCGCCCTCGAAGGGCTTGCCCTTGATCTTGCCGACAAAGCTCAGGCCGAGGCGGTCGCCGTTTTCCACGACGGCGTCGTCGCCCTTGTCGGTATAGCCGCGGTTCTGCGCGAAGACGCGGTTGAGCTCGGCGGTGACTTCGTCATCGGGGATCTCGACGACCGGCTTGGTCAGCTTGATGCCTTCGAGCTTCATCAGCGAAACGGCGGGCAGGATTTCATATTCGACTTCGAACGCCAGGTCGGCCTTGCCGTCCAGCACGTCGTTGATGACGGCCTGATCGTCGGGCAGGTCGACCTTGGGCTGGGCGGCGGCGCGCTCGGAGCGCTCGTCCAGCGTGGCCGACACGGTGTCGTTGATGGCGTCGGTCATCACTTCCGACATGGCCGAGCGGCCGAACATCTTGCGGATATGGGACACCGGAACCTTGCCGGGACGGAAGCCCTTGATGTTGGCCTGGCCCTTGAGCTCTTCGAGCTTGGCGTCGAGGCGCGTGTTGAGGTCGGTGGCCGGAATGGTGACGCTCAGCTTGCGCTTCAGGCCTTCATTGAGGGTTTCGGTAACCTGCATTCGGTTTTATCCCGTATTCATTAATCACGTAGGGCAAGGGTCCCGGTGTGGTGCGGGCGAGAGGGGTCGAACCTCCACGCCTTGCGGCGCTGGAACCTAAATCCAGTGCGTCTGCCAGTTCCGCCACGCCCGCGACAGGACCCGTTGGCCGGGTTGGGGTTGCATCTATATGAAGTCGGAAAGCCAGTCAAAGCCTGAATCCCCGGCGTCCCGCCCCATTGGCGGGGAAGGAAAGGATTTGCCTGCACATTATTTGGGCAATTCGCCCATAAATATGGCAAGCTCGCCCCAGGGGCAGGTGCCGCCCTCCCCTGCACTATCTGTAAGCTGTTGAATTACAAAAGAATTCAAAACTGGCCCGCTCTGGCATAGCCCGTGCATAGAAGGGGGCGATAGCAGCCGCGTGCGGCAAATGGAGGCTCACATGAAGAAAATCGAGGCGATCGTAAAGCCGTTCAAGCTCGACGAGGTCAAGGAAGCGCTGCAAGAGGTTGGTTTGCAGGGCATCACCGTGACCGAGGCCAAGGGCTTCGGCCGCCAGAAGGGGCATACCGAACTCTATCGCGGCGCCGAATATGTCGTCGACTTCCTGCCCAAGGTGAAGGTGGAAGTGGTGTGCCCGGACGAATTGGCCGACAAGGCCATCGAAGCCATCCGCACCGCCGCCCAGACCGGCCGGATCGGTGATGGCAAGATCTTCGTCTATTCGGTCGAACAGGCCATCCGCATCCGCACCGGCGAATCCGGCGACGACGCGCTCTAATCCCCTCTTTCCCTATTCCCGTTCCAGCATTCCGATTTCAGCAAGGACCCACGAATGACCACCGGAAGCGACATCATCCAGCGTCTCAAGGATGAGAACATCAAATATCTGGACCTCCGCTTCACCGATTTGCGCGGCAAGCTGCAGCACGTCACCATGGATGTGAGCGTGGTCGACGCCGACATGTTCGAGGACGGCGTGATGTTCGACGGCTCCTCCATCGCCGGCTGGAAGGCCATCAACGAGAGCGACATGGTGCTAATGCCCGATCCGACCTCGGCCTATGTCGACCCGTTCTTCGCGGCCGCGACCCTGGCGATCAACTGCGACATCCTCGAGCCGGCCACCTACCAGCCCTATAACCGCGACCCCCGCTCCATCGCCAAGAAGGCCGAGGGACTGGTCAAGTCGAGCGGCATCGGCGACCTGGTGGTGTTCGGCCCCGAGCCCGAATTCTTCATCTTCGACGATGTCCGCTATTCCAACACCCCCTACAAGGTGGGCTTCTCGGTGGACCATTCCGAGCTGCCCACCAATAACGACGCCGAATATGAAGGGGGCAATAACGGCCACCATATCGGCATCAAGAAGGGCTATTTCCCGGTGCCGCCGCTGGACAGCGCCCATGACATGCGCGGGGAAATGCTCGAAGCCATGGGGCAGATGGGCGTCATCATCGAAAAGCACCATCACGAGGTGGCGTCGGCCCAGCACGAGCTGGGGCTGAAGTTCAAGCCGATGATCCAGTCGGCCGACGACGTGCTGATCTACAAATATGTCGTCCAGCAGGTCGCCAATTCCTATGGCAAGACCGCAACCTTCATGCCCAAGCCGGTCTATGGCGACAATGGCTCGGGCATGCATTGCCACTCCTCGATCTGGAAGGACGGCAAGCCGCTTTTCGCCGGCGACCAGTATGCGGGCCTGTCGATGGATTGCCTCTATTACATCGGCGGCATCATCAAGCACGCCAAGGCCATCAACGCCTTCACCAACCCCACCACCAACAGCTACAAGCGCCTGGTGCCGGGGTTCGAGGCGCCGGTTCTGCTGGCCTATTCGGCCCGCAACCGCTCGGCCTCCTGCCGCATTCCCTTCGGCCAGTCGCCCAAGGCCAAGCGCGTGGAAGTGCGCTTCCCCGATCCGCTGGCCAATCCCTACCTGGCCTTCACCGCCCTGCTGATGGCCGGGCTCGACGGCATCCGCAACAAGATCCACCCCGGCGATCCCATGGACAAGGATCTCTACGAGCTGCCCAAGGAAGAGCTCAAGGAAATCCCCACCGTCTGCGGCTCGCTGCGCGAAGCGCTGGACAGCCTGTCGGCCGACCGCGACTTCCTCAAGGTCGGCGGCGTGATGGATGACGATTTCATCAACAGCTATATCGACCTCAAGATGCAGGAAGTGTTCAAGTTCGAGCAGACCCCGCATCCGGTCGAATACGAGATGTATTATTCGGCCTGAGGGCTGAACGAGACGGAAAAGGGCCCGGAAACGGGCCCTTTTTCTTGCCGGGATGGAGGAGGAGCCGCCTAGCTTTCCGGCGGCATCATCATGGCTTCGAGCACTTCGCGCTCATAGAGCTGGACGAATTGCAGCGCGAAGCCGATGTCGAAATGGCGCACGACGCGCCCCACCAGCTTGCCTAGCGCCATGGGCGTGCCGATGGCCGGCGCCAGATCGGCCGAAACCGCCACGCCCGAGCGCGAGATATCGATGACGAAGCACGGCACCTGCCGTCCGTCGGCCAGGGTGAGCACGGTGCGCGGCTCGCGCGGCTGCATGCGCTTGGAATCGCGCTTGTCCGGCACCTGCTCGTGAACGCGCTTTTTCTGCCAGACGATCTTGCTGCCCAGCCGGTCGCGCTCGGCCTCGGTGAGCGACAGGTTCATCACGAACCCCTTGGGCAGCGAGCGCGCCACCGTGCCGCGCAACATGCCGAACTCGTCGAAATGGGCAACCACGGCCTCTCCGCGCGTGCCGATGACCGGCGCGACGAAAACCCCGATGCGAGTGGAAATGGAACAGAGCCGGCAGGCATAGCTGGCCAGCCGGCCATCATCGGCCGGCTTTCGCTCGCTCAGGGCATAGCGGCCCGCAACGGCGCCGATAAAGCGCACATCGTGCCAGTCAAAGGCGGATCGAACCGGAGCCCCGTTTTGAATCGCGTCCTGGAACATGGGCCCCCTCCCCATAACTTCGAGAACAGCATGAATTGGGTCGGTACTAGTCCTCAAATCCTTCCGGGAAGTTAAGGAGAAATCCGGATGGAATTATTTTCCCTCTTCCACAATTCGCAGTAGTTATGGCCCGGTTATTGGAAATATTAAAATTGATGACTTTTAGTTTTTTACCCCTCCAGCCCGGCCATCGCCCGGAAATGCGGCTCGGGACTATCCACCTCCCTGAGGCGCCGCCCCTCGATCACCAGGAAACGGCTGCCCAGCCCGCGCACGAAACTGCGGTCGTGGGAAACCAGCAGGCAGGTCGCGCCATGCTCGAGGATTTCCGCCTCCAGCCGCTCCTGCCCGGCGATATCGACATGGTTGGTCGGCTCGTCCAGCAGGTAGAAATTCGGCTCGATGAGGCGAAGGGCCAATAGCCCCAGCCGCGCCCGCTGGCCAAAGGAAAGCTCGGCGATCGGCCGCTCCTGCTTTTCCATGGCAAAGCCCGCCGCGGCGAGCAGGCTGCGGCTGCGCTGGTCGCCCTGGTCGAAACGCCCGGCGATATAGCCCAGGGGGCTTTCCCGGAGCGGCAGGAAGCTCATGGCCTGGTCGACATAGCCGGGCACCACCTGCGGGCTGACGCGAAGCCCCGGCGCCTCCACCCCGGTCATGGCGCGATGCACCAGGCCCATGAATTGCGACTTGCCGGCCCCATTGGGGCCCAGGATGACCACGCGGTCGCCCTGGAAGAGGTGGAGCTTGTCGATATGGAACAGCGCCTCGCCGACGGGACTGGTGACGGTGGCGTTCTCGATGGCCAGCAGCACGCGGGCCTGCGCGCCGCTATTGCCCAGCCGGATCTCGCCGCTGCGCTCGCGGTGGACGGCATGGATGGCGTTTTCGATGCGCGCCGCCCGCTCCCGCAGATATTTGGATTTGACCGTGAGCAGGTCGCTGCCCGAATTGATGCCGATATTGGTGAGCTTGGCAGCCTGCCGGCGCAGGCGGCTGGCCTGCTTGAGGTCGCGCTCGCGCTGCGCGTCGGCGGCCTCGTCGGCTTCGGCCAGCGCCAGCCGGGCCTTGCTGTAAGGCAGGGTGAAATAGGGCGACTGGTCGGGTCGCAGGAACAGGGTGCGATTGGTGGTGGCGTCGAGAAACTGCCGGTCATGGCTGGCAATGACCATCGGCAGGGCGCGGGCCGCCGTGTTGATCCAGCTTTCGAGCTGATACAGCCGGGCCAGATCGAGATGATTGGTCGGCTCGTCCAGCAGCAGCGCGTCGGGCTGGAGCACCCAGCAGCGGGCGATGAGCCCGATGCGCTGCCAGCCGCCGCTCAATTCGGTCATCTGGCGGTTACGCATGGCCGAGGGCGCCTCGAATTCGTCGAGCACCATGTCGGCGCGCCAGCTCTCGCTCTCCCGGTCGGCCGCCGGCAGGGCATCCAGCACCGCCTCCCGAAGCGTCAGGCCCCGCAGGGCTGCGGGCATGTCCTGCTCGACATGGCCGATGGTGAGCCCGCGCGAGCGCACGATCTCGCCCGTGCTCAATTCGCCCTGCCCGGCCATGGCGCGCAGCAATGTGGTCTTGCCCTGCCCGTTGCCGGCGACCAGGCCGACCCGGTCGCCCTCGGCGATGACGAGATTGAGATTGGAAAACAGGATGTCGCTGGCGCGCAGGCCGGCATTGCGAAGGCTGATGGAGCCCATTTGTGTCTCACTGGAATGCGGCGCGAAAGCGCCATTGCCGTCGAAAGGCGGTCAGGAACCGCCACGAAGGGCAAACCAGTTCAGAAGGAGACGATGGAAATCCTTGCCGGTACCGGTCAGCCCTGCAGCTTGAGCCACAGGGCGAAAACAGGGCCACGGGTACGATGGGCATTCAGCATTGTCGCGCCCTCCCCGTCCGGTTGTCTGGCGTCGGCCGAACAATAGCCGCGCCGGATGCGCATGGCAATCGCCGGCGATCAGAGGAAATAGAACAGCGCCGAAACCAGCGCCAGCACCCCGAAACGGGGCGCCGCGAGATTGGCCAGCCGGTACGCAATACCTGAAAATCCGGCTTGCGGCCAAACACCGAGAAGATTTGAGCCGGCCCGGACCGGATACGCAGAACGATGATCCCGATCGGCTCGCATACGGCAACTCCAGACAAAAACCGTATGCGCCCTGTTCTAGCAGCGCGCCTTTAAGAAAGTGCTTTCAAGAAGCAAACGGAACGTAAACCGACCGCCCGATCTTGGGACGACACTGTAACCAAATGGGTGTGGAGACAGGAGAAATGGCTCGGCACGCCCGGAGAGGTGGATTGCCGGGAGAGTCCGGCAATGATAGCGAGGAGGCATGGACGGAGGGCTGGGCCGTCTGGACTATCGCGCCGGGCGCAATTGCTGGCGGCCTTCGATGTGGCCGGTGCAATAGTTGAAGTCCAGCAGGTACACCCAGCCTTCTCGGGTGGCGCGCACCTCGACATGCTTGTCGTTCATCACGTTGAGGGCGATATTGGTGTAGCCGCGCTGCGCCACGGCCTGGCGCACCTGATACTGCGTCAGGCAGGTGATGCGCTCGGGATAGAAATCCGACCGCTCGTCACCGAAGAACAGGCCGAAGCGGAAGCTCTGCGCCTGCACGGGCGCGGCGGCCAGCAGCGCCGTCACCAGCGCCAGCGCGACAAATCTGCTCGATCGGACCATGGCGGCCTCCATTCCCTTACCTGACCGGTCATCATGACGTTACCGGTTGAACGGGGACGGAACCACCCGTTCATCCAGCGTTCAGCTTTGTGGAGAAAGCACCAGAAGCGCTTCCGTTCCGCCTTGGGCGAGGACGGGCTGGATTATGCTAAAAGGCCAAAACGCCTGATTCGGGCGCAAGCGTGGAATGTGCATGTCGCAAGCAGAAGATCTTTTCGGCGGCGGGCCCGAGCCCGAACCCCAGCGTCCCCAGCCCGTTCCGGCCCAGCCGGCGGCCAGCAGCGCGCCAGGCTCCTATTCGGCCTCCGACATCGAAGTGCTCGAGGGGCTGGAGCCGGTGCGCCGCCGCCCGGGCATGTATATCGGCGGCACAGACGCCAATGCCTATCACCACCTTTTCGCCGAGGTGATCGACAACTCGATGGACGAAGCCATTGCCGGCCACGCCACGCGCATCGAGGTGCATCTGGGCGCCGACGGCTATCTGACCGTCAGCGACAATGGCCGCGGCATTCCGGTGGAAAAGCATCCGAAGTTTCCCGGCCGCTCGACGCTGGAAATCGTCCACACCGTGCTCCACGCTGGCGGCAAGTTCGATTCCAAGGCCTATGAGACCTCGGGGGGCCTGCATGGCGTCGGCGTCTCGGTGGTCAACGCGCTTTCGGACGACATGGTGGTCGAGGTGGCGCGCGAGCAGCAGCTTTACCGCATCGTCTTCTCGCGCGGCAAAGTGGTGCAGGATGTCGAGCCGGTGGGGCGCGTGCAGAACCGGCGCGGCACCACCACGCGCTTCCATCCCGACCCGCAGATCTTCGGCGACACCGCCCATTTCTCCGCCGAGCGCATCTTCCGTATGACGCGGGCCAAAGCCTATCTCTTCGGCGGAGTGGAACTGCGCTGGAGCTGCGATGAAAGCCTGAGCAAGCCCGACCTGCCGGCCAAGGCGGTGTTCCACTATCCCGATGGGCTGCGCGACTTCATGGCCGCCCGCATCGAGGGCGAAACCCGCATCACCGACGAGATTTTCTCTGGCAAGAGCGGCAAGCCCGGCAGCCATGGCGCCGTGGAATGGGCCATTGCCTGGACGCTGGGCGATGGCGGCGTGCTTTCCTATTGCAACACCGTGCCCACCCCCGATGGCGGCACGCATGAGGCAGGCCTGCGCACCGCGCTGCTGCGCGGGCTCAAGAATTATGCCGAGCTGACCAAGAACAAGGGCGCCTCCATCCTCACCGCCGAGGACGTCTTCGCCCATTGCAACGCCATGCTGAGCGTCTTCGTGCGCGAGCCCGAATTCGTCGGCCAGACCAAGGACAAGCTGGCCTCCGGGGAGGCCACGCGCATCGTCGACACGGCCCTGCGCGACGCCTTCGATCACTGGCTGGCCGCCTCGCCCAACCAGGCGGGCAAGCTCCTCGATTGGGCCATCGAGCGCGCCGAGGAGCGCCTGCGCCGCCGCAAGGAAAAGGAAATCGATCGCGCCAGCGCCACGCGCAAGCTGCGCCTGCCCGGCAAGCTGGCCGACTGCACCCAGACGGCCGCGCAGGGGGCCGAGCTTTTCATCGTCGAGGGCGATTCGGCCGGCGGCTCGGCCAAGCAGGCGCGCAATCGCGCCAACCAGGCAGTGCTGCCGCTGCGCGGCAAGATTCTCAACGTCGCCGGCGCCAGCCGCGAGAAGATGCATTCCAGCCAGCTGATTTCCGACCTCATCCAGGCGCTGGGCTGCGGCACGCGCGACCGCTATCGGGAAGAGGATCTGCGCTACGACAAGATCATCGTCATGACCGATGCCGATGTCGACGGCGCCCACATCGCTTCGCTGCTCATCACCTTCTTCTTCCAGGAGATGCCCAAGCTGATCGATGCCGGCCATCTCTATCTGGCCCTGCCCCCGCTCTATCGCATCACCCAGGGCGGCAAGACCCTCTACGCGCGCGACGACGCCCATAAGGACGAGCTGCTGTCGACCGAGTTCACCGGCAAGGGCAAGGTGGACATGACCCGCTTCAAGGGCCTGGGCGAAATGCCCTTCGCGCATCTGCGCGAAACCACCATGTCGCCCCGGACGCGCACGCTTTTGCAGGTCAAGATCCGCGACGACCTCGACGCCACCCGTTCCAGCGTCGAGCGCCTGATGGGCACCAAGCCCGAAGCGCGCTTCGACTTCATCCAGGAGAACGCGGCTTTCGTCACCGACCTGGATATTTAGGGCGGTTCCCTTCAGAGATGAATTCCGGCTCAAGGCCGGAATGGCACTGTGGATGGAAAGAATCAAAAAGCCGCGTAACCCGAGGGTTACACGGCTTTTTTGATGTATTTGGTGCGGTCGAGAAGACTCGAACTTCCACGCCTCGCGGCACAGCGACCTCAACGCTGCGCGTCTACCAATTCCGCCACGACCGCACACTTTGGTAGAGCCAGGCCCCTAGGGGCCGAAGCGAGTGGGGATGTAGCAAAGGTCTTTCACAACCTCAAGCGGTTAAATCAACAATCGTGCGCAGGATTGTGGAGAGAGGGGTAAAACCGTGGCTGGAGGGGGCGAGCCGCACCCCTTCGCTCCCACCGGGTCATTCCGGCGCAGGCCGGAATCCAGACTGAGGACCAACCCCGGCACCAGAACTCATGGAAATATGCGGACATGGATTCCGGCCTGCGCCGGAATGACACCGTGGGTGGGGAGGGCTTGTCCCAGACATATGGCGTCGGGCCTAACCCCGCTTGAACACCTTTTCCGAGATCAGCACGCGCAGATGCCCTTCCTCGACGCTGACTTCGCCATGGGCGACCAGGGTGCTGTTGGCGTAGATGTTGAGCGGATCGTTTTCCGAGGCATCCAGCTCGATCACCGCGCCGCGCCCCATGCGCAGCAAATGGTGGATCGGCATCACCGTGGCGCCGAGCTCGACGGTGATATCCACTTCAATATTGTCCAATGTGCCCATAGATAGATACGGAACCCGTCCCGGCGCGCTTTGCCGCCGCTGAATCTGCTGGCGGTCAGTTTCGGGTAAGTTTGGTTATGAAAATGTTAACGCAAGACGCCATTCCCTGCCAAAACAGTCGCAAACTGGCACGCGGCGACGGCCAGCCGGCCGAATGGATCATTTCCTCCGCCCTCGTGCCCTACCCGCAGGCGCTGGAGGCGATGCGCGCCCGCGCCGCAGCCATCGCGGCGGGAGAAGCTCCCGAAGCCATCTGGCTGCTCGAACACCCCCCGCTCTACACCGCCGGGACCTCTGCCAGCCCCGACGATCTGCTGACGGCACGCTTTCCGGTCTATGATGCCGGGCGCGGCGGGCAATACACCTATCACGGCCCCGGCCAGCGCGTGGCCTATGTCATGCTCGACCTCAACCAGCGCGGCCGCGACATCAGGTGCCTGGTGCAGGGGCTGGAAGGCTGGATCATCGATACGCTGGCCGCCCACAACATCACCGGCGAGCGCCGCGAGGGGCGGGTCGGGGTCTGGGTGCCCCGGCCGGAAAAAGGCCCGCTGCGCGAGGACAAGATCGCCGCCATCGGCGTGCGCGTCTCCAAATGGGTGAGCTTTCACGGCATTTCGCTCAATATCGCGCCCGACCTGACCCATTATGACGGCATCGTGCCCTGCGGCATCACCGACCAGGGCGTGACCAGTTTCGAGGATCTGGGACAACTGGTCTCCATGGCGGAGGTGGATTCGGTGCTGCGCGCCGCCTTCGAAGCCCGCTTCGGCCCCACAAGGGTCGCCGACGAACACAGTCTTGTCAGCCGGGGCTGACACGGCCAAGTTGCTGAACAATCGAGTCGCGCTTCGGAGGACGAGATGACGCTGGACGATTTGAAACGCCTCTTCACCCGCCAGACCCTGTTCCGGCTCGACGCCATTCTCTCGCCGCGCCTCGTGCCCATTCTCTATGCGCTGGGCCTGGCGGCCATCCTGCTCTGGGCCATCAGCCATCTGTTCTGGAGCTTCGGCAGCGGCTTCGGCGAAGGGCTCTGGGGCCTTCTGGTGATCGCCGTCTTCGGGCTTCTGGCGCTGGTCAGCCTGCGCATCCTCTGCGAGGCGCTGCTGGTGTGGTTCAAGGCGCATGAGCAAAGCGGGGAAACGGTCAACCGCTCGCGCTTCTCGGCCTCGCTGCTCGACGAGGTGCGCGACGCCATCCGCGACCTCGCCGAAGAAGGGGAAGACCCCGACTATGCCGAGGCGGACGAATATATCACCCCCGCCACCGAGCCCCCGCCCTTCGTGCCGCCGGTTCCCCCGGCAACGCCCGCGCCCTCCGAGAAAGAGCCGGCTCCGCCCAAGGCACCGCGCCGCACGGCCAAGCGCACGCCGCCGACCAATCTGAGCTGATCCCGGCGAAATCGGAAGCCCTGCCCCGCATGGGGCGGGAGGCAGTCACATTGCGTAACCGGGCGTTTTTCTATATGACGCGCGCAATCCTTCCCTTTTCGGAATTCACGCTCTCATGAGCCAAGCGCCAAAAATTGGCCTCGTCAGCCTCGGCTGCCCCAAGGCCCTCGTCGATAGCGAACGCATCATGTCGACGCTCCGTTCGCAGGGCTATGCGTTCAGCCGCGACTATGAGGGCGCCGACATCGTCCTGGTCAACACCTGCGGTTTTCTGGACAGCGCCAAGCAGGAATCGCTGGAGGCCATCGGCGAGGCCCTCAACGAAAACGGCCGCGTGATCGTTACCGGATGCCTGGGCGTGGAGGAAAGCCTCATCCGCGAAACCCACCCCAACGTGCTGGCCATCACCGGCCCGCACCAATATGAATCGGTGGTGAGCGCGGTGCATGAGCATCTGCCGCCCGTGCCCAACAAATTCGTGGACCTGGTGCCCGAAGCCGGGCTGCGGCTGACGCCGCGCCATTACGCCTATCTCAAGATTTCCGAAGGCTGCAACAATCGCTGCTCCTTCTGCATCATTCCCCAGATCCGGGGCGATCTGGCCTCCCGGCCCGCCGGTGGCATCCTGGCCGAGGCCGAAGGGCTGGTGCGCTCGGGCGTCAAGGAACTGCTGGTCATCAGCCAGGACACCAGCGCCTATGGGCTCGACATCAAATATGCCGAGAGCAATTACCGCGGCCGTCCGATCAAGGCGAAATTCTACGATCTGGCCAAGGAACTGGGCCAGTTCGGCGCCTGGGTGCGCCTGCATTACGTCTATCCCTATCCGCATGTGGACGCGGTGATGGAACTGATGGCCGAGGGGCTGGTGCTGCCCTATCTCGACATCCCCTTCCAGCACGCCTCGCCGAAAATCCTCAAGGCCATGCGCCGCCCGGCGCATCAAGAGAAGACGCTGAATCGAATTCTCGACTGGCGCCGCCAAGTCCCTGATCTGACAGTGCGTTCCAACTTCATCGTTGGCTTCCCCGGCGAGACCGAGGAAGATTTCGAGATGATGCTCGACTTCATCGAGGAAGCCGAGATCGACCGCGCCGGGTGCTTCAAATACGAACCGGTGACCGGCGCCCCCGCCAACGAGCTGGAGGGCATCGTGCCCGACGAGGTGGCGCAGGACCGCTGGGAACAACTCATGGAAGTGGCCCAGGCCGTTTCCGCCGGGCAATTGGCCAAGAAGGTGGGCCGCACCATCCAGGTGCTGGTCGACGATGTGCAGCCCGAGGCCAACAAGGCCATCGCCCGCTCCAAATGGGACGCGCCGGAAATCGACGGCCAGGTCATCATCGCCAATGCCACCAATATCAAGGTGGGCGATCTGGTCGATGTGCGGGTGACCGACAGCGACGAATACGACCTGTTTGCCGAGCCGGTGACGCCGCTCAATTGAGCGGCGCCTGCCTAAAACCGATTCATCGCCAACCGCTTGGCCGGTTTTCCCGACTCGACCCGGGAAACAAATTCTCCTCGACGACAGGCGCGGCGCAATGGCGTTGTCGCGCTTCCGCCCGGCGGTGAATTAGTCATCCGGGAGGCCGTTTTGCCGCTGGACGATGCGGCCGACCCCATAGCATCAAGCTGCCAACGTCACGTCATCGTTGGGAAAACAGCGTCAGATGAACAAGCTTCTTGCAACCGCCCTCGCCGCCCTCCTCCTCGGCGCCGGCCCGGCTTTCGCCCAGCCGACCGATATCCTCAATGCCTCCTACGACATCGCCCGCGAGCTGTTCGAGGCCGAGAACGCCGCCTATGCCGCCGGCGGCGCCACGGTGACGGTCAACCAGTCCCATGCCGGCACCTCCACCCAGGCCCGCGCCATCCTCGAAGGGTTGCCCGCCGACGTGGTGACCTTCAATCAGGTGACCGACATCGAAAAGCTGGTGGAGGGCGGTTTCGTCTCCGCCGACTGGCAGAGCGAGTTCCCCAACCAGGCCTCGCCCTTCTATTCCCTACCCGCCTTCCTGGTGCGCGCCGGCAATCCCAAAAACATCGCCGGCTGGGCCGATCTCGCCCGCGAAGACGTGAAGGTCATCTTCCCCAACCCCAAGACCTCGGGCAATGCGCGCTACACCTATCTCGCCGCCCGCGCCTGGGCCGATGAGGAATTCGGCGGCGACCAGGCCCAGGTAGAAGACTATCTCACCAAGGTGTTCAACAATGTGCCGGTGTTCGAAACCGGCGGGCGCGGCGCCACCACCGCCTTTGCCGAACGCGGGCTGGGCGACGTGCTGGTGACCTTCGAGGCCGAAGTGCTCAGCGCCGTCGAGGTGCTGGGCGCCGACAAATACCAGGCCGTTGTGCCGCCCGTGAGCCTCCTTGCCGAATTCCCCGTTGCCATCGTCGACAAGGTCGTCGATGCCCGCGGCAGCCGCGACCTCGCCAAGGATTACCTCGATTTCCTCTATTCGCCCGCCGGCCAGCGCGTCGCGGCCGAGCGCAACCACCGCGTCAGCGATCCGGCCCTGGCCGCCGAATTCGCCGACCGCTTCCCCGAGGTGCGGCTGGTCAATGTCGACGATGCCTTCGGCGGCTGGGCCAAGGTGACCGAGGAGCATTTCGCCGATGGCGGCCTGCTCGACAAGGTCTTCGTCAACCAGTAGGCGGCATCACGACCGGCAATCCGTCATCACCGGGCCCGCCCCGGTGATGATGCTTTAAGGGCATGGGGGACGAGGAATGTCGCGCAAACCCGGCAAGCATCTGCTGCCCGGCTTCGGGCTGACGCTGGGCGTGTCCCTGCTCTATCTCAGCCTCATCATCGTGCTGCCGCTGCTGGCCATGCTGCTCAAGGTGGGCGGCATGGGCTGGGCCGAATTCTGGCGCATCGCCAGCTCCAACCGGGCGCTTGCCGCCTATCGCATCACCTTCGGTTCGGCCTTCATCGCCACCATCTTCAACGGACTTTTCGGCCTTTTGCTCGCCTGGGTGCTGACGCGATACCGCTTCCCCGCCCGGCGGCTGCTCGACGCGCTGGTGGACCTGCCCTTCGCCCTGCCCACCGCCGTGGCCGGGCTGGTTCTGGTGACGCTGTTTTCCAGTACCGGCTGGTACGGGCAATTCCTCGAACCCAACGGCGTCAAGGTCAACTACACCCAGGCCGGCATCGTCATGGCGATGATCTTCACCTCCATTCCCTTCGTGGTCCGCGCCGTGCAACCCGTTCTGGAGGAACTGGAAGGCGACCTCGAGGAAGCGGCGCACACGCTGGGCGCCACCGGGCCGCAGACCTTTTCGCGGGTCATCTGGCCCACAATATTGCCCGCCTTCATCTCCGGCTGCGTGCTCTCCTTCGCCCGCTCGCTGGGCGAATTCGGCGCCGTGGTGTTCATCGCCGGCAATCTGCCGGGCATCACCGAAGTGGTGTCGCTGCTGATCTTCATCCGGCTCGACGAATATAATTACGAAGGCGCGGCGGCGCTGGCCTTCGTGCTGCTGCTGGCCGCCTTCATCACCCTCATCCTCACCAATCTCCTGCAAGCCTGGCAGGCGCGCTACGCCGAAAGGAGCCGGGGGTGACCGCCCTGTCCGCCCATAAGCGCAGCCGCGCCGAAACCCTGCTCATTGGCCTCGCCTTTTTCTTTTCGGCGCTGCTGCTGGTGGTGCCGCTGGCGCTGATCTTCGCCTTCGCCTTCCGCGAGGGGGTGGGCGTCTATCTGGCCAACATCGCCGAGCCCAACACGCTGCACGCGATCTGGCTGACCGTGTTCACCGCGCTGGTGGTGGTGCCGGTCAATATCGTGGTCGGGGTGTGCCTGGCCTGGCTGGTGACACGCTTTCGTTTTCCCGGCCGGCACCTGCTCATCACCATCATCGAGCTTCCGGCCGCCGTCAGCCCCATCGTCGCCGGCACGGTCTATCTCTTCCTTTACGGCGGCCAGGGCCTATTGGGGCCGCTTCTGCAGGGCGCCGGCATAAAGCTGATGTTCACCGTCACCGCCATCGTGCTGGTGAGCCTTTTCGTCACCGCCCCCTATGTGGCGCGCGAATTGATCCCGCTGATGCGCCAGCAGGGCACCGAGGACGAGGAAGCCGCGCTGTCGCTGGGGGCCAATGGCTGGCAGATGTTCTGGCATGTAACGCTGCCCAATATCCGCTGGGCCATCCTCTATGGCGCCATTCTCACCAATGCCCGCGTCATGGGCGAATTCGGCGCCGTCTCTGTGGTGTCGGGCACCATTCGCGGCCAGACCAACACCCTGCCCTTGCAGATCAGCCAGCTTTTCAACGACTTCAACGTCACCGGCGCCTTCGCCGCCTCCACCACGCTGGCGCTCATGGCCGTGCTCACCTTGGTGCTGAAATCGACGCTGGAGGGTCGCTTCTGGCGCTGACTCCCGCCCTGGCCCTGTGGCGATATGGGTGTGGGCATTGACGATTTTGCATCTTGCCACCGCCGGACCATTCGGGTCATCTGGCCTCAGACCCGCATGGACGCATGGATGACCCTGCCCCAGATCTTCGCCTTCTCGGTGATCGGCGTCATGATGGTGGCCTTTATGTGGGGCCGCTGGCGCTACGACGTCATCGCCGCCTGCGCGCTTCTGGCAGCCCTGCTGCTGGGAGTGGTCAAGCCCAACGAGGCCTTCACCGGTTTTTCCGACGATATCGTCATCATCGTGGGCAGCGCCCTGGTGGTGAGCGCCGCCGTATCCCATTCGGGCATCATGGAAATCGCCGTGCGGCGCTTCGCTCCCAATATCAGCACGCCGCGGGCGCAATTGCTGCTGCTGGTGGCGATGGTCACGGTGCTCAGCGCCTTCGTCAAGAATATCGGCGCCCTGGCCATCATGATGCCCATCGCCTTCCAGATGGCCCGGCGCTCGGGCGTTTCGCCCTCCATGTTCCTCATGCCCATGTCCTTCGGCTCGCTGCTGGGCGGGCTGATGACGCAGATCGGCACCTCGCCCAACATCATCGTCTCGCGCGTGCGCGAGGAGATGGTGGGCCAGCCCTTCACCATGTTCGACTATACGCCCACCGGACTGGTGCTCTCGATCCTGGGCGTGGGATTCCTCGCCTTTTTCTATTGGCTCCTGCCCGAGCGCAGCCGCGCCTCGTCGGGTCTGGAAAGCGCGGTGGACATCAAGAATTACACCACCGAAGCCCGCGTCACCGAGGATTCCCCGGCCATCGACAGGACCATTGCCGACATCCACGCCGCCGCTGACGGGCAGGCCATGGTGACGCGCATCCTGGGCGCCAATGGCGCCACCCGCACGCCCCTGCCCGACGCCAAGCTGCGCGCCGGCGACATCCTGCTCATCCAGGGCGACCCGGAAGCGCTGGACAAGATGGTCTCCAATGCCGGCCTGGTCTTTTCCGAGCGGCGGGGCGCCGCGACACGCGACGCTTCCAGCTTCGGCGTCATCGAGGCGGTGATCGGCACCACCTCGGGCCTCATCGGCGCCACGGCGCGCGAGCTGAGCCTGTTCGACCGCACCGGGCTCAACCTCCTCGCCATCAGCCGGGGCGACGAACGCTTCACCGAAAGGCTGGGCCAGATCCGCTTCCAGGACGGCGACGTGATCCTGCTGCAAGGCCATTTGCGGCGCCTGCCCGAGCTGCTGCGCGAATGGGACTGCCTGCCCCTGGTCGAGCGCGGCCTCAAGCTGGGCAGCGTCCGCAACGGCCTCGTGCCGCTCGCCATCCTGCTGGTCGCCATGGCGGCCACGGCGCTGGGCCTGCTGCCGGTGGCGCCGGCCTTCTTCATGGCGGCGGTGGCCATGGTGCTGACCCGCTCGGTGCCCCTGCGCGCGGTCTATACCCATCTCGACGCGCCCATCCTGCTGATGCTGGCCTGCCTCATTCCCGTGTCCGAATCGCTGCGCTCCACCGGCGGCACCGATGTCATCGCCACTTTCCTCTCCAACACCGCCTCGGGCCTGCCCGGCTGGGGGGCGCTGGCGCTCATCATGCTGGCGGCCATGGCGGTGACGCCCTTTCTCAACAATGCCGCCACCGTGCTGGTCATGGCGCCCATCGCCGCCACCTTCGCCACCTCGCTCGGCTATGCCCCCGAGGCCTTTCTCATGGCGGTGGCCATCGGCGCCGGCTGCGACTTCCTCACCCCCATCGGCCACCAGTGCAATACGCTGGTCATGGGCCCCGGCGGCTATAAATTCGGCGATTACTGGCGGCTGGGCGCGCCGCTCTCGATATTGGTGGTGCTGGTGGGCGTGCCGCTGCTGATGATCGTCTGGCCGTTTTAGGCGCAAGGGGCTTGCGCGGCCCCGGCGAAGCGCTAAAGCAATTGCCCATGCACACGAGCCACACCATCGCCCTGCCCAACCGCCCCCCTCTGCAATTGGGGCGCCGGGCGCTGGTCATGGGCATTCTCAACGTCACGCCCGACAGCTTTTCCGATGGCGGCGCCCATCATCGCCTCGCCGCCGCGCTCTCCCACGCCCACCAGATGCTGGATGAGGGCGTCGACATCATCGACATCGGCGGGGAAAGCACCCGGCCCGGCGCCACGCCCGTGGGCGTGCAGGAAGAGCTCGACCGCGTCATGCCGGTGATCGATGCGCTGGTGGCTCAGGACATTCCGGTGCCCCTGTCCATCGACACCTACAAGCCGCTGGTGGCCGACCAGGCCATCCAGGCCGGCGCCAGCATCATCAACGACGTGCACGGGCTGATGGCGGCGCCCGAAATGGCCGCGGTGGCCGCGCTCCATGACGTGCCGGTGGTCATCACCCACTGGGACGAATCCCGCGACCGCAGCCTGCCGCTGATGGGGGAAATGCAGCGCCATTTCGCCCTCGGTCTCGAGCGCGCCGAAAAGGCAGGGGTCAAGCCCGAGCGCATCCTGCTCGATCCCGGTTTCGGCTTTGCCAAGTCGGTGGCCGACAATTACCAGCTTCTGGCGCAGCTGGGCGAAATCGGGGGCGGGAAATACCCCATCCTCGTCGGCACGTCGCGCAAATCCATGATCGGCAAGCTGCTCGACCTACCCGCCGACGAGCGGCTGGCCGGCACGATCGCCACCACGGTGCTCGCCTACCGGGCCGGCGGACACATCTTCCGCGTACACGACGTGCGCGCCAACAGGGAAGCCCTTCGCGTCGCCGAGGCGACGCTGTATGGTCCCCCGGCTGATTTGGGATAACGCATGACCGCTTCCTTAACGGGCGACCGTATCATCCTGAAGGACCTCGGTTTTTACGGCTATCACGGCGTCTTCGCCGAGGAGGCGCGGCTGGGCCAGCGCTTCTTCATTGATCTCGAAATGGGGATGGACCTGTCCGCCCCGGCGCAAAGCGACGACCTGGCGACCGGCATCTCCTATGGCGACATCTACGAGGCGGTGAAGGCCAGCTTCGGGGGCCGGCGCATGAACCTGCTCGAAGCGGTGGCGCAGAATGTGGTGACGGCGCTGTTCGAGCAGTTTCCGCCCATCACCTGGATCGTCATCCGCATCCGCAAGCCCGAGGCGCCCATCGCCATGGTGCGCGGGGAAGCGGCCATCGAGCTGCACCGGCAAAGGCCGGCATCATGACCGCCCAGGCCTGGCTGAGCCTGGGGGCCAATCTGGGCGATCCCGTCGCCCAGCTCACCGAGGCCGTGCGCCGCATCGCCGATCATCCCGAAATCACGGTGGTGGCACAGTCGCGCCTGCTCATCACCAAGCCCTGGGGCAAGACGGACCAGCCCGATTTCACCAATCTGGCGCTGAAGCTGGAGACCAGCCTCGCCCCGCTGGATCTGCTCGATGCGCTTCAGGCCATCGAGACGGCGCTGGGCCGGGTGCGCAAGGAAGTGTGGGGGCCGCGCGTCATCGATATCGACATCATCGCCTATGACCACCTCGAAATGCGCTCCGAGCGGCTCAACCTGCCCCATATCCATGCCCATGAGCGCGAATTCGTGCTCGAACCGCTGCGCGAGATCGACCCCGAGATTGCCGATTGGGTGGTGGCGCAGGGCAAGGCTGATTAAGGTTCCCCAACCCCGGAGTCATTCCGGCGCAGGCCGGAATCCATATCCGCATGCCTCCCGGGCCACCGGATTCAGGGTGGACCCTCAGCATGGATTCCGGCCTGCGCCGGAATGACCCGGTGGGTTGGGAGCGCCTTATCCCCGCATCGCCTCGAGTAATTTCACCGCCGTGTCGAACTCGACCCGGCGCCGGGCGCGGCGTTCGGCGGCTTCCTCGTCCTCGCCCCACTGGCCGATCTGGTAATCCTCGTCCACATGCGCCGCCGACCACACGGCGTCGGGCGTGAACAGCTTGTGCCAATAGCCCAGCGTCAGGAGGCCTGAGCCGGTAAGGCCGGTCATGGAGACCAGGGCGGTCAGCGCCAGCAGACCCTCCCCCTCCAGCGCCGCCGCCAGCCGGTCGAGCGTCGATTGCGGCTGGGCCTGATGGATGATGCCGATGGTGGGCTGGAAGCTGACGCCGAAATGGCGGGCCAGCGCCACCAGCGCCTTATCCCAGGCGTCTTCCTGCGCCGCCACCAGTTCGCGCGGGCTGTCGGCGCGATAGAGCATCAGGTCCCCGCCGGCGAATTTGACGATCTCGACGCGAAAGGCAGGGATCATTTCCTCACCGCTCTCGATGGCGGAATTGACCAGCCGCACCATGGGCATGGTGGCCGGATCGATGACGTCTCCCTGGGCCGCCCATTCCTCGGCCATGGCGGTGGCGATGGCGGCGGCGGGCACGGTGATGGGAATTTTCTTGCCCGGCGTGCGCACCTGCCGCCCATCCAGCGTCACCGCGAAGCCGCCCTCCACCGGGGCGACGCCCACATCGGCATAGAAGCGCTTGGGCAGCTCGACCTGGTTGAGATGCTGGGCCCGGCCATAGCCGTCGTCCCGATGCAGATGGGCGTCTTCAAGCTGGTCACGCATGATGTCTAATCCAGGATTTGGGCAAGGGTGGCGTCGAGCTGGTCGTAATGGTCGATCAGCACGCTGGCGCCGGCGGCAGCCAACTCGTCCGGCTCATGATAGCCCCAGGTGACCCCGATGGTCCGGCAGCCGGCCGCCACGCCCATCTCGATATCGAAGGTGGTGTCCCCGATCATCACCATGTCGGCCACGGCGACGCCGGTTTCGCGCATGGCGCTTTCCAGCATGCCCGGATGCGGCTTTGAGGGGTTGTGGTCGGGCGTTTGCAGGGTAACGAAGTGATCGGCCAGCCCATGCAGGGCCAAAAGGCGATGGACGCCCGAAAGCCCCTTGCCGGTAGCGATGCCCAGAAGCATGTCGGGGCGGGCGCGCAACAGGTCGAGCGCCGCCCGCGCGCCGGGGAACAGCCCCTCCCGCCCCTCGGAGCGCACCAGCGACTCGCGGTAATGGCTGCGATAGGTCTCCACCAACTGCTCCACCAGCACGCCATCGTCGTGGCCCACCAGCCGGGCCATGGCCACCGGCAGCGACAGCCCGATGACGCGCCGGGACTGGGCCGGGCTCGGCGCCTCCAGCCCCAGGCTCTCGAAGGTGGTCGACATATGCTCGTGGATCAGCGCCTGCGTGTCGATCAGCGTACCGTCCATGTCGAAAACGACGAGTTTCATTTGCCATCCTCGGGGTCGCCGCCGACATCGTAGCGGTCGGGATCGAAGCCCAGCGCCTCGAAGCTCTGCCGCATATGGGGCGGCAGCGGCGCGGAAATATCCAGCCTCCCGCCATCGCGCAGCGGCAGGGCGATGCGGCGGGCATGCAGGTGCAGGCCCTCGCCCAGCCCCGGCGCGCCCTGCCAGTTCTCGATGTTGAAATAGCGCGGGTCGCCGATGATGGGCGTGCCGAGCTGGGCCATGTGCACGCGCAATTGATGGGTGCGGCCGGTGACGGGCTTGAGCGTCACCCAGGCGAAGCGCCGGCTGGCGGTGTCGGTGGTGGAATAATAGCTCTGCGAATGCTGCGCGCCCGGCGTGCCGTTGCGCACCACCACCATCTGCTCGCCATCGCGCGTCGCCTGCTTGGCCATAAAGCAGGAGATTTCACCCTGGCGCGGCGTCGGATTGCCGGCAACCACCGCCCAATAGATCTTGCGGGCCGAGCGCGAGCGGAAGACGGCGCCGAAATGGCTGGCCGCGGCATGGGTCTTGGCGACGACGAGGCAACCGGAAGTGTCGCGGTCGAGGCGATGGACCAACCGCGGGGCCTCGCCCTTCTTGTTGGGCAGGCTTTTGAGCAAGCCGTCGATATGGCGCTTGGTGCCGCTGCCGCCCTGCACGGAAAGGCCATGGGGCTTGTTGAAGACGTAGAGATCGTCGTCTTCGTAGATGACGAGGTCGCGCAGGAATTGCGCGTCGGCCTCGCTGACGCGGGGCGCCCGGGGCGTTTCAGCGTCGTCCACCGGCGGAATGCGCACCGTCTGGCCGGGGGCAAGGCGCGTGCTGGTGGTCACCTTGGCCTTGTCGACCCGCACCTCGCCATTGCGGATCAGCTTCTGCAGCCGCCCGAAGCCCAATTGGGGGAAATGGCGAGCGAACCAGCGGTCGAGGCGCATGCCATCTTCGTCGCCACTCACCTGCCGCTGTTGAACGCCACTCATGCCATGCCTCGGGTCACCAAAAGCCCGAGATAAAGCCCAATCACGCAAACCACAACCGACAAGAGCACATAGCTCCCAGCCTGAACCAGCTCGCCCCGCTCGATGAGCACGATGGTGTCGAGCGAAAACGAGGAAAACGTGGTGAAGCCGCCCAGGATGCCCACGGCCACGAAGAGCCTGGCCTGCTCCTGCCAGCCGGGCAGCAGCCGGGCCATGATGCCCACGAAGAGGCCCATGCAGACGGAGCCGACAATATTGATGAGCAGGGTCGCCAGCGGAAAGCCCATCGGCCACAGCCGGCCGATGAAACTGCCTGCGCCAAAACGCGCCATGGCGCCCAGCGCGCCCCCCAGACCCACCAGAACGAACTCACCCATGAATAACCAGCCATTAGCAATGAACCAACAATGCCAAGCATTGCGCTTTGTCATGCTAGCACGGATGCGTATGCTCTGGGCTCGACAAAGCTGGTAATATTGAAGTCCGATGCAAAGTGTGTGGAAATATTGCGCGATCGCCGTGGTGGCGCTGACCCTTTCGGCCTGCGCCAGCTTCGCGCCGCACCGCAATGCCGTGCCGCCGCCGCTGATCGCGGTCGCCACGGTCGGCGGCACCGCGCCCTTGCGCTATTGGGGCGATGATCCCGATTTCGTTTCCAGCCACCGCCGCATCCGCCCCGGCTCGGACGGACGCGTGGATTATCTGGCCCTTTCGGGGGGCGGCATCAATGGCGCCTATGGCGCGGGCTTTCTCGTCGGCTGGACGCAACGGCACGACCGGCCCGAATTCGAGGTGGTGACCGGCATCAGCGTCGGCGCCATCATGGCGCCGCTGGCCTTCCTCGGCCCTCAATATGACCCCCGCTTGCAGCAGGTCTTCTCCTCCCTGACCGAAGCCAGCAACCCGGCCACCAATATCCTCTCCGCCCTTCTGGGCGCGCCCTCGATCATGACCAACAAGCCGGTGCTGGCGGCCATCCGCGCCGTGGTGGACGAACCGGTGCTCGACGCCATCGGCAAGGCGCATCGGGAGGGTCGCAGGCTCTATATCGGCACCACCGATTTCGACGCCCAGCGCCCGGTGATCTGGGATATCGGGGCCATCGCCAATTCGGGCCTGCCCCATCGGCTGCAACTGGTCCACAATATCCTTCTGGCCTCGGCGGCCGTGCCCGGCGTCTTCCCGCCGGTGCTGATAAAGGTGACGGCGCAGGGGCAGAGCTTCGAGGAACTGCATGTCGATGGCGGGTTGACCCAGCAGGTGCTGGTGCTGCCCGGCGGCTTCGGGCGCGCCGCCAACGGCACCACGGCGCGGCTCTATGTGATCTTCAACGGCGTCACCGCCCCCACGCCGTCCAGCGTGCAGATTTCCAGCATGAGCCTGCTGCAACGCGCCGTGCCCACCCTGCTCAAATATCTGGGCCGGGCCAATCTGGTGGAGCTGGCCAATTCGGCCCGCGAAAGCGGCGCCAGCTATCGCATCACTGCCATTCCCGCCGAATTCCCCGAGAGCCGCAACGTCTTCGGCTCGCCCCAATGGCTGGAAGCCCTTTACGGCTACGGCTATCAAAGCGGGCTGGTGGGGGCCTGGCAGACGAAGAACTGACGGCTGTATCCCTCGCACCGGGTCATTCCAGCCCCCGGGACGCTTCGCGCCCGAGGACAGGCTCCGGCCGGAATCCATGCTGAAGGCTATCCCCTGACGCAAGAGTATATGGAAGCATGCGGACATGGATTCCGGCCTGCGCCGGAATGACCCGGTGGGTGGTTTACTCGTCCCCCTGCGCCTTGGCGGCGCGCAGGCGCTCGAAATAATCGAGGCGTTTCTTGAGGTCACGCTCGAAGCCCCGCTCGACCGGATTATAGAATTTCTGCCGGCCCAGCTTTTCGGGGAAATAATCCTGCCCCGAAAACGCCTCGGGCGTATCGTGGTCGTAGATATAGCCGGCGCCATAGCCCTCGCCCTTCATCAGCCTGGTGGGCGCATTGAGGATCACCTTGGGCGGCATGGGTGAGCCGGTGGATTTGGCCAGGCTCATCGCCCCCTTATAGGCGGTATAGACGGCGTTGGATTTGGGCGCCAACGCCAGATAGACCACCACCTGCGCCAGCGCCAGCTCGCCCTCGGGCGAGCCCAACATCTGATAGGCGTCGCGCCCGGCTATGGCCTGCGGCAAAGCCTGCGGATCGGCGAGGCCAATATCTTCCGAGGCCATGCGGATCAGCCGCCGGGCGAGGAACAGCGGGTCCTCCCCCGCATCGAGCATGCGGGCGAAATAATAGAGCGCCGCGTCGGGATCGGAGCCGCGCACGGTCTTGTGCAGGGCGGAAATCAGATTGTAGTGCCCATCCTGGGCCTTGTCGTAAAGCGGGGCGCGGCGCTGGATGAGCGTGAGCATGGTGGCCGCATCCATCACCTCGCCGGGCCGCGCCGAGGCGAGCACTTCCTCCACCAGTCCCAGCAGCGCCCGCCCATCACCGTCGGCGAGGCCGAGCAGGGTCTGGCGCGCTTCGGCTTCGAGCGGCAGCGGCGCTCCGGTCAAGGCCTCGGCGCGCTGCACCAGCTTTTCCAGATCGTCCGGCCCCAGCGATTCGAAACGCAACACCTGGCTGCGCGAGAGCAGCGCCGCATTGAGCTCGAAGGAGGGGTTCTCCGTGGTCGCCCCGACAAGGACGATGGTGCCATCCTCCATCACCGGCAGGAAACTATCCTGCTGGGCGCGGTTGAAGCGGTGGATCTCATCGACGAAGAGCAGCGTGCGCTGCCCGGAAAGCCGGGCGAAGCGGGCCTGCTCGAACACCTTCTTGAGCTCGGCCACCCCCGAGAAGATCGCTGAAATCTGCTGGAAATTGAACCCGATCTCATCGGCCAGCAGCCGCGCCACCGTGGTTTTACCGGTGCCCGGCGGCCCCCACAGGATGAGCGAGCCCAACCGGCCGCTGGCGATCATGCGCCGCAGCGTGCCCTCCGGGCCCAGCAGATGGCCCTGCCCGATCACCTCGTCGAGGCTGCGCGGCCGCAACTGGTCGGCCAGCGGGCGGGCGCGGTCGGTATCGGCAGGATCGGCGGCGAAAAGATCGGACATGACGGATATGTAGCAGACCGGTTCAGGGCGATACAGGCATGAGCGCTAGCGGCGCTTCCGCGCCAAGAGACGGGCGCGCAGGGCCTCCGTCGCGCGCAGGGCCAGCCAGAGCAGCAGGAACAGGACCAGCACGCCGACCATGAGCCCGAGCGCCGGCACCAAGGCCCCGGCCACGGCCCAGGGCGAAAGCGCTCCGGGCACGGGCAGCACATAGACGGCCCAGCCCAGGGCAAGGAAAAGAGCCACGGCGCCGAAGAGATAGACCACCAATCCCACGCCGCTCCCCTTCCCTAGCCGCTGACGATCGAACGGGTAACCCGGCCGTTACGTTGCAGGATGATCTGCCAGGTGCGCACACGCTTGTTGGCCGTTTGCGCAAAGGCGCTGGCCGTGTCCATGGGGATATCGTTGAGCGCCAGGATCACGTCATCCACCCGCAATCCCATCTGCTCGGCGGGCGAGCCGGAGGCAATGGCGGTGACGATGACGCCCCTGGCGTCATAGGGCAGGCCCTTGGCTTCGGCCAGCGCCGCATCGATCTGGCGCACGCTGGCGCCGGCAAAGCGCGAATTGCCGGTGATCTCGGCCACGCTGTCGGGCGTTGCCGCCGGCGCCGCCTCCACGGTGAACTGCACGGTCTCGCTTGCCCCGCCGCGCAGGCGCTCGATGGCGATGGCCTGGCCGATGGGCTTGGTCGCCAGCCGGAAATTGAAGGCGCTGGGATCGTCCACCCCCACCCCGTCCAGGCTCAGGATCACATCGCCCGGCGCAAAGCCGGCGCGGGCCGCCGGCCCGTCGGGCGCCACCTCGGCGATCAGCGATCCATGCGGCACGCTCATGCCCAGGCTGGCGGCGATATCGGACGTCACCGCCTGCATCTTGGCGCCGAACCAGGGCCGCACGATCTGGCCGCCGCTGACCCCGGCCTCGGCCACCAGCCGCGCCATATTGGCGGGAATGGCGAAGCCGATCCCCACCGAGCCCCCGGTCTGGGAATAGATGGCGGTGTTGATACCCACCAATTGCCCGTCGAGATCGACCAGGGCGCCGCCCGAATTGCCCGGGTTGATGGCGGCATCGGTCTGGATGAAGAATTCATAATCGGAGCTCTCCACCCCGGTGCGCGCCAGCGCCGAGACGATGCCGCTGGTCACCGTCTGGCCGACGCCAAAGGGATTGCCGATGGCCAGCACCAGGTCGCCCACCGCAAGCGTGTCGGAATCGGCAAAGGCGATGGCCGGGAAGCGCGCATCGCCCGGCTGGCGCACCCGCAGCACCGCCAGATCGGTCTGTTCGTCCTCGATCACGATGTCGACGGCGAATTCCCGCCCGTCCGAAAGCGCGATGCGCACATCGGTCGCGCCCTTGATGACATGGCTGTTGGTGAGGATGACGCCGCTTTCATCGACGATCACGCCCGACCCAAGCGCGTGGGATTCACGCGGGCGCGCCTGAAAATACTGGTCGCCGAAAAAGCGCGAGAAAAAGGGGTCGTTGGCGAAAGGAGAAACCGCCTGCTGCTCGATGCGCGTGGCATAGACATTGACCACCGAGGGCGCCACGGCCCGCACCACCGGGGCAAAGCTCAGCTTCACCTGCGCGGCGTCCTGCGGCGCCTGGCGAATGGGCTCCGGGGCGGGGGCGGGCGACGCAGCGACGGCCGGCGGGGCCACCTGCGCCAGGCTCGGCGCGTTCCAGGGCGAAAAGGCCAGCGTTCCCCCGATGGCCAAAGCCAGAAGGGCCGTGCCGGCCAGCACCATTGTCCTCATCCTCATCACACGCGTCTCCGCCTTGCTGCCGGCCTGTCAAACGCCCGGAATCTGTCACGAAAATGGCATATCCGCCCCACACTTCCGGCGGGACAAATAAACATTGCGCCGGGGGGCTGCCGGTCCTATATGCAGCGCTCGCTTTCCCCGCATTTCCCAGCCCCGAAAGGCCAGTCGTCGATGACCACCGAGCCGAAGCAGGTTTACCCCAACACCTCTGCCCTGATTGCCGCGGAATCCCCCGATTTCCCGTCTTTCCTGTTCTCCGAAAAGGAGCTGCACCGGGCCACGAAGGTCTTCAAGAAGGGTTTTGACGGGCTGCTGACCTATGCGGTCAAGTGCAATCCCTCGCCCCACATCATCGCCCAGCTTCACCGCGAGGGCCTCAAGGCGTTCGACGTCGCCTCCAACACCGAGATGGAGCTGGTGCGCGACTATGCCCCCGGGGCGGTGATGCACTACAACAACCCCATCAAGAACAAGCGCGAAATCGCCCGGGCCTATGAGGAATTCGGGGTGCGCAGCTTCACCATCGACCACCCCCAGCAGCTCGACCAGCTCGCCGCCGTCGTCTCGCCCAGCCGCGATGTCGAGGTCACCACCCGCTTCAAGGCCGGCAAGGCGCTGAAATCCTATGATTTCGGCATCAAGTTCGGCGTCATGGAACAGGGCGCCGCCGAAATCGTCAGCGCCGTGCAAACCATGGGCTACACGCCCAGCCTGTGCTTCCATGTCGGCAGCCAGTGCGAGGATGCCTATGCCTATGAGCGCCACATCGCCGCTGCCGCGCGCATCGTGGAGGAGTCCGGGATCGAGCTCAAGCGCCTCAATATCGGCGGCGGCTATCCGGCCCCCTACCCGACCAGCGAAGCGCCGCCGATGGATTATTATTTCGAGACCATCTCGCAGGCGGTGAACGATCATTTCGGCGAAAAGCGCCGTCCCGAGCTCATCATCGAGCCCGGCCGGGCGCTCGTCACCTCCTCCACCTCCCTGCTGCTGCGGGTCAAGCATCAGCGCGGCGGCCAGTCGGTCTATGTCAATGACGGCGCCTATGGGAGCCTGATGGAAGTCAAGTTCATGCACTTCACCCCCCCGGTTCGCGTCTGGCGCGGCCCGCGCCTGCATGACAATGACCAGGAATTCTCCGAATTCACCATCTGGGGTCCCACCTGCGACAGCTATGACGTGTTGCCCCAGGTCTTCACCCTGCCCGCCGACATCGATGAGGACGACTGGATCGAATTCGGCCTGATGGGCGCCTATACCCAGGCCTCGCTCACCCCCTTCAACGGCTTCGACCGCCGCGACCAGTATTGGGTCGAGGATGTCTATACCGGCAAGGACCAGCAGCCCGAATAAGACGTCACCGCTTCATTCCGCGGCCATTCCGGCATCCGCCGGAGTGGCCGTTTCTTTTTTGGAGAATGTCATGACGACATTTCCCGCCCTGGAAACGCTGGGCCGGCGCATCATGGTCCTTGGCCCCACCAATTCGGGCAAATCGACGCTGGCCGTGGCCATAGGCGCGCGGCTGGGCATCCCCGCCATCCATCTGGACCAATTCCGCCATCTGCCGGGCACGAACTGGCATCAGCGTCCCGATGCGGAATTTGCCGCCCTGCATGCCCAAGCCATCGCCCGGGCGGAATGGGTGATGGACGGCAGCTATTCCCGGCTCATGCCACAGCGCCTCGCCCGCACCACCGCCATCATCGTGCTGGACGACAGCCTTGCCGTGCGCACGGCCCGCTATTTCAACCGCACCCTGTTGCAGACGCAACGCGCCGGCGGGCTCGAGGGCAACCGGGATTCCCTCAAATGGGAAATGCTGACCTGGCTGTGGAAGACGCGCAACAAATCCCAGGACGCCCGCGACCTCGCCACGCGATCCGGCCTGCCCACCGTCTTCTGCCACAACCGGCGCGAGCTCGACGCGCTTTATGCCGCCTGGGGCCTGGAGCGCGCCTAGGCCGCTTGAGCTACAATCCGCACCGGGTCATTCCGGCCTGCGCCGGAATGACACCGTGGGTTTGGAAGCCGTGGTCAATCCCCCAAAGAAAAAGGCGGCCGCGCCGAGCGCGACCGCCTTTTTCAATTCAGTGTATCCAAGCCTTACGCGGCTTCGGACTCGTCGCCCTGCACCGGGCCGCTGTCCAGGCCCTTGGCATTGACGTCGCGGTCGACGAATTCGATCACGGCCATGGGGGCATTGTCGCCATAGCGGAAGCCGGCCTTGAGGATGCGGATATAGCCGCCCTGGCGGTCCTTGTAGCGCGGGCCGAGCACGGCGAAGAGCTTGGCAACCTGGCCTTCGTCGCGGATCTGGCTGATGGCCTGGCGGCGGGCATGCAGATCGCCGCGCTTGCCCAGGGTGATGAGCTTCTCGACGATCGGACGCAGGTCCTTGGCCTTGGGAAGCGTGGTCACGATCTGCTCATGCTTGATGAGAGCAGCGGACATATTGGCGAACATGGCCTTGCGGTGGCTGGCGGTCCGGCTGAATTTGCGGCCTCGATTGGCGTGGCGCATTATAGTCTCCTAAAATCTTGGCGGCGCCGGATCAGTAATGATCTTCGTAGCGCTTGGCGAGGTCATCGATATTCTCGGGCGGCCAATTGGCCACGTCCATCCCGAGATGAAGCCCCATCTGTGCCAGGACTTCCTTGATTTCGTTGAGCGACTTGCGGCCGAAATTCGGGGTCCGCAGCATCTCGGCTTCCGTCTTCTGGATGAGGTCGCCGATATAGACGATGTTGTCGTTCTTGAGGCAGTTGGCGGAACGCACGGAAAGCTCCAGTTCGTCCACCTTCTTGAGCAGGGCCGGGTTGAAGGCCAGTTCGGGAACGGCGTCCTGCGCCTTTTCCTTGCTGGGCTCCTCGAAGTTCACGAACACCGAGAGCTGGTCCTGGAGGATGCGGGCGGCATAGGCCACGGCATCTTCCGGCGACACGGCGCCATTGGTTTCGATCTGCAGGGTCAGCTTGTCCTTGTCGAGGCTTTCACCGGCACGGGTGGCATCGACCTTGTAGCTGACGCGGCGCACCGGCGAGAACAGCGAGTCGACCGGGATATAGCCGATCGGCGCATCTTCCGGGCGGTTCTTGTCGGCGGCGACATAGCCCTTGCCGGTGTCGACGGTGAATTCGATATTGATCTCGGCGCCGTCGTCGAGGTGGCAGATCACCAGCTCGGGGTTCAGCACTTCGATGTCGCCGGTCACCTTGATGTCGCCGGCCGTCACGGCGCCCGGCCCCTGGCGGGAAAGCGTCAGGCGCTTGGGGCCCTCGCCGCCCATCTTCAACGCGATTTCCTTCACGTTGAGGACGAGGTCGGTAATGTCTTCACGCACGCCCGGTAACGAGGAGAACTCGTGCAGGATGCCATCAATCTGGATTGCGGTAACCGCCGCGCCCTGGAGCGACGACAGCAGCACGCGACGAAGAGCATTACCCAAGGTAAGCCCGTAACCGCGCTCAAGCGGCTCGGCGACAACCGAGGCCACGCGCGCGTTGTCGCTGCCCGAAACAATCTCCAGCTTGGTCGGCTTGATCAGTTCTTGCCAGTTCCTCTGGATCGTCACGGTTATGTCCTTTCAAAATCGCGGCTCCAGCCGGAGCCGCACCGCCGCAAACGCAATAAGACTCCCGGCCATAGGCGGCCGGGAGCTCGTCAATGGGTCTAGATTAGACGCGGCGCCGCTTGCGCGGGCGGCAGCCATTGTGCGGAATCGAGGTCACGTCGCGGATCGAGGTGACGTTGAAGCCGGCAGCCTGAAGGGCACGCAGGGCCGATTCACGGCCCGAACCGGGACCACGAACTTCGACTTCCAGGGTCTTCATGCCATGTTCCTGCGCCTTCTTGGCGGCGTCCTCGGCGGCAACCTGGGCAGCATAGGGGGTCGACTTGCGCGACCCCTTGAAGCCCATCACGCCCGAAGAGGACCAGGAGATGGTATTGCCCTGCATATCGGCAATCGTAATCATGGTGTTGTTGAACGATGCATTCACATGGGCGACGCCCGACGTGATGTTCTTGCGCTCTTTACGACGGACGCGCGCGACTTCAGCTTTAGCCATTTAATTCCTCTGAACGATATCAGCGCTGCCGTTAGCCCGGAACGGGCCCCGGCAGCTACATCGAAGAACCCTATGCGGGTTCTTACTTCTTCTTGCCGGCGATCGGCTTGGCCGGACCCTTGCGGGTGCGGGCATTGGTGTGGGTGCGCTGGCCGCGAACCGGCAGGCCGCGACGGTGGCGCAGGCCACGATAATTGCCGAGATCCATCAGGCGCTTGATGTTCATCGCCACATTGCGGCGCAGATCGCCTTCCACGACATAGTCGCGGTCGATGGTTTCACGGATCTGGATGACTTCGGCGTCGGTCAGCTCATTGACGCGGCGCTCGGCCGGAATGCCAACCTTGGCGCAGATATCCTCGGCGAACTTGTCGCCGATCCCATGGATATACTGCAGCGCGATAACAACGCGCTTGTTCGTCGGGATATTGACGCCAGCAATACGAGCCACGTCTGCTCTCCTTCATTCAGCGCGAGCCATCACGGCTGGCGCCCTTAAACAACAAGGGACCGGACTTCGACCCCCAACCAGTTGGAGAACCGAATCCAGCCCAATAATCCATGAGACTGACGCGGTTCTTTAAGGGCTCGATTCCGCAGAGTCAACTGCCAAACCGAGCCAGCATTCACTGCGAGATGGCCGCCTTTATGGCCGCCGTGACCTTCTCGACCGGCTCCATGCCGTTGACCGGGCGCAGCAGGCCCGTCTCGGCATAATAGGCAACCAGCGGCGCGGTCTGCTGCTGATAGACGCCGAGGCGGTTGCGCAGAACCTCCTCATTGTCGTCGGCGCGGGCCCCGCCCGATTCCTTGGCGCGCTGGATCACACGGCGCACCAGCTCGTCGGCATCGGCCTTGATTTCGATGACCGCATCGAGCTTCACGCCCTTGTCGGCCAGCATGCCATCAAGCGCCTCGGCCTGGGCAATGGTGCGCGGAAAGCCGTCGAGGATGAAGCCGGGCTTGCAGTCCTCGGCGTCGAGCCGTTCCGAGACGATGCCGTTGACGATGTCGTCGGACACCAGGTCCCCCCGGTCCACCACGGCCTTGGCCTCGAGCCCCAGCGGGGTCTTGGCGGCAATGGCCGAGCGCAGGATGTCGCCGGTGGAGAGCTGGGGAATGCCGTAGGCATCGACCAGGATCTTGGCCTGGGTCCCCTTCCCCGCCCCCGGCGGGCCGAGCAGAATCAACCTCATCGACGCTTGCCTCCTCCAAGACGGGACTTCTTGACCAGCCCCTCATATTGCTGGGCGATCAGATGGCTCTGCACCTGGCTGATCGTATCCAGCGTCACGGTCACCAGGATCAGCAGCGAGGTGCCGCCGATGAACTGGCTGACGGCAAGCTGGCTGAACAGCACTTCGGGGATCAGCGCCACGAAGGTGAGGTAGAGCGCGCCGATCACGGTGATGCGCGTCAGCACGTAGTCGATATGCTGCGCCGTCCGCTCGCCCGGGCGGATGCCCGGAATGAAGCCGCCGGAGCGCTTGAGATTGTCCGCGGTCTCCTGCGGATTGAACACGATGGCGGTATAGAAGAACGCGAAGAAGATGGTCAGCCCGCCATAGACCAGCAGATAGAGCGGCTGGCCGCGGCCGAGCAGCGCCGTGATAGTCTGCAGCCAGCCCATTTCCGACGCCTGCGCGGTGAACGAGGCGATGGTCGCCGGCAGCAGCAACAGCGAGGAGGCGAAGATCACCGGGATCACGCCCGAGGTGTTGAGCTTGAGCGGCAGATGCGAGCTGTCGCCCTGGAACATCTTGTTGCCCACCTGGCGCTTCGGATACTGGATCAAAAGCCGGCGTTGGGCGCGCTCGAAAAACACGATGATGGCAATGACCACCAGGGCCAGGACGATCATGCCCAGCCCGGCAATGCCCGGAATGGCGCCGGTGCGGCTCAGTTCCAGGGTCTGGGCGACGGTGGTGGGCAGATTGGCCACGATACCGGCGAAGATGATGAGCGAAATGCCGTTGCCGACGCCGCGCGAGGTGATCTGCTCACCCAGCCACATCAGGAACATGGTGCCGCCCACCAGCGTGATGACGGTGGAAATGCGGAAGAACCAGCCCGGATTGAGCACGACGCCCTGGCTCGCCTCCAGCCCCACGGCAATGCCATAGGCCTGCACGGCGCAGAAGGCCACCGTGAGGTAGCGCGTATATTGGTTCATCTTGCGACGGCCCGCTTCCCCGCCCTCTTTCTTGAGGGCTTCGAGGCGCGGCGATGCCGTGGCGACGACCTGCACCACGATGGAGGCGGTGATGTAGGGAATGAGGTTGAGGGCAAAGATCGCCATGCGCTCGACGGCGCCGCCGGCGAACATGTTAAACATGCCGATGATGCCCTGCTGGCTCTGCTCAAAGGTCGCGCGGAAAGCATCGGGGTCGATGCCCGGAACCGGGATGAACGTGCCCAGACGATAAACGAGCAGCGCCCCCAGTGTGAACCAGATGCGCTGCTGCAGGGCTTTCGCCTTGGAGAAGGTCGAAAAACTGAGATTACGTGCCAGCTGTTCGGCTGCGGACGCCATATATCGCTCCTATGGCTTCAAGGCCAGGTGCGCTCGGAGCGCTTCGGGAGCATATGCATCTACGTCCCTAACGCAACAAACCATAAAAGCGCACCCAGCCAGGAGCCGGGTACGCTTGCGAGTTGGATTACTCGGCGCGAGGGGCCTTCTTCCACGGCTGCTTGGCCGGGATCAGCTCGACCTTGCCGCCGGCAGCCTCGATGGCCGCCAGGGCGCCCTTGGTGGCGTAATCGACCTTGAAGGTGACCTTCTTGGCCGAGAAGCCTTCCGAGCCCATCAGGCGCACGCCGTCCTTGACGCGACGGATCACCCGCGCGGCCACCAGCGCTTCGGCATCGATCACCGCCTTGGCGTCGAGCTTGCCGCTGTCGATATAGGCCTGGATGCGATCGATGCGCACCTGGTTCCAATCCTTGGGATTGGGAACGTTGAAGCCGCGCTTGGGCATGCGCATGTGAAGGGGCATCTGGCCGCCTTCAAAGCCGTTGATCGCAACGCCCGAGCGAGCGGTCTGGCCCTTGCCGCCGCGACCGCCGGTCTTGCCGACGCCCGAGCCAATGCCACGGCCCACGCGGACGCGGACCTTGTTGGCGCCGGGATTGTCACGAAGTTCGTTCAAACGGGTCATTTTCCGGACCTTCTCTCTTACTCGCCGACGACGCGGACGAGGTGCGGGACCTTGTTAATCATGCCGCGCACTTCGGGCGTATCAACCAGCTCGCGCTGCTTGTTCATCTTGTTGAGCCCGAGACCGATCAGGGTCGCGCGCTGGCTCTTCTCGCGGCGGATCGGCGAACCGATCTGCTGCACGGTGATGGTCTTCGCTTTAGCCATTCTTTCTCTCCCGAGCCCTATCAGGCTTCGACGGCAGTCTCGCCGCGGCGAGCCTGCAGTTCGGAAACCTTGAGACCGCGGCGAGCCGCGACCGAGCGGGGGCTGTCGACGCGCTTGAGCGCATCGAAGGTGGCCCGCACCATGTTGTAGGGGTTGGCGGTGCCCTGCGACTTGGCGACGATGTCGTTGATGCCCAGGGTCTCGAACACGGCGCGCATCGGTCCACCGGCGATGATGCCGGTACCGGGAACGGCGGCGCGCAGGATCACCTTGCCGGCGCCGTGGCGGCCGGTCACGTCGTGGTGAAGGGTACGGGCGTCGCGCAGCGGCACCCGGATCATCTGGCGCTTGGCCTGCTCGGTGGCCTTGCGGATCGCCTCGGGAACTTCGCGGGCCTTGCCGTGGCCGAAGCCGACGCGACCCTTCTGGTCACCCACAACGACGAGGGCAGCGAAACCGAAGCGACGGCCGCCCTTGACCACCTTGGCCACGCGGTTGATGTGGACCAGGCGATCGACGAATTCGCTTTCGCGCTCTTGAACGTCTCTGCTCATAATTGCTTTCCTCGCCGCGTTAGAACTGCAGACCGCCTTCACGGGCGGCGTCTGCAAGGGCCTTCACACGGCCATGATAAATGTAAGCCCCACGGTCGAAGACGACTTCGGCCACGCCGGCCTTGGTGCCCCGCTCGGCAATCAGCTTGCCGATAGCCGCGGCCGCCTCGGCGGTGGCGCCATTCTTGAGCGTCGACTTGACATCCTTGTCGAGCGTCGAAGCGGCAGCCAGCGTGCGGCCGGTGGTGTCGTCGATGATCTGGGCGTAGATATTCTTGTCCGAGCGGAAAACGCTGAGACGGGGACGACCGAAGGCACGAGCCTTGAGCGCCTTGCGGACACGAGCCTTGCGGCGCTCCGCACCCTTTGCACTGATAGCCATTGCAGGCGCTCCTTACTTCTTCTTGCCTTCTTTGCGGAACACGAATTCGTCCGTGTACCGCACACCCTTGCCCTTGTAGGGCTCGGGCTTGCGCCAGGCGCGAATATTGGCCGCAACCTGACCGACCTGCTGCTTGTCGATGCCGCTGACCACGATTTCGGTCGGCGCCGGAACGGCAAGCGTGATGCCCTGGGGGGCCTCATAAATCACTTCGTGGCTGAAACCAAGCGAGAGCTTGACATCCTTGCCCTGCATGGCGGCGCGGTAACCGACGCCCTGGATGGCCAGCTTCTTCTCGAAACCAGCGGAAACACCGGTAACGATGTTCTGCAGCAGCGCGCGGGTGGTGCCCCAGGCGGCGCGGGCGAAACGGGTATCGTTGACCGGCGAAACCACCAGGCCCTCTTCCGTCTGCTCCACTTTGACAGCATCCATCAGATCGATGCTCAGCTCGCCCTTCGGGCCCTTTGCGGTAACGGTGCGACCATTGATCGTGACCGTAACGCCGCTCACCGGTGCAACCGGTTTCTTGCCAGTACGTGACATTCTTCGTTTATCCTTGAGTAATCGTCTTACCCCGGATCCTAAGGCCGAAAGGCCTTAGAATACGCGGCAGAGTACCTCGCCACCCACATTGGCGGCCTTGGCTTCGTGGTCGGCCATCACACCCTTGGGGGTGGAAAGGATCGAGACACCCAGGCCATTGGCAACCTGCGGAATATTCTTCACCGACGCATAGACGCGGCGACCGGGGCGCGACACGCGCTCGATCGTGCGGATAACGCCTTCATTGTCCGAGTACTTGAGTTCGATCTCATACTCGGAAGCGCCGTTCTCGAACTTGGTCTCCGAGTAGCCGCGGATGAAACCCTCGGACTGGAGAACGTCCAGCACACGGCCACGCAGGGTCGAGGCGGGAGTCGTAACGGAATTCTTGCGACGCTCCTGGGCGTTGCGGATACGGGTCAGCATGTCGCCGATCGGATCGGAAAAGCTCATCTTCGGTTTCTCCTTACCAGCTCGACTTCACCATACCCGGGATCTGCCCCAGGTTGCCCAGCTCACGCAGGGCGATACGGCTCAGCTTCAGCTTGCGGTAGTAGCCGCGGGGACGCCCCGAGACTTCGCAGCGGTTGCGCACGCGCACCAGGGCCGAATTGCGCGGCAGCTCGGCCAGCTTGAGCTGGGCAGCGAAGCGCTGATCCATCGGGATCGACTCGTCCTTGGTCTGCTTCTTGAGAGCAGCGCGCTTGGCAGCATACTGCTTGGCCAGAGCGGCGCGCTTGTTGTTCTTAACGATGGAACTGGTCTTTGCCATGTTCTGATCCTCTATCCCTTTCCTGCCCGCTTACTGGCGGAACGGGAAGTTGAAAGCCTTGAGCAGCGCGCGCGCCTCATCATCGGTCCGGGCAGTCGTGGCGATCACGATGTCCATGCCCCAGACCTGATCGATCTGATCGTAGTTGATCTCGGGGAAAATGATGTGCTCCTTGATGCCCATGGCATAGTTGCCGCGCCCGTCGAAGGAATTCGGGTTCAGCCCGCGGAAGTCGCGGACGCGCGGCAGCGCGATGTTCACCAGACGGTCGAGAAACTCGTACATGCGGGTCTTGCGCAGCGTCACCTTGACGCCCAGGGCCATCTCCTCACGCACCTTGAAGCCGGCGATCGACTTGCGGGCATAGGTGATGACGGGCTTCTGGCCGGCGATCTTTTCCATCTCGGCAGCAGCGGACTTGACCTTCTTGCTGTCGTTGACGGCTTCGCCGACGCCCATGTTCAGCACGATCTTGTCGAGCTTGGGCAACTGCATGACGTTCTTGTAGTTGAACTGCTCCTGCAGGGCCTTGCGGATGTTGTCTTCGTATTCGGTACGAAGGCGGGGAACGTAAGCTGTCTCAGCCATCGATCGTATCTCCGGTCGACTTGGCAACGCGCGTCTTCACGCCGTCCTTGATCTGGAAACCGACGCGGGTCGGCTTGCCATCCTTGTCGGCGATCGCGAGGTTCGACAGGTGGATCGGCGCTTCCTTGGTGAAGATGCCGGCATCGGTCGACGCGGTCTGCTTGGTGTGACGACGCACCAGGTTGATGCCCTGGACGGTCGCGCGGGTTTCGGTCGGGAACACCTGGAGGACCTGGCCAGTCTTGCCCTTGTCCTTGCCGGCGAGGACGACGACCTTATCGCCCTTTTTGATCTTGGCGGCCATTACAGCACCTCGGGTGCGAGCGAAATGATCTTCATGTGGTTCTTGGCGCGGAGCTCGCGCGGAACCGGTCCGAAGATACGAGTGCCGATCGGCTCTTTCTGATTGTTAATCAGAACCGCGGCGTTCTTGTCGAAACGGATGACGGTGCCATCGGGGCGGCGGATGTCGTAGGCGGTGCGAACCACCACGGCCTTCATCACCTGGCCCTTCTTAACGCGGCCACGCGGAATAGCGTCCTTGACCGAAACGACGATGATGTCGCCGATCGAGGCGTATTTACGATGCGAACCGCCCAGCACCTTGATGCACATGACGCGACGCGCGCCGGAATTATCCGCGACGTCGAGATTGGACTGCATCTGGATCATAACTGGATGCCTTCTTGTTGAACCGGCTCGACCGTCATCCGGTTCTTGCCGACCTAAACCTAAACTCTCTTACGCGGACGGTGCCGCGCCATCCTGAACCAGCGTCCAGCGCTTGTTCTTGGAAATCGGTGCGGTTTCCTGGATCCAAACGACATCGCCGACCTTGGCAACATTGTTCTCGTCGTGAGCGTGATACTTCTTGGAACGACGCACCGTCTTCTTGAGAAGGGGATGCGTGAACCGGCGCTCGACGCGGACCACGACGGTCTTTTCATTGGCGTCGGAGACAACAGTCCCCTGCAGAACGCGCTTTGGCATGGCTTTTCTTCCTTACTTAGCTGCGTTCTTTTCGGTCAGGATCGTCTTGATCCGCGCGATGTCGCGGCGGACCTTCTTCACCTGGGCCGGCTTTTCCAGCTGCTGGGTAGCACGCTGGAAACGCAGGTTGAACTGTTCTTTCTTCAGGTCGACGAGCTGGTCCTTCAGTTCGTCTGCGGTCTTGCTCCGCACATCACTGGCTTTCATGCTCGTTTCCTCAGTCGGCAATGCGGGTAACGACCCGCGTCATGATCGGCAGCTTCATGGCGCCGAGGCGCAGGGCCTCCTTGGCGACATCTTCGGGCACACCGTCGATCTCGAATACGATACGGCCGGGCTTGACGCGCGCGGCCCAGAACTCCACGGAGCCCTTGCCCTTACCCATACGGACTTCGGTCGGCTTCTTGGAGACCGGAAGATCGGGGAACACCCGGATCCACACGCGGCCCTGACGCTTCATTTCGCGGGTGATCGCGCGGCGGGCCGCCTCGATCTGGCGCGCGGTGACGCGCTCGGGTTCCGTCGCCTTCAGCGCATACTGGCCGAAAGCCAGCTCGGTGCCGCCCTTGGCAACGCCATGGATGCGGCCCTTATGGGCCTTGCGGAACTTCGTCTTCTTAGGTTGCAGCATAATGAACTAACCTTCTTATGCGCGTTCGCGGTCACGGTCGCCGCGCTCACGGCGCGGTTCGCGTTCAGCGCGCTGGCCGCCCTGGTCGGCGCCTTCGGTGGCGCGACGCTCATGGGCAGTGGGGTCATGCTCGAGGACTTCGCCCTTGAACACCCAGACCTTGATGCCGATGATGCCATAGGTGGTCTCGGCTTCGGCCGTGCCGTAGTCGATATCGGCGCGCAGGGTGTGCAGCGGCACGCGGCCTTCGCGGTACCATTCGGTACGGGCGATATCGGCGCCGCCGAGACGACCGCCAACATTGACGCGGATGCCACCGGCGCCCATGCGGATCGCCGTCTGCACGGCGCGCTTCATGGCGCGGCGGAAGGCCACGCGGCGTTCGAGCTGCTGGGCAATGCCCTGGGCAACCAGCGTCGCGTCGGTCTCGGGCTTGCGCACTTCAACGATGTTGATGTGCACTTCGGAGTCCGTGAACTTCTTCACCTTGGCGCGGATCTTGTCGATGTCGGCGCCCTTCTTGCCGATCACGATGCCCGGACGGGCAGTGTGGATCGACACGCGGCACTTACGGTGCGGACGCTCGATGACGATCTTGGAAACGGCGGCGGCCTTGAGGTCCTCCAGCAGCGTTTCGCGGATCTTCAGGTCTTCCTGCAGCAGCGTGCCGTAATCGCCCTTGTTGGCGAACCAGCGGCTGTCCCAGGTGCGGTTGATGCCGAGGCGGAAGCCGATTGGATTGATCTTCTGGCCCATTATGCGGCCTCCTCAACTTGCCGGACGATGATCGTCAGATGCGAGAACGGCTTCTCGATCCGCGACGACCGACCACGGCCACGAGCGGTGAAACGCTTCATTACGAGCGAGTTGCCAACGAAGGCTTCCGCAACGACGAGAGCGTCGGTGTCGAGGCCATGGTTGTTTTCGGCGTTGGCGATGGCGCTTTCCAGCACCTTCTTGACCTGGCCGGCAATGCGCTTGTGGCTGAATTCGAGATCGGCCAGGGCCTTCTCGACCTTCTTGCCGCGGATCAGCTGGGCCAGAAGGTTGAGCTTCTGCGGGCTGATGCGCAGCATGCGCAGCACAGCCTTCGCCTCGTTGTCCTTGAGCGCGCGCTGGGTTTTTGGCTTGCCCATCTTACTTCCTCTTGGCCTTCTTGTCGGCCGCATGACCGTAATAGGTACGGGTCGGAGCGAATTCGCCGAACTTGTGGCCGATCATGTCCTCGGTCACGAGAACCGGAACGTGCTTCTGGCCGTTGTGAACACCGAAGGTGATGCCGACGAACTGCGGCAGGATCGTCGAGCGGCGGCTCCAGATCTTGACCACATCGTTGCGGCCCGAGGAGAGCGCCTTCTCGGCCTTCTTGAGCATGTAGCCGTCGACGAACGGCCCCTTCCAGATTGAACGGGTCATGGCTTACCTGCCCTTCTTCACGTGACGGCTGCGAACGATGAACTTGTCCGTGGCCTTGTTGGTGCGGGTCCTCTTGCCCTTGGTCGGCTTGCCCCACGGGGTCACCGGGTGACGGCCACCAGAGGTGCGGCCTTCACCACCACCATGCGGGTGGTCGATCGGGTTCATGGTCACGCCGCGGTTGACCGGCTTGCGGCCCAGCCAGCGGGAGCGGCCGGCCTTGCCGAGCGAGGTGTTGGAGTGGTCCTGGTTGGAGACCGCCCCGACCGTGGCAAGGCAGGTGCCATGCACGCGGCGCTGCTCGCCCGAGTTGAGGCGCAGGATGGCCCAACCCTGGTCGCGGCCCACATACTGGGCATAGGTGCCGGCGGACCGGGCAACCTGGCCGCCCTTGCCGGGCTTGAGCTCGACATTGTGCACGATGGTGCCCACCGGCATGCGTTCCAGCGGCATGGTGTTGCCGGGCTTCACGTCGACGGTCGAGCGCGAGGAGATCACCTTGTCGCCGGCGGCCAGGCGCTGCGGCGCCACGATATAGGCGAGATCGCCGTCTTCGTACTTGACCAGGGCGATCCAGGCGGTGCGGTTCGGATCGTATTCGAGACGCTCGATGGTCCCGGCAACGTCGAACTTCACGCGCTTGAAGTCGATGATGCGATAGGTGCGCTTGTGCCCGCCACCGCGATGGAAGGCGGTGATGCGGCCGCGATTGTTGCGGCCACCGGACTTGGTGAGGCCTTCGGTCAGGGTCTTGACCGGCTTGCCCTTCCACAGTTCCGAACGGTCAGTCGTAATGAGCTGACGATGGCCTTCGGAGGTGGGATTGTAAGTTTTCAGAGCCATTTTTGTCTCTATCCCTTAGAGGCCGGTCGAAATATCGATCGACTGGCCGTCGACGAGGGTCACGACAGCCTTCTTGACGTCGTTGCGCGTGCCGAGCTGGCCACGGAACCGCTTCACCTTGCCCTTGCGGACGAGGGTGTTGACGGCCTTGACCTTGACCGAGAAGAGCTGCTCGACGGCGGCCTTGATCTCGGTCTTGTTGGCATCGATCGCCACGTCGAAAACGACCTGGTTCGCTTCCGAAGCCATCGTCGACTTTTCAGTCACGACGGGGTTACGGATGATGTCATATGCGGCAAGCTTGTTCATGCGAACCTCGCTTCGAGCGCTTCCAGCGCTGCCTTGGTCAGGACGAGCTTGTCACGCTTGAGGATCGACACAACGTTGATCCCCTGCACCGGCAGCACGTCGATATGCGGGATGTTGCGGGCCGCCAGAGCGAAGTTCTGGTCCAGGCTCGCGCCATCGATAATCAGCGCATTGGCCCATTCGAGCTTGCCGAAGGTGGTGCGCAGGGCGGCGGTCTTGGCTTCCTTCTGGGCAACCGAGTCCACAACGATCAGCGAGCCGGCCTTGGCCTTGGACGAGAGCGCATGCTTGAGGGCCAGGGCGCGGACCTTCTTGGGCAGGTCGATCGCATGGCTGCGCGGGGTCGGACCGAACGCACGGCCACCACCACGGAACTGGGGAGCCTTGCGGTCGCCGTGACGGGCGCCGCCCGAACCCTTCTGCTTGACGAACTTCTTGCCGGTGCGGGCGCCTTCCGAGCGGTTCTTCACGTCATGGGTGCCGGCCATAGCCTTGAGCTGCTGGTAGCGGACCATGCGGTGCAGGATGTCCGGACGGACCTCCAGACCGAAGACGTCGTCGGCGAGCTGGACGCTGCCAGCGGCCTTACCGTCGAGGGTTGTAACCTTGAGTTCCATTTACTTACCTTCCCCCGCGACTTCGGCGGCGGCCTTGAACGAGCCCGGGAAGGCGGCGCCCTGGGGGGCCGGCTTCTTCACCGCGTCCTTAATCATGATCCACGCGCCCTTGGCGCCCGGAACCGAACCCTGGATCATAATCAGGCCACGCTCCACGTCGGTCTTGACGACCTTCACGTTCTGCGTGGTGATGCGACGATCACCCATGTGGCCCGGCATCTTCTTGCCCTTGAAGGTACGACCCGGATCCTGGCGCTGGCCGGTCGAGCCGACCGAGCGGTGCGAAACCGACACGCCGTGCGTCGCACGCAGGCCGCCGAAGTTCCAGCGCTTCATGCCGCCGGCGAACCCCTTGCCGATCGAAGTGCCGGTGACGTCCACCAGCTGGCCTTCGACGAAGTGATCGGCCTGCAGGGTCGCGCCGACCTCGATGAGGTTGGCCTCATCGACGCGGAACTCCGCCACATGGCGCTTGGGCTCGACCTTGGCGACGGCAAACTGGCCGCGCTCCGCCTTGGTGGTGTTCTTGGCCTTGGCCTGGCCAGCGCCAAGCTGCAGCGCGACATAGCCGTCTTTTTCGGCCGTCCGCTGGCCCACCACCTGGCAGTTCTGCAGCCCGAGCACCGTCACGGGGACGTGCGAGCCGTCCTCGGCGAAGATGCGGGTCATGCCCAGCTTCTGTGCGATCAATCCAGAACGCATCGGTTATTACCTTTTCAATTGGCGCTGTACCGGGTCATGGCTTCAGAGGACCCTTTGGCTGGTACGCGCGGAAACTCAAAACTTCAGAGCTTGATTTCGACGTCGACGCCGGCGGCGAGATCGAGCTTCATCAGTGCATCGACCGTCTGCGGGGTCGGGTCCACAATGTCGAGGAGACGCTTGTGGGTCCGAATCTCGAACTGCTCGCGCGCCTTCTTGTCGACGTGGGGCGAGCGGTTGACGGTAAACTTGTCGATTCGCGTCGGCAGCGGGATGGGCCCACGAACCTGCGCGCCCGTACGCTTGGCCGTCGAAACGATCTCGCGCGTCGAGGCGTCGAGAACGCGATGGTCAAACGCCTTGAGGCGGATGCGAATATTCTGACCGTTCATCTTGTAAATCCTGACGAAAATGGATCGCGGCGCGCGTCAAGCGCGCGCCGCGAATGTCTCAATAAGGCTTACTTCAGGATCTTCGCGACGACGCCGGCGCCGACGGTGCGGCCACCTTCACGGATAGCGAAGCGGAGCTTCTCTTCCATGGCGATCGGAACGATGAGCTGAACGTTCATGTTGATGTTGTCGCCCGGCATCACCATTTCCGTGCCTTCGGGCAGGGTCACGATGCCCGTCACGTCGGTCGTACGGAAGTAGAACTGCGGACGGTAGTTGCCGAAGAACGGAGTGTGGCGGCCGCCTTCTTCCTTGGTCAGGATGTAGGCCTCGGCGACGAAGTCGGTATGCGGGGTCACCGAACCGGGCTTGCACAGAACCTGGCCACGCTCCACCTGGGTGCGGTCGATACCACGGATCAGGGCGCCGATATTGTCGCCGGCTTCACCCGAATCGAGCAGCTTGCGGAACATTTCGACGCCGGTGACGGTGGTCTTCTGGGTCGCCTTGATGCCGACGATCTCGACTTCTTCACCAACCTTGACGATACCGCGCTCGACGCGACCGGTCACCACGGTGCCACGGCCCGAGATCGAGAACACGTCTTCGATCGGCAGCAGGAACGGCTGGTCGACCGGACGGGTCGGCTGCGGGATGTAGGAGTCGACGGCTTCCATCAGCTTCAGGACGGCGTCATGGCCGAGTTCCTTGTTGCTGTCTTCGAGGGCGGCCAGAGCCGAGCCCTTGATGACCGGAATGTCGTCGCCGGGGAATTCGTACGAGCTCAGCAGCTCGCGCACTTCCAGCTCGACGAGCTCGAGCAGTTCCGGATCGTCGACCATGTCGCACTTGTTCAGGAACACCACCAGGGCCGGCACGCCAACCTGACGGGCGAGCAGGATGTGCTCGCGGGTCTGCGGCATCGGGCCGTCGGCAGCCGACACGACCAGGATCGCGCCGTCCATCTGGGCAGCGCCGGTAATCATGTTCTTCACATAGTCGGCGTGGCCGGGGCAGTCGACGTGAGCATAGTGACGGTTGGCCGTCTCGTACTCGACGTGCGAGGTGTTGATGGTGATGCCACGGGCCTTTTCTTCAGGCGCGTTGTCGATCTGCGAATAATCGCGGAAAGCTGCGCCGCCGGTCTCCGCCAGCACCTTGGTGATCGCTGCGGTCAGCGAGGTCTTGCCGTGGTCAACGTGACCGATGGTGCCGATATTGCAGTGCGGCTTAGAGCGAGTAAACTTTTCCTTCGCCATCGCTTTTCTCCAAATTCGTCAGCGCAACCGCCGACATACAGTTGAGTTTTTTAGCTTGCGCTGTTTTTAGGCGTACTTGGCCTGGACTTCGTCGGCCACCGCCTGCGGAACCTGCTCGTAGTGGTCGAACGTCATCGTGTACTGAGCACGACCCTGGCTCATCGAGCGCAGCGAGTTGACGTAACCGAACATGTTTGCAAGCGGCACGAACGCATTCACGACCTGGACCACACCACGGCTTTCAGTGCCCTGGATCTGCCCACGACGCGAGTTGAGGTCGCCGATGACATCGCCCATGTAATCCTCGGGCGTCGTAACTTCAACCTTCATGATGGGTTCGAGGATCTTCGGGCCCGCTTCGCGCAGGGCTTCGCGGAAGCCCGCACGGCCGGCGATTTCGAAGGCCAGAACCGAGGAGTCGACGTCGTGGTAGGCGCCGTCGATCAGCGTCACCTTCACGTCCACGACCGGGAAGCCGATCAGCGGGCCAGCGCCCATGACCGATTCCACGCCCTTCTGGACGCCGGGGATGTATTCCTTGGGAATCGCACCGCCGACGATGGCGTTGACGAACTCGAGGCCCTTGCCCACTTCACCCGGCTCGACGACGATCTTCATGCGGGCGAACTGGCCCGAACCGCCGGACTGCTTCTTGTGGGTGTAGTCCTTCTCGGTCTTGCGCGTGATGGTCTCGCGATAGGCGACCTGCGGCTGGCCGACATTGGCCTCCACCTTGAACTCGCGGCGCATGCGGTCGACGATGATGTCGAGGTGCAATTCGCCCATGCCCGAGATGATGGTCTGGCCCGATTCCTCGTCGGTCTTGACGCGGAAGGACGGGTCTTCGGCGGCAAGGCGATTGAGCGCGAGGCCCATCTTTTCCTGGTCGGCCTTGGACTTGGGCTCGACGGAGATGTCGATGACCGGATCGGGGAACACCATGCGCTCGAGGATGACCTGCGAGTTGGACGGGCACAGCGTGTCGCCCGTGGTGGTGTCCTTGAGGCCGACGATGGCCACGATGTCGCCGGCAAAGGCTTCCGTGATCTGCTCGCGGCTGTTGGAGTGCATCTGGAACATGCGGCCGACGCGTTCGCGCTTGCCCTTCACGGTGTTTTCCAGCTGCACGCCGGCTTCCAGGTGACCCGAATAGATGCGGCAGAAGGTCAGCGTGCCCATATGCGGGTCGTTGGCGATCTTGAAGGCCAGCATCGAGAGCGGCTCATTGTCGTCGGCATGGCGCTCGACCGGCTCTTCGGTCTTGGCGTCGATGCCCTTGATGGCCGGAATGTCGGTCGGGGCCGGCAGATAGTCGATAACGCCATCCAGCAGCGGCTGCACGCCCTTGTTCTTGAAAGCCGAGCCGGCATAGACGAGGAAGAACTTCGTCTCCAGCACGCCCTTGCGCAGCAGGCGGCGCAGGGTGTCGTTGGTCGGCATTTCGCCTTCCAGATAGGCTTCCATGGCCGCATCGTCCATTTCGACGGCGGCTTCGACGAGCTGCTCGCGGAACTTCTCGGCCTTTTCCTTGAGGTCGGCGGGAATCTCGACGACATCCCACTGCGCACCCAGCTCTTCATTGTGCCAGATGAGCGCGTTCATCTCGATCAGGTCGACGACGCCCTTGAATTCGGTCTCGGCGCCGACGGGGATCTGCACGGGAATGCCGCGCGCGCCCAGGCGCTTGCCGATCATGTCGACGCACCGATAGAAATCGGCGCCGATCTTGTCCATCTTGTTGACGAAGATCAGACGCGGAACGTCGTACTTGTCGGCCTGGCGCCAGACGGTTTCCGTCTGCGGCTCGACGCCGGCATTGGCATCGAGCAGCGCGACGGCGCCGTCGAGCACGCGCAGCGAACGCTCGACTTCGATGGTGAAGTCCACGTGTCCGGGGGTGTCGATGATGTTGAAGCGGTGCTGCACGCCATCGCGCGACTTCCACGAGGTGGTGGTCGCAGCCGAGGTGATGGTGATGCCGCGTTCCTGCTCCTGCTCCATCCAGTCCATGGTCGAGGCGCCGTCATGCGTCTCGCCCATCTTATGGTTCTTGCCGGTGTAGTAGAGGATACGCTCGGTCGTGGTCGTCTTGCCGGCATCGATGTGGGCCATGATGCCGAAGTTACGATAGAGATTGATCGGGTATTCGCGTGCCATGGGGCGCTCCTGCTACCAGCGGTAGTGCGAGAAGGCACGGTTGGCATCGGCCATACGGTGCGTGTCTTCGCGTTTCTTGACGGCCTGGCCGCGGCCGTTGAGAGCATCCATCAGCTCGCCGGAGAGGCGCTCGCGCATGGTGTTCTCGCCGCGCTTGCGGGCGGAGTCGATGAGCCAGCGGATGGCCAGGGCCTGCTGGCGGTCGGTGCGGACTTCAACCGGAACCTGGTAGGTGGCGCCGCCGACGCGGCGCGAACGCACTTCCACGGCCGGGCGGATATTGTCCAGCGCGGTGTGGAAGACGGTGATCGGGTCCTGCTTGGTCTTGGATTCGACGATGTCGAAAGCGCCATAGACGATGGATTCGGCGGCGGACTTCTTGCCGTCCCTCATCAGGGAGTTCATGAACTTGGTGACGACCAGATCGCCGAACTTGGCGTCGGGAAGAACGTCACGCTTTTCTGCGCGGTGGCGACGGGACATGACTCAATATCTCCTTACTTCGGACGCTTCGCGCCATAGAGCGAACGGCGCTGCTTGCGGTCCTTCACGCTCTGCGTATCGAGAACGCCGCGCAGGATGTGATAGCGCACGCCCGGAAGGTCGCGCACACGGCCACCACGGATCAGGACCACAGAGTGCTCCTGCAGGTTGTGGCCTTCGCCCGGGATATACGAGATCACTTCGCGCTGATTGGTCAGGCGAACCTTGGCAACCTTGCGAAGGGCCGAGTTCGGCTTCTTCGGGGTCGTCGTATAAACGCGGGAGCAAACGCCGCGCTTTTGCGGATTTGCTTCCATGGCCGGAACCTTGTTCCGCTTTGGCTTGCTGGCGCGTGGTTTGCGGATCAGCTGATTAATGGTGGGCATTGCGCTCTTTCCATCGTCCAAAATTGTGTTCGGTCAACACAAGCAAACCAAAACGGCGCTTATCCGACCCAGGATTGGGTTCGGAAGCGCCCTAATTGCAGCGGACCACCCTTTCGAGAAGGGGCAGTCATGCGCACAAGGATTTGCTTCGTCTAGTTACCCGACAGTGTGTTTGATTGTCCTGGATTCCCGCACGAGATGGCAGGGACCCGGTGTGACAACCACGACCGACCGCTTAGGTAGGCGCTGTTTAGAGCCGACTCTGCCGAACGTCAAGGATTCTTTCGTGAAAAAACCGGGATGGAGCCATGCATGGGCTTGCATTGTCCAAGCTCATGAGAAAGCGGAAATGTCTTTCTCTCCCCGGAGCCGCTTCACCTGTCCGCCGAAACATGTAGGATCGGGCCAATGCCGGCCAGCCCTGCGCCGGATAAAGGACAGGTGGCGAAAAGGAGTATGCCATGACCTTCCGTTCCCTCATCGTCGGGGGCGCTCTCGCGCTGGCCCTGGCTCTCCCCGCCCAGGCCCAGACGCTGCTCACCGGCGCCGATACCGACGAGATCCTCAACGCCGCCCGGGGTTATGGCTCGGCCCGTTTCGTCGAGGAGGATGGCGACCCGCCCCAGATCACCGGCAAGATCGAGGGCGTGACCTACCAGGTCTATTTCAAGAACTGCTCCGACAATTCCAATTGCGAGGATATCAATTTTTATCTCGGTCTGGCCGACACCAAGCTCTCGCTGGAAAAGATCAATGAATGGAACTACGGCAAGCGCTTCGGCCGCGCCTATATCGACCAGGACGGGGATGCCTGCGTAGAGATGGACCTCGATCTCGTCAACGGCGTCACGCCCGACTACATGGATGGCCAGTTCGGCCTGTGGAGTCAGGTGATGAGCGAATTCCTCGATTTCGTCCGCGACTGATCGCGGCTCCCGCAGGGATGAAGGCAAAGGGCCCGCAAGGGCCCTTTTTCTATGCGCTTTCTGTTCCGCCCAAAAGAAAAGGGGCCCGAAGGCCCCTTCCCCATTCCGTTGGCGTCCGGCCTATTCGGCGGCGGGCGCCGGAATCTGCACGGTGGAGGCCTGCCGGCGGCGCTCGTCCAGGATCAGGTCGTCGCGCTTGGTGGCGACCATCTTGGCCGAGGCGATGCCGGCGCCGGTGCCGGCCGGGATCAGGCGGCCGACGATGACGTTCTCCTTGAGGCCTTCGAGCAGGTCGGCCTTGCCGGAAACCGCCGCCTCGGTGAGGACGCGGGTGGTTTCCTGGAAGGAGGCTGCCGAGACGAAGGAGCGGGTCTGCAACGACGCCTTGGTGATGCCCAGCAGCACCGGATTGGCGGTCGCCGGCTTCTTGCCTTCGGCCACGAGCTGATCGTTGAGCTCGTCGAAGTCCAGCTTGTCGAGCTGCTCGTCCTTGAGCAGGCCGGTGTCACCGGGATCGACGATTTCGACCTTCTGCAGCATCTGGCGAACGATCACCTCGATGTGCTTGTCGTTAATCAGCACGCCCTGGAGACGATAGACCTCCTGGATTTCGTTGACGAGGTAGCGCGCAAGCTCTTCCACGCCCTTGATCGCCAGGATGTCGTGCGGTGCCGGGTTGCCGTCGAGGATATATTCACCCTTTTCGATGGCGTCGCCTTCCTGAAGGTGGAACGGCTTGCCCTTGGGGATGAGATATTCGACCGGATCGGCCCCTTCCTCATGCGGCTCGATGATGACGCGGCGCTTGTTCTTGTAGTCGCGCCCGAAGCGGATGGTGCCATCGATCTCGGCGATGATGGCGTGATCCTTGGGACGACGGGCCTCGAACAGCTCGGCCACGCGCGGCAGACCGCCGGTGATGTCCTTGGTCTTGGCGCTGTCGAGCGGAATACGGGCCAGCACGTCGCCCGGCGCCACCTTCTCGCCCGGCTCCACGGCAATGACCGCGTCGACCGAGAGCAGGTAGCGGGCATCGCCGCCGCGATCCACCTTCTGCACCGCCCCGCCCCGCGCAATGGCGATCGCGGGCTTGAGGCCCTCGCCACGCTGGTTGGTGCGCCAGTCGATGACCACGCGCTTGGTGAAGCCGGTGGCCTCGTCGGTGTTTTCCGCGACGGACGCACCGTCCACCAGGTCCTCGAACACCACTTCGCCCTCGACCTCGGCCAGAACCGGACGGGTGTAGGGGTCCCATTCGGCCAGGCGCTGGCCGCGGCGAACCGTATCGCCCTCGTTGACCAGGAGCTTGGAGCCATAGGTCACCTTGTGGGTGGCCCGTTCGCGGCCATCGGCATCGAGGATGGCGAGCGAAACGTTACGCGCCATGACGACCTGCTTGCCGTCCTCCACCTTGGCCAGGTTCGGGTTGCGGATGGCGATCTTGCCTTCCGCGCCGGCCTCGAGGAACGAGCTGTCGACCACCTGCGCCGTGCCACCGATGTGGAACGTACGCATGGTGAGCTGCGTGCCGGGCTCGCCGATTGACTGGGCGGCGATGACGCCCACGGCTTCACCCATGTTCACCGGCGTGCCGCGCGCAAGGTCACGGCCATAGCAGGCCGCGCAGGTGCCCTGGCGCATGTCGCAGGTCAGCGGCGAGCGGATGCGCACCGACTGGATGCGGGCTTCCTCGATGACGTCGACATGCTTTTCTTCCAGCAGCGTGCCCTTGGGGGCGATCATCTCGCCGGTCAGGGGGTGGAAGATGTCGTCGGCGGCCGTACGGCCCAGGACGCGCTGGCCGATGGAGGCCACGATCTGGCCGGCATCGACGATCGGCTCCATGGTCAGGCCCCGGTCGGTGCCGCAATCCTCGGAAACGATGATCGCGTCCTGCGCCACGTCGACCAGGCGGCGGGTGAGGTAACCCGAGTTCGCGGTCTTCAACGCCGTGTCCGCCAGACCCTTGCGGGCGCCGTGAGTGGAGTTGAAGTATTCGAGAACGTTCAGGCCTTCCTTGAAGTTGGCCGTGATCGGGGTCTCGATGATCGAGCCGTCCGGGCGGGCCATCAGGCCGCGCATGCCGGCAAGCTGCTTCATCTGCGCCGGCGAACCGCGGGCACCCGAGTGGGACATCATATAGACCGAGTTGATCGGCTTCTGGCGGCCGGTCTCCTCGTCGATCTGCACCTTGCGGATCGCGTCCATCATCTCTTCGGCAACCTTGTCGCCGCACTTGGCCCAGGCGTCGACCACCTTGTTGTACTTTTCGCCCTGGGTAATCAGGCCGTCATTGTACTGCTGCTCGAATTCCTCGACCTGCTTCCGCGTCTGGTCCACGATCGTGTATTTCGACTGCGGGATGACCATGTCGTCCTTGCCGAACGAAATGCCGGCGTCGCAGGCATTCTTGAAGCCAAGCTGCATGACGCGGTCGCAGAAGATCACGGTCTCCTTCTGCCCGCAGCCGCGATAGACCGTGTCGATCATCTTGGAGATCATCTTCTTGGTCATCAGCTGGTTGGCCGTGGAGAACGGCACGGCCGGGCTCTTGGGCAGGATCTGGCCGATCAGCATGCGGCCCGGGGTCGTTTCCACGATTTCCGTGGTCTGGTTCCCGTCCGCGTCGAAGGTCGGCACGCGGCCCTTGATCTTGGTGTGCAGCGTCACGACCTTGTTGTCGAGCGCATGCTCGAGCTCGGCATAGGAGCCGAACACCATGCCCTCGCCCGGCTCGCCTTCATTCATCAGCGACAGGTAGTAGAGCCCCAGGACGATGTCCTGGCTCGGCACGATGATGGGCTGGCCATTGGCCGGGTGCAGGATGTTGTTGGTCGACATCATCAGCACGCGGGCTTCGAGCTGAGCCTCGAGCGACAGCGGCACGTGCACGGCCATCTGGTCGCCGTCGAAGTCGGCGTTGAAGGCCGAGCAGACCAGCGGATGCAGGCGGATGGCCTTGCCTTCGATCAGCATCGGCTCGAAGGCCTGGATGCCCAGGCGGTGCAGTGTCGGCGCGCGGTTGAGCAGCACCGGGTGCTCGCGGATCACCTCGTCCAGGATATCCCAGACTTCCGGCTTTTCCTTCTCCACCAGCTTCTTGGCCTGCTTCACCGTCGAGGAGAAGCCCTTGGCTTCCAGCCGCGAATAGATGAAGGGCTTGAACAGCTCGAGCGCCATCTTCTTAGGCAGGCCGCACTGATGCAGCTTGAGGTTCGGGCCCACGGTGATGACCGAGCGGCCCGAATAGTCCACGCGCTTGCCGAGCAGGTTCTGGCGGAACCGGCCCTGCTTGCCCTTGAGCATGTCGGACAGCGACTTCAGCGGACGCTTGTTGGCGCCGGTGATGGTGCGGCCGCGGCGGCCATTGTCGAACAGCGCATCGACCGCTTCCTGCAGCATGCGCTTTTCGTTGCGGATGATGATGTCCGGCGCACGCAGCTCGATCAGGCGCTTCAACCGGTTGTTGCGGTTGATGACGCGGCGATAGAGGTCGTTGAGGTCGGAGGTGGCGAAACGGCCGCCATCCAGCGGCACCAGCGGGCGCAGCTCGGGCGGAATGACCGGGATGACGGTCATAATCATCCATTCGGGCTTGTTGCCCGAAACGATGAACTGCTCGACGATCTTGAGGCGCTTGGCCAGCTTCTTGGGCTTGAGCTCGGTGGTCGCCTCGGCGATCTCCACGCGCAGGTCGGCCGCGATCTTTTCCAGGTCGAGCGCGAGCAGGATGTCGCGGATGGCCTCGGCGCCGATCTTGGCGGTGAAGCTGTCGGCGCCGTATTCGTCCTGCGCGTCCAGATACTGCTCTTCGGTCAGAAGCTCATGGGTGGTGAACGGGGTGAGGCCCGCGTCCAGGACGACATAGTTCTCGAAATAGAGAATGCGCTCGATATCCTTGAGCGTCATGTCGAGCAGCAGCGCGATACGGGACGGCAGGGACTTGAGGAACCAGATATGGGCGACGGGCGCGGCCAGCTCGATATGGCCCATGCGCTCGCGGCGCACGCGGCTGAGCGTGACTTCCACGCCGCATTTCTCGCAGATGACGCCCTTGAACTTCATGCGCTTGTACTTGCCGCACAGGCACTCATAGTCCTTCACGGGCCCGAAGATGCGCGCACAGAACAGGCCGTCACGCTCGGGCTTGAACGTGCGGTAGTTGATGGTCTCGGGCTTCTTGATCTCGCCATAGGACCAGGAAAGGATCTTCTCGGGCGACGCGATCGAGATTTTCATCTGATCGAAGGTCTGCACCGGGACGGCCGGGTTGAACGGGTCCATGACGTGGGAATGATGATTCATCAAATCTCTCCTCTATCCGCTCGGGTCCGGGCCGCTGCCCGGACCCCTGCGGAAGTGAATGGGTGTTGGAAGTGCCGGATTATTCCGCCGCTTCCTGAGGAGGGGCGAGCTCCGCTTCGGCCTGGCTCGGTTCGTCCCCGCCCAGGTCGCGCATGTCGAGTTCGACATTGAGACCGAGCGAACGGATTTCCTTGACCAGGACGTTGAAGCTCTCGGGAATGCCCGCTTCGAAGGTGTCGTCGCCGCGCACGATGGCTTCGTAAACCTTGGTGCGGCCCGCCACGTCGTCCGACTTGATGGTGAGCATTTCCTGCAGCGTATAGGCGGCGCCATAGGCTTCCAGGGCCCACACTTCCATCTCGCCGAAGCGCTGGCCGCCGAACTGGGCCTTGCCGCCCAGCGGCTGCTGGGTGACCAGCGAGTACGGCCCGATGGAGCGGGCGTGGATCTTGTTGTCCACCAGGTGGTCGAGCTTGAGCATATAGATGTAGCCCACCGTCACCTGACGGTCGAACTGCTCGCCGGTGCGGCCGTCGAAGACGGTCGACTGGCCCGAGCCCTTGAGCCCGGCACGCTCCAGCATCTCGACGATGTCGGTTTCCTTGGCCCCGTCGAACACCGGCGTGGCGATGGAAACGCCCTTGCTGAGGTGCTCGCCCAGGCGGACCAGGCCGTCATCGTCGAGGTCGGTGATGGTCTCGTCGCCGTCGAACAGCTCGTTCACTTCCTTGCGGAGCGGCTTGAGGTCGCCGCTGCGCTGGTAGGCGCGCACCATCTCGTCGATCTTCTTGCCCATGCCGGCGCAGGCCCAGCCCAGATGGGTCTCCAGGATCTGCCCGACATTCATGCGGCTGGGCACGCCCAGCGGGTTGAGCACGATGTCGACCGGGGTGCCGTCTTCCAGATACGGCATGTCCTCGACCGGCACGATGCGGCTGACCACGCCCTTGTTGCCGTGGCGGCCGGCCATCTTGTCGCCGGGCTGGATCTTGCGCTTGGTGGCGATGAAGACCTTGACCATCTTCATCACGCCCGGAGGCAGTTCGTCGCCGCGCTGGAGCTTGTCGACCTTGTCGATGAAGCGCTGCTCGAGCAGCTTGCGGCTCTCTTCATACTGGGCATGAAGCGCTTCCATCTCGGCCATGACCTTGTCGTCATCGACCGCGAACTGCCACCACTTGGAGCGCGGCTGCGCCTCGAAGATGGAGTCGTTGAGCTTGGTGCCCACCACATAGCCCTTCGGGCCGGCGGTGGCCGCCTTGCCGAACAGCATTTCCTTGAGACGCGCATAGACGTTGCGGTCCAGGATCGACTGTTCGTCGTCGCGGTCCTTGGCGAGGCGTTCGATTTCCTCGCGCTCGATGGCCATGGCGCGCTCGTCTTTTTCAATGCCGTGGCGATTGAAGACGCGCACTTCCACCACCGTGCCGGCGTCGCCCGGGGGCACGCGCAGGCTGGTGTCGCGGACGTCGGAGGCCTTTTCGCCGAAGATGGCGCGCAGCAGCTTTTCTTCCGGCGTCATCGGGCTTTCGCCCTTGGGCGTGATCTTGCCGACCAGGATATCGCCCGGCATCACCTCGGCGCCGATGTGAACGATACCAGCTTCGTCGAGGTTCTTGAGCGCTTCTTCCGAAACGTTCGGAATGTCGCGGGTGATTTCCTCGGGGCCGAGCTTGGTGTCGCGGGCGCTGATTTCGTATTCCTCGATATGGATCGAGGTGAACACGTCCTGCATGGCGATCTTTTCGCTGAGCAGGATCGAGTCTTCGAAATTGTAGCCGTTCCAGGGCATGAAGGCGACGAGCACGTTGCGGCCCAGCGCCAGATCGCCCAGCTCGGTCGAGGGACCGTCGGCAATGATGTCGCCGGCGTTCACATGGTCGCCCACCACCACCAGCGGACGCTGGTTGATGCAGGTGGACTGGTTGGAACGCTGGAACTTCATCAAATTGTAGATGTCCACGCCCGACTTCGACGCATCGGTTTCTTCCGTTGCGCGAATGACGATACGGGTGGCGTCCACCTGATCCACGATGCCCTTGCGCTTGGCCACGATGGCGGCGCCGGAGTCACGGGCCACCACGGCTTCCATGCCGGTGCCCACGAAGGGCGCATGGGCGCGCAGCAGCGGCACGGCCTGACGCTGCATGTTCGAGCCCATCAGGGCGCGGTTGGCGTCGTCGTTTTCCAGGAACGGGATCAGCGAGGCGGCGACCGACACCATCTGCTTGGGCGAAACGTCCATCAGGTCGACGTTTTCCTTCGGCGTCAGGCCGTTGTCGCCGGCGTGGCGGGCCACGACCAGGTCGTCGGCCAGCTCGCCCTTGGCATTGAACTGCACATTGGCCTGGGCGACGTAGTGCTTGGCCTCTTCCATGGCGGAGAGATACACCACTTCGTCGGTCAGCTTGCCGTCCACGATCTTGCGGTACGGGGTCTCGATGAAGCCGTACTTGTTGACTCGGGCAAAGGTCGAGAGCGAGTTGATGAGGCCGATATTCGGGCCTTCCGGCGTCTCGATCGGGCAGATGCGGCCGTAATGGGTCGGGTGCACGTCGCGCACTTCGAAGCCGGCGCGCTCACGGGTGAGACCGCCCGGCCCCAGCGCCGACAGGCGCCGCTTATGGGTGATTTCCGAGAGCGGGTTGGTCTGGTCCATGAACTGGCTGAGCTGGGACGAGCCGAAGAACTCGCGCACCGCGGCGGCAGCCGGCTTGGCGTTGATGAGGTCCTGCGGCATCACCGTGTCGATTTCGACCGAGCTCATGCGCTCCTTGATGGCGCGCTCCATGCGCAGCAGGCCCAGCCGATAGGAATTCTCCATCAGCTCGCCCACCGAGCGCACGCGGCGATTGCCCAGATTGTCGATATCGTCGATTTCCCCGCGCCCGTCGCGCAGGTCCACCAGCGTGCGGACCACCTCGACGATGTCGTCCTTGCGCAGCGTGCGCACGGTGTCGGGGCAGTCGAGCTCGAGGCGCATGTTCATCTTCACGCGGCCAACGGCGCTGAGGTCGTAGCGCTCGGCATCGAAGAACAGCGACTGGAACATGGCTTCGGCCGTGTCCACGGTCGGCGGCTCGCCCGGACGCATGACGCGGTAGATGTCGAAGAGCGCGTCTTCGCGGCTCTCGTTCTTGTCCACGGCCAGCGTGTTGCGGATATAGGCGCCGATGGTGACGTGGTCGATGTCCAGGATCGGAAGCTCGTCAAAGCCCAGCTCCAGCAGGCGGGCGAGCAGCTTCTCGTCCAGCTCGTCGCCGGCCTCGGCATAGATTTCGCCGGTCTTGAGGTTGACCAGGTCCTCGGCGATGTACATCCCGTAGAGGTCTTCATCGACCGCCAGCAGATGGGTCAGGCCGTTTTCGGCCAGCTTCTTGGCCTGGCGGGCCGAGAGCTTCTTGCCACCCTCATGCACCACGTCGCCGGTCTTGGCGTCGATCAGGTCATGGGTCGGCTTGGCGCCCTTCCACTTCTCGGCGTCATAGGGAACGCGCCAGCCCTTGTCGGACTTTTCGTATTGCAGGGTATTGTAATAGGTCGAGAGGATTTCCTCGGCATCCATGCCGAGGGCCTTGAGCAGGCTGGTCACCGGAATCTTGCGGCGGCGATCGATACGCGCATAGACGATGTCCTTGGCGTCGAACTCGATGTCGAGCCAGGAGCCGCGATAGGGAATGATGCGGCCGGCGAAGAGCAGCTTGCCCGAGGAGTGGGTCTTGCCCTTGTCGTGGTCGAAGAACACGCCGGGCGAACGGTGCATCTGCGAAACGATGACGCGCTCGGTGCCGTTGACGATGAAGGTGCCGTTCGAGGTCATGAAGGGCATGTCGCCCATATAGACGTCCTGCTCCTTGATGTCCTTGACGGAGCGGGCGCCGGTTTCCTCGTCGACTTCGAACACGATCAGCCGCAGCGTCACCTTGAGCGGGGCAGCGAAGGTGATGTCGCGCGCACGGCACTCGTCGATGTCGTATTTGGGCTGTTCGAATTCGTATTTCACGAATTCGAGAGAGGCGGTGTTGGCAAAGTCCGTGATCGGGAAGACCGACCGGAAGACGGACTGAAGCCCTTCGTCGGGACGGCCGCCCTTGGGCTCGTCGACCAGAAGGAACTGATCGTAGGAAGCCTTCTGGACTTCGATCAGGTTGGGCATCTCCGTGACTTCGCGGATGGTGCCGAAGGACTTGCGAACCTTGCGGCGGCCGTTGAACGTGGTAGCCATGAAAGCTCCTGTCTATGCGCTTTTGCCCGTCGCGCCGGCCGGCAAGAGGCGAAACCGCCTTGCCCGCAAGCGCTCCAGTGCGATTGGTCTCGGAAGCAGATATCCAAAAATCCGACTATCAGCCGTCGGGTCTCGGGATATGTGCCCTTACTCGTTTCGTGGTCCTGCAATGGCCGAGCTGGCTTCCCGGACCAGGGAAAGCTGCGCGCAAAACGCCGAATACCCCATGGCGCATAGCCATGAGGTCCAATGGACGTCAGCGTGCCTCAGACATCGAAATCGTCATATATTCCGCAAATTGGCGCCTGCGACCCATCCAATCGGTCCGGCGGTTGATTCCCGTGAAAACAGGAAAGCGAAATGGCACATAGCGCGCCATTTCGCCAATTTCAAGGCAGATGCCGAACTTACTTGAGTTCGACCTTGGCGCCGGCGTCTTCCAGCTTCTTCTTGATGTCTTCGGCTTCAGCCTTCGACACGCCTTCCTTGATCGCCTTGGGAGCGGCTTCGACCAGGGCCTTGGCTTCGCCCAGGCCGAGGCCGGTGATGCCGCGGACTTCCTTGATGACGTTGATCTTGTTGTCGCCGAACGAGGCGAGAACAACGTCGAACTCGGTCTTTTCTTCAGCGGCAGCGGCCGGGGCAGCGCCGCCGGCAGCGGCAACGGCGACCGGAGCGGCGGCGGAAACGCCCCACTTCTCTTCGAGCATCTTGGACAGCTCGGAAGCTTCCAGGACGGTCAGGGCGGACAGGTCTTCTACGATCTTGGCGAGATCAGCCATTTGATATCACTTTCGTCAATTGAGTACGGTTTGAACCGTGGATTGCCCTATTGGGCGGATGGTTATGCTGCTTCCTGGCTCTTTTCCGCATGCGCGGCGAGAACACGGGCAATGCCGCCGGCCGGTGCGACGATGACCGAAGCGATACGCGTAGCGGGCTGCTTGAGCATCCCGGCCAGCGTGGCGCGCAGTTCGTCGAGCGACGGCATGGTCGCCAGGGCCTTGACGTTATCGGCGTCAAGAGCGGTCGCCCCCATGGCGCCGCCAAGAACGACAAACTTGGCGTTCTTTTCGGCGAACTTTGCCGCGATCTTCGGCGCAGTTACGGGGTCTTCCGCATATGCCATGACGATCGGCCCGGTAAGCAGGGCCGAAATGTCCGCATTGTCGGTTTCTTTGAGAGCCAGCTTCACAAGACGGTTTTTAGCGACCTTAACGTGGCCGCCAGCCTTTTTCACTTCAACGCGAAGCGATTCCAGGTTGGCCACGGTAAGACCGGTATTCTGCGCGAGGACGATCGATCCAGCGCCCGAAAGGGCTGCCTGGAGCGAAGCGACGACTTCACGCTTTTCCGCTCTATCCACTGCTAGTCTCCACATTGAGCCCGGCGTAGAGGTGCCGGGCCATTGCCAATTGCTGCCCTCCGATCTCCCGAGGGAGGAGAGGAGCAACGGTTAAACGCCTGTCAACCGTGCTGCCCGGACGGGCAACTGGCCTGGTTCGAACCGTAATCGCCCTGCCCGCTTGGACAGGAAAATCATGGTCTCACCCCATCTATGCTGGCGCCTTGCGGCATTAAGCGGATCAGGATCGATCCGCACCGGCAGTCTCGGACAGGACTTGCGCCTCCCTTGCGGGAAGCCACCGGGCGGCCGAAACCGCCCGGAATTTCATTACAGGGCCGAAGCCGGCTCCACATGCAGGCCCGGGCCCATGGTCGAGCTCACGGCCACCTTCTTGACATAGGTGCCCTTGGCCCCGGCGGGCTTGGACTTCTGCACGGCGTCAGTGAAGGCCTTGATGTTTTCGATCAGGGCTTCTTCCGAGAACGACACCTTGCCGATGCCGGCATGGATGATACCGGCCTTTTCGACGCGATATTCCACCGCGCCGCCCTTGGCCGCGCCGACGGCGCCCTTGACGTCCATGGTCACGGTGCCGACCTTGGGGTTCGGCATCAGGTTGCGCGGGCCCAGGATCTTACCGAGGCGCCCGACCAGCGGCATCATGTCCGGGGTGGCGATGCAGCGATCGAAGTCGATCTTGCCGCCCTGGATGGTCTCCAGGAGGTCCTCGGCGCCCACGATGTCGGCGCCGGCTTCCTTGGCCTCGTCGGCCTTGGGGCCACGGGCGAACACGGCGACGCGAACGGTCTTGCCGGTGCCGTTGGGCAGGGTTACGACGCCACGGACCATCTGGTCGGCATGACGGGGATCGACGCCCAGGTTCATGGCGATCTCGATGGTTTCGTCGAACTTGGCCGAGGCCTTGGACTTCACCAGCTTGATGGCCTCATCGAGCTTGTAGAGCTTGTTGCGGTCGATGCCCTCACGGCCGGCGGCAACCTTCTTTGCAATCTTTGCCATAATCGTCAGCCCTCGACCTGAATGCCCATGGAACGGGCGGAGCCGGCGATCATCGACACGGCGGCGTCGATGGAGTCGGCGTTGAGATCCTTCATCTTCTTCTCGGCGATATCACGCAGCTGGGCCTGGGTGATGGTGCCGGCGGATTCCTTGCCCGGCAGCTTGCTGCCCGACTTCAGGTTCACGGCCTTCTTGATGAAGTAGGTGACGGGCGGCTGCTTCATCTCGAAGGTGAAGCTCTTGTCCGCATAGGCGGTGATGACCACCGGAATGGGCGAACCCTTTTCCATTTCCTGCGTAGCCGCGTTGAAGGCCTTGCAGAATTCCATGATGTTCAGGCCGCGCTGGCCGAGAGCCGGCCCGATCGGCGGGGACGGCGTCGCGGAGCCGGCCGGCACCTGCAGCTTTACGTAGCCAACGATTTTCTTTGCCATGTCATTCCTCTATCTGGCCAGAATTGGCCGGTTGAGCCGTGGTGCGGGGTTATTAGGCAGCTTGGCTTGCCGCCATCCCCTTCCACGGGTTTTCGCCGGATTGCGCCGGCGAGAGATCAGATCTTTTCGACCTGACCGTATTCGAGCTCCACCGGGGTGGGGCGCCCGAAAATCGAAACTTCCACCTTGAGGCGGCTGCGCTCCTCGTCGACCTCTTCCACCACGCCGTTGAAGCTGGCGAAGGGACCGTCGGAAACGCGGACATTCTCGCCCACTTCGAAGGAAACGGACGGCTTGGGATGGTCCACGCCTTCCTGCACCTGCTGCAGGATGGCCTGGGCTTCCTTTTCGGAGATCGGCATCGGCTTGTTGTCCGAGCCGAGGAAGCCGGTGACCTTGGGCGTGTTCTTGATGAGATGGAAGGCCTCGTCGGTCATGTCCATCTTCACCAGCACGTAGCCGGGAAAGAACTTGCGTTCGGCATCGACCTTGCGGCCCCGGCGGATCTCGACGACCTTCTCGGTCGGCACGATCACGTCCTCGAACAAATGGTCCAGCTTCTTCTGGGCGACCTTCTGGCGGATGTCTTCCGCCACCTTGCGCTCGAAGTTCGAGTAAGCCTGAACGATATACCAGCGCTTGGCCATGCCGCGTCGCCGCTCCCAGTATTACAAGTTGACCGACCCGCTCAGCGGATCGAAAGCATGAGCCCGACCACCCAGGAAATCACCTGGTCGGCCAGAAGAAAGAACAGACCGGCCAGGATGACCAGTATGATGACCATCACCGTCGAGATCAGCACCTCGTTGCGTCCCGGCCAGGTGACCTTGGCGGTTTCCTGCCGGACCTGCTGCAGGAACTGGATCGGATTCGGACGGGCCATAAGCGAATCTACTCTGGTGTTTTGGTGCAAAACCAAAGGCCGCGCGGGGTCCCGCACGGCTGGAATGTGGCTATCTAGAGAAAACTCCCGCCAATTGCAACAGCCCCGCGCCAACAATGCGCGCCCTTGCCCGCGCAGGCGCGGAATTTACCGAAACCTGAATATGTTGAAATAGCGCTTGCTCCCGCTTGCGCGGGGGCGTTCAATCCCCTCTGATGCCAAAAGGCAGAAAAAGCCCGAACAGCAAAAGAGGCGCCAGCATGTCCCCGAGCGGCACCCATTTTGAAATCAAGGGATGCGAATTGGTCCATTTCGGGGCCCATCCCACCATGGCCGGCCGCGTCACCGGCGTGGTGCGCGTGCGCATCGAAGAGCGCTTCATGGGCAATCTCACCGCCTATCCGCTCGACCTCAAGGTCAAGGCCGACATCGCCGACGCCGCGCCCGAGCGCATCCGCACCGCCCTTCTCGCCCACGCCGCCCACCAGCTCAACAAGCTCAAGGCCCGTCATGGCGAGCGCCAGCAGATGGCCGCCGAATAGCCGGGCCCGCCTTCGCCCGAAGATGTGATCGTCCCCTTCCCTTTGTGAACGCCGCCGGCGGGAACGCTTGCCTGCCCCCGGGATTGGCTTAGCGCTGGCCCTTTGGCCAGCATGTTCACGAAAGGAAAAAACATCATGTCTCCCAACAACAATCGCGGCGGCAGCCACGAGCAGCATGCCAAGGCCGGCCAGCAGAGCCACAAGAATGAGGATATGCGCCAGGCCGGCGGCCGCGACGAACAATCCTCCCGTGGCGGCACCCACGAGCAGCACGTCAAGGCGGGTCAGCAGAGCCACAAGAATGCCTGATCTTCGCCTGCCGGAGAGCCCCTGAGGCCCTCCGGCCCCTTTTGGGAAAGGACGCTCCATGCACACCGAAAAACCCAAGCCGCCGCCCGAGGAAACCCGCCCCGGCAAGCAGCAGGACGACAATATCGATGATCTGGGCCGCCGCCCCGACGGCACCCGTCAGGACCAACCCGCCAAAAGCCCGCCCAGCAGGCCGAAACAGGACTGACCCGTAACCTGGCGCTGACCTGTCTTAGTCCTCGAAACGGACCGGCACGCGCCCGCTGGTGAGGTCGCCGACCAGGCGCGCCACGCCGTCCGCCTCCGCCTTGGGGATCGACACAGCAAGCTCGGCGCCGGTTGCGTTGAACGCCGGCGGCAGCATCTGGGCATCGGCAATTGCCCCCAGCCGGGCCTGGAGCAGCGTCAGCTCGCCAAAGCCGCAGGCCATTCGCGCCGTTACCCGCTCGATCAGCGGCGCCGTCGCAGCCCCGCGCAGGCACAGCGCCGCGGTGCCCCCATAGGCGCGCATGAGGCCGCCGCTGCCCAGCAATATCCCGCCGAACCAGCGCGACACCACCACGGCAACCCGGTCGAGCCCCTGTCCGTCAATGGCTTGCAGAATCGGCTTGCCGGCGGTGCCGCCCGGCTCGCCGTCATCGCTGAAGCGATAGGCAGGCCCCACCCGCCAGGCCCAGCAATTATGGCCTGCCGTCGCATCGGCCTGCGCGGCGATGAACGCCCGGGCCTCCGCTTCGTCGGATACGGGGCCGGCGCTGGCCACGAAGCGGCTTTTCCGGATCTCCTGCCGCGCGCTCGCGGGCCCCGTCAATGTGCTCAGCAGAGGGCTCATGGCGCCATTCCGGCGCCGAGGCGACGCAGGTTCGCAAATTCAACCAGCAATTTCAATGGGAAGGCCTGGCAGGGGCTGGGGGACTCGAACCCACGACCCTCGGTTTTGGAGACCGATGCTCTACCAACTGAGCTAAACCCCTTCAGGCGAGGCTGTGTCTAATGGCAAAGTCATCGCTTCGCAAGACCCATTGCGCCCTTCCCTCGCCCCCAATGCACAATTGCGCGCCCCGCCTCAGGCCAGCACATGGGGCAGAAGCGGCGCCGCCAGCCCGATCAGCCCCAGCAGCGACACCCCGAAACACATGGAGCGCCAGGGCGACAGCCCCTTGAGATAGCAGGGCAGATAGACGATGCGCGCCAGAAGGTAGATCCATCCCCCCGCCAGCGACAGCGGCCCGGTTTCTCCCAGCACGATGGACAGGATCGCCAGGGTCAGGAACACCGGCAGCGTCTCGTGCAGGTTGGCCAGCGCCCGCCTTGCGCGGCCCAGTTCCAGGCTGGGCGGCGGCAGGTCGTCGCGCGGCCCCAGCTGGCCGGCGCTGCCCACCTGCCGCGACAGATAGGCGCCCGGCAGGAAGGCCTGCACCAGCGTCAGCAACAGCACGAAAAAGATGATGAGCAGCACGTTTCTCTCCCCCGTCGATCGGGTGCATTGCCGGGGAACCTGCCATTCGCCGGCTCGATCGTCCAGAGCGATGAAGGGGTTGCGTCAGCCGGCGCGGCGCCAGCCCTCTCCGCGCACGAAGGCTTCCAGGTCGTCCCGGCTCATGGGGCGGGCAAAGGCATAGCCTTGCAGGATGTCGCAGCCCAGGTCGCGCAGGATGGCGGCGTGCTGCATGGTCTCGACGCCCTCGGCGACGATCTCGATATCCATGGATTTGCCGATATCGACGATAGAGGCCACCAATTGCCGCTGCGCCGGCTGGTCGAGAATGGGCAGCACCAGTTGCCGGTCGATCTTGAGGCGGTGCGGATGCAGTTTTTGCAGCGACACGATGGAGGCGTAGCCAGTGCCGAAATCGTCGATCTCGACCTCGATGCCCAGTTCCTTGACCCGGTCGATATTCCAGGCGACGACGCCGTCGCCCTCGTCCAGATAGATGGATTCCACCAGCTCGAACGCCAGCCGACCCGGCTCCAGCTTGAGGGCCCGCAGGCTGGCGATCAACCCGTCGTCATGCAGGCGCCGCAGCGAGACGTTGACCGAGGCGCGCGGCACGTTGATCCCCATCCCGTCCCAGCGCGCCAGGTCGGCCAGCGCCTGCTCCAGCACCAGCCGGTCGATCTGGGTGACGACATTGAGCTCCTCGGCGATGCTCAGGAAGCTGTCGGGCGTCTTCAGCCCGTCCACCGGATGTTGCCAGCGCGCCAGCGCCTCCACCCCCACCAGGTCGAGCGTATGGGCATCGAACTGCGGCTGGTAATGGGCGATGAAGGCGTTGGCGTCGAGCCCGCTGAGGATTTCGTCGGCGATCCTCTTGGTATGGACCACCTCGGCCTGCAACGCCTCGGAGAAGAATTCGTGCCGGTTGCGCCCGCGCGCCTTGGCTCGGTAGAGCGCGATATCGGCATTGATGAGCAATTGCTTGACGTCGATGGGCCGGGCGCGGGAAGCGGCCACGCCGATGCTGACACCGAAGCGGCATTCATGCCCCTCATGCATCACCGGCCGGCGCATTTCGCTGACGATGCGCGAGGCCATGCTTGTCAGCCGGTCATCGCTGGAGCCGGCGCTGGAGACGATGACGAATTCGTCGCCCCCGATCCGCGCCACGAAGTCGGTTTCCCGGCAATTGTCGCGCAGCACCCGGCTGGCATGGATCAGCATGGCGTCGCCCGTCGCATGGCCGAGCGTGTCGTTGATCTGCTTGAAGCGATCGAGATCGATATGCAGCAGCGCGATCGACCCGCTGCCCCTATAGCCGTCGGACGCGTGCTGTTGCAGCATTTCGTCGAGATAGCGCCGGTTGGGCAGCCCGGTCAGGCTGTCATGCAGCGCATTGTGCTCGATGCGGGTGCGCGCCGCCTCCAGTTCTCGGTTGCGGGCCTCGGCCTCGCGCTTGGCGCGGCGCAGATCCTCGTTGCGCTCCACATCGGCGGTGACGTCCCAGTTGACGCCCAGAACCTTGTCCGGCTGGCCCGGCTCGGAGAACGGAACCCCCATCGAGCGGATGTGGCGGACCGAGCCATCGGGCAGGATGACGCGATAGTCGGATTCGTAGCGCCCCTGCCGAATGGCGCGGTAGAATTCTTCCGGGGCCTGCTCGCGGTCGTCCGGATGCAACACAGACAGCCAATAGTCGTGGCAGAGCTTTTCATCGTCATTGGAGAGGCCGTAGAGCTCGCGCGTCCGCTCGTCCCAGGTCTCCTCCCCGGTGGCCATGTCCATCTCCCAGACCCCGATCTTGGAGACTTCCAGCGCCAGGTTGAGCCGGCCGGAAAGGCGCGCCAGCTCGATTTCGCGCTGGCTCATGGCCTGGATATGGTCGTGCCGCTCGGCCACCATGCGGGCCGTGATGAAGATGGGCAGCAGCACCAGCGCGCCCGCCAACAGGATCAGCCCGCGCAGCGTCCAGACGAAGAGCGGGTCCCCGCCCCAGCCGGCCTTGGGCACGGCGGCAATCCGCCACGAGCCTGCCGGCAGCACCACATCGGCCAGAACCGGCGCGGCGGCATGCAGGTCCGGCCCATAGAAGCGCTGCCCCCGGGCGCCGGCGCCGTCCAGGCCGGTGATGGACAGCTCGAAATCGAGATCGGCGCTGATGCCGCTATCGGCATAGAGCTTGTCCACGTCGATCACGGCCGCGATGATGCCCCAGAACTCGCGCAATTCGCCGCGCTGGATGAAGACCGGGAACCGGCCGATCAGCCCCACCCCGCCCTGCATCAGCTCGACCGGGCCGGCCATGCTGAGCTGGCCGGTCTGGCGCACCCTGTCCACCGCATCCCACTGCGCCGGCACGGCGCGATAGTCGACCCCCAGCACCGCCTCGTTCCCGGCCAGCGGATAGGTCATGCGGATGACCAGGCCCGGCGCGGCGGCGACCGAGCGCAACTGGCCGCCGGCCTCGAAGATGTTGCGGGCCAGCGCGTCGAAGCGCTCCTGGTCCATGTCCGGCTCGGTGGAAAGCGTCGCCACCAGCCCCTTCACCAGTTGGATATTGCTGACGATATTGCCTTCGAGCTTGGCCCGGATCACCGATACCTTGGCCAGCGTCTCTGCCCGCAGGCGGCTTTCGGCGATCTGCTGGTTCTGCCGGTCCAGCAGCACCCCGAGGATAAGCATCACCGCCACGGCGATCAACACTGGCACAAGCGCAGACCGCTTCCCGCTCAATCCCAGCAAATCAACCAAGCCCTTGCTCACCCGGCGTCCTCCTGCCGGCACTGTCTCAGCCTTGATGCTAAAGTGCAGGAATTAACAATGACCTACGCAGTATCGCCCAAATTACTGGTAGCGCCGGAGGCAATCCTGCAAGACGGCAAATATAGGAGCGTCCATCTGCGCCACGTTGAAGCGCATATAGGCGCCCGCCGTCTGCGCCACGCTGAAGGCATTGCCCGGCGCCAGCACCACCCCCGAGGCCAGGGCGGCCCTCGCGACATCGGCCGAATCCGCGCGCCCGGGCAGCCGGCACCACAGGAACATGCCGGCGCGCGGCTCCATCCACGGCTCGATGCCGATGGCGCGCAGGCGTCCGCCGACGTCATGGCGGGCGCGTTCGAGCCGCACCCGCAGGGCGGCGGCATGCTTGCGGAAGCCGCTGTCGCCCAGCACCGTCAGCACCAGTTCCTCGTTGAGCCGCGCGCCGCCGAACATGGTGGCGATCTTGAGGTCGATCAGCCCCTCGATCCATTCCGCCCGCGCCGCGATGAAGCCGCAACGGGCCGAAGCCGACAGCGTCTTGGAAAAGCTGCCGATCTGGATCACCCGGTTGAGCCCGTCGAACCCGGCCAGGCGCGGTGCCGGCGCATGCTCGAAATCGGCGAAGATGTCGTCCTCCACGATGACCAGCCCATGCTGGTCGGCCAGCTTGAGCAGGCGATGCGCGGTGACCGGCGACAAGCTCGCCCCGGTGGGGTTGTGCACGGCTGAATTGGTGATGTAGAGGCGCGGCCGGCTCTCCACCAGCGCGGTGGCGAAGGCCGCGATGTCCGGCCCTGTGGGCGTATAGGGCACGCTGACCATGCGGATGCGGTGGGCGCGCAGCAGCGCCTGGAAGTTGAAATAGCACGGATCGTCCACCAGCACCGTGTCGCCCGGCTCCAGCAGATAGCGGCACAGCAGGTCGATGGCCTGGGTGCCGCTTTCGGTGAGCATGATCTGCTCCGTGGACGCCTCGACGCCCCGCTCGCCCAGCCGCCGTCCGATCAGGTGCCGCAGCGCCGGCAGTCCCAGCGGCGCGCCGTAATCGGCCAGCGCGGCGGCGCTGCCCCGGGCCACGGCGCGCAGCGCCTTGCGCATCCCCTGCTCCGGCAGCCACGAGGCCGGCAGCCAGCCGCAACCCGGCTTGGGCGCCGTCTCGCCCGCCTCCAGCGATTGCCGGGAAATCCATAACGGATCGATGGCGCGGTCGAGCCGGGGCTCCACCGCCGCCAGCTTCAGCGGCGCGATCTGCGAGGCGACGTAGAAGCCCGATCCCGGCCGGGACACGATCACCCCAGCCGCCACCAGCCGGCTATAGGCCTCCACCACCGTCGAGACGGAAACCTTCAGGCTCCGCGCCAGCGAGCGCACCGAGGGCAGCTTGGCCCCCGCCACCAGGCTACGCGCGGCGATCCGTTGCTCGATCGTGGCCATCACCTGGCCGATGCGGCTCGCGGGCGCCATCCGTGCTGTATCAGTGTCCATAACAGTTCTTTCCGATTGTATTGGACTGTAACTGGCCCCTCTTTCTGCGGCAACCGATAAGCGCGGCAAGGAGAACATCATGGAACGCATGACGAGCGGCTGGATCAGCGGACTGATCGGGGTCATCATCTTCAGTGGATCGCTGCCGGCGACCAAACTGGCGGTAGAGGCTTTCGATCCGCTTTTCCTCACCCTGGCGCGCGCCGCCATTGCCGGCGGCCTCGGCCTGGTGCTGTTGCTTGTGTTCCGGCAACCTCGTCCGGCGCGCGGTGACCTGGTGTCGCTGGCCATCGTGGCCCTCGGCGTCGTCGTCGGCTTCCCGCTGCTCAGCGCGCTGGCCTTGCAGCACGTGACCTCGGCCCATTCCATGGTCTTTATCGGCCTGCTGCCGCTGGCCACGGCCGGCTTCGCCGTGCTCCGGGGCGGGGAGCGGCCCAGGCCGGCCTTCTGGGTCTTCTCGCTGCTCGGCAGCATGCTCGTCATCGGCTTCGCCCTGGCGCAGGGGCTGACCGCCTCCCCGCTGGGCGACGGCCTCATGCTCGGCGCCATCATCGCCTGCGGGCTGGGCTATGCCGAAGGCGCCCGGCTGTCGCGCCGGCTCGGCGGCTGGCAGGTCATTTCCTGGGCACTCGTGCTGGCCTTGCCGCTGATGGTGGTGCTGATGGCGGTCTTCTGGCCTCCCTCATTCGATTCCATCACCGGCCCGGCCTGGCTGGGCCTGGGCTATGTCTCGCTCTTCAGCATGCTGATCGGCTTCGTCTTCTGGTATCGCGGCCTGGCCCTGGGCGGCATTGCCGCTGTCGGACAGTTGCAACTGCTCCAGCCCTTTTTCGGGCTGGCGCTGGCGGCGGCGCTGTTGCACGAAGAGGTCACCCCGCTCATGCTGCTGGTCACCGTGGCGGTCATTGTCTGCGTCGCCGGCGCCCGCCGGTTCGCCCGATAGGAGCACAATCGTGTACACGCCCCCGGCATTCCGCGAAGACGATCCCGCCGAAATCCGCCGCATCATCCACGCGGCCCGCCTGGCGACCATGGTGACCCTGTCGCCCGATGGCCTGCTGGCCACGCCCCTGCCGCTGGTCCTGGACGAGAGCGAAGGCGAACACGGAACCCTTTACGGCCACCTCGCCAAGGCCAATCCGCAATGGCGGCACCCCGTCGAGACCGACGCCCTGGTCATCTTCAACGGCCCCGAAGCCTATGTGACGCCGAGCTGGTATCCCTCCAAGCAGGAACACGGCAAGGTCGTCCCCACCTGGAACTATGTCGCCGTCCACGCTTATGGCCGGCCCGAATTCTTCGAGGACGAGGCGCGCCTGCTCGATGCCGTCAGCCGGTTGACCGACCTGCATGAGCGGCCCCGCAGCCGGCCCTGGGCCGTTGCCGACGCTCCCGAGCCCTTCATCCGCGCCCAGCTCAAGGGCATTGTCGGCTTCCGCCTCCCCATCACGCGCCTGCAAGGCAAGCGCAAGATGAGCCAGAACCGGGCCGAGTCCGACCGCGCCGGCGTCGCCGCCGGTCTTCACGCCGAAAATCCAGTCGTGGCGAAACTGGTCGCCGGAGATCGCTGAAAAGCAGGACTGTGGGGAAAGGTCGATGGAGCGGGTAGCGGGAATCGAACCCGCATATTCAGCTTGGAAGGCTGCTGCTCTACCACTGAGCTATACCCGCCCGGTCGGCGACCGACAAAGGCGCACCGCAGTGATGCGGATCGGCCGGGCGGCGCTGGTGGAGGGGACTGGATTCGAACCAGTGTACGCTAAGCGGTCAGATTTACAGTCTGATGGATTTAACCACTCTCCCACCCCTCCACTAAACCGTCGCCGGGCAGGATACGAAGCGCCGGAGCGCATCGTCGGGCGGTTTATGGTGATCGGGAGCGAGAGTGTCAACACCCCTTGCACGCAGACCCGCAAGAAAATGCGTCGCGCCCGGCGGTCTGGCGGCCAATGCCCCGCTTGCTGGCCCGCCGCAAAGGCGATAGGCCTTCGCCATGAGCATCAACAAATTCCCGCCCAAGCCCAAATACGATCCCGATACCGGCCCGGTCTATCTTTACGGCCTGCATACCGTGCGCGCCGCGCTGGACAATCCCGGCCGCATCAAGAAGGCGCTGCTGGCCACGCCCAACGCCCTGATGCGCCTCAGGGAAACCGGCGAGATCGGCAAGGTGCCGGTGAAGGAAACCACGCCAAGAGAGCTCGACCGCCTGCTCGGCGCCGATGCCGTGCATCAGGGCGTGGCGCTGGAGGTCGATCCGGTGAGCCGCTTCGGGCTCGACGACATTTCCCCGCTGCGCCTGGTGGTGGTGCTCGACCAGATCACCGATCCACACAATGTCGGGGCCATCCTGCGCACCGCCTGCGCCTTCGGCGCCGATGCCGTCATCACCACCGCCCGCCATTCGCCGCGTGAAACCGGCGTCATGGCCAAGTCGGCCTCGGGCGCGCTCGATCTGGTGCCGATGATCGAGGTGCGCAATCTCGGTGACGCGCTGGAAAAGCTCAAGCAGCGCGGCATGTTGGTGCTGGGTTTTGATTCGGAAGCTGAACAGCGCCTCGCCCCCCGCGCCTCCGACCAGCCCCTTGCCATCGTCATGGGCGCCGAGGGCAAGGGCCTGCGCCAGCGCACCCGCGAATTATGCGACGAGATGGTCAAGCTCGACATGCCCGGCCCCATCAAGTCGCTCAATGTCTCCAACGCCGCCGCCATTGCCCTCTTCGCCGCCACCGCCGGAAAATCCCGATGAGCCAGTTTGCGCCCTTCGCCATGGCCCTGCGCCTCGCCGGCGTCACCCTGCCCCAGGCCGATCTCGACCGGCGCCTGCGCCAGCTCACCAGCCGGTATGAGGCCGAGGACGCCGAAGACAGCTTCTATGCCCAGATCGACCTGCCCACCGCCAATCCGGTGCGCGCCCTGCTCGACTTCGCCGACCGTTCCGGCCCGGCCATCGCCGCCATGCTTGATGAGCGCAGCATCGGCAGGGCCGTGCTCGACATCGCCTTCGATTATCCCGAGGAGGGCGAATCCATGTCGGCGCGCCTGCCCGCCCACGCCGCCGCCGCCATCGCCGGCCACGGCATCGACCTCGAAATCTCGGTCTATCTCACCGATGTCGAGGAAGACGAGGACTAGCCCCTCTAGGCGTCGCGCCCCATTTCGGTGGCATTGGCCAGTTCATAGGTCTCCTCGGCACTCAGCCCTTCCGCTTCGGGCCGCAGCTCGCCCCATTCGGCGCGCCACAGATCTTCCGCCGGCAGCTTGACCGCGATTTCGGCAAATCCGCCCTCCTCCCGCTTTTCCCGCGCCAGGGCCAGCGCTTCGGGCACCGCCATGGGCCCCATCCGGCCCGGCGGCATCTGGCCGCGCTCGGACCATTCCACCATGGCCAGAACCGCGCCCTGGGCGGTGCGCCCCAGGGTGAGGATGATGGCGTCGGCGGCCGAGCTGGCGCTGTCGATACGGCGGAAAATCTCCATCTCGCTCTCCTTTTGCTGAAACAAGTGTGATCGGGCCGGATCGTTCCCCACGGGAGCTATTCGCCCCGTCCGCCGTTATGCCCTCTGGCGGCCGACGGTTTGTGGGGCCAGACCGACAGGAGCAGATTTGTGACATCCAAGAGCGAGGACCCCTGGGTCGATCCTCTCTTCGACCGGGCCGTTCGGGAAACGGCGTATTTTCTCTGGGAACAGGATGGCCGCCCCGAGGGGCGCGAGCAGCAATACTGGTTTGCCGCGCTCGACCGGTGCCTGCGCGAACGCCAGGCCGACGCTCTGCTCAAGACCGACCCGCCCAACCCCGATCCGGGCCAGTAAATGCTGGCCATCACGGCTCCGGGGGGAGCGGAACTGGCCTATTCCTGCGATAGCGATCCCGGCTGGCGGCGCCGCCGCTGCGGGCGCGGCTTCACTTATCGCGACACCGCCGGCCACACCCTTTCCGCCGATGTGCGGGCCCGCCTCGAGGCGCTCGCCATTCCCCCCGCCTGGGATGAGGTGTGGATCTGCCCCGACCCCAATGGTCATATCCAGGTGACGGGCCGCGACGAGCGCGGCCGCAAGCAATATCTCTATCACCCGCTCTGGACCCGGCAGCGCAGCCAGGCCAAGTTCGAGACGCTGGTGGATTTCGCCCGCGCCCTGCCCCGCCTGCGCGAGGGCGTCGAGGCCGATCTGCGCCGCCGCCGCATGGGCCTGCCGCTGGTGGCCGCCTCCGTGGTCTGGCTTCTGGACAACAGCCTCATCCGCGTCGGCAATCCACGCTACGCCCGCGACAACAGCAGCTACGGCCTCACCACCCTGCGCCGCCGCCATGTCGAGATCGCCGGCCCCGCCCTGCGCTTCCGCTTCAAGGGCAAGTCGGGCAAGCAATGGCGCCTGGAGCTGACCGACCGGCGCATGGCGCGCCTCATCTCCGGCCTCCAGGACCTGCCGGGGCAGAGCCTTTTCCAATATGAGGACGAAACGGGGCTTCACCCCATCACCTCGCGCGAGGTCAACGACTACATCGCCGCCCTCACCGGTAGCCCCTTCACTTCCCGCCATTTCCGCACCTGGGCGGCGACCTCCGGCGCCTATGGCCTGTTGGCCAGCGAACCCCCGCCCGCCAGCCAGGCCGAGGCCCGCCGCAAGGTCAATACGGTGCTCGATGCCGTGGCCGCCCGCCTGGGCAATACCCGGGCCGTCTGCCGCTCCAGCTATGTCCACCCCGCCATCCTGGCAGACTGGTCCGAGGGCAGGCCCCTGCGCCGGGGGCGCGGCCGCGCCATGCCCCATATGGATGAGGACGAGGTGAGAACCCTCGCCTATCTGCGGGCGCGGATGCGCGACGATGGGGAGACGGCGAAAGCCTAAAGCGTTTCGGAAAGTTCCGGCGCGGCGGCGGTGATGAGGTCGCGCCCGAAGACGCCGCTGCTGCGCGGCACCAGCCGCACCACCGAATAGCCCTCTTCCTGCAACCGCGCCAACACCAGCGGCAGCGTCTCCACCGTACGGGCATGGATGTCGTGGAAGAGGATGATGCCGCTGCCCCGCGTGCGCAGCCGCGCCATGGTGCGCTCGACGATAGTCGCCGGCGCATCGCGGTAATAATCCTTGCTGTCGATATCGACATCCAGCACCACAGCATTGCTGTGCAGCAGGCTGGTGCGCAAGAAGCCGGTCTGGGCCAGATAGGGGAAGCGGAAGAAGGGCGATATGGTCTGCCCGCCCCGGGCCAGCGCCGCCTGTACCGCGCTTTCGCCCTTGGCGATTTCGTCCAGCGCCGCCTGTCGGCTCAATTTGCTCAAATCGACATGGTCATAGGTATGGCTGCCCACCGTATGCCCGCTGCTGGCCACCTGCTGGGCCAGCGCCGGATGCGCCTGCGCGGAGGACCCCAGCATGAGGAAGGTGGCGCGGACATTGAAATCCGCCAGCGTCGCCAGGATGGCATTGGTCTTGCCCGGTCGCGGGCCGTCATCGAAGGTCAGCACCACTTCGCCGGGGCGCAGCACGATATCGGCGGTGCTGGCCACGGCCAGCGTGCGCCCGGCCAGCGTGCCGTGTGAAAAAAGCCGCTGCGGCATCGGCCGCTCGGCCACCCGGTCGGCCACCGTCCTGACGCTCTGGGTCACCAGCGCGGCCGTGGCGGCGGGGCGGGAACTGGCCAGCGGCGCCTCGCTGGGCGGCTTGGCGCAGCCCGCAAGCAGGAAACCGGTCGCCATGAGGCAGAAGACGAAACGCGAAAGCGACACAGCCCGAACCCAGCTCCATGACAACCGGGTTCAATTTTTACGATTATGGTTAATGTTCGCTTTTCAAGGACTTAAGGATTCCTTACCCCGCCAGCTTTTTCGCGCGCCGCCCCAGCGTATCCAGCGCGCTGAGAAAGGCCGAGCGATCCGCGGGCCGGAAGACGGGATTGTGCCCGGCGATCTCGCCGGTCTCGCGCAGATGCCGCTTGAGGTCGCGCATGGCCAGCGCCATGCCGATGGAGGCGGACGTGAAGGGCTGTCCGGTAAAGCCCAGCACATGGCAGCCCTTGTCCAGGGCCCGGCTGGCAAGGCCAATATCGGCCGTGAGCACGATGTCATTGGCCTGGGCCTCAGCCACGATCCAGTCATCGGCCACGTCGGCCCCCGCCCCCACCACGACCACCTTCACCATCGGGTCGCGCGAGGGGCGGATGCCGCCATTGCTGACCAGCGTCGCCACCAGCCCCAGCCGCTCGGCCACCCGCAGCGCCTCGTCCTTGACCGGGCAAGCGTCGGCATCGACGAAAATCACCGGATCGGCCATGCCATCCTTCCGTAATCCATTCGTTACGCTTTTTGCGGCGGATGCAGCCGCGTATCGAGCCCGAACCGCTCCTGGCCTTCCAGCGCATAGTGCCCCTGCGCCTCGGCGGCAACGAAAACCAGGTTCCAGCTATGGCGCGACACCACGCTGGGCAACAGCACGAAGGCATGCTGGGCCAGCAGCGCCGTGCCGAAAGCCTGCTGCCCCGCCGAGGGCAGGCCCGGGCGCAGCCATTCGGGATTGGGGATATCTTCCGGCCGGACCACGTGAACCCGTTGCAGATCGGTGACGCGAAGAAGGCTCAGCCGGTGCGGCACCAGGTCGAGCGCCGCAAATCCCTTGTGCACCGCCACCTCCAATATGGTGGTGGCCGGATCGACCGAGCAATAGACGGCGCGGACCCCACGCCGGCTCCAGCGTCCGCCGAAGCGGAAGGCCCCTTCCCCGCTGTCCCAGCTATCGGCGTGGCGCTCCGGGTCGAGCCGCCAGGCGGTGAGGCTGTTCCAGCCCAGCGCCTCGGCCAGTGCGCTCACACATAGACCCCGAATTCGAGCTGCCCGAGCAGGGTTTCGACCAGTTCCACCCCGGCCGGCGAGGCCAGCAGGTCGAGCGGTCGCCGCCCGTCCAGCGCCATGGCCGGCTGTTCCAGCCAGCGTTCGGCCGCGCTCTGGTCGCCGAACACCCGCGTGGCCTGCGCCAATATCTCGGCGAATTTCCACGTGCGCCCGCTCTGCTCGGGATTGAGCGCCTGCGAGGGATCGGCCCGCCGCCGCTGCACCGTGCGCAGGCTCATGCCGATGGCCTTTTCGAAGGCCATGGCGTCGAGCACGGTCAGGCGCCGCTCGAGAAAATTGAGCGCCTCTCCCGGAAGTCCGGCCACGATCAGTTCATGCGCATCGAGCGGGCTGGCCACGGCATGCTTGAGCACGCGCCGTCCCCCCAGCAGTTCCGCCACGGGATTGGCGGCGTTTTCGAGCTCCGCCTGGGCCCTGGTTCCAAAGCCCGCTTGCGCCATCTCCTCGAAACCCCGCTGTCCCATTTCCATGCCTCGCGTCACTTGTCATCTAAAACATGACACAAGTCGCCTTCATTCACAAGTCCTATCCCCCCGCCCCGCCCAGGCTCAGCAGCACGTTGACGGCCGCCGCCAGCAGGATGGTGTTGTAGAGATGGGCGAAGACCTGATGCACCAGCACGCGTCCGCGCATGGTGTTGGATGTGACCAGGGCGTCGGATGTGGCCACCGAGGTGCCGAGGGTGAATGAAAAATACAGGAAGGCGACGCCGTCGGGTGGCTCCTCGCCGGGAAATTCCAGCCCGCCGGCCATCTTGGCATCGCCGCTGCTTTCGCCGGGCGCCTGGTAATATTCATAGGCGTAATGCAGCGCGCCCATGGTCTGCACGGTGAACCAGCCCAGCAGCACCGAGGCGACGCCCAGCGCCACCTGCACGGGGTCCGGCTGTTCCCGCCCGGCCAGCGCGGCGATCAGCAGCGCCATGGACACCGCCACCACCAGCAATACGATGAGCACGATGCCGACGGCGGGGGTATCTTCCTCGCGCGCATGCTCTTGCAGGTATTCGGCGCTCAGGTACGGCAGCTTGAGCGCGCTCGAGGCCAGGAAACCGATGAAGAGCCCATTGGCCCCGATTCCCACCGCATAGCGGGGTGCGAAGCCGAGCCCCAGCGCCAGGCAGACGCATCCTGCCAGCAGGCCCACATGCAAAGTGGCATGGCGCGGCATCAGCCGCCCGATCGCCGCCCGGGCTACGGGCCGGTCGGATTTTTTGGTCATCGCGCCCTCGACAGCACTGTCTCAGAGTGCTGCCTTAACGTCGCTCAGCCGGCAATGGCTCCCGGTCCCGGCTCGGCTCCGGCCGGCACCTTGCCCAGGATAATCATGCCCAGCACCTCGTCCTTGGTCACGTCGCCGGTGCGGGCGCTGCCCACCACCTGCCCGTTCTTCATCACCACCACGCGGTCGGCGAGGTCGAAGACGTCGTGGATGTCGTGGCTGATGAGGAAGATGCCGATGCCTTCGGATTTGAGCTGCTTGATGAGTTCGCCCACCTGCGCCGTTTCCTGCGGACCAAGCGCCGCCGTGGGCTCGTCCATGATGAGGATGCGGGCATTGAAAAGGATGGCCCGGGCAATGGCCACCGATTGCCGCTGCCCGCCCGAAAGCGCCTTCACCGGCTCCTTGAAGCGGCGGAAATTGGGATTGAGCCGCCCCATCACCTCGCGGGCCTTGGATTCCATGGCCGCGTCGTCCAGCGTGCCCAGCGCCGTGGTGATTTCACGGCCGAGGAACAGATTGGCTGCGGCGTCGACATTGTCGGCCACGGCAAGCTGCTGGTAGATGGTCTCGATGCCATAGGCCTTGGCATCGCGCGGATTGTTGATGGTGGCGTCCTCGCCATTGATGCGGATGGAGCCGGCGTCGCGCCGATAGGCGCCGGAAAGGATCTTGATGAGGGTGGATTTGCCCGCGCCGTTATGCCCGAGCAGCCCCACCACTTCCCCCGGATAGAGGTCTATGGAGGCCCGGTCCACGGCGCGGATGCCGCCGAAGGAAATCGAGATGTCGTTCATCTCGACCAAAGGGGTTCTGGTGTCCAGCATGACAAGGACTCCTAGTACTTGTTGCGGCGGTAGAGCGTGTCCAGCCACACCGCGAAAACGAGAACGATGCCGACGACGATGGATTGCAGGGGGCTGTCGAGCCCCATCAGCACCATGCCCGATTGCAGCGATTGCATGACCAGCGCGCCCAGCAGCGCCCCGGCGATGGTGCCCACCCCGCCGGCCAGCGAAGTGCCCCCGATCACCGCCGCGGCGATGACATAGAGCTCGTCCAGCGTGCCCAGGGCATTGGTGGCCGCGTTGAGGCGGGCCGAGGCGATGCTGGCGGCGATGGCGCAGAGCGCCCCCATCAGCATGAAGATCTTCACCGTCACCCAGCGCGTATTGATGCCGGCCAGCTCCGCCGCTTCCGGATTGCCGCCCATGGCGAAGACGTAGCGGCCGAACCGCGTGCGCTTGGAGATGAAGCTCATCGCCACCCCCACGCCCAGCGCGATCAGCACCGGGATGGCGATGCCATGGGCGATGAACAGCCCGCCCTCGGGCACGACGATATTATTGTTGCGCGCGTAATTCTCGGCGATGCGCACCGGCCAGGGATAGGCATTGGCCACCGATACGGCGGCCAGGGTCACCCCGCAGCCGATCACCGCCAGCGCCGCCTCCGCCCAGACCGGGCGCAGCGGGAAGTTGAAGCGCCGGCGCTGCCGCCGTCCGGCCCAGAGCCCGATGACGATGGCGGCGCAGGCGAGAATGGCCACGACCCAGCTCCAGAAGGAGCCGATGGCGCCATAGGGCCCGCCCCCGATCAACTGGAAGGTGGGGTCCATCGGCGCCACCGTGCGGCCTGCCGTCACCCACCAGGCCGCGCCCCGCCACACCAGATAGCCGCCCAGCGTGACGATGAAGGCCGGCACGCGCAGATAGGCGATGATGGCGCCCTGCAGGGCCCCGATGGCGACGCCCACCGTCAGGCCCGCGGCCAGCGACAGCATCCAGATCATCGGATGGCCCAGGCCCAGCCCCAGGCGCACGGGCAGGATATCGGTCTGCATCACCCCCATCACCATGCCCACCAGCCCCAGGATGGAGCCGACCGACAAATCGATGTTGCGGGTGACGATGACCAGCACCATGCCGGTCACCATTACGGCCACCGAGGCCGTCTGCACCGACAGGTTCCACAGATTGCGCGGCGTCAGGAACAATCCGCCGGAGAAGAAATTGAAGCCCACCCAGATGATGATGAGCGCCCCGACCATGCCCAGAAGGCGCGTATCCAGCTCGGTAGCGATCAGAAAGCGCTGCAGGGGATTTTGCACGAAGCGGCTGGGGTGGGCGTTGGACGGTATGGCCTGTTGATCTGCCACGGATTGTCTCCCGAGCTGGGCAGCGCGGCCTCACGGCGGCGCAGTCCTTCCACGACGATGCCGCAGCGCCTGCGCCGCGGCATCGCATCGTGTCATATTATCCTTGATGCGTCCTGCTTAGTTGCAAGCGGCGACAGTGCCGGCGGCAACACCCTGGCAGACCACGTCCTTGGAGACCCAACCGGCGTCGATGACGATGTTGAGGTTGTCCTTGGTGATGGCAACGGGGGCGATGAAGAAGGCGTTCATTTCCACGCCCTTCGGCCCGCCCGAGAAGGGCACGACGCCGGTCACTTCGTTGAGCGCCTTGCCGCCGGCCAGCTCGAGGGCCACCGCGGCGGCCTTCTTGCCCAGCTCGCGCGCATCCTTCCACACCGACACCGTCTGGGTGCCCAGCGCGATGCGGTTGAGGGCGGCATGGTCGCCGTCCTGGCCCGACACCGGAACCGAGCCGGCCAGGCCCTGCGCCGCCAGCGCCGCGATGGCGCCGCCGGCCGTGCCGTCATTGGAGGCCACGACCGCATCGACCTTGTTGTCGTTGGCGGTCAGGAACTGTTCCATGTTCGCCTGGGCGACTTCGGGGTTCCAGTTGTCGGTATAGGCTTCACCGACATTCTTGATCTTGCCCGCGTCGATCCCGGCCTGGAGCACTTCCATCTGGCCGGCAAAGAGGAAGTCGGCATTGGGGTCGGCCGAGTTGCCCTTGATGAAGACGTAGTTGCCTTCCGGCTGCACGGCGGCGACGCCGGCGGCCTGCAGGCGCCCGACTTCCTTGTTGTCGAAGGTCAGGTAGAAGGCGTCGGGGTTTTCGATCAGGCGGTCATAGCCGACCACCGGAATGCCCTCGGCCACGGCGGCGGCCACGGCCGGCCCGACGGCCTCGCTGTCCTGCGCCAGCACGATGATGGCGTCGGCACCCTGCGCGATCAGGCTTTCGATGTCGGTCAGCTGCTTGGAGGCGGACGACTGCGCGTCAGCCGAGATATAGGTGGCGCCGGCCGCTTCCAGCACGCCCTTGATGGCGGCTTCGTCGGTCTTCCAGCGCTCTTCCTGGAAATTGTTCCAGGAAACGCCGATGGTCAGCCCGTCCTGCGCCTGCGCCACGCCGGCAAAACCGCTGATGACGGTCGTGCACAGCAGGACCGTGAGAATCTTGTTCATGTCTGTCCTCCCTGGCGGGCAGTCCCCTGCCCGCATTCGTGCCGGTGGCTTCGCCCCAGCGGGCACCCTCCACCAGCGCCCTGAGCATTATTTCAATGCTCGAAAAAACCAGTGGCATGCCGGCGCGCACCGTGTCAACTTCAATTTTGACACCCGAAATAAATACCCATTGCACAATGGAAGCAGGAATGGTGTGTTCACCGCGAAAGTGGAGTGAGTTGCTTGGCGCGGAACGTCAGCGATAGCGACAGTGTCCGGCGTCAGAACCGGGGACTCGTTCTGGGCGCCCTGCGCATGCAGGGGCCGCAATCGCGCACCGCCCTGGCCACGGGCACCGGGCTGAGCCACGCCAGCATCACCGCCATCACCACCGATCTCATCAACCAGCAGCTCATTGCCGAGTTGGAGGCCGAGCCGCGCGCCGATGGCCGCGCCCGCGGCCGCCCGGCCACGCTGGTGGGCTTCGATCGCCGGGCCGGCGCCGCCGCCCTGTTCGAGGTCGACGTCAACCGCGCCCGCCTGTCGCTGGTCGATTATGGCGGCGTGCTGGTCGATCGCATCGAAACGCCCATCACCCCCACCACTTTCGCCCAGACCCCGGCCACCGCCTTTTTCGCCGAGCGGCTGGAGCTGCTGGCCAGCCGCAACCCCGTGGCCATGGCCGGGCTGCGCCGCGTCGCCATTTCCGTCCAGGGCATTCTCGGGCGCAATGACGAGGGGCTGGTCTGGTCGCCCATCGCCCATCTGGCCCAGGCGCCCTTCGCCCACCAATTGGCCGAAACCCTGGGCCTGCCGGTTTCCCTCCACAAGCGCGGGCGGCTGCTCGCCGAAGGCGCGCGCTGGCTCGATCCGGCCCTGCACGATGCCAGCGTCGCCACCGTCTTCGTCGGCTCCACCGTCGCCATGGGCATGACCTTTCGCGGCCAGAGCATCGGCCAGGGCAATGGCGGGGCCACCGAGTTCGGCCATATGAACCACATGCCCAATGGCGCCCTCTGCCGCTGCGGCATGCGCGGCTGCATCGAGGCCTATGCCGCCGATTACGGCGTGTTGCGCACCGCCTATTCCGTGCCCGAAACCGCCCATCCCGCCCCCACCGTGCCGGCGCAGGAATATGACGGGCTGATCGGACGCGCCGAAGCCGGCGACCGCGCCGCCACCCATGCCTTCAACCAGGCCGGCCGCGCCATCGGCTGGGGGCTGAGCCGCATGATGGCGGTGTTCGATCCGTCCCATATTCTCGTCGTCGGCCCCGGCGCCCGCGCCTTCGGCCTCATGCAGGGCGAAATCCGCGCCGCCCTTTCGGCCGCCCTGGTCTGCCGCGTCAACGGCCTGCCGCGGATCGTCGCCCATCACGACGAGCGGGAGCCGATCTTCATGGGCCTGCTGATGAAGACGCTGAGCGAGATCGACCAGCTCGATTTCGCCCCCCTCCCCACCCGGGTCTGATCCCAGCGCCCACGGCCCTCTGCAAGCATTTCCACGCTGTGGAAAAGTGAAGCGGGAACGGTGCGGAAAAATATAAATTTCCCCGAGCAATGGATTTTCCGCCCGGGCGATGCTTCACTCGATTTTACTCAATTATTACCCCGATTATAATTTGAGGAAGTCATGTCCGGCGTTATCGTCCCAGTCGTTCTGGCTGGCGGACAAGGAACGCGACTCTGGCCGATGTCGCGAGCCGCGCGTCCCAAGCAGTTTCTGCCCTTCAGCGGCGCTGGCAGCCTGTTCCAGCAGACATTGCGGCGGGTGGCCGATCCGGCCCTTTATGCGCCGCCCGTGGTCATGACCAATGCCGCCTATCGCTTCACCGTCGCCGAGCAGGTGGCCGAGCTGGGCCTGCCGCAATGCCACATCCTGCTCGAGCCGGTGGCGCGCAACACCGCCATGGCCATCGCCATTGCCGCCCTGCGGGTCGAGGCGAGCTTCGGGCCCGACAGCCTTCTCCATGTCCTGCCCTCGGACCACGACATCGACGTCACCGATCAATACTGGCAGGCGGTGCGCACCGCGGCCGTCGGCGCCATGGCCGGAAGCCTCGTCACCTTCGGCATTCACCCCACCCATGCCGAAACCGGCTTCGGCTATATCCGCTCCACCGCGCGCCTGGGCGGCTGCCCCGCCCCGGTGGAGGCCTTCGTCGAAAAGCCCGACGCCGACCGCGCCCGCGCCATGCTGGCCGAAGGCGGTTATTTCTGGAATTCGGGCATGTTCATGATGCGCGCCGGCACCTTTCTCGATGAATGCCGCGTGCTGGCCGGCGGGATATTCCGGGCGGCGCGGGAAGCGCTGGCTTCCGCCCGGAGCGATTTCGACTTCGTGCGCCTGGGCGCCGAGGCCTTCGTCCGGGTTCCCGATATTTCGGTCGATTACGCCATTTTCGAAAAGACCACCCGCGCCGCCATGGTGGCGGTGGATTTCCACTGGTCCGATCTGGGCAATTGGGACGCCGTCTGGCGCAACGGCCCCCATGACCCCGCCGGCAATGTGGTGCAGGGCCCGGTCACGCTCGACCAGGCCGGCAATTGCCTGGTCATCAGCGATCGCGCCCATGTCGCGGTCAGCGGCCTGGAAGGGCTCGCCGTCATCGCCACGCCCGACGCCGTCTATATCGCGCCCCGCGCCGAGACCGCCCGCATCGGCGCGCTGGTGCATCAATTGCGCGCCGATACCGTCACCCGCGCGCTTACCGAAACCCACGTCACCGCCTTCCGCCCCTGGGGCGGCTTCGCCGCGGTGCTGAGCGGAGAGGGCTTCCAGGTCAGGCGCCTTTTCGTCAGGCCCGGCTGCCGCATCAGCCTGCAAAAGCACATCCACCGCGCCGAACACTGGATCGTGGTGCGCGGCACCGCCGAGGTCACGCTGGATGACGCGGTGACCATGCTGGAGGAAAACCAGTCCACCTACGTGCCGCCCGGCACCCTCCACCGCCTCTACAATCCCGGCCAGGTCGAGCTCGAGCTCATCGAGGTCCAGACCGGCTCCTATCTCGGCGAAGACGACGTCATCCGTTTCGAGGACGAATTCGGCAGGACCTGAGCACTATCCCCCGACGCCGATATCGCCGCCCAACCGCTTTTCGTCGCGGCGGCGGCTGCGGCGGGTCAGCATCAGCACCAGCGCATGCGGGCTGGTGGTCAGGTAGCGCAGCATCAGCCGGCGCGGCTCGCGCGCCATGCGGAACACCCATTCCAGGCCGCGCTCCTGCATCCATTGCGGCGCGCGCGGCGCCGAGGCGGAAAGGAAGTTGAACAGCCCGCCGCTGGTCTTGATGAGCCCGACATTGGGCATGGCATGGGCAAAGCGCATGTAGAATTCCTGCTCGCGCGGCACGCCCAGCGCCAGCCAGACGATGTCGGGGCCGAGCCGGTCGATCTCGCGCACCTGCCGGATCCAGCCGGCATGGTCCCGATAGCCATGCGCCGCCCCCAATATGCGCAGATAGGGATAGAGCCGGCGCACTCGGGCCATGGCGCGGGCATTTTCCGCCGCGCTCGCCCCCAGGAAATACATGGTGCAGGGGCGCGTGCGGGCCAGCCGCGCCACATCGTGGAAAAGATCGGTGGTCGCCACCCGCTCGGGCAGCCGGGCGCCCGCCACCATCGGGCTGGCCATCACCAGCGGCTGGCCGTCGCAACTGATGATGTCGGCATAAAGCATGGCCTCGCGCAGATCGTCATGCCGCGCCGCTTCCGAAAGCACCTGCCCGTTGACGCTGGTGGCGATCCAGGGCCGGTCCCGGCGGCGATAGCGCGTGGCCAGCGCCACCATCAGCGCCGCCGTCTGGTGGCGATCGAGCCGCGCCACCGGCAGCCCGCCCATGCTCACCGTTTCGACGCGTGGATAGCGACGCGGCGCCGGCCTCTGCGCCGCGCCAACCCGCCGCCGCTCCGCCGGCCGCCGCCTCAGGCCACGTCCGCCCCGGCCGATTTCCGCTTTACCCGACGTCCACACATCCCGCACTCCGCCAGACCAAGAACGGCCTAGCCCTAGCGGTTTTGCGCCCGCGCCGGAAACCAAGAGCGGAATTTACGTTACCTTTAATATCAAGGACTTATGGGGAAATACGGACTCAACTCCGCAACCTCCCCCATGGCGTGGCTCGCGTGCAGGCAGGCCCGTCGCCGGCCGGCGCCTAGCGCTCGCGCTGGGCGTTGATGGCGTCGGCAACCCGGTCCAGGGTCGGGTAATGGCCGCCCGCCCCCACGGCCACATAGCCGGGGCACAGATTGGCGGCGGACCCGCCGGGCACCTTGCCCAGCGTCAACGGCCGATAGCTGCCGCCGGCATTGCGCAGGATGAGGATAGCGGCGGTGACGTCCCAGGGATTGACGCCAAAGCCGGCCGCCGCGTCGCACCACCCGGCGGCGACATGCGCCAGGGTCAATGCCGCGCTGCCCGGCCGGCGCAGGGTGGAGAACGTCTCCGCCAGTTCGCCGAAGCGGGCCAGCGCCACCTCCTTGCCATCGAGCCGGAAATCGCGGGCCACGGGGTATCCGGTGATGAGCGTGGCATGCGTTTCGTCCGCGGCCGCGCGCGACCGGATCGCCTCGCCATTGAGCCATACGCCGTGCCGGTTGGCGGAGAACATATGCCCGGCCACCGGGTCGTAAACCACGCCGGCCACGATCTCGCCATCGATGACGGCGCCGATGGAGACGCACCAGAAGGCGAGCCCCCGGGCAAAATTGGAGGTCCCGTCTATGGGGTCGACATACCACTGAACGCGCCCCTGCCCCACGCTGCCGCCTTCCTCGCCCAGAAGGGTGGAATCGGGCGCTGCCGCAAGGATGTAGTCGCGTATCGTGGCCTCGCTCTGCTTGTCGTGGACGGTGACCACATCATGCAGGTCCACCTTGTAATCCACCGCCATCTTGGAGCGGAAGGCGTCCCTGAGGGCCGGGCCCACTTCCAGGGCGGCCTTCCTGGCGATTTCCATCAGATGCGTGGAGTCTTCGAGAAGGGTGTCCTGGAGGGGGGCGTCTTGCGGGTCGAGCGGCACGGTCATCTCTCAATTCATGTCTGTCAGCGTTCCGGCACGGGCCGAACGGATATGGCGGCCCCGTTTCCGAGGCCGCCACTGGGTTTATTTCTTGTAGTTGATGGTCCAGAAATCCTGCCAGTCCTGCCGGGTTTCCCAATCCTCCAGGCCCGTGGAGGCATCATAGGGCAGCAGCGCATCGAGATGGGCGGCCAGGCCCGACGGTTCGCTGTCGGGAATCTTCACGTCCGAATTGGTGGACATCTTGCCGTCCTGAACCTGCGGGGCGATGCCCTCCTCGGTCAGGATATAGTGGATGAACAGCCGCGCGGCGCTGGGGCTGTCCGTCTTGGTGGCCATCAGGCCCAGCTTGGTATAGGTCCAGCCGACCCAGGGCGTCATCTCCGCGCACAGGCCGAGCTTGTAGCCCTTGTCGGCATTGTCGCGGAACTTGGCGGAGCTGAGCATCCCGAAGAAGGGCTCGGCCTGCCCCGGCGCGCCAACGGCCTCCGCAACCGGATCGTCGCCATCGGTCACCAGCGGGGCATTGGCGGCGAACGCCTTGATCCACTGCCGGGTGGCGCTTTCGGCGCTGGTGTCCAGATCGGTCCCGAACTGCGCCTTGTAGGCAGCCGCGACCTCGGCATCGGCATGCGTTTCCATCTGGTTGAACCAGTCGGTATAGGTGCCCTTGGTCAACGGATCGACGAAGGCCACCTTGGCGCGCCATTCCGGCTGCGTCAGTTGCCACATATTGGTCACCGGGCAGGTGTCGTAAACCTCGGTGTTATAGGCCCACACATTGGCATTGGTGGAAATGGCCAGCGGGTTGCGGAACATGGTGGGGATCTTTTCCGCCAGGTCCGGCGGCACCCAGCTTTCCACGAAGCCGTTCGGCAGCAGCTGCGCCAGCGCGGCCGGCGTGTCGGTAATCAGCGCCACGTCGCCGATCACGTTATTGGCCTGGCTTTCGCGGATAATCATTTCCAGCTGGCTGTTGGCCGAAACCTTCTGGCCGATGGCCTTGACCCCGTATTTGGCCTCGAAATTGGCGGCCATGTCCACAATCTTGCCGGTGCTGTCATAGATGGTCAGGGCGGGCTCGCTTTTCGCCGCCTCGATCATCGCGTCCAGGTCGAGCTCCTGCGCCATGGCCGGCATGGAGACGAGGCACGCCAGGGCCGATACCTGCAATGCGCGAATATATTTCCTGTTCAACTCTTTTCCTCCTCAGGGTTGCGCCCCGTCCTCTCGCGGCGCCGAAACCAGATGCGGAGGCGTCTTGGCCTTTGCCCCGCACACCGAAGCATGGACTGCAATGCAATTGATTGCAACAAGACTCTCGTTGCATGCTTTCAACTAAAATTATTGAATATCAATATCTTACAAAACTACAGGATGAAAAATTCATCCCAAAAAAGAGGAATGATGCAAACCGTTGCAACCGAGTCTAAAGAGCATCAGGCCTGCGCAGCGACGGCAAAACCGCCCGAGTTGCCGCCAGCCTGCCCGGCTTCGGATTATTTCGCCTTGAGGTCGCGCAGACGGCTTTCCTCGAGCAGCCCGATTTCCTCCAGGATCGGATAGGCCACCGAGGCCAGATGCGCGTTGACCCGCTTGAGGTCGCGCAGCAGGTCGAGATGGATGGAGCTGGTCTCGAGGCTTTCCATCCGGCCGGCGCGCATGCGGGCCATGTGCTGGTCCGAGGAGCGGGCTTCGAATTTCCGGATCTCGATCTTGTGCGCCAGCAGCCGCTTGGCGATATCGGGGTCGCGCGACATGAAAATGGCCTGCGCCATTTGCAGGTTTTCCCGGGTATATTCGAAGAATTCCGATATTTCGGCCAGCCCCTCGGCCGACATGGACAGCTTCTTGCGGGCCTTCTTGGCGGCGATTTCCGCCAGCCCGCGCTTGATGATGTCCCCCACATGCTCGAGATTGATGGCATAGGACATCACCTCGTCCGCCCTGCGGGCATCGTCCTGCTCGAGATCCAGCCGGCTGAGGCGCGCCACATAGAGCTTGATGGCCTCGTGCAGCCGGTCCACTTCCGATTCCAGCCGCGACACCTGCGCATAGGGCGTCTCGTCGGCCTCGCGCAGCGAAATCAGGGTCTGGTCCAGCATGGCGCCGATCAGATCGCCCATGCGCAGGGTTTCGCGCGCGGCAACGGCTATCGCCATGTCGGGCGACGACATCAGCCCCTCGTCCAGATAGGACCCCGGGCCATTGTCCGCATCCGCCTTTTCGGGCAGGACCAGTTCGGCCAGCTTCGTCACCGCCCCGACCAGGGGCAGGAACACCACCAGCAGCACGGCGCTGAACCCCAGATGCGCCGAGGCGACGAAGGCGGCGGGCGCGGGCACCACCATCTCGAGCAAGGCGGCGATCGGCTGGGCGAAAATCAGCACCACCAGCGCGCCGGATGCGCGTACCAAGAGGTTCGCCAGGGTCAGGCGTCGCGCCGGCAGCCCCTCCCCCCTCACGGCGAGATAAGGCGGGATCGCCCCGCCCAGATTGGCCCCCGCAACCAGCCAGAGCGCCAGCACGGGCTCGACCACGCCCGCCACGGCCAGCATCATGACGAGGATGACCACCGCGAGGGAGGAAGACGCCAGCACGGCCAGCCCCGCCGAGAGCAGCAGGGCGAAGACCGGCGCATCGCCCAGCGCCGACAGCACGGTGATGACGGTCTCCGAATCCCGCAGCGGCTCGGTGGCGCTGCCCAGCAATTGCAGGGCCAGCAGCATCAGTCCCAGCCCGATGATCGCCCGGCCCAGATTGCGGTTGCGATTGCTCTGGGAGGACGAGAACAGCACCACCCCGACAAAGAGCAGCGCGCTGCCGACCCAGTGAATATCGGCGGACAGGATCAGCGCCACGACGGCCGTGCCGAAATTGGCGCCCAGCATCATGGCCTGGGCCGGCTGCAGCCGGATGATGTCGCGCGAGGTGAACGAGGCGATGATGACGGCGGTCGCCGTGCTCGATTGCAGCCCGAGCGTGACCAGGAACCCCCAGAAGGCCGCGAGGAATCGGTTCGCGGTGCTGCGGCCGAGTCGCTGGCGCAGCACCGCGCCATAGGCGCGCAGCACGCCCGTCTTAATCATGCGCAGCCCCCACAGCAGCAGGGCTGCCGCGCCAAGCAGATCGACAAGTCTGATGGTGGATTCCAAGGTCCTGCCCTCGCTCCCGGCCGTTTGAAGGAAACAGCGTGGAAAGCTGGCATGATTTGCACAGCTTTGCAATACAATCCCGGTCCTGCTAGGGTTTTCCGCCGCCCTGCGCCGGCTGGCGCAAACCGCATTTTTAGGTTTTTGGCGGTTTTGCTTGCGGTTCGGGATAGGCAGGACCAAAACTCTCGGGTAACGGGTTGACGGCAAAATTGTGCAACAGCGCAGTCGGCGCAGGAGCGACGGACATGTCCAGGCAGAAGACGAAGACGCGGAAAGCCTCGGTCAGCGCCGACAAGGTGGCCAAGCTGGCCGGCGTGTCCCGCTCCGCCGTTTCGCGCGCTTTCACCGACGGCGCCAGCGTGTCGCCCGAGACGCGCGCCAAGGTGCTCGCGGCGGCGGCGCAACTGGGCTATCACGTCAATCATCTGGCCCGCGGCCTGCTCTGGCACCGCACCGGCATAGTCTGCCTTATCGTGGCCGAGATGCAGGCGCCTTTCCAGGCGTCGATCGTCGAGGTCATCACGCGCCGGCTTCAGGCCATCGGCAAGGTGGTGATGGTGCTCAACACCTCCGGCCAGGCCGACAGCGTCGAGGCCGCCCTGCGGCAGACCCTCAACTACCGGGCCGATGCCACCGTGTTCATTTCCGGCACCCCGCCCGCCTCGCTGGTCAACACCTGCCTGGAAAACGGCCAGCGCGTCATCCTCATCAACCGGGCCGACCCCATAGACGGGCCCGAATTCATCTCGGTGGAAAACGAAAACGCCGCCATGGAGGCCTGCCTGATGCTCAAGCGGGCCGGCTGCACCAGGGTGGCGGTGGTCAGCTCCACCGCCGGCACCCCCGGGCTGGCCAGCCGCGAGAGGGTCTTCCTGCAAGCGGCGGCGGAGAACGGGCTGGAGGCCGTGGTCTCCCGTTCCGGCCCCACCGGCTACAAGGCCGGCGCCGACAGCGCCCGCCAGCTCCTGGCCACCTCCCGGCGGCCCGAAGGTGTCTTCTGCGTCACGGACCTTCTGGCCCTGGGCTTCATGGATGTGGCGCGGGTCGAATTCCACATGAGCATCCCGCAGGATCTGTGCGTGATCGGTTTCGACGACATCCCCGAATCCAGCTGGCTCGGCTATGAGCTGACGACCTTCCGCCAGCCGATGCAGGAAATCGCCGACCTCATCGCGTCCATCGTGGAAAAGGAAGAGAGCGAGCCGGGCCCGCCGGCGCTTCTGCCCACCCAGGTCGTCTGGCGGAAGACCGTTCGCCCCTGACGCCGCACCGCTGGAGCGTTTCCGGGTCAGCGGCGCTCGATCTCAAGGAGACGGCGAAAGACCTCGGGAAGCGGGCACGACCTGCATGGAGGGCAGGATGGTTAAATCGCCATTGGGCAGCCGGTTCATATAGATGTCCAGCAGTTCCACCACGGTTTCCATGCGCGCCGCCAGCCCCTCCCGTCCCGCCGGGCGAAGCCGGGCGCATAGCGCGCGATAAAACCGCAGGCGGTCCGGCGCCACGTCGGCCGCGGCCAGCAAGCCGGCCTTGCGGAACCGATACCAGTCCTCCACGAAAGCGACGAGCGGGAACACCGGCGCGCCCCCCGCGTCCAGGCCCAGCATCGCCATCAGGTCGGCCGTGCTGGACGCCAGGACGAAATCCGCCATGTCGCGCGGCCATTCCGTCGCCAGATAGCGCTGCTGCACCAGGTGGCGCAGATGGTGGTCGAGAAACTCTCCATGGTCCGCCGCCGCGCTGATCGCCGGCGCGGCCTCCCCCTTGCGCGCCGCCTCGGCCCGATAGAGCGCAAAGGCCTCGTCATGCCCGGCAACCTTGCGCAGCGGCACGGTGCGCACATGGCTCTCCCCGGCGTCCAGCGCGACGATCTTGACCGCCGCCCCATAGCCGACCGGCGAGGGAACGGCGATATTGACGAAGCGCCCCTTTTCCGAGGCATGAAGCGCCGTGTCGTTGACGTGCAGATGGCCGGAAAAATGCAGCGAAAGCCCGGTGGCGGCGAGCGCCTCGGCAATGGCCGGGTCGGGCATGCGCGCCGCCAGCCCCTTGCGGCCGAAAACGGGAATCTCCCGGTCCGTGCTGCCCCCCAGCACGTCGAGCGGCGGATAATGCGAAAAAGCAACGAGATGCTTGCCCTGGGCCCGGGCGCGGCTCGCCACATCCGCCAGCCAGGCCAGCAGGTGTCCCCGATGCGCCGGCACCGCGTCCCATCCCGCCTTGCCGGGATCGAAAAACTGCTCCGGGTCCTCGAGGCTGGTCATTTCGTCGCGCGGCACGCAGACATTGGCGTCGATGGACACCACCCACAAGCCCTCGACCGGCTCCACCAGATAGGAAGAGTCGATCATCTGGCAGCGGGCCGTGCCGCCGGGGCTGGCGACCGGATAATGCCGCTCCCGCCAGTCCGCCCCTCTGCCGAAGGGCGTTTCCCAGTGCAGGTCGGACGGGTCGGGCATGAAGCCCAGCCCGCAAAGAAGCGCCAGCCCCTCGGGCGTGCCCAGCGTTGCCGCCTCCGGGCAGGCGCGGCTGTCCACGACCACGCCGTCTCCGACCGCGTTGAGGAAGGTCTTGCGCTGCGGCCTCCCGGCAAGGGCGAAGAAATCGTGGTTTCCCGGCGTCGCCAGCACACGCAGGCCATGTCTGGCGCGGTATTCGGCGAGGATGGCCAGCGCCGCTTCCACATTGGGGCGCTGGCCGTCATCGGTCAGGTCTCCGACCAGCAGCACCAGTTCGACGCCGGCCTCCACGGCGACGTCGAGCGCCGCCCGGAAGGCCGGGATGCTCTCGTTGAACACCCGGGTGGATTTGCCCGTTTCCGCCAGGCTGCGCACGGCATGGGACAGCCCGGCGCCCGAGGGCGCCCAGCCGCAATCATGCACATGCGGGTCGGCGATGACGGCGAAACGGATCAAGCGGTGGCCCCGGCGACACCTTCCTCGACGGCGCGGTCGGACTCGACCAGATGCACCCAATGGGCGGTGCGCTGCGCGGCCGCGATCAGCATGGGCTTGGGGGTTTCGTGCCATTCGTCGGGGCGCAGCTCACGCTTTTCCCGGACATAATCCAGCGCATCGTCCAGGCGCGGGAACTGGCCGGGGATATGCAGGTGCAGGAAAAGCGAGGCCAGGACCACTGAGCGCGACCGGCCGGCGCGGCAGTTGACCAGCACATTGCCGCGAGCGCGGGTGGGATAGCTGGGGCGCTCGGGCAGCACCTGGTCCAGCGCCCCGCGCAACTGGTAATAGCCCGCAAGCATCATCGTGTCGGGGTTTCCCGGGCCATCGACAATGCCCAGCTTGTAATAGCGGATCGGCGCCGCGCCATAGCCGACGCGGCTGTCATGGGACACCTCGTCGGGCTGCGCCACATAGTTGAAATCGAGATTGACGGCGGTGTTGAGGACCGTGGAAATGCCGTTTGCGAGCAGCAGGGGCACGTCGGACGCCCCTTCCCTGCCCCCCACATAGAGATCGACACCATAGCCGGGCAGGTTTTCATACACCTTGCTGATATGGGGCCTGTCGTAGCGTGGTGTCACTTTCTCGCTCATGCTGTCCTCTTTCTCTGCAATTCCGTGTCGGGCAGGAAATCCTGCCCCTCTTGAAGCGCGATTCCGGTCGCGGCCGACATGATTTCGGCCACGCCGGGGGTCGCGGCAAGCACGCCCGCGCCGTCGGCAAGCCCGCCGACGGACAGGAACGGGCCCGTTGTCCCGCCCGCCTCCTTCACCAGCAGCAGGCCGGCGAGGCAGTCCCAGGGGTTCATGTGCAATTCGGCATAGGCGTCGCTGCGCCCGTCGGCGACATAGGCCAGCCCCAGCGCCCCGCAGGACGATCGCCGCACATTGGTGCCCGCCAGGAACAGGCTCTCTATGGCCGAGACATAGCTGGCCAGGGGGCGGCGGTTGGACCAGCCCATTTCCACCGACGAGGCCGCGATATTCGTGATGCCCGAAACCTTTATGGCCTTGCCGTTCAGCGTCGCGCCCCGTCCGGCGCGGGCGAGATAGGTCTCGTTCAGCACCGGGTTGACGATGGAGCCCAGTTGCACCGTGCCATTGGCGACGAAGGCGATGGAAATGCAGAAATGCGGGATGGAGCGCGCGAAATTGGCCGTGCCGTCGATAGGGTCGACCACCCAGGCCTGCGCCCCCGGCACGCCGCCCCCTTCCTCGCCCAGAAAACCGTCTTCGGGAAAGGCTTGCGCGATCCGCCCGCGCAGGAATTCCTCGACCCGGCCATCCGTCTCGGTCAGATAGTCCTGCGGCCCTTTCAGGCTGACGGCGGCGCCGGCCTGGCGGTGGAAGCCGTCCAGGGCGATCTCGGCCGCCTCCTTCGTCAATGTCGCCAAAAACAATTCGCGGGCATCGAGCGCGAGCGCATCAAGTGTCATTCTTGAGATTCCTTCTTGGCGCTACTCTGCGCAATGTTGCAAAGCTGTGCAACCTAATTTTGCAGACATTTAGCCGCAATTCTGCTGGAGTTATGCAAATACGCGCAAGAGCCCCGGCCGCCGCGTATTCCCCGTCATTTGCGTCGGCGCGGCCGCAAGGGCCCATGGGAGAAACGGGCGGGGAAACACCCCGCCCGCCTCTGAAATCAGCTCAGCGCTCGTAGTGGATGCGCCAGAAGTCCTGCCAGTCCTGCCGGGTTTCCCAGTCGTCGAGGCCGGTCGCCGGATCGTAGAGCAGCACTTCATCGAGGTGGTCGGCCACCCCCGAGGGCTCGTCGTCGGGCAGGCCCACCGTAGTATTGTAGGAAACCTTGCCATCCTGCGCCTGCGGGCCGATGCCCTCGGCGGTCATCGCGTAATGGATGAACAGGCGCGCGGCATTGGGGCTGTTGGTGCCCTTGACGATCACGCCGACCGTGGCGTTCCTGAAGCCGATGATCGGATCGATGCCGGCGCACAGGCCCAGCGTGAAGCCGGCCCCTTCATTGTCGCGGAACTTGGCCACCGAGACCAGCCCGACAAAGGGTTCCGTCTGCCCGGGAGCCGCAACGGCCTCGGCGGCGGAGGAATCGGAATCGGTCAGCAGCGGGCCATTGGCGGCCAGCGCCGCGACGAACGCTTCGGTGGCGCTATCGAAATCGGTTTCCAGCGCCTTTCCGTACTGCGCTTCATAGGCGGCGGCGATCTTGTCGTCCGCATGGCTGCGCATCTGGTTGAACCAGTCGGTATAGCTGGGCTTGCCCAGCGGATCCTGCATGGACACCCTGCCCTTCCATTCGGGCTCGGTCAGCTGCCAGATATTGGTGATCGGGCAGGTGTCGAACAGGGCGGTGTTGTAGGTGAAGACGTTGGGGCTCGACACCACCAGCAGGGGATTGCGCGCCTCGGGCGAAATATCCGCCTCGAGATCGGGCGGCACCCAGCTCTCGACGAATTCGGAGGGCAGCAATTGCCCGATCACCGCCGCCGGGTCCGAAATCAGCGACACGTCGGTCTGCACATTGCCCGAGCGCACTTCGCGGATGATGGTTTCCATCTGGGCGGTGGCCTTGGACTTTGTGCCCGTCGCCTCGATGCCGTATTTGGCGGCAAAGCTCTCGGCCATGTCGACGATCTTGCCGGTGCTGTCATAGATGGTGAGCGGCGGCTCCGCTTTTGCCGCCTCGATCAGCGCGTCCAGGTCGAAATCCTGGGCCACCGCTCCTGCCGCCACCAGAAGGGCGAGCCCTGCTCCGGCGGTAATCGTTCTCAGTTTCATTCCTGTTCCTCCTTGAAAACCCGGTGCGCCTTTCCTCATCGACGCACCGGGAAAGATGTTCAGCGCGTCAGGCTCATGCGCCAGATATCCTGCCAGTCCTGCCGGGCCTCGATGTCGGACGTCGCGCTGGCCGTGTTCCAGACCATGAGCTGGTCCATGACGCTGGCCACGCCCGAGGGCTCGTCATCGGGCAGGCCGATGCGCGGGTCGGACGGCACCTTGCCGTCGATGCGCTGGGCATCGATGCCTTCCTGCGTCAGCAGGTAGTGGATGAAGAGCTTTGCGGTGTTGGGCGCCGGCGTGCCGGTGGCGATGACGCCCAGGCCGGGATAAAGCCAGCCCGAAAGCGGCTGCATGTCGGTGCAGATGGCGAGCCTGAAGCCCTTGCTTTCATTGTCGCGGAACTTGGCGGTCGAAAGCATTCCGAAGAAGGGGCTCTCCTGCCCCGGCGCGCCGATGGCCTCCGAGACCACGCTGCTGTCCCCGATCAGCGGGGCGTTGCCGGCAAACGCCTCCACCCAGGCGCGGGTGGCGGTTCCCGGCTCGCCGTCGAACGGCTTGCCATAATGGGCCTCATAGGCGGCGGCCATGTCCGCGTCGTGATGTTCGGCCAGCTGGTTGAACCAGTCCGCATAGGCCGGCTTGTCGAGCGGGTCCATGAGCGTGACGCGCCGCGACCAGTCCGGGTCGGTCAACTGCCAGACATTGGAGATGGGGCAGCTCTCATAGGCTTCCGAATTATAGGCCCAGACATGGGGATCGGTGACCACGACCAGCGGATCGCGGGCGGATTCGGGCAGGTGCGGCGCGATATCCTGGGGCACCCAGCTCTCCACCACGCCCTGGCTGAGCAGGTCCGCGATGATGACCGATGCGTCGGAGGCCAGCGACACCGAGCCGTTGACATTGCCGGCCTGGTGCTCCCGGATCAGCAGGTCGATCTGCCCGGATTCGTTGACCTTCTTGCCGGTGACCTGCAAGCCGTATTTGAGGCTGAACGCTTCCGCCGTTTCCACGATCTTGCCGGTCACGGCATAGACCGTGGTCGGGGGCTCGGCCTTGGCCGCTTCCAGCAGCGCGTCGAGTTCGCTGGTCTGTGCCAATGCCGGCCCGGAGACCAGGGCCAGGACCAGGCCGGTTGCGACATATTTATGCATGACATTTCCTCCCAGAAATCGGTGTTTGGGGAACTATTCCCTCAGGCGCCTTTGACTGCGGCCACCCCGCTGGCGGCGCGCTGCAGCGCCTCGTCGGCTCCCTCCAGCCGCTTGCCGGCCTTGTCGAACACATGCAGGGCCGTGGGGCGAGTATGGAGCCAGACCTGCTCGCCCCCGCTCATGCTGGGCGCTTCCGTGGTGGTGGCGAAAATGATGCGCCCCGCCACCTTGAGCTCGATGATCCAGCTACCGCCGGTGGGCAGGATGCCCCCCACTTCCGCCGCGTGGCGGAAGCTGCCCTGCGAGATCGCCGTCTCGCTTGCCGAAAACAGAACCGCTTCGGGCCGCAGACCCACCGAGCCGACCTCGCTGCGCGCGCCCAGCCGCGGGCGCAGCCATTCAAGCACCGCCTCGTCGAGTTCGTGGCCGGCGCCGATCTCCAGGATGTTGATCGGCGGGCTGCCGACGAATTCCGCCACGAAGCGATTGGCCGGGCGGTCATAGATGTCGTTGGGCGCGCCGAGCTGCTGGAGGGTGCCCTCGTTCATCACGGCGATGGAGGTCGCCAGCGTCATGGCTTCCCATTGGTCATGGGTCACGAAGACGATGGTGGTGCCGAATTCGGCATGAATGCGCTTCAGCTCCGCGCGCATTTCCAGGCGCAGGCGCGCATCGAGATTGGACAGCGGCTCGTCGAGCAGCAGCACGCCGGGATTGACCGCGAGCATGCGCGCCAGCGCCACGCGCTGCTGCTGCCCGCCCGAAAGCTGGGACGGATAGCGGTCCCGGTATTTCTCGATATCGAGCGCCTTCATCACCTTGGTGACGCGCTCCTCGCGCTCGGCCCGGGGCATCTTGCGCAGGCGCAGGCCGAAATCGGTGTTGCGCTCGATGGTCAGGTGCGGCCAGAGCGCATAGGACTGGAACACCAGCCCCATGCCGCGCTTTTCCGGCCCGATGAACCGCGCCTTGGCCGGGCTGTCGACCACTTTCTCACCGACGACGATTTCCCCGTCGCTCAGGTTTTCCAGCCCCGCGATCATGCGCAGCGTCGTGGTCTTTCCGCAGCCCGAGGGGCCGAGCAGGCACATGAACTCGCCGTCACCGATATGCAGGTTGAGGTCGCTCACGGCCTTGGGGGAGTTCGCGCTATAGGATTTTTGCACGTTGCTCAGAACGATATCGGGCATCAGCTTCCAAGTCCTTCGGCCAGGTTGGTCCGGGTCAGTTTCTGCGCAAGCAGCGTTCCGCCATAGGCGAGACCCGCGATGATGAGGACGACCGCATTGGCGGCCTGTGTGTAATTGTAGTCGACGAGGCGCAGCGAGAAGGTCGTGAGCACGTCGGTCGCCGGCACGGCCAGCACCACGAAGAGCGACAGGCCCTTGATGCCCGAAATGAAGGGCAGCAGGATGCCGGTCACCAGCGACCCCTTCTGGATGGGGATCACCACCCAGAGCATGCGCCGGAACCAGTTCGCGCCAACGATCTGCGCGGCTTCCTCGGGGTCCTTGCCCAGTTGCATCATTGCCGAGATACCGGCCCGCGAGGCATAGGGCATCTGGTCGGCCATCAGCGCCAGGATGAGGATCAGGGAGGTGCCGTAAAGCGCCGGCACTGGGCCGCGCGGCACCGCGAACAGCGACAGATAGGCCGCCGCGAAGGCAATGCCGGGCACCAGATAGGGCATGAAGGTGACCTGCCGCATGAAGAAGGACAGCGACTTCAGGTTCGAACGCACCACCACATAGCCGGTCAGGATGCCCAGGATGCCCGAGCAGATGGACGCCGTGCCCACGATGACGATGGTGTTCAGCGCCGCCCGCCACAGGTCGGGGCTGAGCAGGATGCCGGTGCGCATGGCCACGGTGGGCAGGTCCTGGCCGATCCAGAAATCGAGGGTGAAGTTCGACCACTCGAAGATGCCGGGGCGGCGCATCACCGTGGACAGGGCCAGCGTCAGCAGCGGCAGGCCGACAGAGACGATGAAGATCAGCGTGGCGAAGCCCGTGGCCGGCAAGCGCCACTTCTTCAGCCGGGAAACGCGGTTCATCGATCCCTTGGACCCCACGGTCACGAAACGGCGGGCTTCGCGGGCGAGATAGCCGTCCACCAGGATGGCCAGCACGCCGATCAGCATGATGGCGCCGGCGAGCACCCCGGCGACGCCGGTCTGCCGCGAGCTCAGGGAACGATAGAGCGAGGTCGCCAGTACGTCGAACTTCACCGGCAGCCCGAGCACATAGGGCACGCCGAATTCGCCGAGGCATTTGGCGAAGATCAGCACCACGGCCGACATCAGCGCCGGGCGCATCAGCGGCATGATGACCTGCCAGGCGACCAGGCGGCCGGGGGCGCCCAGGATGCGCGCCGAATCTTCGAGCTGGCTGTCGAAACGGCGCAGAGCCGAACCGAACAGCAGGATGACGAAGGGCGTGTAATGCAGCGCCAGGATGATGGTGATCGGCACCTGCCCATAGGCCAGCCAGTCCGGCGGCGTGATCCCGATCGCTTCCAGCCAGCCCGGCTGGCCGCCCACGGTGCGGTTCTTGAACAGGGTCGTCCAGGCCAGCGCGAACGTCCAGGCCGGCAGCATGTAGGGCACGATCAGCGCCGTGGCGAACCAGCGCCGGCCGAACAGGTCGGTGCGCGCCACCAGCCAGGCCAGCACGCCGCCCACCCCCACCGAAATGACGATGGCGCCGAAGGCTACCTTGAGCGTGTTGAACAGCGGCTCCCAGAACAGATCGAAGGCCACGGGCGAGGTGAAGGCGCGCTGCAGATAATAGAGCGTATGCGTGCCCACTTCCGCCTGCGTGCGGCGCTCGTCGCCGAACTGCACCGTCGCCGCATCGCTCAGGATCGAAATGATCGGAACGGCGATGAGATAGATGAACAGCGCGGCCATCACCAGGCCGATCAGCGTGGCCGGCTCGCGCATCGCCAGTTTGAGCTTGTAGCGCCACCGGCTCCCTGAAACCGCCGGAACCGTGGTCGCGTCATGCTGGCTCATGGATTCCCCCAAAACAAACTTGCGGAAGGGAGATCAAATGCGTCGCAAAGCTGTGCAACGCCTCTCTCCCCTTGAGGGCGCTTCATCGCGCCCCTTGTCCTTCATGGCGATGGCTGGCTTTTAATATCCGCCATCGACCATTCCTCGTTGAGGATAATTGATGATGAACGGAGACGTGTCAACACACATTGCAAAGCATTGCAACAGACCGGGGAAAACCCCCGCCTCCCCTCCCCTGAGCGGTCGTTCAGCCCGCCCCGGCGGGGCATGCGCTGGGGTCAGGCGCGATGGGGGGCGCGAAAGAAGGGCCCGGCAGGTGGTTTACCCGCCAGGCCCTTCGATTCCTGGTGCCGGCAGCAGGGTTCGAACCCGCGACCCCCTGATTACAAATCAGGTGCTCTACCAACTGAGCTATACCGGCAGCGCCTGCGCCTCTAGCATCGACTGGCTTATTGGGCAACGGCCTTCCGCGCCCCGCCTTTCGTCACCCCATGAGATAGGCATGGAGCTGGTTTGCGAGTTCTTCTGTTTGGAATTGTCCGCCTTTGAGGGTTATGTCGGGGTTCAGGGGGATTTCGAATGGGGAATCGATGCCTGTGAAGTTCTGGATCAGGCCGCGCCTTGCCTTGGCG